>Ga0315338_1000036_pt1 | contig 749731 bp, 549 predicted proteins | sample ASW8metaG_FD_204518 | JGI IMG/M metagenome (GOLD analysis project Ga0315338, IMG submission 204518) | Ammonia-oxidizing marine archaeal communities from Monterey Bay, California, United States - ASW #8 | ecosystem: Environmental > Aquatic > Marine > Coastal | place: USA: California | collected... | reverse complement strand
CATCGGCGGCCTCGTCGCAGGTTTCCGAGCAGTCGCCGTCGCCGTCGGCGCCGGGACACGGATCGCCAGCGTGTACGCTGCACGCGCCTGCGCTGCACGTGTCGGCGCCGTTGCAGAATTCGCCGTCATCACACGGATCGCTGTTGTCGGGGTGCAAGCAAGCACCGCTGCCGTCGCATTCGTCGTCGGTGCACTGGTTGCCGTCGTCCGAGCAGGGGCTCGTAACCGCCTCGAACGTGCAGTCACCGGCGCAGCAGTCGCCGCTTGATGTGTTCCCGTCATCGCACTCTTCACCGGATTCGACCGCGCCGTTGCCGCAAACGGACGGTGCCGGTGCGATCGCGATGAACTGTCCGACGGTGTGATCGTCTTTCGTCGCGGTCGCGATGCGATCGCCGGTTGCGCCGACTCCAGCAAACGCCTGGTCGGCTATTTCTATCGTGACGTTGATGGCGGAATTATTGAAGCCCCATCGCTCCATCATGCCGATCGGGGGTGTGACCAACCCCGAGGCTTGCCGCATTGCATAGAAAGCCACCAGCGTCGTGTCAGCGACGGTCGTAGTGATTCCGGGCGCGGTAATCGGTGTTGATACGAGATTCGTCTGGCCGCTGTGAGAATCGATCGGGCTTGCCGTGTTAGCCCCCCTGTAGTTCAGGATCGCACCCGCACGGTGGGCGGTCGCGCTGAACGTCCAGGTGAAGTTGCCCGGTTCGCTGCTGCCGGCGACCTTGTAGTAGAGAGCCTGGAACAACCCGTTGCCGGTGAAGTCGTCCGCTCGGATCAGAGACCAGCCGGCAGGGGGCGTCGCGGTGACCCCGTCTCGACGGATCATCACCTGGGCGACCATGAGATCGCCGGATGCCACTCCGGAAGGGGTAACGATCGTCAGCTGCCCGTCGAGGCTGGAGTTCGATGCGCTGGAGCCGCGGTTGACATACGTGGGGCCGGCGAACGCCATCGTCGCCGTGAGCACGAGCGTTCCCGTCGTCAACGCGACGGTGGCCGCGCACGAGCCGGCTCGTCCCCGCAGAATCACGGTGAGAATACCCGCCAACAACGACTTGTTCCGCCGCATCCCAGAGCGAGTCCGGTATCGCGAGTTACTCAATTGCACGCCGCTCCTGCACTCCCTCAGCGCCACCGTTTGCAACTTGCATGCCCACCCGGCGAGCGGCCTGCGGACCTCGTTACGTGCCGTTGTACCCTCGCGATCCGCGGATGCGGGCGACGACGCTACCTATTATCGCAAGGCGTTCGTCACGAGGTTGACACTTGTTAGGACAGGAATGGCCGTCGGTCCGGCGGAGCAGGTTCCAAGCGGATCCTGGCAGTTTTCGTACGACTACTCGTCACCGAGGTGGGTGGCCCGTCAATGTGACAGTGCCCCCGCGCCTGATCGCGACAGCTCGGAAACGCTCGTACCCTCGTGGTATCGTACCGGCGCCGGGCAGTCGCGAACGGTGCCCCGACGCCGGTGGTGAACAGCTGACATGCCTCGCAGCGAAAAAAAACGGGATACCAGACACACCGATGCCGAGCGCGGACTGCTCGAGACGTTGCTCAGCCCGCTTCTCGACGCCATCGCACCGGCGATCGAGCGCGAGCGCGACACAGAGCCGTTCCAGCGCGATCCGCAGACCGTTCGTGCCATACGGCCGTTGATCAAGGCCATCGACTGCTACTTCGACGCCGAGCTGCGAGGCTGGGATAACCTACCGCCCGACGGTCCGTTCCTGCTCGTAGCCAACCACTCCGGCGGCGCCGTGCCGGTCGACCTGTGGCCGTTCTTCGACCGCTGGGTCGAGGAGCATGGCTCCGAGGCCCCGCTGTACGTACTGACCTACGATCTCGACTTCACCTACCCCGTCATCGGGCCGCGGCTCAGGCGGCTGGGCATGGTGCCTGCGAGCCGCGACAACGCCCAGCGTGCGTTCGACATGGGGGCGCCGGTCGTCGTGTTCCCGGGTGGCGACTACGAGGTGTTTCGCCCGTGGCGGGAGCGCAATCGCATCAACTTCGGCGGGCGTACCGGCTTCGTAACCCTTGCGCTCACGTGCGGCGTCCCCGTCGTGCCGATGACCATACACGGTGCCCACGAATCGACCTTCGTGCTCACACGCGGCCGCCGATTAGCCCGCTGGAGCGGGCTCAATCGCATCCACATCAAGGTCTTCCCGTTCATCTGGAGCATCCCCCTCGGGCTCGTGCCCGCTTTCGTTCCTAGCGTGCAGCTGCCGGCGAAGATCACGGCACAGATCGGCGAGCCGATCGACTGGAGCGATTGCGGACCGGAGGCGGCCAACGACCCAGAGGTGGTCGCCAAGTGTTACGAGCAAGTTGCGGGGACCATGCAGAGCACGCTCGACGCGCTGACGGCCGAGGACCCTTATCCCATTTTGACCAGGCTGGGGCAGTTGCGGCCGGATCGCGTGGTGTCGCGGGCCTTGAGCCGGCTGTGGGAATGATGTCTCGCGGCAGGTCAGCGTGGGACACGACCGTCTCGATCGTCGAGCAGGTAGGTTCATCCCGCTAGAGTGCCGGACGACCGCTCAACTTGACGAGGCCGAAAAGGCACCAGCGACGCCGGTCGTTCTCATTGACCCAGAGTCGGTCTATCCGCATGATCCGACACGGCTCCGATCGACCGGGCGCCGCGTCCGCCGTCACGGGCGGCGAATGATCTGGCGACGGGCGCGGTCGAGGGACCCATGGCACGAAGAACCGACTTCCGCCGCGGCGACAACAAGCCCGACATCGAGATCAACAAGTCTACCGAGCACAAGTACTGGCAGCGGCCCCAGTTCACGGTGCTGCTTTACGTGCTGTTCATGCTCGTTTCCTTCTACCTCTGGCAAGCCGGCGACACGACCAGACGCGAGGTAATCCCCTACAGCCAGTTCCTGGAGCATGTCGAAGCCGGCAAGGTGAGCGAGGCCGTCGTCACCGATAAGCGCATCTATGGCACCTTGACGACCACGGCGCCCGCGGCAGGCGAGACGGCGCCGCCCGGCCAGCCGGACCGACCTACGCGCTTCTCGACGGTGCCGCTTTGGAACGACGACCTGGCCAACAAGCTCGAGGACCATGGTGTCAAGTATAGCGTGCGCCAAGACGCCGACTGGCTCGGCAACTTCCTCCTCAACTGGGTGTTGCCGTTTGGATTGCTGTTCTTGCTGTGGGGCTGGTTCGTCCGGCGCATGGGGACGGCCGGCAAGGCTTTTCTCAACATCGGCGGCAACCGTGTTCACATCCATCCCGATACACTCCCCAAGGTAACGTTCGACGACGTTGCCGGCGCAGAGGAAGCCAAGCAGGAACTTGGCGAGACCATCGAGTTCCTGAAAGAGCCCGCGCGGATGCAGCGACTCGGCGGGCACATGCCCAAGGGCGTCCTGCTGCTCGGCGCCCCGGGCACCGGCAAGACCTTACTGGCCCGCGCGGTGGCAGGGGAGGCAGCCGTGCCGTTCTTCAACATCAGCGGCTCGGAGTTCATCGAGATGTTCGTCGGTGTGGGTGCAGCGCGCGTACGTGAGCTCTTCGAGCAAGCCCGTCAGAAAGCCCCTTGCATCATCTTCATCGACGAGCTCGATGCGATCGGCGGCGCTCGTGGCTTCGGGCCGATGACGGGCGGCCACGACGAGCGCGGCCAGACGCTCAATCAAGTGCTGACCGAGATGGACGGTTTCGACCCATCGGTTGGCGTGGTCGTGATGGGTGCGACCAACCGGCCCGAGATTCTCGACAAGGCGCTACTGCGCGCCGGCCGCTTCGACCGCCAGATCATCCTCGATAAGCCCGACCTCGAAGCTCGCGTCGCGATCCTGGGAATCCATACCAGGAAAATCACGCTCGGCGGTGACGTCGACTTGCGCGTCGTGGCGCAGCGCACGCCCGGGTTCGTTGGCGCTGACCTCGCCAACATCGCGAACGAGGCGGCCATCCGTGCGGTGCGCGAGGATCATGAAGCGGTCACGATGCAGGACTTCGAGGCTGCCGTCGACCGTGTGATCGCGGGCCCCGCCAAGAAGCACCACGCGCTCAACGCTGACGAAAAGCGCCGCGTTGCCTTTCATGAATCGGGTCATACTCTCGTAGCCAAGACCGTTCCGACAGCACAGCCGGTGCACAAGGTCTCGATCATCCCGCGTGGAGTGGCCGCGCTCGGTTATACGCTGCAGCTGCCGGTCGAGGAGAAGTTTCTGTCGACCGAGCAAGAGCTGAAGGACCAGCTCGCCATCCTGCTCGGCGGACGGGTCGCCGAGGAGATCGCGTTCGGCGACGTCTCCAGTGGCGCACAGAACGACCTGGAGCACGCCTCCGAGATCGCCCGTGCGATGGTCACGCAGCTCGGTATGAGCTCCAAGCTCGGCCCGCTTACCTACGGCAAGAAGCAGCAGCTGGTCTACCTCGGCGTCGAGGGCCAGGAAGAGCGCAACTACAGCAACGAGACCGCCGGTCTGATCGACAGCGAGGTTCGTGGGCTGGTCGAGGAGGGGCAGAGCCGTGCGCACGAGATCCTGACGGCGAAGCGACCGCTCCTGGACGAGCTGGCAGCGCTGCTGCAGGAGAAGGAGGTGCTCAGCGGCGAGGAAGTCGACCAGCTGATGCAACTCGACAACCTGTCGACAGATTCCGGTACGGGCGCCAAGAGAACTGCGATTCGCGAGGCTTGAGCAGGCGCGTTCGGCGTTGTGATGATCCCGCTACGGATCAAGCTCGCGTACACCAGCTTCGTGTGCGTGCTCGTCCCGACCTACTGGGTCGTACGTGGGCCGGTCAACTTCTTGTGGGGATCCGACCTGGCACTGCTGATTACGATGGTCGCGCTATGGTCGGAGAACTGCTTGCTGGCGAGCATGATGGCGCTTGCAACGCTCTTGCCGGAATCCACGTGGATCGTCGATCTACTCTTGCGTGCGCTGGGCGTGGCCGAGTTACTCGGCCCACGCGGCACGAGCTACATGTTCGATCCTGGCAGTCCGCTGTTCGTGCGCGGGTTGTCGCTATTTCACGTCGGGCTGCCGGTTGTCGTTATCTGGCTGGTCTGGCGCCTGGGGTACGACAGGCGGGCGTGGGCTGCGCAGACGGCTCTCGCGTGGATCGTCCTGCCGCTGACGTACCTCGTCACGTTGCCAGCCAGGAACATCAATCTCGTGTTCGGGATCGGGGACGCGCCGCAGACCTGGATGCCCGGGCCGATCTACGTGGCATGCGTGATGTTGTTCTTCTCGTTCGGCGTTTACCTGCCGACGCATCTCGTGCTGCTGCGTATCTTCGATCCCACGCGCGGCACGCCGCCAGCGAACCATCGCCGCCACCAGCCGAGCGCTTCCTCTTCGGCGCAGGGCCCCAGGTCGTGTCCGCGATCCGGGTAGATGACGGCACGGAACCGCTGGGCTACGCCGCGGTCCTCATAGACGCGACGAAAGACATCCACTGTAGGCTCTACGCAGGCCGTCGGGATGGCCGGGTCTTCGGCCCCGTTCAACAACAGCAGAAACCGAGGCGGATAGCTGGTCGCGTGCCGGATCGGTTCCCGCGCCGCCAGCTCCGCTTCATAGTCCTCGTCGAGGACCAGCTGTCCATCGACGAGCCAGCGCTCCTCTCCATTCAGCCCGAGCGACGAGGCGCGCAGGAACTCGTGATATTCTCCGCAGGCCGCGCGTACCACGGCCGCTGCAAGGCGCGAGTCCTCCGCCATCGCCTCGAGCGCGATGAAGCCATTGGTCGAGCTTCCGGAAATGCCAATGCGATCACTGTCGACCTCGCCGGTCTCTAGAATCCGGTCGATCACCTCCGGCAAGACACGGCGCGCGTTCGACTTGATGAACGCGAAGTATTTTCGGCCGACGATCTCCGCACGTGGGGCCGCCAGCATCCATGTGCCCACGACGTTGCGGGGAGCGATCCCGTCCGGGCCACCCGGCTTCGCGGGCCGGCGCAAGCCCGAAAGGACGCTCCAGTCCGTGTGGTAACGCACGACGACAATGCCCAGTCGGAGCAGAGCCTCTTCGTCTGCGACCGGGTTGATCACGGCTGGCTTGGCTCCCTCCGGGGTCGTCGGTACCTTGAGCGTGATCGACAAGAAGCCGCGCGGGGAAGCGAGCTCTCGGATCGTCCACGCCGGTGTGGCTGCGCTTCGCTCTTCGAGAGCAGGCGTTGCTGGTGTGGGCGAGGCGATCGGCGCCGGGGGATCGGAAACGGCGTTTGCCGAGCAGCTGCACAGCGGGAGGAAAGCCAGTACGAGCACGCGTCGGACATGCATGGATCTTCAGTTTGCTGGCCGTCGGGACACGCTGCTCACCGGCATCCGATGACCGTGGTGGGAAATGATACGCAGCACGACGTACATGGCCAAGCTCTACTCGTGGCAACGGGTGCTCGCGGTGATCGTTGCGAGTGGTGCGGTCGCATGCGCCGCGATGCGGCCCGAGCCCGCTCTCGTTGCGCAGGTCCTTTCAACGCACGGCGGTGCGCTGGAGAGCTTCCAGAGAGAATCCGACCTCCGTGTGCACTACGGTTTCCCGGGGACCTGGCGCTGGAGGATCGCCTATCGAAAACCTCGGCGGTTCGCCTTGACGCTGATCACCGACCACGGTGATCAGGAGTACGTATCCGACGGCGACACGGTTCGTGGCTATGCGGACGGCGCGCTACTCGTCAGCGAACCGCTCGAGAGCTCTGCGCTTGCCTCCCTCGTACGCTGGACCGCTGTCACCACGCTCACGGGGCTGGACGATGGCAGGCTCCGCGTAGCTGAACGCGAACCAGTGGATGAAACAGCAGGCGGGGAGTCGGGCAAGTCGCTCGCGCTTCGATGGGCGAGCGCCGAGGCATCGTTCGTTCTGACGATTGGACCGGACGGCAGCGTTCGTACGGCTGCGGGGCCGATCGAGATCCCGCCCATTGGAAGCGGCCGCCTGCGGGCGGAGTTCTCCGACTACCGGCGCGTGCGGGGATACTTGCTGCCATTCCGGATCGCATACTTCCTGAACGACCAGCCATTGCTCGACGAAACGGTTCTCGAGTTCATCCCCGACCCTCAGGGATTTCAGGATTAGCCCTTCGTACGCCCTGTGCCGGCCGATCCCTGCAGCGTCAGGCGTTCTCTTCGTCGTGCGGGGGTGCCGAGCTGGCCGTTAACGTGACAGTACCACCGTGTGTGCTCGCCCGCGCCCGCAGTGGTACGGTGTCGCGCCGCCGTTGACACAGTAACCTTGTATAACCAGCCAAGGACGACGAGATGAGGGTTCAGAACATCAGCGCCGTGACGTTCGCGGTGCGTGACATGGCGCGCGCGATCGATTTCTATAAAACAGTGGGCTTCACGCTGGTCCACGGCAGCGAAGAGGACCCGTTCGCCACACTGCAGGGGGGTGACGCGTACGTGAACCTGGCGCTCCGGCCGGAATACGAGGAGCGGTGGTGGGGGCGGACGATCTTTCGCGTCGATAGCGCAGACACTCTTCACGCGGAGCTCGTCGCCCAGGGGGTGGCGTGCGACCCTCCGCGCGACGCTGCCTGGGGAGAGCGCTACTTCCACGTACGCGACCCCGACGGCCACGAGCTGAGCTTCGCCGAAGTAGTGCAGCAACAGTCCTGACCACTGGCAGCGCACCTCGGGAGTCACCAACGGGGCACTGTCACGTTGACAGTACCGCCCCACGAACAAGCCGGCTCTTGTGGCGTCGCCTCAGGGCGCAGAGCAGCTCGCGTTGAGGTTCGCATCGTCGAAATCGTCACAGTTGCGATCCAGGGCGTCGGCGTCGTTCAGGGCCAGGCAGACCCGGCACTCCACGCGGTGCTCGACGCAAGCCTGGAAGTCGGCGAGCGTGGCCTCGCCCGCACACTCACCCGGGAACAGTGTGGCGTAGTCGAGGCCCGCGCACGTCCCGTCGATCTTGTCGTTCAGCTTGACGATGCAGGTCTTGTCGATCTTGCCCTTCGGGTCCTTGCCCATGCACGCCGCGAGCGTCAGGTGATCGTGAACGCTCACTTCCTTGAGGCCGGCCTTCTTGCACTTGCCGAACTCCTTCAGCTTCGTGTCCTGACACTTCTTGGCCGACTTGGCGACCTCGGCCTGGCACTTGGCGTCAGCGGAGCCGGAGGCAACGATCGCCGCATCCAGATCCGGGCCGAAGATGTCGTGGATCAAGTCGATCTCCTTGTCCGTCGCCGCCTGATTCACGGTGGTCGCATCCGTGGCACCGAAATCGGCGGATGCGCTGCAGTCGGACGCGGCCTTGGCGATCGTCTTCTGCTTGGCCTTGTCGACCTTCCCCTTCCTATCGGCGGTCGTGCACGCTTCGGCCGTGAGGCCCTCCAGGTCGAGCTTGCCGGCGGATTCGTCCTTTATACAGCCACAGACATCCTTGCCCTGAACCTTCGCCACCTTGCCGAGGTTCTTGTTGAGGCCGTTGATGCATTTCTGCTGGTTCTTCGACTCGACGAAGAGCCGTAGCTTGTCGGCGTCTTCGGGAAGGAGGAAGCGTGCCGCGATCAGATCGTCGATCTTCTGATTGAACTGGTCGACGAACACGGTCCAGTCCGGATAGAGCGCGGCGAGCTTGGCGTCGTCGAACGGCTCGACGGCCCCGCTGAGTCTGCAGACCAGGCCGAGCAATGAGATGGGCAGGTTGTCGGCGGGAGGGTTGGGGAAGCTATAGGTCGCCGTCGGCAGGTCCATCTGGGGCAGGCGGATGCCGCCGACCGAGTTCCCGTTGGCATCGCGTGCGGGCCGGTAGCTGCAATCGTCGCTGTCGCACTCACTGTCGTCGCTGCACGGGGTTCCATCGTCGGCGCCGCCGATGCATTCGATCACGTCGGCGCAATCGTTGCTGTCGCACTCACTGTCATCGCTGCACGGGATTCCATCGTTGGCGCCACCCAGGCATTCGGTCGCGACCATGAGATCCCCACTGGGAGGGGCAGTGGCGGATTCGACCTGCTGCTCCATGTTCTCCCACATTGCGTTGTAGAGGTAGGAGCCGAAGATGGGCCCGTCGGCGAGCGTGTTGGATGGAAGCGCGCACGATTCCTCGAGGAAGAACGGGTCGGCTGCGGGTATAACCTCGGTGCCCTTGTGCAGGGTGTTGTGGGCGGTGCCCGCCATCTCGTAGTAGCGGAACTCCGAATTGTCAGTCTGTCGGCTGTCGCCCGCCAGCACGCCGCGCATGTCGCTCTCGGTCTGCGCGCGGTAGACCGGCACCGGCAGGTCCGTGGCGACGCGCCGATCGGCGCCCTGCAGGGTCGGAGTACAGGCGGGATAGGCGGGAGGCGGACAGATGTCAGGCTCCTGGCACCCGCAACGCACTGCCTCGCAGGGGCACTGGGAGTTGATCGAGCGCGCACTGCCCGCAGCCTGAACGAAGTAGCCGTCGTTCACCCCCGGCAAGTGGAAGGCGGTCGCGTAGGTGACCATCGAGCCGCCCTGCTGTGACTGGCCGGCGTGGAAGATGCGGTCGACCGAGTAGTCGGGATACAGGGGATTGTTCACGGTCGCATCGTTTCTCAGCATGTTGGCGATCTGGCTAACCATTTCGTAGGCCAGACCGTTCTCGGGCATCGTGAGATCCTCGTAGCGCGTGCCACAGGTCGGCGGGAAGATGCCGAACAGTGAGCAGCCGCCCGTCAGGTATCCCAGCGACGTCGTGCTGTTGGTCACACCCACGTAGACGATGCCCTTGCGCGCGAAGTACTCGGCCGATGGATCCCACGACGGTGCCGTGTCGAAGCCGGCCGTCGAATTCCACCACTCGACGACCACCGTGCCGTTGAAGTCGAGCGCGTTGGTCGGCCGGCGGACGACGATTCTCGTCGTGTACGGAACCGCGCCGCCGGGCCCGCACGTGAACAGCGTGCACATGTTCGGGTGCACGATGATCTCGCCGGGCACGGGCGTTTCGTTGTACGTGTAGAGGTTGGCTTCGCCCGAGACGAGAAACTCTTCCTCGACGTAGCTCTGCTCGAGGTCCGTAACCAGCCGGATGCCAGGGGAGAAGATGTCTCCCTGGCCTTCCGGGGCAGGCACGACGGTGACGGTATCGGTGGGGGCCGCGGCGGCGCCCGAGCACGTCACGATGAGCATCAAAGCGGCGGTGAGGAATGAGAACGGAGTACGCATAGCGGATCACCTCATGTGTGCGGTAATACCATTTCGTTTTCGTCGGACATGCAGCGGGGACGAGCATCATCCCGCGCACACATGTGGCACTAGACGCGGACAGCGCGGCAAAGCCAAGACCTGGGGGAACACCTGTCCGTATCTATGGGGAATAGGACCTACCCCGTTCGGGTATCGCCACGCAGCGACTATAATATAGACGACCGCCCCCCTGCCCTCCCGACTCGCGGTCGTTCCATCCCGTCGCCGGCGCCTTAGCTGGATTCACCCCCCAGCACCCCTTCCGCGCACCTTGCACGACTGGTACATAGTAAGGCGACGTGCGTCTGGCACGGCCCTCATACGTGGGACGAGCAGAAGCATTGCAGCGGCGCGAACGAGCCCACGTCTTCCCGAGGGACAGATGAACCACGAGCGACCATGATCGAGGCGAAGCGCAAGACGTCGAGATCTTCAGCGTACCTACGCTGCGCCGCGCTGCTACTGGTCCTGGCCGTGCAAAGCGCGGCGTACGCGCAGCCGATGCCGTGGCAGCGCACCGAGACGCGCGAGGCGTGCAGCGACACGAACGTGCTACGCGAGCCGTACTTCGGCGACACGCACGTGCACACCCAGTACTCGATCGACGCGGTTCTCTTCAACACGCTCAACACCCCGCGCGACGCCTACCGTTTCGCAACGGGCCAGGCGATCGACCTGCCGCCCTACGACGCGCAGAACAACGGCGCGCACACGATCCAGCTCGACCGCCCGATGGACTTCGCCGCAGTCACCGACCACGCCGAAGGTTTCGGGGCACAGAGCGTCTGCTTTCTTCCCGGGTTCGCCGGCTACGACTCATCGGAGTGCGAGCAGCTGCGACTTGCCTCGGTGAGCGCCGATCCGGTGCTCGTCCAGGGGCTGTTCGCTGCGTTCCTGCTGCCGGTGGTGATCAGCGAAACGCCGGGCTTGCCCACCTCGGTTTGCGGGCCGGCACCGGAATCCGCCGACTGCGCCGCCCGCCAGTCGTTGTTCTGGCAGGACATCCAGGCGGCAGCCGAGGAGTTCTACGATCGCTCCTCGGCCTGCACATTCACACCGTTCGTCGGCTACGAATGGACCGGCACGCCGAACAACGCGAACCTTCATCGTAACGTCCTGTTCCGCAACGACGTCGCGCCGGCGCTGCCGGTGAGCTACATCGAGGAGCAGAAGCCACAGGGCCTGTGGGCGGCCCTGCGTTCGCAGTGCCAGGACACACTCCCCGGCTGCGACTGGCTCGCCATCCCGCACAACTCGAACCTGAGCGGCGCAGGACTGATGTTCGTGCCGGAGAACGCCGACGGCAGCGCGCTGACCGCCGGCGACGCGATCGAGCGAGCGAGCATGGAACCGCTCGTCGAGATCTACCAGCACAAGGGCAGCAGCGAATGCCGACCGGGCGTCGACACGACCGACGAGCAGTGCGGGTTCGAGCTGGTCGACCGTACGGTCTTGATCGGCCCGAGCGACCCCGAACAGACGTTCGAGCCGTTGCTCTACGTACGCAACGCGTTGAAGGAAGGGCTTCTCGAAGAGGAGCGAATCGGCGTCAACCCGCTGCGCATGGGAATCATCGCGTCGACCGACACCCACAACGCGGCCCCCGGCTACACGAGCGAGGACACGTACGTCGGCCACGTCGGTGTCAACGACGACACGCCTGCTCGCGGCCAGCTCACGCTCGGCGCCCCGACGGCGCTCGGCGAGCACAGCCCCGGAGGTCTTGCCGTCGTGTGGTCCGAGGAGAACTCGCGTGATGCGCTGTTCGCCGCAATGCGCCGCCGCGAGACGTACGGCACGAGCGGACCGCGCCACGTGGTGCGGTTCTTCGCGGGCGCATACCCGAGCGCGTGGTGCGACGATCCCGATCGCGTGGCCACCGGTTACAGCAACGGTGTGCCCATGGGGAGCGAGCTCGGCGAGGTGCGTTACGGCGGCGCGAGCCCGGTGTTCGCGGTGTCGGCGATGCGCGACCCCGGCGCAGCGGGCCAGGTCGGCACGCCGCTAGAGCGTATCCAGATCGTGAAGGGCTGGATCGACGCGAGCGGCGAGGCGCGCGAGAAGGTCTTCGACGTGGCCGGCACGGCCACGGTAGGCACGGGAGTCGACGTAGCGACGTGCACGCCGACGGCGGCCGGCGCGAGCGACCTGTGCGCGACGTGGGAGGATCCCGACTTCGATGCAGACGAGCGCGCGTTCTACTACGCGCGCGTGCTCGAGACCCCCACCTGTCGCTGGAGCACCGAGGTGTGCAACGACAACGCGATCGATTGCTCCGACCCGGCGGCGGTCCCCGCGGAGTTCGAGCTGTGCTGCGAGCCCCGTATTCCCAAGATCGTGCAGGAGCGAGCGTGGACGTCGCCCATCTGGTATCGCCCCGAAGCGATCGGGCGCATGCGGGGCGCTGTCGTGTACGGGGAGCCGGGTGCCGACCGTGACCGCCTGAAGCTCACCGCGCTCGTGGGCGCCGGATTGAGCCACGACCCGGATGCCGAGGACCTACGAGTCATCGTTCGCGACGACGACGTGATCCTCGACGTGACGATTCCCGCCGGCACATTGCGCAACGGTAAGGTCCGCGACTTCGCATCCCTGGACGTCCTCAAGTTCCGGACACGCCGACACCGGCCCGCCAAGCTCGCCCTGCGTACCGCGCGCGGCGATCTCGCGACGGCCGACCGTGTCGACCACATGGTCACGGTCGAGGTCCGCATCGGCGCCTCGTTCGCCACCGAGCAAAGCCGGTTGTGGCTTGCGTCCCGGCGCAAGCTGTCGGTTCGATAGGCGCGCCGGTACTGTCACGTTGACGGCGCCCGGCAAGGGCGCAACCGGCACGCTGCGGCTTCCCCTCACTACTCGGGCACACGTCACATGTAACCAGCTCGTGGCGCGAGAGCGCATACCGCTGGAATGTAGCAGCCCACTTCCAACAACAGGGCCACAGTGGTCAGCTGTCGCGAGCCATGGCGGCCGTCGGAAAGAGCGCCAGGGGCGGCAGGCCGTTCGAGACCTTGCTGCGCAGCGACCCGGAGTTGCTCCGGTCACTCATCGACCAGGCAGCAGACTGCGTATGCCTGCACGAGATCGACGGTCGCATCCTCGACGTCAACCAGCGGATGTGTGCGGCGCTCGGCTACTCCCGCGAGGAACTGCTCGCGCGCACCGTGTTCGACGTCGACGCGACCGCCACCGTTGAAGAAGCCGCCGCCGCCGCGACGGAGCTGGCGCCCGGGGAGCCCGGCGTGGGCGAGCGGGTGCTCAGGCGCAAGGACGGTTCGACGTTTCCGGTCGAGCTGCGGCTGAGCGTTGTCGAGTCGGGTGATAGCCAGCTGATGCTCGGCCTGGCGCGCGACATCACCGACCGCAAGCGCGCCGAGGACGCTCGCGATGAGGCGCACCGCGCGCTGGAGCGGCGCGTACGCGAGCGAACCGCACACCTCGAGGTTGCCAACCGTCGACTCGAGCAGGAGATCTTCGCGCGGCAGCGGTCCGAGGGCGCCCTGCGCGAGAGCGAGGAGCGGTTCCGCGAGCTCGCCGAGCGCGGGCATCTGCTCGCGTGGGAAGCCGACGCACGAACGTGGAACTTCACCTACGTGGGCCCCCAGGCCCCCGACTTTCTCGGTTATCCCGTAGAGGACTGGTATCGCCCGGGGTTCTGGTCCGACCGATTGCACCCCGACGATCGTGAATGGTCCATGGACTATTGCCTGCAGAAGAGCGCCACCGTACTCGACTACGAGCTCGAGTACAGGATGATCGCGACCGACGGCCGCGTGGTCTGGTTCCAGGACATCGTCCACGTGATTCGCGACACGACCGGGCCGGTCCGTCTACGAGGCTTCCTGATCGATATCACCGGCCGCAAGCGCGCCGAAGAAGCCCGGCACTTGCTGCTTCAGGAGCTCGACCACCGCGTCAAGAACAACCTCGCCACCGTACAGGCGGTTGCCGATCTGACGTTGCGGACGTCTTCGTCGTGGGATGACTTCGGTGAGATGTTCCGCGGTCGTATCGCGGCGCTGGCGCGCATGCATGCGACGATCTGGCAGAACAAGGGAACGCCACTGCGAATGCTCGAGCTTGCGCAGCTGTCGCTCGCGCCCTTCGCTCGCGGCGTCGAGGGCACGTTTATCGAGGGCGATGAGGTGTCGATCCCGCCGAAGACGGCCGGCGTGCTCGGCCTGGTCCTGTACGAGCTGGCGACCAACGCGGTAAAGCACGGCGCGCTGTCGGTGGAGTCGGGAACGGTACGCCTCGGCTGGCGTGTCGACGAGAACAGGTTGCGCTTGACGTGGAGCGAGTCCGGCGGACCCAGCGTCACCGTGCCCGTGCACCGAGGATTCGGGTCGGTGCTGATCCACGAATCGATTCCGCACGAGCTCGGAGGCTCCGTTCAGCTCGACTTCGCGCCGGGCGGAGTCGAGTGCACCATCACGATCCCGTACGCAAAGGTCTAGCGTGCGGTACGGGTGACCGCATCGGCCCCGCCTACACGACCGCATCGAAGAACGAAACGAGCATCTTCAAGGCCAAGGGGCCTTGAAGATGTCCGGCCGCTACATACAGTTTCGCCTCTGATTCGGCCCATCGCCGGCTGAATCAGCGCTCGATCCGAGAGCGCCTTCACGAGCGATAATCTCTCGCATTCCTGGCGTTGACGCAGTCCACAGCAGCGCGAACCGCGTCGCGCCACGCTGGTCGTGCATCCGACCCGGCCAGGCGTTTTCCCCTTCACCATCGATCACTCGAGTTTCATTGCCCGCACGCACGCACGCAGGCCCGCGCGCTGATAAATTGATTCGAGCGAGGGGGGGCATGAGGAAGTCGTTTGCGGTCGCGGTCGCCTGTGTCGCAAGCGTGTTCTGCGTTGACACTTCGGGTGCACAGCCCGACGTTGCTGCGCTGAGCGCGCTGGGCAAGCACGTATTCTTCGACGATATTTCCGTACCGGCGACGCAGGCGTGCGTGTCGTGCCACGACCCTGGCGCCGGCTGGACCTCCCCCGACGCGACGGTGAACGCAGGCCCGGTCGTCCTTCCCGGGGCGTTCGGTACGTCCGGCAATCGCAAGCCGCCGACCGTCGGCTATGCCGCCTTCAGCTCGAACTTCGGCAGCTGCGACGGTTCGCTCCCGCAGAACTGCTCCGGCGGCAACTTCTGGGACGGTCGTGCGACCGGGCAGACCGTCGGGCCGGAGGTGTTCGACGGCGACCCCGAGCTGCAGGCCGCCTACGAGGGATTCCTCGGCCCGCTGGCCGATCAGGCTCTCGGCCCCTTCGGCAACCCCGTCGAGCACAACATCGCCCCGGGAAGCACCACGCTTCCGGCCGCCGAGGGCGTGTGCGCGGTCGTGGCGGCGGCGCCGTATGCACCGCTGTTCGAAGTCGCATGGGGCGAGCCGCTCGACTGCACACCTGCGGGGGCCGATCTCAGCTTCAAGCGCATCGGCGTGGCAATCTCGGCCTGGGAGCACTCCGACGAGGTGATCTCGTTCAGCTCGCTGCGCGACCTCGCGCTGCTCAACGACACCGACGGGGTGTTCCCGCTCGATGATCTGACGGCCGAGGAGAACCTCGGTCACGATCTGTTCTTCAGTGCGGCCAAGTGCTTTCGATGTCACGAGGGTCTTCCGGCCGGAGACGCGGAGCTGGCCGGGAGTGAGCCGCGTCAGCTCTACCTCGACAACAGCTTCCACCATCTCGGCCTGCCGCCGAACTTCGACGCCGCAAACTTCGATTCGCTGAATCCCGACCTCGGCCTCGCCGAGTTCACGGGCGATCCGCTTCACGAAGGGGCGTTCCGGACGCCGTCGTTGCGCAACGTGGACCGTCGCCCGGATTCGGGCTTCACGAAAGCGTACATGCACAACGGGTACTTCAAGACGCTCGAGGACGTCGTGCACTTCTACAACACGGCGACGATCAAGACGGAGTGTCCGGCCGGCACGACCGCAGCCGATGCACGCCTCAACGACTGCTGGCCCGCGCCCGAGATCGACAACGGGCGGCAGGCGAGCGCGTTCGGGCTACTCGGCAACCTCGGACTGACGCCTGCCGAGGAAGCGGCCATCGTCGCGTACCTGCGAACGCTGAACGACAGCGTGGAGGTCACCGAGCCCGCCGCCAGCCCCGAGGCCGCCGCCTCTCGGCACGTGATGCTGGCCAACACGACGGCCGTGCTCGACCTGCTGGCTCTCGTGTTCGACCCCGACGGCGACCTCGACCCGGGTACGTTGCAGATCCTCTCGCCACCCGTCGCAGGAATCCTGCAGGACAGCGGGGGCGGCGTGTTCGACTACCTCCCTGCCCTCGACTTCGTCGGCACCGACGCATTCGCGTTCGAGGCCTGCGACGTGAAGGGCAACTGCGACTCGGCGGTGGTCACGATCGACGTAGTCACCATCGGCGAGGACCTCATCGAGTTCGGCTCGACCACCGTCGACGACACGTTCAGCACCGTGGTGCTGTCGCATGCGTACGTGGACCCGGTCGTCGTGTGCACGTCGAACTTCCGCAACAACGTCTCGCCGGTAGTAGTGCGCATGCGCAACGTCACGCCGACGAGCTTCGAGGTACGCCTCCAGAACCCGGCGGGAAATGCGGTGGTGCCCGAGTCGGTCTCGTACATCGTCGTCGAGAGCGGCACCTGGCAGATCGGCGGCCACAGGTTCGAGGCCCAGAAGTACCCGTCGACCGTCACGGACAGTACATCGAGCTTCCTCGGCGAAGCGCAGAGCTATGCCCAGCCCTACACGAGCCCCGTGGTCATCGGCCAGGTCATGACCGAGAACGACTCGCGCTGGTCGGCGTTCTGGGACTCGGGCGCCAAGTCCTTCCAGCCGCCCAGCGCGCAGACGCTGTTCACGGGCAAGATGGTCGGAGAGGACCCCGATGTGGATCGCGCGGCGGAGACCGTCGGTTTCATTGTCTTCGAGAGCGGCCATGGTGCGATGCCGGGTTTCGAGTTCGAGGCCATGGTCGGCGACCGGTCCGTTGCGGGTGTGGATGACACGCCACCGAATCTGTACACCTTCGATACTGCGTTCGCTTCCCCCCCCGACGCGGCCGTCGTCAGCATGGCGGGAATGGTCGGGGCCAACGGCGGGTGGGCGCAAACACACGGCGCCGACCCGCTATCGCAGGACTCCATCGCGCTGTCGATCGATGAGGACCAGCTCAACGACACCGAGCGCAATCACACCACCGAACGCGTCGCCTACGTGGCGTTTCGCACGATCGCGCTGCCCGAGTAGCCGCGTCGCCGCCGTGGCTCACCGCCACGGGGCGCACGCGGCCCCCTTCACTTGCACGTCGTCTTCGTCGTCTTCGCAACGCACGGAATGCGCCGCGCCGTGAGGCAGTCGTCAACGGCCGGATCGGTGCCGAACAGCAGCGACAGGCTCATGGTGCTCTGACCGGCCGCGCCCGGGATCTCGGTGTCGCGCATCTTGGCGCTCACCTTCCACACCCCGGTGCTCGCCTTCTGACTCACCTTCACCGACGAGACGCCGTTGGCCGGGCCGGTGGGCCCCTGCGTGTCCCGGAAGCGGAAGCGCGTACCGGCGCCGGTCTGATCCTCCCAGCTGGTCGCCTCGAGCGTGGCCTCGAACACCGGCTGATCGTCGGCGTCGAAGAGTTGCATGATCATCCCCGTGATGACCGGATCGGCACCGAACTCGGCGTCGGGCATCTCGAGCTTTACCTTGAGGCGGTCGTTGTCGGGGCCTGTCTTCAGCGAGGCTATGATCTTGTTGTTCTCGGTCAGGCTCTCGTCGCCCGCCACGCAGTTACCGCTCACGCAGTCGCCGGTGACGGTGCAGAGGTCGCCGTCCTCGCAGGGGTTACCGGTCAGGCTCGCGTACACGCAGCCGGTGGCCACGTTGCAAACGTCGTCGGTGCAATCGTTGTCGTCGTCGCAGAGTGAGTCGTCGGGCGTGTGCTCGCAGGCTCCCGCCACGCAGGCGTCCACCGTGCACGCCACGCCCTCCTCGCAGGAGATCGGATTGAGGCACTCGTGGCTCACCGGATCGCACACGTCGAGCGTGCACGCGTCGCCATCGTCGCATAGCGCGGTGGTGGGATAACCGGGCGTATCGGCGATGCAGCCCTCGTCCTGGCACGCGCTGTTGCAGAAATCGCCCGACACCGTGTTGCCGTCGTCGCAGCTCTCCCCCTGGTCGATCTCCGAGTTGCCGCACACCGGGCAGCCCGCAAGCGACGGGTTCACGCTCAGGCGCGGCGGAGGATCGATGTCGCCGTCGAGCACCGGCGGCTTGTTCGGATCGCGGTACGTGATCTCGTTCTCGGCGTCGCTGGTGGCGTCGGCGAGCAGCTTCGAGCCGGCCTCCATGATCATCGACTCGCCCACGGTGATCGAGTTGTACTCGTTGAACATGTAGCCGAGGCCGGCACCGTGGGTGTGGTCGATGCGCGCCTTGTTCTTCATGTGCAGGCGACACGCTTCGATCTCGATCGCGCCCGATCCGCCATCGGCTCCGCTCAGGAGCTTGGCGCCGTCGAGCGTGACGTCGGTGCCGTCGATCTCGATCGGGCCGCCATAGCCGTAGTACGTGTAGTACGATCCGCCCGACTTGAGCTTACCCTCGGCGTCGATGGTGCCCCGGACGTTGACCGGGCCGGCCTCGGCGAGCAGCCTGACATAGCCGGCGTTCTTGGCCTTCACGGTGAGGAGCGCCTTCTTGCCCACGTCGATGCCGTCGTGCGTGTAGACGTACAGGCGGCCGAGCTGGCCACAGGTGCCGCGCCCGTGCACCTGGATCTTGCCATCGAGCGTCGCCTTGCCGTTCTCGGCGTACATGTAGAAGTTCGCGCCGAGCGACTCGCCGTAACAGCCGCCGAATCCGCCGCGTCCGGAGATGACCGTGCGATCGTGGATCGTGATGTCGGCGCCCGCGTCGAAGCTTATATCGCCGGCATAGCCTGGCGTGAGCTGAATGCCCCCGTAGCCTCCGTACGGCCCCGATCCGCCGTCGGTGTTGATAAGCGTGTCGCCGGAGCCGTCGGGCTCGGAGATCAGCAGATCGGCACCCGCAAACAACGTCACGTAGCCGCCAGCGGCATAAACGAGCTGGCCGGATTGGGCGAGCACGTCGTCGCGCACCGTGATGTCGCTGTCGGCCTCGACGGTAAGGAAGCCACCGTTGGAACCGCCCATGAGCTCGACCTGCTGCGCGATCGTCACGTCACCCGCGGCAGTCAAGGTGATCTCGCCGGCTTGCGTACCGAAGCTGTAGTTGCCTGCGCCGCTGTTCACCTTGAGCTTCCCGGTAGTCGTGATCGACCCCATGAACGATTCGACTTCCAGAAAGCCACCGTTCGTCTCGAAGTCGGATCCGTTCAGGCGGACCGTGTTGGCGATCGTGATGTCGCCGGCGGCTCGCAGCATGACGGTTCCGCCCGGGTCGCCGTTACCCTGTATCTCGCCGTCGAGCGAAATCGTGCCGTCGCCGACCGAGCAGATGCCCAGGCCGAGCGTCGCGCAGCTCGCGTCGCCGAGGCACGGTGTCGTGCCATCGCCGGAACAGGCACGTCGCGCGGTGACCGTGAACGTGCCGCCGGGGCTGCCTGCCTGCTGGACGTCGACAACGATGTTGTTGCCGCCGGAGTCGACGAGGAACGCGCCGCAGAGGATATCCGCGCTGCCGTTCAACAGGGCACCAGGCCCGGTCATGTGAACGGTGCGCAGGCCGAAATCCAGACTGCCGGGCGGGGTGACGTCGTAGGCCTGGTCGATCACACAGGGGTCGGCAGTCGGAGCGCAGATGTGGTCGGGCGAGGCGGCCGGTGTCGCCGCGTACGCTGACGAGGTCGCCAGACTCATGCCGCCTACGATGACAGCGGCAGTTACAACGAGTCTGAACAACGACCTCATCACTCGATCTCGCTGCCGGTGGCCCGAAGCCCACCGAGCGCGTTTCCCTCGGTGACCACGCCTGCCGTCTTCTGACGGGCCCCGCGTACGATCACGCCGACGCCGCCGTTGTCGCGCGCAACCGCGCCGCTCACGTCGTTGCGTGCGCCATCGGAGATGATGCCGTGCTTGCCGTTGGCGACGGCCCGACCGCCGACGACCGTGCCCCGCGTTCGAACCCGCATGCCGACCTGCCGGTTGCCGGACGCGTCGACGTCGACGAGACGCCCGCCCTGCCCGCTCAGCTCGATGCCGTCGCCGCCGTTGTCGGTGGTCGACACGTCGATGAGCAAGACGCCGGAAGCGCGCAGGCGAAGCCCGTCGCGGCGGCTGCCCTTCACCGCGATGTTCTCGATGCGGGCGAGCCCGGCGAGGCTCGGCGACATCACGCCGGTGCCGAAGCCGACGATCTCGCCCCTGGCCTCGACCCCGCTCACGATGCGCGCACCGTCGTTGCCGCCGCCGTCGACGCGCAGACCGATGCCCTCGCCGTTGCCGATGATCGCGAGCCCGGCCATGTCGAGGGTAAGTGACTCGCTGAGCGCCGCGGCTCGCAGGATCAGGCCATCGAGAGAACAGCGTCCCGAGACCACGGGGTCGCCCGGGCGCAAGGTGGTATCGGTGACGACGACGTCACCACAGGCGCACGCGACGCGAGATCCGCGTACGCGGTCACCGCACTCGGCGGCCAGCACAGGGCGTGCGGCGACGAGGCTGACGAGACAGAGAAGCCCACCGGCGATCAACGCCCGTGGCAGTCGGAACGGGAGGGATCGAGCCGAGCCCGTCGAGCCCATGCAGGGGACCCTATCAAGTCGGCTCGGCGGTGGTCAATGGCCAAGGGCGTCGAAAATCGGGGAACCCGTGGGAAAAGACCATTCCACGGTCAACGCCCCATTGCCGCCACCTAGCTCCCTCCCCCACCCTCCACGATCGCCACCGCCCGCAGCGGTGCCCCGGTCCCGCCACGAATCTTCATCGGTAGCGCCACCACCATGAACCCGGTGGCCGGTAGCTCGTCGAGCCGCGCCAGATTCTCGAGCGCCGGCACGTCGGCCTCCGACAGCACCCGGTGCGATTCGAACATCGTCGACTGCCCATAGTCGATGCTCGGCGTGTCGAGCCCGACCGCCGCGATCGATCGTTCGGTCACCAGCCACCGCGCCGCGGCCGGCGCCAGCCCCGGAAAGCGAAGCTTCGCCACCGCGGCCTCGCCGCGCTCGTCGGTGCCCATGTACTGCGCCCGCTCGGGCCAGTAGCGGCTGAAGCCAGTGTGCAGCAGCACGATCGTGCCCTCGGGGATCCGCCCGTATCGCGCCTCCCACTCGCGCAGGTCGTCCACGCTCACGCGGTAGTCGCGCGCGTCACCGCCGGCCAGCGCCTTGCTCGACACGTCGACGACGACACCGGGCCCGATAAGCTGCGCAACCGGTATGCGGTCGACCGTGAGATGCCCCCTCGCGAAGTGCACCGGCGCGTCGACGTGCGTGCCGCCGTGCTCTGCCGACCGGAACGAGTTGGCGGCGTAGTAGTAGCCCTTGTCCGTGTCGCCGGCGAACTCTTTCGTGAGCTCGAAACCGGGCGCGGTGGGCCAGTAGACCGTCGTCTCGTCGTACGCGTATGACAGGTCGACGATGGTAGAGTTGCCGATCAGCTCGGCGAGCCCACTCGAGGTCACCCGGTCGGAGGACCGGCCACAGCCCACGAGCACCAGGCAGAGCAGCACGACGAGCCGTACCGGCATCGTCAGCTCACGGACTCCTCACCGGGCGCCGCAAGAACGAGCTTGCCCTTGGCCCTCCCGCTCGCGAGGAACGCCAGCGCGGCCTTCAGATCCTCGAACCCGAAGACCTCGTGGACGACGCCGCGTATCTTGCCCTCCGCTCGAAAGGCGGTCAGCCAAGCGTGAGCATCGAGCCTGAACTCGCGGTCGTAGTTGCTCGGGATCACGCCCATCACTGAATAGTTGTGCATCGCCATGTGCTCCGCACGCGGCACCCCCCAGCTCCCGCTGCCGAATCCGATCAGCAGAAGCCGCCCTTCGGAGGCGATGCAGCGTGTCGCCGCGTCGAACACCGCGCCGCCGACGCTGTCCCAGATGACGTCGGCACCTTTCGCGTCGGTCAGCTCGCGGGTCCGCCCGGCAATGTCCTCGCTTCGATAGTCGATCACGTGATCGGCGCCCAGCGCCCGACAGAACTCGACCTTCTCTTCGCCGCCGGCGACGGCGATCACGCGAGCCCCCAGCGCCTTGCCGAGCTGAACGGCGGCCTGCCCGGTACCTCCCGCCGCGCCGAGCACCAGCAGCGACTCGTCCGCAGACAGCCGGGCGCGCCGCACCAGCCCGACATAGGCGGTATGAAACGGAATCGTGAAGCCGGCGGCTTCGACGTCGTCCATGTCCTCGGGCACGGGCAACGCGAAGTCGTCGAGCAGCAAGCACTCCTCGGCAAATGCGCCTCGCCCGAGAAAGAAGCCGCTCACGCCCATCACCCGGTCGCCGACCCTGCAATGTGCGCCCGGCGCGACTCCCGTCACCACGCCGACGGCCTCCTGCCCCGGCGTGAACGGACGCGGCGGCGTGAGCGCGTACGCATCGCGGCACATCAGCAGGTCGGGCAGCCCCACACCGGCCGCCGCCACGCGAATTCGCACGAAGCCGGGATCCGCCGTGGGCGATTCGCCTCGTTCGCCGAGCTCGAGCACCTCGGACGGCTCGCCCACACCTGTCACCTGCCACGCACGCATGTCGGCCACCGGGGAGGAGGGTCCGGCTATGCCGGCGGCACGCCACCGGCGAGGCGAAGACTCGAACCGCCGCGCATCAGCCTCCCATGTGGAAGAAGCAGATCTTGTTGTTGTCGGCGTCGCGCACGTACGCACCGTAGAAGACATCGGGGATGCGCTCGCCCGGCTCGCCGTCGCAGGTGGCGCCGAGCTCCCTGGCCCTGGCGTGCAGCTTCTGCACTCCCTCCTGGGAGCCGCCGGGAATCGCGATCATGTTGCCGTTGCCCGAGCTCTGCTGGTTCTCGTCGTACGGAACGCAGATTGCGATCATCGGCCCTTCGCCGGTTCCGTAGAACTTGATGCGCTCCATGTCCATGAGTTGCTTGGCACCGACCTCCGCAAGAAGCGCGTCGTAGAACGCCACCGCGCGGTCCATGTCCGTTACTCCGATTGTCACGTAGCCGATCATTCGAGATTCTCCTTGATGTAGTTACGTACCTGGATGAACCGGTCGGCGCACGCCGCGAAGAACGGTCCTCTACGATGTGCGGCTCAGGCCGCGTGCAGCCGCACGGGCAAGCGCGAGTAGCCCCTCACGAAGTTCGAGCGCACGCGCGTGGGCTCATCCGTGACCTCGACGCGCGAGAAGCGCTTCATGATCTCTTCCCAGAGCACCTGGAGCTGCATGCGCCCCAGGTGGGCGCCCACGCAGTAGTGAATACCCGTACCGAATGAGAGCTGGTCCTGCGCATTCGAACGGTCGATCTGAAATCGCTCGCCGTCGGCGAACACGTCCTCGTCGCGGTTGGCCGAGAGATACCACAGAACGACCTTGTCGCCTTCCTTGAAGTTTGCGCCCCCGTATTCCACATCCCCGGTGACGGTGCGCCGCATGTGCGCCAGCGGCGTCTGCCAGCGGATGATCTCGTCGACCATGTTGGGGATGAGATCGGGCCGCGCGCGCAGCTTGCCGTACTCCTCGGGATACTGGTTGAGCGCGAGCACGCCGCCCGTCATGGAGTTGCGCGTGGTGTCGTTGCCACCGACGATCAGCAGCATCATGTTGCCGAGCAGCTCGAGCGGACGCGTGTTCATGTCGGCGGTGTCCGGGGCGTGGGCGAGCATGGAGAGCATGTCGAAGTCAGGCTCGGCGGCAGCGCGCTCGTCCCACAAGTCAAGGAACCTCTGCAGGCACTCGGCCAGCTCGTACTTGCGCTGATCCCACGAGTCGATGATGCCGTCACCCGGATTCGCCGTGGTCACGTCCGACCAGCGCGTCAGCTTGCTACGTTCTTCGAACGGAAAGGCGAAAAGCGTGGCAAGCATCTGCGTGGTGAGCTCGATCGAGACGTTCTCGACCCAGTCGAACTCTTCGCCGACGGGCAGCGAGTCGAGAACCGTCGCCGCCCGCTGGCGAATCGTGTCCTCGAGCTTGCGAACCTGCTTCGGCGCCACGGCCGGCCGTACGGCCTTGCGCTGGCCCGTGTGCTTGGGCGGGTCCATGGTGATGAAGCTCGGCACTCTCTCGATGGTATCTTCTTCGTCGTCGCCGGCCTCGAAGAGCACGATGCTCGGCTCGGACGAGAAGTGCTGCCAGTCGAGCTCGATCTTCTTGATGTCGTCGTAGCGCGTGATCGACCAGTAGGCCCCATCCTCGCTGTCCGCACAGAAATGGATCGGGGCCTCTCGACGCAGTCGCTCGAAGTACGGCAGCACGGTGTCGGTGGCGTACAGCTCACGATCGGCAACGTTGACCTTGTCCAGCGGCAACTGGGCAGCGTCTCTACCTGCCTGGTCGAGCTCTGCGTCGTGTCGCGCGAACATCGTTTCGAGTTCCATTCGTGACCTCCTGTCGCTCGCGACCCTGCCGAGCGCGCGAACCACCCCATCGCGTCTCGCGCAATGTCGCGGGGCGCCACACTTCGGTCAAGCTGGATGAGGTAGGCTCGACCGTGCTCTGTCAGGGGTCGGGCTCACTGCCTGCCGGCACGCCCGAAGGGCCGTCGATCCATGCGCCGCCGTCGTCCAGCGAGCGCACACGACGGCGGCGTCGGTGTAGCGCGTCGGGCACCTTGGGCCGCAACACGATGATGGGGCACGAGCGTCGGCGGCCCCAGGGTGGTGCAATCCACTCCGGGGCCGCCGTAGCCCGGATTGCTAGCTGGCCGTCAAGGGCGTCCTACCAGCGATCGCGTCCGCCTCCGCCTCCGCCACGGTTCTCGCGAGGCTTGGCTTCATTCACCTTGAGGCTGCGGCCGTCGAGCTCGACCTGATCGAGCGCGGCGATGGCCGCGTCGGCGCCGGCCTCGTCCATCTCGACGAACGCGAAGCCGCGTGGCTGTCCGGTCTCGCGATCGGTGATGATCGTGGCCGAATGAATCTCGCCGTGCTGGCTGAAATGGTCGCGCAGACCTTGCTCGCTCGTCTGGAAGGACAGGTTCCCTACATAAATCTTCTTGGACATCGTAACTCCGTTGATCGTGGTCACCCTGCGGGCAACCTCACTTTGCTATTTTGATTTCTGAAATTTCCCGGCGTTCCGGGATCGCACAGATCTGACAGGCTGGGCTTCTGTGAGAGCAGGGGCTGAGAGCTGTTCGTTCCGGGGAAGGGAAATGGATCACTTCGGTAGGAGGGCCAGCGACAGCCGCGGTCCGAGCACCGCGCCTACCTTGTTTAGACCACACCTGGCGTCGCGTTGCCAACCCCGGCGACATCGAGCTTCTCACCCCGGCTCGAGATGCGAACGCCGGCCATGTCAGTGTAGCTGGCCGGACGCCTTCGGGCGCGGCACGTTGAAGCTGACGGCCTCGAGACCGATTTGCACTTCGGGAGAGCCGAACGAATAGCCTTGCTCGGGAAATTCGATCGTATTCCCCACGAATCGGGCAGGAAACAGGATGCTGTCGCCGCGCCGGTTGTACCCCAGCTGGAGAAGCGTCCGCTCGGGAATGATCTCCTCCCGCGTCACGTGGAGGTGCTCCGTGTTGAGGTACAGACCTTCGGGCTTCAGCGCTATCAGCGCCGCGAGAAAGTCGGACTCGTCCACCGACCATCCCCGGTCGTGAAATTGCCAGCGATTGTGGGAGTTCGCGTGTGGAGTCAGGACCATCGGCGGACCCTGATCGCTGTGATTGTGAAAGTAGACCAGGACGTTCGCCGGCACTTCGTTCTCGTGTCCGGTCAGCGCAGCGCCCGTGCGATAGAGGCCACATTCGGGAAGCTCCGGTGCCATGCCGACCTCAGCCCGCGTTCTGCATCTGCTCGAGCATCGCCGCCATCCGGCGGTGCACGGCGTTGACGGCCTGCAACGGACGGATCATCACACGGAACTCGGTAATACGGCCTTCGTCGTTGCAGGTGATGATGTCGACACCGTTCACGTGCTTGCCGTCCATGGTGGTCTCGAACTCGAGCACCGCCTGGTTCCCCGACATCACGTGCTTGGTGTAGCGGAACTTGCCGGCGTCGCCGGACGGGCCAGCCTCGGTATCCGCGTCGCCGCCGAGCGTGTTCCCGGCCGCGCTCAGATAGAGCTTGGTGATCTCCTTCCCCTCCTGCGGCGTGAAGACCACCGGCGAGAGGAATACGACATCGTCGTCGAGCAGCTCGTCGAGCCCTCCGGGGTGCTCGCCTCGCAGGAACCGGTGCCAGTCGTCGACGACTTTCTCGATGATGCTCATGGGTACCTCTTCTCCGTGTTCGCAACCGGACCGATGATCGCGACTGGAACGAGCCGGCGCAAGACCCACCAGAACCGGGCGGGCTCAAAACAGCACCACGGGGTCGTAGCGCGGCAAGGTCAGGAATTCGAGCTCCGGGCTGGCGGCCTCCTTCTGCTTCAGGAACTCGAGCGTGAGATGGGTTCCCTTCGACAGGAATCCGGCTGCCAGGACCGGCCCGAGGAACGGCCCCTCGATGGGGCCGGTCAGGCTGTCCCAGTGGATCGGAACGACGCGGCCCGGCCCGGTCGCGGTCACGGTTTCGCGCCAGTAAGTCTCGCGATACTCGGCGGTCTGCGATCCCAGAGCGCCGACTCCCAGAAAAACGACGTCCGCGTCGAATCCTTGCAGGTTGCCGTCGACGAACCCCGCGCTGCCGAGGATCAGAAAGCTCCCCTTCGGATGCTCGACGTGAAGCGCGTAGGCCTCGCCCACGCGGTAGTCGAACGCGCTCACCGGCGGCACCAGCGGCTCGGTGATCTCGGGCTCGCCGAGCGCCCGCTCGGCCATGCGTGGATCGGGGAACTGGAAGTGGCGCGATTCGATGGGCGTCAACGTGAAGCGTCCGAGCTCGACCGGCTCGCGATCGGCGACGACTCGTATCTGTTCCTCCGCGAGCCCCCAGCCACGCCCGATGTTCGCGGTCGAGCTCGAACCGACGAGCAGCGCGCCCGTTCGCCTGGCCACCTCGGGCGCATCCATCGCGTGGTCGTAGTGCGAATGCAGCGGAAAGACCGCGGCGAGGCGCGTGACACCGTTTCGCTCCAGCCCCCGGGCGATCGCGTCGAGGTCGGGCTCGATCGTGCTCGCCAGCACCTGCAACGGCCCGGGTCGCGAGAACCAGCCGTCGGTCATCCACGAGGTCTCGCCGTCGGAGAACAGCAACGTGGCCGTACCGGTGTAGCGCACCGTGACGGACCCGGGCGGGATGACGGCGTCGCCGGCCGCCGCCCAGGCCGGATCGACCGGAGGCGTCTCGTAGGTAGTCAAGTAGTGATGGGCAGCCGCGCCCAGAACGAGAAGAACGACGACCAGCACGATCGCGATTCGACGAATCCATCTTCCAGACATCGCGCGACTGCCTCCGACGATTCGCCCTACGAGACCTGGTCGCCCGGGCCGTACTGCGTGAGCTCTATCACGACACCGTCGGGAGCCGCGACGTAGGCGTAGACGAGCCCCGACGGCTCACGGACGGTCCGGCTCAGTATGCGAACGCCGCACGCCGAGAGCTCCGCGACCGCGCCGTCGACGTCGTCGACGTTCACACCGAAGTGCGCGACACCGAACCCGTGCCGGTACGCTCCGTCGCCGGCCTCGGGCGGCGGCGACGGCGCATGACCGCCGGGGAAGCTGCCGACCACCAGGACCTGCCCGCCAAGAGCAAGGAAGATCCGGGTGTCGCCGTTGGTGTTCGTGTCGCGGCTGATCGGCGTGGCCTCGAAGTGACGCTCATAGAATCGAGCCGACTCCTCCGGCTCGGCCGCGTAGACGTGGATGTGATCGAGAGAGTTCACCTGCATCGATTTCACTCGCTTCGTGCGGCGACCGGCAACAGAGGCCGCGTGGTGATCACACGGTCGCCTGGTTGAGCAACCGAACCAGCGGGTTTCGCCGGAGCAGCGGCCGGTAAGCCGCCAGGGCAACAACCAGCCCGCAGACGAATCCGCCCAGATGCCCCTCCCACGCGATCCCCTCGGCGCCGACCACGAAGCCCCCGATATTGAACAGCACCCAGAGCGTCACCCACGCTGCAGCGGGCAACTTGTACTGGAAGATGACGAACATGAACGTGAGCTTCGAACGCCGGAACATCACCGCGTACGCGGCCATGATGCCCGACACCGCCCCGCTGGCGCCGAGGCGCGGCATCTCGGGGTCGACCGGCGAGATCGTGACGGCGAGACCGCCGGCCACGGCCACGAGAAAGTACAGGCCGAGATAGCCAGTACGGCCGAACGCGTCCTCGACGTTGTCGCCCAGGATCCACAAGAAGTACATGTTGCCGGCCAGATGGATCGGATCTGCGTGGAGGAAGCAGGAGGTGACGAGCGTCATCAGCCAGTGCGCCCCCGGGGCGTGTGCGGGGATGAGCCCGAACCTCGAGACGAGTCGCTCCGGATCGGCCGCGGTGAGCTCGAGCAAGAACGCGGCGCAGTTCAGCACGATGAGACAGATCGTGACGACCGCGAGACGGCGCGGGCGGAAGTTGAACTCGACCGGCAACCCCGAGACGAACTGGAAGAGCCAGTCGCGCCGCGTGCGCTCCACCGCCAGCTCCGCTTCGGCTTGCGGCAGGAGATGCCCCGCGCGTGCGTGTGCGAGCTCGTCGCGCTCGAGCCACACACCGTGACAGGCGAGGCAGACGTCTACGGGCAGCGAGTTCTCCGCGGATAACGCGTGGCGCGCAAGCTCGGCATGGCAGGCAGGACACGCCAGCACGGTGTCCTCGATCTTAGGGCCCAGGCTGTCGACTACCGCGCCTGACGGCGCGAGCTCCCCATCGTACGCGTTCATCACCTTCGCCAGCTCGCCCGCGTCGAACCACAATCCGCCACAGTGCACGCACGCGTCGATCTCCACCCCCTGCTCGTATACCGGCTCGAGGACCTGCCGGCGGCAGTGAGGACAGTGCGCTTCCGTCATCGATCGGTCAGGCGCCGCCTGCGTGCATGCCCGCCCAGCGCCGGGCCTCGAGAAACCCGTCGACCGGCCGTGGTCGCATCCGGCCGACGGGCGCGGAGAGATCGTTCGATGGCATGGTCGTCGTCTCGGTCTCCGGTGAACGCTTCCGTGGGCGGCCTCTGAAAATCTTGCTATTATGTGTACCGGGCCACCGGAAGCCTGCCGGCCCACTGTGCCCACCCAGCGCTCATGTTGATAGCGCCCGTGGCGCCGCTTGCGGATCCACGGAGACGGACTATTTAGACCGGGATCCCGGCTCGATCAGGAACCAGCCTCGATGACCCTGCACGCATGGACCACGCTCACCATCCTCGCCGTGATGATGGGCCTGCTGTGCTTCACGCGCATCGCGGCATATCTGGTGCTGCTCGCCGGCCTGGCCATCCTGCTGACGGTCGGGGTGATCAGCGAGCAGGATTTCCTGGCCGGCCTGGCCAACCCCGGAATGGTGACGGTCGGCGTGCTGTTCGCCGTGGTCTCGGGTCTGCGAGAGACCGGTGCGATGAACTGGCTTGCCGAACCGCTGCTCGGCAGCCCGCGTTCCACCGGCTCGGCGCAGCTGCGCATCGCAGGCCCGGTGGCGGTACTGTCGGCGTTCATGAACAACACGCCGCTGGTCGCGGTGATGCTCCCCGTGGTGCACGACTGGGCGCGCAAGTACCGGATCTCGGTCTCGAAGCTGCTGATGCCGCTCACGTACGCCTCGATTCTGGGCGGCGGCTGCACCCTGATCGGCACCAGTACGATCCTCGTGATCAACGGCCTGGTCATATCCGAGCTCGGGCCGGAGCACGGCCTGGGCATGTTCGAGATCGGCAAGGTCGGCATCGTGTGTGCCGTCGTCGGCCTCACCTACCTTCTCACCCTGGGCCGCTGGCTCATTCCCGACCGGCGCCCGGTGATCAGCACCGGCGACGACCCCCGCGAGTACGTCGTCGAGATGCTCGTGCCCGACGGCAGCCCGCTGGCCGGCAGAACGATCGAGGACGCGGGGCTGCGCCACCTGCCCGGCCTGTACCTGATGGAGATCGATCGCGACGGGCAGGTGCTGCCGGCGGTATCGTCGGGCGTGGCGCTGCGTGAGAGCGACCGGCTGGTGTTCGCCGGCATCGTGGGCTCGATCGTAGACCTGCAGCGAATCCGCGGCCTCACGCCGGCAACCAACCAGGTGTTCAAGCTCGACGAGCCCCGCACCAACCGAAGCCTGGTCGAGGCCGTCGTCTCGCGCGCCAACCCGCTGGTCGGCATGACGATTCGCGAGGGTGAATTCCGCACGCGCTACAACGCGGCCGTGATCGCGGTGGGGCGCATGGGCGAGCGCATCCAGCAGAAGATCGGCGACATCGTCCTGCGCGCCGGCGACACGCTGCTGCTCGAGGCGCGTACCTCGTTCGCCGGCCAGCACCGCAACAGCCGCGACTTCTTCCTCGTGTCCCAGATCGAGGATTCCGCGCCGGTACGCCACGACCGGGCCTGGATCTCGCTCGTGATCCTCACGGCCATGGTCGCAGTCGTCACCACGGGCCGTCTGTCGATGCTGAACGCCGCCATGCTGGCGGCCGGCGCGATGATCCTCACGCGCTGCACCTCGGCGTCGGCTGCGCTCCGCGCCATCGACTGGCAGGTGCTGCTGGTGATCGCCGCCGCATTCGGAATCGGCCGCGCCATGCAGACCAGCGGCGCCGCCGAGGGCGTGACGCACTGGCTGATCTCGATGGCCGGCAACGACCCGATGGTGATCATGGCGATCCTGGGCGGCGTGACCATGGTCTTCACGAACGTGATGAACGCCAATGCCGCCGCGGTGCTGATGTTCCCGATCGGCGTGGCCACCGCGGCAAACCTGAGCACGCCCGAGCTCGGCATCAGCGCCATGCCGTTCGTGATCGCGATCGCCATGGGAGCCACGGCAAGCTTCGCCACGCCGATCGGCTACCAGACGAACCTCATGGTGATGGGGCCCGGCGGTTACCGCTTCAGCGACTTCCTGCGCGTCGGGTTGCCACTGTCGATTCTGGTCTGGCTGACCGCGATCCTCGTCATCCCGCTGTTCTGGCCGTTCTAGTCGGAGAGCCCCTGTGCCGCTTCCCGTGCCAGGCGCTCCTCCTCCATCTGCGTGTACGCGACGTAGTACTTGTAGATGTTGCGCACGTAGATCACCGGCTCACGGCTGATCGTCCTGGAGGCGGCGACCTCCACGTGCCCGAACCAGCGATCGGGGTCGAACCCCATCTCCTCCGCCTTCTTGCGAGCCCTGGCGATGTTCGCCGGCCCGGCGTTGTAGGCGGCGAACGAGAACAGGACCTGATCGACAGGGTCGATGTCGGGTGAGCTGAAGTACCGGTCGCGTACGAAGCGCAGGTACTTGACGCCGGCGTGGACGTTCGGCTCGGCTTCTTCGACCCCGACGATACCCACGTTCGGATCGGCGGCGGTGGTCGGTAGCACCTGCATGATGCCGATCGCGCCGGCATGACTTCGCTTGCTCTGGTCGAGCTTCGACTCCTGGTAGGCCTGGGCCGCGATCGTCAGCCAGTCGAAGTCGTAGCGATCGGCATACTTACGGATCAGCTCGATGGTCTCGGCGTATCGCTGCCGCCCCCGCTCTGACAGCGAGTTGTCGATCCACTGCGTGCTGCCCAGATAGCGCTTGAGGAGAACGTTACCGAGCAGCGTCCCCTTGCGCAGGCGCTTCACGTGCTCGTTGATCGCGGCCATCAGCAACGGGCTGTCCTTGCGCGTCGCCCAGGCGATGTCTCGACCTTCCGCAACGGCGAGGTCCTCGTGCACCCGGATGTTGTCGAACACCTGGCCCCACAGCTTCGCCTTGTGGCTGTCGACGATCACGGCCGAGAGCAGTCCCGCCTCGACCATCTCGAGAAGATCGTAATCCTCGAGCTCCTCCTCCGCTTCGCGCACGGGAATCGGCCGCTTACCGTCCGCCTCACGCTGTCGGTTCAGCGCAGCGAGATGCTCGAAGTAGCTGCTCGAGCGGCGCACGTGCACGGTACTGGCCGCGAGATCGTCGAACGAGGAGATCTCCCCGGCCGCCGGCCCGGAGACGACGAGCTCCTCGACCCCGGTGTAGCTCGGGTTGGCGAAATCGACCAGCTCCTGCCTCGCCGGCGTGATCGTGATGTTCGCGGCGGCGATGTCTCCCCGTCCCGACAGAAGGCCCGGCAGCAGCTCGTCACGAGGAACCACGATCAGAACCACGTGCAGGGGCGGCCCCTTGCGTCCGGCCTGGCCGTTCAGGTGCTCCTCGAAGATCCGGGCGATCTCGTAGGCCAGGCCGCGCTGCTCGATACCGTTGTAGTGGAAGAACAGCGGGTTGTACGCGGTGAGAATACGAACGAAGCCGCGCTCGCGCATGCCGTCGAGATCGCCCGTCCACGGCTTCAGCGCATGGGCGAGGATCGCATCGTCCTCGTCGTCCGGCGCGGGCTGCTGGGCTGCGGGCGGCGCGGCCCCCTGCCCCGCCCCCGGCTGGTGCTCGTCGTTCGGTTCGGCCGAGACCGGTTCGGTGGCCGTGACGCCTGCCCCCTGTTCCGGCTTCTCGATGCGCGCCGCTTGCTGTGCGCGGTCACGGCAACCACCGGCAGCGGCGAAGAACACGAAGACAAGCAGCAGCACGGCGAGCGGGCAGCCGCGCGCCGACCTGTTCACTGGATTCAGGGTGACCATCGGCTCCGGCGGAGTGTTAGCAACTCCGGGGAACGAAGAACAGGCTCATCGAGGAATCAGCGCCCACAGGAAAGCGTGAGGGCGGCCGAGGACACATTGGCCGTGCGGCTGGTCGCCTCGTCCGCGGCTATTCTTTCTGGCAGCTACTATCGCAGCCGTCGCCGTTGTTCGTGTTACCGTCGTCGCACTTCTCGCCCGCCTGCTTGTTGCGGATGCCGTCGCCGCAAAGCGGCAGCGTGCAGTCGATGTCGCACGTCGCGGTCTCCGCGCCGTCATCACATACCTCGCCGATACCCGGCTGGATGATGCCGTCGCCGCAGAACTCGAGAATACAGGTCGCGTCGCAGCCATCGTCGGACACGACGTTGCCATCGTCGCACTCCTCGCCCGCCGTCGCGTTAGCTACACCGTCGCCGCACATCGCCGCAGTGCAGTCGACGTCGCAGGTGGCCGATTCGCCGCCGTCGTCGCAGGTCTCGCTGCCCGTGATGGCGCCGTTGCCGCAGTCGAAGAAGCAGATGCCCCACGACACGCCCGGGAACCCGGTTCCGTTCACGTAGCTGGTCTCGCACTCGTTGAGGCCGGCCAGGTAGGTGAACTTCGGCGGCGCCTCGGCCGATATGTCGGCGCAAACCGTCGGGTTCACGCCGCAGCTCGGATCGGTTCCGTTGCCGGCGACGATCCCGCCCTTGCCGATCACGATTGCCGGCTTCGCGGAGTTGCCGGTGCCGTTGTCGGCGGCAATGCCGAAGAACGAATTCGCGGTGACGCTGGCACCGAGCAGAAGGACCTTCTTCTTGGAGACCACGATCCCGGTACTGTTTCCGCTGATCGTCGTATCCTGGACCTTGACCGTGGAGGCGAGCGAGTCGACGCCCACGCCGGCGTTGTTGACGATCATGGAGTCCTGGAGCTTCGTCGGCTTACCGGTGTTGTCGATGCCGTAGCCGGTGTTGCCGGAGACCTCCACGTTCTTGAGACCGACCTTGGCGTTTACCCCCGCAATTCCGCCAAGCGTGTTCCCCGATACGAGACCATCCTCCATCTTGAGCGTACCGCCCACGCGAATGCCGGGCGTCGTCGAGTGGAGATAGTTGTAGACGGCATCGAAGCCGTTGTTCAGAACGTCTACGTTGGAAAGCTTCGCCTTGTCGGCCAGCACGCCGAAGCTGCCGTTGCCGCTGATCGTGGCATTCTCGACCTTGACGTTGGAGACGTCGATTCCTTCGTTGTCGTTGTCGATGAAGTCCGAGTCGAGAACCTTCGCCTTGGCGCTGCCGACGTCCTGCAGGCCGTCGCCCACGTTCTGCGTGAACAGCACGTTCGTGACCTTCGCACTGCCACCCGACCAGATCTTGATTCCCGCATCAGGACCGTTGCGTCCCGGGATGGCGGTGTCCGGCGAGCCGTTGTTCGAGATCGTGAGGTCATGCACGATCAGCTTGCCGCCGTTGCCGAGGCCGTCACCCACCGTGATCCCGTCGCGCTTCGCGCCGGTGATCGTCCCGCCGGGCGCACTGGAGAAGACCGTGCATTTCGCCAGGCACTCGATCCCGATGTGGTCGCCACCGGTGAGCGTGTAGCCCGCGAGATCGAGCGAGCCATTCGAGATCGTGACGGCAGTGGTCGGAAACCCGGTGCAATCGAGATTCGCTGCCAGGAAACCTGCACCATTCAGTGTCGTTCCGCAGGCGTTGACCTCCACCGGCGGATCGGCCGCCGACACGGCCGTGCAACAGAACAACATGGAAGCGAGCGCGAGCCCGACGGTGCGTCCGTCCCGGTGACTCGTCATGGATCAACCTCCTGCAGGCTGGCAGCGGTAGCCAATCGAAAGCGTCTGCGAGCAGCACACCATGTGGCCGGCACTGGGCCAAGCGCAAGGGGGCCGCGGTTCACCCATCCGGGGGGCGGCGCATGCCGGAACGTCGGCCCACCGCACGGCGCCCAGGCCAACCAGTCGGGTGTGACACTCTGACCGGCGCCTGCTCGCTACGCTTCGTAGACGATGAACTCGATCATCTCCTCGGGACGACCGGTCGGGAGCGCTACATGGTCGAAGCCGGCGATCGACATGTCAGTTGCCGGCGCTGGCACGAGACAGTATCACCACCGGGATCTGGCGCCCGGTCGTCTTCTGATACTTGTCGTACGGGCTGTTGAACTCGACCAGCCGCGGCCATAGCCGGCTGCGTTCCTCGGGCGCGGCCAGTCGTGCGGTGACCTGAACCGTCGCGCGCTTCACCTGGATCTTCGCGCGTGGATCGGCCTGGAGACTGCGCCACCACAACGGGTCGCGGGGGCCGCCGTTGTTGGAGCCCACGATCACCCAGCAATCGCCATCGGCGAAGAACGGCATGGGCGTGGTGCGCAACAACCCCGTCTTTCTTCCCGTGGTCGTGAGCAAAAGCACCGGCATGCCCACCAGGCTGCCGCCGAGGACTCCGCCGGTCGCCCGGTAGACCGAGGCGTGACCCCTCGAAAACCACTGCCAGTCGGCCACGCCGGAGTCACCGCACGCCGCCGGCCGCTCAGGGCGACTTCGCCTTGTACTGCTCGGTCTCGTTCTTCGTGGCGGCCGAGAACACGCTCGTCCAGCAGGTGGCGGAGTCGCTGTTGATCAGCTGAACGGTGACGTCGGAGTCCTGGACGAAGAACTTGCCGCCACCGGACGGCGCGGGGAGCGTGAGGTTCGCGCCCTTGGCCTTGAGCTGCACCTTCGTCTTGCCGGCAGCGCCCGGCTTGAACTGCGCGCCGGTGGCGCCGGCACTGACCCCTTCCTTGTTCTTGTACTTGAATCCCTTCGGGGCCTTGTCCTGCCAGCCGATGCCGGGCTCGACCGTGATCGCGGCAACCTGCTGCGGAGCATCACCGGTCTCGTCGTAGATGCAGGCGGTATACGTGGTCGTCGCCGACGGGTTGCCCAGATCGGCCTGGTCGAACTCGTCGCCCCGGCTGAGCTTCCACTTGAGCTGGTTCTTGGAGCCGCCCTTGTTCTTGATCTGGAACGAGGCCTTCTGGCCGGTCAGGCAACCCGACGCCGGCGTGGCCGAGCAACGCGACGTGAACGCGCGAACGCCGCCGCCCGGCACCAGCACGCCGTAGCCCACGTAGGCCGAGTCGCCGTCGACCAGAACGCGAGACACGGTCGACTTCGGAAGCGTCTGAACCGCGAGGCGCGCGCCGGTGGCGGCATCGTAGGCGAAGAGTTCGGAGGAGCCGTCACCGGGATCGACCTCGTTCGTACCCGAGTACACCACGCCGTTGGCCACCGAGGTGCCGCTCCAGGCGGCGCCGATGTCGTCCGACCACACCACGCTGCCATCGGTGGCATCGAATGCCATCAGGTGATCCGGCAACGGCAGGCAGGTGCCACCGGGACAGTCGGAGTCCTCGTCGCATCCTTGCGACGCGTCGTTGTCGCACACCCGGTCGGGCGACAGCTGGTAAAGCGCCGCGTAGATGATGCCGTCGGCGATGGATACCGGTCCATTGAAGAGCCCGAACGCCGCGAATCCGGGTGAGATCGGCTTCGGTCTCACCTCGTTGGTCCACGCGACCGAGCCGTCGGTCTCGTTGAAGGCGTAGAGCGTTCCGCTCTTGCTCGCCGTCACGAGCAGGGTCTTGGTGCCGCCACCGTCGGGAACGTCCACGGGATACGGACCGTTCAGGGATCCGAAGTCGAGGTAGAGCGGCTTCGGCACGCTGCACGTTCCCGTCGAACAATCGCTGTCGAGACCGCAGTCGACGGAGGTGTCGTCGGCGCAGAACCCGAACTGCTCGATCGGATCGACCCGTGCCTGCCACACGACACCGCCGGTGGCGGCATCCAGCTTCAAAACGGTGCCCGAGTCGCCGACGGCCGGGAACGTGAAGCAGCTGACGGGATTCATGTAGAGAAAGTTCCCGGTGGGATCGAACGAGACCGTCGCCGTCACACCGGCCCCCCTGGCGTCGACGCACTCGTTACCACCGCAGTCGCTGTTCGTGGTGCACTCGATCGTCGTGTCGTTCGTGCAGATCCGATCGGGCACGGTCTGGTACGTCCAGAGATCGGCGCCCGTCGCCACGTCCAGCGCCACCAGGCGACCCTTCGTGCACGGGGTGTCGAGAATCGAGGAGACGCTCACGAACAGGCGTCCGTTCGCCACCGCCGGTGCCGACCAGATGTTGTCGAGCCCGGGCGTACCGAGCGACTTCGGCCCCCACACCACCGCGCCGGTGGCGCCGTTCAGGCAGGTGACGTTGATCAGGGAGTCGCCGAAGCAGACATTGCCGCCGGGCGCCACGACGATCGTCGACTGCGAGCCCATCTGGACCCCGGAGCCCGTGTCGTATGACCAGGTAACGGTGCCGTCACCGGGGTCGAGCGCGTAGACGAACCCGTCCCACGACGAGACGTACAGCAGCCCGCCGGCGAGCACCGGGCTGGACGTCACCTGTCCAGCCGGGAAGTCCCACTTCTGTTCGAGGCTGTTCACGTTCGCCGGCGTGATGTCGGCGGCCACCGTCGTGGCGCCGAGCAACGCCGCGGCGATGCTGGCCATGGCAGCAGAGCGCAATCTCACCTGGTCTTCCTCCTTGTGAGTGAAAGAAAGAGAACCGACACCCTAGCCGGTTCCGGATGACAATGGCCAGCGAGATTCTCGCACTCCCCCCTGTACGGGGAAGTAGCCTCGATCACGAACCGCGGATGGACAGGCTCAGTCGGGAGTCACGGCAACCACCGCCGACACGGCAGGCTTGTTGCCCAGGGTGCGAGCGATGTGTCCCGGCCCGGTGATGTCGGCGGCGAGGATCGCATCGCCCGAACCGAACGACCGCTTCTCGCCGTCGCCGACCTCGACCTCGACTCGCCCCGACAGGATGAACACGAACTGCTTGCGCGGCGCCGGGTGCCAGTCGCCGACCCAGCCGACGGGATAGGTGAGGAACAGGAGGGTCTCGGCTTCGCCCGAGGCGGACGCTCCCAGCGGCGCCGCCGGAGGGGCGTAGTCATCGTAGTGAAACGAGATGTCGCGTTCGCCGAAATGCGACACGCCGGAGCTGTCCGAGAAGATGCGCGTGTACGACAGCGCGGCAAGGTTGCTGTCCGCATCGGCCGGCGCCGGACTCGACTTCGCGCCACAGCCCACCAGCAGCAGCGCCAGCATCAGGCCGGCGGCCGCGCGGCCGGTTCGCGAACTCTGCTCGCTCCACATGATCTGACCTCCGGGGCGCCCGTCGCGCCGCCATCACGCTATCCTATCCGGGCCGGACAAGCGGCCCCTGGCCCGGCAACCACCGCACAACCCGATCCCGCGCCCGGGTGGGCAAAAATACTCCCTTCACCTGAGCAGGGCGGCGCGCTAGTGTACCCGGCGGCGCCTCTCGCGTGCGGTCCTGCACGAGGTGGTGAGGCTGAGCAGGCATGCGAGACCCCCGCCGAGGCGAACGATGACAAACCTCAAGACTTCCATTCTGGCCCTGTTACTTTCCGCGTTGCTGGTTCCGGGCCTGGCCCTTGCCGAGAGCGACTGCACCGACGGCCTCGACAACGACGCGGACCTGCTCGTCGACTGCAACGACCCGGGCTGTTGCGGCTTCGCCGGCTGCGCCGGCTTCGCATGTGACGACGGCGTGTTCTGCACGGTGGGCGCCACCTGCCAGGCCGGTGCGTGCACCGGCGCCACGCCGCGAAGCTGCGACGACGGCGTTACGTGCACGGCCGACTCGTGCGACGAGGTCGGTGCTCAGTGCGTCAACACCACCAACGACGTGGTCTGTGACAACGGCGAGTTCTGCGACGGCCCCGAGGTCTGCAATCCGGCCACCGACTGCCAGCCCGGCGTGCCGACCGACTGCAGCGACGGCATCGACTGCACCGTCGACACCTGCGACGAGGTGAGCGACACCTGCGGCAGCGTGCCCGACGACGCCCTGTGCGACGACGCCGCGTTCTGCAACGGCGTGGAGTTCTGCAGCGCGATGTTCGGCTGTGAAAGCGGTACACAGGTCGACTGTTCCGGCTCGACCGTCGGTTGCGCCACCGGGTTCTGCAACGAGATCACCGACGCCTGCGGCGTCATCCCGGACGACGACGCCTGCGACAACGGCCTGATCTGCGACGGGCGCGAGACCTGCGACCTCGGCGGCGCCTGCAATGCGGGCACGGCGCTCGACTGCTCCGGCCAGACCGGCAGCTGCGGTACAGGGTACTGCGACGAGCTCGCCGACGCCTGCGACGTCTTGCCGATGAACGAGGGGGTCACCTGCGACGACGGCGATCCGTGTACGCCGGCCGACGTGTGTACGGCCGGGGCATGCGTGGCCGGCGGCACCACGTGCGGCGATGGCGCGCTGGACGCAGCCTGCGGCGAGCAGTGCGACCCGCCGTCGAGCGAGGTCTGCGGCAACCTCGTCGACGACGACGGCGACACGCTCATCGATTGCCTCGACGACGACTGCGGCGCGCTGGCCGGCCCGACCTGCAACGACCAGTGCATGGTCGTGGGCGCCTGCAAGAGCCTCGGGCGCACGCGTGCGAAGATCCGGTTCAAGCCGGGCATCCGCGATCAGCTCAAGCTGCGCTCCCAGACCCCGGTGGTCGCGGCCGCCATCAATCCGGTGACCGACGGCTTCAGGATCCTCCTGTCGAACGACGACGGTCCGATCTATCGCGGCGAGCTGTTCCCGGGCGACATAGTGCTGCGGCGAACCGACCAGTACCGCTATATCGACCGCGGCGCGAAGTCGGGAATCTCGCAGCGCGACGGTCTCGCCCAGGTGAAGATCGCCATCAAGGAGATCGACGGCCAGGACACCTACGTGTTCCGCGTCAAGGCGTGGAGCGATCTGAGCGCCGCCACGCTGGCCGACATGACGCTACAGGTCTCCGCGGTCGACGACACGGCGGTCCTCACGGCCAGGTGGATCCAGCGCGTCGGCGGCTGGCAGCTGTCGCGCTAGCAGCCGACTCGATCAGCGCCGACGAACGCACACCCGCGGGACAGCCCCTTCGACCTCCGTCCGGAGATCGCGCCGGCCGTGCTTGGCCAGATGCCGCGGGCGCCAGGCTTACGCCGCGTCGCTTCCCCTACCCGCTGCCACAACGCATGCCGTTGCGCTCAAGGCGCGTGTCGCACCAAGGCTCCGATGTGACAGTAGGCCGATTCCGGCCCTCTCCATCACGACGAACTCGAATGGTCTGTTCACCGTCTTGCTCGTGATGGGCTGCAGTTGCTCGGTCGTCTGGATCACCCCGTCGTCCCCCAGATGCGCGTCTCACGATCGTCGATCCGGGCCGAGCGACAACCACACCGGATTCGCCCGCGGTCGGGCTACAGGATGCGGCGCACGGCGCCGAGAATGACCTTCTCGATGTAGCTGTAGTCGCCGTCCACGCGGAACAGGGCCTCCATGTCAGCGACGAGTCGCTCGACAGCGGGCGGGTCGGCGAAGTACTTCGGTTTGAGCGAGACGATGGCCTGCAGGTTGTCGTAGTCGGAGTTGCCGTCGAAGAAGTCCGTCAGCTCCTCGAGCCGCTCGGGCGACACGTCACGCGAAAGCATCCGCAGCTCGTCCGGCGTCTCGTCGAGGTCGGCGTTCGCGCAGTACAGCAGCAAAAACGTCTTCAGATCTTCGTATGTCCAGGTCTGAGGATCCACGGGGCCGACTGTCACGAGTGCGACCCGAAAACGCAACGCCCCCACATCTCCAGTAGTGAGCCCGCCCCCGCGTGCGCCGCAACACGGCGTCGAAGATCGCCCTGAAGGCGGGCGGCGCGAATCTCCCGACGCCACCGGCGGTCGACGAGTCGCGACTGTTCGCCCAGGATCCCGAAGTCGTCGTGCAGCTCGGCAACACGGAGGGCATGTGCTGGTCGGCACGCTTCGTCGCCGGACGAACCAGCCACAACAGCCCTCTACGGTTCAAGGCCGGAGCTCGCTAGCCGTGACCGGGCGAGCCCGGGTGCTTCTTCAGCGAACGCCTTGCCTTCGATCACGCTCACCGGCCGAATCGGCCGCGATGGCACCTCGGCGTCGTAGCACCTCGAGTGTGCGCGGCCCGAGCCAGTCGTCAACGAGCCGTACGGCGCCCTCGTGAGTAAAGTGACGGCCGTCGGGGCGAAGTGCGCGTGGTCCGTCAGGTTGCCGGGCGAGGTAGCCGCCGAACGCTAGCACGGTCATCTCCGGCCGACGCGCGGCCGCCTCTCTCAGCAGTTCGTTGAAGCGCAACCGCGCGAGATTCTGCTCTTCAACGGTGAAGACCGAGCGACCCGGCTCGTCGATAGCGGGCATGTCGAGCCAGACCACGTGGCCATCATACGCTGTGAGGATGTCGACGAACCCCGAAATTGCCGCCCGCATCGCCGAGTCGACATCGGGCTCGCCAAGCTGCCGCGGCACACCGCCGGAACCCTCGAGCCGCACCCCCATCACCTCCCATACGCCGAAGAATACGACCGACACGTGGGGCCTGCCACGCGCAACGACATCACGTACGTCACGCAGAAAGATCAAGCAGCGCTTCGCGAGGCGGTCGCCGGCGACCGAAGTTCTGCGCTCTGCCAGCGTCGAACGTAGCAGCCCGCAGCCGACCCGCGTAACGCCACGTACGGGCTGCAGTTCGGGACGCGTGCGCATCCACGCCGCGTAGCCCGGCATGATGCTGTACGCGGTTGAATCGCCAAAGCCGGCAAGTCGCAGCGCATCGGCGTCGGCTCTCGACGGTGTGTCCGCCCCCCTCGGCACCGGCGCAGGCGCAAACGCACCCGGCGCCTGCACGATGAGCACCACCGCCACGAACACGGTGCCCGCCATGGCGAGAACAGGCGTACGTGCACCCGCGAGCCACCGGCCGCGACGGATCGGCTCTTCGATGATGCGACTCGACGCGGCCGCAACCGCGACCGTCAGCGTCGCGCGCAGTACGAACGTGGCGAACTCGCCGAGGCCATCGGGCGAAACGACCAGAAAGATCGGCCAGTGGTACAAGTATGCGCCGTACGAGATACGGCCCAGCGCGCGAAGCGGTGCCGGCGACAGCAACCGACGAACCGCGCCCGCCCCCTTGAGACATGCAAGCAGCACCAGTGCGGAGGCAGTCGCGTAGACCCCCAGGCCGCCGCGATAGAGCGCAGGCGTATCGAGGCCGAGCGCGCACCAGGCGACTCCGAGCGCGAGAAGCGACGCGACTCCCACGACATCGAGAGCGCGTGCAGAGCGCCAGCCGACAACAGGATGTCGTCTCACGACGCACGCAAGGACGCCCCCTATCAGTAGCTCCGCAATGCGCGTGTCGGTGCCGAAGTAAACGCGCTCCCGACCGATGACCTCGTAGAGCCCCGCGCTGAGCGCGAGTGACCCCGCGGCGCCGGCTACGAGCGCGAACCCGAGCCGTCGCGTGTTCGCTTGCCCACGAGCGAACGCGGCGACGACGAAAGGGAAGACCAGATAGAACTGGCCCTCGATAGCCAGCGACCAGACGTGCTGCACCTCGGACGGGTGCTCGAACAGCAGCACGTACGCGTAGTCCTCGCCGATGAAACGCCAGTTCACCACGTACGCGAGGCTTGCGGCGACGTCGAGCGCGAGCCGCTCGAGTCGGCCTGCTGCTACCCACAGAGGGGCCGTCACCGCTATCGTGAAGAGCGTCAGCAGCGACGCCGGAAGAAGGCGCCTGAGCCGGCGCGAGAAGAAGGCGGCGAAGTCGACGCGGCCGCGGGACTCGACGTCGTTCAGGAGCAGAGATGTGATCAGGAAACCCGACAGCGTGAAGAAGGTGGAGACACCGAGATAACCACCCTGCGCCCACGAGAAGCCGGAGTGGAATAGCATGACCGCGATCAGGCATAGCGCGCGCACGCCATCGAGCGAAGACTCGTAGGGAAGAACCGACCGCATCTCTTGAGTCAGACGAGCGGGTCGCTACCTCAGGGAATCGGCGCGCAGGTCGTAGGCGCCGGCGTGTCGCGTTGCGCGAGGTACCGGCCTGGTTCATCCCGCGCCGGCCGTGAGCCTGGCGGCCCTCCCTCGGCACACCACGACATGTCCGTGCCGAACGTCAGCCGGACGCCGATGCTTCCCTGCGAAGTCTCGTCGAGAGTGTAGGTCCAGCCGGCGCGCCCCCCTTCGATCGTGAGTCGATCCGCCTTGACCTGCACCTTTCGTATCGGTCCGTCCGGATTGCCGTCCCTGAACCGGAAGCCTCTGGGTTTGGCCAGGCTCCCGAGTCGCTTCCACTTCAGCGCGGGAAGCGGCACCGTCACGATGTCGCTGCCGCCAGCCGAGTTGTACACGGTCAACTCCGCGCCGGTCAGCGTCGGATCGCCTCCCGGGCCCGGCGGCGGCGGCACCACGCGCTGTGCCGGCGGATCCGATCTGGTAGCCGACCTGAACGCCACCTTGCGTCGCCGCGCATTCGTCGGACCCGCGCTATCGTCGCGGAGGCTCAGCAAGGTCGTCCGGATACGCACTGTGTGGATGGGCAGTGTGGCAACCGTGGTCGTCGTGGTCGTCGTGGTAGTCGTCGTGGTGCTTGCGACGGCACAGCCGTCGGGCGGGAACCTCGAAGCATCGGCAGAATCGCTACCGCAGTCGATCTCGTCGCGGTCCAGCGCTCCGTCCGCATCGCGGTCGATGCCCATGCGAACGCCCGATCCGGGTGGGACGCAGGTGAAAACCGATTCCTGTCCAGGCGTCGCCGAAAGGTTGCGGAGCTCGGTCGTCGTCGCGGCCGGATCGAGCGCACGGTCGGTCTGGAAGATCCCGCCGCCCAGATACACCGCCCCTCGAGACTCACCGGCGTAGACCCCCTTGACGACAAGCTCACAGCGGTCCAGATCGGCCTGGCCCTGCAACAGGGCGATGCGCGAGATCACCGCCCCGCTCGAGTAGTTGGCGGCGTTCACACTGACCTGCTCCCCCACGGCAGGCTTGATACCGGTGTCGAGCGCCATGATGAAGGCTTCGACGTTGGCTTCCTCCGTCGAGCTCAGCGAGAAAACGGGAATCGAGAGGAACTCCTCCATGCTGTACGTCGAGCCGTCGTGGATGAAGCCGAAGCCGCTCACCTGGTCGCCCGAGGAACGGTACGCACCGACCTTGTCGTACATGTTACGGAGGTGAGGCGTCTTCATGACCTGCTCGCCGACTCCTACCGCGACTTCGTCCAGGCTCAAACCGTTCGTGCCGGTCGGCACGGCATGACAGTTGTTGCACGTGAAGACGGCGGCCGTGCTCTCATTGACGAACGTGTCCTCTCCGTTTGCCTGGGCGGTGGTCGGCACATCGTCGAGGGGACGGTTGGGGTTCGGGGGATAGCGTAGCGTCATGACGAAATCGGTGAAGGCATCGAAGTCTGCGACCGAGGGCTCACTGGCCCTGCCCAGCAGCCCCACGAAGGCAGTGCTGAAACCGCCGAAGTCGGCGGGGACATCCATCGGGTCGGCCGTATTGGTCTTGTCGCCGCGCCAGTGCAGCGGGCCCTGTCCGGGAAGACCGCGCAGGCTCTGCGTCGTCATCGGCCCTTTCAAAGGATGGAAGGCGGTAGTTCCTCCGATCAGAGGGATCATGGGATTGGGGTTGGGAGTTATCGTGCCGAACGGGGCGCCGAGATCCCACGCCAGCTTGTCCATGTCGCCGAAGACGTGACAGGTCCCACAGGCAGCGTCGCCGTGCCCCGAGCTGAACGCCGTGTCGTACAAGAACCTACGCCCGTCGGTCACGTCGGTCGGCTCCGGATCGGCGACGTCGATCTCGGCCAGAATGACGCGACTGCTCGAGCTCGCCGGCCGCTCGATGACCGTCACCTTGTGCTCGAGGCGACTCATCACGTAGAGGCGGTCGAGCGATTCGTCCAGCGCCAGACCGCTGGGACCGCCGGCAACATCGATGCGATCGGTGCCGATGCTTCCCGCCTCGAGCGCATCGGCATCCAGGACGGCTACTTTCGACGAGCCGAACGCCGCCAGGTACAGCGTGTCGCCCGTGCCGTCGAACACCATTCCCATCGGCATTCCGAGGCTCCTGTCGATCTCGGCCTGGGGCCCGGTCGCAACGCTGTAGTCCACGTGGGAGTTGAGGTGAACCGGACTGGCGGTCGCGCCGGATACCACCGTAACGCGACTCTCGGCCAGGTGTCCCTGTAGACCGACGGTCGGCCCCACCATTTCCACGAAACGCACCTCGTTGCGCATCTCGACGTTCGATACGTAGAGCTTCGCGGTACCGGGGCGCACGGCCATGTTGAACAGCAAGGTTCCCACGCGCGCCACGCTACTGGACGAGGAGCGTAGATCGGGAGGGCTCGCGGTGGCGTCGATCATGAAGACATCCAGGTCGGGAAGTCTGAAGCGGACATCACTGCGCCAGTTGCTTCCGTCCTCGTCCTCCCAGCGACCGCTCGAGGGGTCATGCTTGACGATCAAGCCCGTCTCGGGCCAGCCCGGCGTTGCACCGGGCGGCATCGAGGGGACTCCCCCACCGTCCGCTACCTCCGCGGCGGGAATGATCGTCGTACCGTTGCCCGATCGAAAGATCGCCGCATAGACCGTGCTGCCGTCATCGCTGGCTGCCAGCGCTCGCGGCGTGTCACCGAAGAGCTCGATGATGTTGACCGGCGCCCCCCCGATACCGGCCCCGGTGCTCGTCACGTCGAAGACCCATACCAGCGCCCGCGGCGTGCCCGGCGTGGAGACGTCGGCCGAGGGCACGTTCTGATGTTGCCCACGCCGTGCCGTGGTGATGAACGCGTACCCGTCACCGGTACCGGCGAATACGATGTCCCGGGGCTCGTCACCGACCAGCAACGTCTTCGTCACACGACTGAGCGACGCATCCCCGTCGTCGACCGCCACGACGCTCACGCTGTCCGAAAGATGGTTGACCACCCAGGCCTCGAGTGCTCCGCCACCCACTTCTCTCACGGCCACGGCCACGGGGCGTAGCCCCACCGGCACCTCGGCCGCGAGCGCCAGCCCACTCGGGGTAACGTTGAAGATGGCCAGCCGGTTGTCCGGCGTGTTGACTGCAAAGAGCCGGCCCCCGTCGGGCGAGAGTGCCAGCGGGCGCACGTGGCCGGCTTCGAAATTCGAGTAGCCCGCCATCGCCGGGGACGCGGCAAGAAGCCCGCATGCCACCGCACAGCTTACAACGTACCGCCGGCCGCACCCGAGGATTGCGAAGATGAGTGACGACCGACCGACCCGAACCGAGGCGGCCAGAGATCTGAACATTGCGCGTACCTCCGAGCGTGAACCGTACGAGACGTCCTTCACACTCACAACCGCGATCAGCAGCCTGCTGAAGAACCCCGGGCGCTCTGCGATGCGACTCGGTTCTTCAACGACCTGCTAGCCCCGAACCAGCCGGCGGTGCTCGAGTGGCGTGCAGCCCTGCCAGCGCTTGAAGGCCCGATGGAAGGCGGCCGGCTCCGAGAATCCGAGTAGATAGGCGACCTCGCTCACCGTCAGGTCGGCCGAGCTGAGATAACGAAGCGCCAGCTCGCGGCGCACGTCGTGCACGATCTCGGAGATGCTCGTACCGTACTCGCGCAGGTGCCGGCGCAGCGTGCGCGGGCTGACCGAGAGCCGGCGGCCCACCTCGTCGGCCGGAGGCACCCCATCGGGCAGCGACTTGGCCACCACCTTGCGCACCGCAGCGGCCAGCGAAGCCTCCTCGGGTAGATCGTCGACGAGCGACTGCGCATAGCGCTCGAGAACCGCGCCGAGCGCCGGGTCGGCGCTCGGTACCGGCGAGTCGACGTCCACGGATACCAGCATCGCGTTCTCGCCGCTGGCGAACCGCACCGGAGCGTCGAAGACCCGCTCGTACTCCGAGGTGTCGGTGGGTGCCTCGTGGGCGAACCGGGCTTCCTCGATCACCTGCTCCCTGCCCAGGATCTTGCGAATCAGCACCAGCGGGGCAGCCACCACGTACTCCGCGATCGGGCTCGGGGCACTGCCGCCGCCCTCCACCTCGTGCCGGAACGTGTAGCCGGTAGCGGTCTGCTCGAAGCTGTAACGGGCGGCGTCGGCGAGCAAACGGTGGAACCGCTGCAGCCGCGCGATGCTCTCGCGCATCGTCGAGCTCGACGCGATGATGTACCCGAGGGTGCCGTAGTCGCTGGGCTCGACCGTCTCGGCCACGTGCAGGCCCAGGCAAGCGTCGCCGCTCGCTTCCAGCGCGAGGACCCACAGCGACCAGAGCTGATCGTAGGACACGCGGTCGTCCGGGTCGGCCAGCTGCTCGCGCGTCAGCCCGACCTGCGACAGCAGCGACCCGTCGTCGATGCCGAGCTTCGAAAATCCGCTGACCATGGGGCGCAGCGCCAGGACGGACACGGACTGGGTGGGTGGCCTCGGGTCGGGCTGCGCGATCATCGGCCCACATTACCGAGGCCGAAGGGCATTACCTAGCGACTTTTTTCGTGAGGAGGATCGGGCGAAAGCGTCGCCATTTCGCCGCTCTTCGGGCACGACGTCCGGTCGATGCGACACGCGACGTGCACATGTGCGACCCCCCGTCCGACGGCGGCGCGGCCGCCGCCGCCTCGCTCGCTGGCCGCGGCGGTCAGCCCCGATGGCCGGCGATGTCAGTCCCACCCTGCGTGAGGCCACAGATGGCCCACGTGGTCACCCCAAAGGCCGCCGCAATCATTCTCAGAAGGCCTCGCCGTTTTGCATACTCGAAGTCATGGCCGTGGGACCCGATGCTCACCGCGCGCACCTGACCGGGGCACCGACACGGTTCCACGAGTAACCAAGGGGAACGAAAAGATGACGTACCGACAACGCTCCATTCGACACCTCGGGCTGTGCTGCGCTGCCGCGCTGCTGGCCATGACCTTCCTGGCCGCGCCGGCGTCGGCGCAGCCTAACGACAACTGTGCGATGGCGACCGCGATCGCCGGCCTGCCGTTCAATGATGCACCCGCGACCGGTGCGGCCACCATCGGCGTGGGCGACCCGGTACCCTCGTGCGGAACCCTCGACAACAACGTCTGGTATTCGTTCGCGGCCGGCTCGGCGACCAGCCTCGAGCTGCTCACGGCCGGCAGCGGCTACGACACGAACGTGGCCGTGTACACGGGAGCGTGCGGCGCGTTGACCGAGATCGCCTGCAACGACGACACGCCCTCGGGAACCGACTCGCAGATCATCGTCCCGCTCGCACCCGGCGACGTGGTGCTGATCTCGGTGGCGTCGAGCACGCCCGGCGGCGGCGCACTCAACTTCGACGCGATCCCGTCGCCGTCGAAGATCTTCAAGCCGAGAACGCTCCATCAGATATTCACCTCGGCCGACCCGACACCGCTGGGCGCCTCGTACGGCGCGTTCGACGTGACCGCCACGCACTCCAAGCGCGACATCGGCTTCAGCGCTCGCACCCACGGCATCTTCGTGCGCGCGCCCGGCGGCGCCCTCAATACCATCGCCGTCTCGGGCTCCGCGTCACCGGTGGGCGGCACGTTCGCCACGTTCGGCGAGCCCAGCATCAACTCGCTCGGCGAGATCGCATTCTACGCACAGCTCGATGGCGGCCCTGTCGACCACGGCATCTTCCGGCAGACCCTCGGCGTGCTGGGGCCGGCATTCCTGGTCGGCGACATCTCACCGGACGGCGGTGTCTACGAACGCTTCGGCAAGAACGTCGACCTTGCCGAGTCGGGCAACATCGCCTTCATCGCGCGGTCGGACATCTCGCCGGGCGACATGCTTCTGGTCGACGACGGCATCGCCACGACGATCGCGGCCACCGACGGCGACGTCACGCCGTGCGGCGGTACGTTCTCGACGCTCGGCGCCGGCAGCGAGCCGCCGGGATTCGACCTGGACAACGTCGGCACCTCGGTGGCGTTCTACGCGAGGGTTTCGGGCGGCGGCGACGACGGCGTGTTCGTCTCGACCGCCGGCGCCATCACCTTGTCGGCGTGCGAGAGTGACGCGACGCCGCTCGGCGGCACGATCCAGAGGATCGGCCAGCAGCCCGCGATCGGCGGCGGCATGGTCTACTTCGCCGCCGACCTGAGCGGCGCGCCGGCGAACGAGGCGATCTTCACCATCGACGGCGCCGGCACGGTCGCGTCGGCCCTGGCGGAGGGCGACATACTGGCCACCGGCGAGACCGTCGACGACATCGACCGGAACATCACGCTGTCGACGAATCTCACGGCCGATCTGGCCGCGGTGGTGAGGCTTGCAGGCCTCGGCGATGCCATCGTTCACGGCCCACTGGCCGGTGCGGCCTCGGCGGTGCTCGTCGAGGGCATGGCCTGCCCTGGCTTCGGCACGGTGGAGCAGCTCGACCACGAGTACGAGATCAACGATGCCGCCGACATCGCATTCGAGGGCTCGTGCACGGCGGGTCGCGGCGCCTACGTGATGCCGTTCGGCGCGCCGCCTACAGCAGCCGGCCTCGTAACGGATGCCACCGCGGCCGGCACCGGCTTCAAGGCCCACGACCCGAGGATTAATACCACCGGCGAGGTCGCGTTCCGCGGCTGGCGCTCGGCGAGCTACGTCGCCTCGTGCAACTCCTCGGGCGTGTGCCTGCCGCCGGTCACCACGGCCAACCTCTCGATGGGCATCGCGGGGCTTGCCGGACAGCACCTGGACACGATGTACACGGAGACGCTCAACGGCGACAGTCGCCAGCTCGCGTTCGCCGGCCTGGTCGCTGGTGTCTCGCGCAACCCGGCGATCATCCGCGTTCGTAACCTCAACCCGGCGTTCGCGACGGCAGTTGCCGTCACCGGACAGGCGCTTCCGGGCGGCGTCGGTACGTTCTCCGACTTCCCGCTCAGCGGCTCGATCACCGGCGCAATCGCCGTTCCGTCGGCCAACAAGAAGGCAGTCGCCTTCCTGGCCAGCATGAGCGGGCATCCCGCCGGCGCGAGCGACGGCCTCTACGTGTTCACGTCGAGCGGCGTCCACGAGGTCGTCGTCGACGGAATGGTCGGGCCCACCGGCGGCACGTTCGTCGACTTCGACGTGCCGGTGGTGCGCAACAAGACGCTCGTGTTCCGCGCCGCCACCGGCATCGACGACTGCCTCTACCATCTGCGCTCGGTCACCGGCTCGCCGGTGTTGACGATCCTGGCCTGCGACGGCGACCCGGGCCCGCCGGGCGTGGGCGGCACACTGTCGTTCCTCGACGTGCCGCCGGCCGGCGGCAAGAAGGAGATCGTGTTCGCCGCGGAGATCACGGGCGGCACGGCCAGTCAGTGCCTGATCTCGGCACGGGTCGGCGTGGGGCTCACGGCCGTGGCCTGCACCGACAACCCGTACATCCACGGCGAGTACATGGACTCGTTCGACCAGTGGTCGCCGTACGGCGCAGCTTCGGCAGAGGCCAAGGGCAAGGGCTTCACGTACTGGGTCGAGGGGAGCGAGACCAACAGTCTGCACCTGGTCGCGTGGCGCAAGAACCGGCAGTTCGCACTGTTCAGCGACTCCATCACGACCACCCCGGGCGGAGCGCCGCTGTTCATCGATCTGTTCCCCACCGCATCGATGAACAAGAAGACGGTGTCGTTCCCGGCCGCATTGTCGGGCGGTCCGGTTCAGGACTCCGTCGTGATGGCTACGATCAAGTAGCACCTCGCCCGGGCCGGCTGCGTTCGGCCCCGGCCACCTCGAGCGCGCCCGTCACGGCGCCGGGCCCACCAACCGAGTCCAGAACCCTGGGCAGATCAGCCGGCCGCGGGAAGGTTCTCGTCGAGCCCGGCCAGCACGTGATCGGGGTGAGAGCGCCGCTGGTAGTTTTCCGACTGATCGATCCAGCGCACGACGCCATCGGCATCGACGAGGATCGCCGTCGGGATCGGCATCGACACCAGCACGCCCGGCTTCGGCGCGATGCCGCGGCGGTGCCGCACGTTGTAGAGGTCGGTGATCTTCAGATCGACGTCACTCAGGATGGTGGCGTCGAGCCCGTGCAGTCCGCGCCCCATCCTGATCTGTCGCGGCGTGTCACCACACACCGTGACGATCGCGACGCCGCGGCGGTCGAGCTCCGGCTGTAGATCCTTCCATCGCCGCAACTCGGCGACACAGTAAGGTCACCAGTGGCCGCGGAAGAACTTGAGCAGGAAAGGCCGCCCCCGCAGGCTCGCCAGCGCGAACTCGTTGCCGTCCTCGTCCGTGCCGCTGAAGTCGAGCACGGCCGCACCGATGGACACCGCAGGCGTCTTCTCGTCCTGCTTGCTGAGCGCGACGAGAAACAGGAACAGCCCACCGCCGATCGCGCCGGTCCAGGCGCCCGCGCGGGCAATACCGCTCGCGTCCGAGACGAGCGCGAACACTCCGAGAACGAACGCCACCGCCATCACGCCGACGAAGACGCTTCGATCCTCGGGCACGCGCACCGCGACGACGCGGCGACCCCATTCGACCAGGCCTCCCAGCGACAGGATCCCGGAGACGATTCCCAGAGTAGCCGTCATACGTGCCTCGATGCGGCTCGCGGCGGCGCCGCGAGAGCAGCGGCATCCTATCGGATCGTGCACCTGGTGCCAGACCGGACATTTCCAGCTGCTCACGGACCGGACTTCTTCAAGTGGCAGTGCCAAGCGGCAACCTGGCGTTCGAATGGCTCGAAGCACTCCCCTTCCAGCCACGCGCGCCGCCCGCCTACGAGTCTTCATCGCCACCGAGCCCGGGGGCTGCGTGAGTGCGACATCGTGTTATGCTCGCCTGATGAGGGCTTGCCGGCTCACGCTCGCGCTCGTCTTGCTGGTGGGATCGCCGCTTGCAGCCGCGGCGCCGGCAGACGAGGCAAAGAGCGAGATGCGCCGATTCCCGGCAATCGTCGAGTCAGTCGACGGACAGGCCGTCGATCTGCAGCGTCTGGCCGCGGACAGGACCGTCGTCGTGATCACGCTCAAGGCGACGTGGTGCCCGGTATGTCAGAACCAGCTCGTGCGCATTCGCGAGCGGCTCGTCGAGCTGGAGCCTTGCGGCATCACGTTCGTGGTACTGGCTCCGGGCCCGGCCGACGCGCTGCGCGCGATCCAGCGGCGTGTCGGGTTCGACTTCCCGTTCGTCGAGGATGAAGACCTGGCGATCGCGAAGTCGCTGGGCCTGCAGTTGGCCGACGACGAGATCGTGCCCGCCATCCTCATGCTCGAACCCGACCTGACCGTCGGCTGGATGCAGCAGGGGCGTGGCTCGAAGTTCTACGGCGACGGCGCTCTGGTCGAGAAGGTCGCGTGCTGGAACCGGGTCTAGTGGCCAGGCTCAGTTCCCGATGTCCGACGCCTTCGCCGCCGCGCGGATCAGCTTCGCGTCCTTGCGCAATATGAACTTCCCGTCGCGGGAGCGCTTCGTGGCCTTCTTCACCTTCTTCACGTAGTCGCGATGGGTCGGATAGAGCGAGGCCAGAGTCGGGGCATCGAGTAGCTCCGTGGTTCCGAACAAGAAGCAGAACCCGCCACCGGTCTGGCCCAGGCCCGAGTGCGTGGCGACCGGCACGTCGACCCACGGCGTGCGGATGCCGCCGAGCACGTTGCCCACACCGTCGAGCACGAAGTCCACGGAGTTGCCGGCCGACACCGTCTCGAGCAGAGGAGCCGACGGTGGCGGCTTGCCGTACTTCACCCACCGCTCCAGTCCGGCCAGCGCGGCCTTCACCACGAAGTGCTGCGGCCCCGAGTTGATCGGCTTCTGGCACTCGATGATCCCCGGAATCGGCGACTGCGTGATGATGACGTCGACCACCGACGGATCGTCGCCGCGGTCGGTCATGCCAGCGAGCAGCGTGTAGGTGTCGCCGTGCGCAGTGCCTGCAACCTCCCACAGCCGCATGATGCCGGTGTCGGGTTGCCGGCTCGCGTACGAGACGAGGCCCACCAGATCGGTCTCCATCTGCAGTGTGAGCACCGGCACGTTCATCGAGTTGCGAATGAATACGACGGAGGGAACTCCGACCACGGGTTCGGGTGCCTGCGAGAGCGCCGTGCCGCCGGCGCCGCGGCTGTGGATCAGAAATCCGTCGAACACGCCGGCGAGCGGATGGACGGCGTTCACGTAGGTGACGAGCCGGAACGCCGATTGCGATTCGCCGATCGCGATCACGCGCTCGGCCGCGAGCCCACCGAGAACCGTCGGCCCCGAGGGCCCGACGATCGCCTGCCCCGCCTGCGAGAACATGTCGTACGAGAAGCTGTCGCCCGGATGGGACAGCGAACCGTACCGGACGGCGTCGACTGTCTTGAGCGGAAGGCTCAGCAAGCCCCCTCCGCCACCCTCCACACCGACGAACTGGGCTGAGACGCCGACCCAGATCATCCCCGAGCGCATCATCTCGGTGTGCGCCATGATCCAGTCGGGAGCCGAGTCGAGGCCGCCGCTCACGTTGAGCCACTCGACCACGACGGTCCCCTTGAACTTGCGTGGTCGCTCGGGGCGATAGACGAGGATACGCGTCTTGTACGCGGCCGTCCCGGCCGGCTGCGCCGTCCACTCGCCATCCGACTCGAGCGCGCCGACGGCCGAGTACGCCGAGGCGGTTCCCGAGATGAAGAACTCCTCCTGGACGTAGCCGAAGTCGCCTAGCGGGATGGCCGTGCCGGCCACGAACGGCGGCCCCGAGCCGACGGTGATCGGGCCCTCCACGACGGGATCCGCTACGGTAGCTCCGGCGGGGAGCGTACCGGCGACGACAGCGAGCATGCTCGCGACACAAACAGCTACGACGCGCATGAGTGCATTACAGGCGGGACCTCGACCTGCTGCAATCCGACCCTCAGCCGGGGGGGCTCACGATCGTGTCGATTCGAAAGCACCTACCGCTACACCGTTTCGATTCTGAGAGGTTGCGTCACCTCACGGCGAAGTTCGGCGTCGGCGGCGCTGTTCAGGGGACGATCTCGACGGCGACCACCGCCCAGTCGACGTTCGAGCTGAACGCCCCCTCGACCGCGACGCTCGAGATGACGTCCACCGTCGTGTCCATCACGGCGAGGCTCGCAACACCTCCACCCTGCCCCGCTCGCACGTCTACCCGCTGCGTGTAGACGGCCGACGGTGTGTGCGTCTTGTTGCGCATCGCGACCGCGCCGAGCACCACCGATCCCGGCGATGTCGTCGTGAGGCCGAGCGAGTAAGAGCTGCTGTCGGAGCCGCCCGAGCAGGCGCCGGCAACGCCGCTCGTATTCGCTGACGTGACGGTTCCGATCGCAAAGGCCGCGCTGGCGCCCGAGTAGCGAACCACGGCCAGCGTCGCGCTGGTGGGGGCCTTCGCCAGCGTGGCCGTCACAACGCCCGCGGCGGACGCCGTTCCCTCGGCCGCCCAGATCTCGACGCCGGTCTGATTGCGGCCCGAGCACTGCGTCGCAATCGGGCTCCAGCTCAGGCCGAGCCCGTCCACCGAGGCGACCGCGACTCGACTCTTCGTCGATACCGCCACGAGATACAGCTCGTCGCCGACCGCCGGCACCACCGTATCGGTGACGACGACGCTCGAGCCGCTCGATGTACCGACGTCGACCCCCTCGTAGGTAACTTCGGCCGGCGTACACGTATCGACGTGCTGGCAGCCGAGCGCCTGGTCGCAGGTATCGGCCGTGCAGACGTCGCCGTCGTCGCAGTCGACCGTACCGTACCCGCAGCCGCTCGCCGCGTCGCACGTATCGGCTGTGCAAGCGTCGCCGTCGTCGCAGTCGATCGGCCCGTAGCCGCATCCGGTCACGGCATCGCAGGTGTCCGTCGTGCAGGCATCGCCGTCGTCGCAGTCGACCACGTTGCTATTGCAGCCGCTGACCGCGTCGCACGTATCGGCGGTGCAGGCGTCGCCGTCGTCACAATCGATCGGCGCGTACCCGCAGCCGCTCACGGCGTCGCAGGTATCCGTCGTACAGGCATCGCCGTCGCTGCAGTCGACCGGATCGTTGCCACAGCCGGTCGCGGCGTCACAGCTGTCGATCGTGCATGCATCGCTGTCGTTGCACTCGATCGGGTCGCTACCGCAGCCGCTGGCCGCGTCGCACGTATCGGCGGTGCACGCGTCGCCGTCATTGCAGTCGACCGGCCCGTACCCGCAGCCGGTCGCCGTGTCGCACGTGTCCGTCGTGCATGCATCGCCGTCGTCACACTCGATCGAGTCGCTACTGCATCCGCTGAGCGCGTCACAGCTATCGGTAGTGCAGGCGTCACCATCACTGCAGTCGACGGGCGCGTAGCCACAGCCCGCCCCCGCGTCGCACACATCGGTCGTGCAAGCATCCCCGTCGTTACAGTCGACCTGGGCATGGCCGCAGCCGGTAGCCGCGTTACAGCTATCCGTCGTGCACGCGTCATCGTCGTCGCAGTCGACCGGATCGTTACCGCAACCGATTGCCGCATCGCACGTATCGACCGTGCATGCGTCATCATCGCCGCAATCGACCGGGTCGTACCCGCAGCCCGTCGCCGGTTCGCACGTATCCGTCGTGCACGCGTCGCTGTCGTTGCAGTCAACCGGATCGCTACCGCAGCCGCTTGCCGCATCGCACGTATCGACCGTGCATGCGTCATCGTCACTGCAGTCGACCGGATCGCGCTGACAGCCTGCCACCGTGTCGCACGTGTCTGTCGTGCACGCGTCTTCGTCGCTGCAGTCGACCGGGCCGTACGCGCAGCCCGTCGCCGGATCGCACGTGTCCGTCGTGCACGCGTCGCTGTCGCTGCAATCGACCGGATCGCTACCGCAGCCACTGGCGGTATCGCACGTGTCGACGGTGCACGCGTCACCGTCGTCGCAACCGACCGGCTCGTAACTGCAGCCGCTGACCGGTTCACACGTATCCGTGGTGCACGCGCTGCCGTCGTCGCAGCTGATCGCGTCATTACTGCAGCCGCTGATCGTATCGCACGCATCCGCCGTGCAGGCGTCATCGTCGTTACAGTCGACCGTGTCGTTACTGCAGCCGCTGACGGCATCGCACGTATCCATGGTGCATGCGCTGCCGTCGTCGCAGCTGATTGCGTCGTGACTGCAGCCGCTGACCGAATCGCACGTATCCGTCGTGCAGGCGTCGTCGTCGTTGCAGTCGACGACAGTATTCCGGCACTCGTGCTGGGTGTCGCAGACATCGGTCGTGCACGCGTCACCGTCGCCGCAGTCGGCATCGAGAAGACATTCCACGCACTCGTCGGCCAGCTCGTCGCACTGCTCGCCCGGGCACGCATCGCCGCCCGCCGTACAGCCCTGATCCACCGTGCACGACTCGGCGCCGTTGCAGAACAGCCCGTCGTCACACGGCGCATCGTCCGGCGTGTTCTCACAGCCATCGGCGACCGGCTCGCAAACGTCCACCGTGCACGAGACGCCGTCATCACAGCTCGGCGCCACGCCCACCTGACAACCACGTGCCGGATCGCAGGCCTCCGCGCCGTTGCAGAACACGCCGTCGTCGCATTCCGCATCGCTCGCGCAGGCCACGACGGTGGCCGGCACCAGCTCGGCCGCGACGACAGCCCAGTCGGTGGAGCTGTTGAACGAGCCCTCGACGGCCACCGCCGACGCCGACGCCACGGGTCGATCGGAGACCGCCGCCGACGCCGTACCGCCACCCGTGCCCTGGCGCAGCTCGACGTGCTCGGAGTAGCCCGAACCGGGCGTGTGCTGCCGGTTGCGCATGGCCGCCGCGACGTAGGCGACGGAGCCGTCGACCGTGGTCGTCAGGCTGGCGGCGTACGCATTGCTGTCCACGCCGCCCGCGCACGCACCGGCGGCGCCGTTCGTGTTCACCGACACGACACCGCCGACCGGGCCGGCCATGTCGACTCCCGAGTAGCCGGTGACGGCGATGACGGCGTTCGGCACCGCCGAGGCCAGACTCGCCGTCACGATCCCGTCGGCAGCAACGAGCCCGATGGCTTGCCACACTTCCACGCTGGTCTGTCCGCGGCCCGCGCACTGCGAGCGCACGCGGGTCCACGTCAGGCCAAGCCCGCTCACGCCCGTCACGTCCACGTCGAGCTTGTGAGCCACGGCTGCCAGATAGAGCTGGTCGAGGACGGCCGTGACCGCGCCGTCGGTCGACACCGTGTCGGCGGCCGACGAGCCGCCGGTGTGCATCTGCTCGAGCTCGATCGGCACCGCGATACACACATCGACGTTGCCGCAGCCGGCCGCAGGATCGCAGGAATCGGCAGTGCAGGCGTCGCCGTCGTCACAATCGACCAGGCCGTACTCGCAGCCCGCCGCCACATCGCAGGCGTCGATCGTACACGCATCACCGTCGCTGCAGTCGACCGGGCCGTACTCACAGCCGGTCGCCGCGTCACAGCCATCGGCCGTACACGCGTCCGCGTCGTCGCAGTCCACGACACCGTACTGGCATCCACTGGCCACGTCGCAGGCGTCGGTGGTGCATTCGTCGCCATCATCGCAGCTCACAGAAGCATGTGCACAGCCACTGGCCGGCTCGCAGCTATCCGTGGTGCAGGCGTCCGCATCGTCACAGTCCAGCGGATCGCTGGTGCATCCGGCCAGCGCGTCGCACGTGTTCACGGTGCAGGCATCTGCATCGCTGCAGTCGACCGGCGCGTGCCGACAGCCGGTCACCGCATCGCAGCTGTCCGTCGTGCACGCATCCGCGTCGTCGCAGCTCACGACATCGTTCGCGCACCCCGTGACCGCGTCACAGGTGTCCGCGGTGCACGCGTCGCCGTCGTCGCAGTCGACCGTATCGTTCGCACAGCCGGTGGCCGCGTCGCAGCTGTCCGTCGTGCACGCATCCGCGTCGTCGCAGCTCACGGCATCGTTCGCGCACCCCGCGGCCGCGTCGCAGGCGTCCGCGGTGCACGCGTCACCGTCGTCGCAGCTCACCGGGTCGTTCGCACACCCGGTTGCGGTGTCACAGCTGTCCGTCGTGCAGGCATCGTCATCGTCGCAGTCGACCGTATCGTTCGCACAGCCGGTGGCCGCGTCGCAGCTGTCAGTCGTGCAGGCGTCGCCATCGTTGCAGTCGACCGTATCGTTCGCGCAACCGGTCAGCGCGTCGCAGGTGTCCGTCGTGCACGCGTCGCCGTCGTTGCAGTCGACCGCATCGTTCGCGCAGCCTGTGCCCGCGTCGCAGGTATCCGTCGTGCAGGAATCACCGTCATCACAATCGAGCGAACCGTTGTGACAGGTATTCCCCGCGTCGCACGAGTCCATCGTACACGCGTCGCCGTCGTCGCAGTCGAGATCCACGAGACAGGCCACGCACGCGTCGCCACTCTCGTCGCACTGCTCGTCCGGGCACGGATCGGCGCCACGGTCGCAGCCCTGCACCATGTCACACAGCTCGGCACCGTTGCAGAACAGGCCGTCGTCACACGCGGTGTCGTCGGGAAGGTTGTCGCAGACGTCGGTGCCGACGTTGCAGCTGTCCAGCGTACACGCGATTCCGTCGTCGCAGGCCGGCGCCACGCCCTGTTGACAGCCGAGTGCCTGATCGCAGACCTCGACACCGTTGCAGAACAGTCCATCGTCACACGCTGCAGCTTCGGGCACGCTCGTGCAGCCGTCGGCCGACTCGTCGCATGAATCGAGCGTGCAGCCGACGCCGTCATCGCACACCGGCGGTGCGCCGGCGAGGCATCCGGCCACTGCGTCACACGCCTCGACACCGTCACAGTAGAGGCCGTTGTCGCACAGGGCGTCGGCAGCATCGCTGTGACAGCCGTCGGAGAACCAGTCGCAGACGTCGACGGTACAGCTCACGCCGTCATCGCAGCTCGGCGCCGCGCCGGCCTGGCAGTCACCGGTCTGGTCACAGACTTCCGCCCCGTTGCAGAACCGACCGTCGTCGCAGTCGGCATCGCCCGAGCACCCCGCCGCCGAAGCCGGCACGAGCACTGCGGCCACCGCCGCCCAGTCGACCGTCGAGTTGAACGTTCCGTCCACCGCAACGGACGACGCCTGGTCGACGAGCCGGTCGGCAACGGCGAGCGAGACGGTACCGCCGGCCGTGCCTTGCCTCACCTCCGCGTTCTCGGTGTAGCCGGGGCCGGGCCCGTGCTGACGGTTGCGCATGCTGGCGGCGACGTACGCGACCGCCCCATCGGCAGCTGTCGTCAGCTGCGACGAGTACGCGCTGCCGTCGACGCCGCCCGAGCACGCGCCGTCGACGCCGTTCGTGTTGAGCGACACGGTAGCGCCGACGGGAGCGTTTGCGTCGACGCCCGAGTACACGGTGACGGCGATGGCGGCGTTCGGCACCGCTGCGGCGAGAGCCGCCGTGACGACCCCGTCACCGACCGGAGCGCCGAGGGCCTGCCAGACCTCCACGCCGGACTGAGCGCGGCCGCCGCACTGATCACGCACGAGCTCCCAGTCGAGCCCGAGGCCGCTGACGCCGACCACTCCGGTACCGAACCGCGAGGCGACCGCGGCGAGGTACAGGTATCCCTCGCTCGCGGTGACGGCAGCGTCGGTCGCGACCGTCGCTGCACCCGACGAGGCACCGGACTGCAGCTCCTCGAGCACGATGATCGATGTGGTGCAGGTCTCGAGGTTGCGGCACCCGAGCATGCGGTGACAGAAGTCCAGGGTGCACGCGTCACCGTCATCACACTCGATGAAGTCGTTCGCACACCCTGCAGCCGCGTCACACGTGTCGACGGTGCATGCGTCGTTGTCGCCGCAGTCGACCGGAGCGTTCATGCAGCCGGTCGACCCGTCGCACGAATCGGTGGTACAGGCGTCGGCATCGTCACACACGACGGCGTCGTGCCGACACCCGCTCGCCGGATCGCAGGTATCGGTCGTGCATGCATCGGCGTCGTCGCAGCCGATCGGATCGTTGGCGCAGCCCGTGAGCCCATCGCAGCTATCCGCCGTGCACGCGTCGCCATCGTCACACTCGAGCGGGCCATGCTCGCAGCCGCTCACGGCGTCACAGGCATCCGTGGTGCACGCGTCACCGTCGCCACAATCGACCGGGCCGTACGCGCAGCCGGTCTCGGCATCGCACGTATCCAGGGTGCACGCGTCGCCATCGCTGCAAGCGACCGTGTCGTGCCGACACCCGCTCGCTGACTCGCAGGCATCGGCCGTGCACGCGTCGCCGTCATCGCAGTCGACGGCGCCGTGCTGGCAGCCGTCGGCCTGGTCGCAGGTATCGGCCGTACAGGCATCGCCGTCGTCGCATGCAACCGGTTCGCCGGTGCAGCCGTCGACAGGGTCGCAGGCGTCGACCGTACAGGCACTGCCGTCGTCGCAATCGACCGTGTCGTGCCGACACCCGCTCGCCGGCTCGCAGGTATCGGCCGTACAGGCGTCCCCGTCACTGCAATCCACCGTCTCGTACGTGCACCCGCTCGAAGCATCGCAGCCGTCGGTCGTGCAGACGCTGTCGTCGTCACAGTCGAGCGGACCGTTGCTGCAGCCGCCCACCGCATCGCAGGTGTCCGCGGTGCACGCGTCACCGTCGTCGCAATCCACCGTGTCGTGCTGACACCCGCTCGCCGGCTCGCAGGTGTCGGCCGTGCACGCATCGCCGTCGCCACAGTCGATCGGGTCGTTGGCACAGCCGGTCGCGGCATCGCAGCTGTCCGTCGTGCATACGCTCGCGTCGTCGCAGTCGAGCGGGTCGGTGGTGCACCCGGTCGCGGCATCGCAGGCGTCGGCCGTACAGGCGTCACCGTCGTCACACACCACCGGATCGTACGCACAGCCCGTCGACGCGTCGCAGGTGTCCGCGGTGCACGCGTCACCGTCGTCGCAATCGACCGTGTCGTGCTGACACCCGCTCGCCGGCTCGCAGGTGTCGGCCGTACACGCATCGCCGTCGCCACAGTCCATCGGCTCGTTGACGCAGCCGGCCTCGAGATCACAGACGTCAGCGGTGCAGACGCTGTCGTCGTCACACACGGCGTCGACCGGAGCGGCATCGCAGGCGTCGGCCGATCCGTCACACGAATCGACCGTGCAGGCGATGCCGTCGTCACAATCGGGGACGGTGCCGGCCTGGCAGTCGCTCACCGCGTCACAACGCTCGACGCCATCGCAGAAGACACCGTTGTCGCAGCGGCCGTCGTCCGGCAGGCCGCGACAGGCGTTGATGGCAAGGTCGCAGACGTCGACCGTGCAGGGCACGCCGTCGTCGCATGTCGGCGCCACGCCGGCCGCACAGGAACCGGTCGCGGTGCAGACCTCGGCCCCGTTACAGAACCAGCCGTCGTCGCATTCGACATCGCTCTCGCAGGCGGCCACCCCGGCCGGCTCGAGCGCGGCGGTCACGACCGCCCAGTCGACCGACGAGTTGAACGACCCGTTCACGTCGAGCGGCGCCCCTGCCCCGACCGGCCCGTGCGCGACGGCAGACGACGTCGTACCGCCGCCACTACCCTGGCGCGTTTCCGCGGCCTCCGTGAAGCCGGGGCCGGCGGTGTGCATCCGGTTGCGCATAGCAACCGCGACGTAGGCCACGGAGCCGTCGGCGGCGGCGAGGTCGACGGAGTATGAGTTGCCGTCGGAGCCGCCCGAGCAGGCGCCGGCGGCACCTGCGGTGTTCGCCGACGCAACGGCGCCGATCGCGCTGCCATCGGCCGTTCCCGAGTAGCTCGTGACGGTGATCACCGCATGCTGCGTGGAGGAAGCCATCGTCGCCGTGACGACGTCGTCACCCGTCGGCTCGCCCGCGGCCCGCCACAGCTCGATGCCCGTCTGCCCGCGCGCGGCGCACTGAGCACCCACCCGCGTCCAGTTCAGGCCGAGCCCCTCCACGTCGACCACCTCGACGTCGAGCCTGGTAGCGATTGCGGCGAGGTAGAGTCGATCCGGTACGGCGATCACCGGATCCTCGGTCGAGACCGTGTCCGAGCCGGACGCGCCACCCGCCCACGCCTGATCCAGCTCGGCCGAGCCTCCCGTGCAGACGTCGACATTGCGACAGTCGAGGTCACGGTGACACGTATCGACCGTGCACTCGTTGCCGTCGTCGCATGCCGATTCGACCATCGCCACGCCGCAAGATTCCGTGCCCTCGTCGCACCAGTCATCGGTGCAGCTCAGACCGTCATCGCAGACGATCGGCGCCGCAAGCTGACAGAGCCCCGACGCCAGACAGGTCTCGACACCGCTGCAGTAGAGCCCGTCGTCGCACTCGGCATCGCTCGTGCAGGCCACGCATGCCATTGCGTCCTCGTCGCACACCGAAAGCGGACACGGATCGAGACCGGAGCCGCAGCCGAGCTCCGGGTCGCAGAGCTCCGCGCCGTTGCAGAACGTCGAGTCCCCGCATGCCAGCAGCACACCAGCCTGGCAGCCGGTGAGCGCGCTGCACGTCTCGCTGCCGTTGCACACGTCTCCGTCGGCGCACAGCCCGTCGTCGACCACGTGCTCGCACTCCTCGGTGAGGTAGTTGAACGAGTCGAGCGTGCAGTCCACGCCGTCGTCGCAGCCCGGCCCGGGATCGGCTCCCATCGTGCTGGTGACGAAGAACTCGTCGGCAATGACGCCGTCGATGTCCTTGAAGTAGAAATAGGCCCGGCGCGGATCGCCCTGGTAGTTGAACACACCGAACAGCGAACCGTGATTCGCGTCCTGGGTCTCGGAGTACACGCTGGCCCACCACGGATCGTCACGTTCCTGGTCGCGGATCGTCTTGCCGCCGAGCCCCGAAACGAACGCGAACGTGCGGCCCTCGTCGGCCGCCGTCTCCGGGTCGTCGCTCGCGAGCACCAGCGTGCTGTCGGTGCTGGCGACGACGGTGTTCTCCATCTCGGCCATCAGGTGGGTACGCGAGTACGAGTGCTCGTGGCCAGTGGCGATGATCGCGCCTCCGCGACGCGCCTCTTCGTACACGCCCCAGCCGGTCTCGTCGGGCTTGCCACCCACCTGCATCTTGTTCTGGTTCGCGTGCCAGCTGCTCACGCGCCAGATGGAATCGTCGGCGGCGAGCTGGTCGCGGATGTAGACGTCGTACAGCCCGTCACCACCACCGAAGCTGCCGGGCGCGGTGAGCACGAAGAAGATGCCTTCGTACATGAACGACGACTTGACGCCGAGATCGCCTTGCCAGGGGATGCCGAGCCGATCCATCCGGGCCGCGAGACGCTCCTGATAGCCATCGGCGATGTAGAACGAATCCTCGTCGTGGTTGCCGACACAGCCGAAGTACGGAAAGTCCGGGCCGAGTATGGAGTCGAGCTGATCTTCCCAGGCCTGCGGGTCGTGATGGTAGTCGAAGTCGCCGCCGTGCATCACGGCATCGGCTCCTTCGTCGAGTACCAGCTGCAGCACCGCGGCCGCGCCGGGGTTCAAGCTCTGGTCGCCGAAGAACGCCACCTTGAAGTTCGGCGGCGTCTCGCCGCACCAGTCCGACCCGGGCTGGCAGCCGGCCAGCGGATGACAGACCTCGATGCCGGTGCACAGCAGCCCGTCGTCGCACCCCGCGTCGTCGGCGGCGTGCTCGCACGTGCCGGTCGTCACGTTGCAGGTGTCGGCGGTGCAGTCGAAGCCGTCGTCGCAATCGGCGTCTTCGATACAGGGAACACAATCGTCGGCGCCCTCGTCGCAGACGGGACCGGGACAGGGCGCCGGAGCGGCCTGGCAGTCGAGGAACGGGTCGCAGAACTCGGCCCCGTTGCAGAAGACTCCGTCCTCGCAGGTTTCGTCGACCGAGACGTTGTCGCAGGCGCCGGCCTGCTCGTTGCACGAGTCGACCGTGCAGGCCACCTGATCGTCGCAGTCGGCGACCGCAGCGCTCACGCAGCCGAGCAGCTCGTCGCAGCTCTCCGCGCCGTTGCAGAATACCCCGTCGTCGCACACGCCGTCATCGGCGACGTTGAGGCACAGTCCGGTGCCCGGGTCGCAGGAATCGCTCGTGCACGCCACGGCGTCGCCGCACTCGACCGGAATCCCGCCCTCGCAGACTCCGACGGCGCAGCTCTCGCCTATCGTGCACGCCTGCCCGTCGTCGCACGCGCTCCCCTCGGCAGCGGTGATGTGGACCACGGAGCCGTCGACGTGGCAGACATCGTGCGTGCACGAGTTGCCGTCGTCGATCGCCGCGAGGCCGCCGTCGACCGGGTCGCAGCACTGGCCCGAGGGCGGAAAATCGCACCAGCAGCTCCGATTGCTCTGGCGCGGATCCCACGACGACGTGTCGATCACCAGGGTGCCGACCTCGGTGACGATGTCCTCCCACCGCACGGCCTGGATCGGACAGCCGTCCACGCCGCAACCGCCCGCGCCGTTGTGGAACGTGAAGATGCCTTGCGGGAACGTGGCGTTCAGACCGAGGTTCAGCACGTCGAGGCCGTCGGTCGAGCCGACGCCCTCTACCTGGAACTCCCCCACCGGCAGATGCGGCGGCTGACGCTCGACGATGGTGTACTTGCTGGCGAGCTGGCTCGAAACGATGATGTAGCCGCGGGCGCCGGCCGTGTGATAGATAGCGATGCCCTCGACATCGGCCGTGAGCCCACTCGCGTCGCCGACCGCCGCGATCAACGTCTGATCCATGTCGTCGAGCGCATCGACCCGCCACACGCCGACGTTCTCCTCGCTGAGGAACACGTAGCCGGTCTCGTCGTCGCCGACCATGCCCTCGACCGTGCTCGCGGGGAACTGCCAGCCGGTGGGGCTGCCCGTGACCTGGCCGTTGCCGTCGTCGACGAGCTCGTACTGCTCGATCACCGCCGAGCCGCTGTCGGGGCCCGTGTACGCGAACAGCCGCCCGTCGCCGTGCCGGTACAACGTGAAGCCGTAGTTCTGGCCGGTCGCGATGGTGCCGTCGTCGATGCGTGTGAGCCGGCGCGTGAACGGATCGACGGCATAGACATGAATGCTCTCGTCGTCGCGCTCGTTGAGCGCCACCACATCGAGGCAGTCATTGCCCACCTGGAAGCCGTAGCGAATGTCGATGTTTCCCGGCTTGGGGCTGTCGATGGCCTGGACGACTGTGCCGTCCAGGTCGTAGACATAGACCGTGCCGCTGTCCTTGTCCGAGCTGATGATCGTGCTGAGCGAAGGATCGACCGGGTGCACCCAGATCGCCATGTCGTCCTGGTCGCCATCGGTGTCGTCGGCGTAGGTCTGGGCGACCTGGATCGCCGCGGCGGCCGGCGGCGCACTCGCGACCACGAAGATCACCGCTGCCGTCGAGACCACCACAGCGGTCGCGACCTGGCCGGCCAGCGTACGCAGCAGCGACACTGCCCATGCCGGACTCCAGGACGCACGCACGCGCCGACCGTCGAGGGTCAGGCGTGCACCGACCCCGACCCGAGGACGGGGGCAGGCGGCGCAGGTTGAACGCGGCGCAAACAGCATGGCCGAAGCGACGCACCGGCTCTTCGAACGGGGCGATCCAGCTACGTTTGCCAGGACGGCGTCCGGACTCGGCTGGATTCGTCGACGGCCGGCAGCCGGTCGTCGATCCGAAGAGGTGGTCCGTCTACGCTCAGGGGCGTACGGTCATTAGCGCCAGCCACGCGCAGCTGATGCCACGTCAACCCCGCTCGATCGGGGCGCGTGCTCGTGGCGTCCCCACACGCGCCACCACGGCGACCTCGAGCAGGTGATTCGTGCCCATCGACAGGGCAACCTCGGCCGGGGACAGCGACGATGCGGGTCAGACAGGCGGGGGGGCGTCGACGACGCCCCCCTCGAGCGCGACGCGCAAGAGCGGATCGCCGGCCTTCGCCTCATGCAGCCGACGGGTACCGTAGGCGACGAGTGGATGAGCGTGATCGAGAATCGCTTCCTTGTAAGCGGGCCGCCGCTGCAGGCGCGTCCAGTAGGCCGCGCACAGCGGACGGCGGTCGCGATCCAGCAACGGCTCGAGACAGTCGAGCTGCGCCAGGCGTTCGAAGATCACCAGCCAGCTCACGTCGGCGAGGCTGAACGCCTCGCCGAGGATCCACGGCCCCCCTCGCCGCTCGAGCTGCGTCTCGAGCGCATCGAGATGATCACCTATCTGCCGACGGCTGCGGGCGATGATCTTCACCGCCGGCGCGATCCGCTTGATGTTCTCCAGGCCCCGCAGCTTGAACGCGAGGAACATGAACGGGCGCCTCTTGTCGAAGTGGAACAGCACGCCCTCGAAGATTTTCCTGTACGGTATCCGCTCGATCATCGCCGCGAAGATCGGCACCGTCATTCCCGGAATCGCGTTGCCGATGCTCCGGTCGCCTTGGTTCAGCGGATCGTCGGTGATCGACGAGCGATCGACCCAGCGCTCCATCTCGTCGCGAAGCTCCGGATCGTCGGGCACCAGACCGGGGCTGCCCGCGGGCGCGTGATCGGCCGCGTAGCGAATCTGGTCGTGTGACTCGTAGACGGGATGGCCTTCGTGCACGAGCACGGGAACCGTGCCGCCCGGGTTCACGGCGAGGAAGCGGCGGCTGATGTTCTCGTACCATCCCGTCTCGATCAGATCGACGTGGTGGCTGCCGTAGTCGATGCCGAGCTCGGCCATGCATACCCGCGCCTTCATCGAGCACAGCGACAGCGCGTTGTGGTAGAGCTCGAAGTCGCGCTCGAACGGCAGCTCGATGTCGGGCCGGTGGCCGGCGGCCACCGGGTGCGTGTTACGATGGGCGTTCTCCCACGCCCACCACAGAGCAGCCACCAGTGCTGCGACCGCGATTGCTGACAGCAAGACGTACACGATTTAGTCGATCGACCAAACGCGTTCTACAGCCGCGAATGCCTCGACACAACCGCGCGTCAGCGCGACGTCAGCGCGCCGACAGCTCGTCGGACGCTGCGCCCATCAGCTCGCGCAACAGCGGGTCGAGCCCCGTTTGCGGCGAGTACCCGGCCGACTGGCTGGCCACCTTGCCGTCGCCGTCGACCATCACGAACCTCGGCGTCCCACTCACACCGTACGAACGAAAGCTCTGCCGGTACTCGTCGATGGCAACGTTGGCGGGAAAGTCGGGTGACTTGGCGAAGAAGCGGTCGAGCTGCTCGGTGTTCTCGTCGGTGATCGCGATCACCGGCGCCACGCCGGCGGCCTCGAGCTCGAGCAGCTCGGGGACGGCCGCCTTGCACGGCGCACACCAGGTGGCCCAGAAGAACAGCAGATACGGGCCGCCCGCCAGCCGCGAGGGAACCTCCCCTCGATACGGATTCAGCTCGATCGCGGGCGCGTCGCTGCCGTCTTCGGGGGGCCCGGGCAGCTCCGGCCACTTCACAGGATAGCGCCCCGGCACCAGGCTCACCTCGACGGCCTCGCCGTCGCGGATCACGTCGAGCTGCTGAGCGACGCCGATCGGCGAGAGCATGGTCCACGAACGGATGCGGCGCGCCTCGTCGAACGGTCGGCCCGGCGGGCCGACGACGATGTCGGCGGTGCGCAGCCCCGAGCCCTCGGCCGGTGAGCCCGGATACACGGTAATGACACGCGCTGCCCCCTCGTACAGATCGAGCTTCTCACGCGTGGTCGCATCGACCTCGCGGAAGTTGATGCCCATCCACGCCGGCAGAGCGGCCGTCGACGTCTCCACGTCGTCGGTGAAGGCCGGGAACGGCTCCGGCTCGTCGAGCTTTCTCGCCAGCGCGGGCGTCGGCGGTATGCGCAGGTCCTCGCACGCGACCAGCGAGCGATGTCGGGCGCGTTGCCGGCGCGTGGCTCGCGTGTCGAGGTAAACATGGCCGGCGATGTCGACGAGCACCGTGCGCATGCGCAGCACCACCGCGAGCCTGACCTCCATGCGGTACGACGTGGCCCCGGTGTCCTCGCTGCCGGAGTGGAGCGCGACGATGCGCTCCTCGATGCCCGGATCACGCCGCGACAGCTCGGTGGCATCGCGCAGCAGCTCGGCGGTCAGCATTCGCGCCTGCACCTGATCGAGCTGCCCCTTCGTCGCGCCGTCGAGCCGCTCCTTCCAGTCGGGACTCGCCGCGGCGAGGCGGCCGAGGTTGGCGCGATTCGCGTCCATCAGGCTCTGCTGCCAGGCATTCGACACGCGCTTCATCTGACCGGCGATCTCGGGAAGCCGGCTCGTCTGCTCGGCCAGCTCGGCCAGCGAGCGCGGGCTGAAGTAGCCGAATGCCTTGCCGATGCGATCGAGCAGCCGGATCTCCGGCTCCCACCTGCCCTTGTCCTTCCACGCTTCGGTGAGCAGCCGGTCGACGAGCTCCTCGAACGGCACGCCCTCCTCGTCGGCAGCGGCGCGCAGCATCCGCTCCGTGTAGAAGTCCGAGGTACGCTGCGGCACGTCGGGCGTCACATCGGTCACCAGGATGTCGGCGTGCGCCTCGTCGAAGCTGCCGCTGCGTGCGAGCGCGTGGATGAAGCGAAACGAGTGGCCGATGTTCTCGCGGCCGAGGTTCTCGGCATAGCACCCGTAGGCGAGCCGATCGGCGGTGGTCGAGAAGTAGCCGCACACGCCGTCGTCGAAATCGTCGCCGCCGTCGGCCTGACCGGTCGCCGAGTGAATCAGGTTCGCGAACGAGCCCGAAAAGCACTGCGACATCAGCATCACCACGCGAACGCCGGGATCGAGCTTGTGCCGCAGCGCGCGCAGCTCGTTCACCGAAAGCGCCTCGCCCTTGCCCCACAACGTGATCGTGTTGTCGCTGCTGTCGGCCCGGTTCTTCTCGCCATGGTCGGTCACGTACACGAGTAGCGTGTCGCCGGATTCGATGTCGGCCGCGGCGGCGTCGAACCACGCCGTGAGCGCTTCCTGCGTGGCCGGTCGCAAGGCAGTGCCGTCGATCTGCGACGACTCGAAGACGGTGGGCATGCGCAGCGGCCCGGCCACGCGCGTGCCGGCCAGTCGCCAGAAGTCCTCCTCGGGCTGCGTGGCCCGAAGCGCCACGTCCTCGCCGGGATCCTCGCCGTCGCTGCTGAACACCGCGATGCGCTCGGCCGGCACGCCGCTGTCGAGGAGCAGCTCGCGCAGCTCGCCCAGGTGAAGCAGGTGCGACTGGTAGTTGATCTGCTTGCGGCCGCCGCCGTTGACCAGCAACGCGTGCAGGCGCGACACCTGGCGCGTGGCCGCGGCCGGATCCGGGGTTTCCGGCCCGACGCGTGCGCTGCGAGCGCACGACGCCGCCACGATCACGAGGGCGGAGAGGACGATGGTACGCAGGACGGTCACGGCGGCGGCGTTGGTCACGTGCGATCGTAGCATGTCGGGCGGCCGGCGCATGTGTCGGTCGATCACGAGCCGCCCGCCCTGTCCGGCCAGCCGACCAGCTCGTCAGGCCGTCAGCCGGCGGTACTTGATGCGGTGGGGGCGATTCGCGTCGTCGCCGAGACGGCGGCGCCGGTCGGCCTCGTAGTCCTGGTAGTTGCCCTCGAACCACTCCACGCGGCTGTCTCCCTCGAACGCCAGCATGTGCGTGGCGATGCGGTCGAGGAACCAGCGGTCATGGCTGATCACCACCGCGCAGCCGGCGAACTCCAGCAGCGCCTCCTCCAGCGCGCGCAGGGTGTCGACGTCGAGGTCGTTGGTCGGCTCGTCGAGCAGGAGCAGGTTGCCACCGCTCTTGAGCAGCTTGGCCAGGTGCAGGCGATTGCGCTCGCCGCCCGACAGCACGCCCACCTTCTTCTGCTGGTCGGGCCCCTTGAAGTTGAACGACGCGCAGTAGGCGCGCGAGTTCACCTCGCGCTTGCCCACCATCACGAACTCCTGACCGCCGTCGCTGATCTCCTCCCACACGCTGCGTTCACCGTCGAGCGCTTCGCGGCTCTGGTCGACGTAGCTCATCACCACGGTTTCGCCCACCTTCAACGCGCCGGCGTCGGGCTGCTCCTGGCCCGTGAGCAAGCGAAACAGGGTTGTCTTGCCGGCACCGTTGGCGCCGACCACACCGACGATGCCGCCGGGCGGCAGACGGAAGTCGAGCTTCTCCATCAGCAGGCGATCACCGTACGACTTTCCGAGGCCTTCGGACTCGATCACGACACTGCCCAGGCGCGCACCGGGTGGAATCGTGATCTGGTTGCGATCGGGAGCGGCCGCCCGACCCTCACTCTCGCTCAGCAGCGACTCGTACTGGTTGATGCGCGCCTTGCCCTTGGCATGGCGAGCACGCGGGCTCATGCGGATCCACTCGAGCTCGCGCTCGAGCGTGCGCTGCTTCGCCGACGCAGTCTTCTCTTCCTGCGCCAGCCGCTTCTCCTTCTGCTCGAGCCACGACGAGTAGTTGCCCTCCCACGGTATGCCGGCGCCACGGTCGAGCTCGAGGATCCAGCCAGCCACGTTGTCGAGAAAGTAGCGGTCGTGGGTGACGGCGACGACGGTTCCCTTGTATTCCTGGAGGTAGCGTTCCAGCCACGCCACCGATTCGGCGTCGAGGTGGTTGGTGGGCTCGTCGAGCAGCAGGATGTCGGGCTCGGCCAGCAGCACGCGGCAAAGCGCCACGCGTCGTCGCTCGCCGCCCGACAGGTCGCGCACGCCGTCGTCGCCGGGCGGCAGACGCAAGGCGTCCATCGCGACCTCTACATGGCGGTCGAGCTCCCACAGGTTGGCCGCATCGATCTCGTCCTGCACGCGGCCCTGCTCGGCGAGCAGCTTCTCCATCTCGTCGTCCGACATCGGCTCGGCGAACTTGCCCGCGATATCCTCGAAGCGCTGCAGGAGAGCGCGCTTGTCGGCGACGGCCTCCTCGACGTGCTCGCGAACCGACCTCTCGTCGTCGAGCTCGGGCTCTTGCGGCAGGAAGCCCACCTTCGTACCGGCGGCGGCGAACGCCTCGCCGCCGAACTCCTTGTCGATGCCGGCCATGATGCGCAGCAAGCTGCTCTTGCCGGCGCCGTTGGCCCCGAGCACGCCGATCTTCGCACCGTAGTAGAACGACAGCCAGATCCCCTTGAGGATTTCCTTGTTCTGCGGCGTCACCTTGCGCAGATCCTTCATGGTGTAGATGAACTCGGCCACGGAGATACCTCTTTGCTCGCTGTTCGTTCAGTCGCGCCTGCGTTTCGCGCCGCGCGTGGGCGTCGCCGTCCACGGATCCTCCGGCCACGCATGCTTGGGGTAACGCCGGCGCAGGTCCTTGCGCACCTCGGCGTAGGTCGAGTCCCAGAAGCTTCGCAGGTCATCGGTAACCTGCTGCGGACGCATGTTCGGCGCAAGCAGGTGCAGGAGCACCCGCACCCGGCCGGCGGCCACGGTGGGGCCGTCGTGCCACCCGAACAGCTCCTGGATCCGCGCCGCCAGGATCGGCGGACGCCCGGCCTCGTAGCGCAGCACGACCCGGGAGCCGCTGGGAATCTCGATGCGCTCGGGCGCGTGCTCGTCGATCGCCTGTAGTTGCTGCCAGCCGAGACGCGCGCGCAGGGCGTCGAGCAGCGGCGCCCTGCGCAGCTCCTCGAACGACAGCCGGCCCTCGCACAGCTCGACCGTGAGCCCGTCGAGCAGGGCCTCGTCGAGCGCCGGCAACTCCAGCTCGGGCATCCAATCTCGCAGACAGGCCATGCGGGCGCTGAAAACACGGAAGCCCTTCTCGTCGAGACCGAGCGCCCTGTCCGGGCGGCGGCGAGCGGCCGCGGCGAGCGCGTGGGCGGATGCCGCGTCGCGCGCCACGGCGACCGGGCGCTCCTCCAGGACCAGCCCCTCGAACGACGTTCGCCGCACGGCCCTCACGCGTTCCAGCTCCTCGTCGAATCCCAGCTCGTCGGCGGTCGTGACCCGCTCGGCCTGCAGCCACTCCCGGTCGACGGCCGAGGCACGGCGCACGAGGCTCTCGCCGCGGCCGGCGTCGAGGTCGACGCACACGAACAGCTCGGCACCGTGCACACCGCACTCGCGTGCAAGACGTACGCCCCGGCCTCCGACCATCACCGCACGGTCGTCGTTCGGAGCGCGGCGACGCGCCAGGCGATCGGGGAAAGCGGCGAGCAGCGCCTGCGAGACGGCACGGTCTCGCGCGCTTTCGTCGCCGCGTTGTTCCTCGCGTCCGACCAGGCGAACGAGCTGATCGCGTACCCGCAGCACCGCGCGGGCGGCGCCCGCGTGCAACGCACCCGCCGGCGACTCGGTGACGCCGCTCGCCTCGAACCGACGAAGTGCGTGAAGCGCGTCGAGCACGTCGGAGTCGTGCTCGCTCACCCGCCGATCGCGGCCGTGTCGATCATGACGACCGTGGCCAGCGGGCCCGCCGCGCACGAAAGGGCTGCGCTCGGCCAGGATCGCCGCCGACGTCGCCGCGTCGCGCACCGCGCCCGCACCGGCGCCGGCGATCAGCAGTCGCGCCAGGCGCGGGTGCAGCGGCAGCCGTGCCAGCTCCTTGCCGAGACGGGTAGCAATCCAGGCATCGTCGGCGCGGTCCTCGAGCGCACCGAGACCCAGCAGCAACGAGCGCGCACGCGCGAGCGCCGCAGAGGAGGGCTGCTCGAACCAGGCAAAGCGCTCGGGCCAGATCTCGCCCCAGGCGCACAGCTGCAACGCCGCGCCCGCCAGGTCGACGCGACGAACCTCGGGCACGTCGTCGTCGGGGCGCGAACGCTCGTCGTGCTCGCTCCACAGCCGCAGGCAGATGCCCGGCTGCGTGCGCCCCGCTCTGCCCGCGCGCTGCTCTGCCGAGGCACGCGAGACGGGGCCCAGCTCGAGCCGGTCCAGACCGAGCGCCGGGTCGTAGACCATCTTGCGCGCCACGCCCGTATCGACCACGGCCGTGATGCCCGGCAACGTGATCGAGGTCTCGGCGACGTTGGTGGCCAGCACCACCTTGCGCGCCGCCCGGGCCTCGAAGATCTCGTCCTGCTTCTCCGGCGGCAGGTCGCCGTAGAGCTCGAACAGCTGCGTGCCCGATCTCGCCGCCCAGCCTCCCAGCGCTCGCGACAGGCGACGGATCTCACCCACGCCGGGCAGGAACACGAGGACGTCGCCGTCGGTGGCCTCGCTCGCCCGCCGCACCGCAGCCACGATGGTCGCGTCGTCGGCCAGCCCGTGTGTCGGCCGCTCGCCGGCCGGCAGGTAACACACGTCGACCGGGAAGCGTCGCCCCTCGCTTTCGATCAGCCGCGGTCGCTCGAGGAAATCGAGCAGCGGCTCGGTCTGAAGTGTCGCCGACATGACGACCAGGCGCAGATCGGGGCGCGCGTCGGCCTGCACGCGCCGGGTCATGGCGAGCGCGAGATCGGCATCGAGGCTGCGCTCGTGAAACTCGTCGAATACCACCACCGCGACGCCTTCGAGAAACGGATCGGCCTGGATCTGCCGAAGGAAGACGCCCTCGGTGACCACGCGGATCCTGGTGCGGGCGCTGGTGCGATCGTCGAAACGCACCTGGTATCCAACGTGATCGCCGACGCGCGTCCCGCCCTCCGCCGCCAGGCGCCGGGCGGCCGCGCGCGCGGCGAGCCGGCGCGGCTCGACCATCACCACCTGACCGCCGCCGCCGATGCCGGCCCGATCGATCGCCGCCGGAACGCGCGTGGTCTTGCCGGCACCGGTCGGTGCACGCAGAAGCACGTCGCGGCCCTCGACCAGCGCGCTCGTGAGCGCCGGCAGGCTGGCATCGACCGGCAGCGGCGCGTTCATGAGGGCGATCCTTGCGCCTGCGCTCGTAGATGTCACGAGCCCGGGCCGGGTCGTGCACCGTCGCCTGCCGCAGCGGTGGAGCACGCGCGCATCACCGTCGCGCGTGTGGGGCGCTCAAGGCCTGGCGGCTCGCTGCCGCTCGTAGCGAGCGCGCTGGAACGTCGGACAGGCGGAGTCGGGGATCTCGTCGAGCGGCTGCGCGACGAGCTCGGGCGTGATGGCGATCTTCTCGGCATCGGCCCGCAGCGCATCGAGGTCGAACCCGTACAGCGCCGCCGCGTTCTCCCCGAGCATCATGCGCACCTCGACCGGATCGACGTCGCAGAACGCCAGACGCATGTTCTCCTTCGAGTACGGATAGCAGCCCTCGTAGTGCGGGTAGTCGTTGCCCCACAGGATGCGGTCGACGCCGACGATCTCGCGCCCCTTGATGTCGTGGGTCGACGGAAAGCTGGCGCCGTACCAGCAGTTGCGCCGGGCGTAGAAGCTCGGCGACTCGGCGAGTGTCTTCGACTTCGAGTAGTCCACCTCGCCCATCATGCCCATCTTCATTCCCATGTGGACGCCGTCCATGCGGCGCATGAGACCCGGCGCCCACGCGCAGCCCGATTCGGTGAGGATGTAGCGAAGCGAAGGAAAGCGCTCGAACACACCTCCGAGGATCAGCTGGCAGAAGCCACGCTGCACGAAGAACGGCATCTCGAGCACCCACAGCGCATCGGCGCCCTGATCGGCGCCGTAACGCGGCGATCCCTGTCCAGCGTGGTGGTTGACCACCAGGTCGCAATCCTGGATGACCGCCCACAGCCGATCGTAGTCGGGCGAGTACAGCGGCCGCAGGTGACTGTCGTCGGGCGCCGGCAGCGGCAGCAGGATGCCACCGCGCAGTCCGTGCTCGGCGATCCAGCGAACATCCTCGATGGCGTCGTCGATGTCGTTCAGGTGAATGAGTCCTATGCCCGCACGGCGCCCGGGATTCTCCGCGCAGAACTCGGCCAGCCAGCGGTTGTGCGCACGCGTGCCCGCACGCCAGCGCTCGTACTGGTCGGGCATCGGCGGCGGCGAGACGTGGAACGCACGATCGTAGAACGGCGGAACCGTGTTCGGAAAGATCACCTCGGCCACCACACCGTCGCCCGCCAGGTCGGCGGCGCGCTCGGCCGAATCCCAGTTCTTGGTCTTCTTGCTACCGACGTGCTTCTTCGATGGGTTTCGGTAGCTCGTGCGCCAGCGATCGAAGTCGTCGCGGTAGCCGGCATCGAGGTAATCGCGGTACGTCTCGATCTGTGCGCCCGCGTGTGTATCGGCCGTGATCGCGATGTACGGACGGTCGTCCTGCGAGGAAAGGCTCACTGTCGTCTCCCTGCCACGGTTCGGGTGCACGCCTCGACCGCGTCGAGATCATTGACCCGATCGGCCGATGAGGGAAGCTCGCCGGTTCGTCGGCCCTTCTCAGGGCGGTTCACCGGCGCTATTCTCGCCGCGATGGAACGCGACGAAGACAGGTTGATGTCCGGACGGGCGTGGCACGAGTGGTGCGATCGCCTCAAGGCCGTCGGCGACCGGATCCTCGACGACGCGTTTCCGGGCGCACCGCGCGACCGCGCCGAGGGGTTTCGCTGGCTCACGCGTCTCGTAACCCACGCCACGCAGATGGAGGTCGAGGCGGGCGATCCGCGCTTCCCGCGCTTCGTGCGCTACGAGACGCCCGGCCATCAGTGGGGCGGCCCGAACCCCGACAACACCTACCTGCGCGCGAACGTCGACGCGACGTGTGGGTACCGGGTGTGGGCCGACGTACGCGGCGTACGGCAGCTCATCGCGTCCCTGCACGAAGGCGACATGCAGCTCGGCGAGCTCGGCGTGTACGGCGAGCACACGCTCGACCAGCTCGACGTCGGCGACGACGGACGCCTCGAGATCGCCGTGTCGGCCGAGCGACCGGCCGGCTGGACGGGCAACTGGATCGCGATGAACGAGAACGCGCGCATCCTCACGATCCGCGTGTACCAGAGCGACTGGCGAAACGACGCCGCACCACCGTTCCACATCGAGCGCATCGGGGCGGCGTCGCCGGCCGCGCCGCCGCTCGATCCCGCGGCCCTCGCGCGCTCACTCGACCGTGCCGCGCGCTGGGTGGAGCAGACCGCGGTGTTCTGGAACGGCTACACGACGGCGGCGTGGAAACGCTCGACGCCCAACGTCGCCGCACCCGCCGGACCCACGCCCGGAGGTGCCGACAACATCCTGTACGGCAGCTGTTGCTGGGAGCTCGGCGACGACGACGCGCTGCTGGTGGAGTGCGAGGTGCCGGATGCGGAGTACTGGGGGTTCACCATCCACACCATGGGGTGGCTCGAATCGGGCGACTTCGCCGACCGGCAGACCAGCCTGAGCGACCGGCAGGCGCACGTCGACGGCGACGGACGCGTGCGCGTCGTGCTCGCGCACGGCGACCCCGGCGTACCGAACTGGATCGACACCGAGCAGCGCCCCCGCGGGCTGCTCGTCTATCGATGGGTGTGGGCGCGCAGCAACCCGGTGCCCACCTCGCGCGTGCTGTCGCTGTCGGCGCTGCGCGACGCGCTGCCCGACGACCACCCGCGCATCGACGCGGCCACGCGCCGCGAAGCGATCGCGAGCCGACGCGAGGCCGCATGGGCACGATTCCTGTGAAGGATCCGCCGGCGGTGAATCGATCATGACATGGACTCCGCCGCCAAGGCCGAGGTGGGCCGAGAGGCTGCTGGCCCACGCCGAGTCGGCCGGTGGAGCCGACAGGCTCGTCTCGCTCGATCGCGACGAGCTGCGACGCACGGCGATCACCTCGAGCGGTCTCGACGACTTCGGCGACGACGGCTGGCTCGAGCCGTTCGGTGTGTTCATGGACGCGCTCGCCCGCGAGTCGGACCTGCACCTGGCGGGCCGCCTGCTGGTGCGCACCGAGCTCGTGCGCACCCTGCGCAACCGCCTGCGGCTCACCGACCTGTGGACGCGCCGACCGGAGCTGCTGGACGACGAGGTGAAGGAGCCCGTCTTCATCGTCGGCAGCCCGCGCTCGGGCACGTCGATCCTGCACGAGCTCATGGCGTGCGATCGCCGCGCCCGCGCACCGGCGATGTGGGAGATGCAGCATCCCGTCGAGGCCGTCACCGAGGTCGGCCGGCACGCGCAGGCCGGCGGCGAAGCGGCCGGCGATCTGGCCGCGGTCAGCGACCGCGTGGTACAGTTCTCGCACGACCTGCAGCCCGAGTACGAGACCATGCACGCGAACTCGGGGTACCTGCCGAACGAGTGCATCTTCATCACCATGCACGAGTTCCTGTCGGACCACTGGGGCGGGCAACACGTGGTGCCGAGCTACGACGCCTACCTCGCACGCGCCGATCACCGACCGGCGTATCGTTTCCACAAGAAGCTCCTGCAGACGTTGCAGAGCGTCGGCATGGGCCCTGACGGACGCTGGCTCCTCAAGGCGCCGAGCCACCTGCCCCAGCTCCGCGCGTTGTTCGACGTATACCCCGACGCCCGCATCGTGCGCACCCACCGCGATCCACTGGCGGTGCTGCCGTCGGCGCTGAGCCTGCTCGGCACGCTCAAGTGGATGCGCTGCAACAACGTCGACATGAGCCTCGCCACGCGCTTCATCCCGGCCGGCTTCGCCGCGACGTACGAGGCGGAGATCGCCGATCGCACGTCGAGCCGGGTCCCGGACGATCGATTCGTCGACGTGCAGTTCAGCGAGCTGGTCGCCGACCCGGTCGCTACCGTGGCCCGGGTGTACGAGCGGCTCGACCGCGAGCTCGACGACGGTGCGCGCGAGGCCGTGGCCGGCTACGCGCGCAGCAAGCCGAAAGGCTCCCGCGGAGCCCATGTCTACTCGCTCGAGGGAATGGGCCTCGACCGTGCGCAGGAAACCGAGCGGTTCCGGTTCTACATGGACCGCTACGGCATCGAGCGCGAGCAGCACTAGACGGCCGGCGCGAGCCGCCGCTCAGCCGATCGCGTGCGATTGCGGACGATGACGCTCGTACATCGATCGCACCCACGCCGCACCTGGATGATCGCTCCATCGCTCGTGCCACCGGTCGACCGCCGCCGGCCGAGGACGCGGCCAGGTCATGTCCGGATGCTCGGTCTCGACCGTGAGCGCCAGCAGCGCCGCTGCGGCGAGATCGGCAATCGAGAAACGCTCCCCGACGAGGTACCCGTCGGCACCCGCCGTCCCGGCAACGAAGTCGAGAGCCCGTTCGGTTGCAGCAAACGCATCGTCGACCGCACCCGGCGCGGTGAGGCCCGCCTGGTGACGGATCTGCGCGTTGCGCACCGTTACTACCGCGCGATAGACGGCACGCCTGGGCGCGCCTACATGGCTGGCGAACAGGCGCGCCCAGAACTCGGGATGATCGAGGGCGATCGAGAACACAGCACGCCGTACACGCGCACCAACCTGCTCGTCGAAGCGCTCCTGGATCGCGAGAGCGCGCGCCCTCTCGTCCGGATCGCCGGGGTACAGGGGCGGATCGGGAAACCGCGATTCGATGGCCTCGAGGATGCGGGCAGAGCCAACCACGTACTCGTCGCCGAAGCGCGCGACCGGAACCTCGGGCTGGCCGGTGAGCCGACGCAGCATCCTGCGCTGCGTGCCCGCGACGACGCTCGTACGCACGTGCGGGACGCCCTTCAAGTCGAAGCCCCAGCGAGCCTTCTCGTTGAAGTGCGAGCGAGGAATGTGGATGAGCTCCGGCGTCATGCTCACCGCAGGCGATTGATGAGCACATTCACCTTGGCCCGCACCTCCGGGCTCTCGATGCTGGTGCGCAGCGCGGTGAGGAACTGGCGTGCGTGAGGCTGGTCGCGGAGCTGCTCGAGGTACGATGCATCGCTGGCGTCGAGGAAACGCTTCCTCTGGCGCTCGTCGCCGTGCAGTCGACGTGCGAGGCTGTCGGCGGTGCGCTGCCGCACGGCGGCGTCGGGGCTCGTGAAGCCGAGTCGCGGCAGAGGATAGCGAGGCCCCTGGGCCTTCGTCACCGACCCCGACGCGCTCTCGCTCTGCGTACCGATCACCTGCAGCCACGCCACCTGGGGCCCTTCGCCGTCGGCGCTACCGCGAAAGCCGAGCACGAAGCTCTCGTTGCGCAGCAGCCCCTCGAGCACGCGCCGCAGTGGCAGCTCCTCGTAGCGAACCGTCACGTCGCGATCCTCGGCCCGGAACGACTGGAACTCGACGTCGGTTTTCTCGCACAGCTTCTCGAGCACCGCACGCAGAGAAGGCGAGCTGCCGACGATGGTCACCGAGCTCTGCGACTCGACCGAGATCCTCGGCAGCTGCACCGGAGCCGCACCGAGGGCCTGCGCGCTCGATCGCGGCGGCCGACCGGCCACCACCACGACGAGCACAGCGACAGCGACCACGAACTTGGCGACAACCCGTATCATCACGCGCAAAGGAATGGTCGAACGGTTCCGCGCCGGCACACCGGTCCCCGACTGAAGATCATGCCCACGGCGCCGACAAGCATATAGGGTTCTTCGAAAGATTTCATGGCTGGCCCGCCGCATCTACAACGCCGCAGCAGACGGGCATCGCACATTCTGCGCGGAATGCTGACGTGGCTCTCGCCACACCGGCAGGACCGAACGATCCCGGAAACGGTCCCGGCGGTCGAGATCGGTCCGCCGCGTCGCCGGCGCACCGAGCGCGCCCGGCGACGCTCAGCGCGCCAGGACCTCGAGATAACGGTCGCGGATTGCCTCGATCTCCGCGTCGAGCGTCGCCCGCGTCCATGTCGAGGTCTCGACCGGTGGCAGCACGACGGCCTCGACGGTGGCCGGGCGCACCACGAGGCCATGCTTCGGCAGCGCGTCGAGCGCGTTGCGAAACACCACGGGCACGATCGGCACGCCGGCCTGCATCGCCATGTGGAACGCGCCCTTCTTGAAGCGGCCGAGCCGCGGCGTCGACGACCGTGTGCCCTCGGGGGCGATGACGATCGAGAGCCCCTCACGCAGCGCACGCACCGCGGGCTCGAGAGCACGGATGGCCTTGACCGGATCGCCGCGGTCGATGAACACGATGCCGGCGGCGCGGAAGATCGGGCCGAAGATCGGATTGTGCCGCACCTCCTGCTTGCTCACGGCCGTCATGTCGCGACGCACGAGCTTCGCCATGAGCACGGCGTCGATCCCGCTCTGGTGGTTGAAGATGAACACGGCCGGGCGCCGCGACCACAGGTTCTCCTCGCCCTCCACCCGCATGTCGACGCCGGCCAGCGAGGCGGCGAGGTCGCCCCACAGCGAGCCGGCGATGTTGACACCCTCGCGGCGCGAGCGGTTGACGACGCCCGCGATGAGGCCTGCCGACACCGATGGCACGACGCTTCCGTACACGAGCGCCGTTCGCACGAGATCCTCGGCGGTGGGTGCGCCCCGGCTCGTGAACCGACGCACCGGCCAGCCACGCTCCTTGGCCAGCTGAGCGAGCTGGCGGTTGGGATTGAGCGGACGGGGCTTGCCGACAGCCTCCAGAAGCGGCAGATCCTCGTGGCTGTCGGTGTAGAAATAGCTTGTGCCGACGTCGACGCCGTGGTCGGCGGCGAACTCACGCGCGGCGATCGCCTTGCCCTCGCCGTAGCACGTCGGGCTGCGCACGCGGCCGGTGAACACACCGTCGGTTACCTCGAGCTGCGTGCACAGCACGTGCTCGATGCCCACGTCGCGCGCAAGCGGGTCGGCCTGGTAGCGCGTCGCCGACGAAACGATGGCGACCGTGTGACCGGCTTGCCGGTGAGCGTCGACCAGCGCTCGCGACTCGGGGTAGATCTCGGTCGCGAGATGCTTCTCGAACACTTCCTGGCCGATCTCCTCGAGCGACGCCTCGGACATGCCGCGGAAAGCAGCCGTCGTCGCCGACATCAGACCGGAAAAGCCCGTACGCCCCAGCTCGAAGCTGAGCGCGGCGCGCACCGACGCGACGAGCTCGCGCGGCGCCATACGACCCGACAGTAGCCGCTCGCGAAAGAACGCGGTGGCCGAGAAACCGGCCAGCAGGGTCTGGTCGAGATCGAAGAAGGCCGCGACGTGCGGGCCCGGAATTTCGTCGCGAATCTCCTCGGTGAGCTCTGCGTGTAGCGCCATCGTCAGGCCACCCGCGGCGCCGCCGGTGGCCACGCCGGCAACGATACTGACACGGCGCCGGGGGCTGACGCCATCGTCGCCGCCGATGTCGATCAGCGGCCAGCGATCGCCCGACGCACAACGCCGGCACGGGCAGCGCTCAGCCGAGCAGCCGCGCCCAGTCGTTCGACCACCGCCACAGCGGCGTGAGCGACTTGCTCAGGTCACGACCGGCAGCGGTGAGCGCGTAGCCCTCCGGGGTGCTGTCGATGATGCCGGCCTCGCGCAGCTCGCCGAGCCGGGTGTTGAGAACGGTGGGCGACACGCCGCCGCAGGCGGCGCGCACGGCCCGGAACGTGAGCGCACCGTCGCGCAGCTCCCACAGGATGCGCAGCGCCCAGCGCCTCCCCAGCAGGTCGAGCGCGGCCATGATGGGCCGGCCGGTCGTCGAGCCGCGTACCTTCTTTCCAGGACGAGGGGTCGCCATGCAGTCCTCCGTGTCGCCGCCGGGCCCATCCTCGCGCCGGCTTGCGCTACACAAAACGTAGTAGTACGTTGCGCGCAACGCTACTATAACCGTAGCGCCCGTGCCACCGCACACGGCAGTGCGCGGCCGGCCCGGCGCAGGAGGTCGCACGATGTCGAGACCACGTATCACGCCGCTCGATCCGCCCTACCCCGAGCAGACACAGAAGCTCTTCGACCTGGTCATGCCCGACGGCATGGACCCGTTGCGGTTGTTTCGCGCGATCGCGACCAGCGACCGAATCTTTCCGCGCTTCATGCGGGCCGGCGTGCTCGACCGCGGCCCGGTCGAGATTCGCGACCGAGAGCTGGTCATCCACCGCACCACGGCGCGCTGCCGATCGGAGTACGAATGGGGAGTGCACGTCTCGGCGTTCGGCAGGCCGCTCGGGTTCAGCGACGAGCAGATACGCGCCACCGTGACCGGTGACGGCGACGACCCGGTGTGGACGCCGAAGCAGGCCACGCTGGTGCGGCTGTGCGACGAGCTGCACGACACCTCGTCGATCTCGGATTCCCTGTGGGACGAGCTGCGCAGCCACTTCAGCGACGAGCAGCTCATCGAGCTCGTCTACACGGTGGGGCTCTACCACGCAGTGTCCTACCTCACCAACGGCCTGGGCATCGAGCTCGAGGAGTTCGGCGAACGCTTCCCCGATTCGAGCGCACCGGCCTGACGGGCAGGCGCGCGCCGGCACGATCACCGTCCGTCTCGATCGCGTTGGCAAAGATGCAGCGGCGCGCTAGCGTGCCGCGAGAAATGGACGGCATCGACAAGCTGGAGCGGATGGATACCGACGAGTTCCGGCGCATGCCGCTCATGGGAATCCTGCGCGGCGGCGACGTCGAGGTCATCGAGCCGCTCGTGGAGGCCGTGACGGCGGCCGGGCTCGAGACGCTCGAGGTCGCGATGAACACGCCCGACGCGGTTGGGATCATCCGTCGCGCACGTGAAGTCGCCGGCGAGCGGCTGACGATCGGCGCGGGCACGGTGCTCTCGCCCGACTTGCTGGAATCGGCGCTCGAGGCCGGCGCGACGTTCATCGTCCTGCCCACCCTGGTACCGGTGGTCGTCGAGCGCTGCCGGGCCCGCGACATCCCGGTGTTCCCCGGCGCGCTGACGCCGCAGGAGATCCACGACGCATGGTCGGCGGGCGCCACGATGGTCAAGGTCTTCCCGGCCAAGGTGTTCGGCCCGCAGTACCTGCGTGAGATCAAGGGGCCGTTCGACGACGTGGAGCTGCTCGCCTGTGGCGGCGTGAGCGCGACGAACCTGGAATCGTTCTTCTCCTGCGGTGCCAGCGCGGTGGCGTTCGGTGGCAGCATCTTCACGGCCGAGCGACTCGCCGGCGGCGACTTCGCCGCGATCGGCAAGGGCATCGAAGAGCTTGTCGCCGCGTTCACGCTGCTCGACCCGCCCTTGCCGCGCATCGGCCGATGACCTAAATCTGCCCGGTTCGGACGCGCGACCCGCGTGGTAGCGAGAGCGCGCCCGGCAACGACACGGCGGCGTGGTCGAACCCACGCTTCGCCGCCCAGGAGCGAGCTTCGAGACGATGAGCAAATCGCAAGCAAACGGCAAGAAGGGCAGCTGGCTGACCTACCGGCCCGAGATCAAGGTGCTCGATTGCACCATCCGCGACGGCGGCCTGATGAACGACCACCGCTTCACCGACGACGTGGTCAAGGCGGTGTACGACACCTGCGTGGCCGCCGGCATCGACTACATGGAGTTCGGCTACAAGAACTCGAAACGGCAGTTTCCGAAGGAAGACTTCGGGCCGTGGAAGCACTGCGACGAGGAAGACCTGCGGCGCATCGTCGGCGACAATCCCACCGACCTGAAGCTCTCGGTGATGGCCGACGCCGAGAAGAGTGACTACCACGACGACATCCTCCCGGCCGACCAGAGTGTGCTCGACCTGATCCGCGTGGCCACCTACATCCACCAGATCCCGGTGGCCGTCGAGATGATCAACGATGCCCACGAGAAGGGATACGAGGTCTCCGTGAACGTGATGGCGGTGTCCACCGTCCACGAACGCGACCTGGCAGAGGGACTCGAGGTGCTGTCGAAGACGCCGGTGAGCACGATCTACCTCGTCGACAGCTTCGGCTGCTTCTACTCCGAGGAGATCGAGGAGCTCACGAAGAAGTACGTCCAGGTGTGCGAGGCGCAGGGCAAGCAGGTGGGCATCCACACGCACAACAACCAGCAGCTCGCGTACGCGAACACGATCGAGGCCATCGTGCACGGCGCGAACCGACTCGACGCCACGTTCGCCGGACTGGGCCGCGGCGCGGGCAACTGCCGCATGGAGCTGCTGATCGGCTTCCTCAAGAACCCGGCCTACCGGCTGCGCCCGATCCTCGACTGCATCGAGAAGCACATCGAGCCGCTGCGCGAGACCATGCCGTGGGGCTTCGACCTGCCGTACATGCTCACCGGCCTCATGAACCAGCACCCACGCGCGGCCATGGGGTATCTAGACAAGTCGAAGGACGAGCGGCAGAGCATCGTGGAGTTCTACGACTCGATGCTGGAACAGGTCTAGTGCCGCGAGTTCGCGAGATCGCCGAAGGCGCCGCGGGGCTGACGACGCGCATGGCTTACCGGTACGCGAAGAAGCGTCTCGGCGCGATCCCCACGCCGATGGCCGTGATCGCGAACCACCCCTGGGTGTTTCGCGGCTACGGCGCCTACGAGTTCACCACCGAACGATCGAAGCTGGTCGAGCCGAAGCTCAAGGCGCTGGCGTCGATCAAGACCGCAACGCTGGTCGGCTGCCCGTTTTGAATCGACATCGGCTCTGCCGTGGGCAGGGACAAGGGCATCACCGATCGACAGCTCGCCGAGCTCGCGGGCTTTCGTGACAGTGACGCGTTCGACGACGTCGAGAAGCTCGTGCTCGAGTACGCCGAGTCGATGACGAGGACTCCCGTCGACGTGAGCGACGAGACGTTCGAGGCGTTGCGCGCCCGCTTCGACGAGGCGCAGCTCGTCGAGCTGACGGCCGAGATCGCATGGGAGAACTGGCGGGCACGCTTCGACCACGCCCTCGACATCGGATCGCAGGGGTTCTCGGAGGGCGCGGCCTGCGCCTTGCCGGAGCGGCCGCCGGGCGGCGACGGCACGCGCCGCTGAACGCACCGGCCTCCCGGCGGCGCTCGCACGGCCGCGCAGCCGTTCACGACCGATGAGCAAGCGAACCGGCCGCGCGCTGATCGTGGTGGCCGCCCTGGCCGGCGGCTACCTCCTGTTCACGACGAGCGGGGTCGCCGACCAGCTCGACCCCGACGCCCTCGCCCGTCGGCTCCGCGATGCCGGGCCCGCGGGAATCGCGCTCTTCCTGATCGCGTTCTCGCTCGGCGAGCTCACGCAGGTTCCCGCCACGGTGTTCTTCGTCACCGCCATGGGCGTGTACGGACTCGCCACCGGGCTGGTGCTGGCGGCGGTGGGCGCATCCGTCGCCTGCACGTTCGCGTTCCTCGTTGTTCGCGTGACCGGCCGCTGGGTGCTGGAGACCCGGTCGCTCGAGTTTTTCACTCACTACGCGCCGTACATCGAGACCCAGCCCGTGCGTGCCGTGGTGTTCCTGCGGCTGATCTTCGGCGCCTCGCCGCCGGTGAACTGGGCGCTGGCGCTCACTCCGATCTCGATCCGCGACTTCCTGGTCGGCACGGTCGTCGGGCTCACCCCCAACGTTGCCGCCTATGCCTGGCTCATCCACGAGATGGCGTTCAACGAGGAGCCCGACGTGCCGCGCTGGGCCGCGCTCGTCCTGCTCGTGCTCATGGTGGTGGCCTGCGCCGCGGCCCACCGGGCGATGATGCGCCGGTTCGGCAAAGAGGTGCCTTGATCCCTTGCGATCTCGCTGCGTCGTCGGCACTAGGTGCAAGTATCAAAACCGTTCGTGCTGGAGGCGCACCTTGAAGCTGGAAATCGAAGTCAGCGAAGACACCGTCGAGGTATTCAAAGAACTGCTCGAGGAGACCGAATGGAGCACGCCCGAGTACATCGGGCGCGCGGTGGACGGGCTCGCGATGCTCATCAGCGGAGAGCTGCCCGGCTACGCGCTCGCGCTGCCGATCATCGAGACGCTGGTCGACCCGCCCGACGATGATGAGGAGGAAGGCGACGAGGACGGCGACGGCGGCGACGCCTGATCGTCAGCGCCCGGCCGCGGCCGGGCGCTCGATCCGCGACAGTACGCTTTCCTGACCACGGTCGGTCGTCTAGGAAAGCTCATGGAACCGGCGGCGTGCGACGCCAGCAGGAGGTATCCATGAGCGAGATGACCGGCGGTGAGCTGCTCGCGCGGTGTCTGGCCGACGCGGGGATCGAGTTCGTGTTCGGGCTGCCGTGCCCGGAGGTCGACCCGATCCTCGCCGCGCTCGACGAAAACGACATCCGTCTGGTGCCGGTGCGCCACGAGGCCGCCGGCGCGCACATGGCCGAGGGTCTCTACAAGACCACCGGCAAGGTCGCGGCCGTTCTCGGCAATCCGGGGCCCGGCTCGGCCAACCTGTTGCCGGGCATCATCACCGCCCGCCACGAGGGTGTGCCGCTGATCGCGATCACGGCGCAGCACCGGCTCGACATCGTCTACCCTTCTCCGCCCTCGACGTTCCAGGGGCAGGACCAGCTCGACGTGTTCCGGCCGACCGTCAAGTGGGGCGGCCCGATCCTGTCGTGGCGGCGGATCCCCGAAGTCGTGAGCATGGCGTTTCGCGAGATGTGGAACGGGCGGCCCGGCCCGGTCCACATCGAGCTGCCGTCGCCGATCGTCTACGAGACCGGCGACGACGACGCCGTCGCCCGGCCGGCCCCGTCGGCGTACCGGCCGCCGCAGCCGCAGGCATCGCGCGAACAGCTCGAACGCGCCGCCGAGCTGCTGGCCAGCGCGAAGCGGCCGGTCGTGATCGCCGGCTCGGGCGTCGATCGTGCGTTCGCCAACGACGAGCTACTGGCGCTCGTCGAGCTGCTCGGCTGTCCGTTGATACCGAGCATGGCGGGACGCGCGATCGCACCGCTCGATCACGCCGGACGCCTCCACCCCTACGACGCCGGAGCCGAGCTCGCCCGTCGCGAGGCCGACGTCGTGCTGGTCGCGGGCTCGCGGCTGGGCAACCTCGACCTTCCCTACGACAAGTACTGGGGCGACGGCAGCGATCAGCAGCTCATCCAGATCGACGTCGAGCCCCGAAACATCGGCGTCACGCGAGCCGTCGAGCTCGGCATCGTCGCCGACGTGAAGGGCGCGCTCGCGGGCCTCGTACGCGAGCTGAGCGCGCGGCAAACGAGCGGTCCGGGCGCATCCGACCTCGAGCGCTACCGCACGGCCGGTGCCTCGTGGTGGGACGAGCAGCTCGCGCCGGCGCGCGACTGGTCGGGACCGGGCATCCATCCGGCACACGCCATGGAGGCCATCGGCCGCGCGTTCGGCCCGGAGGCCATCTACGTGACCGACGGCGGCAACACCTCACTGTGGGCCGGCTGGCATCTCCCGTCGACCAGGCCGCGTTCCTATCTGAGCATCCTCGAGCTCGGCATGCTCGGCACCGGCATCCCCTCGGCGCTCGGAGCCAGGCTCGGCAACCCCGACCGCGAAGTCGTGTGCGTCACCGGCGACGGCGCAGCCGGCTTCAACTTCATGGAGATGCAATCGGCGGCGCGCGAAGGACTGAAGCTGACCACCATCGTCTTCGCCGAGGGCTCGTGGACGATGGAGGAGCCGAACGAGCGCGCGTTCTGGGGCAAGACGTTCGGCACCGAGATGGGGACGGTACGCTGGGACATCGCCGCGCAGGGGCTGGGCTGCGACGGAGCCTACGTGGAACGTCTCGACGACCTCGAGCCGGCGCTCGCGCAGGCGCGCGCGGCGACCGGACCGTTCCTGATCTGCCTTCGCACCGATCGCGAAGCGAACCTGGCCGTGCCCCAGGAGATGCTCGTCAAGTTCGTAGAAGTGTATCAGGGGCCGGCTGGCTGACCTCGGTGCGGCGCGCCGAGTGGATGCCCACCAGGCGCGCCACCAGGATGGCCAGGAACAGCTGCCCCAGTACGGCCGCGAGCGTGGCGTAGATACGCGCCAGCTCGCTCAACGGCCGGACGTCGCCGTAGCCGAGCGTCGTGAGCGTGACGAACGTGTAATAGAACAGCTGCGCGCGGCGGATCAGATAGACGCCGATCTCCGGTTCGCCGACGCCGTCGACGTCCGCGCTTTCATGGATCTCGGCCGCTGCTGATGCGTGGCGGTCGAGATCGAGCTGATGGGTCTCGACGAATGCGAACGAGTTGGGCTGCACCACCTCGATCAGAACGAAGACTCCGAACCACAGCATCCCGAGCATGAGATAAGCGGAGCATGCCCCCAGGATCGTACCGAACGTGACCGACGGCGCCCTGTAGACGTCGACCACGAGCGCCACGAGAACCACCGACAGGAAGCCGATCAGCCCGACCTCCGACACGACCGCAGACGCCAGGGACGGCTCGACCAGCCCCCAGCCCGGCGACGCCAGCATTCCGAGCCCGAGCACGGCCGCGGCCGCGACGATGCGCCGGTCGCGGCGCACGGCCCGAAGCGCGCCGAACAGCACGAGAAGCAACAGCACCTCCATGATCAGCTCGCCCGCACTCCCCTCGCCCAGGAACGGCAGCAGCAAGAAAACCAGGATCAGCGACAGAAAAAGGAAGATGTAGGTCGCGGCGTTCAGCTCGTCGGCGGTGCGATGCCCGCGATTCCATGGCGTTTTCATCTCGTCCCCTCGTAGAGTCGTGTGGATGCGACGACTTGCAACGTCGGCGCTCGAGACCGATGGTAGCGCACGTTGCTCGCCATGTCGGCCACACCGTTCACGAGGCGCACCGGCGCCATCGCGGTTCTCGCGCTCGTATTGCAGCTGACCGGCCCGACCGTCCAGCTCGGCCACGAAGCCGGCCACGCCGATGCGGGCGCACGGCCGGCGCACAGCGCCGCCTGGCTGGAGCACGCGTCGTCCGACCACGACAGTGACGTCGAGTGCTTCCTGTGCGAGGGCGCGGCTCACGCCAAGCACCTCGGCGGCGCACCGGCCGCGACCTCCGTCGCGCTGCCGGTCGGCTCGGGGTCGGTGCATGCGCCGTTCGACCAGCTTGCACACCAGCGCGACCTCGCCGAGGCTCCCGCGCGCGGCCCTCCCCTCCTCCTCGTCTAGCAATCCAGACGGTAACGGTCCCACCTCGCCACCTCAGCACGGACAGCGACGTCGCCCGATGTGGCGCGTCGTCAGCGAGGCGGCTGGGTACAGACAAAGGAGAGAGGACATGTCACTTGGCAGTCCACACATGCACGCACGAGCCGCGCTCGCGTCGATCGCGATCGTGCTATCGCTGGGCGCAGGCCTGGCGCCGGCCCAGGACGGTGAAACGCAACGCTCGGAGCTCGACGCGCTCCGTCGGGAAGTGGAAGAGCTCCGTCGCCGCGACGAGGAGTATCGGAGGATGCTCGAAGCCCTCGAGCAACGGATCGACGAGCTGTCGGCACCGACGGCCGACGCTCTCGATGCCGAGCTGTCGACACCGGCGGCCGACGCACTCGACGCCGCGCTGGAGGAAAGCACGCCGGCCGTCGAGCCGACCGAGCCAGCGACCGACACCGACCTGTGGTCACGACCGGTGGGCAATGCCGATGTGCGCCTGATCGATCTGTCGCTCGACGTGATGATGGCCGGTGGGTGGTCGTCGGTGGGCAACGACCGCATCGAGGAGCTCCAGGCCGGCGCCCACGACCCGAACCAGCGCGGCTTCACCCTGCAGCAGGCCGAGATATCGTTCGCCGGCGCGGTCGACCCGTATTTCACGGCCGCGGCCTATGTCGTCGCGACCGACGACGAGGTGGAGCTGGAGGAAGCGTTCGCCACGACCACCGGACTGCCGTACGGCCTGCAGCTCGAAGCCGGCTACTTCTTGACCGAGTTCGGCATCATCAACCCACGCCACGCGCATGCATGGCACTGGGTCGACCAGCCCCTGATCAACAGCCGGCTGTTCGGAGGCGAGGGGCTGCGATCGACCGGCTTCCGGCTCGGATGGCTACTGCCCACGCCGTGGTTCTCGCAGCTCGACTGGGGGCTGCAGAGCGCCGACCCCGGGTGCTGTGCGAAGAGCTTCCTCGACGGCGATGTCGGCGGGCGGCCCAGCGCCGGCCACAGCGTGAACGACCCGACAGACCTCATCTGGCTGGCACGCTGGTCGAACTCGTGGGATCTCGGTCCCGAGACGACGAGCGTGGTCGGACTGTCGGGTCTTTACGGGCCGAACTCGACCGGAGGCGCGGGCGAAACCTGGATCTACGGAATGGATCTCAAGCTGAGGTGGCGTCCGGACGACAACTTCCGGGGTTTCCCGTTCGTGGAATGGCAAACGGAGATCATGAAGCGCGACTACCGCGCCGACGGCTTCGTGGCCGGTGCCACCTCGGTGGACGACCCGGCCTTCGACCAGGACCTCGCCAGCGAGACTCTCGATGATGCAGGCGGCTACACTCAGCTGCTGTGGGGATTCCGGCCGCAGTGGGCCGCCGGTCTGCGCTTCGAATACGCCGGCGGCTCTGGCGGCAGCGTGGAGGACGGCGCGCCGGTCGGGCGCGATACCGACCCGCGGCGCGACGACAGGCTCAGGATCTCGCCCTTGCTGACATGGTGGCCGACACACTTCTCGCGGCTGCGATTGCAGTACAACTACGACGACGCGGACCACCTTCCCTCCGACGGCGCGCACTCCTTCTGGCTTTCGCTCGAGGTCCAGTACGGCAGGCACGGTGCACATGACTACTGAGGTCCACGCGCCGAGCAGCAGGAGCTCGCGGTACATCGCCTGCCTGGCGTTCACGGCGTGGGTCGTCGTTGGAGTGACAGGCGACCGCGCGAGTGCCTCGGAGCCGCTGGAGGTTTTCGCCACCATCCCCGACCTGGCCGACCTCGCGGCTCGGGTGGGCGGGACCGAGGTACGCACTTTCAGCATGGTCTCGGGCCGCGAGGACGCTCACTTCGCCGAGCCACGACCGAGCTTCGTCAAGCGCCTCGCGACGGCGGACGTGTTCCTCACGGTCGGAATGGAGCTCGAAGCCGGCTACGAAGAGGTACTGCGTCGCAACGCGCGCAACCCACGAGTCGCGCCCGGCCGACCGGGCTACATCGTGGCCGCCGCGGCTGTCGAGCCGCTCGGCGCGCCGACCGGCGGCGTGGTGACGCGCGCGATGGGCGACGTGCACGCGGAAGGCAGCCCTCACTTCAACGTGGACCCGCTGAGCGGCCTGCGCGTCGCCGAGCTGATCCGGTCGCGACTCGCCGAGCTCCGGCCATCGAGCGCAGCCTACTTCGCGGCGAACTACGAACGACTGCGCACCGTCGTGGGCGAGAAGCTCGTCGGCAAGACGCTCAGTCGAAAGTACGACGCCGCAAAGCTCGCAACCCTGTTCCAGCGCGGCAAGCTCGCCGAGTTCCTCGTGGCGCAGGGGGATGACCGGCAGATCGGGGGCTGGCTCGGCAGGATGACACCTCACCGCGGCACGAAGGTCGTCGACGATCACCCCATGTGGCCGTACCTGGCGCGCACGTTCGGCGTGGTCATCGAAGCGCACCTCGAGCCGAAGCCCGGACTGCCGCCCACCACTCGACACCTCCAGGGCGTCGTCGAGCTGATGAAGGACCAGCACATCGGCGTGCTCGTCAAATCCGCATACTACGATCCACGCCATGCCCACTTCGTATCCAAGGCAACCGGGGCGACGATCGCGACCCTGGCCCATCAGGTTGGTGCGGTCGAGCAAGCGGACGACTGGATCGGCATGATCGACTACAACGTGAACGCGCTCGTGCGCGCGATCGAGACGCACAGATGACGAACGACTCGAACACGGCGATCATCGACGCCCGCGGCCTCACGCTCGGCTACGGGAGCACGACCGTCATGCGCGACGTGGACGTTCGCATCAACGAGGGCGAGCTCTGGTTCTTGCTCGGGGCCAACGGAACCGGCAAGACCAGCTTCATCCGCGCCGTACTCGGACTGATCGAGCCGCAGGCGGGCTCGATCCGGCTACACCCGACGCTGGCGGCGCGTGCGAGCATCGGCTTCGTCCCGCAGCGCTGCGACCTGAACCCCACCTTGCGCACGACCGTCGGTGAGTTCGTGTCGCTCGGGCTGGTCGGATCGACGACGCCCGCCGCCGACAAGGGGGCCTCGCTCGCGACCGCCCTCGCAACGGTGGGGCTGGCCGGCGAGGACCGACGTGACTACTGGTCGCTCTCCGTCGGCCTGCGGCAGCGTGCACTGCTCGCTCGAGCACTGGTACGAGAGCCTCGCGTACTCCTTCTCGACGAGCCGACCAGCGGCCTCGACCCTGCTGCCGAGGAGTTGCTCGTGGAGCTCCTCGCCGACCTGAACACGACCCGGCACGTGACGGAGATCGTCGTCACGCACGACATCGGCCTCGCCGCACGACACGCGAGCCACGTGGCGCTGTTTCATGACGGCCGCGTCACCGCCGGCCGTCGCGACGAGGTCCTGAGCGAGGAGAACCTCTCGCGCGCCTACCGCGGCCTGCGTACGAACATCACCGGGGGGCACGCGTGATAGAGAGCTTTGTCGATTCGTGGGCGCTGTTTCACGAAGTCTACCTGGCGGGCTGGCTGATCGCTGCATTGCTGGCGCTGGTGGGCGTGGTGGTCGTCGCACGCGACCAGATATTCCTGGGTGCGGCCATCGCGCAGACCTCGATGCTCGGCATCACCGTCGGGATCCGCTTCGGAGGAGCGTTGCTCGGTGGCGCAGCGAGCGGCCGGGCCGCCGACCTGCTGCACACCGCGTTCGGAGGAGCGTTCGCAGTCGGCGGCGCCATGCTAGTAGCCACCGACGACGGCCGGCGCGGCGAGAGCCGCGAGGCATTGATCGGCTGGCTGTTCCTCGCCGGTGCGAGCCTGTCCGTACTGACGGTGGCGCACAGTCCGCACGGACTCGCCGAGGTACAGCGCTTGCTCGCGAGCACGATCATCGGGGCGGCACGTGCCGACGTGGTCCTGTTCGCGAGCATGCTCGCTGTGTCCATCGCGACCGCGTCGCGCTATCGCGACACGCTGGTGCTTCTCGTGACGGATGCCGAGATGGCGCGCGCCGTGGGCGTACGGGTGGATACGTGGAACCGGATCCTCGCCGTGTGGTTGGGCCTTGCCATCGCCGTCGCCATCCACGTGGCCGGCCTGGCGTACACGTTCGGGTGCCTCGTGCTGCCGGCGCTCGCGGCCAAGCACCTGTGTCGCGAGGTGCGCTACATGCTGCTCGCCGCGCCCGCCATCGCCACCGCCGTGACGATCGTGGCGTTCGTCGTCGCCAACCACCACGACTACCCTCCGGGCCAGCTCGCAGTCGCCATGCTGGCGGCGGTGGTAGCCGCCGCCTGGATGTCGCGAAGAGCCCGCTCGTAAACCTCGACAGGCGCATCGCGCTCGCCCGCGGCTCGACGACCGTTGCGTCGGCTCTGCCATCGTGACGGATCTTCGGATCAGCCGGGGGATGGGGGTTTCCACCCGGCTGGCTGCCACCGTCCGGCTCGACGATGGAACCGACGTTCAGGAAAAAACCGCCGTCTGCCCAAAGCGCTCCCGTTCGCAGGCGGGGCGGTGACATCATGGGCGGATGGAGGGAAACCCGCATGGAGAACACGCGTAAGGCCATCGTCCAGGCCTCCACACGGCTGTTCTCGAGGGTCGGCTACGAGGCCACCGCGATGCGCGAGGTGGCCGCCGACGCGGGCGTGGCAACCTCGCTCGTCTATCACTACTTCGACGGCAAGGCGGACCTGCTGACGGCATGCATCGAGCTGGCCGTCGACACGTGCGGGGAGTGGGTTCACGTGGCCGTGCGCGAAGGATCGCGCTGCGAGATCGACGAAGCCGTCGAGAAGGTAGCGCGCGCCTACGTTGGCTGGGGAACGAGGAATCCCGAGCAGATCATGCTGCTCGGCCAGGCGATGCTGCTGCAGGCGGGGCTGGAGAAGCTCAACCCGGAGCTCCTCATCGGCTTCCGGATGAACGAGCAAGTCATACCTCTCGGCGAACGTATCTCGGAGCAGTACGGCGAGACCGGCCTGCTGTCGCTGATGCATGCACGCATCTGCCTGTTCGGCGCTCTCCTGTCGGAGTCGATGGTGCGTGACCAGCTGATGTGCAACGGGCTCCACACGCCGGAGATCCAGAACCACCTCTCAGCCGAGCTCGTACGCGCCTTCAAGCACGCCGTGTTCGCCCCGGTCGCACCTTGATCGTCATTCGCGCCGAAACGCCCGACCTCCTGTTCGACCTGTTCGGCGCCAGCTCGATCCTGCTCGTGCTGCGCGCCCTGTTCTCCTGATCCTGCTGAGCGCTCGTTCAGCAAAACACGAGCCACTGTTGGTTCGATGACCACGGCGGCGTAGCTTGGCCGTGAGCAGGAGCTTGCGGCAGGCCTGCTCCGACCGAACCCCGACGGTCGTCAGACAGGTAGCTCCCGCCTGCTCGTCGTGGCAGCAGGCGGGAGCCCTCCAACCCTGAACAGGTGGTCAGTAAAATCGTCACGCCACCCGTATAGCGTGACGCGGCGACCTTCACCGCTGGTATCTTGAATCATGCGCCGGCCGCGGTGCTGCTCACAGCGCGGCTGCGTGCATCCCACGCGTTCACGCCGTGATGCACGATCGGTTCTGGATACTCGACTGGCTCGTCGCCGCCGGCTTCGTCGGTATCGATCTCTGGCTGCTGGGCTGGGCCAAGCACTGGTGGTAGGCGCAACCGGCCGTCGTTGAACGCGCGTTCAGGAAACTCCCACTGCCGAGAGTATCAAGATACGTCGTTTGGCATGATGCCCCGAGAGGAGTGAGTGCCTAACTCTCGCGCTGCCATCATCCAGGCTGCCACGCACCTGTTCGCGACGAGAGGCTACGCGAAAGCCTCTCTCCGCGACATCGCGGCCGCCTGTAACCTCGCACCCACCCTGGTCTACCATCACTTCGATGGGAAGGCCGGGCTGTTGCGTTCGTGCATGCAGCGCATCCTCGAAGAGATCGGCCAGCCCATCAAGACGGCCGTCGCCGACGGCAAGGCGAGCGACCTGCACGTCGCGGTCGCCGACGTCGGCGAAGCCTGCGTGTCGTGGTCGTTCCGGCACCCCGACGAGTTCAGGCTGCTCGGACGCCTGGTGCTGTTCAGGGACGGCATCTCGGAGGTCGACTTCGGAGCCGAGCTGGGCGCTGCGATCGACAAGCCGTTCGAACCGCTCATCGACCGCCTGGTCGACGACTACGGCGAGAGCGCACGTCTGGCGTTCGTGCACGCACGAATCTCCTTGTTCGGAGCGATCGTGGCCGCGCTCGGCATCGGCGATCTGATGATTGCGCCCGAGCTTCGCGACGCCGAGATCGAGCAGCGCGCACGTGAGGGGCTGGCGACGGCCTTCACCGAAGGCCTGTTCAACATGCTCGAGCCCCGCTGACCACTGCTCGGGGCCCGGCGGGCCCTACGCTGACAGTCCCCGCCGGCTTCTTCAGATCGTGAACTCGCCCTTGACGCCGGTGCGGCGCACCAGGCCCTTGCCCACGAGTCGGGCCAGCGCCGTCCGCACGTGCTGGACGTCGTCGATGTCGAGATCGGTCGTCAGGTCGGCTGCCGTGTAGATGCGCGACGGTGCACGCTTCATGCACTCGTACACCCTGTGCGGCAGCTTTCCCGGGGTGAGAAAGTCCTCGGCCTCGGTCGCGCCCTCGGCGGTCGCGCCGCCGTCGAGACCGCCGGCGACGATGCGGTCGTAGGCCACGTCGAACTCGCTCTCGGCCTCTTCCACCTGGCCTTCCAGCCGCGCGATCCGGTCGTCCAGTGTCTGGCGCTCCCGCACCAGCTCCGCCAGCTGTTTTCTCAGGACGTAGAGCCGGCCGGCATCGTCGACCAGCCCACGGCGCGCCGTCTTCTTCATCGGGCCGGGTCATAGCATGCTATGGGCGCGTCTGGTATCGACCGGCCCCGCCACTGTGCTTTGCCGGCAAGGCCGACAGGGCGAAAAAGGGGGCGAAAGGGCCTGTTCTCGCGGCCCGCGGGGGCCGAAAGCCGCAGCCAGCGAGATGTTATGTGGCGTTTTCTTGACCGTTATATATCCCGTGATTTCGCCGGGGTTGTTATGAAATGCGGCGACGTGAACACAGCGCCGCCATGATCGAGTAGATTCGGCCGCGTGGCGTGGCACCAAGCTCACCAGCTACGAGTTCGCGCTGTTGTGGGGGCATCGGAGGCGGGTCGGCGACGATCCGTGCGGCCGGTGCGGGTGGTGAGTGGTGCAGGTGCAGCGGTGGCGGGTTGGGCGCGGTCCGGGCCACTGCTGATGATGATGGAATCTATTGATGGACGGTGGAATAAGCTCGTGGCCCAGAGGTTGGTGTCACGCCATGCTTTTTCCCTCTCCGTCCGTGAGCCGCCGGGGGAGTTGCTGAGGGGCTGTTGTGTCAGGGCGCAAATCCAGCCAATTCGGGCTGGATGGGCGGCGACGCATTCGACGAAGACGACCTGATCGCAGAGGCCTGCGAGGCCACCGGCCTCTCGGACTTCGGCCGTGACGACTTTCGCGCAGGGCTGCACGCGCTCGCGCGGACCTACGCGTCCAATCCACTCACCGAGGGCGGCCAGCGCCGCAACCGCAGGCGCCTGGTCGAGCTGCTGTCTACGCGGCTGCGCATCCAGAATGCGTTTCGCCGACATCCCGAGATTCGCGAGCACCGGATCGCCTCGCCGATGGTACTCACCGGCCTGCCGCGCTCGGGCACGTCGGCGCTGTTCAACCTGCTGGCACGCGACCCCGCGGCGCGTCCGCTGCTCCTGTGGGAATCGAAGTACCCCGACCCTGCCGAGGGTCTAGAGCCCGGTGATCCCGACCCGCGACGCGACGCGCTAGAGGAGCGCTACGCACGCGCACGCGAGCAGAACCCCGACTTCACGAAGATCCACTTCACCAGCGCCGACACGCCCGAGGAGTGCGTGCTCATCCACGCCTACTCGCTCAGCGGCGTGCAGATGGGGTTCGAGGTCATGCTCGAACCGTACGCCTCGTGGTACCGCGCCCAGGATCTGCGACCGATGTACGCGTACTACAAGGAGCTGCTGCAGCTCCTCGACTGGCAGCGACCCGGCAAGCGATGGCTCCTCAAGGCGCCGGCACACATGTGGGCCATCGACGCGCTGATCGAGACGTTCCCCGACGTGCGTGTGGTGTGGAGTCACCGCGACCCGCTGCTGTGCACGGCGTCGATCTGCAGCATGACCCACTGGCTCATGGCCTCGCAGGTCGAGGTGGACAAGGAAGCGCTCGGGCCGATCGTGATGGACTTCTACGCCACCTCGCTCGAGCGCGGCCTCGCCGCCCGCGACCAGGCCGACCCCGCGCGCTTCGTCGACGTGACGCACGACGAGTTCGTTCACGACTCGCTCGCGACGGTCGAGAAGGTGTACGGACACTTCGCGATGGAGGTCGTCCCGGATGCGCGGGCCGCGATGGAAGCGCACATCGCGAGCAACCCCAAGGGCAAGCACGGCACCCACGAGTACGGGCTGGAGGAGTTCGGGCTCGTGGAGAGCCAGGTGCGCGAGCGCTTCGCCGGCTACATCGATCGCTTCGCAATAGGCACGTGACGAGAGGAGGCGTGATGTCAGACGATCCGGTTCAGAAAGTTCTCAGCGCGCAGGCATGGACGGAGTTCTGCGATCTCCTGAAGCAGGCCGGCGACGTGGTGCTGCGCGACGATCTGGCCACGTCGGCGTTCGACCGGGCCGAGGGCATTCGCTACCTCTCGCGCCTGCTTCGCGCCGGGCTGATCTCGTTCGCCGAGCACACCGGCTCGCGCCACCCGGCGTTCCGCGCGATGCCCGAGCTGGTGAAGATGGGGCTCGACAACCCGGACAACTTCTACCTCAGCGCGTCGGTGCGCGGCGACTACACGTACCGGATCCGCGGCCGGCGCGGCAACATCCACTACCTGAGCTTCGCAGCGCAGAACCAGAACTTCGCAGCGCGCGACAAGATCACCGGCGGCGCCGGGCACCTCGAGGACTCCGAGCTCGCGCTCGACGCCGATGGGAGGTTCGAGATCATCGCGAGCCGTGAGGAGCACCCCGGCAACTGGCTGCGCATGACCGAGCACACCTCGCAGATCCTGCTGCGCCAGACGTTCCTCGACCGCGCCCGCGAGAGCCCGGTCGAGATCGAGATCGAGTGCCTCGATGCCGACGGCCCCATGCCGCCGCTCGACCCCGCGCGCGTACCCGGCCAGCTCATGGGCGCCGCGATGTACACCATCGGCTGCTCGCAGTGGTTCGCCGACTGGGTGCTGTCGTTCCGCGAGCACGCCGCGGCCAACGAGCTGTACCTGCCCGACGCCGAGGACCATCGCGTGGTGGGCGGAGACCCGAACGTGCGGGTGCTGCTCGGCTACTGGGAGCTGGCACGCGACCAGGCGCTGGTGATCGACGCCAGGCCACCGGCGTGCGACTACTGGAACTTCCAGCTCGGCAACGTGTGGGCCGAGTCGCTCGACTACAACTTCCGGCGCGTGCACCTGAACTCGCGCACCGTCACCGCCGGCGACGACGGCTCGTGCGAGATCGTCGTTGCGCACGAGGACCCCGGCCATCCCAACTGGCTCGACACCGCAGGCCACGACCACGGCACCATGGGCCTGCGCTGGGTACGGGCCGACGCCCACCCGGTTCCGGCGTGCAAGGTCGTCAAGCTCGCCGAGCTCGCCAGGTAACAGGAGCAGCAATGGCAGCCAAGTCCGGACGTCTCGCCGCTCGCGGCGCCGAGGACCTCACGGCCGAAGCGACACAGGACCTGCCGCTCGGTATCGAGCGCTACCGTGCCATTCGCGACGCGAGCACTGCGCTGTGCGCGCCGCTCAGCGATGAAGACTGCGTGGTGCAGTCGATGCCGGACGCCAGCCCTGCGAAGTGGCACCTCGCCCATACCACCTGGTTCTTCGAAACGTTCGTGCTGCCGCAGTCCGTGCCCGGGTACCGGTGCTTCGACCCCGACTACCCGTACCTGTTCAACTCGTACTACAACACGGTCGGGCCGATGCACCCGCGCTCGCAGCGCGGAATGCTCACCCGCCCACCGCTGAGCGACGTACGCGCCTATCGCGAGCACGTCGACGAGCTGATGTCCGAGCTCCTGGACACCTCGGAGCTCGACGACGACATCGGCAGCGTCGTCGAGATCGGTCTGCAGCACGAGCAGCAGCACCAGGAGCTGATGATCGCGGACATCAAGCACGCGTTCTCGTGCAACCCGGTTCGCCCGGCCTACCGCGCGGCCGGACGTCGCAAGGCCCGAGCCGTCGGGCCCCTGTCGTGGCGCGAGTATCCCGAGGGGCTGCGACGCGTGGGCACCAGCGACGACGGCTTCGCCTACGACAACGAGCGCCCGAGCCACCGGGTCTTCCTCGACGCGTTCAAGCTGGCCTCGCGGCCCGTGACCGCCGGCGAGTTCATGGAGTTCATCGACGATGACGGCTATCGGCGCTCGGAGCTCTGGCTCTCCGATGGCTGGAACATGGCGCAGCACGACCGGTGGCAGGCACCGCTGTACTGGGAACGCAGCGACGGAACGTGGCACGAGTTCACGCTCGCAGGCATGCGCGCCGTCGATGTCGCCGCGCCCGTCTGTCACGTGAGCTACTACGAAGCCGAAGCGTACGCGCGCTGGGCCGGCGCGCGGCTACCCACCGAAGCCGAGTGGGAGATCGCCGCAGCGAGCCACGGCGTGAGCGGGAACCTCCTGGAGAACGCCCACGGCCACCCGCAACCGGCCGGCGTGTCTGCCGGCGCGGGCCTGCAACAGATCTACGGCGACGTGTGGGAGTGGACGGCGAGCCCCTACACGCCCTACCCCGGCTACCGCGCGCCCGCGGGAGCGCTCGGCGAGTACAACGGCAAGTTCATGAGCAACCAGATGGTCCTGCGCGGCGGATCGTGCGCCACGCCGCGCACGCACGTTCGCGCGACCTACCGCAACTTCTTCTTCCCGCACCAGCGCTGGCAGTTCTCGGGCCTGCGTCTCGCGAGGAACGCGCGCTAGCGCACTACCGGCCCTTGAACTCCGGCTTGCGCTTCTCCTTGATGGCGGAGAGCGCCTCGACGTGGTCGTCGCTGAGGAACGTCACGAGCTCGAGCGCGGTGGACGTGTCGAACGCGGTGTTGAGGGCGTCCTTGATGAGCTTGTTCACGGCGGCCTTCGTGTAGCGAACCGCGAGTGGCGCCCCGTCGGCCAGGCGACGGGCGAACGCCAGCGCCTCCTCGTGCAGGGCGTCGCCGGAGACCACGCGGTTCACCAGCCCCATGCGCTCGGCGTCGGCCGCGCTCACCGGATCGCCGGTGAGCAGGTACTGCTTGGCGCGCGCCGGCCCGAGCGCCAGGGGCCAGATCGCGACGCCGCCGTCGCCGGCGACGATGCCTACGCGGACGTGCGGGTCGGCGACCGTGGCCGCGTCGGCCATGAAGATGACGTCGCACAGCAGCGCGATCGACGCCCCCAGCCCGACGGCGTGTCCGTTGAGCGCCGCGACGATCGGCAGCTCGACGTCGAGCAGATCCCAGATGAGCTGCTTCGCGTCGCTGCGCAGCGAATCGAGGCGCTCGGTGTCACGCAGGGTCGGGAACCAGTCGAAGTCGCCGCCTGCGCTGAACGCGTCGCCGCGACCGGTGAGCAGCACCGCCCGCGCCTCGCGCTCACGGCGAAGCCAGGCGAACAGCGTGGTGAGATCGGCATGGAGCTGCTCGTCGACCGCATTGAGGCGGCTCGAGGGGTGATCGATCGTGACCACCAGCACCGAGCCATCGCGCTCGATGCGAATGGTGTCGAGTGTCGGCGCCGGCTCGGCCTTGCTCATAGCATTGCCGTGTCCGTCTCGAGGCCGAGCAGGAGACGTCCGATGAGCTCCCAGATCGCCGGCGAGACCATCACGTGCTGCGTGGCCGCGTGCACATCGCGGAACGCGCGCTGCAATCGCGAGGTTTCGTAGATCGAGGTGCCGCCGCCGGCGTTGTACATGCGGTCGACGGCGCGCGCCGCGCCGGTCGTCGCCTGCGTACAGGCCAGCCGCAGCTGCGCTCGTCGTGCGATGGAGATCTCGCCCGCCAGAGCCTCCGACCAGCCCTCGTCGATGGCGTAAAACAGGAACGCCCGCGCGGCCCCCAGCTCGGCCTCGGCGCGCGCGACCTCGGCCTGTACGGTCGAGCGCTGCGCGAGGCTCCGGCGCGCGCCCACGGGAGTCTTACCACCGGCCAGACGCACCAGCTCGTCGATCGCGTCGCGCGCGATCCCCAGCGACACCGAGGCGATGCCCACGGCGAGCACGCCGAAGACCGGGAACCTGTACAGCGGCCCCTGCTCGCGGGGCGCGTCGTGCGTCAGTGACACCGAGTAGTCGCGCGGAACGCTCAGCCCTTCCACCTCGATATCGTGGCTGCCGGTGCCGCGCAGGCCGGAGACGTGCCACGTGTCGTGAACGAGGGCTTCGGCGCGCGGGAACAATACCATTCTCGTTTCGGGCACACCGTCGGGCAGCATGCGCGGCTGCTCGCCGTCCATCACCACGCAGCCGCCCATCAGCCAGGAGCAATGGTCGACACCGCTGCTGAACGGCCAGCGGCCGCTGGCCACGTAGCCGTCGTCGGTGATCCGTGCGCGGCCGCGCGGCGCGAACACGCCACCGGTGACAGCCGACGCATCCGTGCCGTAGATCTCGTGGGCCGCGTGCTCGGGCAAGTAGGCAGCCGCCAGGCTGCTGGTCGCGCCGATTGCCACGCACCACCCCGTCGAGCCATCGGCGCGCGCGACCTCCTCGACCAGTCGCACCAGGGTGGCAGGATGGGATTCCTCACCGCCGAGGCTCGCCGGCAGGCAGACGCGGAACGCACCGGCGGCGGTCAGCTCGGCCACCACCTCGGGCGGCACGCGCCGACCCTGCTCGGTACGTTCGGCGGCGGCGCGAACGGCCGGCAAGACCGAACGCGTACGCTCGATCAGCTCGTGCTCCGGGCCGGCACCACTCACGTGTTCTTGCGGCTCGGCAAGGTAGCGAAGAGCATGCGCACCGCCGCCCACACTGCCTCGTACTCGGTCGACGGCCCGGTCAGCACCGTGAGAAGGCCCGTCATGTTCGAATCTCCCACCGCACGATCTCGCCAGATGGCACGCCCGCCGGCCTTCTCGATCAGCACCGCAGACAAGGTCACCCGCGACCCCTCACCGCGCTCGTCGACGCCCTGCTCGAGCCCCTCGACGTACACGAACAGCAACGTCTGACGCTCGGGCGAACCGAGCGTGGCCAGCTCCTCCTCGTTCATGCCGGCGAGCTCGCCGGCCGTGTACTTGCGATCGGGCGTGGAGAGAACCTCGGGGATCACCTCGTACCCCTTGCGCGACAGGATACGGGTCCCCACCCGGCGCGTCTGCGTGGAGATCTCGACGTAGGTGAACGGATCGGGGCGCACATCGATCACGGGCATGAACGCGATCGACTCGATCTGCAGATTCTCCGCCGAAAGCTCCGGGCCGATGTAGATCGGATCACGCCTGGGGATACACCCGACGACCGTCGTGCACACGACCAGCATCAGCAGCAACGACGCACTCGACGCTGACGCTCGTCGCACCCCTAGCGCTCCTTGTGCTTGCGCAGCTCGAGCCGCCCCACCTGATCTGTGTGAACCTCGTCGGGTCCGTCGGCGAGGCGCAGCGTGCGCAGACCGGCGTAGGCGTTGGCGAGGAAGAAGTCCTGGCAGACGCCGGCCGCACCGTGTACCTGGATGGCGCGGTCGACCACGCGCAGGGCCATCGCCGGTGCGGCGACCTTGATCTGCGCGATCTCGGATCGCGCGGCCTTGTTGCCCACCGTGTCCATCATGTAGGCGGCCTTGAGCGTGAGCAGACGTGCTTGCTCGATCTCCATCCGCGACTGTGCGACGTGATGCTTCGTCACGCCCATGTCGGCGAGCGGCCTACCGAATGCCTCGCGCGCGAGCGCACGCGTGCACATGGCCTCGAGGGCGCGCTCGGCCACGCCGATCGTGCGCATGCAGTGATGGATGCGGCCGGGGCCGAGGCGGCCCTGTGCGATCTCGAAGCCGCGCCCTTCACCGAGAAGCAGATTCGCCTTCGGAACGCGCACGTTCTCGAAGGCCACCTCGGCATGGCCGTGCGGCGCGTCGTCGTAGCCGAACACGCTCAGCATGCGCTCGATCTTCACGCCGGGCGTGTCGAGCGGTACCAGCACCATCGACTGCTGCAGGTACTTGTGCGCGGCGGGGTCGGTCTTGCCCATGAAGATCGCGATCTTGCAGCGAGGATCGCCGGCCCCCGACGTCCACCACTTGCGACCGTTGATCACGTAGTCGTCGCCGTCGGCCACGATGTTCGATTCGATGTTGGTGGCGTCCGACGACGCGACCGCGGGCTCGGTCATCGCGAAGCACGAGCGGATCTCGCCGGCCAGCAACGGCTCGAGCCACTGCTTCTTCTGATCGTCGTCACCGTAGCGAACCAGCACTTCCATGTTGCCGGTGTCCGGTGCCGAGCAGTTGAACGTCTCGGATGCGAAGTGTGAGCGTCCCATCAGCTCGCACAGCGGCGCATACTCGAGATTGGTCAGCCCGGCACCGTGGTCGCTCTCGGGCAGGAAGAGGTTCCACAGACCGGCCGCCCTCGCCTTCTCCTTGAGCTCCTCGAGCAGCGGCGGGATGTGCCAGCGCGTCGGCCCCGCATCGAGCTGCTCGTGCAGCTCGTGCTCGGCGGGGTAGACGTGCTCGTCCATGAAGGCCCCGACCTTCTCCAGCATCTTCTTGGTTCTGTCCGAGTACGCGAAATCCATGTTTTGCCCCTGCAGATCCGACGGCCGACCGGGAGTGGGCGAACCATAGCGCCTGGTCGGGCACGTCACCAGCCCGAACGACGCAGCCGCTTCGGCCGGGGGCGCCGTCGCCGGCGTGGGAAACACCCGCCCGGAGCCGGATCCGGCGGCATCGCGTTTGCCGTGCACAGCGGGTATTAGGTGAAGGCTGTACTGTCGGCATGGCGAATCGCGAAGGAGACCGGAGAAGACCTTGCGCAAGCGATCCGTGACATTGTCGGCCGACGATCCGCGCCCGGCCAGAGGCCCCGGCGCGCCCGGACCGGTCATCTCACGCCTGGTCGCGCTCGGCGTCACACCGAACATGGTCTCGTGGGCAGGGCTCGTCTGCTCGCTCGCCGGCGGCGTCTTCCTCGCCATCGGCGCAGGCGACACGCTGCGGTGGGAGGCCGCGACCACCCCCGTCTCGACCAGCTGGTGGCCCGTGTTCGCCGGCCTGTTCATCGGCCTGGCCGCGGTGGCCGACCTTCTCGACGGTCGCCTGGCCCGTCACGGCAACCTCGAGACGAAGTTCGGCGCGGTTCTCGACTCCACACTCGATCGCTTCGGCGACATGGCCGTGTTCATCGGCTGCGCCGTGTATTACGCGCGCAACGGCAACGCGACGCTCGTGCTGGTGAGCTGCCTGGCGCTGGCCGGTGCCGTCCAGATCAGCTACGTGAAGGCCCGCGCGGAGAACTTCGTCGACGGCGTGGGCATCGGCTTCTGGCAGCGTGGCGAACGCGTCGTGGCGGTGCTGGTGGGCTGCTTCGCCGGTCGCATTCCCACCGTCCTGTGGATCTCGGCGATCTTTCCGCTGTTCACCGTCCTGCGCCGCGTTCGATACGCCTACGGCCTGCTCAGCGGTAAGCGAGCGCAGGGAATCCTCAACGAGCTGGCGACCATCGCGCCGTGGAGGCAGCGGCGCGGCTCGGCGGCCTACGTCCTGTTCTGCGCAGTCGTGACGGCGGCCATCATCGGCGCGCCGCTGGCGAGCCCGTTCTTCTACGGTTCGAGCGACCCGCTCGGCGCGCTTCTCTCGCGGCTCGCGCCCTAGCAGCCCGCTGAAAACCCACTCCCGTCTCGGCAACGCGGACAGGTTTGTACGGCCACGGGGCGTGCGACGGTGGCCGTCGCGTCACCATCGTGACGCTCGTGCGGCGCCGTTCACCGGCACCCACGGTGGTGGGTCTGCGCGACGCGCGCGTCCGGGCATGTAGTGGCGCATGGCACCCGGATTGCAAGCTCGGGCACCGGGGCCGTAGGCCCATGCCACCGATGCGCCGTTTTCTCGCCACCGTCCTGTTCCTCGCAACCCTGGCGAGCCCCGTCGTGGCGGCGGCCGAGCGCGACGAGTTCTTCTTCTACAGTCCCGAGGTCGGCTCGGGCAATCTGAGCTTGCTCAAGCAGGCGGCCGAGAAGTTCTTCGCAGACGCCGGGCTCGACGTCGGATTCCAGCCGTTCGCACGCCTCGAGGACCTGGAGAGCCGCTTCGCAGAACGCAGGCCGGCCTACCTGCTGGCGCCCCGCTGGGCGCTGACCCGTGACTGCCTGGGCGCCGAGCTGACACCGGTGGCGCGGCCGGTTCGTGACGGCCGCATGTTCGACAGACGCGCACTGCTGGCCGGACGCACCATCGCGACCGTCGAGCAGCTCGCCGGCGGCTCGATCGCGACGACGGTGCCGGCCATCGAAGCCGAGCGCGGCTCGATCGGCCTGACCAGGTTCCGAGGTGACCACCCCGATGTACGGATCATCCCGGTGCCGAAGGACGTCGACGCGCTGCTGGCATTGGGCTTCGGTCAGGTAGATGCCGCGTTCGTATCGATGGCCCAGCTCGAGATGCTCTCGCGCGTCAACCCGAGCCTGACCGGCAGCCTGCACGAGATCGGCTACTCCGATCACACGCCCTTCCCACTGATCTACGCTACCGACTCGGCCGACGCCGAGATGTCGGCGCGCCTGGCCGACGCGCTCGCCGGTGCAGTCGGGTCGGTTCGCGGCCGTCGCCTGGCAACCCTGCTGGGCTACGATCAGTGGATGTCGATCGATGCCGACGAGGCCGGCACCGACACGCCGACGGCGTGCCGCACCAACGGCGAGGCGGCGCGATGAACCGGGCGGCGCTGTCGGGCGCACGGATCGCGGCATCGTGCGCCGCCGTCGCCGCGGCGCTCATGGCCTGGCCCTGCCCGGGCGAGGCCACGGTCCTGGTGGTCACCAGCGACGAGCTGAGCCAGTACGAGACCTCGATCGACGCCTTCGAATCGGCGCTCGATCGCCCCACGCTGCGGGTGAACGTGGGGGAGGACGCCGAGCGCACGCTGCGCGCGGCCGCCGACGGTCACCGGATCGACGCCCTCTTCGCGCTCGGAGGCCAGGCGACACACCTCGGCCGGCAGGTGTTTCCCGACGCGCCGATGGTCTTCGCGATGGTGCTCGACTGGAATCGCTACGAGTTCTCCGAGCAAACCGCCGGCGTGGCCCTCGAGATGCCCGTCGACGTCCTGTTCACGCGCTTCAAGCTGCTGCTCCCCGACCTCGAACGCGTCGGCGTGATCTACGGCGAGAAGACCTCGGCCGAATCGCTGGAGGCAGCCCGCGCGGCGGCGCGCGCGCTCGGCCTGGACCTGGTGGAGGAAGACGTGCGCTACGCCGACGAGGTGCCCGGCGCGTACCGCCGCATGCGCACCGAGGTGGACGCGCTGTGGATGTTCCCCGACCCGATCGTGGTCACGCGTGACAACTTCCGCTACCTGCGCGACCACACGCGCAAGGACGGCATCGCGTTCCTGGCGTTCTCCGAGAACTTCGTCCGCGCCGGAGCGCTGCTCTCGATCGCCCCCAGCTACGCGACCATGGGCTCGCAGGCCGCCGTGCTACTCGAGCGTCTGCGCACGGGTGCGGCCATCGGCCGGCGCGTGCAGGCCCCGCTCGGCAGCACGGTCACGGTGAATGCGGCCACGGCCCGCCGGGTAGGTCTGGAGCTGGAGCCCGCGCTACTCGTCGCCGCCGACCGCCTCGTCGACGCGCGCGACTGAGCGCTCGCGACACGATCGGCGCACGGCGACCGCCGGGCAACGTCGCATTCTCGTCGACCGCCCGAAGTTGTACACCCGCTGCCCGCACGCCACGCGCCCCTGGGCGCCGGAGCCCGGCAAATGCGGCCCGCGAGCCTGTATTCACGCGTGGCGTCTGTCTTGCAGCATGAACGCCAGGCCGAAAGGCCGCGTGCGTCGATGATCGTCCGAATCTCCACAATCCGGGTCTCGCTGGCATGCCTGGTCGCGATCGCCGCGGCCGGAAGCGTCGGCGACGCACGCGCCGATCTGCTCCTGTACACGCCCGAGTGGAGCCCCGGCAACCTGGGCGTCCTCAGCGCAGCCGTCGAGCGGTACCTGAGCGAGTCCGACCTCGACATGGAGTTCCAGGCTTTCGCGCGCTACGAGGATTTCCTGCGCGAGCTGAGGCAGCGCGACCCCGATTTCCTGTCGGCACCGGCGTGGGTCGAGGACGAGGAACGCCTCGCGCTGACGGCCCTGGCACGCCCGCTGCGAGACGGCCGGCCATCGTACCGCAAGGTATTACTGGTGGGGCCGTCGATCGTTTCGACCGCCGACCTCGCCAGCGCCTCGATCGCGCTGACCGCGCACGGCGGCGACGACACGGTCCTCGAGTCGGTACTGCGCTCGGTCGACGTCGAGCGCGACGGCGTCACCGTGCTGCCCGTGCCGAAGGACATCGACGCGTTGCTGGCGCTGGGTTTCGGCCAGGTCGACGCCGCGCTGGTCAGCACCGGCCAGCTGGCACACCTGGCGCGCGTCAGCCCCCGCACCGCCGACCGCCTCAAGCCCCTCGCGGTGTCGGGCGACATCCCGTTTCCGCTCGTGTACGCGAGCACGTTCGCATCGGACCAGGTCACCGCCGGCCTCGTGCGCGGCCTTGCAGACATCGAGGACAGCGCGAGCGGCGAAGCCGTGCTCGAGCTGCTCGGCTACGACGCGATCGAGATCCTCGTGCCGTCGCCCGCCCGGCTCGGCAGCTCGCACCGTTCGGCATCGACCGCGACGACGGTAGCGGAGATGGCCCGATGAAGTCCCGGGCGATCGTGGTCGGGGCCGTCACGCTGGCCGTCGCCGTCTGCCTGCCCGCCGCCAGCTCCGCGGACGTCCTCATCGTCAAGAGCGAGACGTTGCCGCAGTACGACGCACCGGCCTCGGCGTTCCGGTCGGCAACCGGGCACGAGACCTTCGAGGTCAGCATCGCCGGCTCACGCGAGGAAGGAGAACGCCGTCTTCGCAAGGCAGTCGCAGGCCGCGACATCGACGCCGTGTACGCGCTCGGCGCGCGCGCGTCGTACCTCGCACGCGTCGTGCTGCCGGATTCGCCGCTGGTGTTCAGCATGGTCGTCGACTGGCATCGCTACGACCTCGATCGCGGCGCAACCACCGGCGTGGCCCTCGAGATGCCGGTCGACGCGCTGTTCACGAGGTTCAAGCTGATGCTCGACGGGCTCGACACCGTCGGCGTGGTGTACAGCAAGAGCACCGCCCCGGCCCTGATCGCCGATGCGCGCGCGGCGGCCGAGCTGCTCGGAATCGAGCTCGTCGAGGAAGAGGTGGCCAACGGCGACGAGGTGGCCGGAGCCTACCGCCGCATGCGTACCGAGATCGACGCCCTGTGGATGGTGCCGGACCCCGTCGTGGTCACGCGCGACAACTTCGCGTACCTGACCGACCGCTGTCGTAACGACGGCGTGTCGTTCCTGGCCTTCTCCGAGAACTTCGTACGTGCCGGCGCGCTGCTCTCGGTGGCGCCCAGCTACGAGACCATGGGAGCGCAGGCCGCGGTGCTGCTCGAGAAGCTGCTGGCGGCACCCGACAGCCCGCCGGACGTGCAATCGCCGGTGGGCAGCAACCTGGTCGTGAACGCCCGCACAGCCGCAGCGCTCGGGTTCGACCTGAACGCCACGACCATCGGCATGGCCGATGTGATCGTCGATCTGGCCAGTGCCGGGGAGGTCGAGGCGAGATGATGGACCTGCGTGGCATCGCCGCAGCCGCGGCAATCCTGTGCGTCCTGCTGATGGCCGCCGCCGCCGGTGCCGAGGACGGCGCCGATCCGTTCGCGACGCCGGAGATGCACGAGGACTTCACGGCCGAGCTCGAGTTCTTCAAGGTCGAGTCGGAAGTCGTCACATCGGTTTCGCGTCACCCCGAGTCGCTGTGGGGCGCCGCCGCCGCCATCTACGTGGTCACCGGCGAGGAAATCCGGCTCTCTGGCGCGCAGACGCTGTCCGAGGCACTGCGCATGGTCCCAGGCCTCGACGTGGCCTCGATCGACCGCAACACGTCGGCGATCTCGGCACGCGGGCTGAACAACGCGTTCGCCGACAAGATGCTGGTACTGATCGACGGCCGGCCCATCTACACGCAGCTGTTCGGCGGCACCTTGTGGCACCAGTGGAACACGTTCCTGCCCGACGTCGACCGCATCGAGGTGATCCGTGGGCCCGGCGGCACCCTGTGGGGCGCCAACGCCATGAACGGCGTCATCAACATCATCACGAAGAGCTCCGAGGACACCCACGGCGCGCTGATCCGTGCCGAGGGCGGCAGCAACTACCAGTACGCCGGCGAGGCCCGCTACGGCAGCGAGCGCAACCACTTCAACTATCGCCTCTGGGGCCGGGTGAAGCGGGACGAGGGCTTCGGCGGTGACGGCGGCGACAACGTCATGGACAACAGCAGCGAGACGCGCGGCGGCTACCGCTTCGACTGGGATCTCGGCCGCGGCCTCGTACTCACCAGCACCGGAGAGGCGTACAACGGCACGCTCGACAGCATCCAGCGCGACGCCTCCGGCACCACCGGCGACTTCGGCGACAAGTGGGACAACGAGCTGTTCACCACGGTGTGGCGCGTGCAGAAGGACTTTGCGAACGGCTCGAGTGGACACGTGCAGATCTCGGGCGACTACGTCGACCAGAACGTACCGTGGGCCGGCATCAGCTCGCCGCCGTCGATGGAAGACGCGTTCAGCACGATCAGGCGAACGTTCACGTCCGAGCTCCAGCACGGGTTCCGCGCGTTCAGAAGACATCGCTTCACGTGGGGGGCGAGCTACCAGTTCACGAACGCCGACGTCAACGACTCGGTGGTGATCGGCCTGGACCTGCGCAACGACGAGATGAGCGTGGTGGGCGGATTTCTGCAGGACCAGATCGACCTGTGGACGGGCGCCCGGCTGACACTCGGCACGAAGATCGAGTACAACGACTTCAGCGACCCGAGCGCGCTCGACCTGTTCCAGCCCTCGGCTCGCCTCGTGCAGCGATTCGGCGACGACACGACCGTGTGGGCGTCGGTCTCACGCGCGATCAACACGCCGTCGTTCGGCGACAAGTTCACGAACTTCGTGGTTCCGGCCGGCACGATCATTCCCGGCGTGGAGCTCGGTTTCTCGGCCGATCGCAAGCTGGACACCACCGGCAAGATCCTGGTGGCCGAGACCGGCACGCTCAAGAGCATCAACGACACCGAGATGATCGCGTACGAGGGCGGATTCCGGCAGCGCTTCGGTGAACGCCTCTCGCTCGACGTGACCGGCTTCTACAACGACTACGACGGCATCATGTCGTTCAGCGGCAAGACGATGCAGACCTACATCGGAGCCATCGACCCGAGCGAGGTCACGATGATCACCTTCCTCGACAACCGGACGGACGGCGAGAGCTACGGCATCGAGACCGTCCTGGACGCACGTCTGACCGACTGGATGACCGCCGAGGCGAACGTCACCTGGCAGGACATCGACCTGGACGGCGGCGGCAACGGACAGTCGCCCGACTGGAAGGCGAACCTGACCGCGGTGATCAACCCGTGGCACCCCCTCACGGTGGTGCCCACCCTGCACTACGTCGACGAGTTCAACGTCGGCTCGATCTTTCCGGGCGGCCCGCCGGTGGCAATCGACGACTACCTGCGCCTCGACCTCGCCGTCCACTACAAACACGCGGAACGCTGGCCGACCATCAGCTTCATAGGCCAGAACCTGAGCGACCGACGTCACGACGAGTTCTCGGAGCCCCTGATCCGACCCGTCTCGCCGGTCACGCGCTCGTGGTTCGTCCGTGTAGAACAGGAGTTCTGATGAGCGACTCAACGAAGACAAAGAACGCGTTCGCGGGCCTCGGCCTTCACCTCAAGCTGGTGCTGGCAGGCTCGACCACCACGTTCGTGGGCATCTCGCTGGTCACGATGTTTCTCGTGCTCCAGCAGGCCAACGTGCTGCGCGACGAGATCGACCGCTCCACCGACGCCCTGCGCGCCGGCATGACCGAACGTGGCCGCTTGCTCGCCGAGAGCATGGCCACGAGCATGGAGAACGCGATCGCCGGCTACAACTTCACGTTCGTGTCGCAGTCGATCGAGGCGCTGCGCAAGAAGAACTCGAACCTTACCTACGGCTTCGTCACCAACGCCGACGGCACGGTCATCATCCACACCGACCCCGAGCGCGTGGGCGAGGCCCCCGCGCGTCCGACGGAGGGTTCGGTACGAGGCCTGCCGCGGTCGGCCGACGGCAGCGAGCTCATCGAGGTCTACCAGCCGATCACCGTGGGCGGCGAGCCGTGGGGCGACCTCGTGCTCGCCTTCGACCTGCGATCGATCGGCACCCTGGCAGGCGAGGCCGCGGTGCGCGGCGAGCAGATCATGCTGCGTTCCACCAGCGTCGCCGTCACCGCCGGAGCGCTGGTCACGCTTCTCGGCATCATCGTGTCGGTGATCCTCAGTCGACGCTTGCTGCAGCCGACCCGTCGCCTGGCAGACGACGCCGCCGCCATCGCCGGCGGCAACCTCGACTGCGAGATACGCGCCACCGACTCGGACGACGAGATCGGGTTCCTGGCCCGCCAGTTCGAGCTGATGCGACGCTCGGTGAAGACCTACATCAGCGAGCTGGTCGTGGCCAAGCAGAAAGCAGAAGCCGCGACCCACGAGGAGAAGCGACTACGCGGCCAGATCGAGGAGCACTCGAAGCTGCTCGAGATCAAGGTCGAGGAGCGAACCACCGAGCTGCGCGAGATCAACGCCAGGCTCACCGAATACGACCGCATGAAGTCGGAATTCCTGAGCAACGTCTCGCACGAGCTGCGCAGCCCGCTGGCGGCGATCTCGTCGGCGGCCAAGATCATCGATCGCTACGGAGACGAGAACAAGCGCACCGGCAAGAAATTCAGCTCGGTGATCATGTTCGAGGCCAACCGGCTCGGACGCCTCATCAACGACCTGCTCGACCTGGCCAAGATCGAGGCCGGTCGGGTCGAGTGGAACATGTCGCGCGTCGACGACCCGGTCGATCTGGTCGATCACGTCGTCACCACGTTCCGTCCGCTTGCGGACGAGCGCGGGATCGACCTGGTGCTCGAGTCGAGCGGCGGTCTGCCGTCGGTGGACGTCGACGAGGACCGCATGATCCAGGTGCTCACGAACCTGAGCAGCAACGCCATGAAATTCACGCCCGCGGGCGGACGTGTCGTGGTGAGCGCCGACAGAGCGGACGTGGGCGGCATGTCCTGCATCGTGGTGGCGGTGCAGGATACCGGTCCCGGCATTCCCCAGGACGAGCTCGAGAAGGTCTTCGACCGCTTCCATCAGGTCAAGGTCAAGAAAGACGGCAACAAGCCGAAGGGAACCGGCCTGGGTCTGGCGATCTGTCGCGAGGTGGTGAACCACCACGGCGGTGAGATCTGGGCCGAGGCCGCACCCGGCGGTGGTTGCCGCATGGTGTTCTATCTACCCGCCGCGGGCGCCACGACAGCGTCGTTCGACGAAGCCCCCGCCGCCGTCTAGGAGGCTGGCGGCGTCCACCGCGAGGTCGAACGGCGACACGGCCGAGTTGACTGCCCGCAAGGCGGCTGTTACCGCTTGCAGCCGAGCAACGCGGTGGCAGGACCTTTCGGAAACGGATCGGGTGGGCAGAGCGACGCGGATCGCCTGATCGCAGAGGCGTTCGAATCGATCCGCAAGCGCATCCCGAGCGGAGCGATCGGCATCCTCGCCCTGCTCATCGCTCTCGTCCTGTGGCTCGCGACCGGGCTGTACCAGGTGAATCCCAGCGAGGCAGGCGTGGTGCTGCGCTTCGGCAAGGTCGTACAGATCACCCCGCCGGGGCTGCACTGGCACCTGCCGTGGCCGGTCGAGCGCGTGTTCAAGCCGGCCGTCACCGAGGTGAAGAAGGAAGAGGTCGGCTTCCGCACCATCGACGTCGGACCGCCCGCTCGATACCGCTCGGTGACCGAGGAGTCGCGGATGCTCACCGCCGACGGCAACATCGTCGAGCTCGATTTCATCGTCCAGTTCCGCATCAAGGAGCCGATCGCGTTCCTGTTCCGCGTACGCGACCCGTACGAAATGCTGCGCGATTCAGCGGAATCGGCCATGCGCGAGGTGGTGGGCCGCACCTCGATCGATGACGCGCTCACCGAGGGCCGGCTCGAGATCCAGACCAAGGCGCAGACCTTGCTGCAGGACATCCTCGACCGCTACGACTCGGGGCTGCAGGTCTCCACCGTGAAGCTGCAGGACGTCACACCGCCTGGCCCCGTCCAGGACGCGTTCAAGGACGTCATCAACGCCGAGCAGGACAAGGAGCGGCTGATCAACGAGGCTCAGGGCTTCAGCAACGACATCCTGCCGAAGGCACGCGGCACCGCCGCGCAGATCGTCAACGAGGCCCAGGGGTACGCCGCCGCCGTGGTGAAGGACGCCGAGGGTGCGGCCGAGCGCTTCGAGCTGGTACACGCTGCCTATGCCAAGGCGCCGGGCGTCACGCGCAAGCGTATGTACATCGAGATGTTCGAGTCGATCCTGCCCGGCATCGACAAGATCATCGTCGACGGTGCGATCGCCGGCCAGGTGATCCCGTTCCTCCCGCTCAAGCCGCTGTCCGGCGCGGAGCCCACGCCGTGAAGTGGCTGGCCCCGGTCCTGCTCGCGCTCGTCATCGCCGCGGCGTCGCTCTACTCGCTCGCCTGCTTCCAGGTGGGTGAATGGGAACAGGCGGTCGTCTTGCAGTTCGGCCGACCGGTAAAGACCGCCGTCGAGCCCGGCCTGTACTTCAAGACACCGTTCGTACAGAACGTGGTGAAGTTCGAAAAGCGGCTGCTGGAATACGACGCGTCGCCCAGGGAGCTGATCACCCACGACAAGCAGCAGCTCGTGGTCGACAACTTCATGCGCTGGCGCATCATCGATCCGCTCAAGTTCTTCCAGACCGTCCTCACCGAGGCCGGCGCGCAGTCGCGCCTCGACGACGTCATCTACTCGAATCTGCGCGAGAGCATCGGCCGCATCACCTTGCGCGAGGTCGTCTCGGGCGACCGCCAGGCGCTGATGGAGCGCGTGATCGCCGATTCCAACGTCAAGGCCCTGGCCTACGGCGTCGACGTGGTCGACGTGCGCATCAAGCGCGCAGACCTGCCCGAGAAGAACGAGCAGAACGTCTTCAACCGCATGCGCACCGAGCGTGAGCGGCAGGCGAAGAAGTTCCGCGCCGAGGGCGAGGAAGAGGCGCGCAAGATACGCTCAAAGGCCGAGAAGGACCGCGAGGTGATCCTGGCCGAGGCCAGGCGCGAGGCCGAAGTGATCCGCGGCCAGGGCGAGGCCACCGCGACCGGGACCTACGCGGCCGCGTACACGCGCGACGCCGAGTTCTACGAGTTCATGCGCAGTCTCGAGGCCTACACGAAGACGCTCTCGGAGCGCACCACGCTGGTAATGGATCCCGACTCGGGATTCCTCGAACAACTCGACCCCGACTGAACACCCCGAAAGAACGGGCCTGAAAAAGGGGACTGCCCCCTTCTCCGGTCCCGTGTTACTCGGGGCAGCCGCCCGTGCCCGGCATGTACTGGGCGGTCGGCTCGCCGGCGCAGAACAGGGTCGAGAGGGCCTGGTTGATCACGCGGCCCGGGCCCGGCAGGCCCGCAACGTTGTTGATACCCGGGCTGCTCGTCTCCGGAATGCAAAACGCCGTCGCACCCACTGGCGCCACCGGATCGGGCTCACCGATAGCCCAGATGTCCGGCAGGAAGCACAGCCGGTCGGCCAGCAGCGTGCACGTTCCGCACAGCCCGGGGCCGATACCCATCCCGCACTCGGTCGCATCGCAATCGGCGTCGGTGTTGCAGCCGACGATCGGCTCACCGTTCGTCTTGACCGCACCGTCGCAGAACGAGGCCGTCGGTCCGGCCAGGCACTTGCCGTCGATCGCCACGCAGTCGCCACCCACCGCCGCGCAGTCGGCGTTGCTGATGCAGTCGAAGTCGGCGTCGCCGGTGCACACGCTGCGAACCGGCGAGCACAGGCTGTCCGAACACTGGTTGGCGCGTGGGATGAGCGCCGCCTTCAACCTGCACGGGCCCGGCTTGCCCAGCGCGTCGCAGTCCGCGTTGCTGGTGCACGTGACGGAGACGTCGGAACCGCAGATTCCGCACGGACACAGCTCGGGCGAGAACGGCGGGAACCCGCACTCCACCTTCGACTCCATGAGCTGCACACCCGTGCTCTGTTTCAGCACGATGCTCAGGCCGCTGCCCGATACGTTCTTGCCCGGCTCGGGGAAGCAGTCGAGGCTGTGATCCTCACCGTCGGGGAGCGGGAACGTCGTGTTGCCGGCGTCGGCATCGCAGGTCATGCCTGCGTTCTCGCCGAACTCGCAAACGCCGTCGCGTATCCCGTCCAGCGGGGTCACGTCGCCGACGCAATACGGACACGGCACGGTGGTCAGCTCGCCGAGGAACACCTGTGCTGCCAGCGACGCGGTCACCTCGCCCGAACCGGTATCGACGTTGGCGGTACCGGTCACGTCGACCGCGAACTTGTTCACCACGCATGCCGGCGTGCTCGACGAGGCCAGCGGCAGCGGCGGACCGAAGTAGCAGTTGCACGTACCCACGCACTGCCCCTCCACGCACTCCGGTAGCCGCAGGCCGTTGAGGCAGAACTCGCCCTCCGGACACTCGTCCCTGTTGGAGCACGGCGTGTCCGTCGCGCCACTGCATACGCGGCAGTCGTTCTGGGTAGTACACGACTTACCCACGCTGCAGCTGTCGAAGTCGGACGAGAACGTGTTCAGACAGACCTGCTGGTTGTCGGTGTTGCAGCGACAGTTGCCCGGCTCCGGGTCGATGCCGGTCACCTCGCACACGCCGCACGGCTCGTCGCTCTCCGGATCGAACGGACCCGGACAGCTCAGGGTCCCCTTGGCCACGGCCTGATCGTTGATGTCGGAGTTGTGCGCCAGCCCCGTGAAGCCCGAGTCCAGGTCGGTCCTGGTGCGGCACAGCCCCTGACTCGTGTCGCAGACGCCCACCGGGCAGTCGCCGTCGCCGGCGCACGCGACCTCGGTCACGCCCGCAAAGATCACCAGCTCGGCGCTGCCGGGACACTGCGTCTCGAGGCAGCCCTCGACCGTCGCGCCCTCCTCGCACCCACACGCCGCGCTGCACTCGCCGCCGCCGTTGCCCGCGCCCAGGTCGCACTCCTCGGAGCCGCCGCCCGGACCGCTGGTGCACGTGAGCTGGCGGCAGATCATGCCGTCGCCGCACGTCGCGTCGAGGCACGCCACCGTGCACGGGCCGTCCGCGGCGTTCACGCCGGTACCCAGATCGCACTGCTCGCCGGCGGTCGCGTTGACCTTGGCGTCGCCGCACACCGAATCGGAACAATCGATGTTGCAGGTAGCCGACTCGGACCCGTCGTCACAGACCTCGACGCCGCCGTCGGGCCCGCTGGTGCAACCGGCGTCGGTGCACACGCGGCTGTCACCGCACACCGCGTTCTTGCACTCCAGCGTGCACACGCCGCTGTTGCTGTTGTCGTCGCCGAGGTCGCATTCCTCCTCGCCGTTCACGATACCGTCGCCGCAACCGGCCACCGTGCAGTCCGCGTTGCACTCGTCGGTGGCGCCGCCTTCGTCGCACGCCTCGGGTCCACCATCCTTGCCGGTGGTACATTCCGCGTCGCTGCATACGGAGCTGTCGCCGCAGATCGCGTCGAGGCACTCGAGCGTGCACACGCCGCTATCGCTGACGTCTTCGCCGAGGTCGCACTCCTCACCGGAGTCGATGACGCTGTCGCCGCAGCCGGCGTCCATGCAATCCGTGCGGCACGCGTCGGGCGTGCCGTCGTTGTTGCCCGGACCGTCGTCGCAGTCCTCCAGGCCACCGTCGGGACCGCTGGTGCAGCCGGGCTGGTCACAGGTCAGGTTGTCGCCGCACGACGCGGCCGCACAGCTGCCCAGGCACGAAGCGTTGTCGCCGTTGTTCCCGCCCTCGTCACACTCCTCGACGCCGCCGCCGGGGCCCGTCGTGCAGCCCGGCACCGAGCAGACCGCGCCGTCGCCGCAGGTCGCGTTCGTGCACACATCCGTGCACGGCTTGTCGCTACCGTTGCCCACACCGAGGTCACACTGCTCGCCAGACTGATCGTCGACGATCGCGTCACCGCACACCGGCTCCATGCAGTTCGTGCGGCACGCGTTCGGCGTGCTGTCGCTGTTGCCGGAGCCGTCGTCACAGCGCTCGGCACCACCGCCGGGACCGCTGGTGCACCCCGGCGCGGTGCACACCACGCCGTCGCCGCACGCGGCCACACCGCAGCTACCGGTACACGTCTTGTCGTCGCCGTTGTTACCCGCTTCGTCGCACTCCTCGACGCCGCCGCCCGGGCCGGTCTCGCAATTCGAGGCCGTGCACAGGATGCCGTCGCCGCAGGTCGACAGCATGCAGTTGGACTGACAGCGGGCGTTCGCTCCGTTGGCTGCGCCGTCGTCGCACTCCTCGCCGTCATCGACGACACCGTTTCCGCACAGCAGGCCGCCGCAGTCGTCGCCGCAACTGAGACCATCGGGCGGATCGCACTCCTCCGGTCCGTTGTCCGGCCCCGAGGTGCAGTCGTCGGCCGAGCACACATTGCTGTCGCCGCAGGTAGCTAGCAGGCAGGAACGCCCGCAGGGCGCGTCCGGCCGGTTGTCCGCGAACCCGTCGTCACACTCCTCGCCGGCCGTCGCATTGACCTTCTCATCGCCGCAGAAGTTCGGCGAGCAGTCGGCGTTGCACATCACGCTCTCGCCCTCGTCGTCGCAGGCCTCGGGCCCGCCGTCGGGACCGCTCGTGCAGCCATCATCGCCGATCTCGGAGCACACGTTGCCGTCGCCGCAGACCGCGTCGGCACAGTCGGGCAAGCAGCGCGCGCTGTTGCTGTTGTCTTCGCCGTCGTCGCAGTCCTCGAGCCCGCCGTCCGGCCCGGACGTGCAGCCGTCGTCGTCGCACATGAAGCCGTCGCCGCAGCTGGCGAGCGTGCAATCGGGCAGACACGGGCCGCTGCTGTCGGCGGCCGCGTCGTCACAGGGCTCGACGCCTCCGTCGGGCCCCGAGGTGCAGTCGCCCTCGGTGCACACGAAGCCGTCGCCACAGCTCGCCAGGGTGCAGTCGTTGAGACAGCTGTCGGCATTGCTGTCGTTGCCGTCGTCGCACTCCTCGCCGCTCTCCAGGAAGCCGTTGCCGCAGACCGGATCGCTCGGGAACGAGACCTCGAGAAGAGGCGGATCGGCGAGCCTGTGCGAGTCGAAGATGCACTGCTGGAGGTCGATCAGGCTGAACGCGCCCTGCGAGAGATCCGGGCAGTCGCCGTCGTCGTAGATGTCGGCGATGTTCGCCGTCGCGCAAGCGGCCGGAAGACGCGAGAGCAGGTTCGAGTACGACGAGATGATGGAATCGTCGGTAGGGCTGTTGCCGGTGCCGGTGCCGTACGGCGGCATCTGCTCGCGGCAGTCCACGTCGTCGATGAAGATCTGACCGCGCTCCTGGTCGAGCATGCAGGACTGGCGGGTGCTGAGCTCTCGCTTGGTCATGCGCCGGCCGCGCGAGGTAACGGCGTTGTAGCAGCGCAGATCGGAATCCGTCATGCGCGTGCCCGCAAACGTCGGAGTTTCCATGGCCAGCAGCAGCGCGACCACCTCGTCGGTCACGCCGATCATGCACTCGGTGACGTCGAGCGTCGTCATCGGCTGATCGGCGGGCGGCTCCGGACACAGGCGGCCCGGATAGCCGAGCTCTTCGAAGTTGATCCCCGTGCAGTGCTTGTTGATGTCGCGGTTGAGCCGCACCTGGGCCTTCTCGAGCCGCTCCGCGGTGGTGCGATCCCCGACGCTGTCGGCCGGCGCGCCACAGTCGGCGGCCCTCGAGGTCTTGCCCTTGAACTGCCGGGTCGTGCAGCCCTGGCGCGCGTCCAGCGTCTGGTTGAAGTACCTGGTCGACGCCTTCGACGCGTTGCTCATGCAGCGCATCTCGCGCTGGGTCACCTGCGCCGGCGCCTCGGGCGGCACGGCCAGCCCGCTGATGAGGAAAGACACGCCCAGAAGGGCGGTCGTCACGACCCTGGAAGGATTAGTCATTTTGAGTACCGCTCGGAGCCCTATTCGGGGGGGATGGTCCGGTCCCCGGTAGTGCAATATGCGCCTCGGCCGAAGACAGTGTCAACGAAAAAACAGGTGGAGAACATGCGCGGTGCAAACTCGGCACCCACGTCTAACTGCGCGACATGCCACGTAGTTCGGCGCCGCTCGGCGCCCGCGTGGGGGTGGCACGGGACGGTCGTTCCTGCCGCGGTGCGGCATGCGCATCGCGCCGGCTTTCGTCGCGCCCGAGTCCTCGACTGCGTGACTCGCGCCGAGGAGAGCCGCGGGCGCGCCGACGACCGGCGCACGGAGGAGCCGTCGCCGCCCACCTGCGGCAAGCGTTCGCGGCCACCGGCCGACAGCGCGGAATCGTGTCGCACCGTCGTCACCGCTGCGGCGCACGACGAACGTGCACCGGCAGCTGATGGTGAGAAACGATTCGTCATGGTGACGTGAACTCGTGCGCCCGACGCGGCGGGAGGGGCTCATGAACTATGGGCGCCGTTCGAAACGGCTGTCAACGAGCACAGTCTGGCGGCCGTGAGCACTTTCCCCACCGGAGTTGATCGGGTAACAAGCGCTTTGCGCATTGCGCGTTCGATGACGAAGGAGCGATTTGCCCGATGGGCCCACTGAACGGAATCAAGGTTCTCGAGATGGCCGGCCTCGCGCCGGTGCCCTACGCCGGAATGATCCTCGCCGACTTCGGCGCCGAGGTGATCCGCGTCGACCGCGTGCCGCAAGGCGAGGGCCGCTTCGATCCGACGCGCGACCACCTCGCCCGCGGCAAGCGCTCGGTGGGCATCAACATGAAGGACCCTCGCGGCGTCGAGGCGTTGCTGCGGCTGGTCGAGCACGCCGATGTTCTCGTCGAACCGTTCCGCCCGGGCGTGATGGAGAAGCTCGGGGCCGGCCCAGACGTCGCGATGACCCGAAACCCCGCGCTCGTTTACGCGCGCCTGACCGGCTGGGGGCAGGACGGATCGTACGCGTCGATGGCCGGTCACGACATCAACTACATCGCACTGTCGGGCGCGCTCGGCCTGTTCGGGCGCGAGGGCGAGAAGCCGCTTCCGCCGGTCAACCTCGTCGGCGACTTCGCCGGCGGCGGACAGCTGTGCGCTCTCGGCATCGTGCTGGCGCTGTTCGAGCGCACGCGCTCTGGTCAGGGACAGATCGTCGACGCCGCCATGGTCGACGGCGCGGCGAGCCTGACGACGTTCCTGTTCGGGTTCGCCGCCGCCGGCATCTGGTCGGAGGAGCGCGGCACGAACCTTCTCGACGGCGGCGCGCCGTTCTACGACACCTACGAGACGGCCGACGGCGGCTTCATGTCGGTGGGCGCGATCGAGCCGCAGTTCTACGCCGCGCTGCTCGACGGCCTCGGGCTCGACGCGTCGGACATGCCGCACCAGATGGACCGCGACGGCTGGGCGGCGACGGGCAAGCGCTTCACCGAGATCTTCCGGTCGAAGCCGCGCAAGCAGTGGGAGGATACGTTCGACGGAACCGACGCGTGCGTCGCGCCGGTGCTGACATTGACCGAAGCGCCGGAGCACGCGCACAACCGGCATCGCCGCACGTTCGCGACCGGCGTCGGCGACGTACACGTACCGCAGGCGGCGCCGCGCCTGTCGCGCACACCGGGACACGCGGCCGCCGAGGCGCCGCTACCGGGTCAGGACTCGAAGAGCGTGTTCACCGAAGCCGGGTTCTCGGCCGACGAGATCGAAGCGCTGACAGGCGACGGCGCCGTCGGGTAGCACGGGGACCGGCTCGCTTCGCGCGCCAGTCCCGGGTCAGTGCTCCCCGCCGAGCTCGAAGTCGGTCGGCTCGATCTCCTCGAACGACTCGATCACGAGATTCGCATCACGAAAGTGATCGCGGTCCATCGCAGGATCGGGGATGGCCACCACCAGCATCCCGGCGGCCCGCGCAGCCTCGACGCCGGCCGGCGCATCCTCGAACACCAGACACTGCGACGGCTTCGCGCCCAGGTCGTCGGCGGCCACGAGGAAGATGTCCGGCGCAGGCTTGCCGCTGGCAACACGCGGGTCGTCGCCCGTGACGAGCGCTTCGAAGGTCGCGAACCAGTCGCGATGACGTGTGATCTTCAGCTCGAACAGCGCTCGCTCACTGCTGGTCGCAACCGCCTGCGGCACTCCCAGGGCGGCGACCGCCGCGGTGAAAGCACGTGCGCCGGGCTTCGCCTCGGTGTCGGGGAACATCGCCTCGAGGCGAGTGCGGCGAAGCTCGAGATATTCCTCGGGCGCCAGCGGCAGGTCGAGCGCGTCGACGAGATAGCGCGCCGACTCGATCGACGGACGACCGATCATGTTGCTCTTGAGCGTCCAGTCGAAGCTCTTGCCGTATTCCCCGACCACCTCCTGCGTGGCGACGGTGTAGATGTGCTCGGTATCGAGCAGCAGTCCGTCGAGATCGTAGAGAACGTGCGTGACGTTCCCCGCGAGTCGCGGACGCTTCATGTCGCCTCGACCAGATCGAGGACCAGCTCGGGCGGCCGGCCGATCACGACGCGACCACCGCCGGCGACCACGGGCCTTTGCATGACCGCCGGGTGATCGCACAGCAGCTCGATCACCTCGGCCGCGTTCGCGTCCGCAGACAGGCTCAGCCCCGCCTCCTTGAACGCCGCGTCGCCGGTGCGCACGAACTCCGCCGGCTCGACGTCTGCACCCGCCACGAGGTTCTCGAGCACCGTACGCGACGGCGGGTTCTCGAGATATTCCACGACGTCGAGCTCGACACCCTTCTCGGTGAGAAGCTCCAGGGCGCGACGCGACTTACTGCAGCGCGGGTTGTGGTAGAGCGTCAGTGTCGACATGGGATGGTCCCTCCCCTGCTGCCTGTCTAGCCTGGACTATTCGTGAACGCTCGTCGCGAGACGGCCACACGCTCGTCAGATCGGGCCAAGCACAGTGATGAGCGAGGAGGCGTACTGGCACAGTACGTTGACGAGCGAAGAGCGAGCATGGCCCGAGATGGCGAGCGATTGGGCGTCGTAGCAGAGTGTTTCATGAATAGTCCAGATTAAGGCAGCGCGAACGATACGAACAGGAAGAAGCCGCCGAGCGCCAGCGTGACGTGCTGACAGGCGGTGAGCACACGCGGCGCCGACCGGCCGCGGCGAGCCGCGACGATGCCGGCACACGCGGACACCAGATTGACAACCGCCACGACGGCTGCCGTGATCGACAGCGGCGGCGGGGCCGGCCAGAGCCGAAAGGCAGCCAGCCCACACACGAGAAAACCGAGCACCACCATGGCGCCCGGTTTCTAACGAAGAAGGCGTCAGGCGCAAACGCCGGCCCCTCGGTGCTCCGAGACGGCGGTGGAAGCGAGCCGCGTTCAGCTGAGAATCGGGCGGGGGAGCAGGCCAGCATTCCGCGCGGAATGCGGTGAGCGTGCCGAGTCGATTCGCTCGATCCGTTCATCTGGAGTGATGAGAGCGAGCGTCAGCATTCCGCACGGAATGCTGACGCGCTTGCCAGCTCGCCGCGAAGAATAAACTGCACGACGATGCCGATTCCTGTTGACACGTTCTCCGGCCTCACTGGCTCGCACCTGCGCCGCGTTCGGCGACCGAGTTGAAGTTTTCGCCGCGACGGCGTCGAACGTCTCTCAGCGCCGACGCCACCTCGTGTCGCGAGCAGCTCTGCTTCGAGCCGCGTCATGGGCGCCGCAGTGCACCGGGAAACCCGTGGTACACTCCGCTAATGAAAAGGAACGACTCGCTCGCGAACCTCTCCGAACGACAGCTTCTCCACCGCTTCGCCGACCTCGTCTGCCGAGACCGGTGGAACACGACGCAGCTTCTCGCTGCCATCGTCGAGATCGACGAACGCAAGCTCTGGGCCAAACACGCGTGCTCTTCGATGTTCGCGTTCTGCGTGGAACGCTTTCACATGTCCGAATCGATGACGGCCAAGCGCCTCTGGGCCGCGCGCACGGCACGGCGCTTTCCCGTGATCTTGCAGATGGTCGCGCGAGGCGAGCTGCACCTGAGCGCAATCACGAAGATCGCGAAGCACCTGACCGAGGAGAATCACCGTGCGCTGCTCCTGCGTGCCAGGCACAAGAGTTCGCGCGAGCTCGAGCTGCTGATCGCGGAGATGGCGCCCAGACCCGACGTGCCTTCGCGCATCCGAGCGCTGCCGCGCTCGACAGGCTCGGAACGGGCCGACCCGTGCACGTCGCAACGGCCAGGGCAGGCGAAGGTGAGCCGTTCCGGACAAGGAGCAAACACGTCGAGTGCACCCGGGCTCCACGAGCGTTCCATGACGGACTGTTCACGTGGCACTTCCGACACGCTGGACGGCTCGCCTTCCGCTTCCGACCTGTCGAACGCGGCCAACCCACGCGGGCCTCGCGGCCAGGTCGTCGCGCTCGCTCCTCGACGCTACAAGATCGAGATCACGGTGGACCAGCAGACCCATGACAAGCTGCGAATGCTGCAGGACCTGCTAGGCCATCAGCTCTCGAACGCAGACCCGGCGATCATCCTGCGCCGCGCTATCGATCGACTCTTCGATGAGACGCTCAGGAAGAAGGCTGCCGTTACCGATCGTCCGCACACCGGCGGTCGTCTTGACGACCACCGGAGCAACCGAGTCAATGATCAACGACACGACCGCGGAACCGATCGTCGCGGCGATCGACGAACACGCACGATCCCGGCCGCGATTCGACGCGAGGTATGGCAGCGCGACCATGGCCGTTGCACGTTCGTCGACAGGCGGGGACGCCGCTGCCGGAGCACGCGCCGCATTGAGTACCACCACGAAAGGCCTTACGGGAAGGGTGGGCAGCACGAGGTGGACAACATCGCGCTGCGCTGCCGGGCTCACAATCAGTATCAAGCCGACCTGGACTTCGGAAAGGATTTCATGCGGAACAAGCGGCGCGGCGACGGCGAACATTCCGCGCGGAATGCTGGGGCGGCGAGCGCGCAGCGGTGAGCGACGCCGGGAGATCGGTCAGCGAAAAAAGAGGTCAGGTCCAATCCGTCGGAACGGGACCTGACCCCTTCTCTTTCCTCCTACCACCTCTCGGGGGCCGGAGCCGCGGTCGTTCCACACCTCCACAGACCACCCGTCCGTCCCCCCGTCGCCGCCCGCTTCAGGGACCGTGAAGCGAACAGTGACGAGGAGTCCAACGAACCGGAACGACCCAGACGCTCCAGCCGCGATCACACACCGACACTACGGTATCGAGACTTGCAATCGGCGGGCCAGGCCGCCCGACGCCCCCGAACACCGGTATTGGTGGGCGTTTCGGTCGAGCACGGCAACGACGCCGCCACGCGCGTGACGCAGCGCCGGGCGGCCGGCAACCGCAGCAAGCACCTGTTCACGCGTAGTGGCCACGCCGGCTCGTTGCGGCCTGTCATGTAGTCGCGCGCGACGACGCGCGCGCATGGCGACGCTGCGCGCCGCCGACTGCGCGGCTCACTCCACGTAGCCGAGCGCTTCGAGCTCGCGGGCCAGCGCCGCCGGCAGCCGGCCGGCCTCGGGCGCGTCGACACGGGCCGGGTGCGCGGCCTCCCAGCGGGTCAGCGCCTCATCGAGCGGCGCCTGGCCGGCGGCCTGCGGCAACGAACGCTGCTCGTACGGGTCGGCGATGAGGTCGAAGTACTCGGAGCGGCCCTGCGACAGCCAGCGCACCAGCTTGCTGTGGTCGCCGGTCAGCGACCTGACGTCGCCGCCACCGCCGCTGTCGGTGCGACGGCTGGATGTCTCGCTCACCACGTACTCGTGATCGCTGCGACCGCTGCGCATGGCGGGAAGGAGCGACGGGCCCGGGATCGCGCTGTCCCGTACACCGATCGCGTCGAGCACCGTCGGTGCCACCGCTACCGACGCCGGCACCACGCCGCTGACCCGTCGCGGCGCCAGTCCGGGCGCGGCGATGATAAGCGGTACGCGTACCACCTCGCGGTACACGGTGCGGATGTGGAAGCAGCGGCCGTGTTCGAGAAATTCCTCGCCGTGGTCCGACGTCACCACCACCACCGTGCGCTCACCGAGCTCGCGCGCCTCCAGCGCGGCGAGCAGCTTTCCGATCGAGCTGTCACCGCGGTGAATCGCTGCATCGTACTCGGCGATGAACGGCGCGACCGACGTCGACGGCGCGCCACCACGGCAAGCTCGCATGAGTCCTCGCGCCGGCTCGCGCGGCAAGCCGAGCGCTCGCCGGTCGGCCGGGCGCGACTTGAACGGCCGATGGGCGTCGAGGCCGTGAACGAACAGGAAGAACGGCTCGGCCGTCGCGTCGAGCCAGCGCTCGACCTCGGGCAAGCCGTCCTCGAAACGACGGCCGGGGCTGCGGTAGACGTCGAAGCCACTGTCGAAGCCGAAGTGTGACGACATGTTGGCGCCGCCGGTGAACGCCGCCGTCGCGTAGCCACGGTCGCGTAGCTCGCCGGCCAGGGTGGGGAGCTCCGGCGCGAGCGCCGGCCGACCCGCCATGCCGACGATGCCGTGCTCGGACGGATACAGCCCGGTAAGCATCGAGGCGTGGGCCGGACGGGTCCACGCCGACTGGCTCACGGCGTCCTCGAACACGACGGCGCGGCGCGCGAGCGTGTCGATCGCCGGCGTGGTCGGGAGCGCGTAGCCGTAGGCGCCCACATGATCGGCACGCAGCGTGTCCATCGAGATCACGACCACGTTGCAGCCCGCGCACGGTGCCGGTCCGTCCTCGCCTCGAAGCACGGCACCGAGCAGGACCGCGCACACCATCAGCAACAGCACGGGCAACAGCCGGCGTAGAGGCGAGTGATGGGAGCGCGAACGGGCCAACTTTGGATGGGGGTGAGGAGCGGTCAGCGAAGCAACGGGCCGCGTACCTTCAGGCGTCCATGTCGCGAGCAGAGTCGAGGCCCAGGCGGGCCTCGGCCGCCTTGAACTCGACCACCTCGCACAGCCGGCGGAAGCGCTGCTCTGCGGTGGCGCACTCCAGCAGCGACTGCTTCTCGAGCACGTCCAGCGGAAGCGACGACGAGAGGTAGTTCACGAGCTTCTCGACGCCCGGCTTCCGGAACAGCTTGTCGAGAGCATTCGTGTCGCCGCCCATGGCACGGACGTAGTCGGCCATGCACACGCGCAGCTCGTCGCGCCACGTACGCATGTGCTCGGCCGGTGCCGGCGCCTCGTGAAGAGCCTGGGCCTCGACCGTGCGGTAGGGCCGATCGCCGCCGAGCTCGCGCTTGATGCGGAACCTGACCGTTCCCTCCAGCACGATCAGCGAGCGACCGTCGGTCATCTCCTCGTGCTCGGTGATGTGGCCCGCGCACCCCACCGGGTACACCTCGGGGTTTCCCTTCGGATCGCCGCCGCGGATGAGCACCATGCCGATCGTGCGATCGGTATCGAGCGCATCGGCCAGCATCTCACGATAGCGCGGCTCGAAGATGTGCAACGGCACGACCGTGTCGGGGAACAGAACGACCTCCCCGAGGGGAAAGATGCGGACGATATCGGCCAGAGGAGTCATCTCGAACGCGCCGCGGCCAAGCGTAGCAGCCGCGACGCACGTGTCCAGCCCAGGGCCTCGCTCCGGGCTCGACCGGGCCCTCGCCTCAGCTCTCGCAGGCGTGCTTCGCGCCGCGCGCCACGCACTGCAACGGCGCACCGGTGAGGCAGTCGCCGGTGGACGGATCCTCCCCGAACAGCAGCGACATCGAAAGTGTCGGCTGATCGGCCAGGCCGGGCACCTCGGCACCCTTCATCTTGGCCTTCACCTGGACCACGCCCCGGTTCGCGTTGCGCTTGACCGTGACCGAGATCATCGAGCCGGCCTGCGCGATCAGGCCGAGCTTGTCCTTGAACTTGAACACCTTCGACTTGCCGCCCACGTTGGTGATGGCCGAGGCGGGCATGGTCGACGTGTAGCGCGGCACGCCGGCATCGTCACGGATCTCGAGCATCATGCCGACGTCGCTCGGCACCACCTCGAGCGTGGCGAGCGGCTGGACGGTCTTGATCCGCAGCTGATCGTCGTCTGCGCCCGACTTGCGGATCACCGTCAGCGCGACGTCGGTGAAGGGCTCCACGGTACCGGCCTGGCACGTGCCGCCACTGCACTGGTCACCGCTGGTACAGAAATCGCCGTCGTCACACGACGCCACGTTGGCCACGTGGGAGCACCCCCCTGCCCCGTCGCAGTAGTCGTCGGTACACACGTTGCCGTCGTCGCCACAGGGCTCGAGCGCCGGGCTCTGACACGCGCCGGCGCCTTCGTCGCAGAAGTCGGCACACTCGCCCGCGAGCAGGCACGGCGAGCCCACGTGGAACGCGCACGCACCGTTCTCGCACACGTCGTTGCCGTTACAGAAGATTCCGTCATCACACGGCGAGGCGTTGATGATCGCGATGCAGCTTCCGCCACCATCACACACGTTATCGGTGCAGACGTTGCCGTCGCCGGTGCACGGTGTCCCGAACGGCGCACCGCACAGCTGAAACGCCTCGTTGCAGAAGCTGTCGCACTCGGTCTGAGCCTGGCACGGATTGCCCGCATGCACCGAGCACACGCCGCCCGAGCAGGTGTCGGCGCCGTTGCAGAACAGGCCGTCGTCGCACGGGCCCGCCACGGGAACGGCGACACAGCCGGTCGCGGGGCTGCACATGTCCTGCGAGCAATCGTCGCCGTCGTCGCACGCGCCGTCATCTGGCGTGTGCGTGCAGCTGCCGCCGCCGCACGAGTCGACGGTGCAGTCGATGCCGTCGTCGCACGTCGACACGTGATCACAGCTGCTCGTGAACATGTTGCAGCTGTCCACCGTGCACTGGTTGCCGTCGTCACACAGCGCCACGACGGGATAACCGGGCGTATCGGCGATGCAGCCCTCGTCCTGGCAGTCGGCGCTGCATCCATCGCCGGGGATGGTGCCGCCGTCGTCGCAGGTCTCGCCCAGCTCGACTTCGGAGTTGCCGCATATCGGGCACACCGAGAGCGTCGGCTGCAGCACGAGCAGCGGCGCGGGGTCGACCGTACCGCCGATGATGGGCGGTCGCTGGTTGGTGCGGTACAGGATCCGGTTCGTGCCGAGCGAGCCGGCCAGCAGCTTGCTGCCCCCGGCCAGGGTCAGCTGTTCGCGAACGACGATCTCGTTCACTCCCTCGGGCAGCTTGTTGTCGAGCTTCGCGCTGCCGTCCACGGTGATGTAGCAGCCGAAGATCTGGATCGAGATCTGGCTGGCCCCCGTGTTGCCGCCATTGATGTCGATGTCGCCGCCGATGGACATCAGGCCGATCGAGTCGAGCTCGGCCGTCCCGCCCCTGCCGCCGGCTCCGCCGGTGGCGACGACGAGGCCGTCGTACGTGACCCCGTGGCCGAACACCTCGACGTTGCCGCCGCCGCTGTCGCCGCCGGTGACGTCGAAGACGGCGTCGTCGGTGATCACGACCGTACCCGAGGCAGAGACCGCAACGTCGCCGCCGCCGCCCTGGAGGCCCTGCGACTTGGCCTGCAGCTCGCCTTCGAACAGGATGTCGCCGCTCGCGTCGACGGTTATCGAATCGCCGAAGCCGTCGGGCGGCGCACCGTCGGCGCTGGCCTTGACGAACTTCCCGATCGTGATGTCGCCACCTGCGAAGTAGTCCTGTGTGCCGCCGTCGCCTCCGTACGCCTCGCTCGACTGGTGGCCGTCGCTCTTGAGGATCAGCTTGTTCGCCGAGCCGCCGCCCACGATCTCGATGTCGCCGTCGACGTCCATGAGGATCTCGCCGCCGAAACCCTCGCCCGAGGTGGCGTTGACGTTGATGTCGTTGGTGAGCACGAGATTGCCGTCGGCGGCGATGTCGAGGATGCCGCCGTCGAAGTCGCCGCCGGTGGCGTCGAGCGGCTCGGTGATCGTCATGTCACCGCCGGCGCTCAGGCACAGCTCCCCGCCGGTGCCCAGGGGGCCGGAGCTGGCCTGCAGCTTGGCTGCGATGTTGAGCGAGCCCGAGGCCGACAGCTCGATCAGGCCCGCGTCCGACTCGAGCCCGGTTCCGTTGGCCGTCACCGTGCTCTGCACGTCGATGTCCCCCGCGGCACGCAGGATGAACGAGCCGGGCGAGTCGGCGCTCGTCACCACCTTGCCGTCGAGCAGCACGTCGCCGTCGCCCACCGAGCAGGTGCCGACGCCGCCGACCGAGCACGTGCTGTCGCGTGTGCACAGGATCGACGTGTTGCCCGAGCAGCGCCGCCGCACCTCGAACACGCCGAAGCCTCCAGAGGTCGTACCGAAGCCGTCGGGCCCCTTGAGCGTGATCGCGCTGCCGGACGTGTTGATCGTCAGCCGGCCGCAGCGAAGCGTGACGTCGCCGTCGCCGGCGTCGATCTCGCCGGCACCCGTGATGACCACCGCGCGGGTGCCGAAGTCGAGCACCGCGCCCGACACGACCTCGACCTTGTCGGTGATCGAGCACGGGTCGGCGGTGGGCGAGCAGAGGTCGTCGGCCTCGTCGACGTTCGTGATGACGGCCGACGCCGCTACCGGCGTCAGCGACAGCAGCATGACGCCGGCGGCGACACGCAAGGACCGGCCGAGCGCGCTCACCGGGAAACCGTGAGAGCAGCAGCGCCGGCCCCGGCGGCCGTCTCGACGTCGCTGCGACCGTTGCCGCGCGCGCGCGCCGCGCCCCGCACTCCTGCGGCGGTAGCGCGCACGCCGAAGCGTCGGTTGTCGTTCGCTTGCACGCCGTCGACCTGCACCGAGCGCCCTCCCAGGCGCAGGCCGTCACGACCGTTGGCCTCGGCGACCACCCCCTCGAGGCGGGCGTCGGCGCCTCGCAGCGACACGCCGTCGGCGAGGTTGCCGCGGAAGATGACGTTGCGAACCAGCTTCACCGAGCCCACGCCGAAGCCGTGCAAGCCGGTTCCGAACCCGGCCACGGCGCCGGACCGGCCGTCGGGCCCGCCCACCACGGTGGCGCCTTCGATGCCGCCGTCGAGCACGAGAATGCCGGTTCCGCCCCCCGTGCCCACCAGCGAGTGACCGGCCAGGTCGAGCCGCAACGACTCCAGACCGCGACCACGAACGATCAGCCCGTCGCCCGTGCAGCGCTCGACGACCACCGGATCATCGGCACGAAGGGTGGCGTCGGACACGACCAGATCGCCGCACTGACACGGCACCCGGACGCCGCCCACGTCGTCGCCGCAGCCCGCACGGGCGCTGCCGGGCACGGCCACGGCAACCGCCACCACGGCGATCGAGAACAGAAACGAGCAGAGCGCTGGTCGACTCACGTTGCACCTCGTTGCATCGGACTGTGTGAACATCCGCGGCGATCACACCCCGTGCCCTCGGGCCCGCGGGCGCTCGGCGCGGCGACGGGACGCATAGTGGAGGGTCGCGCAGAGCTGGGGTGAATTCAGACGCCGTCGGCGAGGCGGCACGATAGCGCCTCGGCGACAAAACGTGAAGCAGGAATCTGCGACCTCGGGCGAGTTATGACGGATCCGTCACCGCGACATTGGTCGTAGCGGCCCTCACCGGACGGGCAATGTGAAGCGCCGACGGGCGGTTGCGAGACTCACGGGCGCGCCCGGCGGGTCCGCGCCCCCCCGTCAGGCGAGCCCGCGGCCCGCCCCATCCTGCGGCCCGCGCCAGGCTTCGGCGGCCGCGGCGCCCCTCGCCTGCGCCCTGCGGTGTGCTGTACGCGCCGCCATACTTTCTGTCCTGCGCAGAAGATGGCTTTGTAGGTAGTGTTCCCGTGCTCCTGCCTTCTCCTCGAGGAACGCGCACGACCGAGCCCCGTTTCACGCCTGCCCGACCGCTGGCCATTGCCGTCGCGGGCCTGCTGCAGCTGGCGATCGTGACCGTCACACCGGCCGCCCAGGTCGAGGGAGAGCTGAACCGCTGGCACCGGGTCGAGGTCGTCTTCACCGGCCCCGGCACCTCGGAAACCGCCACCGCCCCCAATCCCTTTCTCGACTACCGCCTCACGTGCGCGTTCACCGCCCCCGATGGCCGCGCCCTGGTCGTGCCCGGCTTCTACGACACCGATGGTGCCGGTGGCGCCAGCGGCTCGCTGTGGAAGTGCCGCCTCGGTCCCGACCAGGTAGGTACCTGGCAGTACTCCGCATCGTTTCGCCACGGCGACGGTGTGGCCGTTTCGCTCGACGCCGCCGCCGGCGCCCCGACCGCGTTCGACGGCGACTCCGGCAGCTTCACGATCGCCGAGAGCAGCCGCCAGGCACCGGACTTCCGTGCGAGCTGGCGTGGGCTGCTGGAAGCCGACGGTCACTACCTGCGCTTCGCGGGCAGCGGCGCCACCTGGGTGAAGGGCGGAACGAACATCCCGGAAAACCTGCTCGGCTACGCGGGCTTCGACAACACACCCGACGCCGGCCACACGTTCGCGCCGCACACGAGCGACTGGCAGGCCGGCGACCCCGACTGGAACGGCGGCGCCGGGCGCGCGATCGTCGGTGCGCTCAACCGCATCGCCGACGCCGGCGGCAACAGCGTGTACTTCCTGCCGATGAACGTGGGCGGCGACGGCGACGACACGTTTCCGACCATCGCGCCTCAGGACAAGACCCACTACGACACGAGCAAGCTCGCCCAGTGGGAGATCGTGTTCGGCCACGCCGACCGTCTCGGCATCCTGCTCCACGTGCAGCTGTCCGAGGCCGAGCAGGCCAACGCCACCTACCACGACGGCGGTCAGCTCGGCCCCGAACGCAAGCTGTTCTACCGCGAGCTCGTGGCGCGCTTCGGACACCACCTCGGGATCGAGTGGGACATCGGCGAGGAGAACACCTACGGCACGGCCAGACGCGCGCAGTTCGCCGCGTACATCAGCGCCATCGACCCATACGACCACCCGATCACCACGCATACGCGCTTCGCCGAGCTCGAGCAGTACTACGCGCCCTTGCTGGGCAATCCCGACTTCGCCATGACCGCGTTCCAGATCGGCCCCACCACACTGGCCGACGACGTTGCCTCGTGGCGATCACGCTCGGCCTCGGCGGGCCGGCCGTGGGTGATCTCGGTGGACGAGCCTCACCCCATCGAGAACGACGTGCTCGACGAGAACTCAGGCTACCCCGCCGGCCGCCGCAACTTCCTGTGGAGCACCTACATGGCCGGCGGCGGCGGCTTCGAGTGGTACGTGAAGGCCGACGGCGGCGGCGACACGCTCGACCAGAGCATCGACGACTTCGGGCAGCTCGACGCAGCGCTGGGCTGGACGCGACACGCGCACACGTTCCTCGCCAGCCTGCCGCTCACCGAGATGGAGCCCGACGATTCCTTCGCGAGCGCCGGCCTCGTGCTGGCGCGATACGGCGAGACCTACGCGCTTTACGATCGCAGCGGCGGCCAGCCCACCGTCGATCTACCGGCCGGCGACGACCGCTTCGCGCTCACGTGGTTCGACCCCGAGACCGGCGCCTGGCATCCCGGCCCCACCGTCACCGGCGGCGGCACGCACGCGCTGCCGGCGGCGCCGTTCGCCGGCGACTTCGCCCTCACCCTCGTCAACATCGGCAGCGGCGCGGACTGCCTGAACGACGTCGACTGCGATGACGGCGACATATGCACCGACGACGTCTGCGCCGCCGGCAGCTGCTCGAACCCCGCCAACACCGCGGACTGCGATGACGGCCTGGCGTGCACGGTCGGCGACCGCTGCAGCGCGGGCAGCTGCGAGGCGGGCACCGCCGATCACGCAGCGTGCGCCAACGGCGCATTCTGCGACGGCGCCGAGGTGTGTGTAGCCGGCACGGGTTGCGTGGCCGGGGCCGTGCCTGACTGCAACGACGGGGTGACATGCACCGTGGATGTGTGCGACGGAGCGAGCGGCGGCTGTCGCAGCACCACCGACGACGGCGCTTGTGACGACGGCAACCCGTGCACGGTCGACCTGTGCGACTCGAACGGCGGCTGCCTCCACCACGCCGCCGACGATGCAGTCGCGTGCGGACCGGCCGGCGCGTGCGTCAGCGCGCCCGTGTGCCTCGGCGGCGCGTGCGTGGTGGGCGCCCCTATCGACTGCGACGACGGACGGTTCTGCAACGGCGTCGAATCGTGCGACCCGACCGCAGGCTGCGTGGCCGGCACGCCACCGGCCTGCGATGACGGCATCGGCTGCACGCTCGACCTGTGCGACGAGCAGCTCGACGACTGCGCCGCCAGCGTGGACCCCGCAGCGTGTGACGACGGCCTGGCGTGCAACGGCGCCGAACACTGCGAGGCCGGAATCGGCTGCATCGCCGGCACGCCGCCGGCGTGCGACGACGGCATCGGCTGCACGCTCGACCTGTGCGACGACGACCTCGGCTGCGTACACGCAGCCGACGACCTGGGCTGCAACGACGGGCGGTTCTGCAACGGCGCCGAGCTGTGCGACCCGCTGCTCGACTGCAGCCCCGGACCGCGACCGGACTGTGGCGACGACGTCGGCTGCACGGCCGACGCGTGCAACGAGGGGACCGACGACTGCATCAACATCGCGCGCGACGTGTTCTGCCAGGACGGCGATGCCTGCAACGGCACCGAGACGTGCGACGCCGTGCTCGGATGCCGGCCCGGCAGCGCACCGCTGTGCGACGACGGCAACCCGTGCACGCTCGACCACTGCGACGGCGACGGCGGCTGCACCCACGACCTCGCGTCCGACGGAACCGCGTGCGGCGATGACGACCCGTGCAACGGCGAACAGACGTGCACGGCCGGCACCTGCATTCTGGGGCCACCGCCCGACTGCGACGACGGCGTGAGCTGCACGCTCGACCTGTGCGATGCCGACGCCGGAGGCTGCGTGCACGCCGCCGACGACCTCGGCTGCAACGACGGACTGTTCTGCAACGGCGCCGAGGTGTGCGACCCGGTGCTCGATTGCAGCGCGGGCGCCCGGCCCGCGTGCGACGACGGCGTCGGATGCACGGGCGACGCCTGTAACGAGGCCACCGACGACTGCATCAACATCGCGCGCGACGCTTTCTGCCAGGACGGCGACGCCTGCAACGGTGCCGAGGTCTGCGACGCCGCGCTCGGATGTCGGCACGGAACCGCACCGCAGTGCGACGACGGCAACCCGTGCACGATCGACGGCTGCGACGGCGGCGGCGGTTGCGTCCACCAGCCCGCGGCCGACGGCACCGCGTGCGGCGACGACGCCCCCTGCAACGGCGCAGAGACCTGCATCGCAGGCGCGTGCGCCGCGGGCGCCCCACCCGACTGTGACGACGGCGTGAGCTGCACGCTCGACACGTGCGACGCGGCAGCGGGCGGCTGCAAGCACGTCGCAGAGCACGGCCGCTGCGACGACGGCCTGTTCTGCAACGGCACCGAAACATGCGACGCGACGCTCGACTGCCGCTCCGCACCGGCCGTCGACTGCAACGACGGCGTGGGATGCACGAGCGACTTCTGTGATGACGCGAGCGACTCCTGCGAAACCGTCCCACGCCACGAGGAATGCCAGGACGACGATGCCTGCAACGGTACCGAGATCTGCGAGCCGACCGTCGGCTGCGTGGCCGGCGAACCGATTGAATGCGGCGGCTCGACCACCACGACCTCGCTCACGTCCACTTCGAGCAGCTCGACGACGTCCTCCAGCACGACGACGCTGATCGGCGCGTCCACTACCTCCACCACCGTGCCGACCACGTCGACCACATCCAGTACCTCGACCACCGCGCCGACCACCTCGAGCTCGTCCACCACATCCAGCACTTCGACGACCTCGACCTCCACCACGACGTCGACCTCGTCGACCACGTCCAGCACCTCGACGACGACGTCGTCGACCTCGACATCCACGACAACGTCGACCTCGACTTCGACCAGCACGTCAACGACATCGACCTCCACCACGACGTCGACCTCGACCACCACGTCAACGACTTCCAGCTCCACGACGACCTCGACGTCGACGTCGACCACCACGGTGCCGGACGCCGAATGCGCCGAGGACGACGAATGCGACGACGGCAACGCCTGCACCACCGACCTGTGCCAGCAGGGCGTCTGCGCGCAGAGCCACGAGTGCGACGACGGCGATCCCTGCACCTACGGCGACACCTGCGACGCCGACGGCGACTGCAGCGGTGAGGCGCTGGACTGCAGCCTGCTGGTCGACCAGTGCCACGACGGCGTATGCGACGACACCGGTGTTTGCGCGGCCGAGCCGCGACCCGGCACACCCTGCGACGACGGCGATCCGTGCACCCACAGCGCGGGATGCGACAGCGACGGCGAATGCGTGGTTACTACGGTGATCGACTGTGACGACGGCGATGCGTGCACGGAGGACACCTGCGAGGCCGAGGGCGGCTGCTCGCACGTCACGATGACGTGCGACGACGACAGCGCCTGCACCGAAGACGTGTGCAGCCCGGCCGACGGCTGCGCCCACGTCGTGGTCGACTGCGACGACGGGCTCGAGTGCAACGGCACCGAGACGTGCGACCCGGCCGACGGCTGTCGTGCCGGCGACGCGGTGGACTGCGACGACGGCGACCCGTGCACGATCGACCGCTGCGACGAGGACACGCGCGGCTGCGCTCACGACGCCGCAAACAGTAGCGGCGACGTCGAGGTGATCGATTTTGACGAGCACCCGGCCGGAGCAATCGTATCCGTCGCCTTCTCGTCGGCCGGCAGCGGACCGATCGGTGTATCGGGCCACAACCCACGCTTCCCTACGACGAACACCGCAATCGCGTACGACTCGTCGTGCGCGGGCGGCTGCGCAGGCATGGACGATGATCTTGGCACGCCGCACGGCGATTTCGGCGGCCCCGGGCTGGGCAAGGGCGGTGAGGCAGGCTCGCAGTTCGCCAACCACTCGCCGCTGCACACCTCGCTTCTGGTCGCGGAGAACCTCATCGATGCGGACGGCGACGGCCTGATCGACGACCCCAACGATCAGGCCGACCGGCTCGTGGAGATCGCGTTCGACTTCACCGCGCTCGAGACGGTGACCGCCCACGAGCTGACGATCGTCGACATCGACTGGAACGAGGGCGACATGCTGGTCGAGCTGTTCGACGAAGCGGGCACGCTTCTCGACGTGTTCGCCGCGCCAGTGACGGGCGACAACGGCGTGGCCGTGATCGACCTCGGCGCGACTGCCGGCGTGGCCCGTCTGTCGGCGGTGCTCGACGGCTCGGCGTCGATCGACAACCTGCGCTTCTCACGCGGATGTGCCGGGGGCTCGGCACCCGGCGGTCTGCCGATGATCAGCAGCACCACCACCAGCACGATGGCCGACGCGACGACTTCGACCACGGTGTCGACGTCGGGCCCGCTCCACTGAACCAATTTTTCTGTAACTTTTTCAGTTCGCCGGACGGACGGTTTCCCGCAGAGGCGAAAGTGCGCCTGGCACCGCAGTCCTGATTGACCGATAAGCCCGATACCGCGAAATCAGCGTCGCTTTTTTAGAGAGCAAGGTGACCGCAGCTCGGTAATATTGCAGATCCGCAACGCGCTCCACGAGGATTCCCAGGATTGACAGCGAAAAAACTCGCAGTGCACCCCCGCAATATGGTTGCAGCAACCGTGCAAGGTGACGTATGTAATGTCCGACTTTTTGTTCCGGTTGCCACGACGCGAGGCGAAAATAGACAGTCGTCCGGCGCTTGAAAATCAGCTGCGCCGATTACCGCACTGTGGAATTTACCGCATCGCAGTCGATGCGACTCCTGCGTCGTCGGCGCCGTGGACAGGGTCTCATGCCGATGGCCGACATTGGGCTAGTAGAAGGCGACGACGTCCTCAGGCGCACGCTGGCGAGGACGCTCGAAGAAGCGGGCCATACCGTACGCGAAGCTGAATCCGGCGAGCAGGCCGTCGAGATCATCGGCCAGAGTCCGCCTGACCTCGTCATCACGTCGCTCGCGCTGTCCGGCATGGGCGGCGACGAGCTTCTGCGAACGGTTCGCGAATCCAACCCGGCCATGGCCGCCATCTTGATGTCGGAGCCGTCGACCGTCGACCGGGCCGTGGAGTCGGCTCGCGCGAACGCAGCCAGCTACGTTCGCAAGCCCGTCGACCGCAACGAGCTGCTGTTCGTGGTGGCCGGCAGCCTGGAGCAGGCCGCTGCGCACAAGGAGCTGGACTACTACCGACAGCGCGATCTGGCCGACAGCGAAGTAGCCGGTATCGTGGGCGCGTCGCCGGCGATTCGCCAGCTGCGCGCGCTGGTAGGACGCCTGGCCAGCCTCGAGAAGCGCGACGGGGTGGGACCGACCGTGCTGCTCGCCGGCGAAGCCGGCACCGGCAAGGCGCTGACGGCCCGCGCGATCCACAAGGCATCACCTCGCGCCGGTGCACCGTTCGTCGAGGTGAACTGCCGCGCCATTCCCGACAACCTGCTCGAGGCCGAGCTTCTCGGTTACGAGAAGGGCGCGTTCAGCGACGCCGCGTCACCGAAGACCGGGGTCATCGAAGCCGCCGAGGGCGGCACACTGTTCTTCGACGAGATCGGCAACATCGGCAAGCCACTGCAGGCGCGCATCCTCAAGCTGCTCGATGACCGGGTCATCCGTCGGCTCGGAAGCGCCCGTGACCGCAGTGTCAGATGCACGGTGATTGCCGCCACCCAGCACGACCTGGAACAGAAGGTGGCAGCCGGGGACTTCCTCGACGACCTGTCGGACCGCCTCGGCATCGTGAAGCTCGATATTCCACCGCTTCGTTCCCGTGACAACGACGTCTTGCTGGTCGCCGATCACTTCGTGAAGATGCACGCCGCGGAGTACGGATTTCCGCCGCCGCGCCTCAGCCCGCGCGCGATCAGCGCGATCAAGGGCTACCCGTGGCCGGGCAACGTTCGCGAGCTCAGCCACGTGCTCGAACGTGCGATGGTCCTCAACCCGGGAGCCGTCGTAGAGGACCACCAGCTCGCCTTGCAGGGCGAGGAGACGCCCGGCACGCGCCTTCGCATCTCACGAATCGACGATCTCGACGTCGACTTCGGCGAAGGCGGGATTCGCCTGCAGGAAGTCGAAATCGGCCTGATCAAGCGGGCCATGGAGTTCACGCACGGCAACCAGGTGCGCTCCGCCAAGCTGCTCGGCCTGTCACGCGACGCGCTCCGCTACCGCCTCGAGAAGTACAAGCTCCGATAGTCATCGCGCTTGAGCGAATGCCACGATCGGGACATGCTCGGCGCGGCATGGCCGTCGATCGACACGCCTCCGGCGCCAACGAGATTCGCGGCGCCACACACGACGTCACGAACCAGCCACCCGCGCTGGTCGACTACAACCTTTACGAGCTCGACACCCCGCTCGGTGAGTGCCTGGCACGCGAGGACGCCGGCTGGGCGGCGCAGGCGGTGGCGTCGTTCGGCGCCGCGCTCGGCGACGCCGAGACGATCGAGCTCGGGTTCCAGGCCAACCGCAACGAGCCGCAGCTGCGCACGCACGATCGCTTCGGCAACCGCATCGACGAGGTCGAGTATCACCCCGCGTGGCACTCCGTGATGCGGCTGGCGATGCAGCACGAGACCCACAACCTGCCGTGGCGCAACCCCACGGCGGGAGCCCACGTGGCGCGCTCGGCGAAGCTCTACATGCTGGCGCAGATCGAGAGCGGCGTGTGCTGCCCGCTCACGATGACGTTCGCGTCGGTGCCGGCACTGCGGCAGCAGCCCGATGTGTACGCCCGCTGGGAGCCGCTCCTGCTGGCCACCGACCACGACGTACGCTCGCGCCCGGCCGCCGACAAGACCTCGGTGCTCATCGGCATGGCCATGACCGAGAAACAAGGTGGTAGCGACGTCCGCACGAACACCACGCGGGCACGCGCCGTCGACGGGGAAGGCCCGGGTGCCGCCTACGAGCTCACCGGCCACAAGTGGTTCTGCTCGGCGCCGATGTGCGACGCGTTCCTCACCCTCGCCCACACCGACACGGGCCTGTCGTGCTTCCTGGTGCCGCGCTACTGGTCCGATGGTGGCCGCAACCCGTTCGACATCCAGCGGCTCAAGGACAAGCTCGGCAACCGTTCCAACGCCTCGGGCGAGATCGAGTACCGCGATACGCGCGCGATCATGGTCGGCGAGGACGGGCGCGGCATCGCGAGCATCCTCGAGATGGTCCACCATACCCGCCTCGACTGCGTGAGCGCGAGTGCCGGCCTCATGCGCCAGGCGTTGCTACAGGCCGTGCACCACGCTCGCCACCGCAGCGCGTTCGGCAAACGCCTGATCGAGCAGCCGCTGATGCGAAACGTGCTGGCCGACCTCGCACTCGAGGTGGAGGCCGCGACCGCGCTCATGGGACGGCTCGCGCGTGCCTACGACCGCGCGTCCAACGACGCCGGTGAGCGTGCCTTCGCTCGCATCGCCACGGCCGTGGGCAAGTACTGGGTGTGCAAGCGCGCGCCGCAGACCACCTACGAGGCCATGGAGTGCCTGGGCGGCAACGGCTACGTGGAGGAATCGGTGCTGCCGCGCATCTATCGCGAAGCGCCGGTGAACTCGATCTGGGAGGGATCGGGTAACGTGATGTGCCTCGACGTGCTGCGCGCGGTCGCGCGCGAGCCCGAGACCATGCCCGCGCTGCTCGACGAGATCCGGCTCGGCACGGGCGCCGACCCGCGTCTGGATCGCGCGCTCACGCAGCTCGAGGCCGCAATCGCCGACCCGGATGCCATCGAGACGCGCGCGCGGCGGCTCGTGGAAATGCTGGCCGTAGCACTGCAGGCGTCCTTGCTCGTGCGCAGCGCGCCGCCCGAGATAGCCGACGCGTTCTGCGCCGCCCGCCTCGCCGGCGACGCCGGCATGACGTTCGGCACCCTCCCCGCCACCGTCGGCTTCGCCAAGCTCATCGACCGCGCCCTCCCCGCCTAGGACAGAAACAGAGGACTGTCGCCTCTTTCTGCTAGCGGGTGAGTCGGGTGATGATACGGTCGGCGAGCATGGCGAACGTCGCGTTGAGCTCCGAGGGTGTGGGGGCGAAGAGCATCTCGCCCTTGGGCTGATCGGCGCTGGAGATGCCGTCCTGGTTCGCCAGTCGCTCGAGGAAATCGAGATCCGGCGTATCGCCCTCGTAGATCGCATCGGGATTGCCGAGCCCGATCGTGAATACCGTGTAGCCGGCCGCGCGCAGTGTGTTGGCCCACACCTCGGCCTGGTCGGCGCCCACCTGCCGGATGTTCGGACCGTTCACGCTCGCGCCGCCGGGCAGGTACTTCGGCTTGGGCGACCCGGTGCCCGAGCCGTTCGAAACGAGCACGGGGTTGCCGCTGGAGAAGTAGTCGATCTTGTACCCGTCGGCCGTCTGGAACAGCCCCCGGTACGACGATCCGTTGATGTAGCCGGCCACCGCCCCCTCGTACCAGAGCGGATCGTGACCGTCCTTCATGCGGAAGTTGTCACTGAACGCCGTCGGGCGCCCGTCGGTGAACAGCACGACCATCTTGAGCGCCTCGGTGCGCGGAAAAGCCACGTCGAGCTGGTTCTTCGCGATCTCGAGACCGGCCTCGATGTTCGTGTCGCTGATCGCCTCGAGGTTGTCGATGATCGTCTGCCCCGCCGACTTGAAGTTCTTCTGCAGCGCCATCTGCTCGGCGCCCCACGTCGAGTACGTGACCAGCCCGAACCGGTCGACGTTGTCGTCGAAGAAGTCGAGAAAGCCGTTGGCGGCCTCCTGCATGTCGTCGAAGGCATTGTTGCGCTCCAGCGAGTAGGACAGGTCGAGCACGAGGCTCATGTCGAGCGGGTAGCGCGTGGCCTCGGCCTCGGCCACCACCGGGATGTCCTGCTTGCCGAACAACTTGGAGAAGTACGTCGGAGCGTTCACGCTGCCGCTCACCCGCACCCGGGTCGTATCGGTGGCGGGCGACCAGATCGTCACGTCGAAGTTCGGAACGTAGTTCTCGTCTTCGGTCGTGCCGAAGTTGGCATCGGCGACCTGGCTGATCACTTCCTCCATCGCCGACTGCCCCATCATCGTGTAGCGCGCGCCGGCAAGCGCCCCGGCGTCGACCGCCTTCGAAAGGTTGGTGGTCGTCACGTAGGCGGCCCCCAGGTCCAGCGCGAGCGCCGCGACCAGGAACAAACTGAGCACCGACGCTCCGAAGAACAGAAGAATCGCCCCGCGTTCGCCGTGTCGGAATTCCCTGTCTGGCGTCCTCATGGCTGCCTCCTCTCGCCCCTCAGAAGTACGAGGCGTCGTAGATGACCTCGGGATAGAAATCGAGACCCAGGCCCTCCAGACCGAAGACCGGAGTGAACCCGTGCAGGACCTCCACTGTCATGATCGTGATACCCGGGCCGAGCGCGTCGACGTCGGGGATATCAGCCGGACCGCCGACCATCCCTACCCTGCTCTCCTCGGCCTCCAGACCGCCTGCGCGATCCTGCGTGAACACCCATGGCTGCGAGTCGTCGATGTTGCGACGCCTCACGCGACTGATGATCACCCCGCCCTCGCTCTCCACGTCGAGCGGCGCGTCGGAAAGAAACGTGGCCGCGAACGCCTCGTCGGAGCTCGCCCCGCGCGAGACGAGCATGGCCGCCTCGCGGCTCAGATCGGCCATCATCTGATTCGTGTAGACCAGACGGCCCAGATCGACCGTCGCCAGTATCACGACGAACAGCAGCGGCAGGAACACGCCGAGCTCGAGCATCACCGCGCCGCCCTCGGTGCCGCGGTCGTGACGGGGCGTTCGAGTCACGCGAGCACCTCTCGGCCGGAACCCGCCGCATCGATCAGCCAGGCGGTGTCCGGGAACTCCTCGTTCCGGAACGTCGTCGTGGCCGAAAACTCGTAGCTGCCTTCGTCGAACAGCGCCGAAAGGTATGGCGCGACGACGGCGATACGATACGTTGCCGTCACCGACACGACATCGCCCGGGCCGCCCGCGCCGGGCACCTGCGATCCGTCGCCTGCGAGCGATACGACCGAGATGTCGCCATCGGCCATGTCGACAAACCCGCTGAGCTCGCGAATCATGACCACGATCGAGTCGGCACGCGAAAGATCGCTTCCCGGATTGTTCGGATCCTCGATCACGTTGCCGATCGTTGCGAAGCGCGTGGCCTGGCTGACCGCGTACTTGAGCCGGGACTGGTAGAAGTACATGCGGCCGAAGTCGAACACCGACAGTAACGACGCGAACAGCACCACGCTCGATACCGCGATCTCGATACTGACCGCCCCACGCTGGTTTCTCTTGACGGATCTCACCCTGTTTACCCGGCGGCATTGCGAGCAACGACCGTGCCGACGGCCGCGAAGATCGACCGCAAGCGAACCAGTACGGGCCGACGGGATGCGAACGAAACGGCTGTTACGCGTGAAGATGTGAGGTCTGCCAGGCAGGGCCTCACGTTGGGTCGGGATTTCGGCGGCGGGCGAGTGGCGGGTTGGCGGAGAAGCCGGCTAGCGGCCCAGGGCGTCGGCGAGACGACGCAGGCCAGCATCGGCACCCGCGGCGTCCGGCGCCGAGGGGGTCGCGGTTACGGCCGACTCGGCGGCACCGCCGGCGATGAACGACGAGGAGGAAGACAGATTCTCGGTGCGCCGGTAACGGCCGTTCGTGAACTCGAACGTGAGCCCGCCGCCGGTCACGACGATCAGCTCGAGACGCTTGCCGTTGTCGCTGATGCGGCCGCGCGACAGGGTCCCGAGATTCTCCGGATCGCCGTCGCCCAGCTGAACCGTATCCAGCGAGAACAGGGTGCCCGAGATCGCTGTCCCCGTATACGTGAGAATGTCGATCAGATCGCCGTGCGCGATGGCGAGGCTACTGCCGTCCGTCGTGAGCGCGGCGCTCGAAATGCCGAAGCGGTACACGTAGGCGAGATCGGAACAGTTCAGCTTCAGGCCCTGGTCGGCGAGCCCGCTGCACAGCTCGATCGGTCCGTCGGTGGGACAGATGCGCTCGAACCTGGCCTTGATCTTGCGATCGTCGTCCATCGTGAGCGAGCAGGAGCAATCGCCGTCGCCGCAGGTCACGAACGCCGTGCACTCAGTGGGAATGTCATCGCTGCAGCTCGACGGATCGACGTCCTTGCACTCCTTCGGTCGATCGTCCTTGCAATCCGACGGCACGTCCTTGCCCCAGCTGTCGAACACCGAACCACCGGCGACCACGCTGTCGCTGGTATCGCTAGCGGCCCTCAACGTGAGCATGTCGTCGGTCGTGAACGTGTCGGAGTCTTCAGAGCAGCTCGCATCGCACGAGAAGCACTTCGTGCCGCACGTTCCATCGTCGGCCGTGACAGTCCCGGCGCCCTTTCCGTCTTTCTTGATCGTCAGCACCTGGCCAGTCCCGAATGTCGCGACGATGTCGCGGTCCTTACCCATCCGGACAGCGCACGCCGCGGTCTCGCCCTCGCAGCTCGGCGGCACGCTGCTACCGCTCCAGCCCTTGAACAGCGAGCCCACCTCGGCCTTCCCACGAAGGACAACATAGACGCCGTCGGGATACTCGCCCGTGCAATCGGTACCGCAGCTGACCTGGCCGCGATTGTCGCTCACCGTGCCCGTCCCCTTCCCCGCCGTCGCGACGTTCAACGTACGAGACAGCACGAAGCTCGCCGTGACGTCGCGGTCCTGACCCGTCCGAAAAATGCAGACGTTTGGCGGAAACGAATCGCACACGCCGCCGGCGGTCGAACACTCGGACGTCGCTGTACAGCTCGTCGACAGATCCTCGGAGCAGAGCTTCGCCGACTCGCACGACGACGGAACGTCGCCCGACCAGCCGTCGAACACCGAGCCCGATGCGGCGGCAGCCGTCAGCTGAACCTTCACGTTCTCCGTGTAGAACTGGTCGCAGCCGGGCACACAAGAGATATTGCCGTCGCCATCGGCCACCGAGCCACTCGCACCCGGCGCCGCATCGATGCTCACGGTGAGCAACGCCCCCGGTAATGCGGGGATCGTGGTCGGCGTGAGGCCGCACGACGGGCAGAACAGCTCCACGGCCGGGTTGATGCTGGCGCTGAGGACGAGCAAGGCATCGGTCGTGGTGATCGTGCCGGAGCCGTCCACCTCACAGATGCAGGGCTCGCAATCCAGCGAACCTGTGGCCGCCTGCATGATGAGCAGCGCGTCGGTCGTGGTCACGTCAGAATCCCCGTCGGCGCTGCCACACACCGGACCGCCGATGCCGACGACGCGAGCGAAACGATCGCCGACCAGCGTGGTGCTGCTGCCAGACGCGAACGCCGACCCGAGCATCGAGAACTGCGGCCGTTGCGACTCGAACGCCGCGCGAGTAAGGCCGGCGAGCACGACGAGAAGCAGGGCGATGCGGCAGATCAAGGCCGCTGGCTGGGAGATCCGCATCCGATTGAGTCTAACGAACGGGATACCGGTGAGCAACGTAGCGAAGAGTCACACCGGAGAGCTGCCTGGCCAGCGGTCGACGACCGCACTGTTCAAAAACGCGCGCCGGCGCGGGCGGACCCCGAGGACCGGCGACGCCGCAGAAATCACCGCGACAGTGCCTCGACGAGCCTCGCCAGGGCCCGGGCGTGGGACTCAGCCTCACGCTCGAGCGCGCGGCTGCCGGCCCGCTCGTCGCGGACGCCGCCCGTCAGCGGTGCGCTCGACGACGATGATATGCACGCCTCGCCCAGGAACGACGCATCATTGAAATCCTCTTGCTGCCCGCTGTCGAGGATCACCGTCACGTCGAGGGTGCTGTCGGACGTGTCAATGCTGCCGCCCGAGCCGGTCGCCAGATCCGTCGACGTGCCCGACAGCGTCACGGACTCGAGCGTGAACGTGGTCGTTCCTGTTACGGTGCCGTCGTAGGTCAGCTCGAAGCCCTGCTCTTCGTTGAGCTGGATCAGATCGAAGGCGGTCCCGTCGGTCGAAAGCCCCTCGCCGAGCGGACCGAGCTGATAGAAATAGCCCTGATCGGAACAGTCCTTTTCGAGGTCCTGGATCGCGGCGTCCTTGGGACAGACCTCGTTGAACACCGCCGTGATGTCCCGGTCCATGCCCATCTTGAACATGCAGTCGCCCGTGTCCGGGCAGTTGTTTTCCGGCGTGTCCCCGGTCCACTCGACGAACTCGGACCCGCCGTTCGTGCTGCTACACGTGGCCGTGGTCGCCGAGAGCGTTACCTCCGTATCCTCCGCGTAGATCTCCGAGCAATCTCCGGGGCAGTCGATCCCGTTGCGGTTGTCCTCGACCGTGCCCGTGCCGCGGGAGTCGTCGTCCTCGAGCGGATCGATGGAAACCGTGAGCTGGAAGCCCGCCATGACGGTCGTGCTGGTCGACGTGGTCGTGACGGTGGTCGTCGTCGACATCGTGATCGGAAAGACCGTCGTTGCACACGGGATGCACTCGAGCTCGACGCCCAGCCCGATAGAGAATTGCAGGACGAGAAGTGAGTCAGTAGTGACGATCGTTCCCGAGCTATCGACGTCGCACACACACAGATTGCTTGACGTGGCCTCGGTAGCCGCCTGCAGGACTATCAACGAGTCCACCGCGGTAACCGAGTCGTCGCCGTTCGCGTCGCCACACTTCCGCTCGTTGACCGCCACCCGAGACCTGACTGGCATCGTCGCGACCGACCCGGCCGCACCCGCCTGCTCGACCATGCCGGGGACGTGATTGGTACCAGCGAACGGCCAGGCGCCAGCCAGCACGGCGAGTGCCGCCCCCGCCACCGCCAGAGCCATCCATCCCCTCGCTCGGTCTGCCACAAACACCATCGAGTAAGTCTAGCAACGCATCGGGGGACAGCCAACGCGAATTGCCCTCGGTGAACGGCTCTGCGATATAGGCGACCTAGCCCTCGGCAACGGCAGGCGCCCGGTGCAATCGATCAGTCGCGTACGCATGACCGATCCGCGAAGTGGTGAAGTGGCCCGTCCGGTACTCAAGATCTCCATCGCCTGTCTCCTGGCCTTCGCGGTCGCTGCCTGCAGCGGCGGTGGCGGCGGCGGCAAGGGAAAGAAGAAGCAGAGCATCGCACCCTGCGCCACGAACGTAGTCGATCGATGGCAGTTCGACGTGGTTGCCGGCGAAGCCATCGCCATCCGGGTCGATACCGTCGACGATGACACCGCCGCCGACCTCTGCCTCACGGGTAGCTGCCCCGGCGACAACTCGTTCGTCGGCGACGACGAGTTCGCGTGCAGCTTTCCTCCACCCCAGTTCGGCTGCCCGACGGCCAGCTTCAGTGCCGAGGGGCTCAACACCTGCCGGGTGAACGTGGGCGTGTGCACCGACAACTGCGCCGATGCGACCGAGGCGCGCTACGAGATCACGGTGACGGCCGATGGTGACGGCCTCAAGCTGTCGCTCACGGCCGACGATGACACGGGCGGGCCTGGCGTGACCATACCGACAACGACGTCCACGACGACCACCACGTTCCTCATGTCCACGACGACGACCATCGACGAGACCGAGCCGACCGAGGAATGCGACATCACGTTCAGCGTCGTCACCGACGCCAACTACGGTGCACTGCAGTTCGGCGTCGACTACACCGCTGCGGGAGGCAACTTCGTGGGCGTCGCCGACATGGTCGATTGCACGAGCCTGCTCGGTGCACAGGAGATCGTGACATTCAATGACATCGCGGCCTGCAACCTACTGAACATCGGCGTCCTGGCCCTCATGGGATTCGACGGGCCAGCGGAGGTCGCGGTGTGCCGGTCGCGAACGAGAGGTGTCCCGGTGACCGGCGACTTCAGTATCGAAGTAGTCGACGCGTCCACGCCGGCGCCCGCACCCATTCCGGATGTGATGGTGGAGATATCGGACATCGACAACTGCGTGACGGTCCCGACGCCGACGCCGTCCACGACGCTGGGCCCCTGCGCCACCTCGACGACCACGATGACGGAGACTACCAGCTCGACGAGCACGACCCTGGTTACGACTTCGACAACGGTGCCCATGTCATGAACGGCGGGAGCCTCCAGCCTCGAAGCTGACCATCGTGCGCTGGCTCGGCATCGTCGTGGTCGTTTCGGCTCTGACGACGGCAACCGCGTGCTCGTCGACCGGACTCCGTGGACCCAGAGGCGACGACGCGGCCCGGTCCATGCTCCGTACCGACACCGACGCGACTGGCGCCGGCTGGCGCGTCACCCCGCTCGTCACCATCGGCGAAACCATCCACGGCTACACTCCTCCCGGCATCCTCGACGGCGTAGGCGTCTTCGCGAAGGACGAGCGGACGATCCGGGTTCTGGTCAACCACGAGCTCAAGCCCGGCAACGGCTCCCCCTACGAGCTGGCCGGCGGCCTGCAGCTACGCGGTGCACGAATCAGCTACTTCGACGTGGACACGCACACGCTCGAGATCGGCAACGCCGGGGTAGCCTACGACACCGTGTACGACCGGAACGGCAAGATCGTCACGGAGGCCAGGCAGATCAACCGCACCGACAACGGCATCGACGGCATCGCCCGGCTGTGCTCGGCGGTGGCCGTGCGCGCGGGCGAGTACGGGTTCGTCGACGACGTGTTCTTCGCGGGGGAGGAGCTCGGCCGCACGTTCCACGGCCGCGGCGGTACCGCCTGGGCGCTCGACGTGGAGCGCGGCGACCTGTGGGCAGTGCCGGCCATGGGACGGGCCGCGTTCGAGAACGTCGCGCCGCTCGACACGGGAACGCCCGAGCACGTGGCGCTGCTGATCGGCGACGATCGCGACGCTGCGCCGCTTTACCTCTACGTGGGACACAAGAACGCGCGCGGCGACGGCAGCTTCCTCGATCGCAACGGCCTGGCCGCCGGGCAGCTGTACGCGTGGCGCTCGCTGGCGGGCGACCGCACACCGGAAGATTTCCACGGTAGCGGCGAGAGCCGCGACGGCGTGTTCGTGGAGCTACACGCTCGCGACGAGACGAAGGCCGGCACGCCCGGCCACGATCGGGCGGGCTACCTCGACGCGACGGCGCTGCGCGCGCTGGCCGCCGGGCGCGGAGCGTTCGCGTTCGCTCGCCCCGAGGATGTCCACACGAACCCGGCCGACGGCCGCCAGGCAGTGTTCGCGGCCAGCGGGCTCGGCAAGAAGTTCCCGTCGGACAACTGGGGGACGGTCTACGTCGTCGACGTCGAGTTCCCGGGCCTTGCGAGCCCCGCGTCCGGCGAAGCCGACGCCCGGCAGATTCGTGCCCGCGTTGCGGTGGTCCACGACGCCGATTCGCTGGCGGTGCCGGACAGCGGCATCCGCAATCCCGACAACCTGGTATGGGCCCGCGACGGCTTCATCTACGTCCAGGAAGACCGCGCCACCTACCCTGCCTCGCTGTTCGGCGCCGCCACGCACGTCGAGGCCTCGATCTGGCAGCTCGACCCGCGATCGGGCGCCACCGGGCGCATCGCCGAGATCGATCGCCTGGCGGTGGCGCCGCGCGACGCCACCGATTCCAGCGCAGGCAGCTTTGCGAGCTGGGAATCGTCAGGAATCGTCGACGTGAGCGACCTCTTCGCGGCGGAGCCTGGCGAAACCGTGCTGATAGCAACCGTGCAGGCGCACGGCATCAAGGACGGCTCGATCGGCGGCAACCTGCACCTGACCGAAGGCGGTCAGCTCGTCGTGCTGGAGAACCGACCGCCGCGGCCTGCCCACGCGCACTGAAGAAGCGTGCCCGGTCAGTCGAAGCGCCGCATGTAGGCGCGCCACTTCTTCTCGAATCCGGGCAGATCCTCGCCGAACGACCGCGAGAACAGTCGAACCCGCCACCGCTCGGCGCTGGTGTCAGACGAGCGCGGGCGCGCAGCCGCGCGCAGGTAGTCGAGAAACGCCTCGGCGTGCTCGTCGAACAGGTACTGCACCAGTGCCCAGCTCTGCGCGTAAGCCGTCTCGGCGGCCGACCCGTTCACGTCGAACAGGTCGTCACGCGTGAGCAGCTGCTCGAGCCCGTACAGCCTGCCGGCTTCGCGGGCGGCGCGGTAGGCCTTGAAGCGCGTCGGATTGCGATTGCCGGTGGGGCCGAGGTCGGTGTAGCCCATGGTCTCGAAGTACGTGGCCAGCCCCTCGCCCAGCAGCTTGGGGTTGTCTGCCCGCAGACTCTGGACGCCGAGGTTGTACGCGAGCTGGTGAACGCACTCGTGGATCGTGGTGGATAGATTGCGATCCTCGTAGAACGCGCGAATGCGTCGCCGCTCCTCGCGCAGATCTCGTTGCTGCTCGGCGACGACCGCGAGCGCACGCTTCTTCGGATAGGTCTCGGAGCGGCCGTCGGCGTACGTGAACGTCACGCTGGCCGTTCGCTCGAGCGAGCCGATCTCGGCGCGACGGGCGCGGATGCTCTCCTCCACCGATTCGAGCTTCTGGCTGGTGCGCCGGTAGTGCTCGTCGCTGAGCGAGTCGAAGAACGCGATGCGGTTCTCCCTGCTGGAGTAGAAGCCGCCGGAGCGCTGCGCCTCGGGGTTGCGGGCGGCCGCATAGCGCGTGAACTGCTCACGGCTGTCGAACAGCACCACCTCGAGGCGGCCGCCCGGCGGCTCGAGCGCGAAGCCGCTTTTCTCGAAGAAGTCGCGAAACGAGCGGTACACGGCCTCGAACAGGTCGCCGTGAAAATCGGCGAACTCGATGCCGGTGTTGTACGCGATGCGGAAATGCGGCGTGTGCCGGACGTAGAACTCGTGACCCAGCTCGGAACGCAGACGCTCCGCTGCCTCGCGGTCGACGGGGGGGCCGGCGGGAGCCGCGGCCCGGTGGCTACCGGCGCGAGCACTGCGTCCGTCCGCTCGCTTCCCCGCGTGCGCCGCCGTGGCGACGGAGAGCGAGAGAACGAGGCACCCGAGCACGGCGCCCCACGGCCAGGGCCGTGGTGACCGGGGCCGGCCCGGTCGTGCTGCTTGACGCCGTTGCCTCATCTGGACACGTATACCATACGAACGATGCGACGACGTCGCGGTCTGTTCGTAGACGTATGTGCACGGGTGAATCTTCGATGGTGCGAGCATTCCTGGTCGCGTTCGCCGTTCTCGTCACCGTCGCCGGCTGCGAGCGGGTTCAGCAACGATTGCTCGAGCGAGCCGCCGAGCGCGCGATCGAGGGTGATCGCACCGACTGGCTCGACGACGGCTCCTTGCACGTGGTGCTGTGCGGCACGGGCTCGCCGCTGCCCGACCCCGATCGCGCCGGCCCGTGCACGGCGGTGATGGCGGCAGGCAAGCTGTTCCTCGTCGACGTCGGCCCCGGGTCGTGGGAGAACGTGCAGCTGTGGCGCCTGCCGCGCGACAGCCTGAGCGGCGTCCTGCTGACGCATTTCCACTCCGACCACATCGGCGAGCTCGGCGAGGTGGTGGTGCAGAGCTGGATCGGCGGCCGCACCGCGCAACTGCCGGTGTACGGGCCGCCCGGTGTGCGCGAGGTGGTCGACGGGTTTCAGCATGCGTATGCGTTCGACGCGCGCTACCGCGTTGGCCACCACGGCGAGAAGGCCATGCCGCCGTCGGGGGCGCGGGCGTTCGGAATCCCGATCGACATGGCCGTGCAGGCGCCCGCAGCCGACGACGGTGGGCAGCCGCGCGGCGCAGACGAGGCCAGTGACGCGAACGAGGCAGCCGACGCCAACGAGGCAGCCAACCCGAACGAAGTAGCCAACGCGGACGAGGCAGCCGACGCGGACGAGGCAGCCAACGCCGACGAAGTAGCCAACACCGACGAAGTAGCCAACGCGGACGAGGCAACCGACACGGACGAGTCAGTCGAATCGAACGAGTCAGCCAGCGCAGACGAAGCAGCCGACGTGGGCGCCGTGGCCCGCGCGACGGTCTTGCTCGACGAGGACGGGCTGCGAATCACGGCGTTCGCCGTCGATCACACGCCGGTGCAGCCCGCGTATGGCTACCGGTTCGACTTCGGCGGCCGCTCGGTGGTCGTGAGCGGCGACACGGTACGATCAACCGAGCTCATCGCCAATGCCGCCGGTGCCGACATCCTCGTGCACGAAGCACTGGCCGCTCACCTGATCTCGGGCATCTCGCAGTACGCGGGCAGCCGCGGCGAGGAGAGGCTGGCGAAGCTGACGTCCGACATCCTCGACTACCACACGACGCCGGCCGAGGCGGTGGAGATCGCACGCGAGGCCGATGTGGGCACGCTCGTGCTCACGCACCTGGTGCCGCCGGTCGCCAACCGCCTGGTCCAGCGACTCTTCATGCAGGGCACCGAGGGTCTGTGGGACGGCGAGGTCGTGGTCGGGGAAGACGGCATGCACTTCGTGCTGCCGTCGGATTCGTCGGAGATTCACACGAAGCGACTCGACTGAACGTCGTCGCCGCGGAGCCGGCCGTTCAGTCGAGACTGGTGAGATCGTTCGCACCGACACCGCGAACGGCGCCGGAGACGATCTCTACCATGCGCTCGGGGTCGATGGGCTTCGACAGCGCCATGTCGGCGCCGGCGCTCAGCGCCATCTCGGGAAGCTCGTCGGGCTCGGCAATGCCCGTGACCAGGATGACGAACGCATCGCAGGTGCCGGGGTTGGCGCGAATCCGCTCGCACAGCTCGAGGCCGCTCATGTTCGGCAGGAACACGTCGATGATCGCAACCTTCGGACGCGACCTTCGTAGCGCGTCGAAGCCCCCGAGTCCGTCGTCCGCCTCGACCACCTCGAAGCCGGCCCGACGAAGCGGAGCGACCATGGCCTCGCGGCCAACGGGGTCGTCATCCACGATTACGACACAGCTCGAGGTGTGGGAGCCTCGCACGGTCGCCATGTGACGTTGCCATCGGGATACCATCGGTCGCTACTCCTTCTTCGCTCAGAACCGGTCGAAACCCGGTGTCATCTCGGGTGCCAGCTCTTCCTCGTCCGTCTCGGCTATGCCGAACCGCGCCCACTCGGGCGGTAGCTCGACCGCGCACTGTGCCTTCATCTTCTCGGTGTCGATGCTCTCGTGAAGCGTGTCGAGCAGTCCGGCGAGCCGCCGTGTCTCGTTCAGGACCGATTCGCTGAAGCTCGCCACCGAACTCGGATCGCCGGCGCCCTGTTGCTGGATGGCCCAGGCCGACGAGGCCATCGCGCCCAGCGGCGCTCGGACTTCGTTCGAGAGGGTCTCGAAGGCGCGCCCCAGGTACGCGAGCTCGCGGATATTGCTGGTCGTGACGAGTAGGTGGGAGCGACACTCGCCCAGAAGGATGTCGCTCGACTCGAGCCGCTTGGCGATGAGCCGCAGGTGTCGGTGCTGGCGGATGAGCAGAAGGAACAGCACCAGGCCGATCCACGCCCACGCACTTGCCAGGCCGTAATCTATGTACTTTGCGAGCTCCAAGCTGCGTCCTCGTCGCATCGGCGAGCAGACCGAGCCGCCACGCGCGGTCCACCTCGCGGGGAGAACGTAGCAACTGCCGTGCCGAGTGTCTGGATGAAGAACACCCGGTGATCACACACCCGGGCCGGGGATCTGCCGTGCCGGTCGTCAGAAGTCTGACGGGTCGTCACGATCTCGCCGCCGGCAACGCACCATGGTCACCCCAGGGCCGCCGTTGAACGGAGCCTATCCGTGCGATAGCGTCCCCCGACTTGAATCCCCCGCGATAAGGGCAGGAGCCTGCGCACCATGAAGAACCCCATCGTTTCCCGACCGCCGGCGACCCCCGGCTCACCATACCCGCTGGCGGCGGTACTGCTCGCGGCCACCCTGGCCGTCACGTCGGCCGCCTGCACCGGCGACACCGAACGGTCGGAGACGGCTACCGAAACGGGCTCGCCGGCTGCGGCCGCGGTGGTCGTACCGGCCGAGGGCCAGCGCTTCGACCCACCCGTCTCTGCCGATCAGATTCCCGAGGGCGCGTGGTACTGCGACATGGGCACGGTCCACTTCGCCAGGCAGGAGCGCGGCAAGAGCGTGTGCCCGGTGTGCAAGATGGCGCTGGTCGAGAAGAAACCGGCCGAGTCGCCCGCCGCCGAGAGCGACGACGGCGGAGCGGACGCTGAAGGTGGCAAGGCGGCTGTCGACGCGCACACCGACGCCGGCCAGTCGGCGCCGACGTCACGGGCTGACGCCGACCAGCGCGGGTCAACATTCCGCGCGGAATGCTGACAGCTCTTCCCTCGCGGCCCCCCAAGGATCGGGCGGGTTCTTCAGTGGCCTACCGACACCGCTGACTTCCCATCGACCGATCCTGTCGAGCCATGGATGTGCGTGGAACGCGCCTGGCGAGCACGCCCCCCCCGGATGGGGAGGAATCAGGCCTCGCAGCGCACAGCCAACCCACATCGTAGAGCCAGCCCCGGGCCGACCACATAGAGGGGTATGGCCGAGGGTGAGCACGGGTCGTTCCGCGATCGTCTCGTTGCCAGGTCGAGACCGCGAGAGGTAGGGAAAAAAACCGCATGACTCGAGGCCGGCAACGCGACACAATCACGCCCGGCTCGGATCCGGCACGGGGCTGCGCGCGACACGACCAGAGAGCGCGCGGCTGACCCCTACCTACCGTTGCAGCGTTACCAGAGGGGGCAGCGTATGATTGATCGATCGCACGGCCGGACTACCGGCTCGCGTCCACGGCCGTCCGAGCTCGGCCGACCCGTCGAAACACGCGTGGCATGGTGCGCCACATTGCTGGTACCGGCGCTCCTCGTCTCGGTAGCGCTCGACGCGCAGCCGTCTCACGCAGCCTGCAACCTCATTCCCGGCACCGAGAAGACGTACGCATCCCACCTGGGCGCGACCAACCGTCCGTTCGCCGCACCCGGCGAACGGGTCGAGCTGAAACTACGCAGCTGCGATGACGCGTCGACCGGCTTCCTCGCAGACCCCGACACCATGGCCGTCACGCTGGTATTCGAGCCACCTGCCGGCGGACCGACGACGGTCGTCGCCGTCGCCAACGACTGCTCGGGCATCGACACGGCTACGTGCCTCGCCGATCCGAGCGTAGACGCGGCCACGTGCATCGGCGGTATAGGCGCCATCGCGACGCGAACGGACGTCGACGACGGCGACCTGCGCCTCCTACTGACGATGCCCGACACCGACGCGCTGTTCGCGGGCGCGACGGACTACCTCACGTTGTCCGGCCCGCTCACGATCGCCGTGCACGCAAAGAGCGACCCACTCGCCTGCGGACTGGCCTCGGCGACGTGCGCGAGCGAGCCCGGCCTGCTCGCCTGCGTCGGCGAGATCTTCGTCGACGACGGCGACTGCGGCACTGCGGATGCCAACTCACTGTTCACGCACTTCACGGCGCTGCCGCACCCCAACGCCTACCAGACCGGCTGCTTCGACGAGGATCCGCCGTGCCCGGCGCCCGTCGCCACCGAGCTGCGTGGGACCGTCGACCAGGAAGGCAACCTGCTCCTGCCGATGGGCTGGGGAGGCGTGCTCGTACAGAACCAGGGCGTGCCGGTGCCGCGCTTGATCCGCACACGCCTGCTCTCTCCGCTGCCGTTCAAGGTCCCGGATCAGGCCTTCCTCGGCTCGCTCACTCCCGAGGGTGGCGTCCTGCCGCCCATCCTCGAGCCGCAGCTCGTCGATCCCGACTCCGAGATCGTCACGTTCTTCGGCTCGGTCGATGCGCCGTACACGATCATCCGCGTCGCGCGCCGTCACGGCACCTGCAACGGAGGCGACCGCGACACCGAGCCGTGCTCGCGCGATGCCGACTGCAGGGGCGGAGTCTGTGAGGACTCCTGCGCTGACGACCACACGACTCTGTGCCCGATCGGCAACGAGTGCGTGCTCGGCCCCTGCGGCGAGCTGTTCGATTTTACCCCGCTCGCAACCGGTGGCGGCACGCTCTTCACGCCGCGCTTCGTCCCCGGCTTCTGCCAGCTCCCGCCCGACGACACGTGCACGATGAACGCCGACTGCTCGGGCGGCGGCGACCCGTGCGTGTCGTACGCGCTCGAGGCCCAGACTCCGGTTCCGCTCGAGGGGCTCACCGCCAGCAACGCCGCGCGCACGTTCACGATCAGCGAGTCGATCGACGGCATCGACCGCAACGGCGACGGCGACACCAACGACTCGGTGATGACGTTGCGTGATCGCACGACCGGCGTGGTCGATTCGCTGGGAGCACCGGGCGGCTGCGGTCTCGGCTCGCCCGACGGGCGTGCGGCCGTGCGCACGCAGGTCTTCCCGTTCAGCTTCCCGGCGGTCGCGGTCGAGGACGACGTGCTGGCCTTCCTCGAATCCGAGACCGGCCAGGACAACTGCGACCAGACCGACGACGACGACTTCGTCGACTCCATCCTGAGGGTCTTCACGCTCGGCGCCGGCGAGGTCACGACCGGTGCGTGCGAAACGACGACGACCGCGTGCACCACCAACGCCGACTGCGGCGGTGCCGACTGCTTGCTGCGAGCGGTCGACACGGAGCCGAAGATCGACGGCAAGGTCGTCGCCGTCTCCGGCGGTCTGGTCTACGCTCGCACTTCCGAGCCCGCGATGGGTCCTGCGCTGGTCGTGCGCGCCAGCGACGCGATCGGCGGAGTCGATACCACGGCCAGGTCCTACGTCTGGGGCATCTCCGGTGATGGGCAGCGCGTGGTGTTCACGTCCGACGCCAACGATCTGGTACCGGGGGACACGGGCCGGGAGGACGTCTTCGTCTACGATCGCTCCACGCCGACGCCGACGACGACATGGGTAAGCGAATCCGACACGGGCGTAACGGCGAACGGCAACTCCCGAGAGGCCACGATCTCGAGCAGCGGTCGCTTCGTCGCCTTCTCCAGCTTCGCGAGCGACCTTCTGCCGACGGTCGACGGTAACGGTCAGCGCGACATTTTCGTGCACGACCTCGCGACCGGCACCACCGAGCTGGCGAGCGTGGCCGACGGCGGCGGCCATCCCGACGCCAGCTCGCGCTATCCGGCCATCTCGGACGACGGCCGCTTCGTCGCGTTCGCAAGCCTCGCCACCGACCTCATCCCGAGCGACACCAACGACCATATGGACGTCTTCGTGTACGACCGCTGCGAATCGAACGGAATCGCCGTTCCCGGTTGCACCGAGGACACCGAGCGCGTCTCGATCGGCGAGCCGGAACAGGTGGAAGGGGTGGATCGCGTCGTCACGATCAGCGGAGACGGCCGCTTCGTCGGCATGCACTTCATGAACGATGTCGACCCGGACGACACGAACGGCAACTTCGACGCCTATCTCTACGATCGGCTCACGGGCACCACGGAGCTGGTCGCTCGCGCGTTCGACGGCGGCGATTCGTCCGGGTCGACCTACGCAGTCGACGCGATGTCCGACGACGGGCGCTTCCTGGTGTTCACGTCGAACGCTTCCGACCTGCTATCCCCGGGCCAGGACACGAATAGCGAGAGCGACGTTTTCGTACGCGACCGCCTCCTGGCCCTCACCGAGCGCGTGAGTATGGCCACCGATGGGTCGCAGTCCACGAGCCACGCGCGAGGGATGGGGATCTCCGGCGACGGTCGCTGGGTCGCGTTCAGCGGCGGGCCGAACCTCGTTCCCGGACTCGGGGGCGAGGGCAAGATCTTCGTGCGCGACCGCTCGACCGGCTCGACGATCCCGTTCGAGCTCGCAGCCGACGGCACCCCCGGCGACGTCGCGATCTTCGACGACCTCACGCCGCGCCCGTGCGCCGTATCCGATGACGGCTCGACGGTGGCGTTCCAAACTGAGGCGACGAACCTGCTCGGCCCCGGTGGAGATCTCAACGGATTGGACGACGTCTACGTCCGCAGCGTCGATGTCGACGATCCGCTCGGCATGGAGGTCGACACACAGCTGTTTGCCGACGGTCGCCTCGACGACGTCGTGCTCGAGGTCATCGACTCGGCCACCGGAACAATCACCACGCACTGCCCCGCCGAGGATGTCACGGTAGCGGGTGGCGCCGCTGCCTACTTGCGCCCCGAATCGACGACGGCGGCCACCGGCTGCCCGAGCGGGTCGCTCAACGGCGACGGTGACTCGGACGACGAGGTCGTCCACCTCGTCGTCGGCACCGGCGCCTCGCAGAACCTCGGCCGTGCCGCCGACGGCCTCGCGATGTCGGCCACGACCGTGGCCGCGCTGATCTCCGAGGCCGATCAGGACGACACGGTCCTCAACGGCGACGGCGACACCGACGACACCGTGCTCCAGGTCTACCCGATCGGGCCGGCTGCGTGGACCAACGTCGGCCAGGCAGCGAGCAGCGTCTCGGTCTCCGGCGACCGGGTCGCGTTCGTCACATCGGAAGCCGCGCAGGGCGCGGGCCCGCTAAACGCGGACGGCGACAGCGACGATGCCGTCGCCCAGGTCTACGACCTGGGCACCACCTCGCTGACCAACCTCGGCCGCGCGGTCGAGGAACTGGTGCTCGGTGATGCCGGCGGAAGCGTCTGCGGCAGCGACCCCGTGCATCTGCTCGCGATGCGCAGCTCGGAAGCCGATGACGGCGGAGTCGATCGCAACGGCGACGGTGACGCGACCGACGACGTCCTCGTCATCTACGATTTCGAGAGCGACACGCTCGTCGACGTCGGCCACGCGGTCACACCGTGTCGGCTCGAGGCCTGCGATCCGCGCACACCGTACACGGTCAACGGCCAGGAGGTGCGCTTCCTGACGTTCGAGAGCGACCAGGACGAGGATCTCGACAACAACGGCGTGATCGGCGGCCTGGTGCTGCAGAGCTTCGACTTCTGCACCGGCTTCGTTACGGTGATCGGCGCGGTCGATCCCGACGGCGGCAACGAGACCGATCCGCTGGCGATCCAGCAGGAGAGCACCGTGTTCATCGCACCGGGCGGCCGCTGCGCGCTCGACCCGCCGATCGCCTGCGACCCCGACGCCGACACCTGCCCCGACGGGTCGTTCTGCAGCCTGCAGACCGAGCTGTGCACCTTGGTCTCGCCGGGCTCGTGCTTGATCGACGACGATTGCCCGCCGGACAGCGTGTGCGTCGACGAGAACATCGTCGCCGCCATCGGCGTCGAGGACCGCGATCTGGACGGCGTCGTCGACGATCTCGACAACTGCCTCGTCGTGCCGAACCCGCGCCAGTTCGACATCGACGGCGACGGTGTGGGCGACGCGTGCGACACGTTCACGGTGACGTGCCCCGAGGAGCCGGCGCCCAGCTGCCTCAAGTCGATCCAGCTGCGCAAGTCGAGCATCAAGCTACGCTCCGGCGCGAAGGCCTCGCTGTCCTGGAAGTGGGGCAAGGGCGAGGCCACGACGGCCGCCGACTTCGGCGACCTGACCGACAGCGACGTGCTCGCCGTGTGCATGTACCGCACGGGCGGTGCGGAGCCCGAGCTTCTCGCTCCGATCGGCTTCCCGCGCGTCGGGACCTGCGCCGGGAAACCGTGTTGGAAGTCGCTCGCGGAGAAGGGCTTCAAGTACACCGACAAGGACGTCGCCGTCAGCGGCGTCGCCAAGGTGTCGCTGCGTGCCGGCCCTCAGGGCAAGGCCAAGTTCCTCATCAAGGCCAAGGGGCCGGGCGTACCACTGCCGACGATGCCGATCACCGACCTGCCGCTGCAGATGCAGATGTTCTCGACCAGTGGCGTGTGCTGGGAGGCGATCTTCCTCGAGACCGATGCGAAGAAGAACGACGGAGAGCAATTCCAGGCCAAGGGAGGGCGGCTGCCATGAAGCCTGCGACGAAGTGCGCTACGGTCGTCTCGCGGATACTCGCGCTTACCGGTCTCGCCATCGTATCGTCGCCCGTGGGCGCGTCGGCGCAGCAGCTGCTGTTCGAGGGGGCGGAGCTCCAGATCAACACGTACACGACGAACTCGCAGAGTGGTGCGGCGGGGCGATCCGTTGCACGTAGCGGCAACGGCAGCTTCATCGTCGTGTGGGAGAGCGGCGGCCAGGACGGAAGCTTCAGGAGCATCTACGCTCAGCGCTTCGACAGCACCGGCGCCCCGACCGGCACCGAGTTCCAGGTCAACACCTACACGACGTACGGTCAACGCCGGGCGGCCGTCGCCTCGGATTCAGACGGCGACTTCGTGGTCGCGTGGACCAGCTACCAGGACGGCAGCAGCTACAGCATCCGCGGCCAGCGCTACGACAGCGCCGGCGCACCAGCCGGCACGGAATTCCAGATCAGCTCCTACGCGACGAATAACCAGGACCGGTCGGCCGTCGCCATGCACGTGGACGGTGCCTTCGTGGTCACGTGGGACAGCTCCGGCCAGGACGGCAGCGGCTCCGGCGTCCATGGCCAGCGCTTCGACAGTACCGGTGCCCCGGCCGGCACCGAGTTCCAGGTCAACACCTACACGACCAACAGCCAGCTGAGACCAGCCGTAGCGACGACCGGCGGCGGCAAGTTCGTCGTCGCATGGGAGACCTTCGGGCCGGATGGAGCCTCGGGCGGGATCGCAGCCCAGCGCTATGATGCCGCCGGAAACGCAGAGGCGAGCGAGTTCATCGTCAACTCGTACACATCGCAGAACGAGAGCTTGCCAGCCGTTGCCTCAGACGGCAGCGGAAGCTTCGTCGTCGTATGGACCTCGAACCAGGACCCCGACATGACGACGAGCATCCACGGACAGCGCTTCGACAGCGTGGGTGCGGCGCTCGGCACCGAGTTCAAGGCGAACTCCTACACGACGGGTCTCCAGCTCTTTCCCGGCGTTGCGATGGACGGCGACGGCAGCTTCGTGGTGGTGTGGGAGAGCAGCGGTGGCGAGGACGGGTCCAGCTACGGCGTCATCGGCCAGCGCTACGACAGTAGCGGCGCGCCAGACGGCGCAGACTTCATCGTCAACACCTACACGACGAGCGTCCAGGACAGCCCCTCGATCGCCGTCGACGGCATCGGCAACTTCACCGTCGTGTGGAACAGCGTGGGGCAGGACGGGCCATCCAGCGGCGTGTTCGGACAGCGCCTGTGCGCGGACGGGAACGGCAACCTGGTCTGTGACGGCGACGAGATCACGACGACGACCACCAACACGGTGACGACGACGTCGTCGACGACCTCGACCACGACGACCACGCTGTCGGCCGTCGCCAGTTGCCCGGCCGCACCGGATCCCGGTTGCATCGGCGCCGTGCGCGCGAAGATGCAGTACAGCGAGAAGTCGGCCGGCCGCGAGAAGATGAAGATCCAGTGGTCGGCCGTCGCCGACGCGACCGTGCAGGCGGACTTCGGCGACCCGGTAGACGGCGCCACCGGCATCGCGGCATGCATCTACGACGACGGCGGCGTGCTGGTCGCCCAGTTCCAAATCGACCGTGCTGGTCAGCTCTGCGACGGCAAGCCGTGCTGGAAGAAGAAGGGAGCGAAGGGCTACGGCTACAAGGACAAGGGCGGCACGGCCGACGGCACCGGCAAGCTCAGCCTGCTCGCCGGCGAGGCCGGGCGCGGCAAGGCGTCGATCTCGGGGAAGAACAACTCGACGAAGGGCCAGGCGGATCTGCCGACGGGTGTCGTCGCCGACCTCACGCTCAACATCGAGCCCACACTACAGATCATTGCAGGCGACGGCGTGTGCGTGTCGGCGAAGATCAACTCGGTGACGAAGGACGACGGGTTCCAGTACAAGGCCGTACGGGGCGAATAGAGCTCGGTCGGCGAGCCCCCCGATCGAGTGTGCGCGGGGAGAACGTGACTCGCTGCCGGCGGCGAGGCACACTTGGCGGCCAGCCATCGATCTCCGACTGGACAAGCGCCCGGGCACCATCGTACGGTCTGTTCGCGGTCGAGGCCGCATCCAGTCGGAACTGGGGGGAAACGTGTCGCTTGATCGAACTCGCTCGTTAATGCGCCGCTCGCTATCGAGGAGCTCCAGCAAGGCCGGGATGTGTTCGGCCTCCCTGTCCGCACTCATGGTGTCGATGCTGGCACTCTATTCGCCGCCGGCGGCCCACGCCGCCTGCAACCTGATCCCCGGCACCGAGAAAGTCTTCGCGTCGCACCTGGGCGCGGCCAACCGGCCGTTCGCCGCACCCGGCGAGACCGTCGAGCTGAAGCTACGTAGCTGCGACAGCGACTCGGCCGGGTTCCTGCCGAGCGGTGACGATCAGGTCGCCACGCTCCTGTTCGAGCCGCCCGCAGGCGGTCTGGTCAGAGTGGTGGTGGTCGCAAACGACTGCACCGGGGTGGATACCCCGACCTGCGTCGCCAACCCTGCGGTCGAGAGCGCCGTGTGCCTGCCCAACGGCGTGCTGGCCACGCGCACCGACGTCGACGACGGCGACCTGCGCCTGATCGTCAAGATGCCCGACACCGACACCCTGTCCGGCGGCGCGACCGACGACCGTACGCTCACCGGGCCGGTCACGATCGCGGTCACGCCGAAGGTCGATCCCCTGCCCTGCGGCCTGGCCGCGACGACGTGCGCCGATCACACCGGCCTGCTCGCCTGCGTCGACGAGATCTTCACGGACGACGGCGACTGCGGCACGAACGACCTGGCCACGCAGTTCTCGCACTTCACGGCGCTGCCGCCGCCCAACGACTACCAGGCCGACTGCTTCGACGAGTCGCCGCCGTGCACGGCCACGGCGACGGAGATACGTGGCGCGGCCGATCTGGACGGGAATCTGTTGTTGCCGATGGGCTGGGGCGGGGTGCTGGTGTCGGACGCCGGCGTGCCGGTGCCACGGCTCATCCGTGCGCGCCTGCTCTCGCCGCTGCCGTTCGAGGTGCCCGACCAGGTCTTCCTGAGCTCGTTCACGCCGGAGGGGGGTCTGCTACCGCCCATTCTCGAGCCTCAGTTCGACCAGGCTGGCTCCCCGACCAACCAGCTGACGATGTTCGGGTCGGTCGACGCACCGTACACCGTGATCAAGATCGCACGCCATCACGGCACCTGCGACGACGGCAACCCCGTGACCGACGGCGATCCCTGCTCGCGCGATGCCGACTGCAAGGGCGGCTTCTGCGTGACCTCGTGCGTGAAGGAACCGGGCACTGCGTGCACCGACGATCTCGACTGTACGACGGGCGAGTGCGGCGAGCTGTTCGACTTCACGCCGGTGGCGGCGCTCGGTGGGACCATCGTTTCGCAGAGGTTGCCGGGCGGGTTCTGTCAGCTCCCGCCGCACATGGACTGCTCGACGAACGCCGAGTGCAGCGGCGGCGGTGACCCGTGCGTGAACTACTCGCTCCAGGCCGAGACCCCCGTGCCGCTCGAAGGTCTGGCGGCCAGCGGCACGGCACGCACGTTCACGATCAGCGAGTCGATCGACGGGGTCGACCGCAACTGCGACGGCGATACCACCGACTCGGTGATGACGTTACGCGACCGTGCGACCGGCGTCAGCGACGTGGCCATCGCGCCGGCCGGCTGCACGCCCATGCAGCTTCCTGCCGGACGGGCGGCGGTTCGCATCCAGCAGATCCCGTTCAGCTTCCCGGCCGTGGCCGTCGAGGGCGACGTGGTGGCGGTGCTCGAATCGGAGAGCGGACAAGGCGGACTCGATCAAAACGGCGACTTCGACTTCGGCGACGGCATTCTGCGCGTGTTCCGCCTCGGGCTGGGTGAGACGGCGCTCGCCACCTTGCGTGCGGTCGACGCCGATCCGGTGATCGAGGGCAGTGCCGTGACGGTATCCGGCGGGCTGGTCTACGTGCGCAGCTCCGAGCCGTCGATGGGCGCGCCGCTGGTCGAGCGCGTGAGTGAGGCCTTCGGCGGCGGCGACAGCATCGGCTTCGCCGGCGCCACCCTCGAGTCAATCTCGGGCGATGGGCAGCTCGTGCTGTTCCGCTCCGCCAACAGCGACCTCCTCGCGCCGGGGCTCGACACTGGCTTCCAGGACCTGTTCGTGCACGACCGCGACACCGGCATGACGGAACGGGTGAGCGAGAAGTTCGGTGGAGGTACCGCCAACTCTGACACCGACGAGGGACGGATCTCACGGAGCGGCCGCTACGTGGCGTTCCAGAGTGGAGCCACAAATCTCGTATCGCCCAACTGCTGCTCCCGGGAGCAGGTGTTCGTTCGCGATCGTGTTGCCGGTACTACCGAGCTCGGAGTCCTGAACCGCTTCGGCCTCCCCAACACCAGCCCGACAAACAGCCCTCTGATCTCGGAGGACGGGCGCTTCGTCGCATTCACCACCCGGTCCTTCGACTTCCTCGACCCCGACGCGAACGGCGGCGAGGAAGACATCTTCGTGCGCGACCGATGCGTCGCCAACGGCGTAGCCGTACCTGGATGCACCCCGTTCAACGACCACGTGACGGTCTCCACCGGCGGTCGGCAGGCCGGGAACGGCGCCTCCACAGCGTCCTACATGACTCCCGACGGACGCTTCGTGGTCTGGCGCCAAGCCTGGAACTACGACAATGACACCGCGGATCCCGACTTCTTCAACGTCTGGATCCGTGACCGCCTGCTCGGAACGACGGAGCGAGTGTCTCACACGTTCGACGGCGGAGACCTGAGCTTCGGCGCCATTTCGAATGGCCGCAGTATCTCCGACGACGGCCGCTTCGTACTGTTCGACAGCACGGCCGACAATCTCATCGCACCCGGCAAGGACACCAACGGATTCTACGACGTCTACATCAGAGACCGCTTGCTCGGTGTCACCGAGCGCGTGAGCGTGCTTACCGATGGCACCCAGACCACCGACAATTTCTCGTTCGTTCGCGCAGCGAATGACATGTCGGCCGACGGTCGCTTCGTGGTGTTCTCGGCCAACTTCGACGGCGTGGCCGGGACCACCCGTGTGTGGCTGCGGGATCGCGCCAGCGGCACCACCACACCGATCGAGACCGACGCCGCCGGCAGCGAGCCGACCGATTCCAGCTTTATCGGAAACGGCGCCCTCTCGGCCAACGGGCGCACGGTCGCGTTTGGCTCCGTAGCGTCAACGATCGTACCCAGCGACGCCAACGGCGAGAGCGACGTATTCGTGCGCGCCGTCGATCCCTCCGCCCCCGTCTCGGTCACCGCCGACGAGCTGCTGTTCGAGGACGGAGAGCTCGACGACGTCGTCCTCGAGGTCGTCGACGCGGCCACGGGAACGGTCGCCACCCAGTGCCCGGCCGGCGAGGTCAGTGTGGCCGGTGGCAGCGCCGCCTATCTCAGACCCGAGTCGAGCGTCGGCACAGTCGCGTGCCCGGGAAGCTCCCTCAACGGCGACGCGGACGTCGAGGATGACGTCGTTCACCTGGTCGTCGGCACCGGCGCCTCGCAGAACCTGGCGCTGGCGGCCGAGGCAGTCACGATGTCGGCGACGACGGTCGCCGCGCTGGTCTCGGAGGCTGACGAGAACGACGCCGACCGCAACGGCGATGCCGACAGCGGCGACACGGTGGTCCACGCCTACCCGATCGCGGCGGGCAGCTGGATTAACATCGGCCAGGCGGCCGACGCCGTATCGATCTCGGGTGACCGGCTGGCGTTCATCACGCCCGAAGCCGACCAGGACGAGACCGATCTGAACGGCGACAACGACGAGATCGACCGCGTAGCCCAGGTCTACGACGTGAGCGGCGCTTCACTCGTAAACCTCGGGCAGGCCGCCGAAGAGCTCGTGCTCGGCGACGCGAGCGGCACCGTCTGCGGAACGCGCCACCTGCTCGCGCTGCGCAGCAGCGAGGCCGACCAGGACAACCTCGACCGCAACGGCGACGGCGACGCCATCGACGACGTTCTGGTGGTCTACGACTTCGAAACCGACAGCTTGTTCGAGGTCGGCCACGCCATCACGCCCTGCCGCCTCGCCGCCTGCGACCCACGCCGCCCCTACCGTGTGAACGGTGGCAAGGTGCGGTTCTTGACGTTCGAGAGCGAGCAGAACGAGGACCTCGACAACAACGGCGTGATCGGCGGGCTCGTGTTGCAGAGCTACGACGTGTGCACGGGCGTCGTCACGACGATCGGTGCGATCGATCCACTGGGCGGTGGCGAAACCGATCCGCTGGCCGTCGAGGATGGTAGCTCCGTCTTCATCTCGCCGGGCGGGCGCTGCGCGCTCGATCCGCCCGTGGCCTGCGATCCGGCCGACGACATGTGCCCGGACGGATCGTTCTGCAGCCTGGGAACCTCACTGTGCACTCTGGCCTCACCGGGTGCCTGCGTCGACGCGAACGACTGTTCGCCCGGCAGCGCATGCGTCGACGAGGACATCGTCGTCGCCGTTGGCATCGAGGATCTCGACGAGGACGGGATCGTCGACGACCTCGACAACTGCGTGACCGCCCCCAACCCGTTGCAGACGGACCTCGATGGTGACGGTGTGGGTGACGCGTGCGACGTGCTGTCGGTGAGCTCGTGTCCCGCCGAGCCGGATCCTGGCTGCCGCAAGACGATCGTGCCACGCAAGTCGAGCCTCAAGATGCTGTCCGGTGCCAAGGCTTCGCTCCAGTGGAAGTGGGGCAAAGGCCAGGCAACCACGCTTGCGGACTACGGCGATCTCGACAGCACCGACGCGCTCACCCTGTGCATGTACCGCACCGGCGGCGCCTCGCCCGAGTCGCTGGCCACGTTCGCGTTGCCGATCGCGGGCACCTGTGCCGGCAAGCCGTGCTGGAAGCCGACCGGCACCAAGGGATTCAAGTACGGCGACAAGGACCTGGCCGTGGCCGGCGTGTCGAAGATCTCACTCAAGACCGGCGCGCAGGGCAAGGCGAAGTTCTCGGTGAAGGCCAAGGGACCGGGGATACCACTACCGGCAATGCCGGTCACAGACCTGCCTCTGGTCCTGCAGATGTTCTCCACCACCGGAGTGTGCTGGGAGGCGCTGTTCGTCGAGGAGGACGCGAAGAAGAACGACGCTGCGCAGTTCCAGGGCAAGGGAGGGCGACCGCTATGAAGCCGTTCACGCACCTTACGCTGGCGGCCGCTGCGTTCGCCTGCGCAACCGCCGCGGCTCTGCCCGGACTCGCGATCGCGGACCTGGAGCCCGAAGGAACCGAGTTCCAGATCAACACGTACACGACCTACGGTCAGTACAACAAGTTCCGCGCGTCACGGTCGGTCGCGGCGAGTGGCGACGGCAGCTTCGTCGTGGTCTGGAGCAGCTACCAGGACGGCAGCGGCCAGGGCATCGTCGGCCAGCGCTTCGACGCCGCGGGTGCCAAGAACGGTACCGAGTTCGTCGTCAACTCCTATACGACGTACTACCAGTACAAGCCCGCCGTCGGTGCCGCGGCGGACGGCAGGTTCGTCGTCGTCTGGCACAGCTACCAGGACGGGAGCGGCTACGGCATCGTCGGCCAGCGCTTCGACAGCACGGGCGCCAAGGACGGCAGCGAATTCGTCGTCAACTCCTACACCACGTACGGTCAGTACTATCCCGACATATCCGTCTCGACCGATGGTAGCTTCGTCGTCGTGTGGAGAGGCTACGACGGCGACAACACGGGTGTCACCGGCCGGCGCTTCGACAGCAGTGGCGCACCCGCCGGCACCGACTTCCAGGTGAACTCGTACACCACCGACAGGCAGGCCTACGCAACGGTTGCTGCCGGCGACGACAGCAGCTTCGTGGTGGTCTGGAGCAGCTACCAGGACGGCGACGGCGGCAGCATCCACGGTCAGCGCTTCGACAGCACCGGCGCGCCGGCCGGCGCGGAGTTCCAGGTGAACACCTACACCACGGGAGCCCAGTTCTACCCGGTGATCGCAACGCCTGCCGACGGCAGCTTCGTGGTGGTCTGGCAAAGCTACGGCCCGGATGGCGACCGCTACGGCATTCGCGGCCGCCGTTACGATAGTGGCGGATCCCCGAACGGCGACGAGTTTCAGGTCAATGCCTACACCACGCAAGACCAGCTCCACCCGACGGTAGCGGCGAGCTCGACCGGAAGCTTCGTGGTCGTCTGGGAGACCAGCGGCCTGGACGGCGACGGCGCCAGCATCCAGGCACGCCGCTTCGACGAGACGGGAACTCCCGACGCCGACGAGTTCCAGGTGAACACGTATACGACCGGCCAGCAGGCCGGCTCGCAGTCGATCTCCACCGACGGCAGCGGCCACTACGTCGTGGCCTGGAGCAGCTACGGCCAGGATGGAGACGGCTACGGCATGTTCGGCCAGCGCGTCTGCGAGGACGGCAACGGCGACATGGCCTGCGACGCGTTCGCCGTGTGCCGCTCGGCACCGCAGAACGGCTGCGTCGAAGCCGTTACGGCCAAGATGCAGTACAGCGAGAAGGTCACCGGCCGAGAGAAGATGAAGATACAGTGGAACAAGCTCGCCACTGCGACTACCCAGAGCGACTTCGGCGATCCGGTGGGCGGGGACACGGCGGTGGCCGCGTGCATCTATGACGACGCGGACGACCTGGTCGTGGGCTTCCTCATCGAGCGCGGCGGCGCCGACTGCGGCGGCCGGCCCTGCTGGAAGGCCAAGGGCACCAAGGGCTACGGCTACAAGGACAAGGCCGCAACGTCCGCCGGCATCGGCAAGATCAGCCTGCTGGCCGGCGACGTCGAGAAGGGCAAGGCCTCGATCGCCGGCAAGAACATCGACAGCAAGGGCCTGACGGCCCTGCCCACCGGCGTGGCGGCCGGCCTCACGCTCAACATCGCACCGACCATCCAGATCATCGCCGGCGGCGGCAAGTGCATCTCGGCGAAGATCAACGCCGTGAGCAAGGACGACGGGTTCCAGTACAAGGCCGCTCGCATCGAGTAGCGCGCGGCGGCCGCACTACATACGATGCCTCGATGGCATCGCCCGCCTACGACGCGAAGTACCGCAAGCACGACGATGCACCGGGCCGGGTGATCCCGGCGCCGTTGCTGTCGCCCGACCTCGACTCCACGAGCCTCGGCAGCGACGGCTGCGAGGGATCCCTCGCGGTCGGTGACGAGCAGTACGAGCCGTGGGGCACGCCGCACGGCGGCGTGATCGCCGAGCTCGCCGCGCGATGCATGGCGGCGCAGGCCATCGCGTCGGCACGTTCCGAGACCCATCCGTGGCTCGTGACCAGCAGCTACCAGTTCCGGCGTCGCTGGACGCGCGGCGAGCCGGTGCAGTGGTCGACGCGCCCCATGGCCATCGGCAGCGCTCCCGGGTCGGACGCCCGGATGGTATCGGTCACGACGACGCTCACCATGGCCGGCGCGGTCGTCACCGAGGCCACCGGCACGCTTCTCGTACCACCGGGTCACGTCACGCCGACCGGGTCGGCCGAGCCAGGCATGGCCCGGTACCTCGCCGACCTCCCCTGCCCCACCGAGCTGCACCTCCCGTCACACCATGCCGGTTGGAGTGCAGGCGCGATCGCAGGCTACTTCGACGAGCCCCCGACCTCGCTGTTCGTTGCCGCCGACGAGGCCATGGCGGCGGCCGCGAACACGGTGCGCGGCGACGTGTTCGGCGACGAGCGCCGTGAGGATTTCCTGCTGGCCGACATGGATGTGACGCTGACGGGCGACACCGCCAGCGACGATTCCCGCGTCGACTACCAGGCCGTAATCCGGCGCGGACGCAGTGGTAGAGACGGCATGGCGTCGGCACGGCTCACCCGCGGCCCACGAGTCTTTGCGTACGCACGCGGACGAGTGGTATTCCTGCACGCCAGATGACGCACAAGAAAACGGCCGTGGCAGCACTGATCGTCCTGTGCCTGTCCTCGTGTCGGCCCCCTCAACCCGAAGTGAACGAGCCCATGGTGAGCACGCCCTCGCCGGCCGGGACGATCTGGCGCTGGACCGCGTTCGACGGCACCGATCCTGTGAATGTGGATCAGCCGCTGAGCTACACGCTCGAGCTCGCGCCCGACGGGCACTACACCCTGCGCGCCGACTGCAACACGGGCAGCGGCTCGTACAAGCTCGAAGGAAGCAAGCTCAGATTGCGGCCCGGCCCCATGTCGAAGGTCGCGTGCCCGCGGGGCTCGCTTGCCGACCGCTACGTCGACTCACTGCTTGCCGTCAAGCGCTACCGCCGCGAGGGCGACCGCCTGACCCTGGAGCTTGCCGACGACGGCGGGCAGATGCAGTTCGAAGCGCGCAAGCCGATCCAGCTCGCTGGCAGCCGCTGGCTCGTGCGAGGTTACAACAACGGCAAGCAAGCGGTGGTCAGCGTCGCCGGCGGCACGCTGCTGCACGTGGCGTTCGGTGAGGACGGCAAGCTCACGGGCTCGGCCGGATGCAACAGCTTCACGGCGCGCTATGTGCTCGACGCCGAGAGCATCACCGTCGGCCCGGCCGCCTCATCGCGCAAGAGCTGCGCGAAGCCCGCCGGCATCATGCAGCAGGAGTCGGCGTTCCTGGCCGCGCTGTCGACGGCGACGGCAGCGGAGCCCGACGGCCAGCGCCTGCAACTGCGCGCAGCCGACGGCGCGCTCGTCGTCGACCTGGTCGCTGCCGTGACGGGGACGGTGAACTACCGGGTGCGCAAGGCGCTGCCGCCCGACGTCGAGGTGCACTTGAAGATCGAGGACGTCTCGCGTGCCGATGGGCCGGCGAGGATCATCGGCCGCCACAAGTTCTCGGTCGACGGAAGGCAGGTACCGCTTCCGTTCGAAGTGACTTACGACCCGGCCGACGTCGACCCGCGCCACAGCTACGCCGTTCGTGCGCTCATCACGATCCCCGACGGCCGGACCCTGTTTCGCTCCACCCGGTCGCACGCGGTGCTGACACGCGACAACCCGACGTTCGGCGTCGAGGTCATGGTCGAGCCCGGGCAGTAGCCACGGGCACGAAGCACTGCAGCGGCTCCGACTTACCCTTCACCCGCGCCGGCTCGACGGCGCTGAACTCGAGCCCCACCTCCCCCACCGCGCTACGCGTAGCGTCGGACACCAGAACGGTCGCATCTCGCTCACGCGTGAGCCGCTCGATTCGGGCCGCGACGTTCACCGCGTCACCCACGGCCGTGTAGTCGCGCCGCTCGGGCGAGCCGATGTTGCCGAGCACGACCGTGCCGGTGTGCACGCCGACGCCGATCGCGATCTCCACCGCCCCCTCCGCGCGTCTGGCAGCGTTGAGATCGACGATCGCGTCGTTCATCGCGAGCGCGCAACGCACCGCGGCCGCGGCGTGATCGGCCTGCGCGACGGGCGCGCCGAAGTAGGCCATCAGCCCGTCGCCCATGAGCTTGTCGAGCGTGCCGCCGTGATCGAACACGGCCTGCACCATCCTCGAATGAAACGCGTTGAGGAGCGCGACCACCTCCTCGCTGGCGAGCGTCTCGCTCATCTGCGTGAAGCCGCGGATGTCGCAGAACAGCAACGTCACCTCGCGCTTCTCGCCGGTGCCGAGCGGCTCGCCCAGGTTCTCGATGCGCTCGGCCACCTGCGGCGCGAAGTGGCGCCCCAGCCGCATGCGGCGCAGATGCTCTCCCGATACCGCGCGCACGAGCGCGGTAGCTCGACGGCTGGCATAGGCGGCGATCGCCGCGGTCATCGCGATGATCAGCGTGACCATCACCCGCTGAGTGAGATCGGTCGGCCCGGTCAGCATCAGCCCCAGCTGGCAGACGATCGCAACGCCGGCCGTCAGGTAAAGCTGCCCTCGCTCGAGCGCGAGCGAGGCCAGTAGCACCACCACCATGAAGAAGGACGCCGCCTCGAAGCGCCACGCCTGCGCGTCGGCGCCCTGGCCGATCGCTTCGAGCTGACCGATGTTGTCCAGCGACAGCAGCATGACCATGGGGATGTCGACGACCGAGATCGCAGCGCTGCTCCACAGCGCCCCGCGATCCGAACGCCGGGCGGCAACGAGAAGAGACGCCGCCAGCGCCCAGTAGAGCCCCATCGGCTTCATCGGCCCGATCCATCCGGGGATCGTCAGCCAGAACGCCAGTATCACGCCGCAGAAGATCGTGATTGCCACGAAACGCAGAAGCGCGATGTACCGCGATCGGCGCAGACGCTCGGCTGCGAGCGCACGTGCGAATGCGTCACCGGCGTCGCGAGACCACGGGTCCGCCCCGAGCTGGGCCGGCGACGTCATGGCTGGATGCTACCAAGCAACAATGAGACCTCCGTCTATCGAAGATCACGCAGCCTGACCAGAGAAATCGCCGATTGGGTATACGACGGAACGCGCTATAACGTGCCGCTGCGAGCATGGCGTCCCGCAGGAAAAGGAAGTAGGCCGTTGCGCGGAGTACAGCTACTCCTGCTGGCCATCGCGCTCGGTGCGCTCGCCGTGCGACTGACGCTGCGCGACGGCCTGACCTGGTCGGCGTGGACCTACTACAGCACGCCGCTGCCGGTCATCGCGGCCGTCTTCGTGCTAGCGGCGCTCGCCTCGCTCGCGACCGGTGCCCGCCGAACGGCGATGCTCTGCGTGCTCGGCGGCCTGCTGTGCGCCTCCGGCTGGATGTTCACCGACTACCGTACGCACGAATGCGTCGCGTCGAACGACGAGATTCGCGTCGCCATGTGGAACGTATCGCGCAAGACCAGAAACGGCGATGCCATCGCCGACATCGGTGAGATGATGCGTCCATTCGACCCTCACGTGATCGGACTGGTCGAGGCCGGCCCGAGCACGCCGGAACACGTCGCTCGCTGGCGCAGCGCGTTCCCCGGCTACACCGTGGTGATGCCACGCGAGAACCTCGCCGTGCTCTGGAAAGGCGACATCGGCCGCTACGGCGCCGGCGAGCTCGACGGCATCAGCCAGTACGCCGACGTCGTCGGCACGATCGAGCAGCTCGAGGTGCGGCTCGTCCTCGTCGATCTGGACGCGAGCCCTCGCTTCGACAAGCAGAGGATCGTCCCCGAGGTGTTCCGCATCGCCGGCGAGGGCGACACACGAACGACGATCGTCATGGGCGACTTCAACACCCCGCTCGACTCCACGGCCTTCGTCGGCGCGCGCTCGCGGTTCCAGCACGCGTTCGAGGAATCCGGGCGCGGGCTGCCGGCCACGTGGCCGAGCCGGGTCCCGCTGCAGTCGATCGATCACGTCTGGCTATCGAGCGACCTCACGCCGACGTGCACCACCCTGGTCGCGAGCCGCGGCTACGACCACAAGCAGGTGCGGGTGCGCGTCTCGCGCCCTTCCGCCTACACGCGCGAGGACCTACTCCAGGCTGTACCCGACGAGGATGAACATCTCGTCGTCGCTGGTGACCCCGCCGCGTAGATCGCACGCGTCGCACAGCGAGCCGGGACAGCTCGCGTCGTCGCCGAAACAGAGCTCCCCCTGATTCGCGCCCCCGAGACACTTGCGTTCGACGGGATCGCAAGGGCCGCCCGGCATCCACTCCGCAAACGGTAGCGGCGACGTCGATGCTCGCTTCACTTCGGACGGATCGGTCGCACCGTTGTCGTAGAGCGCACAGTACTTGACGGTGCGTTGCTCTTCGCTGCCCGTGAAGACGAGCGGCGGGTCGAAGACCACGTGCGCCGGGTCGTCGTACGTGAAGCTCTCGTAGATCGGCTCGGCCGGGCTACCCGGCATGCAGTCCGGATCGACGGCCTTACCACTGCCCACCGGCGACGACCCGCCGTCCCCACAAGGGGTCTGGGGCGGTGCCCAGATCCGGAAGCGTGCACCGCGCTTGTGCACGTGCGAGAGGAACTCGAACACCGTGAAACCTTCGTCGAATGTCGCGGTGGCGCAGTACTCCCTGGTTTCGAATGCCGGTACGTCCTGCGTGTACACGAACTCGCCCTCGAAGAACGTCGCCGCTTGCGGCCCGATCGTGTCGGCATAGCGTTCGTTGAGCCACGCCTCCATCATCATGTCCTCGTCGGTGAAGTTGAACGCGTGGGAGTTCCAGATGAGCACGCCCTTGAGCGGCAGCAGCCCGTGCCCGCCCTGGGGTAGCACCTGGTCGAGTACCGGCTCCTGCGTGGCGAGAAACAGCGGCGCGCTGATTCCCACGAACAGATCGGGAGGCCCGTAGTCGGGCGGAAAGCAGTCGTCCAGGCCGACGACGGTCCCACCGCATACGCCACCGGAGCACTGCGCCGGTGCCGCCGGATCGCACGACTGGCCGGCGTCGGCGCCACCGTGGCAGCTCCACGAGCCCCACCCCGGATCGGTGTAGTCGTGATCTCCCTTGTAGATATAGAGCTGGAGGTGGTGAGACTGACCGTCCTGCACGGCCAGCTGGGCGCCGTAGGCCAGACACTCGCCCGCGCTCGCCCCGTGGTCGTTGGTGCCGGGGAAATCACCGCTGCACTCGACCGTCGAGGCGGCGGGCACTTCACCCGGCCCGCTCAAGTCGTAGTATGTCGCCACGCAGATCTGCGTCTCGGTCTGCGAGAGCAACGGCCACGGCGGCATGGCCAGCTGGAACCCTTCGGCCGGGTCGGGAGCCGGGGGCCGCGGAGTCTTGAGCGGGTCGGGGGCCGGCAAGCAGGCCTCGAGCAGCTCGGATGTGCCGGCGACAACGGTACCGGCCGGCGCCCCGCCCCGGATCCACAGCCGGATCGCCTCGAGATGCTCGGCCGCGACCGCTGAGGGGCCGAGCGGCATCGGCGCACCGGGCAGCTCGGCCGCGTCGGGGTCGCCGAGAAGCTTGGACCTGAGCTTCAGATAGAGAAGGCTCGCGTCGTCGTCGCCGGCGAACACGCGCAGCATGCCGGGGTCGGCATCGGAAGCCTGACCGACGAGCGCCGGGTGGGAGGCACCGGCGCGCAGGTCGAGGCCACCCGAGAGTGCATCTCCGTGACAGACCGGCACCGAGCACGCGTATACCGGACTGTCGAACACGACCGACTGGATCGCGTCGAACGTGCTCTCGATGCCGCCGGGACCCGGGGAACACGGCACGCACTGGTTCGAGCAGGTGTCGTCGTCGATGTCGTTGCCGTCATCGCACGCCTCGCCCAGCTCGAGCACGCCGTTGCCGCACACCGCGGCACACTGTGCGGGTGGAGCAGCACCGGTCGCGCGCACGCGGCCGCGCTCGTTGGTGCGAAACTCGGCCATCGTCGTCGCCGAGAACTCGGCGCAGTAGACCTGGTCGGCCAGGGTCAGAACGATCTCCACCGACTCGACTGCATCGGCAAGCGAAACGGGCCAGCTCTCGCCCTTGGCGCGAATCTTCAGGCTGCCGCCGGCCGCGGTCCACTTGATGGCGATCGCACGCAGGCCGGCTGAGGACGCTAGCGCCTTGTCGGGGCGGTACTTCCACCCCTTGGTGCCCTGTGGGCGCCAGCGGCTACTGTCGAGTACGAGCAGTCCGCTCGAGTCGGCGGCCGGCCCCACGGTACGTACGATCAGGCTGGAGGCCTGGATGGACGGATCGATGGCGACATCGGTGACCGCGAGCTGCCGCTTCGTCTTGAACGACAGCGAGTTTCCACGCGGGCTGGTGTCGGACCACGACAGCTTGAGGACCTGCCCCTGAATCCTGTGGTGATCGTCTTCGTGGGCGCCGGCCGGCGTGGCCACCGCAAGCGTGACGGCCAGAATCGTCGAACCGATCGACCCGACGGCGCCGGCGCGCAGCCGGCGTACTCGTGGCCAGGCAGCTCGCATCGTCGCGAGCATAGGAAATCGGCCTGCGCGGCGCCAGTAGATTCCGAGCAAGAGTCGCTGGTCGAGCCGGCCGCCGCTCGCTAGAGCTTCACGTAGCGCGAGAGGAAGCTCATCTGGTGCTCCCAGCAGCGCTTCGCCGCGGCACGCCAGGGCAGCGCGTGAAAGGCGTGCAGCTCGTTCGGGTAGGCCCGGTACTCGCAATCGACACCGCGGTCTTCCAGCGCCGTGGCCATCCGCTTGCTGTCGTGCAGCAGCGGGTCGCGAGTACCCGCGAACGTGAACATCGGGGGTAGCTCGCGGTCGGGAACGCGTTGCTCGACGACCACCAGCGGATCGGCGAGCGGCAGCTCGCCCGCACCCACGCCACGACGCGGCAGATAGAGCTCCTCGAGCGCCGTCAGCTGGTCTCGTACCCAGCCGGGCGTGTGTGGCTTGCGCCGCCACAGGCGGGCGGTGTCGGTAACCTGCAGCACGCCACACGACGCGATCACCGCGTTGAGGGAAAGTCCGGAGTCGAACAGATCGCGGCCCTCGGGGGTGCCCAGATCGTAGGCCGAGGCCACGGCGGCGGCGCTGGCCAGGTTTCCGCCGGCCGATTCCCCCGCAACGACCATCTGCGACGTGTCGGCGCCGAATCGCTCACCGTTGTCGCGCACCCAGAGCAGGGCGGCGCACACGTCGTGTACCGCCGCGGGATAACGGTATTTCGGCGCGAGCCGGTAGTTGATGTTGAAGACCACGAAACCGCGCTCGGCGAAGTCCTCGGCGATCGACCAGTGGGTTTCCTTCGAGCACAGCAGGAACGCACCGCCGTGGATGTAGACCAGCGCCGGCGCGGGCACGGGCGTCGACCGCGAACGGTAGACGTCGAGGAGGTGCTCTTCCAGTCCGGTGTCGCGGTAGGCGATGTTGGCCGTGACGTCGACACCCATCCGGCGCCGCCGCGGCGCGCGCGCCAGCCGCGCGGCCGCCGTCACACCGTGTATGGCACCGTCGATGACGTTACGACCCAGCGGCGCGTGCACCGGGCGCGGGAACAGGCTCTTCAGCTCACTGGCGATCCCCATACGATGCGTCCGCTCACAGTCTAGGAACCGCGACCGTCCTTGAACAACCCCCGGGCGCCAGATTGTGCAGTCTGCCCATGGCCGACCGGTCGTGCGCTCCGCGGCGCTCGCTTCACGGCCCCGCGCATGGAACTCTGCCGCCCGGCCAAGAAGTCAGACCAGCTGGAGAGAGACCAAATGGGTGTGATCGACGGAATCGACTACGGCCCCCTCGCCGCGCTGATCGGCGAGTGGGAGGGCGACAAGGGCATGGACATCTCCCCGGAGCCGGACGGCACCGAGGAAAATCCGTACTTCGAAACGATTTCCTGCGAAGCGGCGGGCGATGTCACCAACGCCGAGTCGCAGACGCTGGTGATCGTACGCTACCACCAGGTAGTCAGCCGTAAGTCGAACGGAGAGGTCTTTCACGACCAGATCGGCTACTGGCTGTGGGACGCCGCCAGCGGGATGCTGGCCCACTCGATCGCGATTCCGCGTGCCGTGTGCGTGCTTGCAGGGGGCACGCTCGCCCCCGACTCTTCAGGGCCTCTCGTACTGAAGGTGGCGGCGAAGCTAGGGGACGCCGACTGGGGCATCGTGCAGTCGCCGTTCATGCGAGACAACGCCAGGACGACGGCGTTCAGCTACGAAGGGACGGTCGACGGCGACTCGTTCCGGTACTCCGAGACGACCAGCCTGGAGATCTACGGGCGCACGTTCGAGCACACCGACGACAGCGAGCTCGTTCGCAAGAAGTAACGCGCCGGCTCGCCGCTCACGCTGGCTCGACGTCCAGCTCGAATCGTTCGAGTCGCCGGATGAACACGCTGCGAACGTACGGCGATGCCTGCTCGCTTGCCGGCCGGATGCTTCGCGTCCGTTCCAGCAGGCGCTCGATGGCGACGCGCGCCTCCAGCCGCGCCAGCCCCGCACCGATGCAGTGGTGGATGCCGAACCCGAAGCCAAGGTGCATGTTGAGATTCGCGCGATGGACGTCGACCTCGCTCGGCCGTTCGAACTGGCGCTCGTCGCGATTTGCCGATGCCCACAGCGGCATCAGTCGCGTACCGGCGGCAACCGGCACGCCGGCGATCGTGGTGTCGTCGTTGGCGATTCGGAAGTGCCCCTGGAACGGCGATTCGAGACGAACCGCCTCCTCGACGAAGCGGCCGACGAAGTCCGGCTTCTCACGCAGGAACGCCTGCAGCTCGTCATCGCCGGCGAGCAGCTTGATCGCGCTGCCCAGCAATGCGGTCGTCGATTCCGTACCCGCCGCGAGTAGCTGTAGCAGGATCGAGACCACCTCATCGTCGGTCAAGCATTCCGAGTCGGCCTGCGTCGCGCGGACGAAGTCGCCGAGCACGTCGTTCGACGGGGCCTGACGCGCTTCCTCGAACCGCGCCGCCAGGTAACGGGTGAGCTCGGTCGCGCTGCCCGCGTACTCGGCGAGCTGAACTTCGTCGACCACGCCGGACAGCAACGCCGAACCGTCGTTCGCCCATTTGCGAAGCTGGGCGCGATCGTCCAGGGGAAGGCCGATCAGCCGGCAGATCAGGCGCGTGGGCATCTCGTTTGCGAACACCTCCATCCAGTCGGCACGTCCGGCATCGAGGATCGGGTCGAGCAGCAGATCGGCGAGCTCGCGCACCGACGGCTCCAGCTCGTCGACGCGCCGGCGCGAGAACGCCTTGTTCGACAGCTTTCGCTGGCGAGCGTGATCGGGCTCGTCGGCGATCGCCAGCACGTCGACCACGCGCGGCGCATCGCCGATGGTCAGCAGCTCGGGGCCGCGGCCGGACCGAGCGGTCACGATCGCGATCAGGTTCGACGAGAACCGCTCCGGCGCCAGCGCGATCTCACGACAGTCGTCGAACCGGCTCACCAGCGAGTAGCCGGTTCGCTCCAGCGGATAGACGGGAGCTTCACGCCGAAGCGCCGCGTAGAACGGGTACGGGTCGGCGATCGTTTCCGGCGAGAACGGGTCGAAGTCCGAAGGCGTGCTCACGCGGCCCGTCCTACCCCGGCACGCCTCCTGCCACCACCTACTGGTTCGGCTTCTCGTCCGTGCCGTACTGCTTGTTCGTGCGGTCGTAGATCCCCTGGATGACGTCGCCCACGTCGAGGTTCTGCTTGGGAATCCACTCGGAAACGTACTTCGTGATCGACCTGTCCACCGGCGGCGGCGCCTTCGCGCCCGGAGGCGGCCACGCGTCGGCGTTGTAGGCGATGGTTCGCATGCGGATATCGTCCTTCGTGATGTTCCAGACCATGTAGTCTTCGGCCAGCGTAAGAGGGCCGTCGTACGTCGAGCGAATCCCTTCCAGGATCGGTGGCGATGTGTCCGGGTCGTTGAAGAAATGGTAGGCCACGGCCATGCGCGGCTTCACCATGCTCATCACCTTGCCGAACGCCTCGGGAGCCGTATGGATCTGTGTCCCCACCTCCAGTGCCGTCGAAACCGAGAAGCCGAACTTCGAGACCAGGTCGGGCACGGCGATGAAGCACTCGTGAATGGCCAGATCGGCGCCCTTGGCGTACTTGACGAACCACTTGTTCGGATAGGTATCACCACCGAACACGAACTTGAGGCCGTTCCACTCCAGGCTGAAGCTCACCGGACCGTCGATCACATGGTTCGCAGGCCACGACCGGATCGTGACGCCATTCTCCTTGTAGACGATCTCGTTCTCGCCCTTGAAGTCGAACTCGTGCACGACCACCTTGCCACCCGAAGCGGGGATACGGCCGGCGCGCCCCTCGACGTCCCACGTCAGGGCTTTTTCGTAGTGCTCGATCGCGTACTTCGTACCGGTCTCGGGTCGCGCACCGCTCGGCCCATAGACGTGCAGCGGCCCCTGGCGTCCGGCCAGCCAGCCCCCGATGAAATACGCCGCGAAGTCGCCGAAGTGGTCGGTGTGCAGATGGCTCAAGAAGATCTTGTTCAAGAACTCGTACGGGATGCGCAGGCTCGCGACGCGCGCAGCGGAGCCCGTGCCGATGTCGAACAGGAACTTGTCGCCGTTACCCAGCTCGAGGAGCCAGCACGAAGCTGCCTGCGACTCGCGCGCGGTAGGCATTCCCGTCCCGCACGAGATCAGGCGCATCTCGTCGGGCTTCAGTTCTTCGGTACCAGGGAAGTAGACGTTCGGGTCACGTAGCTCCTGGGTCGGCGTGATCTCCGCGCGCTTTTTATCCTTCGCCACCGCTACCGGCACGTGTGCCAGAGCTCCAAGAACAGCCGTCGCGACCAGGGTCGCGACGAGAAAAACTAGCCGTCGATTCATCGGATGCTCCTTTCGTGTGCGATGCGCGTCCCGGAACTGCGGCCGGAGTGGCAGACCACATACCACCGCGCGGCAATCAACACAGCCATGTGACTCGTGAGCTCTCGCGACAGATGTCGCGAGGCTCCCCCCAGATGGGGCGTGAGCATACACCACGGATCCAGATAAGCCATTGACGTCCGGTGGTCCGGTCGGCACGATCGCACGCGGAGATGCGATCCATGCCGCGGACGACCACGTTGTTCCTCTCCCTGACCTGCGTCGCCGCACTGTGCGCGCCGCGGCCCGCCGCGGCGCTCAAGTTCGTCGCGCTGCCCGACACGCAGATCTACTCACAGGATCGGCAGACCACGGACACACGTCAGCCCCCGATCACCGATCCGATGGGAACCTATCGCTACTTCGCCGACCAGACGCAGTGGGTCGCCGACAACTGGATCTCGCTCGGCATCGACTACGTCGTGCACCTCGGCGACATCGTCCAGACCGACCAGGCCTCGGCACAGTGGGTGCGCGCCAAGGCGGCGATGGACACGCTCGATCTGGCCGGCGTTCCCTACGGCACCGTCATCGGCAACCACGACGCGCACGAGCAAAGCAGCGGCCTCCCCTACTACGACATGTACGTCCAGGACTACGGGCCGCTGCAGTTCGTCGGCAAGCCGTGGTACGGCGGCGCCTCGCCCACCGGCGCCAGCAGCTACCAGATCGTCGGCGACGGTCAGGTGGAGGTGCTGTTCCTGAACCTGAGCATCGCGGCACCGCTGGTCGAGCTCGAGTGGGCCGACGGCATCCTGAAGCAGCATCGCGACAAGCTCGTCGTGCTGACCACGCACGCCTACATGTGGGACGTGTTCACGGTATTCGGCCGCTACGGCGAAGACGTGGGCGCGTTCACGGGCATCGCCGGCAGCGGCGACTTCGGTCAGTTCCACGACGGCGACGGCAAGACCGCGCAGGAGATCTACGAGGAGTTCATCCAGTCGCACCCCAACATCATCATGGCCCAGGGCGGTCACTTCGACGCCGACCTGTACCGGCTCGACGGTCGCAACGGCTCGAACCTGCCCGTTCTCGAGATCGTGAGCGACTACCAGGGGCTCAGAAACGGCGGCGACGGATACCTGCGAATCTACGAGATCGACGCGTCGGCGAACCAGATCACCGCCGAGACCTACTCGCCGACGCTCGACCGCACGCGCACGACGTTCGAGCACTTCGTCAACTCCATCGCGCTCATCTACCGGTTTCGTGACGACGTCGCCGATTTTCTCGGCGTCTCGCCTTCTGTCGCGTTCGACTTCCTCGCGGCGCTGTTCAAAACCGACGCCGTACCCGGAGTCGATATCGTCGGCCAGCACCCCGACTACCTCGCCGATGCGGCGTACTACGACCAGCTCTTCGACGACCAGTTCCGCAGCGCGATCCCGCCCGAGGTAGGACAGCTCGCCGACTGGGAGACGCTGTGGGTGAGCTTCTTCGCGGCCGACCCCGACAATCCGACGGACTACGGGCCGAGCGTTCGCTCGCCGGACTTCACCGTCGACATGGAATTCGATCGCTACATCACGGCCGGTCGCGTGGTCACCGCCAGGCAACTCGCCTGTGTGCTGCAGGCTGCGAAGCGGGCGACGGGCGCCACCGGCGTGCTGGGCCGCCACAACGACGTCATCGAGAAGTGCATCCACGACGCCGGCCGCGGCGATCTCGGCGCGGCGACGGTCGAGGATTGCATCGCCGCGGGCTCGCAGAAGCTCGCGAAGGCCGAGGCCAGGGCCACCGACGTAGAAGCCGGCAAGTGCACTGCCGCCGACGCCCAGCCCGAGTTCGGCTTCACCGGCGCCGCCAGCGGCATCGCCGCCGCCAGGTCGCAGTCGGCTGCAATGACCGAGGACCTGCTCGGTGGCCCTCCGCTGGCGATCGCTGCGTCCGGCGACGATGCGTACGACTGCCAGGCCAGGGCTTCGATCCAGTCCAACGCGCTATTCGAGAGGATCCTCCGGCATGCGCTCAGGCAGGCAAGGCTGGCGCTCAAGAGCGGCACGACGAACAGCGCGGACCTGACTGTAGGCATTCTCGACAGCGTGGACGGCGATCCCGCCGTGATCGTCGCGCGGGCGCGAGAGAAGCTGCACGATCACGTGGACAGGCGCTGCATCGCCACCGGCATCGACGTGAGCCAGCATCTGGCGGGCGATTGTGCCGGGGCCGGGGCCGACGCCGACACCTTGACCGATTGCATCGAGGACCGCGTCCGCTGCCACGCGTGCGAGATACTCAACGGAGTGCACGGCTCGTCGGTGTCGTGCGATTTCTTCGACGACGGGCAGTCGCTGAATCAGAGCTGTCCGTGAACCGCCCGCGCGCCAGGCGTCGAAAGGACTGCGCGAAAACCTAGAACGCGAATCGGGAACGGATTCCCATGATCACGACCGCGTCTTCATCGGGGTTGCGAACCGGGTCGATGATGAGCTGGAACGTGGGACTCAGGGCGATCTCCGGTGTGACCTGAACACGGTAGTATGCATCGAACGCGCCCTGATCATCCAGCGAGCCGGCGGACGGACGAGACCAAGTCAGGCCGAGGCCGACCCGGTCGTTGCTCTGGCCGAGGATGTTGTCGATGGCCAGCCCTCCGTTGACCATCTGCTCGATGGCCGCCGGGCCCTGGGTGCCGCTGTCCGACCACCCGTAACGCAGAAAAGGCAGGAATCGTCCGAACTGCTGCGAGCCGGCCGCGATGAAGCCCCAGCCGTCATCCACGCCGGCGTTGTCACGCTCGTCCTGGTGCCAGAACGATAGATGGACGTCGCCGAACGGAGGGCGCCCCGGCTTTCGCTCCATGAGCCCCGGGTCGAAGCCGACCTCGAAAATCTTGAACAGCTCCCCCTTGTTGAAGAGGCTGTTGAAGCCGGCCTTTTCGGCATCGGCGTTCGCGTTGTGGATGCCGGCGCGAAGGTAGACCTCGGGCCGGGGCCTGAAGACGGTAAAGCCCCCGAGTCCGCGGTCGGGCAACGGGATGACGAGGTTCGCAGCATGAATGCCATCAACGAAATCCGTGCGAAAATTCTTCAACGGAAAGAAATCGTACGCTGAGATTGGAAAGTACTTGCCGACACGGAACCCGAAACGATTCTTGACGATCTGCTGAAACCAGAGCTGTCCCACCGATGGGTCGACCTCACCGAAGGCGACCGTCGACGGATAGAGCGATCCTGCCTGCGTGAACAAGGCGACCGGCGGTAGGTCCGTGCCCGCCTTGTCGCGGTAGAGGAACTCGAAGCCACCCATCGACGGGGAATCGGTATCACGACCGAGAAACGTCCACGTCGCGTCGACATTTACTTCGAAGCCCGAGGCATCGTCCTCCGACCCCACGCTGTCGCTCGTCGATTGATAGAGGTGAGTGAACGAGAAGGCAGGCCGGAAGCCATACTTCTCATCGAGACGCTTCCTCAGCGTGAACCAGGGCAGGAGCACCCGGTCTGCACCAGGGATCTGGAACAGAGCGTCCTTGCTCTCCCTGTCGCGCTGGTACTGTTCGTAGATGGACGACGGGTTCGCCATCGTCATTTCATCAGGATCGTCCGGCTCGTAACGCTCGTCAGGCTCGTCGGTCCCGTGAGAATGCGTCGGCACCGAGTCCGCATCGGGTACGGTCACTACAGGCGCCGCCGGCATCTCGTCCGCGATTGCAGCCGAAGAGACGAGAACGCACGCCGCTACCAACAAGAGCGAGATCAGCCGTACGGTCACGACCGACTCGCGTTCGGTCCCGACCGGACCGTCCGTCCGTTCTGCATGAGCGCCCTTTCCGCGGGATCGCATACGCCGCTCACCGGTTGGTCAGAACCACGCCAACCTCTTCCGCGTAGCGATCCCAGGCCGCGATCAACGCCTGGAGCTTCTCCGGCTTCTCCTCGGCAAGGTCGCGGGTCTCGCCGGGGTCTGCCACCACGTCGTAGAGCTCCCAGTTACCGGCCCCGAAGGGCGGTGGAACCAGTACGGCCTTCAAGTCACCCTGCCTCATCCACTTGCCGTTCTGCATTTCGCCGCCGACGAAGTCGTCCGAACCGTAGGCCTCCTTGTCGGCGCCGGACAGAACTCCCGCGATCGAGCGGCCTCGCATGGGCGCCACTTCGCGGTCGCGAAACTTCTCCAGGTGCTCCAGGTCCGCCATCTCGAGCACGGTGGGCATGATGTCGGTCACGTAAGAGAACGCATCGACCTGACGACCCCCCTTGACGCCCGGACCGGAGACGATCAACGGACTCCGGATGCCGCCCTCACCGACGGTCATCTTGAACAGGTCCAGAGGGCCGGAGCTCGCCGAGGCCCAGCCGTTTCCGTAGGCGTAGTGCGACATGGGATGGCCCAGGTTGTCGATGCTGTTGTCGAACTGGGCCAGGAACTTGGAGCCGCGGTTACCGGGGTAGTCCTCCGTGAACCACGGGTTCGGACCGTTGTCGCTGAGAAAGAGTACAACCGTGTCCTCGTACTCACCAATGTCCTCGAGTAAGTCCACCACCCGCCCGAAGTGATGATCCATGTTGGCTACCATTCCGGCGTAGACCTCCATCGCCCTCGACTGGAGCGCCCGCTCTTCCTCGCTCAGTGAGTCCCACGCCTTCACCGCCTGGTGACGCGCCGGCGTCCCGGCATCGCTGGCGACGAGACCCAGCTGCCTGGCCCTGGCCGCACGCTTCTCCTTCAGAACGTCATAACCATCGTCGTAGTCGCCGCGGTATCTGCTGAGCCAGGGCTCCGGGACGTGCATCGGATCGTGCGGAGAAGTGAATGCGAGGTATGCGAAGAACGGTTTCTCGTCCTCGCGATTGCTCCGGATCGCTTCGATCAGGAAGTCCGTATAGCTGCGCGTAGCGTAGAAATCGCCGGGCAAAGCGTCGAGCCGCTTGTCGTCCAGAACGTATTCACCTCGCTCTTCGACCACGGCCATCATTCCGAACATGTCGCGCCAGTAGCTGGCGCCGCCGAGCAGCAAGCTGAACGATCGATCGAAGCCGCGATCATGAGGATACCGTCCGGCCCGGTGGCCCAGATGCCACTTGCCCGCCATGTACGTGTGGTAACCGCCAGCTCGCAGCACTTCCGCGAGCGAGACGACGCGTTCGTTCAGATAGCCCTCGTATCCCGGCTTGCCCTGCTGCTCAGGAGCTATCATCTCGCCCATGTTGCCGAGGCCGGCGACGTGATTGTCCGTCCCCGACAGGAGCATCGCGCGCGTCGGCGAGCAGCTCACCGAGACGTGGAAGTCCGTGAACTTCACGCCCCGTTCGGCGAGCGCATCGAGGTTCGGAGTATCGATCTCGCTGCCGAAACTGCCGATGTCCGTCCACCCCATGTCGTCGACCATGACGAGCAGGATGTTCGGCCGCCGGTCGGCCCTTTCGGCGCGTAACTCGAACGGCGCCAGCATCAGCACCAGGGTCGCGACAAGGAAAGTCGCTGTCAGATTCCGCATTCCTGCTTGTTAGCAGGGGCACCGACGAACGCCGAACCTCGGGCTGGCGTCGGGCGGCAGCACGTACTCACCACGGCCCCCCTGCTGCAGCCCATCGATGCGAGGGCTAGTGGAGCGTGCGGACGCGGTGGTTTTCGGCCTGGAGGATGACGTTGCTCCGCTTGCCGCGGCGTGGGCTCGGCTTGACGTTCGACTCCATGATCCAGGTTCCGCCTATGCGCTTGGCGGTGGCTACCACCTTGCCGCTGCGTCGCTTCGATCCGCTGTCCTTTTTCGAGAAGAATGCCATGCCCGTCCCTCCGTGCGTGATGGGACGGTACAAAGCAGATGCCATGCCATGTGCACATGGAGTACCAAGTGGTTGAAACAACTGGAGATGGCCTTACGCGAGTGAGGACGACGCCGTACAGCGGCGACCGCAGTTGCACGTTGTCGGACACCGACTGACGACACGCTGATCAGAACGAGAAGGTCAAGAGTCGTACGCTTCGTGATCGAGGCAAAGGTCGCTCCGAGTACCTCGAGCCTCTCGCAGCGGCACCGGCGCGTGGTGCAACAGCGTCTTGCATCGGAGAGATGGAGAGAATGGCTCGAGTATGGCCACACCCGATACGGCCCGGTACATCTCTCGAGTCGCGAGAAGCTTCAACGAACCCAATGATCAGGAGGCGAAGAGTTGGCTACATCACTTTTCGAACGTCTCGGCGGAGAGGCGGGCATTACACAGATCGCAAGCGACCTGGTGGATATTCATGTGGAGAACCCGGCGATCAAGCACCGCTACATAGACTCCGACGTCGCTGCCGTGAAAAAGGGGGCGGCGGAGTTCTTCATCACCGGCACCGGCGGGCCCAGCGTCTATACCGGCAAGGACATGACCGGTACCCACCGGGGCATGAACATCTCGAATGATGAGTTCATGGCCGTGCTGGATGACGTGATCGCCGCGCTTTCCAAAAACGATATCGGCCAGCGCGAACAGGAAGAAGTGCTGTTCATATTCTTCAACCTGAAAGGCGAGGTGGTCGGCCAGTAACCCGGCCGTCCTGCGGTACTCAACCCATGAGCGGGTTGAGCCACCGTGAGCTGTGATGAGCTAGTGTGAGCAGTCCTTCAGGAAGAGTCCCCCCCGAACGTGCTCCCCAACTTCAGGACACCGCGAAGGTTAGAAACGCTGCGTCATCCGCTCGTTCTCAGCTGACCATCGATCACAGAATTCTCTCGGAGTCAGCTGCCCGAGAGATCCGTACGGCCGAGATCGGAGTTCCTTTCGCCTCCCCGAATGCGCTGTTCGGGCTGAGCTGCGTTTCTGCGCCGGGTTGCTCGAGCGACTCGACGTAGAGACGGAACGCGCTTAGAACCGACTATCCGCTGATTTCACACAGCGACCTGGAGGCACCGACATGACCAACCCCAACCTCACGACTCGTACGACCACGTTTGCACTCTGCGTGTCCCTGCTCGCCGCCGCGGCCTGGGCGGGTCCTGCGCCACGGACGACTGCCGATATGAAGGTGGGGCAGATGGTCGAGATCGAGGGACGTGCCCTCGGCGCTCAGATGGTCCTGGCCGACGAGGTCGAAGTGCAGCGCTTCGCGGGGCCGGCGAAGTTCGAGGGCGCCATCCAGGCCGTCGATGCCGACGCGAAGACCGTGACGGTACTCGGAATTGAAGTGAGGGTCTCGCCCGAGACACGCCTCGAGCTGGACGATGGGAATCTGTTCGAGTTCTCCGAATTCAAGACCCGCCAAGTGATCGAGGTCCAGGGAACACTCGAAGACAATGGTGCGTTCGCGGCGAGCGAGATCGAGTTTGTCGACGAGATCGACGTGCGCCCGCAGCATGCAAGTCTCGAATCCCCGATCCAGGAGGTCGACGGCGACGCGAACACGATGGTCGTGCTCGGTGTCAAGGTGAAGCTGACCCCTACGACGGAGATCGAAGCGCAGTAGTCTCACCACTCCACACACACGCGGCGGGCGCGGCGAGCACGATGGGCTCGACGAGTAGTGCGGCGGGTCGTCGTGAAACATGCCCGATCCGTGCGCCGAGCTCGCGACCCCGCCTCGAGCTCGAGGAGGTGTGCCTGGGGTGCTACTCGGGCGCGCCCGGTGCGGGCGGCGAAATCTCGAGTAGCCAGACGGAACGCTCCTTGACCGGGCGATGGCTCTGGCCTCCATAGATCACCGTACCGCCGTACTCGGGAACGTACACGCCCGCATGATCGTAGACCGGCCGCGGATACGGACTGCGCTCGCTCCAGGTCAGGCTGTTCAGGTCCAGGACCCAGACGGAATTGGTCAAGTACTCCTCGGTGTCGTATTGGACCGTCACCACCACCTCGCCGCCGAACGCGATCAGCTCGTCAGTGGTCGGATCGTAGCTGAGAACGGTTTGATTGAGCGCACCGGGCGAGTCTCCCGTGGTGCTCAACTCGCTCCACTGCAGGGCTTCCAGATCGAGCGCCCAGACATCGGCGAGATACTGGTTCTTGTCGCCTTTTGGGGTACGACCGCCGTACACGATCATTCGGTCGCGCACGGAATCGTAGGCCGCGCCATGTCGTCGGCGCACGGCGGGATCCGGCCCACGCGTCGGCAATTGCATCCACGTACCGTAATCGGGCGACTTGAGATCGAGGTCCAGTGCCCACGTGTCGGGGCTCGGGGGTGTTCCCCCGAACACGATCATGCGCTGCCGCTTGGCATCGTAGATCGCGGTATGATCTTCGCGAGCAGGTGACGAATCGTCGGTGATGTCGGTCCAGCGACCGTCGCCGAGGCTGAAGCTCCACGTCTCGCGACTGGGAAGCCCGTCCTCGCCTCCATATAAAACCAACTGGTCGTTGACCGTGTCGAGGATCAGAGAGTGGTCCTCGCGCGGTGGAGGATGAGGCCCTTCGCTCCGGATCGGGTTCCAGCGGCGTGTTTTGACGTCGAACGCCCACAGCTCGTCGATATTGACGTCGTCGTCTCCCTTGCCACCGTACAGCAAGAGACGGTGACGGGTGCCGTCGTAGACGATCTCCCCGTCCTCGCCGGCCCGGGGAGAGTCTGTACCGGGACGTCCGCCGGCGTGAATCTTTTGCCAGCCCGGTAGAGGCGTCTCGATCGTGCACGATCGTCGAAGCGAGCTGATCCCGGGGCCGCAGGCGACCAAGGTCGTGCACCCGAGCAGGACGAGCCACCGCCAGGCACGCGACGCCGGCTCGTTTTCGTCAGTCGGGTGAGATGGAGGAGTGGGCATCACCTTGCCTGGAGAGGGGCGTCGAAGGTGCGTCTAGTCGACTTTGAGATCCACAGGAGAATCCGCCGGAGCAACGGATCTTGCTTGCTGATAGTCCGCGACTTCGTGCATAACGTATGGTCCGCTTCTCGTGAATACACCGTGCCACCCCGGCGACGCCGACACCAATGGGCGCTCCCTTCGTAACGGAGAACTCACGTTCGTTGGGGCACAGGGCGAACGTAGGAATTGCGCGGCGGCGCCGTCACCGACCGCGCGCGAAAGAGTCTACGGTATGGAGGCACGAGGTAGCCGACGAGATCTGGATTGTCAGCTTCCTGGACTCTGATCTAAGCTTCCTTAGACGAGCACGAAGGCAGGTTGGAGCCGGCCCCAAACCCGTTCGAACCGAAAGTGTCAACGATGTCTCCGGAACGGACCCGGCGGAAAAATGGCGGAGAGGGTGGGATTCGAACCCACGGACCCCGAAGGGTCACACGATTTCGAGTCGTCTGACGAGGATCCCGACGACGATGAGAAACCCCCAAGTTCTTGAGGTTGCTGGAAACCGGTTTGAGCTAACGTGAGCTGTGATGAGCTGCGGTGAGTAGCTTTTCAGGAAAAGTCCCCCCAAAGTCCCCTCCGAGAGACTGGCCGCCTGTAGCACGCAACACAGCCTCCACACTGCTCCGCTGCCGGACAGTGCCGACCGTCGAGGAGCGTTGGGCCAAGGCAGAGCGTTTGCTCGCGGTGCATCTCGAGCGAGACTAGATTGCGGCGAGGAGGACCACCGTTGAGGAGCTATACCTTCCCACACATCCTCTTATTGGGATTGGTCTGTCAGGGGTTGCTCGGGTGCTCCGACCCGTCTCCTACGGATGAGGCTTCGCGGAGCATCGGCAGTGAACTGAGCCGCAGGCCGAAGCTCGTGCTTCAGGTGACAGTCGATCAGCTGCGTGGAGATCTTCCCACGCGCTTCCGCGATCGGCTGGGGCCCGGTGGCTTCCGCTACCTCCTCGAACACGGCGTGCACTACGTGAACGCCCACTATCGGCACGCCAACACCGAAACGGCCGTCGGGCACGCGACGCTCGTCACCGGCGCGACCCCGTCGGCGCATGGCATCGTGGGGAACGACTGGATCGACCCCGCAACCGGCTCGTTCCTCTACAACACCGAAGACGATCGCCACCACGTCCTGGGGCAGGAGCCGAGGGCCCACCAGGGCGTATCCCCTCGCAACCTGCGCTCGAGCACGATCGGCGACGAGCTCGTCATCTCGAATGCCGGCCGTTCTCGCGTTTTCAGCGTCTCGGGGAAGGATCGAGGAGCGATCCTTCCAGGCGGCCACGCCGGCAAGGCCTTCTGGTACTCGAAGAGCACCGGGCGCTTCGTCACGAGTAGTTACTACTACGACGCCTATCCGAGCTGGGTCGAAGCATGGAATGCGCAAGCGCTCGTTGAAGCCTATCGAGGGAAGTCCTGGGAGCTGATGAACGAGAAGTCCAGCTACGTTGCCGGCGAGATCGACGACCGCCCCTTCGAGGCCGACGTCCTGTCGCTGGGTCGGACCTTCCCTCATCCCTATGGCGACGACGAGCATCTCACCCTGAGGTTGGGCCTGACGCCGCCTGTCGACGAACTTACCCTCGCCTTCGCGAAGACCTTGATCCGTGCGGAACGCCTCGGCCAGAGCGATGCAACCGATTTCCTTGCAGTCAGCTTTTCAGCGACGGACTACATCGGACACCTGTACGGCCCCTCCAGCCTGGAGTCCGAGGACATGATCCTGCGCCTCGACCGGACGCTGGCGGCGCTCTTCAGGGCGGTCGATGAAGCGGTCGGCCTCGACAACGCCCTGATCGTGCTGAGTGCCGACCACGGCGCACCGGAGGCGCCCGAGTACATGAGCGAGCTGGGGGTCTCGGCCGGGCGTTTCGCGTTCGACTTCTTCAAGAACGACGACAACCCCCTGAGTATCGCGGTCGAGCGGCGGTTCGGACACGGAAATCTGATCGCCGGCCATAGTCACCCGTATCTGTACCTGAACGAGGCGAAGATCCACGAGGAGGGTCTCGAGCTGGAGGAGGTAGAGCGCTTCGTCGCGCGCAAGGCTGCCACAGTGCCCGGCATATTCTACGCCCTCAGCCGCAGTGAGATCCTCGACGGCCGAGTCGCGAACGCACCGCTTCAGGATATGATCCGTCGCAACTTCTCTCCCGGTCGCTCCGGCAACGTCCACCTGATTCAGGACCAGTACTGGTTCCTGCACTCGACCGACGAGGCGGCGCAGATGGGGATCGAGGCACTTGCCGCGATCCACGGCTCCCCCTGGACGTACGACACCTACGTACCGATCTTCTTCGCGGGAGGAGGCCTGCAAGCCCAAACCGTCGCGAGGCGTGTAGCGCCGAGCGACATTGCGCCGACGATCGCGGCCTATCTCGGCATCAAGTATCCGTCGGGCTCTGTCGGAACACCGCTAGCGGAGGTGATGGCCGGCGCCGACTACCGGCGGTGATTGTCAGCGCCGCCCAACTTCTGCAGCTTCTATCGCCTCCGTACTAACGTACCGTCAGTACAGGAGCATCCGTCGGTGTGTCGAAAGAACCGAAGAACTTGGGAACCAGCGCTGCATCACCCTCAACGGTGACCAGGCCTTTCTCGGTGGCATCGGCAAGATCGATCTCTCCCGACACGACGCCCAGGAACGAATTCTTGTCGAGGCCGATCGTCACGGTTGAATCACCTTCAAAATCCTCGTGGAACTGCGCTACACCACGGCGGATCTCGAGCGCATGTACCGCATCCGCGAAGTCGAAGGCGACCGTATAGTGTTCATCCGCTGTCCTTTCCGCGTTCAAGCCGAAGCGCATGGCGGCGACCAGCGGAGCTTCGGGGAAGGCGGCCAGGACGTCCGGTGAGCCCAGATCGATCTTGAGGCTTCGGTCGATGGTGCCGTCCAGCTCCGCAGCGGAAGTCAGGTACCAGTTGCGCCAGTTGATGTTGGTCTCGCGGTATCCCAGCTCCTGTAGCATCCTGGCCTTGAACAGACGCGGCTCCATGTCGTCGAGGTCGACGCGGATGGCGTGCGTAGCCAGCTCGGCAGCCCACTGGTAGTCACCGGCGTCTGCCGCCTTCTCGGCGGCCTTCATGACCTTCTTCTTGCCACCCATCAATTCCACGTACCGCTTCGACGCTTCGCTCGAATGGATGGGGTTGAGCGTCGTCGGGTCACCATCGAACCAGCCCAGCTCCCCCGTGAATACCTGCTTCGCGGAATGCCGGATGCCACCGTAGATGTCGCCGAGCCACGGGTGCGCCACGAGATGCTTGGGCAGCTTGATATCCCGCATCAGGTCTTCGGCCCTTGCGCCGTTGTTGATGGCCTTCACGGACTGGTCGTAGGTGAACTGGATCGCATCACGGTACGCCGTCAGCGTGTCCTCGACATGCTCGGCGCCCACCACCGGACGCCCGTGGGCCAGCAACATGAAGTCGGCGTTGAACCCACGCATGACGTCGATCCCCGGATACCAGTCCTGTGGATCACGAAACCGTGTACCACGAATGGTGTGCAGATTCGGATACGACTCACCCTGGATCACCTCGGCGCCCCAGAGCAGGCTGTCGTCCTCGAAGTAGGCGACGACTTCATCCGGCGCTTCCGACGGAATGTGAGCGAAATGCACCTTCACGCCGGAGATCGTGAGGTCCAGCGTGCCCCAGTGGCCTTCGACGACGGTGTTGGGCGTGATCAGCGTCAGCTCCGGCACCAGGAAGTCGGGGCCCAGCCCACCGTTCACCCGGCCCTTGCTGTCGGCTTCGAGTAGGGATCCCAGAGAGTAGTCGACCCGAAACCCGATCGCGGGGCCTATGCCACCCATGCTGTTGTGCAGAACGTTACGCATGAAGGTGTCATGAGCGACGATGATCACATCATCCGCGATCTTGTCGAGGCCGCGTACGCCACCCCAGTGGTCCAGATGCCAGTGGGAGTAGAGAATGCCGGTGACCGGCTTCTGGTTTCCCGTAACTTTTCGGAAGTCGGCCATGGCGATACGCATTCGGTCCGGCGTTTCCATCGGATCCAGGACGATGAGCCCGTCGTCGCCGTCGACGATGGTCGCCGAAGTCAGGCCGTAGCCGTACACCAAGTAGTACTTGTCCTTGATGACGAAGATCCCGCTGTCCATCTTCCGGGAATGGGCGAGCAGGTCAGGATGAATGGTACCAGTAGGGTCGGTGGTGACCGCGAACTGGTGTCCGGTCTTGATGAATCGAGCGTCGCGGTTCTCACCATGCCAGTAGTGGGTCGCACCTGAGTTCTCGCCCAGGTAGTGATCGTGCGACAGCGCCGGGATGGTGACCTCGACCCCCTCGAAGCGATCGGCTGCGTCGCTCGAACTGGCAAGTGCGCTAGATGAAAGCGCAACAAGAACGGACAAAGCGATGAGATCAAGTTTCGTCATGTCATTCCTCTTCTCGTCAGGGCCGATGTTTCGGGAACAGGAACTGAAGCTGGAACCGAACCGACCACTCGGGGCCAAGCGCATCGGGTTCTTCCACGTTGTAGAAAGACCGAAAGCTCGCGTTGAGCGGTAGCTTGCCGACTCGAAATACGCGACCGAACCCGCTGCCAAACGGCACCGTCCACGTATTGTCGCCGTTCGCTTCCCAATTGGCCGCAATGATCGGCGAGGTCGTCAAGTGCCAACCTCCCTCGAAGTTGTAGTTCACGTCCTTGTCATCGGTGACCGATCAGGCGAGCTCATCGGCTTCACCTTCTCCCGCCATGACCGTGCTTCATCAGCGTACGATCAGCTCGATCGCGCCCGGATCGACCGGCGGGTCGAAGTAGCCGAAGAACTTCTGCACGTCCTTCTTCGCTCCACCCTCCACCTTGATGTCGCCACTATCGATCGCGGCCATCATGGCCACCACGCCCTTGGGAGCACCCTTTGCAATGGCGGTCGCCATCTCGCCGGTGATCGGGATGTCGCCGACCAGGATCCGATTGAGATAGGCCCGGTCCGCTACCAGAACGACATCGGTCTTCGCCGGCAGCTTTTCATGAAACTGCACGATGCCGCGGCGGATCTCGAGCCCGAAGGCGTTCTTCTCGTCCGGCAGTCGCACGCCGAGCGTCATGTTCACGTCGCCGCTCGTCTCGGGATCGATTCGAGTAGTCAGCATCTCGAGGAGCACCGCAGTGGGGAAAGTCTGGATCACATCAGGAGATGTAAACGCGAACCCGCCCGACAGGTCGGTTTCGCCTTCGAGCTCTGCGGCGGCCGTGAGACTCCAGTTGCGCCAGTTGATGTTGGTCAGCGTGAACGCCCACTGGCGGTAGGCCTCGGCCTTGAGCTTGCGCGCTTCCATGTCGTCATGGTCGGCGCGGATGACATTGGTCAAGATCTCCGCGGCCCAGGTGTACTCGCCATCGTCCATGGCTGCGCGCGCGGCCTTGAGCACGGCGTCGCGGCCACCCATCAGCTCGACGTAGCGCTTCGCCCGCTCCGTATGCGGTAGCGGGTCGAGCGCCCACGGGTCTGCCTGGAACCATCCCAGATACCCGACGTAGATCTGGCGCACCGAGTGCTTGACCGTCCCGTAGAACTCGCCGAGCCAGGGATGCTCGGCAAGGTGTGGCGGCAACTTCACGACCTCGACCAGCTCATCGGGCGTATAGCCCCGGTTCATGTAGCGAATGGTCTGATCGTGCACGAACTGGATCGCATCGCGATAAGCGGTGAGCATATTCTGAATGTTGTCGTAGCCGGCAATGGGGCGGCCGTGGGTCGGCACCAGGAATTCGGCGGGAAACTGCCGCATCACGTCGATGCCCTTGAACCACTGCACGGGGTCCCGGAACTTCGTCCCGCGAATCGTGTGCAGGTTCGGGAAGTTCTCTCCCTGCATGACCTCCGCCGAGTTCAAGAGCTTGAGCTCGGGGAACCAGGTAACGATCGTGTCATTCGTCTCGCTGGGCACGAAGACGAGTTGCATCTTGATGCCGGCTACCGTGACGTCGAGCTTGTCGCTGACCGTCTTCGTGGGCGGAATGAAAGTTACCGTGCCGACTCGCGCGTCTGGACCCAGGGCATCGTGCACGGAGCCGTTGGGCCCTTTGGGCAAGAACAACGCTGCCGTATACGAGGTCCGGCGACCCTCGATGGGACCGACCACGCTGGCCCAGTTGATGACCGCCTGCACCAGGGTCTCATGAGCGTAGATGTCCACCTTGCCGGCAGCGACGTCTTCTTCGTCCACGAACGCCCTGACCGCGGCGACGTGGTCGAAGTGGTTGTGGGTGTACACGATCGCCTTGACGGGAAGATCGGTAACCGTGCGGAACGCCTTCAGGGTCTCCTCGCCCATTTCGATCGATTCGGGCGGATCGATGATGATGAGCCCGTCATCGCCGACCACCATCATCGGGCTGGTGATGCCCCAGCCGTAGGCCAGGTAGGCCCGATCCCCGATCTTGAGGAGCGCCTGGTCCATCTTGCGCGCCTGCATCGTCATCACAGGGTCGACCTTGGGATTCTTCTCTGTGTAGGCGAGGTTCTTCCCCGTTCTCGAGACGATCTCGATGCCCTCGTCGCCGCCGTACCAGAGGTTGCTCTTGTTCGCTTCCAATGCGGACGCGGGCTCCGCGAGCAGCATGGCTGCGGTAGTAGCGGCAACGACGAGAAAGGAGGCGATTGCTCTGGCGTTCATGGTATCTCCCGGTCTTCATTTCGCGACATTGTCTGGCCGTACTGCCGTGACAGTTCTCGCGCGCTTCCTATCAGCGGCGTGGCCATTAAGTACAGAAGAGTGCAGGTCGTCAGCCGATGGGTGACACCGACCTTGACACAGGCACCTCGAGCAGCGAACAGTGCCCGAGAACCTGCGAGAAGCGTGTCGTGGAGGGTCAGTAGTGTCGACGTCAGCAAGAGAGATAGCAGGCGACAAGTACATCTTGTGGGGTGCCAGCTGGTCTCTCTATACCGCCAAGGTGCGGCCATACCTCATCAAGAAGGGGATCGACTATGTAGAGATCAATCCTTCGCATCCCGACTATGGCAGCACCATCATGGAGACTGTTGGCTACTTCACCGTTCCGGTCCTCGAGACGCCGGACGGCGATGTCATCGCGGACTCGACCGAGATCATGGAGTACTTGGAGCCGAGGTTTCCAGACCCGCCGATGCTCCCGGTGGACAAGCCTCTGGCCGCGCTGGCCTACCTGATCCACAGTTTCGGGTCGGAGGGTTTGACGAAGTCGGCGATGTATCTCCGCTGGAATACGTCCTTCGAAAACCGCCTGTTTGCGCGCAATGAGTTTGAGCGCACGCTTGCCACGTCCGAGCAGGCCGACGGCTTCGCTGTGGCCATGCGGGGTTATCTGCCCATCCTCGGAATCGGCCTCGGTCACGACGCCGACGTGGCCATCGAGACATCGATCGAGCTGCTCTATGACGCCTTGAATGAGCACTTCCTGAAGTATCCGTACATCCTTGGCGGCGTGCCATCGTTGGGAGATTACGGCCTGATGGGGGCTCTCTATGCCCATCATGGTCGGGACGTATCATCGAGCAACGCGATGAAGGTGCGTGCGCCGGCCCTATACCGTTGGGTTGAGACGATGATGCGCCCGCCCATCGTCGACGCGGAAGTCTGGGACGTGCCGCAGGAGTTTTTCTCGATCCAGGACCTACCCGATACCTTGACCGCCTTCCTGAAGCTGGTCGCCGATAACTATGTGCCGGAGGTCGTGGCGACGATCGACCTGTATCATCAATGGCTGGACGCGCAGGCTCGTTCTGGCGGGGCGGTCGTCGACGTGGAAGGGCAAAAGAGGTGCCACCAGGTGCTGGGTGAGCTCGAGCATGTCCAGGTCGGCGTTCCCATCAAGCGCATCGCCCTTCTGGACGACGTCAGCCATCACATGCGCTTTCAAGCACTGACAGATCAGATGAGCGATACGGAGAACGAAACGCTGCGGAACGTCCTGCAGAACATCGGCGCGGAGGAGCTTGCTGATCTTCGCCTGAAGACGGACATCAAGCGGGACAACTACGCATACGTGGTGACTTGACCGGCCAGGCCACCGAGTCACTGACGGCCGCTATCTGTCCAGATGTGGCTGACGGGTCTCAACTCACCGAGGTCGGGCCGGGCCAGCCCCGCCCTCCAAAAGTCCCCCCCCCCGACTCTTGCTCCCTCTCATCCCGGGTTCTCCTCATCACTAGCTCGATTCTCTTCAGTTTATCGAGCCTGTTGCGAAACCGGTTGAGGGCGCCATAGGATTGGGGACACCGGCCGCTCTTCGTTCGTTCAGCGGACAAGTCGCTCGCTATCTTCCCATAGGCGGGCCGCAGCCTCATCGTCGCGCGCAAGTTCCGAAGGCTCCGTTCTCATCGCTTCACCGCGCATTGACCAATAGGCGCCGCGCTCTTCGGAATAGGTCGGATCGGTCGCCAAGCGAGCTAGGGCGCTACCGGATTTCGGAACCGTGCTCCACCGATCTTTGGCGAGAAGAAGAGGTAGGATTCGCTCGTAGGCCTTGACGATCAGGGCAGGCGCCTCCCGGCCCAGCGACGTTTTCGGCACATAGGCAGGGTCGAAGGCGATCGACCCGATGTCGGGTCTGCGCCGACCGAGTTCGCGTATAGTCATGACGTTGGCAAGCTTTGAAGCGCTGTAGGCACGCGCCCCGGCCATGCGCTCGAACTTGTCGCGTTGCGTGTCTTTTTCGGGATAGGCCAACCGTTCGGCGTCGGCATGATGCGGAGGCGGAGGAAAGGGTATCTTCTCGGCGGGATCGTGCGCGCCACTGCCGGTGATGACGACACGTCCGCCTTCTCCAAGCTGGTCGATCAGCAAATTCAGCAGCAGAAAATGGGCGAGATGGTTGATCGCGAAGGTGCGCTCGAAGCCGTCCTCCGTCTTCGCGATTTTTCCGGTCTGCATCCCAGCATTGAGGACCAGCGCCTTAAACGGCCCTCGCGGCAAGACGGATTCTGTAAAGCGCCGGACGCTCGCGAGCGAGGCGAGGTCTAGCGGATACGCCTCGATATGGCCCGCTAGCGCCTCCGGCAAATTGTACGGATCACGAGCGCCCACCAGCAGCGTTTCACCCTTCGCAAGCAAAAGTCTGGCTGCTTCCAGTCCAATGCCGGACGTGGCACCCGTCAGCAATATCGTCATACCGTCTCCTGAGTTGGTCGACCAATCAAATACGAAAGTTCGCGTTGAGGCTAAAGCAGGTTGCGCCTTCCTCTCGATGACCGCACGCGCCGTGCGTTGCCAATCGTCGGATGCGGCGTGCATTGGAAAATCCGACTGGCTCATCGCGGGAGCCGCAGCGCCGCGCTAGAGTCAGCAGGCTTCTCGGCCAACTGACCTGTTCCGACCCGCAGGTTCGAGAGTCGGGATCCAAGGGGGATCGCGATCCATGCTCTCTCGCTTTCGCTCGCTCGTGCTTCGCTTTACCGCACGCCAGCAGCTGCGCCCAGTGGACGCCGCCATCGTGGCAGCGCTGCTCCTGTTCATGGGCGGTGTCGCCGGTGCGGCGCTTTTGATCTGGATTCCGGAGAACCCGGAGGCCGAGTCCCTCTTCGACGGGGATGGACTACGGACGCTCGACCTGTTTTTGAGCCGGGTCATCCTGCCGGGCTATCTCGTCATCTTCCTGGCGGGGCTGCTGACGCGGAAGCGTTGGCCCGACAGCCGTCTTCTCGCCCATGCGGTGGCGCAGCTCTGCGCCCTCAATTTTGCCTACGCGTCGTACTTGTCCGGCTTCTTCACCAACCTGTTCGGGCCGACGATGTTCTTTGCCATGCTGACGGTCGGCGTTCTGCTCTTCGACGTGCGAGTGGTCAGAGCAGGGGGCGTTACGTTCCTCGCGATCATCCTTGCAACGACGGTCGGCGAGCAGCTGGGATGGCTCCCGTACGCGCCGCTCTTTTCCAAGGCGCCCTACGAGGCCGGCCACCTGGTCACCTCTTGGCTCTTGAGTTACGGCCTAACCTTCTCCGTGCCGCTGGTTGGCGCTGCACTGTTCTTTCTGTCCTCGATGGAGCTGCTACGAGACCGGGAACAACGGCTCGGGCGGGCCAACGCCCTGATCGGCCGTTATGTGCCCGCCCAGCTCGCGGAGAAGATCCTGGCCGGTGAGCACACCGGGACGGAGCACCCCGAGCGGCGCAAGGTCACGCTCTTCTTCTCGGACGTGGTGGGGTTCACCAATACAGCCGATCAGATGGAAGCCGAGGATCTGTCGGCCCTGTTGAACGAGTACCTCTCGGAGATGGCTGCCATCGCCGACGCCTTCGGTGCCACAGTGAACCAGTTCGTGGGCGACGGGATCATGATCTTCTTCGGGGCTCCGGAGGTCACGAACGATCGCGACCACGCGGTGCGCGCCGTCCGAATGGCATTGGCGATGCAACAGCGGATGGCCGAGCTGGGCGAGAAGTGGTTCGATGCGGGCATCCAGACGCCCTTTCGCATCCGCGTCGGGATCAACACCGGTGTGGCGAGCGTGGGCGACTTCGGCTCCGCGGGCCGCACCACCTACTCGGCCATCGGTAACCAGACGAACCTGACGGCCCGTATCCAGGATCACTGCGAGCCTGGCAGGATCTTGATCAGCCACACGACCTGGGCGCTCGTGAAGGACGAGATCCCGTGCGAGGAACACCGCGAGATCGAGGTCAAGGGCCTCCACTACCCGGTTCGGGTCTACGAGGTGGTGGAGGAGGCATCACCCGCCGCCGTGGCGTGACCTCTGCGCCGTCCACAACATTTGAAAGTATCTCAACCGGACCGAGCACGAAGGAAGGCCGGAAAAATGGCGGAGAGGGTGAGCCCCGAGCTGGCGAGGGGCGAGAGTCCTCGTCTCTCGAAGATCGCGCAGCCTGGCTAGCAAAAATGGCGGAGAGGGTGGGATTCGAACCCACGGACCCTTTCGAGTCACACGATTTCGAGTCGTCTGACGAGGACCCCGGCAACGACGAGAAACCCCCAACTTCTTGAGATCGCTGAAGAGCGGCTTGAGCTACAGTGAGCTGTGGTGAGCTATGGTGAGTAGCTTTTAAGAAAAAGTCCCCCCAAAGTCCCCCCTGCCGGCAGGCAGTTGGATGCCCTACGTGCGGATCGACTGGAACGGCTGGGGCCAACGGACATTTCAGTGCCGTGACATGAACGTCTCAACGGTTTCCTTGCTCTCAGGCCTGAGGTTCTCGATTCCTTCGTAGGGGCCAGCAATTCGGTCGATCGAAAAAGCGAGGGCGGAAGGCGCCCACCGCCCGAGGGGAAGTGAATTGATCGGGTGACTGTCATAGATTGTCCCGACCCGAAGACGAGAGGCAAGAATGTCGACAACTATCCCACTATTTCGTGCGCAGGCCGGGCGTGTCGCTCTCGCCCTATTGGTGCTGGCTATTCTGACGATTGACGCGGTCGCGCAGACTGAAGAGAAGCAGCCCTATTCGCCTTACGTCGGGCGCGACTTTCCCACGAACGTCTACTTCGGCGATACGCATCTGCACACCCGGCTGTCTCTCGACGCCTACGGAGACGGGAACACGCAAAACGGCCCCTCCGAGGCTTACCGATGGGCCAAGGGGGAAACGTTGGCGGGCGACGACCGCGTTCCGACCCGAATCTCGAAGCCGCTCGACTTCCTCATGGTCGCCGACCATGCCGAGTACATGGGTGTGGTCCCTGCCCTCGCCGAGGGCAACAAGCTGTTGCGTGCGACGGAGGCAGGTGCGCGCTGGGGCAGGATGATGGACGACAAGGATTGGGGCGGTGTGTTCACTGAGTTCATCCTCGATGCCACGAAGAACACTCCCCGCCTCAAGGAGGCAGAGTTCGAGAAGTCTGTCTGGGACGACATCATCGACGCTGCGGAGGCACACAATCAACCGGGCAAGTTCACCGCATTCATTGGCTACGAGTACAGCCCGTTCCCGGATGGTGACAACCTTCACCGTGTCGTGGTCTTCCGAGATGGCAAGGCCAAGACAGAACAGGTCAAGCCCTTCTCCGCTTTCGACAGTGAGAACCCGGAGGATCTATGGACATGGCTCCAAGCCTACGAAGACAAGACCGGGGGCGATGTTCTCGCCATCTCCCACAACGGCAACCTCTCGGGCGGAAACATGTTCGCGCTGGAGACTTTCGAAGGGAATCCGCTGACACGCGAATACGCGGAGAAACGAATGCGTTGGGAGCCCCTCTACGAGGCGACCCAATACAAGGGAGACAGCGAAACTCATCCATTCCTGTCACCAAAGGACGAGTTCGCTGACTTCGAGCGCTGGGACAAAGCCAATCTGGCAATGCAGAAGCCACACAAGGATGAATACTTCAAATACGAGTACGCTCGATCCGCACTCGGATTGGGACTGGAGCAGGAAAGCAAGGTCGGTAGCAACCCCTTCAAATTTGGGATGATCGGTTCGACTGATAGCCACACCAGCTTCGCGCAGGCCGCCGAAGACAACTTCCTTGGAAAGTACGGCTCGGCCTCACCGAATCCAGAACGCTGGAACCATGAGTGGCCTCCGACCGAGAAGGCCGTCGCCAGGATGAAGGGCTGGGAGAGTTCGAGTTCGGGCTACGCGGCCGTCTGGGCCACCGAGAATACGCGAGAGGCTCTTTGGGATGCGATGAAACGTAAAGAAGTCTACGCGACGACGGGGCCGCGCATGATTGTCAGGATGTTCGGCGGTTTCGATTTCGTCGAAGAAGACGCCAAGCGGCACGACCTTGCCGCGACTGGTTATGCGAAGGGCGTACCGATGGGAGGCGATCTTTCGACGGCACCGAAGGGCAAATCCTCAACATTCCTCGTCTCTGCAATCAAGGACCCGGACGGCGCGAATCTAGACCGAATTCAGGTCGTCAAGGGCTGGCTTGACGCAGACGGAGAGCTGCACGAGAAAGTCTACGACGTTGCGGTCTCCGACGGTCGTTGGATCTTGCGAGGCAAGGCGGTCCGAAGAGTCGGCTCGACGGTCGATCTCGAAACGGCGTCATACTCCAACTCGATTGGCGACACACAGCTCACAGCCTCATGGACCGACCCGGATTTCGATCCGTCGCTTCGCAGTTTCTACTACGCCCGCGTCATCGAAATCCCGACGCCCCGCTGGACGGCATTCGACGAAGTGCGCTTCGGGATCGAGATGGATCCGGAGGTGACGCGAGTGCTTCAGGAACGGGCCTACACTTCGCCAATCTGGTACACGCCTTAGGTGATTGGTTGTCCGAACATCGAAACGAACAACGGTGAGCCCGCGAAGTGCGTGGCCGGCCGCTTCAATTCTGGAGCGCGAGTCCGCATTGATTGAGACACTGCACAGAGGGGATGTCCCCGGAACGGACCGGCAGAAAAATGGCGGAGAGGGTGGGATTCGAACCCACGGACCCTTACGAGTCACACGATTTCGAGTCGTGCTCCTTCAACCGGACTCGGACACCTCTCCGTGAACGAGAAGATCGGCAGACGCGAGTTTAGCCGCTGAACGGGGACGGGCGCAAACCTCGCCCTGCCGTGCGGTTGCTGCTGACTGGCTTCGGTAGCTCACCCGCTCGCCAGCTCGCGGGCTCGTCAGCGCCGCGCGCGAAAGAACTCCGACAGCAACGCGCCGGCCGCCTCGGCCATGGGGCCCTGCTCGACGGAGAAGCAGTGGTTGAGACGAGCGTCGTCGGCGACGCGGTACAGCGAGACGGCCGCGCCGGCTTTCGGGTCGAGGGCCGCGAACACGAGGCGTTCGACGCGAGCCTGTACCATCGCGCCCATGCACATCAGGCAGGGCTCGAGCGTGACATACAGGGTTCCGCCGGTGCGGTGGTTGCCGAGCGCGGCCGCCGCCTCACGCAGGGCAACGATCTCGGCGTGTGCCGTGGGATCGCGGTCGGTGATGGTGCGGTTGTGCGCACGCGCCAGCTGACGACCATCGGAGACCAGGACGGCACCCACGGGGACCTCGCCGCCGGTGGCGGCGGCGCGCGCCTCGCCGAGCGCAGCCTCCATCCACTCCTGATCGTCGGCAACCACGGCGCGCGGCGCGGGCGTCAGCTCTTCGGCTTGGGCTGGATCGTCTGCCGGGACTTGGTGGTGTCCTGGCGCGGCATCGGCTTGGGCGGCGGCTTGGCGGCGGGAGGCTTGGCGGCTCGCTGCGGCCGGGTGCGGGCCGGCGTGGGCTGAGGACGCGTCCTGGGCTTCTCGACCTCCTCGACCTTCGCAACCTCGATGGTCTCGGGCACCGGAAGCAGAAGAGCCCCCGCGCCGATCAGCGCGGCGATCGCTACGAAGATGTATCCCCAGGTACGCGGCAACCTAGCACCTACCGGGAATCAGCCTACGGACCGACGATCCGAAAATCAACGCGCGCCTAGAAACACGCCGGACAGATCAGGTCGATGTTGGCGCCGACCGCAGCGTTGAGGATGCGCAGGGCATCGGTTGCCGTGACGGGGCTGCCGCCCACGCTATTGTCGACGTTGCACACGCAGGCGTCGCACGAGGCGAGCTGCACGGCCGCGTTGAGCGCGATCAGCGCATCGGTGGCCACGACGGTGCCGGAGTTGTCGGGGTCGCCGCAACCGAGCATCAGGCACGTCGGATCGCAGAACTCGCCGGTGTCCCACGAGGTATCGCCGTCGTCGCACTGCTCGCCGAGGTCGGTGTCGAGGATCGCGTCGCCGCAGAAGCCCGGGCCGATGAGCGTGGTCGAGACCGGCACCGTCGTGCTGGTTCCGCCCATGCACTGACCGGTCTCGATGTCACAGAACTCGTCGCCCGGACAGTCGGGCGTTCCGGCACAGACACCCTGGTCGCAGACGTCGGACACCGTGCAGTCGAGCCCGTCGTTGCAGGCGTTCTGGTTGTTGATGTTGAAGCAGCCGTCGTTGACGTTGCAGATGTCGGTGGTGCAGCCCTCGCCGTCACTGCAAAGGGCGTTGTTCGGCACGTGCTTGCACTCGCCCGTCTCTCCGTCGCAGCTGTCGGCAGTGCAGTTGATGCCGTCGTTGCAGTTGAAGATGTGGTCGCAGCTACCGGTCGCCATGTTGCAGCTGTCGTCCGTGCAACCCAGACCGTCGTCGCACAGCGCAGTTTCCGGATAGCCCGGCGTATCCGCGATGCAGCCTTCGTCCTGGCAAGTGTCGCTGCATCCGTCGCCGGAGGAGGTGTTGCCGTCGTCGCAGCTCTCGCCGCCGTCCACCTCGCCGTTGCCGCACACCGGGCAACCGAGGAGGTTCTCGTTGAGCGTCGTGACGCCGGTCGGGCTCACCGTGCCGCTGAGAACCGGCGGCTTGGCGGCGCTACGATACGTGAAGCTGTTGAGGCCGGTGGCGGCGTCGGCCGTCACCTGCGAGCCGAGCTCGACGCGAATCCGCTCGCGCCCCACGAACTGGTTCTGGCCGTCGTTGCCGTTGTTCTCCAGCGAGGCGCCGTTCTCGACCGTCACCCGACAGCCGGTGACCGAGATGATCCCGTTGATGTTGCCCGCGGGCACGACGCCACCGAGGACCAGCGAACCGCCGATGGAGATGTCGTTCAGCGAGTCCAGCGAGATGCCGTCGGCCGAACCGCCGTTGCCTGCCGTGCCGTCGGCGGAGCCATTGAACGTGAGGTCGCCACCGGCCGCGAGCTCTACCGAGCCGCCGCCGAAGTTACCACCGGTCACGTCGATGACCGAGGTCGGCAGGAAATCGATCTCACCGTCGGCCAGCACGTCGACGATGCCGCCCGAGCCGTTGATGCCGGCCGACTTCGACTGGAACTCGCCCGCCACGGTTACGTCGCCGCCGGCGTCGAGCGCGAGCTCCTCGCCCGCGCAATCGGGACCGGGCCCGTTCGACTCGAGCTTGGCTCCCAGGCCGATCGTGATGTCGCCGAACGCGTCGTAGGCCTGTGGCCCCGCGTCGCCGCAGCTCACCTCGGAATTCTGGTGACCGTTGGTGGCGATGAGAACGCCCCCGGCAACCTCGAGGTCGCGCCCGGCAGAGAACGTGAAGTCTCCGCCAAAACCTTCGCCGGACGTGGAGTTGCCGAATACGTCCGCATTGATGAAGGCATCGCGGCCGGCGTCCACCTCCACCGTACCGCCGTCGAAGTCGCCGCCGTTCACGTTGATGACGTCGTTCACGAACACATCGACCTGCGCGGTCAGGGCAACCTCTCCGCCCGTGGAGTCGCGACCGGCCAGTGCATCGACCTTGCCGCCGAGCGTCACGCTGCCGAGCCCCGACTCGATGTCGATGATGCCGCCATCGTCGTCGCGCGTGTCGGCGTTGAGGTTGATCAGGTTGAACGTCTCGATATCGCCGGCCGCGGTGAGGAAGATCGCACCCGGAGGACCGTTGCTACTTCCCTGTGCCGCGATACGACCGTCGATCGAGATCGTACCGTCGCCTATCGTGCACAGACCGTCGTCGCAGTCGCCGTCCACGTTGCACTGGCGCGCGAGATTCGACGAACACACGTCGGTACCGAGCTCGCACGGCCCCACCTGGCAGTCGGCGCTCTCGGTGCAGGTCTTGCGCGTGTTACCGGTGCAGCGTCCGTTGCCGCCGCACACTCCCAGATTGCAGCTGGCGTCCGAGGTGCACGAACGCGTCGGCTCGAGCGAGCAGACATGCGCGGTGCACGTACCGAACTTGCAGCCTCCGTCGCTGAAACAGAACGTGCCCGAACCGTTGGAGCACTGGCGGCGCGCCGAGAGCGAGAACACTCCGCCGCCGCCGCCGGCGCTGCGCGCCTTGATCGCCGGAACCGTCTCGCCGACCGCAGCCGAGAAGCTGCCGCAGCGCAGGGTCACGTCGCCGGGGCCGCTGTTGAGCTGCCCGCCGGTCGTCATCTCGACGGCGCGGTCGCCGAAGTCGATGACCGAGCCGGAATTGATGACGACCTCTTCATCGATGATGCACGGATCGTCGGCCGGCGCGCAGATGTCGTCGGCCTCGTCCACGTTGGTGATGACCGCGTGAGCGGGTGCGCCGACCGTCAGCAACAAAGCGACAGTCAGCCAGGCAGCATGTTTCATTTTTCGACCTCGGCCTCCGCCCCGTCCTTCGCGCGCCGATGCGAGCCGCGGCTCACGCGAAGTCCATCGCGCCCGTTCTTGTCGGCGACGACGTTCACGAGAGAAGTTTCGTCACCGCGCACCACGATCCCTTCAGCGGTGTTGCCGGTCACGTTGAGGTTTCGAATCTCGGCGACCGCACGGGTTCCCGACGCGCGCACACCGTTGCGAAATCCGGCGACCTGTCCAGGCCGGTCGGCCGTCCCGCCGACGATGACCGCGCCGTCGCGTCCTCCGCGCAGTACGCGGATGCCGGTGCCGCCGCCGAGCCCGACGATGGCGTTCCCGTCCAGATCGACGCGGATCGACGCCGCGTCGTTCGCCGCTCGCACGAGCAGCCCGTCGCTCGAGCAGCGCTCTCGCACGACCGGGTCCTCATCTGCCAGGCGGACATCGGAGACGACGACGTCGCCGCAGGCACAGGGCACCCGTACGCCGTCCACGTCGTCGCCGCAGGCCGCCTGGGCGGAGCCGCAGAAGACGGCCATGGCAATCAGCCCGTACACGGGCGAAAGCCAGCCGAAGCGGGGAAAAACCGAGCTACTGAATCGCATGGTAGTGAACCTCGAACCTAAGAGCCTAGTCTGCGTCGGCAAGGGTGAAAAGGCCATTTGGGTAAAAACCTCCCCCTCGGCAGGCGTCGGGAGCCCCCACCCTGTCGGGTGCGACATCAGCCCATATGCGTGCTGCGCAGGGCTTAGCCGACACCGGCCTACGCCTCGGGTCGTACCGAACAGGCTAGCCTGCTCCATACGAACCCGGGAGGCAATTTTTCGGGACGTGCACGGCCGGGCGCGGGCTGCCGCGCCCGGCCGTCGGCTGTGCTAAGAGATGTAGAGATCATCTCGTCGCGCAGCGTTCGCGACCCGGGACGGTCGAACCATAACCAGTGCCTGACAGCTCGAAACGGTCGAACCGGTTCGACGAGACGATAGGCCGCCTGGCGGCCAGCATCGTCGGCTTTGCGAACCGCAATGCAGTCGCCGTCGTCGTGGCCTCGCTCGCGCTCACCGCCGGCGCATTGCTGTACGCCGCGACCCACCTCGGGATCAACACCGACGTCAAGGCCATGCTCTCCTCCGAGCTTCCCTACCGGCGCGTCACCCGCCAGCTGCAGATCGCGTTCCCGCATGTCGACGAGCCGCTGATCGTCGTTGTCGATTCGAGCACGCCCGAACGGGCTCGACAGGCCACCGCCGACCTGGCCACCAGGCTCGCCGAGCGGCCCGATGCGTTCCGCGGCGTGTTCGCGCCCGGGGTCGGAACGTTCTTCGACATCAACGGGCTGCTGTACGCCGATTCCGATTCACTGCAGGAATTCGCCGACCGGCTGATCACCGGCATTCCACTCATCAGCCAGCTCGCTCGTGAGCCCACCCTGGCCGAATTCGTCGGCCTGCTGGAACGATCGCTCGACGAAGGCGAGACGGACGGTCTGGACGAGACGAGCTTGCCCGACCTGTACGTGGGGCTGGCCGAGCTGCTCGAAGCACCGGTCACGAACGAAGGACCGGCGTTCTCGCTCGATCAGTGGGTGGTGGGCATGGACCCGGACGGCTCGGGCACGCGACGCGTGATCATCGTGCAGCCGGTCCTCGACTTCAAGGATCTGCAGTCGGCGCGCAAGCCCATCGCGGCCATCCGCGGCGCCGCCGAAGACCTCGGGCTGACGCCCGATCGGGGCACCACGGTCCGCATCACCGGCAACCCCGCGATGAACACCGAGGAGATGGACACCGTCGCCCGCCAGGTGGGCGTGGTTGCGGTGCTCGCTTCGTTCATCGTCGTGACGACGCTCCTGCTGATCGCGCTGCGCTCGCTCCGGCTCGTGCTCGTGACGGTGGCAACCTTGCTGTGCGGGCTCTCGTGGACCACAGGTTTCGCCGCGCTGGCGATCGGCCACCTCAACCTCGTGTCGGTACCGTTCGCGGTGCTGTTCATCGGGCTGGCCGTCGACTTCGGCATCCACTTCGGGCTGCACTATCGCGAGCTGCGCGACGACGGCGAGGATGCGACGTTCGCGCTCATCGACAGCGGGCGCAACGTGGGCAGCTCGATCACGCTGTGCGCCGTGACCACGGCCATCGGCTTCTTCGCGTTTCTCCCGACGCGCTATGCCGGCGTGGCCGAGCTCGGGCTGATCTCGGGCACCGGCATGTTCCTGAGCCTGGGCGCGACGCTGCTGTTCTATCCCGCGCTTCTCACGATCACCGGCATCGGCACCAAGCGCGTGAACTGGCAAGGCATCGACAAGCTCGGCGCGCCGATCTCGGAGTTCCCGATCCGCTACCCCCGCGCCGTGTGCGGCGCGTCGCTGCTGGTCGGCGCACTGGCACTGCTCGCGCTTCCTTCGGTCCACTTCGACCCCGACCCCACCAGGGCACGCGATCCGGGCGCCGAGTCGATCTCGACCATGACCGACCTCCTGGCAGAAAGCCCCGAGTCACCGTGGACGGTCGAGGTGCTCGCCGAATCGCTGGACGAGGCCGAGCGCCTTCGCGACGAGATCGAGCAGCTCGACTCGGTGAAGCGCGTCGTCACGCTGAACGACTTCATTCCGGCCGACCAGGACGACAAGCTCGCGATCCTGGAAGACCTCGCGTTCTTCACCGAGCCGCTCTCTGCCGGCGTCAACGAGAGCGCCGAGCCGGAAGACGCCGACGCGGTGGTGACGGCGCTAGATCAGTTCACCGCGGCCACCAGGGAGCGGATGCACAAGACGGCGGACCGGGAGCGGCGAGCGGCTCTGGACCGACTCGCCACGGCCTCCGAACGACTGCGCGCCGGGATCGACGAGGCGGCAGACGCCGACACGGAGGCGGCACGCGTGGAGGACGCGCTGCTCGGCGACCTGCCGCAGTGGATCGACCGCCTCAACAGTGCGCTCGAAGCACGCCGCATCACCATCGACGACCTGCCCGTCTCGATTCGCGAGCGCTACCTCGCACCCGATGGCCAGGCTCGTATCGAGGTGTATCCATCCGGCGACCTGTCGGACCGCGAAGCGCTGCACGCGTTCGTCGACAGCGTCCAGGCGCTGGTGCCCGAGTCGGGCGGCGCGGCCATCGAGATCGTGGAGTCCGGGCGCGCGATCGTCCTCGCGCTGCAGCAGGCGCTCACGACTGCCCTGATCGCCGTGACCTTGCTGCTCGTGCTGCTGTGGCGAAACGCACGCGAGGCGGTCTACGTGCTATCGGCTCTGCTGCTGGCGGGGCTGCTGACGGCCGCGACCACGGTGGTGATCGGTCTGCCGCTCAACTTCGCCGACGTGATCGTGATCCCGCTGCTGCTCGGCATCGGCGTCGACAGCGGCATCCACCTCGTGCACCGCTACCGCATAGGCCGCGCCGACGAGGCGATCCTGCGTACGAGCACCGCCCGCGCTGTGCTGTTCAGCGCGCTCACCACGATGGCCAGCTTCGGAAGCCTCGCGTTCTCCACCCACCGCGGCATCGCCAGCCTCGGTGCGCTGCTCACGCTCGGCATCTGCTTCACGCTCATCGCGAACCTGATCTTCCTGCCGGCGCTGCTCACCTGGATCGAGGACCGACACTGAGCCGCACGCCACGCGGCGAGCGCCGCGCCGACCCGTGAAATGCGGCGGCTACTGCGCGGCCGTGACGTCGAGCTTCAAGCCCGTTTCGCGCTCCGAGACCTCCCACAGCTTCGCGATGGCGCCCGACAGGCCCAGGCGCCGGAAGACGGGCCGGCGAACCGGCGCGCCCGAGTTCACGAACCGCGGCGCGTACATCTCGCCGCCCTTCGCGGCCGGGTCGGTGGCGGCTCGTAGCTGCGGCAGCGCGCCTCGCGCCGGCGTCATGCCGATGCGACCGGCCAGCACGTGGAAGAACTTCTGGCTGGCACCGCCGTCGGTCTCGCGAACGCTGACCGCCTGCAGCTCGGTGTTCGACAGGCCCGGATGCGCCATGAGGCTCGCCGCCCGGGTGCCGGCCGCCCGCAACCGACGGTCGAGACCCAGCGCGAAGTGGAAATTCGCCAGCTTCGACTGGCCGTACGCCTTCCACGGCTCGTAGCGTCCTTCCAGGTGCGGGTTGCCGGTGTCCACCGCACGGCCCATGTGGTGAGCCGTACTGGTCACCGATACCACGCGGGCGGACTCTGCGCGCAACAGCGCGGGCAGCAGTAGCGCGGTGAGCGCGAAGTGGCCGAGGTGGTTCACGCCGAACTGCATCTCGAAACCGTCCTCGGTACGACGCTCGGGGATGGCCATCACGCCGGCGTTGTTGACGAGCAAATCGATCCGGTCGTGCGCGGCCAGCACGCGCTCGGCAGCCGATCGAACCGAAGCCAGCGAGCCGAGATCCATCGGCACCACTTCCAGCGAGGCCGAGGCATGGCTCGAGCGGATGTCGGCTTCGGCGGCGCGCGCCTTGTCCTGATCGCGAGCGGCCATCACCACGTGGGCTCCGGCGCCGGCCAGGGCCCTGGCGGTCTCCAGGCCGAGCCCGCCGTTCGCGCCGGTCACCACCGCCGTACGGTCGCTGAGGTCGGGAATGTCGGTCGTCGTCCAGGACATGGGAACCTCCTGACCGCGACACTCACCGTCCAGATGTCGGTATGTCAAGCGCATCGGCTTGGAACAGGTCGCGCTCATCGACATCGTCGGCCGGGGAACACGCGTGCCACGGCTCGACCGACAAGGCGTCAGCATCCACTACGAGGACGACGGCAACGGCGTGCCGGTATTGCTCACCCACGGGTTCACCGCGACGAGCCGGATGTGGGATGCCCAGGTCGCCGCGCTCGCAGACCGCTACCGGCTGATTCGCTGGGACATGCGCGGGCACGGCCGGTCCGACGCCCCCGAGGACCCGGCATCGTACTCCCACGACCTCACCGTCGGCGACATGTCGGCGGTGCTCGATGCCTGCGGCATCGAGCGGGCCGTGATCGCCGGGCTGTCGCTCGGCGGATTCATGTCGATGCTGTTCAACGTGGCGCACCCCGAGCGGGTTCGCGCGCTGGTGCTGCTCGACACCGGCCCCGGCTACAAGAGCGACACGTCGCGTGCCGGCTGGAACAGGTACGCCGAGGACAGCGCGCGCGCCCTCGAGCAGCGCGGGGCGGCGAGCCTGTCGGGCAGCGCAGAGGTTCGCGCCGAACAGCACCGTACGCTTGCCGGGCTACCGCACGTCGCCCGCGGGATGCTCGTGCAGCGCGACGCGCGCGCAATCGAGAGCCTCCCCTCGATCGCCGTCCCGACGCTGCTACTGATCGGTGCCGACGACAAGCCGTTCCTCGACGGCATGGGCTACATGGCCGCCAAGATCCCGAACGCTCGCTACGAGGTGATCGACGGCGCCGGACACGCCGTGAACATCGATCAGCCCGAGCGCGTGAACGCGATCCTGAAAGAGTTCCTCGGCTCGCTGCCCGACGAGGTCTAGCCGCGCGCGTCGCGCGAGCGACCGAGCGCGGTGTTGTCTAGGCTTCGACGGAAGCAACGCCGGCCGCATCGACGAATCGTGACGGTGAGAGCAGCCGCGCGTCGAAGCGCTCGGTGTGATCGCGCGTGAGAAGGTCGGCGGCGATGGCCCCGAGCACGGGGCTGGTCTCGATGCCGCAACCACCCTGCCCCGCCAGCCAGAAGAACCCGTCCAGGTCGGGATCGGCCCCTACCACCGGCACGCCGTCGGCGGCGAACGTGCGCAGTCCGGCCCAGCGGCGCCGGTACCCACCGAGCCGCAGCCCGGGGGCGAGCGCTTCGAGACGGCCCTGCGCCGGGCCGAACACATCGTCGGGAGGCTCGGCATCGCAAGGCTCGCTCGGCGCCTGGTCCATCGGGCACATGAGCAGGCCCTCGAACCCGGGCCTGAAGTAGACGGCATCGGCGTCGCTCCACACCAGCGGCCAGCGCGCGACGTCGAGCTCGGGTGGCGTTTCGAACGTCGCGATCGAGCGTCGCAGCGGGCGAAGCTCCACTGCGCTCGCACCCGCGCGCGCCGCCAGCTCGCCCGCCCACGCGCCGGCGGCGTTCACGATCCAGCGACCCTCGACCGCGCCCGAGGAGCCCGTCACCGCCGAGCACCGACCGGCCGTCGTCTCGATGGCGTTCACGTCGAAGCCGAAGCGGAAGCTCACGCCGAGCGCGGCGGCGTGGTCCACGTACGCGCGCATCAGCGCGTCGACATCGATGAAGCCGTCGTCGGGAAGAAACGCGGCGCCGTCGAACCGGTCGACGTCGAGCACGGGAACCATCCGCGCTGTCTCGGCGGGCGTGAGGAGCTCGAGACGCATTCCCTGGTCGATGAGACGGGACGCGCGGCTCTCGAGGTCGGCCCACGCCGCGCCGCAGAACAGTCGCATCGCACCGGCCCGGGTGAGGAGCGGTGATGCGCAGAATTCGTCTCGCGTATCGCGCAGGAAGCTCGCGCCGAGCATCTTGAGCCGCTGCACGGTGTCGATCGGATCGAGCTCCAGAAGGGTTTGCGCGCTGCGACCGCTTGCGTGGTAAGCCGGAGCGGTCTCGCGCTCGAGCACGACCACGTCGGACACGCCCGCACGCGCCAGGAAGTACGCGAGCGAGCTGCCGGCAATCCCCGCGCCGACGATCACCACCTCGCAGCGATCGGCCGTGTGTCGTTCGATCAAGATGACACCAGCACTACCGAATAGAGCGTGCCACACCCGGTTGCCAGCGCGCTGGTCGCCGGCGCCAGTATCGGCTAGCGTCGGCCCGCTCCGCGATGCACCTCGCCGACCGACGCCACTGGATCTTCGACCTCGACGGCACGCTCACGGTGCCCGTCCACGACTTCGCCGCCATCCGCGCCATGCTCGGCCTGCCCGACGACATCGGCATCCTCGAGGCTCTCGAAGCAATGCCCGCCGAGCAGTCGGAGCCGCTGATACGCGAGCTCGACGAGTTCGAGTACGAGCTGGCAGCGCGTTCCGAGCCTGCCGACGGCGCCGCCGAGCTGCTCGCCGTGCTCGCTGGCCAGGGCACGAGCCTCGGCATCGTGACGCGCAACTGCCTGCGAAACGTCGAGTGCACGTTGTGCGCGATCGGCCTGGAGCGATACTTCGCCGTCGACACGCTCATCACGCGCGAGATCGGTCGCCCCAAGCCCGCGCCCGACGGAATCCACAGGCTACTCGAGGGCTGGCAGGCCGACTCCGCTACTGCGGTGATGGTGGGGAATCACCTGGTCGATCTCGAAGCAGGACGCGCCGCCGGAACCACCACAGTGCTCGTGGGCGCACCCGAAGAACCCGGCTGGGCCGATCTCGCCGACACGAGCGTCGAGAGTCTTCACGACGTGCTGAAGCTCGTCGGCAACGGCTCGCTCAGTCGCCGCGGCTGAGCGGCGCGGCGCATCGCTTCAGGGACAGGTTGCCAGCGTCGCCGCCAACCGCAGCGTGGCACAGCTCATCGCGACACCTCCCGATCGAGCCACCGGTCTCGCCTCGTCATGGACAGCCGGGGAAGAGCCCGAACCGGATCGTGGCCTCGGGCCGGACCTTACCGGACAGGACCACGGGCGTCATGGCATCGCGCACCTCGATGTCGACGGCGACCTCGATGCGCTGATCGATCACGCACGGATCGGCGGTAGGTGGGCAGATGTCGTCGGCGTGGTCGACGTCGGTGATCACCGCGTGAACGGGCGATGTGCCCGGCCACACGACGAGCGACAGGGCTGCTGCAACGATCCAGCTGACGGCACGCCTCACCATGGACATCGAGCCCTCCCCTGCGGCCCGGCCGGCCGCTGTCCGCTCATATCACATCGCCCCCGGTTCTGGCCCGCCGGAACGCTCGATTCCCCGTTCGGGGGGTGGTTTGCCCAGCAGCAACCGCTGGCTAGTCTGCAGGTGCAGCTGCACGTATGTGGCGCTGCGCAAGGAGGCGCGACGAGACCATGAGCACGGTGAAGTACGAGACGGACGGCGCGGTGGCGATCGTCACGATCGACCGGCCCGAGGTACGCAACGCCGTCGACGGCCCGACGGCCGAGGAGCTGGCCAGCGCGTTCCGGCGTTTCGACGCCGATGAGTCGCTCAGCGTTGCGGTGCTCACGGGCAGCAACGGCGCATTCTGCGCCGGCGCCGATCTCAAGGCCGTATCCGATCGGCGCGGCAACCGCGTGAACACCGATGGCGACGGCCCCATGGGTCCCTCGCGCATGCTGCTATCGAAACCCGTGATCGCGGCGGTCGAGGGCCACGCCGTGGCCGGCGGCCTCGAGCTGGCGGTGTGGTGCGACATGCGCGTAGCAGCCACCGACGCCGTGTTCGGCGTGTTCTGCCGGCGCTGGGGCGTACCGCTGATCGATGGTGGAACGATTCGCCTGCCGCGCCTCATCGGACAGAGCAACGCGCTCGACATGATCCTCACCGGTCGGCCGGTGTCGGGCGAGGAAGCGCTGCGCATGGGCCTGGCCAACCGGCTGGTCGCGCCCGGCACCGCGCTCGAGGCCGCCGTGGAGCTGGCGCGCGAGATCGCGAAGTTCCCACAGCTGTGCATGCGCGCCGATCGCCTGTCGGCTTACGAGCAGTGGGGCATGACGTTGCCCGACGCGCTGCTGGCCGAGACACGCGGCGGCCTCGACGTGATCCGCTCCGGCGAAACGCTGGAGGGCGCCCAGCGCTTCGCCGGCGGCGCCGGCCGCCACGGCTCGTTCGACTGATGAGCTCGCGGTGAGGGCCGAACGCGAGCGAGCGAACTACCCAGCGACGCCAGGAAGACCAGCAAGCAGAAAGAAAGGGGGTTACCTCGTTTCTGCGATGGAGGGGGCAGCGTGAAGAACGTCACGGTCGGCTATCAGGACGGGTGCCTGCACCCGCTGTACATCTCGAAGATGGGGATACGCATGGCGCGCCTTTTCGGTGCGCAGGCGGTCTGGCTGCCCGACCACTTCATGGGCTTCGCGCCGAAGTGGATGTGGAAGCCCGAGATCGTGCCGGCCGCGAAGGTCCTGCATTCGATGGACGCGCTGTTCGATCCGGTCCCGATCATGACCATGGCCGCGATGAAGCATCGCAAGATGTGGATCGGCACGTCGGTGACCGAGCCCATCCGGCGCCACCCGATGTCGCTGGCGCAGACATTCGTGACGCTCGACCACATCTCGCAGGGGCGGGCCGTGCTCGGCATCGGTAACGGCCTGCGCGAGAACACCGAGCCCTACGGCCTGGACTGCGAGAAGAGGGTCGGTCGCCTCGAGGAAGCGCTCACGCTCATCCGCATGCTGTGGAACAGCGGCGGCAAGCCCGTCGACTACGAAGGGCGGTTCTGGACGTTGAAGGACGCGGTGTTCGACCTGCCGCTGTACAAGGGCAAAGCGCCGCGCCTGTTCATCGGCGCGCACTTCCCGCGCATGCTGAAGATGTGCGGCCGCTTCTCCGACGGATGGCTGCCCGGTCAGAAGGTCGATTCCGCCGAGTACGCCGCACGCCTGGCCGTGATCGCGGCGGCGGCGGACGATGCCAGGCGGTCGATGGACGAATTCACCGCCTGCCACACGATGCTGGTGGCATTCGGGGACAGCCATGACCAGGTGCTCGACGTCGCGCTGAAGAACAAGTACTGCGCTTACATGGCGATGGGCTTGCCGCCCGCGGTGTGGGCCGAATGCGGCGTCGAGCACCCCATGGGCCCCGACTTCAACGGGTTCCTCGACATCGTACCGTCGCGAGTCACCGAGGAGCAGGTCGACCGCGCACTCGAGCGGCTCAACGTGAACCTGCTCGAGCGCGTGTTCTACGTCGGCACGCCGGAACGCATCTGCGACGAGGTCGCGCCGCTGGCCGGTGCGGGCTGCAGCCACTTCATCATCGCGAACATGGGCGGCGCGTTCACCGGCCGCGGCGCCACCGACCTGCGCGACATGTTCAAGTTGATGCGGCGGCTGCGACGGCTCGAGGTCCGGCGCTAACGCGCCGACGCCTCCAGCGCGGACGCGCGATGCCCGCATGGCGCCGCGCGCTCACCGCGTACCGGCCTCACGGGCAGGGCGGACAGCTCAGCTCGAGTGGGATCTGCACGGCCACCTTCAGCAGACGTAGGGCGTCGGTGGTGTTCGGAGGTCCACCGGTGGCGTCGACGTCGCACACGCACGGGTCGCACGACGACGCACCCACGGCTGCACGCAAGGCCACGAGCGAATCGCTCGCGGTCACGCTACCCGAGTCGTCGGGGTCGCCGCAGGCGACGAGCGAGCAGTCGGCGCGACACGCCTCGCCCGTGTCCCACAGCAGGTCGCCGTCATCACACTCCTCGGGGATCTCCACCATGTTGTTGCCGCACGATGACAGGGTCGTGGTGGTGGTCGTGGTCGGTGGCGGCCGCTCGCACTGGCCGGTGATGGCGCTGCACGTTTCCCCGGGCGGACAGTCGGGCGTACCGGCACAGAAGCCGCCACCGCAGACGTCGTCGATCGTGCAATCGAGTCCGTCGTCGCACGGATCACCATGCTCGACGTTCGAGCACTCGAGCGCCCCGCACGAGTCGTCGGTGCACTCGTTGCCGTCGTCGCACAGTGCATCGTCGGGCGCGTGCAGGCAGTTGCCCGAACGGCCACACGAGTCGACCGTGCAGAACACACCGTCGTCGCAGGCCACCTCGTGCTCGCACGCGCTTGCCACGGTGTCGCAGCGATCGGCGGTGCACACCTTGCGGTCGTCGCACAGCTTCACGACGGGATAGCCGGGCGTGTCGGCGATGCAGCCCTCGTCGTTGCAATCGTCGCTGCAACCGTCGCCGCCGACGTCGTTGCCATCGTCGCAGGTCTCGCCGTCCTCGATGGCGCTGTTGCCGCACGTCGGGCACGGCTCGAGATCGGCATCGACCACGAGAAGGGGCGCGGGGTCGACCTCACCGGAGATCACCGGCGGTACCGTCGCCTTGCGGTACTCGAAACGATTCGCGTTGCTGCCCGGACCGGCAAGCACGGTGCTGCCGGACAGTAGCACCAGCGTCTCGCGCGCGCTGATCCTGTTCGTGCCGCGGTCGCCCGAGGAGTCGATCGAGCTGTTGCCGGCGTGCCGCACCTCGCAGCCCTCGAGGCTGTGATCGCCGCCGGTGCCGTCGGCGCCGCGCGACACGGCCGTGCTGCGGCCGATGAAATTCAGCAGCCCGTCGGCGACGAGAGACACCGCGCCACCCGATCCGTCGGGGCGTGCACCGATGCTCTCGATGATCACGTTCGCTCCGACGACGAGGTCGCCGCCCGACTCGAACGAGATGTCTCCGCCATCGCCGGCAAAGTCCTCGCTCGACCGGTGGCCGTTCGCCGTCACGGTGGCCGAGCCCTCGAGCGCGAGCTCGACGCCGGCGTTCACGCTGATCTCGCCGCCGCTGCCGTCCTCGACCGGCGCCGTGGCGCTGACGTTGCCCGTCACGGTCACGCTGCCGGCGGCATCGAGCACGATGGCGCCGCCGTCGAACTCGCCGCCCTCGGCCAGCAGCGCGCCGGCCACGTCGATGTCCTGACCAGCCACGATCGTGATCGCACCGCCCTCGGAGAAGCGCCCGGCGCCCACGTCGAGCTGACCGTCCATGGTGACCGATCCGTCGATCGACTCGACCTCGATCACGCCGCCATCCGAATCGCCGTCGGTGCTGTGAGCATCGATGAGCTCGCCGATCTCGATGTCGCCGCCGGCCCGCAACGTGATCACTCCCGGAGTGTCACCCTGCGCACGAACACGGGCGTCCATCAGTATGGAATCGGCCTCGAGCGTGAAGACGCCGCCGTCCATGCCGCCGGCGCCGTCCGACGCTCGCGCCTTGATCGCGGCGCTGGCACCGAGCGACGTCGAGAAACGTCCGCATCGCAACGTCACGGTGCCCGCGCCGATGTCGATCTGACCGCCCGCGACGACCCCGACGGTGCGCGTGCCGAAGTCGAGGACCGAGCCGTCGAGCACGTTGACGAGCTCGTCGATGGTGCACGGGTCCTCGGTCGGGCAGATGTCCTCTGCCTCGTCGACGTTGTCGATCACGGCGTGCGTCGGCGTCGCCGCCAGAGCCAGCGCAACGGCGCCGGCAAGAACTGCGGCCGGGAGCCCCCAGGGTCGTGAGAAGACAGGCATGGATGTCGGCCCGAGCGGTTCACCAGCTTAGCGCCGGCGCCCGGTCATTGTCCATGCTCGAAAATCAGCTGCGGCCGGTGGTGAGGATCACCTTGCCCCTGGCGCGGCGCTGCTCCAGGTCGGCGAGCGCTTCACTGACCCGCTCCAGCGGATAGGTCGCACACACGTGGGGCTTGATCTTGCCGTCGCGATACAGCTCACCGAGCTCGGCCATGTTGGCCGCGTTGACCTCGGGCTCTCGCATCGTGAACGCCCCCCAGAACACGCCGACCACCTGACAGCCCTTGAGCAGTGCCAGGTTCACCGGCAGCTCGGGAATACGACCGGCAGTGAACCCGACGATGAGATAGCGACCTTTCCAGCCGGTGGCGCGAATGGCCTGGTCGAAGTAGTCGCCGCCGACGGGATCGTAGATCACGTCGGCACCGGCGCCGCCGGTGAGCTCCTTGGCGCGCTCCTTGAGGTTCTCGGTGGTGTAATTGATGCAGCTGTCGGCACCGTACTCGCGACACAGCTCGAGCTTCTCGTCGGTGGAGGCCGCCGCGATGACGCGCGCGCCCATCAAGCGTCCGAGCTCCACGGCCGTGAGGCCGACGCCGCCGGCGGCACCGAGAACGAGCAACGTCTCGCCCGGCTGCAGCTCGGCGCGCTGCTTGAGCGCGTGGTAGGAGGTGGCGTAGGTCATCGTGAAGCCCGCCGCCGTCTGGTAGTCCATATCGGCGGGCACCGGCATGGTGCGCTCGGCCTCGGTAACCAGCTCCTCGGCGAATCCGCCCCACCCCACCATCGCGATCACACGGTCGCCTACCGCGACGCCCGTCACACCGTCGGCCACCTCGACGACCTCGCCGGCCACCTCGCCACCCGGCGTGAACGGCAGCGGAGGCTTGAACTGATACTTGTTCTGGATGATCAGCACGTCGGGGAAGTTCACGCCGCTGGCGTGCACTGCGATGCGGACCTGCCCCGCACCGAGCGCCGGCGACTCGACCTCCTCGACGACGAGGCTCTCCGGCGGACCGTGTTGCTTGCAGAGGACTGCTTTCATGATGCCGACGGCACGCGCCGCCGAGGCGCGGTTGTTACACGACGGCGAAGCTCACGAAAACCGGCGCGGCATCGGCTCACGGAGTCGGTCGATTCGTCTTGATCGGCGATGGCTGGAACTGCCTACGTTCCGCGCGGAATGTGGACACGCTTGCCGGCCCGGTCGCAACACTTTCTTTGAGCACGGTGTCGATTGCTCCCGATCGGGGCGGCGGCCGGTAGCTCGAAGCCGCGTGACTACATTCCGCGGGGAATGCTGCCGAGCGTGGCAGCGCCGCCCGAGGAATAACTTCGCGCGATTTCTCTTGACAGGTTATTCGGCGTCGCAGCTTCGCGCGTGAGCCTCGTTCTTCGATCGAGGCGAAGTTTCTGTCTCGTCGGCGTCGAACGTCTCGCAGCAGCAACGCGACCCCTGTTTGCACACGACCGTGCTTCGGTTCACGCCGCGGCCGCAAGAGCACCCGAAAAAACCCATGGTACACTCCACAAATGAAACCAACAGGCTCACTCACAATCCTCTCGGAACTACAGCTGCTCAACCGCTTTGGCGATCTCGTCCGTCAGGACCGACGGCACACGGCGCACCTGCTCGCAGCCATCGTCGAGATCGACGACCGCAAGCTATGGGCCAAGCATGCGTGCTCGTCGATGTTCGGCTTCTGTGTGGAGCGCTTTCATATGTCAGAGTCGATGGCCTCCAAGCGCATCTGGGCGGCGCGTACCGCTCGACGCTTTCCGGTGATCCTGCAGATGGTAGCTCGAGGCGAGCTGCATCTGAGCGCCATCACGAAGCTCGCCAGGCATCTGACCGAAGACAACCATCGTGCGGTGCTCGCGCGTGCCAGGTACAAGAGCTCGCGCGCGATCGACCTCCTGGTTGCCGAGCTGGCCCCGAAGCCCGACGTAGCCTCACGCATCAGGGCGTTACCGCGCCGGGGCGGCTCGGGCGTGGGCTCGGAAGCGAAACCGGCCGACGCGAGCGCGGCGCCGCGCTCAGGCCAGGTCTCGGTAGTCGGTTCGCCTGCCACTCTCCAAGCGTACACGTCGCAGCGACCGGAGCAGGCCGCGGTAAACCCCTCGGATGCTGCTTCCGACGCGCCGAGGGTAATCCGACCCAAGGGGCAAGTCGTTCCGCTTGCCCCTCGACGCTACAAGATCGAGATCACTGTAGACCAGCAGACTCACGACAAGCTGCGAATGCTGCAGGACCTCCTGGGCCACCAGTGTCCGGGTGCAGACCCCGGGATCATCGTGTGCCGCGCGATCGATCGACTACTCGAGGAGACGCTCAGGAAGAAGGCCGCACTCACCGATCAGGCGCGGCCCACCGATCGACCTGGCGGCCAGAGTAGCGGTCGACGAACCCGAGCCATCCCGGCTACGATCCGGCGCGAGGTATGGCGGCGCGACGGCGGTCGCTGCACGTTCGTCGATCAGCAGGGTCGCCGCTGCCGAGGTACACGCTGCATCGAGTACCACCATGAGAGGCCGTACGGGAAAGGCGGGCAGCACGAGGCGGACAACATCGCGCTACGCTGCCGGGCCCACAATCAATACCAGGCGGACCTGGACTTCGGACTGGAATTCATGCGGGAAAAGCGGCGCGACAGCATTCAACATTCCGCGGGGAATGCTTGATGCCCCGTTGCAAGGATGGAGAAGTCGCCTCGCCGATGACGAGCCGGGTTGGGGCGGCCGGCAGGGACGCTCGCTCGGGATGCTTACGAGCTCTCCGTACGACTCTTCAGAGGTAGGGGTCGATGAGGGCGCGGGTGGAGATGCGGGCGCCGAGGCGCTTGCACAGCGAGAACGTGCCGCCGAGCTTGCGGTGGATGAACAGCGCCTGCGGCGGTGGCGGACGCAGCAGGCCGCGGCCGAACGCCAGGTCGAGGCTCGCCTCGCGCGCACGGTCGGCGAGGTCGGTCTTGCCGTAGTCGTAGCGGCCGCGCGCGCGCAACGGCTCGCAGCACATGATGACGAGGTCGACGAAGCCCTCGACGCGATCCTCGCGATCGTCCTCGGTGAGCATGCCGAAGCCGAGCGCGACGTGATGAATGGTCTCACGGTCCTCGTCGACCGCCGCGCGGCATAGCCGGGCGTAGTCGGCCACCAGCTTCTTTCGCAGCTCGATGGTGGCGCCGAAGTCGAGCAGCACCAGGCGGCCGTCCTTCGGCGAGAACAGGAAGTTACCGGAGTTGGGGTCGGACTGCATGAACCCGAACTCGAACAGCTCGCGAAACGCGAGCCCTTGCAGCGCCTCGCCGACACGATCGCGCAGCCGCTGCGCGTGACGTTTCTCCCACAGCTCGCTGAGGGGCCGCGCATCGATGTAGTCCATGGCCAGGATGTGCTTCGTCGTGAAGTCGTCGTGGACTTCCGGAATGCGGAACGCGGACTCGTCGCCGAGCAGCCCACGATAGCGGCGCAGGCCTTCCGCCTCGCGCAGGTAGTCGGTTTCACGGCGCAGCTGCCGCTTTACCTCGCGCAGGATCGGCCCCAGATCGACGCCCTCGGGTACGACCCGGAGCACCTTGAGCAAGGTCCCGAGGTTGTCGACGTCGCTGCCGATGCTCTTGGCCACGCCCGGAAACTGGATCTTGAGCGCCAGCTCGCGCCCGTCCCGCGTGACCGCGCGGTGGACCTGGCCGATCGAGGCCGACGCCACCGGAACCTCACCGAAGTGGTCGAAGCGCTCCGCCCAGCCGTGGCCGTACTCGCGACCCAGCACACCGTGGAGCTGCGAGGGCGGCATCATGTCGGCCGACGAGCGCAAGCCGGACAGCGCATCGGCGAACTCGGGCGGCAGGTTGACGTCGCCTTCGAGGGACAGCAGCTGCCCGAGCTTCATGGCCGCCCCGCGCATGCGCGCCAGGCTCTTGGCCAGCTGCTTGGCGTTCGCGCCGTTGAGCACCAGGTCGCTGGCCGACACCTCGTCGCCGTTGAGCCAGCGCCGTGCCCCCTCGGCCACGGTGCCGAACGCCATGCCACCAGCCATGACGCCGAACCTCGCCATGCGCTCGATGCGGCCGGCGGGAACCCGCGAAGAGCGAGCGTCGGTCCTGGATGAAGACATTCGTCCCACGCTAACCGGAGAACGATCCCGGCACCAGCACTATGAGGACAGGACGATTGTGGTCGAAAACGGCATCGAGACAGCGAACAATAGTCGAGGAGGACTGTTGTGTTGCGTGTGGGTGCAGCCGTGGCCTTGGTGGCCGCGCACTTGCTGTGTGTTCTGACTGGTACCGGCGAAGCGGCGGTTGCCGCTCGTGCGTCGTCGGTTGCCGACGCGCCGGCACAGGTCACGCACGTCAGCGGCGATCCGTTTCCGATGGCCGGGCAGTTCGACGGCCTGCACGAAGCGTTCACCGTCTACCGCCGCATTGCCGAGAGCGGCGGCTGGGACGAGCTGCCCACCACCCGGCCGATGCGCCAGGGCAACCGCAACGTGGACGTACCGCTGGTGCGTGCACGGCTGGCAGCCGAGCCCGGCTCGACGCTGCGTCGCCACCACCCCTACCCCACGTTCTTCGACGCCGAGCTCGACGTCGCAGTACGAGATTTTCAGCGCCGTCACGGCCTGCGCGCCGACGGCGTGGTGGGCCAGGCCACGATCGACGTCCTGAACGTGCCCGCCCGCGAGCGCGCTCGCCAGATCGCCACCAACCTCGACCGCCACGCCCGCCTGTGGGGCGAGACCGCACGCCGCCACGTGGTGGTGAACATCGCCAGCGCCGAGCTCTACGCCATCGAGGACGGACGCACCGTCGACACCATGCGCGTGATCGTGGGCTCGGCCAGACACCAGACGCCGGCCCTTTCGAGCAAGCTCACGCACTTCGTCCTCAACCCCTACTGGAACGTACCGCGCGGCATCGCCGTGAGGAGCATCCTGCCCCAGATCCAGAATGACCCGGAGTACATCGCAACGCGCGGGTTCCAGGTCTACCAGGGCGCCGGCAGCGGCAGGATCGACCCCGCCAGCATCGACTGGGCCGAGCTCAGCCCGCGAAGATTCCCCTACCGGCTGCGTCAGGACCCCGGCCCGGAGAACGCGCTCGGCCGCATCAAGTTCATCTTTCCGAACGAGTACGCCGTCTACCTGCACGACACGCCCAAGCGGGCGGAGTTCGTGCGCTCGGTACGCACGCGTAGCAACGGCTGCGTGCGCGTCCAGGATCCGTTCCGGCTGGCCTCGTTCCTGATGGGGTCGCAGAGCGGCTGGACGAACTCGCAGCTCATGCAGCGGGTGACGAGCGGCAACCGGCGGGTGGTTCTCCTGCCCGAGTCGGTTCCCGTGCACCTCGCCTACTTCACGGTGTGGGTCGATGCTCGCGGCGAGGTACACTTTCGCGACGACATCTACCGACGCGACCACACCGCGCCGCCCGCTGACGAGCCGAAGCCCGCGGCGCCGTCAGACCTCGCCCCCCGTCCACTTCTCGCGGCACCGAAGCAGCCCGTTCACCCCGACGTGGACGATACGCCCGCCGCCGGCGGACAGCCGTACGCCGAACAGACGATGGCCGATCCGCGGACCGATCACCCCGGCTAGATAACACGACGTGCTGCGTTCCCTACGCAGCGCGATGAAAGTTGAGATCAGTCGAGGTCAGTCGCCGTCGGCGACGTCGCTGCGTCCTGCGCGCAGAACGCGGGCGGCGCTGGCCACGATGACGACGACGCTCGAGGCCAGTGCCACGAATGCGAGGGTATTGGTGTCCATGGGCTTCGCCTGGGGCTGTCCTCGTGAGCGTAACGCGGCCGCAATCGCGGAGTCCACCCACTTTCTGACCTCCGCGCCCTTGACCGGGCCACAAATAGATGTAGCCTACAACTATTGAGAGTTGCACCGAATAGCACGAGCGGCATCAGACGGTTTCGCGAGCTGGTCACCGACGCCTACCGGCGCTTCAACGTCCTCGAGCGCGCCGAGAAGGGCTGCTTCGGCGTCACCATGTCGCAGTGCATGACGCTCGAGCTCTTGCTCGACAACGGTCGGCTGGCGGTCGGCGCACTGGCCGAGGCACTCGGGCTGGAGACGAGCACGGTCACGCGCACCGTCGATGTGCTGGTACGCGACGGCCTTCTTCATCGCGTACGCGACGAATCCGTCGACCGTCGCAGGGTGTTCGTCTCGCTCACCGATGCCGGCCGCAAGCTCGCAGTCGACCTCCAGCGCTGCGCTGACGACTACTGCGCCCGCATTCTCGAACGCGTACCGGCCGAGCGCCGCGACGACCTCGGCGAGGCCCTCGCGCTGCTCGTCGGCGCCCTCGACGATCTTCCCACCTCGAGCACCGGATGACCCGGGCGAACCACCCCCGCCCGAAGGAGACAGCCATGAGCATGCAGAAGGTACCCCGATCCCCCGACGCCGTCCGTACCCTGGTACGCGAAGGCTACACCGACATCGCCGAGCGTCGAGCGGCACACGGCGAGATGGCCGATCGGCGCGCAGTCGAGACCAGCCGGAAGATCGGCTACAGCGAGGCCGACCTCGCCGCGATACCCGACGACGCGAACCTCGGCGTGGGCTGCGGCAACCCGACGGCGATGGACACGCTGAAGCCGGGCGAGGTGGTCGTCGACCTGGGATCGGGCGCCGGCATGGACGCATTCCTGGCCGCACGCCAGGTAGGCGCCGAAGGACGCGTGATCGGCGTGGACATGACCGACGCGATGCTCGAGAAGGCCCGCGCCAACGCCACCGGCGGCGACTTCACGAACGTGGAGTTCCGCAAGGGAACGATCGAGCGGCTACCGATCGACGACGACAGCGTCGACGTGGTCCTGTCGAACTGCGTGATCAACCTGTCACCGGAAAAGCCCCGCGTGTTCGCCGAGGCCTACCGGGTCCTGCGTCGCGGCGGACGGCTCATGGTGTCCGACGTCGTCATAGAGAGGCCGCTGCCCGACGGGCTGGCAGACGCGGCCGACGCGTACTTCGGCTGCGTCGGTGGGGCCAGCCTGAAGTCGGAGTACCTGGAGATGATCGAGCGCGCCGGTTTCGACGAGGTCACCGTGAAGGGCGAGAGCAACTTCGGCGCGACCATCTCGGTGGAGGAGCCGTACGTTCGCGACACCATCGCCGGCCTCGGCCTGTCGGCCGAGCAGGCCGCCGACGCGCTGGCCTCGCTGACGAGCCTGCAGGTGTTCGCCCGCAAGCCGTGAGCGCTCGCCGTCCGCGTAGCGGATGCCTGCCGGGCGCCTAGCGGGCGCCTAGCGGGCGCCGAGCGGACTGCCCGTGCGCGGGCTGAACTCGCGGCCCGGGATCTTGAACGGGCTGTCCACGCCGGCCCTGTCGCGACGCGCCAGCGCCCGACCGCGCTCGGGGGCCGGCGGATTCGACTGCGCCCAGGCCTCGGCGTTCCACTGCCACCGCTGCTCACCGTCGGTCACCGCATCGACGGCGGGCGCCACAGCCTCGACCGCACCACCACCGGGCACCGCACCCTCGGGCTGCGGCGCGAGGCCAGGCCGGGCACCCACCGTGGCATAGCGGGCCGAGGCCTGATTGCGCGCTCCGCCGGCCACCTGGGAGTGGCTGCCGAGCGCGCGGTTGTAGTGACCGCCCGTCACCGACGCGTTGACCGCGCCGGCCTCGTTGAGCTCTCCTCCGCTGACCGCCGCGTACATCCCCGACGCCTGGTTGCCCGAGCCGCCGGTCACCGACGCGGCCATGCCCGAGGCGTGGTTCATGCTGCCACCGCTGACCACGGCGTACCTTTCGCTGGCAGCGTTGTTGAAGCCGCCCGCCACCGCCGAGAACTCGCCACCGGCGCTGTTGTCGAGCCCGCCCGCCACCGTGGCGCTCAGGCTGCCGGCGCTGTTGCGCTCGCCGCCGGTGACCGAGGCGCGGTTCATGCTGGCCACGTTGAACGCTCCGCCGGTGACCGACGCATGCGGCGCGCTCACCGTGTTGTAGAATCCCGCCACCAGCCCGCCGAAGCTCGAGTAGCCATGCTCGGGGCCGATCACCACGTTGTGCGAGCCATCGCGCTCGGCACCGGGCACGAACGACTCGTTGTAGCCGACGACCAGGTTGCCGAGCCCGTTGGTCGGACCGTCGGTGTCGCCACTGCCGTCGCGAACGTGCACGTTGCAGCCGGTGAAGTAGGTGTCGGTACCGGCGCTCGACATGCACGACGTCTTCGCGTGGAGGATGGTGACGCCGGTGTCGAGAAGCCCGACCTGAGCGGTCACGATCAGCAGCTGCTCGCGCAGCGCCGCGATCTCGGCACGAAGCCGATCCATCTCGCCGCTCGCCTCGCCGCCGCCGCTTGCCTGGTGTTCAGGGCCGCATGCCGTCGGCGTCGCCGATGTCGTCGCTGTCCCTGATGCCGCCGAGGCGGTTCCGACGCTCTGCGCCGTGGCCACTCCGGCCATGAGCAGCACGCCGAGCACCAGGGCGATCGTGGCAAGCAGCCCCGGCCTGCCCTGCCCGTACGGCCCACGCTGCGTTCTCGTATCGATCGTTCGCATGACTGACTCCTGCGGCGCCCCCGGTGCCGTCGCCCCGAACAGTAGCGCGCCCGATCACTCACCGTCAACGGAATTGCCATCTGGCAACGGGCGGCGGGGCGCGCTACGTTTCGGCGTGGAGGCAAGACGATGGTTCTGACCGAGCGCGTCGAGCGCGCACTGGTGTTCGCGGCGTGCAAGCATGCGGGCCAGACGCGCAAGGGCGCCGACATTCCCTACATCACGCACCCCGTCGCGGTGGCGTTGCTCGTCCACGAGCACGGCGGCGACGAGGACGAGGTGATGGGCGCGCTGCTCCACGACACCGTCGAGGACTGCGGCGGCCTCCCGGTGCTCGAGGAGATCCGCGGCCTGTTCGGCGACGCCGTGGCGACGATCGTCGACGGCATGACCGACTCGTACGATCAGGACAAAGAAGAGTGGCAGGTGCGCAAGGAGCGCTACATTGCCCACATCGCCGTCGCCTCTGCCTCGGTACGGCTGGTCGCCGTATGCGACAAGCTCCACAACGCACGCAGCATCCTGGCCGACTACGAGGTGGTGGGCAGCGAGATCTGGAAGCGGTTCCGCGGCGGCAAGAACGGCTCGCTGTGGTACTACCGCTCGCTGGTCGAAGCGTTCCAGCGCGCCGGCGAGGCGCGCCTCGTCGACCAGCTCGACGCCGACATCACACGCCTCGAGTCGCTCGCAGCGGCCGAGCGCTGAGGCCCCGCCCCACGGCAAATTGACACGTCGCATCAAAACGGATTTATTATGACCGACCGGTCGGTCGTAATAACTGAGGGTACCGTCCGCTGCCGGACCACCCCGCGGAGCCAGGGCCACGCCGAGAATCGTCGACAGAGCCGAGCGCCAGCAGGCGCTCACGCACGCCGCGCTGGCCGTGTTCGCCGAGCGGGGCTACCACGGCGCGACCATGCAGGCGGTGGCCGAGCGCGCCGGCGTCAGCAAGGGCAGCGTCTACGACTACTTCGACAGCAAGGACGAGCTGCTGCTCGGTGCTGCCGAGACGCTGGTCGCGGCGCTTTCGGAGCAGAACCTGCGAGTGCTCGAGCACTCGAGCGGGCCGCTGCGCGAACGCATCGCGGCGTTCGTCGACTCGATCACGGCCGGGCTGGCCGAGTGGACCGACGTCTGCTTCTCGCTCCTGCAGGCGTGGGCCGAGCTCGGCCCCGGTCACGATCACCCGCTGCACGAGCTGTTTGCCCGTAGCTACCGGGCCTCGACCGACCGCATCCAGGCCGTGTTCGACGAATCGGTCGCGCGAGGCGAAGTCGAGCCGTTCGCCACGCGCGCAGCCGCGCTGGCGCTGCTCGCGGCCATCGACGGCACCCTGCTGCAGTCGATCATACTTCCCGACGAGCAACGCCAGGCTGCCGGAACCGGCGTGTTCACGAGCTGGTGTGCCAGCATCGTCCCCGCCCCTGCCCCGCGGCGAACGAAACCGGAGGAGAACACGGAATGATCGCCCGAGTCGTCGAAGCCTGCGGTGAGCTCTGCCTCACCTACCGAAAGACGGTGCTGCTCGTGCTGCTGGCGATCACCGCGCTCAACGCTGTCCAGCTTCCCCGCGCGACCTTCGACAACGCCATGGACATGTGGTTCCTCGACGACGATCCGGCGTTGCTCGCCCACCGCCGCCTGATCGACACGTTCAGCAGCGACGAGATCATCGTCATCGGACTCGAGGCACCCGACGTCTTCGCACCCGACGTGCTCGAGCGAATCCACCGCATCTCGAGCGCCGCCGAGCAGGCGCCGCACGTCGAGAAGGTCTTCAGCCTGACGAGCATCGAGTCGGTCACCGGCAACGACGGCGTGCTCGAGATCGGCGACCTCGTGGAGATGCCGCTCGACCCGTCGATCCTGCCAGCCACGCGCGAGCGGGCTCTGGCCAACGAGATGTACCTGGGCAACGTGCTTTCGGCCGACGGCAGGTTCACCTGCATCGTCATTCGCCTGCCCCACTACGCCGACCAGTTCGACTACAAGATCGAGTCCGTCGAGGCCATCCGCGCGATCGCCGAGCGTGAGACCGATGGCAACTACTACCTGTCGGGCGGCCCGGTGATGGACGAGCAGTTCCTGCGCATGTCGGAGCGCGACGGCAACGTGACCATCAGCCTGATGATGCTACTGCTCGTCGGCGTGCTGTGGCTGCTGCTGCGCTCGGTGCAGGGCGTGCTCCTGCCGCTGGCCACCGTCGCCCTGGCGATGGTGTGGGCGCTCGGCTGGATGGTGCTGGCCGGCGTTCGCATCAACGTGATCACCACCATGCTACCGCCGCTGCTGCTGGCGGTGGGCGTGGCCGACTCGATGCACGTGCTGGTCGAGTACCAGAACCGGTTGCGACACGGCATGGAGAAGATGACGGCCCTGCGCGCCGTGTACGCCGAGCTCCTGGTGCCGCTGTTCCTCACCAGCCTCACCACCTCGATCGGCATGCTCTCGCTCGGCATCAGCCGCGTGCAGGGCGTGCGTGAGTTCGGCCTGTTCGCCGCCCTCGGCGTCAACGGCGCGTTCCTGCTCTCGATCACGTTCGTGCCGATCATGCTGAGTTACCTGCCGGCGCCGAGGGTCACCGCGTCGAGACACCAGGTGATCTCGACCCGGGCGCTCGAGGCGCTGCACGTGTTCACCATGCGACGCGGACGGGCGATCTTCGCCGTCTCGATGGTCCTGCTCGCGCTCGGTGCGGCGGGTGCGACCCGCGTGCGCACCGAGTCGGCATGGCTCGAGATCTTCAAGGACTCGGCCCGCGTCAAGATCGACACGATACACATCCGCGACGCGCTGGCCGGCACCGTGACGCTCGACGTCGTGGTCGACACCGGCGGTGCCGACGGGATCAAGGATCCGGCGGTGATCCGCGAGCTCGACGAGCTGCAGACGTTCCTGCGCTCGCACGAGCTGGTGGCGTCATCGCAGTCGATGTCCGGCTACTTCAAGGACATGCGCCGGGCCTTCTTCGACAACGACCAGCGCGAGTACCAGCTGCCGGCCAGCCGGGAGGAGGCCGCGCAGTACCTGCTGATGTACGAGATGGACGCTCCCGACGGCGACATGAAGGACTTCGTGACGTTCGACTATCGCGAGACCCGGATCAGCAGCCGCATGTCCATGACCAGCTCGAACGAGGCCTCGGCGCTGATCGCAGCCACCGAGCGCTACATCGCCGAGGAGTTCCCCGACGGCGTGACCGGCACCGTGTCCGGCCTGGCGCAGCTGTACACGAACATGGAGGAATACATCCGCAGCAGCCTGCTGCGAGGGTTCAGCGCGGCGATGGTCGCGATCTTCATCGTGTTCTGCGTGCAGATGCGCTCGATCCGGCTGGGCGCCATCGCGATGATCCCGAACGTCACGCCCCTGCTCATGTGCCTCGGCGTGATGGGCCTCATGGGCATCAACCTCGACAGCATGACGTGCATGGTCGCGTCGATCGCCATCGGCCTGGCGGTCGACGACTCGATCCACTTCGTCACCCGCGTGCGCAGCCGGCTCGAGCAAGGCTCGGAAATGGTCGACGCCCTGCGAGAAGCCACCGTCGAGGTGGGACGCGCGCTGATCTACACCACCCTGAGCCTGTGCGCCGGCTTCGGCGTGATGATGTTCGGCAGCTTCGTCGGCATGATCTACTTCGGCCTGCTGTGCATGCTGACGATCATCTTCGCGCTGATCGCGGACCTGCTGCTACTGCCGGTCGTGCTGCGCTGGTACGACCACGAGGCCGAGGGCCTGGGCGCGCTCAAGCCGGCGCTGTCGGCGGTCACCAGCCGCCTCGCCGGCCTGTTCTAGTCTTTCGCGGCAGGGTGGCACCGAGGAAGAGGGACAGGCACGCTTCGCGAGCCAGCCCCTGTCAGGCGCCGGTGATCTCGATCATGCGCTCGAGCGCGGCTCGGGCCTCCCCCACGAGGCGGGCACGCTCGGCGTCGGACAGGCGGTCGCGCGCGCCGGAGATCTCGCTCACGGTGTCGCCCGCCAGCACCCGGTTCAGATCGGGAGCCTCGCCCTTGCGCAGCAGGTCGAGCATCGCCACCAGGTGAGGCGGATCGTTGCGCGACATCGTCGCGCAGCCGCAGCCCATCGACGCGAAGCCTGGCTCCGGCACGTCGGCCACGTTCACCACCGCGACACCGCGAAGCCGGCCCTGCTCGGCCGCGTTGCGAACGAAGTGGCCCTCGGTCGCGATCGCCAGCTTCGCTCCCTCGGGTGCTTCCATGACCGCGGCCCACAGGTACTTCGTAGAGCCGCTGCCGTCGGCCGCGTCGACCACCGGCTTCGGGCACTCGGGATGTACCAGAACTCGATATTCGTGTTCCTGCCAGTAGCGCACGTGCTCGGGCTGGAACACCGTGTGCACGCCGCAGAAGCTGCCCCACAGGATCATGCGGGCATCGTCGCAGCGCGCGACGTCGGCCGCGCTCATCGCGGCGAACCCCTGACGGGCGCCATCGTCGCCGCCGCCCCAGTGGAACACACGGTCGGGCACGACGCCCGAAGCGGCCGCGACGTTGTCTCCGAGATGCCGGTCGGGCACGAAGAAGATCTTGCGGTCCTGCGCGAGCGCCCAGCGCACGACGCGCTCGGCGTTCGAGCTGGTGCACACCGCCCCGCCGCTACGACCTGCCAGCGCCTTCACACGCCCCGACGTGTTCATGTACGCCACTACCAGTAGCTCGTCGCCGTAGCGCTCCTGCAGCTCGTCGAACACGGGCTCGACCTGGTAGTCCTTGGCCATCATCTCCATGGTGCAGCCGGCCTTCGGATTCGTGATCCAGACTTCCTGGTCGGGGGCCGCGAGAATCGCGATCGACTCGGCCATGAAGTGAACGGCCGATTCGACGAAGATCTTCGCCTCGGGGCGCTCGCGCGTCTGCAGCGCCAGCTCGTAGGAATCGCCCATGCGACCGCCGTAGCGCTGCACGAGCTTCACGATCTCGCCGCCCATGTAGTAGTGGGCGAGCAGCACGATACTCGGCCCGAAGTGCTCGAGGGCCGGATGGATGTAGCGGTCCATCCACGGCAGAACGGTGCCCGGCAACCGGTCGGGCAGCGCCAGGTACTCCTCGGCGTAGCCCTTGAACTCCTCCTGGTACCAGTCCAGCGGGAGATCCTGCTGACAGATCTCCATGTCCGGCTCGAGCCGGATCCCGCTCGAGCGCGCGGCCCCCTGTGCTGATGGATCGCTCATCGTCGGTCGCCGCACCCAGTCTGCCACAACCGGGAGCGGCCGGCGAAACACGTGGCGGAGCTACTTCGACTCGGCGCGCATGTCGGCGAGGGGGCTCGCCGTGAGGAAGTCGTCGATGCGTGACTGCGCCGCACCATCGCCCTTGAGTACGGCGTCGAAGAAGTTGAGCGAGGCGTAGGTGACGATGTCGTGGGCCCAGCGCCAGGACAGATGCCGGGGCTCGCACGCTTCTTCGGCTCCGCCCAGAAAGCCGAGGATGTCGTCGGGGACCTCGCAGAAGTCCGAGAACGTGAAGTGGCCCCCGTTGATGAACTCGATCAGGCCGACGACCGACGCGCCCGCGACCATCTGGTCGAACGGATGCTGCTGGTCGGTGGCGAACGGAGTGGTTTCGTCGATCGAGCCGCCCAGGATGAGCGTGGGAACGGTGATGCCCGCGAAGAACGCGTCGGCGAACGGTGCGGCCGGAGCCTGAGGCAGGATGGCCTTCACCCGCGTGTCCTCGGTCGCGCCGCCAGCCAGCGAGAACGCGGTGAAGCCGCCGAACGAGTGGCCCGAGGCGCCGATGGCCGCCGTGTCGATCGCCCCCTCGAAGAAGTTCCCGCCGGAGGCGCTGAACGTAGTGAACTCGTCGATCAGGAAGCTCATGTCGAGTGGGCGGTTGACGGCCGACGCCGGGTCGACGATCGAGACGAGTGAATCGACGAACGTGTTGCCGTGGTGATCGGGGGTCACGACGATGTAACCGTAGCTGGCCAGGTGGGCGGCGAAGAAGAACGACTGCACTCGAATGCCGTTGTTGCCGTGCGAGAACAGTATCAACGGGTAGTTGCCGGCGGCGAGGTCGACGTCACGGTATGCAGGCGTCTCCACGATGTCGAAGCCGAGGATGTTGACGATGTCGCGCGGCACGCCGTCGACCGCCGCGGTCGTCGACGGGTAGTAGACCTCGGTGGTCACCGGACGCGGGCCCGTGCCCGGAACGTCCAGACGTGAGGCATCGGCGAGCGCGAGCGTGGTCACGCCGATCGGAAACGGACCGAACTCCGACAGCGGCGCGAGCAGCTCGGGCGGATAGACACGCTGCGCGTAGTGACTGCCGCGCGTGACCGCCAGGCCCACGAACGTCGCGACGCGCTCGGTGAGTGTGGCCCCCTCGAACGTACCCAGCGCGTCGAAGTCGGCGCCGCATTTATTCTCGATCACGCCCGCCGCCTTCGCGCGAAGCTTGTCGATCTTGGCGTCGCGCTTGACGCGATCGCACGGCTTGTCCTTGTACCCAGCGACCACGCACTTCTTCCAGGCCACCGTCGTCACCTTGCGGACCTTGAGCAGCAGCTTCTCCACCAGCTTGCCGCACTTGCGCTGGCCGTCGCTGAGGCCGGCCGGATCGACGGCCAGTACGATGCCGTTCGCCTCGTACGCGAAATCACCGCAGGCCTGGCGAGAGCGTAGCGCGACGTCGGCCTCGCTGACGTAGCCGAGTGCCTGAACGTCGGTGAGCGTACAGCTGGCAACCACGGCGGCATCGGCCGCAACGTCGCTGGCGTCGAGCAGGCCGTCGAGCGCATCGGCGGCCGGGGCGTACACGCCGGCGAGCTCCTTCGAGGCCGACACCAGGCACTTCTCACCGACCTTACCCGTCTTGATCAGACACTTCGCGAGCTGCTTGTCGGCGCGCGCGGGCAGCGCAGCGGCGAGCACGAGGGTCGTTGCGATGGTCGTCGCCACGATGAGCCGCAGCCAGCTCTCCAGTCCGGTACGCTTCGCTTCGTCGGCCATGGTAGATCCGTCCTCCCGGTCGCCGGCCATCGGGCCGGTACCGCCAGATCGCCGGCCTCGGACCGGCTGGTGGCATGCTGCCGAAGCGGTTCGCCTGATGCACGGCTCGCCGAGCACATTCGCCCATCCGGGGGCACAGGTGGACTGCGACCCGGCGGGCCACCGTTAGAAGGAGCACGGGCACCGGTATAAGACGCAGCGGCACCGTGATGAGCCGTCGAGCCAAGATCGCCGCCGCACTGGCCGCCGTGAACGCCTACCTGGCCGAGGAAACGGCCGCTGCGAACCTGGCAGCCAGCGCAGCCCGGCAGGCGGCGCCGCCGCGCGGGCCGTCGCCGTGGGCAGTGGCCGGGCGACTACGGCTGATGAACGAGCGCCTCGCGATCGCGACGGCCACCCGGCGCTGAGCCGGACGCAGAACGAAACGGAGAAGAGTCGTGGCAACGAAGAAGGGCAAGACAGGCACGGGAAGCAAGGCGGGCGCGCGGCCGGTCGGCATCATGGACACCACCTTGCGCGACGGCCACCAGTGCCTGCTCGCGACCCGCATGCGTACCGAGGACATGCTGCCCATCGCCGAGACGCTCGACAACGCCGGATTCGCGGCCCTCGAGGTGTGGGGCGGCGCCACGTTCGACGCCACCCACAGGTTCCTGAACGAGGACCCGTGGGAACGCCTGGCGACGTTCAAGCAGCGCATGCCGAAGACGCCGCTGCAGATGCTGCTTCGCGGCCAGAACCTGGTGGGCTATCGACACTACGCCGACGATCTCGTCGAGGCGTTCTGCGAGAAGGCCGCCGAGACCGGCGTCGACCGCTTCCGCGTGTTCGATGCGCTCAACGACGAGCGCAACGTGGGCACCGCGTACAAGGCCATCGAGCGCGCCGGCAAGCACATCCAGGGAACCGTCTGCTACACGATCACCGAGCGGCGCCTGGGCGGACCGATCTACACCACGAAGTACTTCGTCGACAAGGCCCGCATCCTCGAGGACATGGGCGCGCACTCGATCTGCATCAAGGACATGGCCGGCCTGCTGGCACCGCCCGACGCCTACGAGCTCGTCGGTGCCATGAAGGACGCAGTGAAGCTGCCGATCCAGCTGCACACCCACTACACCTCGGGCTTCGCCGCCATGACCTGCCTCAAGGCGATCGAGGCCGGCGTCGACATCATCGACTGCGCCCTCGCCCCGCTCGCCCTGCGCACGGGCCAGCCCGCCGTCGAGCCGCTGCTCGTCACGCTGGAGGGAAGCGACCGCGATCCGGGCATCGCGCTCGAGCCGCTCATCGAGTGCGGCAAGCACCTGGAGCGCATCGCGCCCAAGTACCGCCACCTGCTCGACACCACGCGCATGGCGCCCATCGACGCCGAGGTGCTCATCCACCAGATCCCCGGCGGCATGATGTCGAACCTCGTCAACCAGCTGCGCGAGGCCAAGGCCGTCGACCGGCTGAGCGAGGTGCTCGCGGAGCTTCCGCGCACGCGCGCCGACCTCGGCTACCCGCCGCTCGTGACACCGTCGAGCCAGATCATCGGCACGCAGGCGGTCATGAACGTGCTGTTCGGACGTTACGAGCGTGTGACCCAGCCGGTGAAGGACTACGCTGCCGGCCTGTACGGCAAGCCGCCGGCGGCCATGGACCCCAAGGTGCAGAAGAAGTGCCTGGAAGGCCACAAGCTCAAGAAGGCCACCACCAAGCGCCCGGCCGATCTTCTCGAACCCGAGCTCGACGCCGCCCGCGAGGCCATCAAGGACATCACGACCGATTCTCGCGATGTGCTCACCTACGCGATCTACCCCACCACCGGGCTGCGCTTTCTGCGCTGGAAGTACGGTCTGGAAGAGCCTCCGCCCGAGGTGGCGCCGAAGACGCTGGAGGCGGCGAAGAAGGAAGCCGAGCTGGTCGACAAGGCCAGGCAGGGGTTGCTGGTCGAGCCCCCCTCGAAGGACGCCCCGGCCAGGAGCGGCGCTGCGCGTACGTTCAACGTGTTCATCGACGGCGAGTACTTCCAGGTCGACGTCGACCCTACCGACGGCAGCCCCGCGCTGGCCGGTGCCGCTCCGGCGCGCGCCGCAACGCCGGCACCGACGCCCTCGGCCGCAGCTCCGGCCGCAGCTCCGGCCGCAGCTCCGGCCGCAGCACCGGCGGCTGCGGCGCCAGCAGCGGCCGCTGCCGACGCTCCCGGTGCAGTGGTGGCACCGATGCCCGGGATGATCATCGAGTACCGCGTGGGGGCCGGCGACAAGGTGGAAACGGGCGACGTGCTGCTGGTGCTCGAGGCGATGAAGATGCAGAACGAGATCAATGCCGAGCGCGCCGGCACCGTGACCTCGCTCGGCCACGCCGACGGCGACGAGGTCGACAAGGGCGCGCTGCTGCTCGTGATCGAGTAGCGCGCTACTCGCGCGGCTCTGCGCGCTCGCGAGAAGTACAGCCGAGGCAGCGCGTGAACGTCGCGCGGGCCGGCCCGACGACCATCACCCTGCCCGCCTCGCGGGCGTTGCCACCGATCAGCGAGAACGGCAGGCTCACCAGGTACAGCGCCGTGCCAACCGCCGTCATGGCCAGCAGAACCGGCCGCGCGATGACCATGTCGGCACCCATGTAGAGGGCATTGGGGCCGCGCTCGTAGGTGCTGGCCGCGGCCGATAACGGCGCGGCGAGCATGACGCACGCCGCCACCGTGGCGATCAGCCTGCGTGCCTTCGGCTTGAAGCGTTCGATCGGCAACCAACCTCTCCCGCTGCGCATTCGCCTACGCCGCACCGCAGCGTACCACGCGCTACGGCACCGCCAAAGCGCGAACACTGCCTCCGCGCCGCTCGACCGGCGCCGTCAATGGAGAACGGCGACGGGCGCGGGCCTTCGGCTCCGGCCCGGCCTGTGGCATACTTGAAGGCTACGCTCGTGCGAGCCACGCCCACGGGGCTCGCACGTTTCCGACCATGGTCGCCGCTGCACTCATCGTTGCCCCGCTCCTGCTGCTCGTCGGCCTCGTCGCATCTCGCGAGGGCCTGCTGGCAGACCATGTCGGCGAGCTCCCCTGGCGCCGCGGCGCGCTCGATCGCATGGGCCCGCGCTACCCGATCGTGCTCGTCCACGGCATGGTCGGCGAGGTGGAGGTAGGAACGAGCCGGGCCGGGTATTTCCGCGGCGTGGCCGACCGGCTGCGCACGGCGGGCATCGAGGTCCACGCGCCGCGTGTATCGCCTGCCGCCCCGGTGTCAGTGCGCGCCCGGGAGCTCGTCCTCCAGATCGACAAGATCACCGCGCGGCGCGTGAACATCATCGCCCACAGCATGGGCGGCCTCGACGCGCGCTACGCCATCGCGCACCTCGGCCTGGCCGACCGCGTGGCATCGCTGACCACCATCGCCACGCCGCACCACGGCACGCCGCTGGCCGATGTCGGCACCAGCTTTCTCGGCCGCAAGCTCGGCCTGCGCAAGCTGCTGTCGGCGACCCGCCTCAACCTCGACGGCGTCTACGACCTCACCACCAGCAGCGCCTCGGCGTTCAACCGGCGCGTGAAGAACGCGCCCGGCGTCCGGTATGCCTGCGTGCTGGCCGGAACCGACGGCATGAACACGGCCGTCAATCCGTTGCTGCGGCCCGTGCACCGGTTCCTGTCGAGCCGCCTGGGGCCGAACGACGGGCTGGTCCCGATGTCGTCGCAGGTGTGGGGCGAGATCATCGACGAGATCGACGCCGACCACTGGGCACAGATCGGATGGTCGACGAGATTCGACGCGCCGGCGTTCTACGAGCGGCTCGTTCACACGCTCCGGACACGCGGCCTGTAGCGCTTCGACTTGCTGCTGACGGCCCTGAAAAGTGCACGGCCCGGCAAGGGGGGCATGCCGGGCCGCGCGGGGGGTCAACAGAGGCGAGGGGTGATCACACGACCGGGAGATCGCGTGCCCTCGTTACCCTCCGGCTGACCGAGACATCAACTGATCATTGGCTACCCTGCTACCAAACGTTTTCATGTCGCGCAATTGGACCATCGTCGCCCCCCGGACCTTGGTCGTAACGGTTCGGGGCCGGCTGCCACAGGGGCGCCGACGATCGGATGATTTCTACCGGCGATATGTTACTTCGGTGGCATTCCACCAATGGCATGCCGTGTCCTCGTGCGTCGCGCCGAGGGCTCGGGCATGGGGGGTACCGGTGACGACGGCGGTTGATCGATGAGCGGCGAGCCCTTCACGGGAACGCTCAACTACTGGGTGTTGCAGACCGTGGCGATGCTGCTCACGGCCCTGCTGATCCCCGGTCTGCGCATCACCGGCCTGTTCGGCGCCACCTTGACGGTGGTCGCGCTGGCGCTGGTGAACGCCACGTTGTGGGACGCGGCCCTGTTCTTCCAGGTCCCCGACGCCCCGACCACACAGGCCCTGGTGCTGCTCGCGACGAACGGCGCCATCTTCTGGCTGCTCGTGAAGCTGCTACCGGGAATCGCGGTGAGCGGCGTGCTGCCGGCGCTGGCCGCGCCGATCGTGTTCACCCTGGTGAGCCTGCTGATCAGCGAGCACGGACGCAGCATCGACTGGCTCACGGTCATCGACCGCGCCATCGCCCTGCTCGAGCAGCTACGTGGCTACGTGGAGTTCCTGCTGCCGTCGGCCGCGCCGGTCGGCGAGTCCGTCCAGCCTCCGCCGACCGTCCCGGCGCCCTGACGCGCCAGGCAGGCTGCTACTGCTCGATGCAGTAGATGCGCTCGGTCGGCGTACTGCACAGCCCCGTCGCGCCGTCGGTCCAGCCGCCGCCAGTGTTGTTGATGTCGCCCTTGGAGCCCTGCACCCAGCCGCTGCCGCTGGTCCAGCCGTTGTTACCGCCGTTGTTCGCGCAGTTCGTCGGACAGTTCGCGAACGCCGGACACGGCCCGCTACCCGGTGACAGGTACGTCTCGTTGTCGCAGGTTCCGTTCGCCTGCACGTAGGTCCACGGCAGGAACGGCAGCCCGGTGATCGAGTTGGCCGACTCGTCGCGGTTGATCGCGTTCTGGATGCTGCCGTCGGTGAGGTCGCCCCAGTTGTTCGCGATCAGCGCACCATCGGTGCGAACGTAGGGCACGGTGTTCTGCGTGCTACGATCGGCAGGTGCGGTGACGCCATCGCACAGCCAGGCCTGGAACGTACCGCTCAGCCCGGCCAGCGCCGCGCGCGCGTTGCAGATCCCGTCGGCGCCCGACAGGCCGCCCATGTCACCGTCGCTGCTGGTGCTCGTCGCAAACATGAGACACTGCCCCTTGTCCTGACACGGCAGGTCGGGCCCGGAGCAGACCCCGCCGCTGCACGTGTCGGGGGCGGTGCCGGGGTTGCTGTCGTCGCAGGTACTGCCGCCGGGGTCGTTGCCGGCACAGTCGTCGGCACCCTCGTCACACGACTCGGCGCAGTTGCCGTCGCCGTCAGCGCCCGGACACGGGTCGCCCGTGCCGACGCAGAAGCCGGCGGCGCACGTGTCGGTCATCGTGCAGAACTGACCATCGTCGCAGGCCGAACCGTCGGGGTCGAGGCCGTTGCAGTCGTCGTCGAGATCGTCGCAGGTCTCGGCGCAGTTACCGTCGCCGTTGACGCCCGGACACGGATCACCGACGCCCACGCACAGCCCCGACGCACACTGGTCGGTCACGGTGCAGAACTGCCCGTCGTTGCACGCCGAGCCGTCGGGGTCGTCGGCCGAGCACGTGTCTGCCACCTCGTTGCACACCTCGGAGCAATCGCTGTCGCCGTCGGCGCCGGGGCACGGATCGCCCGCATGCCCGCTGCACGACCCGCCGCTGCAGGTGTCGGCGCCGTTGCAGAACGTACCGTCGTCACAGGCAGAACCGTTGGCGTCGGACGCCGTACACGTGTCGCTCCCCTCCTCGCAGCTCTCCACGCAGTCGCCGTCGCCGTCGGGGCCCGGGCACGGATCGCCGGAATGTGCGCTGCAGCTGCCGCCGCTGCACGTGTCGGTACCGTTGCAGAACGCACCGTCGTCGCACGGCGCGGAGTTGTTCGCGGCCACGCACGTCCCGGCGCCGTCGCAGGTGTTGTCGGTGCAGGCGTTGCCATCGTCGGTACAGGCAGAGCCGGCCGACTCGTACTGGCAGGTGGGCGAGCAGCAGTCGCCGGCATCGGTATTGCCGTCGTCACAGTCCTCGCCCGGCTCCGGCACGCTGTCGCCACACACCGCACCGCCTGGAATCGTCGTGGTGGTGCTCGACGTCGTCGTGGTCGAGAGCGTGGTCACCGTACTGGTCGTGCTCGTCGTGCTGGTCGTCGACGTCGAGGTCGAGGTCGTCGTGGTCGGCGGCGCGCTCGGCGGACAGCTGCTGTTCACGCTGCCGTCGTCGAACGCGTCGCAATCGATCGCGATCGCGTCCATCGCGTTGAGCATCAGGCACACGCGGCACTCTGCGACCCGGTCGACGCAGTCCGTGAACGGCCCCGCTCCCACGCACACGCCGGGGAACGTCGCGTTCAGGTCGAGGCCGGTGCAGCGGTCGCTCACGGTGTCGGCGAGCTTGACGATCGACTTGCCGACCTTCTTGGTGTCGGTGATGATCGCGTCGGCACAGTCCACCTCGAGGCTCGCCGCGTCGTCGATCGAACCGGTCTTCAGACCGGTCTTCTTGCATTTCTCGAAGACCTTGAGCTTGGCGTCGACGATCTTCTGGTAGGCGCGCTGGACCTTCTGCTGACACGTCGAGCCGGGCTTGGTGGCAACGACGGCCGCGTCGAGGTCGGCGCCGAACACGTCGGCCGTCAAGGCGACGGTCTCGTCGACGGTCGCGGTATTCACCGCAGCAGCGCCCGCATAGCCGAAGTCGGGCGTGCTCGCGCATCGGGTCAGATCCACCTGGATCGTCTTCGACGCGACCTTCTGGACCTTCGCGCCGGCGCCGGTCGTGTCGACGCACTGCTGCGCGGTGCCCGGCAGCGCGCCCTTGGCAGCACTCTTCAGGCAACGACCGATGCCCTTCCCCTCGGCCCTGGCAACCTTCCTACCGCCGCTATTGAGCTTGACGATGCAGGACTGCTGGCCGGAGTCTTGCGGCTGCGCGCGTACCGGATCGGGAACGAGCGCGACGACGGCCACGACCATGACAGCTACGATTGAGCGCATACGACAGACAACCCCCGTTGGATCGAGCAGGCAGCTCGGGTAGGCAGAACAATCGACTTATCGCACGGTAGGGTCGGCGAGGTCAATGGCGAACCCATACCACCCCCATCTGCTCTGCGTCGCCGGCCTCGTGGTGGCACTGGCGACCTGCGTCGAAGGTGCCGGCAGCGCCTCCGACGACGCGCGCAGCGCCGACAGCCCGGTCGTCGTCGTACTGGACCCGGCCCGGGCCGGCACCGTCGGCGAAGGCTCACTGCCCGACGGCTGGGTCGAGCGCGCCAAGCTCGGCGCGCGCGGACGGCGACGAGACGTCGAGGTTCGCCGGCACGCCGACCGGCAGGCGGTGTGCCTGCGCGGCGACCGGGCGTCGTTCTCCATCGACCGACACCTCGAGATCGACCTGCGCCGCACGCCGATCGTCGAGTGGGAGTGGCTGGTGCTCCAGCACCCCGAGCGCGGCGACATGCGCGACGACGCCACCGACGACCAGGCCGCGCAACTCCTCCTCACGTTCAAGGCCGGCCTCTTGAGCTACAAGGTCGTGAGCTACGTGTGGGATCCGGTCGCGCCGGTCGGCACCGTCCGCGAGCAGCGGCGCACGATGCTCGGTCGCGGCGTCACGAGCCGGATCGTCGTGGTCGACTCGGGCACGACCGACACCGGGAGCTGGCACCGTCATCGCCGCAACGCGCTCCAGGACGCGCGCGAGCTCATCGGCGACAGCGCGCCCGTCGTCTCGATCGTGCGCTACCAGGCCAACTCGCAGTACACCGGCGACCAGGCCGAGTCGTGCATCGCACGGATCACGTTCGCGACCGAACGCCAGGCGCGGCGGGAGTCGCGAATCGCCATGCGAGAAGCGCCAGCCCCACAGCGACCACGATCAGCACGGCCGTCCACACGGCGGGCGTCACGATCGGCACCGGCACCGGGCTGCGTGCGATCCGGCTGCCGACACCGGTGAGGAGACAGAACACCGACGCAGCCGCCGCCAAGGTGGCCGCGGCGCCACGCACCAGACGTTGCCGCGGCCGGCGGGGGTCGTCGCCGGCGCGCGCGGCCGACGGCGCCCAGAAGCCCGGCGGCTGCACGCGCAGGTAGAATCGATCGAGCACCTCGGGCGCGTCGGGGCGAGTCGCGAGCGACACCACCACGCCGGCCAGGGTAGCGCCGAGCGCCATCAGCAGCAGGCGGGTGGCCTCGCCCTGACCCGGCAGCCCGAGCAGCAGCACCGGCGCCAGCACCATCGATGCGAGCACGGCGGTCAGCTCTCCCAACGCGTTCACCCGCCACCACAGCCAGCGCAACACCAGCACCACCCCCATGCCGGCGCCCATCAGCAAGCTGACCTGCCACGCGACCTGGATCGACGACAGGCGGGTCATGATGGCCAGGCCGAGCAGGAGGATGACGAGGTTCGACGCACGCGCCACCCACACCAGTGAGCGCGCCGACGGCTCGCGGCCGAGCCAGCCCTCGCACACGAAGCGCTTGTACAGATCGTTGGTCCAGTACGAGGCGCCCCAGTTCAGATGCGTGTCGACCGTCGAGGCCAGCGCCGCAAGCATCGCCGTCAGCATCAGCCCGGCCAGTCCCGGCGGCAGCAGCTCGGCCATCCCGCGCACGAACGTCGCCTCGCGCTCGGCCGTGAGGGCGTCGGGGCCGATCGCGGCTGGGATCGGGAAGATCACGAGCAGTCCCAGGCCGATCGGCAGCCACACGAGACTGCGCAGCAGCACCTGGGCCACCGTGAACACCACCGCCGCCTGGCTCGCGTCGCGATCGCTGCGGCAGGCCATCACGCGCTGCGCGAGGTAGCCCGTGCCGTCGGCGTTCATCTGCACCAGCCACTGCAGGCCGAGCACGGCCAGCACGGCCGCCGACGCGTCGGCGGCGTGCGACGGCGTGAACGCGAGGATCTCGTCGGCCGTCAGCCCGTTCGGACCGGGTGCGGCGAAGCGGTCGCGAATGGTGCCGGCGATCGCATCGAGGCCGCCGGCCTCGTCGACCACGAACCACGCGTAGCCGGCCGTCGCGACCATCATGATCGCGAACTGGGCGAGGTCGGTGCGGACCACCGAGCGCAGGCCGCCGGTCGTCGAGTAGAGTGCGGTCACGCCGACGATCGCCGCCAGCGAGATCGCGTTGTTCGTCGAGCGCGTCCACAGCCCGAGCTCCTCCGTGTGAGCCGCCGTACGAGCCAGCGGCACGCCGAGCGCGCGAACGCCGGATTCGATGCCGTCGAACAGCCCGGCCGGCAGCCACACGTTCCACATCAGAAACGGCTCGGTGATCTCGCGAGCAGCGAACAGCACCATGGCCAGCACCGTGCAGTTGAAGACCGTTCCGAAGTAGATCGCCTTGATGGCTCGAAGCGCCGCCGCCGCGCGGCCGCCGTAGCGCAGCTCGGTGAGCTCGGCGTCCGTCAGCACCGCGGCGCGACGCCAGCACGGCGCCAGCACGAAGCCGAGCAGGAGGAACGCCAGCGCGTAGATCCACAGGCGCCACAACGCGAACACGCCTGCCGTGGCGATCAAGCCGGTGGCCAGCAGCGGCGTGTCGGCGGCGAACTGCGTCGCCGCCATGCTGATGCCGGCCGCCCATCCCGGCAGGCTGCGGCCGGCGAGGAAGTATTCCTCGAGACCGCGCGACGCGCGCCGGCGCTCGCGCAGGCCGGCCGTGGCCGCGTACACGACGAACGCCACCAGGATCATCGCGTCGACGGGGCTCATCGCCACGACCTGTATCACGACGTCGGCAGACGTCCGATCGTTTTCGCGTCGATCGTCGATCGTGTAGCGTTCCACCATGGAGCGCGGGGAGCGTTGAACGAGATACCTGCCGAGCTCGACATCCTGACCGTGAACCTCTGGGGCCTGCCGTGGCCGTGGAGCCGTGAACGGCTGGGTCGCAAGCGCCGCTTCGCCGCGCACCTGGCCGAGACGGACTACGACATCATCGGCATCCAGGAGCTGTGGTGGCCCTGGCATCGTGCGCTGCGCGTCGACGACCTCCACATCCCGCGCGCCCGTCGCGACGCCGGCCTGGCACTGGCGTCGCGAGTGACCCTGGTCGGTGAAGCCCGCGTCGAGCACTTCGATCACCGCGCCGGGCTCGATGGCCTCAAGCGCAAGGGCGTGCTGTCGGCGAGCATCGAGCCCGCGCCCGGAGCGCGGCTGTCCGCTCACGTGACGCACCTTCAGGCCGGGCGCGAGCACGCGCACGTGCGTGCCCGCCAGATCGACCAGCTGCTGCGCACGGTGGCCGACCCGACGTTGCCGGCGGTGCTCATGGGAGACTTCAACTTCCATGACGGCATCGCGGACGACGAACGCAGCGAACGCCGCCTGCTCGACGCGGGCTTCGTCGACGCCGCCGTCGCCGGCGCCTGCCTCGACGCGACCTACACGTCGAGCAATCCGTACGTGCGATGGCGTGATCGCACCGAGCGGCTCGATCGCGTCTACCTGCGCGACGGCACTCGCACGAGCCTCCGTACGGTCGATGTGCAGGTCGTCGACCTGTTCCCCCACCCCGTCTCCGACCATCACCCGGTGCGAGTGCGCGTCCGGCTCGATCGCCGGCGCTGAAGCTCCCTCAAGCGGGTCGCACCGTCGCTCACCCGCACGGGTGGTCGAGCCGCCCCCCTACGAGCCACAATCGGCGCGCAGGCCGCTCGCCGACGCGCGTCGGTTGACAGCCGGCCCGACCCGGCACCACCTTCGTACGACGCGGGACACGCGTCGGAGCTCTTGCGATCGAACACGACGACGACACGAACCCACCCGAAGACCGGGCGGCAGCGCTGGCGAGACCGGGCCCGGTCTCGCAGCTGGCCGAGGCCCTGCGCGCGGCGAGCGGACACATCGTGGTCACCAGCACCGACGGTCGTGCAGCACGTGCGCTCGTCGAGCTCGTCGTACGCGACGTCGCCGCGTTTCGCAGCGTGCGCTTCCCCGCGCGCGCCGCACGCCCCGACGACGTCATCGACGCGCTCGTGGTGCCTGGCGACACGCGCGTGCGGCTCGGTTCGCACTCGCTTCGACGCCATGCCCTGCTGGCGCTGCTGGAGCAGGCCTGCGCCGCCGGCAAGCCCATCGTGCTGGTCGTCGACGACGCCGATCGCACCAGCATGCGGCGACTCGAACGACTGCGCGCACGGCTGGAATGCGTCCCCGAGGCGAGTGCCGTCGTTCGCATCGTGCTCGTAGGAACGCCGCGACTGCTCTCCCGACTCGAGAAGCCGTCGGCGCGCAACCTGGCCGAGCGCGTCATCTCACACGTCAAGGTCGGCGATCCCGAGCCGGAGAGAAACGACGCTCGACCGTCACACCCCGGCGCGGCGCGGCGCGCGCTGGCCGCCACGGCCGTCGCGGCGGTAGCGCTCCTCGCGCTCACGTCGCTGTCCGCGCAGCTCACGACGGCCGCGGGCATGCGGGACCGTCTACAGCCGGTTCCGCCGTCGTCCGCGGCAACGCCCGCCGAACCGACGTCGCCTCTGGCGGCAGCACGATCGCAGATCGTCGCCAGGCCCGCACCGCACCCGCGCAGCGACGCGCCGCTCGTTCGCGCGAGCGCCCTGCGGTCACTCGTCCCCGTGTCCGCGATTGCGTCACCGTCACGACCGACCGCCCCGGCGCGCAGCCGACCGGTGGCACCGATCACACGCGCCAGCAGCGACCCCGCGACGCAGGCAGCACCCGTCGTGCCGACCGCGCCCGCCGTCCCTGTCACGTATTCCATGCCGGCCGCACCAGCCGCGCCCGAGGCACGCGGTGGGGGCACGCGCGAAGCGACACCGCGCCACGCTGCGCTCGTCGCTCCGGCACCGACGCCGCGGGCGGCGCCGCCGAGCGTGGCCGCAACACCCTCGACACGCGTGTCACACACGTTGCAGGTCGCGTCGCTGCGCGACCGGGATCGGGCACTGGCGCTGCGCGATGAGCTGGCCCGGCGATTCGGCGAGGTCCGCGTAGTGGTATTCGAGCACGATGGCGCGAGCTACCACCGCGTACGGATAGGGAGATTCGAGAGCGCCGCCGCGCTATCGGCAGCGGAGACGGCCCTGCGCGAGGAGGGCTACGCGCCCGTGCGTTTCTCGATCCAGGCGCCGTCGTACTGACGACACCGCGCGCTCGGGCAACGAGCGCCATCGGGTTGTGCCGCCGCCGAGGGTCACGCGCCGGGAAAGCGATGGCGTGCATGCCTCGCCCACGCATTCCCGGCCCGCCGTGAGCGTGACCCTCGCCGGCAGCTAGACCTCGAGCTCGTAGGGTGGACTGAAGTTCGGGGGCGCGCCGCCAACCTCGCCTTCACAACCGCCCATCCGGCATCCGCCGGTGGCCCGCTAACAAGTTTATCTGACGAGACAGCCGGCGATAAATTGAATGCGCCGACTTTTTTCGGCCATGGCAAGAAATGGAGCGGGCTGCTACGTTGCGGCTCCCGCGTCAGCGGGTGCCCCGATGAACACTGCGTTCCTGAATTGCGCAGCGGCTGCCTGCGTGCTGCTGACCGTCACGTCCGCATCCGCCGCGGACGTGTTCGAGGTCATGACGGTGGGTGGCGACGCGCGCACGGTCGCCGCCGAGCTGATCGACGTCAATGGTGATGGGCGCACCGACCTGCTCGAGATCGCCTATCATGGCCTGCCGCCCGACGAACGCCGCCTGGCCCGCGTCTACCTGCAACGCGACGACGGGTCGCTCGCTGCCGAGCCCACGTTCAGCCACGCGATCCCGCCGGGTGCCGCCGCCTACGACTTCGCCGATGTCGACACGGCGCCCGGCACCGAGCTCATCATCCTCGAGGAGCGCGGCCTGACGGTCATGCAGCTCGGCACGCCGGCCGGAAGCGTCCGCCAGATCCGTCTCGAGGGTGCGAGCACGGTGGGCGCCGCCAGCGACGAGCGTGGCCTGAAGCGTATCCGGATCGCGCACGGTGAGTTCGCCGACGAGCCCTGGCTGCTCATCCCGCGCTTCGGCGAGACGGTGGCCGTTGCCGCCGACGGCCGCGAGCTCGCCGCCCTCGAGGTGGGCGGGCGCGCCAACTACTTCGTGTTGACCCGGCCCGGCCCGATGTTCCTCGAGAGCGACATCCAGCTGTTCTACGACGTCCCGCGACTGTCGGTCGGCGACGTCGACGGCGACGGCCGCGTGGACGTCGTGGCGTCGTCTCGTCACCAGGTCCGCGTGTTCCTGCGCAAGGCCGACGGCACCTACCCACGCCAGGCCGACCGCGTGCTGCAGCTCGGTCGCGTGTCCGAGGAAGACCACGTGCGCGGATCGGGCGCGGTACGCAGCGAAGCCCGCGACTTCGACGGCGACGGCCGCCTCGACCTCATCGTCTCGCAGCTGAGCGGCGCGCTCACCGACGGGCGCGCCACCACCTCGCTGTACGTCAACCGCGGCGGCACGTGGAATCTCGACGAAGCCGACAGCACGTTCACCGCCACCTCGCGCTGGGGCGGCGACGAGCTCACCGACATCAACGGCGACGGCCGGCTCGAGCTGGTGCTGGTGCGCGTACCGCTGAGCGTGGTCGAGCTCGTGGAGGCGCTGCTCACCCGCAAGTTCGACGTCGAGATCAGCGTTCACCTGCTCGAGCCGGACGGCGGCTACGCTTCGAGCCCGGCCGCGAAGCTCAAGCTCGACATACCGTTCAGCTTCGACATCGGCCGGCCGCCTGGATTCTCCGCGACGACCCAGCACGACCTCAACGCCGACGGCTATGGCGATCTCGTCGCGCCGGGTGACGGCGAGCACATCGAGATCTTCCTGGGGCGCGCCGACACGCGCTACCGCAAGACCGACGCCCGCCAGGACGTCGACACCAACGGCCGCCTGCGCGCCGGTGACCTCGACGGCGACGGCCTGACCGATCTCGTAATCTACGATCCGTACCGACCGGGCTCGCGACTGCGCATCCTGCGCAACCGCGGCGTGCTGGCGGGCAGCCCCGCACGCCTCGAGTCGCCCGACCGCGACCCCCGCCACGACTGAGCGCGTGCGAACAGCCCGTGTGGCGGGCACGCGCGTGCAGCTGTATGTAGGCCGTCGGCCCACCCGTGCACGAAGCCGGTCTCAGCATCCACACGAGCAACAGGCTCGACCTACTGGTCGAACAGCTGGCCTCGGCGCTGTCCGTCGATCCGCCGCCGCCGCTCGAGCACGAGCTGGTGGTGGTGCAGAGCCAGGGCATGCGGCGCTGGCTCACCCTGGCCCTGGCCAGCCGCCTCGGCGTTGCGGCCAACCTCCGGATGCCGTTCCCGCAGGGGTTCTGCCATGAGCTGGCCGACGACGTGCTCGACCTCGGCGACTCGCCCGGCGGGGCTCACGGGCATACCGGGTCGGCGTTCGGCCGCGAGCTACTCACCTGGCGCATCCTGGCGACGATGGCCGGGTGGGACGACGACCCGGCATTCGCGGCGCCGGCCGCCTACTTCCGCGACGACCCCGACGGCCGCAAGCGCTACCAGCTCGCGCGTCGCGTGGCCGACGTGTTCGACAACTACCAGCTGTTCCGCCCGAGCATGCTGCTGGAGTGGGAACGCGAAGAGCTCCGCGAGCCGGCCGTCGCCGACGGCCACGAGCAGTGGCAGGCCAGGCTGTGGCGGCAGCTCGTCGCCGACACCGACGAGGAGCACCTGGCACGACGCTTCGCGCGCCTGACCGCACGCCTGCGCGACACGCCGCGACAGCCGTCCTGCCTGCCGGCGCGGGTGAGCGTGTTCGGCGTGTCAACGCTCGCGCCGGCCTCGGTCGACCTGCTGGTCGCGATGAGCCGGTTCGTGCCGGTGTCGGTATACATGGTGAGCCCCACCTACCACTACTGGGGCGACATTCGATCCGAGCGTGAATCCGCGCGCCTGCAAAGGCGCCTTCAGCGCGGAGCGCCGTGCCGGCCCGAAGACCTTCATCTGGAAAGCGGCAACCCGTTGCTGGCGACCCTCGGCGCGCAGGGCCGCGACTTCTTCGGCCTGCTGCAGCAGGCCGACGCCGACGGCACCGCGTGGCAGGAGCTCGACTTCGTCGATCCGTGGCCCGACACCGACCGTCCTGCCTCGGCGCTGCACGTGCTGCAATCCGACGTGCTGAACATGCGCACCCGCGGTCGCGGCGACGACTCCGAGGCGCCCGTGCGGCTCGAAGCCGACGACGACTCTCTGGTCGTGAACGTCTGCCACTCGCCCATGCGCGAGATGGAAGTGCTGCGCGACCACATCCTCGACGCGTTCGAGCGCGACGCGGACATGCGGCCCGACGACGTGCTGGTGATGGTGACCGACATCGAGCGCTACGCCCCGTACGTCGAGGCGGTGTTCGGCGCACCCGAGGCAGGCTGCCCTGCCCTGCCGTTCAGCATTGCCGACCGCGGGCCGGCAAGCACGCGGCAGCCGGTGCGCGCCCTGCTCGCGCTGCTCGACCTGATCGACAGCCGCGTGACCGCCGCCGACGTGTTCGACCTTCTCGAGTTGACCGTCGTGTCGCGCAGGTTCGGCCTGTCGGCCGACGACGTCGCGACCGCGCGTGCATGGGCCCAGCAGGCGAACGTGCGCTGGGGTGTCGACGCCGAGCAGCGACGCCTCGAGCACGGGCTGGCCGGCATCGACGCGAACTCCTGGCGGCGCGGGCTCGATCGTCTGCTCATGGGCTACGCCACCGGCGACGTCGACGGGCTCGTGGCGGGCATCGCGCCGCAGGGCAATGCGGCGCTGGCGGCACCGGAGACGCTGGGGCGCTTCGCGTGGTTCGCCGACGTCCTGTTCGACCAGCTCGCCCGCCTGCGCTCGCCTCGCGGTGCCGCCGCCTGGGCGACCGACCTGCTCGACGCCGTCGACCTGATGATCGAGGCGGATGGCGACGACGACGAGCAAGCGCTCGGGCAGGTGCGCGACACGCTCGGCGAGCTCGCCTCGGCCGAGCGACGCGCAGGGCTGGAGAGTGCGGGGCTCGAGCTCACGCTCGCAGTGGTGCGCGAGCACCTCGCCACCGCGGTCGAGGCGGACAGCCTCGGCCACGGCTTCATCAGCGGCCGCATCACGTTCTGTGCACTCAAGCCCATGCGCACCATTCCGTTCGCGATGATCTGCGTGGCCGGCCTCGGCGAACGCCAGTTCCCGCGCCGCGACCGTGCTGCCGGCTTCGACCTCATGGCCGATCACCCCGCGGCCGGCGACCGGTCGTTGCGAGCCGATGACCGCTACCTGTTCCTCGAGACGTTGCTCTCGGCCGGCAAGCGGCTGGTGCTCAGCTATGAGGGACGGTCGCAGCACGACAACAGCGAGCTCGCGCCCGCGGTGGTCGTGAGCGAGCTCCTCGACCAGGTCGACCGCAGCTTCGAAGCCGGCGCCGGCATGAGCGCCGGCCGGCAGGTGACCGTCGAGCACAAGCTGCACCCGTTCGACAGCGCCTACTTCGACCCCGATCATCGTGCGCTGTTCAGCTACGCGGCCGAGAGCTGCGAGATCAGCAAGACCGCCGAGGCCGCACCGCGCCCGGCGCCGTCGTTCATCGCCTCCGGACTCGACGTCGAGGAGCCCGACGTCATCGCGCTTGCCGACCTCGTCTCGTTCTGGCTGCACCCGAGCAAGCACTTCGTGCGCAGCGTCCTGCAGATCTACCTCGACGACGGCACCGGCGAGCTGGCCGAATCGGAGCGCTTCGCGCTTGACGGGCTCGAGCGGTACCAGCTCGAGGACTGGATGCTGGCACGGCGCCTGGCAGGCGACGTCGCGCCCGGTGCCGAGCTCGCCCTGCTGCGGGCACGCGGAGACCTCCCGCTGGCGGGCCTGGGCAGCGCGAACTACGAGCGCACGCGTACAGCCGTCGACTCGTTCCACGCAGCCCTGCCCGAGCACCGGCCCATCGCGCCCCTGGCGATCGACATCGGTGGCGACGGCTGGCGGGTCGGCGGCGTCATCGAGGGCCGCACCGACATCGGCCTGCTGCGCTATCGCCCGGCCAGCCTCAAGGCGAAGGACATCGTCGGCGCCTGGGTGGAGCATGTGGCCTTGGGCGCGGCCGGCACCGAACACGCCTGTGTCACCCACATCCTGGGAACCGACGCGACCGAACAGCTGGCGCCGGTCGATGATGCGATGACCGTGCTCGCCGCACTCGTCGACGGCTATCGCGCCGGCCGACGCGCGCCGCTACCGGTGTTCCCCGCGACGTCACACGCGTGGGCCGAACGCGAGCTGGCACTGCGCGCGCCGAAATCGGGACTGCGCACCTCCGCGCTGCACGAGGCGCGGAAGAAATGGAAGGGAACGCAAGCGCGAGCCGGTTACCGAGGCACTCCGGGCGAGTCGACTGACCCCTACGTGATGCTGTGCGTCGGCGACGACGACCCGCTGGCCGACGCCGCCGACGCGTTCGTGACGTGGGCGGAGCGCCTGTGGATGCCGATCCTCGCTGCCCGCGCAGGGGAATCCGTTTGAGCGCGAACTTCGACCTGCGATCCACGCCGATCGACGACGGCGTCACGCTGATCGAGGCCAGCGCCGGTACCGGCAAGACCTACTGCATCACGGGGCTGGTGCTTCGGCTGCTGCTCGAACGCAGGGTCGCCAGCATCTCGGAAGTTCTCGTGGTGACGTTCACGAATGCCGCGACCTCCGAGCTGATCGATCGCATTCGCACCGCCCTGCGCGACGCCCTGTGGATGTTCGACGAGGGAGACCCGACCGAGCGCGACCAGGACCTGCTGCTGCTGCACCTCCTGGAGACGCATGGCGGCGACGATGCACGCCGCGGTGAAGCGGCCGAGCTTCTTCGCAACGCGCTGCTCGAGTTCGACGAAATCGGCGTCAGCACGATCCACGGGTTCTGCAGCCGGGTGCTGGAGGCGAGCGCGTTCGAGAGCGGAGTGCCCTACGACCTGGAGCTGTGCGAGGACAGCATGCCCACGCTGAAGCTCGCAGCCGAGGACTTCTGGCGTGCGCACCTTTACGACGTCGACGAGGCCGTCGCCGCCACCGTCGTGTCGCGCGGCTGGACACCCGACACGTTCGTCGACGATTATCGTCGCGCCTCCCGCTTCCTCGACGTGAACGTCATGCCGCCTCCGCCTGACCTCGGCGACGCCCGCGATGCGCTGAAACGAGACTGCGAGCGCCTGGTGGCCGCGTGGGATCGCGGTGCGATGGAGACGTTCCTCGCGAGCTTCGCGTTCAACAAGCCCTCGAAGCTGTACGGCGACAAGCTCGGCCGTGCGCTCGATGCCATGGATTCGTTCTGCCAGGCGCGAAATCCCGATGGGCTGACGGCGGCACGCGCCCTCACCACCGCCGCGATCGCCAAGCACGCCGCGAAGAAGAAATCGCCACCGGCTCCCTACGACTGCGCGATCGTCGACGCCTGCGATCGCCTGGCCGAAACCGAGCACCGCTTCGAGCACGCGCTGCGATGGGCCTTCGTCGACGAGGTGGGAGCTCGATTCCACGAGCTCAAGCGGCGATCGGCCACGTTCTCGTACGACGACCTCCTGCATCACCTGCACACCGCGCTCGCCGCCGGCGATGTCGGCGAGCGCTTGGCGGCGACGATCCGCAAGCGCTTCAAGGTAGCCCTCATCGACGAGTTCCAGGACACCGACCTGCTGCAGTACCGCATCTTCGACAGGATCTTCCACACCGGGCCGCTCATGCTCATCGGCGACCCCAAGCAGGCCATCTACGCGTTCCGCGGTGCCGACGTGTTCGCGTACATAGCGGCCAAGAGCGATGCCGCGCGCGCGTACACGCTCGACCGCAACTGGCGCAGCACGGAGCAGCTCGTGAACGCGGTCAACGCGATCTTCGAGAAGGCACGCCGCCCGTTCGTGTTCGACGCGATTCCCTTCGAGCGCGTCGATTCCGGCGCGAAGATCACGTCCGACGCATTCCAGGACGACTCCACGACGGCCGCGTTGCAGTGGCAGTGGCTCGGGGAGATCGGCAACAAGGAGGCGGCCGTCGAGCGCGCGGCCGAGGTCGTCGCCGCCGAGACCGTCAGGCTCCTCTCGGGCGGCGTGCACCTGCACGGCCAGCCGCTCGAGCCCGGCAACATCGCCGTCCTCGTTCGCAAGCACTCACAGGCGCGCGCGATCCAGGAAGCGCTTCACGCCGCCGGCGTCCCGGGCGTCGTGAGCCGCTCGGGCGACATCTTCCAGTGCGAGGAGATGAGAGATCTTCACGCGGTGCTTGCCGCCATCGCCGATCCGGGCGCCCAGTCGCGAGTCCGCGCCGCCATGGCCACGCGGCTGTGGGGCGCCGGCGCCGCCGATATCCACGCCATGGCCGACGACGACGTGGCCTGGCAGACGCTCATCGACGACCTCGAGGGGTATCGTGAGCAGTGGACCGGCCGTCGCACGAGCGGCTTCATGCCCATGATCCAGCGCCTGATCGCCGATCGGCGGATGCGCGCACGGCTGCGCGAGTACGAGGACGGCGACCGCCGCCTCACGAACCTGCGCCATGCCACCGAGATCCTTCACCAGGCCACGGTGGAGCGACACCTTTCGCCCGAGGCACTGCTCGGCTGGCTCGCGTTCGAGCGCGGACGTGACAGGCACGATGCCGATTCGGCCGCCTTGCGCATCGAGCGCGATGCGCGCGCGGTACAGATCGTCACCGTTCACGGCGCAAAAGGCCTCGAGTACGACATCGCGTTCTGTCCGTTCCTGTGGGACACGATGCGCGCCAGCGAGCGCGCGCCCGTGGTGGCCCATGGCGACTCGGGTGAGATCGTCTTCGACTGCTCGGAGGATCGATCGAGCACGTACGTGCGCGCGGAGTCCGAACGCCTCGGCGAAGACCTGCGGCTCGCCTACGTCGCACTGACGCGCGCGCGACACCGCTGCTACGTGGCCTGGGGACACCTCGGCAAGGACAAGGGCGCGGCGAGCGCGCTGGCCTACCTGCTCCATCAGCACGACGATCCGGCGGCCGACGAAAACGAGGCGGCGTGGGCGCTCCGGGCCATCGCCGGTGCGGGCAAGGAGTCGGACGGCTGGCTCGACGACCTGCGCGAGGTGGTCGCCGCCCACGCCGACACGATGATGCTCGACGTGGTCGACGACACGCGCGGACCGGCGCGCTGGGAGCCGCCCGAGCGTGCCCCGCGCGCGCTCGCCGCACGGGTGTTTCCGGACACCGACCGCCCCCGCCTGCGCCCATGGCAGATGGTCAGCTTCAGCAGCCTGCTGAGCGGCGTGGCGCGTGAGGCGCCCGATCACGGCGACCCGGCCCACGGCACCCGCGGCGCCGCCGAAACAGCGGCACCGCGCGACATCTTCGCGTTCGCGCGCGGCGCGCGGGCCGGAACGTGCCTGCACGAGATCCTCGAGCACTGCGATCTCGCTGCCGACGACCACTCCACGACGAGCCTGATCGAGGACACGCTGACGCGTCACGGCCTGGGCACGAGCCGCGATCACGACGGCGACATCGATCCGGTCGCGACGGTCGCCTCGATGATCGGTCGCGTCGGGCGCTGTCCCCTGCCCGGCCAGCCGTTCAGCTTCGCCGACGTGCACGGCGCCAGCCGGCTGAACGAATGGCAGTTCTACGCCGCGCTCGGCGACGTCACGCCGGCCGGCCTCGCCGATGTGTTCGGCCGCCACGCCGACGGACGCGTGGCCGAGCACTACGCGCCGCTGCTCTCCGCGATGGCCCGGCACACGATGCGCGGCTACCTCACCGGCTTTGTCGACCTGGTCTTCGAGCACGACGGGCGCTGGTTCATCGTCGACTGGAAGTCGAACCATCTGGGCAACACCACCGGGGCCTACGACGACGCCGGCATGTGGGAAGCGATGTGCGACCACCACTACGTGCTGCAGTACCACATCTACGCGCTGGCGCTGCACCGCTATCTGGCGACACGCCTGGCCGACTATGACTACGAACGCGACTTCGGCGGCGCGTACTACGTGTTCCTGCGCGGTCTCGACGAGAATGCCGAGACCGGCTGGTATCGCGACCGCCCACCGCTGGCGCTGATCGAGGCGCTCGACGGGTTCGCGCGCGGCGAGGCACCGGCGTGATCGATCTCGATCAGGCCGTGGCCGGCGGCACGCTCGGTACCATCGACCTGCACTTCGCTCGCCTGCTCATGCGCATGGCCGAGCCCGAGCACCGCGACACGATAGCGCTCACCGCGGCGCTGCTCGGCCTGGAGCGCGGTAGCGGTCACTCGTGCGTGGCGCCCGACCGCTGGGAGGGCAAGCCGTTTCCCGGCACGTCGGCGCTCCTGCCTGCGCTGGCCGACTGGGAAGGCGTGCTGGAGGGCAGCGCACTGGTGGGTGACGGCAGCTCGGTGACGCCGATCGTCCGCGATCCCCACGGACGCGTGTACCTCTACCGCTACTGGCAGGCCGAGCAGCGCGTCGCCGCGAGCATGCGCGCGCGAATGACCCGCGCCCTCCCCGCACCCGACCACGAGCGTCTCGCGCCGCTGTTCCGGGAGCTCTTCGTCGCCGAAGCGGACCGGCCCGACTGGCAGGCGGTGGCTGCCGCCGCCGCCCTGGCCGGCGCGTTCAGCGTCGTGAGCGGCGGCCCCGGAACCGGCAAGACCACCACCGTGACCCGCATCCTCGCGCTGCTGGTCGCGGCCGAGCCCGACGTGCGCATCGGCATGGCCGCGCCCACCGGCAAGGCCGCCGCGCGACTGGCCGAGACCATCGCCGTCGAGAGCGCCCGCCTCGGCATCGCCGAAGAGCTGCGCGCGCGCCTTCCCACCGAGGCATCCACCCTGCACCGGCTGCTCGGAGCGCGTCGCCGCACCGGCGGCTTCCGCCACCACGCCGGTCGCCCCCTGGCGCTCGACGTGCTGGTCGTCGACGAGGCATCCATGATCGACCTTGTGCTGATGGATGCCGTCATGGCGGCGGTGCGACCGGACGCGCGCCTCATCCTGCTCGGCGACCGCGACCAGCTGGCGAGCGTCGAGACCGGCTTCGTGTTCGGCGAGGTCTGCCGCGCGGCCGCCGAGACGGCCGACGTCGGCAACGCGCCCACCGGCGACGCGCAGCCGACGGCCATCGACCGTACCTACGCGCAGCTGAGCGGCCGCGAGGCGCCGCCGAGACCGGCCGGCTCGCTGCCGAGCGACTGCGTCGTCGAGCTACGCCACAGCTATCGTTTCGACGCAGACTCGGCGCTGGGAGCGGTCGCGCGCGCCATCCGTGACGGCGATGCCGATGCCGTCGTCGAGATCCTCGCCGGCGGCGAGCACGAGCTGGCCCGGCTCAGCGAGGTGCCGGCCGACCCGGGCGATGCGGTGCGCACGCTTTGTGCCGAGACCGAGGCCGTGCTCGCCAGCGACGGCCCCGCGCAGGCGCTGGCCCGCCTTGCCACGTTCCGCATCCTGTGTGCCACCAGGCTCGGAGCACGCGGCGCCGAGGCCCTCGGCGAGGCAGTAGAGCGCAAGCTCGCCGCCGCAGGCCACGCCACCGGCGAACGCTGGTATCGCGGTCGCCCCGTCATGATCACTGCCAACGACTACCAGGTGGGTCTCTTCAACGGTGACATCGGCGTGTGCTGGCCGCGTGAGGAGGACGCCACGATGTGCGCGTTCTTCGACGACGGCCAGGGCGGCGTGCGCGCGGTGCCGCTCTCGCGGCTCCCGGAGCACGTCACGGCGTGGGCGATGACGGTGCACAAGAGTCAGGGATCGGAGTTCGACCGGGTAGTGCTGGTGCTGGCCGACGAGGACTCGCCGCTTTGTACGCGCGAGCTGCTCTACACCGGCGTGACGCGCGCACGGCGCGCCGTCGAGGTGGTGGCATCCGTCGATGCCCTACGCGCCTGCGTATCGAAGCCCGCGACGCGCCGCTCCGGCCTGCTCGAGAGACTCACCGAGCCCTAGCCTGGCGGACCGAAGACCGCGCCGCTACTTGCAACCGGGCTTGCGGCGCAGCCTCGCCAGCGCCGCGCACTCGATCTGGCGGATGCGCTCGCGCGTCACACCGAAGTCGGCGCCGACCTCTTCCAGGCTGAAGTCGCTGTCGTGGCCCAGGCCGAATCGCTTGCGGATGATGTCCTGCTCGCGGCGCGGCAGTCCGGCGACGGCGGCATCGGCGCAGGCGTCGAGATTCGACGACTCGGCGACGTCGCTCGGAGAAATGGCGTTCGTGTCTTCCAGGAAATCACCGAGCGCCGCACTCTCGTCGGCATAGATCGGCTCGTCGAGCGACATCGGCGTTTTCTGCAGATCACGCAGCTCGCGCACCGTCCGCTCGGGGACGTCGGCCTCGTTCGCCACCTCGTCGGTGGTCGGCTCGCGGCCGAGATCCTGCGACAGCTTCCTCGTGGCCAGCCGCATGCTGCGAATGGTCTCGTTGAGGTACCACGGGACACGAATCGTGCGTCCCTGGTTCGCGAGCGCGCGGCTCATCGCCTGTCGTATCCAGTACGACGCGTACGTGGTCAGCCGGAAGCCCAGCCGGTGATCGAACTTGTCGACGGCGCGCATCAGCGCGACGTTGCCTTCCTGGATCAGATCGAGAAGGCCGAGGCCGTGCAGCGGGTAGCGTTTCGCGTGGGAGACGACCAGCCGGAGGTTGGACTCGACCAGCCGCTTCTTCGCATCCGCTGCACGTGCCTTGGCACGCCGTATACGTCGCATCATCTCGAGGAGCTCGTCGCTCGGTAGCCCGATCGCGCTCGCCAGATCGTCGAGCGACGCGCGCGCGTCGGCCGCCTGCGCGGCGAGCTTCTCGCGCTCGGCCTTCACGCGCGTGCGCGCCGTACGCTTCTCGATGCGCGTGAGCGCGGTGCGATGCTTGCGAGCGATGCGATACGCCTCCTCGACCTTGGCCAGCAGCGTGTCCACCACCTTCTCGCTGAGGCCCATCGATTCGAGGATCGTCACGGCGCGGTCGCGCGACGCGTCCGCCGAGCGGCGTGCGCCGGTCTCGTTGCGCAGTGCCTCGAGCTTCTTCACCTGGCCGAAGAACTTCTTCGCACGCGACTCGACCGAGGGGCGCTCGTCGCCATCGGGCTCGGCGAGGAGGTAGCTCACGGTGACCGTCTCGTCTCGCAGCCGAGCGGCGAGCCCGGCGACGTATTCGATCGCCACCGGCAGACCGAACATGTCGGCGCGCATCTCCGAACGGGCCTCGTAGAGCTCGGCGGCGAGCGCCAGCTGCTGCTCGGCCGGCAGCATTGGCACCTTCGCGATCTCGCGCATGTACGCGGAAACCGGGTCACCGCCCTGTGAGGAACGCGCTCGCCGGTCCTGGCCGGTCGCCGTGGGCCCGCGGCCCCCGGTTGATCGCTCGCCCGGTCCACGTGGCGACGTCATCGCCGTGTCGTCGATCGCTGCCATCGTTTCCATCTCGTACGAAGCGTCCATCTCGTTGCGCCTCCAGCCGTCGCCGGCGTCGAATCTCACCGTTGACCAATCGCGGGGGACCGTGTTGATTTGACGATCGGGCCGCCGCCTCTCACTCACAAGGTTGCGCACGATCGACGCCCTGCGGTAGGGCATTTCGGTCGGGCACTGATCGCCCGATCAGCCTCATGCGACGCAATTTCCCGGAAATCCGGCAATATTCGACCACGACCACGTATTCGCTGACCGACCAGTCAGTCGTGGCAAGGGGTCGAATCCTTTGGTATGAACCGCGGGCGATGCCCGACGCGCGCAAACGCATACTCGACGCCGCCGTGGAGCTGTTCGCGGCACACGGCTACGACGGCACCTCGATTCGCGAGATCGCCGAGCGCGCCGACGTGACCCAGCCGCTCGTCCACCACCACTACAATAGCAAGGCCGAGTTGCTCCACGCGGTGGTCAAGAGCGTCACCGACTGGGCAACGGAGCGCCGCCATAACCTGCTCGAGGAGATCAAGGGCCAGCCGCTGCAGGACAGGATTCGCGCGCTCGTCGCCCAGACGTTCGAGCTGGGCTGCTCTCGCCCCGACTACGTACGCGTGCTGGGGATGGCCACGTACTCCGAGGAGATCTGGGAGCAGGCCGACCTCAACGACCTGGTGTGGATGGCGATGGCGATCAACATCGGCCCGACCGTACAGGAGTACATGGAGGCCTACCCCGATCGCGGCGTGGGGCCGATCGTCATCACGGCCGTGGGCGCGTTCGGCGCCATGCTGGCACGAGCGCTGCTCGATTTCGGCCGGATGCCGCCGCCCGACGGCATGACCGAGGCCGAGGCCGTGCGCCGCTGGCGCGACCGGCTCACCGACAACTACATGCGCGTCCTGTTTCCCGGCGACGCCTAGCAGCCCTTGAATGCCCCCCGACCGATCAGCGCGCCGCGATTCGCGCCGAGTGCAAGGCGTGGACCGCAGGCATAGCGGAGCTATGCCGAGGATTCGCAACGCAGCGATCGGTGCGAAGCGCGGTGCGCTGGCGCTGACCTCGGTGCTGCTGCTGGCGCCGGCCGCATGCTCGCCGCCGGACGACCCCGGCTCGAACGAGATCGAGACCTACACCTGCCCCGGCTGCAACGTGGTCCTGATCTCGATGGACACGCTGCGCCGCGACCACGTGGGCGCCTACGGCTACGACCGCGAAACGACGCCCGGCGTCGACGCGCTGGCCGCACGCGGCGTGCTGTTCGAGAACGCCGTCAGCCAGTCGTCGTGGACGCGGCCGGCGCACATGTCCGTGTTCACCGGCCTGCATCCCGCCGAGCACGGCGTGACGGCGCTCGCCCACCGCCGGCGCATCGATGACACGGTTCCCACCTTGGCCGGCGAGCTTGGCGCGGCCGGCTACGCGACGGCGGCGTTCGTCGGCGGCGTGAACATGGCAGCGGCGTTCGGGTTCGATCAGGGCTTCGACAGCTACCGGAGCAACGGGAAGTACTTTCGCGACAACCTCGAGGACGCGAAGTACTGGCTCGAACGCAACGCGCACCAGCGCTTCTTCCTGTTCTTCCACGGCTACGACCCCCACACGCCCTACCTCACCGATCCGGTCGACCGCCTCGCGCTCGACCTGCCCGACCGGACGCCGCGCCACGCGTACCGGCGTCTGTGCAAGAAGGCCCGGCGCGCCCGCATCAAGCCCTACCTCGACGAGTACGACGGTGCGATCCGCCGCGGCGACCGCTACGTCGGCAAGCTGCTCGCCCACCTGCGCGAGCTCGACCTCCTCGACGACGCCGTCATCGTCCTGACGTCGGACCACGGCGAGGAGTTCCTCGAGCACGGCCGCTGCTTCCACCTGACGACCCTGTACCGCGAGGTGCTCGACGTGCCGCTGATCATCGTCGCTCCCGGTCTGACCGCGTCCCGCGTGCCCGACCTGGTACCGGCCTCGGTGAGCGTGGGGGCCACCATCCTCGACATCGTCGGCGTCGAGCGCCACGCGCTGCCCGGCCCCTCGCTCATGCCGCTGGTGGCGGGCGCCACGGCGCCCGCCGGGCCGGTCGTGAGCGAGACCATGCGTCGCATGGAGGGCGGTCGCGGCCAGGGTCACGTGCGCGCGCTCACCGCGCCCGGCGAGAAGCTCGTCCACTGGATCACGCAGAACCGGTACGAGTACTTCGATCTCGCGTCCGATCCGCTCGAGGAGAACCCGATAGAGGACGGGCCGCGGGTGCGGGCGCTGGCCGTCGAGCTCGATCGCTGGGCGAATGCGCATGCGCTGCGCGGCGACGACGACGGCGCCCTCGATCACGACCCGCAGCTCGCCGAGCAGCTGAAGTCGCTAGGCTACGTCGAGTAACAGGCCCGGCAACGGGCGATTTCGCAGGAACACCGCCGCTCACCCGAGGACCACCGGCGCGATCGCGTTGACGACGGCGTGTGCGGGTTGCTAGGGTCCGCCCATGAGCTGCCGAAACAGTCCGTCCACGGCTCCCCGTGCCGGCGTCCTGACGGTCGCACTGGTTGCCATCCTTCAACTCCATGCCTCGCCGAGCGCGGCCGGCATCTGCGGCGACGACGTCGAGGGGGCGCGCGTCGCGTGCGCGTGCGGCGACATCGTCGTGTCCGACACGACGCTTCGAGCGGGCGACCCCGTGGCGAGCGGGCGCTGTCCGCTCGACGGCCTCGTCGTGCGCGCGGCACCCGCGGCCGAGTCGATCACGCTCGACCTCGGCGGCCTCGCTCTGGTCGGTGAAGGCTTCGGCCACGGCATCCTCGTCGAGCGCGGCGGCAGCGACGGCGCCGTCATCGTCGGCGGCGCCCCCGGACGCAAGGCCGACATCGTCGGCTTCGCCACCGGCGTGACCGTTCCCAACCCGGTGGCCCTGCGTCGTCTCGAGCGCGTGCACGTGAAGGGCAGCCGCTTCGACGGCCTGCGCATCCGCCAGCAAGGCGCTCACCTGATCGACGTCGAATCCTCGAACAACGGGCGTGACGGCATGCGGGTCATGGGCAGCGGCGGTCGCCTGATCGGCGTGCGCACCGACGGCAACGGCGGCGCCGGCGTGCGCTCTGTCGGTCGCGGCACGGTCATCGAAGCCGAGAGCACGAACAACCGCCGTACCGGAATCCTCGTGCACGGCAGCCGCGGCGACGCCGCGCGCTCGGTCGCCACAGGAAACGGCGGCGCCGGCATCGTGTTCAGCGGAGGAAGACACGCCAGCGACGGCGCGAGCGCAGGCGCCAACGCGCGCGGCCAGGTGCTGGCCGGACCGCGAAGGGAGGAGCAGCGATGATCGCGCGACGGCGAGGCACCACGCTCGTCGCCGCGGCGACCGCGTTCCTGCTCGTCGCCACCGGCGACGCGCGAGCCGTGACCGTCATCACCGGCCCCGACGACATCTGCGCGCCCACCGACGACCCCTGCGTGCTCTCGGAGAAGGTCGAGAACCAGGCTCCCGGCGGCGTGCTCGACTTCGGGCCACGTGCGCTGCGCATTACCGGTAGCGGCAAGATCCTCGGTTCCTCGACCATCACCTGCGGCGACTTCCTGGTCGAGGTCGGCGAAACCAAGGTGGCCGTCGACACCGAGGAGCCGAACAACGTCGCCGGCACGTTCCGCGTGACCGCCCACGGCCGCTGCTCGGGCGACCCGAGCGTCACCTGCCTGTCCGGTTCGTGCGGCGGGCTCGGCACCTGTACGGGCGGCGTGATCTCGCTCGACGGCAAGATCCACTCGCGCGGCAACCCCGGCGGCATGGTCGAGCTGCGCGCCCACGGCGACATCGTCACCTACGGCGACGTCCTCAACTACGGCACGCCGACCGGCGCCAACGGCGGCGAGCTCGACATCGTCTCGTACGAGGGCTCGATCGAAACGAACGGCGAGCTGGTGAGCCGCGCCGCGATCAAGCCGCTGTTCTACGAGACGTACATGGGCGGCCTCACCACGCTCTACTCGGAGGGCGACATCACCATCAACGGGCCCGTCGACGTCGGCGGAAGCTCGAACGGCGGGTGGATCAAGATGTACTCCGGAGGCGGCATCAACCTGCACAACGGCATCGACGCCAGCGCCGCGCCGCGCTCGGGCGAAGCGACCGGCGGGCTGATCGGCCTGTACGCCGACGGCGACATCGTCATCACCGGTGCGGGCGAACAGCAGATCAAGGAAACCAAGCTGCAGACCAACGGTGCGGGCGGCTGCGTCATCGACTACTACTACGCATCCTGCTACGTCGGCTACGGCGGTTACACCTACCTCTTCGCCGACAACGGCGGCAAGGTGACCGCCGACAAGTTCGTCACGATCGCGTCGAACAGCGGCAAGAGCGGCAAGTACGGCCAGGCCATCGGCGGGCGCGTGCGCATCGAGTCGGAGGCCGAGGTGGTGTTCGACGGCACGGCCAAGCTGCTCGGTTACACGAATTCGGGGTTCGGCGGACTCTTCGACGTCTACGCCTACGACGGCATCTTCATGGCCAGCTCGGCCCAGGTCCTGACGAAGTCGAAGTACGGCGGTACGGTAAGGCTTTCCGCCGGCGGCTTCGGCTCACAGTCGACGGGCTCGGAGCTGCTCGGCAAGATCGACGTGCGCGGCGAGACGCTGATCGCGCCCACCGGCTACTACTACTACTACGGCGAGGGCGGCGACTTCCGGTTCTACGGTGATGTCGACCTCACGATCGGCGGCAAGATCCTGCAGGGCGGAGAGTTCGGCTACTGCGGGTTCGACCTGTCGGCCTGCCGCATGCACCTCACCTCCAGCGCCCTGGTGGACCACAGCCACGGCTCACCCGAAGCCGGTGGCAGCGTGGTCCTGGAAGTCTACGAGAGCCTGTATGCGGCGCCCGGCAGCGTGATCAAGGCCGACGCCCAGGGCGGCGGCGACGTCACGATCGAGTACCGCACGGTCGACAAGCCGCCGGTGCTGCTCGGCAACATCATTCCGCCGAACGTCGACCTGGACGGCGGTCCGCCCGGCATAGGCACCGACAACGGCTGCTCCGTCTGCGGCAACGGCGAGATCGATGGCGGCGAGAGCTGCGACGACGGCAACGTGACCAGCGGCGACGGCTGTCGCGACGACTGCCACGACGAGGGCTGCATCGCCGACACGCCCGGCTTCCCCGGCACCGCCCTGTGCGACGACGGCGACGCGTGCACGATCGACACCTGCGACGCGGTGGGCCACGCCTGCATCAACCTCCCCTCGTGCGAGGAAGGCGTGAGCTGCACCGTCGATGCCTGCGTGCTCGGCGCCTGCGAACACACCCCGGACGATGCGCTGTGCGACGACGGCAACGACTGCACCGACGACCTGTGCAATGCCACCACGGGCTGCGTGCACGCCGACCTGACTGGCGGCGGCTGCGAGGACGGCGACCTGTGCACGGTGACCGGTACCTGCGACACGGGCGAGTGCATCGCCACCGACACCAGCGTGGTGCTCGACAGCAACCTCGCGGTCAAGTTCCGCGACACCCCGGGCGAGGATCGCCTGACGTACAAGTCCAGCATGCCGCTGGGAGAGTTCACCTCGAACCCCACGGTCACCGGCCTGAAGGTCGAGATGCGTGATTCCAGCGACGCAACGATCTACACGGCCGACCTTCCGGCCTCGGCCTTCACGGCGACCGGCGTCGGCAGGTACCTCTTCCGCGACCCGCGATTCGAGATCCCGGGCGCCGGCGGCATCACTGTGCTCAAGATCGTCGAGAACCCGACCAAGGGGATCGCCAAGTTCCGGGCCAAGGGCAAGAACGTCGACCTGAGCGCGGCCCGCGACCAGTTCCGGCTGTCGGTCTCGTTGCTGTTCGGCGCCGATCCGACGATCGACGACTGCCTGACGGCCCGCTTCATTCCCTGCGAGCCGACGACGAAGAAGAATATCTGTAAGGACTAGGTCGCGATCAGCCTGAAGGCCAGCTCGAGGAACTGCGCCGCCTTGGCGTCGCGCACGCGGCTGGCCTTGCTGCCGAGCACCACCGCGATCACGCGGCGGCCATCGCGCGTGGCGGTTGCGGCCACCGAGAAGCCCGCGCGAGAGAAGTATCCCGTCTTGAGCCCGTCGCAACCGGCGACGTCCTCGAGCAGGCGGTTGTGCGAGCGCATCACGAACTTCCCGTCACGAAAGCCACGCACGCGCGTCGACGTGTACTCGAGCACCTCGGGGTACTCGACCACCTCGCGCGCCAGGATCGCGATGTCGCGGGCCGTGCTGAGATCGGGCTGCTGACCGCGCGAGGGCGGGAGCCCGTGAGGGCTGGCGAAACGGGTGTGGGTCATGCCGAGCTCGGTCGCGCGCGCGTTCATGAGCTCGACGAAGCCCGCCCTCGAGCCGGCCACGTGCACGGCCAGCGCCAACGCGGCGTCGTTCGCCGACTGAATCATCAGAGCGTAGAGAAGATCCTCGACCGGAAACACCTCGCCCTGCTTGAGATACACCTGCGAGCCGCCCATGCGGGCCGCCTCGGCGGTCACGGTCACGCGGTCGTCGAGTCGCACCAGCCCGGCCTCGACATGCTCGAGCACGACCAAGAACGTCATCAGCTTGACCACGCTGGCCGGATACGTGACGCGGTCGGCCTCGTCCTCGAACAGCACCTTGCCGCTGTAGGCGTCGACCGCGATCGCGCCGACGTACGGATCGCTGGACCGCGTCTCGATGTACGCGTGCACGCCGGCCGTGGGGCCGAGCGACAGCACCAGCGAGATCATGAGAGAGATCGTCCTTCGAGTTGCAGTCCAGCTTGCCACGCCCTTCTCCACCGCGTCGATTGCGCTGTCGCGCAGCGGTCATGGTAGCAGGCAGCGCCGCGGGCGGCCACAGCGCCAGCTGGTCAACGCCGGCCCGCTGCGCTAAATGCGTGGCATGATTTCCCGCCGTCGGACCCTCGCCAGTGCCGTCGTGCTCCTCGGCCTCGTCGTCGCGCCGGCGCGTGCCCAGGTCACCCCCGGGGACCTCATTTCGAAGACGAACGCGGAAAAAGTCGACGGGATCGTGCCCGAGGGCGTCATGTGGTGCGTGAAGAACGGCATGACGCTCGACATCGTGCCGTACGAAAAGGTCCCCATCCCCGACGACTACCGGGCGGCGACCGAGAAGTACTCACCGCAGGTGCAGCTGAGCGACGACAAGGAAGTGACGAACTGGGTGGCCGGCAAGCCGTTCCCGGACGTCGACCCGAACGATCCGCTCGCGGCCACCAAGATCATGTACAATTTTGAGCGTACTCACTACTTCACCGAGTCGCTCGACCTCAACCTCACCGACGCCGACACCGGCTCGCTCAGCCGCAACGCCAAGGGTGAAGCGCAGTACGTCGTCGAGCGCCACTTCATTCCCGAATGGCTGCGCGTGCTGAGGTTTCAGGGCCGTCTGCGCAACGACCCACGGCCGACCATCGATCCGAACCACGACGAGGTGTTCCACAAGTCGGGACTGTACCCGCTCATCGAGCCGTTCGACCTGAAGGGAGTGGGTGGCGTCAGCTTCCGCTACCTCGACCATGCCAAGCACGACGACACGTGGCTCTACCTGCCGTTCGTCCGACGTGTACGGCGCCTGTCCACCACCCAGCGCAGCGACGCGCTGTTCGGACAGGACATCGACATCGACAGCTTCGGTGGCTACGCGGGCCAGATTCCGTGGTTCGAGTGGAAGCTGCTCGGCGAGAAGCCGATGCTGGCCTCGCTGCACGGCCAGCGAATGCCGCCGGAGCCGTGCGAGGGCGACGGCGGCATGACGTTCTGCGAGCCGTGGGAGCTGCGTCCGTCGGTCTACGTGATCGAGGGCAAGTCGGTGTGGCCGAACTACGCTTTCTCGAAACGCGTGATCTACGTCGACAAGGAAACGAACATCATCCCCGCCTCCGATCTGTACGACTGGGCCGGCGAGCTGTGGAAGACCGTGATGATCAGCTTCCGCATCTCGAACAAGCCCAACCCGAAGGTCGACTTCGAGTACCCCGAGCAGCGCATGTTCGCGTACGCCTACTCGGTGGTCGACATCCAGCTGCAGCACAGCACCCGCGTATCGATCCCCGGGCTGGCGTTCCAGCACGAGCCGGGCTGGTATCTCGACCTGGGCTTCGACGCGCCGACGGCCGCGGAGGAATCCTGGTTCTCGGTGCAGGCGCTGATCTCGGGCGGCCGCTGAGCCGCGCACGACTCGAGCGCGGGGTCACGGATCAGTCTGCGTGGCGCCAGTAGTCGGCCTTCACCGCGCTGTCGGCCATCACCTCGATCAGCACGTTGTCGCAGCCGCCGGGCTTGCCATCGGCGTCGGGCCCGATCTTCGACGGATCGACGCCGCATGTGGCGTCGGTGAAGTCGGTTCGAAAGACCACGCCACGCGAGCGCAGCTCGTCGACGACGGCGCGCTCCGGCAGCACCACATCGCCGTACGGGCTGGGGCCCGCCGATACCACGAAGATGTCGGCGTCGACGGCGTCGAGAAACTCGACGCGCGACCCGCTGCTGCTGCCGTGATTGCCCACCACGAGCACGTCGGCCGAGACCTCGTCGTTGTTCCAGGCCAGCAGCTTGCCCTCGATCGACTTCGGTGACGGCGGCACGCGCGGGTCGTCGCGGCGTCCACCGCCGGCATCGCCCATGAGCAGGATGCGCGCGCCCGCAAGGTCGAGACGCACCACGAGGCTGTTGTCGTCGAAGCTCTGTCCACGGCTGCCGTCGGTATAGAGGATGCGCATCGACGCATCCTCGCCGAGCGCGATCGTGCGCTTCTCGGTGAGCTTCGGTCCGTGCTCGAGCGTGACCTCCTTCGGCAGCTCCTTCCCGTAGCAGCTACGGTAGGTACCGAAGTTGACATCGTGCTCGCCCACGTCTCGATGCGCGCTCCGGTAGTCGATGCCGTCCTCCTCCGAGATCATCTCCAGCAACCGGTGATAGCCGCAGATGGGGTTGACGACCCCCGGATCGAGCACCGCGCGCACCTCGTAGCGCGCCAGCACGTCGGGAAGCAGCTCTACATGGCCCTTGTGAGGGTGGCTCACGACGACGTAGTCGATGGTCCGAAGGTCGGGAGCCGCCGACTCGAGCAACGCCACGAAGCGGTTGTAGTCCCCGCGGGCGTCGTCGTCGTTGCTGCCCGCATCGTAGACGAGCGCGAAATCGCGGCCGCGTACCAGGACGGCCAGCCCGGTGCCGACGTCCGCCACGTGCACGCTGAACAGCGGCCCCTGCACGCGCCTGTCGACCCACTCGCTACTGACGTACCCCTCGGTGCCGTCGGCCATCCGGATCTTGTGCCAGCCGGGCATGTCGCTCACCCAGGTCGCGACGCCGCTGCCGTCGAGCTTGCCCACGACCTCGGAGTCGACCATCGGCCTGGCGCGCACGTTGACGCGTGTGTCGACGGCCGCTGTGGGGACCACGAGGTCGGCCCGGGCCGCCACGGGCCCGGCGGCGAGCAGGCTCGCCATCAGCAGTGGGATCCAGCGCAGCGGCATAACGGGTACGTCTATCCCATGCGGCGACCGAGTGACAGTACGAATCGGCTTGAACCAGGTCAGGCGTGCTCTAAACTCGACATTCGATGGCCACGCGACGACTGTTCCCGGCAGCCCTCGGCCTTTGCGCGCTCGCGCTCGCCGGTGCCGCGGCGGCCCTGGCCGCGGCGGCGGCCGGCGACGAAGCCGCCGACGGCATCGTCAAGGTCGCCGACTGGCAGGTCGAGGGCCACTTCATCCAGGACGAGGACATGAGCGGGCTGGCCTGCGACGGCGCCGGCACGTGCGTGGCCGCGTCCGACGAGACGACGGGCGTGCAGGTGTTCCACGTGAAGGACCGGCGGATCGTCGCCGACGTGTACGTCGACCTGCTCGCGTCGCACGGCGAGATCGACATCGAGGGGTTGGCACTGGCAGGTGACTACTTCTACGCCGCGGGGTCGCACGGGGCGAGCCGCAAGAAGGCCGAGATCCAGCCGAACCGCTACAAGATCGTTCGAGTTCCGGTCGCCGTCGCCGCCGCCGTGCGGGCCGCAGGCACCGGCGAGGTCGACGCCTACGGCAAGGCCGAGGTCGCGACCCTTCACGATTTCATCAAGTCGAACCCGACGCTCGGGCCGTACGCCGACGTGAGGCTGCAGCGAAACGGCGTCAACATCGAAGGGCTCGCCGTCAAGGACGGCAAGCTGTACGCCGGCTTCCGTGGCCCCTCGATCGACGGTCGCGCCGCCGTCCTGGTCGTCGACGAGGCGCAGCTGTTCGGCGGCTCCTGGCCCGACCCGGTGCTGCGTCAGGTTCGTCTGGGCCGGGGAATCGGCATTCGCGATCTCGTCGCGACGGCCGACGGGTTTCTCATCCTGTCGGGCGATGCCGGCGTCAAGCAGCACGACGGTCATGCGTCGCGGTTCGAGCTCGGCCATGCGGCGCGCCTTCACCTGTGGGACGGAAGCAGCGAAGACGCGATCGTGCTGGGGTCGCTACGCGGCGGCAGCGGTGACGCGGAGGGCCTGCTGCTGCTCGACGAGGACGACGAGGGCTACCGCGTGCTCGTCGTGCACGACGGTGTGGGCGGCGGGGCGCCGGTAGAGTACCGCGTGTCGAGGTAGGGGGCCGGCCCGGTCCGGGCCAGGAAAGCTCAGTACGGCAGGGCCACGACCGTGGGCGGCGGAACGATGGCCGCGCCGCTCGAATCCGACGCGCTGAGAACCGTGACCGTGAAGTCCTCGACGTCGACGTTGGCGGTCGGGATCAGCACGCACTGGGCGATGCTGGCAGGGCCCGCGATTCCAACGGCGCCCTCGATCTCGACGGCGAGCACACGATCGGGCCTGTCGTCGAACCTGGTATTGCCGTCGCCCGTCAGGCCCACGCAGCTCACGGAGGACCCGCTGCCGTCGATCTCGGCCGCGGCCGCCGTGTAGTCGACCTCGAGCGAGATGTCGCCCACCACGACCTCGCTGGCAAGACGCAGGCGCAGGGCCGAGATCGGGCCGCACTCCAGCTGCTCCTCGATCATCACGGCGTTCAACAGCACCAGCTGCGCGTCGCTCGCCGACACGCGACCGTCGCCGGTCACGTCGCAGATCCAGGTCGGGCAGACCACGTCGATGTTCACGCCGCGCTTGAGCACGGTGAGCGAGTCGCTGGCTCGCACCGCGCCGTCATCGTTGGCGTCGCCGCACACCTGCTGGTCCTCGCACATCGCCGAGCAGCCGTCACCGTCGACCTGACCACCGTCGTCGCATTCCTCGACACCGCCCCACAGCAGGCCGTCGCCGCAGCGCGCGCTCAGGCAGCCCGACGTACACGCATCGTCGTCGTCCACATTGCCGTCGTCACATTCCTCGGCGCCGGCGCGAATGCCGTTGCCGCACGCGGTCACGGTGCAATTCGAGTCGCAGCCGTCGCCGTCGACCGGGTTGCCGTCGTCGCAAGCCTCGACACCCGCCCACACGACCCCGTCACCGCACGCGGCCACCGTGCAATCGCTCAGACACGCGTCGTCGCCGGCACCGTTGCCGTCGTCGCACTCCTCCGCGCCACCGCCGGCACCGCTGGTGCAGCCGGGCGCCGAGCACAGCACGCCGTCGCCGCACGCCGCTACCGTGCAGTCGCTCAGGCACGCGTCGTCGTCGACACCGTTGCCGTCGTCGCACTCCTCCGCGCCGTCGCCCGCACCGCTGCTGCAGCCGGGCGCCGAGCACACCGCGCCGTCGCCGCACGCCGCTACCGTGCAGTCGCTCAGGCACGCGTCGTCGTCGACACCGTTGCCGTCGTCGCACTCCTCCGCGCCGCCGCCCGCGCCGCTGGTGCAGCCGGGCGCCGAGCACACCGCGCCGTCGCCGCACGCCGCTACCGTGCAGTCGGACAGGCACGCGTCGGCGCCGTCCAGATTGCCGTCGTCGCAGCTCTCAGCGCTGTCTACCACCGAGTCGCCGCAGGTCGCCGGCGTGCAATCGGTGCGGCACGCGTCGGCGACGACGTCGCTGTTGAGCGCGCCGTCATCACATTGCTCGTCGCTGTCGACGACGTCGTCGCCGCAGCCCGGGAGCTGGCACAGGAGCCGACACGCATCGGCCACGGTGTCGCTGTTGAGGGGACCGTCGTCGCATTGCTCGACGCCCACCCTGACGAAGCCGTCACCGCACCCCGCGACCACGCAGCTGCTCAGGCACGCATCGGCGTCGGACGCGTTGCCGTCGTCGCAGCCCTCGCCGGTGTCGAGCGCCCCGTCGCCACACGCGGGCAGCAGACAGTTCGTGCGACACGCGTCGGCCTGCACGTCACTGTTGGCGTCGCCGTCGTCACATTCCTCGCCGAGCTCGTGGAAGCCGTTGCCGCACAGCGCGGGCTCCACCGCCACGATCGGACCGATGCTCATGGCCGGCAGCGGGGAGACGGGTGTCGAGTCGGGCGCAGACGCGTCGCTGGCGAAGATCACGAAATCCTCGGCCACCGGCGGGGCGCCGAAGGTCTGCTGGAACCGGCATCGGGTGACGGTGATCGGGCCCACGAAGCCGTCGACCGACAGCATCGCGCCACGCAGCGTGCCGGCGTCGTCGTCGTTGAACGTCCGCAGGTCCCCCGCCTGAGCGACGCAGTCGAGCGTGCCACCCCCCTCGAGGTCGATGCCCGAGCCCGCGAACTCGCCGCGTGCCATCGAGTAGTCCACCTCGAACTGGAGTGCGCCGATCGGGACCGCGTCGTCAAGGACGAGATCGACGAGGTAGTCGATGGTCGCCAGGAGCGTGGTGCTCGTGGTCGTCGTGGTCGTGGTCGTGGTCGAGGCCACCATCATCGTGGTGGTGGTCGCCACGGCAGCGGCCGGGGCCGGCGTGCACAGAGCGACGGCGAGCGCAGCGAGAGCGACCGGTAAGCCCGGCCAGGGCAGGTTCGAAGATGACGTGCGCATCAGGATGCGTGGTGGCGGCCGGTGCACGTGTCCCGGAGCCGCTCTCGTCAAAGATCAAACCACACGTCGCAATGCTATATCAATGAAAAAGTGAATCGACGGCGCCAGACCTCGCCACGCGCCATCGCTCACACCCATCTGGGGTACCGTGGCGACGCCATCCGTCGCCGCGGCGATGTCCCCTGACGGGGGAGCGTGCGCCGGCGTGCCTCTTGTATCGGCCGCGTAGCGGTGGATACATCCAGCGTGAAGGGCGTGTCCGATCCATCGCGCCAGCGCCTCCTGTGGCACCCGCACGCTTCATCACCTGGTCGACCTCGACCCTCTCCCGCATCGCAATCGGCGTGGTCGTCGCCGCCTTCTGCGGCTGCGGCTACAACCCGGCGCTCACGGCAGTGCACGCGACCGAGTGGGTGCCCGCCACCACGAACGGCCTACGGACGGTCAACACGCTCGTCGTCATCGACCCGTTCTGGCACAAGAACAACAACTCGTCGCTGGAGGTCATGGCAGCGGTGTCTGGCCGCTGGGAGCGCGACTTCGGCATACGCTTCGCCGTCGTCGAGGTGATTCGCGACCGCGTCACCGGCTTCAATTCGATCTACAAGCTCTTGCACCTGCGCGAACGCTACCCGGCCGCGGCCGGCCGCGATCTGGTGATCCTGTTCACGGGCTCGACCGGCCTGCTCACGCTCGAGGTGACCCAGGTGCTGGGCAATCACGTCGTCATAGGGCCGAACCAGCTCGAGGCCACGACCCCCATCGTCCACCACGGTCTGGGCCACATCTTCGGCGCGCCGCACAGCCTGCTGCCCGGCAACTTCATGACGGCGTGGGCGCTGCCGGTCGTCACGACCCAGGTCGCGCGGCTCGGCGGGTTCGACGGTTCCGCACGTGAGGCGATCGCGCTCAACAAGTGGCGCAGCTTCGGCGTCGAGTCCGAGCTCCTCCGTTCGAGTGTGAGCGCGGACGCGTCCACCTCCCCCTCGATGGCGGGGAGCGAACACCCGCACTCAGGTAAAGATTAGCTCTTTCTGCGAATGACGACCCCATCGCGGGGCCGCTTCCCTGTTCCGACGGCACGTGTTCGCGTATGCAGGAGTGTTCGCTACGGAACAACTACCACCATGGGCCACTCGAGAAAGCCACTACATGCCACAAACACATTCGATCGATAAGAACGTCGTCATCATCGGCGCGGGTCCTGCCGGACTGACCGCCGCCTACCAGCTCACGAAGCAGGACATCACCCCCGTCGTACTCGAGAAATCGAGCAACGTGGGGGGTATCTCGCGTACCGACAGCTACAAGGGATTCCACTTCGACATGGGCGGTCATCGCTTCTTCACCAAGGTCCCCGAGGTGAAGGCGATGTGGAAGGAGGTGCTCGCGGAGCACTTCCTGCGCAGGCCGCGCATGTCGCGCATCTACTACAACGGCAAGTTCTTCGACTACCCGCTCAAGCCGTTCAATGCGCTGCGCGGCATGGGGGTCTTCCAGGCGATCCTCATCATGATCAGCTACATGCGCTGGCAGATGTTCCCGCACAAGAAGGAGGACACGTTCGAGCAGTGGGTGACGAACCGCTTCGGAAAGCGCCTGTTCCTCACGTTCTTCAAGACCTACACCGAAAAGGTCTGGGGTGTGTCGTGCTCGGAGCTCAAGGCCGAATGGGCGGCGCAACGGATCAAGGATCTGTCGCTACGCACCGCCATCACGAACATGTTCCTGAAGCCCCAGACGGTCATCAAGACCCTGATCGAGGAGTTCGACTACCCCAAGCTGGGGCCCGGCATGATGTGGCAGGCCGTGCGGGACAGCGTCATCGACCGCGGCGGCGCGGTGCGCACCGAGGCCGACGTGACCGGCATCAAGCGAGACGGCCTGCGTGTGACAGGCATCGTCATCGGCACCAACGGTAGCAGCGAGGTCGTCGAGGGCACCGACTTCATCTCGAGCATGCCGGTGACCGAGCTGGTCCGGGCGCTCGACCCACCCCCCGCACAGGAGGTGCTCGACGCCGCCGATCAGCTGAGCCACCGAGACTTCCTCACGGTCTGCCTGATCGTCGACAAGCCCGACCTGTTCCCCGACAACTGGGTCTACATTCACGACCCCGACGTCGCCGTGGGCCGGATCCAGAACTACAAGAACTGGAGCCCCGACATGGTGCCCGATCAGAGCCAGTCGGGTGTGGGCATGGAGTACTTCTGCACCGAGGGCGACGAGCTCTGGACCACCTCGGACGAGGAGCTGATCGAGCGCGCCAAGCGCGAGATCAACCACGTGAGCCTGGCGAACTACGACGACATCATCGACGGTGTCGTCATACGCGTGGCCAAGGCATACCCCGTTTACGATACGGCCTACGGCGACCACCTGGGCACGATTCGTCGCTACGTCGACAGTCTGGAGAACTTCCAGACGATCGGCCGCAACGGCCTGCATCGCTACAACAACCAGGACCACGCGATGATGACCGGCATGCTCGCCGTGGAGAACCTCGTCGATGGCGAGCAGCACGACCTGTGGGCCGTCAACACCGACGAGGAGTATCACGAGGAAGTGAGCGTGCCCGACGATGCCTCCCCCGAGAGGATCGCCGCGCTCGAGGCCGCGTTCGCACAGATGTTCTCGAAGCTCGATCGCGTTTCGTTCGGCGCCGCACTCGGCGCCGTCGGCGGCATCGCGCTCGCACTCGCCACCGCGTTCCTCGTCGCCAAGCAAGGCCCGATCGTCGGCCCCCACCTGGGACTGCTCGGAGAGTATTTCCCCGGCTACGCCGTGAACCCTCTTGGCTGCCTGCTCGGGCTCGGCTACGGTTTCCTTACCGGCTTCTGCGCGGGCTGGCTCTTCGCGGCAGTACGCAACGCCACCGTGTTCGTGTACACGGCCGCCATTCGCCTGAAGGCGCAGGCCGGATTCCTGAAAAGGTTCCTGGAATACGTATGAAGACGACCCTCGACGAAGCCGTTCGCATCCGCCTGCTGCGCCTCAACGCCACCGTGCAGGGCCTGGCGACCGGCCTGATCGCCGCAACCGGACTGTTCCTCGCGACCAACTGGCTGGTCGTGAAGGGAGGCCCGGCCATCGGCCCCCACCTGGGATTGCTCGGCCAGTACTTCATCGGCTACGAGGTGACGTTCGCCGGCAGCATCATCGGGTTCGCCTACGCGTTCGTCGTCGGCTTCGCGGCCGGCTTCTCCGTGAGCTGGATCTACAACGCCGTCGCCGCCCGTCGCTACCCCGCGCCGGCCTGAGCTCACCTCCGATCGGGGGCCTGCACTTCGCAGGCGCCTTGCTAACCTCGACAACGCGAGACTAACAATCGTCGATGACCATGCCTCCTCGCGTGGACACGGACATCGACGTTCGCCCAACCGGGGCACGGTTGATCGCGGGCCTCGCCGCTGCAGGCTCGGTGCTCCTGGCCGCATGCCTGTTCTTCGCTTTCGTCCAGCCCCAGACCCCCGGGCGCATGGCGCGCGCGAGCGCCGACCTCATCCCGGAGCTGGGCATGTGGGCGTGGATGGTGGGATCGTTCGGCGGCCTCGCCGGCGATCGCCTGTTCGTCACGGTCGCGCTTCTCGCGACCAGCGCTCTCGGTTTCGCAGCCTACGCCGCCGCGCTGTGGATGACGTGGCGACGGCGGTCGAGCGTGGCAAGCGTCTCGTTCGTGGTCGCTGCCTCGGTACTGTTCTGCGCGATCGCCGTCATGGCACTGCCGACGCAGAACACCGACATCTACAACTACATCATCAACGGACGCATCGGCGCGATCCATCACTCGAACCCGTACTACACACCCGCCGCCGACTTCCCGCACGACCCCATTTACCGCTACGCCAGCCCCCGCCAGATCCACGTGCCCGGCGACGCGAAGCTGCCGGCGTGGACGCTCATCAGCACGGGTCTCGCCATGCTCGGCGGCGACAGTCCGGTGACGAACCTGCTCGTGTATCGCTCGGCGTTCCTGATCTTCACCCTGGCGAACCTTCTCATGGTCGCGGCGGTGCTGAGGCGACTCGACCCGGGCTCGGAGCTGGCGGGACTGGTCGCGTACGGCTGGAATCCGATCGTGCTCGTGCTCGGCCAGAGCAAGACCGACACCGCCATGGTGTCGTTCCTGCTGCTGTCGATTCTGCTGCTGATCACCGATCGGCGCCGCAGTGCCATCGTCGCGCTGGCCGTGTCGGCGCTGGTCAAGCTCTTCACCGCACCGCTGGCGGTGGTCTACGGCATCGGCGAGCTTCGTCGCGGCCACTGGCGCGAGATCCTCGCCGCCACCGTGCTCGGAAGCCTGATCGTCGTGGCGTTCTTCGCGATGTTCTGGGACGGCGCGGCCATCATCACCCACCACCTGCGCTGGGGAGGCTCGGGCGGCCAGTCCGCCGGCGGCCTTCTGCGTCCGATGCTGAAGTGGGGGTTCCTGGCGCTGATCGCCGTCGTCGGGCTCGTCCAGGACGGCACGCCGCAGCGACTGCTGCGCGGCTGGGTGGTGGTGATGCTCTACTTCTGCCTGTTCCTCGGCAAGTTCGCGTTCGGCTGGTACCTGCTCACCTTGATCGCGCTCTCGGCGCTGGTGGCCGACTGGCGGCTCACGTCGATGACCACCGTACTGTCGTTCTCCGCGTTCACGCTGGACGCCTGGTACCGGACGTCGTCGAAGGAGTTCCGGCTCGACGCCTCGCTACCGGTCCCCCGACTGGTAGCCTACGTTGCGCTGCCGCTGGCGGTCGCGGCCGCGATCGCGGTGATCGGCCTGTGGCGCTCACGCACGACCGCACGGGCCACCGTACGCGCACGCCTTTTCGAGTACCGTCGCGCAGCAGCCGACGTCGCGCGCCGCGTGACGAGCGCACGCGCGCACTCCCGCTGAGCATCGGGTCTTCCCCTCACCCTCGCATGAGAGACACGCACGACACACCACGATGGTCGGCGTGTGAAACTTTCGTACCCGGCAATCCCCGATGGAGTGAGCGATTGCTTTGTTCTCTGCTTCGAATGCCCCCACACTCATTTAGCTGACGTACACGCCACAGCACTGCATGGCGGGAGCATCACCTGTAATGCCTCAACCCCTCCCCCCTTCACTTTCCGGACTGCCGGTCGTCGGCAACGCGATCGAGTACTTCACCGAGCCGCTGGCCCTGTTCCAGCGCGGCTACGATGAGCACGGCTCGATCTTCTCGATTCGCATCGGACCGCGGCGTGCGGCCGTGCTGCTGGGCCCCGAGAACAACCTGTTCGTCTTCAAGCAGACCGACCGGGCACTGTCCCTCAGCACCACGTTCAAGTGGCTGACCCCGCTGTTCACCGAGAAGTTCCCGCTGGCGGCCGAGACCGACCAGCACCGCGACTACCGACCGGCCTTGCTGCGTCCGCTCAAGGGCAAGGAATCGGAACGCTACATACGAGCGATCCGCACCGAAGTGGAACACTGGATGGAGGGCCTCGGCGACGAGGGCGAGTTCGAGCTCGTCGAGACGTTCGGCCGCATCATCCTCGACTGCGCCACGCGCGTGTTCATGGGCGACGAGGTGCGCGATCAGCTCGCGGACAGGTTCCCCGGCGTCTTCAAGGACTTCACGCGGCGCGGATCGAACCACATTGCGCGCAACTTCCTCAGCATGACCGACCGACGCAGCCTCCGCGCCCGGCTCGCGCTGGAGGGCGCGGTCGGAGACGCGCTGGCCAGCCGACGGGCGAACGGCGTCGTGCCCCACGACGACTACCTGCAGGTGCTGATGGACCTGAAGACGGCCACCGGCGACAGCCTGAGCGACGAGGAGATCTTCGGCCTCTCCATCGGCCTGGTGTGGGCCGGCTACCCCACTACCTGGGGACACATCACATGGGCGCTGATCCAGCTGCTACAGCACCCCGGGTACCTCGCGTCGGTCGTCGACCAGGTCGACGACGTGATCGACAACGACCGTCCGATGGACGGCGCCGGCGTGCGCGGCCTCGACCTGCTCGAGCTCGCGCTCAAGGAAACGGAGCGCATGCGCGCCACGGTCGTGATCATGGCGCGCCAGACCGTCGAGGCCTACGACGTCGGCGGCTTTCACGTCCCGGCCGGCTGGCTGACGATCGCCTCGCCTGCATTCTCCCACCAGCTGCCCGGGCTCTTCGACGACCCGCAGCGGTACCGCCCCGAACGCTTCGCGGTCGACCGGCGTAGCGAACGATGTCCCGCGCACACCGCCGCGCCCGCAGCTGCGGCCGGCTGCCCCGTCAGCGGCCACGCGCCGACGAACGACGGCGCCGATGCCGGCGGCTCGAAGGCCTATACGTTGATCGGCTTCGGCGGTGGCACGCACAAATGCATCGGCGAGGACTTCGCCGTCACCGAGGCCAAGATCCTGATCGGGCTGCTGCTGCGCAACTACGAGCTGGAGCTGCTCGACCGCGAGCCCGTCTCGCGACGCGGTCCGCGGGCCACGCGACCGAAGCCGCCGGTGCGGGTGCGCTACCGGAGACGATGAGCATGGCCACGAGCAACCAGCACGTGCCGCGCGTCAGCATCGGCGTCCCCGTGTACAACGGCGAGAACTTCCTGGCCGACGCGCTCGACTCCGTGCTCGCGCAGACGTTCGACGATTTCGAACTCGTCGTTTCCGACAACGCCTCGACCGACCGGACCGAGGAGATCTGCCGTGACTACGCCGCACGCGACCCTCGCGTGCGCGTGTTTCGCAACGCCGAGAACCTCGGCGCGGCCCGCAACTACAACCTCACGTTCGAGCACGCACGCGGCCGCTACTTCAAATGGCTCGCCCACGACGACGCGCTGACCCCCGAGTGCCTCGCCCGGTGTGTCGCCGTGCTCGACGCCGACCCCACCGTGGTCCTGTGTCACGGGTACGTACGCATCATCGACGGCGACGGCCGAACGATCGGACGCTACCAGGGCAGCCTGGCCGCCGCCCGTGCCGACTCGCCGGTCGAACGATTCGGCGAGCTGGTTCGCAACGACCAGCGCTGCACCGAGATATTCGGACTCGTTCGCAGCGATGCCCTGGCACGCACGCCGCTCATCGGCGCCTACATCGCGTCGGACCGGATCCTGCGCGCCGAGCTCGCACTTCACGGCCGCTTCGAGATCGTCGAGCGCCCCCTGTTCGTCTGCCGCGAGCACGACGGCCGCTCGGTGGTGGCCATGCCGGCCCACCACCTACGCGCCGCGTGGTTCGACCCGCGTGCAGCCGGCCGCAAGGTGTTCCCGCACTGGCGGGTCATACGCGAGTACGTCCGCTGCGTGCGGCGCAGCCCCGTCGATGCAGGACAGAAACGCGCCTGCTACGCGCGCGTCGCCCGCTGGCCAGGCGTGCCGCACAACGCAGCGCGCCTGATGAGCGACATCGTCATCGCCGCACGACCCGAGTCGTGGCGGCTGCTGTACAGGCTCAGCGGTGCGGCCGTGCCGTGGTTCGAGGTTCGAGAAGAAGAGGAGGCTACCACCCCATGAAAGTCGCGATACTCGCAGGCGGCTACGGCTCACGCCTGTCCGAGGAAACCGAGATCAAGCCCAAGCCCATGGTCGAGATCGGCGGACGGCCGATCCTGTGGCACATCATGAGGCACTACGCCCACTACGGCTTCGACGAGTTCGCCATCGCGCTCGGCTACAAGGGCGAGGTCATCAAGAAGTACATGGCCGACTACTGTGCGCTGAGCAGCAACCTGAAGGTGAAGCTCGCGACCGGCGAGGTGGAGACCAGCGGCGGCTACCGACCCGACTGGACGGTCGATCTGGTCGACACCGGCGCCAAGACGATGACCGGAGGGCGCATCAAGCGCCTGCAACCGTACCTCGACGACTCGACGTTCATGCTCACCTGGGGCGACGGCGTCTCCGACGTCGACCTGGACGATCTGCTCGCGTTCCACCGCAGCCACGGTCGTCTCGCCACACTCACGGCCGTGCGGCCGCCGGCGCGCTACGGCCATCTGCAGATCGCCGACAGCCGCATCGAGGTTTTCTCCGAGAAGCCCTCCGCTCAGGAAGGGTGGATCAACGGCGCGTTCTTCGTGCTCGAACCGAAGGTGTTCGACTACATAGACGGCGACCAGACGCAGTGGGAGAAGGAGCCCCTGGAGCGACTCGCGCGCGACGGGCAGCTGATGGCCTACCAGCACACATCGTACTGGCAGTGCATGGACACGTTACGCGAGAAACACATCCTGGAAACTGCCTGGGAGAGCGGCAACGCCCCCTGGAAGGTATGGAGCTGAAGATATGCGAGTACTGGTAACGGGACACCGCGGATACATCGGAACGGTTCTGGTGCCGATGCTGATCGAAGCAGGCCATCAGGTGGCCGGCCTCGACAGCGATCTGTACGAGGCCTGCACGTTCGGAACCCTCAACCTCGACATCCCCGAGACGCGTAAGGACGTGCGCGACGTGACCACGGCCGACCTGGAAGGGTTCGACGCCGTGATGCACCTCGCCGCGCTTTCCAACGATCCCCTGGGCGACCTCGACCCGGCGCTGACGTTCGACATCAATCGAGACGGCACCCTCGAGCTCGCACGCAGGGCCAAGGAAGCCGGCGTGGAGAGGTTCATCTTCTCGTCGTCGTGCAGCAGCTACGGCGCCGCGCGCGACGAGTACCTGAACGAGCACTCTCCGCTGCGACCGGTCACGCCGTACGGCGTGTCGAAGGTCGAGTCGGAGATCGGTCTCATGAAGCTCGCCGATTCGACCTTCAGCCCGACGTACCTGCGCAACGCGACCGCCTACGGCGTCTCCCCGCGCATCCGCTTCGACCTGGTACTGAACAACCTGGTCGCCTGGGCCTACACCACCGGCCGCGTCTACCTGAAGGGCGACGGCACCGCATGGCGTCCGATCGTCCACATCGAGGACATCTCACGCGCGTTCGTCGCCGTGCTGGAGGCCGACCGCAACATCGTTCACAACGAGGCGTTCAACGTCGGCTGCAACGCCGACAACTACCGCATCCGCGAGCTCGCAGAGATCGTCGCCGACGTGGTTCCGGACTCTCACGTCGAGTACGCGTGCGGCGCGCAGCCCGATCAGCGCTGCTACCGCGTCGACTGCGAGCGACTCCCGAAGGTGCTGCCCAGCTTCAAGCCGCGCTGGAACGCCCGGCGCGGAGCCATACAGCTGTACGAGACCTACCGGTCGGCCCGACTCGAGCGCGACGCGTTCGAGGGTCCGATCTACAACCGACTGAGCCACATCAAGGAACTGATACGCACGGAGCGACTGGATGGATCCCTACGCAGAGTTATTGAAAGAGATCTCGCTGCCGAAGCCTGATCACCGAAAGGCAACGGCCGCCAACAAGGCGATCCCCAGCTGTCGGGCCTGCGACGCCATCGAGCTGGTGCCGATCCTGGCGCTCGGCCACACCCCGCTGGCCGACCGGCTGCTCACCGAGGAGCAGCTGCGCGAGCCCGAGACGATCGCGGCCCTCGACGTCGTGTTCTGCTCGAAGTGCACGCTGGTGCAGATCACCGAGACGATCGATCCCGAGGTTCTGTTCTACGCCGACTACCCGTACTTCTCGTCGGTCTCGCCGGCGCTCATGCGGCACACGCGAGCGAACGCCGAGGAGCTGATCCGAACGCGCAAGCTCGGCAAGGACAGCATGGTCATCGAGCTGGCCAGCAACGACGGCTACATGCTCAAGAACTTCGTCGAGCAGGGCATCCGCGTTCTCGGCATCGACCCCGCGCGCAGCGTGGCCGAGGCCGCCGAGCAGGCGGGCGTCCCCACGCTGTGCGAGTTCTTCGGCAAGGAACTGGCCGACCGCATGGCCGAGACCGGCGCGCGCGCCGATCTCGTGATCGCGAACAACGTGCTCGCGCACGTCGCCGACCTCGGCGGCTTCATCGACGGCATCCGCACCATCCTCAAGCCGGGCGGCGTCGCCGTCATCGAGGTGCCGTACCTGCGCGATCTCGTCGAGAAGTGCGAGTTCGACACCATCTACCACCAGCACCTGTGCTACTTCTCCGTCACCGCGCTCGACCGTGCGTTCCGGCGTCACGGCCTGTACCTCAACGACGTCAAGCACGTGGGGATCCACGGTGGCTCGCTGCGGCTGTTCGTCGAGGCGCGCGAGAACGTCGGCCAGGCGGTCCGGCAGATGCTCGAGGCCGAGGCCCGCGACGGGCTCGACCAGGCCGACTACTTCCGTCACTTCGCGGCCCGCGTGGCCGGCCTGCGCGAGGATCTCGTCGCGCTTCTCGAGGACGTGCGCAGTCGCGGCTATCGCGTCGCTGCGTACGGCGCCGCCGCCAAGGGCACGACGATGCTGAGCTACTGCGGAATCGGCAGCGACCTGGTCGACTACGTGGTCGACCTCAACCAGTACAAGCACGGCCTGTTCATGTCGGGCAACCATCTGCGTATTCATCCGCCCGAGAGGCTGCTCACCGACAAGCCCGACTACGTACTGATCCTGGCGTGGAACTTCGCCGACGAGATCATCGATCAGCAAGCCGAGTACCGGCGCCGGGGCGGAAAGTTCATCGTGCCCATTCCGGAGCCGAGGATTGTCTGACGTCCGCATCGAGCCCTGGTACGGAAACGAGCAGACGTTCGGGACGCGAGGAGCGCCGCAGCGATGGATCAACATCCTCGGCCGCGTCTCGCCCGCCGAGCGGCTGCGCTCGCTGACGTACTCCCTCAACGGTGAGCCCGAGCGCGCTCTCGCCACGGGTCCCGACAAGCGCCGCCTGGCCGGCGTGGGTGACTTCAACATCGAGCTGGAGTGCTCGAGGCTGAGGAGCGGCGACAACGTCGTCGACATCACCGCGACCGCACGTGACGGCAAGCGAACCAGCAGACAGGTGACGGTGGGCTGGCGGCTCGAGCGCTCGTATCACCCGTCCCCCCTGCCCCACTCCGTCGAGTGGAACGAAGACGAGGACTTGCCCGAAGCGGCCCAGGTCGTCGACGGGCTGTGGCTGCGCACCGACGACGGCATCCGCACCATGGAGCCCGGCTACGACCGGCTCATCGCGATCGGTGACCAGGCCTGGACCGACTACGAGATCTCCGTGCCGATCACCGTTCACGGCGTCGACCCCACCGGCTTTCGCTATCCGAGCAACGGCCCCGGCGTGGGCCTGATGACGCGCTGGCGGGGCCAGTACCAGTGGCGACGCGAGCCCGGGTTCTCGGGCTCGTGGCCGCTGAGAACCTTGCGGCGGCTGACCGGCAGGGACGACTGGAGCGAGCTGCCGCGCTGGGGATGGTGGCCGCTGGGCGCACTGGGCTGGTATCGCTGGAACCGTCGTGGGGCCGAGCTGTCGATGATCGGCAACGCAGGCGCCGCGATCGCGAACGCGCCGTGCGCCGAACCGCCGAGAACGGGCGAGACGTACATGTTCAAGATGCGCTGCCAGAGCGTGATCGGCGGAACCGGCTTCTACGGCCTCAAGGTGTGGATCGCCGGCGACGACGAACCCGAGGCGTGGAGCCTTCGTGCGCGTGGCGCCGAAGGAGAGCTCGCACACGGCTCGGCCGTGCTCGTCGCCCACCACGTCGACGCGACATTCGGCGACGTCGTCGTCGAGCCCCTCACGCCCCGTGCCGAAGCCATCGAGAGCGCTGCCGTACCGGCGACGCCCGTACCATCAACGAAACCGGAATCGAACATCGCGGTGACCGCATGAAGCCTGCACACAACAACCACGACAGCCACGTCGCCGCCGCCTGCCCGGGCTGCGGCAACGCGGACACATCCACGTTCTACCAGGTCGACGGCGTCCCGGCCCACAGCGTCTTGCTCATGCCAACGCGCGCCGCGGCGGTCGAGTACCCGACGGGACAGGTCGCGCTGGCGCTGTGCGCGCGCTGCGGTCTCATCTCGAACGGCGCGTTCGACACGAAGCTGCACGAGTACTCCGAGCGTTACGAGGAGACGCAGGGTTTCTCGCCGACGTTCAACTCGTTCCACGAGCGCCTGGCCCGGCAGCTCATCGAGCGCTACGACCTGCGCGACAAGGACATCGTCGAGATCGGCTGCGGCAAGGGCGAGTTCCTGAGTCTGCTGTGCCGCGACGGCATGAACCGCGGCGTGGGATTCGATCCGGCCTACATCGAGGAGCGGCGGCCGGACGGGACCGACGACAGCCTGGAGTTCGTCGCGGATTTCTATTCGGAGAAGTACGCCCACCACTCGGCCGACCTGATCTGCTGCAAGATGACCCTCGAGCACATCGACCGGGTTCACGAGTTCATATCGACCATCCGGCGCTCGGTCGGCGACCGCACCGACACGGTCGTGTTCTTCCAGGTTCCCGATGCCACGCGCATCTTCGAGGACGTCGCGTTCTGGGACATCTACTACGAGCACTGCTCGTACTTCACGGCCGGCTCGCTGTCACGGCTGTTTCGCAGCTGCGGCTTCGAGGTTCTCGACGTCGGCACCGACTACGACGGACAGTACCTGATGATCGAAGCGCGACCGGGCAACGGCATCGAGCTCAACGGCATCGACGTGGCCGGCGTCGCCGACACGGCTCGTACGGTGGAGAAGTTCTGCGGGGCCTACCCCACCGTGCTCGCCGACTGGCGCAGCCGCCTCGACCAGGCCCACCGGGCGGGACAGCGCACAGTGATCTGGGGCGGCGGCTCGAAAGGCGTTTCGTTCCTCACCACGCTCGCCGTTACCGACGAGGTGCAGTACGCAGTCGACATCAACCCGTACAAGCACGGGACGTTCATGGCAGGCACCGGCCACGAGATCATCAGCCCCGACGCCCTGCGTCGCGTCGACCCCGACCTGGTGATCGTGATGAACCCCATCTATCGCAACGAGATCGCCAGCGAGCTGGCCTCGATGGGCCTCACGCCCGACCTCGTCACCGTCTGAACATGAGCGACGCATCCGCCCGGCCTTCCACCTGCCCCGTGTGCGCGCGACCCGACGCTTCGGTGTTCGCCGAGCTGAGCGCGCTGCCGGTTCACTGCAACCTGCTGTGGCCGACGCGCGAGGCCGCCGTCAGCGCACCGTGCGCCGACATCGCGCTGGCCTGCTGCCACGGCTGCGGCCACGTGTTCAACGTGCTGTTCGACCCCGAGCGCATGCGCTACACGGCCGGCTACGAGAACGCGCTCGACTTCTCACCCACATTCCAGGACTACGCGGCTGCGCTGGCACGTGATCTGGCCGATCACCACGTGCGCACCGGCGCGACGGTGGTCGACGTGGGCTGCGGCCAGGGCGAGTTCCTCGCGCAGGTTTGCGCGGCAGCGCGCAGCCGGGGCTTCGGCTTCGATCCCGGGCGCTGCCAGCCGCGCGCGACCATAGACGGCGGCCTGGGCGTGACCTTGATCGCCGACGTCTACTCGCAGCGCTACGCCGAGCTCACCCCCGACCTGGTCACCTGCCGTCACGTCCTCGAGCACAGCGAGGACCCGCACGCGTTCCTGACGGCGGTGCGCGCAGGCTGCGACCCTCACGGCGGCACGACCGTATTCTTCGAGGTGCCGAATGCCATCGCGACGCTTCGCGATCTGGCGGTGTGGGACGTCATCTACGAGCACTGCGGCTACTTCAACGCGTACTCGCTCGCACGGCTCTTCATCGAGTGCGACTTCGACGTGGAGGCGGCCGGTACCGCGTTCGACGGCCAGTTCCTGTGCCTGAAGGCACGCCCGGGCGACGGCCGCATCAGCAACGAGCTGGAGCCGGCGCTCGACGAGTCACGCTCGATCGCGCTGGCCGAGACCCGACGGTTCGCCGACCGCTACCAGCGCAAGGTCGAGGAGTGGCGAACCACGCTCGACGACATCGCCGCCAGCGGCAAGCGCGCGGTGGTGTGGGGCGCCGGCTCGAAGGGCGTCACGTTCCTGAACACGCTCGATCTGGGCGGAGCCATCGATCACGCCGTCGACATCAATCCGCGCAAGACCGGGATGTTCGTGGCCGGTAGCGGTCAATCGATCGTCGCGCCCGAGGAGCTCTCTCGTGTGCGGCCCGACGTCGTGCTGGTGATGAACGCGATCTATCGCGACGAGATCGCGCGCACGACGCGAGATCTCGGGGTGCGGGCCGAGCTGCTCGCCGTCTGACGGATCCTCTCCACGCGAGCGCGCGCTTCAGGCTCTCAGCGCCTCGAGGCAACGCGCCCGCTCCAGCACCGGATCGAGCGTGCTCGTGTCGGCCACCGCTGCGTACCTCTCGCGCAGCGCCTTCAGCGACTTCGCGTGATACTTCTGCGGCTTCTGCGTCCACACGCCGCAGTCGAGCCCGACCGTGAACTCCTCGGCCCCCGAGGCCATGGCCTCGGCGTTGGCCAGCGTCCACGGCATGAACATGCCCCCCACCTGTCGCTCGAGAAACGGCATGAGCGTGGGTTCGAGCTCCGACCACGTCTCGAACCCACCCTCGGCGCGCGGCCACAGCATGCGCTGCAGCCAGTCGAGAACGCGCGGCGTACGGCCCTCGATGATCGCGCCGGCGGTGGGATCGGTCCACGCGTTGAAGACCTGCCCCCACATGCCGAAGTCGCCGAACGCCGGCCGCCCGCCGAACAGGTAGGGCCGGCCGGTGAGATGCGTCTCGAGCTGCCCCAGGGCCTCGAGAAACGATTCCTCGATCTGCGGCGCGGTCTGCTCGTTCGAGCCCACGAACCACACGCGATCGACCATGCGCTCACGCACCTGGTCGGTGATCGCCGCGTGCTGCTCGTCGTCGCTGGCCGGCACCATCGTGCGCGCGATCCGGCCCGCGGCGCTTTGCTGATCGACCTCACGCGCCCACCGGAAGTGGAACATCCACTTGTTCCCCCACTCGTCGCCGAACTCCTCGAGCAGCGCCGACACGAACGCCGCGACCGGCTCGGCGGGATGGATGGACGGTTCGGGAAACTGCGCCTCGAGACGCTCGATGATCGGCGTCGAATCCTGCATGCCCTCGTCGTCGGGCGTCACCACCAGCGGGATGATCGGAATCTTCGCGTACTTCTGATACTCGGCCTGCGTGTCGGCGCTGCGTACGATCCACCGATGGGGAATCTGCTTGTAACGAAAGTACGATCGTACCTTCACCGAGTATGGTGACAGCTCGACGCCGTAGATCCGGTACTGGTTGTCCATCAAATCCTCCTGCTGTCGAGATAGCCGTCGACGAGCTCGACCAGGCGTTCGCGGCCGAAGCTGTCCTCGTGGCCGCCGTGGACCACCGTGGCGGGCGTGTCGCGCAGCCGTTTCATGGTCTGTATGTAGTCCGGGACACTGCTGTCGGGCAGCGAATCGATGAGCGGGCCGTCGTAGATGGCATCGCCCGCGAACAGGGTGCGCGTCGACTCCTCCCACAGCCCCATGCTTCCCGGCGAGTGGCCCGGCAGGTGCCAGACCTCGAAGTGCCGGTCGCCCAGGTCGATCACGCCCCCTTCGTCGACCACCATGGTGGGCGTGGTCGGCGTAACGCGATAGCCGGCCGGGTCGTAGCCCGGCTCGGGCAGCGCGTCGATCAGCAGCTCGCCGTCGATCGGGTAGCTGAGGTCGGCAAGCACCTCGAGCACATCCGGCGGGAAATCGCTGCGCGCAATCGTCTGGACCTCGTCGTAGGGGTTCATGCGGCCGGCCTCCGCACGGTGCATCACCCGCTCGTCGAACTCGTGCAGGCCGCCGACGTGATCCCAGTGAATGTGCGTGGCGACTGCGATCAGCGGCCTGTCGAGCATGTCCCCCAGCTCGTCACGGACAGACGAGAGGCCCATGCCCGTGTCGACGAGAAGGTCTCGATCACGGCCGCGTACGTGCCACAGATTGCATCGCAGTAGCGGATGGACGTAGGGCTCGCGCAGTAGCGTGACGCCGTCCTGCAACGGGCGGCGCTCGAACCAGCGGTCGGCTACGCGCATGGGCCGATCGTATCGATCGGCCCAACGTGATGCACGGATCGGCTAGCTTCGACCGCGGGCCCGCAGCTCGTCCTGCAGGCGCCGGACGAACGGATAGTTGACGAGCAGCGTGGCCATCGTCCAGGTCGCCAGCGCAGCGACGATCGCCACGACGGGATCGGCGTCGGCGATCGTCGGCGAAAGTGCGCCGATCGCAGCCATCACGGCCGCCAGCCGCGCCAGCCATGGCCAGTCGAGCCAGCGCGACGGCTCGAGCCAGGAGCGCGCGCTTGCCGTGTACAGGGCGAACACCAGGACGTCGGCCAGCACCATCCCGTACGCGGCGCCGCGAGCGCCGAGCACCGGAACGAGCACGGCCACGGCGACAAGTGCCGTGACCAGCCCCTGCACCGCCACGCGCGCCGCGGCGTCGGGCCGCCCGATCCACACCAGGTTACGCATCAGGCCGCTGACGGCCACGATCGGGAATCTCAGCAGCAAGATGGGCAGCAGGTCGGCGGCGGCGCTGAACTTCTCGGTGAACAGCAAGATGATGAGCGGCTCGGAGATCAAGGTGAGGCACAGCAGGCCCGGCAGCGCCGCGCCCAGCGCCGCGCGCACGATGTCGGCCTGGATCGCGACCATGCGCCCCTGGTTAGCCGCCGGTAGCAGGCGGGCCAGGGTCGGAAACGTCGCCTGGTGGAAGTAGTACACGCCGGTGACCAGGAACTGCGGCAGCTTCAGCGCCAGCGCGTAGCTCGCCACGTCACCCGCCACCACCAGCACACCCAGCAGCAGCACGTCGACCGTCTGCATCGCGTTGCGCGCCACGCTGGCCAGGCCCAGCGCCAGCGTCGAGCGCAGCCAGACGACCAGCCGTGACAGGCGGATCCTGAAGCGGATCGGGCCGAACTGGCGACGGAACGCCGCCGCCTGCACCGCAGTGCGCAGCGTCATCGCGATCAGCCACGCATAGGCCACACGCAACGCGTCGTCGGAGTCCTGGACGAATGCGAAGCACAGCGCCAGGAACAGCAGCTGGCCCGCCAGTGCGCCGATCCCTACCATGGCGACCCGCTCGCGCGCGACGAACGCGAAGCGCACCCCCAGCGGCAGCACCACCGCAGTGAGCCCGAACAGCAGAATGCTCTGCTTCATCTCGAGCGAGAAGTCCATGAACCAGGCGGCGACCGCGAGCAGACCGAATACGGGGGTGAAGTAGGTCCACGCCACCAGCACGATCGTGCCGGCCAGACGCCCGAGCCCCGCCTTGTTGCGAGCCGCCTGACGCATGCCGACCATGTCCGAGCCGCCGGCCGTCACGAGACGAACGAAGTTGAAGATCGCCATCCCGTACTCCACCACCCCCATCCCGGTGGTCGTCAGGACACGGCTCAGATACACGATCGTGGCGAACGACAGGATGCGTACGCCGACCTCGCTCCCGATGAGCCACGCAGAGCTCTCGAAAACGCGCCGGAACGCCGAGACGCTCGCTTTCGCGCCCGACGGTTCCATCGTTGCAGCCTGTGGTGATGATACGGTCACGTGACTCCGGGCCGTGCGCGTGCGCAGGCGGGGGGCTGTAGCGGACATCGCACTCGCGGGCGCGTCACCCGATCGTGGGTATTGGACGGCGCTGTATACCTGGCTAACGGCAGGCGACGTAGAATGAGACCGTACGCAACAAGATCGACGAAGGTGCAAACACGGTCATGCGAATCTCCACGATCATTCCAGTATACAACAGTGCTCCATACCTCAGGAAGTGTCTCGCGGCACTAGAGCCCTCGGTCGGGGACGACTTCGAGATCATCGTCGCCGACGATGCGTCGACCGATGACATCGAATCGGTCGTGGCCGACTTCCCGGTGCGCCACCTGCGCTTGACCGAGAACGGCGGGCCCGCGCCGTCGCGCAATCACGGTGCACGCCACGCCAGCGGTGAGCTGCTGTTCTTCGTCGACGCCGACGTCATCGTGAAGCCCGACACCGTCGAGCGCATCCGCGAGACGTTCGCCAGTAACCCCGAGCTCAGCGCCGTGTTCGGATCGTACGACGACGCTCCCACCGAGCCCGACACGATCTCGCAGTACCGCAACCTGCTGCATCACTACGTGCATCAAAACGGCAACAGCGAGGCGTTCACGTTCTGGTGCGGCTGCGGCGCCATGCGCAAGGCCGTGTTCCACCAGGTGGGCGGGTTCGACGAGGGCCGCTTCGCGCGCGGCTTCCAGGACGTGGAGCTCGGCTACCGCGTATGCGACGAGGGCCACCACATCCGGCTGGACCGGGACCTGCAGTGCACGCACCAGAAGAAGTGGAGCCTGCGGGACATGATCAGGACCGATGTCGTCAAGCGCGCCATCCCCTGGGCTCACCTCATCCTCAGCCGCGAGTCGGCGCCCAACGACCTCAACATCCGGACCGATCAACGCGTGAGCACCGCGCTGGTCGGCCTGGCGGGTCTGTTCGCGCTCACCGGTCTGCTCGCACTGGGCACCGCGGTGGCCGGCGGACTGTTCGCGGCGATGGCCACCTGCCTGCTCGGCGTGGCCTTCCTCAACCGCGATCTGTACGGATTCTACGTGCGCAAGCGCGGCCTGCGCTTCGCGCTGGCGAGCTTTCCGCTACACCTGATCTACTTCGCGTGTGGCGGCGCGGGCTTCGCCTACGGCTGGCTGAGCCACCAGCTCGCCAATCGGCGTCGGCGCACACCGCAGCCGGACCCCGAACACACGTCGTAGAAAAAGGGGGCTGTCCCCCTCTTCTGAAAACGGCCTAGCGGTTGCGGACGCGCATGGGGCGGAAGCCCGCGCGGGCAAGTGCGGACTCGGTAGTGCGCAGCTCGTCCATGCTCGAGAAGCCGCCCACGCGCACGCGGTGGTACTCACCCCCGCGGAAGCTGAACGGCGTCACGTACACGTTCGCGTAGCGAGACGCCAGCTTCGACTTGAGAGCGAGCGCGTTCTCGTAGCGCCGGAACGACCCCACCTGCAGATCGATGCCCGTCTCGCCCAGAATGGTCGGGGCTGCCGGCGCGGAGTACGCCACCGGAGCGGCCACCGGGGGCGAGGACACCGGAGTTGCCGCTCGCGGAGCATAGAACTCCTGACGCGGCGTGCCCGGCATCGTGTGCTCGAGAGACTCGATGCTGGTCGGACCGACCGAGGTCGGGATGTACGCCGGCTCGGGCGCCGACTGTCGCTCGCTCTCTCTCTGTCGCTGACGCTCGAGCGTCTGCGCGCGCATCGTCGGAACGCGCCAGCGATAGCGCTGGTAGCCCGCCACCCGCATCGCTTTGCCGGCAGGACCCACCTCGGCCGCGCCGGGCTGCATCGCCGCCCGCGACGCGGCCGCGACGCCGGCCTCGTGATGCGCACCGGCCGTGGGCGGCAGTGCCACGATCGTGGCTGCCGCCGCCGTGGCGGCGATCGCAACCGCTGCCCACCGACGCTGCCCGCCACCGCGCCCCACCGTGTTGGTCCGACCCATGCCCTTCGCCGACAAGCGCTGTGTCGTCACTGCATCCCCTCGCACGCGTAGTTATACGGTCGCCGTCGCGCCGGAGCGCCGCAACCGGGGACCTACGTTACGACCTCGCAGGACAAAAACCAAGCCCGCGCCAGCAGCGTGCTAGTTCTTCGGCGCGCCGCCCAGGATCCACAGCCGGATGCGCTCGCGAACACCGTCGGACAGAAATGGACCGCCCAGCGGCATGCGGCTGCCGCAGTCCGGAAGCGTCTGGTCGAGCTTCTCCATCAGGAAGCTCATGTCGGGATCGCCGGCGAGCACGCGCTCGGCGAACGAGCTGCTCGGACACGCGACCGCGTCGCTCGTCACCAGGCTGTCGTAGCCCTCGTCGTACAGGTCGAGGTCGGTCAGCCCGCCGGCGCCCTGCCCGTTGGTGTGACAGGCCAGCCCGCTGCACGATGCCGAGAACAGGGTCTGGATCTCGGTCCACGTGAACGGCAGGGTCGGGCCGAGCTGGTAGTAGCCCGAGAAAAGCTCGTTCGCGACGTCGTCGGCGTCGTCGAGCACGCAGTCGACCAGGGCCGAGAGGTTCGAGCCTGCCTCGCAGCTGTCGATCGCCGCGAAGTCCGGCTGCACGGCCGCACATGCCTTCTCGATACCAGCCTGCGCCTTGTCGCGCGCATTGCCGATCTTGATGTCGACCGCCGCGTTGCCGCCGGGCTCACAGCCCGAGGTCTCGATCGCCCCGCCCTTCTCGGCCGAGCTCTGGCACTTCGTACGTTCCTTGAGCACCGCCGCCACGTACTTCGCCTGGTTCTTCGCCACCGCGCCGTGACACTTCTCCTCGTCCTTGCCGGGCATCGGCATGGCGGGCATACCGAGTGCCGCCGTCGTCATGTCGGCAATGCGCGTCTCCGCCAGGCAGGTCAGGCATTCGGAAACGAGCGCAAACGTGGTCAGCGCGCCCACCGAGTCGCACGGCGCCGGACACTCGTCGTAGTCGAGATCGGCCGGCGTGATGCCGGCGCACTTGTCCTTCGCCCCACCGACCGCGTCGGCAAGCTTGTCTCCCGCCTTGCCGATCTTGTTCTTCGAATCGGCCGTCTGGATGTCGTTGCAGTCGTCCATCGCATCGACCTTGTCCTTGATGCGGCCCTTGTGGCAGCCGTTCACGACCTTGTTCGTCGTGGTTGCGAGCTTGCTGCCGTTCTTCGATATGGTGGTACGGCACTTGAGCTCTTCTTTCGTGAACTGTGCATGCGCGGCGGCAGGGTGAACGATGAACGCGAAGGCCGCCGCCACGACGGGGACGAGCCTGGACAGACCTGGGGTACGCTTCACGACGGATCTCCTCCTGATGACGAGCCGGTACGAGCCGGATATGGGTACGGGCGTCACGCCATTCGAGTCCGGACGGCCTACTATTGTCAATACCCTATCCGGGGGGCCGCAGATCCGGCGAGCGGGAATGGCGCACGCCGTAGCGGCGCAGAATCGCCTGGCCGGCGCCACGCGCACGCTCGACGTCGAGCACCAGCCGGTCGCCTTCCTCGGTAACGACCGTCAGATGGGGCGCCCGCGCATCGTCGATGATGCGAGCCAGGTCGGCCATGTCACGCGGCACCTCGCCCTGCACCGTGGCGACGATGGAGTCGGCCAGATCCTGGTAGCTCCGGTTGACCGCCCCTGCCAGCACCTGCGACAGCAGGATCACCTGATGGCGCTGCTCCGAACGCAGATTGCGATGCACGTAGTAGCTCGCCATATCGTGCGGGATCGAGTCGAAAAGCTCGATGTACTCCACCGTCAGCGGACGGAACACCAGGCCGCCGAAGATCAGATAGCTCGGCGACCGGTCGTACTGCGGACCGGGAACCAGCCCCGGCACGTTGCGAAGCGTGACGCGTTTCGTCAGGCGCTCGGCGCCGCGCGCGATGCCGATCTCGATCTCGTCGCCGACCTGCTTGCGCTGGATCGCGTAGCTCGCCGCCACCCGGCCCGTTCCGCGCAGCAACGTGGTGAGATCCGCCGCGACCTCCACCCCGTCGATGCTGAGGATGACGTCGCCCGGCTGCACCACGCCGGCGAGCGTCCCGCCGTGGTTCACGCGCTTGACGAGGCCGCCCGTCTCGTCGCGAGCCAGCCCCAGGCTCTCGCGCAGCGCCTTGTTCTCGACCGCCTGCCACTCGATGCCGAGCTCGGGAAAACCGTCGAAGCGGCCGTCGGCCACGTCGTCGAGGAAGTGCCGCACCACCGGCGCCGGCACCATGTAGCCGACGTTCTCCGCATCGTCGAGCATCTGGGTGGCGATTCCCACGACCTTTCCGGCCGCCACCACCGGCCCGCCCGAGTTGCCCTCGTTCACCGCTGCGTCGATCTGCGAGATCAGCAGCCGCTCTCGCGAGTGCGCGTACTCGCCGACCTCGACGCGCGACACGATACCCGACGTGACCGACACCGACTCGCCGCCGATCGGAAAGCCGTACACGTCGACCGCCTCTCGCAGTCCCGGCAGACCTCCGAGCTCGAGCGGATCGACCCCGTCGAAGAAGCCCGGCCGATCGACCGTGAGCACCGCCAGATCGCACTCGTGACCCATGTGGACCACGCGTGCATCGTGACGCGAGGTCATCCCCTCGCGTTTCACCGCCACCGACACGTGATCGGCAACCACGTGGGCGTTCGTGAGAATGCGGTTGCCGTCGATGACCACGCCCGAGCCTTCGAAGCGATCGACGCCGATGCGCTGCCACGGCGACTCGAGGTCGGGCGCGTTCGACACGACGAAGATGCGAACGACCGCAGGACGGATGTGTCTCGCCGCCGACTTGCCGTCGGCACCGGCCGGCAACGGCGAGCACACCAGCATCGCCACCACCGCGGCAGCACACCTCGCCGCATTCGCCTGCATCGTGCGGCGTACGCGCGTCACGATCGATCACGCTGCGGCAGCGACGCGCCCAGAAGATCGTGGATCTCGACCACCGGGCGCGCGCCGAGAAAACTCGCGTGCAGCCCCGGCGACGTCAGACGCGACGCGATCGTCTCGATCACGTCGGCCGCCGCCCGCAGCCGACGCTCCGCCTCGTCATCTCGCCCCATCGACAGCAGGACCTTGCCGAGCTCCGCCGATCCCAGCCACTGCTCGCGACACGCCCCGATGCGGTCGGCCTCGTCCAGAGCATCGCTCATCAGGCGAACCCCCTCCTCGGCCGCGCCGCTCGCCACCGCGATCGCCCCCTGCAGCCGACGCCCGCGCACCGCGTGCTTGCGCGAGTCGGTGCGCTCGGCGATCTCGAGCGATTTCGCCACGCAACGCGCCGCCTCGTCCGTGCGTCCCTCCAGCAGAGCGAGCTCGCCCAGAGCGCTCATCAGCGGGATCTCCCAGCGCCAGCGAAACCACGTGTCGAGCTCGAGCATGCCGAACGCCTTTTCGAAATACTCCCGCGCCTGCCCGTGAGCGTCCTTTTCAATGTACGCCAGCCCGACCTTGAGCAGTGAGTGGCCGCGCGGCTCGGGCCACGGCCAGATTCGATGCGCCGCCTCGTCCGCCTCGAGGTTCAGTCGAATCGACTCGTCGAGATCGTACGTCTCCAGGTGGACCGCAGCGATGCAGTTGCCGACGCGCGCCATGTAGAACGTGTCCGCGGCTCCCTGCGCGTACTCGTCGAGACGCCGGTACGTGCTCAGCGCTTCCTCGTAGCTTCCCGTCGACAGGCGAGCGTGGCCGAGCATGAACGCCGCGTAGCCGAACGAATAACCGTCGTGAACGCGTTCGGCGATCTCGACGCCCTCGGTCAGCGCGGCGATCCCACGGCCGTAGTCGGCGCGCCACTGCAAGGTGCCGCCCAGCCGGGCATTCGTCATCGCCAGCAAACGCGGGTCGCCCACTTCGCGGGACAGGCGAAGCGCCTCCTCGGCGTCGGTGGTCGTCTCGAGGATCTGTCCGAGGCCCGCCGATACCACCGCCACGCGAGTGGCGCGCGCGATCGCCTCGTAGCCCTTGTCGCCGAGCTCACGAGCCAGCTCGACCGCCTTGCTGCAGTACTCCACGGCCGGATCACACTGGTGCGAGTTCTCGTAGACGATGGCGGTGTCCACGAGCAGCTTCACCTCGCGGACGCGGTCGCCCTGCGCGCGAGCCAGACCGAGGGCCTCGTTGTACGACGCCAGCGACTCCTCGAACTCGGCGAGGATGTTGAGGACCGTGCCGCGCCCCGCGTGCAGCGCGATCATCGCATCGTAGCCCGGAGCCTCGGGGCTACCGGCCAGCCGCTTCGCAGCCGTCAGCGCGTTCTCGAAGTGAACCTTCGCTTCGCGATTCGCGTATGCCGCCGCCGCCCGCTGACCGGCCAGGACGCTCATCTCGAACGCTCGCCCCCACTCCTCGGCCTTCATCCAGTGGTGGGCCAGCTCGCCGTGGTGCTCGCCGATGCGGTCCTCGTACAGATCCTCGATCGCCCGTGCCACCGCACCGTGCAGCCCCTTGCGGTGTTCGAGCAGCAGGCTGTTGTAGGCCACATCCTGGATCACCGCGTGCTTGAAGACGTACGCCGGCTCGGGCAGCAGACCGTGCTCGTAGATGATCTCGACCGCCTTGAGCTCCTCGAGCAGGCCATCCAGATCGCCCACGAAATCGGCGACCCGGTCGAGCAGCCGCACGAGGAACTGACGCCCGATCACCGACGCAAGCTGCACCGCGCGCTTGCCGTCCTCACCCAGCCGGTCGAGCCTCGCCATGATGACGTCCTGGATCGTCTCGGGGATCGCCGCCGTCGCAGGGTCGCGCACCAGGTGGTAACGACCGTCGCGTCGCTCGAGCACGCCGATGTCGAGAAGCGTCTTCGTGACTTCCTCCACGTACAGCGGCACGCCCTCGGCCTTGCTCATAAGCGCCGCCTGGAGCTGCTCGGGGAACTCCTCGGTCGCCAGCATCCCCTTCGCCATCGACACGCTCTCGGTCTCCGACAGGTGCCTCAAGGTGATCGACGTCTGGAAGCTGCGGCGCGGAATCGGCGGGTCGTAGCCCACCCGATACGTGAGAATCACGAGCTGCGGCGCACCTACGACCGAGTCGACGACCGAGGAGAGGTACTCCTCCGTGCTGCTGTCGGTCCAGTGCAGGTCCTCGAACACGTACACCGCCGGCTGCGTGCTCGACGTGCGCAACCCCAGCGCACGAAGCGCATCGAACGTACGCTTGCGAATCGCCGCGCGGTCCATCGCCGCGATCTCGGGCGCGCCCGGGTCGACCGACAGCAGGTGGCGCACGTACGGGATGTGCCCCTCGAGGCCTCCGACACGCCGCATGCGATCCTCGGTCTTCGCGATGATCTCGGGCTCGCCGTCGGACCCCTCGATGCCGAAGCCCTCGCGCACCTGCTCGATCAACGGCAGGAACGGGATCGCCTGACCGAACGACGCGCAGTGCCCCTCGCGCCACACCACGTCTTCGCCACTGCTCGCGAGCCGGGCCTGGAACTCGTGCAGCAGACGCGACTTGCCGATGCCCGCCTCGCCCGCCACCAGCGCGATCTGACCACGACCGGCGCGCGCCTCGGCGTACAGCTCTTCGAGAACCGTCAGCTCGCGCTCGCGCCCGACCAGCGGGGTCAGCCCGCGCTCGGTGTGCGCGTGCAAGCGCGTCGGGCGGCCGCGAGCGCACTCCACCTCGAACGCCTCCACGCGCGCCTCGTGCCCCTTGAGCTTGAGCGCGCCGAGCTCCCGCGTCTCGAAGAACCCCTCCACCAGCTTCGCCGTCGCCTTGCTGATCACCACCGCGCCCGGACGCGCCGCGCTCTCGAGGCGCTGCGCCAGGTTCACCGTGTCGCCGATCGCCGTGTACTCCATGCGCAGGTCTCGGCCGATCTCGCCCACCACCACCATCCCGGTGTTGATGCCGATGCGCATCTGCAGACCGAAGCCGCGCTCCGCCTCCAGCTCCCGGCTGAGCTCGTGCACCGCGCGCTGCACCCCGAGCGCCGCGTGCACCGCGCGCCGCGGACCGTGCTCGTGCGCGATCGGCGCCCCGAACAGCGCCATGAAGCCGTCGCCCGTGTACTGGTTGATCGTGCCCTCGAAGCGGTGGATCTCCGCCGCCGCCACATCCAGCGCACGACCGACGAGTCGGTGGACGTCCTCGGCGTCGAGCCGCTCCGCCAGCGCCGTGAAGCGCACCAGGTCGGCGAACAGCACCGACACCTGCCGACGCTCGCCCGCCAGGGTGGCGCTCGCGTCGAGAATCTTCGCCGCCAGATGCCGCGGCGTGTGCTCGCGCAGATCGCGCGCCGCCGGCGCACCGGCCGTGACGGCGGAGCCCGCCGGCGGTTCCGGCGGTGACGCCGCGGCGAGAGCGTCGCCGCAGCCGTCACAGAACTTCGCACCCGCCGGATTCACCCGCCCGCAACGCTGGCAGGCCACCGCCGCCTCGAGCGAAGCCGCACACTGCGCGCAGAATCGCGCGCCTTCGCGGTTGACGTGTTGACACTCGGGGCAATGCATCCGACGTATGAGGGCCTGGCTCGCCGGCGGTACGCGGCGCGGCTTGCAGACGAAATGTATCGGGTTCGGGCGCTCGAGTCAGTTCTCGCCCGTCGCCCCCGTGCAGCGAAGCCTCGCCACCGCCTCCTCCACCACCGTGCCCCGGAAGAAATCCGGGTTCGTCTCGCCGTAGAGCCGGACCGGGTTCGCGAACGTGAAATCGCGGAAGCTCGTGGCGCTGATCATCTCGTCCTCGACCAGCTCGTAGGCCTCGGCCAGCACCAGACGGTTGTCGGGGACGTCCCAGTGGCCGATGTCCGAGCTGAACACGGCGTTGAGCGCCGTCCCGCCGGGGTTGCGACGCGTGTCGAACGCCGTCGCATTCGACGGATCGTCGGCCTCGCAGCCGAAGAAGAAGCTGCGCGCGAAAACCGCCGCGATCTCGTCGACGCTGGCGATGCCGCTGCGCTCGAACTCGTCGAGAGGGTTCTCGCCGGCACCCGGATCGGAGAACGGCCACAGGCTGTCCTCGAGCTCATCGAGACGGGCCACGAAGCGCTCGTTGCCGTACTTGTTGAACAGCCTTTCCAGCTCGGCGCGATCGACCCGTGAGTGATCGTACTTCTGCACCGCCGCTCCGGCGCGTTTCTCGTAGTGGCCGACGATGTCCGAGCACAGCGTCGCCGCCCACGCCACGCCACCTTCGAGGAACGCGAAGCGAAGGTCCGGATGACGCTTCGGCACGCCGTCGAGAAACAGCGAGCGACAGATGGCCTCGCCGCCGGCGGCGAAGTTGCCGATGTGGTTGAACACGTAGCTCGACGTGGACACGCGGCTCCCCCACCCCATGCCGCTGGAGTGGAACGTGGGCGACACGCCCAGCTCCTCGCAGCGGCGCCACACCGGCCCGTAGTCGTACGGGCTGTCGCTCCCGAACGTGTCCATCCACTGAAGCGGTCGTGGAGTGTCGCCCGCCGCCGGCACGTCGCGCATCACGTGGCCCGCCAGCAGCACCGCCTTCAGGCCCAGCTCGCCGCACGCGAAATCGAGCTCGGCGATCGCTTCGTCGGGAGTGTGCATCGGCACGATCGCGACCGGCGTGAGCCTGTCCGACAGGTCGGTGTACGCATCGGCGAAGAAGCGATTGAACGCGCGGGCGCTCGCACGGCGAACCTCGTCGGCGGCGAGGTTGAAGACGATCAGACCGAACGTGGGGTAGATCACCGCGAAGTCGATCCCGATCTCGTCGAGACGCTCGTAAAGCAGGCGTGGCAGCATTGCCGTCGCGCGATCGAGCGTGTTCTCCGACGGGAACGCCCACCATGGCGGCCGCATGATGCCCAGCTCGCGACGCTGCTCGCAGCTGGCGTGCGCCACCTGGCGGCTCTGCTCGAGGGCCGTCCAGAAGCCGGTATCGGCGCCCTGGCCGGCAACCTCGCGAATGTACTCGCGCACCACCGGAAGGTACTCGAGACTGTGGCCGTCGGCGTCGATGATCGGGTGATCGATGAGCTCGCGTACGCGATCGGCGGAACGTGCGGAAACGTTGCTCACCTGCGCGACAATCACGAGCCGCGCGGGCTGAGGCAAGCTCCGGCAGGTGCGTGGCTGTCGTTGCGCAGTCGCAGCAACGGCCCGTTTCGATCGCCGAGACCGAGCTGTCAGTGGAGCTCTCCTCCGGCGTGCCCGCGCGCGAACCACGCCCCTGTGGATGCCGCGCAGATGGCGCCACGGGCGACCCATGGCGGACGACAAGCGACATCCGGTTGACCGTGACCACCAACCACCAATTGCGATCGGCGCTCGGCACCCGACACCCGGCCGCACACCCCCAACCCTCCTCGCCCCCGTCCGGGGCGCCCCCCACCCTCCTTCACGACCCCACATCTCCCGCCGCTCACCGCGGTGGCGCGGGCCCGAGCAGGCCGAAGCGCCCCCGCCTCACCGCGCGGCCTTGACCGGACCCCATCGGGCCCAGTAAAACGCGGTTGCTACCGGCCTCACGCGAAAGCCCTTCCTTTATATTGATACTCGATGCCGGGGGGACGGATCATGGCTCAACGACAACGCGTCATCGGCCTGCTCACGGCGGCGCTGCTGCTGACACCCGCCGCGTCGACGCACGCGAACCCGCTCGACGTGCGCCTCAACGAAGTGCAGGTGCTCGGCTCGCACAACAGCTACCACATCAGGCCGGAGCAGCGCATTCTCGACGTGCTCGGACTGTTCGACGCCACGCTCCCGATCGGCCTCGACTACACGCACATCCCGCTGACCGATCAGTTCACGACGCAGGGCATCCGCCAGATCGAACTCGACGTTTTCGCCGACCCGCTGGGCGGGCTGTACTCGGACCGCGCCGCGTTCATCTTCTTCGGTGAGGATCCGGCTTCGGGGCTGCCCGAGCTCGACGAGCCGGGCTTCAAGGTCCTCCACGTACAGGACATCGACTTCGACACGACGTGCCTGACCCTGGTGGGCTGCCTGCAAGAAGTGAAGGCGTGGTCCGACGCGAACCCGGAGCACGTCCCGATCATGATCCTGATCGAGGCGAAGGACGACACGATTCCCGATCCGGTCGACCTCGGGTTCGTCATCCCGATCCCGATCGGCCCCGTCGAGCTCGACGAGCTCGACGCCGAGATACGATCGGTGTTCCCGCCCGATCGGCTGATCACGCCCGACGACGTGCGCGGTGCGCACGCGAGCCTGGAAGACGCGATCTTCACCGATGGCTGGCCCTCGTTGTGGGAGTCGCGCGGCAAGGTGATGTTCGGACTCGACAACGGAGGCGGCGTTCGCAGCGATTACATCGCCGGCCACCCCGCCCTGGCAGGCCGCGTCATGTTCACGGACTCACCCACCGGCACGCCGGAAGCCGCCTTCCTCAAGGTCAACGGACCGGTCGGCAACGAGCAGTACATCGCCGATCGCGTCGCCGACGGATACATCATCCGCACACGAGCCGATGCCGACACGCTCGAAGCGCGGGCCAACTCGACCACGCGCCGCGACATCGCGCTGGCCAGCGGGGCGCAGTTCATCAGCACCGACTACCCGATTCCGAACCCGGCCTTCGGCACCGACTACTTCGTGGAGATCCCGGGCGGCAACCCGGCGCGCTGCAATCCGGTGAACGGGCCGTTCGACTGCCTGTCGCCCGCGCTGGAACGACTCGACGGCTTCGTCGAGGTCGCAGGCAAGAAGCTCACCGTGAGCGACCGCGGACCGGACCGACGCAAGATCACGGTGCGGCTGGTCGATGGATTCATCAACATGCCGATCGCGGGCAGCGGCGACGAGCCGACGACTGCCGGCGCCACGCTGATGCTGAGCAACCCGAGCACTGGTGAAACCGAGCAGTACGCGATGCCGGCTACCGGTACGCACTGGAAGGCGCTGGGGTCGCCGCCGGGCCGGACCGGCTACAAGTACTCCGATCCCGACACGAGCCTCGGCCCGTGCAAGTCGCTGCGCATGCTGAGGAAACGCCGCGAGATTCGCGCGAAGTGCATCGTCAAGAACAGCCCCATCGATTTCTCGCTAGACGAACCGAGCCAGGGGACGCTCGACGTGACGTTGCAGCTCGGCGACGGCGACACCTACTGCGCCTCGTTCGGAGGCACGGTGAAGACCGACCAGTCGTCGAGCACCGGCCGCGGGTTGTTCCTCGCTACCGACGCTCCTGCGGGTGGCTGCCCCGCTCCCTGATCGACCAGGGCATCGACGAGAATGCCGTCGGTATCACCTCGCGGCGCGTAGCAGGCTGCCGGCGTACGCCGATCGCGACGGCCCGCACCATGAGCCAGAGGAGAAGCACGATGAAGATCCGCGGCCTCCACCACAGTGCGTACCGCTGTCGCGATTCCGAAGAGACCCGGGTGTTCTACGAAGACTTCCTCGGCCTGCCGCTGGCAGGGGCCGTCGCGATCGGCCAGACGAAGACCGGCCGGAAAGCCGACGTCCTGCACACGTTCTTCCGGATGGAAGATGGATCCTACATTGCCTTCTTCGAAGCGCCGGGAACGCCGTTCGAGTTCAAGGAACAGCACGACTTCGATCTTCACATCGCCCTGGAAGCATCGCGGGAGACGTCGGAGCAGATGCTCGAGAAGGCACGCGCAGAGGGCCGAGAGGCAAGAGGGCCCGTCGACCACGGCATCGGAATCTCCGTCTACTTCCGTGACCCCGACGGCTACGTCGTCGAGCTCGTCACCAAGACCCCTCGCCACGACGAGCTGATGGATCCCGACAGGAACGGCGCTCGCGAGAAGCTGGATCGGTGGCAACGGGCGAAGTCGTAGCGTAGGCCACACGGCCTCGCGCCCACCCCGCCCTCGTCCGTTCAGGCCACCGGTCGGTCGCCGGCCTCTTCGCCCTGCATCCCATCCTCGGCGGAGACTGACGTCGCCATAGCGTCCCACGCATAGAACACGACGACACTGACCACTAGGAACACGGCCAGGCCGCGGTACGTGCTGCCGTATCCGCCCGCCTCGATGGCCAGGCCGAGAATCGGCGGACCGAGCATGTGTCCCACGAAGTCGATCGTCGTGTACACGCCCATCCCGGTACCGCGGTCGCTCTCGTTCACGCGCGCGACGACCAGGCCGAGCAGGATCGGGAACGCGAATCCGTGGCCCGCACCGCACAGCAGGCCGGCCGCCAGCACGTCGCCCGGCCCCGAGGTGGAGGCCAGCAGCGTCAGGCCGGCGGCATACGAGAGCAGCGCCGGACCGAGCACCCGTGTGGGCCCGACGCGATCCGGCAGCCAGCCGAAGAAGACGCGCAACGCGATCGCGATCGAAGCGTAGGCGGTGAAGAAGCCGCCCACGCTGCCGGCGCCCGTGGTCATCACGAACGTCTTCATGAACGTGAACGGGCCGACCGCCGCGAAGAAGAACGCGAAGGCCGCGAACCACACCGGCATCAGATCACGCTGGACCAGTGCCGAGACGATGCCGCGAGAGCCGTCGCGTGACTGGCCGACATGGCCCGCATCACGTAGCGGCAACACCAGGACCAGCACCATCGACGCGAACGCGAGGCTCGTGAGAAACAGCACGTGGTAGCTCGAGCGCGCGAGGATCATGTCGCCGAGCTGACCACTGAGCGCCATCGGCAGCAGGCCCGAGGCGCCGAAGATCGCCAGCCCCTGCGTGCGTCGCGATGGCGCGATGTGGTCGGACGCGTACGTGAAGAGGCCCGCGTAGACCGCGACCGCGCCGGCACCGTCGATGATACGGATCACGTAGACCCACGGCCCGATGCCGGTGATGGTGAGGTAGAGCGCCACCCCGATCGTGAACACGACGGTGCCCGCGAGGATCACGGCCCGCCGGCCGTAGACGTCGAGAAGGCGCCCGACGAGCGGCCCGCACAGCATGCCGGCCATCGCCTGAGCCGCCATGATTCGTCCAATGCTGGCCTCGCCCGCCCCCAGCTCCTTCAGGAACCCCGGCAGGTGCAGGAACAGGAACATGGATACCCCGAAGAACAGATGGGCGAGCGCCGCGAGGACGAACGGTCGGTTGAACAGGGGGAGCGAGGGCATGGCCGCGGCACTGTATCTGCGACGCACGCACATTGCAGTGCCACGCGCGGACGGAACGGACGGAAGGGCTGGAACGGACGGCGACTGCCGGTTCAGACTTCCGACGGCACGTCGAAGTACTCCTGGTAGCGCCTCACCTTCTCGCGCTCCTCGCCGACGTCCAGTCCGGTGTCCCCGAAGCGATGGTCGTGCTTGCCGTGCTTGTCGTCGGGGTTCGCCGACAGGTGCGCGCGCATGCGCGTGGCCGCCTCGTCGCTCAGTTCGAAATCGAAGCGCTCGTAGATGCGGCGCACCGTCGCGACGGGATCGGCCACGAACTCCCGGAAGTGCACGTCGACGACGCGTTCCGGCTTGACCAGCCCGCTCTCGCGCGCGTCGACGGCTCGATCGAAGGCGCGCGCGTTGAGATCGGACCATTCACGCGCGATCTCCAGTGGATCCACGGGCTCGCCGGACATCGTTCGCAGCGTGGTCATCAGGCTGGTGAGCGACGACATCACGGCGAGCGGATCACGATGTGTCTGCACCAGACACGCGTCGGGATACTCGGCGAGCATTGCCTCGACCGCCCACAGGTGGGCCGGCGACTTGAGAATCCAGCGTCCGCGCGGACAGCGCCACTGCAGCAACTGGAGCATCTTGCGATGCATGCGATAGGCCGGCGCCAGGTCGGCCTCGTCGTGCAGCCAGCGCCGGTACTCCGGTACCCGGTAGGTAGTGTGGAAGAGCATGCTCGCGAACTCGATCGTGGTGATGCGTACACATTCCTGCGCCAGCCGGGCGCCCATCGGGTGCATGCGCTTGAAACCGGGTATGAGCGATTCCGACCGGTCGATGTCCTTCTGGACCTCGTCGATGCGCGGATCGACGTCGTAGGTGGCAATTTCCGGCGGTGGAAACGGCCGGTCGACCTCCCAGGTGAGCGGCACGCGCACCGACGGGTCCTGAGTCACCAGATGATGGAGTATCGTCGTGCCGGTGCGTGCCATGCCGACGATGAAGACGGGCCGCGCTACGTCCTGCTCGCCGATGTCGGGATGGCGGCGGTGCCAGTCAACGAGACGGAGCCGGTTCTCGAGGTTCAGGAGAACGTCGCGGCGCGCGATCGTCCGGCCGATGGCTGTGAGCCGCCCCTCGTGTTCCAGCGAGTCGAGCAAGCGACCGAGCCCCGCGCGAAACGTATCGGGGCCGAAATCGCCGAGCCCGGTGGCGCTTTCGACCTCGGCGAGCAGCCCGTCGATGTCGAGGGAACCGAGCCGGAAGCCGATGCGGCGGGCGACGCGACCGGCGCGATTCAGCGTCCGCGCGGCAAGCGGAAGTGTGGGAGCTTGGAGCATCGCTTCAGCCGGTGTGGCGCGCCCAGTCGTCGCTCATGCGCGTGGGGATAGCCGCTCGACCACGGCATGACAAGAAGCCGGCGCGCGGCGCCGCGCACGACGCGGTTTGCTCTTCCTCGTCACAACGCCCACACCGTCGTGAATGCCGGAGATGCGTCGCGAGCTTGCGGCAACGGACTGCGGCGGCAGTCCGGCGACGCGGTCGACGCCGAGCTCGGCCTCGTACCGCCCCCTGTTACGACGGCGCGGCGCAGCGGCCGCCGTCGTGGCGACGGCGATGCTTCTGGCTGCGGCCGCCGGCTGCGAGCAGCGTGGCGGCGTTCACAAGCTCGACCCGACCAAGCTCGCCGCCACCTGCCCGTCCCATGACGACGCCGAGCTGCCGCCCGCCGCACCGACCGGCGACACCGGCCGCGGCTTGTGGGTCGACATCGAATCGCGTGGCGGCGCGTGCGCCGACGACCGCGCCCGGGCCGATGTGACGAAGGCCGCACCGTGGTGCACGCTCGGGCCCGCCGGCACGCGCGCGCGGCCCGGCGACATCGTCCACGTGCGCGGGGGTACGTACTCCACCGCAACGAAGTGCGACACGTGCAAGGCGAACGCCGTGCTGCAGGTAACCGTCGGCGGGCGGCCCGACGCATGGATCAGCTATCGCGCCATGCGCGGCGAGACGGTGCGCATCGTTCCCACGGGAGGCACGAAGCAGGGCATCTCCATCCGGCAGCCGGTGGAGAACGGCATGCGTCCGCGCTTCATCGAGGTCTCGGGCTTCACGGTGCGCGACGCCGAGAAGAACTGCGTGGAGGTGAAGGACACTGCCGACGTGATCGTGCGCGACCTCGAGCTATCGGGCTGCGGCAGCGGCGCCCTCGAGCTGCACCGCACGGCGCGCGTGACGGTGGAAGCAAACCGCATCCACGACAACCGCCTGGCCGGCTGGACCAGCGCGCTCGACCTGTTCCTTTGCGGCCCGGGCCACGTGGTGCGCGGCAATCGCATCTGGTCGAACCGCGACGCCGACGAGCGCCGCAGCGAAGGTCACGGCATAACGATGGACTTCTGCAAGCAGTGCGGCGGCGCGCTCATCGAGAACAACCTCATCTGGGACAACGACGGATGGTGCATGGCGATCTTCGTGAGCGACGGCGCGACCGTTCGCAACAACACATGCTGGAGGAACGGGCGCAAGCTTGACGGCTCGGGTGAGATCTCGCTGCTCGGATCGCGGCACAGCGCGCACAACAACATCATGGTGCCGAGCGCCGGCGCGCCGGCGCTCCTCGTCCGCGACAGAAACGACGACTGGGCATCCGACTGGACCACCCTCGCCATCGATGCGAACCTGATGTGGTCGCCGGAGCACGCCGACCTGGTGCGCTGGTACGGCAAGACCCGCAATGTCGACGGCTATCGCAGCGAGAACCCGCGCGGCTGGGGAACCGCAGCGCTCGGCGTCAACCCGCGGCTCGTCGATCCGGCCGGCGCCGATTTCCGACCGACCGCCGGCTCACCCGTCATCGACTCGGGCGACACGGAACACGCCGCAGCGATAGACATCGACGGACGCGCGCGACCACGCGACGGCACCGGCGACGAGCGCGCGGTCGTGGACCGCGGCGCCCACGAGCAGTGATGATCGTCGCGATTCCTCGCCAGGGGGCTGCCCCCTAGCCGTCGAGGCTCAGGTCGATGCACAGCCCGTGGTGGTCCGAGAACGGATCGTCGACACGGTGGTTCTCGATGAGCTCCAGATGCCGCGCGCGCACCGCCAGCGCGGCGTGGTCGCGAGCAAGGACATGGTCGATCCAGCCGCCGGCGCTACCGTCGTCCTCGATGTGGCTGCTGCCGCCGAGCGAGGTGCGGTGCGCGAGCGTGAGATCGTTCCACCCGCCCAGGGCCTCCGCAAAGATCTCCTCGTCGGCCTCGGTGTTGAGATCGCCGGCGGCCAGCACCGGCATGCGCGCCACCAGCCCGTTGCCGACGTCGGCCAGCTGCCTCAGCTGTCGCCGCCGCACCTCGCGATAATCGCGGCCGGGGTACGGCGACTGGACGTGCGTGTTGAGCACGGCGAACCGTCCGGCCGGCGTGTCGAGCTCGAGCCGCTGGATTCCCTTGCGCCCCAGCCCGTCGCCCTCGCGCACGCGCCACCACGGCGCCGAGCTCTCGAAGGGGAGGTACTCCGACTCCACGAACGCCAGCCCGCGCGCATGCCGGGACACGAACGCCATCAGGCCACCGAGCTGTACGTTGATCCGCGACGTCGGCCCCTCGACGGGCCGGTACGAGGTGCCGAAGAAGCGCGAGACGATCGGCACGAGCTGCGTGGGCCAGATCTCCTGCAGCAAGACGACGTCGGGCCGGGCGTCGACGATGCGCTGCACGGCGAGCCGGATGCGCCGGCGGGTGCGCGAGCCCGCGTACATGCCGTGCAGGTTCCAGACCAGCACCCGCAGATCGTTCGCTCGGCTGTCTTCGGATCCGTCGCCGTTCAGCTCGACCGCCACAGCTCGAAGCTATCGCCCGGTCGGGGAACATGCCAGCTCGCGCTCGCGCGTGCCGCGGCCGTCGCGCTCACCCACGCATGCAGCTCGGCGTCGGTCAGCACGGGCTCGCCGTAGCGCCGGTCGTCGCCGCGGCCGCTGTAGTGAACCAGCGCCGCCGAGCGTGCATCGATGCGCGCTACCAGGTCGATCACGCTCCAGCACGCGTCGCCGCCGCCGTCGAACTCGGCCACGAACTCGTCGAGATACGCATCGGGAGCCGCGATGTCGGTGGCGACCGCGGGCATCGTGCCGGCGCGACGCCGTGCGACGCCGAGGTACCAGTCCACGTAGTAGCGCGCGTCCTTGCCGAGACGCCAGACCTCGAGCGCGTCGGCCGGGCCTCCCGCGGGGTCGGACGCGGTAACGCTCCAGTGTCCGCAGCCCGGCCACGGGAACCGCACGGTCGAATCCGCAATGACCAGCCGCGTGCCGCGCAGGCGATCGACGTCGCAGCGGCGCAGCAGCGGCACGATGACGTCGCCGGTCAGCACGGCCTTGTCGCGCTCGCCGTACTCGAGCAGCGCCATGATCGAGCCGGGCGAATGCTCCGCATGACCGACCGGAAACGCCGTCACGCGCAGCCCGCCCGCCTCGTCGAGCGACCGCGTGACGCCCGGGTGCAACGCCCGGAACTCGAGCCACTCGAGCAGCCAGGGGAACGTCCTGCTGACGACCTGCCAGCACGGCTCCGATGCGTACACCGGCAGCTTGCGCGTGGTACCGGCACGGGTCTGGGCGTGGCGATGGCTGTTGACGAGCCAGTCGAGACCGCAGGTGTGGTCGAAGTGCGGATGGCTGAGTATGAGCGCGTCGGGGAGACGGGCCCCCTCGCGGATCAGGAACGGCACGACCCCCTGACCGACGTCGAACAGGACCTCCCAGAGCGAGCCACTGTTTTCGCCGCCGGCAAGCCCAACGACCGACATCGACGTGTTCGCGTACTCGGCAAGATCTCCGGCGATCTCCGGCGCGCGCCGATCGGTGCTACCGAGCTCGAGCGGCCACGCATTGCCGCGGCCATTCACACGAATGCGAACCTCCGCTACTGTCTCGGTCGACCGCTCGCTCATCGGAGGAGGAGTATGACAATGGCCCATCGAGTTATCCAGTGGAGCACCGGCAACGTCGGCAAGTACGCGCTCCGTTGCATCATCGGACACCCCGAGCTCGAGCTCGCCGGTGTCGTCGTCCACGGCGAGTCGAAGGACGGCAGCGACGCAGGCGAGCTATGCGGCCTGGCCCCCATCGGCATCACGGCCACGCGCGATGTCGACACGATCCTCATGCTCGACGCGGACTGTGTCTGCTACACGGCCGCCGGCGACACGCGCCCCGACGAGGCAATCGACGACATGTGCCGCATCCTGGCGGCAGGCAAGAACGTCGTCTCGACGTCGGTGGTGTCGCTGGTCCACCCCACCACGTTCGATCCCGGGATGAGCGCGCGTCTCGCAGATGCCTGTCGTGAGGGTGGCACATCGTTTTTCAACTCCGGGATCGACCCCGGCTTCGCAAACGACGTCTTGCCGCTCACCCTGTCGGGACTCGCCGAACACTGGGAGGAGATTCGCATCCAGGAGATCATCAACTACGCCACCTACGACAGGCCGGAGATCGTGTTCGACGTGATGGGGTTCGGCGGCGCACTCGACGAGCTGCCGATGCTGCTGCTTCCCGGCGTGCTGTCCATGGGCTGGGGCGGAACGATCAGGCTGCTCGCCGAGGGCCTGGGCCTGGAGCTCGAGGAGATTCGCGAGGTGCACGAGCGCCGGCCGGCCGAACGCGCGATCCGAATCGGCGATCACACCGTGGAGGTCGGAACCACGGCGGCCCTGCGATTCGAGCTTCAGGGTGTCGTCGATGGCAAGCCCGTCCTCATCGTGGAGCACGTCACCCGCCTCGACGATACACTCGCCCCGGAGTGGCCCACCGGCAACGGCAGCTACCGGGTGCTCGTCAAGGGCGTGCCATCGATGCGCTGCGAGTTCGAGTTCGAGGACGAGCATGGTGACCACGCCGTCGGTGGCGTGATCCTCACCGCGACGCGCGTCGTCAACGCCATCCCCGCGGTCTGCGAGGCACCCGCCGGCCTGCTCTCGGCGCTAGACCTGCCGCTCATCACGGGTCGCGGGCTGCGAGCCATGAGCTCCTGAATCCCACAGGGGGGGGGGGATCGAATGGCCGTGGGCCCCTACATTCGATCGCCCTGTGGACACAGCAAGTGTCGCCACGTTATGTTTTCGTAACCACACCGCCAAAAACGGGGGTTGAATCATGGTCCGTTCAACTCGTAACACCCACCGTGAAGCGGCGCGCCTGACGCTCGCCACCCTTCTCTGTCTGCTGACATCGCTGGTCGTCGTGCGCGCCGGCGCCGCCGGCTCGCCGCGCGGACTGCCCGCGTGCGGCAACGGAATCGTCGAAGCCGGCGAGCAGTGCGACGCCACAGGTGCGGGCGACGGCTGCTGCAGCATCGCCTGCACGTTCGAGGCGGCCGGCACGAGCTGCGACGACGAGCCGAACGCCTGTACCGAAGATATGTGCGACGGCGCCGGCAGCTGCACCCACGAAGCGGTGGTCTGCCCGGCGGTCGAGTGCGGCGACATGTGCGCTCCGGAGACCGGCAGCTGCACACGCGCAGCCGGCACGCCGTGCAGCGACGACGGCAACGAGTGCACCACCGACGCTTGCGATGGTGCCGGCGGCTGCACGCACGACGCGTCGGCCGATGGCACCGGCTGCGATGACGGTGATCCGGCCACGCCACTCGACGAGTGCGTCGGCGGTGAGTGCGTGGGACGCCCCTGCGGCGGCATCGCGGGAATCGAATGCAACCCGGGCCGCTACTGCGAGCTGCCCGCGGAGCATTGCTGCTGCGACTTCCAGGGGGAATGCTACGAGCCGCCGACGATCTGCCCCGCCAACGTGGAGCCGGTGTGCGGGTGCAACGACGTCACCTACGGCAACGACTGCGTACGGCGCGCCGCCGGCGTCTCCAAGGCACACGACGGTGAGTGCGGACGGCAGACGATGATCTGCGAGATCACGTCGCGCCTGGTCGACGAGGTCGTGGCCGGGTCGTTGCAATGGGACACCGACTACTCGACCACCGCCGGCGTCTTCGCCGGCTACTTCGACAACGTGTCGTGTGAGGCGCTGGTCGGCGAGCTGGCGGCGTTCCGGGACGACGACCTCGGCCGGGAGCTCAGCACCGCGCTCGTCGATCGACAGGGAATGACCGGCCCGACCGAGCTATCGCGCTGCCAGTTCCTGGGTAGCCACGTCCCGCGCGTCGATCAGCTCATGATCACGGTGACCGAAGCACGCGGAACCGACCTCGCAACGATCGAGGGCGTCGCGGTCGAGGTTAGCGATATCGACTGCGCGAAGTGCGGACAGCCGCTGAGCCGCGGCGAGGAACCGGTTGCGTCGGACTGTCTGCCGGTCCTGAAAACGGCGGTGAGAAGCGACTCGTGCCCGCCGTGCCTGTGCGACGTGACGGAGCCTCTCGGCATCTTCGCGAGCGACGCGCTGGCCTGCCTCAAGCGCGCGGTCGGAGAAGCCATCGTGCTCGACTGCCCGGCGTGCAACCGCACCGAGCAAGAGCTGTGCGAGACGACCGGTGGCCGCTGGGATTCGTCCTCATGCGGCCACTACGGCTGCGGATTGCCGCCACTTTGCCAGGCGGTCATTCCGGGATGCGACTGCGGATTCTTCAAGGACTTCGACCCAGTCGCCGGCTGCGCGGCGAACACCGCCTGCGGCGTACCCGGATCGTAGATCTGTCTGTGACCGTCCCGGCAGCCCCCGATGGGACTGCCGGGATGAAAAGGAGAGCTCGTTCGCGCAGAGCCCGGTTCGCTACTTGTCGAACCGAGCCCCCGCGTAGTTACCGATCAACCGTACCTGGCCAGATGTTATCAACTGCCTGGCCTGTTCAACGATGATCTCTTCCACGGTTCCTGCCAACGAGACGACGAGCGCAAGCAACGTCGTCGATTCCGGTTCTACATTCCCTTCTTCCCCCACCATTCATTCCCCTACACACCACGAATTTTTCAAGAATAGCACCTGACCTGTCGAGGGCCGACATCCGGGCCAAAAAAATATTCATGCCAATCGCGAGAAACTGTACATGTTCGTCGCAGCGACTCGCAGACGCAGAAATGACGCCGTCTCCCGCGTGTTCGGAATTGTCGCCCGGTGGTTAGAAAGTTTGCCGTCGTCTATGGTGCCGGGCCATGGACACCGCGCTCGACCCCGCCGCGTTCACGACACACCGCGCCGAAATCCGCGATGGCGTGACGCTCGCGTTCGTTCGCGAAGGCATCGGCGGCCTCCCGTTGCTGCTGGTCCACGGCTACCCGGAAACGAAGAGGATCTGGTGGCGCAACATCGCGCCGCTGGCGGAGGCGGGCTTCGAGGTGATCGCACCCGACCTGCGCGGGCACGGCGAATCCGATCTCGTGCCGGGCGGCTTCTACGACCTCGCCGCGTACGCGATGGACATGTACAGCCTCGTGCATGACGTGCTGGGTCATGAGCGCTGCGTCACGGCCGGCGGCGACGTGGGTGGGCCGGTGATCTACGACCTGGCGCTGCGTTACCCGGGCTTCGTCACGCGCCAGTGCATCTTCAACACGTCGGCGCCCGTGCTCGGCGAGATCTACGACGAGGCCGGGCTGACGCCGGACCCGCCGCGTGCGACGCGGCAGACCTCCGACTACTTCGTCCGCCAGGGCCGCGACGGCGACGCGCTGATGGCCGAGCTCGACACACCCGAGCGGCGACGCGAGTGGGTCGCGGCAATGTACGGTCACCGGCTGTGGGCTGCACCGGGCAAGTTCACGCGCGCCGACGTCGAGTTCATGACCGAACCGTACGGCGACGCAGACAGGCTGCGCGCGGCGTGGGCCGTATACGAGGTGGCCGCCGGCACGCGTGAGATGGAGGACGCGCCGCGACTGTTCGAGAAGACACCGGTGCCGACCCTGGTGCTGTACGGCCCTGAAGATCATGTCATCACGAGCGGCTTCCCCGCCAGGATGGCGGTGGCCTGCGACGAATGCATCGGCCCGTTCGTGGTAGAGGATGCGGGGCACTTCCTGCAGTGGGAGGCCGCCGACGTGCTCAACGGCGCGCTGCGATACTTCTGCGGCGACCTGCTCGCGGCCCACGCCACGACGCGCTAGACGACGAGGAGAAAACCATGGTCAGGCTCGAACGCGACGGCGACGTCTTCACCCTGCAGCTCGACGGCGGCGAGAATCGATTCGGCAGCGAGACCGTACGCGCGATGAACGAGGCGCTCGACGAGGTCGTTGCCGCCGGCTCGCCGGCGGCGCTGGTCACCACGGGTACCGGGAAATTCTACTCGAACGGGCTCGACCTGGACGAGATGATGAGCGACGGCGGCGCACGGTCGGGCGAGTACCTGCACGCGGTGCTCGCACTGCTCGCACGCACCCTCACGTTCCCGACCGTCACGGTCGCGGCCGTGAACGGCCATGCGTTCGGCGCCGGCGCACAGATCGCCGTCGCTCACGATGTACGCATCATGCGGGCCGATCGGGGTTTCTTCTGCATGCCGGAGATCGACATGCGCGCGCCGCTGCACCCGTTGATGACCGCCATCCTGGCGGCGCGCATCCCACAGCCCACCGTCCACGAGGTGATAACGACGGGCAAGCGCTGGGGCGGCGAGGAGGCTGCCGCGCGCGGCATCGTCGACCATGCCGTAAGCGAGGCCGACGTGCTTCCGCGTGCCAGGCAGATCGCCGCCGAGCTGGCGGCAAAGGCCGATCCGGCGCTGCGCACGCTGAAGCGCGGCCTGTACGCGCACGTCGTGGATCTCGTCGACGTACCGCTATCGGCCGTCGAGGGGATCAATACATAGCTACTTCGGCGGTGCGCACTTCATCAGGGCGCCGTCGCGCTTCACCTCGCAGTCGAGTACCGCAGTGCCGGCGTGGTCACCGATTGCGATGCAGGTGCGCAGCCTCACGGGATCGCCGGTGGCCTGCTGGATGCTCGCCTGGCCCTTGCCCTTGAACACGTAGCGAACCTTCGCGTCCTTCTCCTTCACGTGCGCGGTGGCCACACCGGCAGGGTCGGAACGCATCTCGGTGGTGTCCTTCAGCTTGCACGACTCCTCGCCGTCCTTGATCGGCGTCGCCGTCCAGTCGCCGGGCGCCACCGCGAACTCGCCGAGCGTCACGAGACCGCCGCCGCCGTCGCCCTCGAATACCGACACGGTCACGGTCTCGGTGCTGCAGTCGACCGACTGACCGCGCAGCAGCAGCAGGTCGCCGGCCGCCCCCTTGCGCCCGACCAGCCACGACTCGTACGAGCCGTCGCCATCCTTGTCCTTGAACTTCGCCTTCATCTGGGCGGGCGGCATCATGTGCGGCCCCGGGACGCCGGGACACGGCGCAACGCAATCCGGTTCGATCGTGCAGCTCGGCGAGCAGCAGTCGCCCGCATACACGTTGCCGTCGTCGCACGCCTCGCCCGCCTCGGCGATGCCGTTGCCGCAGCAGCCCTCGCCGGGACCGCACTCGATGGCCGCGGAGCACTCCGCGGCGCTCAGCGTGCATGACCCGACGCACTCGCACGAGCTGGTGCAGCTGCCACCGGCTATGCCGTTGCCCTCACCGTGGTCACAGCACTCCACGGCGCAGCCCGGCACGCCGTTGAGGAATCCGTCACCGCAGCCGCCCTCGCACGCGCACGCGGAGGAGCAGCCGTCGCCGTCGATCGTGTTGCCGTCGTCGCACTGCTCGTCGCCGACGATCATGCCATCACCACAGTCGGGCGCACACACGGTGGGCTCGCCGGCGCACAGCCAGCCCGACTCGACCGCGCACCCGGCAGAGCAGCCGTCGCCGCCGGCCGCGTTGGCGTCGTCACAGACCTCGTCACCGACAATGAGGCCGTCGCTGCACTGCTCGTCGCACGAGGTGGGCTCACCGCCGCACGACCAGCCGGGTTCGAGCGCGCAGGCTGCCGAGCAACCGTCACCCGCCTGGGTACCGCCGTCGTCGCACTGCTCGTCACCGACGATCGCGCCGTCGCCGCAGTCGGGCGCACATGCCGATGGCTCGCCGGCGCACAGCCAGCCGGCCTCGACCGTGCACGACGACGAGCAACCGTCGCCGCCGGCACCATTGCCGTCATCGCACTCCTCGTCGCCGACGACCACTCCATCGTCGCACTGGCTGCTGCATTCCGACGGTTCGAAGTCGCAGCTCCAGCCCGACTCGATCTCACACGAAGACGAGCAGCCATCGCCATCGTCGGTGTTCTGGTCGTCGCACTGCTCGCCGATGATCAGGCCGTCTCCGCAGCCGGCCAGCGCCAGCTCGACGCCCCACGGCGCGAAGCTCCACGCGTGCGCCGCAGGCACGGCCGGCGACAGCCACAGGGCAACCAGCAGCAGGGCCAGCGAGGCCGGAACGGCCGCGAATCGACGGGGCACCGATCGTCGGTCGCGATCGCGGGCCAGGAACGAAGAGACATCGTGACGGTGGTGGTCGTTGCGTGACATGATTCGAGCTTTCCGGCCGGGCACACGCGTGGCGGCTGCCCGGCAGTGGGATCGACCCGCGTGGCGGGCCGTCGTTCGGACGGTGCAGGAGATGGCCGGTCCGTCCGTGCTCACGGTACTGTCGCTGTCACGAGAACGTCAACGAGAACCACACCCCGGTCGGGGGGGCTCGCGGTGCCCGCCGCGCCGGCCGCCGACGCCGGCGACGACGAGCCCCCCTCTATGGACGGCCGCGCGGGTGCGCTAGGATTCGCGTGGCAAGGAGGAGCCATGTCCCGTCATCGACGTCGGCGCTTCGCGGGACCACCTGCGATAGCGTCGGCCTTGATCATCGCCTGGTCGGCGACCGATGCCGCGGCGACGACGAAACTTCAGGGAAAGCTCGTGCTGCACGCCGACTGCGATGCACGGGTGGCCGCCGCCGACTGTGCGATCGACGAGCTCGACTCGGGCAAGTTCGTGATGAGGCGCGGCAGCGGGAGCGGCTCCGGTGGAGTGTCGTTCAAGCTCACGCTGCGCGGGCTGCGCAAGAACGGAGACAAGCTCACCCTTTCGGGCGTGCGCGCGGCGGTTCTGCTTTCGATCGACGGCGGCCCATGTCGAGCCCACTTCCCACCCCCCTTCCAGGTCGAGGGCGGGCGCGTGAAAGGGGGGGTCGTGTTCGGCGGAGCCGACACCGTGCCGGCCGTGGCGCCGCTGGCCAGTCAGCGCATCGAGCCGTGCGGCGAGCGCGTCGCGGTGATCGCGCCCGGCGTCGGCGGCGACGACATCATCGCCGTCGACGGCCTGGTCCAGGGACCGCAGCGACCACCGAGTAACCTGAGGGGATCGCTGGTGCTGGCCCCGGGCTGCAATCCGGCGATCAACCCGGCCGCGGGCTGCGTCGCCGACACCGTGGGATCGGGAACGTTTCTCGTGCGAAGCTCGCCCTCCCCCTCCGACGACGGCCTGTCGTTCCGTGTGAGGATAGCGCAGGTGGCCAGGGGCGGCGCGCTCGTCGATGCCACCGGCGTGCGCGCCGTGTTCTCGCTCACGAGCGACGGTCGTGGATGCTTCGAGTACTTCTCGCCCGTCCTCGAGCTGGCCGCCGGCAGACTGCGCGGAAAGACCCGCTTCGGCGGCAACCACACGTTCCCACCGGTCACGCCCTCGCCCGGCAGCTCGGTGGAGCTGTGCGGGAACCGCGTCCGCGTGTTCGTGCCCGGTGCCAGCGGCGGCGACGTCGTGGCCGTGGCGGGGCTGGGGACGGCGCGGTGAGACGACGCGAGTTCCTCAAGCTCGCCGGCGCCGCTGTCGCCGGCGGCGTGTCGGGAGGCTGGCCGGGCGCGGCCGGCGCCGAGCCCGCCGGTGCCGCTGGCCTGACCTTGACGACCGACGCCGAGGTCGCTCACATCCTGCCCACGGTCAGCCACGATCGCATGCTCGTGAAGGTGTCGTTCTTCGAGCCCCAGCACCCCGCGCCCGAGCTACGCGTGGGTAACGGTGTCGTTGCCGGCCAGCAGACCGACTCGGCCGCGCGGTTCTGGCAGTTCGACGTCGACGGGCTCGACCCGCAGACGGGCTACGAGCTGGAGCTGCGCAAGGACGGCTGCGCCGTGTTCGAGCCCTGGCAGCTGTCGACGTTCCCCGACCCGGCTTCCGCGCCCGGCAGCTTCAGGCTGCTCGTGTTCACCTGTGCCGGCGGGCACGACATCTTCAACGTCTATGTACCGATGCCGCTACGCCGACGTCTGCTGCGGCGAGCGCTCGAGTTCGCGCCCGACGCCGCGCTGGCCATCGGCGACCATATCTACTGGGACCTTCGCTCGCTCCCCGGCTCGCTCATCCTCGGCGACTCGTCCACCGCGAAGGACTTCGCCGGCGAGCTCGACCGCGCCTCGTCCGTGCTCGGCACCGCCAACGAGCGCATCCTCACGCGCGCGGTCGATGCCCAGATCGCCAGCCTGTACGGTACGATCTTCCGGTCGTTGCCGGTGTACTTCGCGCGCGACGACCACGACTACTTCGAGGACGATCGTGTCACCGACGCGCTCACCACGTTCCCGCCCGACCCGTTCAGCTTCGACCTGGCGCGCTCGGCACAGAGGCTCTACTACCCGGAGTTCCTGCCAGACCCGACCCGACCGTCGACGTTGCCCGACTCGGGTGCCGCCGACAGGCCGCCCGGCACGAGCGAGACGTTCGGCACGCTGCGCTACGGCAAGCTCGTCGAGGCCCTCGTCTACGACTGCAAGGGATACATCACGGGCGGCGGCGCGGCGGGACGGTTCGTCCCGGGCGACGTCGAGGCCTGGCTCATGGCGCGCATGGCCGGCAGCGATGCCGCACACGTCGTCAACGTGCCGGGCAATCCGATGGGCTGGTCGGCGGGCAAGTTCGTCGAGTGGTACCCCGACGTGGTGGTGGGCGGTCAGCTGACCACGTCGCAGCCCAAGGACGGCTGGAACCAGGGATGGCTCGACCAGCACGACCGCATCCTGCAGGCTGCGGCCGCACGCACGAGCACGCCGCTGGTGCTCTCGGGCGACATGCACAGCATCGCCGAGACTCGCATCACGCGCACCGGCAGCACCGACCTCTCGCACAACCCGGTCGTGTCGCTGATCTCGGCGACGCCGGGGACCGGCCGCTTCGGCTGGCCGTCGATCGTTCGTGGGACGAAGGCCGGCAAGCCCGCGGCGATCGATACCGACCCCATCGTGCCGGTGGAGGAAGTGAACGGCTTCCACATCGTCGACTTCGAGCCCGGCGGCTTCACGATCCGCCACTTCCGCTGGGACATCGAGACCGAATCACCCGACGCCATCGATTCGCTCATGCCGTTTCACGTGAGCGTACATACGTGACAGGAGTCATGCCGAGATGAGAGATGCATTCGTACTTGTAGCCATTACCGTCATCGTGGGAGCCTCGGTGCCGTCGACGGCCGAGGCGGCGCTCGGCTCCGAGCAGGGCAAGTGTCAGCGTGGCACCGCGGCCGCTGCCATGAAGTACTTCAAGAGCAGTGCGGCCGCCCTCGCCTCGTGCCACGACGGCATCGCGAAGGGCTCGATCGGCGCGGCGACCGACTGCCGCGTCGAGGCAACGGCGTCGGGCAAGCTCGCGAAGGCGGCTTCGAAGCTGGACGCGAAGGTGCTCAAGAGCTGCAGCGATACGTCGGTAGCCTCGTTGCGCTTCGATGGCGACTGCAAGGACGTGGGCTCGAGCGCCGCGCTGGCCGCGTGCCTGATCGCCGACCACGATGCCCTAGTAGACGGGCTCCTCGACGCCGCGTACGCGACCTCGGCCGAGCTCGGCGCCGATGCGCGCAAGTGCCAGGCAGGGGCCTCCAAGCAGTCACGCGGCATGGCCACGGCCGCCCTCAAGGCGCTGCGGCAGTGCAAGAACCGGGTCGCGAAGGAGAAGCTCCCCACCGGGACGCTCTGCACCGACGACGACGCCACGATCGCGAAGCTCGACAAGAAGCGAACCGGCGCCGCCGGCAAGATCGTCGCCTCGTGCGAAAGCGCGGCACCACCGTTCGGGGCGCCGTGCGAGCTGGTGCCGGACGCCGCCGCGCTCGCGGCCTGCCTCGTCTCGGAGGCCGACTCGGCGGGAGAGGCCGGCTCGCTCACCGCGTACGGCGACGGCAGCTTCTGCGGCGACTCGCACCAGGCCGTCGAGGGACGCATCGACGATCTCATCGCGCAGATGACGCTGGAGGAGAAGGTAGCACAGATGACGGGCGGCGGTTCACCGGTCGCCGGAACCTGGCGAACCGCCGAGCTGCCCGCCCTCGACATCCCCGGCTTCCGAATGATCGACGGGCCGCGCGGCGTGAGCGGCCTGGCGGGCGCCGGCAACGCGACGGCGTTCCCGGTGGGAATCGCACGCGGCGCGAGCTGGGACCCGTCGCTCGAGGAGCGCATCGGCGAAGCGATCGGCATCGAGGCCCGGGGCGTCGGCGCGAGCGTCATCCTCGCGCCAGTCACGACCGTGATTCGCCATCCGCGCTGGGGCCGCTGCCAGGAGACCTACGGCGAGGATCCGCTGCACATCGGGCGCATGGGCGTCGGCTTCGTACGCGGCGCGCAGCGTCACGTGATCGCCAGCGCCAAGCACTACGCGCTCAACAGCATCGAGGACACGCGATTCACCGTCGACGTCAGCGTCGACGAGCGCACCATGCGCGAGATCTACCTACCGCACTTCGACATGGTGGTGAACGACGGCGACGCGGCCTCGATCATGTCGGCGTACAACCTGGTCAACGGCCTGTACTGCGCCGAGAATTCCCCGCTGCTCGACATCCTGAAGGACGAGTTCGATTTCCGCGGGTTCGTCGAATCCGACTGGATCCTCGGAACGCGTAGCACCGTGGCGTCGGCGCTGGCGGGGCTCGACATCGAGATGCCGTCGCCGATCTTCTACGGACCTGCGCTGGTCACGGCCGTGAACAACAGCGACGTGCCGGTGGCGGCGATCGACGAGGCGGTGCGCCGGATCCTGCGAACGCAGCTGTGCTTCCGCCTCGACACCGACCCGCCTGTCGTCGATCCGTCGCAGCTCGAGACACCCGAGCACGTGGCGCTGGCACTGGAGGCCGCGCACGAGAGCATCGTTTTGCTGCGCAACGAGGGCGGTGCGCTGCCGCTCGACCGTGGATCGCTGTCCACCATCGCCGTCACGGGCCCACTGGCCGACGCGGAGAACATCGGCGACACCGGCTCCAGCAACGTCATGCCTTCCGCGATCGTCACCGTGCTCGAAGGGATGCAGAACCGCGCCGGCGGCGTCACGATCGAGCACGTCGCCGACCCCACCTCGGTGCCCGGCCAGGCGGCCATCGCCGCGGCCGACGCCGTCGTGATGGTGACTGGCTTCACCGCCGCCGACGAGGGCGAGAGCCTGATCGGCGCGGGCGACCGCGACACCTACCCCCTACCCTCCGACCGCGAACAGCTCATCATCGACGTCGCGGCCCTGAACGCGAGGACGATCGTCGTGCTCGAGGGCGGCAGCGCGATCGGCGTGGAGGCCTGGTTCGCCGATGTCGAGGCGCTGCTCATGGCATGGTATCCGGGCATGGAGGGCGGCAACGCGGTGGCCGACATCGTGTTCGGCGACGTCAATCCCTCGGGCAAGATGCCGCTGGTGGTCGCCCGGCTCGAGTCGGATCTACCGCCGTTCGTCAACGACCAGGACGACGTCACCTACGATTACTACCACGGCTACCGCCTGCTCGATCGCGACGGCGCCGCCCCCCGCTACCCGTTCGGCTTCGGCCTGAGCTACACGACCTACGCGTACTCGAACCTGAGCGTCGCCGACCCCACGCTGACGGCCGACGAGACGTTGCGCGTCAGCTTCGACGTGACGAACACCGGCGCCGTGGCCGGCCGCGAAGCGGCCCAGCTCTACGTCAGCTACGTGGGGTCATCGGTCGATCGGCCGATGATCGATCTGAAGGGATTCGAGAAGCTCGACCTCGCACCCGGCCAGACCCGTACCGTATCGCTCGAGGTCGCGGTCGCCGACCTGGCATACTACGACACCGGCACCAGCGGCTGGGAGGTAGAAATCATCACGTACGGTGTGCACGCCGGGCCGTCGTCACGCGAGCTACCGCTGGCCGGGTCGTTCGACGTCGTGCCGTGATCCGAAAGGTGCCCTCGAGACGGGCCGCTGCCGACGCGGCCCGTCTCGAGGCGACCCGGCCGACCGTCTCGTAGCGAGCGGCGGCCGGGTAGAGAGTCAGCGGGTGCTTACCAGCGACCGCCGCCGCCGCCGCCGCGACCGCCGCCGCCGCCGCGACCGCCACCGCCACCGCGATCTTCACGAGGCTTGGCCTCGTTGACGGTAAGGTTACGTCCCCCCATGTCCTGCTGATCGAGAGCAGCGATCGCCTCGGCCGCGTTCGACGGGTCCATCTCGACGAAGCCGAAGCCGCGCGAGCGGCCCGTCTCGCGATCGGTGACGATCAGAACCGAGTGAACCTCACCGTGTGCCGCGAAGAGCTCGCGTACCGAATCTTCCGTTGCGCTGAAGGGCAGGTTTCCTACATAGATCTTTTTGGACATTGTTCTCCTTAACCGAGCCACACCACGATGATGGTGTCGGCCCCTCTTTCATCGTTCCCCGAAAGCGGGTCATCGCAGAATTGGCGATGCTTCTGCTGGAGCATTGGGCGGAGGGCTGTAACTACTTGGAAGGGAATTCGATCTCTTCGGCAGGAAAGCCAGCTGCACCTGCGGCCGTGGAAGCCGCGCCTGGGACCCCTTAGATCACATCTGCCAATGCTTTGCCAACCGTGAATGGCGCCCGTTGGCCCCGGTTTTTCAGGCGTCCAGAGCCGACTCCGGGGCCGCCGCCAGCAGGTCGCGCGCGAAGTCGAGCGTGGGGGTCGGGCTCGCGAAGAAGTGCTGGCTGCCGGCGTGGATGTCGCGGAAACATCGCTCGATGGGACCGCGACGCAGCGCGCTGGTGCCGGCGAGCCGGTAGGCCTCCTGCACGATCGCCGCGCCGTCCTGCGTGACGTGTACCGTGGCCTGACGTACCGCGTTGACGAGCAGCGGCCCGGCCCCGCCGGTCTCGATCGCACTTCGCTCCATCGCGCCGAAAGACTCGCGCACCCAGGCCAGGCCGGCCCGGAAGCGGCCCTCGAGCGTGCCCAGGGCCTGCAGGAAGTACTCGCTGTCGGCCAGTGAGCTGGGCGCCCCCATTCTGTGCTTCGAGGCCGCGACCACCCGGAGCTCGTCGAGCGCACGTTGCACCACGCCGATCGCGAAGCCCGCATGGCCGACCGCGGTGAGCGGAATCACGCCGAGCTCGTAGACCGGCCCGCCTCGGCGTCGCACGGGAGCGAGCAGCTCGAACGTTGCCGCCGACGGAACGTGCAGGTCGCTCACTTCGTAGTCATAGCTGGCGGTACCCTGGAGACCCAGCACGTCCCAGTTTCCCCTGATGTCGACACGATCGGCGGGGATCAGCGCGCACACCATGGTGGCCGCATCGCCACCGTTCGACGGCGTCGTCACCGCACCCAGCGCCACCCACTCGGCGTGGTTGATGCCGCTTCCGAACTGGTACTGTCCGCTCACGCGATAGCCGTCGCCCTGGAGCGCGGCCGTGCCGTTCGGGAAGAACTGACCGGCGGCCAGCGGTACTCCGTCGCGGAACACCTCGTCGACGAACTCGTCGGGGCAGTACGCGCCGAAGTAGGCGATGGCGCTGGCGGCCGCCATCAGGCACCAGCCGGCCGAGCCGTCGGCCCGCGCCACCTCGGCAAAGACGTCGATGCACTCGAGCAGCGACAGCTCGGAGCCGCCGAGATCGCGCGGGGTCATGACACCGAACAGACCGGCCGCCGCCAGCGCGTCGACCGACGCGCGCGGCATCGGCGCACCGTCGGCCTCGATCGCGTTGCGGTCGATCAGCGCGCGCAGGTCGCGCGCGGCCTGGAGATGCACGTCTTGCACGAGAGCTGTCGGCGCTTCGCTAGGGAACGTCGTCGAGCCAGGAATCGTCGTCGAACCAGCGCTCGCCGATCTTCTCCAGAGCCCCGGTGCCCTCGAGCGTGGTGAGCACGTTCTGCACCAGGTTCATCAGCAACGGGTCGTTCGCCGGCAGGGCGATGCCGAGCGGCTCGAACGTCAGCGGCTCTGACAGCGCGTCGAGCTCCTTTTCCGGATCACGCAGGCCGGCGAACACGCAGTACGGCAGGTCGGCCACGAGCGCGTCGGCCTCGCCGCTGCGCAGCAGCTCGGCGGCCGACGAGTAGTCCTTGGTGGCGACCAGCTTGGCCTTGGTGAGCAGCTCCTTGACGAAGATCTCGCTGGTAGAGCCGGCCAGCGCGGTGAACGTGAACTTCGCGTCGTTGATATCGTCGATGTTGTCGAGCTTGGCCAGGGTCTTCGACCTGGTGAGGATCGACTTGCCGGAGACGAAGTAGGGCCCGGCGAACGCGACCTTCATGTTGCGCTCGGGAGTGATCGTGACGCCCGAGATGACCATGTCGACGTCGCCGCGTGCGACCGCCGGAAGCAGGTCCTTGAACGGCATGGGCTCGATCTTGAGCTTCACTCTCATGCCGCCCGCCAGCAGCCGCGCGAGATCGGCGTCGAGGCCGACGATCTTCCCGTCCTTGGTCTTCATGTTGAGCGGCGGCTGGTCGGCTGTCATGCCGACGACCAGCTCCTTGCGCTTCATGATGCGGTCCAAGGTCGGCGATGCGTCGCCGGCGGCGGCCGGCGGCACCAGCGGTGCGGCCACGCTGCCGATGAGGAATGCGACGGTTGCAGCCAGGCCCAGTATCGTACGCTTCATGCTGATTGACTCCCTTGCTCGCTACGCGGTCCCGGCCACGGGCGTGCCACTGCCGGCGACGGCCCGGGTCGAACCCCCTGGTAACAGATATGGTAGAAATGGCAGGCGCCCCGGCGGCGCCACGGGAGTTTAGATCACAGGCGCACGGGCCGGGCCAGCCAGTGAGAAGGACCGGCCGGGCTCGGGGCCCGCGGCGACCGTGCGTTGGAAAATGGGGGGAGGCGGGCTACTCGTCGACCGCGAGCACCTCGATCGCCTTGATCGCGGGATTCTCGACGCCGGGAGAGAGCTCGATGTGCAGCACGCCGTCGCTGACGGTCACGACGGCCGCGCGGACCACGGCCGTCCGGCTGCCGGGCGCCTCGGCCACCTGGTCGAAGTCGGCATACGCGACAGCGCCCTCCAGGTTGATGTCGAACGTTCGCTGACCGGAGCTCGCGGTTTCGGTGAAGACGTTCGCGAACAGGAGATTCACGAGGTACTCGCCGTCGGCCACCGGGAACGCGTAGACGAGGCTGCCGCCCTCTTCCGCGTTGACGAAGCGGCCGCACTGGAACAGATCCTCGGTGGCCTCGTCGCTGCAGCCGAAGATGGCGTCGATGCCGGCGATCGCACAGCCGTCCTCGAAGTTGCACTCCTCGTTGCCGCTCGGGAAGCTCGTGCCGTGGTCGGCCTCCCACACCTCACCGTTGCAGTCCAGACGCGTCCCTGCGCAGTCCGAGATCAACGACGCGTTCGCATTGATGCGTAACGGCGCTCCCGTATCCGACGCCAGCGCGACAGGGCCGTAGCAGCGGTTGCGGGCGTCGGCGGGGCACGGATCGGCGGAATCGACCATGCCGTCGTTGTCTGCATCGGAGTCGGACGGCAAGGTGGTGGTGGTCACCGGAACCGTCGTGGTCGTAGGCGCCATCGTGGTCGTCACCGGCATCGTCGTGGTGGTCGGAGCCATGGTCGTCGTCACCGGCATCGTGGTGGTCGTGGGTGCCATCGTGGTCGTCACCGGCATCGTGGTCGTGGTGGTGTCGGCGTCCGGCAGAGTCGTCGTCGTCACGTCGCCCGCGACGCAACGGCAAACCTCGGCCGGGTGGCGATGAGAGCGCCTGTGTCGCGAGTCGGAATCGGAGTCCGAGTCGGAATCAGAGTCGGAATCGGCGTCGTCGCGGTCCCACTCGCACTCGCCCTCCAGGTCGCCGTGCGCCAGATGCCAGCGAGCGGCCCACTTGCCCACCGTGAGCGTGTGCGCGGCGGCCGGATTGCGCCGCGGAATATGGCAGATCTCCCTCCCGTCACGCACGACGGCCTCGCAGACGCCGTCGCCAGGACACTCGCCACCGCACGTCGGTGCGTGGGAGCGACCGCAGGCCACCCCGTCGAAGCAGTTCGAACCGCAGCGCAGCGCATGTCCCGGCGACACCGAGGCAACGAGCACGCGCAGCGCGTCGGTGACGGCAACCCGGCAGTCGCCGTCGACGTCACACTCTTCCGGCGCGCAGTGGTGGTTGCCGATTGCGGCGCGCAGGATGTGCAGCGCGTCGACCGCCCTTGGACGATCACCGTCGCTGGCCGGGCGACCGCAGCGGCCGCGAGCATCGGCCGGAACGGCCGTGAAGATGATGGTGACGAGGGCGAGGAGCGAGAGGTAACGCATCGGGCAAAGCACCTGCACAGGTAAGAATCGTCGACGATGTCGACGTACAGGTTCATTGAAGGCACGCGCCGGCGATGCTGTGAAGACGGTTCGCGCGAATGTGAACGTGAGCCGACGAGCCGCGCGTGGGGCCGCTCGCGCTGGCGTTCAGAGGATGGCTAGCGAGACGGTGTCGGTGGTTCGGGAGGCGCGCCTGCCTCGTCGCCGGCGACGCGGTCCGCGCCACCGAAATCGAACGACGGCAGCTCGGCCGCGAAGCCTTCCGTCACGCCGCCGGTTGCCAGCGCGCGCAGCCGGTCGGGCAGGAACCGCCCGGCTATATCATGGTAGGTCTGCCCGTTGGCGAACACCGAGTAGAACGGCCGATACGACGGCGCCACCCAGTACGCAGCCGCCACGGCAGCCGCCATGAGGATCGAGGTCTTGAAGTTGCCGTAGTCGTACAGCTTCAGCGCGGTGCCGAACGATCGCTTCAGCCGCGTGTTCACCAGGTCGACGCTGAACAGCTCGTCGAGAGACAGGTGAACCATGTAGCCGAAGAACAGGAAGAACCCGACCGACCACGACATGAGCGCGGTCAGACCGAACCAGTAGTGGGCCATCGCCGCCGCGACGAACCAGAAGAACAGCGCGGCGAGCAGCGAGTGGAAGACGCCGCGGTGAACCGTCATCTTCCCGAACAGGTTCCAGGCCACGTAGCGGACGGCCAGATACGACGCCGTCCCGATCGCCCACAGCTCGAGGATCGACGAGGTCTCGGCACGGCTGAACATCATCAACCCGGCCGCGATGAGACCGAGTGCGGTGAACAGCAGCTTGATGGGGCTGGAGTGGTCGGAGTCGATATCGGGCAGCAGGCCACCCACCGTGCCGACCACGGTGAACGTGATCACCTCGCTGGGACCGCTGATGCCCGCCCCCAGGCACGCCGTGGACAGCGCTCCGCTGCCCACCGCGGCCACCGACAGATGTGTCTTGAAATCCGCCACCTACCCGGCCACTCCCATCTCACCATCTTCCGCATCCGGGGGGGTCAGCTCAAGTCGGTTGTGCGAATTCACCTGCCGGCCGGGCGGCGCCGTCCCGTCGGCGCCGGGAACTAGGGCTCCGTCTGGCCGGCGGGAATGCGCTCGACCACGATCTCGGTGGCCGCGATCAGGTTGTTGAGCACTCGCCAGCTCGCCTGACGGTCGGAGAGAGCAACGAAGTCGACACCGTCGAACATGGTGGAGAGATCGCGGCTGATCGTCGCGCGCGCGCTCTCGATGCTACCGTCCACCTCGACCACGCCGGCCGGCCCGAAGCGCGCGAGGCTGCCCCGAAGCGCGCCGAGAACGCCGTTGGCGGCGGAGGTCCGGATGGTGAATGGCGCCTCGATCTGCCCGGATGGTGCGCGATAGACCCCCTCCACGTGCAGGCTGGCCCCGAGCATGTCGACGTCGTCGGGCAGTCCGACCGCGCCGCGACGCGCCCCCGCTACGAGATAGTGAAGACTGCAGTACCGATAGGCCGGCGCCTCGACGTAGCCGACGTCGATCGTACCGGCCTCGGTGAGCGACTCGACGAACGTCGTGCCCAGACGCGCCGGGTTCGGATCGGCGCTCCCGTGGCCCGCGTGAGCGGGTGACGGCCCCAGCAGTGCCGCCAGCGCGCCGGCGCGCGACGCGGCCGAGCGAGGGCCGGCGCCGGCCGGATCGCCCTCGCACTCCACGAACTCCATGCCGTAGCTCACGAGATAGCCACGCGTGACGCGTACGTGAAAGCCGAGATCGCTGACGACCGACCAGCCGGGCTCGGCGCTGCCACGTACGACACCGTCCTGGTGCCACGCGAGCCGGTACCCGAGCCACCAGCCATGCGAGCGGGCCGGCCGCGGCGCGACCGCGATCGCACCGAGCACTACGAGAACGGCGAAGCAGGCGAGCGTCCTGCGGCGCGCGACCCGAGATCGGTCCGGCCGACGTACCGGGGCGGCCCCATCGAGCTGTCGTTCTCGCACCGACGGTCTCATCGCGGTCCCGCGGCTCAGTCGAGATCGTAGCGCTTGAGCTTGTCGTAGAGCGTACGCAGACCGATGCCGAGGCGATCAGCGGCCCGACGACGGTTGCCGTCGACGGCGTCGAGAGCCGCTCGCACGGCCTCGCGCTCGAGATCCGCGAGCGTGTGACCTTCGTCGGCACCCCGGCGCGAGCGCGCCGGCTCGAGCTGGAGGTGGCCCGCGTCGACCGTGTCACCGTCGGCCAGGATGGCGGCACGCTCGAGCACGTTGGCTAGCTCGCGCACGTTGCCGGGCCAGCGGGCCGCCTCGAGCCGACCGACGGCATCGTCGGTAAGCCGCATGCCGCCCTTGCCGAGCTCGGCGGAGATCTTCGCGAGCAAGCTCGTTGCGAGCGGCGCGATGTCGGCGCGTCGCTCGCGCAGCGCCGGTAGACGAACGGGGAAGACCGCCAGGCGATGGTAGAGGTCGTCGCGGAACCTGCCCTCGTCGATCATGTCGCCGAGCTCACGGTTGGTCGCGGCGATCCAGCGTACATCCACCTGGATCGTCTGCGATCCGCCCAGACGCTCGAAGCTTCTCTCCTCGAGCACGCGTAGCAGCTTGGCCTGGAGCTCGGGCTTGAGCTCGGCGACCTCGTCGAGGAAGAACGTCCCGCCGTCGGCGAGCTCGATACGGCCTCGACGACGCGACGTCGCGCCGGTGAAAGCGCCCTTCTCGTGCCCGAACAGCTCACTCTCGAGCAGCGTCTCGGACAGCGCCGCACAGTTCACCGCGACGAACGGCCCGTCGGCGCGCCCGCTCCACGCGTGGATCGTGCGCGCCAGCACTTCCTTGCCGGTGCCGCTCTCGCCCAGCAACAAGACGGTTGCCGACGTGGCCGCCACCTTGCGGGCAGCGTCGACCACCGGCGTCATGGCGGGATCGCCGTAGCTCAGGGAGTCGCAGGCCGGCGTCTCGATCGCCGAACGGGCTTCGACGGCGAGCAGCCGCCGGCGCTCGAGCGCCCTCGACGCGACCAGACGCAGCTCGGCCGGGCCGCTCAGTGGCTTCTGCAGATACTCGTAGGCGCCGAGCTTCATGGCCTCGACGGCCGTCTCGACGGTACCGTGCGCCGTCAGCACGATGACCTCGAGCTCGGGCTGATCCGTTCGCACGCGGCGCAGCAGATCCATGCCGTCCATACCCGGCATGCGTAGATCGGTGACGAGAAGCTCGAACGCTTGCTCGCCGAGCCTGGCGGCGGCCTCTTCTCCATTCGCCGCCTGCGCGACAGAGTGTCCGTCGGTCGCCAGGGCCTCCGCAACGAACGTGCGCACGCCTTCTTCGTCGTCGACAACGAGAATACGGGCCACGCGTCAAGCTCCATCGCCCGGGATCGAAACACGGAACGTCGCACCGCCATCGTGACGGGCGCGCGCCTCGACCGAGCCTCCGTGTAGATCGACCATCCGCGCGACCACAGCAAGCCCCAGTCCCGTACCGCGCGCGCGCGTCGTGTAGAACGGCTCGAAGATGCGACGCTCCTCCCCTCTGGCGATCCCCGCACCACGATCGCCGACCTCGAATACGAGCTCGCCGTTCTCCGTGGAAACCGATGCGTCGATCGCGGCACCCTCGGGCGAAGCCTGCATGGCGTTGTCGAGCAGGTTCATCAGCACCTGGCGGATGCGAACCGGATCGAGCGGCCACGATGCCGGCGCATCCGCCACGTTCACGTTGCAGCGGCCGGGAGCGACCTCGGCGACGACGCCGCGCAGCAGGTCGACTGGATCGGTGACGGCCCGCTCGATACGGCCGGCGCGGACGTAGTCGAGCAGCGCTGTCGTCAGCGACTCCAGCCTCAGCGCCTCGCCCACGACCCGGTCGGCCTTCGCGCCGGCACCACCGTTGTCGGCGCGAAGCGACTCGGCCAGGAGCTGCGCGTGGCCCTTGAGCGAGGCCAGCGGATTGCGGATCTCGTGCGCGAGAACCGCCGCCATCTCTCCCACGCCGGCGAGACGGCGCTCCTGCTCACGCTGGCGCGCGGAACGTTCTCGCTCCAGCAAGCGGCGAAACAGCACGAACGCGGTGACCATCAACGCGAGCGCCGCGGCCGCGCCCAGCACCAGCGTGCGACGCGCGTCGGCGAGCAGCTGGTTCGCGATCGTGGGCACGAAGTCGACGATGAGCGGCGGCGGTCCACCCGGCGCCGGTGGGCGTCGCGACGCACCGGGGCCGGCGCCGGGCGGCAGGTGGCGAGGAGCACCGGGGCCATGGCCCGGCGGCGGGTCGCGCCGCGCGCCAGGGCCGGGGCCCGGCATCGGATGTCGCCGCGCACCGGGGCCGGGGCCGGGGCCGAGGCCCGGCGGCGGCACGCGGTGACCGGGCGGCGGCTTCGGCCGACCGCGCGCATCGGGGGGCGGTCGGTGGATCATCCGCACTACCTCGCCATGCGACGTCAGCGAGGTATCGCGGCCGAGCCGCGCCAGATCGGCCTGCACCGAGGCGCTGCCACCCTCGGCCGACCCGGCCTCGATCAGAAGCGTCTCGCGCGGTCCCAGCAGGGCCACGTAACACAGGCCGAGATCGTCGCTATCGGCGATGATCCCCTGCAGATCGGCCGCGGTCGGTGGGTGGCGCTCCAGTGTGCGCATCTGCTCGTGGACGCGACGCACGAGCCGGTCTCCCTGACCGCGGGCGACAGTGCGCCAGGCGTTCGTCACGCTCCAGTAGCTCGTCCAGCTCGTCGCCAGCAGCGCACCGACGACGAGCACGGTGGCCGCCACCAGCAACCAGCGGCCGCGCCGCGCTCGTCTCTCGAAGCTCTCGATCGTCTGCACGATATTCCGCCGCGGTCGCGTTGCAGCGCGGCGCGCGGCCGCATCATACGGCACGAGCGGCTCGCGGTTCCAGCCGGCCGTACCGGCCGCCGCCCGATCATGAAGGCAAGCCCCGTGCCAGTAGTCGTACGACCAGCGACGCCCACGTCGCGCGGCGGCGGTGGTCGCCGGTCAGGCAGACCGTGCGAATCCCGCACTACGACCCTGCGGAAACCGCTCGGCCCTTCGTCGCGAAGCCATCCGCAGGAGCCGGCGAAGTCACGGTCTGCGACGGTCGCCGTCGCGCAATCGACCGCCACGTGAGCTGGCATGGCACATGCTGGGTCACGATGGTCTTCTAGGAGAGCGGGAACGGCGCAGGCCGACGCCGACTCGCCTCGACGGCGACATCGCGACCGCACGACGTGCCACCGGGTTCCTCGCTGCCGACGACCGACCCGGAAGCACACCGGCAAGCCCCACAGGAGGGAAACATGAGTGCATCGGAACCCCGCCCCGGAACATCCTCGACAACCCTGCCGAGCAGGATCATCAAGTGGCTCGTCGCCACCATCGCCGTGATCGGCGTCACGACGCAGATGGCGGCAATCGCGGCCGAGCAAACGGGCCGTCGTCATTCGCCGAACAACCCGCCGGTCGGCCGCCCGGGCGACGGACAGCCCGGGCCCGGCGACGCGGAGCCGCACGATCGGGGCGACGCCAGCTTCCCGGCCGAGCTGCGCACGATCGACGGCACCGGCAACAACGGCGCCGCTCCGGGCCAGGGGGCGGCGGGTATCGAGTTGCTGCGCATGACCACGGTCGCCTACGGTGACGGTGCGGGCTCACCCGCGGGTAACGGGCTGGCCAGCGCTCGTGAGGTCAGCAATCTGTGCGCGGCGCAAGACGCCGGCGCGCCGGCGGCTTCGGGCATCTCGGATTTCTTCTGGCAGTGGGGCCAGTTCCTCGACCACGACATCGACCTCACGCCCATCCTCGCCCCCACCGAAGCATTCGACATTCCCGTACCCGCGGGCGACGCATGGTTCGACCCGGCGGGCAGCGGCGACCAGGTCATCCCGCTGGACCGGTCGCTGTACAACGTCGTCGGCGGCGTTCGTCAGCAGATGAACGCCATCACGGCATTCATCGACGCGTCGAACGTGTACGGGTCGGACCAGGAGCGCGCGGACGAGCTGCGCACGATGGATGGCACCGGTCGGCTGAAGACCAGCGCCGGCGACCTCCTGCCGTTCAACGAGAACGGACTCGACAACGCACCGAGCGGTGCGGCGTCGTACTTCCTGGCCGGTGACATCCGTGCCAACGAGCAGGTCGGGCTCACCGCACTGCACACGCTGTTCGTCAGAGAGCACAACTACTGGGCCGGCCGCACGCGCGCGGAGAGCCCCCAGCTGAGCGGCGACGACGTATACGAGAGGGCGCGTGCGATCGTCGGCGCAGAGATGCAGGCGATCACCTACCGGGAGTTCTTGCCGGTGCTGCTCGGCCGCAAGGCGATCCCGCGTTATCGCGGCTACGACGAGAGCGTCGATGCGAGCATTGCGAACGTCTTCGCGACCGCGGCCTACCGGCTCGGCCACAGCATGCTCTCGGCCCAGCTGCTGCGCCTCGACGGGCGCGGCAACGAGATCGCCGCCGGGAACCTCTCGCTGGCCGACGCGTTCTTCAGCCCCGACGAGATCACCGGTCACGGCATCGCGCCGTTGCTGCGCGGCCTGGCCTCGCAGCAGGCGCAGGAGATCGACGCCGAGATCGTCGACGAGGTTCGCAATTTCCTGTTCGGACCGCCCGGCGCCGGAGGATTCGACCTCGCCGCACTGAACATCCAGCGCGGCCGCGATCACGGCCTGCCGGGCTACAACCAGGTGCGCGTCGACTACGGACTCGCGCCGGTGTCGAGCTTCGCCGACGTCAACCCCGACGTCGGCGTGCAGGCCCGGCTGGCCGCGGCCTACGGCAGCGTCGACGACATCGACCTCTGGGTGGGCGGACTTGCAGAGTCGCACGCACGCAAGGCCGTGGTGGGCGAGACGTTCCATGCCGTTCTCGCCGACCAGTTCACGCGCCTGCGCGACGGCGACCGGTTCTGGTACGAGAGCTACCTGCCGCGTGACATGGTGAAGCTCGTGAACCGCCAGACGCTGGCGACGATCGTGAAACGCAACACGGAGATCGAACGCGAGCTCGGCCGCAAGCCGTTCCTGGTGAAGAGGTCGCGACGGGCACGCCGGGCGCGCTAGGAGTCTGACCCAGGACTCCTAGCCGGCGCCGGGGCCGTCCGTCGCGTTCGGTCGACCCGGCAACCCCTCGCGAATGAGCAGCGAGAACGCCGGGTCGTCACCTGCCTCGACGGCGCGCTCGGTGATCTCGCTGCTGGCGCGCAGCTCGTCGAACGGCACGCTCGTGTTGACCGTGCCACGCTCGTAGCCGAGCTCGTCGATGTGACCGTTGACGAGAACCCGCCAGTCCCACGGATTGTCGGCCGCAACGTGCTCGAGGTGGTACCGGATCGTCGTCGTACAGTTCTGCGTGGCGGCGTTGTACCACCGGGGCTCGGCGGCCAGCGAGTTCATCCTGGCGAGGTAGTCGAGCAGCAGCGCGCGAGCGGTGTCGGGCCTGGCGCGCAGGCGATACAGGTACACGTGTTCTCCACGATGATTCGTGCGCAGACCCACCAGGTCGCGTTCGTCCGCAACCACGTAGTACAGCTCGAACTGACGGAAGAAGCCGCGCACCGCCGAGTACGATTCTCCATGCTCCTTGCGCGTCTCGATGGAAACGGCCAGGTGGCGACCATCGGCGAACTCCCAGCTCATGATCGTATGCGCGATCAGGTCGGAGCCCCAGTAGGACAGGAACAGGTCGACACCGGTGATCGTGGAGAGGTCGTAGGTACGCGTCTCCCAGCGCTCGACGTACTCATCCTCGCCGCGGTAGTCGAAGTTGCGCACGTTCGCGATGATCACGATGTCGCCGTCGATCGTGGCAGTGGGCAACCGCGCCACGTCGGGCAGCCACGACCGATCGTTGCTCGGGTCGATCGACAGCCACCACAGCATCACCGCGCCGAACAGTAACGCGAAGCCCGCCAGCGCGCGCCGCGCAGGTCGTACGCGCACGAACACGAACAAGATGGCCATCGCGAGCGCCGCCGCGAGCAGCCCCGCCAGCACGCGCGACGCGGGCCCGTCGAACCAGATCGCGGCCAGAGCCCAGCCGGATGCGAGAACGACGAGCGGGCCGAACAAGATGAGTCGCAGAATCATGGCCGGGCATTGAAGCACACACGATGCGACGTTGCCCACGGAGGGTTGCCGGCCATCCATGGTACGTGGAAGGCAGCCGCCCGGCACGCGGCGATCCACGCCGGCGTCTACTTGTTCCAGCGACTTTCGGGATCACGCGGGTCTACGTCCTCCGACGGGTATCGAGTCGCGAGCGCGACGAGCTCGGCCGGCGACCACGCCGCCACCGCCCTGATCGATGAAGAGCGGGCCTCCCGAATCGCCGTGGCAGGTACTGGAATTGTCGCCCGGCGAACCGAGTGAACCGGCGAAGTGCCAGCAGACCAGCTCGTCGTTGCCGAGGCCCACAAGAATGCCGGAGCACGACAGGCGCTGGTTGTTGTCGTCGACCGGGTAGCCCGATGCGATTAGCAGCGCCCCCGCGGTCGGAAACGCCCGGCTCTAGACGCCGTTCACGATCAGGGGCCGGCTTGCATGCACGCTCGGGGCGGTGACGATCGGCTTCGGGGGTGGGTCGGTGGGGCCCGAGGAGAAGCCGTAGACTTCTCCTCGATTTCCGCCGACCAGCAACTCCCGCGAATGCACCCGTGGAAACTCCCCCCTTTCGCGGGGGTTTTCCGACCCGAACGGGTGGAGGCCGCGGGCCTCAGATGGGGGGGGCGGTCGCGAACGCACGCCAAGGGTAAATATGGGCTTCCCACCGGGGCGCGAGGTCGTATACTCGGTAGCTGGCCGCCGTGGTCCCGTCCTGCGTCGGACCGGCAGCACCGAGATGAAACAGATCCCCGCGCGACCCGCCGTCGCACCCGCGCGCATCAAGCCACGCCTGCGCGGCGTCTCGCACCAGTACGCGTTCTTCGTATCGCTGATCACCGGCCTGTTGCTCGTCGTCAGCGCGCCGACCGCACGCGCGGCGGTGGCCGCAGGTACTTTCGCCGCCAGCCTGACGCTGCTGCTCGGCGTCAGCGCGCTGTACCACCGCGTGACCTGGACGCCGCGGGCTCGTTTCTGGATGGCCCGGCTCGACCTGGCGATGATCTTCGTGCTGATCGCGGGAACGTACACGCCGATCGCGCTGCTGGCGCTGAAGGGCACGCTGGCCACCGTCGTGCTGGTGGGCATCTGGGCGCTGGCCGTACTGGGTACCGTCTTGAAGGTCTTCTGGACCGATCCGCCCAAGTGGGCCAGCGCCTGCGTATACGTCGCGGTGGGATCGGTAGGCGTGCTCTTCATTCCACAGGTGGTGAGCGCTGTGGGAGGCACCGGCGCCACGCTGCTGGGCGTGGGCGGCCTCCTTTATATAGCAGGGGCCCTCACGTACGGGCTGCAGCGCCCCGACCCCGTGCCCACGGTGTTCGGATATCACGAGGTTTTCCACGCCCTGGTGATCGCCGCGGCCGCGTTCCACTACCTCGCCGTCGCGATCTACGTTGTGCCCATCGCGGCGTAGCGGTCGGGCGTTCGCGACCGCAGCTGTTCCACGTTCGCTTCCGGTCGCAGCCGGTCCCGGCTATACAGTCCTCTCGTTTGAATCGACCCCCTGGACGTCGCAGCGCACGTCCGCGAGCCCCAGCCCACATACGTCCGGAAAGCCCATGAATCTTCGCAACATCGCGATCATCGCCCACGTCGATCACGGCAAGACCACCCTGGTCGACCGTCTCCTGCAGCAGAGCGGCACGTTCCGCGCGCATCAGCACGTGGAAGAGCGCGCGATGGACAGCAACGACCTGGAACGCGAACGCGGCATCACGATCCTGGCCAAGTGTACGTCGGTGGTCTGGAACGACACCCGCATCAACATCGTCGACACGCCCGGCCACGCCGACTTCGGCGGCGAGGTGGAGCGCATTCTCGGCATGGTCGACGGCGTGTGCGTGCTCGTCGATGCAGCCGAGGGGCCGATGCCGCAGACGAAGTTTGTCGTGGGCAAGGCGCTTCGCCTCGGACTGCGGCCGATCGTCGTCATCAACAAGGTGGACAAGCCCGACGAGCGCGCCGACGACGTGCTCAACGAGGTCTTCGACATGTTCGCCGCGCTCGACGCCGACGAGAATCAGCTCGACTTTCCCACCTTGTACGCCTCGGCCAAGGAGGGCTGGGCCGTGGTCGAGCCCGGCGAGACCGAGAACGACATGGCGCCGCTGTTCGATCTCATCGTCGAGCACGTACCGCCGCCCGCGGTCCGGACGGAAGGCGCGTTCACCATGCTCGCCACCACGCTCGAGTCCGACCCCTACCTCGGGCGTCTCCTCACCGGTCGCATCGAGACCGGCACCGTGCGTCCGAACATGGCCGTGCAGGCACTGTCGCGAGACGGCAAGGTGGTGGAACGAGGCCGCGTGACGAAGGTGCTGGCGTTTCGCGGGCTGGAGCGTACCGCGATCGACGAGGCCGAGGCCGGCGACATCGTCGCGCTCGCGGGGCTGGCCGAGGCGACCGTGGCCGACACCGTCTGTGCCACGTCGGTGACCGAGCCGCTGGCCGCGCAGCCGATCGATCCGCCCACGCTCGCCATGACGTTCGGCATCAATGACTCGCCGCTGGCCGGGCAGGACGGAGACAAGGTGACCAGCCGCCTGGTGTGGAATCGCCTGTCGCGCGAGGCCGAGGGCAACGTCGCGCTGCAGGTGAAGGAGACCGAGGACAGGACGGTGTTCGAGGTTGCCGGTCGCGGCGAGCTGCAGCTCGGCGTGCTCGTCGAGACCATGCGCCGTGAGGGCTACGAGCTGTCCATCGGTCGCCCACGCGTCCTGTACCGCGAAGACGCCGAGACGGGCCGGACGCTCGAGCCGATCGAGGAAGTCGTCATCGACGTGGGCGACGAGTTCACCGGGCCGGTCGTCGAGAAGCTCTCGCAGCGCAAGGGCCAGATGAACGAGATGCGCCCGTCGGGCGGCGGCAAGACACGCCTGGTGTTTCACGTGCCGTCGCGCGGCCTGATCGGCTACCACGGCGAGTTCATGACCGACACCCGTGGCACCGGCGTCATGAACCGACTGTTCCACGACTATGCGCCCTACAAGGGCGAGATGCCGGGACGGCGCACCGGAACGCTGGTGTCGGCCGAGCAGGGTAGCGCCGTGGCATACGCGCTGTGGAACCTCGAGGAGCGGGGCGCGCTGTTCATCGAGCCGGGGGAGCGCGTCTACCGCGGCATGATCGTGGGCGAGCACAACAAGGGCAACGACCTCGACGTCAATCCGCTCAAGGGAAAACAGCTCACGAACATGCGCGCCTCCGGCAAGGACGAGGCGGTCAGCCTCACGCCGGCCCACAAGATGACAGTGGAGAAGGCGATGGCCTACATCGCCGACGACGAGCTGGTGGAGATCACGCCGAGCTCGATCCGTCTGCGCAAGCGCTGGCTCGACCCCCACGAGCGCAAGCGGCGCGCGAAGCAGGCGAAGGCCGCCTGAGGCCGTCGACGCGCGGTCGACCTACCGACGGCTCGGCTGCGCCGTCACCAGCAGAACAGCGCAGGACCGTGTCGCCCGGCACAGTGACGCGGGTCGAACGTGAGCCGACTCTCCTCACCGCCGTGCCCTGCCACGTCGAGGGAGGGCGCGAGACGGCCGCGACGCGGACGTCCCGAAGGGCGATCGTCGTCCTTCGAATCCTCGGCGATGCCGACGGTCAACACGACGGCGGCGGCCGCACCCAGGGCCACGAGAGGCCCGAGCCACAGCCAGTCGCTGCCGCTCAGGGCGTGCGCGGTCGAGACCGAGGCCTGCAGCAGCAGGCCCGCCACCGCGGCAACGAGCAATCGCTTCAGTCCCACCTGTGCCTCCTTGCGTGGCGCCGCCGACCGGTAGCCGATCCGGACCGTCGCCGTGCCGGCGCATCTTGCAGCGGGACGCCCCTGCTGTCCATCCCGCCCGTGTCATGAGCACAGGGCGGCAGGTTGCCGGCCGCAGCAGCGCTTGCGGGACGATCTCGCCTCGTTGTATCAAGCAGGACCTTGGCCACCAGCAAGCGACGAAAGGTCTTCGACAAGGCCTACTACGACCGGTTCTACCGCGATCCGGACACGCAGGTATCCAGCGACGACGGCAACAAGCGTCTCGGCGACTTCGTGTGCGGGTACCTCCGGCACCTCGGCGTCGACGTGACCGAGGTGCTCGACCTCGGCTGCGGCCTGGGCGCCTGGAAGGAGATCGTCGCCGAGCACTTTCCCGACGCGGCCTACACCGGGGTGGAGATCAGCGAGTACCTGTGTCGGCAGTACGGCTGGCGGCAGGGCTCGGTGGTCGACTTCCGGTCGCGGAAACGATTTGACCTGGTCATCTGCCAGGGCGTGATGCAGTACCTCGACGATCGCGAGGCGCGCCAGGCGATCTCCAACCTCGACAGCCTGAGTCGCGGCGCCATGTTTCTGGAGGTGCTGACCCGCGAGGACTGGGACGCGAACTGCGACCAGGACGCGACCGACAGCCACTGCTACCTGCGCGAGGCGCGCTGGTACGCGACACGCCTGTACAAGCACTTCACGAACTGTGGCGGCGGTGTCTACCTGTCGCAGCGCTTCGAGCACCACGTGTACGCGCTCGATCGGCTCGGATCGTGACGCCAGGTCCGGCCCGCCGCGTTCACGCCACCGCGCGCTGCGCTGCCTCGGCGATCAGATCGAGCCTGTCACCGTACGGCGCGTAATGACCGTCGTAGGGCCGCCGGCTCTCCGCACCACGGGTCAGCGTGAACGTCAGCCCGGTGACCGCCTCCCAGGGAATGACGAACAGCGCAGTGCTCGAGTCCGCCGAGATGTGAGTACCGGCACCGGCCAGGTAGCACACGAAGAAATCGCAGTACCGGTCGCGCAGGCGTCCGTGACGATGAAAGTTCACGTTCCAGCTCTTGTACGCGTAGCGCACGAGCTCGCCGTTGCGCCTGCGATAGGTGTGCTGCTTCGCGATGTGCGCCGTCGCGTAGCGCACCACGACCCTCACCTTCTCCTGTACCAGCAGATCGTGATGATCCCGGCGCGCGTCGGCCGGCTGGACCTGGATGCCGAGCGATTCCAGATCGCGCCGGCAGCGATCCACCGCGCTTGCGTGCATGAGGTCGGTTCGTCGTTTCGTGGCTGCTTGCATGGAACCCCCCTTGGTCCTGTGTGCCGTGTGTAGACGATCTCCCGTTCGCCGGCCGTGATTCTAGCGCGGCGGCCCCCACGGGTGTCAAGGAAAACAGCGGCCGCAAAAGCGGGTTCTCGCCGCTCGAGGAAGATCGGACCTCGCAGCGTGCGGGGTTCTACTTACCGGGCTTGGGGCAACCCGCGATCCGCGTACAGGAACGGCGCAGGACCCGTTCGGGTGAGGGCGATTTTTCCCTCTCGACAATGCACGCCGAGGTGTCGCAGTATGATGCTCGCAGCGACCGGAAGACGGTGATTCATCCCAACCTGCAGAGAATCGAGCGGTACCTCGACGGGCGGTTCAAGCGGGCGTTCATTCGCTCGGTGTCGACCCACGGCGGCGAGGGCCTGCTTGCCCACACGTTCACGATCGACGCTGGCGTGCATGCCCACACCGTGCTGGTGCTGCGCGACTTCCTGGCACTCGCGCCCGATCGCGTTTCCGACTACCTCGCCGGCAACGACCTCTGCGAGACGATTCGCGACGCGGGCGAAACGCCCGTCGTGATAACCGCTGCCGGCTGCGACGGTCGCTCGCAGCCACGCACCGACGTCCACCTGGTTCGCTAGCGCCCCAGCACGCGAGTCGCAGTGCTCACGCAGCGGCAGCGTGCAGCGGCAACGACACGCGCACGGTGGTGCCGTTGCCGCCGTTGCCGTTCGACGTGATCTGCAGCTCGCCGCCGTGATCCTCGACGATCGACTTGCTGATCGCCAGCCCCATGCCGAGCCCCCTCTCCTTCGTCGTCACGAAGGATTCGAAGATCCGGGACCGCAGCTCCTCGCCGATTCCGTGCCCGGAGTCGGTGAACGTCACGTCGATACCGCCGTCGCGGGTACGGCAGGCCTCGATGGACAGACTGCGATCGTCGTAGGCCTGCTCGTCCATCGCCTCGAACGCATTGCGTGTGAGATTCATGAAGACCTGCTGAAGAAGCACCCGGTCGGCGAGCACCGCGGGCAGGTCGGCGTCTGCATACAGCGACACACGAATGTTCTGGGCCCGCGGCTCGAGCGCTGACAGCGAGAGCGCATCCTCCAGCACCTCGCGCAGGTCGAGCGGCTCGTCCTTGCGGACGTGCTTGCGTGTGAACTGCAGCAACGCACGCACGATGTCGCCACCGCGAAGAGCCTCGGCCGATACCTGTTCAAGCCCCTGGCGCACCACTGCCATGTCGACCTCGTTCGCCTCGACCAGCCGTATGCACGCCCTGGCGTAGTTGACGATCGCGGACAGTGGCTGGTTGAGCTCGTGCGCCAGAGTAGAGGACAGCTCGCCCATCGTGCTCAGCCGCAGGGCGTGAGCGAGCTCCTGCTGCTGGCGGGCACGGAGCTCGGTCGCCGCACGCGCTTCGCGCTCGAGCCACCGAAAGCGTTGCATGAGACCGAGCGTGAGGCTGAACAAGGTGGCGAGGAACGCCACCGGCAGCAGACTGCTCGCCTGCAGCGCGAGAACGTACCAGCCGAAGCCCTCCAGCCCGTACGCGAACGCCACGCTGAGCAGCCAGATCCACCCGATCAGGAAGAACAGCGCCGGCCGGTAACCACGCCGCAACTCGTGGAACGCCGTCGCGATCAGCGCCACCGCGCCCACCAGCGAGGGAATGATCAGCACGCGTTGCAAGACGATGAGGTCGCCGAAGAACGGCCACACGATCATGATCACGAACAGGGCGAGAATCGCCCGGAACATGACGTCCGTGCGCGGGACGTTCGTGGCCGTGGCAAGAAACTGTCGGGAGAACATCATGCACGACGCGAGCAGCAGCGGGCCGCCCACATGCAGCGCGAGCAGGACCCCTCGCGGCGACCCGGGAAGCACGAACTGCGCGATCAGACCGGTGAACGCCATCCAGTACAGGGAGAACGAGACGACGGCTGCGAGGTAGTACAGGTAGATGGTGTCGCGAGTGGCCCAGTGAAGGAGCACGTTGTACAGCGCGAACACGATGAGCACACCGAACAGCGTGCCGAGGCGGTAACCGTCCGAAGCCCGATGCGACTCGAAGGCGCGAGCCGACCACAGCACCAGCGGAATGCGAATCGTATCGTTGCCGCTGATGCGTACGTAGTACGTCTGCGGTGCGTCGGAGGCCGGCAGGCGGAACGTGGGGTTGCGATGTGGGACGTCGCGGGTGTCGAACGGGAACGCCTCACCGGCACGAACGACGTGGAAGCCACCATCACGTTCGGGCCCGCCGGGCTCATCGGTCACGCCCACAGGGATGTACAGCTCCACGCTGTCCGTGATCGGCGACGCGAACTCCAGCAACCGTTCGACGCGCGGTCCGTCCTCGCCGATGCGGAAGCGCGCCCAGTACACCGACCGCGTGATACCGAAGTTCGGTGGTCGCGACCCGTCGGTGGCGGACCACCCCTGGCGAGAGGGCCGGGCCACGTCGTCGATGGTCAACCGCCCCTGTCGATCCTCGAGCAGCTCGAGGTGACGGGCGAGATCGTAGCGCTCGGTCCCGACGCCCAGCTCGATCGTCTCGAGTGCCGCGGCCGGCCCTGGCGCCACGGCCAGCGCGAACCACGCACCGAGCATGACGAACGAAGCCCGTGCGCTCGCGAGGATACCCGTACAGCAACTGTTGCGCCGCGAATGACCCATCGGCCTATCGGGCGGGAATCTAGCAGGCCGGCTCGCGCTCAGTCTACCCGGGCGGGCACCGCGGGGGCTGCGCCTCGCATCCGGGAAACCACCACCTGGCGGTCGCGCTTGACGATCGTGTAGAGCGTGCCCGGCGCGCCGCGATCCCAGGCGACCCCCTGCCCTGCAGCCTCCACGGCGACGACCTCGACCAGCTCGAGCACCGTCCCCGCCGCCGGCAGCCGCAGCACGTAGAGCTCGGGCGCGTCGTGACCCGTCGCGTACAGCAAGCCGTCGGGCCCCCACGCGCCGCCGGAGTTGCTACGCGTGCCGAAGCGCCGGACGACCTCGGCCGGGAACGTGTAGCGACCCGTCACGTTCCAGCGGTCGTCGAAGCTCACCAGCACCGTGTCGGCAGGCCCCTTGCCGGGCTGTCCACCGCGCCCCTCGTAGTTCGCGAACACCACCCACCACTGGCCGTCGCGACGATCGACCCAGGTCGCCGAGCCCTCGAACGTGCCGAACCGGTGAGAGCCCACGCGATCGAGCGACGCAAGGTCGAAGGTCTCGATCGAGCTCACCATCGGCAGGTCGGGATAGTTGGAGTGCGCCGCGTGCAAGCGGCCGCCGATCACGACCCCCGAGTTGAGGTGGACGATCTCGCCGTCGTCGGTGCCGTCCCAGCGAGCCACGAGCTCGCCGCTGCGCTTGTCGTACTTGGCGATCGCCCGGTTGTTGATCGCGTAGAAATGCTCTCCGTCGACGGCGGGCCCCTGACGAGCGTCGGCAGAGGTGAAACGACGCTGAACCTCGAACGCCCGGCCTCGTCCCGCATCCGATTGTGTCGGTAGACGGGCGCCGCAGCTCGCCAAGGTGACCAGGATGGCAAGACCGACGAGACCGACCACGCCACGCCGCACGAGGCCTGCGAGCGGTACGTTCGGCACCGCCATGACGATCTTCACCGGCCGGGTGCTCACGGGTACCCGCCGGGGGCCGTTCGCTTTCGTGCCGCCGAACACGACGTTCAGTGTATCGCTCCGCGTGCCGGAACGAGAAATTTTTCGACGCCGGTTACCGACGTGCGGACCGATCCCACGAACGATTTTGTCCGTGTTTTTTTACCGTCGGCGTTCGCGCGCATGCCACGCCGCATACGAGTTGTGAGGCACCACTACAATCCAACGTTCATCCGTGTCCACCACATGGGGGTGGCAGCGAACCCGAGAACGTGTCCACGATTGCCGCGCGAATGCCGTCTTCGACGCAACGCGCCTCGACATGGCTGCGGCCGGTTTGCTACAAGACGACTCGACGGGATGCCAGGCCCGTCTTGGGTGGAGATCAGAAGTGGTAGTGGACCACGGCAACAGCACGGCAACGACCGGTGCGAATGCGGGCCTCGCCTGCGTCATCGCAATCGGATTCACGATTCTCGCGCCGAGCGCCTATGCGTTCGACGATTTCGGGCAGTCCGGCATGCGTGCCGTCTCCGAATCGAAGTTCCACCAGCTGCGCTGGAATACGACCGATAGTCGCCGTACCGTTCAGCCCTCGACCGTAGAGCCCGACGACGGTCGAGTGTTCGAGTTCCGAGAGGGACTGCTGTGGAGCGCCAGCGCATCCGACGAGTCGTTCAGCGGCCGTGTCGAGGCCTCGCTTCTTCCGTTCTTCAACCTCTACGGCACCATCGGCTGGAGCCAGCGCATGACGGAGGAGCTCTCCCTGGAGGAGACCTCGACGAGCGCTACCGGATTCACGCTCGGACCCGACCGCGAGCACCGGTGGCTCGGCTACACCGGAGGCGGCGTCGTCTCGGGCGGATGGCGCCAGTTCTTCGCGTCGGTCGACACCAGCTTCACGCACGCCGATCACGAGCGCGCCGAGCAGCCGATGTCGGCGCTGACCGTCGAGCCGCGCGTCGGCGCGCGCGCGTCGAACGGCGCCGTGGCCGGCATGCTGTGGCTGGGCGCCATGTATCGCACGCTCGACGAGGGGCTCGAGGGAGACGTCGAGGTACCGGGGCTCGGCAGCATCCCGCTGGCGCTTGACGTCGACGTCGAGAAGCCCTGGAACATGCGACTCGGCACCGAGCTCGACATCGGCGAGCGCTTCAGCTTCACGATCGACGGTGGCGTGACCAGCCGTCAAAAGGTCAGGATCGGTTTCGACGCCCGCTTCTGACGTCATCCGGCTCGGTACGCCGCGCCACCCACACACGATGATGACGACCGCGCCCCCGGCGCGAGCCCGATACCCGGTGCACCCGTACGACGAAGCCGGCTCGTTCGAGCCGGCGCGTGAAGCGCGGATCGTCGGAGAACGACCACACCGCTAGCACGCCGCCCGGTCGTAGCGCTTCGCGGGCGGCGGTCAGCCCGGCCGCGCTGTACAGCGTCTCGTTGGCGGCGTGGGCGAGCGCATCGGGGCCGTTGTCGACGTCGAGCAGTATCGCATCGTAGTGCGCGCGGGCCGCGCGGATCGGAGCTCGCACGTCACCGACCTGCAAGCGACTTCGTGGATCTCGTAGCGGGTGTCCGGCCAGGCCGGCCAGCTCGACGCGATTCCACTCGGCCACCGCCGCGACCAGCTCGGCCACCTCGACCACGGCCGCAGGCCCGACGCACGCGAGCGCGGCGCGCAAGGTGTAGCCCATGCCCAGGCCACCGACCAGAACGCGGGCCGGATCCCCGGCGGCGATGTGCGCGCAGCCGAGATCGGCGAGCGCCCGCGCCGAGTCGCCGTCATCGCTCGACATCAGATCGTGACCGTCGGCCGCGATCAGGTACTCGTCGCCGCGTCTGCGCAGCTCGAGCGCGGTGCCGTCGGGCGCCTCGGCGGTGGCGATGCTCTTCCAGGGCAGCACGAGCCTTCGGTAGCGCGCGGGCGGCGCAGCGTAAAGCCGACCACGACCGCGCGCTTGACTAGAATTTTATTCTAGAGAATTATTCTAATCAAGATGGCAGCACGACCCGACAGGCGAACGCAGATCCTCGACGCCGCCCTCGATGCATTCGCGGCGGGCGGCCTCGCCACCATGACCATCGACGAGATCCTGCGTCGCTCGGGAGCCAGCACCGGCAGCCTCTACCATCACTTCGGCTGCAAGGAGGACCTGGCCGGGGCTCTCTACGTCGCGGGACTGCGCAGCTATCAGGAGACCGCGATCCGCACGCTCGAGCGACATCCGGATGCCGAGGAGGGCGTCCGCGCGTACGTGGCCAACTACGTGCGCTGGATCGAGAGCAACCCGCGATGGGCGCGCTACCTGCTCGAGATGCGCGGCACCGAGTCGGTGGTCGCGATGGAGCCGGACATTCGCGAGATCAACGACCGCTTCTTCGGCGCGTTGCGCCACTGGCTCGAAAGCCACATCCGCGCGGGCCGCATCGTGAAGCTCGCACCCGAGCTGTACGCGGCCATCATCACCGGCCCGCTTCACGAGTGGGCCCGGCAGCACCTCGCCGGACGCGCACAGGCCGGCCCTCGCACCGCTGCACGCGCGCTCGGGGATGCGGCGTGGCGCGCGCTGGCCGTACGCTGACGCAGGAAGACGACCCAGGAGGCATGACACATGGACGACTCTCTCATCACCACCATCGACGGACCGCTCGCGACCATCACGTTCAACCGCCCCGACTCCCTCAACGCGATGCTGCCCGACACGCCCGAACGGGCGACGGCGTTCCTGCGAACGGTCGAGGCGCGTGCCGACGTTCGCTGCGTGGTCCTGCGCGGCGCCGGCGGCCACTTCATGGCCGGCGCCGACGTGAAGGGGTTCGCGAACATCGCCGGCGACACGCCGGCCGCCGGGCGGCGCGCAGGCTTCGAGGACGCCATCCACCGCATGCACATGATGATCTACATCATGCGTCGAATGCCGCAGCCGGTGATCGCCAGCGTGGCCGGCGCAGCCGCAGGTATCGGCATGAGCTTCGCGCTCGCGAGCGATCTCGTCGTGGCCGGCCAGAGCGCGTTCTTCACGCTGGCGTACATCCGCATCGGGCTCAGTCCGGACGGTTCGAGCAGCTACTTCCTGCCCCGTATCGTCGGCGTGAAGAAGTCGATGGAGCTGGCCCTGCTCGGCGATCGCATCGACGCATCGGAGGCCGAGCGCCTCGGCATCGTCAACCGCGTGGTGCCCGATGCCGAGCTCGACGACGCCACGGCCGAGCTGGCCCATCGGCTCACCGACGGGCCGCCGCAAGCGCTCGCGCGCACCAAGCGACTGATCCAGGAGTCGATGGGCGCATCATTCGAAACCCAGCTACAGCAAGAAGCCGTATGCTTCTCGCAGTGCGCCGCCACCGACGACTGGCGAGAGGGCGTCTCGGCGTTCGTCGAAAAACGCCCCCCCACCTTCACCGGCCGCTAGACGGGCAACGCGTCTACGAACGGACAGGCCCGGATCCCGGCGCGTCGCTCACGCGACGGCGTACAGCCGCCACTTGCGGCTGACGCCGTGCAGCTCGTACTCGCCACGGTCGAAGAAGCCGACCGAAGTGCCGGCCACCAGATCGTTGAGCGTGCGCGACACCAGCACCTCGCCGGGGCGCGCCTGCTCGAGGATGCGAGCGGCGATATGGACCGCGATGCCGCGCACGTCGTCATCGCGAACCTCGAGCTCCCCCACGTGCAGGCCCGCTCGCACCGCCAGACCGAGCGAGCGAACGTTCTCGCGAATCGCCGTCGCGCAGCGGATCGCGCGCATCGGTCGGTCGAACGTGGCCAGCACACCGTCGCCCGTCTCCTTCACCACCCTCCCTCCGACGCGGGCGACCTCGCGGCGCACGATCTCGTCGTGCCTGTCCAGCACGTCGAGCCATGCACGATCGCCCATCTCGTCGACGCGCTGTGTGGACTCGACGATGTCGGTGAACAGCACGGTCGCCAGCACGCGGTCGTCGTCCTGATGTGGTGCGGCCGGCGGCCCGCCCGCTGCCGCGACACGGTCTCGAGTCGCCCCGGACAGTAGAAGCGCCGCGGCGGCCACGTCGATCGCGTCGCGGTCGGGAAGCACACACGTGCCGGCCGCGCTTCGATCACTCACGCCGTCGTGCACGACCAGCACCGGCACGGCGACGCCGAGCGCCTCGACCGGCAGGCCCCGCAGCGACGCCTCGCGCAGCGTCCCGACCGAGGCCGCACGCGCACCGGCCATCGCCAGACGGCCGATCCATGCGAGAAACGCGGTCTTCACGCCGCGTACGGGCGACGCCGGCGGGTCGCCGACGAAGCAATCGAGCACCGGCACCGCGTCGATTCCGGCGGCAAGGGCCAGCGTTCGTTCGGGTTTCATCGTTCGCTCACGTCGGATGTCCATCAGCGTTACCTCTGCACCCGGTAGAGCAAGCGGCATGCCGCGGCCGGGACGCCACGATACCCGCGAATTCCGCGCCGAAATCGAGCCGGATCCACCGACCGGCGTCACAGTGTCCACTGCACTGGACAGCGGGTGTCCACCACGGTCGGCGCTTTCCCCGACGCGCAGCGGCCGGCGCCGACGGTACGCCCGGCGCGTGACGGGTCGAAAGCCGCCCTTCACGGGCACCGGCAAGCTCGACCGCGACCATCGCAACCGGTCGGCACGGCCGTTGCTGAGTGGAGTGCATCAGCATGCGAGCCACGCCAACCGGCACCACGGCCACCAGCGCCGGACGAGCCACGCGGCGAATCACGAGCAACCGCATGCTGACGGGAGGTTCACCATGAAGTCATTCATCATCCTGGTAGCGACCACGCTGATCACCCTGACCGCGATCGATGCCCTGGCGTGCCCCGTGGAGACGTGCGTGGTGGAGGATGCCGAGTACGCGTGTGACATCGTCTGCAACAGCGAGCGCGAGTGCGAGCAGATCGGCACCCACGCACGCTGCGACCAGTGCGGAGCGGACGACCTGTGCGTGATCTGCTCGTTCAACCCCGACCGCGGCGTGATCGTCAACGGCACCAGCGGTAACGACGTGATCTGCGGAAGCGTGAACAACGACGTGCTGAACGGTCGCGGCGGCAACGACGTGATTCGTGGAGACGCCGGAGACGACATCATCGACGGAGGCCGTGGCCACGACGAGGTTCACGGCGACGAAGGTGACGATGTCGTAAGCGGCGGGCGCGGTCACGACCTGGTCGTGGGCGGCCCGGGCAGCGACCATCTCGACGGCGGCGCCGGCGACGACGAGCTCTGCTCGACGACCGGGCACCGACCTCGAGTCGCGTCGAACGACATGCTCGCCAGCCGGCTGTGCGGCGGTCCCGGGAACGACGTCCTGCGTTCGGATGGCCCGGGGCACCAGTGCCTCGACGGTGGCGGCGGGTTCGACGAGTGCGAGTACGAGGACGGTGGGCACCTCACCCCCTCGGTCGGCACCGGCACCCAGCAGTGCGAAGGACGTACGAACCTGCACCCCACCCGACGGCCGGCGTGCGGATGTCCGTAGTCCGGTCGTTCACCGTCGTCGGTGAGACAAGGGGCCGCACGCGTCGCGTGCGGCCCTTTCTCGTTCAGCGCTGCGCCGCCGCTCAGCGCGACTTGCGCTGCAGACCGAAAGCGCGAATCAGGTTGTAGACATGCGACCGGGTCAGATCGAGCCGGCGCGACGTCTCGGCGACGTTCCAGTCGGTCTCCAGCAAAGCGTCCTGCAGCAGATGGGCCTGATAGCGACGCGTGGCCTCCTGGAATGTGAGCACCGCACCATCGCCGACGGGGGCGGCAGCCTCGTCGGGAAACACGTGAACGCGCTCCACCTGCGACGCACCGTCGGAGATCGCGCGGATCACGCCGGCCTCGACCGTATTGCCGAGCTGTCGCACGTTGCCGGGCCACTGCGCCGATTCCAGCGCGCGCACGGCGTTGCGCGAGAGCTCGACGGTGGGAAAGCCGTGGCGCTCACAGGCATCGCGGCGGAAGAATGCCGCCAGCTCGGCGATGTCCGCCTGGCGCTCGCCGAGCGAGGGCACGCGCATGGGCAGCACCTCGAGCCGGAACAGCAGGTCTTCTCGAAACGTCTTTGCCGCGGCCGCGGCGCGCAGATCACTGTTCGTCGCCGCGATCACACGCACGTCGGCCTCGACCACCGTCGCCGCCCCCAGAGGATAGTACTGCTTCGACTGCAGCAGCTGCAGGAGCTTCGCCTGCGCCGCGAGCGAGAGCTCGCCCACCTCGTCGAGAAACAGGGTACCGCGCTCGGCGGCGGCCACCTTGCCCTGCATCTTGTGGACGGCGGTCGAGTGCGCCCCCGGCATCGCACCGAACAGCTCGCTCTCGATCAGAGTCTCGGGCAATGCCGCGCAGTTCACCTCGACGAACGTCTTCCCGGCGCGCGGCCCGTTGTCGTGGATCACGCGCGCGAGCTGGCTCTTGCCGGTACCCGAGTCGCCGGTGAGCAGGACGCCCACGTCGAGCGGCGCGACCGCCGCCACCTGTCGCAGCACCTGCGCCAGCGCCGAGCTGCGGCCGATGACGCCGTCGAGGCGCAGCTTGCGGCGCAGCGGAACCGTCGCATCGCCGTCCTGGTGCTGCCGGGCAACGAGGCGATCGACCAGCGGCGCCAGGTGCTCGGCGCAGATCTCGACGAGCGAACGAGCCTCGTCCCCGAACTCGCCCGAGCCCTCGTGCCCCTGCAGATAGAGCACTCCGCGTGGGGGATCGATTCCGATCGGCGCGCACAGGACGGCCTCGATGCGCGCGGCACGAACGCTTTCGCGTGTCCGGAAGCGCGGGTCGGTGAGCGCCGAGCTCGTGACCACAGTCTCACCCGTGGCGATCGACTCGGCCACGATGCCGCTGGAGATCGCGGCACGCACGGCACCGACCTCGGAGTCACCGAAACCGTGCGCGATCGACCACCGGGCCCCCGCGCCATCGTCGTCCGCCTCGTGAAGCTGGAGATATCCCTGGCGCGCGCCGACCACCTCGACGATCAGCGCCAGCGCCTCGACGAGAAAAGGCTCGAGCTCGGTCTGATGCCCGAGCTGCAAGAGCCGTAGATACAGATCGCGCTCGCGCTCGATCCTCGGTGTACCGTCGCCGTGTTCTGCCGCTGGCATCCGCGCCTCCACCACCCCTTCTAGACCACGGCCGGCGCCACGCAAGGTGGGTGCCCAGACCCTCGCACTCGCCGTCCACTGAGCTGGACACTTCCTCGCACGCCCCGGCAGCCGCCACGAACGACAGCCCCGCAGGACGCGGTCCACAGCCGGGCCGACGTGCTGGCGCGCGGCTTGCTGACAGGGTTCTCGACCGGCCACACAAACCACGCAGCGGAGGTACGACCGTGAACGACATCAATCTACGAACTGCCGACGTGAACACCCTTTCCTGTCCAGCCTGCCGCGGCACGCTGACGTACAGGGGTACCCCCGTGGCCGGCGCGCTCGGCGACGGGCACTTGAGATGCGAGGGCTGTGAGAACGACTGGCCGGTGATCGACGGCGTTCCCCGGCTTCTCAGCGACGAGGAATCCAGCGGTCTGCAGCGCCTCGAGGACCTGTTCTTCGAGGCGACGGCGGCCACGCACGAGAGCGGCGCGCGAGCGACGCGCGAGCCGGTCGACATCGACGTCGCACGTCGCGAGGAGCTCCTCGAGCGACTCGACCTTCACTCGATTCACGATCACGAGCCCGGGCGGCCGGTGCGCATACTCGACGTCGGAGCCGGCACGGGGTCGAACCTGGCCGCGCTCGCACGCGTGCTGCCGGCGCAGTTCGACACCGAGGTCTGGGCGCTGGCCCCCAGGCCCGCGATGATCGAGCAGTGCCGACGCCGGACCGACGGCGACCCCGGCGGTAGCACGCGCTTCGTGGTGGCGGGCGCCCACCGGCTACCGTTCGCCGATCGCAGCTTCGACCGCGTGTTCCACATCGGCGGTCTGCACGCGTGGGCCGATCCGCGCCGGGGTCTCGAGGAGATGGCCCGCGTGGCACGGCCGGACGCGCCGGTCCTGCTGGTCGAGGAGCGCGAGGACTCGGTCCACGCGCGCTGGCTCTACGAGCAGCTGCTGTACCGGTTGCTCGCGTTCGGCGACGCCGGCGCGGTGTCCTGGGGAGTAGAGCTGCGCCACAGCCGCGGCAGCGCGGCACGCGGACGTCCCCGCCGCGTGTGCTTCTGTCTACGGTTCACGGTGCGCGCGTCGTCGCAGGCGACCGGCAACGGCTCGAGCGCTGCGCGCGGACGCAGCCCGACGTGGAACGACCGTGCCGCGCGCTGCGGGAACGGAGCCCGGAGGCTGCCGCCGGCCTCCTAGCAGGTTGCTGAAGAATCCCGGACCGAGCCGAGTGCGGCGCCTTGGCGCGAAGCCAAGGCGCGAAAACGCCGCTGTAGCCGGGCGCTACAGCAAGTTTTCGTAACGCCGGATTCGCGCCAAGGCGTTGTGCACGGTGACGGGAGGGGTTCTTCCGCAACCTGCTAGTCGCCGAGGCGGGCCGTGATGCGCTCGCGCGCGGCGGCCGGCGCGCGAAGCGGTGAGGTGCGCAGCCGCCCGACCTCGCCAGCCGTGTACCGCGGTGACGGCGGCCGGCCCGCTTCGCCGAACGTCGCGACCAGCCAGTTCAGCAGCCGCGCCAGCCTGGCGTCGGACAGCGGCGCCTGCGCGACGCCCGGCGCGCGCACCAGGTAGATGCGTCCCTCGTCATCGGCGGCGACCCGGTCGAGCGCGACCAGCGCAGGCACCGCGCCGGCCACTCCGGCACCGCTGACACGATGACAGCCCGAGCAGTTGAGAACGTAGTCCTCGCGAGCGGACGGCTCGGCGCGACCGTCGGCCGGACGCTCGGCGCTGGCCGTCGCGGCCACTAGCACGATCGTCGTCGCGAACGCGGCCGCCGCGAGCGACGCCCTCATCGCTCGGGCTGCTGCTCGGTCGCCAGCCCCATCACGACCGCCACCGAGCAGTTGTACACCTGCGACGGGGCACCGATGCACCAGTTGATGTCGTTGTTGCGATGCCAGTGGTACATCGGCCGCTCGCCCTCGTTCCGATTGCAGAAGCAACGTCCGCAAGCACGCTTACCGCAGCAATCGTTGTACGAGATGATGTAATCCTTGCCGTCGGCCGGATTGCGGCAGGTGCCGAGCCAGGTGACCGACGACATCTCGGTGCCGGGCGGGCAGGCGTCGATGGTTCCGCCGCAACAGCCGCACAGAAAGCCGTCGATCGCGCAGTGACGCCAGTACTCGCACGCGAGGGGATCGCCCTCGGGTCCGTCGATGTCCTCGGGCGGCGCGGTCGCGCGCGGCGGCGCAGCACCGACACGAGCTACCGGCAGCAGCGGTAGCGCGGCGCCGCCCACGACCAGACCCGTGACTCTCGCGACGAAGCCGCGGCGCGACACGCGCCGCGCGAGCCCGCGCGAGACGCGTTCCACCCAGCGGTCGACCGCCTTCATCGGGCTGATCGAGCGAATGCGGCTCACGAGCCGCTCCCGGCGCCGGCCAGCTCACCGTCCTCTGTGTGCCCGGCGACGTACTGCTGAACCGATTCGACGCCCAGGCGGCGCGCCTCGAACAGGCTCTCGAGATGCTCGCGCGTGTTCACCAGCCCCTTGGCGCGCACCGTGCCGTGCTCGTCGATGAGCACGGCATACGGCAGCTTCGCGACCTGGTAGGTGAGACCGAGCTCGGCGGACAGCACGTATGGAAACCGCTCCAGCCCGCGGGCGGCGACGAAGCGACGATGCTCGTCCGGCTCCCCGTCGCTGGCGAGCACGACGCGCGTGGTGGGATCCTCGCCCTGCGCAACGCGCTCGACCACGGGTAGCAGCTCCTTGCACAGCGGGCACGTCGGCGACACGAAGAACAGCAACGTCGAGACGCTCGTCTCGGTGCCCAGCTCGACGGTGCCGCCGCCGAGCGTCGCGAGCGTCATCTGCGGTGCCGGCCGACCGACCGTCGGCCCGGCGCGCGTGACCATCGCACCGGCCGGCGCGATGCGTTCGTGCAGAACGCCCACCTGACGCACCAGCGCCACCACCGTGGCCGCGAGCGCCACGACCACGACCCACAGCAGCAAATTGGAGACGATCAGCGCTTCGATCACCCGGACCTCCTCGCGACGCGACGCTCACCTGCAGTCAGCGCGGCGAGCCGATCGATCGACGTCCACAGCAGCGCGAGCGCCGCCATGGTTCCGGCCAGGGTGACGGCGTCGACCCACATCAGGCCACGACCGGTCGTGGGCAGCCATATGATCGAGCAGGTCCCGATGAGGACGGCGTTGCGCACGAGCAGCCAGCCGCCGAGCCTGCTCGCTCCGGCCACGCCGAGACAGCCGCAGTCGATGTCACGACGGCCGCGCGCGAGATTGATCGCGATCGCAACGCCGTACGCTCCCAGCAAAGCGGCCGCGCCTGCGCTCGCGGCCGCGTAGGTGCCGGGCCGCAGCAGAGCGACCGCCAGCACCGACTCCGTCGTCGCCACGATCACGGCGGCGGCCGGAACGACGGCCGCAGGCAACACGCGATAGCCGGCAACCACGTCGCGAAACGCGCCGAGATCGCGCAGCTTGTGCAACGCGGCGGTGGCGAACAGCGCGGCCAGCCCTGCGCGCGCGGCCATGTGGATCAGCGGGTCGACCATCGTCACGGTACCGTCAGCACACGGCCGCCGAGGCCGGCTTCTTCGAGATCGCGCAGGTGCTCGCCGGTACGGGCGTCGAGCACGCCCACCGCGCCCAGATCGCCGTTGCGGACGAACAGCAGTGGCTCGTCGTCCTGCGTCACGGCCACGCTGTGTATGCCGGCGCTGGGAAGTATCAGACCGAGCAGCCAGTAAGCGAAGCTGTCCGCTTCGAACCCGAGGTGCGGGCGCAGAAACGCCGGCAACAGGTTGGGCGCGTCGAATACCGCCGATCGCGCGCGCGTTTCGAGACCGTATACCCACAGCTCGGGGCCCGGATCCTTGTGCGTGCCCCGACCGCCTTGATGCACCACGGCGAACAGGCGGCCGTCGGCGTCGTGTAGCGCGAGCTGTTGAAAGCCCCCTACCCGCCATGCCGCGTCGCGCTCGGCGTCGGTGAACATCGACCAGCGCTCGTCGAGTCGCGGCTTCTCACCCGAGAAATCCACCTCGTGGACGTAGCCGTCGTACGACACGAACAGCCAGCGATCGCCGCGCCGTACGCCCGCCGAGTCGAGAGGGTCGTCGATCGGCTCGAAGAAGCTCTCGCTCTGCGTGGTCGAGACCTCGCGCCCGGCGTCGTCGAGAGTGACGAGCAGTGCGCTGCCGTCGCCGCACAGCATCGTGAAGCTCTGCGGGCCGGTGGCGTACACGCCCGCGCAGCCGGCCGTCTCGATCTCGCCGGCGAAGCTGCGACTCTCGAGGTCGACCACGGAGACCGAGCTCGACGGTGTCTGGTTGAACACGACGAGGAAGCGGCCGCCGTCGAGAACGGCCGCCAGTGCGATCGTGAGGCCGGTATCGGCCGCCCTGGGCGGGATGACGACCTCGCCCACGACCTCCAGCCGCGCCGCGTCCCAGACGGTCACGACGTCGGTACGCTCGCCGCGGTAGCCGCGCGACCAGACCGAGTCGACCGTGTAGACCTCGCCGCGCTCACGCGACACGTAGGGTGGCTTGGCCGCCAGCTGCACCGCCGTGTCGATCATGCCGAGCACTCGACCGTCGTCACCGTCGAACAGCACGCTGTGGCGGAAGATGAAATCGGTAACCCAGACCCAGTGATCACCGGGCGGGCTCTCGATGGCCTCGATCGACGTTCCGTCCTGGCCTCGAGCCGGCCCGACGGCGATCGTCACGGCCGCGGCGACGACGAGCACGAGACACGACGGACGAAGCATCATCCGAGGTCGACCTTGAACATGTCAATCGTGGCGGCGCCGTCGACGCGGATCACCTGACCGCTCACGAACGAAGCCGCCTCGCTCACGAGAAACGTCACCATGTCGGCAATGTCCTGCTTCGTGCCCTGACGGCGCAGCGGATTGCTCGCGGTCTGGCCGCTGGCCGCGCCAGACGCCTCGAAGCGCTCGAGACCTTCCGATGCTGCGATCTCTCCCGGCGCGATCGCGTTGACGCGCACGCCGCGGGGCCCCCACTCCACCGCACAGGTACGCGTGAGCGAGTCGACACCGGTCTTGGCCGCCGCTACGTGGGCCTGGAAGCTCGCGCCCACGCCGGCATACGGCGCGGTGATGTTCACGATGTTGCCGCCGTGCTCCTCGAGCCACGCGTGGTAGGCGGCCTTCGAGACGTTGTAAGTGCCGAGAAGATCGATGGCGACGACGGCACGGAAGCCGTTGTACGAGATGTCCTTCATCAACGCGGGGAAGTTGCCCGCCGCGTTGTTCACCACGATGTCGAGCCGACCGTAGCGCTCGAGCAACGCTACCATGACCTGCTCCACCTGATCGGGCTCGCGCACGTCGCACGTGCCCGACCAGCATTCGATGCCGTCGGCATCGAGCTCGGCGGCCGCTGCGTCCAGGTTCTCCCGCTTGCGGCTGGCAATCGCGATGCGTGCGCCCCGGCGCCCGAGCGTACGCGCGATCTCCTTGCCGATCCCGGTGGCACCGCCGGTGACCAGCGCCACCTTGCCGTCGAGCAGTCCTTCGCGAAAAACTTCCACAACGTCCCCGCTAAGGCATGGCCGCGGCCTTCATCTCCACCAGATCCATCAGCTCTCCGGTGGGGAAGCTCCAGTCGAGGACGTGCGTACCGAGGAAGCTCGGGTCGAGCGCGATGTGGTCGTAGTTGATGGTGTCGGTACGCAGGTCGCCGACACCCGGGCGAGCGCGAATCTCGAGATAGCTGTGGTCGTCGGCATCGCGTACGCACTCACCGGCGTAGAAGTCGACGTACTTGATGAAGTCGGTACCGAGATTCAGGGGTGGCGCCACCTGGAACAGCAGCTGGTTGGGAGTGTCGTCGAAGTACGCCTCGTACAGTGCCTCACCGCCGCCGAGCGCGCCGGGGTTCGTGCACGCGGTGTCGGCGCCCGCGGGGCCGATGCTGTTCGATTCGAGCTCCGGCGGGTGACTCTCGGCGTAGGTACGGAAGGCGATGATGCAGCCCACCTCGGCCGCGCTGGTGCACAGCGGCATGTTCTGGAACGTGCCGCCGACCACCTGGCCGTCGGGAACCCAGATGCCGCCGCCGATCAGCAGGCCGGCGATGAGCTGATCGCGCAGCGCCGCCGAGGTGTCGAACTCCTCGGCCATCAGCCGCGCCGTCATCTGCGTGCCCTGCGAGTGCCCCATGACCACGATGTCGCGGCCGCCGTTGTGACTGGCCATGTACTCGTCCCACGCGGCCTTGACGTCACGATAGGCGAGCTCGAGGTAGAGGTCGGAGTCGGGCGAGGCGAACGTCGGCAGCGTGATCTGACGGTACAGCGGCACGAACACGCGGCACGAGTCGGTGAACCGTCCGACATGGCTGAGCACCGGGTCGAGCTCGAGCGAGATGTCGGTGTGATCGGTGTAGTTACCGACCGGACCCGGCAGGTGAACCGTCGGATACACGTAGAAGCAGTCGTAGGGCTGGTTCGTATCGCCGCTGTGGGCCTCGAAGACCGTCGAGAGATCGGGCAGGATCTCGGTGGCATCGAGGCTGTTGGCGAAGCACTGGTCGTCGACCATGCCCGGGCGGCACAGCCAGGAGCTGTCGTCGCCGTAGTCGTGCGGACACGGGAACGGAACGCCGTTCTTCGCGATGAGCTTGGCCCCGGTCCCGCCGCCGGTAACCTTGTAAACGATCGTGCTGCCGGCGTCGGTAGCGAACCGCGAGCACACCCGGTGCAACGTGCGGTCGATGCGATTGTAGACCGTGAGCCGCGTGACGATGCCGCCGCCGGGGCTCGGCTCGCCGCCTGCCACCAGGTCGATCGCGGTCGCCGCGGCGTCGCCGGTGGCCTTCGCCACGACCTTGGCCACCTTGCCCGGCTTGACCAGCGCCTTGGCCACCGCACCGGCGCTCGGCGCGGTCTTGTCGACGTACTTCGCCGAGCCGTCGTTCTTGAGCCAGCCCGCGCCCTGCGGCATCGCGAACGCGACCGGTCCCGCGAGCCCGTCCTCGGCGTAGAACACCTCGAGCGTGGCGTCGATCTCGGCCGGGTCGCCGTCGACCCCCTTGTCGATACCGACGTCCTTCGCGACCCAGACGACCTTGCCGGCAAGATCGCCGGCCCCCTGGTCGAGGATCTTGAGCGTCTTCGCGCTCACGGAGACATCGGCCGCCGGCGCCTGCGCCGCCAGCGCCAGGCTCACGGCGGCCACCGTGACAATCATCGAGAGTGAAACGAAGTCAGAGCGGCGGTTCGGCGTCATCACGGCTCCCTACAGCTTGGCCAGCACGTCGCCGGCGAACTGCTCGAGACCCGCCTTGACGCTGGCGTCGTCGAGGCCGGGCGGCGCCATGATGAGACGCGACACGCCCATCTCCTCGTAGCGCCGGATGACGTCGATCTCGGTGGAGATCATGCCCGTGCTGATCTCGACTTCCTTCGGATCGCGGCCGAGCTTGCCGCACTCCTCGTGCACGATCGCCACCAGCTCGCGTACACGGTTCTCGTCGAACACGGCCGGGAAGAATCCGTTTCCGTAGCGGGCCGCGCGACGGGCAGCGATGTCGGTGTGGCCGCCCACGACGATCGGCACGCCGCCCTTCTGCACGGGCTTCGGGTTCGACTCGACCGCACCCCAGTTGAAGTAACGACCCTCGAACGGCTTCGCACCGGGCTCCCAGAGCGAACGGATGGCCTTGACCGACTCGCGCGTACGCCCTGCCCGCTCCTCGAACGGTACGCCGAGCGCGTTGAACTCCTCCTCGAGCCAGCCCACGCCGATGCCGAGGATCGCACGCCCGCCCGACAGCACGTCGAGCGTGGCAAATTCCTTGGCCACGTAGAACGGGTGACGCTGTGGAAGGATGACGACGCCGGTGGCGAGCTTGATCTTGCTCGTGATCGCGGCCGCGTAGGCGAGCGGCAGGATGGGATCGGGGATGTCGGAGTCCTCGGGGCCGGGCATCTTGCCGCTCGGATCGTACGGATACTTCGACTTGTAGCCCGCCGGCACGACGACATGCTCGACGGTCCAGATCGAATCCAGGCCGTTCTCCTCGGCGGTGCGTGCCAGGTGGCCGAACGCGGCCGGCTCGGCGAACGGCCCGGCGTTGGCGAATGCGACTCCGAATTTCATGCGATGCTCCTCCTCGCGGCGAGCCAGGTCGGCCGCCGGCAGCGGCCGACCCTACCTTGGAGGGCGATGCTCAGTCCAGGCAGGCGAACCGTGTTCGTCGCCCGGCCTGCCGCCGCCTCACAATCCGGTGAACGCCACGTGGTTGAGCTCGGTGAGCTCACCGAGCATCAGGCGCCCGGTCCCGCCGCCGCCGCCGCCGAACACCGCACCGTTCACGACGGTGCGCAGCTTCACGTCGGTGCGCGTGTCGGGGCAGAACAGCGTACCGCTGAACACGTTGTCCTCGCCGAGCTCGCAGCGGAACTGCGCCGTCGACTTGCCATAGAACAGCACGTTGCTCGCCTGGAGGTCGTCGACCAGGTTGAACGTCCAGCGCTGGTCCGAGTCGATACGACCGGCGACGCGCACGACCACGACGGTATCCGGATCGTTGCCGCCGTGGATGTTGATGATCACGTCGTTACCACCGCTGATCTCGGTGAGGTCGTACACGTTGAGCCCACCGGCGACCACCGTGGCTGGCACCGGCGGCAGGCTCAGCGTGGTCCCGCCGGTGATGCCGTCGTAGGTTGCCCCGAGGTTCTGCGTGACGGTCAGCCCGTCGAGCTGGGTCGCCATGGCGTCGAGCGACGCCTGCGCGTCGATGCACAGCTGCACGCGCGGGTCGGTGCCGGTGGTGTCGTAGAACGTCGGCGCGGGGGTCTTCGCCACCACGCTGCCGGAGGCGACCAGGTCGGTGGCGGCCAGCCCGGGCACGTCAACACCGTTGCGACCCACGATATCGGCCAGGTTCGCGACGATGTCGCCGGAGTCGACGTCGACGCTGGCGCCGAACACCGCGGCCACCCCGCCGCCGTCGTCCTCGGTCAGCACGATGTCGCCGTTGCCCCGGAACACGCTGCTCTGGCCGAAATCGCCCTGGCTCCCACACCACGGGCCGTCGACCGTCGCCTGCCCTTCGGTTCGTATGTCGGTGTCGGCATCGGCCTCGCCGACCACGGCAAACGGGCAGGCGTCGCCGCTGACCACCTGCGTGATGGGTGCGCACACACCAGTCACGCACTCGGCGGTGAACACGCACTCGTCGATCGCCGGGCACGGGGTGCCGTCGAGCGCCACCGTGCAATCGTTCTTGCAGCAGTCACCGTCGTCGAGGTTCCCGTCGTCGCAGGCTTCGGGAGCGGTGACGACGCCGTTGCCGCAGATCGTGCACGCGCTGGTGCAGCCGTCGGTGTCGTCGAGGTTGCCGTCGTCGCACTCCTCCCCGCTGTCGGTCACGGCGTCGCCGCAACTCGGAAGGCTGCAGTCGCTGCGGCACGCGTCGGGCGTCACATCGCTGTTGCCCACGCCGTCGTCGCACTGCTCGGCGCCGCCGTCGTTGATGACCCCGTCGCCGCAGAACTCGTCGACGCAGTCGGCGGTGCAGCCATCGCCGTCCACCATGTTGCCGTCGTCACACTGCTCGCCGGCGTCGACCACGCCGTTGGGACACTCCGGACACGTACCGTCGACGACGCCGTTGTCGAACTCGTCGCAGCCTCGCACGAACCCGTGCGCTCGCTCCAGGGTGCGACACACGCGGCAGCGCGAGCGCAGCTCGGCGCAAGCCCCCAGGCCGGTCGGCGTGATCGGTTCACCGTAGGCGGTACAGACCACATCGAGACCCGGGAAGATGGTCGACAGGTCGGGCTGACTGCACTTCTTGCCGACCGTCAGGCCGAGCTTGTCGGCCTGCTTGCCGATACGTCCCTTGAGATCGGCCGTGATGTCGTCGAGGCAGCCGTCGAGCCCCGACAGATCGGTGATCGATCCGTCGCGCAGGCCGTCCTTCAGGCATCGGCCCCACACCTTCTGCATCGCATCGGATATCTTGCGAAGCCGCTTCGGGTACCCCTGCGAGCAGCGGCCCTTGGGGTCGACGCCGGAGCTTGCGGCCAGCGTCGCGTCGACGTCGGCGCCGAACTCGTCGACGAACGTCGCCTCGGCCTCGCTCTCGTGCGCGTCGTTGATCGTCGTCTCGTCGGTGAAGCCGAACGACGGCGGCGTACCGCACGACCGGGCGATCGTGTCGCCGACCTTGGCGCGAGCCTTCACCCGCTTCTTGCCCGCATCGTCGGCGATGCAGGCCGCAGTGGTGCCGGGCAGCTTACCGAGCGCCCCCTTCAAGACGCAGCGGGCCCCCTCGTTGACGACGGTGCTCGACACCTTGAGCGCCTTCTTCGCGACGCCGTTCAAGCACTTCTGCTGAGCCTTGGACTGCTCCTGGGCCGACGCCGGCAGCGCCATGACAAGACACGCGCCGACCACGACGAGACGCTGGACAATTGACATGGACCCCCCTCTTCGCGAACCGCGAACGCGGCGACGCTAGCACGCACGGAGAAGCGTGGGCAAGGCGGGAATTGCCGGGTGCCCCCTTGTGAGGGGGTGTCTGTGCACGGACCGACCGGAGGCCGGCATGTGTCACAGCCGCGGCCTCAGAAGAACAGGATCTGGACTGCCATGCCCAGGATGCAACCGTAGTTCACGAAGTAGCACAGCGCGCGCCACGGCTGCATGTGGTTGATGTAGACCACCATGTGCACGAGGCGCGCGACCGTGAACGACCAGAAGTACACCGCCGCGCCGAACGGCGAGGCGCCATTGAGCACATAGATCAGCCCGATCGCCCAGAATACGGGGATGTTCTCCATGTCGTTGCGGTGAATGCGCAGCGCATGGGCAACGTCGGGATGCTCCTTCTCGCTCGACGTCCCACCGAGCGTGTCGGCATCCTCCTGGTTCACAAACGCTCTGGTCTTGAAACGCTGCAGTGTCGTGTAATTGCCCGACAGCAGCATCTTGATCGCGAGAATCGCGCTGCAGACCGCGTACGTCTGAAACGCCGGGTTCTCCATCAAAGCTTCCATCTAGCTCCCCCTTCTCTCTCGTACTCCCGTGGCGTGGCCGCCTACGGACCCTTCACCTTGAAGCTCGCGGCATCCTGCTTGCTGATGCCGGAATCCGGGAACGACGTCTTGAAGCACTCGGTGCTGCCGCCGTCGTCGATGAGCAGCTGCACCACCACGTCGGAAAGCGTGGTGGTGGCAGGCGGCATCAGGTTCACGCCCTTTGCCTTGATCTGCACCTTCGACTTGCCGGCCGTGCCCTCACGAAGCTTGGCGGCAGTGATGCCATCGGGGCCACCGGCCTTGTCCTTGTACTTGAAGCCCTTGGTGCCGGTGAGCTTCCAGCAGATGTCCGAACCGCAGAACGGCACGACGCCGCCGGCCGGCAGGTCGAGCTCGCGCAGCAGGCCCGTCCCGTCGTACACGCACACGCGGTAGGTGTTCGAGGTGACGTTCGGGCTCTTGAACTGGGCGGTCGTCACGGCCTCGCCCTTGTTCCACTTCCACTTGAGCTGGTCCTTCGTGTCGGGACTGCCGTCCTTGATCTGGAGCGACGACTTCCCGGCACCGCTCGTGTCGGCGAGATTGCACGCGCCATCGGGCTCGGGCGCTGGCCCGCACAGGTTCGGCGAGGGCAACGTAGTGGAGGTGGTGGAGGTAGTCGACGTGCTCGTGGTGGTCGTCGACGACGTCGTGGACACGGTCGTCGTCGTGCTGGTGGTCGTCGACACCGTCGTCGTGGTCGACGTGGTGGTGCTCGACGTGCTGGTCGTGCTCGTCGTCGTGGTCGTGGTCGGCGGCGGCAGCGTGGTGGTGGTCGTGGACGTGCTGGTCGTCGTCGTAGTGCTGGTGGTCGTCGTCGACACGGTCGTCGTGGTGGTCGTCGTCGGCGTGGGCGTCGGGTCGCAGACGTCGCCGATGCCGTCCATGTCGGCATCGGCCTGCCCCACGTTGGAGACGGCCGGACAGTTGTCGTCCCCGTCGAGCACCGTGTCCTCGTCGCGATCGATGCCCATGCGGGTTCCGGAGCCCGGAGGGCCGCAGGTGTAGGTAAGCTCCTGCCCCGCCGTCGCCGCGACGGCGCGCAGAGCCGGGTCGCTCAGCAGCGGCTCGGCCGACTTGTCGCTCAGGAAGCTGCCGCCGCTGGTCATCACCCAGCCGCGGGCCTCGCCCGCCACGTTGCCCTTCACCACCAGGTCACACTCGGTGACGCTGCCGCCCAGGACCTTCGAGGTGAACGTGGCCTGGGCTCGCTGGATGAGAAGGTCTATGCGCGGGCCCACCACACCCGAGTTCGTGGTGTCCAGCGTCACCTGCTGGCCGACGATCGGCGCCACGTCGGTGTCGAACGCCAGCATGAACTGCTCCATCTGCCGGCGCTTCACGTCGCCGCCCGACGGCCCGTCGAAGCCCACGCCGCCACTGTTGTCGAACACGGTGGCGTTGAAGAAGCGGAAGACCGTGTCGATGCTGCCGTCGTGCAGGAAGCCGAAGCCGCGAATCTGATCGCCCTTGTGCCCGTTGTCGCCGCCGTTGATGAACGGCACGTCCGGCAGGCCGAACATGCCGATTTTTTGATACAGATTTCGCAGGTGCGCGATCTTGATGATCTGCTCCTCGTTCTCGAAGCTCGCGTCACCGTTGGTACCGAAGAAGCCCTGGCTCGCGTCGAGCGTATGGCAGCCGTTGCACGTGAACCCGAGCGAGGGCAGATTCACGCCGTCCGAGCGACGAGTCCCGAGGTAGAAATCGCTTCCGCCCTGCTGATCGGCAGTGAGCGAGTTGTCGAGCGCGCGCACCGGGTTCGGCGGCAGCGTGATCGTCAGTGCGAAGTCGGTGAAGTCCTGCATGTCGGCCGTCGACAGTGTCGAGGCGCGCCCCACCAGCCCCTCGAATGCGACGATGAAGTTGTTGAACGACAGGTCCTCGCCCAGGCCGCTGCCGAAGAATCCGTCGGAACGGTCGCCACGCCAGTGCATGGGGCCGCTGTTGGCCAGGCCGCGCAAGGTCTGCGTGGTCATGGGGCCCTTCATGGGGTGGAACTCGTTGACGGCCGCGCCGCCGTTCACGCTCCCGCCCGCTGCCACCGCCAGCTTGATCGACATGGGGTTCGACGTCACGACGTCGTCGGGATTGCCGAGATCCCATGCCAGCTGATCCATGTCACCGAAGATGTGACAGCTCGCACACGAGGCCTCACCGTTGGCCGAGGTGTTGAACGCGTCGTACAGGATCGACCGCCCGTCGGTCACGTCGGACGGCTCGGGGCTGTGCAACGACACGTGGTCGTCCTCCAGACCCGTGACCAGATCGATCACCGACACCGAGTTGTCGAAGCGCGTGAGCACGTAGAGCCGGCCGTTCGTCTCGTCGAGCGCCAGGCCGCTCGGCCCGCCGCCGGTCACGTCGAGGTACGACGCGCTGGCGACCGTCGGATCGAACGTGTCGGCCTCGAGCGCGCTCGCGTCGAGGATGCCCACCTTGCTCGAACCGAATGCCGCTATGTAGAGCAGGGTTCCGCTGCTGTCGATGACCATGTCGGTCGGGATCGCCAGGCTGTGCAGCTTGGCGGTCGCGTCGAAACCCGCATCGGCGGCAAGCGTGCTGTAGTCGATGTGCTTGTTCAGATGACGGGGCTTGACGCTCGCGCCCGTCACATCGGTGAGGTTCGGGTTGTCGATGACCGTGACCCGCGCCTCGGCCAGATGGCCCTGCACCGTGGACCCGCCCACGATGCCCGGCCCCTCGAAGCGCACCTCGTTGACGGCCTCGGTGTTGCTCACGTACAGGTCGCCGTTCGACGGGTTCACCACCATGTTGAACAGCGTGGTGCCCACGGCGGCGTGGAGCGCCACCTGGTTCAGCGTGGTGGCGTTGATGGCGAACACATCCTCGTCGGGCAGGTCGAAGCGAACGGCGTTGTTCCAGTTGCGGCCGAGCTCGTCTTCCCACTTGCTCGTCGAGTTGTTGTAGCGGACGATCAGGCCCACCTCGGGCGCCGTCGTCGACTCGGTGTTCGAGCTCGGGCCGGGGTTGCCGCCCGGATTGAGGCCGCCGGCCAGGCCGCCCGGCGACGTGATGCCGTCGCCCGAGCACGTACCCGCGCTGGTGAACCCGTCGCACACCGACCCCTCACCGACCGCGGTCGTCTGGTTGCCGGTGTTGAATCCGGCAGCATACACCGTCAGACCATCGGTGCTCACCGCCAGAGCCCGCGGCGTGTCGGTGAAGAACGAGAGGATCTCCAGCGGCGTACCACCGACCGTGGCCCCGAGACTGGTGGCGTCGAACACCCACACGTCGGCACGATCGACGCCGGCGGTGATGAACTGAGGATCGCCGGCCCCGGTGACGCCCGAGATCGAGGAGTGCGTGCGATGCTGGCCGCGGTGGGCGGTGGTGATGAACGCGCGGTTGCCGCTGCTGCCGGCGAACACGATATCGCGGGGCTCGTCGCCGACCAGCAAGGTACGTACGACACGCGCCGGGCTCGTACTCACGTCGACGACCGAGACGCTGTCGGAGAGATGGTTGACGACCCACACCTCCGAGTTCGAGTGCGCCGCCACGGCCACCGGCTCCATGCCGACGGTGACCGACTCCGTGTGAACGATGCCGAACGCGTCGATGCTGAATATCTCGAGCCGGTTGTCGGGGGTGTTGGTCGCGAACAGACGCGTGCCGTCGGGGCTCATCGCCAGCGGCCGTACCTGCCCCGACTCGAAGTTGACGTACGACACCTGGGCGTCGGCCGGAGCGGCCGCGATCGAGATCATCATGGCGACCGTGAACAACGTGGCGCTGCGCATCGAGCAATACCTCCGGACGGATTCCGCGATCGTACCACGGCGCGAACGGTCCAGGGGCAGGTGAGCCGGCCGCCTCGGGCGTGGTCGGCGCAACCTACAGGAGAAGGGAGGCTGAGAGGAACGGGCGGGACGGACTGTGCAGGGGCGAGCTCGCCGGGCTCACCCGCCCGGGGGGCGACCTTCGTCGGCCCTCGGCGACTCCGGCGCTCGACCGCGCCCGGCCCGCTTGCGGTAAGCCTTGCGGTGCTCCTCCTGGATGCGCATCAGCTCGCGACGCTGCTCGGGCGTGAGCAGCTTGCGAATGGCCAGGATCGCCCGCATGCGACGCTTCTTTTCCTCGGTCATCAGCGAGCCTATCTCTTCGACCTGCGCCATGATCGCGACCTCGTCGGGCTCCTCGGCGTGCAGCTGTTCACGCAGCCGCGCATGCTTCTGGGCGAGCTTCTCGACCGCACCGCGGTTCTGCTTGCGTGACTCATCCACGAGCTCGCGGATCTCGGCGACCGTCTCCTCGCTCAGGCCGAGGCGTTCCGCGTGATACTCGATGAATCCACCCGGCTCCGGTCCGCCGTGCATGGCCGGCCCGGAGCCACCGTGTCCGGGCGGTACGGCGGCGCCGCCGGGCGCCGGCTGGCGCGAGTCGCACGGAGCCCCTTGCTCGCAACCCGGCCCACCGGCCGCAGACGGCGTGACGGCGAACATCACGGCCGCGCACGCGAAGAGCGCAGTGACGAGTAGTCTGCTAGCCATCGGTGAGCACCGTCGCGATACCACGGTAGTCGTCGGGAAGCCCGGCGTCGTCAACGAGCGAGCGCGCCCGCACCTCGTGAAGCTCGCGCGGATACAGCAGACCGTATTCCCACTCATCGTACAGCGCGAGCCGCGCCATCAGCCGTGCGCCGACGCGCGGTGTCGTACGCACTGCCGCTCGCGACGCCGGCGGCGTCGGTACCGACACGCGGGCCACGACGGCCGCGGGCTGCGACGGCGCGGACGTCGGGCCGACCCGCCACGGCAGGATGAACCAGGCCACCGTCGCCACGCAGGCCGCGCCGGCGAGTGCCGGCGCCAGACCGCGACGCAACGGCTTCTTGCGCTCGATTCGCTGCCAGAGATCTTCGTTGAGAGCCACGCGGCGCCCCGGCGAGAGGTCGGCGGGCCGGTAGTGCGCGTCGATCTGCTCGAGCAGCTGCTCGTCGACGTCGTGCTCGTTCCGATCGGTCATGGCATCGGTTCTCCTTTCGCCCCCGCGGCCGGCTTCACGTCGGCGAGCTCGTGCCGCAGCGCCTTGAGCGCACGGTGGAGATGACTCTTCACCGTCCCCTCGGCGCGTCCCATGAGCTCGGCCGCCTCGGACACCTTGAACCCCTCCAGGTGAACGAGGATGAACGCCTCGCGCTGGCCGCGGCTGAGCCGCTGCACGGCGCTGGCGATCCGGCGTTGCAGCGCCGGATCGCGTGCCGCCACCGGCGACGGATCGGCGGGATCGTGCTCGCTGCCGCTGGTCCACACCTCGCGCACGGCACGCCACCGCCGGTAACTGTGAGCCTGTCGTACGAGAATGCGGTAGAACCAGGTTTCCAGCCTGGCGTCCTCGCGGAACTTCGGCAGCGCCGCATAGGCCTTCATGAAGGCATCCTGACTGACGTCTTCGGCGGCCGCGTCGTCTCCGCCCACCAGTCGCCACGCCAGACGGCGCGCGCGATCACGATGGGTGGCGACGAACTCGACGAATCTTCGCTCGAGATCGGGTCGCACGGCGGCAACGTCCACGCCCAGCGCATCGTCGCCTAGTGCATCCTCCAGCAAGACAGCTTCCATGGGCCGAACAACCGTCAGACGCGCGAAACCCGGTTCCGGTTTACAGGCCCGCCGAAGTTCGCGGTGGGAGACCTCGACGAGCCGTGGCGTGGCCCGCCTCAACAGTGGCGCAATACCGGCGCGGTGCAAGCGAGGACGGCGGCCGCGGGAGGTGCGCGGCCGCCGTCGTCCGGCCGGGCGGCGACTCCTCGGCGGGGGGAACCGAGGTGGGTCGCCGCCCGGTTGGGCCCGGTATCGGGTTGCCTGTCGGCGACCCGATACCGACCGGAGGCTATCGTCGTACAGGACTCCCTACCGCTGAGCGCATCGGCCCGCGGCTCCGCTCGTACGTGACCCCATGCCCGACGAGGCCCGGAGCTCGTCACGCTGCTCGGGCGTGAGATGCGCGCGCACGGCGAGCATCGTGCTCAGCTGCTGCTTGCGGAGCTCGGTCATGAGCTCGCCGACGAGCTCGACCTGGCCCAGCACCACGGCCTCACCGGGCGTGTCCTGATCGAGCAAGGCTCGCAGCCCGGCATGGGCGTCGACCACGTTCTGTCGCAGGACTCGTACGTCGACGCGCGAGCGATCGAGGATCGTGTAGATGGCGTCACGTGTGGGGTCGTCGAGGTCGAGACCGGCAAGCCGCGCTTCGAGTCGTGCGTTGGGGTCGAGAGCGCCGGCCGTGTGGGCAGGCGGCAGCGCGAACGCGGCGGTACAGAGCACGAGCAGGGCGGTAACGGCGGTCGCGGCTGATAGCGAGAGATTCCTCGGACGGTACATCGGCTCCATCTCCTTGTGTCTTCGATCGTTGCTCCGATCGTGCGTTGATGTCCGCGCTTGTTGCGCGCTCCATCGATTAGACTCGCGGGCGCCGGCGGCGGTTTACAGGCGGCCCATTGGCCGCACGGACCCGTCCGGGTGGGGATTGCCCAAGCGCGACGTTCGTATAGAATCCCCGAAGATGACCCGGAGCGTACTCAGCGACCGAACCGGCGCGGGGAGAGTGGAATGAAAGCACGACCCAGCGTCGAAAAGCGCCGCAAGGAGCTGGCGCGGCAGGACCGCAAGCAGGAAAAGGCCGAGCGGCGAAAGCACCGCAAGGAAGAGCGGGAGAGCCGGCCGGACGCCGAGCCGGGCGAAGATCCCGATCTGGCCGGCATCGTCGCCGGCCCCCAGCCGTTGCAGCCCGAGTTCATGGACGCCCCGCCCGAGGAGCCCGAAGAGGGCGACGAGCCAACCTCCGAGCGCTAGCAGCCACCGGCTGCACCCGTCCTGCAGCTCCCCCCGTTGAGATACTTCGAAGACTTCTCTGCCGGCACCGTGCGAACGGCGCCCGGAACCTATCCAGTTACCGAAGACGAGATCGTCGAGGTCGGCACGCGCTGGGACCCGCAACCGTTCCACACCGACGCCGAGGCCGCCCGGGACTCGATCTTCGGTGGGCTCGTCGCATCATCCGTACACCTGTTCGCGATCGCCGTATGGCTCGGCTCCACGTACGAGGACAAGGTAGACGCGGTCACCGCGCTCGGCTTCAAGGAGCTGCAATGGCATGCGCCGGCACGCGCGGGCGACCGGCTGCGGCTACGATCCACCACGCTGTCGACGCGCGTGTCCCGTAGCCGTCCCGACTGCGGCATCGTCGAGTCGCGCAGCCAGATCATCAACCAGGACGACGAGCTCGTGTTCTCGTACCAGGGCGCGGCTCTCATTCGCCGACGACCCGCCGACACATCGAGCTGACCCGCATCGGCTACCGGCCACTGTCGGAGTACGGTTGCCTGACGGCGATCTTTATCGGCTGACCGGCGACCAGCACCGTATCGGGCTTCATCGCGTTGGCGACCGAGGCCTTAGCCGGAGCCCATGCGCTGCTGGAACGTCCGAGCAGCTCGCGCAACGTCTCGCCCTCGCGCGCGCGCACGACGCGCAACCTCGTCTCGCTGACGCTCGCGCGTTCGGCGGCCGCGAGGGGACGGAAACTCGCGGCGATGGCCTGAAGCGTGGCACCCTCGGTCGAGAAGCGCTGCAAGGACATGACGCCTGTCAGCTGGTAGATCATTTCGTTGTAGGCGATCCACGTGAGGTCGACGACCGCGGGCCCCTCGCGGGTCTGTGCCTGGGCCCGGAAATGCGCCGCCGGCAACCCCGCGACCTCGGTCCGCTCGACGTCCTGAAGGCTGAATCCCATCTTCTTGCTGACCGACGCCGCTCCCTGCAGCGGATCGTCGGACTTGCCGAGCGCCTCCAGCAACGACAGGGCCGCTCCCTCCGGTGCCGCGGCGGCTGCGAAGACACGCGAGTTGCGCGTCTTCCAGCCCTCCGGAAAGCGCACCGAGAAGCCGAGACGGGGGTGGACGAATCGGCCATCGTGGAACACGCCCTCGGCCGGATCGTTACCGACGAGCATGCCGTCGAGCTCGGCGAAGAACGCGCCCTGATCGTCGGCGACCGGCGCATGCGCGACGGTCGTGAAACGATGGGCATCGCCGGCGGTCTGCTCGATGCGCTCGGGTGTGGCGGGGTGCGAGTCGAGGAAGCTCGTCTCGCGCGTCTTGCCCGCCACCAGCACTTCCTCGGCCGCCAGAGCGGTGAGAAACGCAGACATGGCCGCCGGGTCCCAGCCCGCGTCGGCCGACAGCTGCATGCCGATCTCGTCGGCTTCGCGTTCCTGGTCGCGGCTGTAGTGCGCGATGACCGCACCCGTGGCCAGATCGCCCGCGCCACTGATCGCGCGGCCCAGCGGCGGCGCCACGATGCCGGTGACGGCGCCTGCCAGCCCGGTCGCCAGCCGGAACGGGCTGGTCAGCGCGCTGGTCGTCTGCTGTCGTACGTGATGGCGGGCGGCCACGTGCCCGATCTCGTGACCGATCACGTTGGCGAGCTCGTCCTCCGAGTTCGCGAGCGCCAGAAGACCGCGCGACACGTAGATGTAGCCTCCGGGCAGTGCGAACGCGTTCGGCTCGGCCATGTCCACGATGCTGAACTTGTAGGATACGTCCTGGCGTGGAGATCGAGCCGCGAGCCTGGCGCCCAGCGTGTCGACGTACGCGCGCAGCGCCGGGCTGCCGCTGAGCCCCATCTGCTCATTCACGACCTTCGACATCTCGGCGCCGCTCTCACGTTCCTGGGCGACCGATGTCAGCGCGACCTCGGGCGAGTGGGTGACCGGGTTGAGCGTACAGCCTGCCGCCAGCAGCGTGGCGGCGAGGATCCAGGATCCGTTGTGATATCGGGACATTACGGGCGCGTACGCTGGCCGATGCGTGGGCGCGACGCAAGCCCGGGAACCGCCGGTCCGTCGTGGCCGGTGAACGCTGCCGCCGGTCGGCCGCGCTCGTTCAGCGCGCCGTCACGGCGTCGCACGCACGGTGCGCTTGAGCAACTGCACGGTGAGCCACAGGAACGTCAGCGGGAACAGGATCGTGTCGAGCAGGAAGACGACGATCAGATCGATCGTGTACTCGCCGGCGTCGGCGGCGGCGGCCTTCAGCACGCCGATGCGCTCGTCGATGTCCACCGCGTCACGGGCCGACCGGTAGGCACGCAGCGCGCTGTCGAGTAGCGACCCGTCCCGCTCCGGAGCCGGCAATCGCTGGCCGTCGCTGGCGTTCTTGATGGTGGCCGCGGCCTGCTCCAGCTTGCGCGTCGACTCGACGTACTGGGGCTCGAGGAACGTCTGGTACAGGCCCGAGCTGGCGACCGCGACCAGCGGGATCGCGAAGCGAACGATGACGAGCGCAGCCGCCGCCTTGATGACGACACCACGGATGCGTGGCCCCACGCTGTGCGGCGCCCACACCACCCACAGCGACGCGAGAATGAAGAAGCTCACCGCCATGCTGAACAAGGGAAACGCCGTCACGCTGAGCAGCACGCGCTGCACGCCCAGTGACGTGCCGCTGACGAGCAGGATCCAGGAGAATCGCTCGATCAGATCGTTGACGGGATCGAGGATCTCGCCGGGTTTGAACGTGAGCCCGACACCGGCCGGCTCCACCGCGACCTCGGTGCCCTGCGCCACCGAGATCACACCGTTCAGACCACGCGCAACGCCGTACGCGACCAGCGCGCGCCGTAGCGCGGCGTCGGCGTGAGCTCGGCCGGCATCGTCGAGAACGCCGAGGTGCGCCACGACGATCACGACCACCGCCGCAATCGTCGCCAGCACGCGCAAACGCAACGCGTTCATGGCGCGCCATTGTACGGCACACCGGCGAACGTCAAAGCGATCGGTGTCCGGGAGCCCGCTGAAGAACCCCGGACCGAGCAGGGCGCCGGGATTCGCAGCGCAGCGATCGGTGCAAAGCGCGGTGCTCTGCGACGGGGGTGGTTTTTTTTCAACGGGCTTCCAGGCTGGGGGGTGGTGGCCCCCGGCAATACAGACACGACTCTGTGCCGGGGGCCGGGATGGGTCGATAGGCCCACACCGAGCAGCGCGGGGGGGCCACGCGTGCTCGCCAGGAATAGTAGGCCGGGGACCGATCCGCATAAAGAGATTCGCGCGCGCCGGATCGCTTTGCTGAACGTACGTTCCAAGTCCAGCATCGCCGCGCTTCTGTTGTGTGCTCGCGGAAGTCATATTCGCGCTGTGCCGACCGACACAGCACATCAGTCTCTCACCGCCGTCGACCGGGGAACGCTCGAAAGAGACGCCGAGCGGCTCGACACCGTCGCGCGCCAGATCCGCGCCGTCTTTCGTCGGTCGCTCACCCACTACACCACCGGCACGTCCACACGACGCGATCTCGCACGACAGCTATTCGTCGCCATGCACGGACGCGACCCGCGGCCCTCGGTTCTCGCGGACAGGGCTGCCGTCGAGTCCCTCACGGGCAAGACCGAAGGCCATCGCGCCGCCGGGCTGAGTCCCGACGTACTGCTGTCCTGTGGCTGGCTGTCGGCTTACGCCGAGGTGCTCGACGTTCGCGAGAGCGAGCTGGTGCCGCCGACGCTCACGGCCGAATGGCACGAGATCGTCGAGCGCAGCGACCGTATCTGGGCGGCACTCCAGCAAGACCGCGAATCCTCCACGCTCACCGTCCGTCAGTGGAAGGACCGGCTCGGGCTCGAGCGCTGGAAGGCGTCAACGCTGGAGAAGTACCTGGCCGGCAGCGTAACCTCGCCGCGCCATCGCGTTCGCATGCTGTGCCGGTTCGCTGCGGCGGTGACCGCAGGGCCCGACCTCGAAGGATCGTAGCGAACGCCAGAAGCGGCGGGTTCCTGTACCCCTCGAAGACCTCGGCCGGCTTGACGCCGGCGCCGCGTTTGCTAGGGTCGCGCCGTCGTGAAGCAGCCTGCGCTAGATCTGTCGCGCGTGTTCGACCTGGAACCGCACGGTCTCGACACGTTCCTCGGCGAGAGCCCGCCCTACCCCTGGGGCCGGATCTACGGCGGGCTGGTGATCGCGCAGGGTCTGTGGGCTGCGACGCAGACGGTGAGCCCCGACCACGCGATTCACTCCATGCACGCGTACTTCATCCTCGGCGGAGACCTCGCCGAGCCGGTCCGTTACGAGGTCGACCGCGTCCGCAACGGGCGCTCGTTCACCACGCGCCGGGTGGTCGCGCGCCAGAGCGGCGGTGCCATCCTCACGCTCGGCTGCTCGTTCCAGGCGAGCGAGAGCGGTGCCGACCTGCAGTCGGCCGCGATCCCCGATGGCCTGCCCCGGCCCGACGAGCTGACGAAGGAATACGACGCCGGCGTCGAGCGTTGCGACGCGCCAGCGATGACCGAACCGCCACGCTCGCTGGCATGGGCGCGCTATCCGCTGGCCCTGGCCGACGACCCGCGCCTGCAGACCTGCGGGCTGGCATACGTCTCCGATCTGAATCCGATGAACGCCGCACTCACCGCCCACCCCGGCTGGACTCCCGCCGATGGTGAGTGGGACGAGCACTTCATCGGCGCGAGCCTCGATCACGCGATGTGGTTCCACCGCCCGGTCCCCGTCGACCAGTGGCTGCTGCTCGACATGACGACGCAGCGCCTCGTCGGCAACCGCGGCCTGGCAACCGGACCGGTGCTCACCACGGACGGGACCCACGTTGCCACGGTCGCGCAGGAGGTGCTGCTGCGGGAGCGGCGGCGCTGATACTTCGATAAGCCGCAGCAGCTGACCTCGGTTAACGATCGTTCAATCGCGAACTCGGCCGCGTCCTTTGACAGACCTCCGCACGATAGGTAGCCGACTGCGATGCGCGGCAGGCACCCGGACGCCAGCCGTCACGCGGATAGCGGAATCGGATAGCGAAGCGCATCGGCTCTTAGGTGCGCTGGGGGGCTGCGGCAAGTCTGGATCGAGCTGCCATGAAGTCACGACTGTTTCCCGTTGTAATCGTAAGCGTCCTTTTCCTGATCGTGTTACAGCCAGCGGCTGCTCTTTCGGCCTGCGGTAACGGCATCATCGAAGGAGGCGAGGAGTGCGATCCCGGTAGCGCGCTGTTCGAGGATGGAGACCCGTCTCTCCCGTCGTGCACGACCGGCGGCGACTGCTTCTTCGAATCGAGCTGCTGCAAGTTCAACTGTCAGTTCGTCGGTCAGGGCGCGAGCTGCTTCGACGGGAACCTCTGCACCCAGAACGACATCTGCGATCAGGTCGGGACCTGCGGCGGCGACCCCACCGCCGCGGGGCTGGCCTGCGACGACAGTCAGTTCTGCACGATCACCGACACCTGCGATGGGGCGGGCGGATGTACGGGAACCGGCGACCCCTGCGCGGGCGGCTCCGTGTGCGAGGGAGCCTGCGACGAGGCCCTCGACTCGTGCTTCGTGCCCACTGGCACGCCTTGCGGCAGCTCCACCGACAGCGACTGCACCGACCCCGACACCTGCGACGGTCTTGGCGGCTGCGTGGTGAACGACGCGGCCGCCGGTAGCCCGGCACCGACCGAGTGTGACGACACGAACGCCTGCACGTCCGATCAGTGTGACGGCGCGGGTGGCTGCCGGTATGCAAACGAGGCCCCTGGCTCCGCGTGTGGTGACGCATCGACGACGTCCTGCTCGTCACCGGATTCATGCGATGGCGCAGGAGCCTGCCTGAGCAACGATCTGGTCGCAGGAGCGGCGTGCGGCGACCCCACCGATACCGACTGCACCGACCCCGATAGCTGCGACGGTGCGGGAGCTTGCGACGCCAACGACGAGACGGCCGGCGTTGCGGCTCCGAACCAGTGCGACGAGCTCAACGAATGCACTGCCGATCAGTGCGATGGTAGCGGAGGCTGCCAGAACCCCGCGCTTGCGGCCGGATCGGCGTGTGGAGACGGGACCACCACCGAGTGCACCGCCGCCGACACGTGCGACGGCGCCGGAAGCTGCACCGACAACGATCATGCCGCCGGTACGCCGGCGCCCGGCCTGTGTGACGATCAAAACGACTGCACGGCAGACCAGTGCGACGGCGGCGGGCAGTGCCAGAACCCGCCCGAAGCGGGCGGAACGGCCTGCGGCGACCCGGCCGACACCGAGTGCACGAACGCCGATTCGTGCGACGGCGCCGGCGCTTGCTCGTCAAACGACGAACCGGCAGGAGTCTCTGCACCCGCGCTTTGCGACGACACGAACGTCTGCACCACCGACGAGTGCGATGGGGCGGGAAGCTGCCAGAACCCGGGCGTCGCGTTCGGCGCCGCCTGCGGCGATTCCACCGACGATCAGTGCCTGAATCCGGACGTGTGCGACGGTGCGGGTACGTGCATCGCGAACGACGAATCGGACGGAACACCATGCGACGATGGAGAGTTGTGCTCGATCGTAGACGAGTGTGCGCTCGGCGTGTGTACAGCGGTGCAGTTCCTCGACTGCGGCGACACCGACGGGTGCACGCACGACTTCTGCGACAGCGGCACCGGTTCGTGCCTCAACGTGGTCGAGCCCGACCCGGATTGCGACCCGGCCGGGGCCGCCCAGCTGGTACTCATCGACCGACCCAACGACGCCAAGGACAGGCTGAAGTGGAAGTGGGGTCGCGGCAGCGTGACGCCGATCGAGGATTTCGGCGCCCCCGCGACGCAGACCGACTACGAGCTGTGCGTTTACGACAGTGCGGCCGACGTGCAATCGCTTTCGATGCGACTGTTCCTGCCGGCCTCTCCGACCTGGCAGCTCAAGGGCAGCAGCAAGCTGCAGTACAAGGACAAGTCCGGTTCGGCCGACGGCATCCAGGTGGTCAAGCTCAAGTCCGGCGGCAAGCCGGCGGTCGGCCTGAAGGCGAAGGGACAGAACCTGCCCACGCCGGCGCCGTTCTCCGCGGACGAGTTCTTCGCTCTCGACCCTATCTTGACCGCCCAGATCGCGAGCAGCGACGGACGCTGCTGGGTGACCGACTTCCTCGAGGCCAAGCGGAACACAACGTCTCGCTTCAAGACGCGGCAAGTCGGAATCGTGATTCGCTAACCGCGCGCGCCAGGACTCACAGAACCCGGAACACCTCGTAGCACGCCTTCGAGCCGCCGAACGCGGCCATGCGCCCGATGCACACGATGTCGTTCATCCACGCGTAGCGGCTCGAGGCGGTTTCGAAGTACGGCGTGCTGCGAAAGTACATGTCGCTGCCGTCGATGCTCTCGCCTGCCTGGATTCGGTCGGCGAGCCCCGGGTCCATACGCAGGATACCCGTGTAGCTGCAGTAGACGTGCTCGCCATCGTCGGTGCGGATCGTGAAGCGCACGTCGAGCTTCCAGTTACCGTTCGGCATCACACGGATCCAGTCGCCCATGGGCGCGATCACCTCACCCTTGATGCGCGGACCGCTCACGGTGGCGCGCTCGACACGGAAGATCATGAGGTTCTCGTTGCCGAGCACGGGCTCGCTGATGTCTCCCTCGAGAACGAACAGGAACTCGGTCTTGATCGGTTCGATGTCGCTCATGCGGTCCTCACTGCCGATACGGATTCAGTCCTGGAACACGACCGGCAGATGACCGTACACGCGGAAGAACGACTCCGACCAGCTCACGCCGTCGAGATCGATCGACAGCGCAGGCGCGCGTCGTACCAGCTCGCCGATCGCGATCTGCGCCTCCATCTTCGCCAGCTGATGGCCCAGGCAGTAGTGCGACCCGCCGCCGAACGAGAGGTAGCGGATGTTCTCGCGCATGATGTCGAAGCGATCGGGGTCGGGATTCACTGACGGGTCACGGTTGCCGGCCGCCAGTACCGGCCAGATGACCGAATCGGCCGGCAGGTGCGTACCCGCAACCGTGCAGTCCTCGGTCAGCACGCGCCAGATCATGAGCACCGGCGTATCGTAGCGCAGGCATTCCTCGACCGTGTTCTCGATCAGCCCGGGCCGGGCGCGCAGCATCTCGAGCTGGTCGGGGTGATCGATGAGCGCACGTACGCCGTTGCCGATCAGCCCGATCGTGGTCTCGAAACCGGCCACCAGCAGGCCGACGACCTGGGGAATCATCTCGTCGGCGCTCAAGCGATCGCCGTCTTCTTCCACGGCGATGAGCTCGCTCAGCAGATCGTCGCCGGGGTTGCGACGACGCTCGGCGATGAGGTCCTCGAAGTACGCGGCCAGCGCCTCGCCGGCCTCGCGCGATGCCTGCACCGGCTCGGGCGGGAGCATCGACGCGAAGAACGCGTTCGTGCGCGCCTGCGTCCACGCGGTGAACATGGGCCAGTCGTCGTCGGGTACGCCGAGCACCTTGCAGATCATCGATGCCGGAACCGGCAGCGCCAGGTCGTCGATCACGTCGATGCGGCCGCGCTCGAGCGCCGTGTCCATCGCACGCTCGACGGTTGCGTGCACCTGGAGCCGCATGGTCTCCACCGCACGACGCGTGAACGCCTTGAACACCAGGCGTCGCAGGCGCGTGTGCAGCGGCGGATCCTCGTTGAGCATGAAGCGCACGAAGCTGCCGGCGCTCGTGTCGCCCGGATCGAACATGGGGTTGACGCCGGCCGCGTTCGTCTGGCTCACCGGCCCCGACCGAAGCAGCGCGTCGATGTCGTCGTGGCGCGTGATACGCCAGGTTCCGAGTGGCGTGAGGTTGACCGGGTCGGCCTCGCGCAGACGGTGCAGCGACGGATAAGGGTCGTCGCGAAACCCGGCGGAGAGCGGGTTGCAGCCGTGCCACGCTTCGTCGGACATTGGCTGCACCGACCGGGCCGGCGGTGTTTCCAGCTTCTCGCTCATCACGCCTCGCGACGAAGGCGCGCCTGGGCGATGCGGACGCTCACGCCGAGCTCACCATGCATGCAGCTCGGGCAGCACCTCGGCCGCGAACAGACGCATGCCGGCCTCGGACTGCTCCGGGTCGATGCCGCCGAACAGGGTGCAGATGTTCAGATCGAAATCGCCGACGACGTCCCTGCGACGCTCGAGCCGCTCGACGATCTGGGCGGGCGTGCCGGCGGCCTGAACCGACACGTAGTTCTTCATGGCGCCGTCCACGCCCATCGCCGCCATCGCCGCCTGCTGCTCGCCGTACGACCGGTAGGCCTTGCTCTCGCGGAAGTGCTCGCCGCCGAGCTCGTAGTGGTGCATCACCGCGCCGAAGTACGCGCCTATGTACTGCTCGGCCAGGGCTGCCCCACGATCGGCGTCGGCGTGGCAGACGCTGAAGTCGCAGAAGCGCGGCGCGGGCGGCTTGCCATCGTGATGCTCGGCGAACGTCGTCCGGTAGCTCTCGATGTCCGCGGCGCATGCCTCGTCGCGCTTGTTCGAGAACAGCACCATGCCGACGCCGAGCTTCGCCGCCTGCACGACCGAGTCGGGCGACATCGCGACGGAATGAGCGCGCCCCTCGAACGTCGCCAGCGGCGCGGGCCGGATCTCGGTGGGCGCCTGCGGATAGTAGCGGCCTGCGCCCTCGATCACGCCGCTCTCCAGGGCTGCGAGGATCATCGCCGACGCCTCGTCGAAGCGATCGCGCGACTCCTCCATGTCGATGCCGAAGCCCGCGTACTCGCGGCGAGCAAGACCACGGCCCATGCCGAACACGGTGCGGCCATCGCACAGGTGGTCGAGGAGCACGATCTTCTCCACGACCCGCAGCGGATCGTTCCACGGCAGGATGACCGCCCCGGTGCCGAGCCTGATCGTGCGCGTACGGCCCGCGAGATAGCTCAGCAGCTGCGTGTTGTCCGGGCACGCGGCGTAGTCGGTGAAGTGGTGCTCCACCGGCCACAGCTCGTCGAAGCCCAGATCCTCGGCGAGCTCGGCCAGACGGAGCTCGGCCTTGACCACGTCGGCGTCCGGCACGCGGCGGCCGTAGTTCTGGAACACCATCTGCAGACCGACGCGCATGGCGACTCCTGTCGGACGACGGCGGCGGCGATGACGCCGGCGCCGGATGCGCCACGCATACCCGCGCGTCGGCGGCGACGCCAGAGAGCGTCGCGTGCGCCGCGCTGTACGCAGCTGGCAAGGCGTCGGGCAGATCGCTACGTTGCGCTGCCGACGAACGCGCGCAGGTGTGCGCCGATGCATCGGCATCGCGAGGTGAAGACATGAAGGATTTCAACGGCAAGACCGCCGTCGTCACGGGCGCGGCGAGCGGCATCGGTCGAGCACTCGCCGACCGTTCGGCGGCCGAGGGGATGAACGTCGTGCTGGCCGACGTCGAGACCGACCGCCTCAAGCGCGTCGCCGACGAGCTGCGAGATCGGGGTGCGACCGTGTGCGCCGTCCCCACCGACGTCTCCGACGCCGACGCCGTCGACGCGCTCGCGCGCGCAACGGTGGACGAGTTCGGCGGTGCGCACCTGCTGTTCAACAACGCCGGTGTCGGCGGCGGCGCGCCGACCTCGTGGCAGTGCACGCTCGACGACTGGAAGTGGGTGATCGGCGTCAACCTGTGGGGCGTGATCCACGGCGTCCGTGCGTTCCTCCCGATCCTCGTCGAGCAGGGCTGCGAGACGCACGTGGTCAACACCGCGTCGGTGGCCGGCCTGGTGTCGGTGCCCGGGCTCGGACCTTACAACGTGTCCAAGCACGGCGTGGCCACGCTCAGCGAGACGATCTATCACGAGCTCACGACCACCCACCCGCAAACCGGTGTGAGCTGCCTGTGTCCCGGCCACGTCGCCACCGACATCATCGATTCCGCGCGCAACCGCCCCACCGAGCTGGCCGACACCTTCGTGCCCGAGCCCGATCCAGTGCGCGACGAAGCGTTCGCGAAGTTCGAGGCGGCGGTCCACGCCGGCACCTCGCCGGCCGACATCGCCGAGATCACGTTCGCCGGCATACGCGAGCGCAGGCTCTGGATCCTGCCCCACCCCGAGTGGAAATCGCTGGTCGAAAGCCGCGCACGACAGATCACGCAGGACGAGGCACCCGACCTGCTCGGCCTCGTCGAGAGGATGGCGATGATCTGACCCTTGCGGCGTGGCCGTCGTCAGGCCGCCGTCAGTCGAGATCACGGCGCGCCTTCTTCACGGCGGCGCGCTTCTTCTTGTCCTGAATACGACGCTCGGTGGCTGCCCGTGACGGCTTGGTCTTCACACGCGCGCGGCGCCGGACCAGCGCGTTGCGCAGCAGCGCGGCGAGCTTCTCGCGCGCGTCCTGTCGATTGCGAGCCTGATCCCTGGTGCGGTCGGACACGACAATGAGGTCGCCGTCGACGGTGAGCTTCATGCGGCTGACGATCAGACGGCGGTCGGCCTCGGAGACCGCCCTGCTCATGAGCGGATTCCAGCGAAGCTCTACCTTCGACGACGTCTTGTTCACGTGCTGCCCGCCGGGTCCGCCCGAGCGCGCGAAGCGCTCGCCGAGCTCGGAGGCGGGGATGGTGAGGCGGTGGCTCACGCGCAGATCGGCCATCGGTCGCTCACTCGCCTGCCCGCGCGCCGGTCACGGCCGATCAGCCGAGCGTCTCTCGCGCGCGCGTGGCGAGCGCGACCATTTCGTTGCGCGCCTCCTGCGGAGTCGAGATGGGCGCCGAGAACGCCAGCCGGATCGGACGTGGGCCTCGTCCGGTGTGCGCCGACAGCTCGAACCCGTAGCGATCGACACCGGTCATGGTGGCCTCGGTGGTATCGGCGGCCCTGGTGAACGCCAGGCAGTAGCTGCGCATGGCATCGGCGTGGTCGGCGTTCATGTGCTCGATGATCGCAGGAGCGTGCGGTGCGATGGGATCGGGCTCGCCGTCGCGCCAGTCGCCCGGCTCGACCCATGACATGCGGCCGTAGCCGCCGATGTAGCGCACGGCGTCGACGTCGATTCGCCAGAACGCGAAATCCTTGTAGTCGATGTAGTACTCGGAGCCCGGGTGGGCCTGGAGATACGCGTCCCTGGCGGCGTCTCGCTCGTCGCTCGCCTCGAGCTTGCGACCGGCGCCGATCAACGTGACCCGCCCGTTCGCCAGCGGATCGCCCTCGCCGCCCTCGGCCACCAGCAACGACGCACGCGTGTCGCCGCGCAGGTTCTTCGTGTGCTCGGCGAGCTCGCTGATGAAGAAGACCGGATTCGCCCTCTCCATCGCGAACGTGACGAACGATCCATACGGGAATCCCGCCGGTTCCTTCGCGATCGTGCACAGGGTTCCGGTGCGGATCGAGGCCGCCAGGGTACGGGCTCGCTCGCCGTGGGTGGGCGTCGGAACGTCGGGGTCGAAGAGGAGGTCCTCGGCCTCGCCGCCGGGCCTCGAGTGGGCGTCATTGCTCAAGTCGGTTCCTCCACGTCGCCCCGCAGGCGGTGACGCGCAGAGTCTAGCGCGACCGTCGGCAGATTCTAGAGCGAACGGGGCGCGCCCGACGTACCCGGGTCGGCGCGCAACGTTACGGCGGCAATCGATCGCCCGGCCACATCGGCTCGCGCGCCGGTTCGCACCCGACACCCTCGACTGAGGACAGCCCCTCAGATGCGCCGTTCGTCCTGCGAAACGTGCCCGGACGTGCGATCCCCGCACGCGGCACGCACGTGCGTTTGCCCGGCTGGACACATCATACGACATCGGCGTCTGATTACTGCGGGGGTCCACGTCGGCGCTTGCCGTGCGCGTCCGGACGACGCGCGGGAGTGTTCTGCAAAGCGAACGACAGGACGTAACTCTCGAATTTCCTGTTTGAAGTCCTGCCAGATTCGACATGAAGCGCACCCTTTCGATCCTCACCATCGTTCTCGCCTCCACCCTTCCGGGTATCGCGCAAGCCGAGCTGAGCTTCGTCGGACCGGAGTTCCTGGTGAATTCGTACACCGGCCGCGAGCAGCGAACCGAGAGCGCGCGCAGCGTGTCTCGCGGCGCCGACGGTAGCTTCGTCGCGGTGTGGTCGGGCGACCACAACGGCGGCGGCGACCCCGACGCAATGGGAACCGACATCTTCGGCCGACGCTTCGATGCAGACGGCGCGCCGGTGGGAACGGAGTTCCAGGTGAACACGTACCTGACAGGCGACCAGCAGAACGTCGCCGTATCGGTGGGCGGCGGCGGCAAATTCGTCATCGTCTGGGAAACCGATGCGGGCATCGGCAGCTGCGACCTGGATTCGGAGTGCGGCGAGATGCAGGTATGCGGGATCGACGGCCGCTGCCATGGCGGCGGCCAGGACGGTGACGGGCTGGGCGTGTTCGGCCGGCTCTATGACGGCGCCGGCAACGCCGTGACCGGCGAGATCCAGATCAACAGCTACACGACCGATGCCCAGAGCGATCAGGTCGTGGCGATGGATGACGACGGCAACTTCGTGGTGGCGTGGGAGGCCGAGTTCGACGAGAACGACGTGTTCGCCCGGTTCTTCGACAGCACCGGAACGGCCCCCGCCAACGAGTTTCGCGTCAACACGTTCACCGCGAGCGCGCAGCGCGACCCCGTGATCGCCTACAACGGTCCCACCGGATTCGTGCTGGCCTGGGAAGCCGCTGGTAGCAGGGACGGCGACGCCAAGGGTGTCTTTGCGCAGCGCCTCGATGCCGCGGGCTCACCCATCGGGACCGAGTTCCAGGTGAACACGTACTTCACCGGCGAGCAGGTGAACCCCAGCATCGCCGCCTCGGGCAGCGGTAACGGCGCGTTCGTGATCGCCTGGGACAGCAGCGCGAGCCACCCATCGTGCGACACCGACCTGGACTGCGACGAGGATACGCAGTTCTGCAACCTCGACGGCAAGTGCGCCGGCGGAGACCAGGACGGCGGAGGCAAGGGGGTGTACGGCCAGCGCTTCGACGTGACGGGTGCCCGCGTCGGCTCGGAGTTCCAGATCAACACGTACACCGAGGGCAATCAGGAGCAGCACGCCCTGGCCATGGACCGCGACGGCGCCTTCTTCGCGGTGTGGAGACGCCGTGAGTCGAACGACAGCATGGGAATTCGCGGCCGCGCGTACGACACCAGTGGCAACCCGGCCGGCGACGAGTTCACGGTGAACACCGAGACGAACGACCGCCAGAGCGCCCCGTCCGTCGCGACCGACCGTCTCGGCAACCACGTCGCGGTGTGGGAGAGCGACGGCCAGGACGGCAGCAAGGAAGGGGTGTTCGCCCAGCGCTTCCGCATCAACCTGGCCCAGTCGGAGTTCTGCGGCGATCCAGTCGGCCCGGCAGGCTCGCCGGCCGGCGAGCCCCGCGAATACCTCGTCAACACCAGCGACGCGCTGGTGGTCATGCAGGTGGCCGTCGGAATCGCCGGCTGCGAGCCGTGCGTCTGCGACGTCGACAGCTCGGGCGCGGTGCGTGTGACCGACGCCCTCATCGTGCTCCAGAAAGCGGTCGGCGCCGACGTCGAGCTGACCTGCCCTACCTGCGACTGACGCCGGCTCCTCGCTCCCGGGCACCGGTCCGGCCTCGTTCCTCGACCGCCCCGTCCTGACTCCTGTTCTCGCCGCTCGCGGCCCGTGCGAGCACCGCTGCGTGCGTTGTCGGGTTTCATCCGCCGAACGCCTTCGGGATAATTCGCGACCGCGGTCACGACGACCGCTCTCGCTGCATGGACGACGAGTCTCCACCTTCTCCCGACCCTTCCGCGTCGGCGTCTTCGCGCGCCAACGACGTCTGCACCGTCGAGGCGCGCGGCCGCCAGTTCATCCTGGTAGGCACCGCGCACATCTCGCGCGAGTCGGTCGATCTGGTGCGCGAGGTCATCGAGTCGGAGAAGCCCGACTGCGTATGCGTCGAGCTCGACCACCAGCGCTACCAGGCGCTTTCCCAGGAAAAGCACTGGGAAACGCTCGACCTGCGCGAGGTGATCCGCAGCGGCCAGCTCGCCACCTTGCTCATCAACATCCTGCTCGGCTCCTACCAGAAGCGCCTGGGCGGCAAGCTCGGCGTGGTGCCGGGGAGCGAGCTGGTCGAGGCCGTGCGCGCCAGCGAGGAGCACGGCATTCCCATCTCGCTGTGCGACCGCGACATCCGGGTCACGTTGCGGCGCGCCTGGCACTCGCTGCCCTGGTATCGCAAGCTCATGCTCATGTCGTCGGTGCTCGCCGGCGCGTTTCAGAGCCCCGACCTCACCGAGGACGACCTGCGCCGCATCCGTCAGCGCGACGTGATGACCGAGCTGATGAGCGAGCTTGGCGAGGCAATGCCGACGCTCAAGCGCGTCCTGATCGACGAGCGTGATGCCTACCTGGCGCAGCGTATTCGCGAGAGCGAAGGACAGAAGCTGGTCGCCGTCGTCGGTGCCGGGCACGTGGCCGGCATGCAGGTGGCACTGGAGGCCGAGCGCGAGGTGTCGCTGACCGAGTTCGACGTGATCCCGCCGGTGTCTCCGGTGTGGAAGTGGGTCGGCTGGAGCATCCCGGCCGTGATCGTCGGCGCGCTGGTGGCGATCGGCATCACGCAGGGCACGATGGCCGCCGGCGAGAACGCGCTGATGTGGGTGCTGATCAACTCCATCCCGACCGCCGTCGGCGCGGCCATTGCGCTGGGTCACCCGGGCACAGTGGCCACCGCGTTCGTGGTGGCACCGTTCACGAGCCTCACCCCCGTCATCGGCGCCAGCTCGATCGCCGCATTCGTGCAGGCGTGGCTGCGCCCCCCGCGCGTGCACGAGTTCCAGAGCGTCGGCGACGACGTCATCGTGCTGCCGCGCTGGTGGTCGAGCAGGCTTCTACGCGTGTTCCTGGTCTTCATCCTCGCCGGCCTGCTCGGCGCGATCGGGACCTGGGTCGGCGGCGTCGAGATCATCTCCAATCTCGTGGGCTGAGCCGCCCCCGAGGCCTCGGCGCGCGTCCGTGCGCTCTGGACTCTGCCGCGCCCAGCGGTCTAACTGGTCGGGCCGGACCGGTTCGACATGCCCTCCACGCCCACGATCAGCATCGCGCAGACCGACGAACTGAAGCTCGCGGTCTACCGCTTCCGCTACGACGTCTACGTCGAGGAGCTCGGCCGTTACCGCACCGTCGCCGACCACGATCGCCGCCTGCTCATGGAGCCCGAGGACGAGTACAGCACGATCTTCTGCGCCGAGCTCGACGGCGAGGTGGTCGGCACCAGCCGGCTGACCTGGGGCGGCGAGGCGAAGTTCCCCGCCAGACAGGTCGAGCACTACGGCCTGGAGCCGTTCCTGGCCGAGCTGCCGCCGGAGGCGATTGCGGTGGGCGAGCGCGGGATGATCGCGGCCCGGTTGCGCGGTACCGACCTGCTCATGGACATGATGCGCACCGCGCGCAAGTTCGCCACCGACCGTCGCATCCAGCTCGTGTTCGGAGCGTGCGAGCCGCACCTGCTGTCGGTCTACCTGGGCCTTGGCCACCGCACGTACTCCCGGCACAACATCAACAGCCCCGAGTCGGGTTATCTCATTCCGATCGTCACCGTCGTCGAGGACGTCGAGCACCTGCGGCGCCTCGATTCGCCGATCCTCGACTTCGCCCGCGACTTCGGCGACGACGCCCGCGTGCCCGAGGTCATCGAGCGCGTGTTCGACGACGGCAGCGCGGTGACCAGCAGCCGACTCACCGGCCTCGGTTCGTACTGGGGCGAGATCGACCGCGCGCTCGGCACCGTCGGCGCGCAGCGCGTGTCCGCGCTCGACGGACTGAGCGAGGAAGAGGCCGAGGCATTCCTGGCCAAGAGCAACATCATCGAATGCGGAGCCGGCGATCGCGTGCTCAAGAAAGGCGGCACCGCGAGGAACATCTTCGTGGTTCTCGACGGCACCCTCGAGGTTCGCGACGGCGACGCCGTGATCGCGGTGCTGTCGGCGGGCGACGTGTTCGGAGAAATGGCGTTTCTTCTGGAGCGGCCTCGCACGAAGGATGTCTTCGCGGCGACCGATGGAGTCCGCGTCCTGAGCCTGAGCGAGACCACCATCCGCAAGCTGATCGACAGTGACAGCCGGATTGCGGCCACCTTGCTCCTCAACATCTCCAAGATGCTCTGCCTGAGGCTGATCAAGCAGAGCTAGGCGCCGCTTCGCCGTGCGTGACGTTCAACTGGTGCGCAGCCTGACTTCGAAACAGGTACCGCCGCCCTCGCGCGCCTCGCACCCCGCATCCCCGCCGTGGTGTCGGGCAATCTGACGGACCAGCGCGAGCGCGAGCCCGAGCCCTACGCCGCCGTCGGCCCCCTCGCGCGTGCCCGCGGGACGGTAAAACGGCTCGAAGATGCGCTCGCGTTCCGCGGCCGCCACCCCCGGGCCGCGATCGCGCACGCGTAGCACGGCGCCGCTGTCCCCGCACCGGGCCACGGAACCCTCGACCGCCGTCCCGGCCCCGTAGCGCCTGGCGTTCTCGAGGAGATTCCTCACCAGGCGGCGTAGCATTCGCGGGTCGCCGTGAACGCGCACCGCCTCTCCGGTGATCTCGGCGCCGGTACGCGCGCCTTCCTCGGCGAGCAAGGCGAGCAGGTCGACCTCTTCGGTGCTCTCGAGCTCATCGATCGCTTCGAGCCGGCTGGCCATGAGAGGCTCACCGATCAGATCGTCGAGCTCGGCGATATCCCTGGCGACCTGGTCGCGGATCTCGGGGCGTTCCTTCGCCGCCAGCAGCTCGATCGCAACGCGCATTCGCGCCAGCGGAGAGCGAAGCTCGTGCGACGCGCTGGCGAGCGACGTCCGCTGGGCACTGACGAGACGCTGGATTCGCTCGGCTGCGCGGTTGAAGCTGCGCGCGAGATCGGCGACCTCGTCATTGCCGCGAACCTCGACACGTGCGTCGAGCGCGCCGGCACCGAACTCGTCCACCTGACGCTCGAGTCGTTCGAGGCGTCGAGTGATCCTGCGCGCCACCGGATACGTTCCGATCGCGATGGCCAGCCCCAGCAGGCCGAGCGGTGCGAGCCACATCAGACCGCGACGCGCCGAGTGATGCAGGGGCCTTGCCACCAGCCAGCAGCCGTCGGGGAGCCGCAGCAGCCACGTCGGCGGCCCGCCGCGCGCATGCCGCCAGCCGCTACCGGTCCGTCCGGGCTCGGGCGCCGGCAGCGGGTCGCCCACCGCGGCGACCAGCGCGCCGTCGTCGCCGCGCACGGTGAGCTGCACCGAGAGCTGGCCGCTCAGCCGTTCCAGCGCCGACTCCAGCTCGTGCTCGGGCGCGCCCGGCTCGGGCAGCACGTCGGCCAGCACGCCGGCAACGCCGTCGAAGAACTGACGCTCGCGCGGCCGCTCGGGCATGATCATCCACGCCACACACGCCAGTACCGTGAAAAGCACCACGATCCCGACGAAGCTCAGGTGGATCTGCAGATACAGACGACGCATCAGTCGGCCGCGTCTTCGTCCTGACGCTGCGCGAACACGTAGCCCGCGCCGCGGATCGTGAGAACGCGGCGCGGCTTGCGCGGATCCTCCTCGATCGCCGAACGGATTCGCGACACGTGCACGTCGATGCTGCGATCGAACGCATCGCCTCCTTCTCCGCGAGCTCGATCCGCTGCTGCGGTGTGAGGATCTCGGCGATCTCGGCCAGCGCATCGACGATCCGGCTCGAGGCCTCCCCGGCCAGCTCGAGCTCGTCGGCGCGAACGGTCTGCATGGCCTCACGGTCGACCGTCGGTCGGGCGAGCAGTGACAGCAACGCCGTGCGGTTACCGCGGTGCTGCTCGCGCAGGCCGAACAGATCGTCGATCGCATGCCCCACCACGTCTCGGGCCTCCTCGGCCTGCTCGTCGGTGGCATCGACCTTGCGCAGCACCCAGCCGGCCACGAAGCGCGCGCGCTCGCGGACCGCTTCGGCGTCGTCGGCCCGGTGACAGTGGTGGCCCCAGCGCCCCGCCGCGCTGGCATCGGAGCCCTCCATCAGATCCCGGGCCAGCAGCATCGCTCCCAGCGCCGCCACCACGACACCGCCGGTCCACAACCGGCTGCGCGATCGGGGTCGAGCCTGCCCGTTCCTTCGTTACGTAGATCGTTCGCGGATTCGTTCATCGTCGTGCTCCTGTATTTCGTTCGATCGGTCTCGGGACCCACCCGTCACGAGCTCCGGAATCGACTCTAGCCGCGAAGGATTGCCGGCGTTTGTGGATACGATGAAGTTTTGTGAAGCGACGGCGAATCCGCCGGCGAGCGCGAAGACACAGACCGTCTCTGGCGCAGCCGCCCAGCCGGTGACAGACTGCGCACGGCCACGCTCGGATGATCAACCGCGACAAAATCGCCCGACTGCTATCCGGATGGGCCGAGACCTGGGGAGTGCCGGGGCTCGAGGACCGGCTCACGGTGGAGTTCTCCAGGCGTATTCGCACCACGCTAGGGCGCTGCTACCCGGACCGCCAGACCCTGCGGCTGGCCGACTGGCTGCGCGAGGCACCGGCCGAGCTGTTCGAAGAGGTGCTGTGCCACGAGGCCGCTCACGCTGCCGTGTTCGAGCTATACGGCGCGGGACCGAAACCGCACGGCCCCGAGTGGCGACGGCTGCTCACCGTGGCCGGGTTCGAGCCGAGGGTGAGCTTGCCCGCGAACCTTCTTCCGCAGTCACAGAAGCAGCGGCTCGCGCGCGCCCGCGTGTACGACCACCGATGCCCGGTTTGCCATGCCTACCGGGTGGCGCGCCGGCCCATGCGCCGGTGGCGCTGCTCGCGCTGCGCTGCCTCCGGGCTGCCGGGCGAGCTCGAGATCACCAGCCGCCGCGGCGCAGGCGCCTAGCGACCCTTCGGCGTCGAGGCTGCGGCCGGTGCGCCGTGTCCTGGCGGCAGCCGCCGCGCCCTACGGCCCGCCGGCCGGTGCGGCGAGCAACTCGAGCGCCACCACGGCCCAGTCGGTCTTGCCGCCGAGCCCGCCATCGACCGTCACTGCGCCCGGATTCTCGGCCGTCGCGTCGGCCACCGCCACCGAAGCGGCGCTTCCCCCGCTGCCCTGCACATGCTCGACACGCTCGGTGTAGGCTGCACCCGGCTCGTGCGACCGGTTGCGCATGGCCGGCGATACGAACACCACCGACCCGCTGCCCGTGGTGGTGAGCCCGAACGAGTAGGCGTTGCTGTCCGATCCTCCCGAGCAGCCTCCGCCCGCCCCGTTCGTGTTGGCCGACCCGATCGCGCCGATCGGATCGCCGGAGTCCACACCCGAGTAGCGCGATACGACGATGGCCGCGTTCGACGCATCGCGGGACAGCGACGCCGTGACAACGCCCGCAGCGCTCGGTGTGCCTTGGGCGATCCACACCTCCATGCCGGTCTGGCTGCGACCGGAGCACTGCGCGGCCGCCCGCGTCCACGTCAGGCCCAGGCCGCTGACGCTGATCACGTTCACCTGCTTCTTGCTCGTGATCGAGGCCAGGTAGAGATCACCCGGTACGGCTGCGATTGCGGCATCCGTCGACACGGTCGTCGCACCGGCCGAGCCGCCGGTGACGAGATCCTCCAGCACGATATCGGCGCCGCCGCACACGTTCGCGTGCTGGCAGCCCGATGTCGCGCTGCAGCTGTCGTCGGTACATGCGTCGCTGTCGTCGCAGTCGAGCGCGGTGCCGGCCTGACAACTGCCGCCCGCACACATTTCGTCACCGTTGCACAGGTCGCCGTCGGGACACGGCGCCGAGTTGTTCGGGTGCGTGCACGTACCGCCGCTGTCGCAGACGTCGTCCGTACAGGCGTTTCCATCGTCGGTGCACGGCGCTCCGGTGGCCGCCTCGCACGCGTTCGACGACTCGTTGCACGAGGCGCTGCACTCGCCGCCGCCGGTGCACGGATCGCCCGCGTGGGCCGAGCAGCTGCCGCCGCTGCAGGTGTCGTCGCCGTTGCAGTACAACCCGTCATCGCACGATTCGCTGTTGGCCGGGTTGGAACACACTCCGCCGCTGCAGACGTCGTCGGTACAGGAGTTACCGTCTCCGCAGTCGGCGTTGCTGCCGCACGGCGGCGAGCCCCCTGCGCCCGCGCGCAGCTCCACGGCCACCACGGCCCAGTCGACCGAGCCGTCGAACGAGCCGCCGATCGACACCCCGCCCGAGTCGTCGACGAGCATGTCGGCAAGCGCCACCGACACGATGCTGCCGCCACTGACACCCTGATTGGCCGAGGCCCGGTGGGTGAAGCCCGCCCCGGGCAAGTGTTCGCGACTGCGCATCGCGGGGATCACGCACACCACCGAACCGGCCCCCTCCGTGGTCAGGCCGAACGCGTAGGTGTCCGCGTCGGAGCCGTTCGCGCAGCTCCCGCTCACTCCGTTGGTATTGGCCGACGCCACTGCGCCGACCGGGTCCGCGCCGTCGACGCCCGAATAGCGTGCAACCAGAATCGCAGCGTTCGACGCCGCATCTGCGAGCGTCGCGCTCACGACGCCGCCCGCTGCTGGTGAGCCGTAGGCCATCCACAGCGTCGAGCCGGTCTGACTGCGGCCGGCGCACTGTGCGCCGACCGGGCTCCAGGCGATCCCGAGGCCTTCGACGGTCGTCACGGCCGTGAACTTCTTCGACGTGATCGCAGCCAGGTACAGCTGGTCGGACGCGGCGCCGACCGGGCCGCTCGTCGAGACGGTCGTGGAATCGCTCGAGCCACCGCTGACGACCTGCTCGAGCGCGATCTCGTCGGCTCCGCACAGGTTCGTGTACTGACAGCCGACGCCGGTCGTGCACGTGTCGGCAGTACAGGCGTCGCCGTCGTCGCAATCCCGCGGCGTGTCGGAGCCGCAGCTGCCGCCGCCGCACACTTCGTCGCCGTTGCACGGGTCGCCGTCGGCGCACGGCGCCGTATTGTTCGTATGCTTGCACGAACCGCCGGCATCGCAGCGATCGTCGGTGCACGGATTACCGTCGTCGGTGCACGGGCTGCCCGATGGCGCGTCGCAGCTCTCGGCGGTTTCGTCGCAGACGTCGGCGCACTCGCCACCACCCGCACACGGATCGCCGGCGTGCTCCGAGCACGACCCGCCCGAGCACGTGTCGTCGCCGTTGCAGTACACATCGTCGTCGCAGGACTCGGTATTCGGCGGATGAGCGCAGCTTCCCGAGCCATCGCACTCGTCGTCGGTGCAGGCGTTCCCGTCGTCGCTACAAGGAGTGCCGGCCGCCACGCCGCAGGTACCGGCACCCTCGTCGCAGCTTCCCGCGCACTCGCCGCCACCCGAGCACGGGTCGCCGGCATGCTGGGAGCAGCTGCCCGACGAGCACGTGTCCGCCCCGTTGCAGAAGGTCCCGTCGTCGCACGGCGCCGAGTTGCTCGGGTGCGCGCACGAGCCGGACCCGTCGCACGCATCGTCGGTACAGACGTTGCCGTCATCGGTGCACGCGGTCCCGGCCGGAACGTCGCAGCTCCGTGCCGACTCGTTGCAGAGGTCAGCGCATTCCAGGCCAAGCGAGCAGGGATCTCCCGCGTTCGCCGAGCACGAGCCGCCCGAGCACGTGTCTGCGCCGTTGCAGAACACGCCGTCGTCACAGGACGCGGAGTTATCGGTGTGGCTGCACGTCCCGTCGGACTCGCAGGCGTCGTCGGTACAGGGTTCGAGGTCGTCGCAGTCCAGGGCGCTCATGCACGGCTCGAGATCGCGCGCGATGATCTCCACTGCCACCACACTCCAGTCGACGCTGCTGTCGAACGAGCCCGTCACGTTCACGATCGACGCCATGCCGATCTGCCGGTCGGAGATCGAGAGCGAAGCGGGACCGCCGCCGCCGCTGGCCAGCACGGATCCGTGCTCGACGAAGCCGCCTCCCGGGAAGTGCGAGCGCTTGCGCATCGACACGGCCAGGTGAACGACGGAGTTGTCGGCCGACGTCTCCAGCGGAAACGCGTACGCCGCATTGTCCGAGCCGCCAGAGCACCCGCCTCCGACACCGTTGGTATTTGCCGACGCGACGGTTTCGAGCGGCATCGGCATGCGCGCGCCGCGGTAACGGCTCACCGCGATCGCGGCCGACGACACGGAGTCGGCGAACGTCGCCGAGACCACGCCGCTCGATCCCGGCATGCCCTGCGCCGACCAGATGGTGACGCCGGCCTGGCTGCGACCCGCGCACTGCGTGGCGACCTGCGACCACGTCAGACCGAGCCCGGACACGCCCAGCACCTGCTCGTACTTCTTGCTCGCGACGGAAGCGAGGTACAGATCGTCGAACGCCGCGGTGATGCTCGATGAGGTGGAGACCGTATTCGTCGACGTCGACGACCCGGTCTGGATCTCGCGCAGCTCGGCCGCGCCGGTCGGAGACAGCGTGGTGGTGGTGGTGCTCGTCGTCGTCGTGGTCGTCGTGCCGCAGGCGCAGAAACCGCCGAAGTCCAGGCACCCCAGCCCGCCCGAGCATGTACCGTCGCAATCGGGCGAATCGGCTGCCGCGCACGCCGGCAAGGTAGTCGTGGTCACCGGCGCGAGCGTCGTGGTCGTCGTCGGCGCCATCGTCGTGGTCGGCCCCCCACCGGCCGGGCGCAGCGCGTGGATCAGCTCGATGATCTTGGGGGACGGCAGCGAGTTGTCCGAATCGACCTCGAGCACATACGCCTCGATGTCGGTCTGGTACACCTGGAAGTAGATCAGCGCCTCGCGGCTGTAGATCGAGTTCGTCTTCGTCTCCCAGACGTTGGAATTGCTCACGCCGCTCAGGCCCTTGGTAGCCGCCGGACCGCTCGTGTGGCCGCGCATGTAACCGTTGACCGCCGAGGACTCGAGCATGTCGCCCAGGGGCTTCCGGCTGCTCTCGTTGTGCGGGTGGTGGCCGAGGAAGAAGACGTTCTCGTTGTTCGCCTCGGCCGCTGCCACGTACGTCTCGATGTTGGAGAGATCGGACGACGAGATCCGGTTGTTCCCGCCGTTCGTGTTGTTCATGCCGATAAAGCGCAGCCCCTCCCATCCCGTCGGGATCTGCAGACCGTTGTGACCGACGAACGGAGCGCTGCCCATCGACCAGGACTCGTTGGGCCCGATGTGCTGGTCGTACTCGCTGAAATCGCTGCCACGGTCGTGGTTGCCGGGCGTCGCCCGGTAGGCGATGCCGTTCGACGTGAGCCAGGTGTCCATCGTGTCGACGAACGATCTCCACTCGGAGTCGTTGCTACCGCGATTCACGAGATCGCCGGCGAACACCAGAAAGTCGACCGGATACGGCAGCAGTGCGCCCGAGTTGCCGGAGTCGGCGATGACCTGCAGCACCGACTCGAACGCCATCTGGTCGTCGCTACCCGTGGGTTGCGAGTCACTGACCTGGACGAACGTGAACAGAGGCTGCTGCGCGCCGGCATCGGGAGCGGCAACCACGGCCCCACCTAGCAGCAACAACGCGAATCGGATCGGCGATAGGGTTCGAGCAAGATTCATAGGTTCACCCCGACACCCGCTCCGCCAGGAGCGTGTGTTCGCTACACGTATTTTTCGTAACTTCGCACTTTCACACCGGCCCCGGGTCGGTAAGATCGGCCGACGCGGCGTGAGAGTTCGAGGGGTGAATCAGGAGTCCAGGAGCCCCGCGACTCTGGCGACGCAGGGTATTGCGTGTTGTTACGACGCGCAATCGGTTTTTCGCGATACTGAGCGTTTTCGCCCTGTTAAACTTTCACTTTTATAGCTGTGACAATTGTCGAGATCGTTTGTCCGCAGCGCGCGTTCACTGCGTACGACGGGCTGTCGTATGCACCAGACACATCGTCGCATGCGTTTGACTGAGTGGCGTCCGGGAGTGTAAACGGCACGTGCGATGAGCGAGCAGTCGAAAGCTTTTGGCCGGAAGAGCGCGCAGACAGAGCCGGCCGGCGAGACCGCCGGGAGGTCGTCACGCGCGTCGCGACCGGCGCGCCACGTGCCGCTGGAATCGCAGACCGACCGTCGCCGCGCGCAGCTCATTCGTGCGGCCGCGCTCGTCATCGAGTCAGAGGGAGTCGACGGACTTCGCATGGCCGAGGTCGCGCGCGTGGCGGGCTGCGCTCGCCAGCTCGTGCACGGCTACTTCGCCGGACGCGAAGATCTACTGCGCGCCGTCGCCGTCGACTTCGACCGGAAGCTCCAGCGAAAGCTCGACGGGACCGACGACCTCGTCATCGATCGGCACACGTTCGATCCCGACCGGCTGAAGGTCTGGGGACGGCGCATGGTCAGCGCGGTCTGGGACCTCGTCGAAGAGGAAGGCCCGGCCGGCGTGATTCTCATGGCAACACCCCATGTGGGTGGGACCGTGACCGACCAGGTAGGGCAGCTGCGGAAGCGTGTGGTGAGCCATGTCCAGACCGTCGTACCGATACGCGGCGACGCCGAGATGGTCGTCGAGCTCTGGATCACCACCCTGTATCGGCTCGCTGCGGAGCGCCGCGCCGGCCAGCTGAGCCGCGACGAGGGAAGGTCTCGCCTTGTAGGCTACTGCGGGTCGGTACTTCGGGCGTTTGCGCAGCCCCATGGGGAGAAGCGATAGAACGGCGGATGTTCACATCGCTGCAACGCGTGATGGCGTGCACGCTGGCGCTCAGCCTCGTGGGCTGGACCAGCAGCTACCCGGTCGCCTACGAGGCGCCGAACGATCTGGCCGGCATACTCGAGCCCGGGGACACGGTGAAGGTGACGACCACCGACGGCCGCAAGATCAAGACCGAGGTCGTCGAGGTGACCGAGGACAGCATCGTCGGCGAAGACGTCACGATCCCACTGGCCGATGTCGCCGATCTCCAGCGCGTCAAGCTCAGCAAGATCAAGACGGGTATACTGGCGGGTGTTTCGGTCGCAACCGTCGTGACGATCTCCCTCCTGATCGCCATTGCGGCCTCGATCGGGGCCGCGCTCTCCAACTCCCAGTAGTCGAGCCGCGGAAACCGAGCATGCGATCGATGAGGCCCGTCGATCGCGTCGACGAGGCCACACGAGCTCGCGTCGCTCGGCGCCGCCAGCGGCTACGTCGTCAGTAGAGTGTCAGGTTCGCGAGACGTTCGAGAAGGACCCGTTCGGCTGGAAGGTGTCGCAGCTTCTGCTCGCGATCGATGATGCGGCGGCAATCGCCGCGATCGGCCGTGCCGGGCAGGAAGTGCTCGGCGATGGCGTTGCAGTCGGTATCGCCGCGGTGCGCGAACAGCGGATCGACCTCGACGACGTCCACTCCGTCCGGAACACGGAAGTCGCTTCCGCCGTCGGGCCCGAGCGCGCCCACCAGGAAATCGGTGACGATGGGAAGCGCCGTCGCGGCGCCGGTGAGGCCGTGGTTCTTGCCGTCGTCGTAACCGACCCAGGCGCCCACCACGAGCTCCGGCGTGTAGGCCACGAACCACCCGTCGCGGTAACCGTTCGTGGTTCCGGTCTTGGCTGCCACCGGGCCATGGTAGCCTAGCTTACGCATGAACCTGCCGGTGCCGCGCTCGACGACACCGCGTAGCGCCGACGTGACCAGATACGCCTCGTCGGCGCCGTACACCCGCTCCGATGCTAGCGCGCCCGGTTCGAACGCCGCCGCGGCCGGGCCGTGCACCGCCCGTACGCTACGAAGCTGCGGCCGCACGCCGCCCGTCGCGAGCACGCTGTAGGCGCGAGTCAGCTCCAGCAGCGAGACCTCGAACGAACCGAGCGCGATGCTCGGCACGGGCAGCAGTCGGCTCTCGATGCCGACGCGGCGGGCTGTAGCCACAACGCGGCGCGGCCCCACCGTCAGCCCGATTCGCGCCATGGGTACGTTGAGCGACTGCTCGATCGCATCGCGGACGGTCACCGCGCCCCGGAATGTCTTGTCGTGGTTCGCCGGTGTCCAGACGCCGGCCGGGTCGGCCACCTCGAGCCGCTCGTCCTGGATGAGCGAGGCCAGCGTGAACGCCGGCCTCTCACCGGGCCGGCGCGACAGGCCGGCAAGCGCGACGATCGGTTTGAACGCGCTGCCCGGCTGACGGCGCGCCTGCACGGCACGGTTGAACTGGCTGCGCGCGTGGTCTCGTCCGCCGACCATCGCCAGAACCTCGCCACTGCGCGGATCGAGCACCACGAGCGCGGCCTGCAGCGGAGAGAACGGCCGGTCGAGCTTCGGCCAATGCGTCTCCAGGCGCTTCAACCCGTCGGTGACGGCGCCGGAGGCGATTCGTTGCAGGCCCGGGTCGAGCGTGGTCGCGATCGTCAGGCCGCCGCGTCGCAGGTGCTCGATTCCGTAGGTCGGCGAGAGCTCGCGGCGCACGTGAGAGACGAAGTACGGCGCCGCCTGGCTGGGTCTCGCCGGCGCGCGCAGCTCGAGGCGCTCGGCGAGCGCGTCATGGTACTGCCGCTCGGAGATGCGGCCACCGGAGAGCACGATCTCGAGCACGCGATCGCGACGTGCGATGGCCACCTCGGGTTTGCGGTGAGGCGCGTACAGCCCCGGCCCGGGGATCAGTCCGGCGATGAGCGCACACTCACCGACGCTCAGCTCGCCAATATCCTTGCCGAAGTAGTGCTCGGCCGCGGCCCCCACACCGTGTATCGACACCGGACCGCGCTGGCCGAGGTAGATCTCGTTGAGATAGGCCTCGAGGATCTGCTGCTTGTCGAGTCGCATCTCGAGACCGAGCGCGATCATGGCCTCGATGCCCTTGCGGATCAGCGAGCGATCGGGCTTCAGGTAGAGGTTCTTCGCGAGCTGCTGCGTGATCGTGCTGCCGCCCTGGACGATGCGGCCCGATCCGAGATTGGCCATAAGCGCACCAGCCACCCGGTGCAGGTCCAGCCCGTGGTGCTCGAAAAACCGCCGGTCTTCCAGCACGAGCACCGCATCGATCAGCATCGGCGGAAGCTCGGCAAGATCCACGGGGCGGCGATCCTCCCACCGCTCGCCGTAGAAGCGGCCGAGCGATTCGGGCTCGAGACCGGCCGACGACAGCTCGTTCCCCGAGCCGTCGAGAATCCTCTCGACGCGTCCGCTGCGGTCGAGCCGAAGCGTCAGCCGCAGATCGCGCTGGTCGACGCCCGGATCGTCAGCCGTGCCGCCACCAGCGAGCAACGAATCGCCGAAACCGTCGCTGCCGATGACGAAGCTGCTAGTGGTACGCCTGTACTCGCGGATGCCGACCCGCGACGTCGTCACACGAACGTAGCCACGGCGCTCGAGGTAGCCGGCGAGCCCGGCGCGCGCGACGTCGAGGCCCGGCCTGAGCTCGAACCGCCCCGAGAGCACCTGCGACGCTACCGGCGCGGCGACGTCGGGCGGACGCCGGTCGACGCTCGCACGTAGCTGCGGGAGCACCACGACACCGTAGGTGGCCGAGAAGCAAGCTGTGAAGATGAGGGCTGTGATCGGCGGGCGCATCGACAGCCCGCCATGTTACTGCCGCATCCGGTCGGCAACCACGGAGCCGGCCCGGACGCTACAGCACTTGTTCAGCCACGCCCGTACTATTACCGAATCGGCCCGCCGCGCGCGGCCGTGCCGGCCTTTCCCCCGTCGGGGGTCAGCCCTGCGCCAGCACCCTGGCCTCTTGCTTGAGCAGCGCGAGATACTCGGCGGGCGTTCTCGGGCCATACGCGCGCAGGCTGCGGTTGGCCCGGAAACCACCAGAGGCCTCCTGCATCCCGTCGAGCGCGTCGGGCGGGACCGTGCACAGGTTGTTGCGGTCGCGCCGCTTCACGCCGTAGAGCTTGGCGGCGTTCAGGCCGAGGATGCGCTGCTTCTTGCGCTTGGTGAGCTTGGGGTAGCCGAACTCCTGACGCATGGCGGCGGGGATCTCCAGATTCCAGAACGCGTCGACCAGAAACTGGGGCGAGCCCCACCACATGGAGTCGGTGCCCCACAAGATGCGCTTGGAGCCGAACGTCTTGAGTAGCTGGCCCATCATGTGCGCGGCCTGGTCGGGCCCCGACAGCAGTGCTATCGCGAACGAGCTACCGATCTCGGCGTAGATGCGCCTGGCATCCCTGCGCGGCATGCTCTCCACCGTCTGGATCAGCTCGGTGATGCCGTCCAGCCCCGTCGGATGCTCGCCGGGGAAGAAGTAGCCGGAGTGGTACGCGCAGAACTTGAGCTTCGGCCAGTCGGCGGCGACCTTCGGGAAGTCGGTGACCCGGACGTACTCCGGGTCGAACCCGAACAAGGTCGCGAGCCCCTTGTGAACGTTGATCAGTCCGAGCCCGAGACGCTCGGCCTCGGCCAGCATCGGGTAGGCCACCGCCTCGTCGTCGAGTCGCCAGTTACCGTTGTACGTGTAGCACTTCAGCGCCTTCGCACCGAGGTCGTTCACCTGGTGCTCGAAGCTGTCCAGCGACGTGATCTCGCCGGGCGGTCGCAGCGGGTCGATCATCGCCTGAATCAAGGTGCGCTCGGAGCCGGCCAGCTGGTTCGTGAGATCGCGGGTGTCGGCCATGAGCTGGGGCCCGAGGATGGTCCCGTTCGGCACGCCGCTGATCACGCCCATCGACGTCTGGCTGTCGATGAACAGCTCCTTGATGAAGCTCATCTGACCGAGCTTCTCGGGACAGTCCAGCTCCGAGCAGTCGGCACCGAGGACGGCACCGAACGTGTCGCAGAAGTTGAGCGCACCGCAGATGGCCTCGGCGGCGGGGTGATCGATGTCGAGGTGGTGCGTCTGCACGTCCATCACGAACACGTCGTGGTCGAGCAGCTCGTTGCCGGCCGCGATGTCCTCGCAGTGGACGCTCTGCACGGGCAGCACCGCGTTGTCGCCCCACGCATCGAGTCCGTAGATCTTGTTCAGCACCATGAACGTGGTGGCGGTGCCGGCCGCCGTGCACAGGAACTGCCGGCGCGACATCCCCGCACGGCGTGCGTGCTTGTCGGTCTCCTCCATCACCAGCCTGGCGGCAAGCTGCTGCTTGGGCGTGGCCGGATACGGGCAGAACTCGCCGTTGGAGACCTGCGACATCGGAAACGGAGCCGCAGGTGTGTGCTGGTCGGAATCGGACTTCTTGGCCATTCGTTTTCCTCCGCACCGGGCGGTGCGCTCGCGGGCAACCCATGAGACTTAGCGTCGCGCTCGGACGTGAGTCAACTCGGTTTCGCCGCTTTGTGCAGCAACGTGGACAGCCTGTGGAAAACCCGGGCGCCACGTCGGCACGCAGACGGTCGCGCTGAGGATCGGGCGCCCCCGGGTGGGGGGAATTGCTCGTGCGATCTCGGCGTAGTCGTCCGGACGACTACGCCGGCTTGTCACGCGTCAGGAACGCGTCGGCGTGCCGACCTGTCGGCCACGGCTGCAGATCGACCATGTCCGCAATCCTGGTCACGCCTTCGTCGAGCACACCGGTCGCCGCGTCGGCGATCTTCCAGGCGTGCGACGAGCCACCCAGCGGCTGCGACTCCACCAGCACGACGCGCAGCTCGCCCGGCTCGAAATCGCACTGCTCCTGGACCGCGCGCAGAAGCTGAAGGTCGTGCAGGTGGCCGTCGCCGAAGTTCCAGCCCAGCACCATCCCGGCCGCCATCTCGCCGTCCCACCATTCATACTGATCGATGTCGTCGACCGCGCGCGGAATCGCGTCGTGCAGGACGCGACCGTGCAGATGCACCAGGCGAAACGAGGGCTGCATCGCGATGGCCGTTTCCACCACATCCGCGTCGTCGATGATCCTGTTCAGCTGATCGCGAAGCAGCGGCACCGCCTTCGTCAGCTTGTCGAGCTTGCGCTCGCTGCCCTTGCGGAACAGCCACACGCTGTACGCCCAGTTGCCGGCGTAGTAGCGCATCGACATCAGAAACGACATGTGCGCCGGCAGCAGGTTCCCGTACAGCGGGATGACGACCAGCATCACCACCAGGAATGCGAGCAGCAGCGGGGCGGCGCCGAGGCCGAGCAGCGGCACCGCCGCCGAGTGCCCGAACAGGAAGAACCCGCCGTACACCATCATCACGTTCCACTCGACGGGCATTCCCATCGGAAAGTTGCCGGCGATGAAGCTGTGGAAGCACACCATGACCACGAGAGCGACCGGTGTGGCCGGCCCTCCCGCGCTGGCCAGCAGGACCATCGGGAACGTGTACTCCACGAGCGTCCCGAGGTGCGCGATCGTAGCCGCGAGCGCGGACGGACGTAGATCGTCGGGGAAGCGCCGGTACAGCTTCTTGTACAGCCACGCCGGCACGAAGCGGCTGTTGGTGAGCATGACGCAGATGACGGTGGGAAAGTGCCGGTTCAGCTTGGATGTTGCGGCCCAGAACCAGATGGCCACCCAGACCATCTTGCAGCCCGCTATCCACACCGAGCCCGCTGCCGCCATGAACCACAGGCACACCAGCGCCGTGTAGTAGTGCTCACCGCGCGCGCTCAGGAAGATCGTCTTGTCGCTGAGGCCGGCGATCGGCAACAGCACCAGCACGGGGATCAGCATGCTCGCCGTGATCTCCGGAGCGACGAGGGCGCGCAGCAGCGCACCGTAGATCGCGGCGTACAGGATCACGTCGAGCCAGGTACGTCGGGTTCCGCCGATCACCGGAACGCCGGGCAGGACCGGTAGCTTGGTGGTCCCCGGGCGAAGGAAGTGCAGGATTCCGCCGATGGGCGGGATGAAGCGTCCGGTCATGGGGCCGGTAGAGCAGCCCAGGCCGATCCCCTCGTAGGTCATCGCCCACAGCACCGCCTTCTGAAACGCGACGGCCTCGAAAGCCCACGTACCGAACGAAAGAGGAGATCCCATCCCGGGCGTGAACGAGCAGAAGAAACACCAGCCGCCGACGAACAGCACCGCGATCTTGACGACGTAGGCCAGGTAGATGCCAAGCGGCGTGGCGTTGACCCGGAAAGCCCAGGTCCGGCAGATCAGCCGTATCCGCTCGGGGAACGGCTGCGACTGGATGGCGTGGATGTCGTAGGGCGGTAGATCCTGCTCGATCATCATCGTCGTCCCGGGCTCGACCTGTCGACGTGGTCCGCCCCTGACAGTCTAGGCACGCGGTCAGCGCGAGCCGGCGACAGACTAGCGGCGCAGGAACGGCGAGTCATCCCGCCATCATCGATGCAGGACGCTCGATGGCACCGACGTCGATCCCTCGTTATAGACCTCCCCGGCTCGCAACGTCGCGGAGCCGTGACGATGAGCAAGGTGGAAGGATCGTTCGACGCCGTGGTGGTCGGCGCCGGGCCCAACGGGCTCGCGGCGGCGGTGACCCTGGCGCGCGAAGGCGCATCGGTGGCGGTACTGGAACGGGCCGACTCGATCGGCGGCGGTACGCGATCGGCCGAGCTCACCCTGCCCGGCTTCGTGCACGACGTGTGCTCCGGCGCCCACCCGATGGGAATCCTGTCGCCGCTGTTTCGCGAGCTGCCACTCGAGGAGCACGGCCTCAGGTGGATCCGGCCCGGCGCCTCGGTGGCTCACCCGCTCGACGACCGGCCCGCCGCGATGCTGTGGCGTTCGGTCGAGCGAACCTGCGAGGGCCTCGGCCGCGACGGCCGCAGCTACGCCCGCATGCTGGCCCCGCTGCTCGACGACCCCCACGCACTGCTGCGCGACGCGATGGGTCCGCTCGGCGTGCCCGAGCGGCCGCTGCTGCTGGCACGCTTCGGGGCGCTGGCGCTGTGGCCCGCAACGTGGCTCGCGCGCGCCCGGTTTCGTGATCAACCGGCCAGGGCTCTGTTCGCCGGCTGCGCCGGCCACTCGATCTTGCCGCTTTCACATCCCATGACATCGGCGCTCGGCGTGCTGTTCGCGCTGACCGGCCACGTGGAAGACTGGCCGGTGGCAGGCGGAGGATCGCAGGCCATCACGCGCGCGCTCGCCGACTACCTGGCGACGCTGGGCGGGACCGTTCACACAGGAGTGCACGTCGGCGCGGCCACGGACCTGCCCGCGGCACGTGTGTTCCTGTTCGACACCGACCCGCGTCAGCTCGCGCGTATCGCCGAGCCACTGCTACCGGCCCGCTACCTTCGCCGACTCGGTCGCTACCGCTACGGTCCCGGCGTCTTCAAGCTCGACTGGGCGCTCGACGGCCCCATCCCGTGGACCGACCCGAGCTGCCTCGAAGCTTCCACCGTGCACGTCGGCGGCACACTCGACGAGATCGCCACCAGCGAGGCGGCCATGTGGCGCGGCGAGCACTGCGATCGGCCGTTCGTGCTGGTGGTGCAGCAGAGCATGTTCGACCCGGGCCGCGCGCCCGCCGGCAAGCACACCGGCTACGCCTACTGTCACGTGCCCCACCGTTCCAGGGTCGACATGACCGGACCGATCGAGGCCCAGATCGAGCGCTTCGCACCCGGCTTCCGCGATCGCATTCTCGCGCGCCACGCCACCACCACCGCCGACCTCGAGCGTGACAATCCGAACTACGTGGGGGGCGCCATCACCGGCGGCGTCGCCGACATCGGCCAGATGTTCACGCGTCCGGTGGCACGGCGCGATCCGTACTCCACGCCGCACCCGAGGATCTTCATCTGCTCGGCGTCGACGCCGCCGGGAGGCGGCGTGCACGGCATGTGCGGGTACCATGCGGCGCGCAGCGCCCTGCGGCGCATCGAGCGCCTCGAGCCGACGACGCTCGCGTAGCGCCTGAGTCGCGTTCTTCGATCGAGCGGACGGCAGCATCGCGGCGCTCTGCCGGGCCCACGATCCATACCAGGTAGATCCGGGCCTCGGAAAGAGCTTCACGCGGTGCACGCGTCGCGACAGCAGTCCGCATTCCCCGGAGAATGTCGCGTAAGCGACGGTTACCCGCGGAATCTTGCGAGCAAGCCGGTCGTGCTACCCCGGCACGAGGTAAACGCACGAGAGGGTCACGTCGATCGCGACCGATTTCAGGAGAACCGACAGCGCATCGCTCGTCACGATCGTGCCGTCGCCGTCGACGTCGCAGATCGACTCCAGACACGCCACCGCGGCGCCGACCGCGGTCTGCAGGATCTGCAGTGCGTCGCTCGACGTGAGCTGACCGTCGTCGTTCGCGTCACCGCACAGCTGCTGCAGCGCACAGTCGCGCGAGCATCCGTCACCGTCGATCACGTCGCCGTCGTCGCACTGCTCGCCGAGCCCGCCCTGCACCAGCCCGTCGCCGCAGAATTCCGCGACGCAGACGCCGTCGCAGCCGTCGCCGGCGTCGGTGCCGCCATCGTCACATTCCTCGCCGGCCTCCAGGGCCCCGTTTCCGCATACCGGGAAGCAATCGCCGTCGTCGTTGGCGCTGCAACCCGCGGCGCAGCAGCTGTCCCCGTCGGCGCAGGTCGAGACGACGACATGCTGACAGTCCGCCGTGGCGTCGCAGCTGTCGCTCGTGCACGGGTCGTCGTCGTCGCAGCGTGTGTGGTTCTCGGCGTTGACGCAGCGGGCGTCGCTCTCGCTGCAGGTGTCGAACGTACAGCCAACCCCGTCGCCGCAGGCGACCGGCGCACTGGACTGGCAACCGAGCAGCGGGTCGCAGAATTCGACACCGTTGCAGAACATGCCGTCGTCACACTCGACGGGAACGCCCGGCTGACAGCCGAGCAGCGGGTCGCAGAACTCGGCGCCGTTACAGAACATGTCATCGTCACACTCGACGGGAACGCCCGGCTGGCAGTCGAGCACCGGGTCGCACACCTCGGCGCCGTTGCAGAACACGTCGTCGTCGCAGTCCGCGTCGCTCGCGCACGGCGTGGAGTCGCACCCGTCACCGATGCTGCCCACGCTCACCGTCGGCATCGGTATGATCGGCTCGGGTGTCGTATCCGACGCGTCGACAACCGTGAAGATGAAGTCCGTAGGCGCCGGCGGCGCGCCGCTGTACGTGCACGACACCACACTGCCCGGCCCCGCGAAGCCGGCGAGCACGCTCTGCACGACCACCAGGGTCGAGCTCGCCTCGATGTCGTTGAACGTCGTGAGCGCGCCGGCCACGAGGCTGGTGCACGCAACACCATCGGCCGCGCCGTCGAACGAACCGGCGGCGCCCGAGTAGTCCACCTCGAACTGAAGCGCGCCGATCGTGACCGCGTCGTCGAGATCGAACGTGACGGTACAACCGGCCGCGGCGCTGCCGGCACTGACCAGGGTTGCGAAGGTCGAGGCGATGCCGAGAACGACGAGCGCCATCCCTACCCTGCCGCGCCTGCTTCCGCCTACCACCAACCTCACCGGGCGACAGCGCGATCCGGGCTCACCCGGGCTGGCGCCACCTCCTTAGAATGTACCACCGGCAGGGTCCGGTCTGCATTCGCCACCGCACACGAGGCGATGGGGAACTCCACCAGGAGCGTGTGGCCGGGCTGGTCGATCCGGGCGCGGGAGAGCGTCGATCCTCAGGCCGGCGACATGCTGTCGAGGGATTCGGACAGCAGCACGTGGGTTCGCTCGCCGAGCTCAGCATGGCTCGGGGCGTTCTCGAGCACGGCACGAGCCAGATGAGGGAACCCGATTATCTTCGTCGAGATCGACGCCTTGCTCCCGTCGCGCAGCCGCAGCTCGAGCATGTCGCTCCAGCGGCTGTGGTCGATGTCGATGATCTCGTGCCAGAGGATCACGCGGCTGTCACCGATGCGCGTCTTGTAGCGGATGCCGCGATCGAGCAGCACGTGACGCACCGCCACCGTCCGCGTCACGATTGGTCCGCGACCGGCAACGGGTCGGAGGAGCAGCGGCCTCCTTGCTGAACCCGATCCGACGGCCGCCAGCGGGCGTGCTCAGGGCGTACAGAGCAGCTTGAGCGTGTCGCGATCGCGGCCGGTGCCGGCTGCCACGCTGCCGTCGGCGCGCAGCGAGATCTTGAGCCGGCCCTTGCGGCCCGCGATCGGTACCTCGACGTCTACCGGCGCCCCGCAGGTATCCAGCGAGAACAGCTCGGGGGAGAAGCGAACGCGCTCGGCACGCGAGCCCTCGACGATCGAAGGCGCGAGCATGGCCACCGAGCTCACCAGGGCCTCGCCGGCGGCCGCTTCGTGCGACCGCTTCGATTCACGTGAGGGCCGCTTCAGCGTGACGAGCTCGGTCTGCGCCGGCGCACAGCTCGTCGTACGCGGGTCGCGGTTGTTCAGGCAGATGCCGATGCGGAACCGGCAGGTGCCGTCCGCCGTGCCGTCGAGGTCGCAGACCGCGCCGTCGGTGCAGCGCACCCGCGATCCGGGCAGTCCCTTCGACGAGATCGGCGGCGTCGGCTCGACGATCATCTCGGCCACGCACTCGCCGACCACGGGCCCGCGACCGTCGGCGACACACACGCCCGGCGCCGCCGCCCGGCACTCGCACACATCGCCGATCCCGTCGGCGGGATCGACGTCGAGCTGGTCGAGGTTGGCGTGCAGCACGCAGTTGTCCGTGTCGTCGCAGACCGTGTCGGCATCGGTGTCGCCGCCGACGTGCAGGCAGCCGCTGCCCGCGTCACACGAATCTGCCGAGCACGCGTCGCCGTCGTCGCAGTCGGCCGACGGGCCGGGCATGCACACGCCGACCGCGCACACGTCGCCCACCGTGCACGCGTCGCCGTCCTCGCAGAGCACACCGTCGGCGGCGAGCGCGCAGTCGATGTCGCTGAAGTCCTCGGCGACGACGAAGGCGGTGAGGAACAGCGAGATGCCGCACTCGATGAAGTGGCGTGGCCGGCTGGCCTCGTCGGGCCGGTACACCAGCCCCGGCTCCGCGTCGCAGCCGGCCGTCATGAGCATCGACACCGGTCCGCCCACACCGATGCCGTCCCACGGCCAGATCGGCAGCTCGGGCGGGACCGCCTCCACGAACTCGCCGTCGGCGTGGTCGGTGGCGATCGACAGCCCGATCTGCGGTGCGTCGATGAAGCCGGCGCCGTCGTAGAAACCGCTGCCGAAGTTGATGCCCGCGGTCAGCGAGAACTTCAGCGGCTGGCCGAGCGCCGTGAGCTGCGTGGCCGCCTCGTCGATCGTTACGGTGGACGTGAACGGATCGATCACGAAGACCAGCGGCTCACCGGCGCCGAAGAACACGTCGTTGAGATCGCCGAGGAACACCTCGGTGGTGACGCGAACGGCCCCTGCCGGCGCGGCGGCTGCGAGGATGGCCACCGTGGCGGCGACTGCGAATGCTCGACGCATGGCGTGGCCCATGGCTTTGCCCCCGTCGTGCCCCTCAGGCAAATCGGCGGCCGGGACTCACCCGACCGCCGCACAGTCGTCGGCTCAGTCGTACTTCGAGCAGACGATCTTCGTCGACGTTCCCTTGCAGCGGGCGCCGGTGGAGTTGTACGAATCGCCGCCCTCGTTGAGCTGCATCTGGGCTCCGCCGCCACCGGTGGTCGCAGCTTCGATGCCGAGCGCACCCTCGACCTTCATCGTGAACTTGTACGTCTGGACGCCGTTCTTGGCCTTGCCCGAAAGCTTGGCCTTGCCGAACGACCCGGGCGCGCCGCACGTGGCCGGATCGAACTGGTACTTGCCGGGGGCCTTCTGCGCCCAGCAAGCAGTGGACATCGTCTCCTGGAACAGCACCGTGTCGCGATCCTCGTAGATCACGACCTCGACCGCGTCGACGTCCGGTGCGATCACCAGTCCTCCCACGGGCTCGCTGATCGACCCCTTGATCAGCCCCTTCTGCGCCTTCCCCGGGTCGTCGGAGAACGAGAGCTTGAGCTTCTTCGCCGTGATGTGCCGGTTGAACGTCAGCCCGGTGCCGTCGCACATCACCGCATAGATGCCGTCAGCGCCCTGATAGCCCTGCACGGTGACCTCGTTGCTCGCGGAGTGTACCGCCGTCGGCAACTCGTCGTACAGGGCGGTGAGCTGGTTGTAGCGCGCGACGAACAGCTCGTCCTCGACGCAGCCCGACGCCGACAGCTCATCGTCCGAATACTCGATCGTGAGCCCGACACCGCTGTAGGCCGGCGCGTCGGGGCGCTGAACGCCGACGAAGAACGGCAGCACGCTCGACGTGGCAAGCGTGGTCAGCGGCGGCATGTCGCCGGCGCCCGCATCGCCCGTCGCCCCCAGGGTCGAGCGGGACACGGTCAGACGGCCCTCCACCGTGTTCTTGTCGACGAGCATCGACACGTCGAGCGTCGGTTCCTGGTAGGGGCTCGTGCCGTCGGCATTGAGCGTGCGGTCGAAGAATCGCACCGAGGTCTGCCCGGCGGGAATTTGCTGATTCTCCGAGGAGTTGTGGTTGAGCGTCGCACCCGTGTACGTGAAACGGCCCGGCTCACCACCGATCACGATGTCGTCGAACCAGTCGTAGACGTCGGGCAGCAAGCCCGGGTACTTGACGCGCACCGGCCTCAGCAGCGGCGGGAAGCTCGACTGCAGGTCGGCGTTGCGGAACTCGTCGACGTGCGAGAAGCCCGTGACCAGGCTGATGCCGGCGATGCCTTCCGTGATCACCGCGTGCACGGCCGGCCCCACCTGGACCACCGCCGCGGTGTTCGCCCCCGAGTTGACGTTCGCCTCCACGAAACCGGTCGTGGACACGACCGGCAACGCGCGCGCCGTCTCCACCAGGTTCTGGATGTGCGGGTCGAACATCTCGAAGCCCGCAGCCACCGCGATGGCCTCGGTCGCCTGGTTCGGCACCACGGAATCGTTCATGTCCTCGAGCACGATCACGTTCATCGCGCGCATCGGCGTCGGAAACGGATCCTCGAAGTAGTGCGGTGCGCTCACGGCGCCGTCGCCCGCATCGAGGAGGTGCTGGGTCAGTGCCGAGAAGAACGTGTAGTCGGCGTTGACGTTGTCAGGGTCGAGCGTGAAGATGCCCTGCAGCAGTGCGAACGCGCCCGAACCGATGGTCGAGTTGAGGAACAGCTCCGTGCTGAGCTGGCCGCCCGGCGCATCGAGCAAGACGGCCCGCATCTCCGGCGAGTACGGCGTCGCGCCCGCACCGACCAGGCCGCCGAGCGACAGTCCGATGTAGTAGATGTTGCCGCCGTCCAGGTCGACGCCCGGCACCGTGTCGAACGCATCGAGCGACAGCAGCCGCGACAGCATCATGATGTCGGTGTAGGTCTGGCGGAAGTTGTCGCGAATCGCGCCCATGTTCGAGAATGCTTCGAAGAACCCGAAGTTCACGGCGCTACCGAGAGAGCCGTCGGGAATTCCATCCGATCCGGCCCCACCCGCGAAGTTGAGCACCGCGTCGGTCTCATCCCAGCGCAGGCCGTGGTCGACGGCGTCGATTCCGATCACCGCGAACCCTGCCGCCGCTGCGCCCTCGGCGAACGAAAGCGTCGTGCTGCGGTGCCCGCCCAGACCGTGCTGCACGATGATCACCGGCCAGCCACCGGCCGGTGGAGAGCCCGTCGGAACCGCAAGGCTGACCGGAACCTCGGACATGTCGAGCACCCCCGGCGTGCCCGGGTCGATGTCGACGACGTCGGGCAGCCCGTCGGGTGTACCGACGACCGTCAGGTCGCAACCGGCGCCGTTGCTGCCGAGATCTTCGAACATCTCGTCGTCGACCTCGGACAAGCTCCCGATCGGCAGATCATTCTCGGCGTTACCGCCCGAGCCGTCCCGGTGAGAGCTGTTCGTGGGATCGAGTGACTGCAGTCGCGGCGACTCGTAGTAACCGGACGCCACGGTCGCGACGCTCGGCGCGACACCGACGCCGAAGAAGGCATCGGACGTGAACACCAGACCGCCCGTGAAGTTGACCGTGGGAGTACAGGCTTCGACGATTCCGGTGCGAATGTCAGCGAGCGTCACCGTCGTGGTCTGCGTGGTGTAGACGGTCATGCCGAGAATGTCGCCCGAAGCAACGCCCAGAGTCGATACGTAGCTGACGGCCGCCGACAGGATCGGTCCGGCCTTCGCCGCCTCGAAGTCGGCGGTGGAAACGAGCTTGCCGCCCACGCCCTTGAGCCCTTTCTGGACCACCGCCGCATAGTCGGTGTTCGGCTTGAGCACCGTACCCTCGAACGGAACCACGGCCAGCACGTTCGGAACGACGTCGTCGAAATCGAACGAGAACTTCACGGGTATGAACTCGGCCGGGCTCGAGCCCACCTCGACCAGGAATACCGTGTCGGCCGCACTCGGCGAATCGTGCACGCGCCCCTGGTTGGGAACCGGTACGCCCGGAAGCGTCGTCTCGTCGATGGGTCCGTCGAAGAAGAACCACGTAGGGGTCGTCACACCGAAGCCGTCGATGCGATTGAGCGGCGCCATCACGGCACGGTCCTGCGTCGGCAGGACGCTGACCTCGATCCCGAAAGTCTCGTAGCCGTCGGGGTGACCGCCGTCGTTGTTGATGAGCGTGCCGTCGCCCGCGCCGGGTGCACCACCGTCGTAGTAGAGGTTGTTCGGGAACGGCACGCTGCCGAACTGCGGCATCGTGCCCGGTACCGGCTCGGCGTACAGCACCTGGATGTCGGCGGCGCGCGCCGGATCGGCGCACGGCGGTGCCAGCACGACAACCATGGCGATGACGATCGCCGTCACGAATCGAACGATCGTGTACCCACAAGACTGCATGAGAATCCTCCGCTGAGTGTTTTCGCCGACGAGCCTGCGGCGGGCCATGCCCGCGCGTGCTGAAAAGGCCACACCCGATATGGATGACCGCCTTCCCGAGCCACACGAACGTACCACGGGGGCCAGCGCTCACACGAGCGTGATTCTGCGGTTTCTTCTCGCGCCCCGGCTGGGGGGCAGCCCGCTTCCGGCTCCGGTGAGTACCGGCTACCTGGCAGGCCCGGACGCGTGCGCCGGGCGTGACGAGTGACCGGCCCAGCGCGGCGGCGATGCTGCAGGGATCGTGAAGCAGAACGTCGCCCCGTGTCCCGGTTCCGACGTCACCCAGATACGGCCGCCGTGACGCTCCACGATCTTGCGGCAAACGGCCAGACCGATGCCCGTCCCCGGATACTCCGCGCGCGCGTGGTAACGCTCGAAGAGCTGGAACAGGCGCTCGGCCGAGTCGGCCTGGATGCCGATGCCGTTGTCGCGGACCGAGAAGACCCACTCCTCGCCTGCGAGCTCCGCCGAGACGTGGACGAGCGGCGGCTGCGCACCTCGGAACTTGATGGCGTTGCCGATCAGGTTCTGCAGCAGCTGGCCGAGCTGAACGTCGTCGACCACGACCGTCGGCAGCGCATCGTGAGTAACCCGGCCGTCGGCCTCCTCGAGCGCAATCGCGAGATTGACGAGCGCCTCTTCGAAGATCACTTCACAGTCGACCGGGACGAGCTTCTTCTCGATCGTACCGACACGCGAGTACACCAGAAGATCGTTGATCAACCGTTGCATCCGCTGTGCTCCGTCGACTGCATAGCGGATGAACTCGTCGGCCGTGTCGTCGAGTCGATCCTTGTAACGCCGCTCGATGAGCTGCAGATAGCTCGAGATCATGCGCAGGGGTTCCTGCAGGTCGTGCGAGGCCACCGAGGCGAACTGGTCCAGCTCGGCATTGGATCGCTCGAGCTCCTCGGTCTTCTCCTGAAGCTCGGCCTCGCGCTCCTTGACCGCCGTGAGGTCGGTGTGGGCACCCAGCATTCGCATGGGCTTGCCCCGGCTGTCGCGGATAGCGATGCCGCGGCAACGTACCCATACGGTCGAACCGTCGCGGTGCCGGTAGCGCACGACCTGGTCGTACGGGTGCGTCGGGTCGTCACAATGTCGCTTCAGGTTCTCGCGGGCGAGCGCGAGATCGTCCGGGTGGATCATGTCCTGCCAGGCCTCGGCCCGGTGCGGCATGGCGCCGGGATCGTACCCGAGCACCTGCCAGAACCTGGGGCTCATCCACTCGTGCTCCGGCGCCTCGAGGTCCCAGTACCACAGGCCGTCGAGTGATCCGTCCTGGAGGAAGTCGAAGATGGCGGGGTCTTCGCGGACCAGCCGGTACAGCTCGTCCTCGAGGTAGTGCGCCGCGCTGGCTTGCTGCGCTCGCTGCGGTGTATCTGGATCGTCGTGCACGCCTTTCCGCGACATGCCGTCGGCCTGCCGCACGCTACTCCTGCGCACGAGCACACACCACCGAACCGGCGAGCCGCGGATACGCGTTTGGCCCTTGACGTACGGACGTGCAAGGGTTCGGCCGATGTGGAGCAGCACCATGCCAACTGACGGTTCGTTCGCGCGAGGCGCCGCCTGCGCTCTCGCACTGCTCGTGTGGACGACGGCCGCATGGGCCGACGACGCGGACGGACCGAAGAAGATCTCGTTCCGGTTCGCACCGCCCGACGGGACCGAGCTCGTGCAGACGCTCAGGACCACGCGCGAGAACGAGCTCGAGGGGCTCGGCCGCCAGGCCGACCAGCACGCGGCCGAGACGGAGATCACCTACCGGCACTCCGAGGACGGCACCGTCATGACGTCCAAGCTGCTGTCGATCGAGACGACGCGCAACGGCAAGCAGGTGAAGGACCCGGTGAGCGAGCTCCTGAAGGCGACCGTCATCACGTACCGGATCGACGGCGACGGCCAGGTGGAGGAGATCACGGGGTTCGGCAGCCTCGTCACCATGGTCGAGGAGGCGTTTCCACCGGAGGTCGCAAAGGTGCTCGCCCCGATGCTCGACGAGCAAGCCGTGGTGGCCCGCGAGAAGGCCGAGTGGAACAGCACGGTCGGTGATTTCGCGGGGGCCGACGTCGCGATCGGTGACGTCCTCGAGACCGAGGTCCCGTTCACGCTGCCCGACGGCGAGTCGCTCGTGTACTTCGCGCGCACGTCGTTCCCGCGCATGGAGGCCTGCCCGGCCGGCTCCTGCGTCCGCGTGGAGGTGCTGTACGACTCGGACGCCGCGGCCCTCGACAGGCTCGCCACGCGCGCGGCGGCGGGAATCGCGGCCGCTGCGAGCGACGAGGCGGTCGCCGTGTCGCCATCCGGCATCCGGCTGTCTGGCTCGACGACCCGCCTCATCGACCCGAGCACGATGCTCATCTACGAGGAGACGCGCGAGAGGACGACGAAGATGAGCGTCGAGGTGCCGGGACGGGGATCGATCCCCAGCACGATGAAGGAAACGCGGCGCTATACGTTCAGCTATCGCTAGAACGAAAACGTAACGGACTGCGGGATCGCGTCCGTCGTATGCACCGCACCCGGCTCGGTCCGGGATTCTTCAGCAGCCTGCTAGTTCTCGGGCTTCAGGCTGATGCCCTTCGGCTGCCACAGGCGCACGTGTTCGACGTCGAATGACCCCGCCACGACCTTGCTGTGGATGAAGTGCGCGGTGGCGTCGGCGTTGGCGAGTGACAGCTTGACCGTCTTCAAGACGAGCTTGGCCTCGCCCTTCGAGCCGAGCTTGAGCGTCGCCTTCTTCACGCCATCGATGGCACCGTCCTTGTCCGAGTACGACCATTTCTGGCCGGGCTTCTTCTCGTCCATCGTTCCGGCCGGCAAGGTCGCGGCGTAGATCGTGTCGTCATCGGTCAACGTCACGGCGAGGTCCTCGCTGTTCGGATCGAGCGCCGACGGCGCGAGACCCAGGGTCGCGACGACCTTGAGGGTGTCCTCACCACCGCCCTTGAGCTTGATGCTCGACTTGAACTTCGAGAACGACTCCGGGCGGTAGAATACCGGCGACGACCATGCGCGCTCCTGGATCGCCTTCGGATAGAGCGCATCGCAGCAAGAGATATAGTTCGCCGGCACCGACGGCAGGTCGTCGCAGTCGACACCGAGCGAGTTGCACAGGTGCGTGCTCCAGCGGCATACGGGGTTCTCGAGAACGCGCGCGTAGTAGAACGCTCGCTGGCTCGCGTCGAACTCCGGGTCCTCCCACACCGTGCAAAGGCTGTCGAAGCCCGGACCCGAGGTGACGCAGGTGTCCTCGTCGACGGAGGCGCCATTGTCGGGATCGCCGGCAACCTCGAAGACCTTCTCCTGCGCGACGCCGCCGCCGTCGACCCAGCCCTTGACGATCTGGATGCGCTGCAGGGGCGTGCTCGGCGCGCCGCCGCCGCCGGGGTCCTTCACTGCGGTGACGGCGAACTGCGGGCTCTTGCCCTTGCGCAGGTCGCCGATCTCGCCGCCCATCGCCACGCCGCGCCGGTAGCCCTGCTCGACCAGATCGCCGCCGGCACACACGTCGCCCTTGAAGTCGCCCGCAAACAGCCGCAGCAGCGGCCGCGTTCCGCTGGTGGCGTAGACCTCCCGGCGGCGCATGGCGGCGAACAGCGCATCGCGCGAGTTCTCCTCGGCCCATACCACGGCCACGCCACTCGGGTTGGTCGGAATTCCGCTGGGTGGAAACTCGGTGAGTATGAAGTCGGGCGAGTGGTCGCGTAGGCCGTTGTGGCCCTTGCCCCCCCACTCCTCCTCGTTGACCAGGCCGGGAGTGGAGTTGTGCGTGTCGGTGGCTGCGATCAACCCGAGATTGTACGGGTTCACGCCCAGGCTCTCCTCCTGCACCAGCCCTTCCTTGAGCGCATTGCGCACGAACGAGAGCGGGTTGTACGAGGCAGGGTCGGTGTCGGGCACGAGAGCGAACGTCGTGGGTCGGTAGGTCTTCTCGAATCCGCACAGCTCGTCACTCGTGCCCACACCGATCTGACATTCCGATTCGCCCTTGTGGTTCAGGATCTCGGCCAGCGGCTCCATGGCGCGGCGCTGTGCGGCATCGGCAGCCGTGAACGGGCTCGTGTCGTCGTTGACCGGGTCCCACATGAGGCCGCCGCTCACGTTCGAGTTGTGCGGAATGGTGATCACATCGCAGCCGAGCCCGGGGTCGAGACACTCGGCCTGCAGCGCGCCGAAGAGCCCCTGGACCCCCTGCTCCTCGACGAACGAGGTGGGCGTCGTCGGGACGACGTCGTTGCGAAAAATCACGTTGCGATGGTAGGTGACCGGCCCGAGCACGCTGTTGGCACCCGCCGTCCACTCGTAGCCGACGAACGTGGTGAACGTGCACGCATCGGTGCGATCGTAGTGCGTCTCGGCGGCGTCCTGCGTGTCGGTCCAGATCGGTGCCGCAGCAGCGAGACAATCAACGCGGCCCGGTCCGCACCACGTGAACGGGCTCGGCGGGTTGACGAGGTAGGCGATGAGGAAGTTGAGGAGGCGCGCATCGGGAAGCGGTGCCGGCGGCGGCGGGAACGGAATCTCCGACAGGAGGTCGCGCATGTCGGTGCATTCGCTCTCGTCGTACCCCGCCGAACCCACCGTCTGGCACATCTGCACCTCGCCGAACTGCTCGGCGTGATCGGTCACGACCGTGAAGTCGAGCGGCCTCTTGAGCTGTGCGCTACGTGTCGGCACGCCCATCAGGTCCAGCGGCGGCAGGCCGAGAACTGCACCTTTGGCGAAGTCGTAGGCTTCGGTCGGCGTTCCCAGCGCGCCTGCCACCCACGCATCCGCGGAGTACTGGGTGTGAACGTGGGTTTCGCCGAAATACGGGCTGCGCAGCAGCTCGAAGTCAGTGCAGTCGGCCCGCGTCTCGGTGCGTTCCCAGGGTGGCGGCCCCTGGGCGTGCGTCGGAGCGACGACGGTCGCGACGACCAGCATCGCGACGGAACCGAGCAGGGTCACGCCGATCGTGTTCCTCTTCATATCGATTCTCCTGTCGAGATCGGCGTCACTCGTCAGGCACCGCTACTCGAACAGCACCACCGCGTCGCTGGTCGTGAGCACCATGAACGCGCTCACCTCGGGCAGCGTGAGAACATCGGCGGCCGGGTCGATGCCCGGATCGAGAATGTAGACGAGCGTCCCGTCGGCCGGCAGCGGGTTGAACGAGTCGATGACGGTGCCGTCGGCCAGCTCGATCCGGAAGTCGGCCACCGTGCGCCCGGCCCATGCCAGCGATACCCCCGTGGTCGCCGAGGCCTCGGCGGCGAGCAGCGGAACGGCCGCCTCGATCGCCGCGCGCTCGGCGTCGAAGTGAAGCAGGAGCAGTCGGCCGCTGATTGCGAACGGCGGGAACGTCGAGGCTTCGAGCGCCGTGCAATCGTGCAAGCACTCCTGCAGACCGAAACGTAGCGAATCGCCGACCTGCCCGTGCTTGAACGGGACGAGCGGGTGCGTCTCGGCGCGCGTCGCGAGCATCAGGAAGTCCGCGGCACTGCCGTACAGCGGCAGAGCGTGCTGCTGCTGGACCAGCTCCGGCGGCGAGCTGCCGAGCACGTCGATCGGCCCGTCGCCGAAGAACAGGATCGGTACGCCCTGGTCGAGGAGGAGCGGCAGGATGCCGGCGTTGTAAGTGGCATCGGCCACGGGGTCCTGCACCGTGTGAACGTTCATGGCGCCGAGCGAGCACAGAAGCGGCGCGTCGTGGTCGCGCCCCACGACGTGCGTCGCGACGAACTCCTCGCCCGTGCTCGGTTCGAGCCACGGTTCGCCGACATCGGCCTGCGGCACCCGGACGGTAGCCACGACCGGCTCGGACGCGGATAGATTGTCGACCACCTCGAGCGCGGCATTGGCGGCGGTAGGGCTGCCGAGGCCCATGCAGTCGGCAACGTGCTGGCACAGGCAGCCCGGCGCGATCGCCTCGAGATCCTGTCCGCCACACGACTTGTCGATAGCCTGATCGAGCTTCGCCTCGCAAACCTTGGCGATCTTGCCCTTGGGGTCGTCCCCGCGACACGCGCCAAGACCGGTAACGTCAAGGATCGACGCCTTGAGCCCCTTCTTGGCGCAGGCAGAGTACGACTTCACGTACGCCTTCCAGCACTTGCCGATCGCCTTGACCGCGGCGGCCTGGCACTTCGCGCCGGCCTCGTCGGAGGCCGACACGATGACTGCCGCATCCAGATCATCGCCGAGCACGTCGTGGATCAACGCGAGGCGCGCGTCCTTGCCCTGCTGAGCAGCCGTCGCGCCGGTGGGATCGTCCGGGCCGAAATCGGGTAGCTGCGAACATTTGTCGGCGATCAGCTGGGTCGCTTTCTGCTCGGCCTTGGCTACCTTCTGCTTGGTATCGTCGGTGGTGCACGCCTCGACGCTGGGCTCGACGAGCTTGCCGGCCGCCGCCGACTTGATGCATGACGAAACGAGCTTGTCCTGCGCCTTGGCGACGCCCGTGAAGCCCTTGTGAGTGGCATTGATACAGCCCTGCTGTGCGCTCGTCTGCTGGGCATCCGCAACGCTCGCTGTCGCGACGATGGCCGCCAGGAAAAATGCCACTACCGTCATACTACGTCCTCCGTGTCGGGCTGCGGAATCGCGGTGAGAACTGAAGCCAGGCAAGTTTTGGCGTACTACATGCCACTAGTTCAGGCCAGGCAAAAAATGCCTGGCCGTCGGCCGTGATGCCCCGGATGGGGGCATCCGACCGTCATCCGCCTCCCGACCGCGCCGGGGTCGATTGAGTGATGGGTTCTGTCACAATCCCAGCGCTCGCGACGCGTCCCGGGCACCGCGACGATGTCGATCCGGAGCAAGATCTCGCCGCTGGTGTCCGGCTTCGTGACATCCGACAAGCGTCTGGCGCGCAATCGTCGCCTGGAAGAGCGACGACGACTCCGTGCCGGACAGCGTCACACAGTTCGCTACTTCCACGAGCTCGGCGATCCATACTCGCACCTGATGGCCCAGCTCCTCGCGAACTTCGTGTCGCGGTACGACGTCGACATCGTAGCCGTACCGGTGCCGCCGCCGCCCGACTGGGCCGCACCCGAGCGTGCGCGCCTCGTGGAGTACTCTCGGCGAGACGCCGGGCGCATCGCGACGCGGTTGCCTGCCGGGCCCGGCGCATCGTTCGCCGACCCGGGTGCACAGCCCGACGATGCGCTGCTCGAAAGGGCGCGGCGGGTTCTCGTGGGGTCGATCGAAGCCGGGTCGTCCGACCCGGCAACGCTCGCAGCGCTCGATGCGGCAGTCTGGCGCGGCGATGCGGACGAGCTGGCGACGATCGCGATCCGCCTCGGCGAATCAACGCCGGACGCGACGCGCGCGGCGCTCGAGCGCGGTACGGCGTTGCGCGACCGACTCGGCCACTACCTCGGCGCGACGCTGCACTACGGCGGCGAATGGTACTGGGGCATCGACCGGCTGCACTTCCTCGAGGATCGCCTGTACGCGCTCGGCGCATACCGCGGACCCGAGCCCTACAGGCCGCTGTTCGAGCCACCGTCGCTCGAGCTCACGAGAAACTGCGCCGCGCGCACGGACTCCCCGCCACTCGAGTTCTTCGTGTCGCTGCGCAGCCCGTATACCTACCTTGCGGTCGAGCGGACGATCACACTGGCCGACCACTACGGACTCGAGCTGAGTATTCGCCCCGTACTGCCCATGGTGATGCGCGGCCTGCCGGTGCCCGCAAGGAAGCGCACCTACATCGCGCTGGACTGCAAGCGTGAGGCGAACCGCCTGGGCATCGCGTTCGGCAAGATCGCCGATCCCCTGGGGCGGCCCGTCGAACGAGCGCTCGCGGTGCTGCACCATGCGGTGCAGGCGAAGCGCGGCACGCAGTACCTCGCGTCGGTCACGCGCGGCATCTGGGCCGAAGGAGTCGACGTGGGCAGCGACCGCGGGCTTCGCGAGCTGGTGGAGCGGGCCGGGCTCGACTGGAGTGGAGCGAGCCAGGCGCTGAACGACTCGTGGTGGCGCGACGAAGCGGAAGCGAACCGGAACGAGATGCTGCTCGAGAACATCTGGGGCGTGCCGGCATTTCGATTCGGCTCGTTCGCCACGTGGGGACAGGATCGCCTGTGGCTCCTCGAGCGGGCCATCATCGAGCACCTGGGGCCGGCGTAGCGTTCGGCTGCCCACTGAACGGGCGTTCGGCGCGCCGGCCTCACCGCCGCGCCGGCCGGCGAAACGCACGAGCGACGCACCGAAGTCCCCCCGGAGGGACCAAATTACATTGACGCAGCGCCGGCCGCGGTAGTAACCTCCCCGCTATTCTGTTCCAGCCCTGCGGGAGGGGTTCCACTGTGACCATTCGCGAGCACGCCACGTCCACCACGAGCACCTTTATAGGTACGCTATGCGTATCTCTGGCCGTCGTGGCAGCATCCACGGCGCACGCAGGTGACGTTCCGGACGTCGTCGGCCCGTTCGGTGTAGGTCACACCGAGCTCACCATCGTCGACGCGAGCCGCGGCGACCGCGAGCTGCCGCTGGACATCTGGTACCCCGTCGATCCGGTCGACATGGTCGGCGACCTGACGTTCTACTCGCTGCTCGGGCCCATCGGCCTCACCTCGGAGGTGGCGATCGACGACGTGCCGGCGCGCGATCAGGGCGAGCAGCCGCTCATCGTGTTCTCGCACGGCTTCGGTGGGATCAACACCCAGTCGATCCGCCTGATGGAGCACCTGGCCAGCCACGGATTCGTGGTGGCGTCACCCGAGCACACCGGCAACACGTCCTTCGACACGCCCGAAACGGCGTCTCCCGACCCCGAGGCCGATCGCTTCCCGGACATAGCGTTCGTCATCGACGAGATGGAAGTCCTCAATACCACCGCGGCCGGCCCGTTCGACGGTCGCATCGATACGCAGAACGTGGGCGTCGCCGGACACTCGTTCGGCGGCATGACGGCGATGTTCATGGCTGCCGGCCACACGCCGTTTCCGCCCGATACGCGCGTGACCGCCATCATGCCGATTGCGGGGTCGAGCAACCAGCTCACCGATCCCGAGCTCGCCAGCATCACGGTGCCGACGTTCCTCCTCGTCGGGACGCTGGACGGGCTCCAGGGTGAGACCGCCCACGCCTACGGACTCATCAGCAGCGGCGATTCGCTCTACCGCGCCGACCTCATCGGAGGCAACCACACGCACTTCGCCAACGTCTGCGACATCGGCAACACGCTGATCGCCGCGGGCCTCACGATCGACCTGTGGCCGAGCGTCGGTGCCGCGGCGCTGGTGGCGCCGTACAATTCCACCTGCGTTCCGCCGGCTTTCCCGATCGCCGAGGCGATCCGGGTCCAGAACCTCTACGCTGCCGCGCATTTCCGCCGTCACCTGCTTGGCGAAACGTTCTACGATCGCTATCTCACGCCGGCCTATGCCGACGCGCGCGAGGCCGACGTCGACTACTTCGGCGTGACCGCGCCCGTGCTCGATCACTTCATGTGCTACAAGGCCAAGAATTCATCCGGCACCGCGAAGCTGACGCCCGCTCCGGTAGACCTCGCCGACACGATCGAAGGCGGCAGCGCCGACGTCAAGAAGGTGAAGGCACTGTGCGCACCCGCCGACAAGAATGAAGAGGGCGTGGTCGATGACTGCACGCACCTGACCTCCTACCAGATGAAGGGCCCTTCACACCTGAAGCAGACCGGCCTCGCGTTCACCGACCAGTTCGGCGCGTGGAGCGTCGACACGCTGAAGGCCGATCGTCTGCTGCTGCCCGCGTCGAAGGCGCTCGGCCAGGCCGCGGGCCCCTACCCCGACGCCCTCGACCACTTCAAGTGCTACAAGGCCAAGCTCACCAAGGGCACGCCCAAGCTTCCCAAGGGCTTGCAGGCCACGGCCGCCGACCAGTTCGAGGATCGCAACTACGACATCAAGAAGCTCGCCCACCTGTGCCTGCCGGTAGACAAGAACAGCGAGGGCATCGTCGACGACGTCGACCACCTGCTCTGCTACAAGGTGAAGCGCGCCAAGGACGAGGCCAAGCACACGCGCGTCGTCGGCAGCATCCACACCGACGACCAGTTCGGACAGCAGCAACTCGACACGATCGTCGAGCAGGAGCTGTGCGTGCCGGCGGTCGTCACGCCCTGAGCGGGCCCGGCTCGGGCTCGAATGCTTGATACAGTCAGTCGATCGCACCGGCAGCGGTCGCTCGCCTGCAAGGCCCCGGCAGTATGAGCCTCCAGTAGCTCCGCCGCCGCATCCACGGGCCAGGCTGAGGAGCGATCAGGACCAGATCAGGGACTGATCAGGTCACCCTAAGGACCTACGGACGCCGATTCCGGTATAGTCCCATCAACGCTTGCCGCGGCGCCCCGGCGACCGCGGCCGGTACGGGGAGGTACGAGCTCATGTCGGAACGATCATCGGCTGCATCACGCTTCGGGTCGCTCATCTACGGAACGGTCACGTACGTGATCTTCCTGGTCACGTTCGTCTACTCGATCGGCTTCATCGGTAACCTGCTGGTCCCGAAGGGAATCGACACGGGCACACCCGGGCCGGCCGGCACCGCTATCGCAATCAACCTGATACTGATGGCGCTGTTCGCCATCCAGCACAGCGTGATGGCGCGCCCCGCGTTCAAGCGCTGGTGGACGCGATTCGTCCCGCAGCAGCTCGAGCGCAGCACGTACGTGCTGTTCACCAGCTTGATCCTGCTGCTGATGTACTGGCAGTGGCGGCCCATGCCACATGTGATCTGGAGCTTCGAGGGTACGGCCCTGGGCGTCGCGCTCACGGGACTGTACTTCGCGGGCTGGGCGCTGGTGCTCTACGCGACCGTGCTCATCGACCACTTCGATCTTTTCGGCATGCGCCAGGTAGTGCTCCACATGCGCGAGCGCAAGTACATGCACCATCCGTTCTCGACGCCGTCGCTGTACAAGTACATGCGCCACCCGCTGTATCTCGGCTGGTTCATCGCGTTCTGGGTCACGCCGACGATGACCGAAGGGCACCTGCTGTTCGCGTTCGTCACCTCGACCTACATCGTGATGGCGGTGGTTTGGGAAGAGCGAGACCTGGTGGCGCACTTCGGCGACGCGTACGTGCGCTATCAGGAAACCACTCCGAAGTTCTGTCCGATGGGAAGGAAGGGCTCACGCACGAGCGGCCTCTCGCCCGCCGACCAGCGCTGACTACTCGGACAGAAAGTGCTCGAGAGCTTCGATGAAAGAGTCGGCACGCGGGTCGTCTAGCAGTAACCAGTGGTTCCCGCCGTCGAGAACCATGAAGCGAGCGCCGGGGATGGCCGCCGCCACGGCGCGGCCGCCCTCGATCGGGCAAAGCTCGTCGTCGCGGCGATGCACGACGAGCGTGGGCGCCTTGACGGCGCCCACGTCGTCGGACACGTCGAGGTGGCCGAGCGTGGCCGCGTACGTCAGAGCGGTCTGCTTGTCGGCCGAAGCACGCTGCATGCGGTCGAAGTAGTCGAGCATCTCCGGCGTCGCGTCCTCGCCGAGGAACAGCGAGGCAAGGAATCGGCTGAACGATTTCGAATCACCGCCCCACGCCTGCTGGAGCACACCGAAGTAGGCGGTCCCCCACTCGCGGCGCTCGGGCGTGACCGGAGCGACGGCACTATCGGGAGCCCCGCACAGGATCAGGTGGGAAACCCGCTCGGGGTGCCGGGCAGCATACTTGATCGCCGCGCTGCAGCCTTCCGACATGCCGAAGATCGCGAAGCGTTCGAGCTCGGCGGCGTCGACCACCGCTTCGAGATCGCGCAGTCGGGTCTCGATCGAGAACTCCTCGGTATGGTCTGACAGGCCGATCCCGCGACCGTCGTAGCGCACCAGCGTGTGGCGGCGCGCCAGCTTCTCCCAGAACCTGCGGCCCGCGTCCCACTCCCACTCCATCTCGATGTTGCTGAACCAGCCCAGGCAGCGCACCAGCGGCGTGCCCGACCCGAGCCTCGCCCACGCGAGATTGAATCCGTCGACCGTCCTGCAGAAGCGGATCTCCTGCGTGGGGCGACCACCGGCGGCGGACAGTGACGGTTCCATCGCTGAACCCGGCTCGTGCGCATCGGCCACGGGCGCTCGCGCCGCAGCGCCGCTCACGGCAGCCGAGGCGTCGTGCTTCTCGACCACCGCGTCCAGGCGATACCCGATGCCCCGAACCGTGCAGATGATCTCTTCCTCGCCGTCTCGCGCCACCGCGCGACGGGCCAGGCTGGCGATTCGCTGCAGCGAGGCGTCGGCGACGACCACGTCGGGCCACAGCGCGTCGAAGATCTCGTCCTTGGGCAGCGTGCGGTGGGCGTTATCGGCAAGCAGGCGAAGGAACGAGAACACCTTCGGCTGCATCTCGATTCGCTCGCCGTCGCGGCGGAACTCGAACCGATGGCAATCCAGTACGAATTCGTTGAAGCAGTAGCGCATGCAGGCAGCCTCAGAACTTCCGGCTCCTCGAGTCGGTCGCGGCCATAGTAGGCAATCCGACCGCCTTGCAGCAAGGTAGCGAGTGCGTCATCGCAGGCCCCATCCTCATTACCCCGACCACCGATCGTGGCCGAAATCTTGCTTCCACCATGAGCATGAGATTGTCGACGGCCGCTGCACGCGGCAAGTCCCCCTCGGGGGTCGCAATGAAATCGTTACTCTTCATCACGAGCGGGTGCTTGCTGATTGCCATGCACACCGACGTTCACGCACGCACCACGATCGACACATCGGTCGCCGAGCAGTGCCGGGCGATCCAGCGTACCGCACAGACGCGGCTGGCCGAGATCGGCACGCTGAGCCGTTCCCAGCGCGCACAGGCAGCGCGTGCCGTCATTCGCGAGCTGCGCGGCCTGGCCGGCAGCCGGCGAACGGCCAGACGCTGCGCAGGCTGCATCCTGCGCCAGATCGTGCAGCGTACGGCGCCGGCCGATCAGGTTCCCTGCGGACAGCACGACGCGTGCGTGGTCGGCTCGCCCCTGCCGGCGACGACCAGTGACTGTGTAGACGCGATTTGCAGAACGCACACGCAGTGCTGCACGCGAGCATGGGATGACACGTGTGTCCGAGCAGTCACCGAGGTGTGCGGCGATAGCTGTGAGGACTGCGCACATTCGGAATGCGAGACCGGAGTCGCCCTGGGGCGGCACTGTGGCACCTGCGTGACGCAGGTGTGTGAATCCGACCCGTACTGCTGTGACACCGCATGGGACGATCGGTGCGTGGACGCAGCGACCAGCGCATGCGACCCGGCTTGCGCCGCACCGACGACCACGACGACCAGCTCGTCGACGACCACCAGCAGCACCGTACCGACGACCACGCTGCCCGGATGCTTCGCCGAGGCCGATTGCACCGATGCCGATGCCTGCACCGACGACGAATGCGAGCTCGGTAGCTGCGCCTACACGTCGGTCGTCTGCGACGACGGCAATCAGTGCACCGTCGACGAGCACTGCGTGGCCGGCATCTGCATCGGCAAGCCCAGGAACTGCGACGACGACAACCGCTGTACGCTCGACTACTGCTCGCCGGGCAGTGGCTGCAAGCACCAGCTGGCGACGTGCTCCGACGGCGATGCGTGCACGGTGGACAGCTGCGATCCGAAAAGCGGCTGCGTAAACGATCCGGTCGACTGCGATGACGGAGATCCCTGTACGGTCGACGGATGTGACTTCATTCGCGGCTGCGCGAACACTTTCGACGGCTCCCTGCCCGGATGCGCCACTCCGTGACCGACGCGCCCGACGCCGGTTAGCGAACAACAAAAGGCCGCCGGGCATCGCCCGGCGGCCTTTGACGGTCTGCTGCACGAAACGCCGCGTTACGACGACTACGGCGCCTCGATCGTCGTCGGCGGCGTGAGATCCACACCGGCGCAGTCTGCGTAGCAGAGCACGGCCACGTCCTCGCACAGCTGCCGCGCGAGGTTCCCATCGCGGCGGCAGCTCCTGATGCACGATTTCTTCGACGCACCCTTCGCGCAGCCCTTCTTGCACTGGCCCTCGACCCTCTTCGCGTCGCCGGTGCAGGCGTGCTCGTCGCTCGTACAGCCCTGAACGCAGCGACGATCGATCGGATCGACGCATACCTCGTTGCAGGTACTTCGCGATTCGCCACAGACGCCGCGCATGGCGTCGCGCGCATCACGGCCGTCGCCCAGACAAACGTCTCGCGCGGCGTCGCAATTGGGCAGGCAGTTCTCGCAGTCGCCGTGGCACTGGGCCTGCGTGGAGGCACAGTCGGCCTCGCAGGCGACCGGATCGACCGCCACGGCGCATCCGGACACGCATGTGGCAGCGGCCGCGTCGCAGTCGCCGGGGCAGGTGGCGGCATTGGCCTCACAATCGGCCTTGCAGGTCTCACGCGTCTCGTCACAGACGATGCGCGCCGCCTTCCAGGCACCCTTTGCTGCGTGGTTGCACGCGCGACGAACCTGATTGCAGACACTGTTACACGTATGAGCTTCGGCTGGCCGCGAGCCGAGCAAGAGCACCGAAGCCACCGAGGTGAGCACGAGTACGAACGTCGCGCGACGAATGATCGAATCCATGATTGAGCCCCTTCTTCTGTATCGCTACGTCTCGACGCGCGTGCCCCTCGCGACATCGGCCCTGTGGTTTCCAGGGGTAATGGTTAGCACGCGAGGGCATGTCGGGGAAGACCTCGATCCTGAACACCGGCTCAGGGTGATCCTTCAGCCCTTGCCGCCCGCGATCGCGCGAAGCCGGCGCTCGACGCTGCGGGCGATCTCGCCCGGCTCCTCGTCGCCAAGTTCGTCGTCGCCGAGCTCGGGCTCTCTCGGCCCGCGCTCGCCGTCGCCATCGGGAACAATACCGAGGTGCGCCTCGATTCGTGCCAGCCGGTCGTATGCGCCGTCGAGCCCGGTGGCGAGCATCTCCAGCGCGTCGAACGCGACCTTCTGCTGAACTTCGGCCACCTTCTGGCGACGGCTTCCGCCCACGATGATCGAAGCAACGACCATCCCCGCTATGAACCAGGCCATGTGATCCCCCCCTTGCTGGCGTCCGCAGGCGGAGCTGCGCGCCCTACCAGTGTAGCCGCAAGCGCGGCACGGGGCGCGAGGAAGCACCGACCCGAGGGATTTCCCTACATCGATGGGCGGCTCAGATGTGCTGGAACGAGCGAGCGCTCGCCATCTGCCAGAAGCGGTGCAGGGGGTTCCCGTCCCCCCCGTCGAGCAGCTCGCCGGGGGCAACAAACTCGTAGAGCTCGTTGAACGTCTTGATCTCCCACAGGCTCGTACGCTGTCGCAGGTGCCCTGGGCGGAGTTGCGAGGTGTGCTCGAGACCGGCCGCGGCGATCACCTCGCCCAGTGACCGCACCGTGTTGTGGTGAAAGTAACGAACGCGCTCGGCCTTCTCTGGAACGACGAGCGCGCGCTGCAGCCTGGCGTTCTGGGTCGTGATGCCGACCGGACAGCGGTTGGTATGGCAGCGCTGGGTCTGCAAGCAGCCCAGGGCGAACATGAAGCCGCGCGCGGAATTGCACCAGTCGGCGCCGAGGGCCATGGCCGACGTCATCTCGAAAGCCGATACGATCTTGCCGCTGGCAGCGACTTGAATCCTGTCCTTCAGGCCGGTGCCGACCAGCGCATTGCGCACCAGCACGATGCCTTCCTTCAGAGGGGTGCCGACGTGGTCGGAGAACTCCAGCGGTGCGGCGCCGGTTCCGCCCTCGGCGCCGTCGACCGTGATGAAGTCCGGCAAGATCTCGGTCTCGAGCATGGCCTTGCACACGCCGAGGAACTCGCTGAAGTGGCCGATGCAGAGCTTGATGCCGATCGGCTTGCCACCGGCCAGGTCGCGCAGCTTGCCGATGAACTCGGTGAGCTCGATCGGCGTGGAGAACGCCGTGTGGTACGGCGGCGAGATACACGCCTCGCCCACGCCGATGGCGCGCGCCTGTGCAATCTCGGGGCTCACCTTGGCGGCCGGCAGGATTCCGCCGTGGCCGGGCTTGGCGCCCTGCGAGACCTTGACCTCGACCATCTTCACCTGATCGTCCTGAGCCTGATCGGCGAACATGCCCTCATCGAAGCGCCCGTCGCTCGTGCGGCAGCCGAAGTAACCGGTGCCGACCTGCCAGACCAGGTCGCCGCCCGGCTCGCGGTGGTAGCGGCTGATCCCTCCCTCGCCCGTGTTGTGCGCGAAGTTCCCCGCGCGGGCCCCGCCATTGAGCGCAAGGACGGCGTTCGCGCCGAGGGCACCGAAGCTCATCCCCGAGATGTTGAGCACCGACGCGGAATAGGGACGCGTGCACTGCGGCCCGCCCACCATTACGCGCAGCTCGCGGCCCGGATCATCCGGCTCGGGCCGCGGCGCGATCGAGTGGTTGATCCACGTGAAGCCGCTACCGTACACGTCGAGCTCGGTTCCAAACGCTTTCTGGTCCGGTTCCCTCTTCGCTCGCGCGTACATCAAAGAGCGCTGGTCACGACTGAACGGGCGCCCCGCGGTGTTGCTCTCCACCATGTACTGGTGCATCTCGGGACCGACGTCCTCGAACAGGAACCTGAGGTGGCCGATCAGCGGATAGTTGCGCAGCACGCTGTGGCGCCGCTGGCTCACGTCCCACAAACCGAGCAGCGTCAGCGGCACGGTGATCACGAGCCCCCACCACAACCCGGACACGAGCGTGCCGGAAACGGCCAGCGCGACGCTCAGCGCAATGAACGCGTAGAAGACCAGGGGGCCGATTCTGAGAATCATGATGTCGCCGGACGCGCGCGGCGGGGTGCGTCACCGTCGGAACTACATAGGGCAAGACCCCGAGGAAGGGAAGTCCGCGAAGCGGTCAGTCGGACCGGACACCGAAGATGACCAGCCGGAACAGCTCCTCGTCTTCCTGGCCGCCGCCCTGCACGACGATCAGCGAGCCGTCGGCCGATGCTGCGCCGGTCAACGTCAACCCTGCGACGTTGATTGTGAGCGCACCGTCGGGCGCGACCCCCCAGGTACCGCCGAGCCCCAGGTCGGCACCTGTCGTGTTCCGCAGCGACACGACCGCGTCGGCGACGAGGCCGGCGGGGAACTGATCACTGCGGGTGACGAACGAGACTTCCTCGAGGCCGGCCTCGTCGCCGACCAGCACGGGCATCGAGAACACACCGCCAGCACCAAGCTCGGCGATGCCCTGCATGGCGGTGGTGACCGTGGCGCGAAAGTTCACATCGGAGGGCCCGTTGAACGTGCCGGGCGTGAACTCCGCCTGCAGATCGACCTGCGCCCCCACGAACGCGTAGCTACCCTCGACGGTCGCGGCGCCGAGCTGGGAAGCCTTTCGCACCAGGACCTCGAACAGGTGCGAGCCCTCCAGGATGTCGTTCTGGAACTCGTTGATGTCGAAGAACTGCAGCACCGCCATGCTGCCGTCGTCGGAGATCGCGCCCTCGGCGAACACCGACGCGTTCTCGAACAAGGTGAGCGCACCGTCGCTGCCCACGGTGTAGGTGAATGGCTCGTCCGGCTCGACGCCGAACGACTCGTCCGACAGTGTCACCAGCGGATCGACCGGCGGCTCCTCCGGCCCCTGGCCGAGCTCGTCGAGCACGATGTCGGTGCCGGCGCCCGGAGAGAGAGCGCCGCTACCGGTTCCGGTGGCACTGGCCTCGCTCTTCGACGTCGACGCTCCGAACAGCCGAAACTCCTGGTCGTCCGGACTGCGCACGCCTTTCTCGGCGAACGTATCGAGGTCGACAGCGTGGTAGTCCCCGGAGAACAGGTTATTACCGGCCGCGGTCGCCTTCTTGATGCCAACGCCCAGTCCGCGATCGAACGAATCGCTGTCGTTCTCGAATATGAACAGGCCGAGGATCGAACCGTCCTGCGAAACCACGGACGGCACAGCGGTTCCGGGAATGCGCAGCAGCGCGGTGCCGTCACCGCTCACGTCATAGGTGCCGGCGCCGATCGCGGGCTCGTCCTCTGGCTCTTCGAGAATCGTGACGGTGGCGTTGATTTTCTCGTTCGCCATCATCGACATCTGCTGGGTTCCGCTGACCTCCGACAGGATGATGTCGGTTCCGGTGAAACCGCTGGCGTTGAGGCCACCCACGCCGTCGAATGTGACGGTACCGATCTGACCCGACGACTGCGTGAGCCGCTCGTTGAGATCGGGCGTCACGTCGACCGTACCGGGGAAGACCAACGCTTCGATGAAGACTCCCTGGGTGAGGAACCAGTAGTCACCCGTCAGCAGATCGAGCAGCGAACCGTTGGTCGCGTAGGCACCGACCTGACCGGCCAGCAAACCACCGGTGGCGGTGTTGATCAGTGCGACCAGGTTTTCGGCATCGGTCGGAGGCGTTTCCGGCGTGACGTTGCGCGCCTGGCCCACGCAGCCGTTGTACTCGCTCGGCGTGAAGTCGTTGATGGCGGTTGCCAGCGGCGGCTCGCCGGCGATGAGCGCGCTGCCGATCACTCCGGTCGCAGCCTCCACGACGAACTGGCTGGCCGGATCGACGTCGGTCGTGGCGTCGACGGCGAGGGCAGAGAGAACCGGCGCGCCGCCGGAGTCGAGCGCACGAACCATCAGGCCCGATCCGAGCCCGGTCGACGTCGGGAACGAGTAGCCGCCGCCCTCGTCGGTCGTCGTCGACGAGAGCAGGCGGGTCTCGGCACCGCTCGCGTCGATCTCGACCAGATCGACCACGGCTCCCGCAACCGGCAGCAGCGACGCATCGCCGCCGCCGACGCCACCGTCCTCGAGCGTGCCGGCAGGCGCGGTCACGGCGCCCGACACGCCCGGGCCGCCACATGCCGCACACGTCACCTCGACGTCCTGGCCGACGGCCTTGTTGAGAATCAGTAGTGCGTCGGTCGCCACCACCGAGCCGCTGCCGTCGGCGTCGCACACGCAGATGCCGCAGCGCGCCAGGCTCACCGCCGCCTGCAAAGCAGTGAGCGCGTCGGAAGCAACGGGGTCGGCGCCGGAGCTGACCGGCTGGCCGCAGTCGCCGAGACCGGCGCGGGCCGGTTGCGCCGCAGTCAATGCGAGAGAGGTGAGCAGGACGAGGCCGAGGTATCGGTTCATTCGATGCATTCCTTGTTGCGTGCGTGTCGTCGGATCGACGGGGTCGCGATACAGGTCGTACGATATCAGCGCTTCCGGGGAACACCGATCAGGCCGCGGATGTGCGCACAGTGATCCTCCACGACGCCGGGGTGCTACCGGCTCCACGTCCGGAAACCACCCTACCTGTCAACACGAGGCGACCGCGTCGCCGCGATGGCGAGAAGGAAAACCCCCGGTCGCGCGGCCGTTCGCCGGGTAGCGGACCGCGGTCAGCGGTCGGGCTGGATCAGGGTCGGCCTGAGCGGATCGTCGTTCGTGACTATCAGGTCGCACACGTCGGTCGGACGGCAGCGCTGCACGTAGAGGTCCTGGCCCGGCGCGTACCGGTCTTCGTAGCTTCGTCGCGCCCCCGACTCGCCGCCGAGCCTTCGTGCGTCGCGCGCCACGCAGCGCTCACGGCCCACAGATTTGTCCACGTCGACGTAGACCGAGAAATCCCATGCGTGCTCCAGCTCGGGGCGCAGCAGCATGACGCCGTCGAACAGGAGAACCGCATCATCGGGCGCGGCGAGCTGGTCGACGATCACCGGTGCGTCCTCACCGAGATCGAACACCGCGCTGCGATACCGACGCCGACCGTCGGGGCCGAGCGGGTCGAGCAGCTCGCGCCTCAGCGCGTCGTAGTCGAACGAGAGCCGGTAGTAGCTCTCGGCCGTCGGCAGATCGTCGCTGTAGCGCTCGCGGCGCGGGTTGTGGAAGCCGTCGACCGATGCGCGAATGGTCGGCCGCCCCCGCGCGGCGAACGCGGTGGCAAGCTCGTCGGCAAGCACGGTCTTGCCCGCGGCCGTCGGCCCGTCGATCGCGACGCGCGTCACGTGCGAAACGCCAACCTCGTCGATCCGGTCGGTGATCCTCGTGACCAGATCGTGTCGGTCGAGCTCCGAACCCCGCATGCGCGGAGCCTAGGACAGGCTCTTTGCCGGATCCACGGTCGCCACCAGCTCGTCACGGCCGTGCAGTGACGCTATAGATAAGCAGGCCTGCTCGTGAATCGGCCGCTCACTTCGCCCCCTCCATGCCGGAAACGACTGAACTGATAGCGCGTTACCACGGTCGCGACGTCGACTGGCACCGCGCCGTGCTCGCCGCCTGCCCCTCACTCGAGCACGGCTTCAGGCCACCGCTGTGGGCACGAAGCGGCCACGTCCAGAACGGCCTCGCCATGCTGTACGACCGCACGGCTCCGTCGGCCGGCTGGGACCTCGATGAGCACCTGCGCATGAGCGACGGCGGTACGGTCTCGGTCCAGTGGCTGGGGCTGGATGCGCCCCCGGACACGCCCGTGCTAGTGGCGCTGCACACGTTGTGCGGCAGCGGCGACGGGTTGCGTCGGTTCCTGCTCTCGATGCGACGCTCTCTCGGGTGGGTGGTCGCGGCCTGTAACCGGCGCGGACACGGAGACATCCCGCTGACCGCGCCGCGCATCAACACGATGGGCTCGACAGCAGATCTGAACGTCCAGCTCGACGCCATCGAGGCTCGACGTCCCGGGGCTCCGCTGTACGCGGTCGGCGTGTCGGCCGGGTCCGGATTGCTCGTGCGCTACCTGGGTGAGGAGGGATCACGCTCGCGCCTGCGTGCCGCCGTCGCCCTGTGCCCGGCCTACGACGTGAGCAACGCGTTCGACTTCGTCCATCCTTCTTATAACGGCTACCTCACCCGCCGCGTCGTAGAGTTCTTCCTGCACCGAAACCGTGCGGTGCTCGGCGGCGTGGAGGGTTACGACGCCTGTGCTGCCGCGATCTCCATCACCGAGTTCCACGATCGGCTGTTTCCGCTGGCCGGGTACGACAGTCGCGAGAGCTACTATCGGGGCTCCAACCCGATGGCGGTGGCGCGCGACATGACCACGCCGACCCTCGTCATCAACGCCGCCGACGACCCGGTGTGCGTCGAGCGAAACGTGCACGCGAACCTCGACGACCTGCAACAGCTGTCTCGCGTGACCCTCGCCCTTACACGGCACGGCGGACACTGCGGCTTCTTCGACGGCCCTCTGGCACGTGGATCATGGGCCGACAGGGCGATCACCGAGTTCTTGCTCGCGACACACTCGCTTCTCTGACGCGGCCAGCCCGACGATACGCCCCTGGCCCGTACGTGATTGTACGCAGCCACGTGAGCACCACCTTGTCTTGGGTGCGGTGAATCCATACGTCGAAGCGTTACTGCAGGTTCCAAATCAAGGAGGGAGAACCAATGGTTCGTCGTATCATTTCCATCGCCCTGGTGTGCAGCCTCATGCCGGTGTTCGGCACGGGGTGCATCGGACACTTCGGGCTCAGCGGCAAGGTGAGAGCGTTCAACATGGATGTCGCGCAGAGCAAGTGGGGACGTGAGGGCGTCTTTCTGTTGCTGTACATCATTCCCGTCTACCCGATCTCAGGCCTCATCGACATCGTGCTTCTCAATTCGATCGAGTTCTGGTCGGGCACGAATCCGGTCAACGGCAAGCCGCGCCTGGCCAAGGTCGGCGACACGCGCGTCGTCGAGGGACCGGACGGTTCGCGAGCGGTCGCCACGCTTCGTAAGGATCGCTCGATCGACATCGAGCTCTTCGAGAGCGACGGCGCGGCGCACTTCGTGAACATCATGGACCGCGACGGCGATCTGGTGGCCCGTGACGCGCTCGGAAACGAGCTCGGATCGGTCAGCAAGACCGGCGACCTCGTCCTCAGCGACCCTCAGCTCAAGGCGCTCGCGGCCTTGAATGCTCGCTGATCCGACGAACACGACGAAGGGGTGCCGGCAACCGCCGGCACCCCTATCGCTCCAGCGCTAGCTCGCCACCGTCCAGGATCCGAACGGTTCGTCCGCAGAACTCTTCTCGAGTCATCGAGTCCAGCATCCCCTTGTCATCGGTCCTGGCGACGGTCCGCTCGCCATCGGCGGTATCGCATACCGCGACAGCGTGAGTCGGATCCTCCCCGGCGTACAAGACCGTGTACCCGACGATGGTGGCCGGCCCTGTGTACTCTGCGTTCAACGGCAAGGGCCGGTCCTTCTCGGCGACCGCGTCCGTGACGTCCTCGTACGCGTAGCCGCTCTGGTTCGGCACGTTCGAGAACACGGCGCACCCTTGTTTTCCGAAGATGCCGCTGAGGTTCGAGACCAGGCCGATGCGTCGCCCGGATGCCCCCCTGCCCTCGCCCGTGCGTAGCACCTCGACCATTCTCGCCACGCCGTCCAGGCTGGCGTGGTTGAACGGACCGCCGGAGAACGGCATCGCGCCCGTCACCGTGTACGGGCACACACCGTCCAGCTTCAGGTCGCGGGCGAACGAGCGCACCGCCGATGGGAAGCAGCTGTAGAGCTCCGAAGCCGTCACCTCGCCGGGCGAGACGCCCGCGAGCGCGAACGCTCGCTCGCCGGCAACGACGGTTCCCGGATGGCTGTGCAGCTCGCGCTGCTGTGCGAGCACCACCACGTGCTTCGACTCCGCCGTCGACAGTGGATAGATCCAGCGCGCACTGTCCAGCCCCAGCTGCGCGGCCTTGTGCGCCGAGCACACGGCGATCGCGACCGCACGGTTCACATTCCACTGGCTGCAGTGACGCTTGGTGTACGGGAACGCCAGCATCGCGTTCTTCGCGGTGGGGTTGCGAATCTCATCGGCCGACATCGGCTCCCGGCGCCAGGCGCGCGGATTGGCCGCTGCCACATTGCTGAACTCGCTGTAAAGCTTCGCGACCACGTCGCGGTGCTCTTCCACACCCAGCCCTTCGCGGTGGCGCAGCGCCGACTCGATGATGGCGAAGAAGTCGACGGCGGCGCCGAGCCCACGCTCGGCCTCGAGATCGGAGCAGAACGGGTCGGGCGTCGGGTGGCGCACCTCGGGAGGCGGCGTATCCTCGCCTTGCTGCGTATCGGCCACCTCCTGGCCCGTGATCTTGCTGCGCAGCTCCCGGTACTTCGCCTCCCCTCCTGTGACCACGCCTATCTCGTGCTCGCCACTGGCGATCTCGCGACACAGGTCGCTAAGCAGCGTGAGCTGCAGCACGCCCAGGTCGGACACCACGCTCTTTGCCGAAGGGCAGCCCACGGCGTCGGCGATGAGCTTGCCCGGATTGCGGTAGTGCCAGAGCCCTTGCGCAACCGAGATCGATTCGATCTGCTCGAGCAGCGCCTCGCTCCCCGCGTCGGTCGCGGCGTCGCGCACCGCATTCACCATCAACCGATACGGTTCGGAGCTCTCGGTGGGATCGTCGAAGTGCTCTTGACAGAATCCCACCCCGACAATAACTGGAGTCGTTGGCGCAAGTCCTTTCACGTCGTCCCCTTTCATCCGGCACCCGCTAGCAAGCTCACGTCTGTACGAGCCGGCGGTGCGGTGAATAGCATATCCATCGGAGAGACACATGGCCGAAGAGCTAGAAATCAGCACCAAGAACTGCATCGTCGAAAAGGACGGGCGCACCTTGATCGTCACGTTGAATCGACCGGAGGCGAAGAACGCATTCAGCCCCGAGATGCTGCTGGGGATGTACAAGGCGTGGCGTCTTCTGGACGAAGACGACGACCTGATGTGCGCCATCCTCACCGCCAACGGCGACACGTTCTGCGCCGGCATGGACCTGAAGGCAGCCGACGAAGGCCACCGCTCCACCGAGGAGTTCATGGAGCTCATGGGCACGGTGCCGAACGTTCACTGGCAGGCGCTGCTGCGCGATGACCGGCCGAACAAGCCGCTGATCCTCGCAGTGGAAGGCTATGCGCTCGCCGGCGGCACCGAGATCCTGGCGGGCACGGACATTCGCGTTGCGGCCGAAGATGCCACGTTCGGCGTTACCGAGGTGGCGCGCGGGCTCTACCCGATGGCCGGCTCGAGCATTCGCCTGCCGCGCCAGATCCCGTACTGCCTCGCCGCCGAGATCGTGCTGCTCGGCCGCCACATCACCGCCCAGGAAGCGCTGCAGTGGGGCCTGGTGAATCGCCTCGTCCCGAAGGGCCAGGCGCTCACCGAGGCCAAGAAGATAGCAGATCAGCTCGGCGAGGTGGGGCCGCTAGCGCTGAAGGCGGTCACGCGGTCGCTTCGCGACATCCAGACCGACGTGGGCGAGGCCGACGCGATGTTGAAGTCCGACGATCTGGCCGGACCTGTCTTCGCCTCCAAGGACGCGAAGGAAGGAATGCGCGCGTTCAAGGAGAAGCGCAAGGCCAACTTCACAGGGCAGTAGACGATCACGCATCACGGCACCTCGCTGCCCAGGGTGGGCCTGTCGAACGGCGGCAGCTCGGCGGCCACGCGCGGATCGGTAAGGGCATTCTCCAGGAAGTCGTTCACCTCGACGATCGATTCCAGCGGGAGGTCGAGGATCGGCATGAGCACGCTCCTGTTCTCCGGGAACTGCAGATGACGGTTCTCGGTGTAGAAATCGACGACCTCGCCTACGCTGAGCATGCCACCGTTGTGCATGTACGTGCTCTTCAGCGCGTTGTTGCGAAGCGTGGGTGTCCTGAACCGGCCGCGCTCCATGAACATCCCGGTGACCTCCTGACGACCGGTGTCCTCGGGCACGGGTCGCACGCCGATGTTGTGGAACTTGTTGTCGGTGAACAGCGGCGGCACGTGGCAGCTGATGCACAGGCTGTCCTTCAACACGTCCCAGCCGATCTTCTGGTCGGCCGTGAGCGCTGTCGCATCACCGGCCATGAACGCGTCCCACGGTGTCTGGTCGGGAACCAGCGTGCGCTCGTAGGTCGCGAGCGCGAAAGCGACGCGCTGCGCGCTGATGGCGGGATCTCCAAATGCGGCCAGGAAGAGGTCCGCGTAGCTGGGCGATCCTGACAGCGCCGCGGCAACGTCGGCCGGCAGGTTGGTCGCCAGCGCCAGCGGGCTGGAGCCCTCCAGCTTGGCGATCACCGCAGGCCAGTCGCGCCCCACGTGGGCCATCTCGGACACTCCCACCGGGGGCATGACGGCCTGGCTCTCCAGCGCTCCTCCCGCGGCGATCACGACAGCGTCGGTGATCGGATCGCGGAACGTCGAGCGTGCATGTCCATCGACGAACAGCTCCGGCGAATACTGCGCGCCGATGAATGTCGGGGCAGCGCGCCGGGTCACCTGAGGATCGAATCCGAACAGAGGATCCGCCAAGGGCGCGCCGCTTGCGTCGATTCGACGTATGCCCGGCGATCCGAACACGTCGTCGTCGGTGCCGGAAACCTCATCGAGGCCGGGATGGACGCCAACGCGCGGGTCGGCTCCGCCGCTTCCCGGCCGGTGACAGGTGCCACACGCGACGGTGTCGTCGCTGGACATCTGCTCGTCCCAGAACAGGATCTTGCCGAGCAGCCGCTTCTCGTCGGTGATCGGGTTCTCCGCGGGCACCGGCACCGGCGGCAGCGCCGCAGAAGCCGTGCCCGTAGCAGCCGCCTTCACCTCGACCGCCACGATGGCCCAGTCAACATCACCGTTCAGCGTACCGTCGACCGAAACCGTACCGGCCGCTGCGCTGCTGCCGTCCTCGATGGCCAGCCCGGCCTTCGACCCGCCACTTCCCTGGCTGACCTCCGATCGCTCGGTGTACGTCACGCCGGGCTCGTGCGTCCGGTTTCTGAGCGCGACCGCGGCGTAGGTCGCGCTGTTCGCCATCGTCGTCGTCAGGTCGACCGCGTGGCTGCGGCTATCCGATCCGCCCGAGCAACCACCGCCGGCCCCGTTCGTGTTCGCCGAGGCGACGGCGCCGACCGCCTCGCCGGCTACACCGGAATACGCCACCACCGTGACGACGGCGTTCCTTGGCGCCTCGGAGAACGTACCGGTCACCGGTCCGGACTGGGTCGGGGCACCATGAGCGCTCCACACCGACACACCGGTCTGCGAGCGGCCGGCGCACTGGGCGCCGACCAGCTGCCAGGTCATGCCCAGTCCGGAGACCGCCGTCACATCGACGTGCGGCTTGGACGAGAACGCCGCCAGATACACATCTCCCGCCACCGGCGTCAGCGCTCCAGCGGTCGTCACGGTGTTCGAATCACTCGAGCCTCCGCTCGCCGCCTCCATGAAGACCGGCGCGCCGGTCGGGGCCGCGCAGACGTCGAACACCTCATCGCAGCCCTGCCCCGGGCAGTGAATGTGCCCGGTCTGACAGCCCAGTACCGGGTCGCAAGCCTCGTGACCGTTGCAGAACAGACCGTCGTTGCAGTGATGTGCGTTCGGCACGTGGCTGCAGCTGTCCAGTTCCTCGTCGCATGCGTCCATCGTACAGTGGACGCCGTCGTTGCACGGGTCGACGGTACCGGTCTGGCAGCCGAGCAAGGCGTCGCAGACCTCCGCCCCGTTGCAGAACATGCTGTCGTCGCACATCCAGTCGGCCGGCGTGTTCGCACACTGGTCGGTGGTGGGATCGCAGGCGTCGCTGGTGCAGTCGACGCCATCGTCACAGTCGAGCGCTGTACCGGCTATGCAGCCCAGCGCCGCGTCGCAGGTCTCCAGACCATTGCAGGACAGACCGTCGTCGCAGTCCGCGTCCACGCCGCAGCGACACGAGTCGGTGCCCTCGTCACAGGTCAGGGCGCCACAAGGATTGCCGCTCGACTCGCAGCCGAGAACCGGATGACACGTCTCGGTACCCGTACAGAACAGACCGTCGTCACAGGAGCCGTCGTCCGGCGAGTTGACGCACGCATCCGTGTCGGAGTCGCAGACGTCACTGGTGCAGTCCACGCCGTTGTCGCAGTCGTGGAGCTGCCCCGGCTGGCAGTCGAGCGTCGCATCGCAGGTCTCCACGCCGTCGCAGAACGTCCCGTTGTCGCACAGAGCGTCGTCCGGCACGTTGTCGCAGCCGTCGGTGGCCTCATTGCAGGCATCGTGGGTGCACGACACGCCGTCGTCGCACGAGACCAGCGCGCCGAGAGCGCAGACTCCATCCAGGCAGATCTCGCCTCCGTTGCAGTACAGACCGTCGTTGCACTGCGAGGTGTCCGAGCAGCCGCTCGGGGCACGGATCTCCATGGCGATCAGCGCCCAGTCGACCTTGCCGTTGAACGAGCCCTCGACCGCGACTGGCCCGGCGAGCTCCACACCCTGATCCACGACCGTCAACCCGGCACGCCCGCCGCCGCTGCCCGCGACGAGCTCGACGTGCTCGGTGAAGCCCGCGCCGGGCTCGTGCGAGCGCTGTCGCATCGAGGCCGTGCCGTAGACAACCGATCTGTCGACCGTGGTCGACAGCTGGAAGGCATAGCTGTTGCCGTCGGACCCGCCCGAACAGGCCCCGTCGGCCCCGTTCGTATTGCCCGACACCGTGTTGCCGATCGGTGTCGTGGAGTCCACGCCCGAGTAGTGCGACACGGCAATCACGGCGCTGCGCGGAGCCTCGACGAACGTGGCGGTCACGATGCCGCTCTGTCCATGCTGGGCTGCTCCCGCCTGCGCCTGCCACACGTCGACACCGGACTGCGATCGCCCGCCGCACTGGCCCAGCACCTTCGTCCACACCATCTCGAGGCCCGTCACCTCGGCAACCGTGACGTTCGACTTGCGCGAGATCGCCGCCAGGTACAGGTCTCCGGCGACGGCGACGATCGATGTGTCGGTCGACACGCTGGCCGGGCCGGCCGCCAGACCGGTCGTCACGCCCTCGAGCGTGACCGACGGTGGCGGACCGAGGCAGGCGTCGAGGATGTCGTCGCACACCTGCCCGAGGCAGCGATCGGCGCCGTCCTGACATCCCGCCGAGGCGTCGCACGTCTCGGTGCCGGTGCAGAACAGGCCGTCGTCACACGAGCTGTCGTCCGGCGTGTTCGTGCACGCGCCGGAGGGCTCGTCACACGTGTCGACGGTGCAATCGGTCCTGTCGTCGCAATCCCCGTCGCCCCCACACAGACACGCACCGGTGGACTCCTCGCATACCAGGGCGCCGCACGGGTTCCCGCTCGACTCGCAGCCCAGGCTCGGATGACAGGTCTCCTGTCCCGTGCAGTCGAGATCGTCGTTGCAGAACGCGTGGACCGGTGTGCTCACGCACACGTCCTGGGTCGGGCTGCAGACATCGGTGGTACAGCCGACGCCGTCGTCACAGACCGCGGCGGTACCGCTCTCGCAGACACCGCTTGCGCCGCACGACTCCAGACCGTTGCAGAACTTGCCGTCATCGCAGTCCGCGTCGAGCGTGCAGTTGCAGGAGTCGGTGGCCTCGTCGCACGCGAGCCCGCCGCACGGATCACCGCTCGACCCGCAGCCCGTGACGGGATGACAGAACTCCTCGCCCGTGCAGAACAGGCCGTCGTCGCACAAGGCGTCATCCGGTGTGTTCACACACGCGTCCACCACGACACTGCAGCTGTCGGCCGTGCAGCCCACACCGTCGTCGCAATCGGGCGGCGCCCCGTGGACGCAGCCGAGCGTCGGGTCGCAGATGTCGGTGCCGTCGCAGAAGTGACCGTGGTGCGAGCAGCTGTGGTCGACGGGTGTGCTCTCGCAGCTGTCCGTGGTCTCGTTGCAGGTGTCGACGGTACACGCCACGCCGTCGTTGCAGGCCACGAGCGTGCCGGCAACACACGCGCCCGCCGCGCACAGCTCGGCGCCGTTGCAGTACATGCCGTCGTCGCACTCCGTCGAATCGGTGCACGCGACGCTCGTGTCGAGCACGATCTCCGGCGGGTTCGCCCCTTCCTTAGAGCTGTACAGCGCGCTGTTGCTGCTGTTGCTCGCCAGCCCGAAGACGTAGGTACCGCTGGTCCCGATCGCCGACGTGACGTCGAGCTCCACCCACTGGTCGTCCACGATCTCGCCCGCGCTGGCGATCGGCTCGCCGGTCATCGGCGGCGCGTTCTCGTAGGTGATCGTGGATTCGTCGATCGGCGTCTCGACGACGAACACATCGCCGCCGTCGTCGCTGTCGTTGGTGACGAACAGGCGCAGCGTTGCCTGAGTCGGCGGCTGCGCGAGACCCGTCAGCTGGAACTGCAGATAGCTGTAGTAGGTCGACTCGCCGGCCCTGAAGCGCGTCCGTATGGTCGTGTCCGAGCCATAGTTCGTGGTGGCACTCGTGGTCTTCACCTTCGCGTCGTGGACCGGATAGAACGTCTCGACCACCGGGCCGACCCGCTCCAGTCCGAAGTCCTGGGTCGAGGGGAAGCCGGTGGCAACCTGAACCGGGAACGACTGGCCCACATATCCGGTCGCGCTCGCGCTGACCGTGTGGGACCCCTCGGGAACGTTGTCGAAGAGATAGAAGCCGATCTCGTCGGTGAGCATCGACAGCCCGCCGTAGGAGACCACGGCGCCGACGATCGGTTCATCGGTCTCGCCGTCGAGAACCTCGCCCTCGATCACCGTGTGACCGGGCTCGAGCGCGAAGTCCTGGGTCACCGAATCACCGGCCGTCACCACGACCGCCCGCGTGAGCGGCTCGAACGTGACGGCAGTCGCCCTCAGCGACTGGACGCCGGCGCCGATGTCGGTGATCGCATAGTTGCCATCGGCGTCGGTGAGGACCGAGCCTGCCCCGTACGCCACGTCGGCACCCTCGATGGGGAGGCCGCCTACCGCTGCCGTAACGCGTCCGGTGACGGTGCCCGCGGGAACCAGCGCGAAGTCGGCGACCGTCGCCTCACCTGAGGTAGCTCGCACCGACCGCGACTCGGACCCGAAGCCGGGCGATGACACCGACACCAGCCACTCACCGGCCGGGACATCTTCGAACGTGTAGCTGCCCAGGGCGTCGGTAGTGGTGTCGATGCCGCTGTACGAGACCGCGGCACCGGCGATGGCGGTGCCGGTCGCGGCATCGGTCACCGTGCCGGTGAACGTGCCCGGCACCAGGTCGGCACCCTCGGCGACCTTGATGAACTCGGCGACCGACGGGAGTCCGGCGCTGTTCTTGATGATGAGCATGAAGATGCCGGGCGCGGCGAGGTATGAGTTGGCAGGCGAGTCGACCAGCAGGTCGCCGCCGGACACCGTGAACGACAGCGGAACGTAGCGCTGGTTCTGGTCGTAGGTGTGCGTGGCACCGGCCGCGCGCAGCAAGGCCACCGAGACAATGTCGGCAGCATCGGGCGTGGCGATCGTGAACACACTGCCGTAGCCGGCCGACTCCGGTGCCGACGTGATCGTCGGCCGCGGCCCCTGGAACAGGTACGGCGGCTCGTAGATCTGCGCGTGCTTGCGAACATCCCCCTCGCCGCCGGCGGCCACGATTCGCCCGTCGGGCAGCAGCACCGTCGAGGAGTGGTACATGCGTTCCTCGGCAAGCGCGGCCACGGTGGTCCACAGCTCCGTATCGGGATCCCATATCTCGGCCGGTAGTACCGCGACCGTGGGATCGTCCTTGTTGGCCGTCCCGCCGACCGCGAACACCTTGCCGTCGGCCATGATGGTGAGATCGTGACGCCTGCGGCCGAACGCCATGGGCGCGATGTCGCGCCACGCCGGCGAAGCGACATTCATGTCGATGACCGCAGCGTCGGGCCACGCCGGCTTGCCTCCGCCGGCCCGCAGGATCTTACCGGGACGGTACATGCACGACGATTCAGAGTAGCCGCTGCTGCCGAAGCTGTTGGTGGGGCCGTCGGTCCACCCGCCACCGTTGATGTCGAGGAACGCGGTCGATTTCTTGGCGCCCGCTTCGAATATACGACCGTCGGGAAGCTGATACATGAACGGGTACAGCAGCGTGTCGCGCGTCGACCCGTCCACCAGCGTCCAGGTATCGGCTACGGGGTCGTAGATTTCCGACACCAGCACCCGCTCCTTGGTTCCGTCGTCGCCCGACGAAGCCAGCACGCGCCCGTCGTCGAGTGCCAGAAGCGTCGCGTACCAGCGGCCGAAGCTCATCTCCTGGCCCCGGATCCAGTTGTTCGTGTAGGCGTCGAAGATTGCCGTGACCTGGATCCCGACGTGCGTGGCGTGACCCTGCCCGCCCGCAACAATGACGCGCCCATCGGCCAAGCTGGCCTGCGACGCGCAGTGCAGGTCGCCAAACGGAAACGGCGTCGGCGTGAACGAATCCACGGTCGAGGAGTCCCACACGCGCGCATCCTCTCCGGTCGACCAGACGAGAACGTCGCCGGTCGGCAAGAGGATCATGTGCTTGGCTTGAACCCCCCAGTCGATCACCGGGCTCCACCGGCCCACCTCGGCCGGGGTCTGGGCACTTGCGATTCCGTGGATGCAGACTGTCGCAAGCAGTCCGGCCGAAATCAGCTTCACCAGGCGGGTCAGCGACACGCCACAAGAGGCATCGGGTAGTAGTGTCACGGCACATCTCGTGTACCGATCGGTCGAGTGACTGTCTAAGAAAAGAACGAAGCGCGAAAACTATCCGATCCTCTCGTACGGGGGCTCACGCCAGACGGGTGCGCTCAAGTGCGGCAGCGACGGCACCAACGGGTGGGGCACCCACTCGATTGCGTCGTTGTTCGCTGACGCATCGAGCCACGCGATCGAGTGGGTTCTCATCCGGGGGCGAGAGGCGCAGGTGAGTGTGCAGCGAAGTCAGCGATCGATGCGCAAGCGGGTACGCCGCAAGCTAGCGCGGAACCCGTACCATCGGGAAAGCGGGCGGCGATCCACCGACTCGAATCTCGCGAACCAGCTCGAAGCCGTGGCGCTGGTACAGCGAGAGGTTTCGAGGGTTCGACGACTCGAGGTAGCAGTGCACACCGTCGGCATCGATCTTCTCGAGCACGTGCGAGAGCAGCGCTGCTCCGAGGCCCTGGCCGCGGCTGGCGGGATCGGCCCCGATGAACGCGAGATGCCAGTGAGGCTCTCTGGGATGATCGTCGGCCAGCTTCTCTAGCACGGCGAGCACCTCCGACCGTGCCGGCTCTGCTACCGTTTCGTTGATCACCGCCTCGAGCGCGTCATCGTCGGCACCGACGCCCGGCGGAAGCCACAGCGAGCCGCCGCGAAAGTCCTCGGTGACGTGAGCCGTTCCGTGCTCGAACGCACGTCCGCCGAAACCGCGCACGAAGGCCGGGTAGTGGCTCACGTAGTCGTGCGGTTCCGGCCACAGCCAGCGCATGACGGGATCGGCGGTGAACGCCGTCACCTGCACGCTCACGGCGCGCGCCATTTCGGGCTCTTCGACGATGCGAACCTTCGGACGGTCCATGGCTCTCCTCGCACGTCCCGCGTGGGCCTGAAGCATCGGGACGCCGGCAGGCTGACAGACGTCCGACGCTATCGAAAGCTTTCGTGACCGTGCGTGGTGTTCAGCGCGAAGGTTCCGGAAACAGCTCGCGGCGTGCACACTCCTGGCCGGATCGGTGTACGTCGTCTCCGTGAGGAAACGCCGCCAGTGGCTCGAGATACAAGGCTGCCTCGGGAAGCCTCGGATCGGCCGCCGGTATCGGCGGAGACTTCGCGATACGAACCTCGTCGCCAGGCCCGTGCGTCACGTGTCCGTCGCCATACTCGAAGCCATCCGGGTGGTACCAGCCCCGTGGCGACACCCCGCAGCTCCAGATGTGATAGCGCGTGCTCGAAACCTGGATGAACGTGTTGCCCCACTCGGCCAGCTTGATCACTGCCCGTCCGTTCGCGTCAGTAACCGTATCGATGCCCTTCGGCGCGCGCCCGATGATCTCGCCGATACCGTACCGGACATGAACCGATGCGTTCGCGATGGGCGTGAGGCCGTCCGCCCTCACGACGCTCACCTCGTAGGGGATGTAGCTGTGATGGAAGGCACAGCCGTTCACGGTGGCACAGGCCATGGCCACGGCAATCACTCTGACCACGGTCATCCCGAGCTCCGGTCCCCGGTCTCGAGTACGCCGTGCAGACCGCCGATACGATCGACCGGTACTCGCGACCTCCTGCGCGGCTGCTCGGCGAGATCTGGTCTGCCGCCCGTCACCGCCCCTCGTGCCAGCCGCCGCGCTGCGCTACACTGCGCGCGCGCATGGTAACACCTCCGCCCCCCGAAGACCCCGACGGCGAAGACTTCGCCTCGATGTTCGCCGAGTCCGAGCGCGGCGCGCCGGCAGGCCCCGCGGTCGGCGACGTCGTGGCCGGCACGGTCATCTCGATCTCGACCGACACGGTGTTCGTCGATCTGGGCGGCAAGTCCGAGGGCAGCCTGGATATCGGCGAGGTCCTCGACGACGACGGTGCGGTCGCCGTCTCGGTCGGCGACACGATCCGCGCCCGCGTCGTCGATGCCGGCGAGCGCTCGGGCACCGTCACGCTCAGACGCAGCCTGGGCAAGGGCCCCGAGGCACGAAGCGAGCTCGAAACAGCATACGAGAACGCGATCCCCGTCGAAGGCCTCGTCGCCGCCGTCAACAAGGGCGGTTTCGAGGTGCAGGTGGCGGGCATCCAGGCGTTCTGCCCGGTCTCGCAGATGGACATCCGCTTCGTCGACGACCCGGAGGTCTTCGTCGGACAGCGTCACGAGTTCCGCATCACGCGCTTCGAGCCGGGCGGCCGCGGCAGGCCCAACATCGTGCTGTCACGACGCGCGCTGCTGGAAGAGGAGTCCGCAGAGCTGGCGTCGCATACGCGCGAGCGGCTCGGCGAGGGGGAAGTCTTCCGCGGCAAGGTAACGAAGATCGAGGACTACGGAGCGTTCGTCGACATCGGCGGCATGGAGGGAATGCTCCACATCAGCGAGCTTGCCTACGCGCGCGTCGAGCACCCGTCCGATGTGCTCCGTCTCGACCAGGAAGTCGAGGTACAGGTTCTGCGGATCGAGAAGACCGACAACCCGCGGCGCCCCGAGAAGATCAGCCTGTCGCTCAAGTCGCTCGCGCGCGACCCGTGGGACGATGTTGAAACGACGTTCCCGGCTGGACGAGTGCTGCCGGGAACGGTGACGCGGATCGCACAGTACGGAGCGTTCGTCGAGATCGCACCCGGGATCGAGGGCCTGGTCCACATCAGCGAGATGGGGGCCGGCGAGCGCCTGAGCAGCCCGCGCAAGGTGGTCGACACGGGACAGGAGGTCGAGGTCAAGGTGCTTTCTATCGATAACGAGCGTCGCCGCATATCGCTGTCGATCGACGCCGCCCGGCTCGACGCGCAGGCGGCCGACGAGCGCGAGGCGATGGCCACCTACGGCGCCACCAAGCAGCGCCTCGGCAACCTCGGCGAGCTACTGCAGAAACAGGTGGACGAGCGCGACCGGAAGAAATGAGCCGCGCCGAGCCCGTCACGATCCCCTACACCGATCTCCAGCCCGCAACCCTGCAGCGACTGATCGAGAGCTTCGTGGCGCGCGAGGGTACCGACTACGGCCATCGCGACTGGACGCTGGAAGAGAAAGCCGGGCACGTTGCCCGTCAGCTCGAACGCGGCGAGGCGTTGGTCGTTTACGACGCGGACAGCGAGACCGCGAACATCATCCTGAGCGACTCGGTCCGGTAGGACACGAGTAGATCATCGCAGCAGCGCGGCGGGCCGCTCCGAGAGAACCCCCCGCATCGCCAGCCGCGCCGCGCCTGTGCTGACCAGGGGCAGCACCACCGCGACCAGCAGCAACGACGCCCACGCCGGCGACCACGCGACGTCGAGCGGCCCCGCCGCCAGTACCGCACACACCGCAGCTCCGGCACCGCATCCGACCAGCGCCGCGCCGAGGCCGAGCACACCGAACTCGATGTCGATGCTGCGTCTTACCAGGCCGTGGGGCGCACCGAGAACCTTGAGCATGTTCACGTCGAAGCGCCGCACCTGCGCCTCGTCACGTGCGATCGCGAACACGAGCAACAGCCCGACGGCCAGCGTGGTGACGGCCGTGGCGCTTATCGCCCACTGGAGCTGGTCGAGTAGACCGAGCAATCGCTCGACGCCACGAGACACGTCGATCATCGACACGTTCGGAAACGCCTCCACGATGGAGGCCTGCAGGCGATCGCGCAGTGCCGGCGCCACGGATGCGACCGAAGCGAGGAACACCGCAGGCGCCGGCTCGAGAACTCCGGGCTGGAACGAAACGAAGAAGTTCGGCTGCATGCTGTTCCAGTCGACGCTGCGCAGATTCACGATACGACCTTCTACCGGCACGCCCTGCACATCGAATCGCAGCTCGTCCCCGACGCCCACTCCGAGTCGCCTCGCGAAATCCACCTCCACGGACATCTCGGCCGGCCCACCGGTCGACTCCTCGTAGCGGCCGGAGAATGGCAGCCCCTCGACCAGGGTCTCCGTGGCAGCGAGCTCGGCCTGGTAGGTGAGATTGTAGCGCCGGCCGCGCAGCCGCTCGCGATCGCGAAAGCTCGTTGCACGCGCGGCCGCCGCTCGATCGGACACGGTGTCGACCCGTTCTCCGTTGATGGCGTCGAGACGCGCGCGCACCATCGGCGCCATGCGCTGCAGCTCGGTGCCGGCGCGAGTCACGTGGTCGCGAATCGGATCGGCCTGATCGGGCTGGATGTCGAACAGGAACAGGCTCGGGATGTCCTCGGGCGCAGGTGGCCTCAACCGTTCATCGAGAAGAGCACGAAGCTGCGGCGGCAATCCGAGCAGTAGCGCACACAGGGCCAGCGCCACGAACGCCGTGAGCGAAGCTCGCCGATGCGGTGCGAGCTGGCGTAGCGCGAGCCGCACGGGAACCGACCTCACGGCGCGAGCGCGGCTCACGGTCTCGAGCAACACCCGACCGACGAGCGTTGCCGCCCCGAACGCAGCGACGATGAGCCCCACGAACATCGCGGCCTGCCGCAGCTCCGCCGTGCGCCCGGCGGCAACCGCCAGCAGCACCAGCAGCGCGGGAGCATACCAGAGCGCCTCGAACCTCGCCTTGTGGAGATCGAGCTGCGTGTGCTCGTGGAACAGCTCCGCCACGCGCAGCGATCGCAGCCGCACGAGCAATGGCAGGCAGCACAGCGGCCCGACGGCAAGCGCGACCACGACCGTGCGCAGCACCTCGCGCGGCCGCAGCCCGAGCTCGACCTGCGTCGGCAGCACGTCGCTCAGGGCCGCGCCGAGCAGTGGCAACGTCGCCGCCGCGACCAGGCCGGCCACCAGCGCGGCGGCCAGTCCGAGCATGGCCAGCTCGATCGCCAGCAAGGCCTGCGCTCGCTCACGCCGCGCCCCGAGACTCATGAGAATGGCCAGGTCGACGAGTCGCTGACGCAGGAACGCCTGGAACAGATACGCGCACCCCACGCCGGCGAGCGCCAGCGCTACCAGCGAGACCAGCCCGAGATATCGGGTCACGCGTTCGTAGCCGCCCGAGATCTCCTCGGTTGCCTCATCGTGACTGGCGATGCGGACTCGAGGATCGTCCACGACCAGCCGCATCGCGGCGGCGACTCGGCGTGCATCGGCATCAGGCCCCAGCGAGAGCAGCCGCTGGTACTCCACGCGACTGCCCATCTGCACCAGGCCCGTCGCCGCGAGATGTTCGAGCCCGATGTACAGGCGCGGGGCAAGCGACGCCGCGCGCACCGAAAGCCCCGTGTCGCGAACGATCGTGTCTCTTATATGAAAGACCGCGCCGCCGATGCGCACCGGATCGTTCAGCGCCACGCCCAGCTGACCGAGCAAGGCCGGATCGGCCCACGCTCCGCGGCCCTCCCCGAGCTGCGCACGAACCGCACCAGTCACTTCACCGGCATCGGCGAGGACGATCTTTCCGTGCGGGGGGAACGCTGCATCGATCGCTCGCAGCTCGGCAAGGCGCGAGGTGCCATCGCCCGCCACCATCGAGTAGGTCTGAATCAGCTCGGCCGTGGTGACGGCAGCGCCGGCCGCGGTGAGATCACGAGCGGCGGCGCCGTCGACCCGCGCGCGCTCGTCCGAGGTGAGAGCGCGGCTCGAGCTGATACGCACGTCGGCACCGAGAAACGAACGGGATCGAGCCTCCAGTGTACGCTCGATCGACCCTTGAAGGCCGTCGAGCGTCATCGCGCCGGTGAGCCCGAGCGCAAGATTGAGAACGAAGAACGCCGCGAACGCCGACTGGTGTCGCAGGTCGCGCAGCGCGAGCTTGAGAAGCATCGGCACGTGAGCGCGGGCTAGCCCTGGGCCCGCTCGTGAAGGCGGCCGTCGTGCAGCACCAGACCTCGCCCGCACCGCGCCGCCAGGTCGCGGTTGTGTGTCACGAGGATGAGCGTCGTGCCGCGACGCTCGACGAGATCGAACATGCAGTCCATCACGGCGGCCCCTGTCTTCTCGTCGAGGTTGCCGGTCGGTTCGTCGGCGACCAGCAGGGCCGGCTCGACGACGACCGCTCTTGCCAGCGCTACGCGCTGCGCCTCGCCACCGCTCAGCTGAGAGGGAAAGTGGCCTCCACGGTGAGCGAGCCCCACCAGGTCGAGCGCCGCCTCGGCCTTCTTCCGGGCATCTGCTGCTCGTCCATTCGCCGCCCGGACGGCGCCTTCGTGCAGCTCGAGCGGCAATGCGACGTTCTCCAGAGCCGTCAGGCTCTTCAGGAGATGGAAGTGCTGGAACACGATCCCGACCGCGCGCGAGCGGAAATCGGCCAGCTCGGCCTCGGCGGTCGCGCCGAGATCGATACCATCGACCATCAGCGTTCCCGATGTCGGCAGATCGAGCCCCGCGAGCAGCGACAGCAACGTCGACTTCCCGCTACCCGATTCGCCGACGATCGCCACGGTCTCGCCGCGGCACACCTCGAGGTCGACGCCCTCCAGGACGTGAACCACGCCGGCGGCCGTCACGAATTCCTTGCGAACGTCGAGCAGACGAACGGCGCGGTCGGTCGCAATGCCCGCTGCCATGGCGCTCACTGCGTGATCCCCGCAGACGGCGGTCCGAGCAGCGGGGCGAGGTGGTCGATCACCGTATCGGCGACGATGGAGTAGCCTCGCGCAGTCGGATGGATACCGTCGGGCAGATTCAGATCCGGATCGGCAGCCACGCCATCGAGCAAGAACGGAATGAGCGTGACCTCCCGCTCGCCGGCGAGGTCCACGAACACTCGCTCGAACGCTTCGGTATGGTCACGACCGTAGTTGGGAGGCAGCTTCATACCGGCAAGCAATACGGTGACGCCTTCGGCCCTGGCCAGGTCGATAGCCGCGCCTAGGTTCTCCTTGGTCGTCTGCGGTGCGATGCCGCGCAGGCCGTCGTTCGCGCCCAGCGCAAGCACGAGCACGTCGGGTTTGCGCCGTAGCTGCCAGCGAAGTCGCGACGCCGCGCTCGCCGTCGTCGAACCACTGATTCCGGCGTTCACCACTTCGATATCGGGCCAGCCTCGGCCACGCAGGCGTGACTGGACCACGGCGGGGTACGCGTGGTCGGGCTCGACCTGATAGCCCTCGGTGAGCGAGTCGCCCAGGCATACCACCAGCGGTTTGCCCGCGTGGGCTGCCAGCGGCATCGACACCGTGGCGAGAAGAAACGAAACTGCCAGAGCACCTGCGCGAATCACCGGCGCGAGACTAACAGCATCCGGCAAGTGCCGCGAAACCGGCCGGTTCATTCCCGTGGACATCGATGGTATTCCTCGGGGGCCGCTACCGGTCGAGGATACGCATGCCCGAAACGCACCATACATTCTGCCGGATCTGCGAAGCCCTGTGCGGCCTCGAGGTTACCGTCGACGACGGCCGCATCACCGGCATTCGCCCCGACGACGACCACGTGGCCACCAACGGGTTCGGCTGCCCGAAGGGCCTCAAGCAGCACCTCATGTACGACTCGCCCGATCGCCTGCGCCATCCGCTCAAGCGCGTGGGAAGCTCGTGGGAGCAGGTGTCGTGGGAGCAGGCACTCGGCGAGATCGGCGAGAAGGTTCGCGGCATCATCGGCACCTCGAGCGCCGATGCCATCGCCATGTACGTCGGCACGGCCGCGGGGTTCGGCGCGCTGCACCCGATCTTCGCCCAGGGCTTCATGGACGGCCTGGGCTCCAGGAGCATGTACTCGTCGGCCACGCAGGACTGCGCCAACAAGTTCGCAGCCGCCCGGCACATCTACGGCTTTCCGTTCACCCAGCCGTTCCCCGACCTCGACCGCACCGAATGCCTCATCGTGGCCGGGGCGAATCCCGTGGTCTCCAAGTGGAGCTTTCTGCAGGTCTCGAATCCGCTGAAGCGATTCAAGGAGCTCGGCGAGCGTGGCACCGGCCTGTGGTTCGTCGACCCGCGGCGCACCGAATCGGCGAAGAGCGCGGGCCGTCACGTGTTCATTCGCCCGAACACCGACGTGTTCTTCTTCCTCTCGTTCCTGCGTGAGCTCATTGCCACCGGCGGAGTCGACCGCGAGCGTGTCGAGCGACACATGAGCGGCTTCGACGAGCTCGAGCGCATCGTCGAGCCATGGTCGGCCGAGCGCACGGCCGAGGTGACGCGAATCGCGCCGGAAGTGCTGCGCGAGATGGTGGCTTCGTATCGCGACGCGAACGGGGCGGCGATCTACAGCTCCACCGGCGTCAACATGGGCACGAACGGCACGCTGTGCTTCTGGCTGCAGGAAGCGATCAACGCGGTGTCCGGCAACCTCGACCGCAAGGGCGGCACCCTGGTCGGGCGCGGCATCTTCGACTTCATCAAGTTCGGCAAGCGCACCGGCACGTTGCTGCGCGACAACCGCTCACGCGTGGGCGACTTCACGTCGGTGAACGATGCGTTCCCCGGCGGCGTGCTCGCCGACGAGATCCTCACTCCCGGCGAGCGTCAGGTACGTGCGCTGTTCGTCACCGGCGGCAATCCGCTGATCACCATGGCCAACAGCGCACGCATGAAAGAGGCCTTCGAGAAGCTCGAGCTGCTGGTCACGCTCGACATCTACCTGAACGAGACCAGCTCGCTCGCGCACTACGCCCTGCCCTGTACGTCGCCGCTGGAACGGCCCGATCTACCGTTCGTATTTCCGCTCATGCTCGGCCTGCAGGCGAAGCCCTACTTGCAGGCCACCGAGGCGGTGGTGGAGGCCGATGGTGAGCAGCGTGACGAGGCGACAATCTACGTCGACCTGGCGCGGGCATGCGGTGCCAGCCTGTTCGGATCTCGCATCACGCAGAAGACGCTGGAGCTGTCCCGCACCGTGCACTCGGCGCGCTACAGGCGGGGTCGACAGCCGTCGATTCCGCAGAAGGCGCTGCTGTCGATGCTCCTCCGCGTCGGTCGCGAGGGAAGCTTCAAAACACTGCTCGGCGCCGAGCACGGCCGCTTGCGGCCCGCACACCGCGAGCACGACTTCCTGGGCAAGCGCGTCGTCACCGACGACGGGAGGGTCCAGCTGGCGCCGCCGACGCTCGTTGCACAGACCGCCAAGCTCGAGCACGACTTCGAACGTGAGCTGCGCGACGCCGACCGGCTCAAGCTCATCACCAAGCGTGCCGTGACCACGCACAACTCGTGGACCCACAACATCGAGGAGTTCGCCGGCGGCGACCGGGGCACCAACCACCTCTACATGCACCCCGACGACGCCGGTCGCTGCGGACTGGCGGACGGCGACATGGCCGACGTCGCAACAGAAACCGGCACCGTGCGCGTGCCAGTCAAGCTGCTGTCCGACCTGATGCCGGGAACCGTCGCCCTGCCCCACGGCTGGGGCCATCAACACGCCACAGGTCTCAGCGTCGCGAGCAAGACCCGCGGTGTGAACGTGAACATCCTGGCGGCCGATGGCCCGGAGCGGCTCGAGCGCGTGTCCGGCATGGCTCACCTCACCGGCATCCCGGTCGACGTGCGGCCTGCCGCGGCACCGCAGGATACTCGCAGCTGGTCGGGGATCAGCTAGGCCGCTTCGCGTTCGCTCAGACCGTTTCGCACGACAGGCCGTTCATTTCGAAGATCGAACGAGCGATCTCGCGACCTCGGTACTCCTCGATGAAGTGACCGTTTTCCGGGTAGATGTGCGTCCGGTCGAGCATGCGCGGCAGGGCGTCCTGCCACTGCCCGATGACGGACTCCTTGCCGCACGGATCCCACGAGCCGAAGTGGCCGGCAACATCGATGTTGCGACCGGCGGCGCCCCACTCGCGCCCGACCGTCCCCTGCATGTTCCGGTAAAACGCATGGTTGTCCTGATCGCCGAGCGTCGGGTCGCGGTAGCGGTAGCCGTGGCCCCACCGCGGCGTCTGCAGCACGTTTCGCTTGGAGCTCCTCGCGTTCGCGCGACTGCGCATCTGTCCCGACCACACGGCCTCCGGCGTCCCGTCGGCGAACGAGCCGCGGCCGTACTTGATCAGATACGCGGCGACACCCGCCATGAAGCGGGCCGTGCCTTGCGGTTCCCCGTGCGAGACGACCCGAGCAGCGACGCCGCCCCACAATGCGTCGGGCACCAGCCGCGGCGTACGGCACCACGGCATCCACGCTACCGGAAAGTTCTCGTACGTCAGGCCATCGGGCGGCATGGGGAAGATCGTCGTGTTGAGAACGACGAGGTTACGCACCCGCTCGTGCTCGCCGGCGAGCGCACCGATGCCGATCGGTCCACCCCAGTCATGCACCACCAGGGTCACGTCGCGTAAGTCGAGTGCCCGTACGAGCTGAGCGAGATTGTTCGCGTGATGCAGGTCGACCATCTCGAACGTCGCCTGGTCGGACAGGCCGAAGCCGACATGATCCATCGCAACGATCCGAACCGGTTCGCGCGCCGTCGCCAGATGCCGGCGTACGTGGCGGTACGTGTACGAGCATTCGGGATTGCCGTGAACGAATAGCACCGTGGCCGCGGGCGTCGCGTCGCCCTCGACGTGGTCGAAGTAGAACATCGTCTTGCCGGCGTCGGGCCCTTCGGGGATCGAAAACCAGCGCGCGGTGCCGTCGGGCACGTAGTCGTCGGGCACGGTGCGCAGCGGAGAGTTACTCTCGATGGACGTGAACATACTCATCCGGGCCAGCGCGTGGCTTATCCTGGCGCGCAGGCCATAGCCACGGACTGGCTAGCGGCGGACACCTACATTCCGCGCGGAATGTTCGACGAGCGACCGGCCACGGACTGCGGAAAATCCCTGACCATGTAGCTTCAAGCCGGTTGCTGCGCCATGCTCGTGGTCGCCATGAAGCCCGCCTTGCGCAAGCTCGCCTCGACCTCGGAGATAGACTCCCGCGAGTACCGGCTGTTCCGGTCGCTCGACATGCACAACGAGAGGAAGGTGCTGGTCGCCGACCTGCTCGATGCGTTCAGGCGCATGGGGCTCGACGAGAACGATCCGCGCCTGGCCACGACGATGTCGGGCCTCGCGAAGTTCGGGCTGCGCGACCAGCTCGAGCTGGAGGCGTTCTGCAGCGTCATTCGCCCGGACATCCTCCTCATAGAACAGGCGCTTCAAGGCAAGGTCGTCATACCCGACTTCGCGCAGTTCTGCTCGGAGATCACCCGCATCTACGAGACCACGAAGAAGAACAGCGAGGGGGCGGTAGCGGACTACATCCCGCAGCTGGCCAAGGTGGATCCGGAGCTCTACGGCGTGGGGCTGTGCACGGTCGACGGCCAGAGCTTCGCGATCGGCGATACGCGGGAGGAGTTCTGCGTCCAGTCGTGCTGCAAGCCGATCACCTACAGCCTCGCACTCGAGGAGCACGGTGCGGATCACGTCCACCGCTACGTCGGCCGCGAACCGAGCGGCCTGAACTTCAACGAGCTCGCGCTCGGTCAGGACGGCGAACCGCACAACCCGATGATCAACGCGGGCGCCATTCTGTGCTCGTCGATGGTCCGTCCCGACCTCGACCTGGCCGGTCGCTTCGACTACACGCTCGATCGCTGGACCGCACTGTGTGGTGGTCACAAGGCCCACTTCAACAACGCCGTCTACCAGTCCGAGCGAAACACCGCCGATCGAAACTACGCTCTCGGCTACTACATGCGCGAGCACAACGCCTTTCCCGACGGCGCCGACATGCTCGAGACCCTGGAGTTCTACTTCCAGGCCTGCTCGATCGAGCTCAACGTGGAGATGATGGCGATGCTTGCGGCCACGCTGGCCAACGGTGGCGTGTGTCCGATGACGGGGAACCGCATCCTCAGAACCAAGAACGTCCAGCACTGCCTCTCGCTGATGGTTTCTTGCGGCATGTACGACTTCTCGGGCGAGTTCGCGTTCTCGGTCGGGCTTCCGGCGAAAAGTGGAGTCAGCGGCGTCATGATCGTGATCGTCCCCAACGTGATGGGACTGTGTCTGTGGTCGCCACGCATCGACGCGCGCGGCAACCCCGTTCGCTGCATCAACTTCTGCACCGAGCTGGTGACTCGCTTCAACTTCCACAACTACGACAACCTCACCGGCGTCTCGGACAAGATTGATCCGCGCATCAGCCAGGTCGAGGAGAAGGCCAAGGTGGGCGAGCTGATCTGGGCGGCGAGCAAGGGCGACCAGGGCGCCACGCACCGGCTGATCGTTCGGGGCTTCGACCAGGACGCGGGCGACTATGACCGCCGCACCGCGCTGCACCTTGCAGCCGCCGAGGGTAGAGAACCTGTGGTCCGCTACCTCATCGAGAACGGCGCCGAGGTGAATCCTCGCGACCGCTGGAACGGAACGCCACTCGACGACGCCCATCGCCACGATCATCGTGCAGTCGTCGAGCTGCTCGAGGCTCACGGCGGCATCAGGAGCGACGCGATCAAGGACGAAGATCATCAGGCGGAGGTCGGCGTCGACGACGCAGATCTACCGCCCGAGCGTGATTCGAGCCTCGTGATCGAGCTCATCTACGCCGCAAGCGAAGGCGACCTCGAGGCGATCCGGCGCCTGGTGGCGCGAGGAGCCGATCTCGGGCAAGGCGACTACGACCTGCGCACGCCCATGCACCTGGCGGCCGCCGAAGGCCACGAAAGCATCGTGCAGTACTTCATCGACCAGGGCGCCGACCTGGCGCCGTGTGACCGCTGGGGCGGAACGCCGCTCGGCGACGCGCGCCGGCACGGCCACCCTCGTGTCGTGCAGCTCCTCGAGAGCTGCACTCCGGACCGCTCGAGCTGACGCTCGACTTACCAGGATCCGGGCCTGACCGTCGTCGTCACGGTGCATGCCACTTGACGGCTCGCTCACTGAGCTCCCACAGTCGGGTGGCGGCCGATTCGTCCAGTGCCCAGGGCTTCACCCGACGCACTCGGCGCCGGTAGTAGTACTCACCCTGCGTCTCCACGTCGGCGGTTGCGAGGAAGAGGCTGGTCTGCGCTCCTCGCTCCGCCGAAATGAAGAACGGACCGAGCATTCCCTTGATGAGGGCCGTGTACCACTTCGTCGCCACGTTGTCGCCCAGACCGCTCCTCACGGCACCGGGATGCAAGCAGTTCACCTGCACCTGGCTTCGATCGACCCGCCTGGCGAGCTCCTTCACCATCAAGATGTTCGCGAGCTTGGAGCGCCCGTAGGCTCGAAAGCCCCGAAAGCGTTTCTCCTGACTCAGATCGTCGAAGTCCATTCCGCGACAGAACAGGGCATGGGCCTCCGACGACACCACCACTATGCGGCTCGGGCAGCCCGCCTGGACCGCGCTTTCGACGAGCTTTGGGAGAAGCAGGTTCGTCAGCAGGAAGTGGCCCAGGTGATTGACGGCGAACATCTGTTCATGCGCGGCGCCCTCCACGTCCACGAGCACACGCTTGGTATTCACGAGACCGGCGTTGTTGATGAGAACGTGGAGCGGCTCGTTCAGGGCCAGGAACTGCTTCACCGCCGCACGCACCTGATCCGTACGGCCGAGGTCTGCGATCAGCAGCACCGGCTTGTGGGCCCCGGGCAGCGCGGCGATCTCGTCGCTCAGCGACCGCCCCATACGTTCGTTGCGACACAGGAGAACGAGCCGATACCCGTCGGCTGCAAGTGAGAGAGCCGTCGCTCTTCCGATGCCGCTGGTCGGCCCGGTGACCAGAACCGTCTTCTCCGCAGATTGCCCCTTGGCCATTTCCTTCCTCCTTCATGGCCTGGACACTCTCCTCGTACGGCGGTCGCCATCTGTCCAGATCCGGCCGGCTGGTCTCGGGCCGACCTACTCGAGCAAGCGCTTGGGGTGCATGCCGTCGACGAACCCCATGAACGGAGGGTGGATGCTGTAGCCGAGCAGGCGCCGGACGTGCTCGCTGCACTGTAGCACCCGGTCGCGCGAGACGGACAGGCTGAAGTTCTCCTGCTGGCGGCACCAGGGCGCGCAGTACTGGGCCGTGACACACATGCGCGGGCTCGCTGATCGATTCGCGCCTCCGCCGTGCCACAGCGTACCGAGGAAGAAGAGCATCGAGCCCGCGCGCATGACAGCCGGGAGCTGCCGCGCAACGTCGGCCTCGTCCGGCGCGCAATCATCCCACCGGTGGCTCCCGGGGATCACGACGGTGGCCCCGTTGTCCTCGGTGAAATCGTCAATCGCGAAGATCGTCGCGGCACCGAGCGAGGGACGGGGACGAGGCACGCGATAGAAGCCGTCGTCGTAGTGAATCGGCTGCTGATCTTCGCCCGGCAAGATGTTGATCACCTGGAGCTGGGACAGGAGGTAGTTCGGCTCGAACACGCGATCGAGAAGCCCGAGCACCAGCGGGTGCTCGACGAGCGGGTTACACACGAGCGTTTTCTGAATCAGCGCGTAGATGCGCTGGGTTCTCAGACCCTCGAAATTATTGCGACCCGAGTCGTGTCTCAACCGGTCGGTGACGTCGTCGCGAATTGCGTCGACCAGATCGCGATCGATGAGCGAAGGGACGATCACGTAGCCGTCGCGCTCCACCGCGGCCATCAGCTCATCGATACGGGCGGGATCGACCGCGTCCTGCGAACCAGCGGTCGAGCGATGCGTGGAAGCGAGGTCGCTGGTACCGTACTCGCTCAGATCCTGAAACACCTTCTTGGCCACCGGCGTACTCGATCGATCGGACTATACCCTGTGCGCGCCCACGATGAAGAACACCAGCCGACACGGCTCGGCCCCCTTGTTGCGCCACGCATGGCGCGTGCCGTTCTGGACTACCGTGTCGCCGGCACGAACGAGCACTTCTTCGCCATCGTCGAGCTCGAGCCAGACCTCTCCCGAAATGACGTACTCGAAGTCGATGGTATCCGTCGTGTGCATGCCGGGGTTGTCCGGTTCCATGTGAGCCGCCATGCCGGGCAGCTTTGCCTCGAAATCGGCCACTGCCGCCTCCAGGTCGAGATCAGCCGCCGCCACCGCCGAGTGCGGCGGCACGGTGAACATGCCGAAGCGGAACCCGCCGACGCCGGGAAAGTAGGCCGGGGCATCGCACGGTGACCCGTCGTCGGGGAACCTCGGCGCCTCGTCTGCGCCCCAGAAGCGGTGGAACTCGGCCCCTGGCGCCACGTCGACGGTGATCGGGTCGACTTCGGTATCACTCGCCACCGTCGCCTTTCCGTCCGCCGTGTGTCCCGTTACCACGCGTCTGATTTTCATGGTCTATCCCCTCGTCGACTCACGATCGTGTTGCACGCAAGAGAGCGATCGAGTGATCACAGAACGGTCGCGATGAGTCCACCCGAGAGAGGCCGAACTTTCTAGACTCACCGCCGCGCGGCTGCCTTCGTAGTCGATTGCAGTACTGCCCGGAGCCTCACGTGTGCACGTCACCCGGCTCCGTCACCACCCGGAGCAGCGACAAGCGCGTACAACATGAACGACATTCTCCGCTGGCTAGTGGCCGGCACACTGGTTCTGACATTCTCACCCCCTTCGGCGCATGCCCAGTCGGGCGCTCTTTACTACATCGGCGCGTTCGCCGGGATGGCCTCACCGCAAGACACGACCACCTGCGGTCCGGCCCCCACTCCATGTGCGACGCTGGCCTACTGGACGGCCAGCCGCCGGTCGATTCTCACCGAGGGCGACACGGTGAGGCTCGCGCCCGGCACGTACTCATCGGCCGGGGGCAGCACGAACAACTGCATCGTCCCCTCCGCTCACGTCACGTACGAAGGACGCACGGAGGCCGACGGCGACCTCGACGACTTCACCAGCGTGGCGATCGACCTCGACGGCTGCGGATCGCAGGGAACGTGCAAGTGCTCCGGACTGTGGCACGATAACGGTGACGTCTCGGGCTTCACCATCAGGGACATGAAGATCTCGGGCGGCAGCGCCCACGGCACGTCGAGCCAGAACGCGGGCATCCGGTTCCACACCGCAGGCAAGGATGTGCTCTCACGCGACGTGACCGTCGACCGCGTATGGGTGACCGACGTCGACCGGCAGGGCATCATCTTCAACATGCCGCAATCGCCGATGGTGGACTGCGGACCGACGAACGTGCACGAGAGCGCGCTGGGGAGCAGTCGCGGAATACTGCGTACCTACGAGGACATCACGCTCGTCGACTCGAAGGTGAGCTTCGTCCGTGGCGTGTTCGGCGGCATCATCATCGGCTGCGTCGACGGCGGCCTCGTCGAGAACAACGACGTGCACGACATCTACGGCGGCACGTACTCGGAGTGCCCGAGCTCGTCGAACTGCAACAACCACGACGGCATCCAGATCACCGGCTGGATCAACGGCACCTTGCGCGGGAACACGGTGGCACGCGCAGGCCAGGACTCGATAGGCATCGGAGGACACTTCAAGAGCTCCTACGATCTTCTCGTCGAGGACAACGTCTTCCTGCCGAGCGCGAAACGGCTCGGCAAGGTCTCGGGACAGGCCGGGCCGAACATCGTGTTCCGCAACAACTACTTCGGTTCCGACGGCCACACGTTCAAGACGACGGCCTGCGCCTACGGCGTGAAGTTCCACAACAACACGTTTCGCAACACCGGCGACAACGAGGTGCTGCAGCTCTTCGACGCGTGCGACGGCTGCGAGCTGGTGAACAACATCATCGTCGGCAACACCGGCAGCTCGAAGAGCCTCGTGGGCGTCTCGACGGCCACCACCGATGCCGGCTTCGTGTGGGAGAACAACGTCGTCGACGTCATCGGCCCCGGCAAGGCTCTTGCCGAGTTCCAGTACGTGTCGGCAGGCTGCACGGCACCGGGGTGCTGCGCGCCCCAGGGCTGCGGCTGCAACGACGGCACCTCGCTCTGTGACCTCCCCGCATACTGCGACGGCACGCGATTCGAGCCACAGGACTCGTCCGGATTGAGTGCGGGCCTGTACGACGTCGACCTGTCCACGTTCGTGCTCGAGGCGGGCGACGGACAGTGGTTCGGCCCGGAAAGCGGCGCGACCGACGTCTGGGACCAGACGCCCGCGTTCGTCGACGGCAGCAGCTCCGAAGCCGGCGACTTCCACCTGGACGAGGCCGACACGGTCGCGCGTGACCGCGGCAAGAATCTCGACACCTGGTTCACCACCGACATCGACGGCGAGACACGTGGCATCCTGTGGGACATCGGCATGGACGAGATCGCCGACTCCGGCTGCGCGACCGACGCCGAGTGCGACGACGGCAACGTCTGCACTGACGACAGCTGCGACTTTGCCGGTCAGTGTCAGAACACGCCCAACACGGCGCCCTGCGATGACGGCAACCCGTGCACCGACGACACCTGCGACGGGGCCGGTCAGTGCCAGCCCTCGTTCAACACGGCGCCCTGCGACGACGGCAACCCGTGCACCGACGACACCTGCGACGGGGCCGGTCAGTGTCAGTCCACGCCCAACGCGGTGCCCTGCGATGACGGAGATGCTTGCACTCCTGTGGACGCCTGCGCGCTCGGCGCATGTGTAGGCGCCGGAACGCTCGACTGTGACGACGGCAACGTCTGCACCGACGACAGCTGCGACTTCGCCGTCGGCTGCGCCTACCTCGCCAATGCCGACGTATGCGACGACGGCGACGCATGCACGCCAGATGGCAGCTGCTCGCTCGGCACGTGCGTCGGCTCCGGGACGCTCGACTGCGACGACGGCAACTTGTGCACCGACGACGGTTGCGACGCGGTCAGTGGATGCGTCTCCACAGCCAACGCGGCGCCGTGCGACGACGACGACGCTTGCACCACGTCCGATTCATGTAGCTCGGGCGCGTGCATCGGCACCGGGGCGCCAGGCTGCGACGACGGCAACTCGTGCACCGACGACGGCTGCGATTCGAGCGTCGGATGCGTTCATCTCGCCAACAACCAGCCGTGCGACGACGGCGACGCGTGCACGCCGATCGATACCTGTTCCGCCGGCACCTGCACCGGACTCGGGGCACTGGATTGCGACGACGGTAACGTCTGCAGCGACGACAGTTGCGACCTGAGCGGCGGCTGCGTCCACATCGCCAACAGCGCCCCGTGTGACGACGGCGACGCGTGCACGCCGAACGACACCTGTTCTGCCGGCACTTGCACGGGAACCGGCGCGCTCGACTGCGACGACGGTAACGCCTGCACCGACGACGGCTGCGACTCCTCCAGCGGCTGCGCATCGACGCCGAACACGAGCCCATGCGACGACGGCGACGCGTGCACGACCATGGATGGCTGCGTGGTCGGCGTGTGCGTGGGATCGGTCGAGCTGCAGTGTGACGACGGCGTCTTCTGCAATGGCGTCGAGACGTGCGACACGATCGACCAGTGCCAGCCCGGCATCGCTCCGTGCGCGGATCAGATCTGCGACGAGGCCGGCGCGCAGTGCGTCGAGTGCCTGACGGCCACCGACTGCACCGATTCCGTCTTCTGCAACGGCGTCGAGGATTGCGTGGCGGGCGCCTGTCAGGCTGGCCTCACACCCTGCCCCGGTCAGATCTGCGACGAAAGCGGCACGGCGTGCGTCGACTGCGTAACCGACGCCGACTGCAGCGATGGCGTGTTCTGCAACGGGCCGGAGTCGTGCAATGCCGCCGGCGCCTGTGAGCCGGGCGTTGCCGCATGTAGCGGCCAGCTCTGCGACGAGGCAGGCGACGCCTGTGTCGAGTGCCTGGTAGCGGGCGATTGCGACGACGGGGCGTTCTGCAACGGGGCCGAGAGCTGCGCGGCCGGCTCATGCGCGGCCGGCACCGCCCCATGCACCGACCAGCTCTGCCGCGAAGGCGACGACGCGTGTGTCGACTGCCTCGTCGCCGGTGACTGCGACGACGGACTGTTCTGCACGGGAGCAGAAGCCTGCAGCGTGGACGGCGTGTGCGCCACCGGCCTCGATCCGTGCCCCGCTGCAACGTGCAACGAATCAGGCGACACGTGCGAGTCGGTGCCCATCGCGCGGCTCGAGGGCGTCACGGCCAGTGCCGGCGAAAGCCACACCACGGTGTCGCTGACGAACGCCTACGCCGACCCCGTCGTCGTCTGCTCGGTGCACTACCAGAACAACAGCGTTCCGGTCGTCCCGCGCGTCAGCAACGTGACCTCGACGAGCTTCGACGTGCGCCTGCAGAATCCGTCCGGGGAACCGGTGGTGACGGACACCGTCAGCTGCCTGGTCGCGGAAAAGGGCGTGTGGACCATCGACGGCGTCGCATTCGAGGCCCAGAGCTACACGTCGAGCGTGACCGACAGCAAGAGGAGCTGGGCGGGCGAGTCGCAAAGCTACGGCCAGAGCTACCAGAGCCCGGTCGTCGTGGGCCAGGTCATGACCGAGAACGACCCGAGGTGGTCCACGTTCTGGTGCAGAGGATCGAAGCGCACCACGCCGCCGTCGGCCACCGAGCTCTACACGGGCAAGACGGTTGCCGAGGATGCGGACACCGTGCGCGTCGACGAGACCGTGGGCTTCATCGTGTTCGATTCAACGCACGGTTCGCTCGCGGGCGTGGAGTTCGAAAGCGCTGTCGGAGCGGACTCCGTCAGGGGGATCTCGAACGATCCGCCGTACGTCTATTCGTTCGCGCCCCCATTCTCCGCTGCACCCGTGGTGGTCGTCGCCAACACGGCCGGCATGGACGGCGCCGACGGCGGCTGGGCCCAGGGCCACGGCTCTGCGCCGGCAACGCCTGCGAGCGCGCTCCTCTCGATCGATGAAGACCAGCTCGGCGACAGCGAACGCTCGCATACCAGCGAGCAGGTCGCCTACCTCGCCTTCGCGAGCGAGTTCGCGGCGACGACCCAGCCCGCATGCACGGCCGATACCGACTGCGACGACGGCCTGTACTGCACGGGCACGGAGCGTTGCGAGGGCGGAGAATGTAGTGCGGGCGCAACACCATGTCCGGGCAGCGTGTGCCGCGAGAGCGACGACAGCTGCGTGGGGTGTCTCGGCGATGGCGATTGCGACGACGGCTCGTACTGCAACGGGGTCGAGACCTGCGGTGCTTCGGCCACATGCGAACCGGGCACGCCGCCCGATTGCGACGATGGTATCGACTGCACCCTCGACCAGTGCGACGACGCGCTCGCCTCTTGCGAGCAGATGCCCGACGACACCTGGTGCGACAATGGAGACTTCTGCGACGGCCCGGAGACTTGTGCGCCGGCAACCGGATGCAGCGCCGGCACCGACCCGTGCGGTGGAGCGGCCTGCGACGAATCGGCCGACGTGTGCGAGGGGGCGACGAACGAGACGCTCTGGATGTCGTTCAAGACGACCACCGCAGTACCCGGCGTGGGCACCGTGCAGGACGAGGACGTCGTCGAGTACGACATCACCACCGATTCGTGGAGCCTGATCTTCGACGGCAGCGACGTCGGCCTGGGCGAGACGGAGATCGACGGGCTCGCGATCCGCGACTCGGGCGCGCTTCTGCTGAGCTTCACGTCGGAAGAGACGGTCCCCGGCCTCGCCGGCGGCCCGGGCGGCGGCGAGACGGTCGACGACTCCGACATCGTCGCGTTCACGCCGACCTCGCTCGGTACCGACACCAGCGGCTCGTTCTCGTTCTACTTCGACGGCAGCGACGTCGGTCTCACCAGCGGCGGGGAGGACGTCGACGCCATCTCGCTCACCACCGACGGACGCCTGATCGTGTCGACCACCGGCTCGATCAAGGCCGACGGAGCCTCGGGCTCCGACGAGGACCTCCACGTGTTCACCGATTCGACGCTGGGGGAGTCCACCTCGGGAACGTTCTCGTTGCTGTTCGACGGTAGCGACGTCGCGCTCTCGGAATCGTCCGGCGAGGACGTCGACGCGGCGAACGTCGGAGCCGCCGGCGACATTCTCCTGTCGACGCGTGATTCGTTCACGGTTCCCGGAATCTCCGGCGCGGACGAAGACGTGCTGAGCTTCTCGCCGGCAGTGCTCGGCTCGAGCACGGCCGGCAGCTATGCATCGTTCCTCGACCTGAGCACGATCGGGATCTCGTCGGGCGAAGACATAGGATCGCTACACGTGCCCCGGTAGCACATCGGCCGGGCCACTCTCTCGCTGCCGGGATCAGGACGCTGGTGCCGACCAGGCGCGCCCCTGCACACCCGTTCGGGTGAGCAGCCACCCGCTGCGAGTCCCGCACCCCGAGCATGCGAAAGTCGCACGGCTCGGTCTGCGGCCGCCGGGCGAGCTGCGCGTATCAGCGAAGAGAATCGCCGGAACCCGGGGCGATCGCCCCGACTTCCAGGCACCGACCAGTCCGGCGACAAGTTGGAAAGAGTCTTGCAAAAGCCCCGACCAGACGGCGTATTGTAGCCCTCGACCGTGACGACGCCTGCTGCCGGCGTCCCACTGCCGCGGTCGCTCCTCGGGGCATCGTAGACTGGCAGCAACAGGGGTTCCTTCATCATGCGAGAAGCTCGACTCATGCCGCAATGGCTACCGGTGTACCTTTGCGCCGCACTGCTCACCGCCTTGTCGGCCGTACCGGCTGCGGCCGAGGACGTCTCCGCGAGCAAGATGAAGGTCAAGGACAACGCCAACACGACCAAGCGGCAGGCGCAGGTGCAGTCGAAGGACCCCGGCGTCGAGCTGGCGGAGGCCGACGACCCGAGCGTGAACGGCGCGGCGATCCATCTGTACAGCGCTACCGACGACTACTGCGCGATCCTTCCCGCGGGTGCCGACTGGCAGACCAACGGCAAGCTGTGGAAGTACAAGAACAAGACGACGAAGAACAAGGCCCAGGTCGGAGACGGCAAGCTCAAGGTGAAGATCAAGTCGGGAGTCACGTTCTCGCTCGCCGACGACGGCAGCCAGGGCGTCGTCGATGCGCAGGTGCAGTTCGGGACCGGCACGCGCTACTGCATGCGCTGCCCGGGTAACACGAAGGACGACACGAACAAGTTTCAGGCCAAGAACTGCACCGCCACGCCGTGCGGCGTCGAGCCTTCTGTGTGCGATTCCACTGTCACAACGACCACCACGACGATGTCGACGACCACGACCACGCTCGACCCGAGCTGCCCTACCGGCGATTTCCTCGACGTGTCGCTGGCACCGGGCCCGGGCGGGACCTACCCCGACCCCGAGCTCGCCGTCACCTGCACGGCCACCGACGTCATCGTCGCAAGCAACGGCATGCCGCACTACACCTACATCGCGACCACGCCGAACCCGCTCGGTGAGCAGAACCACGTGTTCACGTTCACCAGGACGCCCACGGTGGCCGGGTCCCCCACCGACCTCCCCTGCCTCGGCACGATGGGCGTCGCCGTCAACGGCATTCCGCTGTACGGTCCGAACGAAGCCGGATTCCCGGATCCCTACGGCGACCCGATCATCAACGCCGTGCTCGACGAGTGCATGGGCCACACCGGCGGCGCCGACGACTACCACTACCACGCACTGCTCGTGAAGTGCCTGTCGGAGGCCGGCCTGGTGGCCGAGCCGTGGAACAACGCGGATCCCCCCACCGACGAGGAGTCACCGATCGTCGGCTACGCATCGGACGGCTTCCCGATCTACGGGCCGTACGGATGCGACGACTCCATGTGCACGCAGGTGATCGAGTACGTGAGCAGCTGGGACAACACCGGCTACGAGTCGGTGGACTGCACCACGAGCGCCGAGTGCACCGCCGAGTACGAGTGCGCGCTGTCGTCGATCGCGGGAGTGATCAAGAACGCCTGCGTCCCCAAGGACTACGCGTGGGATAGTAACGCCTACTCGGCCAAGGTGGGCACCGAGTACCTCGACGAGTGCAATGGACACACAGGCCCGCTCGGCGACTACCACTACCATGCGACCTCGACGTTCCCGTACATCCTGGGGTGCTTCACCGGCACGCCGTCGGGTGACGTGGTGGGTGGAAGCTGCCCCACGGGCCCGTAGGCGCGGCGCAGGCTTCGTACAGATCGCCCGACTGCGCGCAGGCCCGGCATGAACCGGCCTGCGCGCACGCCCCCTCTCGTGCCCAGGCTCGCGCCGCGCTAGGCTGTGGCCATGGCACCTTCGGAATCGCACGAGAAAGCAGCCGAGCTGGTCAGACAGCTCGAAGCCCGCCTGCGTGAGCAGCGCGCCACCGACCTCGTCAGCGCCGACGAGGTAGAGGCCCTGGTGGCCGAGCTTCGCACCGACGAGGCCTACTGGAGCGCGCTCAAGCCGCGTTTCGACGAGACGTGGGCCCGCGTCGAGGCGCATCTTCGCAACGAAAACCGACCGCTGCGCGACCTCCTCGCCGACAACATGGTCGACAAGGCCGTCGAGGCCGCGGGCAGCCTGGAGCCCGACACCGACGCCGTCGGCGCGTTCCTGCGCAGCCCGGCGGTCGAGGCCATGCTCGGCGACCTGCTCTACACCGGCATCACCGAGTTCATGCGCCGCGCCGATCTCATCGGCGCCGTCATCGACAAGCTCCCGGTCATCGGCAGCATCCGCAAGAAGATCGTCGCCACGTTCGCCGAGGAGTTCGAGCGTCGCCTCGAGGGTCAGGTGAAGGGATTCCTGGGCGGCTTCTCCGGCATGGCCGTCGAGAGCATGATCCAGTTCATCTTCCGCGAGGAGAACCGCCCGGGATTTCGATCGGCGCAGCGCAAGCTGATGGAACATCTGCTGGCGCGGCCGCTCAACACGCTGCTGCCCGACGAAGAGCAGACGAGCTGGTTGCGCGAGTCGGTGTGGGGTTCGCTGCGCGAATCGTCGCTCAAGGACGAGCGCGAGATCATCGACCTCATCTTCGAGGTAGCCGGAGAGCCTCCGCTGTCCGATTGGATGTGGCCCATGTCGGACACGGCACGCGGCCTGGGAGCGCGAGCCCTGGCCGATTTCTGGGACAGCGAGGCCGGCCGGGCGTTCAAGCCCTGAGCCCGGCCGCAAGCCCGCCAGACGGACGCCGGCGTCGCTGACCGGCCGTCGTATGCGACGCTGCTACGACGCAGCCGACGCGGCCTGCCCGGCGTCCCACTCCCGATCGGGAGCCTCCACGCCGTAGAGCTCGGCGGCGTTGGAGAACAGGACACGCGTACGAACCTCGTCCGAGAGGTGCCCGAACGCCGCGTCGATCTTCTCGCGGACTTCCTTTCCGTACAGACAGATCGGGTGCGGGTAGTCGGTCTCGAACAATACACGATCGGTTCCGATCTCGTCCAGGAACGTCTTCGCCGGGAACTCCTCGAAGAACGTGCAGGCCCAGATCTGCTCGCGCAGGTACTCGCTGGGCCGCTTCGTGAACTCGGGCCTCTCGGTGCGGACGTTCGCGTACTCGAACCCGTGGTCGAGAGCTTCCTTCACGAAAGGCAACCACCCTACCCCGCTCTCCACCGAGACCATCCGCAGACGCGGGTTTCGCGGCAAGACCCCCGACATCAGGATGTCCATGAGCTGGATGGCGTTGGCGAGCAGGACCGACATCGAGCCCGACACAGTGGTGGGGCCGATACCGTGTGCGGCGAAGCGGCCGGGCTGCATGAGCTGGTCCTGGAAGTCTCCGCTGCCGATGTGCAGGCTGATGGGCAAGTCGACGTCCTGGGCCGCGCTCCACACGGGGTTCCAGTGTGCGTCGCCGATGAACGGCATCCCGAAGTCCTGGGGCGCGCTGGTGAAGAGGATCGCCTTGTGGCCGATGTCGCGGCACCGGTGGATCTCGGCCACCGTCGCTTCCACGTCCCAGAACGGCGTGGCCATCACCGGGATGTAGCGGCGCGGATCGGGGGAGATCCACTCGATGAGCCAGTCGTTGTAGGCGCGCACGCACGCGAGCATGAGCTCGGGATCGTCCAGACCGAGAAACGTCTCGCTGCCGAAGCCGCCGATGTTGGGATACAGCGCCATCGCCCACGCGCCGATCTCGTCCATGTACTCGAGGCGCGCCTTGGCGTCGTAGGCCGCCGGCGGACACTCGTCGAGGTTCTTCGGAATCGAGGGGAACGGTTCGTGCCAGCCGGCCACCGCGGTGGCGCCCACCGGGATCGCGCGCTCGGCGCGCCCGAATCGCCACATGTCGAAGCCGTCGTCCCTGCGCACCATGTGCGGCGCCTGGTCCTTGAACTTCGCGGGCAGGCGCGAGGTCCACACGTCACCGGGCTCGGTGATGTGGGTGTCGGCGTCGATGAACCAGTCGGTACATTTCATCAGGGCATCTCCTTCCACACGGAGCGTCAGCTACGCATGGGTCGAAAACGTGGGACGGCCAGATCGGCGCTCATGTCTTCCCAGACCAGCTCCACCGGCATCCCGATCTCGATGTCGTCGGGGTCGGCACCGACGAGGTTCGACATGATCCGCACCCCGCCCGCGTCGTGCAGCGCGATGACCGCGATGACGAACGGGAGCTCCTGGTCGGCCGCGATCGGGCGATGGACGATCGTGTAGGTGTAGACCTCGCCCCGACCCGACACGTCGTGCCACTCCGCCTCCGTCGATCGACACTCGGGACAGATGGGCGTGGGTGGAAGCCGCGTATGCTCACAAGACGTGCACCGCTGCACCACCAGCCGGTGCTTGGCGGCGGCCTCCCACCACGGCAAGGCGGTGATGTCGGCCATGGGCTGCGGCATGCCGTCGGGAAAGAATCGTTCGCTCATCGTCGCCCCAGTACAATCGCGCTCGAGGGGACACAGGCCCCGCTCGTCACCAGGCAGACCTCGGCGCCGTCCACCGGGCTCGTCGACTCGCCGCGCAGCGCGCGTGCTCCCTCGACGACGTGATTGAGCCCGTGGATGTAGGCCTCGGACAGGCCGCCGCCGTGGGTGTTCGTCGGCAAGCTGCCACCGTGCCACGACAACGCACCACTCTCCACGAACGCGCCGCCCTCGCCGCGCTCGCAGAAGCCGAAGTCCTCCAGCTGCATCAGCACGCAGCCGGTGAAGTGATCGTAGATCTGCGCCACGTCGACGTCGCCGGGGCCGAGCCCGGCCTTGCCCCACAACCGTCCCGCCATCTCCTCGCACGCGCCGGTGGCGTAGAGCTCATCGGCAACGCTGGCATTCGAGAACGGACCGAACGCGTAGCCCTTCGGCGCGCCCTGCTCGGTGGCGAGTATCTCCACGGGCGGCTTCGCGAGATCGCGCGCACGCTCCTCCGTGGTAACCACCACAGCGCAGGCACCGTCGCTCTCCAGACAGCAATCGAACAGACGATGCGGATCGGCGATCATCGGCGAGGCCTGATGATCCTCGAGCGTCATCGGCCGCGCGCCCATCACCGCGCGAGGATTGCGGCTGGCGTGATCGCGAAACGTCACGGCGATGGTGCCGAGCTGCTCGCTCGTGGTTCCGTACAGGTGCATGTGGCGTCTGATCGGCAGCGCGTACGCAGCCGCGGCCGTCAGCATGCCGTACGGCATCACGAACCCGAGCGACGCCATGAACAGCGAGTCGGTCTGCTGGACCGTGGGGGCCTGGGGATCGGCCGGAGCGGTTGCCCCGATCGCGGCACTGCCGAAGCGGAAGAACTGCCCCTGGCAAAGCGATCGGTACACGACCACGACCTCGGCCTGGCCGGTCTCCACCGCCATCGCGGCGTTGGCGATGGCTGCACAGCCGCCGCCGCCACCGGGCATCCACACCATGCTGGCGTAGCGCAGCGCGGGCAGGCCGAGCTCGGCAGCGAGAAAGATGGCCTCGTTGCGGTCCTCGGCGAACGAGGCCAGACCGTCCACGTCGTCGATCGAGAGGCCGGCATCGGCCACCGCACCCATGATGGCCTGGCACGCCAGCGCGTGCTCGGTGACCTCCCCGATCTTGCCCCAGCGCGTGTACGGCGTCTCACCGACGCCGACGATGTGTGCGCGTGACCGGCTCATGCGATCAGTCGACCTTGCACAGCCAGTCGAGCTGCTTGTCGGCCTTCTTGCCGTACGGCGGCATCATGCCCGACAGCTTCATCAGATCGATCGGAGTCTGGCGAAACACGGCCCTTTGATGGCTGAACGCCAGGAAGCCATCGTGGCCGTGGTAGCTTCCCATGCCCGACGGGCCGACGCCGCCGAACGGTAGGTCCTCGTTGCTGGAGTGCGCCATCACGTCGTTGACGGTCACGCCGCCGCTGATCGTGCGGTCGAGCACGGCCCGTTCCTCGGCGGGATCGTTCCCGAAGTAGTAAAGACCCAGCGGCCGCGGCCTGCCGTTCACGTAGCGAATGCAGTCGTCGATGGTGTCGTAGCCCTTGACGCAGAGCACCGGCCCGAACAGCTCCTCCTGCATCACCAGCATGTCTTCGGTGGGCTCGACCACCAGGGCCATCGGCATCTTCGACAGGCCCTCCGGCTGCGACGCGAAGTCCTCGCCGCCCGGGTTGATCTCGCGCACGTCGCCGCCCTTGTCGCGCGCGTCGCGGAGCATCCGCGAGATGCGTTCGTGGTGTCGCCCGTTGACCACCGAGGTGTAGTCGGCATTGTGGATGATCGAGGGGAACATCTCCGAGAACTGCTTTTCGGCGGCCGCGACGAAGGCGTCGAGCCGCTCACGCGGCACCATGCAGTAGTCGGGCGCGAGGCAGGCCTGGCCGTTGTTCAGTGCCTTGCCGATCATGACCCGTGATGCGGCCTTGGCCAGGTCGTAGGAGCGCCCCACGATCACCGGCGACTTTCCGCCCAGCTCCAGCGTGACGGGCGTCAGGTTCTCGGCCGCCGCGCGCAGGATGTGGCGCCCGATACCCGTGCCACCCGTGAAGATGATGTGGTCGAACGGGAGGCCCGCGAACTCGGCGCCCACTTCGGGGCCACCGGTGATCGCCGCGCACTCACTCTCCTCGAAGTGCTCGGCAATCAGCTGCTGCATGAGCGTGGAGGTTTCCGGAGTGACCTCCGAGAGCTTCACCATGGCGCGGTTGCCGGCGGCGAGGATGCCGGACAGCGGCAGGATCGCGGTGTACACCGGGAAGTTCCAGGTGCCGAGCGTACCGACCACGCCCTTCGGCTTGTACTCGACGCGTGCCCGGCCGCCCAGGAGTCCGAGCGGGAACATCGCCTTGCGCCTGCTCGACTTCATCCACTTCTTCACGTTGTCGCGCGCATGCTGCATTCCCGCCATGACGGCCATCACCTCGGACATGCGTGACTGATGGCGCGAGCGGCTTCCGAAGTCGCGATGGCACGCGTCGATGATCGCGTCTTGATTGCGGCCGATCATCTTGCGAGCCCGCTCCAGACGATCGATCCTCGTCTCGGCCGTGACCAGACCGTCTTCGAGACACGCGGCGCGCTGACGCCCGAAGGTCTCCTCCATGCGCGCCGAGTGCGCGGGGTCGCTTCCGTCCTCCGCGTGCGACGGCGTCGGCTGCTGGGGCACGATTCCCGGGTTGCTCATCTGTTGCCTCCCTGCGATCTGTCGCCCGGCCGCTAGTCGGCCGGCAGCCCGTGGGCCGCGATTTCCTTGCCGAGCCGGTCGAGCTGGTGCTTCGCCGAGCCGAGTTCGTGCTCGAGCTGGATCGCCCAGGTGAAGTGGCGATGCAGCGGATAGTCCATGTCGATGCCGATGCCGCCGTGCAGATGCTGGCACGCGTACGACACGAGGTGCCCGCCCTCGGCCGCCCAGAACTTGGCCACCGCGACGTGCTCGGTAGCGGGCAGGTCCTCCGACAGCCGCCAGGCCGCCTCCATCGCGCTCAGGCGGATGGCCTCCACGTTGATGTAGGCGTCGGCGGCTCGCTGATGAACGGCCTGGAAGCTGCCGATCGGACGGTCGAACTGAATCCGATCGCGGCTGTACTCCGCCGTCATCTCGAGCGCACGCTCGGTCACGCCCAGCTGCATCATGCAGCGAGCCGCCGTCGCCCGCTCGACCAGCCAGCGCAGCACCTGCGCGCCATCGGCCCGCGGCCCGAGCCGCGAATCCTCGCCGACACGGGCGCCATCGAGGCGAAGCTGCGCGTGCGGCTGGCCGTCGGAGGTCTTCTGCGTGACCAGCGTCACACCGTCGCCGTCCGGCTCGACGAAGAACAGGGCGATCGATCCGTCGGCCGCGCGTGCCGGTACCAGGATGTGCGTGGCCTGCTCGGCGAACGCCACGTTCGTCTTGAGGCCCGTGAGGCGGTGGCCATCGCCGTCGGCCTCGCAGCGCGTGGCAGGCGTCAGCGGATCGCTCGAGTCGAGCTCGGCGAGCGCGGCGGTCAGGATCCTGTCGCCGCCGGCGATGCCCGGCAGCCACGCGGCCTTCTGTTCCTCGGAGCCGAAACGAGCGACGGGCAAGGCGCCGAGCATCAGCGCCGGGAACGCGGGAACCGGGGCCACCGCGCGTCCCACCTCCTGCAACAGCAGGCACAGCGACAGGAAGCCGAGGCCCACGCCGCCATGCGCTTCGGGGATCGACGTGCCGAGCAGGCTCGACCGTGCCAGCGCCTGCCACAGCTCGGTGTCGTAGGGCGTCTCGCCGGCCTCGCGCTCCTTCAAGCGCTCGTTGGTCGCGAAGTCGGTGAGGATCTTGCGCGCCAGGTCGACCACGGCCTGGTCTTCTTCTCGTATGCTGAAGTCCACCGCTCGGTCTTCTCCGGTTACTCTTTGTAGTGGGGCATGCCCATGCCCGCCATGGCGATGATGTCGCGCTGGATCTCGTTGGTCCCACCGCCGAACGTGAGGATGAGACCGTTGCGATACGACGACTCGAGCTTTCCCTGTAGCACCGCACCCGGGCTGTCGCGGGCGATGATGCCCACCGAGCTCGTCACCTCCATCATCGCTCGATACGCTTCGATGCCCAGCTCGCTGCCGTACACCTTGATGGCCGAGGAATCGGCCATGTTCGGCTGGCCGCTCTCGGCCGCCCACGCCTGCTTCCAGTTCATCAGACGAAGCACCTGCATCTTCGCGTACACCCGCGCGAGGTTGTGCTGCACCCACGGCTCGTCGATCACGCGACGCCCGTCCACCTCGGTGTCGCGCGCCCAGTCGGTCAACGCCATCAGATCGCGCCGCATCCTCCCCACCGTCATCAGCGAGATACGCTCGTGGTTGAGCTGCCCGGTGATGAGGCGCCAGCCGTTGTTCTCGCCGCCGATCAGGTTCTCGGCCGGAACTCGCACGTCGTCGTAGAACGTCGCGTTGGTCGAGACGCCGCCGACCGTTCGGATCACCTGCCGGTCGTAGCCCGGCGAGATGGTCGGGACGAGGAAGATCGAAAGGCCGCGGTGCTTCTTGGCGTCGGGATCGGGATCGGTGCGGGCGGCGAGCCAGATGTAGTCGGCGTAACCGGCCAGGCTCGTCCACATCTTCTGACCGCTGATCACCCACTCGTCGCCGTCACGCACGGCCGTGGTCGTGAGCGCGGCGAGATCGGTGCCGGCCGACGGCTCGGAGTAGCCGACCGAGAAGAACATCTCGCCCGCCAGGATCTTCGTGCAGAACTGCTGTCTCTGCTCTTCGTTGCCGTACTCGCGCAACGTCGGCCCGATCGTCTCGAGCGTCAGGAACGGCAGCGGAAAGCCGGCGCCCTGCACCTCGTCGGCGAACAGGAACTGATCGATGGACGAGCGCTCCTGGCCGCCGTACTTCTTCGGCCAGCTCAACCCGAGCAGCCCGTCGCTGCCCATGCGCTTCATGGCCTTGCGGAACTCCGGGCCGCCGCCCTCGACTTCCGTCGCGAGCTCGGCGGTGAGCTCGTCGGTCATCATGTCCGCGAAGTATCCGCGCAGCTCGTCGCGGAACTTCCGCTGCTCGGTGGTGAGATCCAGCTCCATGAGAATCCTTCGCCGTTCAGGTCTCGGGAGTGAAGCGCACCTTCATCTCGGCGCAGGTCCGCACCAGCGACGACGGCACCAGCACCGGACCGCCATTTGCGTATTCCATGTCGGGCATGCGACGGAGCACCTGCTCTATCGCCACACGCATCTCCATGCGCGCCAGATTCGCCCCCATGCAGAAGTGGCTGCCGATGCCGAAGGCCAGGTGCAAGGGGTTGCGATCGATGCGGAAGGTGTCGGGATCCTCGAACTCCTCGGGATCGCGGTTCGCAGACGGATACGCGAAAAGGACGTGCTGGCCCTTCTTGAGCTTCTTGCCGCGCAGCTCCGTATCCTGCGTGACCGTCCGGATGAACGAGACGATCGGCGTCGTCACGCGCAGCATCTCCTCCACCGCACTCTTGATCAGAGAAGGATCGTCCACGAGCTTCTGACGCTCGGCAGGGTTCTCGATCAGCAGCTGAACGCCGCCGGAGATCCCGTTGCGCGTGGTCTCGTTGCCCGCCACGAGCAACACCACCATGAGCTTGATGAGCTCGTCGTTGTGCAGCGCATTGATCGCCTCTGCACCCTCTCTAGACTCGCTGAGATCGGCGATCTCGTCGACGGTTTGCTCGTACTCCACGAGCACACCATCGTCCTTCGCCCCGGTGAGAATGCTGACCAGGTCGTCGCGAGGGTTCTTGCGCCGGTCTTCGATGACCTCGGATATGTAGATGGCGTACTCGGCGTAAGCCTGCGCCGCCCTGGCCACCACCTCCGCGTCGTCGAAGCGACCCTGCGCGCCGATCATGTGATCGGACCAGCGATGGAACGTGTCGTAGTCCTCGGGCCGGACGCCCATCATGTGCGCGATGAGGCGCAGGGGCAGAGGCACCGCGATCGCGTCGACGAAATCGCACTCCCCCTTGCTCGCGACCGCGTCGATCACGTCCTTCGTGATGATGCGGAAGTGCTCCTCGAGCTTGCCGACCATGCGCGGAGTGAACCCCTTGTTGATGAGCCCGCGCAGCTGCCCGTGCCGGGGCTCGCCCTCGTCGATCAATCCGAGCTTCACCGGATTGTTCGGCAGGACCCCTTCGGCCGACGTGAACAGCTCCTGGTGCTTGGAGCAGTAGTCGACGTCGGCGTACTTCGTGATCACCCAGGTCTCGTCGTTCTCCGACCAGTACACCGGGTCGTTCTCGCGCAGCCAGCGGAAACGCTCGCGCATGTCCGGCTCCACCCAGGTGGTCGATTCCAGGTAGTTGACGTCGATTTTCATCCTGCAGCCCCCTCCACGCGGGCGTTTTCGTTCCAGTCGGCGATCAGAAGCTCCATGGTGACATCTACGATGAGGTTCAGGTCTTCGTCGAAAACCTGGTACAGCAGCCCGTCGGTCGAGTGATTCCCGAAGAAGGCCATCCCGCCGCCGGGCCCGCCGCACTCGAGGTGCGGCAACGTTTCACCCACCGTCAGCGCGTAGTCACCGGCGCGTCGCACCCTGTGCTCACCGCGCGCGCCGCCCGGGTTCAGGTCCCACAGGTGCTGCTCGCCCTCGAGCACGAGAATCGTGGTAGTCGCGGTGTGGCGGTGGATCGGGCAGTGTCCGCCGTCGGCGCCCCACCGCACCACCATGTCGAGCGTGCCCGCGGCGAGATCGTGGCCGAGAATCGTGTAGTCGTGATGCACGAGGTACGACTGCCCGGGCTCACCCGTCACCTCGCGCCACCTGTAGCGGCTCGGATCGAAGCTGCTGTGGCTCATTCGACCACCTCCAGGCCCTTCATCGAGCCGTCGGCCCGCCAGGCTTCCAGAATCTCGCCGAACTCCGTCGGCTCGCCGAAGTAGAAACCGCTCTGGCGGCCCTTGTCGCTCGGCTGCCCTTCGTTGTTGTAGTAGCCCGGCGTGCAGTCGGCGGTGAACTCGGCGAAGCGCCCACCGAAGTCGAACACGGTCTGCACCCACTCGGCCTCGGCGTCGGCCGTGGCCTCGACCGAATGAAGCCCCTTGCTCAGCGCGCGCTCGATGACGTAGGCCACGTGCCTGGCCTGCTCGTCGATCATCTGCGGAAAGTTCACGGTGAAACCCGACTGGGAAATGCTCATCATGAAGCAGTTGGGAAAACCGTGGATGTGCAGGCCGTGCAGGGTGCGGACACCGTCGTCCCAGTGCTCGGTGAGCGTTCGCCCGCCGCGCCCCACGATGTCGTAGCCCGACCGACGCGAGTAGTCGGTGCCCACCTCGAAGCCGGTCGCGAAGATCAGACAGTCGAGCTCGTACTCCTCGCCGCCGACCACCACGCCCCTGTCCGTCACGCGCTCGACCCCCTGGCCCTTCGTGTCGACGAGCGTGACGTTGGGCCGGTTGAAGGTCGGCAGGTAACCGTCGTGGAAACAGGGCCGCTTGCAGAACTGGCGGTAGTACGGCTTCAGCGCTTCGGCGGTCGCGGCGTCTTCCACGATGGAATCCACGCGCGCGCGAATCTCCTCCATCTTCAGGAAGTCGGCCGTCTCCAGCGACTTCGCCAGGGCTTCGGGCGACAGGTCGGGGTTCTCGTCCGACATCATCATCGTCAGCAACTTGCGGATGATGTCGGTCCATCCGTCGTTCACCAGGTCTTCTTCCTGGAAGCCGCCGGCGGTGAGGATGTGGAAGTTGTCCATTCGCCGTTTGTGCCAGCCCGGCTCGAGGCTCTTGGCCCACTCGGGATCGGTGGGGCGGTTGGCTCGCACGTCGACCGACGACGGCGTGCGCTGGAAGACGTAGAGATGGCCCGCACTCTCCCCGAGGTGAGGAATGCACTGCACCGCCGTCGCGCCGGTGCCGACAATTCCCACGCGCTTGTCCGCGAGCCCCGTCAAGCCGCCGTCGGCGTCGCCGCCCGTGTACTCGTAGTCCCAGCGGCTCGTGTGAAACACGTGCCCCTTGAACGACTCGACGCCGGGGATCCCGGGCAGCTTGGGTCGCTGAAGAAAGCCGTTGGCGAGGGCGACGAAGCGCGCCTTCATCTCGTCGCCGCGATTGGTGCGGATCACCCAGCGCGCGGCCTCCTCGTTCCAGCGGATCTCGGTCACCTCGGTCTGGAAGCACACGTCGCGGTACAGGTCGTACTTCTCCGCGATGGCCTTGCAGTGGGCGAAGATCTCCGCGCCGCGGCTGTACTTCTCCCTGGGAACGTAGTCGAGCTCCTCGAGCAGCGGCAGGTACACGTACGACTCGATGTCACACGCGATGCCCGGATAGCGATTCCAGTACCACGTGCCGCCGAAGTCGCCGCCCTTCTCGATGATGCGAAACGTCTCGACGCCGAGCTGCCGCAACCGGGTGCCGGCCAGCAGGCCTCCGAAGCCGCCGCCGATCAGCACCACGTCGATCTCGTCGGTGAGCGGCTCGCGCGTGTAACCGGGCTCGACGTGGGGATCGTCGACGAAGTGAGCGAACTCGCCGGTGACCTCTACGTACTGATCGGTGCCGTCGGGGCGAATTCGCCTGTCTCGCTCCTGGCGGTACTTCTCGCGCAGCGCATCCGGATCGAAGCCGAGGTCGGAGGCCTCGGGATCGGGCGCGCTCGGGGCTTTTCGCTTCGTCGTCATCTCAAGTTCCCGGCCTTCGACGCAGTCCGTCCCGCAACAGGCCCAGATAGGAGTCGACCACGCCTTCGTCGTCCAGGGCGGAGCCGCCGTCGGCACTCGCCACCATCTCGTCGAGGAACTGGCTGGCGCCGAGCAGGAAGTGGGCCAGCGCGGCAATCTCGGCGTCGCCCATCGGCCTGAGCGTTCCACGCTCGATGCCGTCGCGGATACGTGCGGCGATTCGCTCCAGCCAGCCGGCAACAGCGCCCTCGTACAGCTCGGGCTCGTGCAGCTTGATCTCGCCCGCGAGGCGAATGTGCGCCGGGTTGGCCCGCAGGTAGTCGAGGTAGACGAGCAGGCCGGCCCGCTCGCGTTCGAAGAAGTCAGCGCCGTCGTCGGCTTCGGCCGCGTGAAGACGCGGCATGAGGTCGGCCATCAGCTGAGCCATCAGCTCGCGCAGGAGCTCGGCCCGAGAGCCGAAGTGGTAGTTGAGATTGCCCACGGCCACGCCCGCCCGCGCCGCGATTCCGGCCACCGACGTCTTGTGAAAGCCGGAGTCGCTGGCCTCGGCCAGCGCCGCGGCGAGGATCCTCGCGCGAGTGTCGCGCGACTTCGCGTAGCCGGCGCGCTCGGCCGGCTCCGCGGCCTCGTCCGCACGATGTTCCCGCCGCATCGCTGAATATTGAATCAATTTTCAATTTCCGGCAAGTTCCACGCGCAGCCCTTCAATCGACACTGCCGCACCTTATTATTGCGCCACAAGGAGTGCGCCCATGGCCGATACCCAAGTCGAACCGCAGACGAGCAGCACCGCCAGCACCGGCGATCTGTCCGACATCGACCTCACCGACATGGAGATCTGTCGGCATGGCTTCCCCCACGAGATCTTCACGCGGCTGCGCCGCGAAGCACCGGTATGGTGGCACCCGGTCTCCACGAAGTTCACCGAGAACGACGACGAGGGGTTCTGGGTGCTGTCGAAGTACCACGACATCCAGGCCGCCAACCGCGACACCGAGCTGTTCAGCGCGTTCGAAGGCCCGTCGCTTGCCCACAGCCCCGAGATGCACGGCACCATGCTCGTCAGCATGGACGGCCGCGATCACAGCCGGCAGCGCAAGCTCATCAGCGCGGGCTTCACGCCCAGGATGGTGGCGCGCCTCGACGAGCAGGCGCGCAACTGGGCGGTGACGATCGTCGAGAACGCGCTCGAGCGCGGCACGTGCAACTTCGTCGAGGAAGTCGCCTACCGGCTCCCGATGCACATGATCGCCGACATCGTCGGCATCCCCATCGAGGACCGGCAGCACCTGTTCGAGATCGCGACGAACTTCCTGCAGTCGCGCGACCCCGACCGCGACCTCACGCGCGAAGAGCAGATGATGCTTCAGGCCGAGATGTTCGAGTACGCCCAGGAGCTCGGCAAGCGAAAGCGTTCGCACCCCGAGGATGACGTGTGGACCAAGCTTTCCACGGTCGAGATCGAAACCGATGACGGCGAGCGAGCACGGATGGGAGAGATCGAGCTCGACATGTTCTTCTTGCTGCTCACCCTTGCCGGCAGCGAGACCACCCGCAACGCGATCTCGCTCGGCCTGCTGGCGCTCCTCGACCACCCCGAACAGCTGGAGTCGCTGCGTACCGATCCAGGCGTGAGGGCCTCGGCCGTCGACGAGATCGTGCGCTGGTCGTCTCCGGTCGCGTACTTCGCTCGCCGCGCCACCCGCGACACCGAGATCCGCGGCGTGCGCATCGCGAAGGGCGACCGCATCTCGCTGTGGTATCCGTCGGCCAATCGAGACGAGGACGTGTTCGACGACCCGTTCCGCTTCGACATCCACCGCTCTCCGAACGAGCACGTGGGGTTCGGCGGCGGCGGTCCGCACTTCTGTCTGGGGGCAAATCTCGCGCGCCGCGAGATCACGGTCTTGTTCGAGGAGCTGCTCTCGCGCGCTCGCGAGATCGAGGTGCTCGGCCCGACCACGTTCGCCGCGCTGAGCCTCTACAACCCGGTCCTCGTCGTGCCGAAGAACATTCCGGTACGCCTCGCGTAGACGACGCCCCGGCGAGCGCAGGTGGTGAGGAAGACGTGGAGATGAAAACCGCTGCGGCAGCGACTTCCGTGCGCGAGGCATGTTGATGGAAACGGGCCTGGCCGGCATCCGCGTCCTCGACTTCTCGCATCAGATCGCGGGCCCGTACTGCTCCAAGCTGTTCGTCGACGGCGGTGCCGAGGTGATCAAGGTCGAGCCGGCCGAGGGCGATTCGCTGCGTCGCTGGTCGAGCACGGGCGCCGACCTGCGCGGCCACGACTCGGCGTTCTTCACGTTCCTCAATGCCGGCAAGCAATCGGTCGTGGGTACCGTCGACGACGCCCACGTTCAGGCGCTGCTGGCCGAGGCCGATCTCGTCATCGAAGCCCACGGCCTGGAGACCGACACCGGTCCGCGGCTCGACGTCGCACGGCTGCGGGCCGCCCACCCGGCGCTCGTCGTTCTGTCCATCACGCCGTACGGCCTGACCGGCCCGTGGGCCGAACGCCGGGCCACCGAGTTCACGCTCCAGGCCGAGTGCGGCTCGATCGGCATGCGCGGGCTCATGGGCGAGCAGCCCATACAGGCAGGTGGCCGCATCGCCGAGTGGGCGGCCGGGACCTACGGCGCCGTGGCAGCTCTGCCCGCCATCTTTCACGCGCGCGCGTCGGGCCGCGGAGAACACGTCGACCTGTCGACGCTCGAAGCCGCCAACATGGTGTTCACGAACTACTCGGAGCTCATGAACCGGCTCATGAACGGCAGCCCCGGCCATCCCGAGCACGCGTTCCTGGCGCCGACCGTCGAGACGCCGTCGATCGAGCCCTCGGCCGACGGCTACGTGGGGTTCTGCACGAACTCTCGCCAGCAGTTCTCCGACTTCCTGCTGCTGATCGAACGACCCGACCTGCAGGCCGACGAAGAGCTCGCCCAGTTCGCCGGCCGCCTCATGCGCTTCGACGAGTGGAACGCCGTCATGCACCCGTGGCTGGCGAAGAAGACCACGGCCGAGATCATCGAGCTCGCGAGCTTGCTGCGCATTCCGGTGGCCCCGATCTGCAGTGGCGAGTCCGTCCAGGCACACGAACAGCTCGTCGAGCGTGACGTCTACGGAGGCGACGCGGCAAACCAGTTCGTGCAACCGAGGCGATCGTACCGCATCGACGACGTCGATCCGCCCGCGCCACGCCCGGCTCCGCGTCTGGGCCTGCAAACGCGATCGGCCGCGTTCTCTCCACGCCCCGGTGGCGCGAGCGGATCGATCGTACGGTCGAGCGCATCGTCGAAGCGTGCCGCCGCCGGCGCACTCGCGGACGGCGACCTTCCGCTGGCCGGCCTGCGCATCGTCGACACCACCGCATGGTGGGCCGGCCCGATCGCCTCGCACCTGCTGGCGACCTTCGGTGCCGAGGTGATCCACGTCGAATCGACCGGGCGCCCCGACGGCATGCGCATGATCGGCGGCATGATGGCCGGCCACTACGACCGCTGGTGGGAGGCCAGCCCGCACTTCCTGCACGCGAACAGCAACAAGCTCGAGGTCACGCTCGACCTGTCGAAGCCGAAGGGTCTCGAGCTGCTCGAGAAGCTCATCTCCGAAAGCGACGCGATCATCGAGAACTACACGCCGCGAGTGCTCGAAGGCTTCGGGTTGACGTGGGAACGGATCGAGCAGCTCAACCCCGACGCACTGATGATGCGCATGCCCGCGTTCGGCCTGACGGGCCCGTGGCGCGACAACACCGGCTTCGCGCAGACCATGGAGCAGATGTCGGGCATGGCCTGGCTGACCGGACACCGCGACGATCAGCCGCGCATCCCGCGTGGTCCGTGCGATCCGCTGGCCGGCATGCACGGCGCGTTCGCATTCCTCGTCGTCCTGGCCGGGCGCGCCGCGTCGGGCCACGGACATCACATCGAGAGCACGATGGTCGAGAGCGCGCTCAACATCGCCGCCGAGCAGGTCGTCGAGTGGAGCGCCTACGGCAACCTGATGCAGCGCGACGGGAATCGCTCGGCGCTCGCCGCGCCGCAAGGCCTCTATCCTTGCGCGGACGGTCAGCCCGGCGCGGAGAGCTGGCTGGCGATCTCGATCGCCACGGACGAGCAGTGGAGCGCGCTTCGCTCGATGCTCGGCGAGCCCGGATGGGCAACCGTCGCCGAGCTGCACACGCACGACGGGCGCCGCGAAGCCCACGACGCAATCGACGAGCGCCTGGCCGAGTGGACGCGGACGCGCCGGCGCGAGGAGCTTGCCGACGAGCTACGTGCCGCGGGCATCCCTGCTTCCGCAGTCGCCGACCCGTGTCGTCTGCTGCAGACGAATCCCCAGCTACAGGCGCGGCACTACTTCGAGGCGCCCGAGCATCCCGTCGTCGGACCGATGCCGTTGCCCTCGCTGCCGTTCCGCTACGCGAGCGTCGACCGCTGGCTACGAACGCCGGCACCGACGGTGGGTCAGCACAACGAGCACGTCCTGCGCGGAATGCTCGGCCTGTCGGCCGACGAGCTTCGAGAGCTCGAAGCCGAAGGCGTCATCGGAACCCGGCCCGCGGGACTCTGACGAGCACGTTCCGCGCGGGATGCTCCGGCTGCTGGCCAATCAGCCTCAGGTGTATGAATCGGTACTCGACCCGACGGACAACATCCGCTGAAGTCGAGCCCCCCCGTCCTTGAGAACCCCTTTCCCACAACCGGGAACCTGACCGCCCGCACAGCCCCGCTTTTGCCGTCTTTCAGGCCGTTTCCCGCCCCCACAGCTGGCACAGCACTTGCGGTACGCCCTTGAGTAGTTTCTAGACCTCGAAATTCTCGCAAGGAGGCGAATGTCATGAGTGGGAAGATCTTAGTAACCGTTGGCGTGGTCAGTGTACTAGCGCTTGGCATCGGTTTCGTGCACCCATCGGATGTGGCTGCGCAGGTAGGCGCTGCGAAGACAGACTTCAAGTACAGAAACAGCAACGGGGCAATTGGTGCAGTTGAAGCCCTGCAATTTGAAAACGCGTTCACAGTTGCGCCGAAAACCGCGTTTCTCCTCACAGATCTCGTCTTGACCAATGATGGCGACGTTCCCACCAGCGGCAGAATTCTCGGCGCCGAGGAGGGGCAATTCCCGCCTGACGCGCGACCGAGGACTCCGTGCTTTGTTGTCCCTGCTGCGGATACCAAGGTCATCAGTTTAGGTACCGCGATAGACTTTCGTCCCGGTCGAGTTGTGCAGGTGCAGAACTGTTCGGCGACTGACACGGAACTGGGGTACATGATTCGCGGGTACAACATCAAGGACAAGAAATTCAAGCCCTCTGATGAGTAGAGCTCTTCATTGACGGTTCCCGGGTGCTCCTGTGGTACGACGAGAGAACCACATGATGGGAGCGACCCGGATGCGAATGGCCAGGCTGCGCTGCATCGCGCACGACGCGCGTGGGTGTGCTCGCTTGCTCCAAGCAGAGCGGGTTGGTTGCTTGCCGACAAGCGGACGCGCTGTGACGAGTCGCCCGGCCAGTTGACGTAGCGCCCACTTATCGGACGTTGAGCTGAGAGCCGTGGCTCGTCGCAAGCCACGGCTTTCACCGGGCAGTGCCCGTAAGGTCGAGTGCCGAGTTTTACAGCCTCAGGGCAACGAGATCACGGGCACGAGGTCGTCATCGATCGCACGAAGCAGCTGCGTGAGCTTCTCCACCGACGGCTTGCGCCGTCCACTCTCGTACTGGCTGTAGGCGGTCGGCGACGTCGAACCGAGTCTCTGCGCCACCTCGCGAATAGTTCGCCCGCTTACCGCTCGTAGCTGCTTCAGGCCAAAGGCGAGCAGCGCGGCTTCGTTGTTGGCCTCGATCCCAAACGTGTACTCCGGTCCGGGATAAATCGTCACCGTGAACGCGCGCTGCTCGATCGCCAGCTCGATCGCGTCCTTCACCATCGCGTAGGCGCCGGTCTTCGTTCTTGCCTGGGTATAGAGGCGCAGGAACGGAACTTCGACGGCCCACCAGTTCTTCGCCTTCTTCAGTCTGCCTTCGATGCGCATGCCCTGTTAGCCTCGAGGGTGCTCCGCCGCGAACCGTAGGATCGCCTCGGCGGTGAACTCGTTGATGTCTCGGTGCCTCGGAATCATCGTCGTGTGCCTGCCGTTCGTCCACTTCTCGTGCTTCGCCCCTTCCCGGGACTTCCACCAGCCAAGCTCGCGGAGCTGTCGCTCCAGATCTACCTTCTTCATGGTATATGTACAACGATTGATATACAAGCGCACCGGCGCTTTGCAGCACCCGGATTCGGCCGAGGCTCGCCGGGACCAATACGTGAGCAAGGTCGTCACCCGCAATGCTCGACACGGAATAGTCTGGAGCGGTTTGCCAGCACGACGAGCACATTCTGCGCGGGATGCTCGGCCTGTCGGCCGACGAGCTTCGGGAGCTCGAAGTGCAGGGCGTCATCGGAACCCGACCCGAGGGGTTGTGACGAGAGTATTCCCCGCGATATGCTAGGGCTGCCGGCTGACGCGCCGGCAGCTATCCTTCCGTTCGGATTCCAGCCCCGCGGCTAGGGGACCACGGTATCCGGCAGCGGCATCCGGTAGAGCCCGGCCGCGTTCTCGTGGGCGATCATTCGCTGCTCTTCCACGGGAAGGTCTGCGAGCAGCGCGTGGAGGACACGCTGGGTGTCCGGCCAGGTGCCGTCGCCGTGCGGGTAGTCCGATTCGAAGACGATGTTCTCGACACCGATGGCGTCTCGTGTGCAGAGCGTCGACGGATCGTCGATCATCGCGAACCAGAAGTTGCGCTTGAGCACCTCGCGCGGCGACGCCTTGGGATCCGGCCACCCCTGCCCGTAGCCCGACCGGCTCATGATGTTGTCGAGGCGGTCCATCAGCATTCCCACCCAGCCGATTCCTCCCTCCGACATGATGATCTTGAGCGTCGGGTAGCGGGCCGGGTATCCGCTCCACAGCCATTCGGCAGCCGCGGACACGGCCATGGGCCCGAACAGGGTCGCGCCCAGCTCGATCATCGGCGCTCCCGCCGGCATGTCGGCGAAGCCCGACGATCCGATGTGCAGGTTGAGAATGGTGTCGGTCTCGACGCAAGCCTCGATGATCGGGTCCCAGTGGCTGTCGAACACCGACGGATACCCCAGGCGATGAGGCTGTTCCGGAAACGTGATCGCACGGAAGCCGCGCTTCGCGTTGCGGCGGATTTCCTCGGCGCCCTTCACCGGATCGGCCAGGAACGTCACGCCCAGGGGTACGATCCGGTCGGGGTAGGAACCGTACCACTCCTCGTAGAGCCAGTCGTTCCAGGCTCGCATGCTTGCCAGGCCGACCTCGGGGTCCTTCGCCTCGGAGAACAGCGTGCCACCGAACCCGGTCACGCCCGAGGGAAAGTTCACCGAGGCCCAGATGCCGCCGATGTCCATGTCCTTGATGCGTGCGTGGATGTCGTAGCAACCGGGCCGGACCTCATCGAAGCGAGCGGGCTCGATGCGGATGTCCTCTTTCGGGCGGCCGGCGACGCACATGAAGCCCACCTGGAAGTAGGGCTTGCCCTCGAACTCCCACACCTGGTGGCCCTCTTCTGTCTCGACGACGCGCGGGGCCTTGTCCTGGAGCTTGCGAGGAAGTCGACCTTCGAACGTATGGGGCGGTTCGAGGAGATGATCGTCCACGGAGATCAGCGTGTACTTGACCTCGCGCGGCTCGGGGTCGGGCAGCAGCTCGTGCGTGACCGGCCTCTTGATGCCCAGCTTTACGACTTTGACCATGGCCTGCTCTCCTCGGCCGGGTATCTCACCCCATCGGCAGCGTAACGACAACGGTTCCGGTTGCGTGGTCTCCCAGCTCCGTCGCCGCGCAAAACGCCACCTCGATCACGCACTCGTCGCCCTCCTGGTCGGCCCGGGTCACCTCGCCGCTGAACCGCAGCGGCTGGCCGGGAACCGAGGGGGCCCCAAGACGGACCTTCATGCTACGAACCATCGACTCGGGTCCAGCCCAGTCGGTGATGTAGCGCGACACGTAGCCGTTGGTGGTGAACATGTTCATGAATAGGTCCGGAGCGCCCCGCGCCACCGCGAAATCGCGATCGTGGTGAGCCGGCATGAAGTCGCGCGATGCGATCGCGCCGGCGATGATCACCGTCGAGGTCACCGGCAGCTCGAACGGTGGGAGCTCGTCGCCGACGGCGATGTCGGCCGCCTGCAGCGATTCGGTGAGCGCGCGCGTCACGACTGTGCCCCCAGCTTGTCGAAGTCGATCGTGTTCGGATCGAACTTGAAGACGCGAAAGAGCTGCCGGCCCACCACCTCGTCGCCGACCATGTAGGTGGTGATCCATGTCAGGAAGTACCCCTGCCCCAGGCCGGTGGTCTTGCGATTGGAGATCGACTCCACCTCGGTCGTGAGGTGAACGTGGTCGCCGGGCTTCAGATAGCGCACGAACTCGAACTCCGAGTTCGTGGCGAGGATGCCGACGTAGCCCGCCTCGTCGAGCACGGGGATGGGGTTGTCGTGGTGAGTGTCGTCCGGGCGGCCGCCACGCTCGGCGATCCCCTCGATCTGCGGGCGCGCCATCGTCCACGGCTGCAGCATCGCCGGTGGCGCGACGACGCCACCGAAGCGAGTCGTCTTCGCGAACTCCTCGTCGAGATATACCGGATTCCGGTCGTCGAGAGCGTCCACCCAGTGGCGGATCATGGGCACGTTAACGGGGTCGGGCGCCGTGGTCGGTGGGCCCATGGGCTTGCCGATGTAGGCTTCGAGCCGGGCGCGGACTTCATCGACCTCTTCGCTTGCCATCGAGCTGTACGGCCCTCCTTTCGAGACTGCGGAGACAGCCTATGCCAGCTACGCGTGCCTCTTGGAAACGCAGGGGCCCGATGCGGGGACGAAGGAGATCCGGGTCAGAGCAGCTTGGCGCTGCCCAGGCGTCGCTGGGTACGTACGAGCTCGTCGACGACCTCGTCGTAGTAAGGCTTCTCCTTGAGACTCGCGCGCGAGCCCGGGAAGTACACCAGCGCCAGCTTGGCGGAGTCCTTGGCCCAGTGCCTCAGCACCACGGCCGCGCGCTCGCCGTGCGCGAGCCGGGTATTGTCGATCATGGGGAAATCGAAGTAGCCGACCCAGAACGTCAGATCCGCCTCGGACTCACCCGAATCGGCCCCGCGCACTTCGAGCCGGACCTTCACCTCCTTGCGCTCCGGAGATGTCTCCAGAGCCCAGAGGGCAAACCGACGGCCGGGTCTTTGCGGCCCGACCGGCTCGGCGCCTTCGACACCGGGCAGGCCATCCGACTCGGCCAGGGTCAGCTCGTCGCCCACCAGCAACACACCCTCGGGATGCTTCTCGAGCTCACCGGCGAAGACGAGGTTCTCGCGCACCACGCCCACGTCTTCGAGCGCGGCGAGCTGCTTGGAGCTGACCTCGCGCGCGACGCGCTCGAGGCGAGACTCGAGGCCCAACTTGCGCTCCTCGAGATCGGTCAGCTTCTCGATCTCCGAGGAGCCAAGAGAATCGCCGAGCCCGCTACGCGAGATCTGCGACTGCACGTGCTTGAAGAGCGGCCCGATGTCGAGAGCGTCGTGGAAGTTGTAGGCCAGCAGCTCCACCGCGAGCACCTGTTCCTCGGGGCGGTCCTTCCCGTCGTCAAGCTCGCCGCGGTCGAGGAACGTCTTGATGATCGAGTTGAACATCTGCTGGCGCAACGACGTGTCGGCCGCCTCACGCGTGGTCATGATCTCCGCGTACAGGCGCAGGTTCACCTCGTCGGCCTGGCGCTGGTTCAGATACTGGCTGCCGAGAAAGCCGACCAGCGCTACCGAGAGCGGGGTGAGAAGCGCACCGAGGGTCTTGAGCAGGACGTCCGCCTTGTCCCAGCGGTCCTTCATCCCGTAGCCCATCCCCGGCGTCATCGCTTCTTGAGAGTCTGGCCTCCGTCGGGTGCTTTTGTAACGTCGAAATCGAATCGGACCGGCTCCTCGAACGAGTAGATCTCGGCGCTCGCTCCGCCCTTGCCAGGAAGGCTCAACGTGCAGCGGCCGGCCGTCTTCACGAACAGTCGATACGCGCCGTCGCCGTCGGTCTGCTTCTCGTCGCTCTCGCCGTTGTCACACGTCACGCGCACCGCCTGCCCGGCAAGGGCGCTGCCCCCCTCGAACAGGCTCCCGTAGATCTGGGCGGCCTCGGACGGCGCTGCCGCAAGCAGCACCGCGAGCGCGGCCAGAATAACCTCGGATCTCACGGCGACACCTCTACGTTCTCGGAAAGACGACGAGCCGCGCGACGGCTCAGTCCCAGCCGAACATCATCATCTTGTACCAGCGACGGATGTGGAACACGTACCAGATCGTTTCCTTGCTGTGCTTGCCCGTGATGCGCGGCAGACACTCGACGATGTTCGGATAGTCGGTGGCATTGCCACAGGCCTTTTGCGCCTTGAGCAGGCTCCCGAAGCCCGCGTTGTACGAAGCCAGCGCCAGGTCGTGCCTGTCCTCCTCCGAGCGCTTCGACGACCAGCCCTTGCGCATGCGGTGCATGTAGAACGCGCCGGCCTGCACCGCATACGAGGTGTCGTGGGGGCTGATCGCCGCCCACTTCATGGCCTGGCTGATCTCCTTCCACGTGCCCGGCATCACCTGCGCGAGCCCGCGCGCTCCCACCGGCGAAACGGCGTCGGGATCGAGCTTGGACTCCTGCCAGTACTGGGCCTTCAGCAGGCGCCACTCGACGCCCGGCAGGAAGTTTTTGGCGGCCTTCTTGATCTCCCGATCGTAGCGATCAGGAAAATAGGAGGCCGAAGAGGATAGCGGCGCCAACAAAACGAGCGCCAAGGTAAACGGCCACAGCCATCGCGTTGCCATCGCTTGCATACACCTCACCCACCACTGCGTCGGAATCCGCGTCGGCGCCGACAGCGACGGCCGGCCGCAGCCCGCTCACGTTCTCGATCCAGCCCCGGAAGCTGAAGCCCACGGCTTGATCGAGCGCGCGCAGCAGCAGCCACATGAGAATGAGGCCCAACGAGGCGCGAACGATGGTAAGAACGAGACTTGCCAGTGAAACGTCTATGAACTCAGCCACTTTTCATCCACCTCACATCTAGAGCGTTCGCCTGACAGCATATTCGGCTTTCGTACCGGACTTCAAGCATGTCGGTCACAGGCAGCCGCTCGAACGCACGATTCCGCACTTGACCATCGGGCACCGAACGCACCGGCAGACAGCGCGCGAGCGAGTGGCTATGTATGATGAAGCGTCGGTGCAGCGGTGGGCTTGGCGGGAACAGCGGAGGTGGCCGATGCCACCGAGACCAACGTTGCGTGCGCCGCGTGTCGTCAGCCGGTCAAGCCGTCGGCCCGCATCTGTCGCTACTGCCGTAGCGCTCTCGCCACCTCACGCATTCGCAAGATAGGCGACGGCACCAGGTGGCTCGCCGGAGCATTCACCGTCGTCACGCTCATGGTCGCCATCCAGGGACTGTGGGACGTGTACGAGGGCTGGCGTGAGAAACACGGCGCCCTCGACGAGAACCTCGCCGCCGCCGAGCTGCTGCGAGAAGACGGTCACTACGACGAAGCATGGGCCATGCACGAGGCAAGCCTCGAGCTGGCGCCGGCCTCGCTCGACGTGCGCCACCGCCAGGCGCAGCTCGCCATGCAGTGGCTACGCGAGACACGAACGCCCGGCGACACGGGCTACGCCGGGCTACGCGCGAAGGTGGAGCCGGTCCTCTATCGTGGCCTGGTCGGCGCCAGGCCCTCGTACGCCGCCGACGTGCTCGCCCATATCGCGCTCGCGACCTATCTGGCGGGCCTCGAGACGCGCGAACACGGCGAGGAAGGCGCGCTGCTCGAACGCGCGCTCGCTCACGATCCCGACAATCCGTACGCGCTCACGATGACGGGCTTCTGGACCGTCTACGACGGCCAGGACAAGGCGGCGGCGATCGACGAGGCGCTCGGCAGCTTCGAGACGGCGCTGGCCTCCGCCGACGATCGTGGCTGGGTGCGTGAATGGCAGCTCCTCGCCTTTCACAACGCGATCGCCGGCGCGAGCGACGACGAGGTCGACGATCAGGTGGCGATCGGCGGGCAGCTTCTCTCCCTCGTCAACGACATGCGCCGTGCCGGCGAGCCGGTTCCGGTGGGCAAGGACCGGCAGATGATCCTCGACGTTCACGGCACACGTCGCAGGCAGGCCGAGCACGCCGACCGGCTGCTGCAAACGCTGCCGACCGACGAGCACCTCACCACGATGAAGTGGCTGGTCGAGACCGACGGCGACGACGGCCGCTACGACGTCCGCCGCACCCCGCAGACTCGTTACGTGGTCGCACGACTGCTCGAAGCCCAGGGCTCGCAGGCTGAAGCGATCACCATATACGAAGAGCTCGCGCAGGAGCCCGACCGCTCCATGAACAAGGAGCTCAACGTCCGCGTGGACGAGGCCGTGCTGCGGCTCACCGGCGTGGAGACCGCGCGCGCCGAGGCACGCCGGCAGCGCAAGTACCTGAACGACCCGATGCCGGCGGACGCCGACCCGTGGTCGTTTCACGCAGAGACGCTGCTGCGGTTCGATCCGGTCTGGCACGGACGCAACATCCAGGACGCGCTCGAATACTTCGCGCCCTACGAGCCCGACGCCGCGTCCGCCGGCCGAGCCGCCGATGCGCTGGCGCTGTTCCGGCAGGCCCGCGACCGCGTGAACGCCTGGCTCGACCCGAGAGAGAGCAACTGGGCCGAGCACGGCTACCAGCTCATCAACGACCGCTCCGACGCAGAGATCAGCCGCCGCAACCTGCGCGACATCTGGTGGACTCTCGCAAACATACTGATGGTCGACGGTCAGTGGGACCTCGCCATCGCCGAGCTCGACGGGCTGCTCGAGCGCACCGACTCGGGTATCGCGGGAATTCGCTACGACCTCGCCTGCGCCTACAGCCGGCGCAGCGAGACCCACGCAGACAGTGCGATCGGGCAAGCGAAGAGCGGCGCCGACCGCCGCCAGGCGCTGCTCGAGCTAGAGGCTGCCGTCGGGCAATGGCGCTCGGAGGGCGAGACCGTCGACTGGGCACACGTCAAGTCCGACCGTGATCTCGACGCGCTTCGCGAATCGGACGTGTACGTGAAGATGGTTGCCGGAAGCCAGAGATGAGCAAGACGCGGCCATCCACGCCTCTGACCTCCCCCACCCGTTCGGCCATCCCGCCCAGACGCCCATGCGTCGGCTGCTACGAGGTGATCGACGCGGCGGCGATGATCTGTCCGCATTGCGGTACGCAGCAGATGACTTCACGCTGGTCGACGCTCGGGTCGGCACTGCGATGGACGGGCGTGGCGATCACGTCGATCTCGCTGTTCATGGGGGCGCTCACGTTGAGCGGCCTGTACAGCGACTGGCGCCAGCGGCACGACACCGTCGCCGAGCTGGTCGAGGCCGCGCACATGCTCAACGGCGCCGGCAGCCACGCGCAGGCATGGGCGATGTACGAGGATGCGCTCGAGCTGTCGCCCGCTGCCGCCGAGGCGCGCCAGGGCCAGGTGATCACGGCGATGGCCTGGCTGCGTAACGCCCGCATTCGCGGCGACGAGAGGTTCGCCGGCGTCGTCGACCCGCTGGTCCCGGTGCTGTACCGGGGGCTGGTGGACGCCGACGATGAGGCCGCCGCCGACATCCTCGCCCACCTGGGCTGGGGACAGTACCTCAAGGCGCGCGACCGCGATCGCGACGGATACCGCGACGCGTTCGTCGCCGGCCGGCCCGACCGGCTGTTCGAGCGCGCGCTGGAGAAACAGCCCGACAACCTGCGCGCGCACGAGATGTGGGGATTCTGGCTGACGCTCACCGGCGCACCGTTCGAAGAGCCGCGCAAGCACTTCGAGACGGCGCTCTCCGTGGCGCGCCGAGAGCACGACGACGAACGGTTCGCGTCGGTCAGACGGCGACAGGTCAACGCGGCGAAGTTCGTGGCTGCGCGACCGAGCGGGATCACCGCCGAGCGCCGCTCTGCGGCAGGCGATGAGCTGCTGCGCATCGCCAACGAGATGCGGCTCGGCGAGGAGCCGCATCCCGACGAGGACACGCGCTACTACATGTTCAAGCACTACGGTTATCGCGACCAGGCGAGCAACGTCGAGCACGTGATCGCGCTACTGCCGGCAGACGAGCACCTGGCGACGTTCCGGTGGCTGTTCGACGAGATGTACCCGGCCGATACCGACCGGTCGATGGGTAACACGCGCGCCGATCAGCGTCGCTACGTGATCGCGCGGCTCACCGAGGCGAGCGGCGACGGAGCGCGCGCGCTGGAGCTGTACCGGGAGCTGGCGGAGCTGGAGAACCTGCGTGAGGAGCTGCGGGCCAGGTGTCAGCAGCGCTGCGAGCTCATCGCCGGCGAATCGGACCTCTGCATGGACCTGCGCCCACGCTCCAGCTCCTAGCCGTGCGCGGCGCGGCAGTGCGCGCCGCAGCCCTCACGCCGCCCGTCGCGCCGAGCGCGCCGGCCGCAGCTTCACCGGCACGCCGTTCAGGATCGACTGGCCGACGATTCCCTCGACGCGCTGATCGTCGGTCCAGTCGTTCGCCGATACGCCGGCATGGACGCCGGCCACCGACTGCCACGGGGCGCTCGCCTTGTGACCCCAGCCATGCGGAAGGCTCACGACACCCTGCATCACCTCATCGGTCACCCGCACCGGGACCTCGCCCGTGTGCACACGGCTCTCGAGCTCGGCCGGCTGGCTGTCGCGAAGCCCCGCGCGCTCGGCGTCGGCCGGGTTCACGTAGAGCACGCAGCGCTCGCGCCCCGATACCATGGCCTCCACGTTGTGCATCCACGAGTTACAGGTTCGAAGCTCGCGCCTGCCGATGAGCAGCAGATCACCGGCATCGTGGCCGCTGCCGGCGCGGCGCTCGATATCGCGTTCGAGGTCGTCCATGGCCTCGAAGAACGGACCGGCGTCGATGTGCACCTTGCCGTCCTTGTGGAACATGCGGTGCTTGATCCCTTCGGGCGCCGGGCCGAGATCGGCGCCGTACGGTGACGCCTCGACCTGCGCGAGCGTCAAGCCCTTCTTCCAGGGCACGAACCTGTCGCCGTGTGGGCCGAGACGCAGCATCAGCCCGAGCGCCTTGCGAGGATCGAACCTGAAGCCGAAGCGGGCCGCGACGCCGAAGATCGTGTCGAGCACCTTCATACCGGTCGGGCCGCCGCCTAGTCGCCGGGCGATCTCGAGCATGATCTCCCAGTCGGCACGCTCGCCCTCGCCCTTCTCGATCGCCGGTGGCGACAGTCGCAGCCCCGATCGCAGGTCGAAGATCGGGGTGAGCGGCTCGGTGTGATACTCGGTGAGCGCCCAGCTCGGCGGCAAGATGATGTCGGCATGCCGGGTCGTCTCGTTGATGTACAGGTCGATGGCGACCTGGAACTCGAGCCGGCCGAGCGCGCCGGCGAGACGTCCGCCGTTGGGTGTGGACAGCACCGGATTGCCGGCGAGCGTGATCAGCGCGCGAATCTGGCCGTCGCCCGGCGTCTCTATCTCCTCGGCGAGAATCGACGCCGGCAGGTCGCACCCGGTCTCGGGAAGCCCACGCACGCGACTGTGCCAGCGCGCGTGGCCGTTCATGCCGCCGAGCTCGCCGATCGTGGCCGTGTCGAGACACGGCAGCGCGAACATCCAGCCGCCCGCCTTACCGAGACGACCGGCCGCGAGGTTGAGCAGGTCGTTCGCCCAGGTGGCGAGCGTCCCGAACTCCGAATTGCACGTGCCCACGCGGGTATAGACGACACCGGCGGCGGCATCGGCGAACTCCAGGGCGATGCGTCGAATCGTTCCCGCGTCGACGCCCGTCGTGGCCGCGACGCGGTCCGGCGTGAACGCCGCAAGTCGTGGCTCTAGCTTCCCCCAGCCGCTCGCGACCGCCGACACACCTTGTCGGTCGACGCGGCCTTCGGCCACGAGCACGTTGAGCATGGCCAGCAAGAAAGCCGCGTCGGTGCCCGGACGGATGCTCACGTGGTCGTCCGCAAGCTTCGACGTTTCCGTGAAACGCGGGTCCACGGTCACGACCTTGCCGCCGCGCGCACGGATGGCCTTGATCCGCGACTTCACGTCGGGCGTGACCATCGCGCTGCCCTGCGAGACGGCCGGGTTGGCGCCGATGCACAGGAAGTAGTCGGTACGGTCGATGTCAGGCGACGGCATCACCAGCGTGTTGCCGTACAGATAGTACGACGTCGCGAAGCGCGGCGACGTGTCCTGCGAGCCCGCGCTGGTCCGGTTACGCGTGCCGATGGCGTCCATGAAGGCCGACAGCAGCAGTATGCCGCTGTAGTTGTGGACCATCGGATTGCCGAAGTAGGCGCCGATGGCATCGGCGCCGTGGCGCTTGCGAATGTCGATGAGCCGGCTCGCGACCTCGTCGAACGCCTCGTCCCAGGAAATCTCGTGGAAGCTGCCGTCGGTCGCGCGCTTCATCGGTCGGCGCAGACGGTCGGGATCGTGATGGATGGCGGCGATCGCCATGCCCTTCGGGCAGACGTAGCCGCGCGAGATCGGATCGTCGTGATCGGGGCTCACCGATACGATCTCGTTACCCTCCACGTCCATCACCAGACCGCATCCCGCCTCGCAAAGGTTGCACTGACGTCGTACCGGGTTCGCCATCTCTCGTTCCTCCCGGCTCAGACGCGAGCGACGCACTTGATCTCGACCATGAGACCCGGCATCCCGAGCGCGGCAACCTGCACCATCGTCTGCGCCACGTCCGGGTTGCCGCCGTAGGCTTCCGCGCGGATCGCGAACACCTCGTCGACCTTGCTCATCGCGTGCTCGATGTCGGTCACCATGAACATCTCGTCGACCACGTCATCCATCGTGGCGTCGAGCTTCGCCAGCACTTCCTTCATGTTGGCGTAGGCCTGCCGTACCTGCGCGCCGAGATCGCCCACGCCCACGACGTTTCCCTCGCCGTCCATGCTGATCTGGCCGGACAGGTAGATCGTGTCGCCGACCTTGATGCCGTTTGGAATGAAGTCTCCCAGCGGCCCGAAACGGGCGACCTGCTTCTTCGCTGTCATCCTGCCTTCTCCTTCGCAAAGAACACCAGCAACGCCGGCGCCTGCTCGATAGCCGACGAGAGGAGCGCAGAACTTAGCGCGTCGCTCGAGCCTGCGTCAACGTGATGGGCGCGAGGCAGATGCATTTTTCCGGCGGTCGAGCTAGCACATGCCACCGTGCAAGAAGAGCTCGCCAGGGCGATCCCACTACGAACCGTCGTCGTGTACTGCTACGACCCGCGCTGCGCCGGCGTGCCTGCGGCGGTGGCCGCAGAGCTCGGCGAGGTCTACCCGGGCGAGATCGTCACCGACGCCGAGGGCAACAAGGTCGGGTCGACCACCACCTTGTTCGAAGTTGTCGTCGCCGGCGGTCGCGCGATCGACGCGCGCCGTTCGATCACGACGGCGCAGCACCTGTTCGGCATCGAGAACGTCGTCATCGTCCACCACACCAGGTGCGGCGCGGCTTTGTTCACGGCAGACGAGATCATCGAGAGCTTCAGGCGCGAGCACGGTGCCGACATTGCGGGTCTCTACGAGCGCGACAGCATCAGCATCTCGGACTACGAGACGTCGCTGAAGCATGATGCTCGCTTGATGCGAGAATCGGCGGGCACGCCGAAGCACGTCGACATCTACGGCTATCTCTTCGACATCGACACGGGCGAGCTGTCGCTCGCGGTGCACGACAAGGGCGTCGCCTCGCGCGGCCGCTAGCCCTCCTCGACCCGTGTAGGCGTCTGCGCATCCATCGAGTACGTCGGCACCCCCTCCCCCGCCAGGTCGAAGAAATCCTGCCCGAACGGATCCACTCCGCGTATGGGCATCGATCCGCGGCGGATCGTCCAGTCCAGCGGTGCGAGCCTGCCCGCCTCGTCGAAGTGGCGGTTGGCAGCGTCCTCTCGCCCGCTGCGATGCAGATGACAGGCGAGCGTGCGCTCGGCCCGTGCGAGCTGCGACTCAACGGTCGGCAGCGGCTGATGCTCCCGCACGCCCTCCGCGCTCAGCGCCCCTTCCCCGTTCTTGACCCACGCGCGGATCATCTCGAGATAAGGTTCCGATCGCTTGCCGTGGAACACGGTGAACGTGTCGGTGCCGAACTGCGCATCGTGGGGTCGGCAGATCCGACCCTCCTCGTCGATCCAGATCATCGTCGGCACGTTCGTGATGTGGTAGAGATCGGCCACCCGATGCTCCACGTCGATCACGCTCGGGTGAGTCGGCCTGGCGCGCTCGATGAACTCCCTGACATCGTCGGCCGAGCGATCCAGTGCCACCGTGAACGGCACGAATCCCTGATCGCCAAGCTCTTCGTAAAGCGCCTGCCAGACTGGCAGGTCCTCACGGCATCCTCACCAGGAGGCGTGCGCGATGAGCAACACCTTCTTGCCGCGATGAGCGGACAGGCTATGGAGCGTGCCGTCGAGGTCGGGGAGCTCGAAATCCGGTGCTTGCTGCGACTCGAGCCGGGCGGTGCGGTCGGTCACCGGGGTTCCGAGCGCCGCAGCGCCCTCACCGGCGTCGATGGCAATGGGCCGACCGAGTGCCCCGGCGAGGCCCTCGAGGTCGATCGCTCCATCGACCACGACGCTGTCTCGATCGCTTACCGGAACGCACGTGTCGCCGCGGCAAAGCCCCTGCTCCTTCAGGTCCCACCCCAGGCCGGCAGCCACGTCGCCCGCCGGGATCCGGACCCGTCCGTCTACGATCTCAGCCGGGAGCTCGATCGGCTGCCCGTTCTCGATGACTGTGAACGACGTCGCCATGCGCTGACCTCCTGTGTGCGTGTTGCGTGGTCGGGGAGCATACGTGCCCGGCCACCATGAAGACAAGCCGCCGGTAGCGCGATCGCGGGCTCCCGCCCCTGGTAGAATCGAAGAGACGAGCTCGTGATGCTACGCGCCGAACCCAGCAGCTGGTTCTCCTGGAACTACGACGTCCGCGACGGCGGCCAGGCCGTGTGCACGCTCAGCAATCGCTTCGGCCGCAGCGCCGGATCGTTCGACCTGGCCGGCTCGCGGTTCGCAATCCACCGTGAGCCCCGTTGGGGAGACTTCGTGCTCACCGGCGCCACCGGCGAGATCGCTCGCGCAAAGAAGACCAGCATGGTGACGTTTCATTTCCGCGTGAGCGTGAACGGTGCGGCCTACGATTTCGACGCCGATTCGATGTTCAGCCGCAACTTCCCGCTGCGACACGAAGGCTCGCGAGGCGGGCGCGAGCTCGGCGCCGTGCGTTCAGAGCGATTCTTCTCGCGAACGGCGCTGGCGGAGCTCCCCGAAACGATACCGCCCGACCTTCAGATCTTTCTGATCTGGCTCGTTCTGCTGATCTGGCGCAGACAGAGCGACGGCTAGGGAACGGAGCGGCTCACCGGCTCCTCGAGCGTCCCGAACAGCCGGTCCCACATCATCGTCAGCGTCGCGTAGTTGCCACGGCTCATGTCCACGTGGTGGGCCGCGTGGATCGACGTCACGTGGTCGAGCGTCTTGAACGGAAAGTACGGCAGGTCGACGAACGTGTGGTTGATCGTGTTCGCCTGCGTGAAGATCACGGTGGCGACCGCCATCGAGAACGCATTCAGCGGCGCCCCCGTGAGCGCCGCGACCAGCGGGATCGACCCCAGAAACAGCGACAGGCCGATGAACGTCTCCAGTGGGTGCACGTACAGCGCATCGATATAGGTGGGAGTGTGCGCCTGGTGGTGCAGCGAATGTTCCTTGCGCAGAAGCTTGCCGTGGAAGATGAACCGGTGCGTCAAGTAGTAGAAGAAGTCGAAGACCATCAGCACGGCGACGATGTCGACCACATGCCGCCACAGCGGCCGAGCCTCCAGGCTCACGCACAACGGCAGGATCGTCACGTAGAACACCACGTTCGTGATCAGGCCGGTGTTGTTGTTGACCTTGACGGCGGCGCGGAAGCGCTTCACGCCGAGCTTCGCGCGGTCGGCCTCCCGGTTGAGCTCTCGCATGCGCTGCAGTACGGGAACCTTGAACACGAGGAAGCGGCCGCTCACCGTGAGCACGACGAGGGCGATGAAGAACGTGAGGGCTGCTAGCCAGTCGTAGGTCATGTGATCGTTCCGACCGCGCGCCGACCCGATCGGTGGATCGGACGCGCGAGCAGTGCGATCATCTACCAGGAGTGGAGATTTCGCCAGAGCCTCTCGCTCACGTCTAGCGAGGGCCACCAAGTGCAGTGACGACAACGCCGCTATCAGCTCGGGATCGTCATCGCGGTTGCCTGCTCGGCCTCGCGTGCGGCGACGCGGTGGGAACGACGCTCGAGTTCAAGCCGCGCGGATCGTTCGAGCCGATCGCCGACATGGTCGGCGGTGGACCGTTCGAGCTCGAGCCAGGCCAGTGGACAGACGACACCTCCGTGGCGCTGTGCCTGGCCACGAGCCTGGTGCAGTGTCGCGGCGTCGACGTGGCAGACCAGATGCGCCGGTACGTTCGCTGGCACCGAGACGGCTATCTCTCGAGCACGGGGCGCTGCTTCGACATCGGCAATACCGTGCGGAGCGCGCTTCTACGGTTCGAGCGTACGGGCGAGCCGCTGAGCGGCAGCACCGACCCACGCACCGCGGGCAACGGATCGATCATGCGGCTGGCCCCCGTGCCGATGTACTACGCGGCCGACCCGAGCAAGGCGGCAGAAATGGCGGCGCAAAGCTCGAGGACCACGCACGGGGCCGCAGAGGCAGTCGACGCGTGCAGGCTGTTCTCACTCATGATCGTGGGCGCCCTCACGGGTGCACCGAGAGAGGATATACTGTTCGGACATCGACCCGGACGAGCAGACGAGAACGAATGGGCGCCCGCGATCCTCGAACTATCGGCAGGCGGCTATCGCGAGAAGCGACGAAACGAGATCAAAGGCTCGGGGTACGTCGTCGATTCGCTCGAAGCCGCGCTGTGGTGCTTCCTGAACACGGATTCGTTCGCCGACGCAGTGCTGGCGGCAGCCAACCTGGGCGATGACGCGGATACGACCGCCGCGGTGTGCGGACAGCTGGCGGGGGCACACTACGGCGCGGCGGCAATCCCCAAGACCTGGCTCCAGAAGCTCTCGCTTCATGACTCCATCGTGGAGCTGAGCGATGCGTTGATGGCCGGCCCGTAGGCCCGGCTGGTTGAAAGCCTCACACTCTTGCCGCAGCCCCGACGCGCGAGCCGACGCATCCTCGTCGATCGCGACGTCGGCGCCGTCAGCTCGTTACTTGATCTTCCTCGTACTCCACAGCGAGCGCGACTCGCAGCTGAGCACCTTCTGGAACTTCTTGTCCTGATCGCGCCCGGCCTCCGACGTGAGATAGTCGTCCTGAAGCACCGCGAGTGAGGCGTGGTCGGGCATCTCACCGATCCAGAAGATCTGCGCAAGATTGTCGGCGGCGACGGGGGTCATGAGCCACGCCTTGTACTGCTCGCCGCCCTCGATCTCGCCGATCATCTTGTTGAACGCCTCGATCGCCTTGTCGAGGTCCGCCATCGTCTTGCCCTCTTTCAGCTGGCACTGGATCGCCTCCTGGGCGGTGTCCGCGAGCGCTGGCGGAGCAGAGGCGAAGCCAGCGGATACGATCGCCGCGAAGACTGCTGCAAAAGTTAGAACTTTCATCTCGATCCCTCCCTTTCCAGCCCCGGACCGGAGCCCGGGGGCGCGCGGGTGCCAGAACTGCACCCGATTCGTCCCTTACTCTTCCGCATCAGGTGACGCCAGATCGGCCCAAGGGCCGGGCCTCTCGAATTGGCCGCTGCGATAGGTCAATCTACGCCGAGCCGAAGCTGGAGGTACGCACCATGATCCTTGTCGACAATCCGCTGAGCCCGTACGCGCAGAAAGTGCGCCTGGTCTTGCACGAAAAGCAGATCGACTTCGAGTCTCGCGAGATGTGGAGCAAGAGTCAGCACGAAGAGCTGTTCTCGCTCAACCCGCGCGGCGAGGTGCCGGCCCTCATCGATGACGAAACCGTGGTGGCCGACTCGACCATCATCTGCGAGTACCTCGAGGAACGCTTCCCCGATCCCCCACTACTGCCCGCAGACCCCGGTCAACGTGCGATCGCTCGCTCCGTCGAGCGCCTCTCGGATACGAGCATCGACGCGTGCGTGATCACGCTCGCCATGTTCAGGTTCTTCCGTCCCGCGCTGGCGACCGAGCGAGCCGATGCACTGGAAAAGGCCGAGGCCAACCTGCGCGGCTACTACGCTCATCTCGACACTCGCCTCGGCGGCCACGAGTACTTCGCGGGCGAGCTGTCGCGCGCCGACCTCGCATTGATCGTCCACGTAAACACCGCCGCCTTCCTCGGCTGCGCGCCGGCTGATGATCAGGCGAGGCTCGCGGGCTGGGTCGAGCGCATGAACACGAGACCGTCGGTGGCGCGGTCGGTAGCCGACATGACGGAGTCGATAGAGAAGTCCCAGACGATCGAGGATCCGCTGTTCGAGAACGAGCGGCTGCACTGGCGCGACTCACGCATCGAGTGGATGCTACGTTGCGGGCTGGGTGACTGGCTCGCCACCGAATTCGAGGCCGACAGGGCTTTCTTCTCGCCCATCCCGAGCTGACCTGGTCGTTGCGCGTTGCTCGCGTGAGCCGCGTGCAGGCTTGCGCCCGCGCCCAGGCCGCGATCAGCCGAACAGGTAGACGACCTGGAGGAAGCCGATCCCGGTGCCGATCACGCCGCCGGCCAGCACCAGCTTCCACTCGTCCTTCTGGAACACGGGTCGCAGAACGCCGCTGAACTCCTGGGAATCGAGCCCCTCGAGCTTCTCCCTCAGCTGGCCGCGGATGCGCTGGGTCTGATCGGCGAATGCCTTCACCGGCCCACTCGTGGCCAGATCGGCCGAGCGAACCCTCTGCTTGAGGTCGAGCTTGGCCTCTTCGAGGCACTCCTTCGACACGAGCATCGAGACCATGACGTCGCGCTCGTACTCCTTCATGCTCTCGTCGACCTGACCCTCGACGATCGCCAGCACGGGGGCGCGCGAGGGGCCTTCGGCGATGTGGCGAACGAGGTTGTTCGCGGTCAGAACGTTCTCGGCCATCACGTCGGCGAACTTGCCTGCAACCTCGAGCTGACGCTTGATGAAGACGCCCTGCACGGTGAACGGGCCGATCTTGACCGGCTCTTTCGGCTCGAAGATCAGGTTGAGCGCAAGCCAGTTGGTCGTCGCGCCGACGAAGAAACCTGCCGCCGGCAGCACCCAGTCGGCGGGGTAAGCGACCCACAAGAACATCTGGACGACCCCGAACAGCCCGCCGAACCAGAGCCCCGACATCTCGATGAACTTGAACTCGGGCCCGGCGATCTCGACCATCACCTTGCCGAGCAGTGCGCGATCCTTGGCCATGGCCTCACGCACGATCTCGTCGATGTCGATGAAATCGCGAGCCTCGGAGCCCATGCGCTTGAGGATCTCGTGCGTGACGCTGCGAACGTTGCGCCGCACCAGGGTGTTGATGTAGTCGCGCAGCTTGTCCTTGGCGCGGGCCCATTTCTCGGGCGCAAGGTTCGTCGAGAACTCGTGGACGATCTCGACCGACACCTCCTCGACGACCTCGTCGATCCTGCCGCTGTCATTGCCCTCGATGTCCGAGAAGATCTTCTCGACGTCGAGAAGCTTGTCGTGGATCAGGCGGCTGAAGCTGGCACCGAGCTCCTCGACGTTCTTGGGGACGACACCCTGCCATCCGAACACGGGCGGAATGCCCACGAACTCCACCGGATAGAGCGTGGCCTTGACCGCCAGCCAGTTCGTGAACCAGCCGATGAACCCGCTGATGAGCGGAATGCAGAGGAACAGCGGCTCGAAGCCGGACAGAAGATCAGTCATGGCCGTGTCATGCGTCGCTCAGGCGACCTTCGTGCCCTCGCGCTGCGATGCCGAGCCCAGCGCGCTCATGACGGCGCGCGCGCCGTACAGACCGGGCAGGCACGTGACGCCGGGGCCCGGGTGACACGCGGCGCCGGCCATGAACAGGTTCGCCAGCGGCGTCGAGTAGTCGGCCCAGCCCGGAACCGGGCGATCACCGAACATCTGGCCCGGATGCAGAAGCCCATGGGAGAAGTCACCGGCGTACGCGCCGAACGTCTTCTCGAAGTACTGCTGCGTGAACATGACCTTGTCCATGATGAGATCGCGGAAGTCGGGCACGACTTTCTCGATCTGGCCGATCATCCTCTCGGCCATCTCTTCCTTCATCTCGTTGTGCTTGCCCGGCGGGATGTCGGCCGGGAAGTAGTGGGAGAACATCGTGCACGTGTGGAACCCTTCCGGCGCCAGGCTCGGGTCGAGCTGGGAAGGAAAGTAGCAGTACACCGCGGGATCGTCGGGAATCTGCCCCTCGCGGTACTGCTGCCAGGCACGATGGAGCTGCTCGGGGGACTTGATGTAGGCAACGAGCCAGCTCTGCTCGGTCCCGTTCACGAACTCCAGCTGCTTGGTGAACGTGGGCAGGCGCTTCATCGTCAGGTGCAGCTGGAGGTAGCCGTTCGTGTACTCGATGTCCTCGATCGAGCGTACGAAATCGCCCGGCAGATCGTCACGGTCGCAAAGGCGCAGGAACGTGCTGCGCGCGTCGAGCGTCGAGATGACGGCCCGGGCGCGAAGCTCCTCGCCGTCGCGCAGCTTGACGCCGGCGACCGCCCCGTCGTCGACGAGTAAGCTCTCCACCTGTGCCTTGAACCGGACCTCGCCGCCGTACTTCTCGAAGACCTTCTGGAGCGTCGACGAGATGGTCCCGATGCCGCCCCTGGGAATCTTGAAATCGTACGTGTCGCCGGCGCAGTAGTGGTACGACATCGACAGGCCGCTGCCCTTGGAGAACGGACCGTAGTGCGTGCCGTCGATGGCGGATGCCGACAGGGATCCCGTGATGGTGCCGTGCTTGCCCGGCTCCGTGAAGAACTTGCGCATGATCTCGACGGCGCTGCCGTGACACAGATCCCCGAGAGCCTTGCGCGTCTTCTCGTCGGGGGCGGCGGCGATGATCTCCTCGAGGGTCGGCGGCGTCTCGCCGACGTAGCTGTCGAACATCTCCTTGAAGTAGGAGAAGTACGAGCCGAGCTGGCTGAACGCCTCCATCGCCTCGACGCCGTGGTCTTCGATCAGATGGTTGGCCAGGTCGATCGGGTCGCAGTAGCCGATGAACGGAACGTCGTCTTCGTCTCCGAACACCGTGAACGAGCTGGCCGGCCGGATCAGCTCGAACCCGTGCTGGTCGAGCTCGAGGTACTTGATCATCTCCTCGCGAAAGATCAGCAGCGCCCACGCGCCCACGCTGTGCTTGAACCCCTTGAACAGCTCCTTCGTGGCCGCCTGGCCGCCGGGCCAGTTCGTCTTCTCGAGAATCAACACCCGGTGTCCCGAGCGCTGAAGCTCCACGCCGGCCGTCAGGCCGTTGTGTCCCGCGCCGATGATGACAACGTCGTATTCGTTCATGGTGTCCGTCCTTTGTCTGGGCCTGCGTCGATTCGTTCGAAAAGTAGCAAGGGTTCAGTCCCGCTCGGCGGCCGCGGCTCGCAGGTGCGATGTCGAGCCGTCCAGACCCATCGCCGCCGCCTTCTCGGGGTGTAGCCGCCTGGCCCGCTCGAACAGGGCGTCTTCGGATTCGATGCGTGCGGGGTCCTGGATGCACACGTCGGGAGGACAGGCGGCGGCGCAGGCCTGCTCGCTGGAGAAGCCGACGCACTCGGTGCAGAGGTCGGGGTCGATGACGAAGATCTCCTCGCCCATCGAGATCGCACCGTTCGGGCATTCGTCCTCACATGCTCCGCAGTTGATGCAGTCCTCGGTGATCATGGTCGCCATGGTCCGCAGATCCTCACTCGCCGGTCGCGGGCCCCTCGGCAACTGGAGCCGGGGTTGCGTTTGGCGCGTCCTGAGACATAATACGAATATCGTCTCATGTCCAGAGGCGGCACCGGAGAATGTCACCAGCGATGAGCCCAGAGTCCCCAGTCCAGATCGCCGGCGAGGCGACGGCGGCCGCGGCCGATGCGGACACCGCGCAGCTGAGCGGTGTCCTGCTCGACGCGGCGGAGCAATGCTTCGCCCGCTTCGGGCTTCGCAAGACCACGATGGAGGACGTCGCACGCGCCGGCGGCGTCTCGCGCGCCACGCTGTACCGCTACTTCAAGAACCGCGATGAGCTCTTGCTGGGGGTCGTCGAGCGCGAGGCCCGCGCCACGGCCGAGATCATCAAGACGCGTCTGGAGGGCATCGACCACCCCGGCGAGCATCTAGTGGAGGGCTTCATCGCGACGCTCGACGAGATCCCGAAACACCCGACCCTGGCCATGGTCGTCGACCCGGACTCGGCCGGCATGACGAGCCGCCTGGTCCTGAACTCCGAGCGGCTCGCGAACATCGCCCTCGAGATCATGCTACCCGTGATGCAGCCTGCGCAGGAACGCGGCCTGCTGCGTGACAACGTCGACGTCGCCGCGATGATCGAGTGGATCTATCGCCTGCTGAGCTCCTACCTCGCCGTACCGAGCGCCACGGCAAGCAACCGCGAAGAGCTGAAGCAGCAGCTACGCGCGATGCTGCTGCCCGCCATTCTCCGCTGACCGGCGACGCCGCCGACAGCCCGGCTCACACCGGCGTCACTGGCAGATACCGGCGACGCACGTGAACGGCATGCAGCAGTCGGCCGTGGTCGTGCACGACGTGAAGCCCGTCCCGCAGCAAAGACAGAACGTGGTGGTCGGATCCTTGATGCAGGTCTGCGTGCCCGGACACGTGCCGGCACAGGTGGGCAGCGTCGCGTCGGCGCACAGCGGCAGGCACGTGCAGTTGTTCGTACCCGGCGGGTCGGCCACGCAGTTCTCGTGCGTGTTCATGCACAGGCCCTCGCACGCCAGGGTGACCGAGTTGTACGCGCACTGCGCGCTCAGCGGCTGGCAATCGCACATCCCGGTGAGGGGATCGACCAGACACTTCTCGCCCTGAACCGGGCACACGCCGTCGCACATGCCGGTCGCGGGATCGACCGAGCACGGGTTGGATACCAGCGTGGTCGTAGTCGTGCTCGTCGTGGAAGTCGACGTCGTCGACGTCGTGGTCGTCGTCGGCGGCAACCCCTTGATCGCGGGCGTGCACAGCTTCTTGGCGACGAACTTCTTGAGCGTACGCGAGCCGAACTGGTCGCTCACCACCAGCGGCGGGATCTGGACGCCCGTGTTCGGACACTTCATCTTGTAGCAGATGAAATCGTTCTGCAGCGCCTGGCCGACAACCGGCGCCGACGGCGCGTTACTCGCCCCCGGTATGAGGTCCTTGTCCACCGGGATGCAGAATTCCTTGCCCTTCACCTTGATCTTGCAGCCGGGCTCCACGGGAAACGGCGGGTTCTGGAACGGCGTGAGGTCGGCGCCGGCAGTGAAGTTGTGCGCGTCCTTCATCTTGTAGCACTTCAGATGGTCGAAGACCTGGGCACTGGCCGAAGGCACCGTCACCAGCACGAACGCGACCGTCGCAAGCACGAAGCACGCGAGCGAGACCTTTCTCATGATGAGCTCCCCCTGATCGAAGCAGCCGCCGAGCCGCCTGCCGTCACAGCCGTTGGTTGCCGCGAAACCGACCCCGCATCCGCCCGTTCCGCGCGCGCTTCCCGTCCGCATGGCCGCCCGGGGACGGCCGTCCACCGTGAAGGCCGCATTGGAGCGCCGCTGCCGGGGGCTTGTCAAGACACGATCAGCGGCCCCGCGAGCCCGGGCCCGATCGTCCGGGCCCCCCAAGGTGGCGGCTCTCCGTGCTGCGGCAGATGCCGTGCGCATGCGCAGGGCGGGTACGGCGCAGGAGCCCACGATCGCGAGGGTCGGGCGCATCCGCCCGTGTCACGTGGTGTGCGAACGCCGTAGACGGCGAGCCGGCTAGATAACGCGTGATGGGTTTGCCAGATTGAACAGAGAGGCGCCTGCCGCTGCCGCCGGCCGGGACCTCACCGCGCGACGCGAACGACCATGACCACGAAACAGCGTAACTCGTTGCTGGCAGCCGCCGCCGTGGGCGTCGCGCTGCTCGTGTGGTTTGCGACCCGCACCGAGCCGGTTGCGGTATCGCTGATGGAGGCCACGAGGGGAACGGTCGAGGCCACCGTTGCCAACACCCGCGCGGGCACGGTCGATGCCTGCCAGCGTGCGCGCATGTCACCGGCCACCGGCGGACAGATAGCGCGCCTCACCGTGAGCGAAGGCGACACCGTCAGCGAGGGGCAGGTGCTGCTCGAGCTGTGGAACGAAGACCTCGAGGCCGGGGTCGTGCTCGCCGAGGCCGAGATCGTCGCCGCCACCGCGCGTGTCGAGGAGGCCTGCACGACCGCGGATGTCTCCCGGCGCAACGCGGAGCGGCTGCTCGAGCTCAACCGCAAGGGCATCGCGTCGGAGGAGAACACCGACAAGGCAGTCGGTGACGCGAAGGCGCACCGGGCCGCGTGCGATGCCGCCACGGCCTCTCGCGCCGTCAGTGCGGCCCGACTCGAGGTGGCCATGGCCAACCTGGAGCGCACACGCCTGCGAGCGCCGTTCACGGGCGTGATCGCCGAGGTGAACGGCGAGCTGGGCGAGTTCGTGACGCCTTCGCCGGTCGGGGTTCCGACGCCGCCGACGGTGGACCTGATCGAGACCGGCTGCCTGTACGTGAGCGCTCCCATCGACGAGGTGGACGCCGCCGGCATCCGCACCGAAATGAGCGTGCGCATCACCCTCGACGCGTTCGCCGACCGTGTGTTCGCCGGCACGGTACGCAGGGTTGCGCCGTACATCCTCGACGTGGAGAAACAAGCACGCACGGTCGACGTGGAGGTCGACTTCGTCGATCCGGCCGAGATGGACGAGCTGCTGGTAGGGTACAGCGCCGATGTCGAGATCGTGCTGGCCACGCGCGACGACGTCCTGCACGTCCCGACCGAGGCCGTGCTCGAGGGCCGGCGACTGTTCGTCTACGACGCCGACGCCGAACTGCTCGAGCAGCGCGAGGTCGAGGTCGGGGTGAGCAACTGGCAGCACAGCGAGATCACCGCAGGTCTCGACGACGGCGAGCTGGTCGTGCTGTCGGTAGACCGTGAAGGCGTGGCCGACGGGGCGCACGCGGTACCCGACATGAGCAGCGACGGCGACGGTTCCGACGAATGATCGAGCTCGATCGCGTAGGCCGGATCTTCGAAGTCGGAGAGGAAAAGGTCCACGCGCTCAGCGACACCAGCCTCGAGATCACCGACGGCGAGTACATCTCGATCATGGGGCCCTCGGGCTCCGGCAAGTCGACGCTGCTGCACATCCTCGGCCTTCTCGATGCGCCAACCACGGGGACCTACAAGCTCGACGGCCGCGATGTCACGGCGCTCGACGACGACGAGCAAGCGCGAGTTCGCCGCGAGAAGATCGGTTTCGTGTTCCAGTTCTTTCACCTGGTTTCCTACCTCACCGCCATCGAGAACGTCGAGCTGCCGATGGTGCTGGCCGGGCTGGCTCCTGCCGTTCGCAGACCGCTGGTCGAGAAATCCCTCGCCTCCATGGGGCTGGGCCGGCGCGGGCAGCACCACCCCGAGCAGCTCTCGGGAGGTGAGCGCCAGCGGGTCGCGATCGCCAGGGCCACGGTGATGCAGCCGTCGGTGCTGCTCGCCGACGAGCCGACCGGCAACCTCGACCGTGCCTCGGGTGCCGATGTCATCGAGATCCTCGAGCAGCTTCGCGCATCGGGCATCACGCTGATCATGGTCACCCACGACCCCGAGATCGGCGAGCGAGCCCACCGGTTGCTGCGCATGAGCGACGGACGGATCGTCGACGATCGGCGAGACGCCGGGCGATGAAGCCGGCCGACGTCCTGGCCTTCTCGCTGCGCGCGCTGCGACGCTATCCGCTGCGCACGCTGCTGATGCTGCTCGCGATGGGCACCGGCGTGGCATCGGTGGTGGTCCTGACGTCGCTCGGCGAGGCGGCGCGGCGCTACGTCGTTGCCGAGTTCTCCTCGCTCGGCACGAATCTCGTCATCGTGCTGCCCGGGCGCTCGGAAACGACCGGCGGCTCCACGGCGATGTTCGTCAGCGAGACGGCGCGCGACTTGACCATCGCCGACGCCGTCGCCGTGGGTCGTAACGCCAGGGTTCGCCATGTCGCACCGATCATCGTCGGCGAGGCGGCGGCGTCGGTGGGAGCCCGCGAGCGCGAGGTGGCGGTGATCGGAACCACCGCCGACATGCTCGAGATCCGTCACTGGACGATGGCCCACGGCACGTTCCTTCCGCCGGTCGACCCCGAAAGAGCTTCGAGCGTATGCGTGATCGGCGCGAAAGTTCGTCGTGAGCTGTTCGCCACCGCGGCAGTGCTCGGCCGGTGGATTCGCCTCGGCCAGCGTCGTTGCCGCGTGATCGGCGTGCTTGCCACCGAGGGGCGCTCTATCGGCCTGGACGTCGAGGAGCTGGTGCTGATACCGGTGGCCTCGGCACGCACGCTGTTCGACACGCAGGCGTTGTTCAGGATCCTGGTAGAAGCGCGAACACGCGACGCGATCCCACGGGTCAAGCAGCACATCCGAGCCGTCATACGCGACCGTCACCAGGGCGAGGACGACGTGACGATCATCACCCAGGACGCCGTGCTCGCCACCTTCGATCGCGTGCTGCGCACGCTCACGCTCGCCGTGGCCGGGATCGCGGGCGTCAGCCTGGCGGTGGCCGGCATCCTGACCATGAACGTGATGCTGGTCGCCGTCAGTCAGAGAACCGCGGAGATCGGCCTGCTCAAGGCCCTCGGCTCGCCGCGGCGCCAGATCGAGATCTTGTTTCTCAGCGAGGCGGCGTTGCTGTCGCTGGCGGGCGCGGCCTGCGGGCTTGTCGTCGGCCAGAGCGGCAGCTTCTTGATCGGCCGCCTGTACCCCGCCCTCCCGGTCGGGGCTCCGGCGTGGGCAGTGCTGACCTCGGTCGGCGTTGCGGTCGTCGCGGGCCTGGTCTTCGGAGCGATGCCGGCACGTCGGGCCGCCTATCTCGACCCGGTCGACGCGCTCGGCAAGCGCTGAAACCGATGCTGTCATCCGACTTCATACGACTGAGTCGCAGATCGATCGGTGCACACCGCTTGCGCAGCAGCCTGACCGCGCTGGGGATCACGATCGGCATCGCTGCGGTCGTCCTGCTCACCTCGATCGGCAAAGGGGTCCACCGCTTCGTGCTGGCCGAGTTCTCGCAGTTCGGGACGAACCTGGTCGGGATCAATCCGGGCCGTGTGACCACCCACGGCACGCCACTCGGGGTATTCGCCTCGGAACGCCCCCTCACCATCGAAGACGCCGAATCGCTCAGGCGGGTCAGACACGTCGAGGCAGTCGTCGCGGTCACGTTCGGCAATGCCGAGATCGAGGCCGATCGTCGGCAGCGTCGCACGACCGTCTACGGTGTCGGCAGCGAGTGGCCGCGCGCGCTGGCCTTCAACGTCGGGCGCGGCAAGTTCCTGCCTCCCGACGACCCGCGGGCCGCGCGTGCGCTCGCGGTTCTCGGCAGCAAGGTCGAGCGAGAGCTATTCGGCAACAGCAACCCGCTCGGCAAGCGGATCCGCGTCGGCGGTGAGCGTTACCGGGTGATCGGCACGATGGAGCCGAAGGGCCAGGTACTGGGGTTCGACCTCGACGACACGGTGTACATCCCGGTGGGTCGCGCCCTCGAGCTGTTCAACCGCGAAGGCGTCATGGAGATCGACGTCGTCTACGACGACTCGGGCTCGCTCGACGAGATCGTCGCGGCCATCAAGCGCGTTCTCATAGCGCGCCACAAGCAGGAAGACTTCACCGTCACCACCCAGGAACAGATGCTCGAGGTGCTCGGCAACGTGATGAACGTGCTGACGTTCGCGATCGGCGCCATCGGCGGAATCTCCCTGCTGGTCGGCGGCGTCGGCATCCTCACGATCATGACGATCGCCGTCAAGGAACGTACCTCCGAGATCGGGACGCTTCGTGCGCTGGGCGCCCGGCGCCAGCAGGTGCTGGCGCTGTTCCTGGCCGAGGCCGTCGTGCTGGCCGCCGTCGGCGGGCTGAGCGGCCTCGCGCTCGGCGTGGGCGGCGCGCAGCTGCTTCACCGGTTCGTGCCTGCGCTGCCGGTGCACACACCGTGGGCCTACGCGCTGTCGGCCGAGGCGCTCGCGATCGGCATCGGCGTCGCCGCCGGCGTGCTGCCAGCCCGTCGCGCGGCGCGGCTCGATCCCGTCGAGGCGCTGCGCGCCGAGTAACGCACGGCTTCGCTGTCCGAGCTCGACTGGACCCACTTTCCGGTCTCGACGAGGCAACGGCCGCGCCGCGCAGTTTCCCTCTTGATATACCTCCAGCGCGGGCGTCTACTCGGGCGACGCCTCGGCTACTCACCGAGGTGGTCGAGCGGTCTGCCGCAACCAAGCCAAGGGGGATCCATGATCACACAACGAAGGGCCTTCCAGAATGCCGCCGGCGTCATGCTGCTGGTGGGTGCGTTCGTCCTCGTGAGCTCGCCGGCTCACGCAATGAACAAGGCAGAGCTCGTCGATGCCATTGCGAGCAGCTCCGGCCTCAGCAAGGCCGACTCCAAGAGAGCGCTCGAGAGCTTCGTCGACGCGACCTCCGGCGCGCTGAAGAAAGGCGACAAGGTGTCGCTCGTAGGCTTCGGGAGCTTCTCGATCTCAAGGCGCGCAGCCCGGACCGGGCGCAACCCGCAAACCGGCAAGGAGATCCAGATCGCGACGCGCAACGTCGTGAAGTTCAAGGCGGGTGCCGACCTTGCCGGCAAGGTGAACTTCACCGCAGAAGAGGGCTCCGTGCAGGGCGTCACTGTTCCGGAGTGTGACCTCGACGTGAGCACCGGCGAGATAGACTTCGACGACGTGGTTGCGGCCATGGCGGCGGACGGAGTGGCCACGCCCGACGTCATCCTCCTGCTGATCCTCGACCTGCTGACCGTCGCGCTCAATAGCGGGGAGACCGTGCACCTCGTCGGCTTTGCCGACCTCCTCGTACGGTCGGATCTCAGCATCGATTTCGTTCCCGGCGCCGCGCTCGCGGTACGTCGCTCGGGCGAGCTGGAGCAACGCGTCACCGCTCACGTGGTCCTGAGCGCCATCGCGTACCAGTGCATCGTTGCCACCGCGACCAGCGAGGGGGGCGTCGGCAACCAGCTCAACCTGCCCGATCTGCCCGATCTCACCAAGGCCGTCGAGAAATACGTCAAGCTCCTGGAGAAGCAGCTCGCGCTGATCGACAAGGGCAAGGCGCGCGCCGACAAGATCGTCAAGGGGCGGGCGAAGCTGGTGAAGAAGATGTCGACAGCCCTGAAAGAGCACAATGGCGACGCCATCAGCCCCGTCGACACGTTCACGGCGTTCGAGGAGGCCGGCGCCGCTGTCGGCACCGTTCCCCTGCCCCTCTCCGACGAGGTCACGCTCTACTTGATAGGGATGATGGCGATGCAGGGCGACATGGTCGACGAATGGACCGCCGCGTTCACGAACACGACCGCGTTCGATCCCGACGGCGACCCGTGCCCTGACCCCGGCCCGTAGGCGCCCGTAGGCGCCCGTAGGCGCCCGCAGACGTCCCGCGCACGCGTCGTCGTCACCCGGGCCCGCCGGGTGTCGCCGCCCATGGAACGCCTGCGCATCTGCCCAGTCAGAGCGTACGTCCGTGGTGCGCGCCCGCGTTCGAGGCGGGGATTTGCGCACGACCTCCGCTGCGGCGGATTACAATGGAACCTGGCCGTCGATGCGGCCGGCTTCCCATGGCGCGACGCACCCTCCCCTTCCTTCTCTTGCTGACGTGCGCAGTCGCCGCGGTGCCCGGCCCTGCCATGGCGCAGTCGTCGAGCAGCAAGTTCAAGCAGCGTTCCGCGATGTCCTCGGGCCTGCTCAAGCCGGAAGGGAAGTCGTTCGCGGCGAAGACACGCAACACCGCATCGAAGTCGACGTTCATCCGCAGCAACGCGGCCAGCTCCGGAGAGAACTTCAAGCTGGGCGTTCGTGACACCGCCCGAACGAAGTTCGCGCCCACCAAGGACAACTCCTCCGGTGGCTCGGGCACGGCCCGGGCCGCACAGGCAGCATCGGGCTTCTCCGTCGCGCGCACGTCCGGTCGCCAGGGGTGGAGACGACCCGTCGATGGCGACGTCGTCGATGGATTGCCGCCGGTGGCGAAGGGAGCGATCCCTGTCGTGTCCGGTGGCGAGATCTACTACCGCCACGGCGGCACGACGTTTCGTGAGCTCCGCGAGGCTCGCAACGAGGGCACGGCGCACCCCGCCGGCAAGCGCCGCGTCACCGACGCACGGTCCGCAGCACCGAAGGGCGCGATCCCCATCGTCGCCGGAGGCACGACGTCATACCGCTACGGCGGCATCGACGTCCGCGCGGTCGGCCGCAACAGCACGACTCGCTAGCGCCGCCCCACGCGCGCCGGCGCCGGCGCCGGCGCCGGCGCGCCGCGCATCACGTCGACGCTACTTCGTCGACTGGAACGTCGTCGTTCCCTTCAGCTCCCAGTCGCGCTCGTCGTGGAACGACTCGGTGGCGCCGTTCGTGACGAGCGTCGTGATGAGCCGCGTGGTAGCGAGGTCGAGCGCGGAGAAGTCGGTCTTGATCGTCTTCGCCTTGAACTTGCTGTCCTTGCTCGGGTCGCTGGCCACCTTGACGAGCACCTGCTTGAGATCGCCGATGCTGCCCGTCTTGTCCTTGTACAGGAACGTCGTCGGGTTCTTCTGCGCCATCGTGCCTGCCGGCAAGGTAACGGCGTAGAGATCGCCCACTGCGTCGGCGACCGTCAGAACGACGTCGTCGAGCGCGGGATCGAAGACACCGGTGATCAATCCCTTCCCGGATACCTTGAGCGTGTCGCTGTCAGGCTTGCTGGTCTTCACCTTGAACTTCGCGCTCAGCTTCGTGAAGCCGTTGAGCAGGCGGTCCTGCGGGCGACCGTCGCTGCCGTCGAGGATGCCGTCGTCGTCGGTGTCGTCGTCGGTCGGGTCGGTTCCCGCGAGGAACTCGTCGACCAGGTCGAGCTTGTCGCCGTCGGAATCGTCCTTGCCCGCGGGGCTGGTGTCGCCGAAGTACCATCGCTCGTAGCTGTCCCACACCCCGTCGCCGTCGTTGTCGGGAGAGCCGGAGGCCATGAGGTCGGGGCCGGTCTGCAGCATCGGCAAGAAGCGCCAGTCACGCCACAGGGGGCTCAGGCTGGTGTTGTTCGGATCGATGAACGTCACGCCCGCGTTCGTGCCCTCGATGTGGCCACTCTGGCCGAGCGGGAACATGAACTCGCCGACGAGCGTGCTGCCGACCTCGATGATCTCCTCCCACGTGCCGCGATTGCCGGCCGGTGTGCCCTCGAAGTTGAGCGACGGGAACAGGCCGCTCAGAGGGTGAGAGTAGTTGTCTTGCGGACGCGGCGAGTCGGCAGGAATGCCGCCCGACGCCAGCGCCGACAGGGCATCGCGCACGACCACCTCCCACTGCGCACCGTTGAAGTAGTCGCCGGCGTACTCCTGCGCGTAGCTGCCGGTGACGTCGCCGGCCGCCGAGTCGATCGCGTGGAGCACGATGGCCAGCCCACGGTTGCCGCCGGGCGCGCCGACGCTGGATAGCTCGTCGCCGTAGATGTCGTCGGAGAGGTCGTTGATCAGCGAGCTCAGGAACGCGATCTCGCCGGCCGTGGTCGTCGCCGTCACCGGGTCGACGAAGTTGCGGCCCAGATCGGGCGCCGCGTTGTGCGCCTCGAGCGCGGCCAGCACCGTGTCCACATCCACGTTGCCGCCGTTGCCCACCGCGTCGACGGCCTCGCGAAGCCGCGGTACCAGGTAGCGGCCGATCGCGCCGTTGCCCGTGAGGCCCGCGACGTCTTTGTTGAGCTGGCGCTGCTTGTCGCGATCCCACGAGCTGTCGGCCGCCAGGCGCTCGGTGATGAAGGCAACACGCTGATTGCGGCCGAAGTCGCGACCGTCATCGGCGGTCGCCGCCTTGTTGTTCCAGTTGGCCATGTAGCCCTCGGACGGGTTGATGGCCTCGGGCATGCCGACGATCTCGCGAACCTCGAACGTGTCGCCGGGCGCCGGCACCTGACCCCAGTCCCACTCCAGCACCAGCGCGTCGTCGGTGTTGCTGGCGATGCGGCGACTCTGGCGGTAGCCCGAGCCGCTGGTGATCGTCACCGTGTACTCGCTGCCCTGTAGCGTCGGGTTGTCGTAGCGGAAGTTTAGGGCCGGCGGGGTGAAGTCCTCGCCGCTGAACGCACCGGTCGCGACCAGCCCGCTCGCGGTTGCCGAGGTGACAGTGCCCTCGACGACGACCAGTGGATTCGGTCCGGTGCCGTCCATCGGCAGCAGCTTGTCGCTCGCATCCTGCCGGATGCGCGAGAAGCCGCCGGAGTAGTAGGCGATGTTGCCGCCGCCGCCGTCGGTGCCGGTACCGTTGAAGGCCACGTTGTCGGCACACGGAAAGTTGTGGGTGCTCGGCATGCCGCGCGTGGCGAACCGCACGTCGAGGCAGTCATCGGCCTGCTGCATCAGCGACCAGGCGGCGACCGTCGTGTTCTCTTCCATCCAGTAGGCGAAGTCGCCGGCCACGGCGATCATGTCCTCGCCCGAAACCACGGCGACATAGACCGAGGTGCTGTCCGGCATGGTCGTCCACGCCGAACCGACGGTCAGCGTGTCGGAGGTGGCGGCGGAGACCGCGCGGATCTGCCCCACGCCGGCGCCGTCGACGATCGCGACGTGGCCCCCGATGTACGACGCATCGAACGACGCGCCGGTGTCGGTCAGCTCGGTTGCACTGCCACCGGTAGCCGTGCCCTCGGCGTCGCCGAGAAAGTCATCGACCGGACGATCGCCGTCGTTCCCGCCGCGCTCGTGCGTGCGCCAGAATACGCGGCTGATGGGGACGAAGGGGTTCGTCCAGATCGTCTCGACGCGCGTCGACATGGGCGCCGGCGAGCCCTCGTCGTTGTAGCGAAGCACGTCGGAATCCTCGAGCACGATCTCCTCGAAGAACGTGTCCGCCACTCGTAGCTGCGCGGTCGTCGAGGAGTAGGCAACCGTGTCGTTGTGGCCGATCAGCATCAGCGGCGCGCCGACCAGCTCCATGCCCATGCCCTTGAATGTCTCGGCCGAGCGATACTCGACCATGTGCATGATCGAGGGCGTCTGGATGCCCATCTGCGGAAATCCTCCGATCCACGGGTTGCCCGTGGCCGAACGGTCGCCGGTGATCATCCAGCTGTAGCTCCCCAGCTTCATCCACGCTCCCCAGCGCCGCCCACGGTCGGCTCGCTCTTCGAACCGCTCCTTGCGGGCCTTCGCAGCGTCGACCCATGCGTGCTCCGGGAACCGGCTCGCATACTCGTGCAGGGCCGTCATCTCGTCCTCGGCGTTCTCGCCCGAGTCGACGACGGCATCTTCTTCGGGGCTGTCGACCAGCGCGAGCGGTCCGCCGAACCCCGGCGTCGTGGCGTCCGGAACGGTCACCGGCGCCAGCGGATCGTTGAGGAAGTTGAGATCGCGCCAGATCTCGGTGCCGGCCGTGCTGCCGTGGTCGTCGATCAGCGACTGCAGCTCTCCCAGTCGCGAATCCTCGCCGAAGCTCTCGGCACCGAAGCGACGTACCTGGATCACACCGATAGCGACCGCCATCTCGGGCGTGAACTGGAAGCCCGCGTTGGGACGCTCCGGATCGGCACCACCCGGCGCCTTGTAGAACGGGTCGACCTGATCGGAGATGTTCGTCGCGTTTCCGAACAGGTCGGCATCGAGCGTGAGGCCGCGCAGGATGTTCACCTCGACCGGCTCGGGCAACGTGCCCGCGTAGATCTCCTCGATGACGTCGTTCACGCCCTTGCAGTACTCGAGCAGCGTGTCGCGCTGGAGCTGCGGCAGGTTGTTGTAGATGCGGTTCAGCTCGGAGGACGTGTACGCATCCTTGCGCGCGTCGATGTCGTCGCCGATGAAGCCACTGTCGAGCAGACCGAAAGCCTGCGCCAGGGTGCCGCGACCGGCACGCGCGAAGAGGATCATCTGCACGAGGCGATCGCGAGCGACCTGATAGCCGGCCTCACGTGCGAGCTCGAGATCGGTGTCCGCGTAGATGTGAGGGATGCCCCAGCGGGGCTCACGCACCGTGGTGGACGCCGCGTGAACGAGCGACGCCGAGGTCATCGCGAACACGATGAACGATACCAGAACGAGCCTGATCGACCTGCCGTGATGGGTCATGTGAACCTCCTGACTGATAGCGGGATTCTTTGACCTTGACAGGGCCGATTCAAGGGCACCACGAACACCCGTTCGGGTATCCGCTCCAACGCAGCGCCGGGACCGGGCCACGGCACCATCCGGCGCGCGACCCGCGCCGCCCTCAGGCCACCCGGCGCGAGTCCCGAGGCTCGCCCGGCGGCTCCGCCAGCAACACCACCCGCGCCCGCTCGGGCCATCGGAGACTTCCTCATATATGGAAGCGCGCGCGGGCCCGTCCGACGGCGCGGCATCGAGGTTGACCGCATTCCGTGCGAAAAACGGCGATCTGGCATCACCCGTCCTGCTCTGCTCAACTGCCGCCGTGGACGAGACCTGGACCGAAGCCGACATCCCGGATGTAACCGGCCGGACGATCCTGATCACCGGCGCCAACAGCGGCCTCGGCTACGAGGCGGCACGCGCCGTTGCCGTCAAGGGCGCAAGCGCGATTCTCGCGTGTCGCGACATCGACAAGGCGACGAACGCCGCCGAGCGCATCGAGGCGGAACACCCGCGCGCGACGACCGCAGTTCTCGAGCTCGACCTCGCCGACCTGTCCTCGGTGCGTGAGGCAGCGAAGAAGTTCGAGTCCGAGCACGAGCGTCTCGATGTCCTCATCAACAACGCCGGCATCATGGCGGTACCGTACGCGAAGACCGCCGACGGCTTCGAGAAGCAGCTCGGTGTGTGCCACTTCGGCCATTTCGCCCTCACGGGCCTGCTCCTCGACAAGCTGCTGACCACCGCCAGCTCCCGCGTGGTGACGATCAGCAGCGGCGGTCACCGCATGGGCCAGATGGACTTCGACGATCTGGCGTGGGAGCGGCGCTACATGAAGTGGCCGGCCTACGGCCGCGCCAAGCTCGCCAATCTGCTGTTCACCTACGAGCTGCAGCGACGCCTCGACAGAGCCGGCTGGTCGACCGCGGCGCTGGCCGCCCATCCCGGTGCGTCATCGACGAACCTCGGATACCGAGCGCCGGGCACCGAGGGCGCGTGGGTCGACAGACTGCTGCGCCCGGTGATCTCCCGGGTTACGCAGAGCGCCGCGATGGGTGCCCTTCCGACGCTTCGGGCTGCAACCGATCCGCAGGCGGCAGGAGGAGAGTACTACGGTCCCGACGGCTTCATGGAGCTTCAGGGTCACCCCGTTCGCGTACGCTCGAACCGGCGCTCGAGAGACGAGGCGGTGGCCGAGAGGCTGTGGCGTGTCTCGAAGGAGCTCACGGGCGTGAGCTACGACGCGATCGACACCGTGGACGGCGCCGGCAGCTCGCAGCGAACGCGCCCGATTCCGCCGAGCGTGACGTAGAGCTTCCTGTCCAGCCCTCCTCGTGCCGCCGACAAGCCGCCACGACCACCGACGTGCTCAGGCCGACATGCTCGGGCGGCTCGAAACCTGATCGTACCAGCGCTGCGTTGCGGCGTTGCCTTCGGGAATCCCCAGCTTCACCCAGCCGCCGAAGTCGACCGTGCACACGGCGCTGATGTCGGCGATGCTGAACGCGTCGCCGCCGACGAACTGCGAGTCTGTCAGCCGCTGCTCGAGCCGGTCGTAGAAGCGCGCCGCGCCCTGGCGCCCGCGCTCGACCAGCTCGGGAATGACGGCCGTACCCGAGGTTCCCGGCACGGCGCGCGTCTGGAACTGGGGCGCGGCGTTGCGGAACGCCTCGGCCATCGGAAACATCCCATCCATCTCGACGTGGCGCTGCCACGACTCGACCTCGGCCTTGCCGAGCGCGTCGGTGCCCATCAGACTCGGGTCGGGGTGCAGCTCCTCGAAGTAGCGGCAGATGGCCACCGTCTCGTCGATGCGCGTACCGTCGTCGAGCTCGAGCGTCGGCAGCAGGCCGCGAGGGTTGACGGCCAGGTACGCGGGCTCGAGGTTCTGGCCCGAGACGATGTCCACCTCGACCTTCTCGATCTCGATGCCCTTCTCGGCAAGGAAGATTCGTACCCGGCGAGGGTTGGGCGCGACAGTGCAATCATACAGCTTCATGTCGGTGCTCCGTGCGACGGCGCGCGCGGCCGCGTGCGCTCGCGATCCTCACGCCGCCAGCCGCTTCTTGATGGGCAGCCAGTGGAACAGTCCGTAGATCACGGTCTGCACGAAGTGCGACCCCATCGAGCCGCCGGCCTGCTCGAGCATCGAGCGAACGGCGACGAACTCGACGACGTGCGCCGCCAGCGTCGCCCACACCGCAACGTGGCCGGCGGTCGCAACCGTGCCGCTGCCGAACAGCATGGCGGCTGCGCCGCCGATCCAGATCACCCAGATCGAGTACTTGGCTGTTTCCATGAGGGTGTTCCTACGCGGACGCAGTGGGTACGGCCAGCTAGGGCGACGGAGCGATGTCGATGAACACGCTCGTGTCGATACTCACGGGCGCGTACGATGCGGCGCACCAGATTGAGCTCCCCACCCGATCGCACGGCCAGACGAAGGAGATGTCCGTCATGAAGACGCTTCGAACGCCCGACGAGTGCTTCGCGAACCTTCCCGGCTACCCCTTCGAGCCGCACTATACCGACGTACCCGACGGCGACGGCGCGACGCTTCGCGTGCACCACGTCGACGAGGGGCCGGCAGACGGCGACGTGGTCCTGTGCATGCACGGTCAGCCCAGCTGGAGCTACCTGTACCGGCGCATGATCCCGGTGCTCACCGGCGCCGGCCTGCGCGTGATCGCGCCCGATCTGGTCGGCTACGGCCGCTCCGACAAGCCGGCGGCCCGCGAGGACTACAGCTTCCAGCGCCAGGTGGACTGGATGAGCGCGTGGCTCGTGGCCAACGACCTGAAGGGCGTGACCTTCGTCGGACAGGACTGGGGCGGGCTCATCGGCCTGCGCATGGTGGCCGAGAACGAGGGGCGCTACGATCGCGTCGTGATCGCGAACACCGGCCTGCCCGCGCCGCAGGGCGTCTCCGAGGAACGCGCGGCCGCGGTGCGGCGCTTCCGCGCCGAAGCTCCCACCCCGACCCTGGCCGAGGTCATGGAGGCGATCGCGGGCGCCGATTCGAAGCAGCCGGAGCTGGCGTTCGCGCACTGGCAGAAGTGGTGCTGGGAGAACGAGGACATGCCGGTGGGGATGATGATCGCCGGCACGATCGACGGCGTCGCGCTCACGCCCGAGGAAGTGGCCGCATACGACGCGCCGTTTCCGGACCCCTCGTACAAGATGGCGGCGCGCGCGATGCCGAGCCAGGTGCCCACCCTGTCCGACGACCCCTCGCTGGCGGCGAATCTGCGGGCCTGGGAAGTGCTCTCGAAGTGGGAGAAGCCGTTCCTGTGTGCCTTCAGCGACAATGACCCCGTCACGCGCGGTGCCGACAGGCCGTTCCTCGAGCGGGTGCCGGGCGCCCAGGGCCGGCAGCACCCCACGATCACCGGCGGCGGCCACTTCCTCCAGGAAGGCCGCGGCGAGCAGCTCGCGACGATCGTCGCCGAGCTCGTGAAGTCGAGCTAGGGCCGCGGCGCACGCGCCTCGAGGTCCCCGCGCCACCGGGTTTCCGGCCGGGCTGGTTTACATTTCGCGCGATAACGGGCAATGAATCGCCGCTCGACCTCCGCTGTCGCCGTACACCAGGGTCGCCCGAGTCACCGTAGATGAGCCGACACCTAGTCATTGTAGAGAGCCCGACCAAGGCGAAGACCATCGGCAAGTACCTGGGGTCCGACTACCGGGTCGAGGCCAGCGTGGGGCACATCCGCGATCTCGCCACCAAGGCCGGCGATCACGACAAGCTGGTGCCCGGGGTCAAGATCGAGGAAGGCTTCAGCCCGCGCTACGAAACGATCCCACGAGCGGCGAAGCAGATCGCCACGCTCAAGAAGCTCGCGAAGCAGGCCGAGGACGTCTACTTCGCAACGGACCTGGATCGCGAAGGCGAAGCGATCGCGTGGCACCTCGCCGAGATCCTCGGCATCCCGACCGCAGAGGCCAAGCGCGTGGTCTTCAATCAGGTCACGGCCGCCGCGCTCACCGAGGCCTTCGAGCATCCGCGCGCCATCGAGCAGAACCGGGTGGACGCGCAGCAAGCGCGACGAATCCTCGACCGCATCGTCGGCTATCGCCTCTCGCCGCTGCTGTGGGCTCGCGTGGGAGGCGGACTCTCGGCCGGCCGCGTGCAGTCGGTGGCGACCCGCCTCGTGGTCGAGCGCGAACGCGAGATCGAGCAGTTCGAGCCGTCGGAGTCCTGGCGCATCGCCGGCCTGATGGCGACCGATGCGGGCGCGGCCGCGAAGACCGGTGAGGACTGGCGCACCTTCGTCGGAACCGACCCGGTAAACAGCGCCGAGAAGCGCACCGTCGACGAGCGCAACGCCTGGATGAGCGAGCGCGCGTCGTTCCAGGCGGATCTCGCCCGGCTCGGCGGCAAGAAGTTCCAGCCCGACAACCGCGAGGAAGCGCTCGCCGTTGCCGAGGCGATGGGATTCGACCTGCAAGACACGAAGACGGTCGAAGACCCCAAGGCCAAGGGCCCGGCCAAGAACAAGTGCTTCTACGTGGGCGGCGTCACGACCGACGCACCCGAGTACCGGATCACCGGGATCAAGAGGACGTCCAGCAAGCAATCGCCCGATGCTCCGTTCATCACCTCGACGTTGCAGAGGGCCGCGGCCAATCGCTACGGCTTCGATCTGCGACGCTCGATGCGCGTGGCACAGCAGCTCTATGAAGGTATCGACCTGGGCGGAACCCGGGGCCTGACGGGCCTGATCACCTACATGCGTACCGATTCCACACATCTGGCGCCTGAATCGGTGGAAAGTGCCCGTACCTTTATAAAGAAGTCCTGTGGCGCCGATTATCTGCCCGACAAGGCGGTGAGCTACGCCGGCAAGAACGCCAACGCCCAGGAGGCGCACGAAGCGATCCGTCCCGCCGACGTGACCATCACCCCCGAGTCCATCCACGCCCGCCTGAACCCGGACCAGCAGAAGATCTACGACCTCGTCTGGCGCCGCTTCGTATCCTGCCAGATGGCCCCCGCCCAGTGGGAGGCGACCAAGCTGACGATCGAAGCCAACACGTCCAGGGGCGAGGCCGTGCTCGAAGCATCGGGTCGCCGGCTGGTGTTCGACGGATTCTTGAAGATTCGCGGACGCGGCTCTGGCGGTGATGTCGTGCTGCCGGCGCTCGAGGAAGGCCGGCAGCTCGGCCTCGCGCACCTGTCGCCGACGCAGCACTTCGAATCTCCGCCGCCGAGGTACAACGAAGCCTCGCTACAGAAGGTACTGGAGGACGAAGGCATCGGGCGGCCTTCGACCTACGCGTCGATCATCTCGACGATTCAAGATCGAAAGTACGTCGAGCCGTTGATGCTCGGAGACCGGCGGCTGCGCGCCACCGATCTCGGCAAGGTGGTCACCGACAAGCTCGTGGAGTCGTTCTCGCGGGTGCTCGACGTGAGCTACACGAGCGAGATGGAGCACGAGCTCGACCAGGTCGAGCAGGGCGTGAAGAACTGGCACGAGATGCTCGACGAGTTCTACCGGCCCTTCGACAAGGACGTCGAGCGCGCCCACGAGACGATGACCCACGCGCGCGCCGAGATGCAGCCCGCGCCCGACCACAAGTGCCCGACGTGCGGTTCCGATTGCTGCTACCGTTTCGGCAAGAACGGCCGCTTCCTGAGCTGCACCGGCTACGACGTGCCGCCGGCAGAGGTGAAGCCGGAGGGGCACGATGGCGTGTACCTTCTATACAAGGCCAAGGGCAAGGCGCGGCCCAAGCTCATGCTGAAGGACGGCGCCGACAAGCTCGGCTGGAAATCGCTCACCAAGGACGATCAGACGAAGTTCCAGAAGCTGAGCAACGAGATGCCGGAGCGTTGCAAGTACGCGGCGCCGATCGACGCCGAGGGCAACCCGATCGTCCCCAAGATCACCGACATCGTCTGCCCCGTGGACGGCGAGCAGATGCAGTTGCGTACCGGCCGATTCGGCCCGTTCCTGTCCTCGCCGAACTACCCCGACGTGAAGTTCGTGCTGAACCTCGACCCCAAGAAGGGATTCGTCAAGCTCCCGAAGACGCCGCCGATCACGCTGGACACCGAGGAGTGCCCGAAGTGCGGCGCCCCCCTGCTGCTCCGTGACGGAAAGCGTGGGCTGTGGCTCGCCTGTTCGACGTTCCCGAAGTGTCGCGCCAGGCCCTCGATGAAGGACTTCGATCCGAAGCACAAGGAGGAGCTGCAGAAAGCCTGGGACAAGCACCAGGCCGAGAACCCGGCTCCCCAGATCCGCACGCAGGACGGCAAGGTGCTGACCGACGACGACAAGTACGTGCCGCAGGTCATCGGCGAGGTCGGACCCGAGGGCTGACCGCCCCCCGTCCGTCGGCGACTGGCCTGGCCCGGCCGGAACGGGCCCCTCACGGCGCACCCCCCGCCCGAACCCGTTTACGCGGCCATCTCGGCGTGATACACGCCGGCTGAATCTCGGACCCGGAGGGAGGGTGCCCATGCTACGCTGCCGCGTCTCATTCGCAGCTCGCACGTTCTTCGCGAGCACGATTCTTCTTTCGACCCTGACCGCCCCGGCTCTCGGCCAGAACACCTGCGACGTCGTCGCCCACCTCGACGCCGCCGGACCGCTCGGCATCGTCGCCTGGGGTATCGACTACAGCGGCGCCGGCGGTGACTTCGTCGGCGACTCCAGCACGCCCAGCTACGGTGGCTCCTGGGGCACCGAGCCGCTGGCGTGCACGGCGCTGGTCGCGGTCGACGAGTACACCGCGATCGACGACAACGCCGGATCGATGTCGAGCGGGTTGTTCGACATGTCGGAATCGATCGCCGGACCGACGCCCCTGGTATCTTGCGTGTTCGCGCTGACCGGCGGCTTCCCCTGCCCCGTGCCCGGCGACTTCTCGATCGTCGACGCCGACTTCCCCGACGACCCCTTCCCGCCCCCCTTCCTCTTGCCCGCGCCGCCGGCCATGAGCATCACCGTGGCGGCGCGTACGCCGGTGTGCGGGGACGGGTTTCGCGAAGGCACCGAAGAATGCGACGACGGCAACAACGCCGACGGCGACTGCTGCTCGTCGAGCTGCGGACTGGATCCCGCGGCGAGCGCCTGCGACGACGGCAGCGTCTGCACCACCGGCGAGACCTGCGACGGTGCCGGCACCTGCGTGGTCGGGTCCACGCTGACCTGCGACGACGGCGTGATGTGCACGCATGATTTCTGCGACGACGCCCTGGGCTGCCAGGTCGCCATCGAGCCGACGCCGGTAACGTCGAACGGCTGCGAGCACTTTTCCAGGCTGAAGCTCGACATCCGCGACCATCCGAGCAACGACGCCGCAGACCGCGTGAAGCTGAACGCGGGATTGACGGGCGGCGACATCGGAAACCCGACGGCGGCCACCGACTACGCCGTGTGCATCTTCGACCGGGTCGGCGGCGTCTACGCGAACGTGCTGCAGCTGGATATTCCGGCCGGCCCACCCTGGGCCATCCACGGTGGCAGCGAGAGCTTCGGCTACAGCGACGGCTCGGGTGCGAACGACGGCTCGGGTGCGAACGACGGCGCGCAGAAGATCCGCGTCAAGAAGAACAAGAAGAACCAGGTCAAGTTCCTGCTGGTCGGCAAGGGCGCGAACCTGGCCTTGCCGGGGCCGTTCGACATCGATGCCTACATGGCCGACGACCCGAACACGGCCATCCAGATCGAGAACAGCGACGGCCAGTGCTGGAGCGAGCTGGTCGGGCCCCCACTCCGGAACACCGCGGATAGATACAAGGTCAAGGAGTGAGCCGGGGGCCGTTCGTCACCGGAGCCGTGGTCAGTCGAGCAGCAGCCGTACGTCCTCGGCGGTGAGCGACGCGACCGGGCCGGAGTCGCCACTGACGATGGCGTCGGCCAGCGCCCGCTTGCCCGCCTGCAGCTCGATGATCTTCTCCTCGACCGTGTCGCGGGCGATCAGCCGGTACGTGAACACGTGCCGCGACTGCCCGATCCTGTGCGCACGGTCGACGGCCTGCGCCTCGACGGCCGGGTTCCACCACGGGTCGAGGATGTAGACGTAGTCGGCGGCCGTCAGGTTGAGGCCCTGGCCGCCGGCCTTGAGGCTGATCAGGAACAGCGGACACCTCTCGTCGTTCTGGAAACGCATCACGCGCTCGGCGCGATTGCGCGTCTTGCCATCCAGGTACTCGTAGGTCGTTCCGCGACGGTCGAATTCCTCGCGAACGATGGAGAGCAGCGACGTGAACTGCGAGAACACGAGCGCCTTGTGGCCCTCCTCGATGATCTCGCCGACGTGGCCCATCAGCGCCTCGAGCTTCGAGCTCGGCTCGGCGCGCTGCTCGGCGTCGAGCAGCCCGGGATGGCAGGCGGCCTGGCGCAGCCGCAGCAACGCCTCGAGCACGTGGATGCGCGACTTGTTCACACCGTCGCGCTCGATGCGCTCGGCCAGCGACGCCTGATAGTACTCGCGCAGCTCGTCGTAGGCCTCGCGCTCGCGCGCCGAGAGCACGCAGTGCAGCGTCTGCTCGGTCTTGGCGGGCAGCTCGGTGAGCACCTGCGACTTGGTGCGACGCAGCAGGAACGGCCTCAGTGCGCGGCCGAGCATGTCGCGCGTCTTCTCGTCCGCGCCGTCCTTGCCGAGCGCTTCGAACACGCTGGACCTGCCTAGCAGTCCCGGATTGAGGAACTCGAACAGCGACCACAGCTCGCGCAGGTGGTTCTCCACCGGCGTGCCCGTCATGGCGAGCCGGTGGTCGGCGTTGATCAGGCGGCTGGCCTTGGCGGCCTGCGAGCCGGCGTTCTTGATCGCCTGGGCCTCGTCGAGGATGGCGTAGTCGAAGCGCAGCTCGCGCAGTCGCGTGACGTCGCGGCGCAGCGTGCCGTACGTGGTGATGAGAATGTCGTAGCTCTCGGCCTCGCGGCGGCGCTGCTCGCGCCCCGCGCCCGTGTAGTCGAGAATTTCGAGCTGCGGTGTGAACCGGTGCGCCTCGTCGATCCAGTTGAACACCAGGCTCTTCGGAACCACGACGATCGAGGGGCGGCGCTCCTCGTCGACGCCCAGCCGGCGCGTGCGGCGCGACTGGAGCAAGGCCAGCACCTGGATGGTCTTGCCGAGGCCCATGTCGTCGGCCAGACAGCCGCCGAAGCCGAATTCGCGCAGGAAGTGGAGCCAGCCGTGGCCCTCCTTCTGGTAGTCGCGCAGCGCGCCACGGAAGCCGCGTGGCTCGCCGCGCGGCTTGATGCCTTCGAACGACGTCAACTTGCGGCGAAACTGCGCGAACCCGCGATCGACCGTCACGTGTTCCTGCTCGGCCAGCAGCGCGTCGAGCAGTAGCGCCTGCGAGCGGCTGAACCGCAGGTTCTCTTCGCCGGCGATGCCGAGGCGGGCGAGGTCGGCGTAGCGCTCCACCCACTCGGCCGGCACGACGCCCTGCGAGCCGTCGTCGAGCTGGATGAACCCTTCGTTTCGACGCACGGCCTCGAGCAGCCGGGGAAGTGAGGCGGAGGCCCCATCGAAGTCGACGCGGCCCTCGAGCTCGAACCAGTCGATGCCGCTGTGAACCGCGAACGTGAGCGGACCGGGCCTGCGGATCTGCAAGCCGTCGGCTTCCACCAGCCAGCCGGCCGCGCTCAGCGTCCCGACCACCTCGGCGAGCCGGTCCTGGTCGAAGTAGAAGTCGAACTCGTCGCGGAAGTACGATTTCGTGGCCAGCGACTTGAGATCGAGGCGGTCGAGCTGGGCCATGAGCTCGCCTTCGCGTTTGCGGTCACGGACCAGGGCCGTGTCGGTCGCGACGACGTGGCGGCCCACCCCGCGGTCGCGCATCGAGAACGCCTCGCTGCCGTACACGAACGCGACATCGGCGAACAGGCCGTTGCGAAAGCCACCGTGGTGCTTCTCGGGCGAGCGGATGCGCAGGCGGCCGCACACCTCGGGGCGCGTCTCGGCGACGGTGAGCTGGGCCGGCAGCTTCGCGCTCGGCAGCTGCGACATCGAGTAGATCATCCGCAGGAACGCGTCGCGGTCGGCGTGGGGAACCGAGATGCCGGTCTTGCCGCGCAGGTACACCATCCAGGCGAACTGATCACTCACCTCGAGCCCGGCGATCGAATCAGGGTAGATGACCAGGCCCGTGGGCAGGATCGCGGCGGGCAGCCCGAGAGGTGCCGTCTGCTCGTCGGGCCGGTCCGGCATCGTCCGCCACAGCTCGCCCGCGAAGCACCAGTGCCCGCCGGCGGCGTCGTCGTCGATCTGCATGCGGAACTTCCACGGCTCGCCGTCGTCCCACGCCAGCGGCCGTGCGGCGTCGACGCCGCCGCTGTCATCGCCCTTGTCGTTGCCGTCGACGCAGACGAAGCGGCCGGTGGCACACAGCCGCGGCACAACGATTCCGTACATCGCGGGGCTGATCTCCACCCGCGAGCTCGCACGCTGATCGTAGTAGTCACGCCCGTCGTCCGGGCCGAGCTGGTTGCCGGCGAGGATCTCGACGACCTCCACGTCGCCCTGAGCCAGACGATCGGGAAGCCCCGACGCGGAGATCCGTAGCGGCCGCAGCTTGCCAAAGCTGCCGTCCTTCCTGCGCGTGCGATAACGCAGATCGATGATCAGCGCGCCGGCGTGCTCGGCCTCGGCCACCTGCAGGAGGTACCACGTCTCGGCGTCGTCCGTGTGCTCCGGCGCCGTCTGATCGATCGAATGATGGTAGGCATCGATCCCTTGCAGTTGCCGCTTCCAGGTAGGCGTCGGGCGGTCGGGCTCGAGCTCGTCCTCGGTGAGATCCCAGTCCTCGAGCTCGGCCTCGTCAGACTCGTCCGCGCCGCCGTTCGCGCCCTGCTGGGGCCAGATCGGCGGGTCGATTGCATCGATGCACAAGAGCGTCGCCCAGATATGCTTGCACGGCGAGCCACCGGCGAAGTGCGCGCAGCTGCAGCTGGTCGTCGGGGGCTCGCCCGGCCGCTCGCCGGGCTCGACAATCACCGCGTAGGGCCGCGAGCGCGAGCCGGCCACGCGCGATTCTATGCGATGGCGTTCGGTGCGCGTGAGGCGTACCCGTCCGGTGACGAAGTAGCCCTCGCCGCGCGCGACGCTTGCGCTCGAAAACGCGACGCGGAGCTGATCTGCGAGTGACACGTGGGAACCCTTGCTGCCCGGGCAACCCGCATCATGCTGGAGGTGCCGACGCGCTGTCAAGTTGATGTCGGCGACCGTTGCACCTGCACGACGATCTCGATGGGATGGGCCGAGCTTCGATGATGATCGAACCCCGCAAGTCCGAGCTCGTGGCGCTGCTGCACCTGCGGCTGGTCGCGAATCTCGACGCGCTCATGGCCTCCCAGGCCAGCGCGCAGGCCGGCGCCGTCCACGAGGAGTCGCGTCAGGAAGGCCCCAAGGACACGCGCGCCATCGAGGCCACGTACCTTGCCCGAGCGCTGGCGCAGCGCGTGGAGCTGCTCCGTGAGGGCATCGGCGCCATCGAGGCGGTGAATCTCGCCGATCTCTCCGAGCGCGACCGCGTCCGCGTCGGCGCTCTCATCCGCCTGGTCGCAAGCGACCCCGGCCCGTCCGCGGTCGAGGGGCTGTACCTGCTGATGCCCGCCGGGGCCGGCGAGACGTTCGAGACCGGCCAGGGAACCGTCCACGTCCTCACTCCCGGTTCACCACTGGGCGCTGCGCTCATCGGCAAGCAGACCGACGACGAGATCGAGATCGCTCTTCCGGGCGGCCGGGTCCGCGCGTGCGTCGACGAGATCGCGTAGGGAGCACATCAGCCTGCCGGACGACCATGGTGTCGCCTGCTTCATCGGCGTTAGTATGACCGATGGGCGATCTGCCGAGCGGTACCGTCACGTTCTTCTTCACGGACGTGGAAGGGTCGACCCGTCTGGTGCGTGAGCTGGGCGATGAACGCTGGGCCACGCTCCTGCAGACGCACCGAGATCTCATCCGCCACGCGGTGCGCAACAACGACGGGCACGAGTTCGGCACCCAGGGCGACGCGTTGTTCGCGGCCTTCGCAAGGGCGACGGACGCCTCGGCCGCAGCTGTCTCCGCGCAGCAGGCGCTCGAGCGACACGACTGGACCGGGGGCGCTCGCGTGCGGGTTCGTCTCGGCCTTCACTCCGGCGAAGCGATCGCACACGGCGACAACTACGTGGGCAAGGAAGTCCACCGCGCCAGCAGGATCTGCGATGCCGGCCACGGCGGGCAGATCCTGGTCTCGGAGCGTACCGCCGGACTCATCGATGAGAGCCTGCCGGCCGACGTCTCGCTGGTCGGCCTCGGCGAGCATCGTCTCAAGGACATGGGCGGCGCCGAGCCCCTTTTCCAGCTCACGGCGCCGGGACTGCCTCGCGAGTTCGCGCGGCTGCGGTCGCTCGGTGCGCCGTCGAACCTTTCGGCCTCGCGCTCGAGCTTCGTCGGTCGTGACAGGGAGATGGCGCTGGTGCGCGAGCTGCTCGACCGCGAGCGTCTGGTCTCTCTCACCGGCATCGGGGGCTCGGGGAAGACGCGCATCGCGACCGAGGTCGGCTCGGCGGAACTGGCCCGCTTCGTCGACGGCGTGTTCTTCGTCGACCTCGCCCCACTGACCGATCCCGAGCTCGTATCACAGGCCACGGCCACGGCGTGCTCGCTGGCGATAGGCGACGTCTTGCGAGGCGACGTCGGCGGTTCGGTCGAGGACCGCCTGGTTGCCGCGCTATCGGAGCGATCGTGCCTCTTGATCGTCGACAACTGCGAGCACCTGGTCGACGCAGTGGCGGCGCTCCTGGATCGAATCCTCGCGGAATGCCCTCGCATCACCTTGCTCGTCACCAGCCGCGAAGCTCTCGGGATCGACGGAGAGCAGGTCGTGCCGATTCCCTCGCTCACGGTTCCGTCCGACGCCGGCGATGCGGCGGCCGCCGACGCGGCCGAGGCCGTGCAGCTGTTCTGCGAGCGCGCGCGCTCGGTGAAGCAGGCCTTCGCGCTCGGCCCCGACAATCGCGAAGCTGTCGTCGAGATCTGTTGCCGCCTCGATGGCATCCCGCTGGCGATCGAGCTTGCCGCCACACGCGTGGCGCACCTTTCGGTACAGCAGATCTCCGAGCGTCTCGAGGATCGCTTTCGGCTGCTCACCGGCGGGCGCCGACGCATCCAGCGCCAGCAAACGCTCGGCGCCGCGCTCGACTGGAGCCACGAGCTCCTGAGTGAAGAAGAGCGCGCGATGCTGCGCCGCCTGGCGGTCTTCGCCGGCGGCTTCACGCTCGAAGCGGCCGAGGCGATCGCCGCCGGCGACGGCCCGCCCGGCCCCTCAGCGCTCGAGATACTCGCGTCGCTGGTCGCCAAGTCGCTGGTCGTCGCCGGCGAAGACGACAGCGGCGATACGCGCTACCAGCTCCTGGAGACCGTTCGGCTGTACGCCCTGGACAAGCTCGCGGCGGCCGGAGAGGCCGAATCCCTCCGAACGCGTCATCGCGACTGGTATCTCGCCTGGCTCGAAGCGGTTCCGCTCGAGCGACTCTCCGCCTCGCCCGGCTCGCTCGGTGCCACAACGAAGGAGATCGACAACTACCGTGCCGCGGCCGACTGGAGCATCAGCCGCGACGAGCCCGGTCACCTGGCCCGCCTCGCCACCCACCTGCGCGAGTCCTGGTCCTCGCTCGATTATCGGGAGGGGCGTCGATGGCTGTTGCGTGCGCTGGAGGCCGAAGATCGCCTGACGCTCGAGGAGCGCATCAAGTGCCATTCGGTGCTCGCCGGGATCGCCGGTACTGGACTGGATCGTGACGATGGCCGCAAGCATGCGTCGATTGCGATCGAGCTGGCGGCCGGACGACCGAGCGCCTCGCTCGTCATGGCTCTGGCATGCCGGGGGTTTCTCACGTCGATCCTGGCGTCGGCGCCTGGAACGCCGGAAAGCCTCACCGCCGACGCCAGGCGCGACTGCCGCGAAGCGATCGAGGTCGCCCGGCGCGGCGTCGATCGCGAGTGGCTGGCCCAGGCGCACGAGCTGTGCGCGATGGCAGAAGCCACGCTCGGAGATCAGCAGGCGGCGGCCCGGCAGTACGCGGAGGTCGTGGCCATCGTCGGCGACGACAGGGAAACGCACGCCTTGCTCGACCAGGCGCTGGCGGGGCTGGCGGTCTCGCGGCATCTGCTCGGCGAGACCGACACGGCACTGGACGCCGCGATGCAGGGCCTCTTCCAGGCCGGTCTAAGGCCGACTCGAAACGTGTACGCGACCTTGATGCGAACCGAGCTGACACCGGCGCTGGTCGCCGGCGGCCACCACGACGTGGCGTGCGAGGTCCTCCACGAGCAGCTCGAAAGGATCGGGCACGTTGGTATCCCCCTGGCCGAGAACCACGCGCTCAGCGTCGCCGCGGTGGTCGAGCATCTTCGCGGGCGGCCCGACCGCGCCGGGCGCCTGCTCGGCGCGTCGCGTACCCTCGGCGGCGCCAGAAGCACGGAGATTCCGTTCCGGACTCCTGGCAGCGTGTCGCTCTATCGCCACTACCGGCCGCTGGTTCGCGCAGCGCTCGGTCGCGACGAGGCACGGCGCGCGAGAGACGAAGGGCAATCGATGACCCTCGACGCTGCGCTCGCTTATGCGCGCGAAGGACTCGAGTCGGCCTAGAGGCCTGAGCTGTCCAATGGATCTGGGTGACGCGATCGAAGTCTGCATGGCGCTTCCCGAGGTGGAGGAGACGACGCCGTTCGGCCCCGACGTGCTCGTCTACAAGGTTGCCGGCAAGATGTTCGCCACGGCGGCTATGGAAGGCGACAGCGGCCGCATGAATCTCAAATGCGACCCCGAACGCGCGATCGACCTGCGCGAGCACCACGAGGCGGTGCGGCCCGGCTATCACATGAACAAGCGTCACTGGAACACGCTCGTGTTCGACGGGAGCCTTCTTCCGGCGCTCGTTCGCGAGCTGATCGAGCACTCCTATGGGCTCGTGATCGCCGGTCTGCCGAAGAAAGAGCGCGAGAGGTTGGCCGCGACGGCTCCTGGCCATTCCGCGAAATAGCTGGTGCCGGACCGGATGATTCGGCACCCGGCGTGACCGGCGCGACCATAGACCTTATAATGGTCCCTCGATGGGCTCGGTCACGGCAAACACCAGCCGACGCGGAGTTTGCGGTGCCCGGGCGCGGCGCCTGCTCTCGGCGATCGCGATGATCGCCTGCTTCGTCCCGGTGACGGACACCCACGCAACCGACGGGATCGAGCTCGCCTCGGTGCACGCGGCAGTCGCCGACCTGCGCACCGGCGAGGTCCTGTACGCCAAGCGCGACGACCTCGCCGTTCCGATCGCGTCGATCACCAAGCTGATGACGGCCATGGTGACGCTCGACGGCGGGCAACCTCTCGACGAGTGGATTTCCGTCGTCGGCCGCAAGGACACCTACGGCAAGAACGGCTACTCGCGGCTGCGCCCCGGCTCCGAGGCAACGCGTGGACAGCTACTGCGCCTGACCGTGATGGCCTCCGAGAACCTGGCCGCGTACGTACTGGCCAGCCACTACCGCGGAGGGGTCGGCGCGTTCGTCGCCGCGATGAACGCCAAGGCCGAGGCCCTGGGCATGACGCAGACTCGCTTCGACGACCCCAGCGGTCTGTCGCTGGGAAACCGCTCCTGCGCCGCCGACCTGTTGAAGATGGTCGGCGCAGCGTACCAGTACGAGGAAATTCGCGACTACTCCACGACCTACCAGTACACGGCCACGTTCCGCGAGCCGGATTACGCGCTGGGCTACGGCAACACGAACCCTCTCACCGCGAGCAGTCGCTGGGACGTCGCCCTCAGCAAGACGGGCTACCTGAACGAGGCGGGTCGCTGCCTGGTGATGGTGGCCGAGATCGAAGGCGAGCCCGTGGCGATGGTATTCCTGAACTCGTTCGGGACGCGTACGCCGCTGGGCGATGCGGGTCGCGTTCGGCGGTGGCTGCAGACCGGGTCCAGCGGCAATGTCGCGGGCGCGGCGCGGGAATACGAGCGACGTGTGGCCACGAGCTACGAGGCCCCCGCGTCCGATCGCTCCCCCTAGGTTCCGATCGAGCTCGGACGACGAACGCCGACAACGAACGGCGTGCCCTCGCCTACGGCGTGTAGAGCGACACTCCCTCGATATCGGTGCTGGTGCGCCACTCGACACCGAACATGTCCAGCAGCGTCGGCACCACCGAGGTGACGAAGACGTTCGGGGCGACGTCCGCGGCGGGCATCGGCACGTCCGGACCATTGGTGAGACAGTCGTCGGGGTCGGCGTGCGACGCGCAGTAGTCCGCCGCCGTACGCGTCGGGATGTGGTCGATGCTCAGATCGACGTTGTACGCGCCCAGCCAGGTGTTGAAGACGGTACGGCCGCCGTTGCGTACGTGGTTGGCGTGGTGAAAGCCGTGGTCGGTGGTGATGAGCACGGCCGCGTCCTCCCACCCATAGAAGCGCAGCATTTCCAGAAGCGTGTAGAGCTTGCGATCGGTCTGGATGATCACCTTGCGATACTGACGCGACCCCTCGCCGTTGCGATGGCCGGCCCAGTCGATGGGCTTGAAGTGTATGAACGTGAAGAAGTCCGTCTCGGTCAGACCCAGGTCCAGCTCGTCCTTGCTCCAGCGTACGAAGCTCTTCTCGACATGACGCAGCGGGCCCGGACGGTCGCCCTGGCCGTTGCCGTGCCCGGTCGCTTTCTGTAGCGCGCGATTGCGCTTGGCCCAGCGGTACAGCGCTCGGCCCACGTACTTCCTGTCGCTCGAATGATGCGTGCGGAAGATGGTGCCGTTACGCCGGCCGTCCGGTCCCACCGGGTCGAACACGTTCATCAGCCGCTCGTAGATCACCATCCCCTCGGCCAGGCGTACCTTTGAAACGTTCTTGGTGATGCCGTGGGTTTCTGTGTTGTAGCCGCTCAGCATCGACGCGTGCTGGGGCTTGGTCATCGTGGCGCCGTCGTTGGTCGTGTGACTGGCCAGCATCTGGAACGGCGCGTAGGCCGGCGACCCGGCCGGCGCGTCGGTGGGCCTGGCGCCGGCCAGCGCCGGCAGGCAGGTGTAGATGGGCGCGCCCTCGGAATCGACCCGCCCGGTCGCGACCGGGAACACGTCGCCGTCGTCCCAGCATGCGACCATCGGACTGGTTCGTTCGAGAAGCTCGAGGAGAACGTCGCGGCTGGCCCCATCCCAGCTGACGAGCACGACACGCTGGTAGTCGCCGGCGGGCGCCTGCGCGGCGGCGGGCGTGGCAGCCAGGCCGAAAGCGATCAAACCCAGCAAGGCCAGGGGCGGCGCGAGCCGCGTGGTAGCGATGACGGCTTTTCCCATGTCGTCTCCTCGGCCGCACCTATGCCGCTTGTCAGGGCAGAAAACAAGGTTCGCGGGATGGGTCCCGCGAGCCACGGCCGCGCTGCATGGCTCACGCCCGCGTCGTCATGGGTAAAACGCCCGAATCGCGTGGGGAAAACGTTTCACCGGCACGTCACCTCCCGATCGACCGTCGATGAATCCTATCTCGCTCCGGTCGTCAGAAGTGTATGGCGGCACGCACGGCCGCGAGGTCGAGGATGAGCGGAGGCGGCGATGACAACATCACAGGTCGATTGGAAAGAGTTTCTGAGTAGCTCGAGTGTGCTGGTACTTCTCGTGGGGTTCGCGAGCATCTTCATGGGAAGCTCGCTGCTCGTGATGGAGCTGGGCCGACGAGCGTTGTGGCAGCTGGCCAGCGGCGACGACGTCGTCACCATACTCCGGGATCCGATCGTACAGCTTCAGGGCAGTCCGCTGGGGTGGTTGATGAGCGCCGGCGTGATCGTCATGACGATCGCGCTGGTCAAGGAGTGCAGCGCCACGCGCGAACACGCCTAGCGGCTGTCAAGAATCGACAGCGACGACGAACGCGCACGTGGGAGTGACGGTCGGTTTCGTCCGTGCTACCTCTACGCGGCGCTCGATGGGACTCGATCCCGGCGTGTGGAGGATAGGATGGGAAAGCTGGCGGTTTCTCTCGTGCTTCTGTGTTTCAGTGCCTCTCCGGCGATCGGCGACGCCGCGTTCCAGTTCTCGGCGGCGGGCGCGCAGGCCCCGGAAGACCCCAACGTCAACGGTTTCCGCATCGCCCTGTTCCACGGCAAGAACGACAGCGTGCGCGGCTTCGACCTCGGGATCATATCCCTGAGCGAGGCCAAGAGCTCATCGGGCTTCAGCATGATCTGGGGTCTCAGCAGGGTCACCGGCAGCGCGTCGGGCCTTTCCAGCGCGTTCGTGAATCACCACACGGGAACCGACTCGAGCGTGAACGCGGCGTTCATCAACAGCATCAAGACGCAGAAGACCGGCGTCAACCTGGGTTTCCTCAACCTCACCGACGGCTACAGCAACGTCGACATCAGCGGCATCGGGATCTCGAAGGAATCGAAGATCCAGGTGGGGTTCGTGAACATCACGGGCAAGATCGAGAAGTTCCAGTTCGGATTCCTGAACTTCGCCGAGAACGGCTTCTTCCCGGTGTTCCCGATCTTCAATTTCCCGAAGAACTAGGCTGGTAACGGCCGGGCTCCTCGCGTTCAGATTCCCTGAACGCGCCGTACGAGCTCGGCCTGGGCATCGTCGTCGCCGAGGCTGACGGTGCACTGCCAGGTGTCGATCAGGCTGCCATAGCGCTCGGCGAAGAGCGCCGGTATGTCGTCGGGATTCTCGGCCACGATCGTGAACGTGGCGAGGAACTCGTCGTCGAGAAGCTCGCCCATCTCCTGCCACTTCCCCTGCTTCGACAGGCGGTTCAGCTCGGGATGCAGCTCGCCCCACCCGTGCAGCTCGAGCACGGGGAGATAGGCCGGCGTCGAGCCGTAGAACGCCATCTGCATCTTCACGATCTCGCGGCACTGCTCGAACGCGGCCTCGTCGAGTCCCGTGATCACGACGATCGGGGCGCTCACCTCGAAGTCCTCGCGCCGACGCCCCGCCCTGGCCAGGCCGCGCTCGAGCGCCGGCAAGGTCGCCTCGCGCAGATAGCGCTCGGTGGTGAAGCCGTGCGCCACGAAACCGTCGGCCACTTCGCCCGCCACCTCCGTCATGCGCGGTCGCACGCCGGCGATCATGACCGGCGGTGGCGCGAACTCGGTGCACGTCGGAACGAACATCGGCGTCATCAACGTGTGCTGGTAGAACTCGCCGCGAAAATCGAGCTTCTCTCCGTCGTGCCAGCAGGCCCAGATGGCCCGCAACGCGAGCACGAACTCGCGCATGCGCGCCGCCGGGCGCGACCACGGCATGCTGTAGCGCCTGGTGATGTGCGGCTCGATCTGCGAGCCGAGCCCCAGGCAAAAGCGCCCGTGCGAGTACTGCTGCAGGTCGTGGCCGATATTGGCGAGCACCATCGGGTTGCGCGCGAACGCCACGCTGATCGCCGTCGTCAGCCCCACGCGCTCGCTGTGCTCGGCCGCCAGCAACAGCGGGAAGAACGGATCGTTGTTGATCTCGGCGCTGAAGGCGGCGTCGTATCCGGTGGCCTCGATGGTGCGCATGGCCTCGGGCACCGAGGCCAGGTCGCAGAACAGGTTGGCGTTGACCTTCACGCCTTCACCCTTCGGCTGCGGCGGCCACCGGCAGATCGTACTTGCCGATGATCAGCCCCTCGGCCTCGCTGACCTGGGTGTCGCCGAGCTTGCAGATCCCGCGAGCGTGATAGCGGTCGTCCTCGACCTGCTCTACCCATGACTCGAAGCGCAGCGGCTCCTCGATGGGCGTGCGCTTGAGAAACTTCACCTCGAGCGAGATCGACGGACCGGTCTTTCCGTGAATCATCACGGCGAACGCGAGCAGCTGATCGTACAGGGCCGAGACCATCCCGCCCTGCACGGTATCCGGAGAGCTCTCGTAGCGACTGGAGAAGACCAGCTCGGTGACCAGCCGCTCACCCTCGACCTTCATCATGAGATTCGGGGCCACCGGGTTGAAGGCACCGGTGGCAGGATTGAAAGGCATGATGACGTTCGGATCGTTCAGGTCGAACTGGAACCGGAACGTCTCCATCGCCCGACTCCGTGTGATCCCGTCGAGCGATGCCGAAAGCTCCTCGACCCGATCGGCGGCCGCGGCCAGCTCCTCTACCGACCCGCTCAGCCGGACGATCTTCGTGCCGATCTCGCGCAGCCCATCGACGATCCTCGCACACTGGGCGACCTGATCGGCCGAGAACTCCGGATCGTGAGAACCGAAATCGCTGATTGGCATCTTCGTCTCCTTGCGTCTTTCAGGTGTTTTCTGCAGAGATTCGAGCGCGACGCTATACGAATTCCGACGGGTCACCAACCGTGGTGCGGCGTGCGAGGGAGTCGATATGCAAAGCAACGAGAAGACCGGAGACGACGGCGAGCGCTTCGACGCCATCGTCGTCGGCGCCGGATTCGCGGGCCTCTACATGCTGCACCGCCTTCGCGGGCTCGGGCTTCACGCGCGCGTGTTCGAGGGTGGCAGCGGCGTGGGCGGGACGTGGTACTGGAATCGCTATCCGGGCGCACGCTGCGACGTGGAGAGCCTGGACTACTCCTACCAGTTCAGCGAAGAGCTCCAGCAGGAATGGCAATGGAGCGAGCGTTACGCCTCCCAGCCCGAGATCCTGCGCTACATCGAACACGTCGCCGAGCGCTTCGACCTGCTCCGCGACGTGCAGCTCGACACCCGAGTTCGCTCGGCATCCTTCGACGACGATGCGACGCTCTGGCGCGTCGAGACCGATCGCGGAATCGCCGCCGCCCCCTTCCTCGTAATGGGAACCGGATGCCTCTCCTCTGCTCAGATACCCGAGATCGCGGGGATGGAGAACTACCGAGGACGCGTCCTCTCCACCGCCCGATGGCCCCACGAAGACGTCGACTTCAGCGGCAAGCGGGTCGGCGTGATCGGCACGGGATCCTCGGCGGTGCAGGCGATTCCGATGATCGCCGAGCAGGCCGAGGAGCTGTTCGTCTTCCAGCGCACCGCCACCTACGCGATACCGGCCCACAATGCTCCGCTCGACCCGGACTACCAGCGCGACGTGAAGTCGCGCTATCACACGTTCCGCGCCGCCGGTCGCTCGACTCCGCTGGGATTCGGCGCCGACCGTCCTACCGCACAGGATACGGGCGCGGAGGCCGACGCGAGCCAGCGCCGCGAGCGATTCGAGGAATACTGGGGGCGCGGCGGTCTGTTCTTCATGGGCTCCTTCGTCGATCTGATGCTCGACCCGGACGTCAACGAGAGCGCGGCCGGGTTCGTACGCGACAAGATCCGTGACATCGTTCGCGACCCCGCCACGGCCGCCCTGCTCTCGCCGTCGCAGACGCTCGGTTGCAAGCGCCTCTGTGTCGACACCGGCTACTACCGAACCTACAACCGCGACAACGTCCACCTGATCGACATCTCCCGTGACCCCATCGAGGAATTCACGGCCACCGGCCTGAAGACCGGCGACGTCGAGCATACGCTCGACATGGTGGTGTTCGCCACGGGCTTCGACGCGATGACCGGGTCACTCGACCGTATCGACATCCGCGGCCGCGATGGCGTCGCGCTGAAGCAGAAGTGGGCCGAAGGCCCCAAGACCTACCTCGGCCTGGGAACCTCGGGGTTTCCGAACTTCTTCGTGATCGCCGGTCCGGGCAGCCCCTCGGTTCTGACCAACATGGTCGCGGCGATCGAGCAGCACGTCGACTGGATCGGCGATTGCATCGATCACATGCAGCAGCGCGGACTGACGCGGATCGAGGCGACGACGAGCGCCGAGGAGGAATGGGTTGACCAGGTGAACGAGTTCGCCAGCGTCACGCTGTTCCCGACGTGCAACTCCTGGTACCTCGGCGCGAACGTTGCGGGAAAGCCGCGGGTGTTCATGCCCTACGTGAGCTTTCCGCTCTACGTAGAGAAGTGCGACGAGGTGGTCGCCGCCGACTACGAGGGCTTCGAGCTGCGCTGAACGGCGAGTGCCGGCTCAGAACCGGAACTCGTGAACCGGAACCGTGCGCACCGTCTCGCACTCGGCCTTGAAGTCGTAGGGGGCCTCGTCCGCGCAGTCGGGCCACTTGCCCGTCGCGAGCCAGGGCTTGACGAGCCCCCCCCAAATCGATACAACGTCGATTCTCGACACTATGTCGATTATCGATAAACCATCGAAACCGGCCACGGATACCGCTGGCTCGGCGGGCCGCGCCCGGAGCCGGCGTCACGCGGCCGGCGCTCCCGGGATCGAGCGGCCCACCCGTCGCAGCCGGCGCACCCGGGCCGAGCTGGTGGCGGCTGCGCGCGCGGTCCTCGAAGAAGAAGGGCTCGCCACCCTCACGGTGCGTGAGGTCACAGGCCGTGCCGACGTGGGGCACGGAACCTTCTATCACCACTTCGGCTCGACCGAGGAGATCCTCGGCGCGGTGGTCGGGGTCACCATTCGGGAGATGGCGGAGGATCTCGCACACGAGCTCTCCGACGTCGACGACCAGGCATGGGTGCTGGTGCAGAGCCTCGCTCGAACCGTCGCCGTGCTGCTCGAGCATCCGGCGCGCGACGCCCTACTCGAGCGGCCCGTTCTCCTCGCCGACGCCCTGCGCGAAAACCTCAGCGACCACGCACAGCGCGACATCGCGGCCTGGGCGGCTACCGACGAGATCGATGCTAGCTGGGCTGAACGGCTCGGCTCGCTGTGGCCGTGGCTGATCGTGGGCACGCTGACCGACATCGCCCGCGACCCGCGTCGTGCCGACGAGCTCGTACGGACACTCGTCGCGGCGACGCTCGCCACGCTGCGCCTCGGTGAAGCGCGCACCGCCGAGCTTCTCGCACGCCTTCGCCCGGTAGCGAAGAGACGAACCACGGCGCGCCGCAAGGTCGCGACCGCGAGCGGGTCACGAAACCCGCCCCGGGGAGGGAAGACATCGTGACGCGCCAGCCCTACGACGTTGCAATCGTCGGGTACGGGCCGATCGGCGGCGCGGAGGCGCTCCTTCTCGCCGAAGCGGGATTGCGGGTACTCGTGCTCGAGCGCGACCCGGAGCTCTACGAGCTACCGCGTGCGGTGGTGATAGACGGCGAGGCGATACGTGCGCTCCAGTCCATCGGACGCGCGGAGCAGGTCGCCGCCATCCTGCAGCCGCCGCGCGACCCCGACCGCGTATGCTTCACCAACTCGAAGCACGAGCCCTACTTCGATTTCACGCTGCCGCCGACCGGCGTGAACGGCTGGCGAGATTCGAACTTCTTCGACCAGCCCGAGTTCGAGCGACTGCTGCGCGCAATGGTCGAGGCGCACCCACGAATCGATGTCCGCGTGGGGCACGAGGTCGTCGCGCTCGACCAGGACTCCGAGCTCGTGCACCTGCGCGCCCGACGCTGCGTCGACGGAGCCGAGGTCGAGTTCGCAGCCGCATACACGATCGGCTGTGACGGAGCGTCGAGCTTCGTGCGACGCAACCTCGGGATCGCCTGGGAGAGCCTCGGCTACGACCAGGACTGGCTCGTAGTCGACATCCGGATGAAGCCCGGCGCCGCCTTTCCACAAGCGACGATGCAGGTCTGCGACCCCGCGCGCCTCGCGACCTACGTGTGCTGCAAGGACCCCCTGAGACGATTCGAGTTCCGTCTTCTGCCCGGCGAACGACGCGACGAGATGCAGCGACCGGAGCGCGTCGCCGCGCTGATCGAGCCGTTCGGCGCCCCGGATACCTGGGAGCTGGTACGCGCGGTGGTCTACCAGTTCCACGCCGCGACCGCGGCGCGCTGGATGGACGGACGCATTTTCCTCGCGGGCGATGCTGCACACCAGACCCCGCCGTTCCTGGGCCAGGGCCTGAACGCGGGCTTCCGCGACGTCGTCAACCTGGGGTGGAAGCTACCACTCGTGCTCGGCGGCCGGGCCTCGGCCGACCTGCTCGACACCTACCACGCCGAGCGCGATGCGCACGCACGCGACCTGGTGGGCTGGGCCGTCGACATCGGCCGGCTGATGGAGGCGCTCGCCGCGGGCGAAGCCGGTGACGACGACGGACCGAGCGACGAGCAGCAACGCTCGGGCTACGGTCAGGGACGCACCGTGCCGCCGCTGCGCGGCGGCCTCTTGATGGAGGACCAGATGCGCGAGGCCGGACCGGTCGGCCACCTCTTCGCGCAGCCGCAAGTCGCCTGCCAGCGGCGGGGCCGCGTACGGCTTGACGAGTTGCTGGGGCCCGGTTTCGCAGTCGTTGCACGCGACGCGGATTCCGCCCGCTGCACACCGCCCCCACAGCTCGACGCGGCGGGACTGCGCATCGTCACGATCGACGAGCTCGATGCTGTGGAAGGTTCATTCGACAGCGTCTTCGAACATCACCCGGCCGCCGTGGTGCGCCCCGACCGGTACATCTTCGGTGTGGCCGATCAGACGCACACCGTCGACGACCTGCTCGCCAGCCTCTCCATCAGGCTCGGCGCGGGCTCCTGAGGAGAGAACCCATGGAACAACCCATCGTCAAGGTACGCGACGTCCTCTACCCCCGGCTACGCGCGCCGGACCTCGATCGCATGGAGTCGTTCCTCGCCGATTTCGGCATGGTGCGTGCGGCCCGCACCGACAGTGCGCTCTACATGCGCGGAGTCGAGGGGCATCATCACCTTCACGTGTGCGAGAAGGGTGAGCCCGGCCTCGTCGGCTGGGCTTTCCTCGCGGCGAGCGCCGGCGACCTCGACAAGCTGGCCGCGACCGAGGGCGCCTCGGCGGTGCATGAGATCGACGAGCCCGGCGGTGGGCGACGCGTCACCCTGACCGATCCCTATGGATTCACGATCGAGCTCGTGCACGGGATCGCGAGCGTCGCACCGCTACCGGAAGAAAGCTCTCGGCCTCTGAACCTGGGGGATCGGATCGAGCGCGTGCGCTCGGTCAAGCGCCTGAAGCGGGGGCCGGCGCGCGTGCGACGCATGGGTCACCTCGGCATCAACGTTCCCGACGTCGATGAGGCCTTCGACTGGTATCATCGCCACTTCGGCCTCCTGCGCAGCGACTCGGTCGCGATCGCCGATTTCACCGCCGCGGTCTTCTCTCGCTGCGACCGCGGCGAGGAGCCGACCGATCACCACACCTTCCTGTTCCAGGTCGGCCTCGAGGGCGTCGGGCTGAACCACTGCTCGTTCGAGATGCAGGATCTCGACGATCTCTGGATCGGTCACGAGCACCTGGCGGAGCATGGCTACAATCACAACTGGGGCATCGGTCGCCACACGCTCGGAAGCCAGATGTTCGACTACTGGCGCGACCCCTGGGGACAGATTCACGAGCACTTCACCGACGGCGACCTGCTCGACGCCGGTCACGAGCCCGGTAGGTTCGGTATCGAGGACGCCGCCAGTCAGTGGGGCCCGCAGATGCCCGACGACTTCGGGCGCACGATCGCGAGCTGAGAGTCGACGATGGATCTCGGCATCGAAGGCAGGAAAGCGATCGTTGCGGCATCGAGCCGCGGTCTCGGGCGTGCCTGCGCGCATGCGCTGGCTCGCGAGGGTTGCGACGTGGTCATCAACGGGCGCGACCCGCAGGTCCTCGAGGCGACGGCGGCGGAGTTACGTGCGGCGACCGGTGCGAGCATCGAGACGGTGGCGGCCGACGTCTCCACCGAAGACGGCCGTGCGGCTGTGCTGGCAGCGTGCGCCGAGCCCGACATTCTCGTCACCAACAACGGCGGCCCGCCGCTGCGGTCGTTCGCCGACGCCACCCCCTCCGACTGGCAGGCTGCGCTCGACGCGAACATGCTGGCGGCGCTCTTCCTCATCCAGGCCGTGCTCCCCGGCATGAGCGCGCGCAACTTCGGCCGCATCGTCAACATCACCTCGGCAATGGTGAAATCGCCGCATCCGCTGATGGGCCTGTCGACGGCCGCGCGCGCCGGACTCACCGCTCTCGCAAAGGCAGTCTCGCGCGAGGTCGCGCGCGACAACGTCACGATCAACAACCTGCTGCCCGAGCGCTTCGACACGGACCGTCAGCGCGACATGGCCGACCTGGCCATGCGGCTCACCGGCAAGACCTACGAGGAGGCGCGCGCCGACCAGGAGGCGACCATCGCCGCAGGCCGCCTCGGCCGTCCCGAGGAGTTCGGCGACGCCTGCGCCTTCTTGTGCAGCGCGCAGGCGGGATTCATATCGGGCCAGAACCTCCAGCTCGATGGGGGTTCTTACGTCGGATTGATCTGAGGATTCCGAACCACCACCGTCGGCGTCCGCCTCTACCTGACTTCAGGGGCGCTGTCGTCCTGGGGCCGCCGCCTGGCCGAATGGATTCGATCGGAAGCGGTAGCGAAAGCTCACGAAGCCGAGCAGCGCTTCCGCACCGAACGTGGCCGGGACCCAGTTCATTCCCCGCCGCAGCCAGAACAAGGCGATACGCGCCGCCCGCGGGCCGGAGCTCGCGTCGAGGCTGGAGCCTCCCGGAACCAGCTGGCGATAGATGATGCGTTCGTCCTCCCAGTAACATCGGGCGTGTCGAGCAAAGGTACGCCATGCGTGCTCGCTTCCGTCGCGCCGGTGCGCGCCCGGCGCCAGCGCCCAGACCTCGGCGGGGAATCGCCGCTCGCGCGTCACATCCCGGAAGAGCTCGATCGCGGCCACGCTTGCTTCGACACACTCCCGCGGCGCGGTGTCGCTGGCAGCGTGGCACAGCACCAGGATGTCGACATCGCGAAGAGGCGCCTCGAGCTTGGAGACGTCCTGGGCGTCGAAATCGTGGCCGTATTCGAAACGCACGATCGGTTCGGCGCCGCCCGCCTCCAGCCCGCGCGCGAGCTGAAAGCCGAAGCTGCTCGACGCACCGGTGAGCGCCACGCGTCGCCCCGTGAAGCTGAGCCCGGTTCCGGCGACATGATCGAAGAGCTTGATCCACGAGCTCATGTGCGCGTCAGGATGGATGTGGTGGAGGGCGTGGTAAGCAGGCAGACAGAACCAGGACGGTCGGTACGCAGGCAGCACCTTCCAGCCGCGGTGGTTGATGTCCTTGCCGCCACATCGAAGGATCAGGAGGAAGACGGTCGTCTGAACGGCCATCACCGGGAGCACGATCGCGGCCGGGAACAGCCAGAGCAGAACAAGACTCGTCGAGATGTGCGTCGCGTATTCCGGGATCACGTGGCGCCGCAGGTTCGCGCGCAGATACTCGTCGTGGACGCGGAGCTCGCGATCGAGGAACGCGTGATGTGTGGCGTGGAGTCCGCCGATCGTGCGCAGCAACCCGAAGCGGGAGCCCGAGAAGCGGTGCAGAGCGCAGTGGACGACGTCGAAGACGACCGTCGACGCCAGCAGCACCGACACGACTCCGATCAGCCAGATCACTTGCTCAAGCTACAGGCTCACTCGTCCTCGAGCGAGCGTCCGAAACCGGCGTGCGCCGGCTCCTCTACCGGCAGCGCCGCCGCGCTCCGCGTCGAGGTTCAGCGTATCGCGCGACCCGGTGTCCGGCGTTCTCTCCAGCCGCTCGTTGGCTAGGCTTCGAAAGTGTCGTAGTCAGTGTATGTGCGCGATACGCTCCGAGAGCCGGTCGGTGAGCGCCACGTGGCGTCGGCCGCGGACGAGGACCTCACACCGCTCGGTCGCCCCCTCACGCCCGCCGAGGCCCGCCACTTCCTGTCTCGCACGAGCTTCGGCAGTACCGACATCGCGCTTGCCGAGCTCGAGACGCTCGGCCTCGAGCGCTACGTCGACCGCATGCTCGACGTCAACCGGTTTCCCGGCGTCGCGGCCATCGAGGCGGAGGCACAGTCGATCATCGACGACCCGCCCCACCCCGAGTTCGAGCAGGAGGGGGCGGAGTGGACGTACATCATCCTGCGTACCCCGAACCCCTTCCAGGAAGCGATGGCGGTCTTCTGGAACGGTCACTTCGGGGCGTCGTTCGACACCACCGAGATCGGCAGCCGGTACTTCGCTTCGGAGTATCTGCGACTGGTGCGCGGCGAGGCGACCGGCAACTTCGAAGAGCTGGTCGCTCAGGTGTCCACGTCGAAGCTGATGCTCCAGTTCCTGAACGGATTCGGCGGGACCAGGGACGCACCGAACGAGAACTTCGCCCGCGAGCTGTGGGAGCTGTTCACGCTCGGCCGCGACAACGGCTACACGCAGGCCGACATCGTCCAGGCGGCGCGCAGCTTCACGGGGTTCAACAGGCGGTTCGAGGACGGAATCGACACGCGCGTGCTGGTCGACTACGAGCCCGATCGCCACGACTCGGGCGACAAGCAGATCTTCGGGCGCACGCTCGAGGGTCGCGCCGGTGACGACGGCGTGAAGGAGTACCGCGACGTCGTCGAGCTGACGTTCACCGCTCGAGACCCGGCGTCCTGGATCTCACGAAAGCTGTGGGAGCACTTCGTCTATCTCGATCCGTCCGAGAACCTCGTTCGCACATTGGCCGAGCGTTTGCGCGCCTACGACTTCGAAGTGGCCCCGTTTCTGCGCATGGTCTTCTCGAGCAAGGCGTTCTTCTCGCCTGCCGCGATGGTCGGAATCGCGAAGTCGCCGGTCGACTACGTGGCCGGATTCCTGCGAACGACACGTCTGCAACTGGAGCTGGAGCACCTGGTCAACGTGCTGCGCCGGATGGGGCAGCTGCCGGGCTATCCACCCGGCGTCGACGGCTGGCCGAGCGGCAAGCTGTGGCTGTCGGCGTCGCAGCTCGTGAAGCGCGCCAGCCTGGTGGGCGGGACCATTGCCACCATGCCGCCCGACGCTCTCGATCATCTTCTTCCGCCCGCCGGGCAACGTAGCAAGGCGCAGATCGTGACGGTGCTGACGGAGCACCTGAACGTGTCGATCGAGCCCGAGGAACGCCGCCTGTACGAGGAGTCGCTCGACACCGGCCCCGACCAGAGCGCTCTCTCCGCGCGGCCCTTCAACGGCGACGACCTGGATGTGGTGCGCCAGCGTGTCGCGAGCTTGCTGTACCTGCTCGCCCAGCATCCCGACTATCACCTGCGCTGACGACGAGGAAGGAGCGCGCGATGTCTGACTGGAACATGGAGCTCACCCGCCGACTCTTTCTTCGCGCCGCGCTCGCCGGTACCGGCATCGGATTGCTCGGGACGCTCGGCTGTCGCCCATCGTCGTACGGGCCGAGCCCGCAGGCGAAGCGCCTGAAGCGGCTGACGGTCGTCTACCTGTACGGCGGCAACGACGGCCTGAACACCGTGGTCCCCATCACCCTCGACAACTACGCGGCGCGCCGCGGTGCACTGGCGCTCGACGAGGGGTCGCTCATCGGTCTGAATTCCGGTCCTCACGCCACCACCGCCTACGCCCTGCATCCGTCGCTACCGCGTCTGGCCTCACTGTGGGCCGATGGCGAGCTCGCCATCATCAACAAGGTAGGGTACCCGGATCCGAACGGGAGCCACTTCGTCAGCCAGGAAGTATGGAGTCACGGAGTGCGCGGCGAGTTCGCGCCCCTGCAGATCCCGGAGTCCGGATGGGTCGCTCGCTACGCCGACCGGTTCGCCCCCACCCCTACCGGGGCCATCTCGATTGCCGAGCGCGTGCCGAGGGACATGCTGGGTGGCGCGACGAGCCGCTTCCACGTGCAGAGCCTCGAAGCCTTCAATTTGATGCCGCCCGACATGCGGCGCCACATCAGTAGCGCACCGCAACTGGCCATCGATCCAGAGGACCCGCGGCGACTCGAGCGCATCATGGAGGTCATGGACGCCACCGACCGACGCGGGCTGAAGCGAGACGTCCGCCACGCGATGGCCGGCGCGACCGAGATGCTCGACGTCGTCAGCGAGGCGCTGGCGCAGTACAAGAGCTACGTCTCGTACCCCGACACCAAGGCGGCGATCTCGCTTCGGGACATCGCGACCTTGTGCCAGGCGGGGCTCGACACCCGCATCTACTTCACCGGCTACGGGGATTTCGATCACCACGCCGGTCAGCCGGACAGGCATGTCGAGGTCCTGTCACAGCTCGACGGAGGGCTCGGCGCGTTCGTCGACGACATGAAGGCCATGGGCATCTGGGACGACATGGTGGTGGCGGTCGTCTCCGAGTTCGGCCGTCGCAACTACGCCAACGGCTCCAGTGGCACCGACCACGGCGAGGGGAACTTCTCGTTCGTCCTCGGTGGCGGCGTGAAGGGCGGGCTCTACGGTTCGGACCTCACGGCCGCCGACCTCGAGGAGGAGTCGCTTCCGATCGAGATCGACTTCCGCTCGATCTACCGGGAGCTTCTCGAGAAGCACCTCGACGCCAACCCCACCGAGGTGTTTCCGGAGCCGCAGGATCTCAAGACGGTGCTCGGCCTTTTCGAGGCGTAGAGTGCACGGGCCGATCACGTCGCCTGGCCGCTGCTTGCCTTCCTGCGCCGCCCCCGCCGCTTCCGCCGGCGGCGCCTCTGCCCCGCCTGCGTCGTGGCCGTACTCTCGGTCTTCTTCGCGCCGCGACGGCGCGGCGCGCGTTCGCGCCGACGCTCGGATCGGCTCCGGCAGTTGTCGCAGTTGCCACACGTGGGCGGGTTGTCCTCACCGAACCAGCGGCGCACGTAGACACTGCGGCATTCGGTCGTGTTGGCGTACTCGTCGAGGGCCTGAAGTCGCGCCTCGTCCTCGCGCTCCTTGACCATCAGACGTTTGGCGAGATCGCGCGTGCGCGCGGACAGCTCCGTCGCGGCGACCACGAGCCGGTAACGCTTCTTCGTGTCGCGCTCCAGCACACCCAGCTCCTCGAGCTGGGCGCAGATCGAACGCGTCAACGCCTGCGACACGCCACTCGACAGCGCCAGCTCGTTGATCGCCACCGGGCGGTCCTCTCCGGCCCAGGCCGTCAAGCCGCGAGCAACTCGTCGGAGCTGCGCCATCGTCGCGCGCCCCTGCTTCTGCAGGTAGCGCTGGATGCGCAGATCGTCGACGTCGTAGAACAGCACGCAGCGCGATGGTTTGCCGTCGCGTCCGGCACGGCCGGCTTCCTGCACGTACTGCTCGATGCTGCCGGGGGCCTGGTAGTGAAAGATCGTCCGGATATTGGCCTTGTCGATGCCCATGCCGAACGCCGAGGTCGCAACCATCACCGACGCGTTCGACGGACGCATGAAGCGCCGCTGCGCCTCCTCACGCTCCGCCTTGCTCTTCTTGCCGTGGTAGGCCGCGCTCGGAATCCGCGCCTGCCGCAGTGCCAGCGCGATACGATCGGTCTGCAACGTGGTGGCGCAGTACAGGATCGCGGGCCGCGCCAGGTTTCGAATTCGCCGACCGACACGGATCGGCTTCTCGTCCGACGTGACCAGCTCGACCTCGAGGTGCAGGTTGGGCCGGTGGGGAGGCACCGTCACCGTGAGCGGACGACGCAGATCGAGACGCTTGGATATGTCGTCCTGCACGCGGGGTGTGGCGGTTGCCGTGAGCGCAAGCACCACCGGGTCGCCCAGGTTGGCGCGCTCCATGCCCAGCCGGAGATAGGCAGGGCGGAAGTCATGACCCCACTCCGAGATGCAGTGCGCCTCGTCCACGCACAGCAACCACGGCTTGGCAGCCGCGAAGTGCGGCTCCATCGTCTTCGATTCGAGCGTTTCGGGTGTGGTCAAGACGACCAGCTTGCCGCCGCGCTCCAGGCGCTCGAGAGCTTCGCGGCGCTCGGCGACCTTGAGCGAGGAGTCGAGCCGGATCACCGGAACGTTGCGTCGCCGCAGCGACCGCTCCTGATCCATCATCAGCGCGATCAGGGGCGACACGACGATCGTCGGCCGATCGGTCAGCGCCGCGGGGAGCTGGTAGATCAGCGACTTGCCGTAGCCGGTCGGCAGCACCGCCAAGGTGTCGCGTCCCGCGAGCACGGCCGCGATCGCCTGCTCCTGCTCGGGATGCAGCCTGGGAATGCCGAAGCGTCGCTTCGCCAGGCGCGCGGCGCTGGCAACCGTGCGCTCGTCCTTACGCGTTCGTCCGTCGCCGCGCGAGCGCCGACGACGCCCCTGTCGCTGTCTCGAGCTCGGACGACGTTTTCGCGAACGCCTGCGGCGCGGAGGTCGCTCGGGTGGCACGGGTGCTACGGAACCAGAAAAGGGCGGCCGGGGGAAACCCAGGGCATCACGCGCAGTCGGACAGGCGCTGCCGCGGGAGATCGGACCTGCCCCCGGCTAGCGAGCGCAAGTGCGAAACCCGACCAGCACGTCATTGCGATTGGGCGTGTAGAAGTTGCGCCAGGTGTTGCGGATGAGGCGCCCACGCGTGCAGTACGCGCCCCCGCGCAGCGCCTTGAAGCCCACGAACCACGGCTCGGAGTACTCGGCGTACATGTCGGCGGTGAATCCCGGGTAGCCCGCGAAGTCGCTCGCCGTCCACTCCCACACGTTGCCCAGCATCTGCCGGCAGCCGAACGCGCTGTCGCCGGCCGGATGCGCTCCCACATCCACGCAGCCGAGCGCGCGCGTATCGAGATTGGCGTGCTCGGGTCGCGGTGGATCGTCGCCCCACGGATAGATCCGCTTCGTCGACGACAGGCCGCCGCCGGTGTCGGGCTGGCCGGCCGCGGCCACCTCCCACTCGAGCTCGGTCGGCAGACGGCGCTTCGCCCAGCGGCAGTAGGCCTCGGCTTCGTAGTAGCTGACGTGAATGACGGCCTTGTCCGGCTCGAGCTCGACCCACCGGTCGAAGTGCCGGCGCAGCCAGCGGCCGGCTTCTCCATCGCGCTGCCAGTACAAAGGATGAGCGCGTCCATGGGCCTGACGCCAGGCCCAGCCCGGCGCACTCCAGTATCGCGACTGCTCGTAGCCGGCGTCGTTCACGAACTCGGCATACTCGCCCTGGCGCACGGCGGCACGTGCGATCGAGAACGGCGCGACCTCGACCGGGTGCGCCCACTTCTCGTTGTCGAACGCGAACTCGGCCGAACGATCGGCGCCCAGCTGGAACGTCCCTCCCGGCACCTCGGCGTCGCCGGTCAGGGCGCCACCGCCGGGGGTCGACTCCAGGGGAAGCGCCGGCGCCGGATAGGCCAGCGTCTGGCGCGTGTACGTGAACGCCTCGCCGTGCATGTCTTCGTGAAACACGGCGTAGCGGGTCAGGTAGTAGTCGTCCTCGCACAGCCCGTCGACGACGCGACGGTGCACCTCGGCCACATAGTCCAGCGTGTCGGCGAGGCCTGGCAGCGGCAGATGCCAGCGCGTGGTATGGGGAATCTCGACCGAGTTGAACAGGCTGTCTTCGTCGGCGAGCACCGGGTCCTCGCCGCGACGATCGCGCAGCACCCAGCGGCTGTAGAACCACGCCGAGTGCGCGATCTCCCAGCGAAGCGGATTGACGATGGGCAGGTACGGGCCCATCAGCTGCTGGTCATCGAGGCCGTCTAGCAGCTGCACCAGGCGCTCGTGCGCATCGCCGATCCAGTCGACGAGAGTCTCGTGGGTGCTCATGGCGCAGAGATTGCCATGGGGGCGGGACTTGGAGAAGCGGATGGGCGCGGCGATCCCGACCGCTCCCGACCATGTCCGTGCTGCTCGAGAGCGCCGCGCCGGAACCTTCAGCAACCTAGCCTGCCGGCACGAACCACACCGGACAGCTGCTGCGATGGAGAACCTCGCGAGCCGTCGACGCTCCACGTGCGAGCAGGCGCTCCACGAATCCCTTGGCGTGAGCGCCCATGATCGCCAGGTGCGCCTCCAGCATGCTCTCCTCGAGCAGGATCCGGTCCACCGGCGCACCGCGCCTCACCTCGATCCGTACGCTGCTAGTGCGCTCGGCCGGTACGGCCTTCGCCAGCTCGGCCTCGACCCACTCCTGATCGTGCTCTTCGCTGCGCGCCACGTGCAGAGCCGTGATCTCGAGTGGCAGCGCGTCGAGCAAGTCGAGGGCGTAGCGCAGAGCGGCAACCGAGTGCGCCGAGAAGTCCATCGGGACCAGCGTGTGTATAGGGTCTTTGGCCGTCGCCGCGCCGACGTCGGGCAACCACCGCTCCGGAGCATCGTCGTGCGTGGTGAGCACCGGGCACGGAGCGCTCGTGATCAGCCGCTCGGTTTCCGAGGGGTGATCGGCGCTGGCCCGATCGTGAGTGCCGATGACGATGAGGTCTGCCGAGGTTTGCCGCGCGAGCTCCTGCACACAGTGGTCGAGCGCGCCGTAGGTGACCACCCCACCGGCCTTCGTGTTCACCATTGTGTCGAGTCGTGCAACGATCGCTGACAGTCGCTCCTGCGCCTGCCCATCACGCGCCTCATCCTCGGCGTGATGCTCCTTCTGGTGCATCCACGACACGCCCAGACCAGCGCCTCTCGTCACGTTGTGCTGGACTATGATCTCGGCGTCGAAGCGGTGTGCGAGGCGCACAGCCAGCTCGAGCTCGCGCTCCGAGACAGGGGTGAAATCGATCGGGCACAGAATAGTACGAATCATGCCGATGCGTCCTCCGTCGAGCTCAACGATCCGTGCGGTCGCCACCGGTGGGCCACTGCAGGGAGACCGCGACGAGTGGCCGGTCCGCGACCGACGCGTCAAGCCGCGGCACGATGGCCCCAGTTTCTGGTGGGAACCGGTTCATCATCTGCAGCCCGGAATCGCGAGCCCCCACCTTGCCCGGCAAACGACATCGTGAGGTTAGCGCGCGAGCCAGTCGGCGATGGCGCGCGACACTGCCTCAGGTGCCTCGCGCTGAACCCAGTGGCCGACGCCAGGCAGCATCAGCATGGTGAGATCGCCGTCCACGTAGTCCCACGCATCGTTGTGACCCGACGCGAGCAACGCGAAATCCGCGAGGCCGTGAATCAACAGCAGCGGCCCCGGCACCTTCGCGATCGGCGCCGCATTCTCCACGTACGGCGCCTGTGGAAAGTTCGCCTTGTAGTAGTTCATCATGGCCTCGAAGTCGGAGCGCTCGAATGCTTCGACATAGAGATCGACGTCGTCTCCACCAGAGGCCAGCGCAGCCAACGCCGTCGCCGTCAACCCGAGGTGGGAGCCCTCGGCTTGAAAGGCTCGCGCGTAGGCCGATGCCGCCGCCTGGTCGGGATTGTTCGCGAGCTCGTCCTGAAACGCCTGGGGATGCGGAACGCTCAGAATCACCAGACCATCGACGAGATCAGGGCGGAGCATCCCCACTCCCCAGGCGATCGCAGCGCCCCAGTCGTGCCCGACGATGGTCGCGCTCGTCCGACCGAAGTCTCCAATGACCGCAGCGACGTCGTTCACCAGACCGGGGAGAAAGTACTGACCGATTCCGGCTGGCTGGTCGCTCAGGTTGTAGCCGCGGGTATCGATCGCAACCACCTGATGGTCGTCGGCGAGCACCGCCATCTGGTGGCGCCAGGTATACCAGTAGTCGGGAAACCCGTGGATCATCACCACGAGCGGCCCCTCGCCCATGCTCACGTGGTGGATGCGCACACCGCCCGACTCGGTGAATCCCGAAACGGCCTCACCGCAAGCTCCGGCACGCTCACAACGCAGAAGGCGCGTGCGGCAACGCTTCGGGAGCACGCCCTCGTCGACTGCGGCCAGGACCACGCCCTTGACGCACTGCAGGTATGCGCCGTTGCTCTCGGCCAGCACGCAGTCACATTCTGCCGCGGCCCGCGCGCGTACCGCTGCGACGGCGACTGCATCTGGACAGCGCCCGCTCGTACACGCGGCGTCGACTTCGGGCGGACCGGTCGCGTAGCAGGCGAGGAGAGCGCTCAGCAGGAGCAATCCGCGTGCGCGCCGCGTGCTGCGCGAGCTCTTCGCGTCGCTCGGCTCGCACGCTGATTCGTAGATCATCCGAGAACCACGATTCGTTAACATCATAGCTTCACCGTGCCAGGTTCCGATTCAGGGCGTTGAGCACCGAAAGAACCTGGCCGAAAACCCGACCTATCTCCACCTGCGCCGGCCCGACTTCTCGGGCCGCGCAGACGGAGCGGCCTGGATCGAGGAACGCGCCGTCCCGACTGCATCGGCAGGCCCGAGGCTTGACAGTACCGGTGAGAATCGGCCTGCTGGCGTTCGGGAAGGCGTGCGGCCCGAACATCGATCGCGATCACCGATCAGGGAGCCCGGAACCATGAGCAAGACCACGACGAAAGCTGCCGCGGCAAACAGCGCGGAGCTTCGCCTCGGCGACCAGACCATCGAGCTCGCCCTGGTACGCGGCTCGGAGAAAGAGGTCGGCATCGATATCGGCAAGCTGCGCTCGAGCACCGGGGCGATCACGCTCGACCCGGGCTACGGAAACACGGGTGCGTGCAAGAGCGCGATCACGTTCATCGACGGCGAGAAGGGCATCCTGCGCTACCGCGGCTACCCGATCGAAGAGCTGGCCGAGAAGTCGACGTTCCTCGAAGTGGCCCACCTGCTGCTTCGCGGCTCGTTGCCGGAAGAACAGGAGCTCGAAGGGTTCGTACGCGACATCACGTATCACACGATGCTGCACGAGGACTTCAAGCGTTTCCTCGGCGCACTGCCGAAGGCCGCTCACCCGATGCCGGTGATGGCGGCGGCCGTCGGTGCCCTCGCTACCTTCTATCAGGGGTCGGGCGAAGACGACGACGTGGAGAAGACCGCGGTCCGTCTGCTCGCCAAGATGCCGACCCTGGCGGCCTATGCGTACAAGCACTCGCTCGGGCAACCGTTCGTGTATCCGCGCAACGACCTCGGCTACGCCGCCAACTTCCTGAACATGATGTTCTCCACCCCTTGCGAACGGTACGAGGTCGACGAGACGGTGGCCCGGACGCTCGACGTGTTGCTGGTCTTGCACGCCGACCACGAGCAGAACTGCTCGACGAGCACGGTCCGCCTGGTGGGAAGCTCACGCGCGAACCTCTACGCCAGCGTGTCGGCCGGCATCAGCGCGCTGTGGGGCCCTCTGCACGGCGGGGCCAACCAGCGCGTGATCGAGATGCTCGCGCAGATCGAGGCCGAGGGCGGTGACGTCGATCGCCACATCGCCAAGGCAAAGGACAAGGACGACCCGACTCGCCTCATGGGATTCGGGCACCGGGTGTACAAGAACTACGACCCTCGCGCCGCGATCCTCAAGCGCGCTTGCGCGGACGTCCTCGAACGAACCGGCACATCCAGCCGAACGCTCGACATCGCGATGAAGCTGGAGGAGATCGCGCTGAAGGACGAGTACTTCATAAGTCACAACCTGTACCCCAACGTCGACTTCTACTCGGGGTTGATCTACCAGACGCTCGGCATACCCGTCGACATGTTCACCGTGATGTTCGCGCTCGGCCGCCTGCCCGGCTGGATCGCGCAGTGGATGGAGGCGCGTGACGACCCCGACTTCCGTATCGGCCGCCCCCGCCAGATCTACACGGGGCCCGGCTCGAGAAGCGTATGAGCCCCGTCCGTGTGTTTTACATTCAGGCACGGTCGGTACATCAACAGTTCGCCGCAAGGAGACACGGATGACGACAGCACGTGAACACCTCAATGACCTGAAAGCCGAGCTCGAGCAGCAGCGTGACGAGCTGCGCGTGAAGCTCAACCTCGGGCAAGCGGAAGCGCGCGAGGAATGGGAAAAAGTCGAGCACCGCTGGGAGCAGGTAAAGGCGAAGCTGGACTCGATCGGCGACGAGGCAGCAGATGTCGCCGAGGATGTCGGCGACGCGGCCAAGCTACTGCTCGCGGAGATTCGCGACGGCTACAAGCGCCTTCGCAAGCTCATCTGAGCACACCGCCGGCAGGGGAGAACCCGCGCTCGCCATACGGCTACGGCTTGGCCTTCGACTTCCTCTTCCTGGTCTTGGAGTAGATGCCGATCCGCGGGTCATCGCGGGCGACGAGTTTCGCCACACACTCCATGGTGGACTCGAAGTCCTCATGCGCCGAATCGATGAAGAGCCACTTGCGTAGCACCTCATGCGGCGCGAAGGCGGGGAACTCCCTCTGTAGAGACTCGTGGCTATCGATATCGGTGCAGATCATGACTCCGTGCCAGGTCCAGCGCCCCGACTTCGTGGGCTCGACGAGCAGCAGCATCTGGCGCTCGAACAGATACACGGCCAGGCCGCCGAACATCCGCTTCGTATAGAAGGTGGGGTGATCGGCGAACGCCTCCAGGACCCACTCGTGCTCGAAGGTCTTCACCGCCGGCGACGCTAGAGATACTTCTTGAGCTCCAGCCGCGCGACCATGCCCCGGTGCACCTCGTCGGGTCCGTCGGCGATGCGCAACGCGCGTGCCATGATGAGCAGGCGGTTGAGCTCGGGATCCGACATCCCCTCGCCGCCGTGAATCTGGATGGCGGCATCGGCGACCTTCTGAAGCACGTTCGGTGCCACGACCTTGATGGCCGAGATGTCGGTCAGCGCACCAAACGTGCCCACGGTGTCGAGCGCCCACGCGGCCTTCAGCGTGAGCAGGCGCGCCTGGTCGATCGCCATGCGCGCGTCGGCGATGATGTCGCGGTTGCCGCCCAGATTGGACAGCGGCTTGCCGAAGGCAACGCGGCCGACGGCGCGCTCGCACAGACGCTCGAGCGCACGCTCGGCTGCACCGATAGCACGCATGCAATGGTGGATGCGCCCGGGGCCGAGTCGCCCCTGTGCGATCTCGAATCCGCGACCAGGTCCCGCGATGATGTTGCTCACCGGAACGCGTACGTCGTCGAAGACGATCTCGGCGTGGCCATGCGGCTCGTCGATGTGTCCGAATACCGGGACCATCCGGAGGATGTTCAGACCGGGCGTGTCGATCGGCACGATGACCATCGAGTGACGCTCGTGACGGCCCGCCTGCGGATCGGTCACGCCCATGAAGATGAGGAAGGCGCAGCGCGGATCCCCCGCACCGCTCGTCCACCACTTCTGCCCGTTGATGACGACGTCGTCGCCCACCACCTCGCACGTGGCCTGCATGTTCGTGGCGTCGCTCGATGCGACGGCGGGCTCGGTCATCGCAAAGCCCGAGCGGGTGCGACCGTCGAGCAACGGCTCGAGCCAGCTCCGTTTCTGCTCATCGGAACCGTACTTGACGAGCACCTCGGCGTTTCCGGTATCCGGCGCGCTACAGTTGAAGACCTCCGGAGCGATGAAGCTGCGCCCGGTGATCTCGGCCACCGGAGCGTAGTCACGGTTGTCGAGTCCTGCCCCGTACTTCTCGTCGGGCAGGAACAGGTTCCACAGGCCGAGCGACTTCGCCTCGTCCTTCAGCTCTTCGATCACCGGCGGGATCCGCCACTTCCGCCACTCCTCGGTATGCGCGAGCTGGTCGAGGTAGGTTTGCTGACTTGGAACGACGCGCTCGTGGACGAACCGCTCGACCTGCTCCATGTACGTGCGCGCTCGCTCGGAATGCTCGAAGTCCATCGCTGCCTCCTTCCCTGACTACCGCTGCTCTAACGAGCAGGCGAATGCCACACAATCGATCGCCGTCGCTCGCAGTAGGGCCGTCGAGCAGCTACCAAGTAGTTGCCGCCAGAGGACAAAAACGGAGGGTTCTGCACATGCGATCCACACGAGTCAGGCTGATTGCGTCTTCGGCGCTTATCTTGGCACTCACCACCGTCACCACAGCGCAGAGCGAGCCACGAGTGCCCGAGGGGTGGCACTTCGAACTACCGTCCGGCGATGCGGCGGCCGGCAAGACGACGTTCATGAAGATGCGTTGCTTCGCTTGCCACGCAACTCTCGAACAGGGCGATACGGCTGCGGCCGACATGGGAGACACCGGCCCCGCGCTGGGTTCCGGCTATGCGAAGCTTCCTGCCGAGTATCTCGCCGAGTCGATCATCAAGGCGCACACCGTAGTGGCGGCGCCCAACTATCGAGCCCGCGACGATGCGGCGGGGATGGGAAACTACAACTACTTCCTCACCGTGCAGGAGCTCGTCGATCTCGTGACGTATCTCAAATCTCTGGCGCTCTCGGAGTGAGTTGACGCGGCGGGGGACGAAGCCCCCTGACATGCCTTTCGCTGATAGCGGCAGGATACGCCGGGGGAGGCCCCTTGATTTCCATGAGCTCCCGAATCGGAACAGCCCCGGCCCCAGCATGCTCGATCCCGGCAACCCCGTGGCGTGCTCTGCCCTGTGTGCTCGCCGCGTCTCTGGTAGGCGCCCTGCTCCTTGGCGGGACCGAGGCTGCCGCGATGGACGACCGTGTCGCGGTAAGTGGGCGGCGAATCGTGGTGCACACGGGCACGAACAATCGCGCGAAGTTCCTGTCGAAGGACGCGGCCATCAACCTACTCCACGACCCGCGTTCCGAACCGACGGTCGTGGTCGTTCAAGGGGCCGGAGCCGTACCGGGTTCGACAGGAGTGATCACGCTCGACCCCGCCAAGTGGATTGCACGCGGCGGTGCGGCTCTCAAGGACTACCGGTACAAGGACACGAAGGGCACGCACGGAGGCATCACCAAGATCAGGCTCGCGCGCGGTCGCCTCGAGATCAAGGCAAAGGGCGACAACTGGGGATGGCAGCCCGCCGGCTCGCAGGATTCAGTCAGCGTTCAGTTCCGCATCTGGAAGACCGAGTACTGCGCGGACTTCGGCGGCGCCATCTCGAAGAACGAAGCTGGTCTCTTCAAGGCCACCCATGCGGCAGCGCCGAGCGGCTGTCCGTCTCTCGCGCCCGTGGACGACGGCGAGTTCTCCGCCGTGATGTTCTCGAATCCCCCTCGTGAATTCCGACCTCAAATTCGCTGGTGGTGGCCCGGCGCCGCGGTGGATGACGACACCATTCGAGACAATCTGCGAACCCTGGCCGATACCGGGTTCGGCGCGATCGAGATCCAACCGCTCGTGCTTGGAATCACGAACGCCGACATTGCTGCCGATCCACGCGTGCGCACCGTAGGAGACGCCGCCTATCTCGATCGCATCAACACAGCGGGGTGCGAGGCGAAGGCCCTGGGGCTCCAGTGGGACGTGACGCTCGGCAGCGGGTGGTCCAGCGGCGGCCCGAGCATCGACGCCGAGGGTGAGCGGCAGCTGCTCCTCGCCAGCACGACGCTGGTGGGTCCATCCGTCTTCAATGGATCCTTACCAGAGCCGGTGGAGCCTACCTGGGTCGCCACCATCAACAGCTTCCTTCCCGCTCTCGACGGATTCGACGAAGCGTTCTCGCTGGTCGGCGTGGTGGCGATGGAGGTGCTCGACGATGCTGTGTCGCCACCGTTGCTCGGGCCGGGGACCGACCTCACCTCGATGGTCAGCGGCGACACGCTCGTCTGGAACGTGCCCGCCGGAACACACCAGCTCTTCGCCTTCTACGAGAACAAGACCCTGCACTTCCCGGCCGGTGGCGCGTTCCTCGGTGCCCGGGAGGATTCCCGAATCGCCGACCACCTCGATCGCAGCGGAGTCGACACCATCATCGCCGAGCAGGGCTCGCCGTGGCTTGCGGCACTCGCCGCGTGCCCACCTCGCGCGATCTTCGTCGACAGCTTCGAGCTCATCGGCGAGCTGCCGTGGACGACGACGTTTTCCTCCGATTTCGCCGCGTCGTTCGGGTACGATATCGAGCTGTTCCTGCCATTCATCTTCCGCTTCGGAGGCGAAAGCGAGTACACAAGGATCCTGGGGAGCGGCGAGCTCCCGCTTTACCAGACGGCCGATTCTCTCGGCGTTCGAGCACGCGAGGACTACGAGCACTACCGCGGCACGGTGTTCCAGGAGGAATTCATCGAGCCGCTTCACGACTGGACGCAGGCGAACGATGTAGCGTTACGACTGCAGGCCCACGGAGGCTACGCCGATATCCTGGACGCGTATGCTTCGTCGGACGTGCCCGAGTCGGAAGGGCTCTATGCAGGCGGCGCGTACGATTTCCTCAAGCTGGCCTCATCCGCCGCGCACGTCGCCGGACACCGGCACACGAGCTCCGAGACGTTCGTGTCGGTGAGCCCCGGCGGTGCCGACCTGCTGACGCTCGATCAGTTCCGGCTGCTGGCGGGGCGCGCGTACTCGGCGGGCATCAACCGCATCATGTATCACGGCACCCCCTACCCCTTCGATCACACCGACGGGTCGCGGTGGTTTCCGTTCGACCCCATTGCGGACAACTCATTCCCCTTGTCCCCGTTCACGATCACCTACGACCTCCATCCCGGCGCGGCAGTCTGGTCTTCGGTCCCCGATCTGAACGCGCAGATGACCCGGTTGTCCTACGCGCTCAGCCGGGGCACTCACACCGCCGACGTTGCGTGGCTCATGCCCGAGCGGGAGTGGATGAACTTCGTCAACTTCAACTCGACGACCGTAATGCCGCGAGCGCATGAATCCGACCTCAGCCAGGCGATTCGTGGCGCGGGATACGTCTACGATCGCATCAGCGCCGGTAGCCTCATGGATTCGAGCGCTGCCGGCGGGCAGCTGCACGTCGGCGCAGCAACCTATCGCGCCTTGGTGGTCGACAACGTTGCCGTGGCAGAGCCCGAACTGCTGGCGGCCATCGAAGCAGCGGTGGCCGGCGGTGTCCCGGTGGTGTGGCTAGGCGGCTTCCCCTCACGCGCGCCCGGCCTCGTGGATCGGGCAACGCGCGACGCATCGGTGCTGATCAGCGTGAGCGCGCTGATGGCTTCGGTGGATGTGGCGGCCACCGAGACGGACGTCCCCGTCGCGATATCCGATGCGGGAGTGTTGCCGTCGATCGGGCCGGCTGGGCCCGGCGAGCTGTCGGTCTCGATCGAGCGCCGAAGCGTGAACGACGGCGACCTCTACTTCATTTTCAACGAGAGCTACGCTCCGTTGTCATCGACGATGCAGCTGAACGCTCCATTCGTGGAAGCCTGGCTCCTGGACCCCGAGACGGGTGAGATCACCGCGTCCGGCATCGCCGATAACCTCCTGCCCCTCAGTCTCCCCGCGGCTGGGGGCAGCATCCTGTGGCTCAAGCAGTAACTGTACGTCGTCAACAGAATCGCGACATCGCCCTGTCACCTCGGCACAGGGACTTCACAGCGTAAATACTGGCGCGCCCGGCACGATTCGAACATGCCACCCCCAGATTCGTAGAGCGCCTGAAGGCGACGACGAAACGCAGGATTGATGCGGGGTTGCGTTGCTGCGCAGCGACTTACGTCGTTCGGACAGTTCTGTGGTCTACGGTGGTGTCCGGTCGTTTTCGATTCTCTACTAACACCAGAACGGACACCGGCCGCGAACACCTCGATCGCGCCGCAGGCCGAGGCATCGTCGTGCCGACCTACTGCTCAACACAGAACAAGTGGTTGCTTGTTCTCTCGCACGCGACCAGCGCGTTGGGTCTCAGTGAGGTGTCGGTGGTGAAACCGAGCCCGTCGACGCTCGAACTGCTGCTGGTCCAGCCCTGACATGTGCCGTTGCTCGTCAGAGTCCTCCCGAATTCGTCGGTCGACGTCATCACGACCTGTTGCAAGATGACCGCCGCACCGCCGGCGTCGAAGGCGATGGAGGCGTCGAGGGCCGATCCGTCGACAAGGTCAGTCCAGTTATCGGCGACCACGTCGCCGTTCGTGTTCACATAGTTCCCGGTCGAACGGCTGAATCGAGTCTCCGGCTCATTGCCGTGGCTCGTCGATATCCAGGCGAGGAACGTGCCAGGGAGCAGCGCGGTATCGGCGAGCCCCTGACAGATCGTGTCCGCACCCGCCACACCGCCGACATTCCCGGTGTAGTCCCCGCTCGTCAGAAACACACTTCGGGGCGGATGCGTGGTGGTGGTCGTGGTGCTGGTGGTCGTGGTGACGATACCTTTTACCGCCGGGACGCAGATCTCTTGCCCGGTCTTGATCTTGAGCAGGTTCCTCTCGCCGAACTGGTCGGTCACGAGCGTATCGGCGATCACGAACTTCGGGCACTTCATCTTGTAGCAAACGTAGTCGTTCGCGCTGAGATCCTGTCCGTCACCGATCGAGCTGCCGGGCGCGTCGGTCTCGGTGACGCTCTTCTCGACCGGCACGCAGAACTTCTTGCCCTTCCCCTTCACCCTGCAGCCGGCGGGCACCTGAAAGGCGGCCTGCACCGCGGTGAGGTCGACGTCGGCGAACTTGAACTTCTGCGTATCCTTGAACTTGTGGCACTGCAGGTGGTCGGGAAGCTGAGCGCCCGCCGCACCCGCACAGGCCAGAATCGAAGCCGTCATCAATATGCCGAGCTTTGTTCGTAGTAACGTCATCGCACGGTTCTCCTAAGGGACGGTGCCCTTGACGGCAGGAACGCAGATCTCACCACCGGTCTTGATCTTCTGCATGTCGCGCTCGCCGAACTGATCGGTTACGAGCGTATCGGCGATCGTCGTCTTGTCACACTTGATCTTGTAACAAAGGTAATCGTTCGCGCTGAGGTCCTGTCCTTCACCGATGAAGCTGCCTGGCGCATCCGTATCCGTGACGGCTTTACTGACGGGCACGCAGAATGTCTTGGCTTTGCCCTTCACCCTGCAGCCGGCGGGCAACTGAAAAGCGGCCTGCACCGCCGTGAGGTCCACGTCGGCGAACTTGAACTTCTGAGCGTCCTTGACCTTGTGGCACTGCAGATGATCGGAAGGCTGAGCGGCAGCCGGGGTGGAGAGGAGGCCGACGGCCAGGAGAGTGATGCCGAGTGTGGCCGCCAGAGCGTCCGCTGAAAAGCTCAAAGACTTCATGGGGTTCTCCTTTCGTACACCACCGCGTGTCGCGTCCGCGACCGCTCATGGGGTCGAACCGACCGCAAGGATACTCCGCTCGACGGCGGTCTCGCAATGGCAAGAGTCTGCGTGTTCCGATTGCACACGAGCTTGGGCACGAAATGCCCACCCGGATGAGGCGGTCTCGTGACGCACCGGCACCGGCACCGGCCGAGTACTCCAGAATGCACGAAGAAGTGGTGCCGAGGATGGCCGGCCAGGAGGCCGGAACTAACTCGTGGGATGAGGAGAACAGGCGTTCACGTCATCCACAATACGGTTCTGTAGTTTACGGTGGAGTGCTTCCCGTCGAAGCCATGTCCGCTCACGCCTGGATGAAACTCTCCAGGCGCTCGCGGATGAGCTGCTCGGCGTCGCGCATGATGCGGTCGATGAGCTCGCGACATGTCGGAATGTCGTTGATGAGCCCGGCCACCATCCCGCACGACCACGCGCCGGCATCCATGTCGCCCTCGCTCATGATGCGCGGGTACACACCGGCCACCTCGTCGATGATGTCGGTGAACTGAAGCTCGGTCCCCAGGTTCCGCTCCTTCTCGAGCAGGCGTTCCACCGCCACGTTCGAAAGCACGCGCTCGGTGTTGCGCAGCGGTCGCATGATGAGTCGCGTATCGAGCTCGGTGGCTGCGAGAATCGCCTTCTTCACGTTGTCGTGAACCGGAGCTTCCTTCGTAGCGATGAAGCGCGTGCCCATGTTCATGCCATCGGCGCCCATCGCGAGCGACGCCACCAGCGAGCGCGCATCCGCCATCCCGCCCGATGCAACAAACGGGATCTCCAGCTCGTCGTCCGCGCGCGGCAGCAGGATCATGTTCGGGATGTCGTCCTCTCCCGGATGGCCACCGCACTCGAATCCATCCACCGAGACAGCGTCGCAGCCGATCTTCTGCGCCTTGAGGGCATGCCGCACCGACGTGCACTTGTGGATCACCCGGATGTCGTTCTCCTTGAGAATGGGGAGCCACTGCTGAGGATTGTTGCCGGCGGTCTCGACGATCTTCACGCCGCCATCGATGATCGCCTGGACATATCCGGGATAGTCCGGGTCCTTCAGAATGGGAAGGAACGTGATGTTCACCCCGAACGGCTTGTCCGTCATCTCCTTGCAGCGGGCAATCTCCTTTGCGAGATCCTTGGCCGTCGGCTGCGTGAGCCCGGTGATGATGCCGAGGCCTCCGGCGTTGGACACCGCCGCGGCCAGCTCGGCGAACCCGACGTAGTGCATGCCGCCCTGGATGATGGGGTGCTCGATGCCGAGCATCTCGGTGATTCGTGTCTTCATGGGTCCCTCCGGGCGTGGGCTTCCGCGCCACCGTCAACGGTCGTCATACCCGCGACCGCCTGGCTCCAACGTCATCTGGAAGACATTGCCTAGAAGACTGCAGGCCTAGAGACAAGCGCCGGCGGGGTGCGGTCGTGAGCTTCCCCGTTACCGGAGCTCGGACGGCCAGCTAACCGAGCTCTCGCCCCCACTCCTGCAGGACGGCTTCCAGGATCTCCTCCGCGGCTCCTAGCCCGCCCAGGTGTCCCTCCTCGGGTCGGACCTTCAGCACCGAGTTGGGAATGCGCTCCGCGAGATGCTCTCCGTGCTGCACCGGCACGATGTTGTCCGCGTCTCCGTACCACAGATGAACAGGCACCCGGATATCGCACAACGAGAAACCCCAGTGGCGTCCGAAGAGCGTGGAGTCGAGCATCAACGCCTCCATGCCGGTTCGACTTCCCGCGATGAGATCGTCCGCGAACATCTCGCGCATTGCAGGGTCCGCGAAGACGAGCTGGTCGCCGGGAGGCAGCACGCGCGCAAACTGCTCGATGACGGGATGCGCCAGGGGCTCGAGAACGCGAATGAGACCGCTCAGGAATGCAGAGACGGGCTTGCGAGAGAGCCGGGCGAGGGGCGAAAAGCGGCGAGTGAGCTTCGACATGCCCCCCACCGCCTGGTCGTCGCCGACCGTGGGCGCCACACCCCCGAGAATCGCGACCGCCACCACGCGCTCCGGCATCTCGTGCGCACACGCCAGCGCGTAGGGGCCTCCGCCGGAAAGCCCGGCGACGGCGAAGCGATCGATCTCGAGGGCCGAGCACACCTCCTCGATGTCTTCGGCCCACTCGCGTACCGAGCCATAGAGGTGTGAAGTGGAGGCGCCGATTCCCGGCCTCTCGATGGCGATGATCCGCACGTCGCGTTCGTCGGCGAGGATGCGCGCACGCGGGGGCACCTGGCGGCGAGCGCCGGGCGTACCGTGGAACCAGAAGAGCGCACGCCCGGTCGCCGGGCCGTACTCCCCATAGCCGAGGTGACGACCGCACTGCAGAGCAATGGATCCCTCCAGGCGGGGAGGCTGAAGACTGCTGGACGGGGTCGGCGACTCCGGACCTTCCTCGCTGTTCAATCGATGGAAGCTGGTTCGACTCGATCTACTGATGACACATCCTCCGACTCGCCCGCACGCTCGCCGCCCCGTTCTCAGAATGACAGAGTCGCGGGTGAGATCACAGGGTTTCGTCGCGTTGATGACGGCCGGATGCAGATCGGCGACCTACCTCAGTGTCGGTCGCCGGTCTCGCCTACGCACCTGCCTCGAGGTCGTTGCGCCGGGTGTCACGCCTCAGGGGAGCGACACCGTATGGTTGTCCTCGTCGTCTGCGCTGAAGCCGGTGGTCGCGGAGTCCCCGCTGACCCGGGCGTTATTGGTCTTCTCGCCGGCGTCGATGTCGGCCTGCGTGATCGTGTAGGTACCGGTGCAGATCTCGCTCGCCCCGACGGCGAGCGACGGGATCGGGTTGCCGCCAGGACACGTCACCGACGGGAGCGAGAAATCGGTCACGTCGATATCCACCAGCCCCACGGTGCCGATGTTCTTGACTGCCAGGGTGTAATCGATCACGTCGCCAGGGTTGAGCATGCTGTCCGCCCCGACGTCGACTGTACCGCTCTTCTGCAGCTCGACGTCGTGCTCCTGGAAACGCCGCCAGCAGACACCACATGAGAGGCGCGTGTCCGAGGCCGACGCGTCTTCCCAGCTCGGCGCATCCCGGCACAGGCTCGCGTCATCGGTGCGCTCGCGAAGGTATCCCACCGACCCGGTGACACCCGAGTAGGCGTTCGGCTCGTCGACGTCCCAGTTCTCATAGGACACCGGAGACGGGATCGTGCCGTCGATCCATTTGAACTCGCCCGGCGCAGCCGAACCGATGTCGTACATGCCCATCCATGTGATACTGCAGCCCGCGTCGATCATTGCCGCGTGGATCGGACCGGTCAGCAACGTGCCAAGGACCGCGACCACCTGCGTGCCCTGCCCTGTTCCGCTGGGACGAAGGCCGTTTTCGACGATCCACTTTCCGGCATCGAACTCGGTGCCCTGTTCGAGGCCTGGCCGAATTCTGGAACACGACAGGGGGCGAGCACCTATGCGCGCGGCTGGTCCGGCACGCCGCGCGGGGTCAACGCAGTAGGGAAAAACCCGTACGGCATGCGTGGTGGCGTCGTCACGTCACAGCGAGTTGAGGCGCGTGCCGCACCCTCGCGTGGGGCGGTGAGCGATAAGGTTCCTTGATTCAGTACCCCACATGCCACTACCCTCGCCCTGATCAGCGATCAAGGACATCCGGCGCAAGACCAGTCGCCGCTCTTCGCACGAAGACAACCTTCCCCGGGAGAAGTCCATGCGTCACGCCCTCATACTATCGATTCTTTCACTCGCGATTTTCTCCGGCGACGTTAGCGCGCAAGTCGCTCTCACCGGCGGCCGCAAGGTCAGCTTCCAGGACAAGACGGACACGGACGGCGACAAGGCCAAGTTCGTGTTCGCCAAAGACCCGGCACTCACCCTCGAGAGCCCTGAATGTCCCGCAACGACAACCCTGCAACTTTCGTCGTCGAGCGAAACGGGCGCCCTGTTCGCAATCCCCTGTGAGAACTGGGAAGCACGCGGCAAGGGGTACTCGTATAGAGACAAGACCGGAGCGATCGCAGGACTGCAGAAGCTTGTCTATCAGCCCGGGAAACTGGTCGGGAAGATGAAGGGTGCGACAACGCAAAACCTACACGGCCCGGTTGACCACATAGAAGTACGATTCGCGGTGGAAGCCGAAGCTTTCTGCGGACGCTTCGAGAACATATCCAGGAACGATGTCGACAAAGTGAGTGCGAAGCGACCGTCGGTGGCCTGCGTCCAGATATGTGGCGACGGCATCGTCGATCCCGCGGAGGCCTGTGACGATGGCAACCTGATCGAGGGTGACGGCTGCGACACCGATTGCTCGCCGAGCGGCTGCGGCAACGGGATCGTCAGCGCCGGCGAGGATTGTGACGACGGCAACCTCGATATCGGCGACGGCTGTCGTCCCGACTGCACCGTAGAGGCTTGCGGGGATAGCATCGTCGACCCTGGCGAAGACTGCGACGACGGCAATTTCGATGGCGGCGACTGTTGCGACGCGACCTGCGGCTCCGAGGACGGCGGGCCCTGTTCAGACGCTGACCACTGCACCACCGGCGATATCTGCGTGGGCTCGGTCTGCACGGGCACACTGACCCTGCCGTGGATCAACGAATACGACTACGACGACTTCACGCTCGGTGGTGTAAACGACATCGATGAGTTCATCGAGATCGCCGGTCCCGCTGGAACCGACATCGGCGGCTATCAGGTGATCGCCGTCGAGGGCAACAATACCTGCCCCGCTACTGGGCTCGAAGGCGTTCTCGACGGCGAAGCGAACTTCAGTGGCGTCATCCCGCCTGACACGGTACTCGGCGACGACACCGGAACCGGCGTCGGCCTCTACGTCGTATGTTTTACCGGCAGCTCGGACAGCCATGAAGCGGCGGGCGAATGCGACGTCGTTCTGCCTGCACCGACCGAGCTGACGAACCTACGAAACGGCGATCTGCTGAACATAACGCCGTCGGATTGTCCCGACGGGATTCTCTTGCTCGACCCGGCCAGCAACCTGGCCGACGCGATCAGCTATGAGGGCATCATCCCGAACGTCGGCAACTTCGGGCCGTACTTCCACGTGACCCCCTACGACGGTGGCCAGGACTGGGGTTACAAGTCGCGCGTATCCTTCGAGAAGACCACTGGCGTACTGCGTGCGACCTCGGCCTCTGAATGGCAGCTATCGGGCGGCTGCGTTACCGCGTTCACCGACGACGTCGATTGCACCGAGTTCTCCGACACACCGGGTTTGCCCAACCCCGGTCAGCCGCTCGACTGCCTCGAGTCGGTCTGTGGCGACGGCCTGACGTCCGGAGCCGAAGAATGCGACGACGGGGCAGCCAACTCCGAGGACCCCGATGCCGGATGTCGAACCGATTGCACCGCCCAGACCTGCGGCGACGGCATCGTCGACCCTGGGTTCGGCGAACAATGTGAAGCCGATGGCGACTGCGCGCCCGGAGATCTCTGCGGCGACTGCGTGTGCGTGACGCCGCAACTGCTTGGTCCGCTGGCCTTCACCGTCGTACCGGGCCCCGGCGAGCTCGCCCCCGTCGATGACGGAGAATCGAGCTGGCTACGTACGTACATCCTCGATCCCATCACCAACGCCACTCAGGGTAGCTTCAACGAAGGACCTCTGTTGCTCGACGGCGGAACGACCGGAGCCGACGGGATCGCAGATCTCGTCCTGACCGCACCGGTCTACATTGGCGCACTGATCCCCGCCGCCGGCGGTGATGGGCGGGCCTGCTTCCGCATAGAGCAGGACCCCGCCCAGACAGGATTTGTCGATTGCAACGGTGGCTCGTCGGCCGACGTCATCATGACGATGGATAGTCATGTCGGCGCGGCGAACGACGCGCCGATTCTCAGCGTAGGTACCGGAACGGACGCGGGACCGGGCACTGCCGTGATCCGCGTTCTGATCACCGGCGCACTGACCACCGACCTGGTAACCTTGTGCCCCGACGCCGACTACTCGGGTTCACCCACCAACACGACGGCACTGACCACGGCAACGGCCGTGAGTGCCATACTGAACCCGCTTCAGGGCGGAACGGATACGAGCGTCGCACTGGCCGGTCAGCCGTTCGATTGCAGCAACTGGACATCCGACTCGGGGGCCAGCATCGTGCTGCCGAACGTGAATCCGGATATCGTCATTCCGGTTTTCGGCCCCCACGACCTGGCGCAGGCTTTCAGGCTGAACGACGACTAGCGGTCATGGAGGTCGGACCAGCGCGGCGGTATCGTCACCCGTTGAGTGAACGACCGTGCGCTTGCGTACAGCAGGCAGCCGCTAGAAATCCATGGGCCGCAACATGGCATCGTGGCCACCGTCGGCGAAGAGCACCGCTCCGCAGATGAAGTCTGCCGCCGGCGACAAGAGGAAGTTGACGGCGTTGGCGATCTGCTCCGGCGAACCGATCTTGCCCGTAGGGATGGTATCGCCGAAGTCTTTCATCAAGGGGCCATAGGTGGGATCTTCCATGCCCTTGTCCGTCAGCGGCGTCTTGGTGATGCCGGGGGCCACCGCGTTCAGGCGTACGCCCTGCTTCGCGCATTCGCTCGAGCGCTGGCGCATCCAGCGCGTGAGCGCGAGCTTGGAGCCAGCGTAGGCCGTGTGCCCATCGAGCGTATCGATGAGCTCGCAGGCTTCCCTCTCCTTGCCTTCCAGAAGCAATGACACGTAGTGGTCGTTGGCGCCCGGCATCGGTGCGGAGTTCGATGAGATCATCACAACAGAACCTTTGCGTTTCGTGAGCAGGTCGACGAGGCCCTCGGTGACATCGACTGCACCGAAATAGTTGACGCTGGCCACCAGCGAAGGCGGCGACACATGCGGCCCGAGCCCTGCACAGGGGACGAACCCATCCAACCCCTCGGGCGCGGACTTTCGAATCGCCGCTATCGCAGCCTCGCGCCCCTCTACCGTCGACAGATCAGCTATGACGTCGGCGTCCTTGATGTCCACGACGATCACGCGATGGCCTGCATCCAGCCACTGCTGTTTCACCGCCGCCCCGATTCCCGTTGCACCACCGGTTATCGCGAATACGCCCACGCTCGTCTCCTTTGCTTGCTCGATTCAAACCTTCAGGTACGCCGCCGCCACTAACCCACGAAGCTCAACAGCTCCAGGATCGGGCCGGTCAGCAACGGGCCAAGGACCGCGACCACCTGCGTGCCCTGCCCTATTCCGCTGGGACGAAGACCGTTTTCGACGATCCAGTTTCTGGCATCGAACTCCGTTCCCTGCCCGACGCTTTGCCGCGCCAGCCGAAGGGCCTGGTTATTCATCACCAGAATCGCCGGCCCGAACACGAACGCGAGGACCAGTGTGTAAATGGTCCCGAACGACACCGCGATGATCACCGCAAGACTCTCGAGCGCCGATAGACCCGGTTCAGCGACGATCGATAGTGGCCAGCTGTAGTAGCCGTACAGGGAGATGATCGCGGTGACCAGAAGCGCCGACCCCAGATAGAGTTGAAGCACGATCCGGTCGTTCACTTCGCGAAGACGATCCCGGGCATCCACGTCACCAGTCGACTCGCCGAGCTCCACCGGAAGATCGAGAATCGACTGCCAGACGCTGCCGATGAGAGAAACCGTCGCGAATACCAGCAATGCGTTGCCCCAGGCAGCCAGATGAAACTGCTCGTTCCTCGTGGGAGCGACTTGCTGGACGCAATCCAGCAGGGTCGCATACGCGCTGAACAGATAGCCATCCGGTCGCGCGGCAGCCAGGCCGAGGATGGCTCCAGCCACGGCGAGCGACATCAACGCGACCGGGAGCCTGGAATATCGCCACGCCCGCATCAGAGTCGAGGTGTAGCAATACGCCAGAACCAGCCCGATTGCCGTCAACGCGAGGGCCATTCCCCATGTCACCGCGACCCTCGCCGAGAGCTCCCTGGCACCGATCAGCTGGCTGGGTTGTCGCGCACGGATCTCCTCACACGTCCCCGACTGGATGAGCGCCGGCTCGGTCACAGCAGACCAGTAGGACGACAGTCCGAGCGTGCCGGCCAGCAACAGCAGCGCCAGTGCCGAGATCACGCATGCTCGCTTTTCATCGGTCATCGCGCCGACCATTCCTTCTCGCAGCCTGGTATTGCCGATGTCTTCATTTGACGGCTGACGTACTCGCAAGTCCGAAGACGCCGAACTTAGCAGATCAGGATGTACTGTCACGTATTCTCGGCAGGACTACGCGGCCACTGATTTCTGGACGCTACACGTATCGCCCGGGAGAATTGCAACGCGAAGTCGAACCGGCCGATTCGTGTAGAGGCAAACAATATTTGCGAAATCAGGTGCTTGCCTAGTCGTGGCCAGCCGGCGTATCCGTAGGCCATAGAGAACGCGTCGTTCGCCAAGCCCGATCTCGGTTCGCTACCGAACCGATAAAAGAAGCGACGGAGGAGGACGCCATGAAAGCGCCGCGAATCCTTCAGCTTGCCCTGTTACCGATCGTGATCTTCGCGTTGACGTTCACAGTCGCACCCCGAGCCGCGAGCAGCAGTATCGCACGTGAGTGTATCGACTACTGGCATCGCATCGTTGACCCGGAAACCATCGTGCTGTGCGAGGCGCCAAGAGCCTGCCGCTGCTACCTGTTTCGGCGGCAGCACGCCTACATGGAGGAGCATCGAGAGGGGATTCCTTCTGCCGCGACTGTGCCGGCCAAGATCGCGGCGTTGCTCGACGAGCCCGCGGCAGTGGTCGAGTCGCTTTACCGATTCAGGCTATATGAGTGCAGTCTGAAGAGTGATCGGTTCAGGGTCGGCATATTTCTCCTGCTGAAGACCCGAGTGCCACTGGTTGTCTATCCCGAGCAGAGTTCGATCGCGATAGTTGTAGAAGAACGAGATCGTCGTGGTGAGTGGCGCCACGCAGGCCACCTCTGGTCGAAAGGCTCGCGTCCCGAGTGTGCCCGGTCTCCCCCGCCCTTTCGCACGAATTACTACTTTGAACACGAGATCCTGGTCCGAGACAGACCGGCCAGGTTACGGGTCCGCTTCGATCCGGCCGGGGACCACATTCCACTGCAGTCCGATGAGTTTGCACTCGACCTCGACCCGAAGACCGTGCGCAGTCTGCGTCGACGTGCCAACGAGCCGGGCCCCTGTAACCCGGTGCCACGGAGACAAGTGGCGCCGCCTCCTCGTGTCCCTCCCAGACCGCCTCCACCGGAGGTGTGCACGTGGCCCAGTGGTGTGACCCGTCAGCTGAACCCGGACGCGCAGCCGTCTTCAGACAAGGGGGAAGGCGGCGACTGAATGTTCGGCGTCAGTTGACTCGAGCTCCTGACAGGACGCCTACCCGACCGCCGCTCCGAGGTCCGGATAGATGTCGAGGAAGCGATCCTCTGCTTCGGCCGTGCCGATCAGCACGATCTCCGCGTCGGCCGATATCGTGACGCCTGGGCTGGGGACGACCTCCGTCCCGCGTTCGGTGCGGATGGCCACCACGCTGCAGCCGGTACGCTCTCGAATCCTGGATTCGGCGATGGTCCGTCCGGCAAGCTCCGGCGGAACACGCACCTTGAAGAGGTCGAGCCCCTCGGCGACCGTCAGGAGCCTGCCGTGCTGGAGAAGGTTCATGGCCGTGCTCATGCCCATCGACGCGTAGGACAGAACGCTGTCCGCCCCCGCACGATGCAGGCCAGCCACGTTTCGCACGAGCGTCGCCCTGCTCAGAATCTGGATGTCGGGACGCAGCTGGCGGCAGTAGATCGTGAGATAGACGTTCAGCTCGTCGTCGCGCGGAGTGATGATCACCGTGGGAGAGACGCGGATGCCGGCTTGCTCGAGCGTCGCCAGATCGGCAGCGGTGCCGGGCACGTACTTCTCGGGGTCGCCGATCCGCTCCGGCAATACCTCGACGATGCGGTAGTCGCGTCCGGCCCGGGCGAGCTCCCGAGCCGTGGCGCGGCCGACACGACCGCCGCCCAGGATCACGACCGGCGCAGTCGATACATTGTAGATGCGCAGCAGCTCGTCGTAGCGCGCGAGATGCTCCTCGGCGCCGGCCAGCACGAGCACGTCAGTGTCGTTGATCAAGGTCTCCGCCCGCGCGGGCTTGAAGTGACCGCGTTCCCAGACACCGACCACGGAAACGCCAACCTTGTCGGGCAGCGCGATCTCCTGCAGCGTCTTGCCCACCAGCGGCGTCCGGTGCGCTGTCGCCTCCGCGATGAGCAGATCGTCGAAGCGGCCGATCACATGAGAAACCGCATCGCCGCCCACGGTTCGTCGCGCGAAGGACTGACCGATCATCTCCTCCAGACGCAGCACGACGGTGGATCCAGCGAGCTCCAGGACGTCGACCGACGCCTCGTCACCGGCCGAGGTAACGATCGGCACGTCCTTCGCGACGCCACGGATGGTGAACGAGACGGCGGTATTCGTCACGTCGCTCGCCGTGCTGATGACGAGCGCGGCGCAATCCACGCGCGCCCGCGTCCACGTACCGGGATCGTCCAGCTCCCCGACCATGACGTTCACGCCCAGGTCGTGCAGCCGCAGGGCCTCCTCGAGCTCCGGGACCACGAGCGCGTACGAGTACTGGTACTGCTCCAGCCGGCGGATCAGCGCGATGGTCACCGGGTCGTGGCTGGTGATCAGGACGTGCCCGGATGTGCCTTCGGGAAGCTGCCGCGGCGCACGCGCGGCGGCCTGCGCGCTCATCCACGGCTCGTAGAAGAACTCGATGAACGTGAATGGAAGCAGCACGAGCATGAACGTCGTCCCGGACAGGAGGACGACGATCGAGAAGATACGGCCGACGTCGGTGTGAAACGTGATGTCGCCGAACCCGAGCGTCGACATCACGGTAAGCGTCCAGTAGAGGCCCGTGATCCACGTGTGCTCCTGCCCCTCGCGCAGCATCAGCACGTGAAATCCGACCGAGTAGAAGGTGATCAGTGCCGCCAGTACGACAAGGAAACGGACGAGCACTTGCACGTTGCGACGCCCGCGCCGGCTGCGGAGCATCGTGGCGATTTCCACGGGCAGGCTCTTGAGCATTGCGTGCTGCTCTAGCGCGGGTCGAAGCCGACGGCCGCCTCGTACAGGCCCTGCTCATCGACCGCCTCTCGAAGCACCTGTACGAACTCGGCGCGATTCAACCGTTCGGCCAGTATCGCCAGCACCTGCAGATGGCGCTCTGCGTCCCCTTCGGGCCCGAGCAGCGCGAACACGAGATCTACCGGCCGGCCGTCAATGGCGTCGAACTCCACCGGTTCTCGCAGCTTGATCAGCGCGCCGTGGATGTCAGTGCAACCGTTGAGCCGGCAGTGCGGGATGGCAACGCCGCCGCCTATGCCGGTGCTGCCCATCTCCTCGCGCTTCAGCAATCCCTCGAGGATCTCCTGCGGTGACGCGACAGCAAGCTGCTCGGCCATCATCTCGCTCACCGAGCGGAGAACGTCGATCTTGGCCGACGCCGAAACGCCGACACGCGTGAGGTCGAGGCTCAGGATCGTGTTGATCGTCTCCGGCATCCGACTCGGCGGCCTACCGACCGACTACTCCATTTAGACCGCTTTTCGATCCAGGTCGAGTCGCTGCCGGCCGGCGGCCTACGAATCACTCGTGCAAATAGCGCTTTCTCAGGATCTCCAGCTTCGCCTCATCCAGATCCAGGGCCGTTTCGAAGAAGTGCTCCTTGGACTTGAAGCGCTTCCTGATCTCCTCGAAACAAGCGCCGAGATACTCCGGTCGCACCTCGAGCAAGGGGCGCAAGACCTCCTCGGTTACGGTTGAGCCGGTGCGGTCCGAGAATTCACCGGACAGGCGAACGACTTCCTCCTCCAGTGGAAGGTACTTGTTCGTCAGCAAGTAATCCTCGATGATTTCTTCCTCGTCCACGCCGAGCACGTCGAGGATCAGCGCAGCGCCGACCCCGGTACGGTCCTTGCCCGATGCGCAGTGGATGAGTACCTGCTGGTCTTCGAGGAGCAACAACCGGAACATCTCGGCGAACTGCGGCATCTGATCGATGACCAGCTCGCGATTGATCTCCTGCATCAGGCTCGCGGAATCATCGACCGCAATGACTCCGCCGTGCAGACTCTCCATGAAACTGCTCAGACTTCCCGGTGCTACAGGCAGACTGGCGTGCGTCGCTGAATGCTCATCCGGGAGACGGGAGGGATCTAGCTCCTGCTCCACCAGCTGTCGAAAATCGCAGATCAGCGTGAGGCCCAGTCGCTTCAGGCGGTGCAAATCAGTATCCGTCAGCTCGGACAGCTTGCTCGAGCGATAGAGCTTTCCCCACTTCAACCGGCGTCCATCGTAGGTCTCGTATCCGCCCAGGTCCCTGAAATTCGGGGTTCCTTCCAGCGGCAACTGGCGTTCGGCCAGTATCGCTGCTTCGCCCCGCTCCGACTCCAGGTAGAAGTAGTGGCGCACCGTCTTGTCGGGATTGGGGATGAGGACTTCCGGTTCCGACGCGTACAGTAGCGGACTGCCGAGATCACCGCCTTCGTAGTACCGGTCGGGACTGTCGGACATGTATATGGCGATCCGTTGCGCGCCCCCGGAACAACGCCACCTGACCAGGTAGTCGTGGTCCTCGGTGCGTTCGACGTGGCAGGCCGTTAGATCAAACATTGACTGACCGCTGATCGTTCGCTTCCCCGGCGCACGGATTCGAGACGGGAAGCAGGCCGGGGACGTGATCCATGATCCGCTGCAACGCCGCCAGGGCGAAATCGATCTGCTTCTTCCCGGTCGCGCGCTGGTCCCCATCTTCCAGGTCAACGCATCGTCCGACGTTGAACATCAGCCAGTTGACCCAATCGCCCAGTACGCAGTGATAGGCCGCGGCGACGGAATCGTGCTCGATCACTCCCCCTGCCCGTTCGTAGGCCCGTAGGATTTTCCCGAACAGATCGCGATCGAATTGCGACCCGATCCCACTCCAGTTCAAGGCCTCGACCAGAATCTCATAGGTGGGGTTCAGCTTCTTCGCCGACTCCCAGTCGATCAGCGTCGGCTTACCCTCGGCGTCCCAGAGCACGTTCTTCTGATCCAGGTCTCCGTGACTGACCACGAGGTGATGTTCGAGTACTTGAATGGCTGACCTCTGGGCGTCGACGATCTCCAAAAACGTCGGCAGTCCTCTCTGCAGCGTGGCGGAAAGATCGAGATGAAACCCGCGGGCAATGTCCACGAGTAGCACGATGTTCTCTTCCGGGTGGACGTCGAACTCATGCTGTCTGACGCAAGTGACATCGAGGTCCGTACCGTGCATCCGCGCCAGGATGCCGGCCACTTCGAGCGCGTGTCGTTCGGAGACGTCCCTGATGTCCAGGGCGACGGCGTTGCTCCATGGGTGAAGCAGATACCCCACACCGTCGATGACCTGCACGTACTCTGCGCCGCTCTTGAGCGCCACGATGGTCGGCACGCCGTGAGTGGCAAATGCTTCGGCGATGGCTTCCGAGACGTTGTAGTTGTTCACTACCTCCGGATCATTCAGATCAGTATTCGCAGACAGCTGCTTGATCGCGTATGTGCCGCGCTCTGTCTCCAGTCGCCAGACTCTGTGACGAAAACCCCCATGGACCCCGGCGAGTCTTCGCACTGTGGTCCCCAGCGCCAGATGTGAGCAAAGGTGCTGGATATGGCCTGGGTTTCCCGAAAGCGGTTTGTTCATACCACTGCGAGCGAACACCACCCCTGAGGTCGCTCCCCCTTCACTATTCAGATAACGCAGGATTCAGGGATTGCCAGCCTGTGTGAAGTGAAACCGTTATTCTCTCGTTTTCGATATCCTGCCGGCACCAAGACTGACACCGGCCGTGATCACCGAGTTCCGGAATCTGCTCCAAGTCGATTCCCGAATCTGGGTATCCGCGGGTCCAGGACTGGCTGTTTCACTGCTCCGCGGCCGTCTTCGACTGGCACGCGAGGTGCATTCACTCCCCTGCGCGGCGGCCCCACACGATCGGATCGCCGACAACAACGAAGGGAGACCTCATGAACGTCAAGGTAGACGACCTGATGACGCGGCAGGTGGTGACGACCCAGCCGCACAAGACCATCGATCACGTGCGCGGGATGCTCGATCGCAACCACATCGGCGCCATCCCGGTCGTCGACGCCGAGGGACACCCGGTCGGCATCGTCTCGGGTACGGATCTGGTCGCGCACCCCAAGGGCAGCTCGCCCGTCAGCGCGATCATGACGGAGAAGGTATACAGCGTTCCGCAGTACGAAGACGTGAGCACCGCCGCGCGCGTGATGCGCAACCACAAGATTCATCGAGTCGTCGTGACGCACGAGCAGTGCGTCGTCGGCATGCTGAGCGCCTTCGATCTCCTCGCGCTGGTCGAGGATCGCCGGTTCGTCGCCAAGCCGGCACCGACCCCGTCCAGCCGCAAGCGCGCCAAGCGTCACTGACCTCGCGGGGCACTGCCAGCTTGACGGCATCCGCCCGGGCCGGTGGCGCGGCCACGATGCCCGGGCGGGCGTTTCTCGGACGCACGTCACAGGTAGTAGCGGCGGCCTCGACGCGACGCTCATCGGGCCAGCTTGCCGGGCTCGCGGTTAACGTGACGACGCCCTGCAACCGCTTCGCGTCTACGCGAAACCTACGGCCAGAGATTCCCTGTTCAAAGAATCCAAGTGGACGGGCGATGCTCGAATCCTCGGAACTGCTGCCGATTGCGCTACGCAACCTGGCATGGAACGTGCTGTGAGTTATGTGCGGGAATGGAATCACAAGAGAACCGCAGGAGGATGTTATGAAGGCTATCGTCATCGCAATTGTCATCACCCTGGGGTTCGGTACGCCCGCATTGGCCCAGCACAATCGTCCGGCCAGATCGAAAGTACTGAAGGTCGGCTTCGTTAGCGCGTATGACGCCTGCACGGCACCGAGCTTGGAGCATCGACCACCGTTCGTCGGGGCGTCGGCGTGCGTGCCGGTGCTCTCGACCGACTTCGACGCAACCCACCAGATTACCTTCGGACCCGACGGCCGATTGGCGGCGACCGCCAAGATAACGAAAGGGGATGTGAGGGTCATCTTCAAGGGCCGGGACATTTTCAACCACGGCGCTCCCTTCAGCGGCGCCCTGAACGCTGCCGTCAACCTACGGGCTACCGACGCCGGCTGCGTAGCGCCCGACTTCAGCACTTCGTGTACGCTGGTCGACCTTCCGTTTCAGTTTGCGTTCGGCTGTACGGCCGGAGTCTGCAAGGGCAAGGTGACGGCCAATCTCGTGATCCCAGGGGCCATCCAGGACGGTGACCAAGGCAACATCGAGCTCGGGCAGATCTCCGTCTTCGATGCAGATGGAGACGACTGCTTTCGCGCGGGACTGTTCATCCCCTGATTGGCAGGGCGTAGTGTTCCGGAACTCTGCCGCACGAGATCTCGGGAAGTTCCCAGCTGCGCGGCGGCCCAGGACGACCGAGAACGTCCTCCGAGATCGAGCAGTTGGTCGTCCAGATGGCCAGGTGTCGCGCGGCCGGTTCCGGGGATAGCGCGGTCAAGGCCGCCTCTCATAGTCACCTGTCAGGATCTGCGATGAGGTGCGCCTCGAATCGCCGATTGGTCAATCACGAACCGCCACGCACCGCGCGAACATGGAGCGCGTTCGCCTTGCTGCTGACGGTGGTGGAGTCATCCAGGAAGTCGGCGATCCAGGTGGCCCAGAGGCCGGCGTAATTCGCGGTGGCCGACCAGTAGTCGTCCGACGCTGTAGGGCCGAAGGTCGAGTCGATGCACGGCGCGCCGCCGCTACAGTCAACGATCGATTCCCATTCACCCTCATCGACTACACCGTACTCGTCGGGCTTGGCCACGGTCGGTGTCCGCCAGTCACAGTGGCCGGCGAAGCAGTTCGCACCTCCGCCTGCGACGTCGTTCAAGACATCCAGATACTCTGTCCGTATAGTGCCGTCGTACAGCTGTCCGACGATGCTCCACGTGTAGAGATTGTTGACGTCGTGCGGGTCCGCGCAGTTCGCTCCTCCAGGGCAAGCCGAGGGCACCCCCAGGGTTCCGGTCTTCTTCTCCCACTCCAGATCCGTCTCGTGGTCGATCACGGTGAGCCCGGTGTCCTCGAAACGCGGCACGCAACCGCTCGTGTCGAAGATGCAACTTCCCTGCGTGCACGCGAGTGCTCCGTAGGGCTCAGCACCGGCGGTCAGCGAATCACAGGTCTCGCCGTCGTGGTTGCCGAAGTCGCAGTCTTCGCCGGTCTCGATGGCCCCGTTTCCACAGACCGGCGACAGCGTGCCGCCGGACAGCAAGATTCCCAGGTCGTCCGTGTCTTGCGTCACCCGCGCCTGGATCGAGGCCAGGTCACCCACCGTGGGGCACTCCAGGCCCCATCTCAATTCGGCCGAGTTGAACTTGTCCGTGATCTTGGCGTCGCACTTGAACAGGCTGCTGGTGAGCTTCGCCGCATCCCCCGTCCGCACGAACTTCGAGTGAGCCTTCATCTGACAGGATTCGTGTTTGCCCGTCGTCTTGACCTTGTCCGCCTCGCATCTCTGGGCCGAGGTGGTTCCCGCTGCTGCGCTTCCCGCGAAGAGCAACGCGCTCAATACGATCAAGGCCTGACCAGTGCGACTCGTATCTCTCATTCTCGCCCCCTGACGGGATTCGCCTGCCCCCTACGGGGTTTTGGATTCGGATCAGTACTCAAGAATCGTCTGGGCGCGTAGCTCAAGTCAAGCGAAATTCGCCGACGGCAACGATGGTCAGTTGAACCGTGCGTTCAGGCGGCACGCTTGGAAAGGGTCTCGCCGTCGGCGACCGCGCTCCCGACTTCACGCTCCAGGGAAGCGACGGTCGAACCCGTCGCCTCGGCGACTACGCGGGCAAGGAGGGCGTCGTGCTGGCGTGGTTCCCGAGAGCGTTCACTCCCGGTTGAACCGCCGAGCTCATCTCGCTGCGTGACAGCAAGCCCGAGCGGGACAAGTTCGATGTCGCCTACTTCATGCTGAGCCTGGACCGCGCGGAGCAAGGTGGCTTTCTGCGATTGTGCAGTCGCCGTACTGTTCCGAAATTCCACCGCACGCGATTCCCGGAGTTGTCCTCCTTCGCCACCGGTCAGCTTGCCGCAGCAGCGGTTAACGTGACAAGGGCACGGCGAATGTGCCGACGCCGTTGGGCGGGAAGTCCCCCATACGGGGCGGCGAGCCAGCATGTATTCCCGAACTCGCAGGCCGGTTCGTTGATTTATCGTCGGACCGAGGAGCACAGTGGTAGATCTTGGGCCGCACGAGATGCGAAGAGCCCAGAGGGAGAACGACGTGCGAAGAATCGAATCGGTCGTCACGAACATCGGTGCAGCCGCTGCGCTGCTTGTCTTGCCTGCACTTGCGAACGCACAGTTCGACCACATGCGGTGCTTCAAGATCAAGGACAGCGCGAAGTTCGACGCGCAGGCATCGCTCACGTCGCTACAGCAACAATTCGGACTCGACGAAAACTGCACCATAAAAGGTAAAGGCAAGATGTTCTGCGTTCCGACGAGCAAGACGCTCACCGGGTTCATCGACAAATCCAAAGACGGCATCCCCCAGGTCGACCTCGATGGCGACGAGCTCGCTTTCGATTCGATCTGCTACAAGGTCAAATGTCCGAAGCGGGAGATCGCACCCGAAGTGGTGACCGATCAATTCGGGACGCGTACGGTCGAGAAGTTCAAGTCGGCCCTGCTGTGTGCCCCGGCTGTCAAGGGCGTGCCGCCGACGACGAGTACTACGACCACGATCAGTACGACGACGACGAGCACCACGACGACCACCATCGATTGTTCGCAGGTCTTGTGTCCAACGCCGAACTGTGGAGCCGGAGAGTACGCCGTCGTTCCCGACGGCGAGTGCTGTTCGGTTTGCGTGGCTCCCGCGTTCTGTGGCGGTATCGGCGGAATCTCGTGCTCGGCAGGCCTCACATGCGTAGAGGATCCGAACTCGAGCTGCCGCCAGGACTGCGCGAACTCGGACTGTGGAGGGATCTGCGTAGAAGTGCCTGTGCCCACACCGCCCTGCGGCGGGATCTTGGGACTTACATGCACGGGCTCTCAGATCTGCGTCGGGATCGCGGGTGACCAATGTGATGCCCTCTGCGGCGGGGTCGATTGTGACGGAGAGTGTGTAGAGATCCCGGTTCCTTGACGCGAGCCACGCTCCGGTTCAGTCGCTCCCGCTAGGCGCTGTCTTCCGACACCGCGCGCGCTGGCCCGCACCGCGCGGCCCTTCTATGATCGCGCCATGTCGTGGAAGAGTCTCGAAGTCGAGCGCCAGGGCCCCGTCCTTCGCGTCTGGTTGAACCGGCCGGATTGTCTCAACGCCATCTCGCCGGTCATGCTGAAGGAGATCGGCGATCTCTTCAGTTCCCTCGAAACGGACTTCGACACGCGACTCGTCGTGCTCGGTGGTCGCGGACGCTGTTTCTGTGCGGGCATGGACCGCAAGGGCCCCGAACCCGAACAGCAGGTCGATTCACCGCGCAGTGATCGAGAACGACGCTGGCTCGACCAGCTCGGCCGCCGCGCCTGCCAGGCGATCGAAGACTGCGACGTCCTCACGGTGGCGCGCATTCATGGCCACGCGGTAGGGGGCGGTTGCTGCTTCTCTCTCGCCTGCGACTTCCGGGTCGCGGCGGAGACCGCCCTGCTCCGCGTCCCCGAAGTCGATCTCGGCATCCCTCTCACCTGGGGCGGGACCTCGCGATTGATCCATGAAATCGGCGCCGCGCGAGCGCGGGAAGTCCTGCTCCTGTGCGAGGACATCCCCGCGGCCAAGGCCGAAGCCTGGGGGATGGTCCACCGCGTGGTGCCCGAAGCGGAGCTCGATACCGCGGTCGATGCGCTGGTCGAGAACCTCGTCGCCAAACCCGAGCTCGCGGTCTACATGACCAAGACGCAGCTGCGGGGATACGCGCGGCGCGACGCCCTCGGCGATGCGAGCGAAACCGACGGCGACATGTTGCAGCGCGCGGCGCGCAGTGAGGACGCGGCGGGACGCTTCGGCATGCCGAGCGCCAAAACGTGATCGCCTACCAGGCATTCTCTTCCAGCAGGATGAAGAGCCGGCGGCTATCTATCCGTGGCTGACGGGACTGAACTCCACGAGCAGGGATCGTGCCACAATGCCCTAGAAAAGCGGCTCGCAGTGTTGATCGAGGTCCGACACGGGATTCCCGCCCGGATCTTGCCCGAAAGCGTTTGCGCTGTTGCACCTCTCGCCACCGTCGATGTCTGCCTGGGTGAGCGTGTAGCTACCGCTGCAGGTCTCGCTCGCGGCCGGAGCGAGCGCTGGGATCGGATTGCCGCTAGGGCACACGATCAGTGGAACCAGGGGATCGCTCACCGATATGTTCGTCAAGATCGTGCTCCCGGTATTGGTTACCTTGAAGGTGTAGAAGATCACGTTACCGGGGCTACAGGGGCAGCTGCCTGACAGCGCCCCTAGTTTCTCGAGAACAACGGCAGCTGTCTGCACCGTCGTCGTAGTGGTGCTCGTCGTCGTAGCGGTTACGGCACCCTTGACCGCAGGTACGCAGATCTCTTGCGCGGTCTTGATCTTGAGGAGATCCCTCTCGCCAAACTGATCTGTTGCCAGCGTATCCGCGATCGGGATCTTCGGACACTTCATCTTGTAGCAAAGGTAGTCCGCCGCGCTGAGGTCCGGGCCGGCTCCAATCAGGCTGCCCGGAGCGTCGGTTCCGGTAACGGTTTTCTCGACCGGGACGCAGAACTTCTTCGCCTTGCCCTTGATCGTACAGCCTGCCGGCATCTGAAACGGGCCCTGGATGGCCGTGAGCGAAACATCGGCAAACTTGAACTTCTGTGAGTCCTTCACTTTGTGGCACTGCAGGTGATCCGGCTGCGCTCGAGCTGCGGTTACAGACATGAAGATTAACGACAGTGTCGCTATCGCTACCCGAGCTGTGCTGTACATAGGTTTTCGCTCCTCTCGTTCGTTGGCGTTCCAGGTCAGGGTTTTCAAGCGCCCGCCGGCAATGTATCGAGCGATGCGTCCGAGGACGTACTTTACGTAACCCACGAGCCCACGCACGCCGTCGGCGCGAAATGGGGAACTCCACGGTCAAGCTACCCGCACGTAGTCCGAACCTCGATGCCTACACGGCGCGCTTGGAAAAGTGCTCGCCTGCGATACAAGAAGCACGCATATGAGAACGATCCATCTCGCCGTCACGATCTTGTTGATCCTCGGCCAGGCCGGAGCGGCGATGGCGGCCGACCTCGCCGTCGGCGACCGCGCTCCCGACTTCACGCTCCAGGGAAGCGATGGTCGAACCCACCGCCTCGGCGACTACGCGGGCAAGGAGGGCGTCGTGCTGGCGTGGTTCCCGAGAGCGTTCACTCCCGGTTGAACCGCCGAGCTCATCTCGCTGCGTGACAGCAAGCCCGACCTGGACAAGTTCGATGTCGCCTACTTCATGGTGAGCCTGGACAAGGCGGAGAAGAACGCAGAGTTCGCCGAGTCACTCGACGGGAACTTCCCCCTGCTCAGCGACCCCGGGAGCAAGGTTGCGAAGACCTACGGTGTCGCCGGATTCGCCGGGCTCTACGCGAAGCGCTGGACGTTCTACATCGACGTCGACGGCATCGTTCGCCACATCGACAAGGACGTCAGCACCGAGACGGCCGGGCAAGATATGGCGGCGCGGTTGAAGGCTCTCGGTTTTCCGTTGCGGGAGGAGCCCACGGCCGTCGAGCCTGCACCTCACGCACCGGCCGTGGCAGCGCCTACCGACTAGTCTTCGCGACAGAGACCGTCCACCAACGCGCTCCGACGCCATCCACGGCCTGACGAAGGCCATAACTTTGTCTTGCCGCCCCGGACTTGCCGGCTATTGTTCCTCGGGAGGGAGCCTTTCGCCGAGCCCCGGTGCGAGCGATGGCTCGTTTCCAAGAAAGCACCAGATGGCAAGCCAAAAACAACATCCAGCCCCGACCGAGTGCAGCGCGGCGCTGCTGCCCACCATCATTCTTCTGACCGGCGCGGCGACGCTCATGATGTTGCTTCTCACGAACGTAGTGCTTGCTGCAGTGCCGGTGGTTCAGACCTACAGGGATGGCACCGACGACGATCAGGACGACGTGGCCTTCTGGGTCCACCCGGTCGACGCCTCACAGACCACGGTCATCGGGTCGGACAAGGGCGCCGGACGCGTCTATGTGTACGATCTGGATGGCTCGGTGATCCAGACGATCGACAGCCCCAAGCCGGGAAACATCGACGTACGATACGGCTTCCAGCTAGGCAACGATTGCGTCGACCTCGTGGCGTACAACGAACGCGGCGAGGAAGCTCTGCGCGTGTACAAGGTCGATCCGGATAGCCGCAGGCTCACCCGCGTCGACGACGGCGCGATCGACACGGGCGCCAACTACGGCTTCACGCTGTATCGCCATGGCGATGGGCGCCTGTTCGCCCACACCGGTCCGAAGAGCAGTGGATCCCTGATCAAGCAATACGAGCTGCGCGACGACGGAAGCGGTGAAATCACCGGGGTTGCCACCGGCTGGGAATTCGATGAGTCGACCGTCGAAGGAATGGTCGGTGACGACGAGACCGGTTACATCTACCTGGCCGAAGAGAGCGAGGGCATCTGGCGCGTCGATGCCATGGACGACAGCGACAAGACGCTGATTGCCGCCGAAGGCACGAGCAGTGGCCTCGCCGCCGACGTCGAAGGGATCACGATCTACTACGCGGCAGGCGGACAGGGCTATATCATCGCTTCGAGCCAGGGCAACGACACCTTCACGGTCTTCGAGCGCACCCCACCCCATGATCCGGTCGGGACGTTCGAGATCTCCGGGGTCGGCAGCACCGATGGTATCGACGTCCTCAACATGGATCTTGGCTCAACGTTCCGATCCGGAATCTTCGCAGCTCACAACGGCGAGGCGTGCTGCCCGATCGAGGCGACATCGTGGGACCGCATAGCCTCCGAGCTCGATGGGCTCACTGTCGACACTGCCTACTGGGATCCGCGACAGAGCAACCGGAGCTGCGATGTGCAGTCGCCGACAGAATGCGTAGAGCCGCTAACCCTCGCCGAATGCGTCGTAACGGCGAGGCACAGCAAGAAGACAGGCGCCTTCGATGCAGCTCGCGTCAAGTGCACCGCCGTGGATGCGCCTGGCGGATCGTTCGATCCATCGGACGCCGGCATGTTTCTCACCATGGGGGACGCGGGCGGCACATGCTTGACCCGCGCAATGACCTCGGCGCAGTGCGCTCAGAAAGGCAACGCCCTGACGTGCAAGGATAGCTCGCGACGGTTCAAGGTGAAGATCGCGCCATGGTCGTCGGCGCCATACAAGCTCATTGCGAGGGTTCGCAAGGTCGATCTCGAGTGCCTCGAGCACGAACAGTCACCGTGGGTCGTCGGCTTCGCGGTCGGGGACTACTGCGGCGACGTAGGCTGCCCGGTGGACGGCAAGAAAGCGCTCTGCCCCGATTCGTGCGGCAACGGTATCAGCGACCCGGGAGAGCAGTGCGACGGCACCGATCTCGGCGGCAACACCTGCACGAGTCTGGGCTTCGACGGCGGATCGCTGGCCTGCTCGCCGGTGTGTCTGCTGGATGTGGCGGATTGCAGCTGACCCGAGGCGATAGCGCCGTCCGCGAGGACGGGGGAGCTCCACGGCCATGACCGGCGACACACCGGGTAGCGCGCCCCCGCGAATGTAGCGCGCCCGGTTTGCAGCCCCCCGCGCTAGCGATCCGTCGAAGCCTTCCGGACGTCGATCGCAAAAGCTTCGGTCGCGGTGATCTCGACTGTATCGCCGACCTTCACCTTGTCGAAGTTCTCGGGATTCTGCACGTTGACCGTGACCAGATTCCCCTCGGACCCGCGCAGGACGGCAATCTGGGCGGCGCGGTCGAGCTTGACGATGACGGCGACCAGGTTGATCGTCCTGGCAGCGACGCCGCCCGGCCTCTCGCCGAGCTTGGCTCGCGCCGCAGCTTCAGCCGCAGCGGCTCCGGTCTCCTTGTTCTCTCCCGGCTGCAGCACCTGGAAGGCGATCGATTGGTAGTAGACCGCCGCCACCTCGTCGCCGCGCTTCACCTGGTCGAGGTTGCGCGCTTCGTCACTCACGACAATCGTCTCCTTGCTGCCGTCAGGCAGTACGAGGGTCACGCGTCTCGTGTCGAGATCGATCTTGTCGACGGTAGCGAAGACGGTGACGGCCTGCTGGCGCATGCCGCCGGTCGGCGTCGAGACCTCCGAGGTCTGCACGCGCGGCGCCGGTGGCGGTTTGGTCGCGCAAGCCACCGGCCCAAACGCCAGGATAAGTCCGACCGTCATCATGGTATGTGCTTTCATCGAGTTCTCTCCGGCTGGCGAATAGTTGTAGGCGCGTGAACCGCGCGGGGAGCGATGGGTACCAGATTCACGGAACATCGCAAACCGGGCTTCCATTGAGATTGCCGGAAACTGTAGCCAGCAGCAGGGAACATACGAGGCGTTATTCGGCAGAGATATGTGCGCGTGGCATGAAAGTAGAATGCTGAACCGCACTACCCAGATGAGCATGCCCGTCGGGATCTCAGCCGTAGCTCGTTGGCCCCGCTGCCGCAGCGGCTCCGTCCTCGGCGCGGCGGCCTGCTTGGCGGCGCTCCTGCAAGCTCCTCTGCTCGCCCCGGCCGACGCCGTTGCCGACGTCGTGCTGACCGAGGTCATCCCCAACGTGACGACGACCGCCACGCGGGGCGATATCGTCGAGCTCTACAACCGCGGGCCGGGCGACGTAGACCTTACCGACTGGGTGCTTACCGACATGGACGACGACCCCATCGCCGGCGTGCCCCAGGACCCGACATTCGCACCCGGCGGGCTCGCCGTCGGCTTGCTCGGCGAGGGAGAGTTCGCCGTCATCGAGTTCATCGACGACACCGGGACCGCGTCCTGGCAGCCGACCAACTACGGACTGAGGATCGTCGCACCGCTGTCTCCCGGGAGCTTCCTGGGCTCCGAACGCGACGAGCTGCTGCTCCTCGACGATGCGAACACACCGGCCGATTTCGTGGCGTGGGCCGACACGGGAAGCGCCGTCGGCGCCGACGGCCGTGAAGATCTCGCGGCCATGACCGGCCCCACCGCCGACTACGGCATCACCCCCGGCGACGCTGCCTGGGCCGGCGCCGACGCCATCGTCACCGACCCGGACTACTACGCGACGGCCGTCGACTTCTCGGCGTTCGCAACGGTGTCGACGTTCGGCGGCGGTGCGATCCGGCGAATCAGCACCGGCGGTACGTTCGACGTCGGTGCGCCCGACGGTGTCGCGCAGTGGGAAGCCGTCGACCGCCATCTGGCCCGCCTCGGCAACCCCAGCGATACGATCCCGACCATGAACGGCATCCGCCCGATCCTCGCGACCGAAGATCTGTCCGACTGGCTCGGTCGGATCGAAACCACGACATTTCCCGATCGCCGCCTGGCACGCTTCGCAGACCAGAACCCCGCCGACTTCGTACCGATCGACGAGCCCACGAAGACGGCATGGGAGTCGTTGCTGGCGCTCGCAATGGCGGGCCAGTGGGAGGAAGCGTTCAGCGAAGCGGATGCCATCGGCTACGAAGTCGTCGATGCACTCGACACCGTAACCGGAGAGACGTTTCACCTGCTCCGAGAGCAGTTCGTTCCCGGAGAGCTCGGATTCATCGGTGGCGGTACGTTCGCGTTCTTCCAGGGAAGCGGCGTACGCGAGGACCTCGTCATCGAGATCCCGCACCCGGTCTTCGACTCCGACACGCTCGAGGAAGGTGCCCTGGCACTCACCGAGGTGCGGCCCCGCGTGCTGGCGATCGCCGGCACCCACCGAAACAACCACATGACCGACTCCACATGCGACGGCACCTTCAACGGCGGCGACAGCTTCCGCATCAGCGACACGGCGCACTACCCGGACAACCTGCTGCAGATCTCACACGTCTGGCTGCAGTCGAACCTGCCCGACATGCTGACCGTGCAGTTCCACGGATTCTGCTGTCCCGGCGTCCCTCCCTACGACTTGCTCACCGACGACTGTGTCGTCAGCAATGGCTTCGACGCCGTGCCGGGCCCCGCAGACTTCACCGGATTCTGGCACGACGCGATAGAGGCCGAGAACTTCCTCGCCGACGGCGTCGACCTCACGACCGTAGCCGTCTTCGGCCTGGACACCGACAGCCTCGGCGCCACGACCAACCTGCAGGGACGCGTCACCAACGGCGTCGACCCGGCCGACGCATGCGACACGCCGGCGTCGGGATTGAGCGGCGGCTTCTACCATCTCGAGCAAGACCCCGACGTGCGCGAGGAACCTCAGCACATCCTCGACGCGCTCGGGCTCGCGCTCGACGCGGCAGCAGATCTGCCCTCCCCCTGCGAGTTAGCGCCGGCCATGGGATGTCGCCAGGCCGGCAAATCGCTGCTGTCGGCCAATGACAAGGACGGCGACCAAAAGGACCGCATCAAGTGGAAGTGGTCCGCTGGAGCGCAAACCGACCTCGCCGACTTCGCCGATGCGGTGGGCGGCGCGGCGATCTACCAGCTGTGCGTGTACGACTCCTCGGCCGACCCGCAGCCGCTCCTCGACGCCGGCGTGGCGGGCGGCGGAACTTGCTCGGGAAAGCCCTGCTGGAAGGCCAAGGGCACCAAAGGTTTATCTTATAAGGATAAGCTCGCCGCAGCGGATGGCATCGCGGCGCTCGGCCTCATCGCCGGAGTCGACGGCAAGGCAAAGGTTCAGGCCAAGGCCCAGGGCGTCGAGCTCGCCCTACCCGCGCTTCCGCTGACGTTCCCCGTGACCGCCCAGGTGTTGATCGACGACGGCAACACGGTCGAGTGCTGGCAGACCATGTTCATCGATCCTCCGAAGAAGAACACACCGGAGAAGCTCAAGGCGAAGCAGTAGCGGGGACGGGCTGGCGAACCGTCGGGGCTTCGTTGCGTGTAGGAGCGACGATCGGCATCGGGGGATTGGGTCCCACTTCATTCGACGGAAAGCAATCGAAACCCAACGACGGCTTCTCCTGAGAGCGAGGGCGACACCTGGGCGGGCTCTTGCTCATGCCCAGTCGAGGCTTCGTTTCGTGGTTCAGAAAGCCGCCATACGCGTCGCGCTACGGCGCCTTCGCCTTGAACAGCGCCGTCGTGTTCTTCTTGTTCGCGGCGAACTCGCTCGTCCAGCATGTAGCCGTCGTGCTGTTCACCAGCTGCACGGTTACGTCGGTGTCCTGGTCGAAGTACTCGCTTGCGCTGAACGGCACCGGCCAGTTTCCAGTGGAGCCCTTGGCCTTGATCTGAACCTTGCCCTTGTCCGAGTCGCTTGTCTTGATCTGCGCACCCGTTACGCCATCCGCGGCGCCGGCCTTGTCCTTGTACTTGTAGCCCTTGGGATCGTTGTCGTCCCAGCCCACGTTGGGGTCGATGGTCAGCGATCCCACTAGCGCCGGCGTGTCGGCCGTCTCGTCGTAGATGCATACCGTGTAGGTCGTCGTGTTCGCCGGATCGCCGAGGTCGCTCTGCGCGAACGACTGGACCTTGCTGAGCTTCCACTTGATCTGGTCCTTGTCAGCAGCGTCCTTGTCCTTGACCTGGAACGAGGCCTTGGTGGCCGTCAGGCAGCCGCTCGTGGGCGCGGCCCCACACACCGACACTGAGGGCAGCGTCGTGCTCGTCGTGCTAGTGCTCGTCGTGCTAGTGCTCGTGCTGCTGGTGGAAGTAGTTGCCGGCACGTAGTCCCATAGTCCACGGCCGTATGTGCCGTAGCGAACGCGATCGGTCAGAGACTCGACATCCCAGTACGTCGTCAGAGGCGCCACCAAGCCGAGCAGGCTCACCCAGGACCCGCTGACGCTGTTGAAGCGGTAGGGCCCCGCCTGGCTTCCGGCATAGAGGTCCTGATCGCCGTCGGGATCCGCCGCCAGGCTATAGATCGTCGTCAGTGGAAGTCCAGCGCCGATCGATGCGAAGCTCACGCCTCCGTTGAGCGAGCGGTAGGCAGCAGGGTTGCTGTAGCCCGATCCTGCGACGACCACGTTCAGCGAATCCTGATCGTCCACCAGGATCGCCAGACCGGTCAACCAGGCCGGCGCCGGAACGCTGGTAAAGCTGGACTGCGTCCAGCTCTGTCCCGCGTCAGTCGAGTACCAGAAACGTCCACGATTCGTGCCGGCGTACCAGCGATTCGAATCGGAGGGCGCGATCGCCATAACCGATACATGCTCGCCGGCCTCGGTTTCGAAATCGTGGGGGAGCTGTGTGGGGATCCAATCGTTGCCGCTGCGATTGTACTCGTAGATGTGCGTCGCACAGAAGTAGAATGTATCGGGGTTCAAAGGATCCGCGAGGATGGACGGCAGCCAGTCGTGCGTCTCCCCCGAAGGAAAGTCGATCGGCGCGATCAGCTGGACGTCTCCGAATCCGTCTTTCTCCGCCACGAGAATGAAACCCGGATAGACGGAATAAACCAAGTCGTGGGTTTGGTCGGAGGAGGTGAGGTGTCCGTAGTCACCCGACAGTAGCTGATCGAACACACCGGAGTTGCTATCGCCGAGCTGGAACCCCTGGTCCTGTGATCCTGCCATGATCTCTGTCGGATCCGCCGCGTTCGTCAGAACCGAGTAGTACTGGGACACGTGCAACCCCTCGAGCGAGATATTCTCGACCGTGACGCCTCCGTCATCGGAGTAATAGGCTCCTCCATCCGTCGAGATGAAGAGCACCTCCCCCCCGCCGGGAAGCGGGACGAAGTCGATCGATGGAATGTCGGCGTGCAACATGCCCACGGGGTCGTCGTAGTACTCATGCCAGAGGTTGATCGTGTTGAAGCTCGTCGCACCGTCGGTCGAGCGATGAACCTCGATCCCGCCGTACAAAACCAGGTTGACGTCGATCGATGATGCCGCAAACGACGTGAAATCACCCCAGAAATCGGTGACCTCTCCCATGTCGCTCCAGTTCGCCCCCGCGTCCGGCGATCTGAACAGCTTCCTGGCGGCGGTGCCGTCTATTCGTTCGACGACCGCATACAAGCCGGGCGCACCGGCCTCCGAACCAGCGAGCGCCGCCTTGGAGTCACCGGTGTACGGCAGTGAGCCGACGATGCTCCAAGTGCTCCCGAGATTGCTGGAGACCTCCAGCTGATTGCCTGTCAGTAGGTATAGCGGGCCATTGGCGACGCGCGACGTCCAGATGTCCGCCCGGTAGCCGCCCAGATTGCGAATTTCGGTGAAGCTGGCGCCCAGGTCCTGCGACCGATACAGGCGCGTCGTGCTGGCGCCGGACCACCAGTGATTGGGGTCGTCGGTGATCAGGAAGACCGTTTCCGCAGGATCCCCCACCTTGAGCACACGCCGCGGGCGGCCCATGATCCCCGGCACCACGGTCCAGCTCGTCCCACCGTCGGCCGAGCGATGCACCTCACCGGTCCATGTATCCCCCCATGTCTTGATAAGCACCTCGGGCGGGCCATCGAGGCGTAGCACTTGGAGCGACGATCCGTAGATGCTGTCCCCGATCGGCTGCCAGTTCATCTGACCTGGATCGGGCAGGTCGGCGTCGAAGTCTCCTTGCCAGACCCCGCCGAGATTGGAGCCGAGGAAGATTCTGTCGGTGGCCGGATCGTAAGAGACCTGGTGGGTGCGACCTGCAAGGTTGGCCGATCCGATCTCGATCCAGGGGCTGCTGGGTGGACCGGAGAGGGCCCGGGCACCGGAGTCGCCAAAGCGCGTGCGAAGTCGGTTCCGCCGCCGGAGCTGATCTCGCCGGTTCTCGCGTTCGAGCGCGCGCCAATCGGTTCCAGGAGCGGCTCGGTGCAAGCTCTCGAACCACTCCCTGCGCCGCTGCTTCCACTCGGGGCCTTCGCGCTGCTCGAGCAGAACCTCGGTCGGCTCAGGCACGACCGAATCAGAAAGGGTCGTATGCGTCTGGCGCTGGACGGTACCTCCACAGCCGACGAAACTGCTCGAAACAAGCGCGATCACAACAGCCGCGCGGGCAGCAACGGTGACCGAAACGATGGTAGTGCGTGGCATGGCCCCCCTCTAGGACACGCGATGGTGCCGGCCGTGGCACTGATCGCGCAGTACATGGCACGAGGTGCCGGCGGGTACATAGCTCGGCTACTCCAGCGAGCGAGCTACGATCAGCGGAACCGCAGATTCCCCCTCACGGCCTCAGGGAGACCCCCTAGGCCCTGTTCAGAACACGTGCATCGATCCCTGCGAAAGCCTTCGACCCGTGCCCACGAACGGGTGAGTCGGCACGTCACCTACAAAGATGGAGCGGTTGGCTGTCACTGTACGGCCGGCCGAGCCTACGGCGCCTTCGCCTTGAACTGCTCCGCTGTGTTCTTCTTGTTCGCGGCGAACTCGCTCGTCCAGCAGGTTCCGTCGCTGCTCACAAGCTGCACCGTCACGGCCGAATCCTGATCGAAGAACTCATCGGTGCTAAACGCCGTCGGTACGGGGACACCCGCCCCCTTGGCCTTCACCTGCGCCTTCGACTTGGTCGGCGCGCCAGTCTTGAGCTGCGCCTTCTGGACGCCGGCAAACAGTCCCACCTTGTCCTTGTAGTTCCAGCCCTTCGGATCCTTGTCCTGCCAGTTCCCATTCACGTCGACCAGCAAGGTCGCTGCCAGCGAAGAGATGTCCAGCGTGCTGTCGTACACGCACAGTGTGTAGGCGGTGGAGTTCGACGGATCGCCCAGATCGCTCTGCACGGTCTCGTCGCCGTTGCCCCACTTCCACTTGAGCTGATCCTTGGCGTCATCGGCGTTGTCCCTGATCTGGAACGCGGCCTTGGCCGCCGCGAGACAGCCGTCGAGCGGCTGTAACGCGCAGCCGCCGAACCCCGTCAGAGCCCACTGGCCCTGCGTGGTGCTCAGGAAGAACACCTCGACGTCACCATCGCCGAGGGTCGCTCGATCGGCCACGCACGGATCAGGGTCGGCAACCCCGGGCGCCCCGGCGCAGTCGTCCACCAGCGTACCGCCGACCAGCGCAGACCCCCTCGACGCAGCGTCGTCGGCAGCCCGGAAGAACGACAGACCACGGAAGATTCGTAGATTTCCCAGGCTGTTGCCGGCGATGGGTCTGGCCGGATCGACCCGCATCCTCGTTTTGAACGGATTGTTGTCCTGAGCCGAGATATCCTGCGCCGTGGCATCCTGGGCGGTCGCGCTCGCCAAGAACCCGCCGGGCCCCGCTTTCTCCGCGATGGTGTATACGCCCTCGAGCGGCGTGGTCAGCGTCGTCTCGACCTGATCATCGGGCGTTGCACCATCGGCCTCGATGTCGGTCGTCACGGTGCCGCCGCCGGGCGGCAACGTATCATCTACGCCCTCATCGCAGACCGTGCTCGGCGTGCTGATACATGATCCGGCACCACACGCGTCGTCAGTCGTGCAGGTGTTCTGATCGTCGCAGGGACCGATGTTATCCGAATGCACGCAGGCACCGGCGCCGTCGCACTCGTCGTCGGTGCATTCGTTTGAATCGTCTGTGCACGTCGCTCCTGGCGGTTCCAGGACATCGGCCGGGCAGTCGTTGCCCACCCCGTCGCACGATTCGGCCGGGTCGCACTCGCCCGTTGACGTCCGGCATTCGAACGTGCTCTTTACATCAGCCGGACAGCTGCCCCCTACCCCGTCGCACGACTCGGACGGGTCGCACGCGCCTGCCGAACCGCGACACTCGGCGGTGCTCTTTACATCGGCCGGACAGTCGTCGCCCACGCCGTCGCACGACTCGGCCGGGTCGCAGACGCCTGCCGAAGCGTTACACTCGGCGGTGCTCTTCACATCGGCGGGACATGCAGGGCCCGACCCGGTGCACAGCTCCGCGCTATCGCAGGCTCCGGCAGTTGCTCGACACTCGGTGCTCGGCGGCTGGAAGCCGTCGGCCGGGCACGAGCCGCTGTCGCAGAACTCTTCGACGTCGCACGGGCCGAGCGAAGCCCGGCAAGAGCCAGTGCTCCCGGAGCAGTCGTCGCTGCCCTCATCGCACGTATCCACACACACCGGTCCACCGAGACAGGGATCGCCCGCATGATCCGAGCAGCTGCCGCCCGAGCAGGTGTCCGGGCCATTGCAGAACAGGTTGTCGTCGCACGGACCGGTGTTGTTCGCGTAGACGCAGCCGGTCAGCGTATTGCACGAATCGTCGGTGCAGACCTCGCTATCGTCGCAGTTACGCGGGCCGCCGCCCAAGCATACGCCCGTATCACACTGGTCGCTGATCGTGCAGGCGTCGGAATCGCTGCAGCCGACGCCGTCCGGTCTGTCGGTGAAAACACACCCGATGGCTGGATTACAACCATCGGTGGTGCACGTGTTTCCATCGTTGCAGAAGACGGTCGAACCGGTTTGGCAGGTCGGGCCGCCAGAGCAAACATCGTTTTCCGTACACGCATTGCCGTTGTCACAGGGAGTTCCGCCCGTGATGAAGCCGTTCGCCGGGCAAGTCTCGGTGGTACCCGTACAGACCTCGGCGAGATCACACGTGCCCGCCGACGGACGGCACTCCCTGGTAACAGGCTCAAGCTTACACTTACTCGAGCAGCAGTCGGTCGGTCCAGTGTTCCCGTTGTCGCATTGCTCGAGCGGATCGACGGTCAGGTTGCCGCAGTCCTCGAGCGAGTCACAGGTGCCATTGCTGTTGTTGTCCGCGCACAGCCGCTGGCCCTTGATACCGACGCCGTCGCCGTCCGGACTTCCACCCCACACGACCACCACATTGCCGAAGCCATCGGTCGCCACCGACGGCTGGCTCTGACCACCGGACGTGAACGTATGGACCTGAAACTCGGCCGTCGCTGATCCGGTGCTGTCGTAGCGCCGGGCAAAGATGCCGTCGGTGTCGCCGAACGCGTCCGAGCTGCCGTCCTGGCCGGCGCTCTCCCACGTGACCAGGAAGCCGCCGTCATCATCGACGGCAACCGCCGGCTGGTCCTGTCGAGCGGTGGTGTAGCTGTTCACGAAGAAGCCCCGGCTCCCGCCGGATGTCTGGGCTCCCGTGTTATCGTAGCGTTTTGCTCTGATACTTCTGTCGGACCCTTCTTCCCAGACGACGACGAAGCCGCCGGAGTCATCCATGCCCACCGCGGGGTTAACGCCACCGTACGTCGTGTAGGTGCTGACCAGGAACGGACCGCCGAGGAGCGACGCATCGTTACCGAAACGCTGAGCCTTGACGCCATGGTTGGGAAAGTTCTCGTCCTGCCACACGGCCACGAAGCTGCCGCTGCCGTGCACCGCCACGGCAGCGTCCCACTGGTTACCGGTCGTGTAGCTATTGACAAGAAACTCGGTTCCCACCGGGCTTCCGGCCGTGTCGAAGCGTCGGCCAAACAGCCCGGCACCGCCACCGGCTCCCTCTTGATCCGCCCCGTTAGCGCTCTGCCACACGACGACGAAGCGGCCATCGTCGGCCATACCGATCCTTGCCTGAGTCTGCCCCCCCGTGGTCCACGAATTCACCCGAAAAGTCGTACCGATCGGGGTTCCCGTGCTGTCGAAGCGACGAGCGCCGAGACCTCCGACCCCTCCATCGTTGTCGAAGTCGACGCCGAAGGCCACAACGAAACGACCGTCGCCGGCCATGGCGACCGCCGGAAAGCTCGCGGCGGATGAGGTGTAAGAGTTGATCTCGAACTCGGTACCGACGGCGACGCCGCTGTCGTCGTAACGCTGGCCAGCGATACCGCCGTCAACGCCTGGAGCGTTCCAAACCACGACGAAGCTACCGCTAGGACCGCGCGCGACCGAGTTAGTGAGATACGTGAACTGCTGGTACGTCGTGTAGGTGTTGACCTGGAATTCCGTGCCGACCCAGGGCGGGGCGGCGAGTGCACTGGACGACACGCTGGTGGCCACAAGCACAGCGCACAGAGCCCACCCCCACCTTGCCAGCGTCCCCCTTTTCGAATCGAACCGTCGACAATGGCTACCCATCGCGTATCTCCCTTGGCGCCTTACCGGCCTGCTCGGCGTACCAGCCGCTTTGATATGGGTACCGCAGAGCGTCCGTAGCCAAGCGGCTGCGATCTCTACGCCCGGTGTTATGCGTTGCATGCCGCATGGCCCCCCGCATCATGCACGCGGCGGAAGAACCGCCGGCTTGGAGAACGTCACCGGTCCGACTTGGGTGCGGTGGCGGTCACGATAAGAGGATCGTCGTGTCACCCAACCTGCGCTGTCGTGGCTGCGCAGCCTGCTCCGCGACGTCACCTCTTCTAGTCATCTTTGAGATGCCGGACCTTCATCTACCGCGGCACCCAAGGACTTTCTATTAGGGGATACCCGTAAGTCCCCCCGTTGGGGGGCACACCCCATACCTAGACCCCGCGCGATCTACACATCGGCATTTCCCAGATTCGTAGGCGGCCTGAAAGCAACGAGTATGATCAGGTCTGACGCCGGTTGTCGTTGCACGTAACGTCTTTGGGCATGCGTGGCGTTCTGTGGTTTACGGTGGAGCACGGTCGTTTTCGGTTCCTACCTGACACCAGAGCTGACACCGCTCGATAACGCCGCAGGAGCGCACTGATCTTCTATTACCCGGAGGCGGCATGAGGCTCGGCCGGGTTTTGGAACACCACGGCAGAGAAAGAAAGGGCGAGCTTTGTTCGGGCTCGGCGAACCCTCATCACTCACACCTCTGCCCGGTCGGCCGATTTGTTCGGAGGTTCCATCGTCGCTTCACCTCCTGCGCCGATGCCGGGGCAACGATGACCGATCACGGTGGCATCGTCACAAAGGCCGCTGTCGGGCGAAGGCTACGACGGCGGAGGCGGACCTGTTCACACGGCTCACACGGTTGCCATGCGCCACTGCTGCAGCGCTAGCTCTCTGAACTGGCAATGTTCGGCGGCGGCAATCAGGTGGCGGCGGGTGTTGAACTGATTGTGGAAGGTGGCGTGACTCGAAAGGACTCGCGGCGTCGGCCACGGCACAAACCGGCAGCAGACCGGTGCAGGACGTTGCATGTACACGGTTCCCAGCCGTTCGACGTACGCCCAGCTCTTGCGAGAATTCTCCTTTCCAACACGCCACGGCTGTCGGATGATGCGCGAAGACGACACGCGATCAAGGAAATGCGCTCCGCAACTCACATCCTGCATCGTGCGATGCTGACCGGATCGGCCGTGGTCACAGTGTTGGTGCTCAGCGCACCGGTCGCGCACGCGCGCCTCGGTGACTGCGCGCAGCCGGAGCGAGATGGGGACCTCCCGAGCGTTACCGACTGCCTCGTGATCTTGAGAGCCGCCGTCGGCACGGAGCCGTGCTTTCGCGAGTGCGTGTGCGCCGTTCGGGGACGTGACCAGCTCACCGTGGTCGACGCGCTCGCTTGTCTGCTGGCGAGCGTGGGCACCACCAGCAGTCTGGCGTGCTCGTGTGGATCACGCGACGCTATCGCGCGCCTGCGACTCTCGGTCGAGGTGACCTATGGCTACGACGACTACACTGCGCCTGCCCTCCACTTGTTCCTCGCGTTGTCCGCAGACGGAACTGGCCAGCTCGGACTCGTGGAATCGAAGGGGGTTCCGGAAGCGAGCATCTGGCCGATTCAGTGGAGGCGAGAGGATCAAGGTGTTGTTGTCGATGGAGGTCGCGTGGAGGTGTGGCGGGATGCCTGGCTCACCTGGAGGCCGTTCATGATCACGCTCGATCCGCCGCCTCGAGGGCGCACCATCTCGGTATCGGCGGTCGGCACGATGGCGTACGCCAGCCTCGAGGAGCTGAGCGGCGACGTCATATTTCCCGGCGAAATCTACGACGAGCCGCTGCTGACCGAAGCGGACGCCGAATCACCTATCCTCCGACTGGCGACGTCCATAAGGCACGATGCGACGTTCGTCGGCGATACGTTCACCGTTCACGTATCCGAACCGGTCGCGCGCGACGAGATGGAAGAACGCGTCCGCTTGCTCGCCGACGACACTCCGGTCGCGGCCGAGGTATCGGCGCGCAGGACCGCCGGGCACTTCGCGACCGCGATCGATATTTCTCCGCTCGACTACGTTCCGTTCGCATCACGGCTGACGGTCGACCCGGGTGGACTTCTGGACCTTGTTGGACACGAAGCATTGTGGGACGGCGACGCCAAGACGACGATGGAGGATCCCGGACCGGCCTCGGCGAACCCTGACTTTGAACGCATGACACCTTATCCGGGCTACGGCTGGAGCGAAGCTCCAATCGGAATCCGTTACGACCCGACGCGGCCATCGGGGATCGATCATGAGGCTCACCTCCGCACGGAAGCGGGCGATAGCATGTTGGGCTATTTCGACCTCCCAGGAGATGCCGTCAGTCTGGAATTCTCTGCGGCGCTGGAAGGAGGCTGTCTCGATGAGTATTGCCTGCGCCACGTGGGCGTGGACCTGCTGGCGCCCGGCGTCCGGCGCCCCGCGTACGAGCCAACGTTCGAGCCGACCTTCGCGCCAGTCCCCGACTCGAGTTTCTCCTCATGCTACTCGGGCGTGCATTCGATCTCTGAGCATTCAGTAAACGTCGACGTCAACGACTTCGCCGGAGAGCGGGTCTTCGTCTATGCGCGTGCGTTTTGGTACTGGCCTTGCGACTACTACACCTTGGCGCTTGACGATTTTCGCGTCCGGCGCACGACCGGAAACTCCTCCACGACGACTACCTCCTCCACGACTACCACGTCGACGACGACCACGACGTTCGCATGTTCGCATGCGGATCGCGTCGAGGTCGACTTCACCGACGACCCCACCGCCACGCTCCCTGAGCTACAAGAGAACGGCATCACCGTCACGGCGTCGGCCGATGTTCATGTGCTACATTTCAACGGCCTCGGCGTCGCCGGCGGCTATGCCGACAGTCTGATCGACGGTGACGAAAGCATTCGTTTCGTGTTCGAGGGGCCGACTCTCGACGCTGCGTACCGCGTTTTCTTGGCCAGCAATCTCAACAGAGACTCGATTGTTGGGGCCTCTATCGTCGAGATCTTCACGTCGGACGGTCGATCAATCGGTACGTGGTCGACATCAGGAGTCGATTGGATGGAGCTGCGCGCCTTCGCGGGTTGCGTGCCGGTTTCCGCTTTCGAGGTGAGCGCAGTGGAGGACGGCTTGCGAATCGATGCCGCGCGCTATCGAGAGGCGGATGGACCCTAGCGCAGCTGCGTGGCGGTTGGGGCCGGTATGCGACCGACCTGGGGCATCCCCCTGCGGCCGTGGATCGGTTCGAGGACGCGGTCGGGTGCAACCGAGGCTAGTGCTGGTTTTCGTCGCCGCGCACCGACTCAGGTCGTTCGTACCCTCCTGTCGTGCACGGTGGAGTGCGGTGCTTTTCGATTCTCAACTGACACCTGAACTGACACCGCTCTACAACGCCGCAGGAGAGCACTGATCTTCTCTCACCCGGAGGCGGCGTGAGGCTCGGCCGGGTTTCGGAACACTACGGGGTTGCAGTCGCGCCGCCAGGCCTCGCGGTCTTCAGACCCACCGCCGGCTGAGGTCGGACTGCTCCGGCGGCAGTGTATTGTGCCCATAGATTTCTTTGGTGCCCTTGAGCCGGTGGTAGTCGGCCTGATAGATTCCCCAGCGACACAGATCGATCGGTGTGACATTCGAGGCGTTGACGGCACCGACGAGGCCACCGCGCTCGAAGGCCTCGGCCACCAGCTCGGAGCAGAAGTACTTTTCCAGGTCCTCCGGCAGCTTGTCGCTGCGAATGCCGAAGTGGTTCTTGAAGAACTCGTCCTCCATCAGCTCGTAGGCCTGCTCGAGGTCGAACACCTTGCCGATGGCTTCGGTGAGGATGAACTGCAGGAAAGCCCCGTTGTCTAGGTTCTGCCCCCCACCGAGCGGCAGCCACCAGATGTCCGGATAGCCCTGCAGCACGACGTCCATCGTCACCTCGGAGACGGTGAACGTACCTTGCGTACCATCGGCGTTAAGACGCACGGCCGACTCCACGAGAACGGGATCGCGGCCGCCCTCGACGGCCTTCGTTACCGTCGCTACATGGCTCACGCCCGACTGCGTTGCGAGCTTGATCAGCTTGGAGAGGGTCGAATCTCCGCCGAATGCGAAGACGTCACCGACGGCGATACTGTTTCGGACCTGACTGTAGTTACTGTCTATTATCGGCATCGTGATTCCTCCTTGGGCCGCTCGTGCGAGCGTGCCGTCGTCTCAATCCCATCTTCCGGGCGTGAACATCGCGACGATCCGTTCGGATGACCGGATGCCGAGCTCGCGCATGCGCGCGTCGGCGGTCTGCCTGAGCGCCTCGCCTTCATCGCCGCCGATCAGCTGACCGCAGCGGTGCCTCATCGCCGCGGCATGCAGGTGCATGGCGTGGGCCCGCAGCTCGCGTTCCGCGCGACGTGCGGTCTCCAGTGCCGCCTCGTAATCGCCGACCGTTGCGGAAGCGCACGCGCGAATCACGTGCGCGAGCGCGCGGCCCCAGTCGATATCCTCGCGTTCGATGCTGCGTGCGTCGCGCACGCCGAGCCGGACCAGAGACCTGCGGTCGGCCGTTCCTACAGACGCGCCGGCGAGAGCCAACGCCGTGCGTGCTCGCAAATACATCGATTCGATGAAGATGGCCTGGTTGCGATGGAGTGCCGATCGGTAGAACTCTCGCCAGTGCCGTTGCACGCGCTCGTGCGCGAGTGCCGACTGCTCGCGATACAGATCGATCTCTCCGAGCGCCAGCCAGTTCCAGTAGTGCTGGACCTGGAACCCCTGCTGCGACCACCCGGCGATCGAGCGGTTCTGTTCGTCGTGCGCCTGCTGCGGCTCGTCGGCTGCGAGAAGAGCTGCGTAACGGCTTCGCGTGCCGATGTATGTCGTCAGATACAGGTCGCGCCGGTCCTGCGCTTCGCGTGCGACTGCCGGAAGACGTTCGGCCAGTTCACCCCACCGCCCCATCCAGTAGAGCGCGTGCAGCCGGAAAATCTCGACCGTGTCCAGCTCCCAGATGACCCCAGTGCAGTGGTCCCGGAATATCTGCTCGGCCTTCGCGCACCGCTCGAGGGACTCCTCGAAGCGCCCCTCGAAGCTTGCAACGGATGAGCGGCCCTGCGCGATGAGCCCGAGCGCGTGCGGATGCTGCGACCGCTCGGCGACCTGCTGTCCAAGCGCGAGGATGCGTTGCGCACGTCCCTTGTTCCGTTTCCCTTTGAGCACCGAGATGCTCGACTCCAAGGCCAGGGCCGTGGCGATCCGATACGGTTCGCCCGCTCTCAGCGCGAGCTGGAGATAACGTGCCTGGTAGTGGGCGGCACGAACGTTGTCGACCATCAGCAGGCCGATCGCCGCCGACCAGCACGCGTCGATGCGGGTCAGGATGTCTTCGTCGATCTCCGCCACGCTGCGCTCGACGAATCGCAGTCCTCGGATACGCAGCTGTGCACGCCGAACGAGTAGCGCGACGACAGCCCTGACTGGCGTGGAGGCAAGTCGCATGCCGACCATCGACAGCACGTCGCGCAGGGTTACCAGGCCTTCATCGATGTGGCCGCTGATCAGGAGTTGCTCGGCAGCGCGTCGTGCGAGGTCGAGGCGCTCGGTCGGTGCAGCGCCCCGCGCGGCCTGGAGATACGCTTCGGCCGCTTCGATGCCGCGGCCGCCGTTCGCCAGTGCGTGACCGAGCTTGGCCGTCATCGCACGCCGGTCGATGTCACTTCCCGGACACAGATTCAGCACCATGCGGTAGAGCCGTGCGGCGCGCTCGAATGCCAGTGCGTCGTCGGCTTGTTCGGCGGCTCTCGCCGCGTAGTTGGCGGCACGCCCGGTGTCGCCCGCACCGCTGTAGTGGAGTGCGAGCGTCTCGGGATCGGCGCCGCCCGCACTCTCCCAGGCCCAGGCGAGGCGCCGGTGGCACGAGCGTAGATTGCGCGTGTCGAGACCGGCCGTAACCGACTCACGGATGCGGTCGTGATAGACCTCGATCTCGGCTCGGCCCTCGACGGTGCGGGTCCTGACGAGGCGGGAGGCGCGCAGCCCTCGGATGACCGCGTCGTCGCTCGGATCGATGTTCGCCGCCTTCCGGGCGACCGCGACGCTCACCGGGCGACCCGCGACCGAGATCGTGTTGAGGATGGACCGTGACCCAGCGGGAAGCCCCGCCACGCGCCCGCGAATGACATCGTCGAGCCGCAGGCGGCCGGTATCGACGTCGGCCGACGTCGTCAGATGGCGTACAAGCTCGTCGAGAAACAGCGGAGAGCCCTCCGACTCACGCGCGATCGCGCCGATGAACTCCGGGTCGTCGAGGCCAAGCTCGTCGAGCCGCGCCGTCGCCAGCTCGCGAGCTTCCGCCGGACTCAGCTCGTCGACCGCGACCTCGAGGAACTCCGACCCACGTCGGTCGGCGTCGGCCCAGTAGCGCAGTTTTTTCGTCAGCGCGCCGACGTGCTCGTCCTCCGATCGATAGCAGACCAGCAGCATCATCACGAGCGGGGTCGCCGGACGGACAAGCTCGGAGAGAAACACTGCGCTGTCGAGATCACCCCACTGTAAGTCGTCGATGTAGAGGATGAGTGGGTGCTGATCGGCGACCCGAATCAGTAGCTCTCGAAGCGCCGTCGCGGCTCGGCGTCTTAGCTCAGTGACGTCGGGCACGGTGGTAGATCTATCGTGCGTGGCCGCCACCGCATGGACGCCCCGGAGCACCGGAAACACGCGCGCGAGTGCGAGAACGTCGCGCGGCATCAGACGCGTGGCCTCGAGCAGCGAGAGTCCTTGCAGGTAGCGAGCGAGATCGTCAACAAGGCTGTCGAGCGCCTTGTACGGTACCGACTCCTGCTCGTAGCAGCGCCCGCGCAGCAGGACGACATCTGGATTGCGCTCACGGATCTCGCGCATGAACACGCGCGCAAGCACGGTCTTGCCCATGCCCGACTTGCCGACGATGTGTACGGCGACCGGTGTGCCGCTGCAGACCCGCTCGAACGCGCCGTGCAGGTCCTCCCTCTGCTTCCTGCGGCCAACCAGGGCCTGCTGGCCCTCTCCTTTCGGTATCGACGGCTCGCCGTGAAGGGGCTCGGCACAGCTCTCACCGAGGCGAGCCTTCACGTCGCGACCGCGGGGTCGGGCGTGAGGGTCGACCGAAAGAAGATCCAGACAAAGGCTGCGCAGGTCGTCAGGCACCCGACCTGTGGAGCGCGCGGGCAGCGCGATCGGCTTCTGCTTCTGAAGCACGATCTCGGCCGGCGAGCCCGAGAAGGGCGTGCGGCCGTAGAGTGCCTGGTAGAGCATGATCCCGACGCTGCACCAGTCGGTAGCCTCCGTCACGGGTGCACCGCCGGCCTGCTCGGGTGAGATGTATTCGATGGTGCCTACCAAGTGCACCGTACGCGTGAGCTCACCGAGCACGACATCGGCCGCCAGCCCGAAGTCGAGGATGACGACACGGCCGTTGCCGTCAACGAGCACGTTGGACGGCTTCAGATCGCGGTGAAGGACACCCGCCGCGTGAAGCGCCTCGACGCCGTCGGCGAGCTGATGGAACGCGGATCGGAGTAGCTCGAGCCGCCGAGGGTGCCCGTCGAGCGTGGCGACGTAGGTGATGAGATCGACCCCGGCGACCAGCTCCATCGTCAGGAACCAGCGTTCCTCGTGACGGATCAGGTCATAGAGACGCACGAGGTTCGGATGGACGATGTCGATCATCGTTCGGAACTCTTGCTTGAGCATGTAGAGTTCCGAGACGTGACCGTCTCTCAACGTCTTGACGGCAACGCGGCGATCGTGACGATGGTCGAATGCTTCATAGACGTCGCCGAAACCGCCAGTGCCGATGAGCCCTCGCACGGAGAGCCACTCGATGCTGCGCAACGCGGTCTCTCTCATCGGCGATCTAGCGCTAGCCGAAAGACACACCGGTCCGGTCAGCAAAGGGTTCGGCGAGTGCAGGATCCTGCACCAGGTCGGCCTCGAGTTCCTCCGACGGTGCACCGGAGGCGTCGGTTAGCATGGTGGGGGCGAAGTACGAGGAGTAGCGCCCGTCGACCGGGAATGCCGGCTTGTAGGCGGCGTCGAGCCGGTCGCTGGTGCTGATGCGAGTTCGCTTACGCGCGGTCGGCGACCAGTGAAGCGGTGAGCTGGAAAGCACGGGGGCGCACAAGATTGCAGCGTTCCCGGCAACCAAGAGCTTCTGGTCACGATCGAGACGATCACCATAGGTGCGCAGTGTCCTTGCGGTGTGCGCGAGGACACTAAGGCGATCGCTGGGGGAGAACCAGTCGCGCCGGACCTGCTCGACCAGCTCGGCGGGCGGGTCGAGCGAAGCGAGCGAGAGCGTTGCGGGATCGAGGTCACGTATGCGGGTGTTCGGTAGGATCCGGCGCTCTCGCAAACAGTCCCGGAAGAACGGAGTGCCGGGGTAGGGAATCGCGAGCGAGATGTAACAAGGCAAAGGAACGGCTGGATCGGCCAGAATCTGTGCGATCTCGGCTCGAATCTCGCTGACCCGTCGCGAGGTCGGGTCCATCACCAGCCCGTACAGGAACACGATGCCGGAATCGAGAGATCTGCGCGCGAGCTCCAAGGAAGAGCTGCGAAGGTTCTGCGCTTTGTTATTATCGTTGAGCCAGTTGGAATCGAACGACTCGACCCCCGTGAAGAGCGACCTGCAGCCCGCCCGTCGCGCGAGATCGAGGTTGCTGTCGTCGTAGAAAAAGTCGTTCGTGACCAAGGCGTTCCAGCCCTTGAACCAGCCGTCATCGCGCAGCTCGCCGAGCAGCTCGAGCTTGGCGGTGAAGTGTCGTCGATCGGAGCCGTAGAAGTTGTTGTCGATGAACGTTACGTACTCGCGTCTTCCCAGCGCTCGCAGCTGGTGGCGTAGCATCTCGAGGTCATAGTTCAGGTAGGGCTGTCGCTCGGCGGTCATGGAGCAAAATGAACAGCGGAAATTGCAGTTCCGGCTCGTCTCGGCATGTCCGATGCGGCCGATCCAGGTTGCCAGATCGAAGCGCGGCGAAGAAACCTCGGCAACGTAGTCCTTGCCGAACGCGTCCCTGACCACGTCACCGAGTGCTTCGACATCTCCCGTGCAGGCATAGTCGAAGAACCGCCCACAGTACCCCGGGAGCGAGCGAACCGCCGGGCCGCCGGCGACCACGACGACTTTCGAATTGAGCGTTCGTGCGTATGCCGTCAGGTGCAGCATGCGGTCGAGTGCGGGCGTCAAGCCGGTGAGCACCAGCATGTCCGCCCAGCCGAGCAGTGCGCGGTCGGTCAGGTGGCCCTGCGCGTGCTCGTTGTGGACTCGCACCTCGCACGCAGATGTCGAGAGCTCTCCGGCGAGGACTACCGGCGCGATCGTCTGCGGGATCTTATATGTGCGGGGTATCGGCTCGCGCGTCGTATCGAAATAACAGTTGACAATCAGGACGCGTTTTCGTGTCGACGCGGGAGGGCGCAGGCTGTTCCCGGCTGGTCTCATAGGCTGCGGCCTCCTAGTCGATCGTAATGGGAGCATGCTCATCCTCGTGCCACGGATTGAAAGGCGATGCGCGACGTGAGTCAATCACAACGGCCTGCTCGAGCGCCTGAGTGATCTGCTCTTTCGAGAACCTGCTTCGTCTCATGGGCATTGTCACCGATAACCACGCCAGTCGGTAGTGGCGTGATTATCGGTGACAGAGCCTCCGTCGGGGAAGAAACGGCATCGTCTACCTCGACGAGCTGGGACCCGAATGGAGCCCCTTAGCGTCGTGTTCTGCGAGATTGAGCGTCGCTACCGACGCCCGACGTTAGAAATTCGAAGCTATCGCACTCGGCAGTATCGGTCGTCGGTTCGTTCGGATCGCCACAACATCGCCAGCGGAGTCGCAGCATCCTGTAGTACAGACACGCGATCCACGATGGCGTGCGCTGCCGCATCATGTCACGAAAAAGCAGATCGATCTGCCGACCGGAGACGGGAGCCACCTTGCGGTACTGACATAGAGCATCGTGAACCAAGCTCGGATATAAGGCAGCCTGCCACGTAACGTCGCGCGGCTCGAGATCAATCGAATCGGACTCGGTTGAGATCGTCAGGTACTGCACGTCGGTATGCCAGAGATCTGGGGTACCGACTAACGCTAGCCAGTAGAACAAGAACTTCGGCGTACAACCATCCCATGCGTACGTACGCGGTCTGCTGAAGTCATAGCGAGCGACTCGCTGTCCACCGGGCGCTCGCTCGACGCTGACATGTCCTGGGCTAACTATGACGTAGCCTCGGTCGATGACCAGCCAGTCGCTGTAGAATTTCAGCGGCGATGAAGACCCATCATCCCAGGGGTGCTCGACGACTACGGGTTCATCCACATGAGCGACCCAAGGGCCGCGCCTGTGTTTTGGTGTGAATCCCCACTTCAAACTGTCTCGTCGTCGACGGCGCCTGCCCGTGATGCGCCTCTGGTGGTACCACGGAACGGCTATCCCAACGATTCCAAGAGCCAGCAAAATCGCGATCGTGACGCACATGGTTAGTCACGACCCACCACATTCGAACAGAGCGCGTGCAGGACGTCGACACGCTCCTCCGCGGCCGAACTAAGCGACGGACCAGCCGCACCTCGCAGTGCGATCAGGTGTGAACGCGGAAATAGTGACCTGGCCCCCGAAATGCGGTCGCCTAATGCGTCAGTCTGGCCGCGAATTTCGTCTCCTCGGACTTCCCGATTGCAGCCCGCAATTCTCTCGGCGATACACTCTTCGCCGCGCAACCCCTCAAACACGATACGGATGTTGTCCTCGGCCGACACCTTCCATCGGATACGCCACCGGCTCTCACGGACAGCCTCCTCTGCGCCGCCTTCCTTGCCCATCGGAATCCTCCTTCCTTGGCTACGAAAGTGTCTCTTAGGTTATCGGCGGATTTGGTCCCAATGACTTCGACGGGAAACACCGGGACCCTCCAGCCAGGTTGACGTACGCCCCCTTTCTTTGTACGCCACGCTACAGTCTCCTTTCGTACACGGCATGAAACCCTTCTCCTTCATCCACGCCGCCGACCTACACATCGACAGCCCGTTCAAGGGCGTCAGCACCGAGTCTGAGCAGCTCGCCACCGCCCTCCAGAAATCCACCTACCTGGCCTTCGAGAACCTCATCGACACCTGCATCGAGCTGGAGGTCGATTTCCTTCTGGTGGCTGGCGACGTCTACGACGGTCGCGACCGAAGCCTCGGAGCACAGCTCAAGTTCCACAAAGGCCTCACCCGGCTGGCGGCGGCCGGAATCCGTTCCTTCGTCGTCCACGGCAATCACGACCCACTCGATGGCCGCGTCAGTCACCTCGACTGGCCGGCAGAGGTCACGATCTTCGGCAAAGCAGCCGAGACCGTAGACGTTCGCGTCGACGATACGCCGGTAGCCGCCATCTCCGGCGTCAGCTTCCCGAAGCAAGATGTCCGCAGCAATCTCGCGCGCAAGCTGAAGCCGACTTCGTCCGAGCTGTTCCAGATCGGCCTGCTTCACTGCAACGTAGGCGCGAACACCGGCCATGAGCCGTACGCGCCGTGCGAGCTCTCGGAGCTCAAGGCTTCTGGCATCGACTACTGGGCGCTCGGTCACGTGCACACACGACAGACGCTCGCCAAGAAGCCGCATGTCATCTACCCGGGCAACCCGCAGGGTCGCTCCGTCCGCGAGCAGGGCGCACGCGGCTGCTATCACGTGAAGGTCGATGGCGACAGAAACGTCGACCTCGAGTTCATCTCGCTCGACGTCATTCGCTGGGAGCAGGCATCGACCAGCATCGATGGCCTCGAGTCGATGACCGCTCTGGAGAAAGAGCTCGTGACATCGGTAGAGTCGATGATCGCCGCTTCAGAGGGCCGGGGTGTGATCTGTCGTCTTCGAGTGGAAGGCCGTGGGCCGCTCTACGGCGACCTGCACGCCGATGGCGCTCGCGACGAGCTTCTCGCTCACGTTCGCGAGCGCTTCGCAGGTGACGACCCGATCGTATGGGTCCAGCGCATCGATACCGACTGTCGGCCTGTGGTCGATCTCGACAAACGCGCGAGCCGAGGGGATCTGCTGGCAGAGATCCTCACCGTCGCACGTGAGTACCGTGACGACCCCGACTTGCTCGTTGCCGAGCTACGGTCGAAGGTGACCGACCAGCTGTGGCAGAACAGCCGCGCCAAATCATCGCTCGACCCGATCGACGACGAGCTCCTGAACGACATCCTGGGCGAAGCCGAGCTACTCTGTCTTGATCTTCTCGAGGACGACCGATGAAGATCACCGGCCTATCGATAGACGGCTTCGGTTTGTTCAACGGTACGAACGTCAAGGACCTGTCGCCACGACTTTCGATCTTCCTCGGAGACAACGAAGCCGGAAAGTCCACCGCCCTCGCCTTCATACACACTGTTCTCTTCGGCTACCCCGACGGACGCAGTAGCGAGAAGAGCTACCCCGCGCTGGAAGGCGGAGAGCCGGGCGGCCGTCTGTTCGTCGAGACCGACGCGACCGGGGCTATGACGATCGAGCGCCGCGACGGCGCGCGTGGCGGATCGGTCACGGTAACCCTTGGGACCGGAGAGACCGGCGACGGCCGGGTCCTCGACCAGGTGCTCGGCGGCACGAACCGGAAGCTCTACCGCAATCTCTACGGCTTCAGCCTCACCGAGCTGCAGACCATCGATACGCTCACCAACGACGATGTTCGCGACGTGATCTACGGTGCAAGCATGGGGACGGGACTGCGCACGTTACCGGAGGCCCGCAAGCACCTGACAGGCCGAATGTCGGAGCTGTTCAAGCCTGGAGGCAAGAACCCCACGATCAACGGCCTGCTGCGCCAGCTCGCCGATGTCAGGTCGGAGGTTGCCGACGCCCGAAAGAACATCGATCAGTTCGAAGAGCTCGGCACCCAGATGGCCACGCTGACGAGCGAGATCGAGCGTCTCCGGGGCGATCTGTCCGTTGCGCGCACACACCATGCCCGCGTGCAGGCGTTGCTCAGACTGTGGGACGACTGGGTCGCGCTGCAGCAAACCGAAGCAGAGCTCGACGGCCTCGAGGTCCGAGTCGAGACCTTCCCCGAAGGCGGGCTCACCCGGCTGGAAACGTTGAACACCGAGATCGTCGAACAGCGCCGGGAGCTCGAAGCGGCACGCGAAGAGCTGGCTGCGCGGCATCGCAAGCTCGACGAGCTGCAGTTCGATGCACCGATGCTCGAACAAGGAGCGGAGATCCGCAGCCTGGCGCACGGCGTCGAAGCACACGAGGAGAAGGCAAGAGGACTTCCCGCTGCCGAGGATCGCGCGCGCAGCTGCGACGAACGAGTTCACACGATTCTCAGCGAGATCGGAGCTGGTTGGACGGAGGACCGAGCACTGGCGCTGGATCGCTCGACTCACACAAGGCAGGCGATCGATGACTTCAAGCACAGAATCGAGACGTGCGATCACCGAACCGCAGCAGACGACGTCGAGCTCGCCAGCGCCGACAATCACCTTCGCGAAGCAGAGAGTGAACGCGCGGACGCCGAAACGCGGCTCGAATCGGTACGGTACGACCCGATCGAAGTGGATTCGTCCGTGCTCACTCAGCTTCGAGACGACAGGACTCGCTTCGCGAGCATCGTGCGCGACCTCCCGCTACGAACGTCCGAGAGAGACGAGCTCGAGAATCAGATCGCCGGGTCGCTTCGCGAGATAGACCCCGACTGGACCGTAGACACGCTGGAACGCTTCGACAGCTCGATGACTGCCCAGCAGCGCGTGGAGGAGTTCGAGGAGCATTTCAAAGAGACTGCCGCGAACGTCCAGAGCTGCACCACTGCACTCGACGGCGCGAAGAACCAGCTCGCCAAGATCGAGGCTTCGGTGGCCGAGAAGCGCAAGCTCTTGGGAACCGACAACGCCGACGACTCCGGACCAGACGACCCGGACGTGTTGAGACAAAGACGCGCGCGACTGCGACAGCTCGATCGCGTAGCTCGCCAGAAAGAAGCTCTCGTATCAGAGATAGCCCAGAACGAGCGGTCGCTGGACTTGATCGAAAGCGCAGTCGCAGCCGAAGGCGCGACCGGGCTCGATCGAGCGCTAGCCTGGGCCGCGTTCGTCATAACGGTGCTGGGTGCGGCGGGAGCCGGAGTGTTGTTTCTCCGGACCCAGCCGACAGCGGGATTTCTATCGCTGATAGCCAGCCTGTCGGCAGCCATCTTGTTGCTCTGGTTCCGCACTCTGCTGCCGGAGGCACCGGAAGTACTCGACACCGAGCCCGACGCCGACGACCTGCACGACCTCATCACCGAGCAGACGCGGCAACTCGCGGAGCTCGCCCCCGATGTCGATCGGCTTGTCGCCGAGCTCAAACTCCCCACGATCCCGTCGACCGCCAAGCTGGAACAGGCAATCGACGCGGTGGACGAGGAGATCTTCTCGCTTGGCAGCAACCAGCACCTGCGCGAATCGTTGCGTGAGCTGGTCGTCGAGCTCGCCGAGGCGAACAAGGCCCACGCAGTTGCATCCGATCGCCTCGCCGAGGTCGCCGAGAACCGCGACCGTTCAACCGCAGAGTGGTCTGCTCACGCGGCTTCGCTCCAGCTGTCCTCGAGCACGACTCCGCGGACGGCATCGCTCGTGTTCGCCAAGGCGGAAACGGTCCGCCGCGAGCTGCGACAGCTGAACGAGATCTCCACCCGCATCGACGAGATGAACTCGGATCGCACCGTGTACCTGCAGGCGATGGCAACAGTACCGGCCCTGGCAGAGGTCACCGGCAAAGACTCGGATACGATCCAGGCCTCCCTGACGTCGTTTCTTCGCGACGTCGAGCTCAACGAAGAGAGGAAAGCGTCGGCCGAGAACGCATTGAGCCTGCTGGCAGATGCCACGAAACGAGCAGAATCGGCGCAGGCCAAGCTAGAGAAGGCATCCGAGAAACGTCACGCCGCTAGCGAGCAACGCGACGCCGTCGCGACTGAATGGGTCGAATGGCTCCGGGCGCACGCGATGGATGACGGGTGGTCGCCCGAGTCGGCACTGCACGCCACGGATCGAACGATCCGACTGGGAGAGCTCGTCGCCGAACGAGACGCAGCACGCACCGAGACGGCGCAGCTCCGGTCTGAGCTCGAGGACTTTCGCAATCGATCCGCACAGGTATTCGCGCTACTCGACCTGACCGTCCCCGCGCACACGGATCTGCCAGCCGAGATCCGTCGCCTCGAACAGCAAAGGGGCGAGCACGACCAGCGCCGGAATCTCCATTCGGAGCTCAGCGCTGAGATGCCGAACGACGAGGCCCGCTGTGAGACCCGGCGCAAGCGAATCGAGGAGGCGGAGCACCAAAAGGCGGAGTTGATAGCCGAAGGCCAGGCGGCGAGCGAAGTCGAGTTCCAGGAACGCGGGCAGGCTCACGAGCGCCAGTTAGCCCTGACGGCGAAGATCGCATCGTTGGAATCCAGTATCGGCACGGTTGCCGGCGTCAGCGAGCTCGGGCAGCTACGACCCGAGCTCGCCGTGGAGACCCGCGATGCTCTCACTGCGCGTGACGCCGAGCTGACAGAGCAGATTTCCAGCAACGATGCGGTGCTGGCTGACAAGCTGAAACAAAGCGGAGCATGTAAGAAGCACCAGGATACGCTCTATTCGGATGATCGCGTCGCCCGCCTACGCGCCGAGGAAGAAAGTTTGCGCGAACGCATCGCCGACGCCGCCCGCGACTGGGCGCGCCACGCTGTCGCCGATCACCTGATCGATTCCGCGAAGGAACGACACGAGCGTGCTAACCAGCCGAAGGTGATCCAGGCCGCCGGTGGTTACTTCGAGACGATCACCGGAGGTCGCTACACGCAGGTCTTCGCTCCTCACGGTGAGGACGCGATGGAAGTGATCGACTCGGAGGGGCGTCGGAAGAACGCGACCGATCTATCCCGCGGAGCCGCCGAGCAGCTGTATCTCGCGATTCGGTTTGGGTACATCGCGGCGCACGGCGCAGGCGGTGAGCCGCTACCTGTCCTGATGGATGATGTGCTGGTGAACTTCGACCCTACTCGGCAGGCGCGAGCGGCGGCAGCGATTCTCGAGCTCTCGCGGACGCGGCAGGTGCTCTACTTCACTTGTCATCCGCAGGTGCTGGAGATCTTTCGGGGGGAGGATTCGTCGGTGGGGGCTTATGTGATTAGTGACGGGGGGATTCAAGAAACGGGCTGAGTACAGAGACGTGGCCAGTTGAGTACGATGCAAGTGCGAGAACCAGCGAAGCGGAGCTGACGTTGTGGTATGTGTCTGAAAACCTGGCGCGCCCGGCATGATTCGAACATGCGACCCCCAGATTCGTAGTCCGCATTAGCTTCTTACTCTCCTCCACGCCGTACTACGCGCAACTACGACTACTCCTTGAAGTCCGCACACTTGGTCGTCGCGCTCTTTCCTCAGTAACGCCCGCGACTACGGTACGACTTGTTACCCTGTGCTTACATAGTGCTTACACGGAGGGGCGGTCATGCCGAAACTAACGAAACGTCGCATCGATGCGATGCCAGTGACGATGAAGGGCGATAGCTACCTCTGGGACTCGGAAGTAGTCGGCTTTGGCGTCCGAGCCCGCCCATCAGGCGTGAAGTCGTACATCCTCCAATACCGAACCCTTCAGGGCCGTTCGCGCCGGATGACAATCGGTCGTCATGGATCGATTACCGCCGAGCAAGCCAGAAAGGGCGCGCGGCGGCTCCTGGGCGAGGTCGCAGCTGGGTCGGACCCCTTAGAAGAGCGGAGATTGTTCCGAGCCGCACCTACAGTCGCTGAACTCGCGGAGAGATACATTCGTGAACACGCGATACCTCACAAGAAGCCTAGAAGCGTCGAAGAAGACCAACGAAACCTAAGGCTGCATGTGCTCCCCGCGCTAGGGAGGCGGCGTGTGATCGACGTTACGCGAGCCGACGCCCAGCGACTGCATCGTTCCATGGCCACCACGCCGGGTGCAGCCAATCGGGTAGCGGCTCTCATGAGCAAAATGCTAAACCTCGCTGAAGCATGGGGATTGAGGGGAGACGGAACCAACCCCTATCGACACATCAAGAAGTACCCCGAGAAGAAGCGTGAACGGTTCCTCTCTGACCTTGAACTTAGGCGTCTCGGGCGGGCACTGGATGAGGCTGAACATCGAGAGGTCGAATTCGCATCTGCGATCGCGGCAGTACGACTGTTGCTGCTCACCGGCATGAGATTGGGCGAAGTCCTGACTCTACGTTGGGACTACTTTGATACCGATAGAGGCGTCCTCTGGTTACCCGACAGCAAGACAGGGCCGAAGATGGTGGTCTTGGGTACGCCCGCGGTGGCACTTCTCAGCAGCCTTCTCCCCTCCGACTCGCCGTGGGTTTTCCCTGGAAGATCGTCGTCCGCGCATCTGGTGAATCTCGAGAAGCCGTGGAGACGGATACGCGCGAGCGCCAGTCTTGAGGACGTTCGACTTCACGATCTACGACACACATTCGCCTCGGCAGGTGTCGCAGAGCATCAGGGCCTGCCGATCATCGGCGCACTACTTGGTCACCGTACGGCAGAAACCACGAAGCGTTACGCCCACCTGTACACGGATCCCGCAAAGACCGCCGCAAATCTCATCGCTATGCGTATCCAGCAGGCGCTGGGTGTGGGCTAGCCTCGATGCGTACAACTGGGAGTCACGGAGGCGATGGGCCACCCGATGTTGCCTGGCCGAAGTCTTGTTCACTCACACCCGTGATGTTCTGGATCGGCCGCTTGGATTCTCCGAGCAGCGTGTTCAGGATGTGCGCGTAGATGCCTCGGGCTCAACCAAAGACTGACTGGCGCGTTGGCAGCCGAATCGTCCCTCGCGCACCGACACCGAGCCATCGAGATCAACAAGTGCCACCGTTCAGCGAAGGATGCGTACGCTCCCTCGTCGGAGCGCCTGCCGGGCAGCCAGTTCAGGGACTTGTAGACCATCTGAACGAGTTTGCGTCACTTCGCGATCGAATGAATCTCGCGGATACCGGACCGACTCGCGCCGAAATGCGCGCGATGCTGTTGGTCGTGTCACCGCGTGTCTCGCGCCTTTCTGACGCTGTGACAAGAACACCGCCTTCCATACTCGCGCGACTTCTAACTGCTTCACCTCTCGGCGCAGCCGTTGGTGCGCACGAGTCACGGCTCACCGTCGACATTGAAGCCATCAATCGGCTGCGTGTTGGTTCCAAACGCCTTCTTGAGCGAATGGCTCACGAGTTTGACGCTACCGACTCCTCGATCAGTGCACGCCACCTCCATGTCGCGAGCTTACACGAACTCGCTTCGGCCGCGCACGACAGTCTGATGCAGATCGACGACCGAACACGCGTTGTTCTCGCCGGACTTGGCTATGGTGATCGCGTTCGTGATGTTGGCGCACGTGACACGAACGCCGAACGCTACCAGGTGAAGAGGCTTAGTACAGCCCTGGAGACCGCTCTAGCTTCGTCCTACCTCAAGCGACGCTCAGTAGGCCGCCGGGATCATTCCCTCGGGACACGGCACTTCGTGTACCAGTGCGCCAATGTTGGTGCGTTTGTCATGCAGCTAGCCCCTTACCCATCGTATGATTCTTACTCCCGCCAGTACGGCGGTCGGGTGCTGACGTTCGTCCGTTCCTGCCTTGCAGCGATCGGCGTGGAACTGGCACCACAACAGGTAGCGGAGATCATGAACTACGAGATCCGTAAACGTCGCTCCCAGTAAGTAGCCGCCACCAAGCCCCCCGCCCCTTTTCCCCTTTTCACCCCTCCCTATTTCCCCCCGTATTCGGGTGAGCACGGGCGTGAGATAACTGAGCCCAACGACACAACGGGGAGGTCGCAATGCGAATACAAACACCAGCGCAAAGGCTCATTCGCGAGCGTGAGGCAGCAGCGATACTCGGCCTGGCCGTCAAGACACTCCAGCGTTGGCGCTGGGAGGGCCGCGGCCCACGATTTCACAAGATCGGTGCAGCGGTCCGATACGACATCGCTGAGCTTGAGCGGTTCATCGCCGACGCGGAACGTCTATCCACATCCGAGCCGCCGAGTCGTGTCTCACGTGGTGGTGTCACCTCGACGCCTTCACGGGGCGAACTCGGCTCCCGATAAGCTCGGGCCGACCCGAAAAGGAGTCCGACATTGCACCAGAGTTCTCCGACGACGACAGCATCTCACGCGATTGGTACGCCCGGATATACGGCAAGTCGCGCGAACCACGATCTGAGCGGATCACCAGCGACAGGGTCATGTCCGCAGGAGTCCCCGTTCCGAGCCGCTCAGTCACGGGAGAAGCGACTAAAACTCTTCCTGTGGGGCGACTCAGGCGTCGGCAAAACCACGCTCGCACTCCAGTTTCCTCGCCCAGTCGTTATCGACCTAGAAGGCGGTACCGACCTATACGGCGAGTCCTTCGAGTTCGACGTACGCAGGGCGAGCACCGCTGACGAAGTACGCGAAGCCGTTCAGTGGCTGCTCACGCGGCCGAATGAGTATCGAACCCTAGTCGTCGACCCCATCACCGTCTACTGGGACGCCCTCCAGAAGAAGTGGTCGGACATATTCCTGCGCCGGAACACGAGGTCGAAGGGGCATCGGTTCGAGTTCTACGACCTCCAGCCGAAGGACTGGATGACCATCAAGAGCGAGTTCAAGGAGATCGTCCGTGACCTCATCGCGGTCGACATGAACGTGATCGTCACGGCACGGCAGAAGGTTCAGTACGCCGACGGTGCGTTCATGAGAGCAATTGGCGAGACGTTCGACGGTGAAAAGTCTCTGCCCTACCTCTTCGACACCATCGTGCGGCTACACCGTGACGAGAACGGCCGCTTTCTTGGCCAGTGTCTGAAAGACCGAAGCAATAGCCTTCCAGCCGGCCTGTTCGAATGTTCCTACTCCGCGTTCGAGAAGGCCTTCGGACGCGCCGCGCTCGCTCGCGATCCTCGCCCTCCTGCTCGAGCGACGGAGCGCCAGCAAGAGGTGATCGCCAAGCTCATCGCCCGACTCGAGGTCTCGCCTGAGAAACTCGCAGCGCGGCTACCCGCATACGGAGCGCAGACCATCGCTGAGCTGACGGAACAGCAAGCCAGCGCCCTGCTCATCAAGCTCGAGGACGCGTTGGACCAACGAATCACGAACAACACGAACGCATAGGAGGTGGCTCAAATGCCAAAAGTAGACTTCGATCAAGTACCAGACTCGACAGATTTCAACCCGATCCCCGAGGGTGACTACCTCTGCACCATCGATTCCGTGGAGAAGTCCGAGACACGCCATGGCGACGAGATGTGGAAGATCCGCCTCGCAGTGTTGGATGGCGAACACAAAGGGAGGTTCATCTTCGACAACCTTCCGTTTAGCGCACGTGGCTTGCCGCGGGTGAAGGCCTTCTGTGCGGCAATCGGTGTGGATATCTCGGGGACAGTCGAGCTTACGCCCACGTTCGTGGAAAACCGCACCTGCATCGTGTCGGTGGAGATCGAGGACTACATCGACAGACATGGGAACGCGAAGCAGAGTAACTCAGTCCTGTTCGACGGCTACTCTCCGGTGAACGGCCAGGCGCCTGGACTGGCGGTTACTGGTGACGTTGTGGCGGAGCCCGTGGACCCGAAGGACGTTCCGTTCTAAGCGCTCCGGACCGGCGAGATTCCGGCAGGTGTGGCGTGGACGAGCTCCTAGTTCAGCGCGGCGATGGGTCACAGTACGAACTCGTACGGTCCAGGCTGCACGGCCGGGGGCTCGTCACGCAGACCAGAGATCGACGCGTCACCGCCAAGTGCCCGGCCCACGATGATCGCAACCCGTCGCTGACATTGGACGAGGGGCGCGACGGCTTGGCGCTAGTTCGGTGCCACGCAGGCTGCACCTACCCAGACGTCGTCTCGGCGCTGGGCCTTACGATGCAAGAGGTTGGAACGTTGGCACCGATGGCACCGAGCGATCGGCAATCCCGAACCGCAGCCGCAAACAACGACCGAGGCGGCAAGACCGGCGTACCGCTCGTTCCGGTGCCTATCGACGCTCCCTCACCGACGTTTCGACATCCACGGCATCGCAAGCCGACAGGAATCTGGAAGTATACAGATTCAGCCGGCGGCGTCCTTATGTACACATGCCGATTCGACCGAGCCGGCAAGAAACAGATCCTTCCCTACACATTTCGCGATCTTAATGGCGGCACGCGCGGATGGCGCTGGGCCGGCCTCGCCGGGATGCACCCCATCTTCGGGCAGAAGCGATTGGCGGACCGGCCAGATGCACCTGTCCTGCTCGTCGAGGGCGAGAAGACAGCCGTCGCGGCAACCGAGCTCTTCCCGAACCACGTCCCCGTAACCTGGGCAGGAGGAGCGGGCACAGTTACGAAGGTCGATTGGACACCTCTCGCTGGCCGCCGCGTGACGATCTGGCCCGACAACGACGACCCGGGCCGCGTCGCGATGGAGAAAGCAGCGAGCAGCTTAGTCGACGTCGGCGCGCACGAGATCCGGTGTGTCGAAATACCGCGAACATTCACACCGAAATGGGACTTAGCCGACTCGCCACCCGACGGGTGGGACTCGCGACGCCTTCGATCGCTGGTTGATAACGCACGACCACACATGGTCGCTGGTGAGCGACAATCCACTCACGAGGCATTACATGTTCTCACTATCCGAGAGCTCCTGGAGGTGAGGGTGAAGCCACGCGAGCAGATTCTCGCGCCTTGGTTACCGGCCCAGGGCCTTGCGATGGTCCATGCCTATCGCGGCACCGGCAAGACGTATGTCGCCCTTGGGATCGCGGTAGCAGTAGCTGCAGGCGGCCGCTTTCTGAGGTGGCATGCGCCCCGACCTCGAAGTGTTCTCTATATAGATGGAGAGATGCCGGCGCAGGCGCTCCAGGAGCGCTTCGCCCGCACAATTCGGACAAGCGAGGTGCAGCCAGCCGCTGCCCTGCGGATCGTGACACCCGATTTCCAGGATTTGGGGATGCCAAATCTTGCCGGACGCGAAGGCCAGCGCACGATCGAATCCTGCCTTGAGGGCGTCGACCTTCTGATCGTCGATCATCTCAGTGCCCTGTGCCGTGGCGGGCGTGAGAATGAGGCTGAAAGCTGGCTGCCCGTACAGGAGTGGGGGCTTAAGCTGCGCTCACAGGGCGTGTCGGTCCTATTCCTTCACCACTCAGGCAAGACTGGCTTGCAGCGGGGTACATCCCGGCGAGAGGACGTTCTAGACAGCGTCATCCAGCTAAGCCGCGCGGCAGACTACTCACCAGCCGAGGGCGCCGCCTTCGAGGTGCACTTCGAGAAGGCGCGCGGCTTCCATGGAGATGACGCCAGGCCGTTCGAGGCCCACATGGAGACGCTGGGGGACGCTTATAGATGGACCGTCAAAGATCTGGAGCTGTCGACAGCTGGGAAGGTCGCTCGACTGCTCGAGGAGGGAATGAATCAGAAGGACATCGCCGACGAGCTCAGCATAACCAAGGGCGCTGTGTCGAAAGCAAAAAAGAAGGCGATCGAGCTGGGGCTCTACGTAGGAGGGGGACGATGACGCCGCCCAGAGCTTCTACGTGCCGCGCTACGCTCTACGAATCACGTGCGCTTCGAGGAAACCGGGAAACTCATCGTCGGACGGGGAAACAGGCGAGACAACTTGACGGAAACACTACTACGACGACTGATGTACTAGTCGGACTTCGATCGAAACTCGGACGGCAACCGGTGGGAAACCAGGAGTTGCCGTCGGCAGAATCCCGGGAAACTTCCAGGAAACCACGATACGAGGCTCCGCCGCGTTTCCTGGTTTCCTTGTGTATACGGAGGAAACCAGGAAACCGCAGGTATACGGCCATACTGCCGGAGGATCGGCGTGAACCCCGTCGACCTTAGACGGCTTGCGTTGCGGGCTCTCGAACGCGGCCGCCAACACCCTGGGCCGGACACCAATCCGCGCCCCGCCGCATCCCGGGAGGGCTCCACTCCAGACGTCGATCCTGCCGACGTGGCACCACCGGAGGCAAACTCCATAGACCAGCCAGTTCTAGCGACGATCACGTCGCCTATCCCGGGGGCGCCCATACTGCGTACCGAGGAAGGAGAGCGGAAGCACGGTACACAGGGAGTATGCGCTAGACGGAGCATGGGGTTCGAAGATTTCGGCCCACGAATCATTGAAAATAGCCGGCCGATCCACCCCGCCCTACCGCAGTACACCGGTGACGATATACCCTCCGCGCTCTATCGACTGACGTCGAAGCGAGAGAACGTCCGGCGTGGAGACGCCGTGTACAACAACGTGACAGTCCACTGGTACTCGCTGGAAGCCGCGCAGCCGTTCATCCCCTTTAGCGAATTCGTCGAGGGCTACGATCAACTTGATGATGTACCACGTCGGCACATCGATTCGGTCCTTGAGGAGCTGCTTACGGAGTCCGAGGCGGCCGCCATCGAAGCCTACTTCTTGCGCACGTCCGGAGACCGCTCGTTCCAGCGCCATGAGGTACCCGTTCCGATACCGTGCAACTGTGCGCTGCTGGAACGAGCCAGTCACTCCGAGGTCCCGCCCTTCGCCGTCCATCAGCGGTGCATCGTTGCCCACTACCGTGTCGGCTTCCTGATTGGCCTCACGTACGACCTGTCGACGGCGCGACGACGTGAGCGCGACGGAGGCCCCTAGGCCAACCACCCCCCCTTATCTTGGCCGTATAAAAAAGGACGTCCATCTCCAGCAACTCTTTCGCCGATTGGAAACGCATCGTTGGACGGGATGCGCCTCTGCAATTGTCAGCAGATCAAAAAAGGGAGACGAGCATCGTACCGCGGCGTAAGAGCACTGCCTGAGAGACTAGCGTCATTGCACCGTGCTGCTACTCTGGGCACCAGAGGCGAACAGAATGGGACGACCATCTCATCGGCCGGACGACAAAACGCGCGAGCAAGTCGAGCGCACGGCAGGCTACGGCCTTACACACGATCAAATCGCGCGAGTCATTGGCGTCTCCGACGAAACCCTACGCAAGTACTACCGTGAAGAACTGCACCTCGGCGTTGCCCACGCGAACGCCGAGGTAGCGAAGTCACTCTACCAGCGAGCGACGAAGGACAAGAACGTCGTCGCGTGCATTTTCTGGCTCAAGTGTCGAGCGAACTGGAAAGAGACCGAGGTGCTGCGAGTCGAAGACAATCGCACGGTGGATGAACTCAGTGCCGCAGAGCTCAGGGCCATCGTTGCTCGGGCAGAACGTCCACGAACTGACAGAATCGAGATAGACACAGACGTCGAGCCTCACTGACCGGTCTCCGAGGTACCGACACGTCCCTGGGCCAATCGCACCACAGGGCAAAGACGATCAACGGCGGGCATCTCGGCTCGATGTGAGCTACGACGTACTCAAGACCGACAGCGTAGTTACCGCGCCTTCGCCTTGAACCGATCTCCGTCATTCTTGCTGGTGTTCGCCGCCGTGAACTCGCTCGTCCAGCAGTTGCCCTCGCTGTTCACGAGCTGAACGGTCACGTCGGGGTCCTGCCGGAAATACAGGAACTCATCGAACGGCGTCGGCATCGGGATGTTCGCGCCCTGAGCCTTGAAGGTGATCTTCGACTTGGTGTCGATGCCGGTCTTGAGACGGACGCTGCGAACGCCGTCGGACACGAGACTGTTGTCACGGTATGTGTAGCCGTTCGGGTCTTTGTCCTTCCAGGCTGTGCCGGGCGCGATGTCAACGCTCGCCTCCACCGAGGAGACGCTGCCGCTGCTGTCGTAGACGCATAGGCGGTAGTCGGTGCCGGCAGTTGGATCGCCGAAATCGACCTGCGAAGTCGCGTCTCCCTTCGTCCACTTCCAGGTGAGTCTGTCACGCGCGTCGTCCGACGCGTTCTTCACGTCGAAGTTTGCCTTGGCAGAGGCGAAGCAGCCGGGGAACGGGCCGAGAGCGCAGGAGCCGGCGGGCAACGTCGTGGTCGTGGTCGAAGACGTGGTGCTGGTCGTCGAGGTTGTGGACGTACTCGTCGTGGTAGTGGTCACGCAGGAGTTCGCATCCTCGTCGCACGGGACGAGCATGCAGGGTGGCGTACCGGACTGACAGTCCAGAAGCGCGTCGCAGAACTCAACACCGTCACAGTACAGACCATTGTCGCACGGGTTGTCGAACGGGAAGTGCATGCAGCTATCAGTGAGCTCGTTGCAGGCATCGGCAGTGCATCCGATGTGGTCGTCGCAGTCGACAGCGGTGCCGGCCGTGCAGACCCCCGCGCTGCACGACTCTTGGCCATTGCAGAACGCGAGGTCGTCGCAGTCAGCGTCTGTTACACATTCCGGCGGCGCAGTTGTCGTGGTTGTGCTGCTGGTCGTTGTAGAAGACGTGGTGCTGGATGTGCTCGTAGACAACGTTGTCGTGCTGCTGGTGGTTGTCACGCCGGTACTGCAACCGGGACTGCCGGCATCGCACAGAAGCTGTCCCCATATGCCGTATAGCGATCCGTCCTGGTTCCCGCCTCCTTGCCACACAACGACAAAATGGCCGTCGCCGCGTTCGGTGACGGCTGCCCGTCGCTGAACGTCCGTTGTGTAGGTGTTGACCTGGAACTCCGTCCCGTCGGCAGCGCCCGTACTGTCGTAGCGCTGCGCCTGGACACTACGGGACGACGTGTCGGTACCAGCCGAGCCGTTGCTTTGCCACACAACGACGAAGCCGCCGGCACCGCTCGCGGCCACCGCTGGGCGGTACTGCGCCTCCGTTGTGTACGTGTTGACCTGGAACTCCGTCCCGTCGGCAGCGCCCGTACTGTCGTAGCGCTGCGCCTGGACACTCCAGAACCCGCTGTCGGTACCGCTCGAGCCGTTGCTATACCAGACGATGACGAAACTACCGTCGCTGCTCGTGGCCACCGCTGGCCTCAGCTGACTGCTCGTTGTGTACGTGTTGACCTGGAACTCCGTCCCGTCGGCAGCGCCCGTACTGTCGTAGCGCTGCGCCTGGACACTACGGGACGTATCGGTACCAGCCGAGCCGTCGCTTTCCCACACAACGACGAAGTGGCCGTCGCTACCTACATCCACCTTTGGGAACCACTGATCACTCGTCGTATACGTGTTGACCTGGAACTCCGTCCCGTCGGCAGCGCCCGTACTGTCGTAGCGCTGCGCCTGGACACTACGGGACGACGTGTCGGTACCAGCCGAGCCGTCGCTGTACCACACAACGACGAAACTACCGTCGCTACTTGCTGACACGTCTGGGTAGCCCTGTCTGTCCGTTGTGTAGGTATTGACCTCGAACTCCGTCCCGTCGGCAGCGCCCGTACTGTCGTAGCGCTGCGCCTGGACACTACGGGACGACGTGTCGGTACCAGCCGAGCCGTCGCTGTCCCACACAACGACGAAGTGGCCGTCGCTACCTACATCCACCTTTGGGAAACGCTGACCGTTCGTCGTGTAGGTATTGACCTCGAACTCCGTCCCGTCGGCAGTGCCCGTACTGTCGTAGCGCTGCCCCTGAACACTGAAGTATGACGAGTCATTGCCATTTGAACCGAGGCTTTCCCAGACAATGACAAAGCCCCCGCTGACATCTGCAGCCACCGCCGGCTGCAGCTGGTTGCTCGTCGTGTAAGTGTTGACATGAACCTCTGGCCCATCGAACAACAACTCACCGCGAACAACGACGGGCAGCGCCAGCAGCGCGCAGACGATCGTCAAGACCCGAGAAAGTAGCAGCATGATTGACCCCCGAGGTGCCAGAGACCTGGCGCGGATACTAGCCAACGCCCGGTAGCCAGTCGAGCAGCTTACCTCCGGGAACCGTTGGCGCACACTTCCGGCTGGCTGGTGTGGCTCACTCACTCCTTCTGCTCCTCGCGAATCACGCACGCCTCTGAGGTTTACACCGCGAGCAATCTCTAGAACGTTACAGTCACGGAGCCCATACGATGCTTAGCGGCCCCGCTATCGGTAGCGGAACCGGCAGGACCACTTCGGTCGCCGTGTAGTTGTTGGTGGTGTTGCTAAACTCGGTCGTAGGGCTGTTTACGCAATCGTCTCCGTTCGTTGCTGAGCCAGTAGGCGTCTCCCAAGAGACGGGCTGATCCGGAGCGAAGAATCGCACCCCAGAGGTCGAGGTACCATTGTAAGTAGCGTAGAGGCTCGCCGGATCGAGCTTGCGGTCACTGATGTACGCTTGTCCCGAACAATCGAACCCGGCGAATCGGGCGTTGCCCTTCTGTGGCGCTACGATTATCACCCTGTCGATGCCTGCTGTCGTAGCCCGTTGCTCCAACGTGAGCGCCTTGCCGCTGGTCTGCTCGTACACCGTGAACGTAGAGATGTCGTACTCGCCTGAAGAGTCGTAGTCTTTCCCGATCAACGGTCCGATGGTGTTTCCTAGACCGTCCACTAGTACATAACCACCCGAAGGCCCTGGCGGGCCAGTGGGACCTTCTGGGCCTTGTGGGCCGAGCGGCCCTGACGGTCCCTCAAAGCCTTGCTCGCCTTGCAGTCCTTGTGGACCTTCCGGCCCGACCGCGCCCTGTGGTCCAGTCGGTCCCTGCTCCCCCTCAAGCCCGAGTGAGGTGGGGGCGAGTCGCACCTCGCGCGACTTGCACTGCTCGCGGAGCTTCACGCTCGAGTTGAACGTACCATCGGCGCGCGTTTTGGCGCAGAGTACTGCAGCGTGCGCGGGAGCGACGCATACGAGTAGGCAGAGCGGTGCGGCAATGAAGACTCGCATTGGTTTCATCAGGATGATCTCCAAGTTGCTCAGCGCACGCAGCGAATGCCGAGTGGAAGTGAGGGGTTGGTGGCATTGTGGTGACCGGTGTCCACGTTGAACATTTCGTAGAAGTAGTCGTAGCTGCTAAACGGCCGAGTGCGCGTCCAGACGGACGGTTGAGCGACGCTCAGTGGTGTAGGCACGCCCGTGATCAACGCGAACTGTAGCTCGTCGAACGTCGGTATTCGCCAGTCGCCGTAGCCTCCCTCAAGTAGGTCAATGCAGTAGTTGACACCCTCGGTGAACGTCATCGCGCCCGGTGCTTCTGCGCTGACTGCGACGATCCCCGAACCCGGCGTTGCGGCATCGCCTGGTAGACCGCGCTCTCCCTGCAGACCCTGCGGCCCGAGTGGCCCTTGCGGACCAGCTGTACCTTGCGGCCCCGGTGGACCTTGTTCGCCGGTGAGCTCGAGGTCGGCGGGGTCGAGCTGAACCTCACGGGCGCGGCAGACGTCGCGAATCTTCACGCTCGCGTTGAAGGTTCCATCCGGGCGCGGCTTCGCGCAGAGCACCGCAGCGTGGGTCGACTGCACCAGTAGTAGCGCGGCGAGTACGCCGCCATAGATGAACTTAGCTTTCATGGACTCCCCCTCCTTTGGTCTACCGGAGTCTGTGCACCGATTGACCGATCGTCCAGGGGGAAGATGAACGGCGCTGACCGGGTGGTCAGCGTGTGTTAGCGGGGCTACTGGGACATATCAGCGGTGGCTCGTCGTGGTTATTGTGCGGAGCCGGTCCTGAGAATTCGTCAAGGCAGAGAAGGGGGTCTCGCCTACCGCACGTTTGCCTTGAATCGACTACCGTCGTTCTTACCGGTCACGTTGACAACGGCGTTACCGTCGTTAAACGCGCGGGCATAGGTTCGTCCGCAAACGAGAGTCGCGCTCCCTTTAGGCTAATGCTGGCGCGGTCTTCGCGGATACGACGAGCCGGGTCGTTGTAGCGGGTAACCAATGGCGTCGCGGTGTGGGCTTCCGTCACGCGGTATATGTAGTAGCTCGAACGCTTCTGAAGCGCGTACTGCAACTCTGCTTCGCTGATTTCAAACGCGTCAGTGGGATCGCTCGAAATGGTAGCCTTAACTTCGATGTATATACGCTGCCCGTCTTCGTCGAGGCTCTCGATGTCGTAGGGTGCGAAAGGCCGCTCACTAGATCGCCACACGACCGTGTCGGGATCCCACCCGAGTCTCTCGAGGCGAACTCTTTCCGCATGGTATGCCACTTCTTCACCTCTTCGTCCGATCTCGCGTTGAGACCGCTCTCGAGCCTCATGGTCTACCGGCCCGGATGGCCCTAGTCCGCCCACCGTCTTACGCTGCCCAGTCGAGCGGCCGCGCTCTAGCTCGGCGCGACTTGGGGCGTCCACGACGCTGATCGTAGCCAGGTCGAGCTCCGGCAGATCTTCGGCGCCTTCTTGTAGCGGTGGATCCTCCTTGGCCATCGTGGCTATTTCCTCACTGCCTACCTCGTCGGCCGGATCGAGAATACTGTCCTCATCAGGGATCACCGCGACTGGCAGTTGATGCGCGATCTCGATGACAGAACCCACGAGTTCATCAACAACCTCATCATTCTGTGGTTGTTGAAGGTCCATCCGAGCTTCGTCGACGGCGCTCAACGGGATGCGCCGTGCCGCGAGAATTTGATCACGGTCTGCCGGACTTGCTCCTAGTAGGGCAGCGAACGCGTCCCCTTGCGTTGGTACGCCGAGAAACTGCGCAAGCTGCGGCCCAAAGACGTACCAGTTCGGCTCTGCGCCGTCCGACACCAGCTCAAGGTAGGCGGTTCCAATGTTTCGCCGTACGCTACCTTCACGCTCCTGTCTCACGGCGATGTACGACACGGCCTCAGGGCGTTGTCGAGATTCGTTGTCTAGCTGGTACTCGAGGATCAGGTCTTCGCATACCTGGACCTCAAGTCGCGCGAGTCCACGAATCACATCCTCGTGCCTAGACGGCACGGCCTTTGCGGCGAGGACCACTAGGTAGGGCTTCGTCTGCTCAATGCAGTGCTCGATCTTGTCCCTCTCGTCGAGCAGAGGGCTGTTTGCGACGGGCCGGATCTCCACGTCGTCATCTAGAATGCGAAGACCCAGCACCTTGTGGATCGACCTCAGGTCTTTGTCCGCATCAAGAATCGGCAGAGTCGGCTCCCACGTTTCTGCGAGCAGAGGATCATCAGCCACGAACGGGGTCGAGTGAAAAAGGTGCTGACCGTTCTGTCGCGCGAGCAGAGGAACCGTTTCTACCGACAGCTCGGGTCTCTCCGCCAAGACGGAATCCAGGGTTCTCATCGCCCAGCGTGCTGCCGAGCAGACTTGTAACGTATCCTCGCTACTGTCCGCACGGCTCCTATGTTCGGCTGCAAGGGAGTTAAGCAGCGTGACGAGATCGTCGGGTGCGGGACGAGCCGCGTCTACCACACCGAGAGCCGTGGCTACCGGCACGGCGACTGGCGTGTCCAGCCGCGGATCCAGCGCTGGGACTCGTTCGACTATGCGCCGAGGGGTGTCACGCGTAGTACGCCAGGCGCGACGGGGCTTCACGAGTACAGTGTCTCCATGCTCTCGGCATGGCAGCCACGCAAGCTCCCGGAGCATGTGCATCAAGAGGGACGGTGCACGTCGTTGTCGATCTCCGCTGTGGTTCTTCGCCTGGCAACGAAATTCGGCCGCCATCGCGGACTCGTAGACACTGCCCCAAGCAAGCACCAACTCGTGCCAGAGCGTCGCCATCCGACTAGGATCGTGACTATCGACGATCGCTGTCAGTCGATCCAAAGAGTAAGACGTTTGAAGCTGCTGACTTGACGGATGTCCTTGTTCGCAACGCGTCGCTTCCTCTACCGCAGGCAGGTCTTGCCACGATTTCCAGAGTTCCCCGTGATCGCGGTGGGGATGACCCGAAAGGTCGTGCACAAGGTACACGTCGCGTAGATCGGTGTGACACCTATTTACCCTGGGGTGTGCAGCGACTCCGAGCCACTCATAGAAACCCTGTTCTGATCGTCTACGATCGTCATCGTCTGGGGGCGCGATATCCAAGAACTCGGGCTCTGCGAAAGGTCCGTAGATCTGCTCGAGCCGGTCGTGCCCGAGCCATGTCGAGGAGAGGTAGGCTTCTCCCGCCGGACGAAGGGCGCGCTTAGCGAGCGACATGGAACGCGTTGGTATCAGGACCCGACCAATTTGGGCTTTGAGCCGAGGGTCGCCCGTTCGTTCTGTCTCGTAGTAGGCGCGGAGGGCCTCTAGCAGACTGCTCCGGATTTCCGTTGGGAGAGAGGGATCTTCAAGCCTCGGCAGCACAAACACCTGTAGTAGTGAGCGCCACTCGAACCGCCCAACGCCGGCGACGTCCAATAGCTCCGTCAACCCTTCTATCGCCGGAATCTCGACGATCGGGATTCTTAGATCGGCCGGGAACTCCACGCCGCCGCGGTGCCGCGGAAAGAAGAGCCCCTCGTCTGGAGCCGACCAGTCACCGCCGCGTGTACGCACACACTTGACGGGCGTCAAAAGAGCTGCGAACCGCCTAACGCCCGCGGCTTCTGACCACGACACCAAGAGTTCATAGTAAGCTCGTTCTTCACCATCTTTGGGAGGCCGAAGCCCTTCTAGAACTCGTTCTAACGAGAGTTCCTCTGCTCCCAAAGCCGCTTGCACAAAGTCACGGCTTGTCGCGTTCGCCTCTACATCCGGCAACGCGAGTCGACCCAGGCCGGTAAGATCGATCACCTCCTGCACAGCCGCCGGCGAGGTAGCCGTCTTGGGCAGTAGGAGTGTCTCGCAACCCCGACGTGCTCGCCCGTCAACACAGGGGATAAACGGGCACCGCCGAAGTGCTGTGATGCACGCGTCTGAGATAACTCGACCGAAATCAGTTGGTGAACAGACCGGCGCAAGTGACGCGACTGCAGCCGCGTCGTTGGGAAACCTCTCGGCTAACGAGGGCGCGACGACTTGCGAAAGAAGACTCGCGAGCCGTTCGGCGAGCCATTTGTTGTACGGGGCCGCCTCAGGAGAGACAGCGATATGCCGACGATCGAGTTCCAGCGCGAAATCAGCCTGTAAGATAATCGACAGCCCACTCTGTTCCTGCGTCGGAAAGTAGACGTGAACCGGGCGTGCCGGCCCTTGGCAGGGCTGTCCATCCGGGCCAAGGCGAACGGCCGCAGCAACTCGTACCTGATCTATTTCTTTCCAGATATCTCCTAGCTGCGCAGTGAGCTTGCGATCTTCAACATCGATTCGCTGCTGGAATACGAGCCAATGCTCTGTGGTTCCCGATGTTTCGAGGAGCGTCTCGACGTAGCCGTCGTGCGGCTCTCGCGCGACCTCTGCCTTGAAGTCGGCCTCTGTGCCGATCAGGTGAATCTCGTCTGTGGCGTCCAAGAACAGCAGGAGGCTCGGCGTGATCGTGCTGCGCAGGTGTGATTCTACCTTGTTCCGACCGACGTCTGCCTTGAACGGAAGGCGAAGAACCGTCGTCGAGCCTCCGCTCAACAGGGCTTCTGTCTGTTCTCGATCATCGCCTAGATCAACTTCGTCTAGCTGAAAGGGAAACGCGTAGACCGGAACCCGCTGTCCGCTCAGAACGTCCTGTGCAATCTCGCTGATCTCTGCGCGAACACGATCTTCGTCGAACGTGAAGCGGACCCCACTAGATATGACTTGCGGCCGATCTGTAATCTCACCGACGGACTTGAATCCTAGTCCTTTGTAGCCGATTGACTTTCGCGGATCTTTCGAAGATCGGCCTAGACCGCAGATCGCTCGGATCTGATCGGTGCCGAAGCCCGCCCCCTGGTCCGCAACGAGCAGTGCTGTATCGGTCAGAACGAACCGTACGGTTCGCCCGACAGCACCGGGATCGCCTGCGGCGTCGTTCGCGTTCTGGAGCAACTCGAAGGGGTAGCGGCCAGTGTACTGCTGCCGCACAAGTTCCTGCGCACGGCCCCGCTCGTCGAGCGTCTTCAGTATGTGATCGCGTCGCCCTCGGCCGACTTCCGAACGTAGACTTTCGAGCTCGTCTGACCGTAGGCGATCGATAATCGATGCGGCGCTTGCGCAATCACTGTCTTGATCATGGGCTGGAATCGCCATCCGTCGAACCTCGATTGATAACCAGGGCTATCGCTCCGATTGGCGCTGTCACGTATGCGGCCGATCCGCTGGTTCGGTCTGATCGGCCTTAGCTTGCCAGGGCCTGGTCACAACTTCAGCCCGCGTGATCGTGAGCATGGGCGCTACGCACAGGCTTCTCAGTGAGGGCCCCGCCGCACGGCCCGTCACGGTGAGCAGCCGCCCATCAGACTAGCGCGGAGAACGATTCGGTTGCTGCCTACTAAGGTGACGTCCTCCGGCAACAAGGAAGAACCGTTCTGCGCCACCTAACTTGGAACGCTGCGCGAGAGCCCGATCGACGACGTGACCACGTCACAACTACTCGGCCGGCCAGTAAACTCGAACCAACGGCACCAAGGCCCGTCCCTCGAGATCGAACTCCTCATAGTGCGACGCGATCAGCGAAGCCACGTCGTCGAGACCGAGAAGCGTGAGCGGAACCGTGGCGCGTTCGGCTTCGTAGCGCGCCTCCTTGGTAAAGCCGCCAGAGCTAACATACAGACCACGATCCCCCTCACGCAGTCCGCCCAGAAAGCTCCTGATCTCTTGGGCACCCATCGGCGTCTTCGGCCGATGCTTAACCTCTACCTTGATTCGTGGAGTCTCCAGACCCAGCCCATCTGGAGAAGCGAATACGTCAACTCCGCGATCCGGGCCGCGCGGAGATACCCGCGTTCGGTATCCGAGTGACCGCAGGATCGCCGCAGAAAGCCTCTCGAGTTCGTGATCAGACAGCGCCTTGATTTGGTCCTTGATGAATTCGTGCGCTCTTTCGACGACGTCCTCTCGAATCTGTTCCAGCTCTTCGCGCTCTTCGTCGATACGCGGCTCGGTCGACGTGCCCCCCGCTCCCTGGAGCACGCTCTGAATGTCTGACCATACATCCTCATTCACCGAGAATAGAGTGAGCGTACTGCCAAGCGAATTCTTCGATGCCGCAGACAGCCGATCGCGATCGACGCGTGACTCCCAGCGAACGTCGCGTAGGTGTGAGTACTCCTCGATCGCTCCCTCTTCGAAGCGGTAGTCACTCGTCACACGACCCACCAGATACTCTCGGGCTCCACCGTCATATGTGATTACCGTGTCGCCGATTGCTACAACGCTTCGAAACTTGTGGATCACCGCGATAGCGTTCGCCTTCCGGCCCGCGCTCTGGTCGGGGAACTGCTCCACGTACGCGCTACGGATCGCATCCTGAGTCGGAACGACCGTGAGATCTCCGAGCTTGCCCCAACCAATCCCGACGTACCCACGCGTAAACTCACCTACTAGCCGGCTGCCTTGGCCCGCCCGAATCATCCAAACCGTACCCATGCTCGATCCCTCCCCGCGCTAACCGGCCACGTGACCGTCGATGACATCACTGAAATATCGACTGCCGAGATACGCGAGGTAGTCATCGTTCCCGTGGCCTTCGCGCTCCAGTTGTAGTCGAGCGAATACCTGCTGATAGGTCAGGGCGACAAGATTCACCTCGTCTGTGATCTCACATAACAGGTTTTCGAGTTCGATCCTGTGGAGCTGCGCCTCTTCTCCAGAGTGTTCGTACCAGAGGTAGAGCAACAGATATCCCTTGCGGCCGAATCGCGTCTGCAGGCCCAGCGCATGTTTGATCAGCTGCTTGGCGTCGAGATACACGAACGCGCGAGGCGCACGATTGAGCTGCGCCGCAAGCGACCGGCACCGAGGCATGTCATCCCAGAGCCCATCCAGTTCGAAGTAGCTGTCGGCGAACGCAGGCTTCGTACCTCCAGTTGCCAGAGGTCTATAGATCTCCGTGAACTTCGACTCGATAGCGGTAGGCACCGCGCCCCCGCCGCTCAGCAGCACGTCCAGGTGAGGGGCATGGCCAAGAAGCCCTGTGGGGAACTGCTGCTCGAACTGGATACTGTTCGCCCGTGGATCCGCGTCTACAGCCGAAAGTATCGGCGATGGGTCTCGATGCCTCCAGTAGTCGAACACGTTGCACGCAAGTGCCGCCGACGAACGCAGTGCGTAGAGGTTGCCCGGCTTATCGGGAGTACCCAGCTCGTTTCCTGCCCCCTCGCTGAATTCGCTTGCAGTAAGCTTATTGAGCGGCCGAAACAGATTGTCCTCTATAGACTTGGTCCGATCGTTCCTTGTATCGAAATCCACCTCCGCAGATACGGCCCATCGGCGTTGTGCATCCATAATGACCTCGTCGGCGAGGGCTCGGCACATGGGCACGCTCGTCCGTCGCTTGAACGTGGCTGCGAGATCATCCCGGTCGGACGCTGCACATCGCTCCGGCCAGTAGAAGCTTTCAGGAAACCGCTCGAAGTCGAAGCTCATGGAAATCCCGCCCCAGAGGTCAGTCGCCAGAAGCCGCGCGAATCCGACGTTCAGCAACCGCTCCAGAGGACCCAGATCGTAATCTTCGTAGTAGTCATATGGCGCTAACACCCGCAGCGCGATCTCGTGTGAGCTAATGAGCGGAAGGTCCGAGTATCCAAGCGAGTCGGCATGACGTCGCGAGAACAGGTAGATCAGAGCGTAGGTAACAACCTCCATCGCCGCATACAGCGGAGTATTGCTTCCGACCTTGAGTTCGATGAATTCGTACCGGCGACCACCGAGATCGAGCACCAGGTCGATGTTCCTGGCTTTATCCAGTCGTGCATCGATCAAGCCGGAGGACGTTGAAACTTGATTGTACAAACCGTCGCCGTACGAGCGGATCAGCTCCCTTTCGAGAGTGACCTCAGGGCTTGTGTTCTCGTCAGCGTAAACCGGGTTACTCTGGAGAATCCAATTTTGTTCCGATGGCGGGATTGACGCGGGTCGCACCGTCTCGTGTCGGTTCTCCTCGATCTGGTCGTACAGCTGCTGGAGCAGCAGACGACCGTCCACGCTCGGGAGATTGCCAGCGGCAAGGCGCAGAGAGCTGGCCTTGTGGCGGTAGTGAGGCGAGCTTCCGACGTTATCGAGATCGAAGAAGCTATCGATGATGTTGGAAAGGCCTTTCGTGATGCTCATGTGTTCTCGGCGGCGCGGACAGCTTGTCTACGAGTCTGAGACAACGAGCAGATAGTGGCATACAGATGACAACACGCCGAATGCCGACTCGCCCCTATCGATCAGTCGCGTCAGGGGAGACCATCTGACGCAGTCGTGTGATCATTCGTCGCTGTAGCTTCGCACGGCTTTGGGCGCAACCAGCCATCCAGGATGGAGCGCTTTCGTCAACTAAGCCCCTGCTCATACAGCGCCCGAGCAACGAGGCGCGGATCATAGCCCTCGAGACGGATGTGTTCTACGAGCTCACGATGCCCCGTATCCTCTAGACCGAACCTCTCAAGTATCTTCCGAACGTGTCGGTCTACAGGGACGGCGTCGAGCTCGAGCGCTTCGCGGACGAAGAACGCGAGGCACTTCCGACGCTTTCGTACATCGCTGAGTCGCGAGAGGAGGTCGAGCGCATCGGGCCCCGCTAACTCGATCAGCCGTTCACAGAGTTCGTCGAGAGTGAGGCCAAGGTGCCTCAAGCTCGAGTGCAGCGCGGTCGCGTGTTTGTACTGCCAACTAAGCCGAAATGGCAGACCGGCGACCGCCTCCGCATCGAGCGAGGAGAACTCGAACTCGCCCACCGCTCGAAGAAGCGCGTTCTTCTGTTTCAGTTGCTGCGGAGTACGCCACGGTCCAAGGCTCAGCGAGGTAAGGTACTTGTGCGTCCACGACTTAACCGGCAGCCCGACTTCCTTCGTACCTCGCACGCAACCGACCATCCACGCTCGATCCGGCCCCCAAGTGTCCCGCGTCAGTGCTACACCCAGGTCCGGTCGCTCTCGCACTAAGCTCTGGAGCATTTCCCGGACCTGCTCACGACTATCTGTCACTGCCTTCTGATCTCCCGGCGACGCAGTCGTAGTTGTCCCTGGATTAGACGCCGGAGAGAACGCCGCCAGCCGCGACCTCTTCATTGCATCTCCCCCTTAGAGTGTACGGCTGCGCCAGCGAACGGCGATCCACGTCAGATCGGGCAGATCCTGCCCGACAAGTCCGGGTTGCAGGTGCGCGACGCGAATCCGGTGGCCGTTCGTAATAGGGCCTCCGATCCCCCGGAAGGCCCTCGAAGCGCAACGTGGTGCGCTCGTACGCTGTCTGTCAAGGGATTTTCTCCGCCGTTCCAAGGGTGCTCGGGTGCGAGCCCAGTGAGCAGCCTCAACCTCGAGCCGGGCGCATCACGAGGGAAACTACCCAGTGCAAGCAGCGAACCGCCCCTGCCGCGTGGCCAGCTATACTTGCGAGAGGGAGTTTAGATGGCTGACCAGTCGATATCTGTCGGAACCGTCGTGGTGAATCCCCAACAGCCGGAATACGGGCCCGGCAAGGTGGTGGCGATTCGCGACGGAAAAGCTCGCGTCCACTTCCGCGATGATCGGGATGCAGACGTCCGCATTTACAAGATCGACGACGGCCCACTGGAGGCGGCCAACGCGCCGTCCGATCCGTATCTAGATAATCTCCCGTCCTTCGTCGACGGCGCGTTCGTCTCGAAGTCCTCGCTCGCACGCGTGACGTTCCAAGACGGACTACAGAAGTTTCTCGCACAATTCCCGGGAGGCTTCTCGGACTCGGACTACCTCGGCACCGGCAAGGCGGGTAGAGCCGAATCCGGCGAGCGCAACTACAAGTGGCGTGCGCACGAGCAGTACGAGGCCGAACTAGGGAACGGCATCGGCGAGAGCCTGCTTCATCGCGGCGAGATCGCAGAGCTGTCGGCTCGCGCCGTGCGTGTGGCTACCGGTGGCCTCAATCTACTCAGCCCCTACGAGTCGATGGCGTTTCGCGACGGCCTGAACGACGATCAGAATGCCGCAACGCGATACTTCGGTGCGTTGTTAAGCTGGAACTCATCCAGCGCGACACAAGCAGGGTTCGAAGCGATGGCCGATGCCGTTCGGGCGCTACCCGTCAAGGCGGGCAAGGCACGGGTCGCGACATGGCCGGTGCTCACACTCCTGCCCTACCTTGCCCGACCCGACACGTTCATGTTCCTCAAGCCGGGGCCGACGGGCGATTGCGCCGAGCGGCTGCGGTTCGAGCTGAGCTACAGCGCAAAGCTACGCTGGGTGACATACTCGCGGCTGACGGAGCTGTCCCAGCTCTTACTCGAACGGCTGCGTGAGTATGGCGCTAAGGATCTCATCGACGTGCAGTCGTTCATGTGGGTTGTGGCGAAGTACTGAGGGCGGGCGTTTCCACGTCGCTGTTGCTGCCGACCAACTACACCGGAAGATCCGTCGCGCCGGCTCGTCGACGTCGCCCCACTGAATAGATCACTCGAGACTAGAGAATCTGTAGACGATGGGAATACTCCTAGGGCTCGTAGTATGCGCTCTTGGCACGGCGTCCGCGTCGGCTTGGCTGGGGTATCGTCGCACCGGGCTTTCCGAACATCGCCGTCGAGTCCGTGCGAAACTTCGACCGCTCGAATCCCTCGCGGATGCGAGCGCGCGATTTCTCGAAGAACGTGATTCAGCTTTCTCAGATGCGGCGCAGGACTTCGTCAAGGAACAGCACATCGGGAGGATGCACGAGATTCCGATCGAGGAACTCAAGGATGCGGGCGCAACGAACGTACGCCTGTCGGCCCTGAGTGACGGCGGAATTCGAACTCTCGCCGACGTACATGGCATGTCTCAGCGACAGCTCGAGTCATTCCTCGGAATAGGCGCACTCTCAGCTTGCCGCATAAAGACCGCCGCAGACTCGCTGTACCGTCGGATCGAAAGCGAACCAGTCGCTCTACCCACGGCGAATTCGACGGACACCGGGGCGGATGAGCTGTTTAGCAGTGCGCTGTCGCTCCTGGATGCCAACCGTAGCCTGAAGCGGCCCGCGACAGCACTGTCCAGTGCTGTGGAGGATCTGCGACAGCGAGAGCAGCAGACCAAAGCGGCTTCTACGTTTACGCGTTGGTTGTTCGCCAATCCGGACGAAAGAAAGAAGGTAGTAGACAACGCGAGCTCCGCGGCCGACGCGATCGTTGCCGACGCGACCGCCCTGGTGCGCGACTCGAACACATCGACGGTCGCGAATGCGCACGCTGACCTGGCCGATCGATCGGTTGACGGCCTGAGCACTGAATCCTTACGGGCACGTACCAAGCAGAGCTATGCCGAGCTTTGTGCGCTGGTAGAGCAGCGCGTCGGGCAGTACGTGAGTTCCGCGTCGCGGAGTCGCGTTGGAATATCTGGGCGAGTCGCCGCCGAGATAGCAGAACGTGTGGACGCATTTGACCTGGATGTACGAGGTCTCGAAGTCACGCTACGCCAGTACCAGGCCTTCGGGACGAAATACCTTCTGACTCAGAATCCGACGATTCTCGGAGACGAGATGGGACTGGGCAAGACGATCGAAGCCCTTGCCGCTTTCGTTCACCTCAAGAGTGCGGGAGTCGGGCGTCATTTCGTCGTGGTTGCTCCGGCGGGTCTGACGATGAACTGGCAACGAGAGATCAGGAAATGCACAACGCTACGAGCTCACCTCTTACATGGCGCGACGAGAGACACGCAACTCAACGCGTGGCTACGACGAGGAGGCGTCGCTGTGACGTCCTACTCCACTCTCCGAACGCTCCCCCTGGCATCGCGGCTCGCCGCAGCCAAGCTTCCGATCACGATGCTGGTCGCCGACGAAGCCCACTACATCAAGAACCCGGATTCGCTTCGGACTCAGGCCGTGCGGGAGCTGGCAAGGATCTCGACATACGCGACCTTGATGTCAGGAACTCCGATGGAGAATCACCCCTCTGAGTTTCTCGAATTGCTAGAGGCCATAAGACCGGGGGAACGCGACACGATCACTAAGGGAATCGCGGATATCGGAGGAGCGTTCTGCTCTCCGGATAAATTCCAGGAGGCAGCTTCGTTATTCTATTTGCGCCGCAATCAGAACGATGTTCTTGCCGAGCTTCCTGAGTTGATCGAGGTCGAGGAATGGGTCGATCTCACGAAGAGCGATCTCGACGCGTATCGAGACGCGGTTTTCGACAGGAATTTCATGGGAATGCGACGCGCCGCCACGATCGGCTCCGGTGCAGGTCGGTCGGCCAAGCTTGATTGTCTGGATGCCCTGCTCCGAGACCACCGCGTCTCCGATCGCAAGGTACTCATATTCTCGTACTTCTTGGACGTTCTATCCGAGATCGAACGGAGGCAGAGCGTCTGCGGCACCATCTCCGGCAAGATACAGAGCGTCGACCGGATGCGTTTGGTTGATGAGTTCCAGAACCGACCTGGCCATGCGATCCTCCTCGCGCAAATCGAAGCCGGAGGGCAGGGCTTGAACGTGCAGGCAGCCTCCGCCGTCGTGATCATGGAGCCACAGTTCAAACCGACAACCGAGGCACAGGCCATCGCCCGTGCTCACAGGATGGGGCAAACAGAGTCCGTCCTTGTGCACCGCCTCCTCGCCCGAGGCTGTGTCGACGAGCACCTCAAGCGGAACCTGCACATGAAACAAGAACTCTTCGACGCTTACGCTCGAGAAAGCTTGGTCAAAGAGTCGAGTCCGAGGGCCACGTCGAAACAGATCGAATCGAAGATCTTGCGAATGGAAGAAGAGCGGCTCAGGGCGGCGTAGTAGCAGACCGCCAGCTAGTCGACGTTTCGGGGGCCGTATGATGCGGCGTTTCTAACGCACCGATGGCCTATGATACGGGGAGCACGTCAATTCGACCCCGACGGCCACAGCCACCACAGGCATGGCATCAGATCCAGCCCGACTCGGCCAAACGCTCCCATGCGGTCGCAATGTGATCTGGCTTGAATAGCCGTCGCTTACGCTCGTTCCAGCCATGTATCAGATCCACGGATTGCGTAGCGTACGTGGCGGGCGGTTCGCAATGCTTCGCGGTCCAATGGACCGTCGCGAGGAGTTCCATTCCGTACGGTGTTTCGAATCCGGCAATCAGATCAGCCACGCGCTGAAGACGCGCCTGCGAGTCTCCATGGCCAGCCAGCGCTGACGCGGCCTCGTCCATGGCCCCCGGTAGTAGTTCGATCTCCGCATCAGGGCTCTGACAGTCTCCGTAGCCGCGCGTGAAATGCCCTTCGATTCGTTCGAGGACCTTGTTCAGGTTCGTTGCGTACGGTCCGTAGTGGCCTGGCTCGTACTCTAGGCGAAGAGGTTCTCCAGCCTCTTGGAGAAAATACGCGAGCTTCTGCGTTTCGAGCAAAGTTCGAGGATACTCAAGCTCCGCATAGCGGTCCATAAGCGCTACCAGCAGGGCCCGCGCCGGGGTCATTGCTGGGCGTTCGGTCCGCACCGGCATCTCACGCGCCGGTGGCGCCCCTTTCGGCTCGTAGAGAAGAATTTCTACGTCCTCCAAAGTCTTAAGGGTCGCTTCGATAAGCGGCCGGACAACCGACCAGGACAGCCCTCCGTGCCCGCAGCCCAAGGGCGGAACAGCAACGGACTTGATAGACCGAGTCCGAATCTCGTCTCCAAGCGCCGTCAAGCCCGCTTCGATATCCTCGAGCCGCGAGTTGGCACGCCAGTGCCGCTTGGTTGGGAAATTGATGATGTACTTCGGGTTGACTACCTGCCCGGTGTCGCAAACCAGCATCCGACCGGGCTGTACGGCACCATCGCGGCAAGCCTTGGCATAGAACCTGAAGTTCTCCGGGTACGCTTGCTTGAACTGAAGCGCGATTCCCTTACCCATGTAGCCAACACAATTGACTGTGTTGACTAGGGCTTCGGCATCAGCCTCGAGAAGGTTTCCTTCAACTAACTTGATCATCGCGTTGCCACTATCAGACGTAGTACCAATCACGTCTCACGGCAATAGGCGGACGCAGGCGCTCGGGAAGGGCCTGGAGGATCTGGGCTACCTGGCGCGCTCGCACCGCATCGAAAACCGCGATTTCGCTGATCAACCGCCAAGGCAGGCCCTGGTGCACTAAGAACTCGGCTTGCTTTCTGCGCTGGCGGTCGTTGTCGTCCCGCGTATCGCTCCAGTAGCGCTCGTTGACCAAGCCCCAGTCCACCGCACCCAGCTGCGAAAGATCGTCGAACCAACTAGTGAAGGCCGCCAGTCCGTGGCCATCAGTGAACACGTAGCCCAAGCTACCGGCATCGACGGCCTGCGCCGTACTGACAAGGTAGATGATCGGTTCTTGGCCCTCGTCATAGCCAGCAACACGACCCGTCTTCAGATTAAGCAACATCACAGACAACCGCCCGAAATAGAACGGCACATAGTCCGGGATCACTCCTCTGGGGCCACAGCCGACCAGCTTTAGGTCCCGACTACTCTGCACGGCGTGACTATGCGTAGGTCGGTACGGTAGCCCATCGGCGGGAGTGTGGTTCGGTGCACAAGCAACACCGCGTTGGATTACCGTATCCAGATTATCCATGTGGATAATTCTATAGATTGGCGTCGGTGTCGGGTAGCTCATCGGGTAGCAGTGGTCGCCCGGGGTCGATAACCATCGGTGACGGTACTCATGAGCGGTGTTGGCAGACTGCCTCAGCTCATGCCATCGGCAGGGGTCGCAGCATTCGCCGATCAATCAGCGTCCGGAAGTGGCGCGCGACGCTCCGGGCCAGCGCGGAGTCACGTATCAACAGACCCATCTCGATATTCCGATCAAGCGCCGCCTCGGTGAAGTTCGCAGAAGTCATGAAAACCGCCTCTTCATCAGCAACAACCGCTTTCGCGTGGAGAACGCCTTCGGGGCCCTCTAGCTCAAGTGATCGCGGATCATAGAAAACGTTCGGCCGTACGGAGCCCGGCCAATCGGACGCCCAGAACCTGTCCGCGAACCTTCGAATCAACTCATTCGCGGCTGACGTATCTCCTCTCCGACGCTGAATGTTCAGCAGGAGAACCACGTGCAACGCTGGCGCTTCCTCCATCCTACGCGCAAGTACCTCGAACGCTTTCGGTCCGTCGAAGTACGCGTATGTGCTAGCCCAAACCGAACGCTCCGCCGAGCCGAGCAGCTCTTCATAGACCCTGCGCGTGTCTCGCGCGTGAAGCCCGGCCACCTCCGGACCGGACCACACGAGGTCTGGTCGCGGCACACGCGCTGTCGCCTCTTCCACCGTACGGATCCACGCCGCAGAACCCGGTCCTGCAATCCCCACGCGCGCGAGCGCGGCGAGATCTTCAAGCACATCCTCGCCGCCCTCTCGGAGATCTAACACCGATCGCAACGATCCCAAGCTGTAGGGCGATCTAAGCAGGCCAGACTCGAGCGCCGCGACGAGCCGCCTGCGGACATGGGCCGGCAGCGCGAAGACGGCTTCGGTCACGCCACTGCGCCGAAGAACGCTGCGTCGGTAACGCCGAGCACAGGCATTACGAGCGCACGGTCGAGATAATCGTTGCGCATCTCGCAGGAGGATTCGGCGACAAGCGCGCAGCCGTGGCAGGCCGCTCCGTGCAGCCAGCGTTCCTCCATGCTTTCGCCGGGAGCGTGCTGGGCGCAGATTGGGTCGTTCGAGCACAACGCGCCCATGCGTAACGCCTGCGCGAGGTGGTCCTCGAGGTGCCGTGCTTCCTGCACCAGACCTCCAAGCGTCCCTTCGGCGTCGGGGCTCCCGGTGTAGAGCAGAATACCGAAACGCTTCGCGTCTCCTTCTGCGTATATCCGTTCGCGAATTGAACTGGCTGGGTAGCCGCAGCGCATCGCGAGCGACTGGATGAGGAGGTGGGAAAGCGTATGCAGCAGTACGTACGGGCCGCCCGGAAACGAGCGCTGGCTCTTACGGTCCTCCATCCAGCGTTTATGCCCAGTATCGAGGAGCTCGAGCCGCCGCTTGACGGCCGCACGTTCCTTCCAGGCGTCCACGGCCCCCGCACGCAGCTGGAGAAACACACCCTCGCCCCGGTTTTCTACGGCGGGGAACCATTGCGGATCCAGAGCCAGCTCCGCGCGTTCGACATCGGTGTCGTACTCTCCGTGGATGTCCGGCGTGACGGCTTCGAATCGGGTAAAGCCGATCAGGGCCAGCACCTCGCGAAGACGGTGAAGCTGGATGACCGCTTCAATGTCGTCGCAACGCTTCGAGCGACGCCAGGCTCGATCGGGCAACCGGCGAGCATGGAAGTTCGGATCCACCGGTACGTCGTCGCCAAAGCCCTCGGGGACTGCCAGCAGTGCCTCGAGCTCGACCTGCTTTACGGGCCGCTCGCCCTCCTTGCCGTTCTTGATCTCGTCTATAGCCTCAAGGACTTCGTCGTCGGAAAACGGTGCGAGCTTCTCCGTAACGTGCGGAAGTCGCTTGAACACCTGGAGAGACTCGGATGAGTCCACGGCTTGTAGAACATCCCAGATTTCACGGACGGCCGCTTCCACGGCCGTGCCTCTCTCGGGGAGCGACAGCACGCTGACCACTTGCGGGAAGTAAGCATTGGAGGCCGTACGAACGAGCAGGCGGCTCGGCAGCTTGCAATCCTCGTTCGCGTAGCGACCGAGCCACGGCCGCGTGCCGCGACAGGTGCCCAGCGGATTTAATTCGATCACCGCGGCCTCGTACATGCCGCGTGATTTCTTGCACTCGCAGCGAACGACGAGGTCGGCGAGATCTCCACTTGTTCCGCGCTCATCAAGCCAGAGCTGTCGGGCTCTCGGGCACTCCGTCTCAGCTCCGTGTACGAATCGATGCCAGTCGAGATCATCGACGTGCCCTTTTGGGCACGCCCGCACGAACCTAGTGGCCACGACCTGCCGGCCATCGAAGAGCCCCCGGTCATCGAGCTTCTTGCGATGGACCAGTCGGCGCGACCGCTCGCGACCGTCCGTGCCTCTGGCCTCTTGCACCACGCACCATTCCGGAAAGCGCCAGGCGCCGATTCCACGCGCCGGCTCTCGAGGATCGTTCGAGTCCGGAGGCGGCGCGAACAGGCGCGGAGCCGAGACGCCCGTCATGGTCTGGAGCTTGCGCGCGAGCCGCAGCTCGGCGATCTCGTCGAGGTCACTCGTCTTGGGCCACGTCTCCAGTCCGCCGACGACCGCCGAGTGCCTTGGCAAGTCGATCAGCGCGCCCGGTCCGTAGGTCGTGATCACCTGGCCGCGGCGAATCTGGCCGTGCGCCTTGCGCCTCATTTGCCTTCCTCGATCTGGATTCCGCTGAGATCCCTGAGGAACAGGTTTACCTCGGGCTCTACATCGCGCAGCGATCTATTGGCACGGAACTTCCGATGGTGCTCGGATTCGAAGTCGTCGTCGAGCATTTCCCGGAGCAGGGGACGGGGCTGCTTCAGCTCATACTTTTGGTACTGCATCGTGACCCCGGCCGCCTGGTAGTCGTCAAGGACCTTGCGCCAGGAGTCGAGCAGGTCGACGATCCGGTTCTGAACGCTGCGCAGTCGCTCCTCCCGCTCGGCCTCGTCAGCGAACGGCTGGTCACGTACACGCTCGAGAAACACCTCGAGCAATCGGCGCTCGATCGCTGCCCGCGCGGCAGCGATCTGCTCGGCGCCCTTTGGCGGAGTCAGCGCCGGCTCAGCATGGCGCGCCAGTCCCATCAGCGCCCCGGCAAAGCCGCGGTCCAGTGCGCGTGCCGAGAAGGGAGTAACACTCGATACCTCCACCGATCGGTAGAAGGTCTCGTGGTAATGCCGGAAGCGCTCGTAGTGTGACCGGTCGCGTGGTTTGTGGATGTTCATGAGCGTCACGACGAGCCCGGGTCGCTTCTCGTCGCGCCCCACACGGCTCGTGGCTTGGATGTACTCGGCGTGCGTCTTGGGCTGACCGAGGACAACCATCAGACCGAGCCTCTGGATATCGAGCCCGACCGAGATCATGTTCGTCGCAATCGCGCAGTCTACGCGTTGATTGATGTCGTGGAAGCCGCTCTCAAGCCGTCGTCGGGCCTCGGCGACCTTGTCCGTCGGCACACGCGAAGTCAGCTCTACAACAGCTGAAAAGTTCCTGCGGTCTTGGAATAGCCCGCGCTCCTCGCCGATCCGCTTACGTTTGCCGTACTCCTTGATCGTGTTCTGAACCTCCTCCTCGAGGATCCTTCGAGCCCCGCCCAGCTCGCGAAGACTGTTGAAGTAGCCAAGTACGGTCATGTACGGGTCGGCGGGATTCTCGTGGTTGTCGTGTCCGCCCGCGTCGCGGTAGTTGCGCTCGGCGGCGCCCATAAGCGCGAGCCACACCTTGCGCATGACAACCTTCGGGTTTCGGCCCGTGGCGGCGATCCCGAGATAGAGTCGGGCCGGAACCTTCGTCGCCGGTTCGGTCTGGGCGAAGAAGGAGTCTCGCCGATCAGGGCCGGGCGGCGGAAACACCTGGGTGATGGGTCGCGCGAAGAGCGCCTGGATCTGGTCTTGAGCCCGGCGCACGGTTGCGGTCGAGGCGACGATCTTGGGTCGCACTTTGCGACCGTCCACCTCGCGCACACACAGTGCCTCGATCGCCGCCTCGTAGAGGCCGGCCATCGTCCCCAGCGGCCCGGAGATCAGGTGGAGCTCGTCCTGGATCACGAGGTCGGGCGGCGGAAGTGGAGCCTCGAGCCGCGTGCCCTTGCCCGGCTCCGCGGCCCCGTAGAATCCCGTCGCATCGTGCCGCTCGGCGCCGCCGAGGAGCATGCCGGCCTGTCCGACCCAGGGGAGCGCCGCGAACTTGTCCACCGTCGCGATCAGGAAGGCCGGGAGTCGCCGGTAGATCGGCTCGTCAACGGCGACGATCGGGAGCGCGCGGTCGCGCGTGAAGTCGCATTCGAAGTTCGTGCAAACGATGCGAAGATTGCGCGGGTGGTCGGAGTCGGGTTCGAGAGAGAACGAGTCGGGCTGAAAGCGCTCCCCGCACCATGGGCAGTTCTCGAGAGGGATCGGCGCGGGCTTATGATTTGGGTCGTTCTTGAACTGACTGACCTTGCTACGTGCCGCATCCGAGCGTCCGTCGCCTTTGTGCCCGAGAAAGTTGGGGGTCGCAGCCTTCCCCACCCAGAGGCCGATCTCAAAGGGCCACTCGCCATAGCGCGAGACGTTCTCTTCTCGCTCGAGTTCGAGAGCACACACCAGTCCAGCGGCGCGGCCGAGCTGATCCAGCGTGAGCAGCCGTAGCGTGTAACGCATGATCACGCTGATCCCGGCGCCCGCTACTGCCTTCTCCCCCGGGTTGCGCAGCCTCCTCAGCACCATCGCGAACGCCGCAAGACCGAGATACGCCTCGGTTTTGCCGCCGCCCGTCGGGAAGAACAGAAGGTCTACTGTCTCGCGGTTCGGGTCATTTGGGTCGGCGAGGCCAGGAAGGTTCAGCAGAATGAAGGCGAGCTGGAAGGCGCGCCAGCGGGGCGTCTCGATCGACAGACGCTTCCGCAACGCGCGCGATACAGCGCGGTTTGCCACGCAAAAGGCGTCGAGGGCGGCCGGATCCTTGACCAGGACTCCGATGCCGTGTTCGATCCGGTCGGCGGCGACGCCAGCGAAGCGCAGAAGCTGCTCTGCCGTATCGCGCTGCGTGCTCTCAAGCTGCGCGACGCCCTTGCGACCTCCGTTCTCGTCATCCGAAATCCACGCCCTATAGCTGGCGACGAGCGGCCGCAGGGCTGCCTCGGCCGCGGCCCCATCGGCTAGAGCACCGAGCGCCTCCATCGAGAGCTCGACACCCGGTACGTCCGCAGTTGCCGTCTTTTCCACCTCGGCGCTGGGGATCCAGGCGGTGCGCAGCACATGACACGCGTCGTCGACGAGCTCCCATTCAGCGGAGACACCGTGGCCTGTGGCGTATTCGGGAGTGTCGGCGTAGTGGAGATCGGCGACCTGCTCGTCCCACTCCGCGACTCGCGCCCCGCGCAGATCCGGCCGGGGCACGAAGGGACGCTCGCTGCGCACCTCAATCTCGGGTTGGAAGGCGTATGCGAGGTCGGGCTCCCCCTCTTCTGGCGCGATCGGCGTACGGTGATTGACGAGGAAGACGGAGACGGAGCGCGTCCCGGGAGGGAGGTGCGTCTCGAGATCGTCCGCAGAGATCAGCCGCTCGACGACGTGGAGCTGGAGGCCGTCGGAACCCGGCACCTTGTGCGCCACCGGATCGCCCGCCCCGGTGAGTGGCAGCGCGACAGTCGCCTCGCGCGGCGCTCGTTGCCAGACGGGCGCGGGCTTGTCGTCCCGGTCCTTGATCTCCGTTTGCGCGTAGTCGCCCCAGCGCACAGTCGCCGTGAGCCCCGTCACTTCCTTCGGCACAAGGAAACTCAAACCCATCGACGAAGGGAAGAAACTCTTCTTGGCAGCCTTGCGCTCCTCGTTCGACTCCTCTGCGAGACCCGCCGACTGCGGAACCTCCCCTCCAAAGTCGTCGTCCTCGCCTGCGGCGGCGGCTTTGTCCGGAGGCGTGCCCGATGGGATGAGAAAGCCGGTGAGGTACCAGTTCGAGGGCCGCACCCAGCCAGACAGTCGCTCTTCGGAGAGCGCGTGCCCGGCCCAAGGGCCGACGAGGTCGAGCTTTAAGGCCTCGACTAGTCGCGTGCGCACCCCCAAGGAGCTGGCCGGCGCCGTGTCCTCGTTTCGCGTCGTCATGAGAAGAGGTCTCCCGTTTCCGATTCGTTGCGCGTGGGCTTGGCCGCCGCCTTCCGGGTGCGCTTCTTCGTCGTGTCAGCGCCGGAGCGAGCCTCCTCCTTGGCCCGCTCGGCGTTGAGCTCAAGGAGCCGTGCGAGCACCTCGTCCCGGACTTCGTCGGGCCAACGGTAGCGCCAGGGCCTCTTCTTGTCGCCCCATTCCTCCTCGTCGATCTCGTAGTCGAGAAGGAACTCGGAGTCCATGGAGAGGTCAGTCCAGCCGTAGGCCGCGAGCACGGCGCGATCCATGTCGGCGTGCAGCTCGCGGAGCTTCGCGATGTCGGGGTCGCGCTCGTCGGGGTCGTGGAAGCGGTTGTAGGTTTTCGTCAGGCCTTCGGCGTTGCGGATCATGAGTGCGGCGCGGAACTCATAGTACGCGCGGCCGGCGGCCTCGAGAGCGGGGCTAACTGCCCAGTCTCGAGGAAAAGGAAAGTTCTCGTAGCAGTCAGAGGGGGTGTAAAAGGGTCGATCCTCATGCGTACCGCCGAAGAAGTTTGCCCATATCTGATGAATCCTCGACTGCAGCACTGCGAAGGCAGACTGGGCTTCAATTAGGAAAACGATAAGTCGATTGCTACACAAGACATGAGAATCGACATACGCGAACGCCAGATGCTTCGAAACCTTCGAGCAGGCGAGCACACGATGTACCGACTTCATGTCTTCCCATAGCGCGGGTCGCGGCCAGAGGAACTGCCACCATGGCATTGATGCGATCCTGCGACTCTTCGATTCCCGCTCGGGCTTGACAGTTTCCCGCACTAAGGCGAGCAACGTCGGCCATCGTCGTTCAACCTCGGCAAGGTCACGCTTACCGAAATATATGACCATTCTGTTCGGTTGTTGGTCTGGGCTTGTGTTCAACTCCTCGCCGCCGAGGTAGGGGAATACCACCTCCTTCGCAGCGGGTTCGCGCGTCAGAATATTTTCAAGGAGGCTGGTGGGATGAGCGCCGTCCGTGCGGTCGCAAAACAAAAAGCCCGCACCGTACGGTATGAACCCCTCGTAGTATCGAGGCTGACTCGCAAGTGGCCGAGGTGCTCTGTGCTCACCTCTATGGAACAGGAACGCCGTAATCCGGTTGACTTCTCGGCCGTCAAGAATTCGAGCGCGGTTCCATTCTCCACGGATGATGTGAACGACCGAAATCGTCACCGCTGCCAGGCCAGGCCATGGAGTCCGGGTTGTTGCTGCGAAAATTTCGCCGCCATTCTCGCAGATCCACTCTAAGCCGGACTCCCTCGTATCGCCTTGTGTGATCGTGTTGGTAGCGACTAGTCCAAGAGCGCCGTCCTTCCGCAATAGAGAAAATGCGCGTCGGAAGAAGTACGCGACGAGATCGGCTTTATCGCCAGCGGCAGGCGTCGCTTGTCGTAGAGCGTCGATATACGGCTTCGAATGAGCCGCACTGATCCGGGTGCCTCCCAGAAACGGCGGATTACCGACAATGGCGTCGAACGCCGGATTCTCCCGCTCGAATACTTCCGGGAACTCGATCTCCCAGTGAAACGGTGCGAGTGGCTGATCTGCGTGGCGGCGTTCTTCGAGCCAGCCGCGGTAGCGCGCGGCCTCGCCGCTCACGACCGCGCTCGCATACGCGCTTCGCTTCGCCTCCCTTTCTTTTGGCTTAGCCCCTTGAAAAAACGCTGCGAGCACGAGATCCCCAAAGAGCCGCACCTTGTCGAGTTCGAGCTGCGCCGCGTCCCAGAGGTCGCGTCGTTCCTGATCGGAGACCTCCTCGCCTGCCTCTCTGATGCGCCGGCGCAGCTCGGCGACTGCGCGCAGCTGCTCACGCATTCGCGCCCGGAACGGACTCTCCCAGGTGACACTCGTATCCCAATGAAAGACTTCGATCTGCAGTCGCGAGAGTCCGACCAGCGAGTCGCCGTGTCGCAGTGCATGGTCCACGAAGGTGAGCGCGTGCTCCTTTGCCAGCGTGACGAGCCAGAGCGATACCTTGGCCAGGTCCACCGCCACCGGGTTGCGGTCAACGCCGTAGAGACAACGCTGGCCGACTAGCCGGCGGGCGAAGACCACCTCGTCCTCGTCGGCCGGGACCTCGGGGAGGTCGTCGTGGGCGTGCCACGCTTCGACGAGTGCATCGCCGAGCTGGCGGCAGGCCTCGACGAGGAACGCCCCCGAGCCCATCGCCGGGTCGCAGATCTTGAGCTCGAGGATCTGCTCGGGGCGCGGCGGCCGGCCGTCTTCACCGCGCAGCTGAGTGAGGATTGGCTCGAGCGTAGTGCGCACGATCGGCTCGGTCAGTCCCCGGGGGGTGTAATGCGAGCCCGAACGACGCCGCTCCTCGCTCGGCTGGAGGACCATCGCGCCCTTGGGCACCAGGTCGGGTGAGGCGGCGAGGTCAATGACCGGTAACAGCGCCGCGTGAAGATCCTCGAGGGTTGTGGCTTCCTTCGCCGCCTTCTTGAGCTTGTCGGTGAGTTTGCGGTCGGTGCGGTCGCGAAGCCACTTCTCCCGTTTAGCACCGGGCTCGCCGACCAAGGCCTCTAGATCCACCGCCGTGGGCGCGCCGTGCTTCTTTGCGGCTTTGATCGCCACAGCGCGACCGGTCGCGGTCTCGAGTCGGAAACCCATCATTGTCTCGTAGACAGAGCCAATCTGCTCTACGTCGAGTGCTCGGTAGGAGATTCGCTCACCACCTAGGACGAGCAGTTTCTCGAGCGCACGGTAGATCGTACCGTCGGGCACGAGCGGCGGCTCGATGCGCTCGTGTTCTTGCGCCGCACCGCCAGACGTACGGCCCTCGAGGAACAGGAAGCGGTCGGGGTCGAAGAGGACGCCGTGGCGCTTGGGCAGTCGCATCGCGCCCGCCTCAGCACCGTCGTGGATCATCCGGAAGAGTACAGTCAGCTGCGCCCAGGCTCCGTAGCGCTGGTCCATCGTATCCGGGAATAGCGCGGCGTCCTCGCGCAAACGGTCGTACAGACCCGCGACCGAGTAGTACCGCAGGAAGGTTTCGTCTTCGGGCAGCATGTCCCGCTCTTCGGCGAAGAGGACGAAGACGAGCCGCAGGATGACGGTGAGGAGCGCGCGGTAGACCTCGTCGGGATGCTCGGCGAGGGGCTCCCGCAGCAGCTCACCCTTCGACGCGTCGTGCGCTGCCTGGAAGCCACGCAGCAACTCGTAGAGGGCGTGAAGCACCTGCTCGGCTAGGCGCTCGCTCACCTCGTTTTGGAACTTGCGGCTGTCCTCTAGTAGGGCGGCGAGCCTCTGTTGGCGCGGCAGTGCGAGCAGCCGCGATTGACCGAGGAGCAGGCGCAGCGAAGTGCAGATCGGACGGCCGGCCGTCTGCACCATGTCCGTCACCCGGAAGTCCATCCAGCCCGAACTCTCGCCGCGCGGCGCTGAGATCAGGCGAAGGGCCCGGCCGTTGAAGAGCAACCCCGCGGAGACGCCCGTGCGGCGAAGGAGCCGCTCCATGCGGCCGTGGGGCGAGGCTTCGAGCTGGCCTTTTGCGGCGGCGACGCGGTCGAAGTGTTGGCCGGGATCGAGCACGCGCACGAGGAGCTGCCACGGTAGCTCGCCCTCTCGGGGATCCATCTCGCGTACGGCAAAGTCCGGACGCAGCGTCTCTCCGTAGTCGGCGAGGGCGACCTCGAGCTCGGGTGGAATCGGGCTTTCGGGCGTGCCCGCGAAGCCCTTGGCGGAAAAGCTCCAGCCGAGGACGGAGGCGGCGAAGCGCTGGAAGTCCGGCAGCCACGGCTCTGGCCCTTCTTTCGTGTCGAGCGCGCGCTCCTCTGCGCTGTCTCGCAAAAGCCGCTGCCCTTCCGCATCGCGCCGGTCAAGAATCGCCCCGGCCCGCACCAGGGCCGGGGCCGAGACCACGAGGCCCGTCGGCTGTATGAAGCCGATCCATTCGAGGTGCGCGACAATCTCCGGATCGAGCTTGGCTTTGGCCATCAGTTCGTCTCCGGCCAGAGGTAGACGAGGCCGACGGGTTCGACGCGCCTCGCGCGGACCTCATAGAACTCGCGGATGCGCTGAGGCTCCTGCTCGAGATCGCGATCGAACTGATCAAGGCGCGTACGCCAAGCACTCATGTTGGATTGGAGCTGTCGCTTCTCATCCTCGTCGAAACCCAGTGTCAGCTGCGTGAACTTGCCCTCGTGCTTCTCGAGTTCCTCGACGACCCGCTTGCGCTGGCGCTCGAGCGTTTCGCGTAGATCACGCTCCTCGCGCTCACCGCGCTGGCGCAGCCGCTCAATAGCGAGTTCGGCCAGCTCCTCGGCTCGCGGCTCGAGCTGCGGAAGGAGCTCTTCGATGTCACCGACTGCCGCGCCGAGGAGGTTGCGCTGAATGGTCTCATTCGGCGCGCGACCGCCGTCACCACGCAGTGACTGTTCCAACAGGTCGAGCGTCTTCGTTTCCGCGTCTCGGGCGTACGCCTTGAGCGGGCCCTTGCGCTGGGAGGGGTCGGTCCAGCGCGCAGCGAGAGGTACGAGCTCTTCGTGGAGCCGCTCGGCCCCGCGGCCATAGAGGGAGAGACGGCCGAGGAGGATCACGCGCGGGATCGAGTCCGCCGCCTGCGCCAGGCAGGCACGCGACAGGTCGTGGTGGATAAAGCCCTGGGAGCGGAAGCGCGCGAGCAGTCGCTGGGCGACTCGCTGCTCGAGATGCAGGTGGACGGTGTCCTCGCTAAGGACACCGACATCCTCGAAGACGACCTGGCGAATCGGCGCCTCGCGACGCCACTCGGCGAGCTTCTGGTTGGTCTTCCGCGGCGCTCGGAGCGTATCCAGCGTGGCCGCCCAGCTGATGTCAGTCTCGGCCCGTCGGTCCAGCGGCGGGAAGCTCCAGGCCGGGTGGCCATGTTCGTCCTTAGTCTGTGCAAGCTGCTCTGCGCCCAGCAGCTCGAGCGAGCATGAGAGCGCATCCCGGAACGGTGCAGCCTCGAACCCCACCCACTTGCGCGACCCTTCGAGAAGGTTCTGGCAGCGCTCGATCTGCGTCTTAAGGTCTTCCTGACGGTCGCGCGAGATCTCGAGTTCCTCCGCGCTGATGCGCTTACGCTCCTCGTCGAGGTCGGCCTGCTCGATCTCGCGAGCCAGCTCCTTGGCATCGCTGTGCCGAATACCACGGCCAAGCCGGCGCTCGATGTCGTCGTCGATGACCTTCGAGAGACTGCCGAGTTCCTTCTTGATCGTCTCCGTCTTTCGGACGAGGATCTCGAGGACACGGTCTTCGACGCGCTGAGGCAGGACGAAGTAGTGGCAGCGGACGGCGTCGGCCGGCTGCAGCTTGCGGTCGATGCGGCCGTTGCGCTGCTCGATGCGGCCCGGGTTCCAGGGCAGGTCGAAGTGGAAGAGGTCCGTGCAGTGGGCCTGGAAGTTGAGACCTTCGCGGGCGGCGTCGGTGGCGAGCAGGATCCGCAGCGCATCCTTCGCGGGGTCGGTGTTGAACCGACGCTGGATCTCCTTGCGCCGCGTGCCGCTTGTCAGGCCGTCGATGACTTCGATGCGCTCGTCCGGGAGCTCGCTGCCCTCGATAGCCTCCTCGATGATCGTTTTCAGGTAACGCTTCGTGCCTTCGCGGTTCTCAGTGAAGATCAGCACACGGCGGTTGTTCCATTTCGCGGGCGCACCCGTCGGTGCCTGGCCGAACGGTGGTAGATCCGGGCAGAGGCTCTCGCGTATCCAGTCGATCAGCTTTCGAGTCTTGGCGTCGGGGAGATGCCGAGTGTTCTGCGCGATCTCCTGCATCCGGTCGAGCAGCTGTTGCTCGCGACGCCACAGCGCCTCGGCGTCCGCGTCGCGAGCCGTGCCCGCCTCGGCGGCGGCCGTGATGGCCGCGACCTGGCTCTCTTCTTCAGCCTCGAGCTCCTCGGCCGTCCATGTCCCGCGCTCATCGTCAGCATCTAGGGTTGCAGTGAAAAGCGAGGACTCGACCTCGACGGCTGCTGGCGCACCGTCGGTGGTGGGCCCGCTCGCCTTCTCCCACTGGCGCTCGACGGTCTTTCGGTGAACCTTGAGGCTACGGGCGAACGCCTCCGTCGAGGAGAGAAGTCGCTGCTGTAGCCCAACAACGAGCAGCCCGGCGGCTGCCTGGCTCCGCTTTGACGTACTTGCGTAACGCTCCTCACGCACCGTTCGGTATTCGTCGAGGAGCCTTGAGAGCTCGAGCTCCGGAGCGTCGTTCGGCAGATCGGCAATCTCGATCCGTTCGACGATTCGTTTGGGGAAGCCGCCCTGAACCTCGCGGATGTCCTCCTTGAGCCGGCGCACCATCACGTCGTCGAGTGCACGCTTGCCGCGGACCTCTACGCCCCGGGTGAAGCGATAGGGATCGAGCAATTCGAGCAGCGTTGAGAAGCTGTTCGAGTGGCCGTTATGTGGGGTGGCGGACAGGAAGAGCCGGTGCTCGAAACGCCCGGTGAGGTCGCGGACGGCGCGCGTGAACTTCGTCTCGATTCCGTAGCGCCCGCCGCTGGAGGGAGCGGCGTGGTGCGCCTCGTCCAGAATTAGAAGACTCCCCGGCAGCATCGGCCCAAGCCACTCGCGAAGGGGAGCGACGTAGTTCTCATCCGATAGGAGATTGTGCGAGACCAAGAAGCGGCTGTGGGTTCGCCAGGGGTTCACGCCGAACCCTCGCTCCCGGCGCATCCTCGTCAGGTACTGGCGATCCAGGATCTCGAATACCAGACCGAAACGATCCTCGAGCTCGCCTTTCCACTGCTCGAGGACGGACGGGGGCGCCGCGACAACGATGGTCTTCGCTTTCTTACGCAGCAGTAGCTCGCGAGCGATCAGGCCAGCTTCGATCGTCTTTCCGAGACCGGTGTCGTCGGCGATGAAGAGGTTGACGCGCGGAAGCCGGAGCGCCTTGCGCAAGGGTTCCATCTGGTAGGCGTCGATCTTGATGCCGGCACGGAATGGCGCCTGAAACAGATTCGGATCAGTGGCCGTAACGCAGTTCCATCGCAGGGTGTGAAGGAACGCTGCGAACTGGCGCGGAGCATCGAAGCCCTTGGCGGCGAGATCCTGCCAGCCTTCTTCCTCGAGAATCCGGCGGTCGAGCTCGTAGTCCCAGAATACGTCGAGCGCCTGGCCCTGGGCGTCGTCGTCGGCGCAAGCCAACCTGACTATCGATGAACCGCCAGTCGTTGTTGATTCGACGAGTTCCTCGACCAACCACCTTCTAGAGCGTAGATAGACGAGTTCGCCTACCTCCGGTAGTCGCTCCGGGAGTGATTGGCTTGCCATACGCGTGGTCAAACGAGACGCCCTCCTACGACTAGCAAGGTACGGCCGAACAGCCCATCCGCCGGTCGCAAGAGCTCGCGATTGTCAGCGACAGGGTCTACTGCAGGCGGCGTTCCGCAGTCCAGGCCCCCCTCACACCGGGCCAGCGAGTCGTTCGAGCTCTTCCTACTCTAGGTGTCGCCCGAGCTCGCCCAATTACGCCACATCTGTAGAACCAACCAAGCATGCAGCGCAGTGACGAGAGCACTCGCTCGGGCTCTGAAACGACGCAGAACGGGTCAGCGATAGCGGACTGTCGTCTCGAAGGTAGGGGGAACTCCCTAGACCACAGCGAGCAGCCTCGCTGGTCGCGGACCACAGTGGCCGCCCGGGCCACCGACTGCTTACCAGCTGCTTACCGGAGGATCAGAGGTGAAGAGTGGATTGGCTAAGTGCCCGAAATACTGGCGCGCCCGGCATGATTCGAACATGCGACCCCCAGATTCGTAGTCTGGTGCTCTATCCAGCTGAGCTACGGGCGCGTATCTCGCTTGATGATCCGAGGACCAAGCAACCCGCCAAGCCCGGGCCTGGAAACCCTGAACCCGTCGGGCAACCGCGAAAACCGAGGGATGATACCCACAGCCTGCCCACCCCGCAAGCCGCGTAGCCGACCGAGACGTGGCCCCCGAAACGAACCGGAAATCCGCCGCGAGGTCGAATCCGGAGCCCGTCGCGCGAACCGCGCCGCGAGCCTCCCCCGAACCGTAACCCGCATCGCGGGCCTTATAGAAGGATACTGCCAGTAGATCCGAGCCGCGCGAACGGCAGCCCGAAGACGCGTGAGCCGACGAGCCGACCGCTCCGTCAACGAGAGATGCGACGGCCCGAAAGACTCGATGGGTTCGAATACTCGAAAGACCCCGAACAACGCCCCGCCCCTGCGAGCTCCGCCTCTACCGCCTCATCGCCGGCCCGGCCGACCTTCCGCTGAGCCGATCCGCATTCCCGTCCCCGTCGGTGTCATGCCAGGTCGCACCCGCCGAGAGCGCCTGGAAGCAATCGGGGTAGAACGTCATCGACTCCAGGGTGTCGATCTTCATCGGCGTGGCGTGCGGCTCCTCGGTGAGATCCGTCGTCGCCCAGTCCAGCGAAAGCACCCACGGATCGATCCAAAGGCTCTGGATCACGTGGCGCTGGTCGGCGGGCTCGTCCACGCGCGAGGGGCGGCGCTTGCCGCCGTGGCCTTCCCAGCCCCACTGCATCCACACGCCGTTGTAGTCCTCGGCGATCTTGGGCGGGTGGCTGATCTGGAAGTCGAACCAGGGCTGCACCCACTCCATCTCGTAGGCCATGAACGTGCGCAGGATCTGCTCCACGTCCATGTCGGCCACGGCGAAGCGGTGGTCGCGGTTGTCGGTGAGGTAGATGCGGAACACCTGCTCGCCGCGCGTCCACTGCACGTTGTCGGGGGTGGAGTCGACGAATACCCAGGCCGAGCCGGGCAGGTCAACGGTGAAACAGGGGCGGTCGGGATAGTTATGCGCGTAGCGCAGGCCGCTGGTGGTGACCTCGGTGAAGAACGAGGGAGCGTCGGCATCGCGAGCGATGATCTTGGCCGCAATGGCTCCGCAGCCATGCAGGCACACGGCTGCCACTACCAGCGCAATGCGGGAAAACCAGTGCATTTACGAGTACGGACTCCGTTCCCACCGCTTTAATTCGGCGCCCCCCCGGCGCAGTACCCGAATCCGGCGGCAGAACAGGAATTAAACATTATAGTGGCGGAGAGGGAGGGATTCGAACCCTCGGAGGAGTATAACCCCCTCACTCGCTTAGCAGGCGAGCACCTTCAGCCACTCGGTCACCTCTCCGCAAGGTAAAAAGGAAGGTCTGCTCGCCCAACATTACCTGAAGAAACCGGTCGCACAACTGCATGCGGTGCGGCACAACCCTGCTGGGGGCCGCCTTACAAAAACGGCCATGGTTCGCCACTTTCGTCTTGCCGCAACCGCATTCTACCCGTTAAAGCCCCGATATTGCTGCGCGTAGGCCATGGCATGGGCGTTGCTCTCTCTGTCCGTGCGCTTTTGTCCGCCCTTGGGGACGAGCGCGGGCAGGGGCAATGCAGCAGACACCAACGACCGACGACAAGACCGAAGCCACGAAGACGCAGCCCGAGATGGCAGCAAAGCTTTCGCAGACCGCCGAGCTCGGCGAGCCTGCCAGGCCGGCCGAACAGGCCACGCCCGGCGAGCCAGCGAAGATCATCTCGATGGCAATGGCGCGCAACCGGCGCTCCGAGCGAAACCGGCCCCGCCCCGAGCTTCCCGAGCTGCAGGACCTCGACCTGCGCGGCGTCGATCTCGACCGCATGACGCCCGAGGCTCGCGAGCACTACTGGTTCAACGTGAACAAGTACGCGCGCCACCTCTACGTTGCCTCGTGCGACCTGAGCATGACCGAGTGCAACCACCCCTACTCTCCCATCTGCGTGCACCACGTTCGCGACGCCGAGCTCACCCGCATGGGCATGGGCCCTGGCCGTGGCGCGGGCAAGCACTTCGGGCTGCAGTTCGCGCTCGATGCTTTGCAGATCCTGGGTGCCGCGGTGTGTGGTGCGCTGGCCACCAAGCCGAACATGATCGACGGCATGGGGCCGATCCCGCTGGCCTCGGCACTCACGATGACGGTGCTGATCTTCCTGGCGCGCGAGACGCTGGCGGCGCGGTCGTAGCGGCGGCGCTCGCCGAGCGCTCCCCCTTCTCAGCCTGAGGCGCGTCCGCGCGACCAGCGCGACGACATCGTTCGGCGCGGCGCTACTCGCCTACCTCGATGCGGCAGTCCGCCGAGCACCCGTCGCCCGACTCGGTGTTGCCGTCGTCGCACTCCTCGGCCACCAAGCTGTGGACGCGGAACCACGCGCCCTCCGGCCTGTCTTGCTCGTAAGACCACGCGCCCTGTGGAGCCTGGTTGCTATCGCACAGGCCGTCGGAATCAGTCTGGACCTCGACGGCGATGAGATCGACGTTGGCTCTGATGCTGATCTCGAAGAAGCAATCGCTACAGTCGAGTGACGTGGTCGACGACTGGCCCGACGTCGTGGTCGTCACCTGCGACACGCCGGCCGCTGCGCTGCGACGTGATGGCAGGTAGTTGCAGTAGCACCCCTCGTTGTACGTGTCCGTCGAGACCGAGTCGGTCACGATCTCGTAGTTCGGATCGAGCGCCTTGGTGACCCGTACGTCGAACGGCGCGGGGCTGTTCGGCCCGACATCCTCGAACACCTCGCAATAGCCGACCGAGACAGTTCCGGTGAACGGCGTGCCGGTGAAGGGCTCGCGGATCCCGTCGCCGCAAAACGGCTCGATCGGGCATTCGGGACAGTTCATGGGCACCGGCACCTCGGTGGCCGCGTGCAGGATGATCACCGCATCGGTCGTCGAGATACGTCCGTCGCCGCTGACATCGCATACGCATAGCTCGCAGGTATCGAGCTGCAACGCAGCGCGGAGCGCCAGCAAGGCGTCGTTCGGCGTGACCTTCTGGTCTTCGGTGGCGTCGCCGCACACGACGGGCACGGATCCAGCCGCGGCCTTGCCGGCCGAGAGCAACACGAAGGAGGAGACAACTACGGCAAGGAACCGATTGCGTGTGAACATGCCGACACGTCCCGCGGAACCGTAAGGCGTGTCCGGACAGCGAAGCGCCGTCGGCACCGCTGCGCGAAACGTACCACCCCGGTCAGCGGAGCGTCAATGAGCTCGGCCGACCGCGCTCGCGGACACCGCGATACTCGAGATTGGATGCCTGTTGTCGCGAAACGTGCGGGCGCAGTGAACGCGCGGCCAGCACTGACGCACGGATCGGCACCGTGACGCTCCACGGTGAGTTCGGCCGCACGAAACCGCCGGCAACATTCCCCGGGGAATGCTCGCGCACGCGCCGCGAGCCGAACGACCGCAAAGGCCATTCGACCCGCGCCGCGTGCGCTTCAGCTAATCGACCGTCGCGCGCAGCGGATGCAGCGTCGCACCCGACGATGCGGGGGCGGGCTCGGCCGGCTGCTGCGTGGTGGTCTCGTCGGCGGGCTGTTCCTCGCTCACCAGCTCGGGGCCGGTCACGAGGCGCAGGCGCCGACGGCTGTCGGAGCTGATGCGCAGCACCTTGCGCACGGTGGGAGCACGAGGGCCGCGCGCGGCCCTGTCGATGAGCTCCCAGCCGTCCTGGAACACGGCGTACTTGCCGCGGTAGGCGCGCTTGCTGCCCTCGCGCACCGAGGAGCAGAACGTCAGGCCGGTGATCGCTTCCCACGGGATCGTGAACACGGTCACGTCGCTCGGCGCCTTTCCCCCGTTCGGTGCTGCGGCGAGGAAGCACACGAAGAAATCGCAGTACTGCTCGGGCCGCTTGCCGTGACGGTGAAAGTTGAACGTCCAGCGCTTGTAGGAGTAATGGGAAACTTCGCCGTTACGCTTGCGGTAGGTTTGCTGCCGATCGGAAGTAGGAATTGCGTAGCGTACGGCGATGCGAACTCGGTCTTCTAGCAGGAAGTCGTAGCCGTCGCGGATGTCCTCCACCCGCTTGGCGTTTAGGCCCATCGACTGAAGCGCCATCTGGCAGATCGTTGCGGCGTTGGCGTGCGTCAGGTTAGGAGCCTGGGTCGCTGCGTTCTTCATCGTACCACCCCACCAGTCTTGCCCCGCTGTACGCGGTGCCCATGCTCACCCGGCGCAGTGTCCCCCCGGAATCGAGTGAGCCCTCTTTACCAACCAGCAGGCCCGACCACTCGGGCTGCTAATAAAGCGTATCAGCTATGGAGCGCGCGCTCACATCGTGGGAACGCACCAACGCACGTACCCGCAATATCAGGGTTTTCCCCGATAAAGTGCAGACGTGGTCAAGTGCAGGATTCTTCAGTCTTCGGCGATGCCGACGAGGCGGTCGACGGCAAGTGTGGCGGGGGCTACGAGGCTCATGAGGTCCACGCCCTCCTGCTCCATCCACACCATCAAGAACGAGTGCGGGATGCCCAGGATGGTCACTGCCATGAGCTCCGAGGGTAGGCCCTTCTTGAAGATGCCGTCGTCGATCCCGTGCTGACAGATGTCGACCAGGCGGTGGTTGAAGTGCTGCTGGCGCTCGAACGCTTCCTGCTCGAGCTGCGAGCGCAGCTCCCACTGAAAGCCGTTGGTGGCAGACACGTAGTGGCGAAACTGACGCTGGTAGCTGGTGAAGTGCTCGAAGAAGTAGGCGACGCAGGCTCTCACCTGCTCGGCCGGGCCGCGCGCTTCGTCGACCCTCTTCTCCATGTTGTCGAAGAACAGGTTCTGGGCACGCGACACCACGCCGCGGTAGATGGCTTCCTTGCTGGTGAACAGGTTGTAGAGCGTGCCGACGGAGATCTCGGCGTTGCGCGCGATGTCCTCCACCGAGGCCTGCGCGTAGGGATGCTCGGCGAACACCTCCTCGGCGGCGTCGAGCACGATGTTCATCCGGAACTGGAGCTCGCGCTCCTTCCTGCTGAGCTTCACCTCTGCCACTGCTGTCGTCAAGAAATACCCTGCGATTCCAAACTTTGAATTAGCTTTTAAACATCTGAAACAGGCACGTCAATCGGCCTGCCACCGGGCGAGCACGGCGCGCCGCGGCCGGCCGCCAGCTCCCCCCCGACGGGCCTACCCCGGTTGGGGATGAATCGCGCGCGGCTGCAATGCTTCCCCACCCGGTCGCGCTTCTGCACGTCCGGGCCCTCTACCCGCCGGAGGCACCCCGATCGGTGCCGGCAGCCCCCGGATGGGAGCTCCGAGCGGGGGGGTCGCAGGTGGGTATCACCCTCCCCTGGGTCGATTTCGGCCTGTTAAATTGCGGGCTTGCTGTCGCCAAGAGGTCGTGAACTACCCCCCGGGCAGGGATCGCAGCCTACATGCGAATCCGTTTGATGCATGCGCACCGACGCCCTGCGGCGTTGCGAGATTAACGCGGCATGCTTCTTGTAATTTTCGTAGCCATGTCGAAGCCGAACACCCCCGCGATCCCGACCCCTGCCAGAGGCCCTAAGCACCGCAACCGGCGCTCGGAGCCGAACCCGCTTGGCGGCAACTTCATCCTGATGCCGTCGCTGCTGGAGTACCTGAGCCCCGACCTCACCTTGCCGGAGCAGTATTTCGGGAGGCAGCGCAACGACGACGGCATGGGCGCCGAGAAGTCGCTCATGTACGCCGTGCTCAAGGACGGCATCCGCTGCTTCTACAAGCACGTGGGTGCGACGCGCCGCAAGTACCGCAAGATGTCGGCCGAGGCGGAGGAGTGGCTGATGGAAGACGACTTCGACTACCCGTTCGCATTCCGCTTCATCTGCGACACGCTCGGCATCGACGCCGGCTGCCTGCGCCAGCGCCTGATGACGTGGAAGGAGCAGGAGCTCGAGCGTCGCCGCGTGACCGGCGACACCAAGAGCATCCAGGTGGGCCGCAGCCCCTTCCCGGCCCCGATCGTCGACCATGCAGGGCCGCAAGGTTTCGAGACCGCCGCGCCTGCTGAGGACGAGGATTTCGACGAGTTCGACGAGGCCGCGCGCATCGACGATGTCGAGGCCGCGCCCGTACAGACCGAAGCCGCAAGCTTTGACGCTCTCTCTCCCGCGACTGAAAGTGCTGCCGCCACTACTACCGCTGCCACCGAAGGCCTCTCCTCCTTCGGTGGTGGCGGTAGTGAACTGGCCGCGGCCTCCAGCGACACCGAAGACGAAGCTTCCTCGTGGGGCGGCTTCGAGCACGTGAGCCTGGAACAGCTGGCCCTCGACGAGGTCGCGTAGAGTAGAACGCAGTTTCCTCCAGGTCGGGTCGTGGGTACCCCCCTTAGCTCGCGACCCGACCGCCTCCTGACGCACTCACCCCCCGGCCCCAGCCGAAGCCCACGGCATCCGGAGGGTGGGTGGGTCTGGTTGGCTCCAGCCTCACCTCGGTTTCGATAGATCGATCGAGATCTCGACCACGCCGCGCTCGTTCCTCTCGTCCACCTCCAGCCCACTGCGCGCCACACCTCACACCGCCGCCCCTTTTTCGGACGTTCCGCGCGGAATGCTGGCTATCTTACCGGGCGGCCCTGGCGACGGCGGCTGCGCTCGGACAGCGGCTCGGGTCCGGGGTCGGCGTAGTCGAAGCGCCGCGAGGGCAGCGGCACGTCGCCGCCGAGGTCGACCACCAGCCGTCGATACTCGGGCGAGCTGAACAGCAGGCGCCGGCCGGCGTCGCGCAGGTGGTCCACGTGATGGGCCGGCAGCCACATCGTGGTGGGTACCGAGGCGAGCATGTGTCGCTCGGCGGGATTGGCGAGCGCGTCGAAGCTCACCTCGATGATGTAGAACTCCACGTGGCTGCCACGCAGATTGGCCGCGTCGCGCGACCACAGCTCGAGGCTCTGGCGCAGGTGATCGACGGTCTCGAAGTTGTAGCGATTGATCATCATCGAGGCCACGGCATCCACGATCTGACCGGTGGCCGGCGCCACCGAGAACAGCCCGAACTCCTTGCGCGTGCGGTTCTGCGCGTTGACGATCACGAACGCCACGCGCAGCGTCTTGCTGAGGTCGCCGTGACGCACCGAGGAGTCGGGGCCGTAGCGAAGCAGCAGGTCGTTGAGCGGCCCGCGCAGCCCGAGGTTGTCGGAGATGCCGCCGTCGAGCAGGTGCACGTACTTCTTCGCTTCGGAGTCGCGGTAGGCGCGCGCGTGTTTGGCCATGTGGAAGCCCCGGCTGGTGACGTCGCGGGTGGCGAGCGTGTCGGTCACCCACACCGGCTCGGGTACGCCGCAGCTCGCACCGTAGTTGCGAAGCGTGAGCGGGCTGAACATCACCGGAAACGCCGCCGACGCGGCGACCGCACGTGCCACCGGGTAGCTGGAGAGGTCGGAACAGATCAGCTCGAACTGCTCGCGGTCGAACGTGAAGCGCGTGCCCTCGGTGATGTCGGTGGCCTGGATCTGGATCTGCGGCCCGCCGCTCGCCCACAGGTCGGCGTAGGTGGCCCCGTCGAACAGGATGTTGTCGTAGTACTCGGCCGTGAGGTCGCTGCGCTCGAAGCCCGGCGAGGCCAGGCGAATCCAGTTCCACGGCGCCATCAGCCGGAACAACGCGTCCTGACGCTGACTGCGCTTGAGGAAGCGCACGTCGTAGTCGTCGAACATGCGATCGCGGCGCAGGCCGTAGTCGGCGGCGGTGAAGCTGCCGCCCGACACCGCCGAGATCACGTCCACCTCGTCGAGCAGTCGGCGTTCACCGACCGACGAGTCGACGGTGGTGTCGCGCAGCGCCTCGAGCACGCCGAACGACAGCGACGATGCGCGCTTGCCGCCGCCCGAGAACGCCAGCACCAGCAGCAGCTCGTCGGAACGCTCGAACGAGACCGTAGTCGGTCGCCCGTCGGCCGCGACCTCGCTCGGCTCGAGCGGGCGGTTCACGGTGTAGTGCGCGCAGCCGGCCTGCACGGCCAGCACGAGCAGCAACGCGCGTATTGCCACGGCAACTCTCATCGTCGGCTGGCGCAAATGGTTGCCACGGTCGGCGTTTCATTGATACCGGTTCGAGCACGGCAGCCGTGCCGCTCCACACGCGGCCGGGAGCGCACATGCGTACCGGCGCGGCGATACGCGGCCGCGCGCTCCCCCGCGCGTGTCGCTCCACACGCCACGCGGCGCGCACGTGCCCGCCGCCCACTCACCGCGCACGCGCCGTCGCGCGTGCCGCTCCACACGCCGCTGCGCGCGCGCTAGCGTGCAGCGCCGCGCCGCCGCCATGGACATATCCCTCGCAGAAGCCGCGATGGCGTTTCTCGTCATCGCCGTGGGCTCCGCCGTTCAGGGCGCGGTGGGCTTCGGCGCGGCGCTGATCGCGGCGCCCATTCTCGTGTTGATCGAGCCGCGGCTCGTCCCCGGCCCGGTGCTGATGTCGATGATCGTGCTGGTCGCGCTCATGCTCGCGCGCGAGCACCGCCACGTCGACGTGCCCGGTCTGGGGTGGGCGCTCACCGGACGCATTCCCGGCACCGCGCTCGCGCTCGCAACGATGGCGGTGCTGCCCGAGCGCGGGCTGGTGCTCGGCGTGGGCATCGTCGTGCTGCTCGGCGTGGCCATGAGCGCGTCGGGCCTGCACTTCCGTCCAACGCCGCGAACGCTGGTGGGCGCCGGCCTGATGGCCGGCTTCATGGGCACCTCCACCTCCATCGGTGGCCCGCCCATGGCGCTCACCTATCAGGCCTCGGTGGGCAGCGAGCTGCGCGGCAGCCTGTCGGGACATTTCCTGATCGGCGCGTCGATCTCGCTCGGCGCGCTCGTGCTCGGAGGGCACATCGGGTGGCCCGAGCTCGTGGGCTCGGCGTTGCTCGTGCCCGGAACCGTCGCCGGGTTTCTCGTCTCGCTTCGCCTCGCGCCGGTGATCGACCGCGGATACACGCGCCACGCGATCCTGTCGCTGTCGGCGTTCGCCGGCGCCGTGGTCATAGTGAAGGAACTGCTCTAATCATTCGCCGCTGCGCGGCGCCGAGCGGACACGATCGCTCCCGTCGGCAGTCGCGCGCGGAGGCGTCGGTGGCCCGCGCATGTCGAAGCGGCGGCACGAGCGGATCGGCAACCGGAACGCGCAACGACGTCGACGCTTTCCGACGCTACGAGAGAGGGAGGACCCAGCATGTCGTTAGAAGGTAAGCGCGCCATCGTCACCGGCGGTGCGTCGGGGATCGGGCTGGCGGTGGTGAAGCTCCTCGCGGCGCGCGGCGCGCGCGTGGCAGTGCTCGACCTCGACGACGACGGTGCCCGCAAGGCTGCCGGTGAAGTCGACGGCACGGCGACCCAGGTCGACGTGCGCGATCACGACGCCGTGCTGGCGGCCGTGGCCTCGGCAGCCGAGTCGCTCGGCGGCCTCGACATCCTCGTCAACAACGCCGGCGCCGGCATGGTCTCGCCGCTTCACCAGTACAAGGAGAAGGACTGGTCGCGCATCATCGACATCAACCTCAAGGGAGTGTTCAACGGCATCAAGGCCGCCGCACCGATCATGCTGGACGGAGGCGGCGGCGCCATCGTGAACAACGCGTCGCTCAGCGGCTTGCGCCCCACGCGCGGCGAGCTCCCCTACTCGGCCGCCAAGGCCGGTGTGATGGCGCTCACCCAGGGCGCCGCGCAGGAGTACGGCCCGACGGTGCGCGTGAACTGCGTCGCGCCCGGGCTCATCCGCACGCCGCTCACCGAGCCGCTGTTCGGCTTGCCGGGCGGAATCGAGCCGGTGGAGAAGGCCGTACCGCTGGCGCGCGCCGGCACTGCCGAGGAAGTGGCCGAGCTCATCGTGTTCCTCGCCTCCGAGCGCGCCAGCTACATCACCGGCCAGAACATCGTCATCGACGGCGGCATGAGCCTGCCGCAGGTCGGCGTCGACGAGATCCTGCGCGGATTGCTACCCGCGGCGAGAAAGCCCGGCTGAGAGACACCGCCCGCCGGCTACGAGCAGGCCCCTACGCTGCCAGCGCCGCCGAATCCCAGACTGTTGCAGTTCGTTGCGGGCGGACACGTACCGGAGGGAACCTCGCAAAGCGTGAGGCAGACCGGAGACCCAGGACCGATACAGCTCAGGCCCGGCGCGCAGTCGCTGGGCACACCACACGGGTCGTTTTGCTGTCCACTGCCGGCAGTCAGGCAAACCGCATCGGGGCTGACGGGATTGACCTCGAGCAGGTAGCAGCCTTCGCCGGCGGCACACGCGGGTGCGAGGGGATCGCATGAAACCGCGCACGTGCAATCGGGGTTGCACGACGCAAGGCACGCGCTGTCATCGCTCCCGTCACATTCTTCACCGACCGCGTTCACGAAATCATCCCCGCAGAACGGTGCCGGACCTTTCACGGCGGGCACGCAGATCTCCTGCGCCGACTTGACGTTCGCAAGATTTCGCTCGCCGAACTGATCCGTCACGAGCGTATCGGCGATGGACGCCTTGGGACACTTCATCTTGTAGCAGACGTAGTCGCCGGCCGCGTCGGTGCTGAGCGGCAAGCCTGCCGGCACGGGCGCGTCACCCGGATCGACGACGTTCTTTTCCGCCGGCACGCAAAACCTTCTCGCCTTGCCTTTGATCGAACAGTCGTCGGGCATCTGAAATGCCGCCTGCTCAACCGTGAGGCTCACGATCGCAGCCTTGAACTTGTTCGCGTCCTTTACCTTGTGACATTGCAAGTGGTCGTGCTGCGCTCGCACTTGCGTGGCAGCCAGGCCAACGACCACGATGGCAAGAACGACTCCTACCGGAGTCACGACTGATCGAACACGGATAGATTGCATGGCCCCCCCGTTTTGCCGACACGCCGTGCTGGCGAACTCGGCTCATCGGGCCTGCCGTAGGCCCGTCACGGGAGGCGGACCGTACCGCAGGACGCTTCTCGGTCGCTGCCACGTTACCGCCACCCGCGCCCAGCCGTCAACAGGCAAATTCGCCGACTGGGCTCACGCCGGAGGTGATCGGCAGCAGCGGCTGACCTACGGCAGCACCGTCTTCGTGCAGGGCAGGCACAAGGTCGAAGCCTTCTTGAGCTCCGCCTGCAAGGTGCCGAACTGGTCGGTGGTCTCCACGCTGACGGTCGGCTCGAGCTTCGCACGCTTCACCTTGTAGCAGCACTGGTGTTGCGCGGGATCGTCGATGCCCTCGCCGTTCTTGTCGACCGGCGCACAGATCGAGGCGAGCTTCTTCACGTCGGCCGTCACCGAACCGAACTGGTCCTCGAGTGACACGCCTTCCACGCCCAGGAACTTCGGGTTCTTGAGATCCTTGGCCTTGTAGCACTGGTAGTGGTCGATCCCGAGATGGAGGCCGGCCGGGTTGGTGCGCCGGTTGAAGACCTGACCACGCGCGGCCAGCGTCGCGGCGCGCTCGGCGGGCGTCACGGTGGGGTGCCCGGCCGGCATCATGCTCAGCACATCGCCGATCGGCACCAGCGACGTTGCCGGATCGGTCGGCAGGTCGCCGACGTCGGGGATGAGGAAGCGCATGAACACCCCACCCTGCTCGTGGCCGGAGATGTCGAGCCAGTTCGGGACTCCTGGATCGGTATGCGAAAGCACGTAACGCCACTTGTTGTCGGCGTCCAGATAGGCCTGGTGTCCGTTGAGCGAGACCTGCCGGCTGGCGTAGTCCAGCGACTCGCTCCAGATGTTGCCGAGCTGGATGTCGTGGAACCGGGTCGATGTGGCGTCCACCTCGATGATGAAGGCCTCGCCCGGCGCGATGTCGTAACGTGACGCGCTCGTGTAGTTGTCCGGAAACCCGGCGCCCGCGAGACCGAACGAGCCGGGTGCCGGGGTGATCATGTCGTTCTCCGGCCAGCCAAGCCGCAACGTCTGGAAGAGGTTGGGAACCAGGAAGATATCGAGTGGCAAACGGTTGAGCCCGATCTCGCACTTGTCCGGCGTGAGAACGTCGACCGGCGGCGCCGCGCTTCCGAGCACCTCGACCTGCACCGACGCCTCGGTCTCGTTGTCCCAGTCGGAGAAGACCTGCCGGATGAGAAGACCGGTCGCGATCGCCGAGGTCTGCATCCAGTTGCCCGGCTGCGGATTGGGGCTGACGATGATCTCCCAGTTTCCCTGGGCGTCGACGATGAGGTCGTCGGAGGTCATCGTCTCGGTGCCACCGAGCCCTTCGGCCATCTGGAACGTGATGAGGTCGACGCTGCCGCGCTTGCCGAACACGCGGTAGTCGTGCAGGTCGTCCATCGGCGTGAGGGCCAGATAGACGAAGTCGGGAGAATCGAACCCGAGCTTGCACACCTTCGAAGGGCAGCGGTAGATGCGCGGGTGGCTGGTGTCGACGTCGTCGAGGCCCGAGCCCTGTAGCCAGTGCTCGAGTCGACGCAGCACGTAGCGAAAACCTTCCGCCTGATCGGTGCCCTCGGTCGGCGCCTCGCTCAGCACCATCAGGCGAGCGTTCTCGATGGCCGCCTGCAGGTTCTGGAACGCGAGGTCGGTGTCCTGCGCGGCAGCCGTCGTGGCAAACAGCATTGCGGCCAGAGCGAGCACTGCGGGCGAGGTTCGGACGAACGATCTGAGATTCTTCATCGTGTCTCCTGTGCGGGTTTGGCGAGCCCCTGCAGTATCGACGAGTTGTAGCGGATCATGTGCGAGATGCCCTCGTCGCGCGTGATCTCGCCGGCGCGCCATTTGAGGACCAGTCGAGAGAACACCGTGAGCCAGAGCTCGACCATGATCTCCGCGTCGATCTTCGCCGGCAGAATACCTTCCACGTAGCTCATCCACCGCTCCACGAACGGCTGCCGAAGCTGCGCTCCCTGTTCGGTGATCACGGGATTCACATGCGACGACACCATGAGCATGAGCCCGGCCGGCCCCTCCGACTCCACGAGGTCCCACGCGGCGCCCGCAACGCGCCGACCCCAGGCCTCCAGCTCGGCAGGACCGAACGTGCTCGTATCCATGACGAGCGCATCGAGATCGCCGAGCTTCTGCTGCAGGACGGTGTCGAACTCGACGAGAACGGCTCGCAGCAGATCCTCTCGTCGCGCGAAGTAGGTGTGCACCACTTGCCGGGCGCAGCCGGCAGCTTTGGCGACCCCTGCCATGCGGAGGTTGTCGACGCCGTCTCGCTCGATGAGCATCGCCGCCACGCGCACCAGCTGCGCTCGGCGCCGCTGGCCCTGCGATTCGAGCTTGATCGAATCGATCGGAGCGTTCGCAGTGGCGCCGGCGGGTGCGGCTCGGACGGCGGTACCGGTTGAGATCTCGTTTCGCTGACTCACGGTGGGCGGTTTCTACCGCTTCACCCGGCGAGCCGTCAAGGAAACATGACAGAGTGTCATGGCTCAACGCCGTACTGCTGAGCAGCTGACCCACAAAAATGCTTGTCTGGCGCGCACATAGGCTGGTTCGCCGTCGCGTTACGGGCGGTGCCGGGACGCCTCCAGGTCGAGGCCTCGGGTGGGGGGCAGAGGGGTCCGGCGCCGAGCTAGTGGGCTGTCGTGTCGCCGACAACGACTGGGCGCGAGGCTGAGCCAGCGAACTGTCGCGTCGCCTGAGTCGGCTGGGCGCGGTGCTGAGCCAGTGGACGGTCGTGTCGCCGAAGTCGACTGGCGCGGTGCTGAGCCAGTGGACGGTCGTGTCGCCGAAGTCGACTGGCGCGGCGCTGGGCCAGTGGACGGTCGTGTCGCCGAAGTCGACTGGCGCGGTGCTGAGCCAGTGGACGGTCGCGTCGCCGAGTACGACGGCCGAGAGGGCGAGGCTCCGCACGCGCGCCCCGCGAACGCCGCGCTTGCGGAGAGCCCATCGCCGTCGCGACACGACGGCGGCCTCTCACGCTCTAAGTAGGTACCGGCATCGAGACAGATCTCATGACATCCATGTAATCGTCATCGCTTGCCCGGCCCACACTTTTGTATTATATTTGCCCCTGGGAAATTCATCGAATGAGCACGAACCGACACGGTTGGTGCTCGCGTCGGCTCGCTGCATTCCTGCGTAGCGTGTGGGTACCCAGCCGCCGATCGAGTAATCGACCCTACTGCCGCAACCGCATCCTCACGGGCTCATCGGATCGCGTGGTCACTACTGTTCAGCACGGGCCGGCACGCGACCGGCAGAGGCAAATCGGTGCGCGCCTCCGCCGAGCCGCACCAGCAAATGCGTGCGCACCTGCCCGCAACCGCCAGAGGCAAATCGGTGCGCTCCTGTCGGGAGCATTCCCCGGGGAATGCTCGCACATCCGATCGCAATCCTCAGAGGCAAATCGGTGCGCACTTGTCGGGAGCATTCCGCGGGGAATGCTCGCACATCCGATCGCAATCCTCAGAGGCAAATCGGTGCGCACTCGTCGGGAGCATTCCGCGGGGAATGCTCGCACATCCGATCGCAGTCCTCAGAGGCAAATCGGTGCGCACCTCCGCCGAGCAGCACCGGCAAATGCGTGCGCACCTGCCCGCAACCTCCAGAGGCAAATCGGTGCGCATTCCCGCCGAGCAGCACCGGCAAATGCGTGCGCACCTGCCCGCATCCTCCGGAGGCAAATCGGTGCGCTCCTCCACCGAGCAGCACCAGCAAATGCGCGCACACCCGGTCGCAACCCTCAGAGGCAAATCGGTGCGCTCCTGTTCAGGAGCATTTCCCGGGGAAGGCTCGCTCACCTGGTCGCAACACCCAGAGGCAAATCGGTGCGCACCTCCGCCGAGCAGTACCGGCAAATGCGTGCACACCCGCCGGCAACCCCAGAGGCAAATCGGTGCGCGCCCGTCAGGAACACTCCCCGCGGAATACTCGCACCTCCGGTCGCAATCCTCGGAGGCAAATCGGTGCGCACCTTCCTGGAGCGGCAGCGGCAACTGCGTGCGCACCGGCCGCCAACACCCGGAGGCAAATCGGTGCGCCCCACCGCAAGGCTCACGAAGCGCAGCACGAGTCGCTTGGAGGAGACCCACAGAGCCCAAGACGCGTGACCCACTTCGCCCACGATACGTCCCCTACGGCATGACGACGCACCACGCGTAAGGAACCCTGCGAACCGGCATAAGAAAAAAGAAAGACACGAACAACAACGGACAGGCGAGCGACGTTCCGAACACCGACGCCCCACGCCCGACATCGAACGACCCGACATCGAACGACCCGACACCGAACACCGAACGCCCGATGCCGGTCGCCGGGTGCCGAGCCCCCGCGATGCGGCGATCGCTAGAATGAGTGACGCCCCCGCGCTAGCAATAGCCCCCCATGGCGTCGAGCACCGAGAGCCGCCAGGACACGTTCTCCGGTACGAAGGAGGTGGCCGAATCCCACCGCTTCGACGAGAACCGCCTGCGCGAGTACATGGAAGACCACGTCGAGGGCTTCGAGGGGCCGCTCGAGGTGCGCCAGTTCAAGGGCGGGCAGTCGAACCCCACCTACCAGCTCATCACGCCGGGTCACAAGTACGTGCTGCGGCGCAAGCCGCCGGGCAAGCTGCTGCCGTCGGCGCACGCGGTCGACCGCGAGTTCCGCATCATCAGCGCCCTGCACTCCATCGACTTCCCGGTCGCCCGCCCCTACTGCCTGTGTGAAGACGAGTCGGTGGTCGGCACGATGTTCTACATCATGGACTGCGTCGACGGCCGCATCTTCTGGGAGCCGCAGATTCCGGCGGTCGATGCCGACCAGCGCGGTGCGATCTACGACGCGATGAACGAAACGCTGGCCCGCCTGCACACGGTCGACTACGCAGCGCTGGGCCTGGAAGACTTCGGCAAGCCGGGCAACTACTTCGCGCGCCAGATCGGTCGCTGGGGCAAGCAGTACCGCGCCTCGGAATCGGAATCGATCGAGGAGATGGACCGTCTGCTCGAGTGGCTGCCGGCCAACATCCCGCCCGGCGACGAGACGACGATCGTTCACGGCGACTACCGCCTCGACAACATGGTGATCCACGCCACCGAGCCGCGCGTGGTTGCGGTGCTCGACTGGGAGCTGTGCACCCTGGGCCACCCGCTGGCCGACTTCAGCTATCACCTGGCCCCGTGGTGGCTGCCCTCGTTCCTGTTCAACGGATTCGCCGACCTCGATCTCACGGGCACCGGAATCCCCTCTGGAGACGACTACCTCGCAGCCTATTGCCGCCGGACCGGCCGCGACGGTATCGACAACCTCGACTTCTACTTCGCCTACAACGTCTTTCGCCTGGCGGCCATCCTTCAGGGCATCGCGGGTCGTGTGCGCGACGGCACGGCCTCGAGCGAACACGCCAGGCAAACCGCAGCGGCCGTGCAGCCGCTGGCGCAGATGTCCTGGGAGTTCGCGAAGCGCGCGGGCGCGTCCTGAGCGACGCCGCGCCGATCGAGCCCCGACACCTCACGGAATACCCGACGAAACACTCGCCACGGTGGCGCGAGCGCTGAAATCCCATTCATGAACGACCCCAGAACACGCGGCGCGACCGGTTCGAGCGGTGCACCGGGCCACAGCCTCGCCTACCGCATCTTCTCGGGCCTGGCGGCCAACGTACTGCGGTTTCGCTGGGTCGTGGTGCTCATCGTCATCGTCGGCACGGGTCTGGCGATTCGCGACGCGACCAACCTCACCATCAACTCGGCGAACGAGATCTGGCTGGTCGAGGGCGATCCCCAGCTGCACCTGATGCGCAAGTTCGAGCGTCTGTTCATGAACGACGACTTCGTGCTGGTGCTGGTCGAGTCGGACGATTTCTTCCAGGCCGACATCATCCGCGAGTTCGGCAAGCTGGCCGACGACCTGGAGCGCAACGTGCCCTACGTTGCCGACGCCACGTGGCTCGGTAACGCGGAGTTCGTGGAGGGCTTCGGCGACACGGTCGAGATCTCCGAGCTGATGGAGGACGTGCCGGCCACGCCCGAGGAGATGGCGGAGGTCAAGCGCAAGGCGTTCGGCGAGCCGCTCTACATCAACAACCTGATCTCGCCCGACGGGCGCATCGCGGGCCTGGTGGTCGAGATGACCGACTACCCCGACGACGTGGTCGATCCGCGCAAGCTGGTGGCGCCGGCGGTGCGCGCGGTCGTGGAGAAGCCCGAGTACGACGGGCTCGACCTGCACGCCGTGGGCGGCCCGCTGCTCGACTACGATCTCGACGAGGTCACGGGCACCGAGACACGCAAGCTCATGTTCGCGTGCGTCGCTGTGCAGGCTGCCATCCTGTTCTGGGTGGGGCGCGGCGTGCGCGGCATCGTCGCGCCCTTGCTGGTCGTGAACCTGGCGGTGGCGTGGACGTTCGGCACGATCCGCTTGCTCGGCTTCGAGCTCAACCTGATGGTCATCATCGTGCCGATCCTGCTCATCTGCGTGGGCATCGGCGATTCGATGCACGTGATCGCCGAGTTTCACGATCAGCGCGACCGCGGCCTGTCACGCCGCGAGGCGCTGGTGGAGGCGCTGGGCGTGGTGGGGCTGCCGTGCCTGCTCACCACGGTGACCACGGCGGCGGGCTTCCTGTCGTTCATGTCGGCACCGGTCAAGCCGTACCGAGAGATGGGCGTCTACTGCGCCACCGGTACAGCGCAGGCGCTGCTGCTCACGTTCCTGGTGCTGCCGGTGCTGTACTTCTGGGCGCCTGGCCGCGCACGTACGCGGGCCCGCGAGTCGCAGCGCGCCCGCAACGACGTGTTCGACCGGATGCTGGCCGCCGTGTACCGCGTCGGAGTGCGCCGCCCACGACAGATCGTCGCGGTGTTCGTCGTGCTGACGGCGGTGGCGGTGGCGGGCGCGGCGCAAGTCGAGGTGCAATCGAACACGGTAAAGATGTTCCGGCCGAACGTGCCGCTGCGCCAGGCCTACGAGTACGTCGACGAGAAGATGGGCGGGTCGATGTCGATCGAGATGATGATCGACAGCGGAGAGTCGTCGGGCGTGACCGACCCCGATTTCCTCGCGCGCATGGCCGAGCTCGAGCGGTTCGTGAAGGCCCATCCGCTCACCACCACCTCGACGAGCGTGCTCGACATCCTGCGCCAGACCCGTCGGGCGTTCAACGAGAACCGCGACGAGTACTACTCGATCCCCGAGTCACGCGAGGAAGCGTCGCAGTACTTGCTCATCTACGAGATGTCGGGCGGTGCCAACAAGGAGAAGTACGTCACCTACGACTACGACGTCGCACGCCTCACCGCACGCACGCGCTCGATGGACTCGAAAGACGTGAGCGCGTTTCTAGACGACGTGGGATCGTTCGCCGAGCAGACGTTCGCCGAGACGCAGGTCGAGATCGATTTCACCGGCATCCTGGCGTGGGTCAAGGTGATGAACGAGCGCATCGCGCAGGGCCAGCAGGTCAGCTTCCTGACCGCCGCCGTGGTCATCACGTTCATCATGATGACGGTGCTGCGCTCGGTGAAGCTGGGCCTCATCAGCATGATCCCCAACGTGTTTCCGGTGCTGATGACGCTCGGACTGATGGGAATCGCGGGCATCTACATGGACATGTCGATGATGTCGATCGGCGCCATCATCATCGGCGTGGCGGTCGACGACACCATCCACTTCTTCATGCGTTTCCGCCGCGAGTTCGGCGTGGCCCGCAACTACGCCGACGCACTGTCGGCGACGATCTCGAGCGTGGGTCGGCCGATCATGTTCACGACGGTAACCTTGAGCCTCGGATTCGCCGTGATGCTGCTGTCCAGCGTCACCGGCATGATGAAGTTCGGCGCGCTGGCCGGCTACGCCTTCACCTGGGCCCTGCTCGCCGACCTGCTGCTCGCGCCGGCCCTGCTCATTCTCCTCGAACCCCTCGGCCCCGAACGCAGCTGACCGATAAAAGAGAACAACCCCCTTTTTCCCGGTGTGGCGGCTAACCGCGGCGCGGGGCGCTGCGGTCGGCGCGGCGGTCGAGCGCCGTGAAGAAGCGGGTGAGCAGGTGGAACGCGCCGGAGCGTAGCGGCTCGGGCGGGACGGGCAGGCTGCGATGGGCCCACAAGGCCGAGCCGGGTCCGTCGCGCTCGAGGATGAGGTCGGCCATCATCTCGCCGGCGTAGCTGGCCATCGCCACGCCGTGACCGGCGTAGGCGACGGCGTGCAGGATGTCGGGCCGTCGGCGATCGCGCCCGACCACGGGCAGGAAGTCGAGGCTCATGTAGATCGGCCCGCCCCAGTGGTCGGTGATCTCGAGGTCGGCGAGCTCGGGGAAGCGCTCGCGGAACATGCGCTCGAGCCTGGCGGTGACACGGGCGTCGACGTCGGCGAGCACGTTGCGGCCGTAGCCGGTGCGAATGACCTTCGATCCGCCGACGATGCGGTTGTCGGTCGTGAGGCGATAGCTCTCGAGGATCTCGTGCGCGGTGTAGACGCCTTCCCTGCCCTTCCAGCCGACGGCCTCCATGTGGCGATCGGTGAGCGGCGCGGTGCGAAACAGCTGCACCTGGATGCGCATGCCCGAGGCGCGCAGCCGCCCGAGCTGCGGCGTGTACGCGTTGGTTCCGATCACCAGCTGGTTGGCGCGCACGGTTCCGGTGTCGCAGCGCACGATGATGCGCCGCTTCTCGTCGATGGTCCTGACGGGTGAGCGCTCGAACAGGCGCGCGCCGGCGTCGAGCGCGGCCTCGCGCAGACCGCGTACGTAGCGGCCCGGATCGAGGATGCCCCCGTGCGGCTCGAAGTAGCCGCGCGTGAACGCGCGCGGCAGGCCGCGCCGTTCCATGTCGGCGGGCTCGAGCAGCTCGCCGGGCACGCCGTGCTCGGCACCGGCGCGGGCGGCGCGGTCGAGGTTTGCGTGCTGACGCGGGTGCACGGCACCGATCACGTTGCCGACGGGCTCGTAGCCACAGTCGATCGAGTAGCGCTCGATGAGCCGCTCGGTGTGCGCGATGGCGGTCTCCTGAAGCGCGACGAGCCGGCGCACGCGCTCCCGCCCGTACATGCGCGTGAGCGTGGGCAGGTCCTTGCCGATGGTCGGCGTGAGGTGGCCGGCATTGCGACCGCTGCCACCGAAGCCGGCGGTCTCGGCCTCGAGCACGGCTACGCTCAGGCCCTCGCGACGCAGTGCGAGCGCGGTGGAGAGCCCGGTGAAGCCGGCTCCCACCACCGCGACGTCGGCCTCGACGTCGCCTTCGACGGCGGGGCACGGCTGAGCCGACGGCGCCTCGGCGAGCCACGGGCTCGGCGCTTTCGAGGACGCGGAGCCGGGCGCGCCCGGCATCACGCGCGTGCCCCCTCGGCGACGCTGTCGAGATAGGCCTTGACCGGCCCACGCAGTCGATCGAGCGACTTGTATGCCTGCGCGTCCTCGCTCAGCCCGGCAATGGCACGGCCGAGGTCGGCCGCCATGCGAGGATGGGCGGCGAGCGAGCAGAGCGGGTCGATGTAGACGCGAATAGTGAACACGATGGCGCCGGTGGTGGGCAGCCGGCGAAGCGTCTGACGCTCGACGCGTATGAACAGCTCGCGGCCGGCGGCTTCGGCACCGAGGCCGGCGGCACGGTCGAGCTCGGCAAGGTCGCGGGTGGGCTGGAACAGCGTGTCGTTGCAGGCGATGGTCCAGTTGGCGCGCCAGAACGGTCGCTCGACCTTCATCTGCTTGAACAGGCTCTCGACGCTGCGGTCGAGCGTGGCGGCGTAGCCGGGCACGGGTTCGTGGATGGCCAGCAGCGGGCGCCCGATCTTGTCCTCGAGTCGCCAGTGCGACGGCGCATTGACCGACGCTGCGATGAGCTCGTAGCCGCGATCGCCGGGCGCGAGCACGCACAGATCCTCCTGTACGAACATGCCGGCGGATGCGAGCGCGGCGGTCTCGACGGCGTCGAGATCCACGCTGTAGCCGGTCGCGGGACAGTGAAGCACGCGTCCGTCCATGTGGTACAGATCGGGAAAGCGTCGCGGCAGGTGCGCGTAGATGAGGTCGCGCACCTCGAGCTGCGCAGCCTCCGAGACGCGGGTCGCCCGGAAGGTGACGGCGTCGAGATCGAGGCTGAGACGCTTCTTCTCGGCGATGTAATGCGCCAGCTGATCGTCGGGCTCGATCCAGTCATCGAGATCGAGCGGCTGCACGCCCACCTCCAGCGGACCGCGACCGCCCTGGTATGGGAAGTAGCGCGGGCGATCGAAAACCGGGAAACGGGGCGCGCTCAGTCGATGACCTCCACGGCGTCCCCCACCGAGAACGAGCCGGGCTCGGCGACGCTGGCGTACACGCCGAGGTTGTGGTTCGCCTCGCGTACCAGGGTGCGCATGATGGTCGGGTCGTCGGGCAGGTCGGCGAAGCCGCGCGTCGTCATCACGCACCGCGGACAGTCCGACTCCACCTTGATGGTGAGACCGCCGATTCGCACGCGCTTGCCGACCCATGCGCTCTCGACGAAGCCGCCACCGGCGTCGTCGACGGCAACGAGCAGGTTCGGGCGAAACCGGCGAACGTCGATCGTCGAGTCGGGCGCGAGGCGCGCGAGCGCTGCTAGCGATGCATCGGTCATGAGCAGCAGCGGATAGGCGTCGAAGTAGGTGCCGGGCGGCGACTCGTACTCGAACACCTCCGGCGGCATGCCGGACAGATCGGGAAGCGACTCGCCGTCCTCGAGCGCGAAGATCGAGCGCAGCTCCTGCTCGAGATCCTCGTGATCGGGCGCGCCGCGACGGTAGTGGTCGAGCTTGTCGGCGGGCTGCAGCGGCCACAAGGTGACGGGCTGGCCGACGGCGGCGCTCACGCGCTCCGATGCATCAGGCGCGTCGGACATCACGGCGGTGCCGTCGGGCAGCGAGATCTCGGCGGGGCCGGCACGGCCGGCCTCGGGTGGCTCGGGGTATCGCGCGGCCAGCTTCATGAGCGCGCCGATCTTCTTGGCGCCGCGAATGCCGCCCTTCACCTCGTCGCGCACGGCCCAGCCGCGGTCGCCGGGGATGCCGGCGGCACCGGCGCTGCCGCGCTCGAGTCGCTCGCCGACCATCGACTTCACTGGATAGCGCCAGATCTCCTCGAGCTTGCCTGTCTGCATGGCGGCCATCTACCTGTGCCGCCGGGCTCCAGTCAAACAAAAATGGAGTGTATGCTCCCTTTCGGCCCGAGGGGGCCGCCCATGGCGACCAGACGCAGCACGAGCAACGGAAGCGACACGCCCGACGGCCGTGGAGGCGACGACGCCGGGTCGCGCGGCGCGCGCACGGGGACCACCGAGCCCGACCTGGCGCCGCGCTCGCAGCCGGTGCAGCAGCGCTCGAAGGAGACGGTCGAGCTCATCCTGGCGACGACGGCCGAGCTGCTCGACGAGGTGGGCGTCGACTCGTTCAACACGAACCTGCTGGCCGAGCGCGCGGGCGTGCGCGTGCGCACGGTGTATCGCTACTTCCCGAACAAGCTGGCGATCATCACGGCACTGGCCGGGCGCCTGGCAACCGTGGAATCGTCGTTCGTCGACGGCTTCGCCACGGTGGGCGACCGCGGCGTCGACTGGCGCGAGACGCTCGACGCGCTCATCGACGGCTACCTGGCGGGAGCGGCGACGGTGGCGGGGCTGGTGCCGATCCGGCGTGCGATCCATGCGATGCCCGAGCTTCGCAGCATCGAGGAAGACGCGAATCGCCAGCTCGCCGAGGGGCTGGCGCGCGCGCTGCGCAAGCGCGGGCTGCGGCTGCCGCGCCGACGCATGCTGGCGCTGGCGCGCACCCTGGTGGAAACCACCACCGCCGTCATCGATCTGTCACGAAGCGGCGGTGGCGACTATGCAAGAGAGCTCATCACCGAGCTCAAGCTCATGCACCGCAGCTACCTGGCGAACTATCTGGACTGAGCTGCGCGCCGGGCCGAGCAGCCGCTACGCAGTCGACTGCACGGGCGGGAGCCCGACGGCCTCGAAGATGCCGGCCACGAGATCGTTGGCCTCGATCGGCTTGTCGAGGCTCACGTGAGCGGCGAGCTCGTCGGGAATCGGCGCGACGTCACCGTAGCCCACCATGAACACGATGCGCCGACCCGAGCCGTGCGCATGAACGGCGACCTTCACCGAGTCGTCGTGGCGCGCGCCCACGTTGATCACGGCCACGTCGACACGACGACGGTCGAGCAACGTGATGGCCTCGTCCGCGCGGGTGGCGACGGCGGTGATCTCGAAACCCTGACCGGCGAGCAGCTCCGACAGCGCCTCGGCCACGGTGGTGCTCTCCTCGAAGATGAGCAGACGGATCCCGGTGGCATGTGAAGCGTGCGTCGGCGGCAACAGACGATGTCCCCCTTGACCAGGACCCACGCCAATCCTAGCCCGAGCTACGTCGACGTGACGATAGGTGAAACTACTGATTTTGTCCGCGATCGCTTATTGCAAGCGACGTCGTGACGCGTCACAGACCGGTCAAACCCTCTCGAATCGCATACTTGGTGAGCTCGGCGACGCTACGCATGCCGAGCTTCTCCTTGATCTGCGCGCGGTGCGTATCGATGGTCTTGGTGCTCACGTGCAGCACGGCGGCGATGGCCTTCGTGCTCTTGCCCTCGGCCACCAGCTGCAGCACCTCGCGCTCGCGTCGGGTGAGCGACTCGGCGCCGCTGCGAACGCGGGCGCGGGCGGCGATGGCTCCGGCGAGGTCGTCGGCGAACGCAGCGCCGAGCTGTGGGCTGATGTAGACCTCGCCGGCGGCGACGGCCTTGACGGCGTCGGCGAGCTGCTCGAACAGGCTGCTCTTCACCAGGTAGCCCGACGCGCCGGCCTCGAGCATGCGCGTGACGAAGCGGGCATCGGAGTGCATCGAGAGCGCGAGCACGCGCGTGTCGGGCATCTGCTCGATGATCTGGCGACAGGCGTCGATGCCGTTGAGGCCGGGCATGCCGACGTCCATCACGACCAGGTCGGGCACCAGCTCGGTGGCGAGCGCCACGGCGCCGCGGCCGTCCTCGGCGTCGCCCACCACTTCCACGTCGGGCAGCTTGTCGAAGAGCGAGCGCAGCCCCTCGCGCATGATGCCGTGGTCGTCCGCGATGATCACTCTCGTGGTCAACTGGTCCTCCTGGTCGGGCTCACTGCTTTCCGCCGGCCCCCCGGGTCGGCGATGTGGAGCGGGCAAGATCGGCAGCGCCCAGCGGCACGGTCACGGTGGTGCGTGTACCGTCGTCGCGAGAGCTGTCTATCGTGAGATCCCCGCTGATGCGATCGAGGCGCTCGCGGATGCTGAACAGACCGAAGCCGCCGGAGCCCGCGACCTGCAACGGCTCGTCGCGGCGGACCTGCGATGCGTCCATCCGTTCGTCACCGTCGGCGTCCAATCGGTCCCTGCGTCGAGCCACGGCCTCGCCGTTCGCCAGCACCGCCCGCTGATCGTCGAAGCCGGCGCCATCGTCGATCACGCACACGGCGAAGCGATCGCCGCGACGCGCCAGCTCGATGCGCACGTGGCGAGCACCGGAGTGCTTGCGCACGTTCACGAGCAGCTCGCGCACCACCTGGAACAGCAGCACCGCATCGTCCTGTTCGAGCGGCTTGGGCTGGTCGTCGTTCGTCAGGCTGCAGACGATGCCGGCATCGCGGTCGAAGCGCTCGGCGAGCCACTCCACGGCCGGCTCGAAGCCGAGCTCGTACAGGATCGGCGGGCTCAGATCGTACAGCAGCGAGTTGGTCTGGTCGATGGTGGTGTCGGTGAGCTCGATGAGCTCGTCGAGCAGCGGTGCGGCGTCGCGCTGCTCGAGCACGTCCTTCAGCTGCGCGAGCTTGATGTGCGCCAGGCCGAGGCTCTGCACCGGCCCGTCGTGCAGGTCGGCGGCAATGCGGCGACGCTCGCGCTCCTCGGCCAGCGACAGCTCGGCCGCGAGCTCACGCAGCCGCTGCCGGTGCGCGGCGAGTGCGCTCTCCTGCTGCTTGCGCTCGCTGATGTCGAGCGCGATGCCGATCGTGCCCACGATTCGCTCCTCGGATCGTAGCGGCTCGACGTAGCCCTGGTAGATCTTGCCGCGAAACTCCACCTCGTAGCCCACCGACTCGCCGAGCAAGGTTCTTCGCTGGGCGGCGACGATCGGATTCTCGGGCACCGTGGCGCCCAGGATCTCGGTGGTCGGGCGACCGATCAGCTCTTCGGGGCCAACGCCGAGCGCTTCCCTGCCCACGCCGGTCAGCGACACCACGATGAGATCGGTGTCGGCGGTCCACAAGATGGCGGGCATCTGCTCGGTGACCATGCGCAGCCGGGCCTCACGCTCGGCGAGCTGCGTCGTGGCCTGCTCCTTTTCCTGCAGGAAGCGCCCGAACCTCACCGTGACCACCAGCGCCATGATGCTGACCAGCAACCCCGGCACCTCGTCCATCTGGTGGCCCACCGGCAGCGACCACCCGCTGGCGGCGACGGCGGTGGCGAGCACGAGCATCTGACGGCCGGCGGCCACACCCAGCAGCGCGGCCAGGAACAGCAGCCACGGCTCGCGGATGCGGCGGAACACCAGCACGGCCCAGGAGATCGCCATGAGGCGAAGCGCGATCGATACGATGAGGACGAGGAGCAGGCTCATGCCGCGTACCGGCGACATGTCCTAGCGAGTGGCGGCGGCTACGGCGAGTGGCGGCCGCACCGGCTTCGGCCCTGGGCGTGGAATCCCGGGCGAGCAATCAGTAGTCCACGCGCGTGAGCCCCTCGCGTACGGCGAACTTCGTGAGCTCGGCGGTGGTGTGCAGGCCGAGCTTCTCGCGCGTCTGGCGGCGGTGGTTCTCGACGGTCTTCTCGCTCAGGCCGAGCTCCGCGGCGATCTGCTTCGTGCTACGCCCCTCCGACAGCAGCTGCAGCACCTCGCGCTCGCGCGGCGTGAGCGAAGCCGTGGTGGCCACGCCGGGCGGCACGCTGGCGCGCGCGCCGTTCACGAGCACGCCGGCAACGCGCGGGCTGAGATAGGCACCGCCGCTGGCGATGGCCTCGAGGGCAGCGCGCAGCTCGGTGCCGTCGCAGTCCTTCACCAGGAAGCCCGCGGCGCCCGAATCGAGCATGCGCGATACCGCGCGCATCTCGCACTGGGTCGACATGCCGAGCACACGCGTGCCGTCGAGCTCGGTGGTGATCTGGCGCGTGGCCTCCACGCCGTTGAGACCGGGCATGTCGATGTCCATCAGCACGACGTCGGGTTGCAGCTCACGCGCGAGCGCAACGGCCTTGCGCCCGTTGTCGGCCTCGCCCACCACCTCCATGCCGTGGTCGTCGAGCAGCGCGCGCAGCCCGGCGCGCAGGATCTCATGGTCGTCGGCGATGATCAGCTTGGCTTTCATGCAACTTTCCTCTTTGTGTGGCTGTCGGTTTCGTCGTCGCTGCTCGCCCCGACCAGCGGATACGACGTGGCGACGATGCGAACCACGCGCCCGTTGTCACCTGCGATGGGAACCAGCGTGGTGCGTGCCCGGCGCGCGACGGCGGGGTCGAAGTGCTCGTCGTCGTACTCCACCGGCTCGCGACGGTCGACGCACGCCTGGTACTCCTCGACCAGCCGGGTGGCGATGTCGTCGGGGACGACGTAGTGAACGAGGTGTCCGGCGATGTCGGCGTTGCTCAGCCCCGTGCAGCGCTCGGCCGCTTCGTTGATGGCGAACACCGCGAACTCGTCACGTGCCACCACGTCGACCACCGTCACCGGCACATCGATGGCGTTGATCACCTTCAGAACCACACCCCTGTCGCTGCTCTCGAGCATCGCCTCACCTGTACCTGTTGCCAGAAAACGGAGTCGGGGCCGGCGCCCATGTGGCCCGGGCCGGGCGGACAGGCGTTCCGGGCCAAAAGGGGGCTATCACTCCCCTTCTGCCGGAAACGCTAGACGCGGCCTGGAAGGTCGTCAAACGAAAAATGCGCCATTCCCTTGAACATGTGGTCAGCGCAGCCGGCCCGCAGCCGCGCCTGGCGGTGTCACGACGATGGCCGCCGGTCGCAGCAATCGTAAGTTTTTTTTCGCACGGGAACGGCCGGGCGGCAGCGCCGCGTGACCCACGGCACTCTGCGCTAAAGGTCCACGGCCGGACGTTGTAGCATGGGCGGGATGACGCGGAGGCGAAGGCGCAGGAAGTCGGTGGTCGGCACGCTGATCATCGCCGCGGTCAACCTGGCCGCCCTCGTGATCGGCGCCAGCTACCTGGCCGGCCGCTTCCTGGTTACCCCTCAGTGGATCGACGCCAACCTGTTGCCGCCGCTGGAGCGAGCGCTCGGCCGCGACATCACCGTGGGCGGCGCCACGGTCGACGTGCGCGGCATCTCGCTGGCCCAGGTGGTGATCGCGGACGATCCGGCCCACGCCCGCGGCGCCGACGACACGCTCATCAGTGCCGACGGGGTCATGCTCGGCCTCAACCTGAGAGCGCTGCTCGACCGGCGCCTGCTGATCGAGCAGGTGAGGCTTCGCAATCCGGTGGTCACGCTCGAGCGCAACGCGGCGGGCGTGTGGGACTTCTCGACGTTCATGGCGACCGACGTGCCCGACGAGGACGAGGGCCCGCCGGCGCGCGAGTCGCTCGAGATCCGCGTGGAGGAGATCCACGTGGAGCACGGCTCGGTGCGCGTCCGCGACCACGAGGGGCGCAGCCGTGAGCAGGGGCCGGCGGTCATCGACCTGGGACGGCTCGACGGTACCGCCTCGCTGGCCACCGACGGGGCGATCACCGTAACCGCATCGGCAACCCTCAGCGCCGGCACGATGCCGACCACGCCGATCGAGGTCACCGCGGGCATCGCCCCCGACCACGAGGTCGCCGACATCGAGATCGATGCCGGGCGCGCCACGTTCGGCGGGCTCGATCTTCGCGATGTGTCCGCGAACGTCACCGTGTCGCGCGACGAACTGGTGATACGCAAGGCGGCGGCCGAGCTCGCCGGCGGCAAGGCCCGGGTGAGCGGCAAGGTGGATACACGCGCGGCGCAGCTGGCCTACTCGGGCGAGCTCGTGCTCGAGGGCGTCGACGTACCCACGGTGATCGGCCTGTTCGCTCCCGAGCGTGCAACCTCGCTGGTCGGCAACGGCGACGCCACGATCGACTTCAGCGCCAGCGGACGCACGCGCGAGGAGATTCTCGCCTCGGTCGGAATCGGCACGGTGGCCACCGTGCCGGGTGGTCAGGCGGTGGTCGACGCGACCGTGCGGCTGAAAACGCTCGACCTCGCGCACCTGTTTCGCGGCGTGCCCGCCCCCGACACCACCGAACCGGCCGACCCGAAGCCCGAGCCCGGCCCGTACGACACCGGCGCGATCCGCGTGAAGCTGCGCCTCGAGACGGACACGGCGCGCTACGAGAAGTTCTTCATCGACGACGTGCGCGCCGATCTCGCGCTGGCCGAGCGGCGCGTGATGGTTCACGCCCTGTCGGCGCGAGCCGCCGGCGGCAACCTGGCCGTGGAGGGCACGCTCGACCTCGACAGCAAGGGCCTGGCCTACCAGGGCCACCTGGTGCTGCGCAACGGCAGCCTCGAGACGCTCTCCTCTCCGCTGCCGCGCCCGCCGTGGGGCGAGCACATGGGGCTGGCCGACCTGACGTTCTCGTTCAAGGGGCGCGGCATGCACCGGGGCAGCGCGCTGGCGGCCCTCGAGGCCGACGGCGATGCGACCATCTCGTCGGGCTGGATTCGCGAATCGCAACTGTTCCGCAAGATCGGCGAGTCGACGGGCATCAAGGGATTCGACACGCTCTACATCAAGGACGGCGGTGGCGAAATCCACATCCACGACGGGCTCGTGAGCACCGAGCACGTGGTGATCGGCAACGACAAGGCGCGGCTGGTGGCGGCGGGCAACATCGGCTTCGACGGCGGCCTCGACGTGAAGCTGTGGATTGGACTCGGCCCCGAGGGTCAGCGTAAGCTGCTGTCGCGCGGCATCTTCCTGCCCTACGTCAAGGACTCGAGCGGCTGGACGAACATCCCGGTGACGATCACCGGAACGACGAAGCACGCAGAGACGAAGGTGGTGAAGGCGGCCTACGTGGACACGGCCGCCCACGCCGTGCCCGACTCGGCCAGGCGGCTGGCCACCGAGAGCAAGAGCGCAGCGACGGGGCTGATCCGCGGCAGCCTCGGCGCGCTCAAGGCCCTGGTCGGCGGCCGCGCCGACGAATCGAAGGACGCCGGCGGCGGCGGACCGAAGGACGAGGAGAGCAGTGGAGAGCCGGATCCAGACAGCGTGCGCGCTGATCCTGACTAGCGTTGCAGTCGCTGCGGCGCTGCACTGGCTCAGCCCGGTGATGGTGCCGTTCGTGCTCGCGCTATTCATCTACCTGGGCCTGGTCGCGACGCTCGACTTCCAGATGCGCTGGCTACGCATGCCGAGGGCGCTGGCGCTGCTGTCGACCCTGGCCGGGACGGTGGTGCTGTTCGCGCTGCTCGGGGCGCTGGTGTCGGCATCGGTGCGCGAGCTGACGGTCAACGCGCCCGGCTACGAGCAGAAGCTCGGCGAGCTCATCGAGCGGCTGGCAACGGTGCTGCCGGTCGACTCCGAGCGCTTCAGCCGCGAGAACATCCTGCAGCCGCTGTCCGACATCTCGATGGGCACCATCAGCAACGTGCTGCGCCAGACCACCAGCGCCATCACGGGCATCCTGTCGCGCTCGCTGCTGGTGCTGTTGCTGGTGATCTTCCTGCTCATCGGCGGCGGCACGGTGCAGGCTGAGCGCAAGGGCGTGTGGGGCGAGATCGTGCAGCGGGTGACGCACTACATCGTCGTCAAGGCCGTGGTGTCGGCGGTCACAGGAACGCTGGTGGGGCTCACGCTGTACCTGCTCGGCGTCGACCTGGCGCTGGTGTTCGGGCTGTTCGCGTTCATGCTCAACATCATCCCGAGCATCGGCTCGATCGTCGCCACGTTGCTGCCGCTGCCGATCGTGCTGGTGAGCCCGCAGATCTCGCCCACGGTGGCGTTCCTGGCGATCGCGATCCCCGGCGTGATGCAGCTCACCATCGGCAGCTTCCTCGAGCCCAAGGTGCTCGGCGAGTCGCTCGACCTGCACCCGGTGACGATCCTGCTCGCACTGATCTTCTGGGGCATGCTGTGGGGCATCGTCGGTGCGCTGCTGGCGACGCCGATGACGGCCATCATGAAGATGCTGTTCGAGAAGCTCGAGCCCACCAAGCCGTTCGCCGAGCTCATGGCCGGGCGGCTGCCGACATCGTAGCGACACCCGCTTCATGGGCCTGATCCTCATGGCGATCGGCTTCCAGCTCGGCATGGAAGGCGTCCGCGCGTTCTTCGCCGCGTCCTGAGCGGCCACGGGCCGGCGGCGCCGGCTGCGCAACTGCCTGGACTTCCGGCCGGGGGACGCCCATATCTGGTAGGGAAGTCAGCTCGCCGGCCGGGCACGCCGTGCCCGGTGCGCGCGTGCGTCGCGAGTGGTCGAGGTGGTCGAGGAGGCGAAGCGGCTATCCGCCGATGGCCCGTCGCAGGCGGTTGCCGACGACGAGCTGGTGCGCTGGGTGCTCGAAGGTGCCGTGGCGGCGGCTGGCCTGTTCGCGGCGGCCCTCGGCTTCTCCGTGCTGCTCGGGTGGCACACCCACAGCGTCGCGCTCATCCAGGTTCATCGGGCTTTCTCGCCCATGCAGTACAACACGGCGCTCGGTTTCCTGCTGGCCGGCGTCGGCCTGGCCGCGCTCACGCGGCGGCAAAAGCGCGTCGCGGAGGCCTGCGGCGCGCTGGCCGGCGGGCTCGGGCTGGCGACGCTCACCGAGTACTTTCTCGGCACCGACCTCGGCATCGACCGGGTGTTCATCGAGCCGTACATCACGGTAGGAACGTCGCACCCGGGACGCATGGGGCCGAACTCCGCGCTGTGCTTCGCGCTGATCGGCTCGGCGATCGTGTTCGGCGCGCGTCACAGCACGGTCGCACGCCGGGCGTCCATGCTCGGCCTGGTCGGCTCGGTGACAGTGAGCCTCGGCGTGGTCGCGCTGTTCGGCTACATGAGCGGCATCACCGAGGCCTACGGCTGGGGTCGCCTCACGCAGATGGCCGTGCACACCGCGGGCGGCTTCCTCGTTCTCGGCACGGCGCTGGTCCTGTTCGCGTGGCACGCCGGCTCGACACCACAGCGGCGGGTGCCGCCATGGCTGCCGATGCCGGTGGCGATCGGCGCCGCCACGGCCAGCATCTTGCTGTGGCAGGCGCTGGTCGCGCACGACCGTACGCGTGTGATGGGCGAGCTCGACTCGTACGCCGAACGCGCCAGGACCAGCGTGGCCATCCACCTGCAAGCCCACGTGCTCGAGCTCACGCGCATGGCCAGCCGCTGGGCGGTGCGCGGCGGCATGCCACGCGCGGAGTGGGAAGCCGACGCGCGCGCGCACGTGGCCGACCATCCCGAGTACCGCGCCATCGAGTGGGTGGACAGATCGTTCAAGGTACGGTGGATCGCCCCGCTCGAGAACAACGAGGCGGCGATTGGTCTCGACCTCGCGGCCGAGCCCGCGCGCCGCAACGCGCTGCAGGCCTCGCTCGAGCTCGCCGAGCCGACGATCAGCGAACCGGTCGAGCTGGTCCAGGGCGGCGCCGGGCTGCTCGTGTACGTTCCGATCGCGATCGCCGGCGAGTTCGGCGGATTCATCCTCGGCGTGCTCGACGCGCCGGCGCTGTTCGCTACCAGTCTGCGCGAGGTGCCGGGCGGCCCGGCGCTGTCGGTGTTCGCCGGCGGCAAGCAGGTGTTCGTTCGCGACGGCGCCGACGACGCCCGGGGCGCGCTCGATGACCACTGGTCGAGCGATAGCGACTACGAGATCTCGGGCGTGGTGTGGCGCACCCGCGCCAGCGCCACGCCGGCGTGGCTGGCCGCCAACCGCTCGCCGCTTCCGAATCTGTCGCTCAGCATCGGGATGCTGCTGTCGTTGCTCTTCGGCCGCCTGGTCCACCTCGCGCAGGCCGCCCGCGAGCGGGCGCGCCTGGCGGCGGTCGTGAACGAGTCGCTCGAGCGCGAGATCGCCAGCCACGGCCGCGCGCAGCGCGCGCTGCAGTCCAGCGAGGAGCGCTGGCGCACCCTGTTCGAGCGTGCCCCCGATCCTTTCTACATCCACGACACCGCGAGCGTGTTCGTCGGCTACAACGACGCCGCCGCGCGCCTGATCGGCTACTCGCGCGAAGAGGTCATAGGACGCAGCTACCTCGAGCTGGGCCTGTGCCATCCCGACGATCTGGAAAAGGCCGCCGACGAGGTGATGCGCAACATCGCCGGCGAGGCTACCGGGCCCACCGAGTACCGCGTGCTCGCCAAGGACGGACACGAGCTCATCGTCGCGATCCACAGCTACCCGATGATGCTCGGCGACGATCGGCTCATCCTGCGCATCGCCCGCGACATGACCGAACACAAGAAGCACGAGCGCGAGCTCGAAAAGCGCCTGGAGTTCGAGCGCATCGTCACCGTGCTGGCCACCGACCTCATCAACCGCCCCACCGACCAGATCGGCGAGGGCATCGAGAAAGCGCTCGAGCAGACCGCGACGTTCGCCGGCGCCGACCTGGCGGCGGTGTTCACGTTCCGCGACGACGACGCCACGATCGTCGTCACGCACGAGTGGCCGGCCGAGAACCTGACCGCGCACGAGGACGTGGCGGCAGGCTTCCCGGCCGACGCGAGCCGCTGGTTCACGTGCAAGCTCGAGACCGGCGAGCCGGTGTACATCAGCGACGTTGCCACGTTCCCGACCATCGGCGCCGCCTCGCGCGAGTGGATGCTGTCGCGGGGGCAGCGCTCGTTCGTGGCCGTGCCGGTGCCGCTCGACGGTCGCATGGGCGGCTACGTGGGCTTCGTGTCGCACGAGCCGCGGGCCTGGGACGCCGAGAGCGTCACCTTGATGCAGATCGCCGGCGAGATGATCGCCAACGCTCTGGCGCGCGCCGAAACCGAGAGCACGCTGCGCGAGAGCGAGCAGCGCTTCCGCCAGATCGCCGACAACATCGAGCAGCTGTTCTTCATCGTCGACCTCCATCCGCTGCGCGTGGTGTACGCCAGCGACGCGATGGAGCGAGTGTGGACGGTCACGCGCGAACGGCTCGGCGAGGACCCGATGACCTGGTTCGAGGACATCGTCGACGACGACCGCGACATGGCCATCACGAGGTTCGCCGCGGCTCTCGAAGGCCCCGAGGAGTTCGAGTACCGCGTCACCCGTCCCGACGGGCAAATCCACTGGCTGCGCACGCGCGTGTTCCCGGTAAGCGACGCCGGCGGCGAGGTGTTCCGCATCGCCGGCATGTCCGACGACATCACGACGCGCAAGCGCGCCGAGTCCGAGCTCGAACACTACGGCGAGTTCGAACGCCTCATCGGCAGGCTCGCCAGCGGCCTGATCAACGTACCGGTCGAAGAGCTCGACGAGGCCGTCGAGCGGGCACTGGCCGAGATCGGCCGCTTCGTCGCCATCGATCGATGCGCGATCTTCTTGCTGAGCGCCGACCGCGAGCGCGTCAGCAACACCCACGAGTGGTGCGCCGACGGCATTCCCTCCAAGCAGGATGGGCTTCAGGACCTGCCGATCGTCGAGTTCCCGTGGCTCGTGGGCAGCGCGCTGCAGCGCGAGATCGTCAAGACACCGCGCGTCGCCGACCTGGGCGCCGAGGCGGGAGTCGAGCGCGACGTGCTGCTGAGCCTCGGCGTCCACTCGCGCATCCAGGTGCCGCTGGTCGCCAGCCACGGCGTGGTGGGCGCGCTGGTGCTGGTGTCGCACACCGAGGAGAAGCAGTGGACCGACGACCTCACCATGCTTCTCAAGGTGGCCGCCGAGACGTTCGCCAACGCGCTCGAGCGAAGCCGGCGCGAGGGCAGGATCGAGCACTACCAGGAAAAGCTGCGCGGGATGGCGTCGGAGGTGTCGCTGGCCGAGGAACGTGAACGCCGCCGCATCGCTGCCGACCTGCACGACCGCACCATCCAGAACCTCGGCCTGTGCCGCCTCAAGCTCGGTCAGGTGCGCGCCTCGCTCGGCGAGGAGGCGCCGGCCAGCTCGCCCGAGCTCGACGACACCTGCAGGCTCCTACAGGAAACGATCCAGGAAACGCGCTCGCTGGTGTTCGAGTTCAGCTCGCCGGTGCTCTACGAGCTGGGCTTCGTGCCCGCCGTCGAGTGGCTGGCCGAGCGCATGCACGAGCTGTACGGCGTGGAGTACGAGCTGCGCGACGACGGCGCGGCCAAGCCGCTCGACGACGACGTGGCGGTGGGACTTTTCCAGGCCGTGCGCGAGCTGATGGCCAACGTGGGCAAGCACGCCTCGGCGAGCCGCGCGCTGGTGACGCTCGAGCGCGCCGGCAGCATGCTGCGCATCGTCGTGGAGGACGATGGCGTCGGCTTCGACTCCTCGCTGGTCGGCCCTCGCCTCGACGAGGCCAGCGGCTACGGCCTGTTCAGCATTCGCGAACGCGCCAGCGTGCTGGGCGGACGGCTCGACATAAACTCGGGTCAGGGCCGGGGCACACGCGTGACGCTCGAGATCCCGCTACGGGCCGACGAGCGGGTGGAGGCATGAGATGACGATTCGCGTGGTGATCGCCGACGACCACGTCCTGTTCCGCCAGGGCCTGCGGGCGCTGCTCGAGAAGCATGAGAGTGTCGACGTGCTGGCCGAGGCCGACGACGGGCGCCAGGCCGTGGCGCTGACGCGCGAGCTGGTGCCCGACCTCATCCTGATGGACGTCGCGATGCCCGGCCTGAACGGCATCGAGGCCACGCGTCAGATCGCCGCCTCGACGCCCGAGGTGAAGATCCTGCCGCTGTCGATGCACGCCGACAGCCGCTTCGTTACCCAGATGCTCGAGGCCGGCGCGAGTGGCTACCTGCTCAAGGACTGCGCGTTCGAAGAGCTGCACGAAGCGATAGAGACGGTGCTGCGCGACGAGCCGTACCTGAGCCCCGGTGCACGCGCCGGGGCCACGTCCGACCGCCTCCGGCACGCCTCGACGGGGCTGGCGGTGCGCCGCAGCGGTGTGGCAACCGGCGCGCCGCCGCTGTCGCCGCGCGAGCGCGAGGTGCTGCAGCTGGTGGCCGAGGGCAACTCCACGAAGAACATCGCCGAGATGCTCGGCGTGAGCGTGAAGACGGCCGAAGCGCACCGCAAGCAGATCATGGACAAGCTCGGCATCCGCAACGTCGCCGAGCTCACCAAGTACGCCATCCGCGAAGGCCTCACGGGGCTTTGAGCACGCGAGCCGACGCAACATTCCCCGGGGAACGTTCACCCGGCCGCGCCTGAGTCTTCCTCCGTACCGAGCCCGCAACTTCACCAGCATGCGCGGGACCTGCCCTCATGTTCCGAGATGTCCTCCGGGTTTACCCGACGTCGAACCCTCAGGGTTTCCGGCCGCTACCCGGCAGGCATTCACCGATCGCGAACGTACCTGAAACCAACCACCCAGCCGTCACATTTCCCCAGTCCCGGCGCGGGTTTACGTAGCGGCAAAACCAGGACACCCCCAATCGCGCCGACCCCGGCCCAGGCCTTAAACTGATTTCCAGATAGAGCGGCCTCGCTCTCCTCCCGACGACTCGAGGTTCTCCGACTCTCTCCCGGAGATCCTTGTCGCTTACGCCCCGGACGAGCTTGACGTCCGGGGCGTAAGCCGCCAACCCCTGGAACGACCGCACTACCATGATTCGCCTGTTCGCCCCTTCCCCGCCGACGAGCCGCACAGCGGCCTTGTTCGTGATCGCCTGGCTCGTTGCCTGCGCCAGCCTGCCGGTCGGCGCTCGCGCCGAGCGTGCGGCGACGGTCGTCGCATCGGCCGAGATCGTCGAGCCGCTGGCCCTCGGTGCACCTGAGGTCGTGCACATCGGGCGGCACAGGGCCGCGGCGACGTTCGCGCTCGGCGGCCTTGATCATCTCGCGTATCAGGTAGTGCTGCCGGAGCGTGCCACGGCCAGGTCCTCGACCGGCTCGAGCGCTACCATCGAGCTGTCGATCGACGACGACTCGCTGCTCGTGCTGGGCGGTGGCGATGACCGTGTGGCGCTCGACGCCGAGCTCATCGTGCCCGAGGGCGGACTTGCGCCGGGCAGTTACGAGGCGAGCGTAATGCTCGCCGTCGCGTACCAGTAGGACATCCCCATCACAGCGGGCGGTGGGCCCGCAGACCGAGGTCGATGACGAACGGATCGTCGACGTCCACGTCGACGTCCACCGGCTCGATCGCGAAACGATCGTCGGCCGAGGTGCGGATCGTGTAGCGACCCGGACGCACGCGCTCGAACACGTAGAACCCGTCGTACGAGCTGGTGGCGGTTCGCTCCACGTCGCCGTCGCTGCCTACCAGCTCGAGCTCCATGCCCGGTACCTCGCGGCCGTTGTCGGCCAGACGAACCACGCCGTCGATGGCGCCGGTTTCCAGAACCGGTAGAACGATCTCCGGCACCGCACCCGGCCGGGACACCAGAGCGCACCCCTTGTGCACCGGCACCCAGTACGGATCTTCGAGCGAGGTCTCGTCGATGCGCACCGGCTGGCTGCGCAGGGCCTGCATGTCGGCCACGAGAATCTGCCCCATGGCGTCGGTGCCCCTGCGCGTGCGCTGCGCGCCCACCCACAGCCGCACGTCGGGCAACACCGTGTCGGCCGGCCCGAACTGCCCGTCGTGGTCGTGGTCGATGAACACGCGGGCGCGGAACGCTCCCTGCGTGGTGCGCGCCGCGCTGGTCAACCCGTAGCTGCCGTCGGCGATCGGTCCTACCGACATGCCCAGCCGCATACCGACGTTGAAATCGTCTTCGGTGGTCCACCCGCCGTCCATGCCGAGCAGCACGACGCCGAAGTCGCGACTCACCACGGCACCGGTGGAGGTGATCGAGTCGGCCACGTCGTGGCGCACGGTGCTCGACACCACCCACCGCTCGTCGAACGTGTACGTGCCGGTCGTGCTCGCCTGCGACACGTCGGCCGCCGGCGTCACGTCGTAGTCGACGCCGGCGCGCACGCGCAACCTACCGGTGCCGGTCGACAGCGACAGGCTACCCTCCGAACGGTCCTGCCCACCGTCGAGAAACGTCGCATCGAAGGCGTGCGTCACGCGCACCGGACGCCCGTTCATCGACTGGCGCAGCTCGATCTGGGTCTCGCCGAATCCCGATGTGAGCGCGCGGTGATTGGTCTGTACCATCACCGACATGGGGCCCAGCGGCGTCGGCACCAGCGAATCGAGACGGGCGCGCGCGCGTAGCTTCGTGCGGCTGGTCCCGAAGCCGGCGAGCGGGCTCTCGAAGCCGTCGTAGAACGTCACACCCGAGCTCAGGCTGTGGAGCGCGAACGATCGGGCGAACTGCAGATCGTAGGCCGTACCGCCCTCGGCGTCACGGTTGATCTCCAGCTGGCCGTATCCGCCCAGCGCCGTTCCGGCCAGCCCGAGCATCATGTAGTTGCGCTCGCCCTGCTCGGTGGGAACACGATTGTAGCGCGAGAAGATCGACACACGCTGGTTCAGCCCGTACGCCGTTTCGACGTTGAGCGTGAGGCCGGTCGGATCGGTCGGATCGTCGCCTACCGGGAGCAGGTCGCGGCCGGCCTCCAGCGCCCCCAGCCTGAAACGAAACTCCCCGGGCGGCGCCATCTCGTTGCCCACGATGATCTGTTCGATCCGTTCGCGCAGCTGCCCCTGGGGTCCGTACTGGACGACACGAAGCCGGTTCACGCCGATCACGAGCTGGACCTCGTCGAACCGGTAGCGTCCGTCGGGACTCACCACCTGGAAATCGAGCAGCTCGTTGTTGCGGTAGATCTCGACCTCCCAGCCGGGCACACCGTTGCCCTCGACCGTCGTGCGGTCGAACGCATCGGCCTCGTAGGCCGGAAACGACGAGATCACCGCGCCGCGCCCACGCATCGCTCCCTCGACCAGGCGCAGCCCCGGAAGCCGTACGTCACCGGCTTGCACGTCCTCGACGCCTCGCACGAGGTTGTCGACCGCGATCGACCGACGCAGGGTCAGGCGCAGGTCGGTGAAACGCAACGTCGTGTCGATGCGCTCGACCGAGGCGTACCAGCTCGTACCGAGACCCAGCATGTCGTGCACCGCATTCATCGCGTGGCGGCCCGTGCTGCCGTCGTTCTCGAGGCGAAGATCCGACTCCCAGTCGATCACGGGCGGTGTGATCCGGCGGTAACCGTTGGGGAGTACGGACAGGTCGCGCAGTCGCGGGCGCCGGGCGAGCTGCATCTCGCGGCTGCGCTCGCGCTCCAGCCGGCTCTGGATGGGCAAGTGCTCCTCGGGCTCGACCATCACCGCGAGCGCGGCCATGTCGACGAGCATGCGCACCGGCCACAGCTTCTCGAGCACGTCGATGGCGACGTAGAGCTCGCCGAGCTGCAGCAAGTCACTGTCGATGAACGCGCCGAGGTCGACCTCCGACGGCTTGCCCTCGCGCACGAGCTCGCCCCGTCGCGCGTCGATCGAGTAACGGCGATTCTCGCTCAGGTACCAGCCCTCGGCATAGGCCTCGGCGGGATCGATCTCGATCGGGAACTCGAGGGATTCGGCCATCTCCATGAGCGGGAGATAGATTCGCGCGTTGCGCTCGTAGGCCAGCAGGGCCTCGGACAGGATGATGCGCCGTCCGACGCGAACCTCGAGGATGAGCTCCTGGGCGAGCGGATCAGCACCAGCCGGCGTGCTCGCGAGCACAGCCGCGGCGACGATCACGCCAAACGCGGCCCTTGCCCTCATGCTCGCGTCCCGGTCCGTCCGATCAGTTGACGGCTACGGTGGCCTCGGCGAGCGTCTCGCTGGCAGCCTCGGCGGAAGCCCGGTAGCGAATCTTGAGCTTTCCGGGTGGCACCGGCGAGCCGTCGGGCATGACGAGGTCGTCGATCTCGAACCGACGCGTGCGGGCCTCGGGATAGATGCCGATGCCCCGCACGGTGGCCAGCACGTTCTCCTCGCCGCCGGCGCCGAACCACGACACGGTGACGTCGCCGTACACGCTGCGCTGTCCCCCGCGCTCGAACTGGACGTCGAGGCTCATCTTGTCGCCCGCGCGCTTCGCGTCGACCGTGTCGATCTCCACGTCGGCGTCGAGCTCGCCCTGGCGTACGAAGATCGGGATGGACATGCCGTAGAGAATGTTGAGATTGATCGCGAGCTTGTCGCCTTCCTCGCCCATCTTCACCGTGCGCGGCTCGCGCATGAACAGCATGTGGGCGCGGTACTCGCCGTCGGCCAGGTTGCCGGGCTTGCGCAGCATGATGCGCACGGTCTGCGCCACGCCCGGCTCGAGCCGGATCTGGCGCGGCGCGTAGCGAATCATGTCGTTGGCGATCTTGAGATCGCCGGGATCGTCGCCTTCGTTGACACGCTCGAGCTTGCCCTGCTCGTTCATGCGCAGCATCTGCCACATGATGCGGTACGTGTAGGCCTCGGGCTCGTTGTTCACCAGGGTGACGGTAGCGCTTCGCTGGCTACCCTCGAAGATCACACGCTTGGGATGGATGCGCAGGTCGGCATGGGCCACGGAGGCGCCGAGCGCACACAGGAACACGGCGAGCGCGAGCTCGCTGACACGTTTCGACACTGGTCTCTCTCCCTCGTGCCCCGGCTTGAACGAGGCACACTATTCATCGTAAGGGATCGAGACAGGGTATTCAGCGGAATTTACGTCAGACTATATAGCGGCGGGAAAAGAAAAAGGGGGCGGCTTGTGGCCGCCCCCTTCTTCAAGAAAGAGCAGGTCGTGGGCTACTGGTAGGCAACGCTCACGTCGAAGCTGCCCGTGTAGGTCCCGGTCGCCTGGCTGGCGCCGACGTTCAGGGTCGCGCCGACCGTGAAGCTGTCGGTGCCGCCCGTCAGGGTGCCGGAGCCGGCGTTGCTGTCCGTGAAGGTGTTCACGGTCATGTTGTTCGAGCCACCGTCGTTGAGGACGATCGACGTCGGCAGCGTGATGTCGTAGCCGAGGCCAGCCTCACCCGTGACGTCGAAACCAGCCGCAGCCGGGCTTCCGCCTTCCTCGACCACATCGCCGGTCACCGAACGGGCACCCGCCGTCGAGATCACCGCGGTACCACCCGAGGTGTCGGACGACAGACGACCGAAGTCGAGATCGGCAGACTTCGTGATCGCGAGGGCGTCCACGAGGACAGCCGAAGCGCTGGCGCTGACGGTCTTGGCCGCCTGGGCGGGGGCCGCCATGGCGAACAGAGCGATGGCCGAAACTGCGAGCGCGATGCGCGCAGACTTGTGATTGATTCTCTCCATTTTTTCTCTCCTAAAAGTTAGCCGTGCTTGATCGCCGTCGGTGTCGGTGTGCTTGATCGACAACGCGGCGTCTGCGTGCTGACATTTGCAACGGCAATGCCAAGGGCAAAACAGCGCGCTACCCCGCGCGGGGCGGGCGTTCACGCTGCCTGGAGAGTGTGGGCTGGAGAGCCCGAAAGTGTCTGAGTTTTGACGGGTAACGCTGCTGGAGCGTCGGCTACACGACTCCCCGCAAGGCGAGTGCCTTGCGCTTCATCAGATCCGTCGACGTATAGCCGCTCACTGATATGCGACCGTCACGTCGAAGCTGCCCGCGTACACGCCGGGTGCCTGGTTCGCGTGCACCTTCAAGGTGGCGCCCACGGTGAAGTCATCGATGCCGGAAGCGCTCAGGGTGCCGGTGCCGGCGTTGCTCGGGTCGAAGTTGCCCACGCCCATGGTATTGCCGGTGCCGTCGGTCACCTGGATCCTGTTCGGCAGCGTCACGTCGTAGCTCAGACCGGCCTCGCCGCTGACCTCGAACTGGGCCGGGCTGGCGTCGCCACCCTGCACCACGACGTCGCCGCGGGTGGTCACCGCGCCGGCCGACGAGATCTCGAGGAAGCCACCGCCCGAACCGACCGAGATCTGCCCGAAGTCGAGATCCTTGTACTTGTCGATCGTGAGCGGCGTCACGATCTCGGCAAAGACGTCGGAGCTCGCCGTCGACTGCGCTCTGGCAGCCGGTGCCAGCGCCAGGCAAAGCCCGAGCGCTGCCGCGAACGACACGAGTCGAACCCGTGCGCGCGACCGGCGCACGGACGTGGACGTGCTTGACATGTGCTCTCTCCCTCCGCTTCGCCATGCGGTCGTTTACGACTTGCACGGCGGCGTGTGACGAGCAGTGTGCAACTGCAGTGCCAGTAAAGGACAGCATGGCGAACGTCAGGAAAGCACGCGTTCTCGCGGGTTTCGCGCGTGCGCGGCTCGAGCGGCAAGGCCGCTATCGTACGAACTTCACCATCGTGAACGACATGCGCTCTGGTGGCGCGAGCTTGACGATCGATGCGTGGTCGTTCGCCCAGGCATCTGCGTTGACGCGTACGGTCATGGAGCGAGGTCCTGCACGCTACGCCGTGTGATCGCCCCCCGGACAGGGATCGATGGCGTCGACATCGCGTCGTTCCTGTCTGCCGGGAGTCATCCACGCGGGCACGTGAACAGCGTCCCTGCCGGCCAGCGCGTGGCGGTACAATGATTTTCGCGTTTTTCGCTCTTGATATAGGTCGCGTTCAGGGGCGACATTGAAGACGTTGCCGACAACCACGTCCTTACCTAGACGGGTGAACTGACTTGACCTGCCGCACCTCCCCACGCCACCGCCTGCGCCACCAGCGTTCCCGACCGATCACGGCCATGAGCGCGTGCCCACGAACGCTCGCATGGGTGGCCTTCGTCGTGACATGCCTGGTGTGCATCGCACTCGGCCCCGCCACGGCGGCTCGTGCAGAGTCGCTGTCCGGAGCCACCGCTTCGATACCGGCAGCGTCGGTCGTACCGGCGGTCGCCGTGATTCCGGCAGCGGGCGTCGTCCCGGACGTCTCGGTGGTACCGGTGCGCACGATCGCGCGCGTGCCCACGCTCACGCGCGTGCTCGACGCGCCACAGGCACCGTCGCCGAGGAGTCACAGGCTCGACGTGCTGTCGTACAACGTGCACGGCCTGCACGGCATTGCCGCCAAGGACAACCCGAAGAAGCGTGCCCCGCTCATCGGTGAGATGATCGCCGAGCGCTACTCGCTGGCGCTGCTGCAGGAAGACTTCGAGCACTCGGGCAAGATCATCAAGGGCATCGGTACCCGGCCGCGCGGCTATTTCCGGGGGAACGGCTCGACGGTGAAGGCCGGCATCGGCCAGCGCTTCGGGCAAATCCTGCTGTGGCTGCCGGCCAAGGTGTTCCTCGGCCTCGACATTCCCCACGGCTCGGGGCTCACGACCATCGCTTTCCAGAAAGACGGGTTCACGTCGCGCCGGCTGGTGCGCAAGCCGTTTCGCGTTTGCGAGGGCGTGTTCTCGGGAAAGAACGACTGCCTGGCCGCCAAGGGCTTTCTCGGCGTGCGGCTCACGGGGCCCGACGGCATCGAGCTGGACGTGTACAACACTCACCTCGACGCGCGCGGCAACGATCCGAACCGTGGCATCCGCCGCGAGCAGCTCTCGCACCTCGCTGCGGCGATACGCCAGTACTCGGGCGAGCGCGCCGTGATCGTGGCCGGCGACTTCAACACGCGCCGCGAGCGGCCGAAGGACAATTTCATGCTGCGAGGCTTCCAGACCGGGCTCGGCTTGCGTGACAGCCTCGCGCGCCGCGACGGATCGTGGCCGCGCGGGTCGGATGTCGATTACATCCTGTACCGCTCGGGCACGGGCACCCGCCTCGAGCTCGACGGCGACGCCGACGCCATCGGAGAGGACGCCGACTTCCGCTGGCGCGATGGCAGCAAGCGGCTGAGTGACCACCCTGCCCTGTTCGCGCGCATGCGCGTCACCCCGCAGCCCTGAGCGAATCCGACGTGCCGCGACCGCGGCCCTCAGCGTACCGACCACACCGACCTCACCGACCGCAGCGCCGCTGGACCTGACGCAGACGGTTGTGCATGTTGGGCCGCTGCCCCGCAGGCCTACGATCGAAGCATGCTGCCGCTCGTGAACCTCTCGCACCTCGTGCGTCCACGCAGGCTGCTCGCCACCGGCGTGGCGGCGACCGTGGTCTATGCGCTGATCGGCTTCGTGGTCGTTCCGGCCGTCATCGAGCGCCAGCTCCCGCAGATCGTCGCCGACAGCCTCGACCGCGAGGCCGTCGTCGAGCAGGTGCGGCTCAACCCGTTCGCGCTCTCGCTCTCGCTGCGAGGATTCGAGCTTCGCGACATCGACGGGAGCCGGTTCGCGGCGTTCGAGGAGCTGCTCGTGAACTTCCAGCTCTCGTCCGTCTTCCGACGGGCGTTCACGTTCGACGAGATCCGGCTGGTAGCCCCCGAGGTGCACGTGAAGCGGCACGCCGACGGCTCGCTCAACCTGCCCGAGCCGGTGGCGAGCGAGGAGGAAGAGGAGGAGGCGGACACCGACGGCGCGATCCCGCCCGTGATCGTGCGGCTGCTCAGCCTGCAGCGTGGCGCGGTCTCGTTCACCGACGCGTCGCATGAGACCGAGTTCGAGGCGGCGCTGGGCCCGATCGACGTGACCATCGACGAGCTCACCACGCGTGGCGAGCGCGAAGCGCCCTACTCTCTCGTGGCCACGCGCGACGCGGGCGAACGGCTGGAGTGGACGGGCACGTTCGGCGTCGACCCGCTGCACTCCACCGGCACATTGAAGCTGTCGGGCATCCGCCCGCGGCTGGCGTGGCAGTACCTGCAGGACGAGCTCGGCTTCGAGGTGGCCGACGGCCGCATCGACCTGGCGGCGAGCTACGAGCTCGACGCGTCGGGCGAGGTGCTCGAGCTGGTGCTGTCCGACGGCGCGGCCGCGCTCGACGACCTGCGTCTCACCGAGAAGGGCGCCGACGAGCCGCTCATCTCCGTGCCCGCGGTCGCCGTCGACGGCATCCGTGTCGACCTCGCCGCATCGCAGGCCAGCATCGCGTCGATCACCTCACGCGGCGCCGAGCTTCGCTGCTGGCTCGAGCCCGACGGAACGTTCGGCTACGTGCCGCTGTTCACGCCCGCGCCGCGCGCCGCGGGCGAGCCCGAGCACGTGACCGAGATGATCGCGGACGAGGTCGGCGACACGGTCGGCGAGGTGATCGACGATGTCGGTACTGGCGTGACCGGTGGCGCGACGGTCGCCGACGACGAAGACACCGAAGCCGCGCCCTGGTCGTTCCGGCTCGACGAGCTGGCGCTCACGGACTACACCATCGAGTTCGAGGACCGCACGACCGCCACGCCCGCGCGCGTCGTGCTCGACTCGCTCGCGCTGACCGTCGGCAACGTGACCACGGCCGCCGAGCCGCTCGAGCTCTCGTTCGACACGGTGGTCAACGGGGACGGGCACATCAAGGCCACGGGAACCGTTGCGACGACACCACCGGCGGTCGACCTCGACCTCGACGTCGACACGATCGCGCTCGACGCGTTCCAGCCTTACGTGGACGGCGCGGCCAGCCTCGACGTCACGGCAGGCAGCGTGAGCCTCGCCGGATCGATGGCGTACCGCGAGCCGGCCGGCGCGCGCGCTGCGAGCGGCGGTGACGAGGACGGCGGTGCCCCGATGATTCGCTACCGCGGCGGCCTGGCGATCGACGGGCTGCGCACGGTCGACCGGCACCTCGGCGAGGACTTCGTCACCTGGGGCTCGCTCACGCTCGAAGGGCTGGCGCTCGACGTCGAGCCGACATCGGTCGAGATCGAGCGGATCGCCGCACGGGAGCCTTCGGTGAGGATCATCGTCGCGGCCGACGGCACCACGAACGTGGCGCGGCTGGCGGGCGGCGCCGGTGACTCGCCCGCCCCCGCGAGCGCGACGGCCGAGGCCGGTTATTCCGGAAACGGAACGGATGCTGGCGCGAGCGCCTCGGACGATGCCAGGAGCGGCGCCGAGGTTGCCGCAGCCGGCCCCGACGACGCGACGACCGAACCGGACGACGCGACGGCCGCGACCGTGCCCGTCTCGGTCGGCGAAGTGAGCATTGCCGGCGGCGCGTTCGACATCACCGACCTGTCCGTCGAGCCACGCTTCGCGATGCAGCTCGGCGACCTGGATGCCACCATCGCGGGGCTATCGTCGCAGGAGCTCACGCGCGCCGACGTCGACATCCGCGCAACACTCAACAAGCACGCGCCGATGGCGATCAGCGGCCAGATCAACCCCCTGAGCGACGATGCCTACACCGACCTCACCGTGACGCTGCGGAACGTCGGCATGTCGACGTTCACGCCGTACTCCGGCAAGTACGTCGGGCAGGCCATCGAGAAGGGCAAGCTCTCGCTCGCGCTGCACTACCGGCTCTCGCAGAGTGAGCTGATCGCCGAGAACGGTATCGTGCTCGACCAGTTCTCGCTCGGCAGGCGCGTGCAGAGCGACGATGCCACGTCGTTGCCGGTGGGCCTCGCACTGGCGCTACTGAAGGACACGAGCGGCAAGATCGATCTCGACGTGCCGGTGCGCGGCAACGTCGACGACCCGGCGTTCACGCTCACCGACGCGATCCTCGATGCGCTGGTGAACCTGCTCACGAAGGTCGCGACGTCGCCGTTCGCGCTGGTCGGCGGCCTTGTGGGCGGAAGCGGCGACGACCTGAGCCACGTGACGTTCGCCGTGGGCCGCTCGGCGCTGGCAGCCGACGAGGCCACCAAGCTCGAGACCCTGGCCGGCGCGCTCGCCGAGCGCCCTGCCCTGCGCCTCGAGGTGATGGGCGCGGCCAGCACCGAGGCAGACATGCCCGCGCTGCGCAGTGCCAGACTCGAGAGCCGGCTGAAGGCGGCGCGCTTCGCCGAGACCGGCTCGAGCCGCGACGGGCCCGACGACCCCGAGCAGGTCGTGCTGGACGACGAGGAGTACATGCGCGAGCTCAAGCGCGCCTACGACGACGATTTCGGCGAGAAGCCGCGCGAGCTGCTCGAGCGACTGGGGCCGGCACCGGAAGGCGAGACCGACGAGCAGCGCACGGTGCGCTGGCGCACGGCGCTCGAACAGCGAATGCTCGAACGTATCCTCGTGGGCGAGAGCGACCTGCGAGCGCTGGCCCGTGAGCGCGGCACCACCATCCGCGATCACCTGGTCGAGGCCGGCGTGGCCGCCGACCGCGTATTCGTTCTCGACCCCGCGACGCAGGCCGAGAGCGACGGCCGCACCGTGCGTACCGAGCTCATGCTGGCCGGCGGCTAGCCCAAAAAGAAAAGGGGCCGAAGCCCCTTTTCCTTTCTCTTACCTGTGCAGTGCCGAGATTGTGGCACGGCGTTGTTCGGGAGGATCGAAGGCTTCGTGCACTTCGTCCTCCTCGAGGCGGTCGATCGGTGGCCCCTTGCCAAGCCAGCCGGCAGCGGCACGCTGTCCCGCGCTGTACATGTGGCCGAGCACCTCGCGCTCGAAGTACAGGAACGATCCGGTGTCGAAGCCACCGTTCTTCGGCGGACGCAGCGCTTCGAACAGCGTGACCTGACGGTAGTGTCCCTCGTGCAGCTCGGCGAGCCGGTTGCGCTCGAGCATGAGCTTGCGGTCGACGTTGTAGGCGTTCTCGAGGAACGCGTCGAGCGTACGCTCGACGGCGCGACCGAAGTGCTCGAGCGGCTTGCTGTCGGAGTCGGCCGGCTCGGTGACCAGCACGGTGACGATCTCCTCGGCGCCCATCGCCACCACCGGCGCGAGCGGCGTGTTCACCAGCAGCCCACCGTCCCACAGCAGGTGCGGACCGATCTCGACCGGCGGGAACAGCAGCGGAATGCTCGCGCTGGCCAGCACCATGTCGACGGTGATGGCGTCGACGATGATGTAGTCGGGCGTGCGCGTGGCGGGAGTGTCGGCCGTCACGTAACGCACCACCTGGCCGCTGCGCGCGTCGACCGTGTTGATGGCCAGATCCACACCGGTGCGTGGAACCTTCGTGCCGCCGAACTCCTCGATGAGCCGGTCGCGCAGCTGGTCGGTGTTGGCCAGCGAGCCGGCACTGACGCCCTCGAGAAAGCTGCTGACGAGCTCGAAGCGCGAGGTCAGCACGTACTCGACGATCAGCGCCGTCAGGCTGCCGCGCTGCGGCGGCCAGTGGTTACGGGCGCGCTGCGCCATCGAGCGCCAGGTGCGGCCTTCGCTCAGCCAGCGCATCGCCTCGCGGCGCGTCAGGCGGCCCAGGGTGCGGCGCGCGCTGTCGAAGAACTGGGCGCTGACGGCCGCCGGCGGGTCGTCGGCGATGCCGTTCCAGAAATCCATCATCTCGTCGGGAGTCTTGCCCGCGGCGATCAGCGCACTGTTGATCGCGCCCGCCGAGGTTCCCGAGAGCGCCACGGGCCCTCTCGCGAACCGTGGGTCCTTGAGCATCCTGTCGTATACGCCGACCTGGAAGACGCCGCGCGCGCCCCCGCCGGACAAGACCATTCCGTAGTTCTTCTTTCGCCGCCGCCTCATCACCCTCTCCGCAGCGAGCGCCCCCGACGGGCGAAAAGCCCGCTTGCACCCGCACCCCTGAACTCAGGCCAGAACGATCAATTATAAACGTCCTGTGAGCCGCGCGAAAGACTGCGCCGAAGTGCAAAAATGTACGCATGAGCCCGCGAGCTGGCGAGCGGGCGAACTACCCACCGTGAACGAAGCGAAGGAAAAGGGGCCTATCCCTTCTCTGCCGCTTTCTACCACTCGCCGATATTTGCCATTGACGCCCAGGGCTCGGCGGGCGCCAGCGCGTCGCCCTTCTGCAGCAGCTCGATGGAGATGTCGTCGGGCGAGCGGATGAAGGCCATGCGGCCGTCGCGCGGCGGGCGGTTGATGATCACGCCCGCGTCCAGCAGCTGCTGGCACTTCGCGTAGATGTCGTCGACCTCGTAGGCCAGGTGCCCGAAGTTGCGGCCGCCGCCGTACTCCTCCGGATCCCAGTTGTGGGTCAGCTCGACCTGCGACTCGGGATTGCCCGGAGCGCCGAGGAACACCAGGGTGAATCGCCCGGCCTCGACGTCGTATCGGTACTGCTCCGTCAGCCCGAGCTTGTCGCAGTAGAAGTCGAGCGACCTGTCGAGGTCGGTGACGCGCACCATCGTGTGTAGGTACTTCATCGGATCCTCCTGCCGGTTCTTTTATCAGTCCCTGGTCGCTAAAGAAGAGCGGCGACGCCGGGCCGTCGCCGGGAGAGGACCACATGGCCGAGGCACGCATAGGATTCATGCCGCCGTCGATGGGCGCGGGCGGCACGCCGCAGACCTTCGCGGCCATGCTCCAGTCGGTCGAGGATGCCGGCCTCGACCACGTGACCGTCGGCGACCACGTGAGCTTTCACGTCGGCTTCGGCTTCGACGGCCTCATCAACGCCACCGCGCTGAGCATGCTCCACCCTCGCCTGCCGGTGCACACGGCGGTGTATCTGCTGCCGCTTCGCCACCCGGTGACGGTCGCGCGCCAGGTCGCCTCGCTCGAGCAGCTTGCGCCCGGTCGTCTGCGCTTCGGTGTGGGAATCGGCGGCGAGGACCGCCGCGAGGTGGCCAACTGCGGCACCGACCCGCGCACGCGCGGGCGGCGCATGAACGAATGCCTCGAGATCCTGCGCCCGCTGCTGGCCGGCGAGACGATCAGCTACCAGGGCGAGTTCTTCGACCTCGACAACGCGTCGATCCTGCCGTCGCCCGATCCACCCACACCGATCATCGTGGGCGGTCGCTCCGACGCCGCCATCGACCGCGCCGGCCGCTACGGCGACGGCTGGGTGGCGGTATGGGTCACGGTCGACCGCTGGTGCGAGGCCATGGTGCGCTTCGAGGCCGCCGCTGCTGCCGCCGGCCGCAGCGACACGGACCGGCAGCACGGCCTGCTGGTGTGGTGCGGCATCGCCGCCGATCGCGAGAGCGCGCGCAAGCGCGTCGCCGAGCCCATGGAGATGTTTTACCAGACCCCGTTCGAGCGCTTCGAGAAGTACACGCCCTACGGCACGCCCGCCGACATCGCCGAGTTCCTCGCGCCCTACGCCGAGGCCGGCACGCGCGACTTTCACATGGTGACGATCGCCGGCGACGAGGCCGAGGCCATCGCCGGCGCGGGCGAGATCAGGCGACTGCTCAACCGCTGAGCGGCGAAGCGCGCGCCCGCGACCGCCCTCTCGAGGAGAGAGCGGTCGCGAGCCGTAGCACTACGGCGCCAGTGGATCGCAGACGGTGGCCTCACAGGTGCCGCCGCCGCAGTCCGCGTCGTCGACGCACAGGATGCCCTGCAGCAGCAGCGGGCTGTCGAGCCCACACGTTCCGCCTCCCGGAATCTCGAGCGGCTCGGCCGCATCACACACACCGTTGCAGGTGTTCGCGATCTGACCACCGGGCTCCAGGAAGTCCATCATCTGCACCACCGCGGCCGGCGTCTGTCGCGGCCCGCCGTGCGGATCGCAAACGCTGGTCGGGATGATGTTCGACAGCGGCGGAATGTGCGGCGCATGCGCCGGGTTGAACAGGTCGAACGCGCCCGTGTCCCACATCACCAGCGCCGAGTCGACCGGTCCGGCCGTGTCGGGGATCTGCTGGAGCCCCGGCTGCAGACTGCCGATCAGGCTCGGCAGCTCCATGCTGCGCGCCGCAGCCTCGGTGCAGGTGTTCGACACCTGCTTGTCCAGCCACGCGGCCTGGTAGAGGATTTTCTTCGTACCACCGCTACCCGGCAGCGGATCGCTGGTGATGTGGTTCACGAAGCCGGCCGGCTCGCCACTCACCCACAGCTCGCCGAGATTGCTGATGAGCAGTGCAAACTGCATCGGGTCGGTGACGCCCACCGACCCGATCGCGAGGTCGAACGCCGCGAACTGCGTGGAGCGCTGCAGCAGGCACGGGAAGTTCACCGCCGGCACGTCGAGCGCCGAGGCCACGATGTCGGGCGAGAGCGCCGAGAACCAGGTGCCGTGAATGCCGCCCAGGCTGATGCCGTGGTAGTACATCTCCACGCTCGGAGGCGGGAACACTCCGACGCCGGGCGCCGACTCGAACTCGGTGTGGCGGTTGAACAGGCCCAGCTTCATCATCTTGCCGAGCACCAGCTGATTGAGCATGCCCTGGCGCAGCCGGTCGATGAACGCCGGGAAATTGTTGAACTGGCTGGAGCCGATGCCGACGATGTTGAGACCGATCCAGCCCAGGTCGGTGCTGGTCTCACGCCGGCTCGACAGGCCTAGCCAGTCGGTGCCACTCACGATGTGGTGCCAGTCGGCGAACAGCGATTTGAGGCTCGGGATGCTGTCCACCATGCTCTCGCCGGTACCGAAGATGCCGTGGCCAAGCACCAACGAATGCGTCGTCACGCCGCCGTCGAACACGCTGCACGGTATCGACACGTCGTAGGGCGCGTCCATGAAGCCGTTCTGCACGGGTACGTCGTTCGCATCGACGTTCATGAACTGCACACCCGACTGCACGGGCGGGCCATCGAGGAACAGCGGGCTCTCGAACGTTCCCGAAACCTTCTTCCACTCGACGTCCTCGGGGTCGAGACAGTCGCTGATCGGCGTGACGGTATCCACCGTGAACGTCACCTGGGCCGGTGTCGCGTCCACCGTGGCGAGCCAGGCGAACGCCTGGTCGCGCATCGACAGCATCTGGCGCGTGAGCTGGTCCTCACTCTGCGTGGTGAAGTCGAATGCCAGCACCAGCTCGCTACGATCGATGCCGTAGCTGGTGAGCGGCGCGAACACCTCGCTCTCCATCTGGTCGCGGCGCGCCTCGGTGGCGGCGTCGGCGGTCGGCGTACCGTCGCGCAACGCGGCGAACGCGGCCTCGGCGACCACGTCGGTGGTGTCGAGCGCCTTGAGATTCCGCACCGCGACGATGTAGCGCGTGCCCGGCTCCAGGCTCTTGCCCGGTCGCAGGAACAGCGCCTGGCGGCCGGGGATCTGGCCGCCCGTGGCTCGCCCGTCGACTTCGAGGAAGTGGATCACACGCTCGCCGGTGTCGGCGCGCAGGATCACGCTGGGACTGTCGGCGTCGAGCGAACGGTCGAGGTAGGTGCGGGTGTCGATCCACGGCGGGCCCGCAGGCTGGCCGCAGCATCCCGCCGCCAGCAGACGGCCGGCATCGGAGAGCTCCAGGTCGACGCCCTGCGGGAAGTGCATGAGGATCTGCGTCATCGGGCTGAAGCCGTCGAGCTCGTTATACGGTGCCGAGCTCGTCGGCGTGCCGGTCACCGTGGCCAGTCCGCCCGACGGGATGCTCACACGCAGCCCGGTGGCCGTCGACGGGTCGGGAACGAGGAAGTGCGACGACGGATACGGCAGCAGACATTCGGCGCTGTTGAGCACCTCGCAGTTGAGATCGCAGCTCTTGTCGATCGCGCCGTTGTCGATCACGTCGCAGTCGATCGCACCGAGCGCGTCGGTGGCCGCCACCGCCTTGCACGCGCGGCACTCGGCCAGATCCTGAAGGCACGCGATGGCGTCGCCCTGGACGCCGCCGCCGGTGCACAGGCCCGGCGCGACCACGTCGAGGTCGAGACCCTCGTCGATGCAAGCGCGCTGCACGTCGCTCGCGAGCCGATCGGCCTTGCCCGTCACCTTGCCACGAGGATCGGCGAGCCCCGAGCCGCCACCGTCCACCCCGGTCTCCGACAGGCACGCGGCAATGGCCGCGGCGGTGGTCGAGGCGCCGTTCTTGAACGCCTTGGTCGTGCACTTGCGGAACTCGCCCGTCCACGCGTCCATCAGCTGGCCTGCGCGCTTGGACAGCCGGCTCTGGCACTTGCTCTCGGGCCTTACCTGGGCGATCTGGCCGGCGTCGAGGTCGACGCCGAACACGTCGTGGATCAGCGCCAGCGACTCGGTCTGGTGAGCGGCATTCGTGGTGGGCCCGTTCGTCACCATGTCGGTGCCCGACAGGTTCTCACAGGGGTTCCCGACGCCGAACAGGTCGCTCACCTTGTCCTTCTTCTTCTGCACGCGGCTCTTGGCGTCGGCGGTCAGGCACGCCTCGACGGTGGAGCCGAGGGTGGCCTTGCCCTCATCGCGCACGCAGGTGCGGGTCTCGCGGTTCTGCGCCGAGGACACCTTGCGGCCGAAGTTGTTCTCGCGATCCACGCACTTCGAATCGCCGATCTGGGCGTGTGCGGCGAACGTCCCAGTGAGCAACATGGCCGTCGCCATGGCGACCGACCGTTCTGCGATGCGACATGAAATCATCGTCGTCTCCTTTGATGAGCGTGCGAGTGGTTGAACCCCGAGGTCGGGAGCAGATACCGGTCCCCTGTGAATCCCCGGCAGCCCGACCCATCGAGCAGACACGCTCGGCTTCGACGAGTCAACGCGGTTTCTGCGCGTGTGCGCACCATGCCCCCCCGTCCGGGTGAGCCCACGAGCAAGCTAGTGGGCGAATCACCTCGGTCACGCCCGAGCTACACCGTCGCGTGCACGAGAAACGCCCCGAGCAGACACGCGACGGCTCCCCATACGCGCATCAGGACCGGCGGCTGTGCGACCCACCAGTCGACGAGACGGTCGAGCCGCTCGCGGCCGATAACCGGAATCAGCAAGCCCGCCGCGAACGTGACGACACCGAAGACCCTGATCGTGGTCGGGTAGTGTGTGTCGGGCGCGATCACGATGAGCAGCACACCCAGGGCGAGGCGGACGGCGATGGCGACGAAGAACCCGCCCGACGAGCTCCACACTCGCCGCACGAACGTCAGGATCGATGCAGGGTCGATGATGGCCTGTGCACCGAGGACCACCATCAAGACTCCGAACACGGCGACCGCGATCTTCATCCAGTCATCGTGGCTGCACGTGTCATGGCGCCGGCATGCTGTGCCGGATCGGCTCGCTCACGACTTCTCCAGGTTCGGATAGCGGCGCCGCATGTCCTCGATCATCCAGTCACGCACCTCCGGGTTGCCCTCCACAAGCGCGCGCAGGCGATCGCGCGAGACAGCGTAGGTGATCATGTGGCTCGCCGCGGTGACGGTCGCCGACCTCACCGTGTCGAGCACGACGCCGCGCTCGCCGACCACGTCGCCCTCGTCGATCTTGCCCACGCCCTTGCCGGCAATCGTCACCACCGCCTGCCCGACCTCGACCATGTAGGCCTCCGGCGACTCGGCGCCCTCGATGCACAGCATGTCGCCGGGCTCGAAGCTCATGGGATAGGCCGTCTCGGCCAGCTCGGCGAGCTGCGCGGTGCTGCAGCGCTCGAACAGCGTGTTGCGCGCGAGCAGCGCGGAGGTGGCGGCAAGCTGCTTGCCGGTGAGCACCGGCAGCGAATCGGCGCGCTTCGGCTCTCTCTCGATGCGCTGCCGCAGCTCGGCACGCCAGCGCACGTCGCCGTCGGGATCCGCCGAGCCCGGCCGCAGCCCCTCGGTCCTGGTGCGCGTGGGCCGCGCCACCGTGGCAGCGCGCTCGGCCGCGGTGGGCAGCGGTGCGCTCGCCGGCCGCGCGGCTGCCTTCGGTGCGGCCGCGGGCCGGCATGCGATGGGAAGCGTCGCCATGCCGCGCAACACGAGACGGTCCTGGAACGCGGGCGGCTCACCCGCCAGCTCGATCTCGCCGCAGCGGTCGAGCAGCGCGCCCAGGGTCATGCGGATCTCGGTTCGTGCCAGCGCCGCGCCCAGGCAGAAGTGCACGCCGCCGCCGAAGCTCAGCGGCTGGATGTCGGTGCGCGTCACGTCGAGCTTGTCGGGGTTCTCGTAGCGAGCGGGGTCGTGGTTGCCGGCGCCGATGAGCGCGAACACGACCTCGCCGGCCGGGATCGTCACGCCGCTCACCTCCACCTCCGCGTCGGTCACGCGGTTCACCAGCTGCGCCGTACCGTCGTAACGCAGGATCTCCTCCGACACGCCGTCCAGCAGCTGCCGGTCGCGGCGCAGCAGCTCGAGCTGCTCGGGTTCGCGCAGCAGGCCGAGCAGGCCGTTGCCGAGCAGGTTCGTGGTGGTCTCGAAGCCCGCCGCGAACAGCAGCTGGGCCAGGCGCACGAGCTCCTCGTCGGACAGCCGGTCGCCGCGATCGTCGACGGCGGCGAGCACGCTCAGCAGGTCGTCGCCGGGCCGTCGGCGCTTCTCGGCGATCAGCTCCAGGAAGTACTCGCGCATCGACACCTGCGCCGCGTCGGCCACGGCCATCTGCTCGGCCGTGGGCTTCATCTCTACCGTCGCGACCAGGTCGCGCACCGAGTCGCGGAACCCCGCCCGATCGGCCTCCGGCACCCCGAGCATCTCGCCGATCACGGTCACCGGTAACGGGAAGCCGACAGCCTCGAGGATGTCGCCGCCGCCGGCTTCGACGAACGGGTCGAGCATCTGCGCCAGCGTCTTCTCGATGCTCGGCTCGAGCCGCTGGATCATGCGCGGCGTGAAGCCCTTCGACACCAGCTTGCGAAGGCGCGTGTGGTCGGCGCCGCCCATGTTCACCATCGAGCGTTCGCCCGATTCGAGCGCCGCGCTGTCGCGCCAGTCCTTGCCGAAGCGCTGCTCGATGAGCAGGCCGTAGTCCTTGCCGAAGCGGGGGTCTCGCAACGTCGCCCAGCAATCGTCGTAGCGCGACAGGATCCACATGCCCTGATCCGCGCGGTGAACCGGGCTGGCCTCGCGCAGCCGCTGATAGAGAGGGTACGGGTCGGTGCGCCCCGCGGTCGTGTAGAAGAGCTCCTCGAAGACGGCCTGTGCCGCCTCGGCTCCACCCTGCTTCTGCGTCGGTGCTCCCATGCCGAGATCCCCCTCTCGCGACGTCGCTTGCCGCGGCCACGCGGCCACCCGCCATATCGCGAGCCGAGCGTGCCCGTCCGCGCGGGCTAATCCCAGCACAGGGAATGCCAGGGAAACGCCTCTACTCGAACGCCGCTCCGAGCGCCGCCGTGTCGTTGTACTCGCGCAGCTCGATGATGCGGCCCTCGGGCGTCACGCGCAGCACGTGCACGAACGCCATCGTGTACCGCTTGCCCGTGGAGTGGACGAGGCTCGACTCGCGGCCGATGACCACCACGGTGTGGCCGTCGCACAGCATCTCGTCGAGGTCGAACTTCTCGATCTGGATGTGCTCGGCGATCAGCGCCATGTACCGGCGCAGGCCCTCGACGCCCTCGTGCGTTCCGCCGAACGGCACGTGCGCCGGCAGCGGGTTGATCAGCGTGCCGCCGTCTGGCGCCACGCACTCCTCGATCGCGCGCTCGAGATCGGTCATCGCCAGACCGTAGAACTGCTTCACACACTCGATGAGCTGTTGTTGCCGGGGCATGCTACGTCTCCTTTGCTATCGCGCTGCCGCGCCGTCGTGCGATCGCGCAGCCGTTAGAGCCCCGGCAGTGCCGCCATCGGCACCTTGCTCCATCCCTCGGCATAGGGCGACAGGAAGTCGACCTCGACCTTCACGTGCTCGAACAGCCAGCCGTCGCCCGCGCGCCGGTAGCGGTCGAAGTACTTCGCCGCCAGCCACATCGCCACGTCGTCGGTGCGCGCCACCATCGGCTGCCACAGATACCAGCGGCCGGTGGCCCGGTCGCCGTCGACCTCGATGATCGGATTGGTCACGTGGTGAATCGCGAACTTCACCAGCTCTGGAGCCCCCGCGAAGTGCGCGCGAATCGCGTCGCGCCCCTCGGCGTGGCCGAGCGGGCCGCCGTCCCAGATCGCGTTGGTGGTGAACAGCGCCGCCAGCGCGTCGGGATCGTAGTCGTCGTCGCAGGCCGCACAGTAGCGGTGCTTGAGCTGCTTGATCTTCTCGACGTCGACCAGCCATTGGATGCCGGCCTGCATCGACTCGGTGCTTGTGTCCATGGTGTTCCCTCGTGCCCGCAGGTACGGGCTATGCCCAGCCGCCGCGCCTCACGGCTTGAAGCTGTTGAGGCCGACGAAGCTGCCGTCGTTGCTCTCGGCCAGGCTGCGCATCAGCGCGGCGAAGCGCACCACGTTGGCCGACATCCCGCCCTGCGCGAACAGCACCGGGAATCCGACGGCGTGGATGCGCACGCGCCGCCTGCCCGCACCGGCGCCGCGGTTGAGACGCCCCACGGTGTCGACCACGGCCTGGATCGAGCCGCGCGCGAAGTCGTCGCCGAACACGTACAGGCTGATGCGCCGGTCCTCGGCGTAGAAGCGCCGGATGGCCGCCTCGATGCCCTCGACCGGGCTCGAGTTCGAGAACGGCTCCCAGCCCGTCAGCCGCTTGAGGATGGCACGACGCCGGGCCGGGCTGTCGCTGATCCAGCGGCCCTTGTACTGCGAGAACATGTAATCGCCCATGTCGTTGAGCACCTGGATGCCCTTCACCTCGGGATAGATCGACAGCACCTCCGAGACCTTCTTCACCACCAGCGCCCAGGCGTTCTGGTTCATCGAGCCGGACGTGTCGATGATGAAGATGATGTACTCGCTGTCCACCGGCACGCCGCCGATGGTGCTGTCGGCCTTCGAGCGGCGATAGCCGGCCCCGAGCAGCCGCTTCATCTCCTCCGACAGGCTCTGCCTGGCCGTCTCGAGCTGCGCCTCGATGATGGTCTGCGCGTCGTGGTCGTTCTTCGTCGTGGCGTACTGGCCGCGCACCGACGACAGCTCGCCCTGCAGCCGCGCGAGCCTGGTCTTGATCTCGGAGAGCTGCTCGCGTTTGGCGGTGAGGTCGCGGTTGAGAACGACCGTCTCGCCGCGAATCTCGGTCACGTCCTCGGTGAGATCCTGCACCAGGCCGCTCAGGTCGACCGACAGCTTCTCGATGACGGCCGGCTCGGAGATCTTGACGATCACCAGCAGCAGGATGATGGCGCCGAACCCGCACGAGACCACGTCGAGGAACGACAGGTTGAAGATCTCGATCTCGCGACGCCGACGTCGGCTCACGGCCAGTCCCTCGCCGGCGTGATGAACGAGCCGCGCGTGTCGACCGCCAGCTTCCAGAACGCCGCCGCCGCGTAGGCGTCGCCCTCCATCGGTAGCAGGATCGTGTTGATGGGAATGCGCGCCGGCAGCGCGTTCTGCGCGCGCCCGAAGTGCTCGAGGCGGCGGTCGGCGGTGACCGTGGTCCCGCGCGGCTTCTCACGCCCCTGCGTGGGCAGGCCGTCGGTGACCAGCAGGATGTTGTCGGGCTGCGGCGCCAGGTCGCCGGCGACGGCGAACGCCTTGTACAGGCTCGTGCCGTCGGCCGGTATCAGGCGCGCCAGCCCGGCGACCGCGCCCGTCACGTTGTCGCGACTGCCGGCGTCGAGCCACTGGCCGGCGCTGCCCTCGACCAGCGGCGTGGCGTCGGTGTTGAACGCGTAGATCTGGAACTTCGACGCGGCCGGCAGGTTGCCGAGCAGCCACTCGGCCGTGGCCACCGCGCGTCGCCACTTCGGCGCGCCGCGCCGCTCGCGCTCGCTCATGTTGCGACGGCGGATCACGTTCACCAGCGTCTCGTCGAGCATGCTCGCCGAGGCGTCGACGAGAATGAGGATGCGCCGGCCGCCTACCTTGAGGCCGGTGAGATACTGCCGGTCGCCCTCGCCCTCCACGCGGTGAACTCGCTCGCCCTGGTCACGGTCGGCGGCGGCCTCCGCGCCGAGACGCTTCTTCTCGGTGTCGAGGCTCTTCAGATCGGAGCTCAGCCGCGCGATGTGCTCCTTGCTGGCCAGCGTCTCCTTCTCCATCTCGGCGATCTCGATCTCGAGCTCGCGCAGCGTCTCGATCACCCGCTCGGCCTCGCCCTGGGTCACGACCAGATCCTCGTCGGTGGCGGTGAGGCTGTTACGCGCGGTCACCATCGCCTCGGTGTCGACGATCACGTTCTGCTCCAGGCTCACGACCTCGGCGCGCAGGTCGGCGAACGTCTCGTTGCGCGCGCGCACGGTGTCCGAGTTGAGGATCAGTACCAGCAGCACCACGGCGCCGAAGCCGCAGAACATGATGTCGAGAAACGAGAGCGAGAACGGCGAGATCGGCCGGCGTTTCATCGGGTCATCGGGTCATGGGCCCGTCAGCTCTTCAGGCGCCGCACGAACCAGCGGTCGACGTAGCGCTCGGTGTCGAGCACCAGGCGCTCCTGCGTGAGCTGGAGCTGGTGGATGAGGAACATCAGCACGATGCTGATCACCAGGGCGATGAACGTCGAGTTGAACGCCACGCCGAGGTTCTCGGTGACGCCGGTGATGTCGCCCTCGACGGCCCGGTGCGCCTGGCCGAGCGCGCGCCCGATGCCGCGCACGGTGCCGATGAATCCGATCGAGGGGATCGCCCACGCGATGTAGCGGATGGTCGACAGCTCCGACTCGAGCCGCTCGCCTTCCGACTCGCACACGTCGCGCGCGGCGGTGGACACGTCCTGCACGTTGCGCGTGGCGCCGAAGCGCTCCACCGCGGTGAGCAGCGCGCGCGGCGGCAACGCGTCTTGCTCGGCGGGCGCGAGCGACTGCAGCCGCGAGGACAGGTCGCGCGTATCCTCGGCGCCGATCGGCAGGCTCGCCGGCAGGCCCAGCAGGTCGCGCTCGAGCAGCGACTGCTGGCGATAAGTGGCGAGCCCCTTGTAGCCGAGGATGGCCATCGCCCACAGCATGAGCACGAAGCAGGCTTCCTGCTCGTAGTCCTTGACCACCACGAAGAACGAGCTGCGCTGCACGTAGTCGGGATCGGCCTTCATGCTCGCCGCCTCGGCCTGCAGGAACGCATCGGCGCGGGGCCGCACGAGCGTTACGTAGAGCGAGTGGACGAAGATGAAGGCGATCAGCAGCGCGAAGATTTGATAGACGAACTCGGCCGGGAACGCCTTCTGCATGGTCGGATTGTGGTTCGATTCGGTCATGAGTTCTCGATCATATATCGACGGGGAACGACACCACGCTGTCGGCGCCGATCTTCTCGGTGGGCGTGAAACCCGGCGACGACGCGCGCGGCGCGGGCACCGGGTCGGCCTCGGGCTTGGCGGGCGGGCTCGATGCCGGTGCGGGCGACCGGTCCGCGGGCGCGCCCTGCTCCGGCGGCTCGGTTGCCGCCGCCGCGGCCGCGATCAGCAGCACCACCAGTGCGATCATCGTCGTCGCCAGTCGCATCATCGGTCACTCCGCGCTGCGCGCGACGCGGAAGCCGAGGTCGCTGCGCGGCTCGCGGCTGTAGTCACGATAGCTCGCGCGCAGCTCGGTGATGCTGCCGTGGCGCCAGCTCGAACCCCGCACCACGCGGTGCTCGCCCGAGGCCGGACCGACGGGATCGCGAACCAGCGTGTCGGCCTTGCCCGTGTACACCGCGTAGTAGTCGTTCGTCCATTCGGCCACGTTGCCCGCCATGTCGTGAACGCCGGCAGGGTTCGCCGGGAAGCTCGCCACCGGCGCCGTGGCGCGGTAGCCGTCGTCGTAGTCGGGCACCACGTCGGCGAGCGTATCCGCTATGCGTGCATCGGCAAAGTTGCCGACGCGAGCCGTGGGCGGATAGCTGTCCCCCCACGGATAGCGCACCGCCTGGGCGCGACGGTAGGCACGCGCCACGTAGGCCCACTCGGCCTCGGTGGGCAGCCGGTACCCGGTGTTCGCGGGCGTGACGGCCACCATGTGCTCACCGGCCTCGATGTACGCCGCCGGCAGGCCGTCGCTCTTGCTGAGCCAGTTGCAGTAGCGGGCCGCGTCGTCCCAGCTCACGGCCACCACCGGCTGGTCGTCGCCACCCAGGCGGCTGTCCTCGTCGACCCCTGAGTCGTGCGACGGACGGAAGCGACGGAACTCGGCGTTCGTCACCTCGCGCTCGCCGAAGTAGACCGGGCGCGTCAGCTCCACCAGCCGCGCGCTCTCGTTGGCGCGCCTGCCGGCATCGCGTCGCGACGCCCCCATGGTGAACGAGCCGGCCGGCCTCACCAGCCGCAGCACCTGTCCGGCCGCGGTCGTGACGGTGGGCGGAGTTCGCTCCTTGCGCGCCTGCTCCACGGTCTTCAGCTCCACGTCGATCGACCGGGACACGTCGGTTTGCGGCGTGATGCTGAGACGACGCGACACGTAGCCGTCCTTGCGAACCTCGAGCGCGTGCGCGCGGGTCGTCAGCCGCAAACGCTGGGTGGCCTTGCCGGCGGCCTTGCCGTCGACCAGCAGATCGGCATCGGCCGGCTGCGACGTCAGGAAGATCACGCCGTACGACGCCGACAGCGCCACCTCGAGCTCCGTCTCCTGCTCCGAGGCCACAGTCACGCGCCGCTGTACCGATTCGAAGCCGGCCTTGCTCACCACGATTACGTGCTCGGTATCGGGCGTGAGCGCGAGCTTGCCGGGCGTGATGCCCTTGAACGCGCCGTCGACGCTCACCGTGGCGTACGGCGGCGTGCTGGTGAGCGCCAGCTGTCCGTCGGACGGCGCCAGCACGATGTCGTCGAAGCGCAGCACCGCGCCGGCCTCGACGAGCGGCCGCGCCGTGAACGTCTTGTGGCCGGCCAGCGACACCACGACCTTCCGCTTGCCGTGCATGATCTCGGCGTCGAGCGGCGTCTCGCCGATCGACTCGCCGTCGACCTCCACGGTCGCACCGACGGGCTCGCTGGCCACGTGTACGTCGGCCCAGGCCGGGCTCAGCGTGAACGCCACCGTCTGCTCCTCGCCGAGGCCCGTGATGGCCAGCTCGGTCTCGGCCGGCAGGTAGCGCTCGGTCTCGATGTGCAGTCGGTGATCGCCGCGGTCGATCGCCCAGCTGCCGTCATCGGCGCGCGTGGCGGGCGTACCGTCGACGAGCAGTCGATACGACACCGCCGGCGCGAGCTCGACGTGCACGCGGCCGGGAAGCTCCGCGAGCTCGAACTGCAGCTTGCGGCGGCTGCCCACGGTGAGCTCGACGGCCTCGTCCAGTGGCCGGTAGCCGTCGCGCACCGCGCGCACGTGGTAGGTACCGGGCAGCGCCAGGTAGTGCCCCAGCACGTGCGCCGGCGGCGGGAACCCGTCGAGCGACGCGGTATCGGGCTCCGGGGTTATCTCGAGACTCACCGGCGCCGCCACCACCACGAACAGCGCGGCCAGTGCCAGCACGGCGAACACGGCGGCGGCCAGCCGACGTAGCGGCCGCGCACGGCCGGCCGACGGCACAGGGGGCGGCGCCGCGCCGGGCGGCAGCGCACCATCTTCGCGCGGCGTGGCGGCCGTCGGGGGCTCGCCGTCGTCGTGCGGCGAAGCGGCCGCCGGTGCCGTCGACGGAGGCGTCGGCGCGTGTTGCGCGGACGACGCCTCGATCCGCCTCACGTCGATGAACACCTGGTCGGCCTTGACGGTCCACCTGAGCACCGCCTCACCCACCTGCACCTCGTCGCCCGACTTGAGCCATGCGGAGCGTTCGATGCGCGCGTGGTTGAGAAACACCTGCGCCGACGGCGATTGATCAACCGGCCCGTCGCCGCCCGTGGGCTGGACGTAGGCATGGCCGTCGGAAATCGCGAGCAGGGCGACGGTCTGGTCGGGCGGTAGACCGGGCAGGCACACGCCGCCGCAGCGCGTTCCCCCCACGCGCAGCGGAAGGTCGTGCTCGGCAGCCCGGCGCTCGCCGTCGGCGTCGCGAATGAAGTAGACGCGGCTCAAATCGGTTCGGTGCAGCGCACCATCAGCGGCGGCGGCGGCGCGCCCGGCGACACGGTGAACACGCGCTGGACATCACGATAGCCGGCGCGCGAGCCCACGGCAGTGTAGGTTCCGGGGCGCAACTCCACGCTCTTCTCGTCGAAACGGCCCAGCCGCCCGACCTTGTAGATCACCACCTCGGTGTTGCCGTCGGAACGCAGCACCACCGGCAGCGGCACGCGAGCCTTCTCCACACGGTCGGCGAGCTCGCGAATCTTGGCGGCCAGCGCGGGCTCGTTCGCCGGCGCGCTGCCGGCGCTGGCCAGCAGCTGCTCGGCGTTGGCGAGCGGCCCGGGCGAGGAAAGGCGGGCAGGATCGGCCAGATAGTGGTCGAGCTGCTCGTGCAGCCGCACGCGCTCGCGCGCGCGCTCGAGGCCCTGACGGGCGAATGCAGCGCTGTCGGCCACCACCAACGCTCTCTTATAAAGGACGGCGGCGCCCTGCCAGTCCTCGTCCCGGGCGCTGGCCTCGGCCCCGCGCCGCAGCCTGGCGAGCTCGGCCCGGCGACGCGCCGTCGCCAGCCGCTGGCGGGCCTCGCCCACGGCCGGATCGGCGGCGCGGATGCGGGCGGCCACGTCGAGCGCGTGGCCCGCCTCGTCGAGCCGACCCGAATCGATGGCGGCGAACGAGCGAGCGAGAGCCTCGCGAAAGCGGCGCTCGTCGATGCGCGCCGTCACGCGCTCCAGCCCGTCGAGCGCCGGCCGATGTACGGCGTCGAGCGCCACGGCCGCCGCGAAGGCCTCGCGCGCGCCCTCGAGATCGCCCTCCTCTTCGGCCTCGCCGGCGTCCGCGACCAGGCCCAGCACGGTGGAGCGCACGCGCGCGCGGGCCAGGCCGTCGGCGGCGTCGGCGTGGTCGGGGTCGATGGCGAGCGCGAGCTCGAAGCCGGCAACCGCGGCCTCACCGTCGTCGGCGGCGAGCGCCACCCGTCCGGCTTCGAGCGCCGCGGCCAGGCGCGAGAACTTGCCGTCCTCGAGCTGCTCGAGCACCTCGAGGGCGCGCGCGTACGCGTCGGCGGCCTCGGCGAAGTCGCGCTGGCCGAACAGCCGGTCGCCGCGCGCGACGATCGCCGACGCTTCGTCCCAGTCGGGCCCGGCCCACGCCGGCGCGTTCGCCACCTCCAGGCGCGCGCGTGCGCGCAGGTACGCCTGCAATGTACGCTCGGCCTCGGCGCGCGGCTCGACGCCCGCGGGTACCACGTCGCCGGCGGCGCCCGGCTGCGGGTGCACCGCGGTGGTCTGCTCGCCGGGCAGCGGCACCATGGCGGGAAGGATGAGGATCACGGCCAGGCCGGCGGCCAGCACGACGGCCAGCGCGAGCCAGATCCAGACGCGTCGATACGGAGGAACGTCGTCCGCTCCCGGCGCGGCACCGGGAGGACGAAGCTCGGGCGTGGAGCGATCGCCGGACTCGTCCACCGCCACGCTCGCGCCTCAGTCGTCGAGGTCGACGAAGCCGGTTTCCGATGCGTAGATTCGGCGCAGCAGCCCGCGCCACTTCTTGTACTGCGCCTCGGCCGAGCCGGACAGCTCGACGGTCTCACCCTCCACGTCGACCACCAGAGGACGGGCCTCCGACGAGAACGAATCGCCGAGCTCCTCGATCACCTCGCGGTGGATCTCGGTTTCCGACGACTTGTCCATGCCGCTCTTGATGGCGTAGATCCCGCCCACGACCATCACGTTGCGCAACGTCGACGTCGAGCCACCGCCCACGCCGAGCACCTCGAGACCGATCGCGCCGGCGATCGCCGCCACGCCCAGCAGCTTGTTGCTGGTGGCCTCCCATTCGATCTTGCGCAGCGCCTCGGCTTCTTCGGCGCGCGTGCGGCGCCACTCACCGTACGGCTCGCTCATCTCGTCGTAGAAGTTGTCGAAGTGGCCGTTCAGGGTGTCGATGAGCAGGAAGTCGCGCTCGCGCAGGGCCTGCACACGGCTGTACATGGGGTCGTTCTGGGCCGGCAGGCGCACCGCATGGTAGCGCCCCTTCTCGTCGCGCTCGACGTGACCGCCGAAAGCGTCGGGCGCGAGGTCGGCCGCGAAGCGCAGCTCGGCGAGCCGACGGATGGCGAGCAGCTCCTGGGGATCCAGACCCTCGCGGTAGTCGGCCAGGTCGTTCGCGATGGTGTCGTACAGCGGCGCGAACACCTCGTAGGGCCGGCGCCGTCCGCCGGGATTCGGCAGCGGATGCTTGTCGAGCGGCGCGCGGTAGTCGTAGGTGCGGCGGAACCACTCGCGGCCGGTGGCGTCGACGGCGGTGATCGTCACCTTCACCTCCTCGCCGTTCGACTCCAGGATCTTGCCGCTCACCAGCACCTCGGCGCCCTCGGTGCCCTGCGGCACCGATCGCACGGCGCCCCAGAAGCCGGTCTTCTCCATGGTGCGCCGCAGGTGGACCGGCATGTAGCGGGCCTCGGCCTCGCGGATGTCCATCGACAGGCCGATGGCGTCGTCCTCGTCGTCGGGGAGCTGGCCGGGGTCGAACGTCTCGATCCACACGTCGAGCAGCTGCGACTCCGGAATCTCCCAGGTGGCCTTGTGGATAGGCTCGGCACCCGGACGGACCGTGCGCGAGGTGATGGAGCAGCCGGCGACCAGCGCCGCCGCTGTGCACAGCACGACGAGACGACGGATCATCCGGTGCCTCTCTTGTAGCGGCGGTACTCGTCCCAGAGCTTCGCCTTGAGCTCGGGATCGGTTTCCTTCTCGGCAGCCTCGCGAAGCTGACGCGCGACGACGTCGTCGTCGCTGCCGTCGGGAATGTCGGCCGGGCGGCCGTGAGCGCCACGCCCGTCGGGTGTGCCCGCACCGCCCTGCCCGCCCGCGCGGCCACCGCCGGCCGAGCCTTCACCAGCACCCGCGCCACCGGCGCCGGCGGAGCCATCGGATGCACCGTCGGTGCCGCTGCCTTCGCCGGCGCGGGTTCCGCTGGCGCTGCCGTCACGACCGTCGCCGCTGGTGCCACTACCGGTGCTGCCGTCTCCTTCGTCGCCGCCCTGGCCGGCTCCCGCGCCCGCACCGTCGGCGCCACCGGCCGCTTCGCCGTCGGCACCCGCACCGCCGCCGAACGCGCCACCGGAATGGGGCCGCGCGGCCTTCACGCGCTCCTGCTCGCGCAGCAGCATCTCGTCGAACTCGCCGAGGGCCGTCTCGAGCTCGGCGTCGAGCGCGGCGATGCGCTCGGCATCTGTGTGCTCATGACCCGGATCGATCGCAGCCGGCGCCGGGCCCGGCGCGCCGATCTCGGCGCACGGCAGGTCGGGCGGCACCGGGCTGATGCCGGAGCGCTCGAGCGCGACGCAATCATCGGCCACGCGCTGGCGCAGACGATCGAGGTAGGCCTGGTAGTCGTCGGCCTCGCCCGCGGAGAGCTGGCCGCGCGCGCGCCGCAGGCGAAAATCCACCTCGGCCTCCTGCAACGCCGCGTGCTCGGCGCGCAGACGCTCGACCAGCGGGGGCTCGGAGGGCTCGGTGTTCTCGGCCGACGACACCGCCGACGCCACGCCGACCAGCGTGGGCACCGCAACCGTCACAAGCACTGCCACGGCCGGCATGGCCGCCACCCGCACCGCGGCCATGAGCGCCTGACCCAGCTTGCCGAGACCGTACAAATTCATGCTACGTACCGAGAGATTCCCGCCCCACTGTGTCTGACGGCCGGATGGCCCGGTCGTTTCAACGAGGGAACGGGCCCCAGCCTAGCGCAGTTCCAGTGTTCGCGGGAGTGCTAGCAGCCTGCCGGGCATTCCGCGCGGAATGTGCCGGCACCGGCGCATTCACGCGACGCGGCGCAGCCGAGCATTCCGCGGGGAATGGAGTGGTACGGCGGCACCCACCCGTCGCGACCCGGACGAGCATTCCCCGGGGAATGTACCGGAGCGGTGGTACTCAGCCGTCGCGGCGTGGAGGTCGTGGGCCGTGCATCTGGTAGTACGTGCACTCCAGGCGGCCGTTGTAGAGCTTGCGGCGACGGTCCGAGCGGCGGCCGACGATCTGCTCGAAGCGTGGATGGGCCGTGAGCACGTACAGCGACCAGGTGTCGAGCGCCGGCATCAGCTCGGCGATCTTGCGGTAGACCGACTCGGCCTGGTCGCGATCGCCGAGCCTCTCGCCGTAGGGCGGATTGGTGATCACGCATCCGTACTTGCGCCGCGAGCTGACCTCCGAGACGTCGGCCACTTGCAGGTGCACGTCCCGTTCGACGCCGGCGACCTGCGCGTGCTGGCGGGCCAGCCCGAGAACCCGCTCGTCGATGTCCGAGCCGATGATTCGCAGAGGCTCGCCGTCAGTGCGCAGGTCGGCCGCTTCGGCGTGAGCCTCGTCCCAGAGCCTGGCCGGCAGCCACGGCCACTGCTCGGCGGCGAAGTGACGGTCGACGCCCGGCGCGCGGTTGCGGCCGATGAGCGCCGCCTCGATCGGAATCGTACCGCTGCCGCACAGCGGATCGATGAGCGGGCGTTCGGCGTTCCAGAAGCTCAGCTGCACCAGCGCCGCGGCCAGCGTTTCCTTGAGCGGCGCGGGGCCGGCCATCGTGCGGTAGCCGCGCTTGTGAAGGCCGACGCCCGACGTGTCGATGGTCAACGTGGCGCGGTCGCGCAGAAGCGCGACCTCGATGGGAAACGTGTCGCCGGTCTCGGGTAGCTCGTCGCGGCGATGATCGCGCCGGAGGCTCTCGACGATCGCCTTCTTCACGATCGACTGACAGTGCGGCGTGCTGTGCAGGGCCGAACGCACCGTCTTGCCGCGCACAGGAAAGGCCGCGTCGGCCGGCAGCCAGTCGGCCCACGGCAGCTCGATGGTACGGTCGAACAGCTCGCCGAAGTCGGTGGCGTCGAACTCCCCCACCTTGAGCAGCACGCGGTCGGCCGAGCGAAGCCACAGGTTCGTGCGGCAGATCGCCGCCAGACCGGCGCGGAACGTCACGCGGCCGTCGGCCACGGTGCGGTCGGCGTAGCCGAGCTGCTCGAGCTCGCGCGACACCACGGCCTCGAGCCCGAAGGCAGCCGTGGCGATCAATTCCACGTTGTCATCGCTCATGCCGATCCACGCTTGCCGGCCACCGGGCCCGCGACCCGGCCCCACGCAACCGTCCAGACATACACGTTCGCGACCGGCACCCCCAGCGACCGCCGCCGGCCCCCACCCGGCGACCGATGTTCGTATCGAGCCGCGCGCCGTTTACGCCGACGCGTGCTCGGCGTAGGGTGCAGCCCATGAGCTACTCCGCCTGGTTCCAGTGCGCCGAGGGCTGCCCGGCACAGCATGCGCTGAACGAGGTCATCTACGAGTGCCCCGAGTGCGGCGGCCTGCTCGAGGTGGTGCACGACACCGCCGCGCTGCGCACACGCAGCACGGCCGACTGGAAGTCGATCTTCGAGGGGCGTTACCACCGCACCGACTGGCCCTACGGCAGCGGGGTGTGGGGCAAGAAGGAGTGGGTCCAGCCGCACGTCGCCGACAAGAACGTCGTGTCGTTGCTCGAGGGCGGAACGAACCTGTTCTGGGCCGAGCGCTACGGTGCGACGATCGGGCTCGAGGATCTGTGGATCAAGCAGTGCGGCACGAGCCACACCGGCAGCTTCAAGGACCTCGGCATGACCGTGCTGGTGTCGAGCGTCAACCAGATGATCAGCGACGGCAAGCCGGTACGAGCCGTGGCCTGCGCGTCGACCGGAGACACCTCGGCCGCGCTGGCCGCCTACGGCGCAGCCGCCGGCATTCCCGTGCTCGTGCTGCTGCCGGCGAACAAGATCAGCGCCGCCCAGCTCGTGCAGCCGCTCGCCAACGGCGCCATCGTGTGCAGCCTCGACACCGACTTCGACGGTTGCATGCGCGTCGTCCAGCATCTCACCAAGGATCCGTCGATCTACCTGGCCAACTCGATGAACAGCCTGCGCATCGAGGGGCAAAAGACCATCTCGGTGGAGATCCTCCAGCAGTTCGACTGGCAGGTACCCGACTGGGTGCTCATTCCCGGCGGCAACCTCGGCAACATCTCCGCCATCGCCAAGGGCTTCGAGCAGGCCATCGACCTGGGCCTCATGACGAAGCGACCGCGGCTGGTGTGCTGCCAGGCCGAGCGCGCCAACCCCCTGTACCAGGCCTACCAGCGCGCCGAGAAGGCGGGCAAGAAGATGTCGGCCGAGGAGTTCAAGCCGGTCACGGCCCAGAAGACGCTGGCCTCGGCCATCCAGATCGGCGACCCGGTGAGCATGCCCAAGGCCATGCGCGCGCTGAACGCGTTCGACGGCATCGTCGAGGAGGCCACCGAGGCCGAGCTGGCCGACGCGGTGGCGCGCGCCGATCGCACCGGCATGTTCAACTGCCCGCACACCGGCGTCGCGCTGGCCTGCATGGAGAAGCTCGTTGCTCGCGGAGTGATCCCGAAAGGTGAACGCGTGGTGGTCGTGTCGACCGCGCACGGGCTCAAGTTCACCGGCTTCAAGACGCGCTACCATCAGGGCGAGCTCGGCTTCGAGAGCAAGCACGCCAACACGCCATTCGAGATGGGCAGCGATCCGCAAAAGGTCGTCGAGGAGCTGCACCGCGTGCTCGACAAGCAGACGGGCTGAGCCGGCCGTCGTGCCGCGCAGGCTCACGCGTCGCGCGTGCACCGTGCGCTCTCAGGCGTGCTGCTTGCCCGTGATGTAGAACGCCGCACCGGCGACGACCAGACCGATCACCGAACCGGTGACCGTGTTCCAGAACATTCAAGGCGGGCCGCAGTGCGGGTTGCCGAGCGCGATGAAGCCGAGCGGGATCATGACGAGCGCACCGCAAAGAGGCCCACGCAGGAACCACTGCGGTGGGAACGTCGTGGTGCCCACCCACCAGCCGATCGAGAGGCGCGCAACGTAGTAGCCCCACACCATGATCGAGCCGTCGACGTAGTAGTAGTCCCACTTCTCCGGGATCGGACCGTGGACAAGCATCGGCATCCAGCCGATGGCCAGGCCGATGACCGCGCATAGCGGGACGTAGGGCAACGAACGCATCGCGAGGCCGCACCGTAGGATAGACGCTCGGTCGCGTCGAGGAAGGTTCGCTGATAGTTCCGGGCGCGGCCGCCGCTCGCCACCCTCTCGTAATGCATCCCGTCGTCTCCATCCTGTGCATGTTCGCGTCGGCCGTTCTGTACGGCTTGCCGTTTCCGCCGCTCGGCTGGCAGCCGCTGGCGTGGATCGCGCTGGTGCCGGTGCTCGTCGCCATGCGCCGCAGCTCGACGCCCATGGCGCTGGTGGTGGCCTGGGGCTTCGCCGCATTCGGTGCCTACGCCACGGCCGACGACCTGCCGCGCTCGGTGGCCGCCTACTACGACCAGCCGCACTGGCTCGGAATCGTGCTGTTCTTCGTGATGGCCTCGTTCACCACGAGCACGGTCATGCTGGGCTTCGCGATGTTCTGCCGGACGGTCGAGCGACTCTCGCCGTGGACCAGACCGGCGCTGATCGGTGCTGCATGGGTGGGCTACGAGATCGTGCGTGCGCGCGTGCTCGGCAACCCGTGGGGCGACTTCGGCTACTCGCAGGTGGGGATCGGGCCGCTCGTCCAGATCGCCGACGTCACCGGCGTGTTCGGGATCAGCTTCGTGCTCGCGACCGTCAACGCGGCGATCGCCGAGCTGCTGCTCGCGCGCGGCAGCGAACAGCGACGCTCGGCCCTGGCGGGAGCAGGCGTGGCGGTTGCAATTCTGGCCTGCCAGCTCGGCTACGGGGTGGCGCGGCCGCAGAGCCTGGCCACGGTGCTCGCCAGCGAGCCGTCGCGCGTCGTGATCGTGCAGGGCAACGTCGACCTCGGCACGCAGTGGCGCTGGGAGTTCTACGGCACCCATCTCGAGGAATACATGGAGATGACGATGGCGGCGGCGGGCGAGCGCGAGCCGGCACTTGTGGTATGGCCGGAGAACGCGATGACGTTCTTCCTCGAAACCGAACCGGCCTACCAGGGTGCGCTCGGCTTCATGCTGACGCGCGCGCACGCACAGCTCGTTGCCGGCGGGCCGCACAGGCCCTCGCCCGACGAGAGCACGTACTTCAACTCGGCGTTCCTGGTCGACACGAACGGCGTCGTGCTCGGACGCTACGACAAGCAGCGCCTGCTGCCGTTCGCCGAGTACTTCCCGATCCCGTGGCTCGACTTCCTGCGCCGGCGCTTCGGCACGATCCGCGTGTTCACACCGGGCACCGACACGCCGCCGCTGCCCACCAAGGTCGGGGCCGCGGGCGTGATGATCTGCAACGAGTCGCTGTACGGCGAGATCGCCGGGCGCCGCGTGGCCGACGGCGCCCAGATCCTCATGAACCTGACCAACGACGGCTGGCTCGGCGACGAACGGCTCTCGGGCGTGGCGTTCGCCATGACGACCTTGCGCGCGGTCGAGCAGCGCCGCTACATCATTCGCTCGTCGACGTCGGGACCTTCGGCCGTCATCGATCCGCTAGGACGCGTGCACGGACGCACCGAGCTGCTGAGCCGCGAGACCACCGACGGCGAGGTCCGGGCGCTCGACGTCGGGACGATCTACTCGCGGGTCGGAGATCTGTTCGCGCTCGTGTGCCTGGCTCTCAGCGCGGCGGTCGCCGTCGCGCTACGATCGACCGGCCGAACCGTTCGCTAGCCCGAGCCGGTGCCGCCAGCCGCCGGTCGCGACGGTCTCCGCCCGCAGCGTGTTGCCGACGACGACAGCGGCAGTGGTAATCGATGCAGTCGCATACGTGCTGCCGCACGCTATCTCGATACGAGATTCGGGCGACGTGCGGGCTTGACCGTCGTGTGGGCGGGGTCGTATGCTCGCCACGCGTCCGAGCCGGGCAAGCTCGGACGTCGGGAGCTTTCCCAGGCGCGACTGGCCATGCGCTCTATCGAGAACAAGGGCAACGCGACACCACGATTGCTGACCGCGGCGTCGCTCGCCGTCGCGCTGACGCTGGTCTCCGCGATAGCCGCGTATGGCCAGCTCCGTCGCGTCGGCGATCCGTTCGCGATCAGCTCGGACACCCGAGGCGCCGGTGCCGATCAGATCGCGGCCGTGGCCCAGCCCGACGGAAGCTTCGTCGTGGTCTGGCTCGGTGAGGGCCGCGATGTCCACGGCCGCCGGTTCGCAGCCGACGCCGGCCCGCTCGGCACAGAGTTCCAGGTGGGCGCGAACACGAGCTACAGACCGGGCGGCGTGCCCGGCGGCATGGACGCGGCCGCCGACGAGTCGGGCGGCTTCGTGGTGGTGTGGACGAGCTACGACGAGGCCTACTGCGACTACTCCTACTCCGCGATGAACGACGTGTTCGGTCGCGAGCTCGCGGCCGACGGCAGCCCGCTCGGCGCGACGTTCTACGTGAACCCCACGCCGTGCGCGAGCCAGGGTGACAACGCGCTGGCCGCGGCCCGCACCGACACCGGCGACTTCGTCGTCGTCTGGGACGCGTTCCGTAGCTCGAGCTGCGGGTACGACTGTGGCTATTCGTACTATGGCTACGCGTGTGGCTTCGACTGCTCCACGCAGTGGGAAGACGCTGACGGGTCAGGGGCCTGGACGGCCGACCTGTGCGAATCGGCCTCCGAGTGCGTGGTGAACACGACGACCGGCGGCTCGCAGGGCAATCTCGCCATCGACGTCGCAGCCACACCGGCGCAACGCTTCCTGGTGGTGTGGAACAGCTCCCAGGACGGCGCAGGCCACGAGGTGTATGCACAGCGCTTCGATGAGACGCGCATGCGGCTGGGAACCGAGTTCCGCGTCAACACCTATACGACCGGTCTGCAGGGAGACGCCATCGCGGTGGCGGCCGGCGCCGACGACGGTTTCCTGGTGGCGTGGACCAGCGAGGCCGAGGACGGAGACGGACGTGGGGTGTTCGCCCGGGCCTACGACGACGATGGCATGGCGACGGGCGATCCGTTCCAGGTCAACGCCTACACGACCGGCGATCAGGGCCGCACCGGCGTGGACGACGGCGTGGCGGTCGCGGCCGACCCCGCCGGCGGCTTCCTCGTTGCTTGGAGCAGCAACGGACAGGACGGCGACGACCGCGGCGTGTTCGCGCGCAGCGTCGGTACCACGGGCGGCGTGCGTGGCGACGAGCTGCAGGTGAACACGTACACGACCGGCCGTCAGGCCGTCACCCGGGTCGGCTCACCGGTGGTGGCCAGCACAGACGGTCTGTTCGTGGTGACGTGGCGCGACAATCGCCCAGACGCGAACGGCTACCAGGTGGTGGGTCAGCGCGTCGGTGCGAACCCCTGCCCGCCACTGCCGCGCACGCTCTGCCATCAGGCCGGCCGCGCCAAGGTGGTGGTGGTCGACAAGAGCGCCACCACCGAGGACAGGCTGCGCTGGGTCTGGAACGGCGGCGACGGCGTCGAGCTCGGCGAGCTTGGCGATCCGACCGCGAGCACCGACTACGAGCTGTGCATCTACGACTTCGATCAAGCCGGCCCCGCGCCGGTCGTCGGCGCGCGCGCCCCGGCGGGAACCGGCTGGCGTTCACGTGGGCCGGCGGGCTTCGCGTTCACCGGCGATGTCGCGCTCACCGGACTCGCGCGCATTCGCCTCGCTCCCGGTTCCGGCGCCGCGGCGCGCATCAAGTTGAAGGGTGCGGGCGAGCTGCTCACGCTCGGCCCGGCCGCGGCCCCGGACCGGCTGTATCATGGTGACCCCGTCGTGCTCGTGCAGCTCGTCCATGATGACGGCAGCTGCTGGGACGCCTCGTTCGCTCACGCGAAGAAGCACACCGCGCGCCGTTTCTCGGCGAACCTCCGCTGATCGTCGCCGGCGCTACTTCAGCTCGAACGTGAGCGTCACCACGGGCGTGCCGGGATCGTAGCTCGAGCCCAGCACCAGGTTGTCCGAGGGAAGATCGCCGTCGCCAACGAGCGACTGCCGTGCCCAGCTGCCGCCTCCACCACCGCCGCCCTTGTGCTGCCCACCGCCGTCGCCGCCACCGCCTCCGCCGAAGCCGCCGCCGCCTCCACCGGCCTTCTCGCCGCTACCGCCCTCGCCTCCCTGGCCATGGCCCCAGTCGTCGCTCGTCAGGCTGGAGCCCGCCCAGCCGGCCAGGCCCTGGCTTCCGAAGCCACCGACACCGTCGGTGCCAGCATCACCGTTGCTGTTCTTCGCTCCGCCGGCGCCCTCGCCATCGGAGTTGCCGCCGTGCCCCTTGTGATCGTTCGATCCGTCCTCGCCGGCGGTGCTCGAGTCGCTCGCCGTGGTCGCAATCGCCACGGCGCCGTCGCCGCCGCTGCGGCCCGACACACATGGATTGAACGGGCAGCCCGTATCCGAATCCTTGCCGCCACCGCCGCCACCGCCGGCGACCGCGAATACGCGCTCGGCATCCGGGACGGTCACGTCGTTGCTCGCGATGAACGTGATTGCCTTGCCGACCACCACGCTCGCGGAGCCGCTGTGCTGATTGCCCGACCCGTCTTCGGCAACGTACACGTAGAAGTCCGTCTCGTTGGAAGCCAGCGCTTCTATGCCGGCCACGGTCTGCAGGCTTCGTGCGTAGCCGCGATCGCCACCGTCGCCGGGATGGCAGTCGACGTCCTCGTCTTTGCCCTCATGGCCCAGACCTCCCCACGCTTCGAGCACCACTGCCGAATCGGCATCGATGCTCCCCGAAGAGCGCTCCGCGTTCAGGTCGCTCACCAGCGTGATGAAGTCGATCGGCGTGACACTCGCGGCATACGTGCATCGCAGGCCCACCGTGTTGACGCCGTCCACCACCGGCTCGCAGGCGTCGGTGTCGCTGGCCAGCACGTCGGTCGCCCTGAACCGCCCGCCGGCGCGGAAGCCTCCGCGAATGATGGCGTAGGCGTCCTCGCCCTCCACGAGCCCGGTGTCGCGCATCCTGAACCAGGCCAGCAGATCGTCGTGGCCGTCGCGGTCGACGTCCTTCAGGTCGACGCGCACGCGGTTCGCCGGGGCTCCCTCGGCGTCGACGTTGCCCAGGCGCAGCGTCGACGTGCTGATCTTGCCGGCGTCGACGTGGTCGGAGCCGAGGATCGCGACCTTCACGCGCCGTAGCTCGAACACACTGATGCCCTTGCGCTCGGCGGCGCCCGAAGGGTCGATGATGATGTCGACGTGGGCGAGCGCCGCGCCAGAGAATACCATCAGCGACAGGGCGAGCCCGCCGGTCGCTGCGAAGAGCCACCTCACCTGGCGGGCAATCACTGCTGCACCTCGAACGTCAGCACGATCGCCGGCGTACCCGGGTCGTAGCTCGATCCCAGTATCAGATCCTCGTCGACGTCTTCGTCGGTCACCAGCGCCTGGCGTGCCCAGCTGCCACCACCGCCACCGCCGCCCTTGTGGTCGGCAGCTTGTCCGCCGCCGCCGCCGCCGAAGCCTCCCCCGCCGCCACCGGCGTTCTCGCCGTCGCCTCCTTCTCCGCCCTTGCCGTGGCTCCAGTCGCCGTCGGTCAGCGTGGTGCCGGCCCAGCCGGCCTCGCCCTGACTTCCGAAGCCACCGATGCCCGAGTTGCCGGCGTCACCGCCGCCGTTGCCGGCGCCGCCGGCGCCCTCGCCATCGCCGTTGCCGCCGTGGCCCTTGTGGTCGTTGCCACCATCGTCGCCCTTCGTGCTCGCGTCGGAGTCGGTGGTGGCGATCGCTGTCGCACCGTCGCCGCCGTTGCGGCCGTCGTGGCACTCGATATCCTTGAACGTGCCCTTGCCGCCGCCGCCACCGCCGGCGGCGATGGCGATCACGCGCTCGGCATCCGGATTGAGCTTGTCGGAGTCGGGCACGTCGGTAACAGCTTGGCCGATGGCCACGCTCGCCGAGCCGCCGTGCTGATTGCCCGGCCCCTTCTCGCCGACGTAGAGATAGAAGTCGGTGGTGCTGGAGACCAGCGCCTGCAGACCGTCGACGGTTTGAACGGTGCGCGCGTAGCCCGCGTCGCCGCCGTTGCCCGAGTGGGCGGTGCACGTGGTGGTCTCGTCCTTGCTGCCGTCATGGCCCTCGCCACCCCACAGCTCGACGACCACCGATGAATCGCCTTCGACCGATCCGCTGGTATCGAGACTGTCGTTGATCTCCTGGACCAAGGTGGAGAAGTTCAGCGGGGTCTCGCTGCTGGCGTACGTGCAGCGAACGCCCACCGTGCTTTCGCCGTCGACCAGCGGCGTGCAGGCATCGATCGGGCTCTCGAGCAGGCCGGCAGACACGAACGCGTCGCTTGCGCGGACCGCGCCGCGCAGCACACCGTACGCGTCGTCACCTTCGACCAGGCCCGTATAACGCATCCGGAAGCTGAAGAGCTGGTCTCGGTGGCCGTCGCCGTTCACGTCGGCCACCTTCTTGCGAGCGTGTACGGCCGACGCGCCGCGGGCATCGATGCGCCCGAACCGAAGCGTGCGCTTCACGACCTTGCGAGCCTCGACGTGGTCGGATCCCAGGACCGCGACGTCGACGCGCCTCAGGTCGAAGACGGTGACGCCCCGCTCGGCGGCGACTCCGCCTGGATCGACGACGATCTCGACGTGTCCGGACGCGGCGCCGGCAGTGAGCGCAAGCGTCAGCAGAGTGCAGCCGACCCACCCGATCGGGTGAGCGGCACGAATCCATCGGTGCGGCAGATCATTCATGTAAGGTTCCTGTGGTCGGGGGTCGAGCCCGTCCCGGAACGTATAGCCGTCGGGACGGATCGATGCACTGGTATTTCGCTGTTTGCTGAGCAGCCGTTCGCCCGCGCGCTACGCGTCGAGCTTCGCGGCCTCGTCGACGAGCTGCATCGCCTCGAACAGGCCTCGAGCCCGATCACGGCACTCCAGCGCCGACAGGCCCACGCCCGACACCGTCGCGCCGCCGTCCGCGCTTCGCGCGATCGCCGCATAGGTACGTGCGAGCTCGGGACGCGCGCCGATGCGCTCGCCCTCGTCGATGCTCTTCTTCCACCAGCGCACGGCCTTGCCGTGCTTGCCGCGGATCGTGGCAAGCTCGCCGAGCAGCCGGTAGACCTCGGCCCTCTGCTCGGCCACCGCCCGCGCAATGCGCAGCGCATGCGAGGCGCTCTTTCGCACCGCGCGCGCAGCCGTGCCGGTGCCGGAACCTGCCGTCCGGGCCAGGTCGCAGCGCAGCCGGGCGACCGCGTGGTTGCCGAGATGCCACGGCGCGATCGTGCCGGTACGCGCGACGATCTCGTCGGCGCGCGCCAGCGAGGCCTCGGCACCATCGACGTCGCCGGCGAGCAGCTGGATCTTCGCCTTCGTGCCCAGCGCCAGCACGCGTAGCGCCGGCTCGTGGCGGGTGGCGTAGTAGCGATCGACCACGTCCATTCCCTCGTCGAGGCTGCGCTCTTCGGCCAGCAGCATCGCCAGGGTGCCGTCGTAGTTCGACGACGCGAAGTCGTAGCCGTACGAGTCGCGCATCTCGGCAAGCTTTTCGAGCTGCGTGCGCGCCGCCTCGAAATCGCCACGGCGAAACAGTCGGCTACAGTTCAGCCCCAGGTACGTGTTCACGTCCCACAGCTGACCGCCCTTGAGCGCCTCCTCGACGAGCTCGGGGGCGATCGCGATCTCGTCGCGCCAGTCGCCGGTGAGCAGACCGTTCACCAGCCGGAACGTCCCGTACGAGAAGCGGTCGCGCACGTCGTTGGGACGGATGGCCTGCTCGGATACGGCCAGGAAGCGCCGGCTCACGTCGAACGAGATGGCGGCGAACGCGAACAGGCCGCTGGTGGTGGCGTACATTCCACAGGCCTGGTCGATCTGCCGCGGATCGGTGGCGCCGAGGCGGCGGATGCCGTTCATGTTGTCGATGAACAGACGAACCGAGTCCTCGCTCGTGGCCTGCGCACGCGAGCGATCGTAGATGACGTCGAACACGAGCTTCTCGTGCTCGAGGTCGGCGGGGACGCGTCGCGAGATGCCGCGCACGTACAGCTGGTACAGCACGGTGACAAAGTCGGTGGCGAAGCGCGAGTACAGCGCCACCGTGTTCGTCGGGACCTTCTCCCCGAGAAACCCCAGCGTGCTGTTGAAGCGCTCGATCGACTCGCTGAGGTTGCCCTTGTTCCAGTGTGCCAGGGCGATGTTCTTCTCCAGCAGCATGCGCTTGTGCGGATCGCCACCGTCGGGATGCATCACGAGGTACAGCCGCGACGCCTCCTCGAACAGGTTGAGTGCCTCGCTCGACGCGGCCGAGCGGGCCGCCTCCTCGCCCGCCTTGAACAGGTACGCCTCGGCCTTCTCGTCGTTCTCGGCCTGGCTGTAGTGATAGGCCAGCATCCCGTAGAAATCGGGAACCCGCTCGGTGAACACGGTCTCGATGGTGTAGGCCACACTGCCGTGCAGCTCCTTCTTCGTCTTCTGGAGCAGCGATTCGTAGATCGTCTGCTGCGCCAGCGCGTGCTTGAAGATGTACTCGATCTCGTCGAGCACCGTGCGCGAGCGAACCGTCACCTCCCACTGACGCTGGAGCTGCACGAGGATCTGGCGCTCACGCAGATCCTCGAGTCGAACGCCGAGGCTGTCGTCGAGATGCCCGCCGCGCTCGAGGATTTCGGCGATGAGCGCGTACGAGAACGTGCGGCCGATCACCGATGCCAGCTGCACGACGTGGCGCGTGCTCTCGTCGAGGCGGTCGACGCGCGCCATGATCACGTCCTGGATCGTTCCGGGGATCTCGACGGTGTCGATCTTCTCGGTCACCGCATAGCGGCCATCCACGTACTCGACGGCGCCCTGGTCGATGAGCGTACGTACGACCTCTTCTATGTAGAACGGATTGCCTTCCGATTTTCCTATGATGAGCTGGCGCGTGGAGAGCGGCAGATCGTCGATCCTCAGCAGGTTCTCGACGAGCAACGCGGCGTGCTGCTCGCTGAGCGGCTCGAGCTTGATCTCGTCGTACCAGTCGCCGTACTTCTCGACGGCCGCGGCAACGGTCTGCTCGGCCACCTGCTGGTAGTCCGGGCGGAACACCAGCAGGAACATCACCGCACGGTCGGTGGCCAGTCGCAGCAGCACGTCGAGAAGGCCGAGCGACGACTGGTCGGCCCAGTGCAGGTCCTCGAGGATCATCAGCATCGGTCGCCGCTCGGCGATGGCCACGAACAGCTCGCGTACGCTCTTGAAGATGAGCTTCTCGAGCGCGTCGCCGTCGATGTCACGCATGCGCGCGGCGGCCTCCTCGGGCAGCCGCAGGCCCATCAAGGTGGCGACGAACGGAAGCTGCTCTGCTGCGGTGTCGACGGCGACGTCGAGCATCGCCCGCTCGAGCTTGGCGAGCTGCGCCTGCTCGTCGTCGTCCTCGGCCACGCCCGCCCAGCGCTCGAGCAAGTCGATGAACGGGTGGAAGCTCAGGTTGGCGCCGGTCGACGCAGAGCGACCTACGAGCGCCTGTACGCCCTCGGGTGCGGCGCGATCGAGCACCTCGGACGTGATGCGCGACTTGCCGACGCCGGCCTCGCCGATGAGGCTCACGATGCTGCCGCGGCCCACGGTGAGCTGCCCCACATGACCGAGCAGCCGCTGCAGCTCGTCGTCGCGACCGACGAGCTCCGAGGAGATGCTGCGCTCGGCACCGCCGGCCGGCGCGCGGTGGGCACGCTCGGTTTCCGAGAGTACCTCGTAGGTGGGAACTGCCTGCGCCTTGCCCTTGAGACTCAGCGGCTCGAGCGTGCGGAAATCGAACGCGTCCTTGGTATAGCGGTACGTCTCCGAGGCCACGTAGATCGCACCGGTGGGCGCCACGTCGCGCATACGCGCAGCGAGGTTCACCGTGTCGCCCATGACGGTGAAGTCGCGCTTGATGCGCCCTCCCATCTCGCCGGCGATCACCAGGCCCGTGTTGATGCCCGAGCGCGCCACGATCGGCACACGCAGGTCGTGAGCCTCGTTGAACGCCGTCAGCCGGTTGCGGATCTCGATGGCGGCGTTGATCGCCTGCTGGGGTGCGTTCTCGATCGCGTTAGGCACGCCGAACAGCGCCATCAGACACTCGCCCACGTACTTGTCCACGACGCCGCCGTGGTCCACCACCACCGGCTCGAGCGCGCGGAAGCACTCGTTGAGCAGATCGGTCACCGCCTCCGGCGCCATGCTGTCGGCGAGCACGCGGAACCCCGACAGGTCGGCGAACAGCACGGTGGCCTGGCGACGCTCGCTGTCGCGCTTCACGCGCCGGTGCGCCGGCTTGACGCCGACGAACTCGTACACCGGTATCGGCGGCTCGTGCTCGCGCAGCACCACGGGATCGACCCGACGGTACTCGAACGTCTCCTGCGTATCGCGATAGGTCTCGGGGCCGACGAAGATCTGGCCGTTGTCCGACACGTCCTCGAGCCTGGCCGCCACCGCCACGGCATCGCCCGTGACGGTGAACTCGCGCTTGATCTCGCCGCCGATGATGCCGGCGATCACCTCGCCGCTGTTCACGCCCACGTGCACGTCGAGCGGTGCGGGCAGGTCCATCTCCTTGCTGAAGCCGCGGATCGCGTTGCGGATCTCGACGCCGGCCTCCACCGCCTGGTGCGGCGGGTTGGCCTGATCGCCGTCCAGGCCGAACAGCGCCATCACGGCGTCGCCGAGGTACTTGTTCACCGTGCCGCCATGGGCGATGACCACGCCCTCGAGGATCTCGAAACAGCGGTTCATCACCTCGGTGACGCGCTCGGGGTCGAGTTGCTCGGAGATCGCCGTGAAGCCCGAGATGTCGGCGTACACGACGGTTGCGTAGCGGCGTTCGCTGTCCACCGATTGTGGGGATACGCGAACGTCAGCGACCGGGCAAGGGCGCACCACCCGGGGGCGTCGTCCGCCTTGACTCCGTCTTCGACGCGGCGGTATGTAGCCGGGCACGGCGAGCAACTGCCGCCGCCGCCACGAGCATCGAGGAGGCGAATGGCCACGGTCGACCCGAAAGCCCCCGGCTTCAGCTGGGCTGCGAGCGAGCAGGCGCTGCACGACGAAGCCGTCGCCATGGTGGGCGCCGACGACTTCGGCGATCCTGCCTACCTCGAAGCGCTACGCACCGTGCTGACGGCCTACGACGAGGAGGCTAGCTTCCACGACGCCGGCCGTGACATGGCGAAGTTCCAGATCGTGCACTCGCTCGAGCAGCGCCTCAAGACCGAGCGTGCGTGGAAGGCCCGTCCCGATGTGCTCGACGTCGAGATCACACGGCCCATCTTCATCACCGGCTGCGTGCGAACCGGCAGCACGGCGCTTCACTACCTGATGGGCCAGGACCCCGACCTGCAGGTGCTCGAGTGGTGGCTGGCGTCGAACCCGCGGCCGCGCCCGCCACGCGCGACGTGGGAAGACCACGACGACTTCAAGAAGGCGCAGGCCGAGATGGACGCCATGTTCGCGGCCGATCCGTCGATCAAGTCGATGCACTTCACCACCGCGGCGGGCCCCGAGGAGTGCCGTCACTTCCTGGCCCAGAGCTTCACCGACGACTCCTACGAGGTGAATGCCACGGTGCCGACCTACGAGAAGTGGTACCACGACGGGCGTCACGTCGAGACGTACCAGCGCCACAAGCGGCTCGTCCAGCTCGTCGGCTCCACCGAGACCGCCGGGCGCCGCTGGCTGCTCAAGTACCCCGTGCACGTTCGCCAGCTCGACGCACTGCTCGAGGTGTATCCCGACGCGTGCGTCGTGATCACGCACCGCGACCCCCGCGAGATGCTGCCGTCGTACACGAACATGGTCGCCACCTACCGCGCGCTGCTCGAGGGCGAGGTCGATCGCCAGGACATCTCGCGCAGCCAGATGAAGGGCTGGGCCGACGCCGTCAACCGCGCGGTCGAGGTGCGCAAGCGTCACGATTCATCGCAGTTCTTCGATCTGCACTTCGCCGACTACGTCGCCGACCCGCTGGGCGCCGCCAAACGCGTCTACGCGCACTTCGGCCAGACGCTCTCCGGAGAGGGAGAGCGCCGCCTTCGCGCGTGGCACGCCGACAACCCGCAGCACAAGCACGGCAAGCACGAGTACTCCGACAAGGGCACCGGACTGACCGAGACCGAGATCCTCGACGCGTTCGCCCCCTACATGGAGTACTTCGGCCTGCAACGCTGAAGCGCAGCCGAGCCCGCATGTCCGCCTACCGGAGAAAGCCGCGCAGCGACCGCGAGACCGCCCTGCTGGCGAAGACCGCCGAGCTGCTACCGGCCGGGGCCCGCAATCCGACGATGAGCCCCGAGCACGCGATGATCGTGAAGGAAGCTCGCGGCTCGCGCATCACCGACGTCAGCGGCAACGAGTACATCGACTATCTGCTCGGCTCGGGCCCCATGCTCGTGGGCCACGCGCACCCGGCCGTGGTGAGCGCGGTGCGCGACCAGCTCGAGCGCGGTAACGCCTACCTCATGGTGAGCGAGCCGGCGATCGAGCTGGCCGAGGAGCTGGTGCGCGCGGTGCCGTGCGCCGAGCGTGTGAGCTTCGCCAGCACCGGCACCGAGGCGGTGCTCTACGCGCTTCGCCTGGCGCGCGCGGCACGCAAGCGCGACAGGATCCTCAAGTTCGAGGGCGGCTACCACGGACAGAGCGATTCGGTGCTGATGAGCAACCAGTGGACCTGGACGCCGGCCGATCTGCCGACCCCCGTACCGAACTCACTCGGCATCCCGAAGTCGGTCGAGAACGACGTGCTGGTCGCACCGTTCAACGACATCGACGCGACCACCGCGCTGATCGATCGCCACGCCGACGAGCTTGCTGCCGTGATCGTCGAACCGCTGCACCGCACGGTTCCGCCCCGGCCCGGCTTTCTCGAAGGGCTGCGCGACGTGACCGCGCGCCACGAGATCCCGCTCGTGTTCGACGAGGTCGTCACCGGCTTTCGCCTCGCCTACGGCAGCGCGCAGGCTTACTACGGCGTGACCCCGGATCTGTGCGCGCTCGGCAAGAGCATCTCGGCCGGCCATCCCATCGGCGTGATCTGCGGCCGGGCCGACATCATGAGCCACGCCGAGGCCATGCGGCAGGTGACCGGCGGCTACGTCTCGATCACCGGTACCTACAGCGGCAATCCGGTGTCGTGCGTCGCGGCGCTGGCCGCAATGGCCGAGCTGCGCAAGGACGGTGTGTACGACGAGCTGTTCGCGAAGGGGCGCAAGCTGATGGACGGGCTGCAGCGCATGTTCGACGCGGCCGGCATCCGTGCACACGTGATCGGCGAGCCGCCGGCGTTCGAGCCGTGGTTCGCCGAGGAAGCCCCGGTCGACTTCCGCGGCATGCTCGCCTCCGATTTCAAGATGCGCGCCGCGTTCAGCTCGGCGCTTCTCGAGCGCGGCGTGATGAAAGCACACGAGAAGTTCTTCGTGTCGCTGGCCCACAGCGACGAGGACATCGAGCTGACGCTGGCGGCCGCCAGCTCGGCGATCACCGAGCTGGCCGGCCAGTAGCGAACGCGTCGCTACTTGACCGCCGTCGCCTCGAGCTCGACGAGCGTATCGGGGCTGAACAGACGAGCCACTCCCAGCAGCGTCGAAGCCGGTCGGCAGTCCGCCTCGGCCAGCGGCCCGAGACCCGCCCCGGCCGCCTCCATGAACGCGTCGATGTCGGTCGTGTAGTAGTTGAGTCGCACGACGTCGGACAGCTCGAAGCCGCCCTCGTTCAGTACCTTCCCGAGGTTCGCCAGCGCCTGCGTGATCTGCGCGGCCATGTCGCCCGCATGGATGAGCTGGCCGTTCTCGTCGGTCGAGGTCTGCCCGGCGCACACCAGGGTGCGCTCGCCGCCCTTGATCTCGTTGGCCTGCACGAAGCCGAACGCGTCCTGCCACGTCCACGGATTGATGATGCGTCTTTCCATAGTGGCGTGAAGACTAGGAGGCAGCGCGGGCTAGGACCAGCCCTGAGTACCTATCATTGCGTCACGTTTTCATGACTACACGATAGCCGCCTGAACCTCCGAGGCGGCGTGCAGCCCCGGCTTCGCGGTCAGGGGACACCGCACATGCAACTCGCGCCGTCGTTCACGCACGCCTGTCCGGGCGAGCATTCCAGGCCCGTGCAACCGCTATCGCACGGCACTCCGGCTAGCGCACAAACGCAGGTCTGGAAGCCCATGAAATCGATCGCTGCGCAGGTGCCGCCGACACCGCAATCGCCCCCGCACGTCGGATACGTAGCCGCGCCCGGGCACGCGACGGGCACGCACAAAGTGGTCCCGGGCGGTATGATTGCGCAGCCGAACCCCGGGGCGCATTCGAATCCGGAAACGCCGCACGGGCCGGGCGAACCGCAGGTGCAGAACGGGTCGCCGCCGAACACCGGCAGACTGAACGCGGTGCCGCACACGGAGCCTCCCGGACAAGCGCCGCCGCACACGCCCGGCACGCCACCGCAGATTGTCTGGCCGTCGGGGATGCAGCCGCAGCTCCCTGTGAACGTGCCGGAGGCGTAGGACGTGCAGGTCTCACCAGATGGACAGGTGCCGTTGCACACCGGCGCGGTACCGTTGCACGGGTCGGCCGGGTCCACACACGAGCACGCCCCGCTGAAGGGGTCGGTGAGAGCGCATACAGCGCCGCCAGCGCAGGTGCCGCCGCAGTCGAGGCCCGGGCTGTCCTCGCATGCGTCCGACGGCACGGTCGTCGTGGTTGTCGTGGTTGTCGTCGGCGGCGGCGGCGTGATGAACGCCGGCGAGCACATCAACGAAGGCTTGAGCCTCGACATGGGGCGCGTCCCGAACTGGTCGCTCACGGCCTGGAGATCGGGTGGGAACGGCTTGGGACACTTCACCTTGTAGCAGAGCTGATCGTTGGTGAGCGTCTGGCCGCCGAGCTGCAGCACCGGCGCCCCCCCGTCATCGACGACCGTCTTGCTTGCCGGCACGCAGTAGTTCCTGGCCTTGATGGCCAGCTTGCACCCGTTCTCGGTACCGAACTGCGGCGTCGTCAGGTCGACGATGCCCTTGGCCTTGATCCGGTCCTTGACCTTGTAGCACTTGAGGTGATCGTTGGTACCAGGCGGCGGACCCGGTGGCGGTCCCTCGATGGCGGGCACGCACAGGAACTGGGGCTTGAGCTTCTCGACCGTGCGGCTACCGAACTGGTCTGTGATGTCCGTGTCGGGCGGAAACGGAGCCGCGCACTTCAACTTGTAACAAACCTGATCGTTGGTGAGGTCCTGACCTACCACGGGCAGGATCGTCAGGCCGCCGCTGTCGACCACGTCCTTGCTTGCCGGTGCGCAGAAGAACGAAGCCTTGATGGTCAGATTACAACCGAGCTCGTCGCCGAACTGCGACGTGTTGAGGTCGACGATGCCCTTGAACTTGTTCGGATCCTTTATCTTGTAGCATTTCAGGTGGTCGTCGATTGCGTGGGCTGAGGGCACTGTGACGAGAGTCGCAATGCCGACGGCTGCGAGCAGAAGCTGCACCCTTTTCATCGTGCCCCCTTCGACAGATCTGACAGCTCTAGTATCGGCGGGCTGGGCGCAGAGCGGCCCGTATCAGCGGGCAGGCGGCTCGGCGAGCTCAGTCCGTCGGACCGGATGATACTTTTCGCCTCGAGGGTTCGTCAAGACGCAAGCGCCTACCGTGGAAATGGCCGGCTGCAATGCCCCGAGAGCCGCATGAAAGGGATAGCGAGTGCTGCCCCGTCATGCTCAGCGGGAGATCGCCACGCACGGCGGGAGGTTCCTTGTAGAGCCCGCGACGGCGTACTAGCCTCTCGCAGGCGGGCGGCCCGCAAGTCGCGCGCCGCCCGCGTTGCTCTCGCCTGGCCGATCTAGCCGAGCTTGGTCCAGACGCCTTCTTCGAACGAGGCCATGTCGAAGAGTCCCTTCTCTTCGATCTCTTTCACCTTCGTCCAGTACTGCTCGTCGGAGAGTAGCGATTCGTTGAAGTTCTCCATCGCAGTCATGTTCTCGAAGCTCGTTTGCCACACGATCTGACCGGAGGGTCCACCGACACGAAGCCAGCATTCGCTGGCCGTGTGATGTCTCTCCTTGATGTATTCCGTGATCTCGACAGCGAAGGCCATCGCTGCCCGCGGGTCGCGCGCGACGCGCCCGACTAACGTGATGCCTACCATAGGTCTGACCTCCTCGATGGACTTGGAGACAAGACTCTTGGGAGCCACCATCCTCGTCCTCCGTCCTCGTTACCGCAATACCCAGGGCGTTGGTGAGAAGCCGAGAATCCGTCGTTCGTCGGCAGCCGGGTATGGGTACGTACTTCCCCTGATACGTCGGGCAGGGTGGTGCGCGGGGGGCCGGAATCCGGTCGGTGAGGCTAGCGCCGCCCGCCACTGCCCATGGCTGCCACCTCTGGGAGGACACGGTCGGCAACATCGCTGTGCACGAGCACGTTCGGATGGTGGTCGAATGCGTTGACGACGACCTCCTCGCGGGGCCTGCCGGCCAGCACCGTGCCCATGTCGACGGCGTCGGCGCCCTGCTCACGCAGATGCTCGGTGACCCTGGCCGCGTGTCGAGCCGTTGCGTCGACGTTGCCGAGAAGCGGGAAGACCACAGCGACGATCCGGGCGCCTCGCGAGCGGGCGTGCTGCACGAGCTCGGTCAGCTCGGCGGCGTGCGAGCGCCACACGAATGTCGAGTCGTAGCAGTCGTCGAGGTGCGCGAGGTAGGCGGCGGCGATCGCCGGGCCTCGCCGGCCGAGCACCAGCCGCCAGTACGCGTAGTTCGCCAGATACGAGCGCTCGACCAGCAGCTCGAGCGCTGCCGGGACGGGGCCGAGATCGGGCACGAACCGTGTCGCGCCGCGCGCGCACGTCTCCACGATGTCGTTGACGAAGTACTGGAGCACGACGACGTCGGGGTCGTGCTCGAACCGGCGAAGCGCGCGGGCCTGCTCGGTCGTGTCCCAGCCGGGAAGCGCCAGCAGCACCACCGACCAGTCCTCGCCGAGGCGGCGCCGGAGAATGTTCGTGAAGCGATCGTCGGGGTCGGCGATGCCGTGGCCGGCCGCGATCGAATCGCCGAGCACGACGAGCGTCTTCGTGCGACCGAGGACCTCGTCGTCGCGCTCGATGTCACGGAAGCCGGCGTCGTTGACCGGATGCCAGTAGCGCTGCATCCACCGCCGCGACGCCAGCGTCTGGCCCCAGCCCTGCGACTGCACGAAGCCGTGGCGGAACACCACCTCGGCGGCCGCCAGAACCGCGACCGTGGCCAGCAGTGCCACACCGAGCCGACGCAGCACCACGCTCGGGCAACCTACGCGCCCGTCGGGATGTCCTTGAACGGCACGCCCTTGTCCACGCGCATCTCCGGCGGCAGGCCGAGCACGCGCTCGGAGATGATGTTGCGCAGCACCTCGTCGGTTCCACCGGCGATGCGCATGCCCGGAAAGCCGAGGTAGCGCGACTGCCACGCGCCGGCGTCGACCGACATGGCCGGGTCGTTCAGGCCGCCGGCAACACCTTGCAGCTCCATCGCGAACGCAGCCATGTCCTGACCGAGAATCGCGCCCACCAGCTTGCCCATGCTCGCCTCGGGGCCGGGCGTCGTTCCCTTCGACAGTGCGGTGAGCGTGCGGAAGCCTGTGTACTTGATGCCGCGACCGCGCACGATGAAGTCGGCGATCTTCTCCTTCACCGCCGACTGCTCGATCGCGGGCCGTCCGTCGACCTCGATCGTGCGTGCCAGCTCGATGAGATCGTGCATCGCCGAGCCGCCACCGCCGCCGCCGATCGACGCACGCTCGTTCATGAGGGTGGTGAGTGCCACTCGCCAGCCGTTGCCGACGTCGTCGAGCCGGTTCTCGTCGGGGATGCGCACGTCGGTGAAGAACACCTCGTTGAAGCCCTCGCCGCCGTTGATCTGATGGATCGGGCGCACCTCGACGCCGGGCGAGTGCATGTCGACGACGAAGTACGTGAGGCCCTTGTGCTTGGGTGCGTTCGGGTCGGAGCGCGTCACCAGGATGCCCCAGTCGCAGAACTGCGCGCCGGTGGTCCAGATCTTCTGGCCGTTGACGATCCAGTCGTCGCCCTCACGCACCGCGCTGGTACGCAAACCGGCCAGGTCCGACCCGGCCGCCGGCTCGCTGAACAGCTGACACCACAGCTCCTCGCCGCTGAGCAGCTTGGGAATCCAGCGCCTCTGCTGCTCCTCGTTGCCGTGGGTCATCACGGTGGGGCCGCACATGCCGTGGCCGATGCCGAAGATGTTCTCCGGCGTACGGAACTTCGCTTCTTCCTGCGACCAGATCACCGACTGGATCGACGTGGCCGCACGGCCACCGAACTCCTTGGGCCAGCGCAGGCAGGCCCAGCCGGCCTCCGCCTTCTTCTTCTGCCATGCCTGCGCGGCGGCGATGTCGTCGTCGCTCAGCCGCTCGCCGACCGCGTCGACCGGAGGGTCGGCGGCGGTGCGCAGCTCGGCGTTCTGCTCGAGCCATCCACGCACCTCGGCGCGAAACGCTGCTTCTTCGAGAGTGTCGTTGAAATCCATGTCAGGCAGCCTCCTTGGCGGCGACGCGATCGACCAGCTTGTGCTTCCAGCTCGCGGTGTTGCCGAGAGCGCTCGAGAGCAGCTTCGAGCGGCGGTAGAACATGTGGCAGTCGAACTCCCACGTGAAGCCCACGCCACCGTGCAGCTGGATCATGTCGATGCCCATGTTGTCGAATGCCTCGCTCGCGGCGATGCGCGACAGGCACGCGGCGATCGGCAGGTCGTCGCTGTCGTTCTCGAGCGCCCACGCGCCGAAGTAACCGTTCGAGCGTGCCAGCTCGATGTCGCACCAGCGGTCGGCCAGGCGATGCTTGATGGCCTGGAACGAGCCGATGGATCGCCCGAACGCGAAGCGCTCCAGCGTGTAGTCCTTGGTGAGCTCGAATGCGCGCGACGCCGAGCCGGTCTGCTCGAATGCGAAGAGCACCGCGGCGCGATCGAAGATGCGTGTGGCGAGCTGGTCGCCCTCGCCTGCCGCTCCCAGGCGCTCGGCTCGTGCACCGGCAAGCTCCAGACTGGCCATCGAGCGGCTGGGATCGAACGACTCGAGCTTCGCGCGCGTGACGCCCGAGCCGTCGAGCTCGACGACCGCGAGCGACAGCCCGTCGCCTTCACGGGCTGCCACGACCGCGAAGTCGGCGACGTCACCGTCGGCCACCGGCACCTTGGTGCCCGTGATGCTGTCGCCGGCAAGCTCGGTGGTGATGCCGTCGACCCCGTTCTGGCCGGGGCGCTCGGCGAACGCGAAGGTGCCGATCCACTCGCCGCTGGCGAGCTTCGGCAGGTAACGCTTCTTCTGCGCGTCGGATCCAGCCAGCAGCAACGCCTCGGTGGCGAGGTACACGCTCGACGAGAACGGGATCGGTGCCAGCGCGTAGCCGATCTCCTCGGCCATCACGGCGAGCTCGAGACGACCGAACCCTGCGCCGCCGTACTCCTCGGGAATTGCAGTGGCCTGCCAGCCGAGCTGCGCGGTCTGCTTCCACAGCTCGGCCGAGTAGGCCTGGTCCGACTCGAGCACGTTGCGGCACAGCGCCAGCGGCGCGTGGTCTTTGAGGAAAGCCGCCGCCGTCTCCTTGAGCAGCTTCTGGTCATCGGTGAAGTCGAAGTTCATCGCGTCTCCCTCCCGTCCGCGCCGGCGGTACGGGGTTCTCGTGGATCTCGATTCAGAGGGCGCGGCGGGCGCACGGCCCGTGGGCCGGTGGCCCGGTGCGCAGCAGCAGGCCGGTAGTAAGCAAGAAACTGCAACTTCTTGCAACTAGCCACGACGAAGCGGCCGGCGAGACCGGTGGAGCTCCGGCCTACATTCCGCGGGGAATGCTGGGGAATTCACCAGCTCGCCCCATCGACCCGCCGCAATCGGAGGGAAAAGGCGACAGTCCCCTTTTTTCGTGGGAGCGCTGTCCGGGCCGCGTCGGACCGCTCGAAAAAGGGGACTGTCCCCTCTTTCGGAGCGCGGTGTCTGGCGGGTCTAGCGCTTGAAGCGCAGGAGCGTCTTGAAGACGCGCGTGTGCAGCTTCGTGTACGGCGGGTAGAGCATCTCCATCGACGAGATCTTCGGCTGCGTGAACACCGGCCGCATCTTGCTGAGCTCGATGAAGCCATCGTGGCCGTGGTAGTGGCCGATGCCGCTGGCGCCGATGCCGCCGAACGGCAGGTCGTGCTGGGCCACGTGGAGCACGCAGTTGTTGACCGTGACGCCGCCCGACATCGTGTTGCGCAGGATGCGCTCCTCGATGTTCTTGTCGTGCGTGAAGATGTACAGCGCCAGCGGTCGGTCCCTGGCGTTGATGTAATCGATCACCTCACCGAGGTCGCGATAGGTCTTCACCGGCAGCACCGGACCGAAGATCTCCTCCTGCATCACGGTGGTGTCGTCGCCCGGCTCCACCACGATCTGCGGCGGGATCTTCCGCTTCACATCGTTGAACGTCGAGCCCGGCACCAGCGGCACGATCTCGGCACCCTTCTCACCGGCGTCGTCGAGCGTGGCGCGCAGCCGACGGTACGACTTGTCGTCGATCACCGACGTGAAGCTACCATCGTTCGTGTCGGGGTAGCGCTGCGGCATGATCTTCTTTGCGGCTTCGATGAACTCGTCGCGCTTCGACTCGGGCACGAACACGTAGTCGGGCGCGGTACAGGTCTGCCCTGCGTTCACGAACTTCGAGAACAGGATCCTCGAGCAAGCGGTCTCGGCGTCGAAATCGTCGCAGACGATGGTCGGCGACTTGCCGCCGAGCTCGAGCGTGACCGGCGTGAGATTGGCAGCGGCCGCCTGCATCACGGTACGACCAGCGTCGGCCGAGCCGGTGAACAGCAGGTGGTCGTAGGGCAGCGTGGAGAAATCGGTGCCGCGCACGCCCGGCAGGATGGCGACGTGATCCTCGTCGAACTCCTCGGCGATCTTCGGTGCCAGCAGATCGCAGAGGTGGCTCGAGTTGGCGGCCATCTTCACCATGCAGCGATTGCCCGCGGCCAGCGCGCTGGTGAGCGGGCCGAACGAGAGGAACACCGGGTAGTTCCACGGCACGACGATGCCGATCACGCCCTTGGGCTGCGGGATCACGCGGTTCTTGCCGCCGGCGAACAGGAACGATACGTGCCGCTTCTCGGGCTTCATCCACTTCGCGAGCCGCTTGCGCGCATCGCGAATGCCGTCGACGATGGTGAGGATCTCGAGGATCTGCGTCTCCTCGGCGGAGCGATGACCGAAGTCCGTGGTGATCGCCTCGCAGATCGCCTCGACGTTGTCGACGAGGATGCGCTCGAGCTTCGTGAGGTTCTCCTTGCGCTGCTTCAGGTCGGGATAGGGGTCGCGCAGGTGGGCCTCGCGCTGGAGCTGAAAGACCCGCTGGGCCTCGTTTTCGATCGTATCGAGCTTCTTGAGCTGAGCGGTCTGAGCCATGGCGTATCCTCGCGAATCGTCGCACCCCGGCAGCGCCGGGAGCGAAAAGTTGGTGACAGAGGATGGCCGGGACGCGTGGCCGACACAAAACCCCCCGGCCGACGCGGGTCGTGAAGCTACGACGTCAGGGGGTGCGCGACGCCGCTACGGGCCCTCGTTGCACTGGAAAGCGCCGGCGCCGGCGAGAAGATCCTTGAGCCTGAGCACCCAGCCGCTCTTCTTGGACTGCCAGGTGGCCGTGAGAACGGCGACGTCGTCGACGCCCGAAACCTGCGTCGTCATCGTCGCCTCGTCGGCGGCCGAGAAATCGCCGTAGGCCTTGACCTTGATGGCGTAGAAGAACGCGCCGTCGAACTTTCGCACGACTCCGCGAACTCGGAACAGACCGTCGCGCACACCGACACCGTTCTTGGCGGTCTTGTCCTTCCACATGTAGCGCGCCGGGCTCTTCGCGATCATGTCGCCGGGCAGCAGTGTGCCCGAGTAGATGATGCCGCTCGAGTTGCTGAGCTGCACCGAGAAACCGTCGACGACCGGGTTGAGAACGGCCGGGTTTACCGCGACGCGGCCGTGGAACTTGAAGAAGTCGGGATCGGTCCCGTTGAGCTTGATCACCGCCGGGTCGTTGAGGATAGCCTTGCAGAACGCCGCCGGCTGACAGTCCAGTCCGCAGCCCTGCTGCTCCAGGTCCTCGCAGCAGTCGGGATCGGCGCAGTCGACGAGGCCGTCGAAGTCGTTGTCGACCATGTCGTTGCAGATCTCGCCCGACCCGGGCTCGCAGATCTCGCCGCACACCCCGTCCAGCACGCCGTTGCCGCAAAGCGTACCGCCGCCGACACAGTTGCCGACCGTACAGACATCGACGGGCGTGCACGCATCGCCGTCATCGCACGGCCCGCCCTCGTTGATCGGCGTGAGAAGGCACGTATTGGTGACCTCGTCACACGCGCCGGTGGCACACTCGGGCGACGGCAGCGTGGTGCAGTCCACCGGCGTACCGGGCCCGCAGCCGGCCAGCGGGTCACAGAGCTCCTGACCGTTGCAGAACACGAAGTCGTTGCAGCTCGCGTCATCCGCCGTGTTGACGCACTCGTCGTTCACCTCGTCACACGAGTCGACCGTACACGGCACGGTGTCGTCGCAGTCGGGCGCGGTGCCGGCCTGGCAGTCGTTCAGCGGGTCGCAGGTCTCGGTGCCGTTGCAGAACTCCGAGTCGTCGCACAGCGCGTCGGTCGCGGTGTTGTCGCAGCTGTCGGTCGATTCGTTGCAGGCGTCGGCCGTGCACGCCACGGCGTCGTCACAGTCGATCGGCGTGCCCGGCTGGCAACCGCCGAGCGGGTCGCAGGTCTCGACGCCGTTGCAGAACGCGGAGTCGTCGCACAGGGAGTCGGTCGGCGTGTTGTCGCAGCTGTCGGTGACCTCGTTGCAGGCATCGGTAGTGCACGCCACGGCGTCGTCGCAGTCGACCGCGGTGCCGGCCTGACAATCGTTCAGCGGATCGCAGACCTCGGCCCCGTTGCAGAACACCGAATCGCTACACGGCGCGTCGTCCGGCACGTTGTCGCAGCTGTCGGTCGCCTCGTTGCAAGAATCGGCGGTGCAGCCGACGCCGTCGTCACAGTCGACCGGTGTGCCCGCCTGGCAGCCGCCCAGTGCGTCGCAGGTCTCGACACCGGTGCAGAACTGCGAGTCGTCGCACAAGGCATCGGTCGGCGTATTGTCGCAGCTGTCGGTCGCGTCGTTGCAGGCGTCCACGGTACACGCCACGCCGTCGTCGCAATCGACCGAGGTGCCGGGCTGGCAGCCGCCGAGCGCATCGCAAGTCTCGGTGCCGTTGCAGAACTGGGCGTCGTCGCACAGCGCGTCGGTCGCCACGTTGTCACAGCTGTCGGTCGCCTCGTTGCAGGTGTCGACCGTGCACACGACGCCGTCGTCGCAGTCGACCGGCGTACCCGGCTGGCAGCCGCCAAGCGCGTCGCAGGTCTCGGTACCGTTGCAGAACAGCGAGTCGTCGCACAGCGCGTCGTTCGCCGTGTTGTCGCAGCTGTCGGTCGCCTCGTTGCAGGCGTCGACGGTGCACGCGACGCCGTCGTCGCAGTCGATGGGCGAGCCGGGCTGACATACGTTTGCGACGCACAGCTCGGCGCCGTCGCAGAACACGCCGTTGTCGCAATCGCCGGCGGCAACGCAGGCAACGCCCAGGTGATTGCTCGGGTCGTCGTCGCTGACGTCGGCCAGCGGGCTACCGTCGCCGTCGGTGATCGGCGAGCCCCCCTCGTCGCTCGGTGTGCCGGTGGCCGTGCCGATATTCGTGTACTGACCGGCGGTTGCCGTCCCGCTAGCCGTGTAGAGCCAGGTCTCGCCGACGTCGAGCAGACCGTCCAGGTCGAGGTCGCCGTCGTTGAACGTGTCGGTATTCAGATCTACCGGGGTCACCGTCACACCCTGGTCGTCGGTCACGACGACGCCCGCAACCGGAACGGTGCCCGGGTTGGTCACGACGTACGTCCAGGTGACCGGATCGCCGATGAGAACGAGCGGGCCCGTCGGGGTGTCGGCATCCACGCCGTTCGTCGCTTTCTCGATGTCGACCTGAGCGTCGCAGTAGATGCCGCTCGTCACCGACGGTTCAATCGTCAAGTCGGCGCCGGTAACCGTAGCCTCGTTCACCAGCTGCGCGGCACCGCACGCGTCGGCACTGCCCGTCACCGTCACCAGGAACGACACCTCGATGTCGTCGCCGGGAGCGATGACGGGAAGTACGATCCCGCCCTCGTCGAGCGGAAACGCCGTCGCTCCGGCATCCGGAACCGGTGTTACCGTAGTGCCGTCGTCCTGCGTGGTACTGCTCGCGACGTAGGTCACGAACGACGGCAAGACGTCGGCAACCGTGGCACCGGACACGGGCACCCGGCTGATGTTCTGCACGACGATGGTGTAGCGCAGCGTCTCGCCGAGCCCCGGCAGGTTGTTGCCGTCGAGATCGACCTCGACGCTCACGCCCTTGCCGGCGCTGATCGCCGGCAGCGGCGGCACCGTGGTACCCACGTCGATGGCGGGTGCACCGCCGCTGGCCGTGTCGGGATCCTGCCCCCACGCCACCGCCACCTTGGCCGAGCTGCCATCGCACACGTAGAGGATCGTACCGGTCTGGTCCCCATCGGGATCGAAGGCCTGGCCGATCTCGAGCGCATCGAGCGTGAGCAACAGATCATAGTTGTTGCCGAACGCATCGGTGAGCGCGCCGGCGTTGTCGCCGTCGAAGTCGACGCAGATTTCTATGTCGATGCCGCCGCCGTTCACCGGCGTCACCCACACCGGGCTGCTGTTCTCGGTGACGGGCAGAGTCGGATCCTGGCCCGGGCCCCAGCCCACCAGCGCCTGCTGGGTGAGGTTCGCCTCGGGAATCATCGAGAAGCCCCAATCGTGGGCCGTATTCGACGCCGCATCGCTGTCGATCGTGGAGACAGCGAAGAACGGGCTGCCATCGTTCGTGAAGAAGCGCGCGCCGGAGCCGAGCGTCATCTCGGCCTGTGCGGTGGCACCGTCGGCGATGACCAGCGAGGTCTGCGGACCGGCCAGCGTCTCCCATTCCACCGTGATCGAGCCCGGACCCGGGTTGTGGACGAACACGTAGGTAGGGTCGCCGCTGTGCGTCGCCACCGGCGTGAACGCCTCGTCGCTCCAGTCGGCCACAGGCACCAGCGTGAACCAGCGCGACTCGTAGGTGGAGCACACGTCGCCGGTGAGCAGATGAACCTGAACCATCGAGGTGGCGCTCACGGTACCGCCCTCGTTCACGCCGCCGTTGACGTGATGGCTCTCGCCGGCGGCCAGAACGACCGTGGTCTCGACGATACCGTTCGCGTCGGCATCGATGTCGACCGAGGTTCCGTCGGCCGCCGCCATGATGACGAACGAGGTGTGCTCGAACATGTCGTTCGACGACGGCGTGTCCTCGCCCACCGGCGCCTCGAACTCGGTACCCCACAGGGCCGTGTCGAACACCTCGACGGCTCCGGCCAGCAGCGTGCTCGAGCCGGCGGCCCATGCCGCGCGCGTGACCGCCAGCGCGCTGCTGCCCGCGACCTTGTCGCGACCGTCGAAGTCGATGTCACCGAGGCTGGTGGTGGTGACGTCGTTCTCGAGCACGATCACGTTGCCGGCGCTGAGCACGTCGCCCGGAAACCCCGGCGCCGCGCCGTTGCTCGTATCGCCGTCTCCCCATATCTGCGTGCCGCTCAGGTTGCCCGGCGAGCTGTACACGTTGGTGGGGTTCGCGATGTCGGCGTCGTAGCCCCCATCTTCCCACTGGTCGTAGTAGACGAACGCACCGTCGTCGATCACCGCGATCGAGATCGTCGTGCTGATCGGGTTCTGGACCTCGGGCGGTGACCCGCCGCAGGTGGCATTGCCAGGGTACACCGACGTGAGCGCATCGAACGCCTGATCTTCGGGCACCGGAACGTAGAATGTCTGGACCGGCGGCGGGTTCTGCGCGAGCGACGGCGACGCGAGCGCAGCAACGAACACGGCGGCCACAATGAACAGGATCCCCAGGCGCAACCGCGCCCGGGGAGCCCCCCTCCCCTGAGCTAGGTCCATGGTCGGGCAACATAGTACCCAGGCGAGGCAATCGTCAATCACCCAATCGGGTAGATAAGTACTATTCCGAACCCGGAGTGGCGGTTCCCCGCAGGCTTCTTATGGCAATCATCACGACTACCCATATGCCCGTGAGGATGCCGACGTAGAACAGGAAACCGAAGCCGACGACGAAACCGAACAGCAGCACTAGCGCACCGTGGCCTACCAGCAGACGCTGGCATCGCGCGAGCGAGCTCACCCGGTCACGAGGACAGGAACTACAACCAGCCCGACGAACTACAGACCCGAACGTCTGCGTATGAATGTTACGTCAACCGTGGGGTCACACGCCGACGCGAACGCCTCAGCAGTGCCGCGCTGGGCCGGACGGGCCGTGGAGCCATTACCGTAGGCGGTTGGCGACGCCCCTACGGACCGTCATTGCACTGGAATGCGCTGGCACCTGCCAGCAGATCCTTGATTCTGAGCACCCAGCCGCTCTTCTTCTGCACCCAGGTCGCGGTGAGCACCGCCACGTCGTTGACGCCGGAGATCTGCGTCGTCATCGTCGGCTCGACGGCCGCCGACAGATCGCCATAGGCCTTGACCTTGATCGTGTAGAAGAACGAGTTGTCGAACTTGCGTACGACACCGCGCACACGGAACAGACCATCGCGCACACCGACACCGTTCTTGGCGCTCTTGTCCTTCCAGAAGTAGCGCCCGGCGCTCTTCGCGATCATGTCACCGGGGAGCAAGGTGCCCGAGTAGATGATGCCGCTCGAGTTGCTGAGCTGCACCGAGAAGCCGTCGACCAGCGGATTGAGAACGGCCGGGTTCACCGCGACGCGCCCGTGGAACTTGAAGAAGTCGGCGCCCGTGCCGTTGAGCTTGATCACGGCCGGATCGTTGAGGATCGCCTTGCAGAACGCCGCCGGCTGGCAGTCGAGCCCGCAGCCTTGCTGCACCAGGTCCTCGCAGCAATCGGGATCGGCGCAGTCGACGAGACCGTCGAAGTCGTTGTCCACCGAGTCGTTGCAGATCTCGCCGGCACCCGGCTCACATACTTCGCCACAGACCGCGTCAACCGTACCGTTGCCGCAAAGTGTGCCGGCCCCCACGCAGAAGCCGGTCGCGCAGAAGTCGGTGGTCGTACACGCGTCGCCGTCATCGCACGGGTCACCATCGTTGATCGGCGTCACGACGCAGCTGTCGGTGACCTCGTCGCAGAAACCGGCGCCGCATTCGAGCGCCGGCACATCCGAGCAGTCGACCGCAGTCCCCGCCTGACAGCCGATCAGCGGATCGCAGATCTCCGTGCCATCGCAGAACTGTCCATTGTCGCAGCCAGTGTTGATGGCGATGTTCGAGCATGCGTCGGTCGTCGTATTGCATGAATCGACCGTACAGGTGATCCCATCGTCGCAGCTCGGGGAGAGGCCGGGCTGGCAGCCGGCGACCACATCGCAGACCTCGGGACCGTTACAGAACAACTCGTCGTCGCAGCCCGTGTCTTCGGCAACGTTCTCGCACATGTCGGTGGCCTCGTCGCAGCCATCGTTCGTACACGCCACACCGTCGTCACAACCCGGCGCCGTGCCGGCCTGGCAACCGGTCAGAGGATCACAGACCTCGGCGCCATTGCAGAAAAGGCTGTCGTCACACAGGGCATCGACCGCAGCGTTCTGACAAGACGCACTCATCTCGTCACAAGCGTCCGTGGTACATGCAACACCGTCTTCGCAGTCGGGTGGCGCTCCCGGCTGACAGTTGCCGGCGATGTCGCAAACCTCCGCACCATTGCAGAACACGCTGTCGTCACAGTCGACATCGCTGAGACAGCCGACGCACATGTCGCCAAGCTCGTCGCACTGCGCTCCTGGACACGGATCGACTCCCGGCAGGCAGCCGTTTTGCGGATCGCAGATCTCGACGCCGGTACAGAACTCTCCGTCACTACAGTTCAGATTGTCCGGCACGTTGTCGCACGTGTCGGTCGCCTCGTTGCAGCTGTCATCCGTGCACGCGGTGCCATCGTCGCAGTCGGGAGCCGTGCCACCCTGACAGCCGGCAAGAGGGTCGCATATCTCGCCGCCGTTGCAGAACAGAGAGTCATCGCACAGGGCGTCGTTGGGCGTGTTGAGACACGTGCCCCCCGTTTCGTCGCAGGCATCCACCGTACAGAGGACACCATCGTCGCAGTCTGGTGCGGTCCCGGCCTGACAGCCCGCGAGCGCGTCGCAGGTCTCGTCGCCGTTGCAGAACTGTCCGTCGGTGCAGTTGCCGTCGTTCGTCACGTTCAGGCACTGGTCGCCGACCTCGTCACAGCTGTCCTCGGTGCACGCCACGCCGTCTTCGCAGCTCGGCGGTAGCCCCGCCTGACACCCGTTGAACGGATCGCAGGTCTCGTCGCCGTTGCAGAACTGCCCGTCGGTGCAGTTGCCGTCGTTCGTCACGTTCAGGCACTGGTCACCGACCTCGTCACAGCTGTCGTCGGTGCAGGCCACGCCGTCGTCGCAGTCTGGTGCGGTCCCGGCCTGGCAACCCGCGAGCGCGTCGCAGGTCTCGTCGCCGTTGCAGAACTGCCCGTCGGTGCAGTTGCCGTCGTTCGTCACGTTCAGGCACTGGTCACCGACCTCGTCACAGCTGTCCTCGGTGCACGCCACGCCGTCTTCGCAGTTCGGCGGTAGCCCCGCCTGACACCCGTTGAACGGATCGCAGGTCTCGTCGCCGTTGCAGAACTGCCCGTCGGTGCAGTTGCCGTCGTTCGTCACGTTCAGGCACTGGTCGCCGACCTCGTCACAGCTGTCCTCGGTGCACGCCACGCCGTCGTCGCAGTCTGGTGCGGTCCCGGCCTGACAGCCCGCGAGCGCGTCGCAGGTCTCGTCGCCGTTGCAGAACTGCCCGTCGGTGCAGTTGCCGTCGTTCGTCACGTTCAGGCACTGGTCGCCGACCTCGTCACAGCTGTCGTCGGTGCACGCCACGCCGTCGTCGCAGCCTGGTGCGGTCCCGGCCTGACAGCCCGCGAGCGCGTCGCAGGTCTCGTCGCCGTTGCAGAACTGTCCGTCGGTACAGCTGCCATCGCTGGGCGTGTTCACGCAGCCGCTGATCGCGTCGCAGACATCATCCGTACACGCGACGCCGTCGTCGCAAACGGCGTCATCGGGCGTATTCGTACAGACGGCGCTGCCCGAGGACGAATCGCACGCATCCACGGTGCATGCGATACCGTCGTCGCAGTTCGCGGCTTCGCAGGGGTCGATGAATACGTTGCCGATCGCGACGGCGTTGCAGTTGCACTTCGAGCCGGTGCCGGGGTCCGTGTCCAGCTCGCTCGCGCAGTTGTCCATGACGTTGTTGTCCCAGCTCGTACAGGTCCCGAGATCGGCAACTCCATCGCTGTCGCTATCAGAGCATTCGAAGCTGGCCGTGAACTCGTAGCTGCTGAAGAGGCACGTACCGCCGCCCTGCGTGCACGGCGCGATAGTGGCGCCACAGGTTTCAGATCCGTTGGTGGCGGGAACGTCGCCGCAGGTGTCGTTCGGGAGACCCGTCTCGCCGTTGAAGTAGGGGCCCGGGAACGTCTGGCTGCAGCCGACGTTGTCGACTGACCTGGGGGCGAGATAGTCGCGATAGCAGGTTCCCCCTGGATCGCTCAGAGCAGAGCCGCCCGTCTCGTTGATCCAGAGCCCGATGTCGTAACGCGCGGGACTCGACTCGATCGTCGCCGTCAGCGTCAGATTCAGGACGTCGCCCAGCACGCAGGTCACGGCACCGCCGGATGCCGAGAGCGACCCGATTCTGACGTCGTTCGCCGAGCACGGAGGGTTACCTCCTATTTTCTCCTTGATGCAGAGCTGGCCACTCAACCCCGCCCAGCCGGGGCCAGCACCGAGCGACGCGCACGCTGTCAGCAACAATCCGACCGCAACTGTCCTGAATACGAGTCGACACCGGCTCACAGACTTACGCTCCCACGGGGAATCTTCATGCTCCCTTCATCTGTCGCACCGGGAGCTGGAGCCGACCCCGTGGCAAGCTCTGCACGACTGGCGTCGTGAGGGACCGTGCCGATCGCGGCCACCGTGAGCACGGCCTCGACAACGATCGCGTACGGGGAGCCCCCCTCCCCTGGGCCAAGCCCATTGCCGGACACGATAGTCCCCAGGTGAGGGGAACGTCAATCACCCAAATGGGTAGATACGTACTACTGCTGACGCGGAGCCGTAGTTCCCCGCAGAGACCGGATGGCGATCATGACAACCACCCATATGACCGTGAGGATGCCGACGTAGAACAGGAAGAACGCGACGGTATTGGGGACGTTGGCGCCGAACGCGAGGCCGCGCGCGTCGGGGAAGAGCGGGTCGATGGCGGCGGCGATGACGATCGTCCACGCCACCACGATCATTCCCCAGGTGAGGCGGCTGCGCAGCACGTCGCTGGTGGGGACGATCGGCAGTACCAGGGCCACCAGCCACAGGGCGAAGCCGTTGAGCAGACCTTCCATGTGGGCCATGCGCCACGCGTCGTAGGTGCCGGGCAGCTGGTAGTCGATGCGGCCGGGGATCGGCCACAGCGCGACCTCGCCGATCAGGAAGAACAGGAAGCCGAAGCCGACGACGAAACCGAACAGCAGCACGAGCGCACCGTGGCCTACCAGCAGACGCTGGCATCGCACGAGCGCGCTCACGCGTTCGCCTCGGCCGTGGCGGCGGGCGTGCCCGCGCCGAGCGGCCCGTCCAGACGGTGGGTGTCGATCACGGGCACCGTGGCATCGCCGTTGCGATACGCGGCGACCCAGTCAGCTACCCAGCGCGGATCGTCGATCTTGCGAGGGTCGTGGCCTGGCGCCGCGCAGCGCAGCATGTGGGGTAGCACCCTGGCGAGAAAGCGCGAGGCCATCCGCCACAGCCGCAAACGCGAGCGTGGGTTTCGCCACAGGCCGTCGGCCTGCAACATGGCGCGGTAGGCCCGGCGGCTTTGCGCCATCACGTCGAACGACGCGAAGAACAGGCCGAAGATGCGGTAGCCGTAGTTGCCGTACACCGCGTTGTACACGTCGAGCGCGGCGTTCTTGTGCTCGATCTCCTCGACGAAATGCCACAGCACCAGCGATGCGACGCGCGGGTCGGAGTCACCGAACAGGAACTCGCGGTCGTCGACCAGCCAGTGGCCGACGGCCAGTGCCATCGACTCGAAGCCCGCGGCGTACGCCAGGTGGAACTTGAGCGAGCGCCGCTCGAGGAAGCCCGCATACTCGCGCTCCATGCGCTCCTCGAGCTCGGGCAACCGGTCGTACCCCTTGCGCACCAGGATCTCGTTGAAGAGCTTGTGCTGACGGTAGTGTTGGCCTTCCTGCGCGCAGTAGTCGGCGGCCACCTCGCGCAAAGCCGGGTCGTCGATGTGCGCGAGGCCGAGACGGACCGACTTGATGAGGTACGGCTCGAGGTACGGCATCGACAGCGAAGCGCCGTTCACCATGTGGCTCCACTCGGGCTTGGCGGCGTTCCAGTGTGGATCGATGTCGTCGGGGAACTCGAACGGAATCCGACGTACCGTGAGCTCGGGCCACGAGCTGTCGCCTGCGTCTGTCGCCATGGGATCGCCCTCCGGCCCGGTTATGGCAGATCGGCCGAGCTCAAGTCAGCCGGCACCGTCGGCTCGAGCACCAGCCCTGACGAGGCAAGGCGCGGCACGGCGTGGGCCTTGAATGAGACGCCGATCATGAAATAGATGGCCATTGCTGCCCGCCGAGGTCGATCATGAAGCTGGAAATTCTCAACAGGCTCACACAGCTGGCAAATCCGCTGGTGCGCTGGCTGCTGCGCTCGCCGCTGCACTCGGTGGTCAGCAAGGACATCGTGCTGCTCGTCCACTTCGGCAGGAAGACCGGACGCCCCTACCCCACGCCCGTCACCTACGTCGAGGACGGCAACGTGCTTTACATCTGCACTTCGCGCGCCGGGTGGTGGAAGAACCTCGCTGCCAAGCCCGAGGTGAAGGTGGTATTGCGCGGCGAGGAGCGCGCCGGCCACGCCACCGTCGTGGCCGACGACCACGGCCGCATCGTCGCCGGCATCAAGAACCTGCTGTCCCACGTCCCGCGCGACGCCCCGTTCTACGACATCAAGATGAGCGAGGGCCACCCCGACCCCAGCGACGTCGACCGCGCCGCCGCCCAGGTAGTCCTCATCGAAATCCGCTTGGTCTGAGCCCGCGAGCCGGCGAACTACCCACCGTCGCCAAAAAGGGGGACCGTCCCCCTTTTTCAGGCGTGCATATATATGGAACGGGGTTGACGGCCGACCGACCGGTCGGTAGCTTGAGGTCACCCGACCGGTCGGTCGGGCCACCCCGGATGGGCGCGAACCTCGCAGTTCAGGATTCAGGCAGCTCTCGCGACAGGATTCTCGATGTCGCCGAGGAGCTGTTCGCGCGGCGCGGCTACAGCGGCGTCGGAATGCGCGAGGTGGCGGCCGAGGTGGGGCTGGGCAAGTCGTCGCTGTTCCACCACTTCTCCGGCAAGGTCGAGCTCTACCTCGAAGTGCTGAACCGGGTGCTCGAACGCATCCACGTTCGCCTTCGCGACGCGCTGGCCGCGCCCGGATGCAGCGCGGAGCGTCTGGATCGCGGAATCGACGCGCTGATCGACGGCCTCGTCGACGAGCCGTCGAGCGCGCGCCTGCTGCTGCGCGCCCTGTTCGAGGACGAGAACCTGCCGCCCGGCTCCGACCAGCTCGCCGAGCACCAGGCGGGCGAGCGTACGCTCCAGCAGATCCTCGGCGACATCCACGAGCTGATCCGCGAGGGCGTCAAGTCGGGCGAGTTCCGCTCGGTATCCGCCGCCCACACCATTCAAACGATCATCGGCGCCACCGCCTATCACTTCGCATCGGGGGAGTTCGGCCGGGAGCTCATAGGCTCGCCGCTGCTCGACCCCGATGCCGTCGCGAGCCGACGCGCGGAGGTGAAGGCCATGCTGCATCACGGCCTCGTGGCTCGCGAGCCCGTTTCTGGCGAAGGAGGAAAGGAATGAAGAAGTTACTCGAGGACCACCGCGCTCGCTACGGCGACTTCGAGGTCATCGACTTCGTCGACACCGACGAGATCGAGCGGCTGCGCAAGCGCACCGACGTGGACGTCCCCCTCAGCCTGAACTGGACGTGGGAGTACGGCAGCGAGGTGGAGGAGCTTCGCAACCTGTACGAGAAGGGCAAGGTGAACCAGTGGAACGCCGAGACCGACCTCGACTGGGACGTTCCGGTTTCGAACGACGACTGGGTGATCACGCCGCGCACCTCGATGCTCGCGCAGCTGTGCGCGATGAGCGGCAAGGACGAGGCCACGCAGAAGGCCGCCGCGTTCGACGAGCTCGCCTACGCGCTGTCACAGCTGCTTCACGGCGAGCAAGCCGCGCTGCAGCTCTGCGGCCAGCTCACCAACGCCTGCGAGAAGATGGACGAGAAGTGGTACGCCGCCAGCCAGGTGGCCGACGAGGCGCGCCACATCGAGGCGCTGTCGAAGTTCATCGATCGCAAGCTCGGCACGATCTATCCGGTGGGACCCACCATCAAGACTCTTCTCGACATGCTCCTCGAGGCGGACACCGCGCAGAAGAAGACGCTCGGCATGCAGTGCCTGTTCGAGGGCATGGCCGTGGGCATCTTCGACTTCCTGCGCCAGGACTCCGAGAACCACCTGTTCACCGACATGATCAAACGCATCGAGCAGGACGAATCGCGTCACGCGGCGTTCGGCATCCTCACCATGCGACGCGTGGTGCGCGAGGCCGAGCCCGAGCAGATGGCCGAGATGGAAGACTGGAGCTTCAGCATCCTCGAGGCCCTCAACGCCAATCAGCAGCTCGACCTGCTGAACGTGCTCGGCCCCAAGTACGACCTCGACCCGAAGAGTGTCGTCGAGCTGATCACGTCGCTCGACAACTTCGCCGACTTCAACAGTCTGATGTTCATGCACACCGTCGTGCCGAACCTGAGAAACCTCGGCCTGCTGACCGAGCGCACCGAGGAGAAGTATCGCGCGCTCGGCATCATGCACCCGAAGCAGCGCAAGGACCTGCCGATGGGTCAGGTCTTCAGGGAAACAGCCGCCGAATGATTCAGCGGCCCTTGAAGTCCGGCTTGCGCTTCTCGACGAACGCCGAGGTTCCCTCGGGGGCGTCGTGCGTGTGCGCCGACAGCACGGCGGCAACCGCCTCGTAGTCGAGCATCTCCTCGAGCGTGCAGTCGAGCGACTTGTAGACGAAGCGGCGGGCCAGCTCGACGGCGACGCTCGGCGCCTCGCGATAGCGTGAGGCGTACTCGATGGCCCGGTCCAGCGCCTTGCCCTCGTCGACGAGTTCGTCGATCAGGCCTTCCTTCACGCACTCCTCGGCCGGCAGCATGTCGCCGGTGGTCACCATCCGCAGCGCGGTGGACAGGCTGGTGAGCCGCGGCAGCAGCCACGACACACCGCAGTCAGGAGCGAAGCCGAGCCGCACCATGGCGGCGCACATGATCGTGGTGGGATCGGCAAAGCGACGGTCGCAGGCCAGCGCGTAGGCAAGCCCCGCACCCATCACCGGCCCGTGCAGCGCGGCGATCACCGGCTTGTCGACCTTGTAGATCCAGCTCGTGGCCTCGGCGATGGGGCCGGCGGGAGTCTTGCGCTGATGCCGTGGCATGTTCTGCTCGGCCTCGCGCGGCGAGATGCCCGGGATCACGCGGTCGGCGTTGCCGCTCAACCACTCGGCATCGCCGCCGGCGCTGAACGCGCGCCCCTTGCCGGTCAGAACGATCGCCCGCACGTCGTCGCGCTCGCGAAGCTCGCGGAACAAAGCGCAGAGTTGGTCGCCGAGGTCCCAGTCGACCGGGTTCAGCTTGTCGGGTCGGTTGAACGTGATCACGCCGACGCCGTCCTCGACGTCGAACAGGTACAGATCGCTTGCTGACATGCGCTATCGTCTCCTGGGCCGCGTTACGAATCGGGTCGTGATGTACTAGCCTGCATGCGCATCCCAATCCACTGCGCGCCCGCCCACGAAGCGCTGCTGCGCCGCCGTGCTGGCGGCGGCGCGCAACCCGTGGAACCCCGCCGCGAGCGCGCGGCGGGGTTCATGACGGGAGCATCTAGGCGAGCAGCTCGTCGCCGAGCGTACGAATCTCGCCGTTGATCTTGCGAACCAGGTTGTAGACCGCGCCCACGACCTCGCCCTGCAGCTTCTTCGCCTCGCGCACCGATTCGTCGAGCCGATCGGTCTTCTGCAACGCGTCGAGCGGCAGGTTTGCCACCGACATGTGGATGTTCTCCACCGTGTTCGTGGTCTCGTCGACGGCGTCGTGGATGATGTCGCGCAGCGTCCTGTCGCCGCCGGTCCGCGTCGCCTTCCTCACCTTCGTTCTGGTCGTGCTCGTCTTCTTGCTCATCGATTCACCCTCCCGAGCTACTGCTCGTCTTTGATCTTCTCGAGACACGGCAGGCAGATCACCGTTGCCGCCGCCTTGCTCGCCCTCACCGCGACCGCGCCCTCGCCGCCCCTTGCCAGGATGGCGTTGCAGCGGTCGCATACCGCGTTCATGTTCAAGGTGACCTGCTGCCAGCCGACGATCGCCGACTCGTCGCCGCGCTCGCGCGACGACTTGCCCGATCGACCTTCCGACTCCTCACCCCATGCGGCACGCGTGAAGCTCGCGGTGTCCTCCACGACATCGCCCACCAGGCCCAGCGTGTTGCGCAGTACGTTGCGCACCAGGTTGGACACCGACACGCCGAGATCCCTGGCCTTGGCCTTGATCTCCTCGTCGAGGGCCTCGGAGATGCGTGTGTGAATCACACGCTCCTTGCGGCCCGGCCCCTGCGTCTCCTGCCCGTCGGCCTCGCCGCCCCGCTCCTCACGCTGCCCGCCGCGGCCACCCGACTCTCTCTTGCGTTCGTCCATCGGCTCCCTGCTCCGCCTGCGCTGCGGGGACCGCCCCCGGGCGCGTGATACAAACGTAGTTACACGTGATACAAATGTCAACGAACGTGATACATTTTTCTGGCGGCCGGGAAAGCCACCGGAGAGCGGCCGGCAGGGCGATACGGCGCTGAATTGCCCCCCATATGGGGCGAATGGCGCAAAACGGCAGTTCTAACGTGTGCGACGGGCGCCGCGCGCCAGATCGGGGTCAGCCGGCCAGCTTCACCTGGTAGCCGGCCGGCAGTACCACGCTCTTCGCCTCGAGGTAGGCCTGCAGGCCTTCGGGGCCGAGCTCGCGGCCCACGCCCGAGCACTTGTAGCCGCCGAACGGCGCACCGAAGTCGATCATGAAGTAGTTCACGCCGTAGGTGCCGGTGCGCACCTGCCGGGCCACCGCCACCCCGCGGTCGATGTCGCTCGTCCACACGGTGCCCGACAGCCCGTAGTCGGAATCGTTGGCGATGCGGACGGCGTCGGCCTCGTCGTCGTAGGGAATGGCGCAGAGCACCGGCCCGAAGATCTCCTCGCGGGCGATCTTCATGCCGTTGTCGACGTCGGCGAACAAGGTGGGCTCGACGAACCAGCCGCGCGCGTGTGCGGCCGGCCGGCCACCGCCGACCACCAACCGGGCGCCCTCGTCGTTGCCGGCCTCGATGTAGCCTTCTACACGCGTGCGCTGTCGCTCGGCCACCAGCGGTCCGACCTGGGTGGCCGGGTCGAGCGGATCGCCGACCGTCATGTTGCCGACATACGCGGCCAGCGCGTCGACGCATTCCGCGTATCGGCTTCGCGGCGCGAGGATACGGGTCTGGGCACCACAGGCCTCGCCGTTGTTGAGGATGCCCGAGTCGACGAGCGGCGCGACGATCTCGTCGAGGTTCGCGTCGTCGAGGATGATCGCCGCCGACTTGCCGCCGAGCTCGAGCGTGACGCGCTTGAGCTGCTCGCCGCAGATCGCACCGATGCGCCGGCCGACCGCAGTGCTGCCGGTGAAGCCGATCTTGTCGACATCGGCGTGGCGCACCAGATGCTCTCCTGCCTCGCGGTCGGCCGGAACGACATTCACGACACCGGGCGGCAGGCCTGCCTCGTCGATGCACTCGGCGAACAACAGCGCGTCGACCGGCGTCTCCGGTGCGGGCTTGATCACCGTGGTGCAGCCGGCCGCCAGCGCGGGGGCCAGCTTGAGCATGATGGTGAACAGCGGAACGTTCCACGGCGTGATGGCACCGGCCACGCCCACCGGCTCGCGGCGCACCAGCACCGGGCCGAGCAGACCGGCCCGCTCCTCCTCGAACGCGAACTCGCGTGCGAGCTTCACGTACTCGTCGAGCACCATGCCGGCCGCCATCGCCTGGCCGAGCAGCGACCATGAAAGCGGCGAGCCCATCTCCTCGGAGATCACGGTGGACAGCTCGTCGGAGCGAGCCTGCACGACCGCCAGCAATCGCCCCATGGCTTCGGCGCGCTCGGCCCCCGTGGTGCGTGGCCACGGGCCGTTGTCGAACGCGTCGCGGGCAGCGGCCACCGCGCGATCGATGTCGCGCGCGCCTCCTTCGGGCACGGTCGCAACGACCTCCTCGGTGAACGGAGCGATCACTTCTATGGTCGCGTCGGACGACGCCGCGACCCATTCACCGCCGATGTAGATGCTGTCGAAGCTCTTCATGCTGTCTCCATGGCGCCAGGTTCTGACGCAGCTCGGGATGCGGCTTCGTACTGGCGCTGGCGCTCAACCGCAAATCCGGGCCGCGCTCAGGCGGGTGTGAGCGCGAAGCATCGCAACGGCTCGCTGCGCCCCCGCAACGACTGCGGCTCGACCTCGACGAGCCCGTCGAGATCACCCGCGCCCACGGCCGCGTCGACGCGCGCCGCGTCGAGCAGGTCGCCGCTCACGAGCAACGGCGTGGCCAGCTCGCGCGTGAGGCGTTCGAGCCGGCTGGCAACGTTCACAGGGTCGCCGATCACCGTGTACTCGAGTCGCTGCGGCCCGCCCACGTCGCCGACGATCACCGGCCCGTAGTGCACGCCGATGCCGATGCGTACGGAGCGCTGATCGGCTCTCGCGCGCTCCTCGTTCCAGGCGTCTACCGAGCGCAGCATCTCGCGGGCGCAGCGAAGCGCGCGGGCCGCGTCGTCGTCGCCGGGCCTCGGTGTGCCAAACGTGACCATCACCGCATCGCCGATGTACTTGTCGAGCGTACCGCCGTGCGCGAACACGACATCTTCCATGCGCGCGTGGAACTCCTTGAGAACGTCGATGACCTCGGCCGGCGAACGCTGCTCGCACAATGCGGTGAAGCCGACGATGTCGGCGAACAGGATCGCCGCACCGACGCTCTGCGACGTCGTGATCGGCGTGTCCGACTCCGCCAGCTCGTCGACCACGTTCGACGAGAAGTAGCGCGACAGGTTGGCCCGCTGTCGCTCGGTGTCGACCGTGCGCATCACGAGCCTACGCGAGCGCCAGACCGCAGCGGCCGAGGTCGCCGACACGACGAGCAACACCACGACGACCCTCCCCCAGGTACCGTAGAACACGCGGTTCGGATCCATCGCCGTGGCCAGCCGCTCGTCGTTGCTCATCGCCAGCCACGCCTCCCGCGAGGGCTCGGTCAGCGTGCCGGGCAGCGACATCACCCACAACGTGCCGGCCGACCAGGCCAGGGCGGCCGCGATTCCGCTCCACAGCACCACGCGCGGCGAGTACGTGAACAGGCCCGCGGCCAGCAACGCGAACAGGTAGATCTCGTTGCCCCAGCGCAGGTCGAGCGTGGCCGGGAACGTCGTGTCGGACATCGGATTGGGGGCCAGGATGGCGACCACGATCACCGTGAAGTCGAGGAACGGAAACAGGTAGCGGTACAGCGGGCGTTCGCGGCCGCTGCGCCGCAGCAGCAGCGGAACCACGCCCAGCGCGGTCAGGACGATCAGAAACGGGTAGAAGAACAGCGCGCCCGGCAAACCGTTCTCGATGGTGATCCAGATGGCGATCACCACCAGGGCGATCAACCGCAGGATCGTCGCGAGGCGCAGCCCGGCGTACTCCTCCTCGGCAAACGCCTGCGCCAGCCGATCCTCGCGCCCGTCGCCGGGCGGCGGTCCGGATGCGATGCGCTGAAACATCGAACGCCAGTCCATTGCCGCGGTCCGCCGCAGGCGACGTTAGGGTCGCTACTCGCGTGTCGCAAGCCGCTGTATTCCAACGAATCTCGGTTACCCGGCACAAGCAGGCGCGTGCTTCGCATGCGCGTTCTCCTCGCCTGGAGTCGTACGACTATCGTCGCGTACATCGACCGTGCTCGTGTCGAGCGCGACCACACAAAGAGCAAAGCATGCGACACAGCGTTTGTGCATAGCGGACGGAACACGGAATAATGGTCTTCTCAAGGTTCCCACGCCGGGCTAGCGTCGCTCGTAAGGGCCGCTCGCCTCGCTGCCGCTGACAGCTTCGGTCTGACAGCAAAGGTTCAGGGATCTCCACGATGGAACGCGCCGAAACAAAGCGTGCTTCGATGCCACTGTTCGCATCACGACTCACGTGCGGCGTCGCTGCCGCCGTCGTTTGCCTGACGGTGGCAACGCCCGCAGCGGCCGGTGAGCTGACGCAGGTTGCACGTGCACGTCCAGCGCAGTCGGCGCTCGGCAGGCTGGCGCGCTACGATCGCTACATCGATTACTTCAGCTCGCTTCGCTACGGGCCCACCTCGGCGAGCACGTCGGGCGCCTACATTCGCGCGCTCGTGATGACGGAGTCGGCCGCGAACGCGCGTGCACTCTCGCACAAGGGCGCCCGCGGGCTGACGCAGATCATGCCCGAGACCGGCCGGCGCATGGCCGCCGAGATCGCCAGCTCGGGCGTCGACTACGACTTCGTCGACGAGTCGAAGCTGGCCGCGTTCAGGCCCGAGTACCTGTACGAGCCCGCCATCAACATCCTCATCGCCTGCCACCTGAGCGCGAAGTACGACCAGCGCTACGGCGGCCGCACCGACCTGGTGGCCTCGGCGTGGAACGCCGGCCCCCACGCGGTGAAGCGATACGGCAACCGACCGCCCCCCTATCCGGAGACACGCGGACTGCTCGAGCGGCTGCACGGCTACATGACGTTCTTCCAGAACGGTCACGCACCGTCGTGGAGCGTACAACGCTGGGATACTGCCGGGTTCGACGCACCCGGGTGGGACCTCGACTACGGCGCGGCGGGATGGGACATCGGCTGGGACCGCCCGAAGAAGCCGACCCGTAAGCGGTACTGACGCAGCCTCGGCTCACGAGCCCTGATTTCCATGTACCCCTATCTTCTCGCCGGTGACGTAGCCGGCTCGCTCCGACACTAGGAACCGTACGACACCCGCAACGTCGGCGGGCTGGCACACGCGCCCGAACGGCATGCTCGAGTCGATCTGTCGCATGTCGTCGACGCCCGCCGTGGCCTTCATCAAACGACGGCCCATCTCTGTCTCCACCAGCCCCGGCGCAACGACGTTCACGTGGATGTCGTGCTGCCGCTCTTCCTTGGCGAGCGTGAACGCCAGCGCCTCCATCGCCGACTTGCCCATGTTGTAGGGCGCACCGCCGGCCCACATGAACGACGTGGCCACGCTCGATACCATCACGATGTCACCGCGCGGCCGCGTGCGCATGCTCGGCAGCACGAGCCGGCACAGGTGGTGCGGTGCCATCGCATGAATGCCCATGACGCGCGCCAGCTCGGCCGGATCGGTGTCGGCGACGTTCTGGCCGCGGCTGGCGATGCCGGCGTTGTTGACGAGGATGTCGACGAAGCCGAAGTCGCCGAGAACCGCCTCGACCATGGCGGCGTCGGCATCGGCGTCGTCGACCGACGCGGCGTAGGTGTTCGCGCGACGGCCGAGCTTGCGCACCGCGGCGGCCGTCTCGGCGGCCGAGGCCTCGTCGCGGCGATAGTTGATGGCAACGTCGGCGCCGTCCTCGGCCAGCGCCAGCGCGATGGCGCGACCGATGCCGCGCCCGCTCCCCGTGACCAGGGCTACCCGTCCCTCGAGTGACATCCGTTTCCTCCTCGGCCGATCTGGCGAGCGCGCATCGTAGCGGGCGGTATCGACTCGGGGAAGATCGGCCGGCGAGGTCGCGAGCCGCGGCCGC